>PVML01016947.1_pt1 | contig 821003 bp, 668 predicted proteins | sample 1853371 | NCBI WGS metagenome assembly PVML01 (sample SAMN08533508, study PRJNA380276) | Human gut metagenome, whole genome shotgun sequencing project. | isolation source: participant 1, chromium library | host: Homo sapiens | collected 2017 | reverse complement strand
TAGGTGATTCTTTTATAGGGTGTCACATAAAATGAGACACCCTGCTTTTACTTTTGCACCAAACTTCATTAATAATCAAAACAAAAGTAGTATGGCAATAAAAAAAGTATCAAATGAGTTTATGGCTAAGGTCCTTAACGATGTAGCTTGGAAAGCCTTGTCTAACACAAGTAATGAAATCCTTTTTCATGAGGAATGTATTGAGCATTTTAAAAATTATTGGGATTAGTCAGAACTTTCAAGTAATACTGATCTAAAGTTGAACTATTATCTTATTGACAAGTTTATCGATTTATGGGATTGGAGTGAAATAATCAATCGATATTATGATGATGCGTCACTCTATACTATCGACTTTCTTGAAAAATATGTTGATAGAATACCCACCAACAACTTGCAAAATTCATATTTATGGTATTCCATCGTAAAAAGACGGATGAAAGAATTGGCTTTTGAGATTGTTTCACAATAATTATTCACTACGTGAACAAAGAGGAAAAATTGTCTTGCTAAAGCTACCAGTAGCTATAAACGTTGAAAATATTTCAACGTTATATAAATATCAATTAAATCAAAATTATAATATAGAAAACGAGGCAATCTTTTCGTATTTTTGTATTAACAAAATAGTTTAAATATGGAATTGAATGATCTTTTAATGGAAATAAGCAAGATTTGCCTTATTGAGCAAGAGCGAATGAAGCATAAGCAGCGAAAAGGCGATTGTTTTAACGTTTTCAACACTCTTGGATTACGGTCTAACGAAGTTAGATTGCATTCCGCATTCCTTGCAGAATTGTTAAATCCTGACGGAAATCATGGCCTAAAAGATGCTATGCTTAAAGAATTTCTTGCAGCCATTGGCTTAAAACGAGATTATATATCTAATTGCAATACCAATATAGTCGAACGATATATTGGTGAGCGGACAGAAACTACTGGTGGACGGATCGATATAATCTTGGAAGATGGTGAATATGCTATTATCATTGAGAATAAAATATATGCTATTGATCAATACCATCAATTACTGCGATACAATAACTATGGTAAACAACGTTTTCCGAAAGGCTTTAAGTTGATTTATCTTACGCTTGATGGTCATGAGGCAAGCAAAGATTCATTAGGAGACAATGAGATTGACTATCACTGTATCTCGTACAAAGGACATATCCTAAATTGGTTATCAAAGTGTGTGATGTTAGCATACGACAAACCTCTGGTACGAGAGACAATTTCCCAATATATTACACTTATTAAACAAATCACAGGACAAGATATGAATAAAGATAGTAGTGATAAAATCGTAGATTTAGCCATCAATAATATGGAAGCAGTAGTTGCCTTGATGGATAACAGAGCTGAAATAAGTAGCAAATTAAGAACAGAATTCATTTTTAAACCGTTAAAAGAATTCGCAGTTAAAATGGGGATGGAATTTAAGCTCATCAAAGAAGGAGACGAAAGTCCGGCTCTAAAATTCAAAATGCCCCAATGGTCCCATTACATAGTCATTACAAGAGATGACGGAAGGGATTCGGATTGGAAGAACCTTTATATCGGTATTTCACAAAGTTCACTGCTGGGGGCTAAAGAATTACCAATACGGCAATTATCATGTTTTTCAGAATGTAGTAATACGTACTGGCCTTATGGATGGGAATGGATTCTATACACCGATTGGCATTCCACCAGTAGCTACTTACCAATACGCACAGGAGAGGTCTCAAATTGGATTATCTCCAAAATCAGACAAATCATAGAAGAGATAGAAGATAAAGGTTTGCCAGTGTGACCGATACATGCTTCACTTTGCCAAAGGACTTTGATGCTAAATCCTATTTCTCTTCTTTCTTTGGAATTGTGCTTGATAAGGATATTAAGGAAGAAAGAATCGTGTTACGTGCTGACAGATATCATCAACATTATCTTCGCACACTTCCACTTCACCCTTCACAACGGGAAATATACACTTCTGATGAATATGCAGATTTCGAATTGCATCTTCGACCGACATACGACTTCTGTATGGAGTTACTAAAAGTTGGCGCAATGATTGAAGTATTAGAACCCCAATCACTTCGTCATCAACTTCATGGCTGTATTAAGGATATGTGGAAAATATATGAAAACGATTAATGAAAGTCATTTAAGTGTTGATAGTTAGTACCAAAGATTGCATTTTAATTCTTATAAAATAAATAATAATGAAAGTATACACTCACTTCTATCTAATGGATGAGAACACTGCTATAGGTTTTCGATGGAGGACATTGTTACAATATGGTAATTCATGGGAGGTTATCGGATCAGTGGTAATGAAAAATCCAGGTGGTGCCAAATTTAAATCCCCCACCCACCAAGCAATTGACGATGCCGAAACGTTAAGACAACTCCGGCACTTTGACGAAAGTAAAGACAAGTGGTATGAATTTGGTAGTGATACCACAATTGACTGTGTAGGCGATCTCTTTGCTTTCTACTATGATCTGCCAAGACGTGAAGATTTGAACGGTGTGATACAAATTTTTAATCTCTTCTATATCAAAGAAGCAGATTTAAGTAAGGCTTTGGTATATTCAGAAGCAACCAGCAATACATTTCGTTTTGCAGATGAAGAAAATGTGACCAATTACGACATAGAGCACCTTGTTCCTCCAGTCTACCTTGGCTTTGGAAATTTGGCTTGGCATAAAAGATATAACCAAAAGGCTGAACAGTTTTTCAATGCCGCTATTAATAAGTGTGGAATGAAATATCTTGACCCTATATTCCAACACAATTTTGTTCCACCCCATAATATGCCAAATTGGAAAATACAACTGATAAAAGACCCAGCGTTACTTGATAAAAACACTTCTCATTATATAGCAATTCCTGAAGATAACTCATACTGCTACTTATTAAAAAGTAAACGTCCAAGGGATATTGATGGGAGTATTAAAATAAAATAACAGAATAGGCAAACCAGGATTATCTAAAAAGACAATCCTGGTTAAATTTAGTAGTTCGAAAATAGGAGAGCAGACTCATTTGGATCAATATACTTAAACGATTGGGGAGCAGCAAAAGCCTTAAATAATTCGAATGGATTAATTGGTTCTTCATAAAGACGTGGAGAACTGATTTTCAAGGCATACCCATGTGTACGACCTTCAAAGTATTGGTCAAAAAAATCCTTAGTGATACCTGAATCCTTATGAGTCTGGTCCCATAGTGTACTAGGGGTATCATTTAGAATATTCTCTACTGTAAATTCCCCAACAATCATCCCAACAGGCTTTGTTGAATAGACCACTACTTTATCTACACTCCTTGTGAAAATAGCTTTTCTATATTCATATTTTTTCTTTCCTGTAAAAATTTCCTGTACAAATTCAGGTTTAATCGATAATAAGACTTTCATTTATTTTTCCTCTTGATATTATATTCTTAAATTGTTCATCATTTATTTGCATAAATCCCCAATAGTCACCAGCCGAAAGGCCGACCTGTTCAATAAGTTCACCACGGGTAACTCTTCTATCAAATGCAATATTATAAGTCATTTTTATAAGAGTCATCCCATATTCTGTATACCATTTCCGTAGCTCATTTTCATTAAATATACTATAAGCGTTTGCATATTTGATAAATTCCTCTGTAGATTTAAAATCAGAAGCCTTTTTTATTTCTTCTACAATACAGATAGAAGACACAACACTACGATAATATGCAGCCCCTTTTTCGTCTTTCATTCGATAGATTAAAAGAACATCTCCTCTTGACAATTGATCAATATTCCTCATTTTACACAAATAAATCTTATGTATGCTATTTGTGTAAGCAATGTCTCGCACAAGAAAAGATTTATCACGTTCCTCATTATCTAAAATTGAATCAGGAAAGAGCGGAGTATGATATTCAGGTTTTATTGATAGAATAAACTTTCGTACTTTTGAAGTATGAATATAAGGATAATCATACAACAAATCTCCTGAATATACTTTCATAGACTTTACAAATACAAACTCCGGTTCATCCTCATGACCTTTAGTTCCATATACAAGGAATCCATATCTCTTTAACAACCTTATAAGCCCTTCATGTTTCCTGTATATCGTCACATATATTTCATCCGCATCAATATGAAGAGCAGCTACCACTATTTTTTTTACAAATTGTTCTCCCAACTTAGTATTATGAGCTTCTATTTTAAAAGTTCCAACTTTTAGTCTATTAGCTGCAGGCATTGGCGGACATACATCTGTTATATCTTCTAATTCCTGTTTTAAATATAGAAAAGCTTGCAACAGCCCTTCATTATTCTTTTGAATAAAAGCCTTTGCATTATCTTTCTTTTTCTTATTATACCACTTAGAAAATTCGGGATAATCTTCCTTTAAAGAATTAAAAAAGGGATCAGATAAACTGATATTGCAAAAACTTTGTTGCTCCATAGCTTTTCTTTATTACTTATACGTTTGTTCTATTATTCTTGTTATGCGATACAAATTAACGAAAAAACTTCTAGAAGTAAAAGGAGAAGATAATAAATCTTCTAAATGAATAACATCCAAAATCTAGAATACCTTTAAAATATTTGATAAAAAAGACTTTATCTGTTTTAGAGGTGATAGTGAAGCAAGATGATAGAAAATGAACATAGTACATATTTTAGTTTATATCATTTAAACTGAAAATATGTACTATATATTCTTTTACCCTATAATACTTTTAATGTAATCCGTAGGACATACATGATAGAAGTCTTTGAACTTCTTTCCAAAATATTTAGCATCACAATATCCCAGCATTCCTGCAATTTCCGAAACAGTGTACTGTTGGGAGGCTAGCAGTTTAAGTGCCCTGTCCATTTTGAACGAATAGATATAATTTTCCGGAGGATTCCCGGTTATCTCTCGTATCCTGCTATAAAAAGCAGTACGGCTCATTCCTATATCGATACTTAATTTATCTATTGTATATTTATCAGTAGAGAGGTTCTTTTCCAGGATTTTATTGACTTTATCCATAAATATCTGATCCGTATTTTCTGTTTCCATTTCTTCTTTGGTGGGGACCATTGGAAAAACAGCATCTGACAAAAACAATTTGACCCGTTCACGCAAAACCATGCGGTTTTCTACAAGCATACGTATGTTTGCCCTTAGCCTGCAAATGCTTTCTGTTCGTAATTCCAGACGATCCGCCCCACTTCCTAAATGAGACAAATAACTTTCGTTATCAAAGGCCCTTATCAAAAGGACAACCGGTATATACCCTATCATTTTATCTGTTTTGATCCGGAAACTAAGTGCATCTCCATTTGTTCCGTTTACATTATCGTCAATAATGATAGCATCAGGATTTTGGCGGACTACTGTATCCTTCAGCAAATCAGGATCTTTCAAAACTGAAATCTGAAAATACCGCGATAAAGCTTTCCTTAAATAATTCCTGAATGCCCCGTCCGCCATTACCAATAAGATATGGGATGTATCTTTTGTTTTAGCATTCGGGGTATCATCTTTATCACTTTCAGAAGATTTTTTAGCCTTATTCTTCGTATTTGTTGAAGAATGTTTGATAACCGAACATTCCTGATTCCGGCAATGACAATCTGTTGGAATGACAATTTGGAAAGCAAATGATTTGCCATGTCTATATCCGTTTATTTTTCCACCATGCAGGCGAATGATTTTTCTTACAGTCCACAAATCACTATACCCATATATAGGAAATATGACCGGAATAAAAGGAAACATTTTCCCTACTCTTTTGTCTGCTATCTCACAATTAGTAATCTGCAACTGCCAGGAATCTGTTGTATGTGTTATATTGATTGATATGCAACAACCTAAATCGGAACCCAAAATTAGTTTGCTTATAAGATGCTGAAGCGCTGCCGTCATAATGTTTTCATTGATTCTGCAACTGACGCAATCCGAACATTCGCTGACAGTCAGTTGTATACGGCGCGAATCAGCATAAGGTCGACATTGATTGACAATAGAAGTAATATAAGAAGAGAGTTCCAAATTTGCCGTTGATGTCTTAGGAAGTATTTTTTTGTTTACCTTATTGAGGGTTACAATATTCTGATTGCAATATATGATGTATTCGGTATATCTCAATGCCTCTTCTACTTGTTGGGAAAGCGATTCGGGAAGATTACCGGTTTTAAGTTCTTCCAATTGATTTCGTAACAATATCAACGGGGTATACGTAGTATGGAGCATGTTCATAGCTATCTTAAGTTTTTCATGTGACAACAACTGAACATTATACTCTACCGCAAGATACGCAAACAAAACAATAAATAGCCCAATGCCGAAACTCTCTACAGGAACTGCATAACCAAGCAATGACAAATCAGGCAAAATTACGCCAATAGCTTGTTTACTGTTTACTAAATTGGCTCCACTATCTATAGAAAGTAAAGCGCGAAAGTTTAATAATAAACTCAGGTAACAATCATTCATACTTATATAGGATTTGATTAATACTTACATTTTCAGCAAAACACGTTTGATGACCTTTTAACGTGTCTAAATCCGGAACAAGTATAAACTTTTCAACGTCCACATATGAGGTGGATTCTAACAAAAACAATGGGTGTTTTCTATCAAAAGTGGTAACAATATCGTTTGTTACCGAAATATCAAAGAATAGATTCTAAAATCATCATTTTATTTGGCGAAACGTAGTGATTGTCAAATATTATGCCATACAATAACACAACCATACGATCATATAGTTCCACTTAATCATTAAAATAATGAAATAAGTAGAATTATAAAGCCGCGTATATAATTTGAAAATAATAGACTTTAGATAAGTATTGTCAGATCATGATTTACAGGAATACCTCATCATAAGACGGAATAATCTTCGCATCGTAAACGTGAGTGACCGCAAATACATCGTCTTTCTTTATTAACAGCCAGTCTTTATCCTGATCATCCATATTGGTATGTATAAGGACAAATAGCCCTTTGAGTTTATGCCCGTGTAACTTGAATTCAAGTATTCCATTTTTAATGGCAGCGGAAATGTTACGATTATTACCAACGTAAGCATAGGTTCCACTATCCCATATTTCCACCGTACCTGCTCCATAGTTACCTTCCGGTATAACTCCTTCAAAGTGCGCATAACTCAAGGGGTGGTCTTCTACTTCTATGGCCAACCTCTTATCTTTTGGATTCATGGAAGGTCCTTTAGGCACCACCCAACTTTTTAATACTCCATCTACTTCCAAACGAAAATCGAAATGAAAATGACTGGCATCATGCTTTTGAACAACAAAAACAGGCATTCGATTGGGAGTTTCCACCGTCTCCGCCATCGGTTCCGGTGTTTTACCGAATTGCCTTTTTGCCCGGTACTCTTTGAGGTTGATCATAGAGGCTTCAGCCGCCTGCTTTTCTACCATTTTGATATTTTTTCCTTCATCGGGAGAATTCTTTGCCATAATCTGTATTTTTTAGGTGAATAAAAAAACGAATGATTCAATGTACAACAATCAGTATATCTGTTTGTTTGTCGAAATTCATCTATTTTAATGGCTTTATAACTGCATTTAAGTTTGCTAACTTATTTTTATTCTTCTCCCTTTCTTACTGCCTGCATAGTGGGTACAAAAATCCCTTTCAATCGTCCTTTTATAAAAGTATAAAAGCAATTGGAAGGAAATGAATAAAAAGAGATTAATCGGATATCTGTTCGTCACGATGTCTGTTGGTTGTATTCAGGCGCAGGAACAGAAGTCTTCTGTACCCGAATACAAGCTATGGTACGACTGTCCCGCACAGGTATGGACCGAAGCATTACCCCTTGGGAATGGCCGTTTGGGGGCCATGGTATATGGAACACCAGGCACAGAACAAATACAACTAAACGAAGAAAGCATTTGGGCGGGACGTCCCAATAATAACGCCAATCCGGATGCACTGGAATATATTCCGAAAGTGCGTGAGCTGGTCTTTGCCGGAAAATACCTTGAAGCTCAGACACTGGCCACAGAAAAGGTAATGGCAAAGACTAATTCAGGAATGCCATACCAAAGTTTTGGTGACCTGCGAATCGCTTTTCCAGGTCATACACGTTATTCCAATTATTACAGGGAATTAAGTCTGGATTCCGCACGTGCAATCGTACGTTATGAAGTAGACGGAGTGCAGTATCAACGCGAAACGATTACTTCATTTACCGATCAGGTAGTAATGGTACGACTGACCGCCAATCGTCCCGGACAAATTACTTTCAATGCACAACTCACTTCGCCTCACCAGGATGTTATGATCGCTTCTGAAGAGGGAAACTGTGTGACACTCTCGGGAGTCTCTTCCTTGCATGAGGGGCTCAAAGGGAAAGTAGAATTTCAAGGCAGATTGACTGCTAAAAATAAAGGTGGGAAAATAGCTTGTGCCGATGGTGTCCTTTCCGTTGAAGGAGCTGATGAAGCTACGGTCTATGTATCTATTGCCACCAACTTCAACAATTATCAAGACATCACCGGTAATCAGACAGAGCGGGCTAAGAATTATTTGGCGAAAGCAATGGTTCATCCGTTCATTGAATCGAAGAAGAATCATGTTGATTTTTACCGACAATATCTGACACGCGTTTCTCTTGATTTGGGACGAGACCAATATGCGAATGTAACCACCGATAAGCGTGTGGAGAATTTCAAAAACACCAATGACACACATCTGGTTGCCACCTATTTTCAATTCGGACGTTATTTGTTGATCTGTTCTTCCCAACCGGGAGGACAACCCGCCAATTTACAAGGAATTTGGAATGACAAATTATTCCCTTCCTGGGATAGCAAATATACTTGTAACATCAATTTGGAAATGAATTACTGGCCTTCGGAAGTAACGAATCTAAGTGAACTGAATGAACCGTTATTCCGTCTGATAAAAGAAGTGAGTAACACAGGAAAAGAGACGGCTAAGATTATGTATGGAGCCAACGGATGGGTGTTGCATCATAACACGGATATATGGCGTATTACAGGAGCAGTTGACAAAGCTCCTTCGGGTATGTGGCCCAGTGGTGGCGCATGGCTTTGCCGACATCTTTGGGAGCGTTATCTATACACCGGAGATGTGGAATTCCTGCGTTCTGTCTATCCGATACTGAAAGAGTCCGGACGTTTCTTTGATGAAATTATGGTGAAAGAACCCGTACACAACTGGCTGGTAGTCTGCCCCAGTAATTCACCGGAGAATGTACATTCGGGAAGTAACGGGAAAGCTACTACAGCTGCCGGATGCACCATGGACAACCAATTGATTTTCGATCTTTGGACAGCAATTATATCTGCTTCTCAAATACTGGATACAGATCAGGAGTTTGCCTCTCATCTGACACAACGTCTCAAAGAAATGGCTCCCATGCAGGTGGGACATTGGGGACAATTACAGGAGTGGATGTTCGACTGGGATGATCCGAAGGATGTGCACCGCCATATTTCTCATTTGTACGGACTTTTCCCCAGCAATCAGATTTCCCCTTACCGTACCCCCGAACTATTCGATGCGGCACGCACTTCTCTGATTCATCGTGGCGACCCGTCGACCGGGTGGAGCATGGGATGGAAAGTTTGCCTTTGGGCACGCCTGCTTGATGGCGACCACGCCTACAAGTTGATAACTGACCAGCTGACTCTCGTACGCAATGAAAAGAAAAAAGGAGGCACCTACCCTAACCTGTTCGATGCGCATCCGCCATTTCAAATTGATGGAAACTTTGGTTGTGCCGCAGGCATTGCAGAGATGTTGATGCAAAGCTACGACGGTTTTATATATTTGCTTCCCGCACTGCCTACCGTTTGGAAAGAAGGTTCTATCAAAGGAATCATTGCCCGTGGAGGTTTCGAACTTGATTTGAGTTGGAAAAACGGGAAAGTTAGCCGACTGGTTGTCAAATCTCATAAGGGAGGAAATTGTCGTTTACGTTCGCTCAACCCATTAACCGGGAATGGCTTGAAGCGTGCCAAAGGTGAAAATCCGAACCCTCTTTATGCAGTCCCCACCATTCCGGAGCCATTGATTAACGAAAAGGCCAACTTGAACAAAGTGGAAATTGCAGAGACTTACCTCTACGACCTACCTACCAAAGCAGGAAAAGAATATGTATTGATTGGAAAATAATAACTCGACCGATATGAACAAAAACTTATTGAAACTGATTGTCGCCTGTGGAACTGCTTGTTTCCTGGCTTGCGCAGCACCTCAAAAAACAGAAACGGAAAAATGGAGTGAACGCATGGCACGCTCCGAAATGAAACGTTTCCCCGAACCCTGGATGATTGAAAAAGCTAAAAAACCACGCTGGGGATATACCCACGGATTAGTAGTGAAATCCATGTTGGAAGAATGGAAACATACCGGGGACAGCGTATATTATGAGTATGCCAAAATATATGCAGATAGTCTGATCGATGCTGACGGACATATCAAAACCATGAAATATCTTTCATTCAATATTGATAATGTCAACGGTGGAAAGATTCTTTTCGATCTTTACGCACAGACCGGAGACGAACGTTACAAAATAGCCATGGATACTTTGCGCAAGCAAATGGCAGAGCAACCCCGTACCAGTGAGGGAGGATTCTGGCATAAATTGAGATATCCTCATCAAATGTGGCTGGACGGAATTTTTATGGCTTCTCCTTATCTGGTTCAATATGGTGCTACTTTTAATGAGCCCGCTTTATTTGACGAAGCAACAAAACAGATTCTTTTGATAAATAGCAAGACTTATGATCCTGCAACAGGGCTTTTTTATCACGGATGGGATGAAAGTCGCGAACAGAAATGGTCAAATCCTGAAACAGGTTGTTCTCCTAATTTTTGGAGTCGCAGTATCGGATGGTATGGAGCTGCTATTGTAGATGTACTGGACTTCCTGCCACAGGAAACAGCCGGACGCGACAGCATTATACAAATTCTGCAGGGATTGGCAAAAGCGATTGTGAAATACCAAGATCCTTCATCCGGAACCTGGTATCAGGTAACCGATCAGGGAGCACGTGAAGGTAATTATTTGGAATCATCTGCCACTGCCCTGTTTATCTATACGCTTGCCAAAGCTATCAATAAAGGATATATTGGCAACGAGTATATCGAACCGACACAAAAAGCCTTTGACGGAATGGTAAAGACATTTACCCGTTTGGAAGAAGATGGCAGCTATACAATTACCAATTGCTGTGCTGTTGCAGGATTGGGCGGAGATTCAAAAAGATATCGTGACGGCTCATTTGAATATTATATCAGTGAACCGATTATAGAAAATGATCCGAAATCGGTAGGTTCATTCATCTTGGCTGCTATTGAGTATGAGAAAATGACTAAAAAATAAACTAAAAACGATAAAATACAATGAGAAAATTCAAGATTATTCCCCTTTTGTTGCTGCTATTGACAATGGCAACTTCGGCTGCAGCACAGAAGAAAACACAAAAGACGTATATCCCCTGGGACAACGGCAAACTCGTAGTTTCCGAAGAGGGACGTTACCTGAAACACGAAAACGGTGCTCCTTTCTTTTGGTTAGGAGAAACCGGTTGGCTATTGCCCGAACGCTTGAACCGGGATGAAGCCGAATATTACCTGGAACAATGCAAACGTCGCGGATACAACGTGATTCAGGTTCAAACGTTGAACAATGTTCCGTCTATGAATATCTACGGACAATATTCGATGATTGACGGATACAACTTCAAAAACATCAATCAAAAAGGCGTATACGGTTATTGGGATCACATGGATTACATTATCCGTACAGCAGCCAAGAAAGGTCAGTATATCGGCATGGTCTGCATTTGGGGAAGCCCGGTGAACCGGGGCGAGATGACTGTAGAACAGGCAAAAGCATACGGCAAGTTTTTGGCAGAGCGTTATAAGGACGAACCGAATATTATCTGGTTTATCGGTGGAGATATCCGTGGCGACGTGAAAACTGCTGAATGGGAAGCTTTGGCAACCTCTATCAAAGCTATCGACAAAAATCACCTGATGACATTCCATCCACGTGGAAGAACAACTTCCGCAACTTGGTTCAATAACGCTCCCTGGTTGGATTTCAACATGTTTCAAAGCGGACATCGTCGCTATGGACAACGTTTCGGAGATGGTGACTACCCTATCGAAGAAAATACGGAAGAGGATAACTGGCGTTTTGTAGAACGCAGCCTGGCCATGAAACCCATGAAGCCTGTGATTGACGGTGAACCGATCTATGAAGAAATACCTCATGGTCTGCACGATGAAAACGAACTGTTGTGGAAGGATTATGACGTACGTCGTTATGCTTATTGGTCTGTATTTGCAGGTTCTTTCGGACATACTTACGGTCATAATTCCATCATGCAATTTATCAAACCGGGTGTAGGTGGTGCTTATGGTGCAAAGAAGCCTTGGTATGATGCGTTGAATGATCCGGGCTACAATCAGATGAAGTATCTGAAAAACCTGATGTTGACTTTCCCGTTCTTTGAACGCATACCCGATCAGTCTATCATCACAGGACAGAATGGAGAACGTTATGACCGCGCTATCGCTACACGTGGAAATGATTATCTGATGGTATACAACTATACCGGACGTCCGATAGAAGTTGATTTCAGCAAGATTAGCGGCGCGAAAAAGAATGCTTGGTGGTACACCACGAAAGATGGTAAACTGGAATACATCGGAGAATTTGATAACGGAGTGCACAAATTCCAGCACGACAGTGGTTATTGCAGTGGAAACGATCATATTCTGATTGTAGTGGATAGTAGTAAGAACTATGTGGAGAAGGCCTGGACAGAATTACCAAATGCACAACAAAAATGGGCTAAATAATTTTGTATTATTAGGCACAGATTACACGGATTTTACGGTTTTCAGAATGACAGATAAGTAAAACAACAGCATTAATCCGTGCAATCCGTGCCTAAATTTATTATATAAACGAATTATGAGAACATACTTATGAATAAAAGAATAGTATCATTTTTCTTTCTTCTGCTCTTTGCAGGTTCACTATACGCAGCCATAGGTATCACTGACCTGCGAACGGAGCAGTTGAAAAATCCGGCAGGTATCGATGTGCGCCAACCCCGATTGAGTTGGCGCATCGAATCGGATGAACAGAATGTGATACAAACTGCGTATCACATTCTTGTCGCATCTTCCCCGGAGCTATTGGAACAAGGAAAAGGAGATATTTGGGATTCAGGAAAGATTGAATCTGACGCTTCCCAATGGATCACTTATCAGGGAAAAACATTAAAATGTAATGCCTCCTACTATTGGAAAGTGAAAATAGACACCAACAAAGGTGCAACAAATTGGAGTGCTCCGGCTTTCTGGACCACCGGACTATTTAATGAAGCGGACTGGCAAGGGCAATGGATCGGCTTGGACAGGGCCGCTCCCGGAGATAGCGAAACACAATGGAGCCGTTTGGCAGCCCGTTATCTCCGTAAAGAGTTTGCAGTAAAGAAAAGTGTGAAACGTGCCACAGTACATATCGCCGGAATGGGATTGTACGAGTTGTTTATCAACGGACAACGCATCGGCAATCAAGTACTGGCACCTGCTCCTACCGACTACCGGAAAACAATTCTGTACAACACATACGATGTTACTTCACTGCTTCAAACAGAAAATGCTATTGGAGTAACTCTTGGAAATGGTCGCTTCTATACGATGCGTCAGAACTATAAACCGTATAAGATACCGACTTTCGGTTATCCTAAACTCCGGTTGAATCTGATTGTGGAATATGCAGACGGCAGCAAAGAAACGATTGCTACAAACACTTCATGGAAATTGACTACTGAAGGTCCTATCCGTAGCAATAATGAATATGATGGCGAAGAATATGATGCCCGTAAAGAGTTAGGAGCCTGGACTCAAACCGGATATGATGACAAAAACTGGATGCCGGCCCAACGTGTCAGTATTCCTTCAGGAACATTGCGTGCACAAATGATGCCGGGCATGAAAGTTACAGAAACCCTGAAGCCCGTTTCTATTAAAAAGCTTGGTAACAAATATATCCTGGATATCGGTCAGAATATGGCGGGCTGGGTACGTTTCCGGATAAAAGGACAGGCTGGCGATAGCATCCGTCTCCGTTTTGCAGAAAGTCTGCAAGACAATGGCGAACTTTATACAAGAAACTTCAGGGATGCCCGTTCTACAGATGTATATGTTGTCAGCGGACGCGAAACAAAAGATGCTACCTGGGCACCTCGTTTTATTTATCATGGGTTCCGTTATGTAGAAGTCAGCGGTTATCCGAATGCGAAGGCAGAAGATTTCGTTGCCGAAGTAGTAGAAGATGAAATGGAGCATATCGGTACTTTCAACTGTTCTGACGAAACTCTGAATAAAATTATCCGTAATGCATTTTGGGGAATCCGGAGCAACTATAAAGGGATGCCGGTTGACTGTCCGCAACGGAATGAACGCCAACCATGGTTGGGTGACCGTACCATGGGCTGTTGGGGAGAAAGCATGCTTTTCGATAATTACGCCATGTATACCAAATGGACGCGTGATATCCGTGAAGCACAACGGGAAGACGGCTGTATTCCTGATGTAGCCCCGGCATACTGGAACTACTACTCGGACAATGTGACCTGGCCTGCCGCTTTACCAATGGCCTGCGACATGCTTTTCACAAACTTTGGAGATAAACGTCCGATCGAAGAGAATTATCCGGCTATCAAGAAGTGGGTATCTCATATCCGTGAATATTACATGACAGAAGATTTTATCATCACCAAAGATAAATATGGTGACTGGTGCGTTCCACCCGAATCACTGGAGTTAATTCATAGTAAGGACCCTTCCCGCAAGACTGACGGAGCTTTGATCGCAACGGCTTATTATCTGAAGGTATTACAACTGATGCACCGCTTTGCAAGCTTGCAAGGGCTGAAAGCTGACGCAGAAGAATGGGAAGATTTGGAACATCGCATGAAAGACGCATTCAATGCCCGTTTTCTTCACGTAAAGGAAGGTACCTCTCCCGTACCGGGACATACCTTATATCCGGATAGTATTTTCTATGGTAACAACACAGTTACTGCCAATATCTTGCCACTTGCTTTTGGTCTAGTGCCAAAGAACTACATCAATGAAGTAGCTAAAAATGCCGTAACTTCCATTATTACAACCAACAAGGGACATATAAGTACCGGAGTAATCGGTGTACAATGGCTATTGCGTGAATTGAGCCGTCGCGGTCATGCCAATGTAGCTTATCTACTGGCTACCAATAAAACATATCCTTCCTGGGGATATATGGTTGAAAAAGGTGCTACCACTATTTGGGAGTTATGGAACGGTGATACGGCAAATCCTGAAATGAATAGCGGTAATCACGTGATGCTTTTAGGTGACTTATTGCCTTGGTGCTTCAATAACTTGGCAGGTATCCGTGCGGACCGCTGGAAGTCCGGTTACAAGCATATCGTCTTCCAGCCGGCTTTTGAAATTCAGGAGTTGAGTAACGTGGATGCATCGTACATGAGTATCTACGGAAAAATAACCAGCCGATGGACAAAGACTCCCACACATTTGGAATGGGATATCGAACTTCCCGCCAATACGACGGGGGAAGTACATCTTCCGGATGGACGGAAAGAAAAAATCGGTTCGGGAAAATATCATTTCAGTGTAGACATTCCCACCCGGAATACGGCTATTCTGACTGATGAATTCCTGTACGAAAACGCTTCTTTCCCCGAATGTCACGGAGCTACGATAGTAGAGCTGAAAAATGGTGATCTCGTAGCCTCTTTCTTCGGAGGAACCAAAGAGCGCAATCCGGATTGTTGCATCTGGGTATGTCGTAAACCTAAAGGCTCTAAAGAATGGACCGCCCCCAAACTTGCTGCCGACGGTGTGTTTTCACTCAAAGACTCACAAGCAGTATTAGCCGGAATCGATTCAACCTGTACCCCGGTGAAAGATGCAAAAGGAACACTTATTGCCCGCAGAAAAGCTTGCTGGAACCCGGTTCTTTTCCAGATTCCCGGAGGTGACCTGATTCTGTTTTATAAAATAGGTTTGAAAGTGAGCGACTGGACAGGATGGCTTGTCCGTTCACGCGACGGAGGAAAAACCTGGAGCAAACGCGAAGCGCTTCCAAAAGGTTTTCTTGGACCTATTAAGAATAAACCGGAATATATCAATGGGCGTATCATCTGTCCTTCCAGTACGGAAGGAAGTAACGGATGGCGTGTCCATTTCGAGATTTCCGATGATAAAGGCAAGACCTGGAAGATGGTCGGACCACTGGATGCCGAGTTATCTGTCCCCACCCAAAATCGTAAAAAGGGAGGTGTGAATGTGGATGACCAGGAAGGCGGAGAAGCGATCAAAGGAGAAGGAGCCAAACCTGTTTATGCAATACAACCCAGTATTTTGAAGCATAAGGATGGAAGATTACAGATACTCTGCCGCACACGTAACGCACAGGTAGCAACTGCGTGGAGCAGCGATAATGGTGATACGTGGAGTAAAGTAACGCTACTGGATGTTCCGAATAATAATTCCGGAACGGATGCTGTGACAATGAAAGACGGTAGACATATACTTATCTACAATAATTTCTCTACATTGCCCGGAACTCCGAAAGGTCCGCGTACTCCGCTCTGTGTGGCCGTTTCAGAAGATGGTATCAATTGGCAGCCTGTTCTTACATTAGAAGATAGTCCGATTAGCCAATACTCTTACCCTAGCATTATTCAAGGGAAAGACGGGAAACTGCATGCCATTTACACTTGGCGCCGTCAACGAATTAAATATGCAGAGATAGATCCGACGAAGTTTTAAATTGAATCGTCTTCTAAATAAAATCGACCGCTCCTTTGTCCGCAAAAGAGCGGTCGATTCTTTGTATTTATCCATTTTATATTTTACATTTGCCAATAAATAAAAAAGAACGATGGCAGATAATTATATAGAAAGACAACAGGAACAATATGAGGCCAGAAAGGCTGCTTGGAAACAAGCACAGAAATATGGCAAGAAGAAATCTACAACAGTTCATCCGGCAGAATCGGCTTCGTGTACTCCAATGACCTCAAAATCATCCCCCTCCAAAAGAAGAGTATTTATAACAGGAGGAGCGGAAGGTATAGGCAAGGCAATAGTAGAAGTTTTTTGCCTGTCCGGCGATCAAGTCGCTTTTTGTGATATAAATGAAATAGCGGGACAAGAGACTGCAAAAGCAACCGGATCTATATTCCATAAAGTCGATGTCAGCGATAAGGATGCGCTTGAAAGTTGCATGCAACGTATTCTTTCCGAATGGAATGATATTGATATTATTATCAACAACGTCGGTATTAGTCAATTTTCGTCTATCACCGAAACGAGCGTAGAGGATTTCGACAAAATTCTTTCTATCAACCTACGCCCTGTATTTATCACCTCCCGCCTGCTTGCCATACATCGTAAAGAGCAGTCCTCTCCTAACCTATACGGCCGGATTATCAATATCTGCTCCACACGTTACCTGATGAGTGAATCGGGAAGTGAAGGTTACGCAGCTTCGAAAGGCGGTATCTATTCTTTAACTCATGCACTGGCTTTATCGTTATCTGAATGGAATATCACCGTCAACTCTATTGCTCCGGGATGGATACAAACTCATGATTATGACCAACTCCGGCCGGAAGATCATTCACAACATCCTTCGCGACGGGTAGGCAAACCGGAAGATATTGCCCGTATGTGTCTGTTTCTCTGCGAGGAAAACAATGATTTCATCAATGGAGAAAACATCACGATTGATGGGGGAATGACGAAAAAGATGATTTATATTGAATAAAAATCTATCACTTTAATGAATACTATCGTATTTGTTAAAGTCTTTTGGGCACGATAACAAATACGATAGTATCCACTATTTATTGCATTAATATTCTTCGAGTAACTTCCACTCCTGTCTTTACAATCGAAGCTGCATGATGGAACTCCAACATATCATACGTATCGCCAGAAATCTGAATTAAGATATCCGGCTGACAACGTTCTATCTGATAACGGGTGATTTGCTGCATCATCATCCTAGAAGATTCTGTCAACAGATTATAAGGAGATACTTTCTTTTTCTTTCCGATTTCAATGGGTGCATTCACATCGACAGCTATCAGAATGTCTCCTTCAGTACGTTGCGCATGACTCAATGGAAGAGGATTCAGAATACCTCCATCAATCAATACCATACCGTCTTTTCTTAATGGGCGGAAAAGCATAGGGATAGAAATAGACGCACGAATAGCTTCATGTAAGCTCCCTCTGTCAAACCTGACTTCCTGATCGCGGACAATATCCGTAGCCATCGCTACATAAGGGACAGGCAGGTCTTCAATATTCATGTCCGGAATAATTTGTTTCAGTTCTTTAATAAAACGGTCACCTTTCACTAATCCATCCCGGCTTAAGGTAAGATCCGCCAATTCCCACATCTTGCGTTTGTCCCAACTATACAGCCATTCTTTACATTCTTCCATTTTTCCTGAAGCATACATTGCTCCCACCATTGCTCCCATGGAACTTCCTGCAATGGAAGTAATCTCAAAGTTGTGACGAAGTAATTCTTCAATTACTCCTATATGTGCTATTCCACGTGCTCCACCCATGGAAAGGACTAATGCTACTTTTTGCTTATCCATATCATATACATTTCTGTTAGCCATCTACAAAATAACACATTTTCTGCGAAAAAGATGTTTAGTAATCGTGAAGAAATAAATTATAGCAGTGTTTTAGGGGAACTAAAGCATAGCTTTAGATATGATAAAGCTATACTTTGTCAGTTGCAAAGCATAGCTCTATTATATTCTTCTATTATCCCGGAGATTTTCCGGTTATGTAGGAGGTTAAGGGTTTACCCTCATTTATTTCTTTCCTTGAGCCTTCTTTTCTGCGTTTCGCTTATTCACGTAATCTTTGAACATCTGCCGCCAGTTGCGACCATGCTCATTGAAATACTGTTCGCATTTGGTTTTATAAATTTCGAAGATAGCAGAAATCTGCTTCATATTCTTGTAGTCAATAGCCTGTTCGCGAGCCAGTTTCAACTGTTCCAGAACAAAAGTCGTTTCCTCCTCCGTCATATTGGGCACGATGGCCTGATAACCTTTCAAGGTAAAAGCAACTTTACCTACCGTGTATTTATCCAGGATTTGTTCAATCTGTTCTTCCGTCAATACTCTGTGTAAATCTTTCATTAGCCTTTCATGCACTTCTTTCGGCATAGCAGAATCTGCAATCATTTCACGGTCGAGCTTGGAAAGCGGTTTGCCTGTCAGAGGATTGATACCCTCGGGGATTGTTGTATAAGGGTGCTCATTGTGCCAGTCACGCACTTTACGAAGATGATTATAAATGGCAGTTACTGCAAAACCTGCTTTTTTATCATCGTTCAACTCTAAAGAAGCTACCCAGTCGATGGCTTTCTTTTCGAGAGAAGCATCTGATTTTAAATTAGCAAAAGCCTTCTTGTCAAAATAAGCAGCTACCTTGTCAAAAGAACGGATGGCGCCTTCAGGAAGCAAAGCTCCTTTTTCACCAAAACTATACATAGCGGATTCCGGTTCAATGGTGACCTTGCTTTCATCCAACATCTTTTTATCCAATTTGAATACTTCTGCGAAGAAGTCATAAACAGCATTCCGCTTATTCGGGCCAAAGTCATGTTTCTCTTTGGGAAGATGTACATTCGTTACTTTATCTTTTGCCTGGTAGAATCCGTAAATTCGTTGCAGATAAGGAAATTCAAGAGTAGGAACACTGGCCGTCCAGTCGCCGCCATCCGATACGATCAGTTGTGGACGAGGAGCAAAAGTAGCGGCTAATTCCGCATTACAGGTTCCTCCTGCAGGTAGTTGAATAGGCATTCCGCTTTCGCAGGGACAACCACCGTCGAAGTGAGAAGCCAGGCTCACCACCGGAGCTGAAGCGGTGAAACGATCATCTAATACGCTCAACAATACAGTATGGGTACCTCCACCCGAACCGCCATTCGTACCGATACGGCTGGTATCAATGTCCTTACGGGAAGCAAGCATGTAGTCAAGAATCAGTAAGCCGTTCATTGCCTGAATAGTGTGCGCCGCACTACTACGGTGTGCCGCACTGCCCACTTGCAAAGCCGACTCTCCCCATCCGAACAAATCATAGTCTACACAAACAGCTCCCATACGTGCTAAAGTTCCCATACGTTGTTGTTGGTCTTCCCGATAACGTCCGCCACCAAAATGTCCGTTAGGGCAGATTATCAACGCATGTTTTCCTTTCGATTGGGGCGTATAGATAGAACCGCAAACGTATAACCCGGGAAGTGTTTCAAGCGCGAAATTCTGCACGGTATAGCCATCAAACTTACGTATCTTTGAAAGAATAGGTTTGGATTTGACACATTGAGCCAACAAAGAATCGATACCTAAACGCTGACGTACCTCTTTTTTCAGAGAATCGGCACGAAGTTGAAAAGACTGTCGGTCTGTATAGAGTGTATTCAGATAAGCCAGCATCTTCTCTCCGTCTGCATCTGTACGACGTGGATACTCGTATGCTTTCAGCTTATACATATTTCCTTTCTGCTTAACAAATTTATAATCGAAAGGTGCCAATACATTCGTCAAGGATTCTTCCACGGAATAAGGACGAATACGGAAATCGGCATAAGGCAGCACTTTTCCCACCGTATCAATGTCATATTTCAAACGGACTCCGAAACGGTTCTGTATATCCGTCAGTACTTCATTCAAGGGACGGGCAAATTCTGTCTCGTATGTTTGCGTCTGGGCTTCGGCCGAAAGAGATGCGGCAAGAAGCATAGTAAAAAGGATTCGTTTCATTTATTTTTAATTTATGCTAGTTGTTTTTTCACCATTGACGATTACGTCATCCATCGTGATACGTTCACAATTTTCGAAGATACATTTCTGTTTCCCTCCCTGAATATGAATATCACGCAAAACGATGTCAGATATCGGCGCTTCTTCCAAGCCCACTATTTTGATCGGAGTCTTTACGTTTGTCACAGTCATTCCACTGATATGTATGTTACGGAATATCGGAGTGCGTTCACTCTTAGGTTCGGCAGGCATTTTACTGTATTTCAAATTCAATACAACAGCTTCCTGTTTAATGTTGCTCATTACGACGTTGCTGACACGAATATCTTCAACGACTCCTCCCCTTCCACGGGTCGACTTAATACGGATTCCACGATCTGTTCCGTCAAACACGCAATTGGAAATAGTAACTTTACGCACACTCCCACTCATCTCGCTGCCGATAACAACACCTCCATGACCGGAAAGCATGGTACAGTTGGTGATAGTGATATTCTCGCAAGGTACTCCCAAACGACGGGCCTGCGCATCTCTTCCCGACTTGATTGTGATGCAATCGTCTCCTACTGATATATGGCAGTCGCTGATATGTACGTTGCGGCAGGATTCCGGATTCACTCCGTCCGTATTTGGTGAGGGCGCATTATCTATGGTGATCCCCTTTATGGTTACATTGTCGCAAAACTCCGGATTGACCGTCCAGAAGGGAGAATTTATGATTTTCACTCCTTCAATCTTTACTTTCTTACAACGAACGGGCTGAATGAACGGAGGACGGAAAAAGCGACGTTGCAATGTATTTACATAATCCTTGTTCGTTTCAGCATAAATTGCTGTCGTATCGTTTGCTGCATCCCACATGGACTGATATTTATTCACATCACGCATACCATTGTCTTTCAAATCAATCATGACACGAAAGAACTCCATCCACCATTTCTTCCCTTGTCCATCCAAAGTTCCTTCTCCTTTGATCGTAATATTCTCGGCATCTACCGCATAAATCAAAGGCTGGAAACTTTTCATCATCACTCCTTCGTGGCGAACCTCGACAAAAGGAAGATAATCATCAAAGTTATCGGAAAAGAGCAAGGTAGCTCCGGCTTCCAACTCCAGTGTAATATTACTTTTCAGATGGATACTCCCCGTCAGATAAGTCCCAGCAGGAAAGAAAAGAGTACCTCCGCCGCCACGGTTCAGACGGTCAATCGTTGAATTGATTAGCTTTGTATTAAGAGTCTTGCCATTTGCTTTTGCACCGGCCTTCAGCATATCTACACGCTCGGCACGAAGAACTGTGGTTGCACAGAAGCAAAGAAAGACAATAAGAGTTGTTCGTAAATTCATAATCGATATTATTAAAGTATATTTCATCGTTTCCTCCTAAAAAATCATGCTAATAGAATCTTTTTTTCTTCCCAATGTTTGAAAACAATCATTGAGATGTTTTTTTCAAACATGCTACATGATTAAAATAAAGATGCTGCATGATTTTTTATATGAATACATTGTTTTTCATTCTACAAATATATATAAAATGTCTCTTTCATTTTGCACAAACCAATTGATATGTTCCGCTCTGTATTTCTTTCGGTTCTTTTCCGCCCGGGAGATAAACAACAGCGGTAGTATTCACCGGAACAGACACGTTTAAAGTGAAAGTCCCATTCTCACAAGTCCAGTCCACATTAATGGTACCGTATAAAGTTTCATACGACGCTTTGACATATTTCAAATCTCCCACAGGTTGGGGAGCGATGATGAACTTCTGATAACCTTGTTTTGGAGTGGTAGAAGGACGAATACCGACCAGTGAATTAAAGAACCATTCATCAATCTGTCCCATCATAAAGTGATTCCAGGAAGAACCTTGACGGGGGTCCCATTGCTCGGTCAAAGTTGTAGCGCCGAATTTTAACTGGAAACCATATCCGGGAGCTTCTTCATGATTGAACATTTTATAAATAAGTTCATGTTCCCCATTACGCGCCAATGTCTGAATCAGATAACGGTTTCCCACATCACCGGTAGTCAAACGGTTGCCATGTGCTTCCACATCTTTTATCAGATTCGCGAATACTTTCTCATTCAAATCTGCATCCGGTCGGTAGTTACCTTGTTCATCTGCATCCTGCGTCATTTGGAGGAACAGCGGAAGCGCATTACTACATTGGCTTCCTGTACCATATTGTGCCGTATCTTTATGAAGAAAACATTTATTAAATGCAACCATTATATCCTGTGCCAACGAAGTGTAATAATGAATGTCAAAGTCATTACCTACCATTTTCGCAGCTTGTACCAAATACATGACTGTCATGTAATAATGCGCAGTAGCCACCAAAGGAACGGGCGTATTCCGTGAGAATCCCGCACGAAAATCTCCGTAATCATACCAGTCTCCCAATCCGAAAGAAAGAATACCTTTATCTGCACGAGTCTTGAGATAATCCACGTAACGACGCATATTCGGATAATATTTCTTAATCAATGAATCGTCTCCATAAGTCTCATAGTACATAAAAGGGAAAATAACCAAAGAACCACCCCACTCCGGAGATTCGGCAAAAGCATCCATACCCGGACCTTCAAAAATCACGTATTCCGGAGCAGTTGTCGGCATGGCCCCGTTGGAATGTTGTGCATCTGCCATATTCTGCATAATCTGCGGAGCGTATGCTGTCAAATCATAGTTATACAACAAACCCGGACCATTCAGATGTACCTGTTCCAACCACCCTAGTTTCTCACGATGCGGACAATCCGTAAACACAGATTGCATATTGCTGCGAACCGCTTTCTCGATCAATCGATGGGCAGCATTAAATATCCGGTTGGATGATTCGAAAGTGGAAACTTTTCTAGCTGAATTATAGACGAAACAGGATTGAATATTCTTTAATACAGGCAATTTCTGCGGATTCTTCTGTCCTTTTAAGACAGCCCCCTCTACCTGAATATATCTAAAACCATAATAAGAGAAACGAGGGTGCCAGGTTTCATCGCCTTCCCCTTTCAGAGTGTATTCGTAATAGTGTTGACGCCCTGTCTGACGCTGATTGCAAGCACCTTCCTCTGTCAATGCTTCGGCTACAATCAAAGTCACTTTCTGACCACGTTTGCCACGTACTGTTATTTCCGGAAAGCCAGCCAGATTCTGTCCTATATCCAACACAAAAGCAGAAGGATCGACTGTTCTCTTAGTTGATACAGAAGCTGATGCAACTTGGTCCGCATTTAGTTTGGTTACCTTTTGAATATCATACCGTTCCATGATTTTCACCGGAGCCGCCATCTGTGGACGAAGTATTCCTTTAGGAGCTTCCTGTATGACTACCGGACGCCAATGACTGTCATCAAAGCCAATCTGATTCCATCCTTTCTGTTCACGACGCGCATCATAATCTTCTCCTCCATATATGCAATTGAAGGTTACCGGACTAAAATCATATTTCCAATTATTATCGGAATGAACCGTCGTACATGTTCCATCTTCGTAGTTAATAACCAGCTCAAATAAAAGTGTGGGAGGACCAAAGCTGATCTGTAATTTGCGATAACGCCCCCCCTGCACATTATAGAATCCATTCCCCAATAAGATTCCTACGACATTTTCACCACGCCGCAATTGTTCCGTCACATCGTATGTGTTATAGTAAACAGTTTTATCATAATCACTCCACAATGGGGCAAACTCACTGTTACCCACCTTTTTGCCATTCAAAGAAAACTCATAGAATCCCAGACCACAAACGTATGCGGTTGCCTCCACTATTTTCTTGCCCGGTTTACGGTTTGCACCCCCTTCTTTCGCATCTCCTACCTGAAATGTTCTTCTCAAACAAATACTTTTCTTTGCCAAAGTGTCCACTGCTTCCCAAGCAGCTTTCACTTCCGGTTTCTTCAGCTCTCCACCGTGGAACTTACGCCCTTCCGGTAAATGAGCATTTTGTCGGGTAATAGCTCCAATCCACTGCCCCGAAGATAACCTTTCGGGTACTGCCCGGAATTTCGCTTCACTACTCCACTCGGAAGGTGTATCTGTTTCATCCCAAACACGAACGCGCCAACTATAATTAAATGAGTTATCAGGACGTATATCTGCCCCCTTTGTAGAAACTAACTGGCTCTGCGAAGAATAAACCTTCCCACTATTCCAAACGGAACGCCCTGTAAAAGCTTCCCGAATATCAATCTCATAGGCCGATTGTCGTGTCCCATTTTCCGGCGATTCCATCACCCAGCCCAAACGGGGTGAACCTTCGACCACTACCAGTCCCTCCTGCATCTCACAGGTAAGACGACTGATGGTTATATTCTTTGCCTGTACAAAACAAGACAAACAAATTAGCAATGAAAGAAGAATCTTTTTGAATTTCATTTTTCAAGTATCTTTTATTTGTTCGATAAATGAGAATTTATCGGTTAAATGGGAATTTTGCAGTTAGGCTGAAAGCCTTACAATTATATATTTATTGGGGTGCCCTGAAAGGGCTTAATTATATAGCGTAGGGCAACGCCCTACGAAAAAAACACACCAGCCACAAGCCCTGAAAGGGCGGAACCATATACAATTATGCCCTTTCAGGGCGCAAATTCAGATTGTCGCTTTTACGTAGGGCGTTGCCCTACGCTATATAATTAAACCCTTTCAGGGCACTCCGCAAAATTATCATTTAAGTGCATTTTCACAAACGATTTTTGTCAATGTATTCGCCTGCCCTACTTCCTTACCATCTACAAAAATGCGCAATCCTTTTCCGCAATGATAGCGATCACCATTCTTATCCCAAAGAATCGTCAGATTATGACCATGATATAATACATTATCCAGGCAGAACCAATCCCACTTGTCAGCAGGAATTAAGGGGTTCACTTCAATCGTATTATCCAAACGCGGACGAAGCCCGATCAATCCTGTAATTATCAGGTCGTTGAAAGTGGAATGGTTATAATAACGGCTACGTTCCTGATCTCCTTTCAGCCAATAACCGGTCACCTCATCCAAATATTCACCAATATAGGGACGACCACGATGATACTGTGATTCCACATACAATTCCATCTGACGGAAATATACACTGTCAGACAATACAGTCTGCGGATAATTATTCATAAAGTTAGCCATTGCTGTCAATGTCTGTGCGGAAGCAAACGGCCAGATAGCACCGTCCCATTCACATTTGCCTACTCCACGTGTACGGAACTCCGGATGACGACGTTCTGCAGTTGTCAATCCATAAGGAGCAGAGAAGCCTTTTTCATCCATAATTTCTTTCCAGGCAATTTCATACTTTTGGGTGGTATCCGGCAGGTTGAAATACCAAGGAATATATCCGATTGCTTCACGCACATTCGCGGAAGAGTCCGTACGCATCGTCTCAAAAAACTGATGACGTGTATTCCACAATTCATTTTCTACCAGATTTTTCAAAGTATCCGCTCTCATGCCATATTTCATAGCCATCCCCTCATCACCGGAAAGGATTCCCATACATGAAAGTGCTTTGGCATTGCCATACATATAACTATTAATTGTCGGCCGGGCATATTTCTTCTTCCGCCCGCCACTGATTGATTCTTCCATACCATCCTGTACGTCACCCTGCCAATACAATCCGTTCTTCAAACGGTTTGTACGTTCCCAACGCTGATATTCGGTTTCCAGATCTTTCTTCATATCCAGCAGATAGTCCTTATCACCATCTACCATGTAACGAGCCAAAACAGCATCTGCGTTCCATGAGCTGAACTTATCCATTTTCTTCATCGGACCGCCATCATTGCCACGATACCATGTATGAATAATCTGATCCAAATATTTCGGATCACGCAACCAACGGCTTTCATAAATGTGATGTCCAATTGCACAGGCAATCAAATTATATTTATCTGAATAAGAACGCTGAACGAGAAACTCGGTCATGCCATAGCCAACAGGAGTCTCCTTGATATGCTTACGCAATGACCACCAACGATAATAATACATTTCTTCAAAGTTATGTTGCGGACACTCGAACAAAGGAATATTTTCCTCCATCCATTCCGAAGCCTTTGCATTGGGAATTGCCTGAACAATATTTTCGTCTTCCATACCGTTGAAATAGTCTGCATAATGACTGAAGTCAGCATACTTTAAAAAAGCAGAAGACGCATCTTTATCTGCAGAAGATGTTTTCACATTGGCAATGCCATATTCAGCCAATGGATCTTGCGCACCTGCATTCGGCAGATCATAAGTCTGGTCGGCAGGAGTATCTACAGTCGGGAATGTACGAGGTACGCCAGTACGGAATACGATTCGCTCCACAGCAGCCACGGGCGCATAGAACATACGCAGCCCTACTCTCTTGCCATCTACATATACTTGAATATTACGATCAACAGTAGAAAGGACTGCTTCTACATGATAAACCTTTCCTGCTTCATATTTCATCATATTTGCAAACCGGGAGCCGCCTTTCAATCGGAAAATGCCATCATCAGTAAGTTCCATACGAGAACAGGCTATTCCATTCTCATCCAGAAATTCAATCTGGAGTGTGCCTTTATTATTCTGGCCGGCTTTCAAATCAAATGATACTTTCAATTCTTTAGAAGCCGGAATTTTACGTTCCACTTTGGCATAATCAAACGGATCTTTATCCTGCAACTTCAACCATTGATCCTCCAAAGAAACAGGAGCCCAAACCGGAGAATAAATATTCCAGTCAGTCAGTTCCGCAATTGATTTATTTTTAGAGAAATCATCATCCGCATGTGCTGAAGCATTTATTTCCACCGGGACAGGAATACGGGAAATCCACATATCTTCCTTGTTCACACTGTAAGAAACCCACAAATCACCATCGGCAGGTACCCCATTGCCTTCCTGAATACCACGTGGATATTGAGGACCGTATGATTTATAATTTCCTCCATAACGCATGGGAGTGATTTCACCATGCACCAGATTCAATGTTGTATATTCCAATCCATCTTTACTCAAAGATATAGCCAGCGGCCAACGAAATTCCGACGGATTATATACAGTAGCGTATGTACCATCACTTAAACGCTGTCCCCAAATTTTCGCGTTGCTATTAACGAAACCTTTTGCACGAAGCACAGGCTCTGCCCAAGTATGTCCGCCATCCTCACTGATAGAGGTAAGCGCATGTTTCCAAAGACTGGCAATACGTCCATCCGGCAATGTATAACAATTGAATGCTTTGTATCCTTTCTTCAGCGGGAGAATAGGATCTTCACGGTCGGCTTCTTCCACCCACTGCATCATATACAGCGGATTGTCAAGAATTTCCTGGCAAGCCTTCACAAACTCACGATCCTTGCTTTTCTTAAAATACGGATAATCAGTATTCTTTTCATTAAATCCATGATTATAATAAATGAAATAGATCGGTCCGTAAGAACCGTCTTTCTTTATTTCACGAACCACCCGGCCAATACCGTTTCCATCATTGGGATCATCTTTTTTATCCAAAGCAACTCCATAATTTCCCATTGTAATCAGCTTGCCGGATTTAGAAACATAGAATCCGACACGCTGGTGCATAATGGCAATCAGATCTTTGGCCTGCACACCCGGACGAGACTCTTTGGTGTATCCATCGGGAACTTGATAAGGAGGAAACACAATTTCCGGATTTGTCCAGCGATATCCATCCTTCGATGTCATCAGAAAAGTCTGTGAAGGCGGTACGTGTTCGTCAGAAGGATCTGCCAGGTATTGATAGAAAAACTGTCCATTCCAATAAGCCAGCATCGGCTGATGATTATACGTCCATCCATTGCCGTTCGAAGCATCGGGATGTTCACGATTGGCACGTACCAACTGAATGTTATGTACTCCGACTACCGGAGACAGTTGTCCGTCGTGACAAGCAGGGTTCGATAATTCTTTTCCTGTATAATGAATTCTATCTTGTGCAAAGGCTGTAGTAGTCAACCAACCGGCAGCCAGTACAAAAAGAATTTTAGCAGAGTTGTTCATGATTTATTCTGATTTAAAATTGTTTCCGGGTTTATTTCTTTTCTTCCAGCAATGTTTTTACGACTGATTCCGGAGCCGTAAATATGGTTCCATGCTTATGCCCTACAGGGATGCTTACCTCTTCTGTTACATCTGTAAAGTTCCGGAAATCCTTCGTACGCATAGCGCCATATATTTTTTTCTTATATACATCAAAATAGATTAGATAATCGTCTCCCACTTTCTCTACAGACGGTCCTTCTACAAAGGATTCAGTGAAAGGTTGGGATGCGGGCGAATAAGGACCGGTCATAGAATCGGAAAAAGCGATTTTCAGATTACGTTCCGGTCGGGTGTTATCCTTGAGTACCATTACATAGTCATTCTTTGCCCGTTTCACGATAACGGCATCAATGGTACTGAATCCCGGATCATACAAAAGTTTTGCTTTCGAGACGGTTTTAAAATCTTTTGTAGTGATATAGTATAAACGATGATTATTATTCTCTTCTTCTATCCCCTTTTCGAAACGCCCGGGAACACAGGAAGCCCATACGACCATAAACTGATCGTTCTCGTCGTCATAGAAAATTTCCGGAGCCCATACATTAATAGTAGTCGGTTCGTCTGCCATTACAGGAATCATCTGTTGTTCCGACCAATGGATCAGATCTTTGGAATGTGCGTAGCCAAATCCTAAATCACCTTTCCAACTTGTAGTCCAGACCAAATGGTAGGTTCCATCCGGAGTACGTACCATCGAGGGATCCCGCATGAGCTGGTGCTGTCCCAGTTCCGGCTTTAGCCAAACTCCCGGAATACTGTCCCAGTGAATTCCGTCCTCACTATATAAGTATCTCAACCCCTCATCAGCCGGTTCATGAAACGAAGTGAACATGTAGTAGTCTTTGTTCCCCCCACAAGAAGCCAGAAACAGAAGACTTATTGCGGCTAATGTATTTCTTAACTTTTTCATTTCTATATTCTATATTTGTATCTTTTATACAGAGGAGACGATGGAAAGCGCCGTTTGTACTCAAATATACTAGAAGAATCAATAGATTCAAAATTTATATACGATAAAAGGGCGACTCTCCGAGCCACCCTTTCCACCATCAAACAAACTAACCATTTACAATGGGAAAGAATTTCACTTCTTTTTATAGTATCTTATTTTTTAATTATATAGAACCTCCACGGGCTTTTATACGTTTATACCATTCCTCTCGTTCTTTCTTCAGGTCATATCCACGTTTAGCCAGATAGTTGTTGATACGTCCTTTGTATTTTCCGAAAGCAGCGTGTTTCTTATTCGAATTTTCTGCATCCAACGCAAATTCACGGGCCTCTATCAACCAAGCATAGATTTGAGCTTTTTCTTCTTCTTTCAAAGTAGGAATCATGTCCAGATGTGAGTCATAAGTCACTTTTACTACTCCATAAGTCATGCCATCTTTAACAGCTTCTATTTGCTTTTCATCAAGAAAGAGAGATAAATTGGCAGGAAAAGCGAAATGTGAACGATATAGTGCCGCATCTTTTTCATTTTCCGCAGCTTTCAAAGCTTCATTTTTAGCCTCACCAGTCAACCCGGATTCTTTTACTTTCTTGACTTTCGCATCCCGCACCTCATAAATATCATTTAATTCGAAGTAACGATTGGCTATGACATTGCGAACATCTCCGGCTATTTTCGCATCTGTAAGTCCGAGTTTATCAACGATCTTTTGTGACCGGCTGACAATAGACTTTACATATTCAGGATCACGATTCTCTTTATTTAAGTCGACTGCCTGTGCAGACATCCAACCGGAAATAAAAAGCAATGATAGTATCAGTATCTTTTTCATAATTACATTAATTTTCCTTTTTCAGCCAATGTATCGTAGTTGTTCTTCATATCTCTCCAATCTACTTTATGCTTTGTACTGATACCGTTGATGTATTTTTCAATATTAGTATATCCGTCACCAGTACAGTCCTTATTGGCATCACTCGGATCATTCGGATTTAGTCCGTTAGCAATTTCCCATTCGTCCGGCATACCATCTTTGTCTGTATCAACATAAGGAGTACCTTTGTATTCAGGATAACCACCCATCTGGCGAATATCAGTAATAATACCCTGCTTATAAGAATCTTTCGGTAAACGACGATACTTGAACTGTCCATCTTCTCCCATTGACTTAGGAGACAAACCTGTTAAGTCACCATAAGCATCTTTAGGAAGTTTCTTTTCATAATAAGGAATACCTGTTCTTACTTCTTCAATCACACGTTCGTCAACAATATCACGACAAGGAATATTCGCGCCTACATGTTTCAATACATAATCATAAGCATCTTTAGCCCCCATGATATTGATATACGGCATCTCAAACGGCTGATAGCTACGCATGTATTCAGTATATCCGTCAGTGTTCGGTTGAGTTTCAATCTGAATACCGCCATTCCAGTTGTCTTTAGTTATTTCAGGATAGCCTTCCATTATATTTCCATCGGCATATACTCGTCCATATTCTTTATGATCCAGCTTACTACGTCCTGCTTCCGGTTTCAAGATACGATGTCCTACATTGGAATCCTTAGGAGTAGCAGGTCCCGGTTTATAGTAGTTGTTAATCATATTGAACATCGCGGTATAATCACCACCATCGGAAGAACGGTGCACCCAATTGAATACTACATTATTAACGAAATTGAATATGCCATTCCAACCGATAGAAGGATTACGTCCGGAGTTACTAGCCCAGAGGTTACGGGCAAATGCACAGTTCTCACCACCTAACGTACTACCGAACGCATGATTGTATGTATCCAACGCTTTTGCAGAGATCGTGTTTTGAATAGTTACGTTTACAGTAGGAAGTTTCAAATCTTTGCTTTCATACTGTCCTTCACTCGGGTCGTACATGTGGCGATAGAAAGAAATGTTTTCATCCAATCCCCATGTACAGGAACAGTGGTCGATCATTATATTACCAACAGGGTTACCTCCGAAAGAGTCATCACGATGCCATACTTTCGTTTCTCCACGACGGAAACGCATATGACGTACAACCACATCATGTGTATCTACCCAAAATGATTCTCCAGCAATACAAACACCGTCTCCCGGAGCTGTTTGTCCGGCAATGGTTACGTAAGGAGCACGGACGATAATCGGAGATTCCAGACGGATGATACCAGCAACATTAAAAACGATAATACGTGCACCACCAGTTTCACATGCTTCACGGAAAGAACCCGGTCCACGATCATTCAGATTTGTGACAGTTATCACTTTACCTCCACGACCACCGAAACTGTACATACCACCACCTTCAGCACCTGGGAATGAAGGGATATCAGCCTGTGGCAAATCGTACGGACGACCAGCCCAAGGAATATATGGACGTCCTTCTCTAGCTTCTTTTTGTACTATCGGCAACGCTTTTGCCCATGCTTCATCAGAGCGTTTCCGCTCTTCAGTCATCATTTTTGTATAGTTTTCTTTGGCTTCGCCAGATATTTGTGGGTATTGCGCCCATGCAACGGTCGGAGTCAACATTGTTGCAGCAAAAACTGCTAAAAGTACCTGTTTCTTCTTCATTTTTATTTGGTTTTGTGAAGTTGTTAATTCAAAAATACAATAATAAGACGAAAGAAGAAAAGATTTGTAATCAGTAGAACAGAATTTATTATCCTAAATATGTTTTTTCCCTCAGAACCCATATTCCTATCAAAAAAATAACGTCTCCAATCCTCTCATTCAAGAGATATTAGAGACGTTATCAAGATAAATCAGATATTATAAATTTATTCTGCTAATGGATCGAAAGTACCGTTAGCACCACCATTATTATAATCTGCCCAACCAATAGTCTGTGGCAAGGTCTGATTAGCCTTTTGAGCTCCTTCCGCAAAACCTAGGAAGTAATATCTAGGAAGAAAATTCATATATTTAGGTGTATGATCAGTAGTATATGCATCACCTTTCTTCATTTTACGCGTCAAATAAGTATTATAAAACTCAACTAACTTATTCTGTTGACTGGAAATATCCGCTTGTCTCAAATCTAATGCATCCGGACGTGTTACATCTTTTAGAGGATCTGGATTTACTCCATTTATTTCCCACGAAGTACCACCAAGCCCTTTACTCTCATGAGTACTACTAACACGGAATTCAAGATTATCACGGCGTTGTCCATTGAGTTGTTTAAAACCTAAATAAGTGCAAGTGTTTCCATTCCAACCAGACGGAACCCATGTGTCAGGAGCACCTTCTGCTCTTTCTGCACCACCATCAAACAACATCCAACGGCGTAAGTCATCAAAACGTTTTCCTTCATAAGCCAATTCAATCTGACGTTCGTACAAGATGGCAGCAAAACATGCAGCTTGGTCACCTGACAAGTTGGTCTGTAAACCGAAATTATTTGCAGATGTATATCCTACACGAGCACGTATCTTCTTCAATTGTTCAACAGCTACTCCCATTTCACCAGCACCACATGCAGCTTCTGCATAATTCAACAACACTTCAGCATAACGAATCTCCAAATATGGGCTACCACTAAATTTAAAACCATTTGCTTGAGTAAATTTATATCTGGCATTCGAATTCACATCTAAATCATCCGAACGTTTACGTATATAGAAACCTTTAGCATTTGTCAACAAGTTATCCGCACCATAAGTATTAGAGCTACTAGCCTCTTCATTATCTCTATCACTCTCATTAGCATACCAAACATAGTTCCACAAATTATACTTATCCCCTGTATAAGGATTATTATTGCTTGCATTCTTAGGATCACCACTGAAAGCCCAGCGTACTCCGGGGAAAGCAAATGTCCGATAAAAACGAGGATCACGATTGGCAAATGGAACATTCTTATCATAAGCAACAGAAGATTGCTCTAGTGTAGTATAAGTATTGCACATAGAAGGTCTTTTTCCATCAGCCATAGGAAACATATCAACCATCATAGCAGAAGGAGTTTTGCCACCACCTCCCATGGCATTTGATGGCCGAATACCATGTTCCCATGAGTTGTTTTTACTAAAATCAGGTACTCCGCCAGTGGCTATATCATTATATAGCGTTACGAATACAGCTTCTGTATTGCCATCAACCATTGAAAAAACATTCGCCCAACCTGAAGCATTAGCTCCGGCATTACTTTCATTAGCTAAACCATATCCACAAGCATTTATTCTGGGTAAATCAGCAGTGATTTCATTATAAGCCTTCCTCCAACGTTCTACATCATTTTTACGGTTAAACAACGGACTTGCATATAACAAAAGAGTCCGTCCTTTCAATGCCAGTGCTGTACCGGAAGTAACACGTCCAAAATCACTTGAAGGCCATCCTCCATTTTCAGTAAACGGAGCAAGTAACTGCGCTGAACGCTCTAAATCCTCACAAATAAAATCAACACACGCTTTTGTTGTAGAACGAGGAGTGATAGCCCCTGCCACTGGTTCCTGTACTTCCGTAATTATAGGCACTCCACCATACCATTTCACTAAGTTGTAGTAACACCATGCACGAAAGAAATAAACCTGTCCGAGTAACTCATTCTTTTCTTCTTCTGAAAGAGTACTATTCTCTATACCGTAAATAACATCATTGCAATTACGAATACGTCCCCAAACACTTGCCTGAATATTATTACCACTATTATGAAAATAATCAGGAACCGTATTGTTTCCACTCTGACTGGTCATCGGAGCGTCAGGATCTACGAATGATCCGAATCCACTATACTCTTCTGTAGACTTAGACTGTAAATCGGCTGCTCCGGTACTATTGTATTTCCAACTTGGTTCGGAACTCGTATTAGGCAAGCACCAAGCATATATATCATCTACACGTGCTTTTGCGCCACTGAATGTATTATATGTACTTGCGTCAACATAGTCGTAATTTTTTTTATCTTGCAGAAACTCGTCACTACATGAAGTGAAAGCACCTATCGCCATTAAAGCAACACTGAAAGCTATTATATTTTTTCTTTTCATCGTTATTTCTTTTTAGAATGTCACATTTACACCAATAGTAAACTTACGCAAAGTAGGATAACTACCATAAGAAGTCATAGGATCTATAAAATTATCAGGATAAGGATTATAGAAACTAAATAAGTTTTGTCCTGTTACATTAAAACGACAACTTTCGATACCTATCAATCTTGTAAACTTCGATGGTATGGCATATGCTAATGTTAAGCGATTCATGCTAACGCGAGTTCCACTCACTCTCCAAAATGTTGAATTCACACTATTAACACTACCCCATCTTAAGTTAGGATATTTTGCATTGCGATTAGCTTTTACAACCACATTACCTGACGCATCAACTACATCATTATAAACAAACATATTATCTGTATTCCAGAAGGATGGCATATTGGTATATTCCAAGTCTGTATACGAACCCGATCCTGAACCAACCATATTACCGATCTTAAGTGCCGATGTTGGGACAAAACTATATCCTCCCCAACTTGCGCTTATCTGTGCAGACAAAGAAATACCTTTCCATTCTGCACTCAAATTTGTAGTGAAACCATAAGGATTACTTCGGTTTGACAAACGAACTTGATCATTTTCATAACTTACAACTCCATCTGGTCCAGCATAAGTTCCGTCGGTCTGTTCTGCACCACGAATATCTTTATATATTAACATACCAGGTTTTACATTATCCTTAGTCATACCCATATATGATGTAATATTATATTTGGTGAAATATTCATCTATATCTTGATAACTACGGAACATACCAAGACACTGCATTCCCCATGTTCCCATATCGGTACGACTGCCTTCATGAATCTTCATATAACGTTGATTGGTTTCCCAGTCCATCATAAGTACCTTATTATCCGTATACCCGGTATTCACAGACACTTTATATTTAAAATCTTTTCCTATTTTATCTCTCCAAGTCACAGATAACTCCATACCATATGTGTCCAACTCTCCATAATTAAAATTCGCAGACTGTGTTCCTACTGTACCTGGAATAGAAGCTGAATATGGGAGTAACATTTCGCGATTCCACTCATAATAACCATCAATATTGAATGATAAACGGTTATTCAACACATTGAAATCCAAACCAAAGTTTGCTTTATATGACTTATCCCAGTGTGCATCACGGTTTACAGCGGATATTTCTTTATTAATAGTTATATGATTACCAGCGTTTGTTGATGTATTAACACCAAATATAGGTCCTTTATCTTTATCAACCGCATAGTTCTGCATCCATTGCCATGCTTTCGTATTATCCCGACCTGTTAAACCAAACGAAGCTCGTACTTTCAAATAATCAACCCATTTCACACTCTTTTTAAACCATTCTTCTTGTGATATAATCCAACCAGCAGAAACTGAAGGAAAAACTCCCCAATAATTTTCAGGAGCAAACTTGGTTGATGCATCCGAGCGAAGCAGGAACTCAAACAAGTACTTATCAGCATATGCATAGTTCACACGACCAATATATGATAATGTACCAGACTCTGCACGTTTAAATTCTGTAGTAGATGCACTATTATATTGAACTAGATTCGATTGTCCATTGGTAAATTCATAAGGATTAGTAACCTGTCCCACTAAATATTCACTTTCAGCCTCTGATTTTTCAATAGAAAACAAAGCACCTATATGATGACTACCAAAATCACGGTTATAAGTTGCAGTGAAGTTCATCTGATAATTATCAGCACGGCTCATTGTACGAGACAAATAAGGATCCCCACTGGCATTGTTTATAGCAGAACCATTATTAGCTAGTAAGAAATTGTTTTCTGCCAGCAACTCTTCATAAAGAGATTCCTGCCCTTGGATAGGTGTATACAAGTGATTTCCACTTCCAGCACGTTTGGACATATAATAAAGCTCATATGACGAACCATATTGATTGTTTTTTGTAGAATTGATACTCTTTGAATAAGAGAATTTTAGTTTTAACCCTTTCAACCATTTATTCCATCCAAAATCATATTCCAGCCCCGCATTAATGTTCATATTCGATGTTTCTGTTCTATTATAATCCCCTGCGTTTTGAAGCAGAGAAAATGAATAGTTTTGCGAAGAACTTACCTGTGAATTGCTAATACCATAAGGCACGATTGGAATACCATTCACTTCTTCAGGAATATAATATGGACGAACTAACAGAAGATTATAGTCTTTCTCGTCATTACTACCTCCAACCTTCACATTCGGTTTGTTTTTCTTTCCATAGTCACCTGAAACCTGAAGACTTGCTTTTAACCATTTACTAATCTTCACATCAACACCAGCACGATAGTTCCAACGGTTATAATCCAGATTACCAAGATTACCATCTTGATCAAAATAAGATATTCCTCCAAAATAATTAGCTCTTTCTGAACCACCGGTCATATTGATACTATGTTTTTGTGTCAATGCCGCTTTCCAGTATTTGTCCAACAAGTCATAATTCAAACCTTTCATTGCATTCAACTCGTCTGCCTGAAACAAATCATTTTGCAAATTAATAGATACGTCAGTCGGATCAGCCGCACGTACAGCATTCCAAAGTTGACCATATTGGTAAGCATTCAACATCTTAGCACGCGAAACCTCATCCACAACGCCAAAAGTTCCACTATATGAGATCTTAGGTGCACCTTGTTTACCTCTCTTAGTAGTAACCAATATAACACCATTGGCAGCACGAGCACCGTATACAGCAGCCGCAGCATCTTTCAAAACCGAAATACTTTCAATTACAGACGGATCCAAATTATTAAATGCAGTTGCTCCTAAGTTTTCTGTAACATCACCAATTTTCACTTCTACAGGATAAATATACCCATCAATAACATATAATGGTTCTGAAGCAGTACCACCAATATCTGATAAAACATCATTTTGACGAATATTAATCCGAGCATTCTCACCAGGTCGCGCATCTCCACCACTAACGCTAAGTCCATTTACCATACCACTCAACGTACTTGCCAAGTTACCGGAAGCAAGATCCTGAATATCATCCATAGGTACAGTAGCAATAGCTCCTGTTAGATGCGCTTTTTTCTGCGTACCATAACCTACCACTACAACCTCATCTAACTGCTGCGTATCTTCTTTCAGTTCAATCTTAGTCTGCTTAAAATCTGATAATACCTGTGTTATATACCCTATATAAGATATTTCAACCTGTTTTCCAGATGGAACAACAACCATAAATTTACCATCCAAATCAGTTATAGTTCCAGTAGTTGTACCTACCACCTTCACAGAAGCACCAATAATAGGTTCCCCCGTCGTATCTACCACTACACCTTTGAATGTCTGTGTTTTCTGGGCAATAGCAGGTAAAGCCATTGTGAAAGCCAGAAATATGCCAAGGCACAATTTGATTATATTATTTTTATGTTTCATCTTTATTGTATTATATATTACATTTAATATTACTCATACCAACGAGGGTCACCTGCTTTTTTTTCTGTAGCTAAACTAGCATTAGGCTTAAAATCAACTCCACCTTTAGCTTGTGTAAGGTCAAAGCTAAGATCAATAGGTCCTTTAAAGTTAGGGTCCTCAAGTGTTGCATAAGGTTTGCCATTTGAATCCGTTCTTCCTCCAGTGTCATTATTTTCAGAAGCCCTTGTTATTCCCCAAATAGTATTACCATCTGTATATCTTTTAGCTTGTGACTGTATCGCTTGATATAAACGCCAGCAATCATAAAAAATATTATATTGTATAGTAGTGGTTAAAGTATTTGTATTAGGTAATTGATTCGCAAAATCTTTATTTGCCATTGTTTTACAGAAAGTATTATAGGTAATTGTTATACTACCGGTATTATCTGTATTTCCCCATGTTTTTTTAGGTTGAGCATTACTAGAACTACTATAGCGTACAAAATAACCACTACATGTAGTATTCAAATTATAAAATGTACTATTTTCAACTCGCAAGTCTTTAATCCACCCACCACCATTAAAGTCGATAACAGAATATGAACCCTCGTTTTTCAATTGTACAATACAATTTGCAATACGGAAATCTTTCACACCATAGTTCTTTTTATTACCATAAATCAAACTATTAGGAATATTTCTAAAATTACATTCTTGAAATATAATAGGACTGTTAATCACATAAAATCCTGAATTAGCTCCATCATTTGTATACCCTAAAGCATCAGTCGTAATAGAAGCATCCGGATTTTCGCTTAAACAAAGAATCCCTTTTTGTGAGGACATATCTGTGCACTCAAAATTAATATACTTAATCTTTAAACCTCCCTGTGTCACAAGTCCACCATTGGCACCAACTTTTATAGTCGGACGATTGTCTTTGTCTCCGCGGAATGTCACTGTATTCAACTTAAAATCAGCTATATCATCTAATGTATAAACTCCTCCTGGCTCCAATACAAAACACTGCTCCTGATCTTGGCTAAAATCTTGAATATTAGCATTAACATAAGCTGCAATTTCATTGTTTTTATGAATAGTTGCAACTGCCGCAAATGCTTTGTAATCTTGAATAGTAGCTGTTTGAGCATCCTTATTATTTAATTTTTCATTACCCATTGTTTGTACAGTGACCTGATAATTAGTATCTTCTAATTTCGGGAATACCATTGAACTCCCGTCTACTATACTATCTGCTATTACTGCAACTGGATTAACTGGATCGTTCATATTATAAACATTTACCTTAAAACCACCAGCTCCCATAACAACAGGCCATGTTAGCTTCAAACTCTCTGACCCATCAGCATTAGTTAAGGTAGAGAAACTTATATTTTCAGGAGATTCCAACTGTGCATTTGTCACACCTCCAGAAAAGGTTTCATTATCATCAAAACCTTTAGCACAAGAAACGAATAAAAGAATTGCTGACAAGCCCCATAACTTTCCGGCAATCTTCATTTTAATCTTCATTTTACTCTTCATAGATTAAATTTTAATTTAAACAAAAATAATATATTATATCTTCAAAATCTAAAAGATCTTTTAAGGAAAGACGTACAATCAAAAAATATGTAATCACTTAAAAGAATAAAAAAAATAGATTTTGCATTTTTTTCTCTCTCTTTGTAATATTAACTATATCATAATATCCTCCTATCTCTGTTGAAACACCTCTTTCAAATACTTAATATTCGTACTATAATTCTTTTTCACGTTCCGCACGTCATCCTTATCGCGCGAACGTTCTACTACCAGCCATCCAATCCATCCCATCTTATCCAGCGTCTTTTTCACCTTATTCATGTCCAATCGTTCATTATAAGGTAAAGTCACTCCATCTGTGTCCGTACAGTGAATCTGGCAAATCCTCTTTTTCCCCAGAATTTTCAGCTCCTTGCACAAATCCCTTCCATTCTCCAATGCATTTTGAAATTTAAAATAGATCTTGATTCCGGGAGAATTAATTTCTTTCAGTAGTTTCACATCTCCTTTTGCATCCAGTTGAGTTTCAATACCAATCACCACTCCTTCAGAAGCTGCCATATCTCCTACCTCCTTCAAGCGTTTTACAACTTCTGTCCGTAGTGCCGGAATCTTTTCCCATCCGGCTTTGATTCCTCCCAAAGGAAGAAAGGCTACTTTGGCATTCATCACTTTCATGGCATGAAGGCAATCCTGAACTAAATCTTTATAGTTAGCCCGCTCCAGAAAAGACTGTCCATAGAAACCGGACATAGCAATAGAAGAAACTTCTAATTGATATTTTTGAGCAGTTTCACGAAATAACTGCTGGAAATGGGGCTCACGCAATTTATTATCAAACATTTCCCTCTTGCCAAGACCACCCATATCCAATTCTACACCGTCACCATTCAATTCATGTACCAATTGGAATGAACCGATTTTCTGACGTTTCAGAATCATCCAGTCACATACGGCTATTTTATAACGTTGTTCCTTTTGCTGCGATCCGGCAATTGCCAATAGAGGAAAACACTCTGCAAGTATCAATATCCAAAGGATATGTTTAAATAAATTTCTTCTCATTTTTTATTTTATTGCATACGATTTACATAGTAGACGTATGGAATAGATTTTTGTAATCACCTATAAAACAGAGAATAACTAAAAATACTACGGAGTATAATTTAATAAAAGTAAGATAGTGACGGTATCCAAGACAAATAGTGACGCTATCTTGGTCCGATACCGTCACTATCCCGGGCATATACCGTCACTATTTTCGAAGAAGTAATAACAGAAGTAAATGTAAAAAAATGGGCTGCCGGACTATAAAAAGTCCGACAGCCCTGTCAACCCAAAAACGATACCTATGAAACACTGTGTGTTATTTCAAATCAAACTTTAAATATTTGCCGTGAACAAGTTCATCATGTGTGATATGATATTTATTGAACTTCTTGCCATCCAATAGTACCTTATCAATATATAAAGTTCCTGGTTGAGTACGATTGGTTTCAATCACCAATTCGTTCTCTTTATACCATTTCGGATCTAACCGGATCGTTACCTTATTAAAGACCGGAGTCGTCAATGTATATTCGGGCAGTCCGGGACAATCCGGATAAAAACCGATCATATTGAAAATAGCCCAGGAAGACATCGTTCCCGTATCATCATTTCCTGGAATACCATCAGGTTTTGTTGTAAAGTACTTATCTAATAAACGCTGCGTCTCTTTCTGTGTACGCCATTCTTCACCTTTAAAGTATGAGAATAAATGAGCATAAGCAATATCCGGTTCATTTGCCGGGTCGTAAAGTCCTTCATCAAAAACCATTTGTAGTTTATCGATAAAAGGTTTCTTTCCACCCATTAATTTCGCCAAGCCATATACATCATGTGGTACATAGAACGTATAATTCCAGGAATTACCTTCATGAAAACCGGGATTCGGTTCAAAGTTCTCTCCTTGTCTCGGATTAAACGGGCTATAAAACGTCCCATCGGGGAGAATCGGACGGAAAGTACCAAATTCTTTACTATAATAATGTTTGTATCCTAAAGAACGTTTATAGAACATCTCCGCATCTTTCTTTTTACCTAAAGCATCTGCAAAACGAGACAGTGCAAAATCAGCAATATAATATTCCAATGCATGAGAGACGGAATTGTCATACTGTTCACGAAGGGGTACATATCCTTTAGACATATAATCATCATTATCAGGACGCATCAAGTTTTCTGCCCCCGGTAATGTAGCAGATTTGTACATTGCCTCATAAGCCAAATCAACATCAAAGTCACGCAAACCTTTCATCCAAGTATCTACAATTACCGGAATACTCGGATCACCTTCCATTGTCAATGTTTCTCTGCCATATAATTCCCACTTAGGCAACCATCCATGTTCACGATACATATCAAGCATTGTACGTACCATTTCCATCTGACGTTCCGGATAAACCAAGGTTAGCAATTGATGAACATTACGGTAAGTATCCCAAAGAGAAAATACGGTATAGCGATCACCTTTGGTTGTCAGGATCTTATCACTTTCCATGGCCGGATATTCTCCATTCACATCCTGCAAAATATTAGGATGAATCAGCAAATGATAAAGCGCTGTATAAAACACAGTCTTTTGGGCATCTGTACCACCTTCCACTGTTATGCGTGACAAGTCATCATTCCATTTGGAACGTGCTTCCGCATGGATCTTCTCAAAATCCTTTCCAGCCTGTTCACGATCCAGATTCAAACGGGCATTTTCTACGCTTACAAAAGAAACTCCCCATTTGCACTTCTACCTGTTCACCTTCTTCTGTATCGAAGGAGAAATAAGTACCAATGTCATCTCCTGCTATTTCTTTTCCGTAACGAGTATAAAGTTTATACTTTCCCTGATCCTTATCCCATTCAGCCTCAACACCCATCATCGGACGTTGTTTCTTCCAATACCCTGTTGCAGAAGGATTCTTCTTAACCCGCAATACAAAGTAAATGGGGAATACAGCTTGAGGATTATAACAAAATGTACCAAGTAGTTTGACTCCTTCCACTTCACAATCGCTTACACGACGAAGCATAGCGCCACTCTCATTCGTTAATCCCTCCCCCAGATTCAGCAGGATATGGCTTTTCCCTTTCGGGAAAGTAAATCGGGCAATACCGCTACGCGGAGTAGCCGAAACTTCTGTTTTTACATTATATTTAGTCAGATAATTAGAATAATAGCCCGGTGAGGCCTGTTCATCCTTATACTTACTACCATATTCTTTATAATCCACATTCAGTTCTCCGGTAGTAGGCATCAATAATAAAGAACCTAATTCCGGACAACCGACTCCACTCAAATTCACATGAGCATATCCGGTAAAGAAACAATTTGTATATTCATAAGGCGTAGACCACCATCGGGCATCTTTATCGTATGTGTTTTCGGAAGATCCCATCACATTGAAAGGAACCACAGACATCATACCATTGGGGCAAATCGCTCCGGGATTAGTCGTTCCGAAATTTGTAGTTCCGATAAAAGGATCCACATAATCTATCAAAAGACTTTTATCCGTATTTTTAAGGGGAGGGCTCCCCCCTTCCCCCGCATAGGCGGAAAGAAGGGAAAAAGCAAGTGTGTAAGTTAATATAATACGTTTCATATCTTTATTAAATGATACTCGTTCGTTTCGTAAAATCGATAATCTCTTTTATATATCCGAAGGCCATACCTACCACAGTATCTGCCGCACCATAATAAACAGCAACACGTTCACCATCTTGCAAAGCAGCACAGGGGAATACTACATTAGGAACGTCACCCTGAAGTTCGTAAGGAGCAGCCGGACCAAGCAGATATTCACGTGTACGGTAGAGGACTTTTTCCGGATGATCTTTATCCAATATGGCAGATCCCATAGCGTAACGGAAACCATTACAAGTAGTGATTACACCGTGATAGAACAGCAACCAGCCTTCATCTGTAAGGAAAGGAACTGAACCTGCACCAATCTTTGTACACTGCCAAGCGCTTTCCGGGAAAGGAGTCACTTTCATTACACAGCGGTGTTCACCCCAATATTTCATATCCGGGCTATAGCTGATGTATATATCGCCAAACGGAGTATGTCCATTATCACTGGGACGACTCAACATCGCATACTTGCCATCGATCTTCTGCGGGAAAAGTACACCATTACGATTGAAAGGCAAGAAAGCATTTTCGCACTGGAAAAACTCCTTAAAGTCAAAAGTATAGGCAATACCAATCGTAGGGCCATGATAACCATTACACCAAGTCACCCAATAGCGGTCTTCAATCCATGTAACACGAGGGTCGTATTTATATTCCGACTCAATCATTTCCGTGTTACCTGCTTTAAACTGAATAGGTTCATGATTGATATCCCAATGAATTCCGTCCTTACTAAAACCTGCAAAGATATTCATCTGTACAGCTTTGTTATCACAACGGAATACGCCTGCAAAACCATCCTCAAAAGGAACAACAGCACTATTGAAAATACTATTAGATGAAGGAATATGATAACGTCCGATAACTGGATTTTGTGAGTAACGCCACATAACGTCCGTACATCCGACAGGACGATCTTCCCAAGGAATTTGAATTTTATTCATAATCGTTGATTTTATATTATTTATTTTTTGAGTCATCATACGTGAAAGGTATGAAATAAGTAATCAGAAAAGCTGGAATAGTTGCGATTAACACATAGATAAAGAAATTACGATATCCTAATAAGTCACTAAGATAACCACTAACCATTCCCGGAAGCATCACTCCCAGATTCATGATTCCTGAAGCAAATGCGTAATGTGACATTTGATGTTTGCCTGGAGCAATCTGTTGCATCATAAACAACGTCAATCCGACAAAACCAAAGCCATAACCAAAATATTCCATTGTTATACAAGTTCCGATCAGATATACATTAGTAGGCTGTGCAACTGCCAAAAAAGTATAGGCAACAAACGGAAGATTAAAAATACAACAGAGAGTGAACAGTGTCTTTTTCAATCCGAACTTAGAGACATAAATACCTGCTAACAATGAGCCTAAAACGAAAGCAGCGGAACCAAAGATACCATTTAGCGTGCCGATCTCTGTTAACGACAGTCCTAAGCCGCCTACATCCCTTGAAGCACGTAAAAACAGCGGAGCTATTTTCATGATAAAGCCTTCTGCCAAACGATATAAAATAATAAAACAGATATAGTAGAGAATATGCTTTTTAGTAAAGAAGTTAGCAATGACTGCTACCAGTTCGTGCCCAACTTCTGATGCTGTTTTCTTCGTTGTTGACGGAACCTGTGTAGAAGGTAACATTTTTATATGATAAATACCGATCAGTACCATTATTGCCGCAATTACGCTGAAAATAATCATCCATGCAGATGAATACGCTCCTTTGTTAGCATCTATCGAAGCACCTTCTATTGCTCCGAAGTGCTCTGCCAATGCTCCTGCCATAGCAACTAATCCTCCATTAGCAACCAATTTGGCTACATTATAGAAGGCACCCTGCACTCCGATATATTTTGCCTGATCTTCTTTGTTCAATTCAGCCATATATACACCATCACAAGCAATATCGTGCGTTGCTCCACTAAAAGCAATCACTGCCATCGTAGAGATACTTATGGCGAAAAAGTAATCGAAAAACAAAGAAAAGGCTACTATTCCAAACAATACACCACTCAATAATTCTGTAATCAATACGAAGAATTTTTTCGTCCGATACATTTCAAGAAAAGGACTCCACAAAAATTTCAGTGTCCAAGGCATCATAATCAGAGAAGTCCAGAATGCAATTTGCGTATCCGAAATTCCAAGATCCTTAAACATGAAAACAGAAACCAAATTAATAGCAATAAAGGGAAGTCCCATTGCAAAATAAGCAGTAGGTACCCAGCAAGCCGGGTTAATAGTTTTTCGTTGAGAAGCAGTTTTATTCTGTTGCATAAATCATAGTATATAGATGAAAAAAAACATTTTTCTGACCCATCTATATATAATACAACTAAAAGGGGGAAACTACTAACGTCTCCCCCCTACTTTTTTTATTTTATTATCACTTCGTCTATAAAGAACCACGAAGGATGACCTACACCATAATGCCAAGTCGGACATTCTTTCGTTCCAGTGACTTCTACTTTCACATAACGAGTTTTTATCGGTTCGGCTGATTCAGCCTTGACTCCACGGAATTTTACCTCACCGGTACGTTCTTCCGGTAAATCAATCGTTTTCCAATGTGTATAATGCTCACCGTCTTCAGCATATGAATAAACCACCTTTAGAGGAAAAAGAATCCAGGCCCCTATTTGATGAAGAAAATCTGTTTCCACACTTTGTATCTCTTTCGCTTCGCCCAAATCTATAACGAATGCACCATCGGTTCCTTCCCAACCAATCCAGCTATCAACAAAGGTTGCTCCACCAAACAAACCGTCAACCAATGCGTTTTTTCCTAATGCCGCATATTTTCCCGTAGGAGGAATTAGATAAGTAACTTTTGCACCCAAAGCCAAACTTTTTTCTTTCTGCGGCATGTAACGTTTACGATACAATTTGCAATAGTCTACCGGTGAATTGGAACGCTCATTCAATGTAGGAACTTGAAACTCTTTCACGCGTTCCTCAAAAAGGTCTAACTTTTTATTGATATCTACCAAATCTTTTTCTGTCTCTGTTCGTGCAATCTCCAGTTCTGAATACTGAATTGGCAGACGTGCCCGTTGAACTCGTTTTAAGAAATCGGGATCTGCTGCAACAGCCTTTTCAGCCAAATCAAATAAATGATTATAACGACGCATCAAAGCAGGCTTTAGCATGCCATACTTATGTGATACGGGTGAATCATATATCCACAACCGCTGTCCACTACCGATTAATGCGCCTTCCATTATCTTTATGTACTGATAAAGATATGGCGCTGCTTCACCATAATATCCATGCAGAAAATGTTGCATCAATGAGTCTACATTAACTTCGGGATTCCACATTAACTTTGACACTAAATAAGCACGAAGTTCTGCAAAATCTCCTCCCCTGCTCCCTGCTATTTGAGAGAAATGCATGGTGGCATGATTCTTTTTGAAAAGACGGATATTGTCCTGTAAAATATGGAAATTAGGAAATGGAGCCAGATAATTATCAAAGTTAATACCGTAATCCCACACGAAAATATTATTGGTAATCTTAGACCATCCTTCCATGGCTTTCACAAACTCTTTTCCCGAAGCATTCTCCGTCAAAGTTACTTCACGGTCACAGTCAATATCACACAACATAATATTCACATTTGGCAAAGGTTTCACACGCTTCGGAGGATTCATTGTATATAGATAAGCCAATGTGGAAAACTCTTTATCCGGAAAACGGGCAGCCAACTTATTCAGAAAAGTGATGATGCTTCCTGATAATGCTCCTTCATAATCATCAATTGCCTTACAAGCATCACACGTACAATTTGTATAATTACCATCATTCTGACTTACAGACATGATATGTTTATCTGGATTTACTTTGAAAATAGAATCAACACGTTGAGCAACAATCTCAAAAACCTCCGGATTACTCAAACACCACTGACTGGCCTTTCCCGGGTGGCGTTTTCCTTTGAAGTAAGAATAATATTCCGGATGTTCTTTCCCATAAATGGATGAAGGCAGAAGCTTATCAAAAGTATGCACCCAATAACCGGCAGCAAACACTTCATTCGGTTCCTCTAAACGATTCCACCACTTATAAATAGAGTCTGTATGGATAGCATAACATTGTGTCTGACGATAACGAAAGCCCGGGTTTTCGACTTTATTAATGAAGGGTAAGTTCACCGTTTTTGAAGGGGTAAGAGAATATTCATTCTCTCCCCAATAATCGATACCCAAATATTGCTCCAATAAAGTAACAACCCCATATACAACACCGTTTTCTTTACCAGATATTTTTAGAATACCATCTTGAGTAGAAATAGAGAATCCATCCTCTGTTACTTCCGCTGGAGATTGACCACCAATGAGAATATCTCCTTTTCGAGGAGTTTGACTTATAACAACAGGCAGCTTACAACTGGTTACTTTTTGAATAAATGTTTGTAACAAATTTGCAGCTGTCCACGATATTTGATTATTCTCTTTCAAAATGATCCTAGAACTTGTATTCCCATTAGTTACTAACATAGTTTGAGAGAGAGACGGAAACGCCACACTAATTCCCATAAACCATAAACAGAACCGTAGAATAATAGATAATTTCATGTTTTTCTTGCTATTAAAAGTTATTATATAATAGTAATACAATCAATATGATACTATTAAACAATCAATCTTTTTCTTTTTTCATTTATTAACTTATATAGTAAGTCCCACTTTATCCGAAAAAACGAAAAAGCGGGACTTAAAAAATTCAATAACCTATTAACTATTTCGCATATAGGTCAAATTCCGTAAGGCTGACCGTATTGGGACCTTGTTTCACATAATACTTTAAATAACGCGTTTCAATAGCTTTCGAAAACTTAATATATTGTGTGCCACTTCTTGAAATAGTTACAGTTCCGATAGATTTCCATTTTATTCCATCACCTGAAGTAAATACTTCTACTGCAGTCGGTGAATAACTACTAGCATAACACTTATTTCTTATTCCTGTTAATGTCTGCACCTTACCTATATCCACAGTTAACCAATATTCTGCTCCTCCATCACGAGCTACATCAGAATTTGTTCCATCAATTAGATTTTTAGCATCTCCACGAGTCGTCGGGGCAACTTTTACAGTCCAGCCAGAACGATCGGCAATCAAAGTACCTTCAGCCGGTTGCCCGGACTCTACATTGACATGAATATTTTGAATTTTCACATAAACTACTCCTCTGTTAGAGCTAAGTGCATCTAAGTTATTACCTTCTATAGAAGATATGGTAACTGGCAACAAATATCCCCCTTCTGTAGTCAACGATCCTACATTTAACAGCTCTATTTTTATAGAATCTCCAGATACACTTTCTCCATTTTCAATAGTAACAGTTTTATTGGTGAAAGAATAATTTTCAGCAGGTAATATGTTATATTCCGTATCATTAGCTTTATTGTAAGCACTTACTAGATTATCATCACTATCGGCTGTTATTTTCACATCTTTCGATAATCTCTCCGTGGCACATGCAACAAACCGATAATTAGGTTGTAACTCATTTACGACCACTGAATTATCTTCAAAATCACTGACAACGATGCTTCATAAGAATCTACCGGAAAAACTTTCGTAGAAAGATAAAACTTAGAATTTACAGTAACTTCGTCATCATCGTCACAAGAGATGCACAGTGGTGATGCCATTAATGACATCACTACTGTTTTCCATATTATATTTTTCAATCTCATAATTACATCATTTGAATATTATATTATTTACCATCTGATCTAATGCCATCTACCCATCTGACAACTCCATTAGGCGCCGTGGCTTTATTTCCATGACCAGTTGCGTCTTTAAACTCGGTTCCTGCCCCTTCATTCAATTTCCAATAAGCCTCCAAGCCATCCGTACCCGGATTTATCGCAAACATATTATTCTGAATCTGCGACTGTGAAATAGCAGTAGTCCAAAAACGTACTTCGCTAACTATAGCATCTGTAACCATCCAATCACCATTGCATATACCAAAACTATTCTTAACAAGACGCAAAGGTTTTCTTGGAAGATCTAATGTTGCATCAATATTTCCATTTACATAAATAGTCAATTTCACTCCATCACAAACAAATGCTAAATGATACCATTGATTATTTTTAAACTTAGTAGCAGCATTTACTTGAGTACCTTGTGTTTTTATCTGCAAAATATTACCAGGAATCGGGCCATCACCAAAACGGATATAAATTTCACCATCTTCTGCGATACCATTACCTGGACCTGCAGAAAATATTGCTTGATTCTGATAGCTAGGAGGACCAGGATAACCAACTCCAGGAGTCACCCCATCCCCAAGTTCGCTCATATTAATACGCATTTCAAGTGACCATTGAGTTACTGTATAATCCTGACGCATTTCCATAGTAATTGGTTTTGTACCCGTCAACACTGGTGCAGAGGTTATAATAACCTGATCCATGATATAAATCATCACATCTGCACCTTCCAAAGTTTGTTGCCCACCTGATACAGCAGTAATAGCAACCGGTAGTGCAAATTTATCACCAGAATCAAGCATTTCCTTTGTCAACGGATCAATTGTTACTTTAACAGTAGGAGCCACTAATTCTCCTTTTTTTATAACCACTGTCTTTTGATCAAAAGAATATGAACCTTCCGGCATAGATTTATAGTTCGTACCACTTTTTGTATTATATACTTCCAACGATTTCGGACTTAGTCCCAAAGTAACTTCTATATCTTCTGTTGCAATTTGTCCCGACCGAGGAGTCACAGTGACAACACTACCCTCTTCAGCTACTGTTACTTTTTTAGATTCATAAGACAAACTACTGGATTCAGCTAAATAAATTCTACTGCCGATAGTATCATACTTTGCATCTTCACAACTTGCTATAATTGCACAAAGCAATATGGCAAAGGCGAACATTATTGTATTTTTATTTTTTACCAGATATCTCATAATTATTATATCTTTAAATTTATTATTTTACCGGTGGATTCATAATGCGGATAGCATTACGCAAATAAGGATAAGATTCTTCTGTACCATCAATTGTATATTCATACTCCATATGATAAGTTCCGACCCCTCCTTTTACACATTTTTTCCCGTCAATAATAGGCGTCCAACGTGCCATACCTTCCAAAGACTTCATTTTATTTCCATATCGATCTGTGAAATCAGCACCACCAGACAAAGCCCATTTTTCAAAATTTTCAGTTACAATATATTTCTTAGCAACTTCTTCTGCAGTCAAATGCCCATCGAAGTTTCTTATTGTAGAGTTTAAACGGCTATCCAAATGGTCACGTCCAGTATTATCTCCTGGAGAATCATAAGCCTGCACTATAAAATAATTAAAATAAGGACCTGACTCCGATACAATACTTTGTGGCTCACCGTCAATTACTAATAGCCTGTCTGTACCCGATTTTGGTCCGATTCTTTCTCCCAAGGTCTGAATGAACAACAACATATTCTCATCACTTCCACTCATGTTACCTCGATGACCAAAATTAGGCTCATAGTCAATATCAAAGCCATCATATCCATATTTATCAATACTATCACATATTGCATGGGCATATTTCTTTATAGCTTCTTCCTTATTCTCATTCCATCCCCAGAATTCCAGATAATTATCTTTATATTCCTCGGGAGTCAATTGGTCACCGATATTTTGAACAATAAAACACATCAAAGCTTTAGTACCTTTTACATTTTGTACATAACGCAAATCTTTTGTTTGCGCTTCTGTCAAATGTCTCCAGTTCCCCCAAATAGAAACAAAATCTACACTATCAGGAAGTCCAGCTAAACATTTTTCTAAGGTAGCTCCATTTCCTGTCCAATTACCAAACCATCCAAAAGCAACCGGATGATCTGTTTTTTTATAAGCGCGAAGCTGGGCATAGTATTCTTCCGGAAGTGACGACTGAGTCATATCTTCCTGGAATTTTGGTTCCATGTCTGTCCAATCATCACACGCTGTATTCGCAACCGTTATGCCAAATAACAACATTATAAAATAGAATATCTTTCTCATACTATTTATATTAATATAGATTATACTATTATTCACTTATCCCTACGCTGCCACCAAACCTTAGTCTGATAATTATCAGCGCCACCCAATTTACTTACAGCAGCATTTACATTAGCAGCATTACGAATATATTCCGATGGTGGGAACGGAATACGATTAGCAGAAGGAAGATTGGTTACATTTCCATTCAATAACGGGAAAAAACGCGGATACCCAGTACGACGATACTCACTCCATGCTTCTTGTCCCAAAGGCCACATTGCAATCCATTTTTGGGTTATTAATCTTTCCAGTTTTTCTTCCTCACCAGCATCATCTTTCCATTTGATAGTTATAAAGCTAATAGCACTTTCATTCCCCTTATTCTCATTAGGATCTACATAATCAGCCTGAGTACTTGATTCATCATTCAGGTATTGGTCAATACCATCCGATACTCCCCATTGTGCAAAAGAAAGTCTGATAGCTGATTCATACAAATCTTTCACCGTTTCTCCTTTTACATCCCATCCTAACATTGCCGCTTCAGCTTTATTAAAAGCTGTTTCAGCTGCACTCATCCATAAAGTACGATCCATCTCTCCAACATTTATTCTAGAGAAAGTCGGTCCGGTAATATCATTACCATAAGACAAGCCTGCACGCATCCCCACATAATCATCATCTCCTTTATCGCTCGTTTTCTTTTTAAAATATTTCGACATACGCGGATCGTTATACCCTTTCATATAGGACGTAATATCCGCAGAGACACATTGATCGGGCCATTGTACCAATACCGTATACAATTGATTTTTAGTACCTAAAGAAGTTGCGTTATCTTCATTAGAAGTAATTACCCCAATAGAATGGTTAATAGCTTCCTCCGCCATCTGTCTAGCATATTCACGATCTGCAAAACGAATACGAATGGCCATACGTAGTTTCAGTGAATTTGCAAATTTCACCCATTTCTCAAAGTCACCGTCATAAACTTTATCATACTTAGCCATCGTTCTGTTGTTTGGATTTTCGGTCACATAAACAGTCATTACATTAATAGCATCAGTCAGATCAGTAAACATAGCATGATATGCTTCCTCCATTGTATCGTAAGGAGCCGAAAGTTTATCACTTGAAATTTGGGAATAAGGAAGTGCCCCATACATATCAAGCATACGATGCATTGTCGCAATTCTCAAAATCTGTGCCCATGCAAAGTTAACTCCTGTTCCTTGGGTTACATTCTTTATTTTATTCCATGCACCATACGTCAATACCATTACATTATCATCTGCAAACTGCCAGTTTAACCAGTTCTCGGGTGCGTTATATGTAGCAAAATTTGCCCCTTTAAACTTATCTGTTGCCATTACTTGATAACGTCCATAGCAGTCACCAATCAAGGATTCATTGGTATTATAAATGTTTTCAGTAGCTATGGGATATGCATAATCACATAAAGTCAAGAAGAAAGCATTGGCAGCAAATCCATCTCGTCCAAGTTCTTCTTCCGAAACTTTTCCCAGCGGATCATTCAAGCTATTATCCATGCATCCTTGTAACATTGGAGTTCCAACAAGCATACAGCCTGCAATAGAAATCTGCGTTATGAATTTATATATTTTCATTTGGTTATTCTTTTATCGTTAAAACTGTATTTTTACATTAAATCCCCAACTTCTCAAACTTGGTTGCATAAAGTAATCAACACCTTGATAATAAGTACCAGTAGAAGCGGTAGCTTCCGGATCAAATGGTGCTTTATTATAAATCATCCACAAGTTGTGACCTGTTATTGACAAACTAAGATTACATTTGTTATTAAACCATTTGGCTGGAAGTGAGTAGCCCACCGATAACTCTTGTAAACGAACATTAGTAGCACTATATACATAGTTAGACATCAATCCACTTATTCCACCCACTTCTGTATAATAAGTCTGGGGATCCACTTTTCCATTATTTACAGGAACACCTTCATTATCACGTGCTAAAGCTGTGACCTTAGATACTCCGAACTGATCCATTACAGCTTGTGTTGGTGAGATAACAATACCTCCAAAGCGGGCAGCAAGCATGAATCCCAAGCTAATGCCTTTATAAGAGAAATCATTTCTAAAGCCTAAATTGCTCTTAGGCAATACAGAGCCAATATGAATAAATTCATCCGAATTCTTTATATCCTCTTTCTTCACATTCTGGCTCGCTTTATCAATATATACATTTCCTTCATTATCACGTTTCAAACGATTAGTGACATACATGTCTCCCATGCTTCCTCCTTTACGAAGAATAACTTTAGCCGATCCAATGCCACCTTTATCTATCTCACTCAAACTATAGTGATTACCTTCATCATCCACTGCATCATCCAAGAGTTCTACAATCTTATTTTTATTAAAACTAAAAGTCAAATTTGAATTCCACGAGAAATCTCCCCATGATTTATTGTACCCTAAAGAAAATTCCATACCTTTATTCTCAATATTACCAGACTGCGCATACATAGTCGCATATACAGCGGTTCCTGATAAAGGAACTTGGAATGTTTGTTTGCGAGTATTAGCCTTATACCAGGTAACTTCCAAACTTAAACTATTATTAAAAAATTTGGCATTCAAACCAGCTTCCCAAGAATTAGTACGTTCAGGATAAAGTTTAGGCAAAGGACGATAAGTTTGTAATTTCCATTGACTAGTCGCAGGGTCCCACTCATACGTTTTGTTGGAAGAAAGATTCTTAGGAATAGGAGCACCTACTGAAGCAAATGAGCCGCGTACTTTCAAATAAGTAATAGCTTTGGGTAATTTTACCATTTCGGAAATAACTCCTGAAAGCCCTATTGATGGATAAAAGAAAGATGATTGTTCTGTATTAATCAATGCTGAATCCCAATCATTACGTCCGGTTAAAGTCATATACAACATACTCTTCCAACCAATTTCCGCACTAGCAAAAATAGAGTTGGTGCGTTGTTTGTATCCACTTTCTATAGGATAAGTATCTTTATCCAAAGTTGTAGTCATATTATATAGACTAAAAACATTAGACATATCTTTCAAACCACCTTGGAATCCTCTTTCGTCATAATAAGTTTGAGTAAAACTACCGCCAATATTAGCACTTAAACTTAAGTCACCAAAGCGTTTATTAATATTAGCCATCACATCTGCATAAGCCTGTCTATCGTCAGCTTTATAGTACTTATAGAATCCATAAATAGAACTATTAGTAAAGTAAAGATCAGTAGAAGCATTTCTTTTATCTGAATAATCATTGGTTGCATTATCAATGCGAACGCGCCCTGTCACATCAAGCCAATCCAAAATTTCATATTTTAAACTGGCATTAGCCATGTAACGTTGTTTTTTCATGCCATGGTTCATCTCATTAGCCACCCAATATGGATTATTTTTCATACTGTATCCAGGATCACCCCATCCCCAGTTCTGTACATCTATCTTACGAGTTGTGTCATACGTTTTATACATCCTCACAGCTTCAAAGTTTTCGCCACGCGGGAACAGATATACGGCTGGTAGTGGATTGAAATATTCACCTTGTGCCATTAGATTAAGATCTTCTTGAATAATATAGCTAAAACCCACATCTAATGTCATTTTATCCTTCAGGAATTTTGTTGTATTTCTGAAGGTAAAATTGTAACGGTCATATTTGCTATTTTGAATGATACCAGTTGCATTAGTAGTACCTACAGACAGATAAGTTTGATTCTTTTCATTACCAACAGATAAAGAAACGTTATTCTGGATATTAGTACCAGTATTGAAAAAATCTTTTGGCTCATAAGTTCCGAAAAGAGAAGACGCTTTATCTCCCCATGAAGCAAAGGAACCTGCGCGGTTTATATAAGAATTTTGGAATTCAGGCATTATAAAAGGATTGGAAAAAGTAGAATTATTAGAAATAATAATTCGTGCCTTACCTTCTTTTCCCTTCTTTGTAGTAATTAAAATTACACCAGACGCTGCATTAGAGCCATACAAGGCCGCAGCAGCAGGTCCACTTAATACAGACATGCTTTCAATATCTTCCGGATTGATATCAGATATGCCCTCTCCTCTCGGTTGGGCTGAATATTGTCCGTTAGTGTCACCTTTATTTGTATTAAAAATAGGAACACCATCAATTACATATAAAGCATTATTGTCTGAAGATATAGATTTGGTACCACGCATAATTACACGTGTAGCCCCTCCAACACCGGATGAAGATGCATTGATATTAACGCCAGCCACCTTTCCAGCCAGTGAGTTCATAAAATTGGCACTTTTTACAGTTGTCAATTCATCACCTTTTACTTCTTGCACATTATAGCTTAATGCTTTAGTTGCGCGCTTGATACCTAATGCAGTAACGACTACTTCGTCCAACACCTGCGTATCTTCTCCTAAAGTAACCTTCAAGGGTTGTGCACTAGTAAGCGTGATTGCTTGGGAGGCATAACCGATATAGGATACTTCAAGTACATCACCTTTAGCTGCTTGTATTTTGAAATTTCCATCCATATCAGTGATAGTACCATTTGAAGTTCCTTTTACCAAAATACTAACTCCAATCAATGGTTCTCCTTTTGAATCAGTAACAGTACCACTTGCAGTAATTGGTGTTTTTTTCTGCTGCTCTTCTTTATTACTCTTCGCAGAAAGTACAATATGATTATCTACTATTGAAAAACTGACATTTACTCCTCTGAATAACTGATTCATTACATTATTCAAAGATTCTTTTGTTACCTTGATAGATATGACACGATTTATATCGACATCATTTGTGTTATAGACTACTGACATTGAAGTTTGTTTCTCAATTTCTTTCAAAGCAGTGTTCAAGGGTACTTTCGATAGATTAAGAGTGATCGTTCGTTCTTGCCCATAAGCTGAAGCAAAACACGAAACCAACAAAAGGAAGAATAACAAGTATGAAAACTTGTGTTTTATAATTTCTTTCATCTTATTCTTTTTAATTAGAAATAGTTTTTAGAGAATTTGTAATTAGAGGCGGTAAATGAGATTACCGTTTTCACACAAAGGTTTCATGTATCTCTGTTTCTCATAATTAATAAATTTAAAGGTTATACTTAAAATAAATTCCATAAGCGCTTATTCAATAGTAATACATTTTATGTTGTAACCTTACTAAACGAAGATAAGATTTTTTTCGAAAAAAATAGAATAGAAAGATTCCTAATTGAAAAATAAATACTCAAATATTTGATAAATAGAATCTTATGTACTTATTAAAATCAGGCTGATTTATTACATTTGCATACATTTTGCATACAATATATGTATGCTTTACCTATTGTATAGATATAAATATTCATTTTATGTTCAAATATTCAAAAGATGGAATTTCGGTTTTAACCATATTAGATACCAGAAGAGCAAAAAAGAGTGGACAGTTTCCTGTTAAAGTTCAAGTGGTATATAGAAGAAAGCAAAAATATTACTCAACTGGGAAGGAAGTGTCAAAAGAAGATTGGGCAAGGTTATTAAAGGTAAAAAGCCGGTTATTGGCAGAAATTCGATCAGATATAGAGAGTAGTTTTTCAACTATTAAGCAACAAGTTAATGAACTGATAACAAAAGGAGAATTTAGTATTGAAACATTAAGCGTCAGGTTAGGAAGGCAGATGAATGATATGACTTTGCGCAGTGCTTTTCGCTTAAAAATGAAAGAACTGGAAGCCTATGAACAAGCAAACACTTACCTAAATTATCAAAGTGCTTTAAAAAGTTTAGAAGATTTCGGAGGTTCCACTATACCTTTGGAAAACATTACAATTGATTGGCTTAAACGTTGTGAAAAATTTTGGATATCAGAAGGTAAAAGCTATTCAAGCATAAGTATTTATTTCCGAGCTTTAAAGTGTGTCTTAAATCGTGCTGTACATGATGGTATTATAAAAGAATCATCTTTTCCTTTTGGAAAGAATAAATATGAAATTCCTGAAGGGTGTGGACGTAAATTAGCACTTACTCTTTCTGAAATAAAAAAAGTAATGTCCTATCAATGTGAAACAAAAGATATAGAAGAATTTAGAGATCTCTGGGTGTTTTCTTATTTATGTAATGGCATTAATTTTATGGATTTATTATTTCTTCAGTATTCAAATATTATGGATGGAGAAATATGCTTTGTACGCTCTAAGACATCTCGAACTACCAAACATAACAAAGAGATACATGCAATCATTACTCCTGAAATGTGGAATATTATTCAAAAATGGGGTAATCCAAGATTAAGCCCGCAAACGTATATTTTTAAATATGCTAGAGGAACTGAAGATGCCTTTGAAAAGATTAGATTGGTACGGCGTATTATAACCAAATGTAACAGAAGACTTAAAAAAATAGCCCAAGACATTGGAATTTTTCAGTTGACGACTTACACGGCAAGGCATTCTTTTGCTACAGTATTAAAACGTGGAGGTGCGAAAACCTCATATATTTCTGAAAGCTTGGGACACTCTAACTTATCTGTAACCGAGCACTATTTAGCATACTTTGAAAAAGAGGAAAGAATAAGGAATGCTCAATTATTGACTAACTTTAATCTCTAGATTAATACATTTGCATGCAAATTGTATGTACAATGAAAAATGGACCAATAATTGATATAGGATAAAAGTGAGTATAATATTAAAAAACGCATATTCAGATTATCTATAATTTAGAATATGCATCTTGTTATCAGGAGTGTTTCGAAAACCGCAGGGATTTCCACTTTAGCCAAACGTAATTCAAATAAAAAAAAGGATGATATTATTGCAATTTATTCTTTTTATCGCCCGCGTAGTGATAGAATAATATCTAATATTGATAATATTAATCAAATGAAAAGATTCCGTTCTTTGTATTATCGGCACTAACTAGAAGAAAACAACTACTATAAAGCAAGTTATTATTATTCTTTAAATGATTTGTTAGGTTCCATTTAAAGAATCAAAATGTTCCACACCGAGAATCACTTCGTTTCTCGGTGTGGAACATTCCTGAAAAAACGTCTTTTATCGAATATTCATACCGCATATATGAATAAAAACAAGTTGATTACTGCATATTCATGCGCAATCTTACTAACTTTTTCTCTCATTCATTGAATTTACTTAATTGTATTTAGTCTGACATCTTAAAAATAGAACATCTAATCTATTTATCAAACAAGAATAGAATTTAGGGAAAGTATATGAAACTGATTTTCTCCCAAACAATCACGCTTGCCAACGCACAACCTATAAAAGTAACCTTAGGAGAAGATACGCAAGTATTGGACGAAGTAGTTGTTACTGCATTGGGTATCAAGCGTGCAACTAAGGCGTTAAGTTATAATGTACAAGAGGTAAAAGGTGACGAATTGACAGCTGTAAAAGATGCCAATTTTATGAATTCACTATCAGGAAAGGTTGCCGGTGTTCAGATTAATAGTGGTGCAACCGGTGCTGGTGGTGCCACACGTGTTGTTATGCGTGGTATGAAATCTCTGACTAAAGATAACAATGCATTGTATGTAATTGACGGTGTACCTATTTTTAATACAGGAAAAAGCGGTGGCGAAGGATTATTTGGAGAGATGGGAGGATCAGATGCTGTTGCTGACTTAAATCCGGACGATATTGCTAGTATTAGTATGATGACCGGTCCTTCTGCGGCAGCATTATATGGTTCTGCTGCGGCAAACGGTGTTGTTTTAATTACTACTAAAAAAGGCCAAACAGAGAAAACTACCATAACAGTATCCAACAGTACTACTTTCTCTAAAGCATATATTATGCCGGATATGCAGAACCGTTATGGTACAAGTTCCGGATTATTCAGCTGGGGAGAATTGACAAACCGTCGATATAACCCATCTGACTTCTTTGAAACAGGCTCCAATGTTATCAATTCGGTAGCATTATCTACAGGAAATACCAAAAACCAGACCTATCTTTCTGCTTCTACAACTAACTCCGGTGGAATTCTTCCGAATAACTCCTATAACCGTTATAATTTTACGGCACGTAATACCACCCATTTCCTGAATGATAAACTTACTCTGGATATCGGTGCACAATATATCGTTCAGAACAACAAAAACATGGTTTCTCAAGGACAGTATTATAATCCTCTCCCATCACTGTATCTATTCCCTCGTGGAGACAACTTTGACGAAATTCGTCTGTATGAGCGTTATAATACTAACTACGGCTATATGGAACAATATTGGCCTTATGGTGATGCAAGTTTGTCATTACAAAATCCATATTGGATACAAAATCGCATCAACCGTACTTCCAACAAGAAACGTTATATGATGAACGCTTCTTTGAAATGGCAGGCTGCAGATTGGCTCAATGTTGTCGGTCGTGTCAATCTGGACAACTCCGACTACCGGAATAAAAACGAAAAATCTGCTTCTACATTAACAACATTCTGTGGTGTAAGCGGTGGTTTTGAAGATGCCATGCGTCAGGAACGTTCTTTATATGCCGATTTCCTGGCTAATATAGATAAAACATTTGGTGATTTTCATTTAACAGCCAATGTTGGTGCTTCCATATATCATACTTCAATGGATCAGTTATATATTGCAGGTGACCTGGTTATTCCTAACTTCTTCCAGATCAACAATATTAATTTCTCCGCCAACTATAAACCGGACCCTACCGGATATGAAGATGAAATTCAAAGTATTTTTGCCAGTGCTGAATTAAGTTGGAAAAATCAACTGTATCTAACCGTAACCGGACGTAATGACTGGGATTCAAAACTTGCATTCTCCAAACAGAAATCTTTCTTTTATCCGTCAGTCGGTTTATCGGCTTTATTATCAGAAATGGTTAAACTGCCCGAGGTGATCTCTTATGCTAAAATACGCGGTTCATATACAGTGGTAGCCTCTTCTTTCGATCGTTTCCTTACTAATCCGGGTTACGAATACAACAGCCAGACACATAACTGGGCGAATCCGACCGTTTACCCGATGGACAACATGAAACCTGAAAAGACTAAGTCCTGGGAAATCGGTTTGAACTTGAAATTCTGGGGAAACCGTTTCAATTTAGACGCAACTTACTATCGTTCTAACACACTGAACCAAACATTTAAGGTAGATATTCCCTCTTCTTCCGGATATAAACAAGCGATTGTACAAGCTGGTAACGTGCAAAACCAAGGTCTTGAATTGGCTTTAGGGTTCAACGATAAATGGGCAGGATTCGGATGGTCTTCTAATGCAACCTTCACTCTAAACCGTAACAAGGTGAAACGACTGGCAAGCGGCAGCGTGAATCCCGTGACAGGAGAAGCTATCCAAATGGATGAAATGAATGTGGGTTGGTTAGGTAAAGAGAATGTAGCTCCTCGCGTCATCCTGACAGAAGGAGGCTCCATGACTGATATCTATGTATACAACCAACTGACAAAAGACAATAACGGTAATATAAAAGTCGATCAGAATGGTAATCTGGGTATCACTTCATCAAACACTCCGGTAAAAGTAGGTAATCTGGATGCTGATTTCAACCTCGGATGGACCAATCATTTCACTTATAAAGGAATTGATTTAGGAGTTGTATTATCAGCCCGCGTAGGCGGATTAGCTTATTCGGCTACTCAAGGTATCTTAGATTATTATGGAGTATCCGAAACATCTGCAACAGCTCGTGATAATGGTGGTATACCTATTAATAACGGCAAAGTTAACGCCCAAAAGTATTACCAGACTATTGGTACGGGTGAAGGTGGCTACGGTCGTTATTATCTATATAGTGCAACCAATGTACGTTTGCAGGAATTGAGTCTAAACTATACACTTCCTAAAAGATGGTTTAAAAATGTGGCGAATGTTACTTTGGGTATTGTAGGACGTAATTTATGGATGATTTATTGTAAAGCCCCATTTGACCCGGAATTGTCTGCCTCTACCTCCAGTAACTATTATATGAATGTAGACTACTTTATGCAACCTAGCTTGCGTAACTTCGGTTTTAATGTGAAAGTTCAATTCTAAAAGAAAAAGCTAATGTTATGAGAAAATATTTAAGAAATATCACAGTCGGTGCCGCTCTGTTGTTACTGGCAGGAAGTTGTACTGATAAATTTGAGGAGTATAATACGAATCAATATCAAATTCATGATGCAGACCCTGCGACTTTGATGAAGTCTATGATTGAAACAATTGTGAATATTCAGCAGAATGACTCTCAAATGCAAGATCAGATGGTGGGACAGTTAGGTGGCTATCTATGCTGTTCTAACACATGGAGTGGTACAAACTTCAGTACATTCAATCAGAGTGATGCCTGGAATGCTACCCCTTGGAACACTCCGTTTGAAAAAATATATGGAAACTTTTTCCAAATACAGGAAGCAACTAATTCTACGGGACATTATTATGCTTTTGCGTGTATGATACGTGCAATAACGATGCTTCGCGTTGCGGATTGTTATGGACCGATGCCTTACAGCCAAGTAAAGAAGGGTAATTTCTATGTATCTTATGATACCCAGGAACAGGTCTATACCAGTATATTAAGTGATTTAGCCAATGCAGCTGATGTTTTGTACAACTATTATGTAGAAACAAATGGCAATGCCCCATTGGGGGCCAATGATCCGGTTTTTGATGGAAATTATTCAGGTTGGGCTAAGCTAGCCAATTCAATGCGCTTACGTGTTGCAATGCGAATCAGCGGAACATGGCCTGGCATTGCTCAAGAGGCAGCTGAAGCAGCAGTAACACATAAAGCCGGATTGATTGAAAGTAATTCGGATAATGCTATGCTTTCTTGTGGCACACAGAGTAATCCATATCAACTGGCAGCTGTAAGTTGGGGTGATCTGCGTGTGAATGCAAATATTGTAGATTATATGAATGCATATGGCGATCCACGTATGCCGAAGTTCTTTAATAAGTCTACCCTTGCCGGGAAAACAGATAAATATGTAGGTATGCGTACAGGAGATGCTGATTTTAAAAAGGCAGATGCAGCAGGATTCTCTATTCCTGCATATACGGCAACTTCTAAATTAATGGTTTTCTGTGCTGCAGAGACAGCGTTTTTACGTGCAGAAGGAAAATTGCGTGGTTGGAATGTCGGTTCTAAAACAGCAAAAGCCTATTACGAAGATGGTATTAATTTGTCAATGGAACAATATCAGGTTTCAGCCACTGAATACTTGAAGATTGACGAAGCTCCTGTCGTATCACATGAAAGTGATGCTGTGCAAAATGCTACTGCTACAATTACCAATACAGTGAGTGTGATGTGGGATGACAGTGAGGCTGATAACGTAAATGGAAAAAATTTCCAACGTGTCATTACTCAAAAATGGATCGCCAATTATCCATTAGGATTGGAAGCATGGGCTGAATATCGCCGTACAGGTTATCCGGAACTTTATCCTTGTATCGACAATCTATCAGATTGTGGAGTGAGTAGCCAACGCGGTATGCGTCGTCTAAGCTTCCCTTATACAGAGGCACAAAACAATAAAGCCAATTATGATCTGGGAGTAGCAGAACTAGGCGGTGCTGATAACGAAGCTACTGACTTAAAGTGGGCTAAAAAGAACTAATTTATATAATGCATAAAAAGGACTTTTATGAAGAAAATTTATTTATTATACATTGTACTCATATCACTGGCAACGACCTCATTGATCGGTTGCAGTGACTGGACGGAGTCGGAAGCAAAAACTTTTCCCGAATCGATCGTATCGGATGAATATTATGCGGCCTTGCGTGCCTATAAGCAGACAGATCACCAAGTTGCCTTTGGCTGGTTTGGTGGCTGGAGTGGTGAAGGTGCCTATATGAAAAGCTCTTTAGCCGGTATTCCTGATAGTGTAGATATTGTTTCTATTTGGGGAAATTGGTCGAACATTACAGAAGCTCAAAAAAAAGATCTGCAATTTTGCCAACAAGTTAAAGGAACTCGTTTTACCATGTGTTTTATTATCAGAAGTGTAGGCGATCAAATTACTCCGCAGAATATTCGTGAAAATTGGGAAAATATGGGATTTTCATCCGAAAAAGAAGCTGTGAATGATTTTTGGGGATGGCCTTCCGATGAATCAAATAAGGAAGCAATAGAAGCATCCATTCGCAAATATGCAAGCGCCATTGCCGATACAGTAAACAAATATGGTTACGACGGCTTTGATATCGATTATGAACCTAATTTCGGCAACCCCGGTAATATCGTAGACGAAGACGATAGAATGTTTGCATTTGTTGATGAACTAGGCAAATATTTCGGTCCGAAATCAGGAACAGGTAAATTATTAGTTATCGATGGCGAACCACAGAGCATAACAGGTAGACCTGAAGTCGGGTTATATTTTGACTATTTTATCATTCAGGCTTACAATAATAGTAGTCCTGGCAGTGATTCTAAACTCGATAAACGTCTTATCACAGGCGGCGTAGCAGGTGCAGGACTTGTTCAGACGTATAGCAGTGTCATGTCTGAAGAACAAATCACGAAGATGACCATCATGACCGAGAATTTCGAGGCTACTGATGCTGCTATGGACGGTGGATATGATTACACTGATCGTTATGGTAACAAAATGAAATCTCTCGAAGGAATGGCACGCTGGCAACCAAGTAACGGATTCCGTAAAGGTGGTGCAGGAACCTATCATATGGAAGCAGAGTATGGTACTTCACCAGAATATAAAAATATACGCCGTGCTATTCAAATTATGAACCCGTCATCACATTCATTACTTAAAAATTAATGTAAACTATGAAACGTATGAATTATATAAAAATTTTATGCTTCTCCGCAGTCATAACAGGCTTAGGAAGTATAGTAAGTTGTGGAGATGCAAAATACGATACTTTAGATACACATGCTTATATTGAAGAAGCTCTTTCCAGTACAAGTCAAAAAGTGACCGTACAGGCTACTGGAGAAAGTTTTACTACCCTAAATGTGCATCTTAGTAATCTTTCTTCTACAGACAATCATTATAAATTGGTTACAGATCAATCAGTACTGGACACTTATAACCATATTAATGGAACCGGATATATAATGTTGCCCAAAGATTATTATACGTTGCCGGAAACGATTACTGTAAAAGCAGGACAATATGCAGCCGATGCCCTCTCCATCGCTTTGAAAGCTTTCAGTCAGGAAATGATGAAATCGGGAGAATCATATGCACTGCCTGTAAAACTAGTATTGCAAGATGGAAGTATTTCACCGATGGAAAATACCGGAACCTTTGTTATTTTGGCAGAAAGTATTATCGAATTTTCAGCTCCAATGTTTGTTGGCGCTCCTAGTTTAAAAGCTAATAAATTCACAGAATCTCCCGAAACGTATTCACAATATACGATAGAGGTTCGTTTTCAGGTAGCCAACACAGCTGACCGTGACCGTGCAGTATTTAAGAACGGAGGAGATGATGCAAACTTCATCCTTTTACGTTTTGAGGATCCTCAAAGTGACAATGAAAATTATAAGGCACATTCATTAGTACAGATTGTAGGACGTAACCGGCTTTATTTGAATCCAAGTAATTCTTTCAAGCCAAACGAATGGCAACATTTAGCATTGGTCTGTGATGGTTCCAACTATCGACTTTACATAAACGGAGTTGATTCGGGTGTGTTGAGTATACCAACAGGAGCAACAACTTTCTCTGATGTAAATTGGTTCTGCTTAGGTGATGATTCTTATAGTAGATGGGGAAACTGTAAAATTTTGATGAGTGAAGCACGTATCTGGTCTGTAGTTCGTTCCGCTTCTCAAATTCAGAATAACATGACTCAAGTTAGCCCTAAATCTGTAGGTTTGGAAGCTTATTGGCGATTCAATGAAGGACAAGGCAATGTATTCGAAGATGCAACCGGCAAAGGTCATACATTGACTACTTCTGCTACTCCTACCTGGATTGACGGTATTTTATCTACAGATAAATCTACCGAATGGAAATAGTAATAATTTAATCGTATGTACATATGAAAAATATATTTCAATCACTATCAATAGCAGCCCTACTCGGCTTGTTTGTCCCGTTCATTTCGTCCTGTAGCGATGATGAAGAAGTTTTTAACGAGTGGAATGCTACGTATGTGTCTCTACAGAGAAATGACTATTTATCGGGGAATGTAAAAAAGTTCAATCTGACTCATGATGCGAATGGAATCGGAGGAGATGAAATTAAGATGGCTTTTACTGTAAAAACACAGAAAGCAGTCTCTACAGATATGGTTATCGCATTAAGTGCAAAAAGTGAAACAGAAGGGCTTGATGCAAGCCAGATCGTTTTAAGTTCCTCACAGGTTACTCTCAAAGAAGGACAGATGACTTCTGAAGAAATCACTGCGACGGTTGATCCGACGATATTTGCCAGTATCATGGAAAAAACAAGTTTCTCTTTCAGTGTCTCAATCAGTAATGTAACTACCAATGATAAGAACACTGTTATTAGCAGTAGTTTAAGTACATTGCCTGTCATTATTAATAAAGCTGCCTATTGTAATCTAAAAAGCGGTATTCCTAGTAATAGCCAACTTATCAGTAATCGTGCCGGCTGGATTATTAATGTAGAAGAAGGAGTAGAAGGCGCACCCAATAATTTAATCGATGGCAAGACTGGAACTGACGTTGCTCTAAATAATAAAGGATTCTGGTTTACTGTTGATTTAGGAGAAGCTAAGGTTTTAACAGGTATCAAAACGAATCATTGGGCCAATGCATATGCTCCTAGAGAAGTGGAAATATTACAGTCTGAAAATGGTACGACATGGAAATCATTGAGTTCATTAGCAATCTCCGGTGGTACACAGAATATTACGTTCATTTCTCCTATTACTACGCGATATCTGAAATATCAGATTATTACTATCTCTACAAACGGGTCGTACGGATGTTACAGAATTTAATGTTTACGAACCCAAAAATGAGTAAGTATTTATGAATAGATAACTATAAAAATATAGAATAGAGGCTATCAAACAGGCCTTAAGTTCATAAAATCACCCTCATTACAATGAACTGCACCCCAAAAGTTGAACACAAAACTTAAGGAGTGCAGTTCAGTCATGTAGTGAGGGTGATTTCTCGTGTTAAAGACTATCTAATCAAATCCCATTCCAATCAGTTTGCCACTACATATATGTGAAATGCCCCCAGAAAGTTATGTATCTAACTTTTGGGAGCACTTCACATCTTTATATAACGAACAAACCTTAATCTGTCAAGATCTAATTAGACAGCCTTTTAGAAACACTAACCTATCTCTTATTTCTTCATCACTCGGACAATCCGTCCGTCTTTCTTATAAGAGAAATGATTGGTATGCATTAATACATTCAGTATCTCATCAGCAGTGCTATCAGTAGAGAATTCACCGGTAAACCGTTCTGATTTCAATGCTTCATCCTTATAGATAAATTTGATGTCGTACAACTTCTCCATAATATTGGTTATTTCCAATAAAGACTGTTGCTTAAATTCCAACTTGCCATTAATCCAGAGAAGCACATCTGTAGGTTGGTTATATTCAATTAACTCTGCTTGATAAGTATCCGTATTTACATTCAATGTCTGTCCCGGTTTCAACAAATAACCATTCTCTTCCGTTCGCGGAGAATCTACCCGTACCAGTCCTTGAAGCAAGGTAGTCACTACCCTATTCTCATCTTGGCGTGCACGCACATTAAATTTCGTACCAAGCACACAAGTCTTGATTTGCTTACTATTTACTATAAATGGAGCATGTTTATCATGAGACACTTCAAAATAGGCTTCACCCGACAAATCGATTTGACGATCCGAACTCCATAAAGAATTATGATAAACTATTTTTGAAGATGCATTCAGCCATACCTTACTACCATCCGGCAACACAGTCTGCGCTCTCTGTCCGGCAGCAGTTATCACCTCATAATCCGAAAGCTTATTAGAAAGTAATCCCCAGGCAATTCCACCGGCAAAAACGAGTCCGGTAAGAAAAGCAGCCGCCACAGTAGCATAACGTCCCCAACGGATTGAAATACTTTTCCGCTTAGCCTTTTTCTCCTTTTCTCTGATAGCTGATTTAAATTGATCCAATGACGCCTCTGTATCTACAGTATTCATCACCGCTATACGCTCACCTACAAAGAGAGTGTAATAAAGTTGCTCCAAAGTTTTCCGGTTTTCCGGCCCTTCCTCGCACCAAGCTTCCACCCGAGCAGCTTCTTCATCATTACATTCACCTTGCAGGTAATTCACCAAGATAGTTTCATCCATGCTCTTTTATCTTTTTACAAAAAAACTATAATACCTTTGTAGTAATACAGTTGTGAGCACAAATATACTAAAGAGAAAAAGAAAAAAATATTTTTTCTCGCATTTTTATTTCATTTATCTACTTCTTTCATTATTTTTGTCTTACATAAATTAAAAGAGAATGTCACAATCTCCGATATATTTGGATATTAATAATAATAAGTCCGTTATCACTGCCCTAAAAGCAGGAGAAGAAAAAGTTTTTGACGTCGTCTACAGACATTATTTCCGTAGGCTATGTGCTTTTTGTTCCCAGTATGTAGGTGAGCAGGAAGAAATAGAGGAGATTGTACAAGAAACGATGATGTGGCTGTGGGAAAATCGTTGCACTCTTATGGAAGAGTTGACACTCAAAACACTTCTTTTCACGATTGTCAAGAACAAAGCTCTCAACCGTCTTTCCCATTTTGAGATCAAACGAAAAGTTCATCAGGAAATCGTTGATAAATATGATAGTGAGTTCAATAACCCGGACTTCTATTTGAGTGATGAGCTTTTCCGTTTATATGAAGAAGCACTAAAAAAACTTCCGAAAGAATATCTCGAAGCTTACGAGATGAACCGCAATCAACATCTGACGCATAAAGAAATTGCCGAGAAGCTGAATGTATCTCCACAAACGATTAATTACAGGATTGGACAAGCCTTAAAATTATTGCGAGTAGCTTTAAAAGACTATCTACCTTTATTCATACTTATTTTCGGACCTAATTTTTTCGAACAATCATGAAATCAAAATTTGTATTTAGTAGTTCAAGCCTGTTTATCGGACTTTTTCTTTTCTTCTTCACTGAAAACGTGTGTTCACAAGAATCCGCTGATAACTGGACTCTTAAACAAGCCCGTCAATGGACACAAAAACAAGAATGGGCAAACGGACTGAAGGCAATGCCTCATAAAACAACCGATTATCAGGAATTTGCGTCACAATATCATAAGAACCAGAAAGTGTGGGACAAGACTTTCCAATGGCTAGCTACCCACGACCTTGCGAATATGCCTGCCGGACGATATGAAGTGGATGGCGAACATTGTTACATCAATGTACAGGATGCAACAACACAAGATGTCAGTAAACGTAAAATCGAAGCACACCGCCATGGTGTTGATCTGCAATATGTAGTGAAAGGCACCGAACGTTTCGGAATTACTTCAGCAGAATATGCAGAGCCTATCACTGAATACAAACCGGATGTTACTTTCTACAAAGCCAAGAAAATAAAATATGTAGATTCCACTCCGGATACATTCTTCATGTTCTTCCCCAAAAACTTTCATCAGGCATTGGTAAAGGCAGGGAAAGAACCGGAGGACATACGGGTCATTGTTGCTAAAATCGAATATATCCCATAAACAGAAACATGAGTGAACTTTTAGTCTATAAAGCCTCCGCAGGTTCGGGTAAGACATTTACCCTGGCAGTGGAATATATCAAACTGTTAATTCTCAATCCCCGCGCCTACCGGCAAATTCTCGCTGTCACCTTTACCAATAAGGCAACTGCAGAAATGAAAGAACGCATTCTTAGTCAGCTTTACGGCATACAGATAGGCGATAAAGATTCCGAAGCCTACCTCAACCGAATTAAAGAAGAGACAGGAAAAACCGAACAGGAGATACGGGAAGCGGCAGGCGTCGCCCTTAGCTATATGCTGCATGATTACAGCCGGTTCAGGGTAGAGACTATCGACTCATTTTTTCAATCTGTCATGCGCAATCTCGCACGGGAACTGGAACTTAGCCCGAATCTGAATATTGAGTTAAATAACACCGAAGTTCTTAGTGACGCTGTAGATAGCATGATTGAGAAACTAGGACCCACTTCTCCCGTTCTCGCATGGTTACTCGATTATATCAACGAACGAATTGCCGACGATAAACGTTGGAACGTGTCGGACGAAGTAAAAAGTTTCGGACGCAATATTTTCGATGAAGGTTATATTGAAAAGGGAGAAGGACTCCGGCAACGGTTACGAAACCCTGATACCATCAAAGAGTATCGCAAGCAACTGAAAGCTCTGGAAACGGAAATACTGGAGCAAATGAAAGGATTTTACGACCAATTCGAAGGAGAACTGGATGGACACGCACTGACTGCTGATGATCTGAAAAACGGTTCACGCGGAATCGGAAGTTATTTTCGTAAACTTAATAATGGCATTTTAGGCAATGATATCCGTAATGCCACAGTAGAAAAATGTCTGGAAGACGCAAAGAACTGGGCAACCAAGACTTCTCCCCGCTATGCGGACATCATTAATTTAGCCAACTCTAGTCTCATGCAAATTCTGGAAGATGCTGAAAAGTTACGTTCCAAGAATAATTTGTTACTGAATAGTTGCCGATTATCCCTGCAACATCTCAACAAAGTGCAACTCCTCGCCAATATCGATGAAGAAGTACGTCAGTTGAATCACGACAACAATCGTTTTCTATTATCAGATACGAATGCCCTGCTCCATCAACTGGTGAAAGACGGTGACTCCTCTTTTGTATTCGAAAAGATAGGAACGAATATCCATAACGTCATGATAGATGAGTTTCAGGATACCAGCCGGATGCAATGGGGAAATTTCAAATTGCTCTTACTGGAAGGATTGTCTCAAGGAGCAGACAGTTTGATTGTAGGAGACGTTAAACAATCCATTTATCGTTGGCGAAATGGCGATTGGGGAATTCTCAACAGCCTGAATAATCACATCGAACATTTCCCGATCCACGTCAAGACATTAGCTACCAACCGGAGAAGTGAAACCAATGTTATCCGGTTTAATAACCAAATCTTCACAGCTGCCGCCAACTATCTGAACGGAGTATATAAGCAACAGTTAGGCAAGGATTGTGAGGATCTGCAGAAAGCTTATGCCGACGTTGTGCAGGAATCTCCCCGAAGTACAGAAAAAGGATATGTAAAAGTCTCTTTTCTCGAACCCGACGAAGAACATGATTATACCAAACAGACATTAATCAGTCTGGGAGAAGAAGTGCAACATCTCCTCACCTCCGGAGTACGACTGAATGATATAGCCATCCTGGTACGAAAAAATAAAAGTATTCCCCGAATCGCCGACTACTTCGATAAGGAGCTACACTATAAAGTGGTATCAGACGAAGCCTTCCGCCTTGACGCCTCTCTTGCCATTTGTATGATGCTGGATGCACTGCGATTCCTTTCCGATGAAAATAATAAAATAGCACGTGCCCAACTGGCCGTAGCCTATCAAAACGAGGTTTTACAGAAAGGACTGGATTGGAATACTCTCCTACTCCTCCCTGCCGAGAATTATCTTCCCGCCGCTTTTCTTGAAAAGACAAAGGAACTAAGGCTAATGCCTCTTTATGAGCTTTTAGAAGAACTTTTCAGCATATTCGAGATGAATCTTATCAAAGATCAGGATGCCTATTTATTTGCTTTCTTTGATGCGGTGACCGATTATCTGCAAAGCAACTCTTCCGAGCTAGACGGATTCATCCGGTATTGGGACGAAACATTATGCAGTAAAACAATTCCGAGTGGAGAAGTAGAAGGTATCCGGATTTTCTCCATACACAAATCCAAAGGATTGGAATTCCATACCGTACTCCTTCCTTTCTGCGACTGGAAGCTGGAGAATGAAACCAATAATCAGCTTGTATGGTGTGCCCCGCAAACAGCACCATTCAATGCATTGGATATTCTTCCTATTAACTATTCCACCCAAATGGCTGAATCGATTTATGGTAACGACTACCTGCAAGAACGTCTTCAACTTTGGGTGGATAACCTCAATCTACTATACGTTGCTTTTACCCGCGCAGGGAAAAACCTTATTATCTGGAGCAGAAAAAAACAAAAAGGCACCATGTCCGAACTATTGGCAAACACCCTACCGATAGTAGCCCAAGAAGAAGGGATTGACTGGGAAGAAGACTGTTACGAGCAAGGACAACTATGCCCTTCCGAAAAAGAAAGAATCAAGACATCCACAAACAAGCTAACCCAGAAACCAGAGAAACTCCCTATTCGGATGGAATCCATGCGGCATGATATTGAATTTCGTCAGTCCAACCGCTCTGCTGACTTCATTCAGGGCATTGAAGAAGAAGATTCGGACGACCGCTTTATCAACCGCGGACGTATGTTACATACTTTATTTTCTGTCATCGAAACAGCAGAAGATATCGATCCAGCCATCGAACGGCTTATTTTTGAAGGAGTTATCAGAAATGACGAGAAAGAAAAAGTGGCTCGTGAAGTTGCAAAGAAAGCTTTTTCTTCTCCTGAAATTCAAGATTGGTATTCCGGAAAATGGACACTCTTTAATGAATGTGCTATTATCTATAAAGAAAAAGGAGTTTTGCAAACCCGTCGTCCGGATCGTGTAATGATGAAAGACGATCAGGTTGTTGTAGTCGATTTCAAGTTTGGTAAGGAAAATCCTAAATATAACAAACAAGTGAAAGGATATATGCAACTTCTTACCAAGATGGGATATAAAAATATCACCGGCTACTTGTGGTATGTGGATGAAGAAAAAATAGAAAAAGTATGAAAGCTGTTCCTCTCATCGGCATTGCCCGCCATCGGCTAACGATTGACGGTGAAGGAGTTACAACATTAGTTGCTTTCCATGGCTGTCCGTTGCGTTGCAAATATTGTCTCAATCCGACATCTTTGCAGCCCGATGGTGTTTGGGAGAGCTATGATTGTAACCAGCTCTACGAGGAAGTACGCAAAGATGAACTTTATTTCCTGGCGAGTTGCGGAGGAGTCACATTTGGCGGTGGAGAACCTTTGTTACAAAGTGAATTTATCAGGCAATTCCGCCAACTCTGTGGCCCGGAATGGAGAATCACTGTCGAAACCTCTCTCAATGTTCCGCAACAGAATGTAGAAGAACTGATTTCTATTATAGACAATTACATAATCGACATCAAAGATATGAATAATAACATCTATCAGCGATATACCGGAAAGAATAATGAAAACGTCTTAGGTAATTTGCGATATTTAATCGGGAAAGACAAAGCCAAGCAAATCGTTATTCGGACACCACTCATCCCTTCCTATAATACGGAGAAGGATATTGACCAAAGCATAGAACTTTTGAAAGAAATGGGAATCACCCAATTCGACCGATTCACCTATAAAACCCCTAATGATTAATGCCATGGCAAGAGGAAAACAAACCTGTAAAATCTTAAAAGAGATTCGTCGGCAGATAGCCGAAGCGAATGATATTGAATTCATCACCTCTGAATGTCAGTATCAGGGAGATTGTTTGGGTACTTGCCCCAAATGCGAAGCTGAAGTTCGATATTTGGAGCAACAACTTGAACGAAAACGCCGTGTAGGTAAGGCCATCGCTCTGTTTGGACTATCAACTGGTATACTTACAATAATACCTCCTACTTCATTGGACGCAGAAACACTGCAATACCCTAAAATGAATTGGACCATTACTGCTGACAGCCTGATACAAGAAAAAGACATGAAAGGGGAAGCCCCCTTTTATGGTCCGGAAAAGCTACCGGAATTTCCCGGAGGAACAGAAAAATTTATAGAATTTCTGAAAGAAAATCTTCGTTATTCAGAAATAGATAGTATTGCTAATAATACATACACTGATGTAAAATTCACTATAGATTATGACGGACAAGTTATCAACCCTAAGATTACCCGCAAGATACACCCCAAAGTTGAAGCTGAAATATTAAGGGTCATGTCTCTCATTCCTCGTTGGACACCCGGCATGTTGGCAAATGAGACAGTACAAGTGACATACAATCTGATGCTTTCATTCAGTGCGATGTATGGCCCGGAATTGAGAATCACTTATACTCGTATAAACTATCCTGACGTTTACGAGAAAGTACCTGTTATGCCCGATTTTCCTGAAGGCCAGCAAGCTCTCATGGAATTTCTTGCAAAAAAGATTCAATACCCTAATACAGGAACAGAAGGTAATGGTGTACAGGGGCGTACTATTATTCAGTTCATCGTTGATAAAGAAGGAAATATAGTCAAACCAAAAGTTTTACGTGGCGTAGATCCTTATCTGGATAAAGAAGCTTTACGCGTCATTAATCAAATGCCTAAATGGAAACCGGGAGAACTGGAAGATGGTACTAAAGTTGCTGTTTATTTCACCGTACCTGTTATGTTCCGATTACAATAAATACAAGAATCAGAAAATAGTTTAATCAATATGCAATCATTTCTCCAACTAGTCGCTCATGATTTATATACCAAGATAGGAAACGACCTGTCACGTACGGTACTCGTTTTCCCTAATAAACGTGCTAACTTGTTCTTCAATGAATATTTAGCAGGAGAATCCGATAAACCGATCTGGTCACCAGCTGCCATGAGTATCAGCGACCTGTTTCAGAAACTATCCGTACAGAAAAGCGGCGATCCTATTCGATTGGTCTGCGAACTTTATAAAGTGTTCAAAGAGGAAACACGGAGTCAGGAAACATTGGACGATTTCTACTTCTGGGGCGAATTGTTGATTAGTGATTTTGATGATGTAGATAAGAATATGGTCGATGCCGACAAATTATTCAGTAATCTACAAGATTTGAAAAATCTGATGGATGACTATGAATTCCTTGACAAAGAGCAGGAAGAAGCCATACAACAGTTTTTTCAGAATTTCTCCATTGAAAAACGGACCGAACTAAAAGAAAAATTTATTTCCCTTTGGGACAAGCTAGGTACTATCTACCATCGTTACCGTGTGAACCTGGCAGAGTTAGGCATTGCTTACGAAGGCATGCTCTACCGGAACGTGATCGAACAACTCGATACCGACCAACTCAAATACGACAAATACATATTTGTCGGGTTCAATGTTTTGAACAAAGTAGAAAGTGACTTTTTCAGAAAACTGAAAGATGCGGGCAAGGCACTCTTCTATTGGGACTATGATATCTTCTACACCCAACAAATCAAAAAACATGAGGCCGGAGAATTCCTGAAACGTAATCTCGAGGAATTTCCGAACGAACTCCCGGAAAGCTTTTTCAACACCTTTAAAGAACCGAAGAAAATACGTTATATTTCCGCTTCTACCGAGAATGCCCAAGCACGTTTCCTTCCCGGATGGATTAAGGCGATAACAAACGATCATTCACAAATTACCGTAGAAAAGGAAAAAGAAAATGCTGTAGTGCTTTGTAATGAAGCTCTGTTGCTTCCCGTACTTCATTCCATTCCGCAGGAAGTGAAGAATGTCAATATCACCATGGGATTCCCATTGGCTCAAACTCCTGTTTATAGCTTTATCAATGCCGTAATGGAACTGCAAACCAATGGTTACCGCTCCGATACCGACCGATTCACTTACGAGGCAGTATCCGCCATATTGAAGCATCCCTATACCCAACAATTATCATCCCATGCCGGTCCCCTGGAACGTGAACTGACCCAAACAAACCGTTTTTATCCACTTCCGTCAGAACTTAAACAGGATGATTTTCTAACTACCCTCTTCACTCCCCGTAATGGTATAAAAGAACTATGCGATTATCTGATCGAATTAATCAAAAACATTTCAACCATTTATCGGAAAGAAGGAGAATACAATGATATCTTCAATCAACTATATAGAGAATCGCTCTTTCAAAGCCATACCAAAATCAACCGTCTCTACAGTTTGATTGAAAGCGGAGAACTAAATATACGCACCGATACTCTGAAACGACTGATTACCAAAGTACTGACATCTTCTAACATTCCTTTCCACGGAGAACCTGCTATCGGAATGCAAGTCATGGGAGTATTGGAAACACGTAATCTGGACTTCCGGAATCTCATTATATTGTCTCTCAACGAAGGACAACTTCCAAAATCCGGAGGAGATTCCTCTTTTATTCCCTATAATCTCCGGAAAGCATTTGGCATGACCACTATCGAACACAAAAATGCAGTGTATGCCTACTACTTTTATCGACTGATACAACGGGCAGAGAATATCACGCTACTCTACAATACTTCTTCGGACGGTCTCAACCGTGGAGAAGAATCCCGCTTCATGCTGCAATTACTTGTAGAAGGTCCACATGATATCACTCGCGAGTATCTGGAAGCCGGACAATCTCCGCAAAGTACCCAAGAGATACGAGTAGAAAAAACACCTGAAGTACTAAGACGAATCTATCGTGCTTACGATAGCACTCATCCAAATTCACTGGTTCTCTCTCCTTCCGCCCTTAATGCTTATCTGGATTGCCGGTTGAGATTCTACTACCGCTATGTAGCGGGCTTGAAAACACCGGACGAAGTGAGTGCTGAAATTGATTCCGCTCTATTCGGAACCATTTTCCACCTCTCCGCCCAATTAGCATACACCGACCTGACTGCAACCGGAAAAACGATACAGAAAGAAGATCTTGAACGCTTATTACGCAATGACGTGAAGCTACAAAGCTACGTTGACCAAGCCTTCAAAAAAGAATTATTCAAAGTTTCTCCCGAAGAAAAACCGGAATATAACGGCATACAACTTATCAACTCCAAAGTAATTGTTTCCTATCTGAAACAATTGCTGCGTAACGACCTTCAATATACTCCTTTCGAAATGGTCGCTATGGAAAAGAAAGTTTCAGAAGAGATTACTATACAAACAGGACAAGGACCGTTCACTCTCCGTCTGGGTGGCACAATCGACCGTATGGATGCAAAAGAAAGTACCCTGCGGATTGTTGACTACAAAACAGGAGGAAGCCCTAAAATACCTGCTAATATCGAGCAACTGTTCACCCCATCGGAAACACGCCCGAACTATATCTTCCAGACTTTTCTGTATGCTGCTATCATGAGCCGGCAACAATCGTTAATGGTAGCTCCTGCTCTGCTCTACATCCACCGGGCAGCATCGGAAAACTATTCGCCTGTTATTGAAATGGGAGAACCTCGTAAACCGAAAATACCGGTAAACAACTTCGCTTTCTTTGAAGATGAATTCCGTGAACGCCTGCAAACATTATTAGAAGAAATATTCAGCGAAGAAGAGCCTTTTACGCAGACAGAAGATACTAAAAAATGTTCGTATTGCGATTTTAAGGCTATCTGCAAACGATAAACCGAAAATAGAATATACCAATTAAATAAGGGCACGATTTACATATTCATGCAAACCGTGCCCTTATTATTTCTAGTCGTATTATCTATAGTTATCTTATTTCTCCAACAATGGAATTGAGAAACTAAATGTAGACCCGTCTCCCTTCTTTGAAGTAAACCAAAGTTTACCGCCATTTTTGACAACAAAGTCCTGACACAATAACAATCCGAGTCCCGAACCTTCTTCATTGTTTGTACCAAAGGTACTGAAATGAGTATCGGTATGCAGCAACTTCTTCTGATTTTCGTCATCAATACCGCAACCACTGTCTTTCACACTTACGATTGCCATACCGTCTTCTTCTGCCAGTGACACCACTACTTCCGAACCTTCATTGCTAAACTTAATCGCATTACTGATTAAATTACGAATCACCGTCTTAATCATGTCAATATCAGCACGAACAGCCACATTCTCTACAGGCACATCTTGTACTATCTTAATATTTTTCAGACTGGCCACCATCGTAAAGATTTCACTTACGCCCTCTACGACTTCCACCATATTAATATCCTGATAAACCACTTTCAGTTTACCAATCTGGCTCTTCGTCCATTTCAGCAGATTATCAAGCAATGAGAATACATCTTCTGTTGTCTGATTAGCCATCGTTAGCAATTCATACATCTCATCACCGATTGTATCACTCGGCAAATTCAGAATCAGCATATTCAATACCATCTTGATAGATCCCATTGGTGAACGCAAGTCATGTGCAATCACAGAATAGAGTTTGTCGCGTCCCATGATCGTCTTACGCAACTCTTCCGTTTGTGCAACAATGATTCTTTTCGCTGCAACCAACGAAATCTGGTGCGTCACACGAATAATCAATTCTTCTTTATTGAATGGCTTTGAAATAAAGTCATTACCACCCACCTGAAATCCTTTTACGATATCCGCCGTACTATTTAGAGCAGTCAGGAAGATAATGGGAATTTCAGCCATTTCGGGGTCTGCTTTCATTTGTTGAGCTACCTCAAAGCCACTGATATCCGGCATCATTACATCCAGTAATACAAGATCCGGATTTTCCTTCTTCACTTGTTCCAACGCCTGTGTTCCATTACCGGCAGTCACAATTTTGAATTTCTCGTTGGTCAAAAGTACCTTTAATAAAAGGACGTTTGATATTACATCGTCCACAATAAGGACTTTATATTCAGAAGGATTAATTTCCATATTCATAATTTTCTTTTTTTATGCTTCAGACATTTTTAAAATATTCAATCATACGCTTCAGCCCCTCTTCAAGTTCAACAGTAGGCTGCCAGCCCAATTTCTCTTTAGCCAATGTAATATCCGGTTGGCGTTGCTTCGGATCATCATCCGGTAAAGACTTAAATACAATCTTCGAAGATGAACCGGTCATACTAATGATCCTTTCCGCCAATTCCAATACCGGAAATTCATTCGGATTCCCCAGGTTTATAGGACCTGTAAACTCGTCCTCCGTATTCATCATTCTTATCATTCCTTCAATCAAATCATCAATATACTGGAAGCTGCGTGTCTGCTTCCCATCACCATATATTGTTATATCTTCATTATTCAACGCTTGAAGAATAAAATTAGAAACAACCCGTCCGTCATTCGGCAACATTCGCGGACCATACGTATTAAAAATACGGATAATCTTCACACGCACATTATTCTGACGGTGATAATCCATAAATAATGTTTCTGCGCAACGCTTTCCCTCATCATAGCAAGACCGGTAACCTACCGGATTCACATTTCCCCAATAGCTTTCCGGTTCGGATGAACGATTGGATCTCCATATACCTCACTCGTAGAAGCTTGCAGAATCTTGGCATCCAGTCTCATTGCCAATCCCAGCATATTAATGGCTCCCATCACAGATGTTTTGGCAGTTTGAATCGGGTCATGTTGATAATGAATGGGAGATGCCGGACAAGCCAAATTATAAATTTCATCTACTTCAGCCGAATAAGGATAAGTGACATCATGCCTCACCACCTCAAAATGATGATTATCCATCAAGTGAATGATATTATCTTTCGAACCCGTAAAAAAATTATCCAGGCATATCACGTCGTGACCTTCGTTTATAAGCCGTGTACAGAGATGAGAGCCTATAAAACCGGCTCCGCCACTTACCAATATTCTTTTCATTCTAAATATTTCTATTGTTTACTAAAGAGACGCTGTCTCTTCGTTTTGTTTATGGTCACAAATGTAACCGATTTGCTTAAAATAAACAATTTTCGGAGAGGATATTTTAAAAAAAAGCAGATTTAAATAGTTTCAATTTCCGAAACAACTTGCCACTGACAAATGTTTATAATAGAAAAGTATTATTTATTAGAACTATTATGATGACAAATAATCCAAATGCAAACCTCATAGAAGCGATGAAGGAAAAACTTCCGCTCAAAGGGCAACTGGCAGATATGTTAATGGACACGCTATACATAGGAAAAGAGGCAGTATATAGAAGATTGCGCGGTGAAGTACCTTTCACCTTGCAAGAGTCGGCTCTTATTTCAAGAAAACTGGGTATATCGCTAGACAAGATTATAGGACTAAGTTTCAAATCGAACGCCATGTTTAATATAAACATTGTAGATTATGACGACCCGTTCGAGAGTTACTACAATATCCTTGAAAAATATGTCTCGCTAATCAATACGATGCCGGATGACCCGAATTCTGTAATGGGAACTTCTGCCAACATTATTCCCCAGACTCTCTATCTGAAACATGAACTTCTGGCAAAATTCCGTTTATTCAAATGGATGTACCAGAATAAATATATTGATTGCAAGAGTTTCGAAGAGTTGGATATTCCATCGAAACTGGTCAATATCCAAAAAGACTATGTAGCAATGACACGTCATATCCACTCCATAGACTATATATGGGATAATATGATTTTCCAACACCTTATCAACGATATCCAATACTTCGCCAGCATCCATCTCATTTCCGACGAAACAAAAGAAGAAATCAAAAATGAATTATTCTTATTGGCGGACGAACTGGAAGAACTGGCTATCAATGGCAAGACAGCCGATGGCAATCGTGTACGCATCTATGTGTCGAATATCAACTTCGAGGCAACATATAGCTATGTAGACACCAATAACCTGCAAATGAGCCTCATACGTATTTATTCCATCAACTCCATTACCACGATGGACAACGAAATTTTCTGTACCTTGAAAGAATGGATTCAACCTCTGAAAAAGTTCTCCACTTTGATATCCGAAAGCGGTGAAATGCAGCGTATTCAATTCTTCAAGCAACAGCGAGAAATTATTGACGCTCTTTAATTTTATTTTCGCAGATTAGAACTTCAAAAAAAAATCAGTTCCAATAAATGAAAGTAGATAAGATTCTTATCTACTTTTTTTCATTCCCTGTCCTCACCGCTTCCGTTTGATTCCCAATCAGAAAAAGACACATACATTCATCTCTGTTTTTCCACACAAATCTTTCAAACACAAGACGTAATTTTGCATAGAATGTATCACAAAGATTATTAACATTAAAATTAAAGGAACAAACAATGAAAAATGGTATTCTAAACGAATTAATATCTACAATGAAGGAGCGAATTCCTCAAGATATGAATCTGGCCAATACTTTGGCTGACATTTTATGCATGGGAAAGGAAGCTGTCTATCGCAGATTGAGAGGTGAGGTGTCTTTTACAATAGACGAAGTAGCGCTGCTTTCTCAAAAACTCGGTATTTCTATCGACCAGATTGTCGGTAGCCATGTATCTAATAAAGTTACTTTCGACCTGAACTTACTTCATGCCACTAGTGCGCTGGAAAGTTATTACGAAATAATCAACCGTTATCTGCAAATTTTCGACTATGTGAAAACAGATAATACGACGGAGGTGTATACTGCATCCAATTCCCTTCCCTTTACACTTTATTCTTCCTATGAGAATTTGTCTAAATTCCGTCTTTGCCGATGGATGTATCAGAATGGAGATATAAAGACGCCACATTCTTTGGAAGACATGTCTGTGGATGAACGGATCGTCAATGTGCATAAGAAGTTGAGTGAAAGTATAAGACAGTGTCCAAAAACGTTTTTCATCTGGGACACAAATATCTTTTATTCTTTTGTGAAAGAGATCAAGTACTTTGCCAGCCTGAATCTGATAAACAAGGACGATGTCATGCATTTGAAAGAAGAACTTCTTCAGTTACTTGGCGTGGTAGAACATCTTTCCATAAAGGGAGAGTTCAGCGAAAACAAGAAAGTGTCTTTCTATCTGTCCAATATCAGTTTCGAAGCCACTTACAGCTATATCGAGAAACATGATTACCAAGTCAGTCTGCTGCGGGTATATTCTATCAACTCGATGGATTCGCAAAGCTCATATATCTGCCAGATGCAACGCAATTGGATTCAATCGTTGAAGCGCCACTCTATTCTGGTTTCGGAAAGTGGAGAAGCACAGCGTATTGCTTTCTTGCAAAAGCAGTTGGAAGTTATCAATACGTTGTAAACAAAGGGAAACACACTAAACATTGTGGATTCTAGGAATAAAAAGAAAAGGATTTAATAGACGAGCTGTATCAGAATGAAGACAAACAACATTCTGATACAGTTCTTTTAGCTTTTATTCTATTGTGCGCACACAACGATACCAAGCCCAAGTTGTGGACTCTACCGTAGCCCATGCGCCGAATTCACCATTATTATGTCCGACCAGCCAATAGTTGCTATCGCGTGAAGTCAATGTCCAGTGCACAGTACTAATCTTCTCGAATCCGTTCCCTGTCCAAGTAGTCGAGTCACCGAAACCTTGGTTTTCGATATTGGTTACAGCCCCTCCCATACTAAGTACTAAATACATCTCACGCTGAGTAGGTAGACGCCAGCCACTCCCTTTGCTTTCGCATGCCGCTTTTGCTTCCGCCCAAGTTTTACCATTACTACTGGAATTTTCAATCTGAAACTTAGGAGCAACCTTATTCATTGCGCCACTTGTATCCGGAGTTTCACCTGAAGCAAATAACACCGAAGGATCTGTTCCTCCACTGGCATCGCGAGAGACAATAGTGACCCCCGAGGATTCTACCATCAAATAAGGGTACTTCTTTCCGCTATTTGTATTATCCCTTACGCAACGAAAATAATTATTATTACTAACAGGTGCGGAATCCGGATAACCTGCCGACATTTCCATCCCAAAACGTGTTGTAGAGCCTTTAGCCTCATAGTATGATGAAGACCAGTAGTTACCTGTCCAGTTTTGATACCACCCATATATATTCTGACCGTCATGATAATTACTGTTAATCGCATTACCACCCAAAGCATTTTCATAGACAAATGACAGCAACAGTTCACTAGCAGTAGGCAGACGCCAACCATCGCCTATATTCCTACAGATATCCTCCGCATCGGCTACATTTTCCAATCGCCCCACACTTTGGTTAGTTCCGTTATAATATCTCCTATTATCAAACCGAAGCGGATAAAGATAGAAAAGAGGTTCCCCGGCAGTTGTGTAAGATTTGGTTTCGGACACCATCTGAAGGTCAATCGTACGATAAAACGGGAATTCTTCATCCGCCACGGTATGCATTACATTTCTGAACGTGATTCTTATCGTTCCGCTTTTTCCTTCTTTCCACTTGCCGGGGTGAAGCTTCAGCCTGAAATCGTATCCATGACCAACCACATCATTTCCCTTGCCGTCATCATAGCCTATGATAGACTCAAGATACATCTTGTCGTCCGCATTCTTTCTACCTATAATTACATCATTATCCGAATCGGTCCGAATCAGTCCGGTGCCATCATTGTTCGTTATATTCAATTCCTCAATATCCATAATTTCCCAATTGTTATTGACAAACAATTGCAAGTATTGTTCCGCACCCAGATTGACTTTATAAGTACGACTATTGACTGTAGTGGAAAGATATCGGAGTGAAAACTCCAGCTCCCCCTGATTGATGGGGAATTGTACTTGAGTAAGGTATCCTTCCTTATCGTACAGGTCGAACAACATAAAGTCCCAACGCCACCACCAGCCTGCACCATCTTCAACAGTACCATCGCCTGCTCTTCGCGGATTAGGCTGTATGGTAAACGCCTGTACTCTTTCACTGAACGGTATCGCATTCGTCCTGTCTAATTGCGGAACCAAACCGCCGGCATTATATTGGACCATATTGACACCGCCAGTGCCATAAAGCTTACCTTCTATCCTATCCACAGAAAACATGACATACACCGTCTGCGGTTCGAGAGGGAGTTCGTCGCCATCAGGATTTCGAATTGGAAAAAAAAGACCTCTCTCCAACACATTTCCGTATGCATCGACAAATTTGATAATTCCCGGATCTATTGTATACTGCGTCACTTCAATATTGTGAGTCAGGCGCCCTGCCGTCAACGTAACAGTAGCCTTACGCCCAACACCAATATTTTCATTATTAAAATATGGAATCTTCAATTTGAGTTGGGTATCATCGTTTGCAATGCCCGATGCCGCATCAGCTCCACCTTCAAATTTGAGCCAGTCGTTCCCTGCAGTAATGGTGGCCTTCCAGCCTCCGGGACTGTCAGTAAAAACGTCTATAGCATAACTATTATTCTGGTATTGAGTTACAGCGACCTCCGATTCACCCACTCCAAGCATATATTGCCCATTGTAGACTATATCTTTGACCTTATCACGATCATAGTGTATCAACCGGAATTTCAGGTTGGACATGACTGTATATGATGCCAGCGCCTCGCTAAAACTTTTATAACCGGTTCCCAATGCTTGGGTAATGGTAATGATGTATTTATGGTTTCGCTTCAAAGGCAAATATTCCACCTGCTCTCCTGTATTTCCGTTTTTGGTAAAATCCACCCGGTAAAATGTCGATTCACCCGTACCGTTCCTTCCTTTCACAATCAGGCAAGTAGCATCCTTACGGCTCGCTTCTCCGTCTGCTCCCGCACCACCGGCATCCTCTGCCGCCAGGGATTCAAATGTATAAATCTCCCCATCGTAGGGTGTGTTACCATTTACGGAATAACGGATTGCATCCCCTTCCTCCGTCATTTTACCACTGCCCGTGGGGAGAACAGGAGTATCCGGAGCCGGTTCAGTAACCTGCCCGTTCGTGTTCCATGCCGGAGCAATATATCCGGTGGTATTGTAATTGGCCAGGTAAACCTCTTCGACCGTGAAATTTGAAGTGACACTGTTATTACGGATATCAATACGCGCCAGCATACGTTTCATATTTATGCCGGTTATCGGATCCATCGAAGGAGTGATTTTGCTTATTACCTTCTCCCCGTACATCGGAATCCGCGTATACCCACCAGTTGTCGAGCCATCTGCCAACCATTTGCCGGTCTGGGTGTGGAGCATCTTTTCCATTGCCTCAACCTTGGTGGTCGCTCCCTTCGTGAAGCCCGACACAATATTATCAAGTTCCTTATTTGCCACAACCACGATGCAGGTAGATGCGGTAGTGGGAGAAAGCACAGCAGAGAAACTCACAGTGGAATTGTCAGCCAAGTCCTGAGTGACTCCTGTAGCGCTGCCCCATTCCAGAAATACTGCCGGTGTTTTTGACATATCAAAAACAAGAATATCCACCGTTTTTATTTCGTCTTCTTTCTTTGCTGTTCCCGTTCCGGTCATCGTACGCGAAGATACGGACGGGAGGTTTACATCGGGAACCGTTAATGTAAAGCGAATACCGTTTCCTGCCGGAGAAGGCGTCGACTCAAATTCTTCCTGTACGCATCCGGTAAGCCATACCGTCATCAACAGAACAGACAAAAGATAGCACTTTCTTTTTATTGAAAACCCATATTGCATATTTCTATTTCCTTTCCTTAAACTTTGATATTGCATATTCGTCATTATGGTGCGGTCAATGTCACCGTTATTGGCAGATTATCACCATTCGTATTGGTTAGTATGAGTCTAGCCGTATCACCGGACACAGCATCGGCTCTAAAGTAGAAGTAAACCGCATCACCACTCACGCCACTTGTTTCGAGCATTGTCTCACTGTTAAGCAGAATTTTATCCGGATCTTGTATCTGGGTTATCTTCCACTCCCATATTCCCGGATTGCCCGAAGTAAAGACAATCTTGCGACGTCGCATATTTCCGGTTCCATTATCGTTGCTGTCCAACTCTACGTTCGAGGTCAGCCACTCTCCGTCTTCTCTCCACTGGCTCAACAGTACATGGTGCCGCAAATTACCGGCATTGATATAAAAGCCTGTTTCCCGCTTAGTTCCGGTTCCTGAATTAAATCTGGGCATCACAACCTGGATATTATACGTATACACTCTTTCTGAAAGGGATATCTGAGTCATATTAACTGTCGGCCACGTATCCATGGTACTTTTGTTTAATGACGCCCCCGGCAGAAATCCTGTATCCGGATTAGCATCATAATTCGTTTTCACTTCTATATTGACAGTGACCCCATCACCAGCCGTCTGTACCTTGGTCTGCGATAATTTGAGATAATACTGTTTATCGAAAATTACATTCACCTGGCTTTCCGTCCATTCAAGCGGGGTAGCTGAAAGCTGATAGGTTTCGTTGGATATCGTAAGATTGTAGTTGATGTACTCGCCCGATTCCCAAGAATGCGGATTCTTGGCGAGAATATCACTGAACAGGAATTCCCGATCGCCAAAGTTGGTGGTAACAACGATTTTGGCGGTTGCGGAGAAAGCGTCAGTCGGCAACATGAGGAATGTATCACCTATCAAGGTGGCATCTTCAGTAACTGTTTTGTTACCGGTGGGAGTAGAAGCGACCTTCCCGGTGGCGACATCGCTCCAGACAAACTTCGGTTTGCCGTTTTTCGTCGTGGTGGTCGGAATTTCAGTCATCGCAAGGTTACCGCTTTTTCCCACATTCTGGAATTCTATTTTCTCGATAGTCACCTCATTCGGTACAGGAGCTACTTTCTTGAATGTAAAGGTAACCTTGGTCAATGTGTGGTAGAAGTGTATATTCACACCTTCAACCCATATAGGGCCCGATATAGCCGCCAATACATCGACATGATTGGCGGCGGATTCATTCGCTGTATAATTCAGCACCATTTCTCCGGGATCAGTGAAACTCGCAGTAGGCGCATTCGCATCACTGTACGGATACCAGGAGAAGAACTTCATGCTCGCATTCAACAATCCGGGCCAATATTGCAACGGCGAGATGGTGGCTGTCAGGTCGGCGTTAACCGTAGCACTTGCATTGAAGTATGGTTGGGGAACAGAAGCATTGGGAGTCAGTGAACCGTAAAGACCGAAAGTCTCTTCTTTCAGATCGGTATTCGAAGAGATTACCGTACCACGAGTGTAGACATAGCCGCCTTCTCCAATACGTTGCACAACAATTAATTCCTTATCACACGTCATCTCTTCTCTGACACACGAAAAGAGGACAGCCGAAAGGACAGCCATTGCCATAATCATCCTAATATTATTTATAGTCTTTATCATCTTACTTCTTTTCCGAAATTAAAAACAATCAGCGAAAGATATTACAAGTCCATATCCAAATCAATGTCTTGTCTTTCACCCCAATCTTCTACGCTTATCGTCAGTATCTGAATACCTATTTTTCCTACGCGTGCCGTTACCTGATACACGTTGTTCCGACGGATCTCCGTAAAAGGTTGCGCTGTCGGACTACCTGTGCCGTCAACCTTTGTTACGCTTTCAATTACTTTCCCGGTTATTCCGGTGACGTCCGAAGGCCCTTTCGGAACATTAGTCATACTGATAGACAGTCGGTCGGAATAATCCGACTTGAATAGGCGTTCGGCTGTGTAGAACGAGCAAAGCAACTTCCGGTTTTCAGCTCCGGGAGCCGATGAATATGCCCAAGTTTCTGTAGTCGCAGCCGTCCAGCTATGCGTTAATAAATTGCTTTCCGACACGTCTTCCTTCACCTTTCCGTAGTTTTTTGAAGAGTCGGCGTTATCACGCGTGCCGTTGCCCACATTTCCCATCACGAAATAGCTATCATGGGAAAAATTATGCAAGGTGACACTGGTGCTTCCGGCAGTATATCCGGTCACTGCCCCGCCGTCTATAGCTTCGATAAAGACATCTACCCGGGCTACGGCACGTTCGATCACCATTTGCACTGTTTTGGTTTCATCGGGTGCTATGGATATATCCCGGATCACTCCTGTCATAGGCATTCCGGTCGCCGAAATAATCTGCCCGTCATTATTCAGTATGCTGGAGATGTCGTAAATCATCTCTTGTAATGTCAAAAGATTAGCTATACCGTCAAGTTGGCTTGTGAGACTCTGCGGTTCGTTGGCAATAACTACGACCAGAATATCATTGCTGGAAGTCACTTCGAGAAGTTGCGCATCTATATCAGTAGCTGTCTCCGGAGTGCTCAACAGGATGTGTTCATTCACATCCAGCCTCACGCCACCGGGCGTACTGCCGAATACGATAAACCGCATGGAGTTTATCTTCTCCTGTTGTTCCACATCCCCATTGTTCACCAAGTCGATGCTAAGTTGCGCCCTGGTAGTATGGGCAGGCAACTCATAAGCCACATCAGCTTCTCTACTACATGAGAACAAAAGGATGGTGGATGCCAGATAAATGATATGTAATAGCTTTTTTCTCATTCTTAAACTTCCATCCCGTGGAGCCAATGAATCCAGGTCCCCACGACAATACCAATTTGAAGGAATCCTCCTCCGGGTTTTTCAACAACTGTAAATATCAGGTTCCATTCACTCTGCCTGTCAAGATACTCCTGAAAGGGAAGTTCCGTTCCGTCGTAACGGGAAACCGGCCGGGCAATGCTCAATAGTGTCATCAGATTGTAGCTCCAGACTTCGGCTTCGGTATTCGCATCCCTTATAATAAACTTATAATCCCATCCGCTCCTGTTGAGCAAACGCATCGTATTCAGGCGTGCAGACATAACCACATCGGATATTTCACCCGGACCTGTATAGTAAGGCACATAAGTAACCGGCCCTTGTCCTGTGGGTTCGTTTTCCCAGGAATAAACCGCATTTTCCGGTGCCTGAATTTCAAATGTATATTGTGTGCCATCCACTTTATTTTCCTCATATCCCATTAACGCGAGATTAAACCGATTGGTGTCACGTATCAGGTTCACCGGATAAATTTTATGGTTGGTATTGGATGGCAGGGTGGTCCACTTCCACAACTTCTCCGAAGTAAAGATGCTGAAATTCGAAATTAACAACACCCATCTCCCGCTTCAGGGATACAATGACTTGTTGGAGGGTGGTTGTTCCCGGCACCAGTTTATTACCTGCATTGTCCGAAAGCCGGAATCTGTCAGACAGACTTCCGACGGTCAGTACTTTATAACTTCCGAAATCGAGCTCGTCGGTCAACGACATCCGGCTTCCACCAACCAGCGCAGCAACCTCGGCACTTTTGGTGAAAAGCAATTTATCATCGCTGTCGAACACAAGTACATCCACCGATTTAACCTGCGGATTAAATGCATCCGCATATTCCATATTGTAGTCGAATACAAATTCCAACCAAAGCTCGCACCGTGGCAGGTCTTCGCGTATACTGTCGCACGAAGCCATACATAGCATCGAAGCAACGATAAGGAACAGCGATTTAGTTTTTCCGAACATATCTTTTCTTTTAGGGGCAACCCTATCGGTTTGCCATTTTATATTGTCAGAGATCTCTATTTTGTGACCTCCGGTTATTTCCTCTTTTTGGGGCGCGCTTTGCATTTCATTGCATCTCGGATGCGCCGGTATATTTCAGTGCTGTTTTTGGGAAGCCTGTCACCGGCTTGTTTTTACTTTTTTCGGCGGTCTGTTCCGTACGGAATATCTATTTTAAAAGTACAGGGCAGGCAGTCCGCACTGCCCTGTTTTCTTTGAAAGTAAAGAATTTATTTAGATTTCGAAATTTGTAGTCCAGTATATCCACGGAGCAACTTTAATCTCAAAATGGAGATAGGCACCTTTCTTATCGATATCTTCTTCTTCATCCGGATCTTCGGGACCACCACCAGGATACCACGGTGTACCGTTACCATTCACCTTTGTCAGCGTAAGCGTATAATAGTTATTACGTACTACACCGTATTTCCCATACTCCATGTAAGAATTGGCTGCATTGTCATGACGAATCTCATAGTAGTAATAGTTGAGACTCTTTGGATACCAATAGATGCAACCTTCTTTTTTACACAGTTCACCACCATTCTGAATGTTGTTGTCGTCAAGAATAGCCTGCGTAAGGGATGCAAAATCACCCGGATCATTGGCGGTAAGTTCAGATTTTATCTGAGTATAGAACAGTTCGCATGCCGAAACTAAAAGTTTCTCCTGGGCGGTCATAGGGTCTGAGGCTGTTTCTTTAGCTTTGGCAGGCGTATAAGCAGCCAGCAAGTCGGCAAAACTCTTGAAGTTTACAGAGTTAGTTCCGTTAGGAAGACGATACCAGTCATTTCCTAAAGTAAATTCACCAGACTTCCAAGGTGCATACTGTCCCTTAAGTACCAGACGCGTAGCCGCACCGAACTTCTGATATCCTGCGGCCATCGTATTCTCGATACAGTATTTGTAATTATCACCTGCAGTCGCACTTTCAGCAACCCATTCCACCTTAGGTTCGCGAGTTGCAGCATCGAGTGTATTCTTAATAATGCCTGTAAGATATTCGGTTCCACCCGCAGTCGTAAAGTTCGGGTCGACTGTATAGAAGTTACTTTTGTAAAATCCGGTAGTATGAGACGATGCTGTGGTAGTCTTCTTTGCAAAAGGAAAGAACAGGGAGTTGTAGTAATCTATAGTCCAATTTCCAAAATCAAACTGTCCTAGACTTGCATTTGTTCCATCTTCAAAAGGTCCAACTGCTAATGGACTGCCAATCATAACCTCCAATTTTGCAGCAAGGCGTTCTATCTCAAGGGTAGCCGGATTACTTTTCGCTGCATTCTGAGCTTGCGCTTCCGATTTATAGTCGCTGACCAAAACAATCTTATCCGATACATCAAGCAGACATTCATCCTCCCATGCATGATTGGATGGATCTGAATCGGAATCATCGTAGAATCCGACATTAATCATTGCACAACCATTGGAGTGTACAACCTCCTCTACCAGATAAGCATTGTTGGGCTTAGTATTGTTTTCAGGAACTGTAATCATTCCATTGATGGTAGCATAGGTTGCACCCGCTGAAAGATTATCCAAGCGATCCTTTAATTGGTAACCTGGATTGGCAATAACAAGCAAATACTTAGTATTCGGATCCACTTTAACCGGAGTATTCGGAGTCGTAACTCCACTATTTGTTCCGAAAGAACTTGATCCCAATACCGTGGCATACTTAGTTGCCTTTTCATCCTTAGTCACCACCTTACTCGCATTGAACGTAATCAAATAGAGCTCATTAATCGCACTTTCCTCCTCTAAAGCCGTCTGTTCACCAGAAGCACGTGAACCAGGCACTTTGGGATTAGTCAGACTAATTGATACGTAAGCTACATCATAACCTGCTCCCCCTTCAACCTCCGGATTTTCCTCCAGATTCTCATTTGAACAACTTGCCAGTGCCGCAACAGCCAGCAATGAAACTAAAATTGATTTAATCTTTAGCATAATACAAAAAAATATTAGAATTAATACTTATATAATTTCCCACTTAATCAGTAAGTTTTACTTACCATTCTTTTTCATTTTAGCAGCATTAGCCTTCTTCCTGACTAATTCTTCCAGATTGCCCCTAGCTGCATCCAGACCTGACTGCTCTGCAAACTTCAAATACTTCTTCGATGATTCATAATCTCCCTTCATTAACATTAATATTCCCATAGCATTATTATATTCCGGCAAATTCTTATTCGAATTCACCATGCCCAGATAACGTTCAGCCGAAACCAATTCATTGCGTGATAAAGCGGCAGTAGCAGCATTTATATTTGCAATCTCACTCTGCGGATACATCCGGACAGCCGTTTCGAACACATCAATAAATTCTTGCGAGCCTGTCGGATAGGTATTAGCTACCAGAAACATTTCATTCAAGCTCAAATTCTGCGGACGCGTCTTGATAATCTCTTTTGCTTCCTCCACACTAAAATCCCTCACTTCGTAATTCACTTTGCAGATAGCCACACGCAAACTTGGGAAAATATACTTCAACAAGTATCCGTAAGGCGTCCCTCCGTGAAGTTGCATCAGTTTTGTTTCTCTTCCTTTTTCAATAGGTATGTTCCTGATAATATCCAGCACTTCGTCTTTATATTCCAATTCGATTGTTTCAAGCGCCTTCTCCAGTCCGTCCCAGTTTTCACCTCCAAAGACAATGTAGTATTGGTTTCTCGGAAAATCGTATCTGTATGCCAGATAATCCCGGAGCGCCATGGCACGTCCTTCAGACAGACGTTTGTTCGCTGCCAATGTTCCTTCCGGAGACGCATAACCGATAATATCCAGACGGTTCACTTTCACATTCGGATCGGACTTCAGCTCATCGATCATCTTGCGGATTTTAGCCAGTTCCTGAGGGTTATTCATGTATTCGGGACGAATATTGACTTTATTCACCTCGAAATCCAGAAAACATTCTACTTGAATATCCCGTTGTTTGATTTCTTCCGCTTTCGGTTGCAGATAAGCAAACTGAGGAACCACTACATAAGGCGTCCATACACGTTCCAACGTCACTTTGCCAAATTCCTCGATGTTCATTAATGCCGTTTCACCGCAACCACATTCGTCACGCTGCATGTCCAGACGCGCATCCTTCATCCATGATTCGAACGGAACCAGATATTGATACCGAATCGTATCATTTCTTAGTTTTCCGGCTTTTTCCACTATATACGGCTTCTCATAGCTTCTCTTCTCCTTGGCGCTCATCAACGCAAGCCCACGCTCATACGCCAAATACTCGTCACGACCTTTAATAGAAACTTTCGGAAGATTCAGAGTGCGTCCGGAAGTCACCAGCCGCGGAATTAAATCCATTCCCCGGGCAGATTTCACTTTCACATTATTCAAAACAAAATCTATATCGACATGAATAAAATCACCTTTCTGTTCCAACCGCACCGGATTCACGGTAATGCCACCTTCGTAAGAGCGGGATTGAGCCATAGCTGTGTTTATATTCAGGCTGCAAACCACCAACATACACACAAGGAAACCTATATTTCTTATTATCATACTCCTTATTATTTAATTACATAAATAAGTGACACACTTGCTTTGGTAGGTCCGAAATAATTTTTGCTGCTTTCCTTCAATCTCGTACCACAGGTAGCGCAAGGATACTTGTCATATACAATGTGCGCATATCCCACTCCGACAGACGTTTCTATACTCCAGCGTTTTTTCAGAATCCACGAATATCCTACGGAAAAGCCACCGCCATAAAGATATCCCTGATAACGCGTATGCTGCATATTGTCACTGATAAAAGACCAGTCGGGCCACCCTCCTACATTGAAATCGGCATAATGTCCGTGCATTCCGATAAATATACGGCGAAAACTCTCACAAAACCAGTAACGAACTTCGGGTTGTATCCCCCAATGACGGAGGCGTTTGCCGTCGGAAAGTTTCCACGGATTATAATTGACCGGAATGTCCAGCGTCCATTTACGCACCAGTCCGATCTCCAACCCCAAATTCATGGTAGTGGTAGCGTCATACAGCAGATTGCTTTTCAACGCAACCTTCTGGGCATAACCCTCGGAAATAGCACATCCGAGCATGAATAATATGAGTATAGCAACTTTCTTCATTTATATCACATTTACTGTTATTTATTGCCCCAATTGAGTAACATCTATTTTTATGCGTTGCACATTACTGATGCCCGTTTTAACGGAAGACGCCATTGTTGTGAGATGTACGATTCCGTTTCTGGAATCCGCCTCTATATTGGGCAATACCTTAATATATATCTTACCGTCTTCAACGATAATGCGTTCTTCTCCTGTATGTTCCTCCGGCATTACGGAAGAATACAGACGGATCCAATTTTTAGCACTTTCATCCACTTCGCCCGTAAGGCAGAAATAATTGATTTCATATACCTCCGAATTTGAATTTTCAGTAGGCATGAGCTGAAGCGTACTTCCCGCAGCAGGAACAGCTTTCCTTTGTCTAATATGAACTTCTTTTTCCAAATTTCCTGTTTTTAATGTTAGATATACATCATCCTGTCACCTGTTTCTCTTTGTCCTTCTTCATACCACATCAACCAGTCAGAGTCCCCCACTGTTACCTATGGTTACCTATGTTATCACTAGACCAACGGAAGTGACTATCGGTATCTTGTAATAAGAGTCTTGACTTTTGTAAGTCCCTTGAATGTTCAGACAGGTGTTGTTCTGAAGCCGGACTCATACATAATATAATTCATGGGAATAGTTTCTTGAATGTCACTATAAGGCAGAGAGCCAAGCAATGGATTGCTCAATGGTTTAATCAACAACCCGGCATATATATCCGCACAAGTTGTCACCTCTGGCGTTAATTGGATGAGAGTGCCGGTCACATTCAACTCCTGCACACACCCCACCACAGATAATAAAGAAATCAAATATAAAAAACAGGTTGTAAGTCTTGTTATTTCTCTCATTAATTCTCTAATGTACTTTCTTCTACTTCTCATATATCTCTCTTACTTCTCTTTTTGCTTTTCTCTCAGGACAATATTTTTTGTCCAAATCTCATATTGCAAATTTCGGAATATTAAAGGAGATACAAAATTGTATTCATTTCTGTTACAGAGAATCAACTTAGAATAAAGGGGCTAATTATGTAGGTAGCGAACAACAAGGTTACGAAATTCACAACAAAAATACTCAATATCCTCATTTCTTTCGATATGCGAACATTTTAAAATTCCCAAGTTTCTTTCGTAAAAACTTGGACAATAGAGGGAAGTTATAGTTTTTCGTGTCATTTAGACACAACTTAGGCACAAATTAGACAGAATAACTAGCTGTTTTATACAACAAAATAAGCTAATAACTTGTATAATTTGTGCCCAAATGACAAAATGCTCAATTTCTGTATATATATAACTATCAGATTATAAGGTTTTACGCTCAGTTTCCGTAGGTGCCACCTCATCAGGAATACTGAATTCGCGATTAGCAAACAGATCAGCAAGTCCTGAAATTTGTTTCAGGCGCAACAATTCATCACGATCCATACCAATATTTTTCATTATCCATTGATCGGACATACCTGCCTTATCAAGCTCCGCAACAATGTTGCACATCAATTCAATGTTATGCATTCCACGCGCACGGTTGTGCCGGATTGTTGAACTCATACGGTTAGACAAGTCTTTGTCTATCACCACAATCGGCAACAAACCGTTTTCACGCTTATAGATTCGTTGGGAAGTTTTCAATACCGTATAGCGATGGTAACCATCCACCAGGATATAACGGTCTTCATCTTTATTGTAGTAACATACACATGGCATCGTAAAGCCATCTTCCCAAATAGAAAGTTCCAGCAACTTCATTTCAGGCGGTGCAACGACATTCGGATTATAATCGTTCGCATATACTTTTTCTACGGGTACCGCTTTTACCTCGTAAACAGGGCTTTTATCTACACTCATGATACTATGATTCTATATTGTTCCATAATTTGACTTCTCTTACTCATCTCCTCCTTTGTAGGTGAGAATCCCATATATTTGCAGGCATGGTCATTCTTAAGAATACAAACGCACATTCGCTTATACGTGGGTATTTCTTTGAATTCCGGAATGTCAATATCATCCTGATATTCCATACGTACCGGTTTTTTCAACGTTTTGTAGTTACTGTTGTCCATAACGATAATCGGTACTTTCGCATCAATCAGCTTCTGGATGGTGGCATCACTCAGGCATCCGCCTTTTGTCCGCCAGAAATTCACGCTCACTGAAAGTTTCCGTAGATAATTCTTCCTCGCCCGCTCCGGCAGAGTAGACAACAAAAAATACATAAACTCGCGCCATGTATATCCTTCGGGAAGTTTCACCGATTGCCATCCCATTGCATGAGTACCACCATACATACCGGTAAAGTTCACACCGTTCACCCTTCCCACCATTTTACCCCAGGTATTAGGATCAAGCACCCGGTAAAGCTGCAAGCTCTCTTGTGCCTCATTAATAAAGGGACTTGCTACACGCTGACGCTCCAGATTGACTCCGGCACGATAATAAAGATCGTATAAAACATTATAATCCCACTGGAATTTTCCATTGGCAGTCCATACATCCGTTGTTTTCCAGTCATAAATAGGGTAGGCATTATAAATATCATTCCCTACTTTTGAAGTCCATTTATATTTATGATACATCTGGAATTTACGGCTCATATAGATACATCTCCACCGATTGAAACTTTCCTGTGTACGAATCCCGATCAGACAACAAGTGCGCACTGCATCTTTTTTATTATGTATCCATTGCGCAAAACGCATCTGAAATTCATAATCCCACATGGTTGTATTATAAAAAGGAAAATCTTCTTTGGTCATTGCCTTTTTCGGCATGGAACGAACCCATATATTCTTTTTGCTGTCTTCCCACGGACGCCAAAAAGATTGATACATCGAGGTGCAGGTAGCCACACGGAAAGGGATGCATACCCGGTATACATCCAAAATATCCTTATTGGCCTCCAGCATCCGGTCTACATAGTCGATGGTCATTTTATACTGGATCTCATAATCCATGTGAAAAACTCCCAAACGTACCTTCAGGTTATTCTTCCGGATATAATCGATACACATATTCAGCAGTACCCCGCTGTCTTTACCTCCGGAGAATGACACATATATATTATCAAATTCATTAAATATAACTTTCAGTCGTTCTTGTGCTAATTCATATACATTCTTTGTGCCTGCTATTTTCTTTTTCGTCATAAGTTATCTATACATTTTTACATACCGTGTCCATTTCTTGTCCATCGATACAAATTCAAACTTTTCAAATGTTCCTTTATCTTGTACCAGTGTGACCGAATTGAGCAACCAACTCTCGGGCCTAAATTCCGCAACGATAGCGGGCAACAGATGTGACAGGATTTCCTCCCGTACGGTGCCTTCTGCCTTCACATAATAATTATTGATTACAGCTTTCTTCCGGCTTTTCTGTTCCACGGGGACGAAGCCCACCACTTCTTTATCTTCAATCGCAATGAACCACACATACTCTTCGCCCGTCTTGAAAGGGTAATTATTGTTTGCGCGTATCACTTCGGGATCCATCACCATCGGCGCTAAAAGCCGATATAAGTGTTTGTCTTTTCCTTTTAATCGTATTATCTGTATCATATCATTCAAAAATGGACACACAAAAATAAGGAAAAAATATCAAATTCGTCATTTCTGTTCCTAAAACATTTGTTTTTCACACTATTATCTCTATATTTCGATATTTTTGAAATCACCCATACGCCATTCCTCTTTCACGTTTAAAGTAAGTCAGTATAGTTGCAAAGCTTAAATATTCCCGTCCAGGAGTATGCAACCGACTTTTAAACTGATAGTAGGCAAAGATGACTTCGCATGCCAATTTATATTTGAAATGCAGCTTTAAACGGTGCTGCAAAAACTCAAACACCCGGCAGAGATATGCAAACACCTCCTCCACCCTAGCATTTGGAATCACTCGTGGCGCACGATTTACATCCGCTATATGCTCCATCTCATTAAGCACATATTCCAGTTGCTCAATTTCCTCACCGGTGTTTTGCATTGTACACTTCATTTGTTCTATTTTCTCTCCCTGATGGATGTACTGTTTTCGCTTTCGTTGTAAACGATCTTTTATTATTTCTATTCCTTTCAACATTATAAAATTTAGTTATATATAAATGGTTTGATATTACTGATTATTAATCGACAAAACTGCCATATAAAATCTAATATCGAATGCAAATATAGAAAAGATTGTTTAAATAATTAGATTTTTATTTAAAAATATTCATACTTATTTTACATTTAAATTACCAGCATCAGAAAAACGTTTTTTTCATCCAATGAAACGAGTCATAATTTTGCGGCGTACTAAAATATTTTAAACAATGGATAATCAATCTTTTGACTGGCTGCTTCACGGTTGCCACGTACTATCCGAGATGGCAGTGGCTTATTTTCCCAACTATCAGGATAACTGATACAGACGATACGCTGGCAAATGCCCATACCCTCCTCGACCGATTGGAAAATGAATGTGGTACTGCCGAACATCTCTGTTCCACGTCACAACTCATAGAGGACACTATAAGTTGATAGAGGCCCGCATGGCCAGCAACAAGAACAGTGCTACAGGACTGACTACTGGATTTGCCGACCTTGACCGGGTGACATGCGGCTGGCAACCCGGTGAGGAGATCGTTATTGCCGCCCGTCCTGCGGTAGGTAAAACAGCATTTACACTGCATCTGGTACGTACTGCAGCTTCTGCCGGTTATCATATCGCTGTGTATATTTTCACATATACAATATTTTTCTTGATGAATAACTGACTATTACCATACATTACCGATGGCAGTATGGATTTAGAAGAACACACATTTGCAAGTCATCAAGAAAATCTTGAACCTGCAAGACAAGAAAGGAAGCGAAAATATGATTTGCATAAAATTTAAATAGTCTCTAACCAATAAGTCATCTTTATACAATGACGAGTTGTTTGACAAACTTCGTAGTTAGCAATACCGGAGCAACATTCACAATTACCTATGAATCAATTATTTACAACAACTCATTCATTTAAACAAAAATTGCCTGCTAAAAATTTAGACAAAATTTGGTCAAATATTCCTTTTTATTAATTAAAAAGGCTACAGTTTCACAAACTACTATTGGAATTCGGTCTCTTTTCCATATATTTGCGCCCGCATTTTTGATTTTCGAATGAACCTCCTTATTCAATTTACCAAAACTAGATAAAACGAATGGAAAAAATAAACGCAGTAATTACAGGAGTCGGAGGATATGTACCCGATTACATCTTGACCAATGATGAGATTTCCAAAATGGTAGATACTACCGACGAATGGATTATGGGGCGTATTGGTATTAAGGAAAGACGTATTTTGAAAGAGGAAGGACTGGGAACTTCTTACATAGCTCGTAAAGCTGTCAAACAGTTAATAAAACGCACCCGAACAAATCCGGATGATATTGATCTGATAATTGTAGCTACAACAACCCCTGACTACCGCTTTCCTTCCACGGCTTCTATTTTATGTGAAAGACTGGGACTGAAAAGAGCTTTTGCTTTTGACATGCAAGCTGTTTGCAGCGGTTTTTTATATGCACTGGAGACTGGAGCCAATTTTATCCGTTCTGGAAATTACAAGAAAGTGGTAGTTGTAGGCGCTGAAAAGATGTCGTCAATAATAAATTATGCCGACCGGGCAACTTGTCCGATTTTCGGTGATGGCGGAGCAGCTGTCATGCTTGAACCTACTACTGAAGATTTTGGCATTATGGATGCTGTGTTAAGAACAGATGGTAAAGGATTGCCTTTTTTGCACATTAAAGCGGGTGGCTCTATATGTACTCCTTCTTATTATACATTGGATAATCAAATGCATTATATCTATCAGGAAGGACGTACTGTATTCAAATATGCAGTATCCAACATGGCTGATGCCTGTGAATCTATCATTGCAAGAAACCATCTAAGCAAAGAAAACATCGACTGGGTAATTCCTCATCAGGCTAATCAACGTATTATCACCGCCGTAACACAACGTTTGGAAGTTCCTGTCGAAAAGGTCATGGTCAACATCGAACGATACGGTAACACTAGTGCCGGCACTCTCTCACTCTGCCTCTGGGATTTTGAAGATAAATTCAAAAAAGGAGATAACCTAATTCTTACTGCATTTGGAGCAGGATTTGCATGGGGAGCCATCTATGTGAAATGGGGATATGATGGAAAAAAGAGATAGCGATTATTCGCTATCTTCAAAATAAAAAATCCTCTGATTTTCAGTAAATCAGAGGATTTTTTATTTCCTAATGCGGTGCGTACGGGACTCGAACCCGTGACCCCATGCGTGACAGGCATGTATTCTAACCAACTGAACTAACGCACCAAAATATTCACTTTAGCATCTCTCTCGATTGCGGATGCAAAGGTAGATATTTTTTTGAAACCTGCAATAGCTTCAGTATCTTTTTTCTGAAAAAGTGGGTTTATTAAGAATTATCGTGTACATTTGCAGCTACTAATAAAATAGAAAATAGAATGAAAAATACACCAATTGAACGACATCTGATTGACGAAACCATCAATGAGTTTCAAATTGTCGATTTTTCCAAAGCTACCATTCGTGAAGTGAAAGCTATTGCTTCAAAAGCAGAAACAGCATCGGGAGTTGAATTTATCAAAATGGAAATGGGTGTTCCGGGACTTCCTCCTTCCGCTGTAGGCGTGAAAGCGGAAATTGAAGCATTACAAAATGGCATTGCCAGTCTATATCCCGACATCAACGGATTGCCGGAACTAAAGAAAGAGGCATCCAACTTTATCAAAGCATTCATCAACGTAGATTTAAGTCCGGAAGGTTGTGTGCCTGTCACTGGTTCCATGCAAGGTACATTCGCTTCATTTCTTACTTGCAGCCAATGTGACGAAAAGAAAGATACGATTTTGTTTATCGATCCAGGGTTTCCGGTACAGAAACAGCAGTTGGTTGTAATGGGGCAAAAGTTTGAAACATTTGATGTGTATGACTACCGCGGAGAAAAACTGAAAGAGAAACTGGAAAGCTATCTGAAAAAAGGAAATATATCAGCCATCATTTATTCAAATCCCAATAATCCCAGCTGGATTTGCCTGAAAGAAGAAGAATTGAGGATTATCGGTGAATTGGCAACACTGTATGATGTGATTGTTCTGGAGGATTTGGCTTATTTTGCCATGGACTTCCGCCAAGATTTAAGTAAACCGTATCAACCTCCTTTCCAGCCATCAGTTGCCCATTATACGGACAATTACGTATTGCTGATTTCCGGCTCAAAAGCATTCAGCTACGCCGGGCAACGTATTGGGGTAAGTTGTATCTCTGATAAACTATACCACCGAAGCTATCCGGGACTGACCAAACGATATGGTGGCGGAACTTTCGGAACGGTTTTCATTCACCGTGTGCTTTATGCGCTTTCTTCAGGAACTAGTCATTCTGCACAGTTCGCCATGGCCGCCATGCTGAAAGCTGCCAACGAAGGACAATATAATTTCCTTAACGAAGTGAAGATATACGGTGAAAGAGCACGGAAATTAAAAGAAATCTTCCTCCGTCACGGTTTTCATCTGGTATATGACAACGATCTGGGCGAGCCGATTGCAGACGGATTTTATTTCACCATCGGTTATCCGGGAATGACCAGTGGCGAACTGGCGAAAGAATTGATGTACTACGGAGTCAGCGCTATCTCATTAGTAACTACAGGAAGCCATCAGGAAGGATTGCGCGCGTGTACCTCTTTCATTAAAGACCACCAATATGCTCAACTGGATGAAAGAATGAAACTATTTGCTGAAAATCATCCGATAGCCTGATTATTTGACATAAGATATTCATAAAAGCCATTCTTAAAATGAAAAAAAACGGAAAGAACGATTGTTATTCCGTTTTTTTTCTTACTTTAGTGGCATGAATATCGACTCTGACATATTTAAGATTCAATCGAATAATGTGTTGCCATCGAGAGGAAGGATTTTAATATCAGAACCTTTTCTACGTGACGCAACGTTTGGCAGATCCGTAATTTTACTGGTCGATCATACGGATGAAGGAAGTATGGGATTGGTTATCAACAAGCAACTGCCATTGTTCCTTAACGATATCATCATGGAATTTAAATACCTGGATGAGATTCCTCTATACAAAGGTGGACCTATTGCCACTGATACCCTATTTTATCTCCACACATTATCTGATATCCCCGGATCCATTTCTATCAGTAAAGGGCTTTATCTGAATGGAGATTTTGATGAAATAAAGAAATATATATTACAAGGGAATAAAATCAGTGAATGCATTCGTTTCTTCTTGGGATATTCCGGTTGGGATAGCGAACAGTTGAGCAACGAAATCAGAGAAAACACTTGGTTGGTGTCCGAGGAAGAGAAATCATATCTGATGAAAAACAATATTAAAGATATGTGGCGGAAAGCTTTAGAGAAGTTAGGCAGCAAGTATGAAACGTGGTCACGTTTCCCACAAGTGCCTACTCTCAATTAATTTCTCATTTCTTAGGATTCAAACATTGGAGAAGCAATGCATCTTTGTAACAACCCTCCACCTGCAACCAGTTTTTTAATAATCCGCATTGAACGAAACCACAAGAGGTGAACAGTTTTACACATACTTCATTATCCGTCATGACATGTGCATAGAGTTGACTTAAAGACAGAAAATCAAAAGCATATTCACAAAGCAATTTCAATGCATCAGTAGCATAACCTCGTTGCCGATAATCCTTATGGACGGCAATCCCTACTTCTCCCCGCGAATGAAGGGGTACAAAATCTGTTATATCAATTGTGCCGAGTATACACTGGTCAGATTTGCGTACAATCATCAGCCGCAATTGCTTATCGGCAAACACATCGCACTGTGAGCCTTCGATGTATTGACGAAGCACATAACGGGAATAAGGAACCGTAAAATTACTAATATCCCACATTGAAGGGTCATTTTCCATCTCGTACATAATGTCCATATCTTCCGGTTCTACCGCACGAAGATAGATACGCTCGTTCATCAAGAAAGACTGTCTCATAGCTTTTCTTCTTTTGCAATGTGAAGTTCGTTACGCAATCTCTTCTCACTGGGCAGGCAGAAAAGTGACGCCGTGAGGCCAATCAGCATACAGAGGTTACCCGTACTGCTCAACGTCAGGTAGTAACACAAAAGGTTCACTACAATAGCTACTTCAAGCACTCCCAAGCGAACAATGTTCCATTGCACATATCGCTTCAAGGCAAGCGTGATAGTCATGTGATCTATCTTTTTCTTAAGCACCAAGCTAAATAATTTGAGAGAAAGAGGCACACACAAAGCAGTGAGCAAAATGCCGACCGTCTCAAAATAATAGGTAGCTGATGCGTTATCTACCAAACCTCCTACGGGAAAAAGTTCAAATTCTCCTGCCCCAAGCAAAAATGCCGGGAGCACCCAAAAGAAAACATAACTGATATTCAAATTTCTGACAGCTCGTTTTATCTGTTCTTCCATGTTCGTTCTTAAATGATTAATAATGATTATACAGTTCCGGTAAAAAGCGTCCGGTTCACAATACTGCGTCCTAAAGTTACTTCATCGGCATATTCAAGTTCATCACCAACCGATATGCCACGGGCTATCACACTTAGTTTAACCCCTAGTTTATCCAGCTTGCGATAGATATAGAAGTTGGTAGTATCCCCCTCCATCGTAGTGCTCAATGCCAGAATAACTTCTTTGATTCCACCTTCAGCCACCCGCTGCACCAGGCTTTCAATTTGAAGGTCACTCGGTCCGACTCCGTCCATTGGAGAAATAACCCCACCCAAAACGTGATAAAGCCCGCGATACTGCTGGGTTGCTTCCACCGCCATTACATCACGGATATTTTCCACCACACAGACAGTGGAAACATCCCGTTGCGGATTAGCGCAAATCTGGCAAGTTTCAGTATCGGATATATTATGACACACTTTGCAGTATTTCACCTCACGTTTCAACGTTATGATAGAATTTCCGAAAGCTTCCACCGTAGCCGTATCCTGACGGAGCAGATGCAGAACAAGCCTCATAGCCGTCTTACGCCCGATACCCGGAAGTTTGGAAAATTCGCCGACTGCCTTTTCAAGCAGTATAGAAGGATATTGTTGGTTCATAGATAATATTTGCTGTTCTATCGATAAAACCTTGCAAAGATACAGATTATTGTTTTTAATACCTACAAAAATTGCTACCTTTGCATCTGTTATGATGATACTAGTCACTATTCTTTGCTACTTCGCGGTATTATTACTAATAGCCCGTATCACCGGACGTAAGGGCGGATCGAATGCAGCGTTCTTCAAGGGAGAGAACCAATCACCTTGGTATATAGTCTCTTTTGGAATGATTGGCGCCTCTATCTCCGGAGTCACTTTCGTCTCTGTACCGGGAATGGTGCGCGGAATGGATATGACGTATATGCAAACGGTACTCGGATTTTTCTTCGGATACATGGCCGTAGCCCATATCTTACTTCCTTTATATTATAAGTTGAATCTGACAAGTATCTACGGATATCTCGGCACCCGCATCGGGATGCGTGCCTATCGCACCGGTTCCTTTTTCTTTCTGCTGTCACGCATGTTGGGAACCGCAGCCAAACTTTATCTGGTATGCCTCATTCTCCATACGTATGTATTTCAGGAAATGCACGTTCCCTTTTGGCTGATTGCTGTCGGTTCGGTTGCATTGGTATGGATATATACTCATAAAAGCGGAATAAAGACCATTGTGTGGACAGATACCTTACAAACATTTTGCCTGATTGCCGCTCTGATTTTTATCATCTATTTTACGATCCAAAGATTAGACCTTAACTTCAGCGGCATTGTGCAAACAATCCAAAACAGCGAACACAGCCGTATTTTTGTATTTGACGACTGGGTATCCCGACAGAACTTCTTCAAACAGTTCTTCAGTGGTATCTTCATCGTCATCGTAATGACCGGACTGGATCAGGATATGATGCAAAAGAATCTTTCTTGCCGGAACCTCCAGGAAGCACAAAAAAACATGTACTGCTACGGTTTCTCATTCATTCCGCTAAATTTCCTTTTTCTATGCTTGGGAATTCTATTAATAGCGCTAGCGGGACAGATGCACCTCGAACTGCCAGCCATGAATGATGATATACTACCCATGTTTGCAGCCCAAGGTTATCTGGGACAATCCGTATTGGTACTTTTTACAATCGGTATTATCGCAGCAGCTTTCAGCAACTCGGATTCCGCCCTGACAGCCATGACAACCAGTGTATGCGTAGACCTGCTGAATACGGAAAAAGACACAGAAGAAACGGCACGTCGCAAAAGAAGCAAAGTGCATTTATCGTTATCAGTCTTATTGGCATTCTTCATCTGCCTGGTAGAAATACTTAATAATAAGAGCGTTATTGACGCCATATATATCATCGCCTCCTACACATACGGCCCCCTGCTTGGAATGTTTGCTTTCGGACTTTTTACACGCAGGCAAACGAACGACCGGTGGGTTCCTCTCATAGCCATCCTTTCACCACTGATCTGCTATCTTGCCGACTGGTGGATTGAAAAAGAAACCGGATATAAATTCGGTTATGAATTGCTAATGTTAAATGGAACGCTTACCTTTGCGGGGTTAATTTGTATGTCTAAAAAAGGGAAAACGCTGAAAGTACCATGAAAACAGGTACTCCGAAGTTTATAATAAATAATGGCAGAGTTTATTATAAACTGCGCAATAGTTTATTATAAACAATGAACAAGTTTATTATAAACGATTTTACAAAGAAATAAATGACAAGAAAATGGAAATAACAAGTGCTGAATTTGTGATTAGCAATACGGACGTGAAGAAATGCCCAGCCGGTATTTTCCCGGAATATGCCTTTATAGGCCGTTCGAATGTGGGTAAATCAAGTCTTATCAATATGTTGACCAGTCGTAAAGGTCTGGCCATGACCTCCTCTACTCCGGGAAAAACGATGTTAATCAACCACTTCCTTATCAATAAGAATTGGTATCTCGTCGACCTTCCGGGATATGGCTATGCCCGACGCGGACAAAAAGGGAAAGACCAGATACGCACCATAATCGAAGATTATATCTTGGAACGGGAACAAATGACCAACCTCTTTGTCCTGATAGACAGCCGGCTGGAACCTCAAAAAATAGACCTCGAGTTTATGGAATGGCTGGGCGAGAACGGTATCCCCTTCTCTATCATCTTTACCAAAGCCGACAAGCTAAAAGGTGGACGTTTAAAAATGAATATCAATGCCTATTTACGTGAGTTGGGCAAACAATGGGAAGAGCTCCCTCCTCACTTCGTATCTTCCTCGGAAGACCGCACAGGACGTGTTGATATACTCAATTACATAGAAAACATAAACAAGGATCTCAATGTTAAATGAAAGAAGAATGAAAATGAAAAAGAGTTTTTTATCTATTGCCTTTTTGGCAGTATTTATGCTAACGGCAACTAACAGCCAGGCGCAATCATGGTCCGACTTATTAAATAAGGACAACATTTCAAAAGTAGTAAATGCCATCACCGGAACCACCGAATCTATCGACATGACCGGAACATGGAGCTACAAAGGTTCGGCGGTAGAGTTCGAATCGGATAACTTACTAATGAAAGCAGGCGGAGCTGCCGCAGCTACTATGGCTGAAAATAAGCTGAACGAACAATTAAGCAAAATAGGTATTAAAGACGGCCAGATGAGTTTCACTTTCAATGCCGACAGTACTTTCACCAGCACGGTGGGCAAGAAAACATTGAAAGGCACTTACTCCTACAATGCTTCAACCAAACAAGTTGATTTGAAGTATTTGAAACTTCTGAATCTGCACGCTAAAGTAAATTGCAGTTCCAGCTCACTGGAGTTACTGTTCAACTCGGACAAACTGTTGAAACTAATGGCTTTCATCGGTAGCAAAAGTAGCAGTACCGCACTGAAAACAGTTAGTTCACTGGCCGAAAATTACGATGGAATGATGCTCGGATTCCAGCTCTCAAAATAGCAAAAGAGAATCGTTTAATACTATTTCGCACTCCATAAAGTATATTTTAGGGGAAAAGCATTATCTTTGTCGTTTGTAATCAAAAAGAGAAGGAAAAATGAAAAAGATACTTTTTTTAATGACCCTGTTAGTAATGGGCGTAAGCTTTGCATTTGCACAAACAAATGCAGATATCAAGTTTGACAAAACAACTCACGATTTCGGTAAGTTTTCTGAAAACAGCCCGGTTGTCAGTTGCACATTTACCTTTACTAATATCGGCGATGCCCCGCTGGTGATCCATCAGGCTGTAGCCTCTTGCGGATGTACAGTACCCGAATATACAAAGGAACCCATCATGCCGGGCAAAAAAGGAACAATCAAGGTGACTTATAACGGAACAGGCAAATATCCGGGACATTTCAAAAAATCAATCACCTTGCGTACCAACGCCAAAACAGAGATGGTAAGATTGTATATCGAAGGCGATATGACGGCAAAAGATGCAAAGTAGGAAAAAATAGACTATTACATAAAGGAGAATCTTTCGGTTCTCCTTTTTTTTTGTTTACTTTGAGGACGGAAATGTAAATTAACACATTAGCAAATTATAAAAACTATGAAACAAGAAGAAGACAAATTCACCGGGTTACCCGAGAATGCGTTCAGAGAGTTGAAACCCGGGGAAGTGTACAACCCGTTGATGGGTCCCTCTAAAAATTATCCGGAAGTTAATATCTGGTCAGTAGCATGGGGTATTGCCATGGCAATCCTTTTTTCGGCCGCCGCTGCCTATCTGGGGTTGAAGGTCGGACAGGTATTTGAAGCAGCTATTCCAATTGCGATCATTGCCGTAGGAGTTTCCGGAGCTGCCAAAAGAAAAAATGCGTTGGGCGAAAATGTGATTATCCAGTCTATCGGAGCTTGTTCCGGAGTAATCGTTGCCGGAGCGATCTTCACCCTCCCCGCTCTTTATATTCTCCAAGCTAAATATCCCGAGATGACGGTTACCTTCATGCAGGTATTCATCAGCTCTTTATTGGGTGGCGTATTGGGTATTCTATTCCTGATTCCTTTCCGTAAATACTTCGTCAGCGACATGCATGGAAAATATCCTTTCCCGGAAGCAACAGCCACTACACAGGTGTTGATCTCCGGCGAAAAAGGCGGCAGTCAGGCCAAACCGTTATTGATGGCAGGTATGATCGGCGGATTATATGACTTCATCGTAGCGACATTCGGATGGTGGAACGAGAATTTTACTACCCGTGTTTGCAGTGCCGGAGAAATGCTGGCAGAAAAGGCAAAATTAGTATTCAAGGTAAACACCGGTGCCGCTGTGCTTGGTTTGGGATATATCGTCGGACTGAAATATGCTTCCATCATTTGTGCCGGTTCACTGGCTGTGTGGTGGATTATCATTCCGGGAATGTCTGCTATCTGGGGTGACAGTGTACTGAATGCATGGAATCCGGAAATCACCTCTACCGTAGGTATGATGAGTCCGGAAGAAATATTCAAATATTATGCCAAGAGCATCGGTATCGGCGGTATCGCTATGGCAGGTGTGATCGGTATTATCCGTTCCTGGAGCATCATCAAGAGCGCTGTCGGACTGGCAGCCAAAGAGATGGGCGGTAAAGGGAATGTAGAGAAAAGCATTATCCGTACCCAACGGGATCTTTCCATGAAGATTATCGCTATCGGTTCCATCATCACACTGATATTAATCGTATTATTCTTCTATCTCGATGTCATGCAAGGGAATCTGTTGCATACATTGGTAGCCATTGTTTTGGTTGCCGGCATCTCTTTCCTGTTCACCACAGTAGCAGCTAACGCCATTGCGATTGTTGGTACTAATCCGGTTTCGGGAATGACATTGATGACGCTGATTTTGGCTTCCGTAGTGATGGTAGCTGTCGGACTGAAAGGTCCTTCAGGCATGGTTGCCGCATTGGTAATGGGTGGTGTAGTATGTACCGCACTGTCGATGGCAGGAGGTTTTATCACCGACTTGAAGATTGGTTACTGGCTCGGAAGCACGCCTGCCAAACAGGAAACATGGAAGTTCTTGGGAACAATCGTATCGGCTGCAACAGTAGGCGGTGTAATGATTATCCTGAATAAGACATACGGATTTACAAGTGGCGCACTGGCTGCTCCGCAAGCAAATGCGATGGCAGCCGTTATCGAACCGCTGATGAGCGGTGTAGGTGCACCCTGGTTGCTATATGGCATTGGTGCTGTCTTAGCTATTATTCTGACTCTTTGTAAAATTCCTGCATTAGCTTTCGCATTGGGTATGTTTATTCCATTGGAACTGAATGTGCCGCTGGTAGTGGGTGGAGCAGTGAATTGGTTTGTTACAACACGTAGCAAAGACGCATCTCTGAATACGGAAAGAGGTGAAAAAGGAACTTTACTGGCATCCGGTTTCATTGCCGGAGGTGCATTGATGGGAGTAATCAGTGCCGCGATGCGCTTTGGTGGAATCAATCTGGTTAATGAGGCATGGTTGAACAATACTTGGTCAGAAGTGTTGGCATTAGGAGCGTATGCCTTACTGATTCTTTACTTTATAAAGGCTTCAATGAAAGTTAAATAAATCATTATGAGGAGACTATTATCCATTATAGTATCACTTGTAACTGCCATATCATTTGCGCAGCAGCCCGTCGAGCTACCTTTGTGGCCCGACGGTGCTCCCAACTCCAGTGGACTAACCGGAGAGGAGCAGGAAACGCGTCCTCATTTTGTCACGAATGTCACGCATCCCACCCTGACGGTCTACCACCCGGAAAAGCCGAATGGAATGGCTATTATCATGTGTCCCGGAGGCGGGTATCGTGGATTGGGTATGGATGGAGAGGGGTATGATATGGCCCCTTGGTTCTGCGGACAAGGTATTACCTATATGGTATTAAAATACCGGATGCCGAACGGACATTGGGAAGTCCCCGTATCAGACGCCGAACAAGCCATTCGCATGGTACGCCAACATGCCAAAGAATGGAATGTCAATCCTTACAAGGTAGGATTAATGGGAGCCTCTGCGGGAGGGCATTTAACTGCTACACTTGCCACTCACTACAATTCGGAAACACGTCCGGACTTTCAGATATTACTTTATCCGGTAGTTACGATGATGCAAGTCACCCGTGGAAATACAAGAACTGCATTGCTCGGCAAAAATCCCACAATGGAACAGATACAGAAGTTTTCCGCCGAATTGCAAGTAACGCCCGATACTCCACAAGCATTTATCGCTCTTACCTCCGATGACCCTTCCGTAGCACCTTACCACGGAGTAAACTATTACCTTGCTTTACAGAAAAACAAGGTTCCGGCAACTCTCCATGTTTATCCTACCGGAGGACATGGCTGGGGATTTCAGGATCATTTTAAATATAAGCAACAATGGACACAGGAATTGGAGAAATGGTTGCGCGACGGCGTTGTATTCCCGGAAAACCCCGAACCCATGTTACGAATCGGGAAATCTTACCTGGGAACTAAATACGTGGCTAACACATTAGATCAAGACGGAGAAGAATCATTAGTGATCCGGACTGATGCCGTAGATTGCCTCACTTTCGTAGAATACACGTTGGCACAGGCACTCGGCTCTTCCTTTGCCGACAATCTGCAAAAAATACGTTATCGGGACGGCATCATCAACGGTTATCCTTCCCGGTTGCATTATACTTCCGAATGGATAGAGAACGGAATCCGCCACGGATTCCTCACCGATATTACTGCCAAAAACAGTGCGCATACCCAGAAAATCTCTCTTTCGTATATGTCTACCCATCCCAAGCAATATAAAAAATTGGCTGATTCGCCGGAAAATGTACGACAAATGGCCGAATATGAAAAAGCAATCTCCGGAAAAGTCGTACATTGGTTGCCGAAAAGCGAACTGCCGGAAGCCGGATTGCCCTGGATCATGAATGGAGACATTATTGCTATTACAACGAAGATGCCCGGACTGGACATTGCTCATGTGGGAATAGCAGAATATAAAGAGGGAAAACTGCACCTGCTGCACGCTTCTTCTACATTGGGAAAAGTAGTTGTCAGCGACGAACCTCTCAATCACATGCTAAACAACAATAAATCGTGGACAGGCATACGTGTTGTCCGGATGTCTCACTCTAAAAATAACTGATTATGAAACGAGTAAAACATTTCCTTCTCGCCTCGTGCTTATTCCCCACTTTGCTGGGAGCACAAGAAATGGCAAGCGCCTATTTTCTGGAACTTACTCCAGACGCCCAATCGGCAGGTATGGCAGGTACAGGATTAGCTACCACCGATAACGGTAGTACAGCTATTTTTCATAATGCTTCTACCATCGCTTTCTCACAAGAAGTGATGGGTGCGAGTTATTCATACGCTAAGATCAACCAAGATTATGCGCTACATAGCGCCTCTCTTTTCTACCGGATCGGAAGGGAAGGCATACATGGATTTGCTGTAGGTTTCCGGCATTTCAAAGATCCCAAGGTGCTCGATTACCGCCCTCACGTATGGGACTTAGAAGCTGCTTATTTCAGAAATGTAGCCAAAAATCTGTCTCTTTCATTAACGTTCAGATACCTGCAAGCCAAAGCCGCGGAAAGCGCAGACAGCAAGAATAGCGTTTGTCTGGACTTCGGCGCGACCTACTATCGCAATATGGCTCTATTGGACGAAATGGCTTCCTGGAGCATTGGTTTCCAAGCTGCCAACTTAGGCAAAAAGCTGGACGGACAAAAGTTACCCGCCAGATTAGGATTGGGAGGTACAATCGACCTGCCATTCAGCATAGAAAACCGTTTGCAGGTGGCTCTCGACTTCAACTATCTGCTCCCCTCTGAAATCCGTCATCTCCAGGCTGGCATAGGAGCCGAATATAATTTCCTGAAATATGCTGTTGTCCGTGCGGGATATCATTTCGGAGACAAAGACAAAGGAGTAGGCAACTACGGCACTCTAGGCTGCGGAATAAACTTCTGGCCGATACGTGCAGACTTCTCATACGCCTTGGCTGATAAAGATTGCTTTATGCGCCGCACCTGGCAACTGGGAGTTGGAATAGTTTTCTAAGCTCCTCTTCGAGGCGTTGCTTCACTTCGTCCATCGGCACATCGTGCTTTAGTTCCTGACGAAGAGAAGTGACGCCTTTATCTATAAATCCGCAAGGGTGGATATAACTGAAATAACGTAAATCGGTATTCACATTCAAAGCCAGTCCATGCATCGTGACATAATGGCTGCTCCTCACTCCGATAGCACAAATCTTACGCGCACGAGGCGTATCACCTTCCAACCAGACTCCTGTCGCTTTCTCCAAACGTCCGGCTTCAATGCCATAAGAAGCACATACCCGAATCACCGCTTCTTCCAACAGATGAACGTACTCTTTCAATCCTAACTGAAATTCTTCCAGGTTTAATATCGGATAGCACACCAGTTGTCCCGGACCATGATAAGTAATGTCCCCTCCCCGATCAATATGATAAAGGGTGGCATCAATTGCTTTCAGTTGTTCATCACTCAACAACATATTATTTTCTTTCCCGCTACGTCCTAATGTATAAACATGGGGATGTTCGCACATCACAATACGGTTTTCATAACTCTCGCCCTGAACTTTTGCCCGGACAATGTTATCAAACCATTCTGTTTGCCGTTGCCATGCTTCGGCGTATGGTATCAAATTCCAATCAATAAAAACTGTTTTCATAAAAACAAAGGTAAGAAATAAAAAGAAAATGCGTACATTTGTTGGCCTAATATAACACACACAACTATGAAAATGGACTTTCCACAGGTAGACTTGCCTACCGAAGTATTAGCATGGACGAATGTAACAGAAGACATTCTCAATATTTACAAGCAATCTTGTCGGTTGCAAGCATGTATTGTTGCCATCTGTACCGAAGGTTCGATGAAAGCCTCCATCAATCTGCTTGATTACGAAATTCACCCCAATGACTTAATAACATTATTACCGGGAACAATCATTCAGTTTCGGGAGAGAACAGAAAAAGTATGCCTTTGCTTTGCCGGCTTCTCTGCTCATTGTGCCGGACGGATCAATCTCATGAAGAATATTGGTAACGCATATCCCAAACTGATAGAACAGCCGGTAGTTCCTCTTAATGAAGAAGTAGCCAGTTATCTGAAAGACTATTTTGCTCTATTATCACGGGCCAGTTGCAATGAGAACTTCGAAATGGATTCTGAATTGGTCGAATTGTCTCTTCAGACCATTTTGACAAGCATACGACTGATATATCATAAATTTCCGGGCGAAAACAGCAGTTCGAACCGCAAAAAGGAAATCTGCCGGGAACTGATTCAAGCCATCACCGAGAATTATAAAAATGAACGTCGTGCACAGTTCTACGCAGATAAATTAGGTATATCTCTTCAACATCTAAGCACGACTGTGAGACAAGTGACAGGTAAAAGTGTTTTGGATACCATTGCTTATATCGTTATCATGGATGCTAAAGCCAAACTGAAAGGTACCAATATGACTATCCAAGAGATAGCATATTCTCTAAACTTCCCCAGCGCCTCTTTCTTTGGCAAATATTTCAGACGATATGTAGGAATGACACCATTGGACTTTAGAAACAGATAATTTTCACGAAGGACGATAGAAAACATAAATGGTGAGATGCAAAACAATGAACGGTGAATAAATTGCGCATTATCCGCAAAGTATTCACCGTCTATTATTTACGCTGTTCATAAATGACAGCTTGCCATTCATCGTTTACAGCTTACAGGTTCCTGTCTTTTTATAGTTCATTTCTCATTTTCGTCCCAAGCTCAACGAATTGAGCACTACGCTCACACTGGAGAACGCCATTGCGGCACTTGCCAGCATCGGATTTAATAACAAACCATTCAGTGGGAACAAGATACCGGCAGCAATTGGAATACCGATCAGGTTGTAAATAAACGCCCAGAAAAGATTCTGATGAATCAGTTTGACCGTCTGCTTTGACAACTGGAAGGCTTTAGGAAGCAGCAACAAATCCGATGTCATCAAAGTCACCATAGCCACGTCCATAGCAATATCAGTTCCTTTTCCCATAGCAATGCTGACGTCAGCCAATGCCAGTGCCTGCGAATCATTGATACCATCGCCCACCATCGCAACCTTCTTTCCCTGCATTTGAAGCTCACGTACAAATTCGGCCTTATCGTCCGGTAGAGCGTCGGCAACAAAACGTTCGATTCCTAAACGGGAAGAAACGGCTAGTGCAGTCCGTTGTCCGTCGCCCGTCAGCATACAGATGTCAATCCCTTGGCGTTTCAGTTCCTTCACCGCTTCGGCAGAAGTAGCCTTTATAGGGTCGGAAACAGCAATAATAGCCAATAAATCGTTTTCACGTCCAAAGTAAATGATGCCGTTACCGTCCGATTCATAGTGAACCAGCATTTCAGCCATCACATCGCTTACTGTCGCACTGAAATCTTTCAGGAGTTTATGACTGCCTACCCAGTAAGTATGTCCCTCATACGAGGCTTTAATTCCTTTTCCCGTAATGCTTTCAAAGCTATCCAACGCGGCAGGTTTTATTTTTTCTTCGTCCTGAAGCGCAGAGACAATAGCGCCGGCAAGCGGATGCTCCGATTTCATTTCCGCAGCTAAAAGTACATCTTTGAAATGTGGTTCCTGCGACTGCGCCCATAACCATCCGGTAGCTGTAGGATGCCCTTCAGTCAGTGTTCCCGTTTTATCCAGTACAACGACATCTACTTTGCGCATTTGTTCCAAAGCCACTGCATCTTTAATCAGAATATGCTGGCTGGCAGCTTTGCCTATACCCACCATCAATGCAGTAGGTGTAGCAAGTCCCAAAGCACATGGACAAGCAATGACAAGAACAGAAACAGCCGACAAAATACCATAAGAGATATATTCACTACCACCAATGGTGACCCACAATACAAATGTAAGAATGGCAATGCCCAATACGACAGGTACAAAAATCCCCGTAATACGATCGACAATGCGTTGCACGGGAGCTTTGCTGCCCTGTGCTTCCTGCACCATAGCGATAATACGGGCAAGCACCGTTTCACTGCCTACCTGTGCGGCACGAATGATAAATGAACCACGCTGGTTAATCGTTCCTGCCAATACTTTATCACCTTTCTTCTTTTCTACCGGAACCGGTTCACCGCTAATCATACTCTCATCGACATACGAATCGCCTTCGGAAAGCTGACCGTCCACAGGTATTTGCTCTCCCGGACGTACAACCACCAAATCACCTACCTGGAGTTTTTCAATCAAGATCTCCTCCTCCACTCCATTGCGCAGAACACGAGCCGCTTTAGGCTGCATTCCCATCAACTTACGAATGGCTGTTGAGGTATTTCCTTTGGCACGTTCCTCCATCAACTTTCCGGTAAGAACGAAAGCGATAATCACCGCAGAAGCCTCATAATAGACATGCGGTTCCAATCCGCGGTCATACCAGAATTCGGGGAAGAAAGTGTTGAACAGACTGAACAGAAAAGCAATGGAAGTACTAAGCGCAACCAAAGTATCCATATTACTCCGTCCTAATTTAGCCTGTTTCCAGGCTCCGGTGAAGAAACCACCTCCGAAAAAGACCATAACAGGGATAGCAAGTACCATTTGAATCTCATTAGAGTATGGTACATGCATCAGTATCATGGAATATACCAACAATGGTACTACCAAAATCCACGCTCCAATTACCTTCCATTTCAAACGAGTGTAACGCTTATGCTGTTCCTCTTCCCGGCGTTCTTCTTTGTGGGCTTCTTCCACAATCAGATCATAACCTGCCGCAAGCACAGCCGCACGAATCTCTCCGGGAGTCAGCTGCTCTTTCTCATAAGAAACGGTCAATGTATTGGTAGCAAAATTAACGGAAGCCTCAATGACTCCCGGCAATTTTTTTACTGTTTTTTCTACATTATTGGCACATCCTGCACAATGCATATTAAGCACAGGAAATGCCTTTTTTGTTGTGTTACCCATATAATTATTGTTTACGGCCTTCCCCTCCTCTCAAAAAGAAGTTGGGGAAGAACCCTTGTTTGTTTATAGAAACAAGCTAATACAGGTATTTGTTCAATTACTTCTTATCAGCCTTCTGATCGTCTTTCTTTGTTTCTTTTACAAATTCGGCTTCATAACTGAACTTATTAAACCCTGCCTGCAACTTCTTTACATTCGTTTTTTCAGCGTCATACGTAATGGTTACCATTTTCGTTTTTACTTCGGTCGAAATATCCTTCAGCCCTTTCTCAAAACGCATATTGTCCTTTACTTTCTTTTCGCATTTCTCACAGTGCATCTGCGACACTTTAAATACAACAACACGAATATCTTTTGCCAATACAACTGTTACACTCAAAAGAGCCACCACGCAAGTGGCCATCCATCTTTTTGTTCTCATTTTTCTTATCAGTTTAAAATTAATATTCTTTATTATGCGATCGTTTCTTTCATTCGCTATTTCCCGTTTTTACTCGCTATTTCTAGCTAAGTTAAAACGTATTCCGATATATCCTTTTGCTCCGTGCACCGGTCCCCAAATCATGGTAGAATCAAAGTTGTTCCCCCAGGGATTTGCCGCATCGATAATCGGATTCTTTTGTTTGAAGTTTGTCAGGTTCTCGCCTCCTACGTAGATAGACCAGCGGCGGAAGTAACGGGTCACCTGTAAACTCAACTGTTCAAAACTGCCATAACGACGTTCCCAGGATAACTGTCCGTCTCCCAGTTCATAAGGAGTAGGCATCCTGCCGCCGCCATTCAGTTGCAGTGTAGCGTCAAACTGCCATATTCCCAGCGGAGTTTGGTAAGAAGCCGTGAGTAGTCCTTTATATTTGCTGGTCAGCGGTTTCTCCATTCGTTCACCTTTGTAGGTCGTTTTCGCATCCGTGAGCCGGTAAGCACCTGTCAGAGTGAATCCTTTGAAGAAAGGATAACTTGCTTCCACTTGGAACACATGCGAATAAGAGCGTCCATCCAAATTGTAGAAAGCTACTTCATGGGGGTTGCTATCCATATCCACTATCACTTGTTTCAGGAAATCCGTATAATAGTATTCCGCATTCACATTCAGCGTTTTGCCGAATATAGGGATATAAGTAGAGACGCTGGCACCGTAGTTCCATGCTTCTTCCATATCCAGGTTCTTTGCTATTTCCACCTTACGGCTGCTGGAAAGCAGGTAGTTGTTTTCTGCCAACACATGATTGGTACGATATCCTTTTCCGGCAGAAAGACGGAAATTCACATATTCATTCGGATTGTATTTAAGATGCGCACGCGGAGTCACGAAGAAACCATGTTCGTTACTGTAATCACCACGCAGACCGGCCATTACCATCCATTTATCATTCAGGTTCAACGTATATTGCACGTAAGCACCGGGAACAGCTTCCTTTTCAAAGGCTTTGAGCGGATTGTCCGTTGTATTTTCCAAACGGTAATGTTGGTCATAAGCGTCATAATTGAAGCTCAACCCTGCGGAGAAACTATTTTGCGGATTAAATTCCGTTTCAAACATCAGCGAAGCATAGACGTTGGTTTGATCCACATTATACAGTTTGCGTCCATACGTAGCATCCTGATTGTGTAAAGTGGTGGAAAGAATCAAAGCCAGATTCGTATTCTTCTCCTTATTAAAGATATAGGCGTTCTTGGTGAAGAATTCATAGCGCTCCGTATCGATCCCTACTTTATACAGGTCACCGGAGTGCATTGTCCCTCCATGATTGGCCTGTCCGCTGGTACGTGTTTCAGAAAGGGCTTTGATACCTGCCTGGAAAACATAATGGTCGCCCATGTATGCCCACCGGTTCCACACATTATACTGTTCTACCTGCGGAATATCCACAAATCCGTCATCGTTGCCATCATGCGCCTTGGTCTCATTTTCGTAATGCGCCAGCAGAGAAGTGCTCCATCGTTTGGAAAGTTTCAATGTAGCGTCCGCATTGGCTTCATATCGGTTGGTAGTGCTTGCAAAAAGGTTGGCAGACACCCAATCGGCTTCCGGCAACTGTGGTTTCTTAAATTCTACGTTTATCTGTCCTGTGATGGCTTCATAACCATTCTTCACCGAAGATGTTCCTTTGGAAACCTGTATGCTCTGCATCCACGGACCGGGGACATATCCCAATCCATAAGGAGCGGCGGCTCCCCGATAATTCGGGATGTTTTCCGTCAACATCTGCACATAAGTGCCGGACAGCCCCAACAATTTAATTTGTTTGGCTCCTGTTGCCGCATCGGAATAACTCACATCTACTGAAGGGTTCGTCACAAAACTTTCCCCCAGGTTACAACAAGCGGCTCTACTCAATTCGGCACTGCTTATCATGTCTTCGTTCATCACGCTACTGCGCAATTTCATCGTTCCCAGTTTACGAGTGACAATATTTACTTCATTCAGCTCCACTCCATCACGAAGCACAATATCCAGTTGTTGATTTTTACTGCTCACATGAATCGTGTCGTTCTGAAAACCGATAAAGCTGACAATCAGCATGTGGCTTTTGGAAGGTTTAGTGATAGAAAAACTACCATCCTCTTTGGTTGTCACTCCTTGTCCTGTATTCATCCAGAACACATTGGCACCCGGAATAGCCTCCCCGGTACTATCTTTCACTGTTCCCCGTACTTGCGCATATATATTACCGGCAAATAACAGGAACAGTCCTATTATCATATATTTCATTCTTTCTAAAGTTACTTTCGAGATACAAAATTAATTCATTTCTCATGCAACTTAGTTGCATTCAGTGCTGCTTTACTTTCATGTTCTATTGAAAGCAAAGGATTAAATAAGAAAGAAATAGTGGCTAAATAATATAAGTGGAATATAGCGCCAGCTTCTGCCTCGAACAGAGAGGTGGCGGAGAGGTCAGACTATCATATTCTACCGATTTATCCGCATAGGTCGGAGTCAACAGATAGCAAAAATGCTCACACAAAAGATCGACTACTAAAGCTGATGTTGTCAGTTCAGTAGTATGTTTCATCAAATCAAGCTTATAGATAATAGCTGTACAACCCTTATCTTTACAACCTTTTTTTGAATCACAAGTATGAGTCTTTTTACACTTCGGACAGCCTGTATCACAACAGCTCTGCACCGTTTCACAACGGACACAGCAATAATGCACAATAGAGACTCCACCTCCTGAATAGATAATCAGGAGAGAAAGGATAAGTGCTGTTATGTAGGCTAGTTTTTTCATTTCAGAGGACAAAGATAAGAATAAAAACAGATTTTCCTATAATTTTTCGTAATTAAGATTCAATCAATCCGATACAGACACATTCTCTTTCCTTTATTTGGCTATTTTAGAGTCATATCAGCACTATTAACTCTTTTTACTCAACAATAAAACCTATCTTTGCCCCAATAAATTCTCTGATTTTTAAGTAAACGCTATGCTTACATATTTACTCATCATTATCACTCTTTATCTGGCAGGTAATGCCTACATATTTATCAGAGCAAAGCAAGCTCTGAAAGTTAAATCTCTCGGAGTAAAAATATTCCTGACCGTTTTATTCTGGATATGTGCTTTATCCTTTTTCGGCACGATGCTAACTCGTAACCTTGAGATGCCTGTCTTTATCTCCCATTCAATGTACACCATTGGAACAAGTTGGTTGATATTTACTCTATACATGGCATTATTCTTGCTTTTGTTTGATATCTTGAAATTATTCAAAGTTGTCTACAAATATAGGTTCTATCTGTCTTTAGTGTTCACGTTGGGATTGCTGGGATGTGGGGTATATAACTATCATCACCCGGAAACCAATGTAGTCAGCATTTTAACCAATAAACGATATGAAGATACTCCCCAAGCAATTAAAATCGTCGCAATCAGCGATGTTCACTTGGGAAATGGTACAGGGAAAGCCGCATTAAAAAAATATGTGGAAATGATAAATGCGCAGCATCCCGACCTGATACTGATTAGTGGTGACTTGATTGATAATAGCGTCGTACCTCTTTATACAGAGAATATGGCGGAAGAATTAGCTAACTTGAAAGCTCCTATGGGTATCTATATGGTTCTCGGCAATCACGAATACATTAGCGGTATCGATGAAAGTATCCGATATATTAAAAGCACTCAAATACAATTATTGCGCGATTCAGTAGTTACACTTCCCAACGGCATACAACTGATAGGACGTGATGACCGTCATAACCGCAAGCGTCATTCCCTGCAAGAGTTAATGGTGAATATCGATAAAAGCAAACCTATCATTTTATTGGATCATCAACCTTTTGATTTGGAAAAAACGGAAGCTGCCGGCATCGACCTGCAATTCAGTGGGCATACACACCACGGACAAATATGGCCTATTAATTGGGTGACCGATTATATCTTCGAGCAAAGCCACGGTTATCGCCAATGGGGAAACAGTCACGTGTATGTATCTTCCGGATTGTCTCTTTGGGGACCACCCTTCAGAATAGGAACGCATAGTGAAATGGTTATTTTCAATTTTCAATGAATATTATGCAGTTTTGTCACATATGTTACAGTTTCCAAGCAATCTCTGCCCTATCTTTGCAGAAAAAAGATTATGGAACAATTACATGCTCATGAAGTCCTCCACATGATGGAAGGAAATAGCTACTCGGAATCATCATTGCGGGAAGCAATCATTAAGAAGTTTGGCTCACAGCAACGTTTTTATGCTTGCTCGGCAGAAAACATGGATGTAGATACCCTTATCGAATTTCTGAAAATGAAAGGGAAATTTATGCCTGCTGAAGATGGATTCACAGTAGATATCACTAAAGTTTGCAAGCATTGATTGGCGGATAATATCCGCCAATCCCATTTTTGGGGATAAATAGCTGCATTTTTTTCTGTTTTTATTAGCCCGATTCACGAATTTCATCTATATTTGTCAATAGTGAATGATAAAACAAATGTTGAATTTACAGAAAAAATGGGTATGAAAAAACAATATGTCAGTCTGCTTGCAATTATACTTTCGGTAAGCGGCTTTTTGTTTTCTTGTCATGACAAGATGAACAAAAACACAGGTGCGTTACAGTTTGATAGCATTCAAGTGAATAAGACAGCTCACCTCTTCAATGATACAGCCAAACCGGCCTGCAATATTATTATTAATTTTGCTTATCCGATAAAATCATCGGATGATATGCTGAAAGACAGTCTGAATACTTATTTCATTTCGGCCTGTTTCGGAGATAAATACATCGGCGAAAAACCGGAAGAAGTTGTAAAGCAATATACCGAGAATTATATCAGCGAATACCGTCGCGATCTCGAGCCTATGTATACCGAAGATGAGAAAGACAAGGAAGACGAATCTTCCATCGGTGCCTGGTATTCTTATTATAAAGGTATAGAAAGCCATGTGCAACTGTATGATAAAGATCTACTTGTATATCGCATCGACTATAACGAATATACCGGAGGTGCACATGGAATTTACATGGCAACTTATTTAAATATGGACCTCACCCTGATGCGTCCGCTCCGCCTCGATGATATTTTTGTCGGAGACTACAAAGACGCATTGACCGACCTGATCTGGAATCAGCTCATGGCAGATAACAAAGTGACCACTCACGAAGCATTGGAAGATATGGGATATGCTTCCACCGGGGACATCGCTCCGACAGAAAATTTCTATCTAAGCAAAGAAGGAATCACCTTCTATTATAATGTATACGATATCACTCCTTATTCTATGGGACCTGTAAAGGTAACAATCCCATTTGCTATGATGGAACATCTATTAGGCAGTAACCCGATTCTGGGAGAGCTAAAAAATTAAAAATCATAAAAAGCTGAACACCAATGAATATCCTGTTGTTATCACTTCCATGTGACAGAATAGGATATTCATCCACATCTATCATTCAAAACTTATAATTCAAAATTCAAACAGTGGAAATCATACTGAAATATTTTCCTGATCTGACGGAAGAGCAGCGCAAACAATTCGCAGCTCTATACGACCTCTACACTGACTGGAATTCAAAAATCAACGTTATCTCCCGCAAGGACATTGAGAATTTATATGAGCATCACGTGCTCCATTCATTAGGCATTGCCAAAGTCATCCAATTCCGCCCCGGAACCAGCATCATGGACTTGGGTACAGGAGGAGGTTTTCCCGGCATTCCTTTAGCAATCCTGTTTCCCGAGGTAAAATTCCACCTCGTAGACAGTATCGGCAAAAAAGTACGTGTAGCAACCGAAGTGGCAAATGCCATCGGACTGAAAAATGTGACTTTCCGCCATGCCCGTGCAGAAGAGGAGAAACGAACGTTCGACTTTGTTGTCAGCCGTGCCGTAATGCCTTTGGCGGATTTGATTAAGATTATTAAAAAGAATATCTCTTCGAAACAACAGAATGCATTGCCCAACGGACTTATCTGTCTCAAAGGCGGTGAACTGGAGCATGAAACAATGCCGTTCAAACATAAAACGGTCATTCATAGCTTGAGCGACAACTTCGAGGAAGAGTTCTTTAAAACAAAAAAAGTGGTATATGTTCCGATTTAAACAAGACTATATGTTCTGATAGATGATAAATCATAGAGAAACCATGAAAATAAAAAGATTTGAATTTAATATGTTTCCCGTAAATTGCTACGTATTATGGGATGACACTAAAGAAGCAGTCGTAATTGATCCGGGCTGTTTCTATGAAGAAGAAAAGCAGGCACTGAAAAAGTTCATTCTTACCAATGAACTGAATGTAAAGCATCTGCTGAATACTCATTTACACCTAGATCATATCTTCGGAAATCCGTTCATGCTGAAAGAATTCGGGTTATCGGCAGAAGCAAACAAAGCAGACGAGTACTGGATTGACGAAGCACCGAAACAAAGCAGAATGTTTGGTTTTCAGTTGCAGGAAGAACCTGTACCACTGGGCAAATACCTGCATGACGGAGATATCATCACTTTCGGACATACCAAACTGGAAGCAATACACGTGCCCGGACATTCACCCGGCAGCTTGGTGTACTATTGCAAAGAAGACAACTGCATGTTCTCCGGTGACGTCCTGTTCCAAGGCAGCATCGGCCGTGCTGATCTCACAGGAGGCAACTTCGATGAACTGATAGAACATATTTGCAGCCGTTTATTTGTTCTTCCCAACGAAACAGTCGTTTATCCGGGACACGGCGCTCCCACGACTATCGGAATGGAAAAAGCTGAAAACCCATTTTTTAGATAATAAAAAAGAAGTATTAAGTATCAGGTATTAGGTATTAACAAGGCTAATCGCCCATTAACCGCAGTAATACTTAATACTTGATACTTAATACTTAATTTAATACTTGATTATTATGAAAACCGATTTGTTAGCTAGCCGTCACATCGGCATCAATGAACAAGATACAGCCATAATGCTCCGCAAAATTGGCGTGAACTCACTGGACGAACTGATTAATCAGACAATTCCCGCCAATATACGGCTGAAAGAGCCGCTTGCATTGACTAGTCCACTGACGGAATACGAATTTGGAAAACACATCGCTGAACTGGCAGCTAAAAACAAACTATATACCACATATATCGGTTTGGGATGGTACAACACGATCACTCCGGCCGTTATCCAGCGGAATGTATTCGAAAACCCAGTATGGTATACTTCTTACACTCCGTACCAGACAGAGGTATCGCAAGGACGTCTGGAAGCATTGATGAATTTCCAGACAGCCGTATGTGATCTTACTGCCATGCCACTCGCCAACTGCTCACTTCTGGACGAAGCAACTGCCGCCGCCGAAGCCGTAAGCATGATGTATGCCTTACGCTCCCGCGCGCAACAGAAAGCCAATGCGAACGTAGTCTTCGTAGACGAGAATATTTTTCCGCAGACATTAGCTGTCATGACTACACGTGCCGTACCTCAAGGCATCGAACTACGTGTAGGTAAATATAAAGATTTTGAACCTTCACCGGAAGTGTTTGCCTGTATTCTGCAATATCCGAACTCACATGGAAACGTAGAGGACTATTCTGAATTTACCGAAAAAGCACATGCCGCAGACTGCAAAGTAGCTGTTGCCGCTGATATTTTAAGTCTCGCCCTGCTAACTCCTCCGGGAGAATGGGGAGCAGATATTGTATTCGGAACCACACAACGCTTGGGTACCCCAATGTTCTATGGCGGTCCATCGGCTGCTTTCTTTGCTACCAAAGACGAATACAAACGGAATATGCCGGGACGAATCATCGGATGGTCTAAAGACAAATATGGCAAACTCTGCTACCGAATGGCTTTACAGACACGTGAACAACATATCAAACGGGAAAAAGCAACTTCAAATATCTGTACCGCACAAGCATTATTAGCTACTATGGCAGGCTTTTACGCCGTTTATCACGGTCAGGAGGGTATCACTACAATTGCATCACGTATACACAGCATTACTGTATTTCTTGAAAAGCAATTAAAGAAATGCGGATATACACAAGTCAACGCTCAATACTTTGACACCTTACGTTTCGAATTGCCCGAACACGTTTCGGCACAGCAAATCCGCACGATAGCACTTACCAAAGAAGTTAATCTGCGCTATTATGAAAATGGCAATGTTGGTTTCAGCATTGACGAAACAACAGATGTGGCAGCTGCCAATGTGTTGCTCTCGATTTTTGCCATTGCCGCCGGAAAAGATTACCAGAAAGTAGACGACATTCCGGAAAGAAGCAACATCGACAAGGATTTAAAACGTACAACTCCTTTCCTGACACATGAAGTATTCAGCAAGTATCACACGGAAACAGAGATGATGCGTTACATCAAACGTCTGGACCGCAAAGATATTTCTCTTGCACAATCCATGATTTCCCTCGGTTCATGTACAATGAAGCTGAATGCAGCCGCAGAAATGTTGCCTTTAAGCCGTCCCGAGTTTATGGGTATGCACCCGCTGGTTCCGGAAGACCAAGCAGAAGGTTATCGTGAATTAATCAAGAACCTAAGTGAAGATTTGAAAGTTATCACCGGGTTTGCAGGGGTCAGCCTACAACCCAATTCGGGTGCTGCAGGAGAATATGCAGGCCTTCGTGTGATTCGCACCTATCTCGAAAGTATCGGTCAGGGACACCGTAACAAAGTCTTGATTCCAGCTTCGGCTCACGGAACAAATCCTGCGTCTGCTATACAGGCAGGCTTCGTAACTGTTACCTGTGCATGCGACGAGCAGGGGAATGTAGAAATGGCTGACCTACGTGTAAAAGCTGAAGAAAATAAAGATGAATTGGCTGCACTGATGATTACTTATCCTTCTACACATGGTATCTTCGAGACCGAGATAAAAGAGATTTGCGACATCATTCACGCCTGTGGTGCACAAGTATATATGGACGGAGCCAACATGAATGCACAGGTAGGATTAACCAATCCGGGATTCATCGGTGCAGATGTCTGTCACTTGAATCTTCATAAAACATTCGCTTCCCCTCATGGTGGCGGAGGTCCGGGAGTCGGTCCTATCTGCGTAGCCGAACATTTGGTTCCTTTCCTTCCCGGACACGGAATCTTCGGCAATTCACAAAATCAAGTATCGGCAGCTCCATTCGGCAGTGCAGGTATTCTGCCTATCACATACGGATATATCCGCATGATGGGTGCAGAAGGACTGACACAGGCAACTAAAATTGCGATCCTGAACGCTAATTATCTGGCTACTTGTCTGAAAGATACGTATGGAGTTGTTTATCGGGGAGCCAACGGTTTCGTAGGGCACGAAATGATTCTGGAATGCCGGAAAGTACATGAAGAAGCAGGAATCTCGGAGAATGATATTGCCAAACGCCTGATGGATTACGGTTATCATGCTCCTACCCTCTCCTTCCCCGTCCACGGTACGTTGATGATTGAACCAACAGAAAGTGAAAGTCTGGCAGAACTAGACAATTTCGTAGATGTCATGCTGAATATCTGGAAAGAAATTCAAGAAGTGAAGAATGGCGAAGCGGATAAAGATGATAATGTATTGATTAATGCTCCTCATCCAGAATATGAAATTGTAAGTGATCGTTGGGAGCACTCATATACACGCGAGAAAGCAGCTTATCCTATAGAAAGTGTACGTGATAATAAATTCTGGATAAATGTAGCTCGCGTAGATAACACCTTGGGAGACCGTAAGCTACTACCCACTCGCTATGGTACTTTCGAGTAAAAAGAGGTCTATCCAAAGAGATTTACAGAGCACTGTCTCTTAAAGAATCACCTCACAAAAATAAGGGGATGTATCAAAACTCCCCTTTTATCGAAATCACCCTCGCTACAACTTTCTGTGGCGAGGGTGATTTTTATATGAGAGTTTCGACACAGCCTCTTATTTTATCAGACAAGAAGCTGTATTCTATCTAACGATAGTTATTGTATTAGCCTTTACCTTTTTCTCTTTTATTGGAATCTTCGAATCAGGATAACCCAAAGCTACACAACCGTAGACTTTATGATTGGCAGGAACACCTAAAGCAGTAATAAATTCACGAACCTCCGGATCATCACATGTTGTCCCCAACTGATTGATCCAACAAGAGCCGATACCTAAAGACTGGGCAGCCAGGAACATATTTTCTATGGCACAAGCACAATCCATACCAGCCCACCATTGAGTAGGCTCATTAGATACAATCACTAAAGTCGGAGCATGATAATAGCAACAATAAGTCTTACTATGTCCACGTTCCTGCAAACGAGAATCGTCGCTTTTTGCAAAAGCCCCTTTAATCCGTTCATTCAGTTCTGTCAACTTATCCATATTTTGAATAGCCGTAAAATGCCATGTTTCCAGATGCATTCCACTCGGTGCATAAGTTGCAGCTTCCAAAATAGCCTGCAAATCCTCTTCTAAAACTTGCTGGCCAGTATAAGCCCGTACGCTACGGCGTGCTTTAATGTTCTCTAAAACTTCATTTGTTTTCATGGATAACAAGTATTTTATATAAGTATGCCATCATTATTAGTTTAACTGCATCAATACATTATACTTTTCTACCGTTTGACCAGCCCAATCTTTGCATTCAGTTTGAAATAATAGACTCCATTCTCTCTCTCCAGGAACCCGTATTTGTCTTTCTCTAAAGATCCTTTTTCTAAACGGGTATTTAAAAACAAAAAATCCTCCATTATTTGCTTTTCCGATTTATGATAACAGAGCACTTCTCCATTTCCATCCACCAATAGAATACCTTCCACTGCCGAATCCAATCCATTGTAAATCTTTGCAGGACGCATTCCCAATACTAATGCCATCAAGAACTGCTTCATCTTGAATTCATAGAACTTATGCTTATTGATTAGTTCATCTTTAATCTTCAACGGATTCATTTGTTTAATAACTTCCGTCAACTCACTAATACGGGAGATACCATCCAAATGCATGATACGAACCATTTCTGTCAGTACACGTGGAAAATGCAGATCAATCATCAAAAGATTACTGCGGAATACGCGGTCGGCTACATCAGCGTATTTAAGTACGCCCCCCAAACGTTCGATCATCATCATCCGTTCGGCAACTTCATTCGGAGATTCAGGCAAAGCATTGATTTTATTCACTGTTGGAGTGGCAAATTTGACTCCACTCTGTTCCAGTTTAAGATTCGCTGCACGTCCTCCGTCCAACAACGGATTCATTACGCCCAACCGTGAACGGACATTGAAACCTCTTAACGGAGCTTTCGGATGCCAAAATGTAATGGAAAAATCTGTGCGATCTTCTGTTTTTGCTTCCAAATCGAAAATGGCAGCTTCGTCTAAAAACTCTTCTACTCCTTCTGGAGAAGCAACATCATTTTCCGGCGAAGATTTCACAGCCTGTAATATCAGATCAGCTACAATACCAAAATCTTCACGAGGCATGGACTTACTCCCATTCTCTCCTTCTATACGAATCGTATCTTCTTCAATATAATATTGACGTGTTCCATCATGTTCTTCCCGTTGAATCATTGCAACAGGCCAAAATGTATCTCCCGCCTTTGCTTCTGCTGTGCCTAACACTACTTTTCCATCTGCTAAGAGACGAAAGAAAGAATAGAGTTCGCACCATTCTTTTTTGGTTGCTTCAAATGCCATATATTTTTGTTCTTCTTTATTTTACTACAAATGTTCTATCTTAATTCTACTACTGAATTTTCCTAACTATGAGTTGCTTCTACTGATTGATAACCTGCGGTAAGGTTACAGACGACACAACCGGAGGAACTATATGAGTCACCTCCTCCAATGGAGGGAGCTTGCCTACCTGTGCAAACAGGGAGTTTCGTATCCATTCTCTGGGAGTGACTATGATAAATCGTCCCGTCCAACAACCATCAAAATAGGAAGGGTTACCCGGCTGTTTCTTAATGGGATAACAGATGTTTTCTCCTTTAGTCCGCATCTCCGGCGAACGTCCGGGATCATTCACCCACACATGTTTATCATCAATGCCACGAAGCACCATCCAGTGCCCTCTCGGACCAGGACGCAAACCACGAACTGCACCTGTATATCTCACATTTACAAGCACAGGAATGCCACGATCAATATAATCTTTCAATATCCGATAATCTTTCTGCTGGAAATGTTCGGCACTTATCATGTTTTCATAATAACGTGTCAACGAATCAATCTCAAAAGAATAATATCCTCCCTGCCCTATTGAAGTACGGCGACGGAAAGGAGCACGTTTTTTCAGAAAGTAGTTCCGCTGATATTCAATCAGTTTCTTTTCTGCATCCTGGGCTGTACGTTGTGTATCAGCCGTCATTCCCTTAAAATAATCAAAGACCATTAACGAAGAAGCCAGAGAGCAATGCGAGTAAGGGCATCCCGCGATTTTCTGCGAATACCACGGAACAGGAATATTATTAGGAGCCAGTTTTTGAGTTTCCTGTATTTGTGCTTGCGCCTGAACGCTCATCCATACAAAGGAACTTAAAAACAGACTAAAAATTATGTGACATTTATTTATCATGCAATCCACTCTCTATCTCTATTACTACTTCTAATACTTTACCTACAAAATATTCTCATCATCAAGAATCCGCGCTGTCTCCACCTTCTCCAAACGTGCACGCAACTTAGGCATCATCGAACGACGAATCCGCAATGTCATGCTACAATCCATGTCATACGACTGATTAAGAATCTCCGGTTCCTCTTCTTTCACAATGCGCATGACATCATTCATAAAAGGATATTCAAACATTACCGTCACATCCTCATCTACCGTCTTTTCTATAATAGTAGCGGCAGCAATCGCTTCGGCAGCAGCGGCCTTGTAAGCAACAATCAATCCACTTGTCCCCAACTTGATTCCTCCAAAATAACGAACTACTATAATCAGTATATCCGTCAGTTCATTCGAGTTTATCTGTCCGAGAATAGGTTTACCCGCTGTTCCGGAAGGTTCTCCGTTGTCATTGGCACGGAAATCCTTTCGCGCAGCTCCCAACATATAAGCATAGCATACATGCCGTGCATCATAATACTTTTTCTGATACGTTTCAAGATGCATCTTTATCTCATCGAGAGTACGCACAGGAAGGGCTATAGCAATGAACTTGCTTCGTTTTTCCGTATAAATACCTTCGGAAGGCTCAATGATGGTTTTATAAGTATCTTCAGCAGTCATGTTGCAAAGATACGGCTTTAATGAGAAAAGTCAATCTATCATTTGGAAATATTAATGTTCCACTTATCGATGATAGGCAGTTGGGGGAATTAAAAATAGTGACGCTATCCAATAAAAATAGTGACGGTATACCACAACGATACCGTCACTATCCCGGGCATATCCCGTCACTATTTTTTCTACATCAATCAAGCGTCACATCTACTGATATAGTCCCTATCAACAATGATTTTCGCATCATCTTACAGATATTTTTTAATCTAACTTATGAATCACCAGTCCCGAACGAAGTTTCGGTTCAAACCAAGTAGTCTTCGGCGGCATAATATTGCCTGTATCTGCAATATCCATCAACTGTTTCATAGATACGGGATAGAGAGCCAAAGCCACTTTCATTTCACCGCTATCCACACGCTTCTTGAGCTCTCCCAATCCACGGATACCACCGACAAAATCAATACGTTTATCAGAACGCAGATCCTTTATACCTAAAACTTCATCCAAAATCAAGTTGGAAGAGATTGTAACATCAAGCACACCAATAGGGTCGTTATCATTATACGTACCGGCCTTAGCAGTCAAGCTGTACCATTTACCACCCAAATAGAGTGAAAAATTATGTAAGCCGGATGGTTTATAGATATCCGCACCCTTCTCTTCTACTATAAAGTTTTTATCAAGTGCAGCCAGGAATTGCTCGGGAGTCAAACCATTGAGATCTTTCACTACACGATTATAATCGATGATGGTTAGCTGGTTTGCAGGGAAGCAAACAGCCATGAAGTAATTATATTCTTCATCACCACGATGATTCGGATTTTGCTTTGCTTTCTCTGCTCCCACCAATGCAGCAGCGGCAGAACGGTGATGCCCGTCAGCAATATAAAGAGCAGGCATTTTAGCAAATTCGGCAGTAATGGTAGCAATATCTGCATCCTGGTCGACAATCCAGAAAGTATGTCCAAAGCCATCACCCGGAGCGATAAAGTCATAAACCGGCTTGTTTGCTGTATATTTCTTTATAATAACATCCAGCTTCTCATTATCAGGATAAGCAAAGAAAACAGGCTCAATGTTTGCGTTGTTCACACGTACATGTTTCATACGATCCTCTTCCTTGTCACGACGGGTAAGCTCATGCTTTTTGATAATACCATTCATATAATCGGGAACATAAGCACCGACCACCAATCCGTATTGCGTTTTCCCGTTCATCGTCTGGGCATAGATATAATAGTTTTCCTTATTATCCTGCACCAACCAGCCTTTGTCCTGAAACAGTTGGAAATTCTCGGCAGCTTTAGCATACACCCGTTCGTCGTGTTCATCCATACCAACAGGGAAATCTATTTCCGGTTTAATAATATGATAAAGAGACTTTTCGTTACCTTCCGCTTCTGCGCGGGCTTCTTCAGAGTTCAGTACATCATAAGGACGTGAAGCGACCTGTTCTACGAGGTTTTGCGGAGGACGAATGCCCTTGAAAGGTTTGATTATTGCCATGATATTAGTATTTTATATGTAAAAAATTAAAGCCACAGACTTCTTGAAAATCTGTGGCTCAAATATACTACTTATTTCTAAAAAAGACATTCTGCAACGGATTGTTTTTATTCAGATACTACCATAGTTATCCTGAAAAATCCGGCAGACTTATTCAGAATCTTACTTGTTTACTCTAAATTTCTCGCAACCATCTTTCAAGAAGCCCACAATTTGTTGAGCAGCAGCAATACCGGCATTGATATTTGCTTCGGCAGTTTGAGCACCCATCTTCTTAGGAGTTGAGAAATAACGTCCGGCAAACTTTTCTGCAAACTCTGCGTTAGCAGCAGGCATAATATCTGTGATATATTTGAAGTCTGCACGCTCTTCCATCAGTTTGATTAGTTCTGCTTCGTTAATCACTTCCTTACGGGCAGTGTTTACCAACATAGCACCTTTCGGCATATCTTTCAACAGAGCATAATTGATAGAGTTCTTTGTTTCGGCAGTTGCCGGAATATGAAGAGATACCACCTGGCAAGTCTTGTACAATTCTTCTGCAGAATCAAGTGCTTTCACACCATCTTTTTCGATTACTTCTTTCGGGCAGAATGCATCATAAGCATACACTTCCATTCCGAAACCTTTGGCAACACGAGCTACATTGCGGCCTACGTTTCCATAAGCATGAATACCCAATTTCTTGCCCATCAATTCTGTACCGGAAGTTCCGTTATAGAAGTTACGGACAGCATATACCATCATACCCAAAGCAAGTTCGGCAACAGCATTAGAATTCTGTCCCGGAGTGTTCATCACGCATACATTGTGAGCTGTGGCAGCAGCCAGGTCCACATTATCGTATCCTGCACCGGCGCGAACTACGATTTTCAATTCTTTAGCAGCATCAAGCACCTCTGCATCAACAATATCACTACGGATAATGATGGCATTAGCATCTTTCACTGCATCCAGTAACTGGGCTTTTTCTGTATATTTCTCAAGTAAAGCAAACTCGTATCCGGCTGCTTCTATTTCTTTACGGATACCGTCTACTGCAACTTTAGCAAACGGTTTATCAGTAGCTACAAGTATTTTCATAATCTAATTCTGTTTATAAAGACTCACCACAGATTACCCAGATTCTCACAGAATAAAAAAAATCTGCGTCCGTCTGTATAATCTGTGGTGAAAATATTATTAATGAAGTTTTTCAAATTCCTGCATACAATCAATCAAAGCTTGTACGCTTTCTTTCGGCAGAGCATTGTAGCAAGATGCACGGAAACCACCTACAGAACGGTGTCCCTTGATACCTACCATACCTCTTTCAGTAGCAAACTTCAAGAAGTCAGCTTCGAAGTCTTTGTATTCGGGAGCCATCACGAAACAGATGTTCATACGTGAACGGTCTTCTTTGGCAGCAGTACCCACGAACATTTTGTTACGGTCGATTTCAGCATACAACATATCCGCTTTTTCAATGGCACGACGTTCCATTTCTTTCACACCACCCTGTGCTTTGATCCAGCGAAGCGTCTGCAATGCTGCATAAATAGGTACAACAGGAGGAGTGTTAAACATAGAGCCACTGTCAACATGAGTCTGATAATTCAACATCGTTGGAATGTAACGGGAAACCTTACCCAATGCGTCATTCTTAACGATAACGAATGTAACACCAGCAGGAGCCAGATTCTTTTGTGCACCACCATAAATACAGATATATTTAGAAACGTCGATCGGACGTGAGAAAATATCAGAAGACATATCGGCAACCATCGGAACCGGAGAATCGAGGTCTTTCTTCAATTCTGTACCGTAAATTGTGTTGTTAGTCGTGATGTGGAAATAATCTGCGTCTGTCGGGATTGTATAATCTTTGGGGATATAAGTATATGTAGCTTCAGCAGAGGAAGCAACTTCTACAACTTCACCAAACCCTTTAGCTTCTTTCATAGCTTTCTTTGCCCATACACCGGTGTTTAGGTAAGCAGCTTTTTTTTCGAGGAAGTTATAAGGAACCATGCAGAACTCCATACTAGCACCTCCACCCAGGAACAGTACCGAATAGCCTTCGGGGATATTGAGTAATTCCTTGAATAATGCCTCTGCTTCGTCAACCACAGGTTGGAAGTCTTTGGCGCGGTGGCTGATTTCCATCAAAGAGAGACCAGAGCCGTTGAAATCTAAAATAGCCTTCGCTGTATCCTCTATCACCTCACGCGGAAGAATGGAAGGTCCTGCATTGAAATTATGCTTTTTCATTTGAAGTTTGTTTTTGGTTTAACAATTTCGTTACTTTTGTCTTTTGACCTTGCGAATTTACGAATTTATTTCCGCCGCACAAATCTTTCCTTATAAAAATACTGTTTTAAAGCAGATTTTCCTTTCTTTTTATTGGTTTATACAGGATATATACACCATTTTGTTATCCATAGATGTCAAGTAAGGTATCTTACAGAAAAGATCTTTACTTCGCTTCTTCTATAATAGTCTTCATTCCTTTGATTTTCTCCCCCTGAATCAGCGACTCTTGTTCTTCAGAATCGTCCGAAAGGAAGTTCAACTTAACTGTGCGGTTCAATCCTGTAAATTCGGGAATCTCTGCCGCATCGGTAGCTGAAAGCAACATACGTTTTTTTAATCCCGGAAGCTGGGTGATAATCTCTGCCATTTCATCGTGGAAACCAAACTCCAACGATTTGTCGAACTCGTCAATAATTAAAGTTTCAATGGTTTCAGGGTTGAAATTGCCTTTCGACAAATGGTCGGTGATACGTCCCGGAGTACCGATGATGATAGCAGGATGATTGCTCAATATACTTTTCTTTTCTTCGGCGATAGGATGTCCACCGTAACAACAGCAGGTTTTCCAGGAAGTCCCCATTGCTTTGAATACAGAATCTATCTGTAAGGCCAGCTCACGCGAAGGAACGAGAATCAAAACCTGCACGCTGTCGTCGTTCGGTTTTAGAGTAAGGAGTAAAGGTAACAGATAGGCCAATGTCTTGCCCGATCCTGTCGGTGACAACAGTATAACGTCTTTTCTTCCGGTAGCTTGTTCAAGTGATGCTTCCTGCATCGGATTCAGCTCCTCAATCTTCAAATTGCGGAGAGCCGACTGTATAATTTCATTTTTCTCTAACATGGGGGCAAAGATACAAAAAGGAAAGAGTACGGAGATAAAAATACAATCAAACTTTAGCCATGCCGGTCAATATATAATAACCTTTCAGATTATTCTCTTTCATGTAAATGGTTACTTCTGCCCTACAAGCTGTCACCAAGGCATATCCCGTTAAACTTGAACTCATAGCTTTGACAAATGAATACTCTGTATCATTGTGAATAAAAGATATACGATGATATTCCATAACCTATTGTACTTTAATGTGTAGCCAAATATACGAATATAATAGATAAGTACGGATAAAAAAGGAGAACTATCTTTAAAACAGACATAAAATAGATACAAACCATAACGGAAAGACATTATGAGATAATGCCAAAAAGAAGCGGGAAATCGAAGAAGCATTACTGCTTTTCAGATTTCCCGCTCTGTGTTTATGTAACCTTTCCGGTCATTGTTCCGACCAGTTGTTCTCTTCCGCGAATTATCCTCCGAAGTTATCGAACATCAAGTTCTGTGCCGGAACGCCAAGATCGTCGAGCATCTTCTCAACAGCTTTCGACATCGGACCAGGACCACACATGTAGTATTCAATATCTTCAGGAGCTTCGTGATTCTTCAGGTAAGTTTCGTAAATTACGTTGTGAACGAATCCCGGAGTGTACTTCACGCCTGCAGCATCAGCAGCAGGGTCCGGACGGTCGAGAGCCAAATGGAAAGTGAAATTCGGGAAGTCCTTTTCGATTTGCAGGAAATCTTCCAGATAGAACACTTCATTCAGCGCACGGGCACCATAGAAGTAAGACATCTTACGATCAGTTGTATGCAATGTCTTAGTCATGTGCATGATTTGCGCACGTAACGGAGCCATACCGGCACCACCACCAATCCACATCATTTCCTTCTTAGAATCGAAGATTGGGTGGAAGTCTCCGTAAGGACCGCTCATTATTACTTTGTCACCCGGTTTCAGGGTAAAGATATATGAAGAAGCGATACCCGGCATCACATCCATAAATCCAGGACCTTGTTCTTTCGGCTTGAACGGTGGAGTAGCGATACGTACTGTCAACATGATACGGTCACCTTCGGCAGGATAGTTGGCCATAGAGTAAGCACGAATTGTTTCCTCGTCGTTCTTACATTTCAAACCTAACAAACCGAATTTCTCCCATGCTGGCAGATATTCATCACCAATCAGGCTCTTATCGATGTCCTTATCATAATCCATTGAAAATTTAGGAATCTTAATCTGTGCATAAGAACCCGGGATAAAGTCCATGTGTTCGCCTTTAGGCAGAGCAACGATGAACTCTTTGATAAATGTAGCCACGTTCTTGTTGGAGATTACTTCGCACTCCCACTCTTTCACACCGAGTACAGATTCATCAATCTTGATAGCCATATCCCCCTTCACTTTTACCTGACAGCCCAGACGCCAATGGTCTTGCTGCTGTTTGCGACTGAAGTGAGGAACCTCAGAAGGCAGGATTTCGCCGCCTCCTTCGAGTACTTGGCATTTGCACTGTCCGCAAGATCCCTTACCACCACAAGCAGATGACAGGAATATCCCATTTACAGACAGCGTATTCAACAAAGTAGAACCGGAAGCCACTTCCAATTCCTTTTCGCCGTTGATTGTCAGTTTTACGTTTCCTGATGGCACCAGGAAATTCTTGGCAACCAACAAGATTACAACAAGCAACAGAATAACCACAAGGAATACCCCAATGCTCGCTAATATTAAATTCATATCCATTGTCTTATTCCTTTCTTTTTAGATGTTCAAACCAGAGAAACACATAAACGCGATTGCCATCAGACCTACTGTGATAAATGTGATACCCAAGCCCTTCAATGGAGCAGGTACGTCAGAGTAAGCCATTTTCTCGCGGATAGCAGCCAGACCTACGATAGCCAGCAACCAACCGATACCAGAGCCTAATGCATAAGAGAGGGCATCCCAAATATCACCAATGTATTTCGGATCACTCGGACCAACGTTAATACGTTGTTGCATAAACAGAGAGGCACCCATGATCGCACAGTTAACGGCAATCAACGGCAGGAAGATACCCAGCGAAGCATACAGTGACGGAGTGAAGCGTTCTACCACCATCTCCACCAATTGCACGATACCGGCAATTACGGCAATGAAAAGAATAAAACTCAAGAAGCTAAGGTCGACACCTTCAATGATAGCATTGGCAGCCAGCACCTTAGTTTGCAACAGGTAGTTGACCGGAAGCGTCACCAGCAACACGAAAGTCACGGCGATACCCAGTCCTACGGCAGTCTTCACATTCTTCGAAACAGCCAGGTATGAACACATACCCAAGAAGAATGCGAATATCATGTTGTCCACAAAGATAGAGCGGACGAATAAACTTAATAAATGTTCCATAATTCTTTTTGATTTATGATTTATGATTTATAATTTATGATTCAGCAGACTTATCATGCGACTATGACTATAAAGCTAGACATAAATCATAATTCAGAAATCAGAAATAATTAATTACTTTGTTCTTGCAATTCTTTATGACGTGCACGTTGATACCAGATAATGCATGCTACGATAATCAATGCCATCGGCGGCATCAACATCAAGCCGTTGTTTACGTATCCGATATTTTGAATCGGTTCATAATTCAGGATATTGAAACCAAGCAATGTTCCCGAACCAAACAATTCGCGGAAGAAAGCAACGATAATCAAAATCTTAGCATAGCCTAAACCATTACCTACACCATCCAAGAAAGACTCCCAAGGACCGTTCTGCATGGCAAATGCTTCCAGACGTCCCATCAAGATACAGTTGGTGATAATCAAACCTACATAAACAGAGAGCTGTACGCTTACGTCGTAAGCAAACGCTTTCAGGATTTCACTTACGATAGTTACCAAAGCAGCTACCACAACCAACTGGACGATGATGCGGATGCGGTTAGGAATCGTCTTACGCAACAGTGAAATAACAACGTTGGCAAATGCAGTAATCACCGTTACTGAAAGTCCCATCACGATGGCAGGCTCCAGCTTTGCGGTAACAGCAAGTGCAGAACAGATACCGAGCACCTGTACGGTTACCGGATTATCAATTCCCAGCGGAGCAGAGAATACTTCTTTATTTTTCTTTGAAAACAGTTGTCCCATATTCTATCTTTCTCCTCCTTATTATTTAGTTAAAAAACTCAAGTAACTATTCAGGCAAGACTTCAACATGGCATCTACACCTACTGAAGTGATTGTACCACCGGAGATACCATCCACTTGGTAATCAGGTTTCTCTACCTTGCCATTTTTTACGACTCCCAAAGTGATAGCTCCATTTTCCAAAGTCTTCTTACCTACAAATTCGTTTTGGAAATGTTCGGTTGCAATTTCAGCACCCAGACCCGGAGTTTCACTAGCGTGTGAGAAGTAAGTACCGTAAACGGTATCTTTATCCTCGTTCAGTGCAACATATCCCCAGATAGCACCCCAAAGGCCTGCACCATAAACAGGAACCACATATTTAGTCTGACCGTCCACTTCGCATACAAACACGTGCAGACGTTGTTGTTCTTTCGCTTCTTTTTCGTAGTTGGTAGCAAATTCACCTGTGTTTTCAGTCAGCGTACCGTCTACGTTCATCAGCATGTCCCCTTTCACATATTTCTTATATTCAGCATCCGCATCCTCCACATTTTTAATGTTCAGTGCAGCGAGAATCTGTTTCTTAGTGTCCAACTGCACATTCTTATCTTGTGTAGATTTCAATGAAGAACTAACGAATGCCAGCAGGAATGCTACGATAATAACCATTACCGAAGCATAAATGATAGTATAACTATTACTATTCGTATTCATTTTCTTTCGGTATTTATTGGTTAGACTTGATAGCGCGTTTTTCGCGACGGCTGATGTTACCCTGCACTACACAGTAGTCGATCAGCGGAGCGAAGATGTTCATCAGTAAGATGGCAAGCATCATACCTTCCGGATAACCCGGATTCAGTACGCGGATAACGATAGCCATCACACCGATCAGGAATCCGAAGATATATTTACCTCTTTCCGTACGTGCGGAAGTCACAGGGTCAGTAGCCATAAATACGGCACCGAAGCAGAAACCACCGAGAACGAGGTGTTCGTACCAAGGCATTTGAGCCATTGTGTTGTTTTCCATGCCGATTGAGTTGAATACCCATGCCATAAATGCACCACCGACAAACACGGAAATCATTGTCTTCCAACTAGCAACGCCTGTCCAAAGCAGGATAACCGCACCAATCAGAATAGCGATCACACTGGTTTCACCGATAGAACCCGGAATCAGACCTGTAATCATATCCATGTTGAATGCAGGCACACTGCCTGATGTAGCAGCTTGTCCCAGCGGAGTGGCAACGGTGAGTCCGTCTACGCTTTGTCCTAAACCGAAGATACTGTCGCCTGACACCCAAACGGCATCACCGGACATCTTGGTCGGGTATGCGAAGAACAGGAATGCACGAGTAATCAACGCAACGTTGAATACGTTCATACCTGTACCACCGAATACTTCTTTTGCGAAGATAACAGAGAATGCAGTAGCTACGGCAAGAATCCACAACGGACAGTCTACCGGAACGATCATCGGGATCAAGATACCGGAAACAAGGAATCCTTCCTGGATTTCTTCTTTCTTCCATTGAGCTACGACGAACTCAATGCCAAGACCTACTACGTATGATACGATTATTTTAGGCAGTACTGCCAGGAATCCGTAGATAAACATTTCGATGAAGCTGCCAGTAGCACCTGTGTGAGTGAAATGCTGGTAACCTACGTTGTACATACCGAACAGCAAAGCCGGTATTAACGAAATAACCACAATCGACATGATGCGCTTGCTATCGATTGCGTCATGTATGTGCGTTCCCGTTTTCGCAGTCTTGCTGGGCACGAACAGGAATGTTTCGAAGCCGTCAAACACCGACTGGAATGCGTGGAATTTGCCGCCCTCCTCAAAGTTCGGCTTTATCTTATCGAGATAATTTCTTAACGCTTTCATTTATTTAATTGAAAATTGAAAGTTGAGAGTTGAAAATTGGCTGTGCTGGGTTTATGCTGTATCCACAGAGAGCCGTTTCGCAAGATTTCAACTATCGCTTATTTTAATTTTTATTATTTAATCTCTTATTCGATTACGCCATTTCTGAACGGAGCATATCGAGTCCGGCACGAACGATGCGTTGCAGTTCCATCTTTGAAGAGCAGACGAACTCGCAAAGGGCGAAGTCTTCGGGAGCAACTTCGTAGATGCCGAGTGCTTCCATACGGTCGATGTCACCGGCGATAATTGCTTTAATCAGATATTCGGGCAGAATGTCCATCGGGAATACCTTATCGTATTCACCCGACATAATCATGTGACGTTCGCCACCTTTGATACGGGCATCCAACGTATATTCCTTCTTACCCATCAACCAGCTGAAATAAGAACGATTGGCACTGAACTGGTTGAAGCGTGGCATGATCCATCCAAGCATTTCGTGAATGTCGTCACCTTCGGGGATAACAGTCAGTTGGCTATGGAATGCGCCCAAGAATCCGTTCGGAGAAACTTGCTTTCCTGTCAGTACGTTACCGCTGATATAGCGTAAGTCTTTGTCTTTTGTTACATTGCCGACAAACACGTTGGTGAGCAATGCGCCTACCTGGAGTTTGCAGTATGCAGGTTTCAACACTTCGGAACCTGTCACAGCTACTGTACGGGTGAAATCCACATGGCCTGTATTGAAAAGGCGACCGATGAAGATTACGGCTTGCGGATCAATGGTCCATACCGTTTCTCCCTTGGATACAGGGTCGAGATGGTTGATCTGAACACCTACATTACCAGCAGGGTTCGGTCCGTCGAAAGCGGTGATTGTAACGTTCTTAGCCTGTGTCAGTGCAGTAGCGTTCTGTTTCACACTGATATTCAGGTAGGTTTTTGCCAGTTTGGCAAGAACATCAAGTCCTGTCTGGAAGTTTGTTTCTTCACCTTTGAGGGCGAACTCGAAATCCGGAGCTAACGGATTAGTGTCGAATGCGGATACAAAGATTCCTTTCGGAGTGACCGTCGGGTCAGCAATGATGTCATAAGGGCGCTGTTTGATAAACGCGAAAAGTCCGGCTTCCAACAAAGCGGTTTTCACTGCTTCAGCATCCATCGAAGCAACATTCTTCTTCCCAAAATCTTCATAGTCCTGCTCTGCAGCAGCTTCCACAACGATGTTCAACACCTTACGACGAGCACCACGTTCAACACTCGTCACCACGCCGCTCACCGGCGAAACAAATTTCACTTCAGGATGATACTTGTCGATAAACAAGGGTCCACCAGCCATTACATATTCCTGCTCTTTCACGACTACCTTAGGCGTCACTCCAGGAAAGTCATCGGGTACGAGTGCGTAGAACCCCGGTTCTTTTACTGTTGCGTACGTTTCAGCAGCTTTACCTTTCAGGTTTATGTCAAGGCCTTTACGTAACTTTATTACATTTGCCATGCTAGATAAAATAATGGTTTCATAAATTTGCCGCAAAAGTAATAAATAAGATTGGGATTCGGGAGGAAAAAAGAAAGGAATTACGGAAAAATATCCGTAATTCCTTTCGTGTTCGTGCACGTAATCTTTTATCTTTTGTTCCGGAACAAAAGACAGAAGCAAAGAAAAAGAACTATTCAGCAAACATAGGATCCCAAGCAGGAAGTCGGATAGGCTTCTGTTTCAACACCTCGAGAGCTTTTTTCGATGCATATTTCGTTTCTACTACTAGACGGAACATATATTCGTTAAACCAATCATCCGTCATGATGAGATAACCCTGATAACCGGCAGCAGGGCCCCAACTATTTTCAACCATCCATTTCGTCGGTTTTCCGTTTTTGTCAAGATCAACAGCCATAAGAGTCATGGCGTGACTGGAGCCACTGGCAAAACTTTGAATGCGTTGCTTCTTGTTCATGCCAAAAGAAGTACCCATAAGAGATTCGTAGTCGTAGTTTTTGACATCCAGTAGACCACGGTCAGAGTTTAGGAACTTACCTACATCGCAAGAGAAATACATCATCGTGCTATCCTTGAGAGAAGAAATAGCCATTTCTTTGATATCCTCGATGGGAAGATTGACATACGTCCAGTTTTTGCCGTCGTAACGGTGGCGGTCGTAGTCTATCTCATAACACTTATAATATTCACGGCTCGGATCGTTCATTAACATGACATAATTATCAATCAGTTTTTCGTCACCATACTTTTTCAGGAAAGAAAGCGGAGTGTAAGTTTCGGTAGACACAGGCTCACCCTTAGCGTTATATTCAGTCCAGGTAAATTCAGTAGGAGGAACACCGAGATTCAACACTAACATGCGGTAGATGGTGCTCAACATCTCTGTTTTTGTTTTCTCAAGGGCAGCAGGTTTAGCACCTTGCGCAGCGAGATCACGCAGTTGAAGCCCCTGTTCACGAAGTTTCAGGACGATCAGACCTGCCATACGGGAAGTATTTTCACTACTGTTGGTTTCCGGCATCACATCTTTGGGAACAAGCCCGTATTTACTGACGATATCGGCTACGCCGGTAAATGTTCCACCGTCACTCAAAGGATTGCGGAAGAGCCATTCCACCATTTTATCATCCATCGGCTTACTGCTGGTGTCGATAATACCTTGCAGAAAGAGATTAGCTTTCTCCAGCTGATCGAAGAAGAAAGGATAAGTTTGCGAAAATTCGAAAGAACCGAGGTTATGCTTGGCGATCGCTTTGGCACGCATCACATTCAAACCTGTGAAAAGCCAGCAACGGCCGGAAGATTTCTGATCGGTGATACCTTTGGAAGGCACTTTGATGGAGAAATGTGTGTCCATCCCTTTCAGGTTATCCTGATTGAGAGCCAGTTTACGAATGTCGTTGCTACCGATAGCGTTGCGGATAGCCTTGTCAGTAGGAGTGTTTGCGTAACTCTGCTTGATTTGTTGCATCATGGAGTCGCTGATGCCTCCTTTCACTTCTTGCGCTTGTGTAGAATAAGAAAAAGCACATAAAACAAAAATTGATAAAATCTGTTTATTCATTGATATAAGTAATTAATTAATAGGCTGACGGATCATGATACACTAATAAATACGGTTTAAATGTATGAGATTAAATCATGCGATTTTATTTATCAGCATATCGAAAAACATCATATTCCGCAAAAATACGATTCTTTTTTAGATTTATTATCTAAGAATATCAAAACTAATCGGAATAAAAGAGTTTTCTTTGCAGTCGAATTCCTCACAGAGAAATTATGAAGAAATATATAATAGGAATATTGATGATGCTTCCATCCATCAATATGATGTCAGCCGCGGCTGACAGTACGGCAGTAAAGAGCGATGAACTGCAAAGGTCTACAACTTCTATCAGTGATACTACTCCTACAGATATTGAAGACATCCCGTCAGATACCATTCCTGTCCTTTCAAAGCGCGAGCTGCGTCGCCAGCGCGTGGCAAACCGGAATTTACACTATAACATATTGGGTGGTCCCAGTTATACGCCGGATTTTGGTTTACTGGTGGGCGGTAGCGCACTGATGACATTCCGGATGAATCCGAGTGATACCACCCAACGACGTTCGGTAGTGCCGATGGCCATTGCCTTGATGTTCAAAGGCGGCTTGAACCTGATGACAAAACCACAGCTCTTTTTTAAAGGCGACCGCTTCCGTATCTTCGGAACTTTCTCATATAAAAATACAATCGAAAATTTTTATGGCATCGGATATTCCACTAATAAAGATTATGAACGTGGAGAAGATACCAGTGAATACCGTTATAGCGGCATCCAAGTAAACCCCTGGTTCCTGTTCCGTCTGGGAGAAAGCAATATTTTTGCAGGTCCCCAAGTCGATTTGAACTATGATAAAATTACCAAACCGGCTGCCGGAATGGTTAATGAGCCCTCATATATAGCGGCAGGAGGAACAGAACACGGATACAAAAATTTCAGTTCCGGACTTGGTTTCCTGCTGACGTATGACACACGTGATATTCCTGCAAATGCATATAGCGGAACCTACCTCGACTTTCGGGGAATGATGTATAACAAGGTATTCGGCAGTGATAATAATTTTTATCGATTGGAAATCGATTACCGCCAATACAAAACAGTAGGACGCCGCAAAGTGATAGCCTGGACAGTGCAAAGCAAAAACGCATTCGGAGATGTACCCCTAACAAAATATGTACTTAGCGGAACCCCCTTCGATCTTCGCGGTTACTACATGGGACAGTTTCGCGACAAGTCCTCGCATGTCATGATGGCCGAATACCGCCAGATGATAAATACGGACAAAAGCACTTGGGTAAAAAAGATGTTAAGTCATATAGGATATGTAGCCTGGGGAGGATGCGGATTCATGGGACCCACTCCGGGCAAGATAGAAGGTGTGCTTCCCAACCTCGGATTAGGGTTACGCGTTGAAGTTCAACCCCGTATGAATGTACGCCTTGACTTCGGCAGAGACATGGTGAACAAGCAGAATTTGTTCTACTTCAACATGACAGAAGCCTTTTGACGCCATTTACGCGACAAATTGTGCACAAATTACAAGAAAGATTGTAAAATAGATAATAAAAGACTGCACATAAATGAAATTAATCCTTATATTTGCGCAAGCTATAACACAGCAAGAGCAAATAATAGGATTTTTTTATGAAGCAATTTATATGTTTTTTTTCGGGGTTATTACTTCTGTTCGTCTCTACCACTCGTGTAGTTGCACAAGAAGTGTCTGACTATTCTCAACTAAGTGAAGAAGATTATACTAAAATAGTACTTCCCCCTCTATCCGTTTTATTCGAAAATGCCAAGAACAGCCCCATTTATGAGATGGCGGACGTAAAGGCGAGAATCGAGCGCAAATTACTCCAAAAAGAGAAATGGTCATTTCTGGGTTTCTTCAGTCTACGGGGAAGCTATCAATACGGAATGTTCGGCAATGAGTCCACCTATACGGACGTGGCACTCGCCCCATACCTCACCTACTCCACCCAGGCACAAAATGGCTACACAGTAGGTGCCGGTCTAAGCATCCCCTTAGACGACCTATTCGACCTCAAGGGTAAAATCAGCCGGCAAAGGCTCACATTACGCAGTGCAGAATTGGAACGGGAAGTGAAGTACGACGAAATCAAGAAGAATATTATTGAGATGTATGCGATGGCTACCTCACAGATAAGAGTACTTAAAATGAGAAGTGAAAGTTTGGTACTTGCTAATGTGCAATATGAAATTTCTGAAAAGAATTTTGCCAACGGAACCATAGAATCTTCCGACTTGGCCGTAGATAAAGAAAGGCAGTCAACTGCACGTGAGGCATATGAGAATAGCAAGTTTGAATTGACAAAGAGCTTAATGATACTTGAGGTTATTTCACGTACTCCCATCATAAGAAAATAAAAAAACTAAGATATGAACTTCATCATTTCTATCATACGGACCCTCTTTCGCCACCGTTGGCTAATACTGGTAGGGACCGCTATCTTCACGTTACTCGTCTTCTACTATACGCGTCACATGCAAGGTGGATACGACGTGAAAGCAACACTTTATACCGGAGTAGCCTCGGGATACAACTTGGAAAGCGATAAACGCACAGACTGGGCGACAGTACAAAATTCGATGGACAACCTGATAAGTATCATGCAAGCCGAGAGCACCCTGAAAAGAGTATTCCTGCGATTATTTGCCCGTGTACTTATCCAGGGAAATCCGGACAATGACAACGACGGAGTCACCCCATCCAGCTACAATTACACCTATAACCACTTAAAAAACAGTCCGCATGGACCGGAAATATTAAAGCTGATCGACAAATCGAGCGAAGATAAAACAGTTGCCAATCTGGAAGCATATATGCGTCCGAAAAAAGGTAACTACATCTATGAAATGTTCTACTACAATCACCCTTTCTATAGCTACAACGCTTTGAAAAACATCAAAGTGCAACGCCGGCTCACGAGTGATTTGCTGGACATCAGCTATACTTCCGGCGATCCCGGCATAGCCTACAACACGGTAAGCATCCTGATGGACGAATTTGTGGAAGAATACCGCCGTATTCGCTACGGAGAAACAGACAAAGTCATCAAATACTTTGAGGAAGAGTTGAAACGCATCGGCAAAAAACTCAACTCGGAGGAAGACGACCTGACCAAGTACAACGTAGAAAAACGTATCATCAACTATCTGGACGAAACCAAAGAAATCGCGGCCATCAGTAAAGAATTCGAGCTGCGGGAACAAGATGCACTTTTTGCATACAACAGTACCAAGTCGATGCTCGAAGAACTGGAGAAGCACATGGACAGCAATGCCAAGCAAGTGCTCAAGAATATGGAATTTGTGGACAAATTAAGAGAAGCATCCAATATCACCAGCAAAATCTCGGAAGTGGAAGCAATGAGCGACTCCAAACAGAAAGATACCGAATCTCTGACAGGTGACAAAAAACGATTGAGCGAACTTAAACAGGAACTGAATGATTTAACCACTTCCTACGTAAGTCATAAATACACCAAAGAGGGCGCCAGCCGGACCAATATCATCGACCAATGGCTGGAACAAACTCTGTTGTTTGAAAAAGCTAAGGCCGAACTACTAATTGTACAAAATGCCCGTCAGGAATTGAACGACCGTTATGTATTTTTTGCCCCTGTGGGTACCACCATCAAGCAAAAAGAACGTTCCATCAACTTTACGGAACGCAGTTACCTGACCGTGTTACAAAGCTACAACGAAGCCCTGTTGAGAAAGAAAAATCTGGAAATGACTTCTGCTACATTGAAAGTGCTCAATGAACCGACCTATCCGATTGCATCCAATTCAACCAACCGCAAGCAGATTGTCATTGCCGCCTGCATAGGTAGTTTTCTGATAATCATCGCTCTATTATTATTAATCGAGATTCTTGACAGAACGTTGCGTGATGCAAACCGAACCAAACGAGTGACCGGATTTAAGGTAATAGGAGCCGTTCCCAGCCCCTCCTCTTCCCGTTATGGCGGACTAGCCAAAACCTACGTCCAACTTTCCATCAAAGAATTGAGCAACTCCATACTCCGCTTCCTGACAAAGCGGAAATCCCCCGGAGTATTTATCATCAACCTGTTCAGTACCAGCGAAAACTCCGGTGAAGACATCGTTGGAAATCTGATCTGCGGATATATGCAAAGCCGGATGTTAAATACGAGATTCATCACGTATGGAGAAGATTTTAACACAGATTCTACTCAATACCTGCTTGCAAAAAACATTACCGATTTTTATACCCTGCAAGGAGAAGACATACTGATCGTTGCCTATCCGCCATTGTCGTCAAGCAATATCCCGACTGCACTGTTGCACGACGCTAATGTCAACATTTTGGTCAGCCCGGCAGACCGCGGATGGAAAACCATCGACAAACAACTTTGCGAACAGCTCACGACACAAATGGGTAAAACGGATGTTCCGTTCCGTGTGTGCCTGACCAACGCCAAGCGTGAGGCAGTGGAAGATTTCACCGGACAACTTCCGCCATATACCTTATTACGCAGAGTCAGCTATCGTTTCAGCCAATTGTCACTTACAGAAAAAATCATATTCAATCTAAGTAGAAAAGCGAAAGAGACTGAAGAAGACGATGACGAATAATAAGATAGTGACTTTCCATATCCTGTTTGCTTTACAATTTGTGTTGGTTGCAGCAGGTATGTTAGTAAATATCAAGGTAGGGTTATTCTCTATGATCATTATCTTGTTATTTACTACTATCTGTTTGATACAACTTAACAATGATGAACAAACCAACTGGAAAGCAGGTCAAAACATCATGACCTATATGTTCACAATCTGGTTGTGCTTCTATCTTCTCGAAATTCTTAATCCCAACAACGTGCTGGCAGCATGGAACATCAACCTTACACCTTATGCGCTGATACCTTTAATATGCGCCTTTGTTGTTCCGCTCGTTGTCCGCACAAAAAAAGACATCGAGCTGCTATTAATCATCTGGTCGGTATTCGTCCTCGTCTTTACGATAAAAGGTTACTGGCAAAAAAACTATGGTTTCAGCTCCAAAGACCTCTATTTCCTGCACGTGCTGGGCGGATGGCGTACACATATCATCTGGTCGGGTATCCGCTATTTTTCCTGCTTCTCCGACGCAGCAAACTACGGAGTACATGCCGCCATGTCCGCTGTAGTCTTTGCCATCTCCGCCTTCTTTGTGGAGTCCAAATGGCTACGCATTTACTTCCTCTGCATCGCCGTCGGGGGACTTTACGGAATGGGTATTTCGGGAACCCGTGCAGCTATGGGAGTCATCATGGGAGGAATGTTAATGATAACCGTCATTGCCAAAAATTGGAAAGCGTTATTGGCAGGTATATTCATATCCATCAGCGTTTTCGTGTTCTTCAGTTATACCAATATCGGAAGCGGGAACCAATATATCCACAAGATGCGCTCCTCTTTCCATCCGTCCGAAGACGCTTCCTACCAGGTGCGTGTCGAAAACCGGCAAAGAATGAAAGAGTTGATGGCAAAGAAACCGTTAGGCTACGGCATTGGACTCTCCAAAGCCGGTAACTTCGATTCACGAGAGCAAATGCCCTACCCTCCCGACTCATGGCTAGTCAGCGTATGGGTGGAAACGGGAATTGTGGGACTGATACTCTACCTTTCCATACACGGCATTCTCTTTGCCTGGTGCTCCTGGATACTCATGTTTAAAGTACGCAATAAAGGCCTGCGTGGACTTATCGCAGCGTGGCTCTGTATGGATGCCGGATTTTTTATCGCCACTTATGTCAACGACATTATGCAGTATCCCAACCAGTTGCCCGTATACATAGGCTTTGCACTCTGTTTTGCAGCTCCACATATCGACAAGCGCATCAGTGAAAAAAAAGAAGAAAGCGAAGAAAAAGAACGGCAGCTATCTAATAACGAAACCAACGAACAAGAATGACAAACAGTAGTCCCGACATATCATTTATTACCATCTGTTACAACGGGTTCAAAGACACCTGTGAACTAATAGAATCACTGCACAAAAAGCTGAAGTCTGTGAGCTATGAAATCATAGTGGTAGACAATGCTTCACGCGAAGATGAAGCAGCCAAAATACACGAATTATACCCAACGGTTATCAGCATCCGCAGCAATGAGAACGGAGGTTTTTCCGGTGGTAACAACATTGGCATCCGTGCAGCAAAAGGCAAATACATTTTCCTTATCAATAACGATACATATATCGAATCCGATGAAATCGCCTACTTGGTGGAACGATTGGAAAGTCGTCCGGAAATCGGAGGCGTGTCTCCTAAAATACGTTTCGCCTTTCCGCCGCAACACATACAGTTTGCAGGATTTACCCCGCTGACAAAGATAACATTGCGCAACAATATGCTGGGTTTCGACTGTCCCGATGACGGAAGTTACGATATCCCCCATCCTACCCCCTATCTACACGGGGCAGCCATGATTATCAAACGCGAAGTGATCGAAAAAATCGGAATGATGCCGGAAATCTTCTTCCTTTATTACGAAGAACTCGACTGGAGCACAAGCATGACCCGTGCCGGCTACGAGCTATGGTATGAGCCGCGTTGCACTGTTTTTCATAAAGAAAGCCAAAGCACCGGCCAACTAAGCAAACTACGCACCTATTTCCTGACACGAAATCGCTTGCTCTATGCCCGCCGTAATATGAAAGGCATGGAACGATTGATGTCCGTACTTTACCAGAGCACCATTGCAGCCGGCAAAAACAGTCTGTCATTCGCTTTCAAAGGCCGTTTCGACCTGTTTTGTGCCACCTATTATGGAGTCTGCACAGGGCTATTCATGTCTTCATCAGATACTAACAATAACACACTTAAAAAACTCTAGATACTATGAACATTATTGACTGGATTCTCTACATTCCCCTGGTATTTTGCGTATGCTACCTATTGCTATACGCTATTGCCTCCAAGTTTTACCGGGCTCCCCAATACCCCGAAGCACGTACGCTCCGACGCATCGTCGTGCTCTTTCCCGCCTACAAGGAAGACCGCGTGATTGTTGCTTCCATACAGAGCTTTCTTGAACAGGATTATCCGAAAGAACTCTATGAGATCATAGTCATTTCCGATCAGATGCGACCGGAAACAAACGACGCTCTGGCAGCCCTTCCCATCCGCCTGTTGATGGCGAATTACAAGGAAAGTTCGAAAGCCAAAGCACTGGCAATGGCCATGGATTCCATTGATACAAATGCATTCGACATTGTAGTCATCATGGATGCCGACAACATGACCACGCCCGATTTCCTGTCTACCATCAACCGTGTTTTTGACAGCGGCATAAAATCCGTACAGGCGCACCGGACAGGAAAGAATCTGAACACAGACATTTCCGTGCTCGACAGCGCCAGCGAAGAAATAAACAATGGATTCTTCCGCAGCGGACATAACGCTGTAGGACTTTCTGCCGGGCTATCCGGTTCGGGAATGGCATTCGAAGCAGAATGGTTTCATCAGAACGTGAAATATCTCCAGACAGCAGGTGAAGACAAAGAATTGGAAGCCATGCTCCTGCAACAGCGCATCTATACCGTTTATCTGCCCGACCTGCTTGTGTTCGACGAGAAAACGCAAAAGAAAGAGGCCATCAGCAACCAGCGCAAACGCTGGATAGCTGCACAATTCGGTGCACTCCGTGCTTCGCTGCCTCACCTACCCAAAGCATTTTTGCAAGGAAATTTCGATTACTGCGACAAGATATGCCAATGGATGCTTCCGCCACGATTGATTCAGTTGGCAGGAGTATTCGGCTTGACCTTTGTCTTTACCATTATCGGCCTTATATTGAGCCTATGCAATGGCAGCAACGAATGGATGATAGCCATCAAATGGTGGATATTGTCGGCTGCACAAGTAGCGGCCATGACGCTACCCGTACCGGGCGGCAGACTATTTACCAAACAGGTAGGGAAAGCAATCACCAAAATGCCTATGCTGGCTGTTACTATGATTGGTAACTTATTTAAATTGAAAGGAGCCAATAAAAAGTTTATCCATACGGAGCATGGTGAACACCATAAATAGAAATCAAACATAACAAGAAAACAACAATGAAAATCGCTATTGAAGCCCAACGAATTTTCCGCACTAATAAACACGGAATGGATTTCGTTGCTCTTGAAAGTATCCGGGAATTGCAAAAAATAGACCATGAGAACGAATATTTCATCTTCGTTACTCCTGGTGAAGACAGATGCTTGGAAGAATCGGAAAATGTGCATATTATCGAACTAAAATGCCCCACTTACCCCCTTTGGGAACAAGTGGCTCTTCCACGCGCAGTAAAAAAAATCATGCCCGATTTATTGCACTGCACAAGCAATACTGCCCCATTGCAATGTCCCGTACCATTAATACTAACACTACACGACATTATTTATTTAGAAAAGCGTCATTCTTCCAGCTTCACCTGGTATCAGGAAATGGGATGGTTTTACCGCCGGATGGTAGTACCACGCGTATTGGCCAACTGTGAGAAAATTATTACAGTCTCGCAATTTGAGCGTGAACGAATCCTTGACGTGCTGCATCTGCCGAAAGAACAATTAGTAGCCGTGTACAACGGTTTCAATAGTCATTTTCATGTACAACCCAAAGCTCCGGAGATCACCCGAAAATATATTGATGCAGACAATTATCTATTTTTTCTGGGAAACACCGACCCTAAGAAGAACACTCCCAGAGTGCTGAAAGCATATAGCGACTATCTGAAACAATCCACCCAAAAGCTGCCATTGCTCATTGCCGACCTCAAGGAAGATGTTATCGACCGGATATTGGAAGAAGAAAATATTACAGAAATCAAGAGTTATATCCACGCTCCGGGATACATTGCGAATACCGACCTTGCAGCACTCTATTGCGGTGCATTCGCATTCCTTTATCCATCGCTTCGCGAGAGTTTCGGCATCCCGATGCTGGAGGCAATGGCTTGCGGAACGCCCATCATTGCGGGAAACACATCAGCCATGCCCGAAATTGCAGGCGAGGGAGCTTTACTGGCAGATCCGTTCAACTCCAATGATATTACAAAAAAAATACTGCAACTGGAAAATGACCAGACACTCTATCAGCAACAAGTGGAATATGGCATACAACGTAGCCAGTTGTTTTCATGGCGGAATACGGCAGAATCGCTGCTGAAAATATATAAAGAATTTGCCAAGTAAAATACCAAAAAGCAATAACTAAATCAAAAAGAGAATGTGTCAAAACTTCCCTTTTTAACGAAATCACCTTCGCCACAGATAGTTGTAGCGAAGGTGATTTTATCTAACCATCCCACTCGGCTTTCACCTCGAAACACGGACATGCCTTAATCCATTCTTCGGGTTCAATCTCTCCGTTTCCATTCAGATCGGGGCTCAAATCCCGATGTCCGCACACCCGGCAGCCGGGATAATCACGCAAGAGCGTAAGAATCAGTACGTGCATTGAATGAACTTGCCATTCGGTACGGGTATCGGCGGGATGACCGTGGCAGTCAAGTCCGCCCTCATAACAAATGCCAATACTGTTCTGGTTGTGTCCTTTTGCGTGCGCACCGATTCGTTCAATCTCACGGGTGGTCTTTATATCTCCATTTTTACGGATATAAAAATGATAACCCGTCCCGTTGAAACCACGCCGACGGTGGCACACTTCCAAATCATCTTCCGTAAAATCCCTGTCCGCCCTTGTGGCGGAACAGTGGATCACAATCAAATTGATGGTTCGCATAAATTCATCCCTCCGTTTCAGTGACCATCTGTACTCGTTGCACACATTCCTTGCTGCTACACTGCAGAGCCGCAGCTTGCGTCAGCTGTCCTCTCAACGAGAAAATCTCCGCGTGCATCTCTTTCACTTTCGAACTAAGGTCGAAATAATCCTTCAACACTTTCTCCAACTGCTGCATCAGAAAAGTATACTGGTCTTTCACTAGTTCACTGAACTCTTTCACTTCTTGCGCCATCATCTGGCGCTTCTTGCGGCTACTGCCCAGAAAAGGCAGAATCGTCATGATGATTTCGATAATTTTATCTAACATTTTAATAGATTGAGATGATAAATTAATAAATTGAGAACAGAGTCAATCAAAGCGGTTTATGCTGCCGGATCCGGAGCTTCTCCACCACCGCTACCACCACCGGGTTCTCCCCCATCACCTTTACCATCATCATCGGAGCCGTCACCGCCGTTTCCTCCGGCAGCGGACTTCTTCTCCGTATACAATTCGAACATCATGTTATTATCCCCGCCACGAGTAGTTGCCGTGCTGTCATTGGCAAGACGCAATGAGTTGTCGACTTTGAAACGGAGATTGATGCGAGTGATATTTTTCACCGTACAATCCTTTTCCTGTTCCACACCCGGACAGGTCAGCGTGGTATAAAAAATACCCAGTCCATCCACTTTCACCTTATTCCCTGCCACAAGCACTTTTTTCATCGCACGGACAAAGGATTTCATCACATGCGACACGTCTTCCACCGAAAGCGACCCGATAGACTCGATTTCCTGTGCCAGTGAATCGATTGAATAGATTTTCGACTCCCCAGCCTTGGGCTTGAGAAGGTACATCATCGGTGATTTATCATCACCGAGCCGTTTTCTGCGCTTGTAGCGCACAACTGTAACTGTTGCCATAATATAACTTGTTTCTACGAAAAGAAGTACATTCTCCCTTTCTGTTGATGAAACAAAGATACGACAACACGTTGACGACTTGCCGGATTGCACCGGACTACACCGGATTATGCCGGATTAAAACGGATTACACCGAATTATACAAATTATACCGGAATATGTGGAAATATGTAGGAATATGTAAGATCATTCCCTAGTTTTCAATGACCCATTCTCCAATAGTTCGCGTACTACTGTCGAAATTAACTCCCACTTTAACGACTTTCCGATGATCTGCCTGATAAGGAATCGCATACTGCTTACTATTGATCTGTGCCAACGCTTCTTCAGGAGTACCATCTACTTTGAATTCGAATACATAGATAGCCTCCTGCATCTTTATCACAACATCAGCCCTGCCAACAGCGCTCTTTACTTCTGCATCCACATATTGCCCCATCAACCGGAACAGGAGGTAGAAGATGGTCTGATAGTGTTTCTCCTCCTTATTATTCATATCATTGGGGATAGAGGCGAAAAATGATTTGATCCGCTCCATACATTGATCCAGATTGCCGACCCGTAAGTCTTTGATAAACGATACTACATAAAATGTATTCTCGCGAGCAGGCAAATGCACATAAGCCGGCATTAATGATTCGATAAAGCCTTTCCGAACTTCTTTGTTAGGATAAGCCAATGTATAGATCTGAAAATCCCGGTCATACTCTTTGATAGTGAGATAACCGCTTTGGTAAAGTACCGGAAGCGGGTCTGTAATGACATTGGTAGGTGCATCAAACTGCTCGGCAGTCGCCGAAACACCATCCAGTTGACGAATATCGAAATCGCTTTGCTGCAAGATGTCTATCAGGAAAGTGGGAGTACCGGTAGAGAACCAGAAATTGGCATATTTCTTTTGAGCAAATGCATTAAACAAACTAAACGGATTGTAAATGTCTTCACTATTTTCACTGAAATGATACCCATCATACTGTTGCTTCAGATGCATACACGCCTCATCATACGTTTCACCGTTCGCCTCGGCCATCCTTCTTATATCTTCTTCCAACTGTGTACGCAATTCATTTTCCGTTATACCGCAAATGGCACTATAAGCATCTTGCATACTTATGTTCTGAAGATTGTTCAATTCACTAAAGATGCTCATCTGACTAAATTTACTGATACCGGTCAGAAAAAGAAAACGAAGATATTCTCCCTGCGCTTTCAACGGACTGAAAAAGTCGCGCATGATGCCACGTATTTCAGCTTGCAACTCCTCATTGTTGTTGCTATCCAACATAGGAGAATCATATTCGTCTACAAGTAACACAACCTGACGCCCGCTCTGCTCGTAAGCACGTTTGATAATACCTTTCAGACGGAGACTGAAAGTGTCTTCGCTCGTGTCGCATCCGTAAATTCGTTCCCATTCCACCAAGCGATTGTTGATAGCGGAGCGCAGCATCCCCGCATTCATATACTTACTGATACTGAAATCAATATGCAACACGGGATAAACCGTCCAGTCTTTCTCCAACTGTTCCATCATCAGACCCTTAAACAGGTCTTTTTTACCAGAGAAATAGGCTGCAAGAGTGGAAACTAACAGACTCTTTCCAAAGCGTCGGGGACGGCTAAGAAAACAAGCCTTAGCCGAACTAGCCAAACGATAAATCAACTCTGTCTTATCAATATACACACAATTATCATTGCGTAGTCTCTCGAAACTCTGTATCCCTATCGGATAGCGTCTGAATGTTCCTTCCATCCTCTTTCTATGCTTTTAACGTGAAACGTAAACAAAGATACGATAAATTTCAAGAATCGGTATTCTATTAGTATCAATTCTTTTATGAATTCTTTTATGAATTCACCCGAACATCCGCTCTCAAAATTTGCCTATTCCACTAAAAATGAGTAACTTTACTTCAAATACAACAACCTAAAAGCACAACTATAAATGAAAACAAAAAACAAGATTCTCCCCGAACAAGAAGAAGAAAAAACATTCCAATACCGCACCTATGGGAAAGGCGAACTTGCCTTGTTGTACCTCCCCAATATCCTGCAACAAAGCGCAGTAGACCGATTCAACGAATGGATTGAAGCTGCACCCGGACTAAAAGAACGGCTCCTGGCCACCGGCATGAATCCACGCGCCAGATACTACACTCCCGCACAAGTAAGGCTCATCATCGAAGTGCTACAAGAACCCTAATTAAAGTATTAAGTGTCAAGTATTACTTAATACCTAATACCCTAAAACAGTTCTTTTTCAGGTAGCCAGCAGGAGTTGTCGAACATCGTATTTCGGACACGCAGGTCAGCGGAGAGAGAAGGGTCATGAGATTCTTCACAGGGCAGGTATCGTCCGCTTACGGGATCGTAGACAAAGGATGCCATTCCACCGACACCAAGATGCTTGAATTTCACCTTGTCCACATATACGCGGGTGACACCAACCTCCTTGTCACGTTCCACAATGATACCATAATCCGCTTTGTTATAGAAATCGGCAGAGCCGTTGATGTCGTACATTTCCACACGAGGGGTAATGCCCGTGACAGGATTACGGTTCATTTTACGAGGATGGACTACAACCACGAGCAGGCAATTATGCTGCACGGCAAATTCTGTAAATTTATTCAACAGGTTGGAAATATATTGCGTTTCCGTCTGTCCCGGTTGCGGGTTATGGTCGAAACGGTTGAGCGGGTCGAAGACAATAATGCGGCAGCCGCGGCGGACAACGAGTTCATGAGCCTTGGCCAGTACACGATCCGGAGAAACATTACCTTTTAGAGAGATATGAGAGACGTTTTCAGTCAGAAAATCTTCCGAGTTCGCAAGGAGTCCCTCCGTCATGCCACAGCCGTTTTGAAAACGGTGTCCGGTGAGTTTCTCAATCAGTTTGCGGAGATGATAGACGATAGGGGTATTTTCCGGGCTAAAGAACCCGATTTTCCATTGATGCCGCAGGCAGAGACGCAACACCAATTCGTCCACCCACTCGGATTTTCCCGCACCGGGAACTCCGGTGACGTAGACACTTCGCCCACGTTCATACGTGCAGATCTTATCCATCTCCTCCCATCCCGTTTCCGCTCCGGGACCGAAGCCGTTGTCGAAAAGAGCCCGTAGATCGTCATGCAAGTCGGCGGCGGTGAAGATCCCTTCGAGCGGAACTTCCGCTGCCTGTTCGATGGCGATACGGAGACTGGCGATACCATATTTGCAGAGATGCTCGTTGGCGTCTTTACACTCCGGACCGTAAGTCACCACCCGGCAGCGTTCAGCTCCCAGTCGGTTGATGAGTTCATTGCGCAACCGGATTCCGGCAGAATCGGCATCAACGGCAATGATGATTTCTTCCAGGTCCTCGAAGTGCGTCTCCATAAAACGGTCGAGCCAGGAGAGGTTCGAATTGGCTCCGGCCGGCACGGAGATGACACTTTGAAATCCGGCGGCAATGGAAGAAGCGGCATCCAGTTCGCCCTCGTGGATGATGCAGGAGGTCTGCCCCACAATGGAGTCGATGTTGTAGGGAATCAGTTCGGCACCCTGCACCATTTTGAAAAGTTTCGGGAGAGCGCGAAATTTGGTGTTTATCAGTTGCCCCCCTTCAAAATAGTTGAAGCAGATGCAACGTTCCTTTTTGCCGGATTGCGGCATAAATTCTTCCTGTTCGGTGATGCGTAGGGCAGCTATGACGGACTGCGGGATGCAACGCGTCTCCACCAGCCAACGCTCCGTGTCTTCGGAAAGCGTGGTTTTCGAAACATCGAACATCGGACGCTGAAAATGCTGCGGAATGGCTGCCGCACGACGCTTGCGGGCTACCGCACGTTCGGCATTCTTGCGCTCTTCCACATCATCGGGAACATAAAAATCAGCGCCACAATGATAACAGTGACAGTGGCCCGTGTCGACGTTGACACGTAGCGAACGGTCGCGCTTATTCTTGCGGGTAGGAAGACATTTTTTACAAATCGTCTTGAGCACTCCACTCGATTTACCGTGGATGTCGACATCATAGTTGGCAAAATTTCTCATAATTTTTTCCTTTTTTCTAATTAAAAAATAGTTTAAAATAATCATTCACACGCAGAGGACTTACCTGACGGACGAGTGTCTGCCACCTGCCGGACGAGCTTCCGTTACCTGCCGGACGAACATCGGCCACCTGCCGGACGAAGCCAGTCATCTGCCGGATTAATGCGCCCATCTTTTCTTCACATCATCCCACACCGCCGATGCATCGGGACGTGGCGGCGCATCAGCCGGAATAAGATGTCCCAGATACGTTCGCCGCCCGTCGACGACGCTTTCAAAGCGGTTCACATCCTTGTCGACCGTATTCTCAAGCTCTTTCAGCAAGGTTTCCCTCAACGTGCGGCAAGTAACGGAACCGGCCGCGATATAATTTGAAAAATACCGTTTCACGTCCTCCGGGAAAAGCAGTCCGGCTCCTTTGTCATAAAGGCGGATATGTTTTTTGAAGATTTCCAGAATAAGTTTTTGATGGTCTACAAAAAGCTTTCCCAAACCGGAATGCTGCCCGGCCAATTCCATATATGACTGGAAAGTAGAAAGTTGGTCCACCAACTTTTCCCAAGGCAACACGGGTTGTAACGGACAATGATTGCCTTCATCCGCCAAACGGCTCACAAGAGACGACGGTGTTTCTATATTACTCCTATTATTGTTTACAACAGAAACACTTCCTTTACTCTCCTCTTCTTTACTCTCCTCTTCTCTCCTCTTCTGGTTTTCAGTGGGTTTTCTCCCTTTACTGACGGGCGTTTCAGCACTTTTTGCCACCTTTTTCGGACGCCCTCCTTTTTTACCGTTTTCGATGTCCATTTTCCGCTTCTCTTCCAAGCTTTTCATCACCCTATCCAAGTAAGAAGAACGAAACATCTGTCGTTCCTCATCCAGTTCGAAGAGATCGAATTCGCGAAGCACCCGCTCCACCGCTACTTCATCCACATCATACCGCCGGGCCATGGCCTTCAGTAAAACCGGTTTGCACGACGCCTCATAAGCATCTTTAGTGCGTAGATGCAACAGCAAGATCACGTAAATTCCGAGTGCTTCCGCGGCATTCATCTCCGACATCATACTGGCAATATTGTCGTCATTCAACAAATTTACCTCCAAATTGAAATACTGATCTTTCTTCATTTTCATTTATCATTTATTATTCCACATTTAATACTTCCGGGGCGCAAAGGTGCGAAATGTATTTTATTCCAGCTATCGCAAAAATGAGAGTTGGATTATATATTTTTTATCAGACCTTTGCCAAATATTATTAATAACCCCAAACAATATGGATACAAAACGCAACCAAACTTTGGAAGAAATAGAAGAAAATAAAATAGTAAGCGAGCATTATCAGAACAGAATAAAGCTGATAAAAGAGCTCCTGAAAACGTCACAGCTAGTCATAGGAGACCTCTGCGTTCATATCAACATCAGTGAAGCCTCCTACCACCGCTACACAAATTTCACCAGCTATATGAAGACAGACATTTTCATACATGCTTGCATCTTTCTCAAGCAATATATCGAAAGTCACCACATTCCTTATACCCAAGAAGAAAAACGGCTTATAAAAACATTAGACCTGTTTCAGATTTCCTCAAATAGCAACTTAAACTGCAATTAAAACACAGAAAAGAAGAAACTTATCATAAGTTTTATTACATTTGCAATGTAATAAAAGTCTTTAAAACTTAAAAAATGAATGATAGCGAAACAGACAGCCCATCAATAAAAGCACTGATCGTTTTCAGAGAAAACGGAGAAACCGACAATCTATTTGTTCCTATCTTATGCGATGCTATCAGAATGGCTGGAATTGACGTGCGATGTTCCACAAAAGAGTTTTGGGACTCGGATAAGCATTATGATATCATACATTTCCAGTGGCCGGAAGAAGTGGTGGGATGGACATGCAACGATCCTGATATCATCAGGTGTCTGGAAGAGCGAATCAGTTTTTTTCGTTCGAGGGGAACACGTTTTGTCTACACACGCCACAATGTCCGTCCGCATTACGCAAACGGAATCATCAGCCGGGCCTATGACATTATCGAATCGCAGAGTGATATCGTTGTACACATGGGACGGTTTAGCCGGGACGAATTTCTCACGAAGTATCCTGATAGTCAGAATGTTGTCATCCCTCATCACATTTACCAGTATACCTATAAAGAAGATATCAGCGTAGAGCGTGCACGTCAGTATCTCAACCTCTCGCAAGATGCATTCATCGTCACGGCTTTCGGAAAATTCCGCAACCGTGAAGAAATACGCATGGTGCTCGGAGCTTTCCGCGCCTGGGACGAGGAGCACAAGATGCTGCTGGCTCCGCGCCTCTACCCCTTTTCGAGACGCAACAGCTATGGCAGGAATATCATCAAACGATGGATTTCAAAAGCCGGATACTATCTGCTCATGCCGCTGCTCAACCGTATGTATAAACTACAGGCGGGAGCCAACGACGAGCTGATAGACAACTGCGATCTGCCCTACTATATGGCTGCTTCAGACGTGATATTCATCCAGCGGAAAGATATACTGAATTCGGGTAATGTCCCCCTCGCCTTCCTCTACCACAAAGTCGTGGTGGGTCCCAAGGTGGGAAACATCGGCGAACTGCTTTCCGAAACCGGTAACCCGACTTTCGATCCCGACGACAAGAAAGACATCCTGCGAGCACTCGAAGAAGCCCGCCGGCTTGCCGCATGGGGACAAGGGGAAGTGAATTACGCATACGGTATGGAAAACATGAGCATCCGCAAAGTGGGACAAGCATACGCGCAAACATATAAACAAGCAATCAATGGCTAATAATATTAAGAGTCAATTATTTTCGGGGGTATTTTACACAGCGCTGGCCAAATACAGTGGCGTCGTCATATCCCTTGTTGTGGCAGGAATTCTCGCACGTCTGCTATCACCGGACGACTTCGGCATCGTAGCTGTTGCCACCGTCATCATCGCCTTCTTCAATCTTCTCACCGACATGGGAGTGTCTCCCGCCATCGTGCAGCACAAATCGCTGACTAAAGATGATTTGTCGGACATCTTCTCATTTACTATATGGACGGGCATCGGAATCAGCATCCTGTTTTTCGCTTCTTCGTGGATCATCGCCGATTACTACCAAAGCGACACCCTGCGCATCCTGTGCCAACTGCTGTCCGTCAACCTGTTCTTCGCCTCCGCCACCATTGTGCCGGGAGCCATGTTCTACCGGAACAAAGAATTTAAATTCATTGCTATCCGTAGCTTCGTCATTCAGATTTCGGCAGGTGCAGCCGCGGTAACCGCCGCCCTCTGCGGAGCAGGATTGTACGCATTGATTATCAACCCAATCGTATCCAGCGTACTGATCTTCGTAATTTCCTTTCAGCGTTACCCGCAACGGTTGCGTTTCACACTCGGATTGAGGGTACTCCGGAAAATATTTTCCTATTCCGCCTATCAATTCCTGTTCAATGTCATCAACTATTTCAGCCGCAATCTGGACAAACTGCTGATTGGTAAATATATGAGTATGTCCGATCTGGGATATTACGAAAAGTCGTATCGTTTGATGATGCTGCCCTTGCAGAATATCACGCAGGTAATCACTCCGGTGATGCACCCTATTTTCAGCGATTTCCAGAATGACAAGGGAAAACTGTTGAGTTCCTACGAACGCATCGTCCGTTTCCTCGCCTTTATCGGTCTGCCGCTTAGCGTGCTGCTTTTCTTCACGGCAGAGGAAGTGACGCTTATTATTTTCGGCGATCAATGGATGCCGTCCGTACCCGTGTTCCGGATACTGTCGCTCTCCGTAGGGATTCAGATTATACTTTCTTCGTCCGGCTCCATCTTTCAGGCGGCAGGCGATACACGAAGTTTGTTTGTGTGCGGAGTGTTTTCGTCCGCGTTCAACGTGGCGGGAATTTTGCTCGGCATCTTCCATTTCGGAACCCTGACAGCAGTGGCCAGCTGCATTGTGGTGACATTCACCATCAACTTCATACAGTGTTATTGGCAGATGTACCGGGTGACCTTCCGGCAAAGTGCCTGGCCGTTCATCCGTCAGCTTATTTCTCCGTTGGTGATTAGCATTTTGATAGCATTAGTCCTCATTCCAATGCAGTATGCGCTGGAAGGGATGAACATTTTTGTGACAATTATTGCTAAAGGTATCGTTAGTTTTATTATCTTTGGCATTTATATACAGATGACGCATGAGTATGACATGATCAGTAAAGTGCGGTCGTTAAGAAAAAAAAGTCTATAGCTATGAATATACGCGACATTTTTATAACGCTACGTTATAAAATAAGTTATGGTAGCACTGTGGAATGGTACAATTTCTGGTACATCGTCTTGCGGAAAAAGAGAAAAATCATACCGCAAGTAGCTTCCATCGACGAAACGATACGTAAAATCATCGACGACCGTTGCTCTGTCAGCCGTTTTGGCGACGGTGAAGTGTTGCTCACCAGTCCGGACAAGGAAATCCGTTTCCAGAAAGGTGATCCGTTATTGGCTAAAAGACTGACCGAAGTGCTGCAAAGTCACGAAGAAGGACATATTGTCTGCATCTCCGACGCATTCCGCGATTTGTATCGCTACAATCGCAAAAGTCGCCGGTTCTGGAGAACTCATTTTTATCTGTACGGTTCTTGGTGGGACCGTTTGCTGGTAGCGGGACGAAAATATTATAATACATTCGTCACCCGTCCGTATATGGATTTTGCCCGCAAAGAAGATTCCGCCCGATGGTTTCACGACATGAAGGGCATTTGGGATAACCGGGACATCGTCTTCATCGAAGGGGAGAAAAGCCGGCTCGGAGTGGGCAACGATCTTTTCGATAATGCCCGGAGCATCCGGCGTATTCTTTGTCCGCCCAGAGATGCATTCGAACGCCTGGAAGACATCAAGCAGGAGGCCTGCAAAGTAGAAAAAGAAGCCTTGTTTCTGATTGCCCTCGGCCCCGCAGCCACAGTGTTGGCCTACGATTTGTTTAAAGCCGGCTATCAGGCCATCGACGTCGGTCATGTGGACGTAGAGTATGAATGGTGGCGGATGGGAGCCCATAAAAAAGTGAAACTGGAACGAAAATATGTCAACGAAACTGCCATTGGCAGCGAAGTGGCGGATGCCGGAGAAGAATACCGGAAACAAATCATCGCCCAAATCGTTTGAGGAAGAAAAAACAGTTTGAGAAAGAAAAAACAGAATAAACAATTATTGAATACTGAAAATAAGAATGAAAGCTCTTTTCCTTATATTTCACGGCTTCAATGAGGCCAACGGAATTAGTAAGAAGATACGTTATCAGGTGAAAGCCCTCAAAGATTGTGGAGTGGATGTTCGCTTGTGTCATTATGATGTGACCTCTTATGGCGAACGGCGTTGGATGGTGGATGACGAAGTGATCGCTGATTTCGGCACGGGCTTTGCCGCAAAGATTTGGAAACGTGTCTACTACTCTCCTATTCTTGACTATGCACGCCACGAAGGAATCGACTTTGTATATATGCGCTCTTTTCACAATGCCAGTCCGTTCACCCTCCGGCTGGTGAAGTCGTTGAAACGTACAGGCGCAAAAGTGGTGATGGAAATTCCTACTTATCCTTACGATCAGGAGTACGTCACCCGTTCCATGAAATTTCATCTAGCCATCGACCGCTGTTTCCGTCACAAGCTCGCAAAGGCTCTGGACGGTATCGTCACTTTCTCCAATGCGGAAGAAATATTTGGCGGAAACACCATACGCATCTCCAACGGAATTGATTTTGAGGCGATTCCGATGAAGCAGCAGCAGAATGACACTTCGAAAGAGTTGCACTTGATCGGAGTGGCGGAAGTGCACTACTGGCACGGCTTCGACCGCCTTGTGCGCGGATTGGCAGATTATTACCGCAACAATCCGGAATATAAAGTATATTTCCATATTGTAGGCCCGCTGTCCGGCGAACGGGAACGGGCGGGGATCTTGCCTGTTGTCCGTGACAACCATCTCGAACCGTATGTTCTTCTGCATGGTCCTTTGCATGGCGACGAACTGGATGCGATGTTCGAAAAAGCTGATTTTGCCATTGGCAGCCTGGGACGCCACCGCAGCGGAATTACGTATATCAAAACGTTGAAAAACCGCGAGTATGCCGCACGTGGCTTCGCGTTCACTTACTCGGAAACCGACGACGACTTCGACCACATGCCGTATGTATGGAAGGTGGCACCCGACGAATCTCCGGTGGATATTCAGGGACTGATCGACTTCCGGAAAACGCTGAAAATGACGCCTGCCGAGATACGCGAATCGGTCTGCCCGCTATCGTGGAAGGCGCAAATGCAGAAAGTGATCGACGCCATAAAGACCAAAGATAAATAAACAAAAACACAATTAATAACAAACAATATTCTGATAAACATGAAAATAGCCTACTGCATCCCCGCCCTCTACTACCCTAGCGGCATGGAACGAGTATTGACCCTGAAAGCAAATTACTTCGCCGAAGTGTTTGGTTATGAAATACATATCATCCTCACAGACGGGAAGGGCAAGAAACCGTACTACGAACTGCATCCGTCCATCACTCTTCATCAACTTGACATTGATTATGATGAATTGAACGAAATGTCATTCTATAAAAAACTACCTAAATATATTGCGAAACAAGGACGTTTTAAAAAGAAACTCAACGAATGTCTGCACCAAATTCGTCCGGACATTACTATCTCCCTGCTCCGTCGTGACATCAATTTCATCAATCGGATGACGGACGGCAGCACAAAGTTGGGTGAAATACACTTTAACAAATCTAATTACCGGGATTTCAGCAACAGCCGTCTGCCCGCATTCTTACGGGCAATCGTAAGCAATTATTGGAGAGAGCAGTTATACCGGCAACTTCGCCAGTTGAAACGTTTCATCGTATTGAGCCACGAGGATGCACAGGAATGGACGGAACTGGATAATGTTGAAGTGATCCATAACCCTCTTCCTTTTTTTCCCGACCAAATATCTGACAATAGCCATAAACAGGTAATAGCAGTAGGGCGATATGTTCCGCAGAAAGGATTCGACCGCCTGATCCCGGCTTGGCAACTCGTTGCCAGAAAGCATCCCGACTGGATACTGCGTATCTACGGAGACGGTATGCGTGAGCAACTGCAACAGCAAATTGACTCTTTAGGAATCACTGCCAGTTGTATATTGGAACCTACTGTTTCCAATATTGTCGACAAGTACTGTGAAAGTTCAATTTTTGCCCTTTCATCACGTTTCGAAGGGTTTGGAATGGTTATTATAGAAGCAATGGCATGTGGCGTGCCGCCCGTATCATTCACCTGTCCCTGCGGCCCGCGGGATATTATCAGCGACGGAAAAGACGGTCTGCTGGTAGAAGACGGGAATATCGAACAACTGGCGGAGAAAATCTCTTACTTAATAGAGAATGAAGATATACGTAAGAAAATGGGACAGCAGGCGCGTATGGACGTCCAGCGCTTCCGAATAGAAAATATTGCCGAACAATGGAAACAACTATTTGAAAGCCTGATTATCCCGGTTAATGAAAACAAATAAAGCATTCAATATCTATGGAATGGTATTCTAAGTATTTACAGGTTTATGAGAAACCTTTTGCGGAAGCTCCGCAAGCCGTTATCGAGGAAGTACGCCGCAATCTGGCCGGATTGCAGAGTAACGAACCGCTTGTCACTGTATCACTCATCGGATACAATGAGGAAAAACATCTGCTTGCCTGCCTCTGGTCGTTGAGCGAGATGAAATGTAAATATCCTGTAGAAATCATTGGTGTGGACAACGAATCGAAAGATCGCACTGCGGAGATTTACGAGGCTTGCGGTGTGCCTTATTTCACGGAAACGCAACATAGTTGTGGTTTTGCCCGTCTTTGCGGACTGAACCATGCCCGTGGAAAATATCATATCAACATTGATTCTGACACGATGTATCCGGCAAAGTATGTGGAAACAATGGTGGATGCGCTCGAAAAGCCGGGTGTAGTGGCTGTCAGCTCGCTTTGGAGTTATATTCCCGACAAGGATCACTCTTGGATGGGGCTGAAAATCTATGAGGCTGCACGCGACTTGCATTTATGGTTGCAGTCTTTCAAGCGTCCGGAGCTTAGTGTGCGCGGACTGGTATTTGCTTACCGGACGGAATGTGCGAGGAAAACGGGAATCCGCACGGATATTATCCGCGGTGAAGACGGATATCTGGCTTTGCAGCTCAAGCAATTCGGAAAGATTGCATTTGTACGGAAAAGACGTGCGCGTGCCGTCACCGGATATGGGACGGTGGGAGCCGACGGAACTTTGTTCAATAGTTTCAAGGTGCGTGTCGTCAGCAGATTAAAAGGTATCGGAGGACTGTTCACCCAAAAGAAGGAATATAAGGATGAGGAGAGTAATCTAGTAAAAAAGAAGTAAGAAAGGAAAGCCTATGTGCAAGAATCTCAATATCGGTATCGTTTTATTTTTAATTATTGGCTTAGTTATGTCGGGATGTATCCGCAAACTGAATCTATATCAAGGAGATAAAGACGAGGATGAAAACAAGGATAATGGAAAGAGGCAGGATGTCATCTGCGAAACGGAATTCATATACCCGTTCGGTAATGAAACAGCCGATAAAGAAATAGAAATAACCATTCACCTGAAAGCAGACAGACAGGTAGGATATCTGTATACGGAAATACCAACATTGAAATATAACAAAGATTGGCTGTTTCTGATGACACAAGACGACTGTATGCATTCAGCCTTTTCATATACATGGGCTGCCATTCATGGCAAACCTTTATCTTATATTTACTACTGCGATCTGGCTCATCTGCAAAACGGTGATTTGCCTCCTGATTATTATTCATTAGGAAAAACATTAGCTACCACCAATGGTACCGGACAGGAAGTACGTTTCTCTTTCGGAACTACCGTGGCTGCCGATGATGATTTAATGAACACACAAACATGGGTACAAAATGGATATACAAGAGATTATTTCCGCTTTTATAAAAAGACAATGTTAGTATGGGGCAACTTGCAGGAAATGATGAATTACGGAGTAAGCATCGCTTTCCATGACTTGAATCTACCTGACGAAGATAAAACAGAAGATAAGTTGCTGGCACAATTTCCTGTTGCTCAAAGCATGATACGTGAGAAACTGAATAATCGAACTTGTAAAATGCTGGCAGAGCCTAATGGAGATAAAAATTATATCAAAGCGGCTTTGAGATATGATAAAATCAGAACCCTGTGTGCACAAAGCGGAGCTACAAAACTCTATCCATTTCAAGAAAACGGAGATATTGAACAAGTAGTGATCGAAAGAGCTTTCTATGACCCACCCGAAGGTAGCGGGCTGACAAATCCGGATATGATTAAGGCGGCTATTCTCAAGGAAATGGAAAATCCAAAAGAAGAGCGGGCAGCTATTTCTATAGGTGCCCATAATACAGATACCGGTTGGGTGAACTTCTTGGAATGGCTCAACGACACATACGGACGAGATGGTGACGACTCTATGTGGTTTACCAACCAGGAAGAATATTATGAATATTATTACTATCGTTTGCACAGCAAACCGGAAATCAAACAGGTAAATACGCACACGTGGAAACTGACACTAAATCTGAATGGAGAGGACTCCGCTCCTTTCTATTACCCTTCCGTGACTGTAAATATTTTCGGGCTTAAAATGGAGGACATTGAAAGCATAAAATCAAATGAAGATGTTACAGGACTCTCTTATGGTGACCATAAAGATTTCTTCATGCTAAATATCGACTGCCGAAAATACCTGGCGGAACACGCCGAGAATTTCGTGAAACGATATGAAGCGAATCCGACAGATGTTTCTGCCAAAGCGGACGCCAACTACTTTGTGAATATGCTGAAAGATTCGGATAAAAAGACGGAGTTGAAGAAACGAATCGAATAAATGGCCGGACGCAAAACGAACTGTTAAGCTATTTGGGCATAAACGAATAAAAAAGATGGAACGTAGAGAAAGAAAAAGAAGAAGTAATAAACAAATATAATTATGAACGAAACCATGACCCTTTGTCTTGAAATTATTTTCTGGCTTGCCCTGTTCGTTGTGTTCTACACCTATTTGGGCTACGGAATTGTGCTTTATATTCTTGTCAAGTTGAAAGAGCTTTTCGTGAAGCCTGTGAAGCGTTCGTTGCCGGCATCGGACGCAGACCTGCCGGAAGTTACCCTCTTCATTACGGCATTCAACGAAGAAGATGTAGTGGACGAGAAGATGGAAAACAGTCTTGAGCTGGATTATCCTGCGGACAAGCTGCACATCGTATGGGTGACGGACGGAAGCGATGACGGTACGAACGAACGATTGCAGACGCGTTGGCAGGGGAAAGCGACCGTACATTTCCAACCGCTCCGGCAAGGTAAGACGGCTGCAATGACACGTGGAATGACGTTGGTGGATACTCCACTCGTTGTTTTTACGGATGCCAACACGATGGTGAACCGGGAGGCAATACGGGAAATCGTGCTTGCTTTCCAGGATCCGAAAGTGGGCTGCGTGGCTGGTGAAAAACGGATTGCCGTGCAGACAAAAGACGGGGCGGCTGCCGGTGGTGAAGGTATTTACTGGAAATACGAATCAACCCTGAAAGCACTTGATGCACGGCTCTACTCTGCCGTAGGAGCAGCAGGCGAACTGTTTGCCGTGCGTAACGAGCTGTTCGAAGCGATGGAGCCGGATACGTTGCTCGACGATTTTATTCTTTCACTCCGGATCACAATGAAAGGTTACACCATCGCTTATTGTACGAATGCTTATGCCATCGAAAGTGGTTCGGCAGATATGCGCGAAGAAGAAAAACGAAAAGTGCGCATCGCTGCGGGAGGATTGCAGTCTATCTGGCGGCTTCGTCCGTTGCTGAATCCTTTCCGTTACGGGATACTTAGCTTTCAATATACGTCGCACCGGGTATTGCGATGGTCTATTACTCCGTTCCTGTTGTTTGCGCTCTTCCCGCTGAATATTGCGATTCTGCTGTTGGGTGGTTCCACGATATTTTACGGAGTGCTGCTTGCCATGCAGGTTCTTTTTTACGGGTTGGGATATTGGGGATATTACCTATCTACGAAACAGATAAAAAACAAGTTGCTCTTTATCCCCTACTACTTTTTATTTATGAATGTCAATGTGCTGAAAGGCATCCGCTATCTCAAGAAGAAAAAAGGAAGCGGAGCTTGGGAAAAGGCGAAGCGCGCCGAAAAGTAAGAACAAATGCCATAATCTTTTGTTATCCTTATAGGAGACATAAGTCTCTATTATCTAATAAAGAACAGACATGGACAGAATATTACATGATGCGAATAACGCACAAAGAATATTGAAACTGACGGCAGATACAATGCTATTGGTTGACAGGCATGGCGTCTGCGTAGACATTGAGCCTCATTGTGATCTATGGTTTCTGCAAGAGGATATACTTTTAGGAAAAAATATATTTGAGCTTTTACCGGAATATACAAGAGAGAGGGTGATGCCCATCTTTCAGATTGTGCTCGAAGAGCAGCGTAGCATCAGCAAGAACTTCAAGCTGGTGCTGAATGACGAAATTTTCTACTTCAAATGCCTCATGTTTCCGTATGATGGCATGGTGCTTTGCCAATATCGCGACATCACGCAAAGAAGCAATGTAAAAAGACGGTTGGAACAAGCAAATCTCACCCTGCGGGCCATCCAAAAGGTAGCCCAGATAGGACAATGGGCGTACAATACGAATCAGAATATTTTCCATTATTTGGGTTATACAGGCGTTTTGTGTGAGGAAAGTGTGCAGAATCTCGCCATTGAAAAATATGTGGAACTGATTGTAGAAGAAGACCGTCAGAGTTTCAGGGAATGGTGTCGGGTGAACGAAAGGGAGCTCAACATGGAGAGCATCAGCTATCGCGTCCGACTGAACGGGGAAATCTTCTATATGCGTATCCAGACTTATTTGCGTGAAGAGCGCCCCGACGGCAGTTTCAACATCGAGGGGTATATTCAGAATATTACGGACATACAGCATCGCAGAAATGACATCAATACGTTGACGCACGCTATCAACAACGCCAAAGAGAGTATCTTTGCCGCCAGACCCGATGGCACGATTATCTTCGCCAATCGTCGTTTCCTGCACAATCACGGTATTCCCGAAAGTGAGGATATCAGTCAGTTGAAAATCTACAATGTCGCCGCAGATATGCCTACGCAAGAGGCTTGGGACGAACGTTGTAAAGATGTCATACACGGTGGCAGCAGTAACTTTGTGGCTCATCATCCATCGAAAATCAATAAAGGTATATTGGCTTACGAAGGTACGATGTACAACGTCACCAATGACTCCGGAGAAGAAAGTTACTGGTCGTTTGCTCATGATATTTCCGAGAGGATTCGATACGAAGCCCAAATCAAACGGCTCAATCAAATCATGGATACGACAATCAATAATCTCCCCGCGGGGATTGTTGTGAAGGAGATCAACAATGATTTCCGGTACATTTATCGAAATCGGGAGGCTTATAACCGCGATCTTTACAAGAACGATCCTGTCGGTAAGAATGACTTCGATTTCTATCCGCCTATCGTGGCCGAGAAGAAGAGACAGGAGGATATTCAAGTGGCCACCAGTGGAAAAGGTATGCACTGGACGGTGGAAGGAAAGGATCGGAACGGAAACCTGATTATCCTTGACAAGCGGAAAATCCGGGTGGATGGGGACGAACTGTCTTCGCCTATCATCGTCAGCATCGAATGGGATGTCACGGAACTGGAAATGATGAAGCGGGAGCTACTGTCTTCGAAGGAAAAGGCGGAAATGTCTGATAGTTTGAAATCAGCTTTCCTTGCCAATATGAGTCATGAGATACGTACTCCGCTGAATGCTATTGTGGGGTTCTCGCATCTCATTGCCGAAAGTGATGATGCGGAAGAACGAAAGACGTACTACAACATCGTAAACGCGAACAACGAGCGTCTTTTGCAACTTATCAACGAGATTCTCGATCTCTCGAAGATTGAATCGGGAACTATCGAGTTTTCCTTCGGACCGGCTAGTCTCCATAATCTCTGCCGGGAAGTGTACGATGCCCATATATTCCGTACGCCGCAGGGAGTGAGTCTTGTCTATGAGCCTTCGGACGAGAGTCTGGTGATTGAAACGGACAAGAATCGGGTATTCCAGGTGATTTCGAATCTGATTGGGAATGCTGTTAAATTTACGAAAGAAGGAAGTATCAGTTATGGTTATAAGTTGGTGGACAACCAGATTGTTTTCCACGTAACAGATACAGGGACGGGAATTGAGCCGGAGAAAGTGGGACGTGTGTTCGAACGTTTTGCAAAGTTGAACAATCATGCGCAGGGCACAGGATTGGGGTTATCTATCTGTAAGTCTATTGTTGAGCGTCTCGGGGGCAAGATTTCCGTCAGCTCCGAATTTGGTAAGGGAACGACGTTTACATTTACTTTGCCGTACACGATCGCAAATCCTGCAAATGCAGTTCCTTCAAAGAAAGAGAATGGTGAAGGGAACATTGCTGGGATAGCATCTGCCGGAAAAGCTGTTGATTCGAGTGTTGACAGTTCTGTAAATACACGGCATGCCTGTATTTTGATTGCCGAAGATACGGACAGTAACTTCGACTTATTGGAGGCCATTCTAGGTAAAGACCATCGGCTTATACGTGCGCATGACGGAATGGAAGCTGTCACGATGTTCGATGAGGTGAAACCGGATCTTATCTTGATGGACATCAAGATGCCGAATCTGGACGGACTGGAAGCTACAAAAATCATCCGTGAACTGTCTGCCACTGTTCCTATCATCGCTCAAAGTGCCTTTGCATACGAACAGGATCGGAAAGCGGCTGAAGAAGCGGGGTGCAATGATTTTATAGCTAAACCGATAGCGGATGATAAGCTGAAAGCTATGATTCATAAATGGTTGTCGCCTCCGTAAAAGGGCACATATTATAGAGTACATATTGTATAGAAAACGCTTTAATAGTGATATAATCACCCAATAACTTAGATTAGATGAAAGCCTTTTACAGACTGTTTTATTACATATCCATCGTGCTGACCAGTATTTTGGCAGGAGTTACCATTGCGGGCGCCTTCGTAGGTAATGCCGCACCGGACAGTTTCAAATTTATGCCTTTCATCGGTTTGATTTTACCGATACTTTTGTTGGCTAATCTTGCTTCTGTCATCTACTGGACGATCCGTTGGCGGTGTTGGGTTTTCATCCCTCTGATTGCTATATTTAGTAACTGGAGCTATATTAGTTGTGTGATTCAATCTCCTTTTTTCAGCCCGGCTTCGGCTCCAATGGTCAAAATGAACGCGTATACTCCTGGTATTCTAACTGTTGCTACTTACAACGTTGACGCTTTTAATCATGAGCATACCGGTTATTCATGCAAAGAGATAGCCTCTTACATGAGAAATCTGCAAGCAGATATTCTCTGTTTTCAGGAGTTTGGTATAAACGATGAGTTTGGTGTAGACAGTATAGCTGCGGTTCTTTCTAATTGGCCGTATCATTTTATTCCTATTTCTCCCGAGGGTAAACATTTGTTGCAGCTGGCTGTTTTCAGCCGTTACCCCATCAAGGAGGAGAATCTTATCGTCTATCCTGATTCGAAAAATTGCAGTCTCTGGTGTGATATTGAGATTAATGGCCGTATCATCCGCCTGTTCAACAATCATCTCCAAACAACGGAAGTGAGCCAGAACAAGCGCAAACTGGAAAAGGGACTCCGCACGGATGATTCTCAAAGGGTGGAACGTGCTGCTTTGGGATTGATTGACGGATTACATGAGAATTTCCGGAAACGTGCCGTACAAGCTAATACTCTAAAGCAACTGATAGCTGCTTCCCCCTATCCTACTATCATCTGCGGTGACTTTAACTCTCTGCCGTCTTCGTATGTTTATCACACTGTAAAAGGTGATAAGTTGCAGGATGGTTTTCAGACGAGCGGTCATGGGTATATGTATACTTTCAAGTTTTTCAAGCATCTGTTAAGAATCGACTATATTCTCCATTCACCGGAACTGAATAGTACGGGTTACTTCTCGCCGGATCTTACTTATAGCGATCATAATCCGGTGGTGATGAGGGTGAAGTTATAAAAGAAGATAAGAAATCCCTTATATTAGTTTCTTCATAAGAATGAATGGAACTATAAATAAGGGATTCTTTTCAAAATGACTTTAGACTAAATAGACTTCATTTTATTGTCGTTCAATTTTCCCAATATGGCCAATTTCTAAATTCAGGAGTAATTCCAAAAGTTTTTATTATAATTGATGAAGGAGCTCCATTTTTGGGAGATACTTTAACTGTAAAACGCACTGAAAATGGCCAAGGCCAATAAGGTCCACGCTGGTGGCCATATATGTCAGTAATTCCGCACCAATTAAAATTTTCGGGGGAACATACAACATCTCTTATATACACAACCTCTTGTTTCATAATTTCAACATCTGCAATCTCCTCTACTTCGGGATTTACTACCAAACAATTAGAAAAATCAATAGTTTTTGGAAAATAAAAATAATAATTATATCCATCTAATATATCATGACCATACACTGGATCTACCTCATAAAATTTTTCATCATAATATTCACTAATCACCAATTTGGGCTTCTCGCGTAAGTATAGAACGCCTAAACTTTTATCATATAATGGAACAAATCCAGTAGCTTCCGATGTAATATTCGTGCCTGGTATCCAAAATGAGACAGGAGTTGAAGGAAAGGCACCACCCTCTGTCCCAGTACCCTTCAGCTCAATTTCAGCCTTCAATGTCAAGCTAATAGGTGTAGGAGTAGAAGAACTACCACCTGCAACGGCACTTAATAATCCCATTATTGCACCAGGGATGTTTCCCGATGCAGCAGATAAAGCGGCAGAAACTCCTTTTGCCACGTCTTTAAATATCTTGTTAGACAATCCCAGTTTATTTTCTCCAGTTTCTGCATTAATAGTATTATGAGTGATTAAATCCTTTCCAACTCCTGCCAACACACCAGTACCCACAGCCTTACCAACACCTAATAAGGGTTTAAACAAATTTGATCCTGATGCACTTCCAATTGTTCCATTAAGACTGCCTGTTATATTCCCTCCTAGACTTATCTGTTGAACATTATAATAATTTAAAGTCCAGCTAAACTGAATATCCTTATATGGAATATCAGCTAAATTGGGATCATAAGCCAGTTCATATTGCATCATATACCAACGATTAGCAGCCAAAGGTAGAGAACCATCCATAGGAGCCGGTTGCATTTGCATATATTGCTTATTAGGCTCCTTATCCAAATCTATAATATCTTGCCCCAAATAATTTAAAATAGATGTTTTACGATTCGAAACAACAGTTATACCATCTTGAATATATGATGAAGTCGTAACAAATGAAGTTGTTAAATATAAATAGATACGCATTATTCCCCTATATTTATTATAAAGTACAAAATAAGGATTTACCAAAGGAGCAGTTACATTCGAATCGAATGTATTATACAATAATTCCCATCCATCAAATGCTTTTCTATCATTGACTATATCAATTCCATACGTTCCAACCAAACTTCCTTGTCCGGACCATGGGGAAGGGATTCGAGACTGCATTGAAGGAGTAGGCATCCAGTCTGCATTTTCCCAATCAAATACAGGAGTCGGTACAGCTCGTGTTTGAACTTTCGTCGCATTACTATTATCACTCAACTCTTCAAATTCATTGTCACTACAACTACCAATAGAGAAACCTATAAAAAGGCTTAGAACGAACAAATAAATGAAGTACAAAGGGCTAACAATTGCTTTCATAATGTTCTAGTTTAAAGTTAATGACTTGATATGAAAAACAAAATGTCGATTGAATACGACAACAGAGAGAAGTCTTTATATTTCCATAGGCTATAATGTTTATGTGTCTCAAATATAAGGAATAAAATTGACAGGGCAAAGGCAAAAACAATATATTTTACAAGAAAACATATAATACATTACAAATAGAAATAATTAGTACATAGCTTTGGGGGCATTTTAATGCCTCACACTCCTGTTTGATATAAAAAAGCCGGACAACTCAAAGTCACCCGGCTTTCTAATATTATGAGATTAATTCTCAATTAGTTAAAAATGTAGCGTACACTAAATTGTACCGAATAAGTAGATCTAAAACTTTGATATGTCCGATATGTATCGGTCAACACATTGCTTCCATTCTTATTCATAGTAAACTCTCCATTCTTATAATTAAGCAAAGAAGTATTATTCACTTGTTTATATACTCCCCAGCTGTTATTAAGTAAGTTAGGAAGATTCTTGATATCTACACCCACCTGTAGAATGTTCTTCTTTCCATTAACATTCAAGAAGAAGTCCTGATTCAATTTAAAATCAATCTGATGATGCCACGGCATTTTAGCTCCACCTCTCTCTGTATATTTACCCTTGCGACTTTTCAAATAACTATCTTGGTTAATGTAATTCCAAAAATCATCTTTTTGATCTTTAGCTGCATAAGTAACATTACCTGATTTATCTTTTGAATCTACAAAATTCCAGCTGTCTAATTCTTCACGTGTTGCAGGAACATACAACAGATTATTTGCTCCATAATCACCAACCACATTTCCACCAAAAGTATATGAATAACGACTGTATGAATAACTACCAGCAAAACCCATTTGCATACCTTCATACAATAGTGATACACTTGTTGCAAAATGCTTTCCATATTCTTTGCGATATCCGATTGTCGCTAATACTCTATCTGGTGCTACATAAGTACCATATCCCAATTCATGTTCATTAATACCATTAACAGAATAAGTATTAGTCTTATAAGCAGACGTTACCTGATCACCAATACCATCACTGTAAGACCGTGCCTTTGAGTGAGTATAAGCAAATGATACATCAAGACCAAAATCAAAATTCTTACGTAATTGTGCAGAAATAGAATAATAGTATGCACCCTTTTTCCAATTCTCTAACAAATATACATTTTGATATTTATTTCTCCAAGTTGCATCACTATACATTGTATATGTATTACGTACATCCCCCGGAGCTAGAGTTACTGTCGTTTCAGATGGTTTGTAACCTGTATTGGAAACGACTACAGGATTATAATCGCGACTATAAATACCCTCAACTGTAAAATCAATATCACCAGGCAATTTCATATCAAATGCTAAAGATGTTTTCCAAGTGGATGGCATCTTCAAATTTGTATCAATAATAGTTGGAGATTGTGGAGCTACAACTTCATTCGGAGTAAATTTTCCATCATAAAGATCTTTCAAAATATCATTTACATTTGTATGGAAATCGGGTTGTTTACCTGTATTAGCATCCACCTTATTATAAAAATATTGCGTTTGCCCAACATTTGAGTTTCCGACAGCAGATACTAACCATACGAACGGCAAACGTCCCACAAATAATCCTGTACCACCACGAAGCACATATTTACGTTCGCCTGTCAAATCCCAGTTAAAACCAACACGAGGTGATACAGAAAGCTTAGCATCAGGTAACTGATCAGTAGAATAACGAGTACCTCCAAAATCCAATTTTGCAAAGTCTTCATTATAGTTATTCTTCAATGAGGGATAAATTGGTAATTCAAAGCGAAGTCCACCTGTAACCTTAAGATTTTCAGACAATGCTATTTCATCCTGCAAATATAGAGAGAATTGTTGAAATTTCATTTCTGCATAAAACTGTGATAAATCCGCAGCATTAGAGTGAGTTATACCAAAAGCAGCAGGTTTCTTACCATTTACAAAATCATCCCATGAGCTATAAACATAGTAACCTCCACCAGCTTGCATATAGCCATTTGTAGCCTTAGTATGTTCATACTGGAAACCAGCCATAAACTTATTTATCCCAACATTCCAATTAAACTCATCCGTTACTGTATATACTGAAGTTTTACGCAAATTACCTTGTGTAAATACATCCATACCAAAACCTGCATATGATGCACCATCTTTTAATATATCAACGGTCGGAAATGGATTACCGTCATATTCACGTGGCTCATTCTGATAAGAATATGCAAAACGTAACATATTATTCATAGCTCCATTAGCGAAACGAGAGTTCCATTCACCAGCTACAGATGTAAAATCACGCACTTGATAATAGTTTGAGTTCTCAAAACTCATAGAATATTTAGTACTACGTCCAGAGTCCTTTCCTTTTGGAATACCCAATCCTGTATCACCTGGATAAATATCATCAGCACTCAAAGGACTAGTAGAGCTTGATGGGAAATTTGAATCTTTTGTATGAGTCTTTGTAAAACGGAGACTTAACTTATTATTCAGATTAGCATTCCAATCCAAACGAGCCATAATACGATATGCCGGAGTATTTACAGAATAGTTATTATAACGTCCTGGATCATAGTTATATTTCTCTTTCAAATATTGTCTCATATCATTCAAGCCAACCCAAGTCTCATTTCCGTCAACAATTGTATTTTCAACAGGACGACGTACATTTCCCGTATATTCTTGATCTAAAGATGTACGTGGTTGATAACTTGAACCAGCTGTTACATTGTCCTCATATTCTCCATTCACAAAAAAGAACAACTTATCTTTAATTATAGGACCACCAAAACTTGCACCATAAGTATAATACTGTGATTTTGAACGAGTCAGTTTATAATCCTCAACCCTATCACCACGCAGGTTCTCATTATTAAAATAACCATAAACCGTTCCACGGAATTGATTATCTCCTGAACGAGTTACTGCATTAATTGCCCCCCCTGTAAAACCGCTCTGACGAACGTCGAACGGAGTTACAGCCACTGTAACTTGTTCCAAAGCATCCAAAGATATTGGAGATCCGTTAGCCGGGAGATTACCTCCTAATCCGAATGTATTATTAAAAGCAGCACCATCAACTGTTACAAATGACTGACGATAGTTACCACCACCTACTGCAAAACCGTTACCAACATCAGCACCTTGTGGAGAAAGACGCATGATATCGCTAATACTACGAGAAATAGTCGGAGTACTATTAATCATATCACGATTGGCATTCATAATAGCACCTGCTCTGTCAGACTTCATATTACTCTCTTTAGAAGCAGTCACTACTACTTCGTCCAACAGTTCTGAACTCTCTTTTAAAGAAACATTTAAAACATAATTCTCTCCCAGTAAAAGATTAATTCCCTTGTAAATTGCTGTTTGATAACCAACATAAGAAATTTCTACTTTGTAAAGGCCGCCGGTACGCATACCCTGCAGATTAAATTGACCACTGACGTTAGTCACTGTACCATAACGAGTGCCTGATGGTTCGTGAACCGCAACGATTGTTGCTCCAATGATTGGTTCATCTTGTGCGGTCACTTTACCACTCATCGTGGCTGTTGTAACCTGCGCGCTCATCGTGACGGTAATAAATAACATTACTAGCACTAAGAAAGATCGCATTCTCTTTAACATAAATGTAGTTGATTAGTTAATATAAATTGTTTGCTTTTAAAAACTGTGCACAAATATAATTAATAATATTTAGAACTACATTACGATTATACTACAATTTTTTAAGAGAGATAAACGTTTTCCCTTGTTATAAAACGATAAAGGCTCCACAATATTTGCAGAGCCTTTTATTTTGAAACAGAAAGCATTAGAAATGCTTCAATCTATTACTTTATACTAGTCAGTCATTAACTTTCTATAACGAACACGCTTCGGCTCTTCATTTCCCAAACGTTTCATTTTGTTTTCTTCGTATTCTGAATAAGACCCTTCGAAGTAGAATACATTGGAGTCTCCTTCAAAAGCAAGGATGTGTGTACAGATACGATCGAGGAACCAACGGTCATGCGAGATAACTACAGCACAGCCGGCAAAATCTTCCAGACCTTCTTCCAAAGCACGCAATGTGTTTACATCAATATCATTGGTAGGCTCATCGAGCAACAGTACATTGCCTTCTTCTTTCAAAGCCATCGCCAAGTGTAAACGGTTTCTTTCACCACCGGACAGTACACCGCAAAGTTTTTCCTGATCGCCTCCGGAGAAATTGAAACGAGAAAGGTATGCACGTGCATTGATGTCACGTCCTCCCATGCGGATCAGCTCATTACCACCGGAAATTACCTGGTAAACACTCTTATTCGGATCAATGTCTCTGTGTTGCTGGTCTACATACGCCACCTTTACAGTCTCTCCTACTTCAAATTCTCCTTTATCTACTGTCTCCAATCCCATAATCAGACGGAACAGTGTCGTCTTTCCCGCACCATTGGGACCGATCACACCAACAATACCATTAGGAGGAAGCATAAAGTTCAAATCGTCAAACAACAGTTTATCGCCGTATGCTTTAGCCACCTGTTTCGCTTCAATGACTTTATTACCCAGACGCGGACCATTCGGAATGAAGATTTCAAGTTTTTCTTCTTTCTCTTTCACGTCTTCATTCAGCAACTTGTCATAAGAGTTAAGACGTGCCTTACCCTTTGCCTGACGGGCTTTGGGAGCCATGCGCACCCATTCCAACTCACGTTCCAGTGTTTTGCGACGTTTGCTGACGGTCTTTTCTTCCATTTCCATACGTTTTGTCTTCTGTTCCAGCCAGGAAGAGTAGTTACCTTTCCAGGGAATACCTTCACCACGGTCTAGTTCGAGAATCCATCCGGCAACATGATCGAGGAAGTAACGGTCGTGCGTCACGGCAATAACCGTACCTTCATATTGCTGAAGATGTTGTTCCAACCAGTCGATAGATTCTGCATCCAAATGGTTGGTAGGTTCGTCCAGCAAGAGCACATCCGGTTTCTGCAACAACAAACGACATAAAGCTACCCGACGACGTTCACCTCCGGACAGGTTTTCTACCGGCTGATCTTCAGGCGGACAACGGAGAGCATCCATCGCACGCTCCAGTTTGCTGTCCAGATTCCATGCATCAGTCGCATCAATGATATCTTGCAGTTCGCCCTGACGAGCAAAAAGAGCATCCATCTTATCCTGATCCTCGTAGTACTCCGGCAAACCGAACTTCTGATTGATTTCTTCGTATTCTGTCAGTGCGTCAACAATGGGTTGCACGCCTTCCATTACTACTTCTTTTACTGTCTTTGTGTTGTCTAAATAAGGTTCCTGTGCCAAGTAACCCACGGAATATCCCGGAGAGAACACCACTTCTCCCTGATAGGATTTCTCCAAACCGGCGATGATCTTCAATAACGTTGATTTACCGGAACCGTTCAAACCGATAATACCGATTTTCGCTCCATAGAAAAACGACAGGTAAATGTCTTTCAGCACATTCTTATTGGGGGTGAAAGCCTTGCTCACTCCCACCATCGAGAAGATAATTTTTTTATCGTCAGCAGCCATAATGTATGATTATATATTGTTGATAATGGCACAAAGATAAGAAAAATGTTTGAATTCTTTTGGAGTTATAAAAAAATGTTCTACCTTTGCACCCGCATTCGAAAGAAAGCACTGAAGGACCGATTCGCTAGCTCAGCAGGTAGAGCACAACACTTTTAATGTTGGGGTCCTGGGTTCGAGCCCCAGGCGGATCACATAAGAACAAAGCCAAACGGCGACAAAAAAGAGACAAGTCCTACAATATCAACGTATTGTAGGACTTTTTTTATTGTTTCAGTCTTGCCTGAAAGACAAAAAAGGGGCACGAAAAGACACGGTTGAGTATCCAAATCGTACCCCCTTCCCCCAAAAACGATTAGGGGGTACGATTGTCGGAAAATGGCTTACTTTTGACGTGATTTGTCTATACTCTATTTATCTCATTTACAGTGATTAAAATTAGTTTTGCAATCTAAAAAAGTGAGATTATGAAAAATGAAAAGAGTACATTCAGCGTATTGTTTTACCTGAAAAAAGACAAGATGAAAAAGAATGGTTTAGTACCCATTCATGCCCGTATCACAATCAACGGCAAACAGACCCAATTCAATACCAAGTTAGAGGTCTTAGAAACTAACTGGAAATCCGGCAGAGCCGTAGGCAAATCTATGGAGATACAAAGGCTTAATTCCATGCTGGACGACATCAAAGCTAATATCCGTTCACACTTCCATAACCAGTTGATGCGTGATAGCTATGTTACGCCCGAAAGCGTAAAAAATGCACTATTGGGAAAAGAGGAAGAAGCAAATACCATTATTTCTTTTTTCACCCAGCACAACGACCAATACAAGAAAAAGGTCGAAGCAGGAGAAGCCACACCCAAAACGTATAGCAGATACGAACTGACAAAGTTACGCTTAACTCAATACATGAAAGATGAATATCATGTATCGGATTTGCCTATACGCCAAATCAACAAGGTATTCATTGAAAACTTCTACCTATATATAATAAAGAACCACGATTGTTCACCCAATACGGCAATGAAGTTTATCCAGCGTTTCCGCACAGTGGTAAATTTCGCACAGGGTACAGGGCTGATAACCGCAGACCCGTTCGCCCATTATAAACTGAAATTCGAGTATATAGAAAGAGGGTATCTTGATAAGGACGAAATAAGCAGGATATGCAATAAAGAATTTGCTTCAAAGCGTTTGGAGCAAGTACGGGATATTTTCATTTTTAGCTGCTACACGGGACTTTCATACGTGGATATATGCGAATTAACCCGCAACGATATACGTATGGCATTTGATGATAATCTGTGGATTATAAAGAAACGCCACAAGACAAAAGTAACATCAAATATCCGCTTGCTGGATATTCCTAAAGCTATCCTGAACAAATACGAGGGGAAACTTAAAAACGGTCAGCTATTACCTGTTATCAGCAATCAAAAGATGAATGATTACTTGAAAGAAATTGCCGTTCTATGTGGTATCGACAAAAATGTCACGTTCCACCTTGCCCGCCACACATTCGCCACGACCATTACTTTAGCCAATGGCGTACCCATTGAGAGCGTATCTAAGATGTTGGGACACACGGATATTCGTACTACTCAAATTTATGCAAAAGTCATTGATACCAAACTAAGCAATGATATGGACTTGCTGGCACAGAAAATCAATACCCAAAAGGTTGCTGCCATTTAGCAAATTAGTAACTGGTCACAACTCGTGACCAGTTACCTAAAGATAGCTTATCACTTAACAACTTAAAATATAGGAATTATGGACTTACAAATCATTCAGAGCAAGATTTATGAAATCAGAGGTTGCCGGGTCATGCTCGACAGCGACCTTGCAGCACTTTACCAAGTGGAAACAAAAGCACTCAAACAGGCAGTCAAACGTAACATCGACCGTTTCCCGGAAGATTTCATGTTTGAACTTACCAAAGAAGAAACCGAATCTTTAAGGTCACAAATCATGACCGCAGAAAGAGGGACAGAAGACGAAACAAACTTGAGGTCACAATTTGTGACCTCAAGATGGGGTGGTTCCCGTTATCAGAATTTCGTGTTTACCGAACAGGGGGTGGCAATGATTTCTTCCGTGTTAAGAAGCGATACAGCCGTTAAGGTGAATATCTCCATCATGCGGGCTTTCGTCCTCATGCGCCAAATGTCAATCGGTTACGAGGAACTTCTTAGACGCATCGAAGAACTGGAACAGAGTACGGATGCACAATTCAGCGAAGTTTATCAAGCACTGACCCAGTTACTAAGCAAACCCGAACCGAAGCCACGCAAACCGATAGGATATAGAACCTATGACGAATAACGGTTTAAGGTATTCAGTTGTCTAAGGGGTGTCACCAGTGATACCCCTTTTTCAGTTCCCTAAAGTAATGTATCTCAATCACAAATTTTAGCAAAGTTACAGCCCGGTGGGGACAAATACCAAATCCGAGCCGTTCCGGTTTTCTAAAAAATCTCCACACCTACGGGTCGTATTTTTTGAAAAGATATGGTTGAAGTCCCCGCCAAACTGTGGGTGTCCGGCAAAATTTCTTATTGTTTAATTTAAAATTCAGTAGTCATGAAAACAACAGAATTTACCATGCCGGAAATCACTATCTCTTATAAAGACAATGTAAAAGCATCCGAAAGGGTGAAAATACTCTCATCCGAAACGTCCTATTCTTACCTGAAAACGTTCTATGCGGAATGTATGGAACACCACGAAGAAAGCTATGTAATGTTCCTCAACCGGGCTAACAAGGCTTTAGGCGTTTCCCTTATCTCTAAAGGCGGGATGGCGGAAACTGTAATGGACGTGAAAATCATCCTGCAAACCGCCTTAAAAGTCCATGCTTCGGGCATAATCCTCTCACATAACCATCCATCGGGCAACCTACGTCCGAGCGAACCGGACAAACAAATTACCTCAAAAATTAAGGAAGCGTGTAAATACTTGGATTTAGTTCTGTTAGACCATATCATCTTAACGGATGAACGCTATTACAGCTTTACGGACGAGGGGCTTTTATAAGCCCTTTTTTAGTTTCTTAAATGCTATTGAATTTGTGCATTGATTTCGTTTCTGAACCTCATTGGATTAGCTATAAACTTAAATATATTGGTAGCCCCACCCGTAGTTACGACAATAGAACCAAAGCCTAAAATACGCCCCATAATACTTTGATTAATCCGCAGTCCCTCACATTTACTTAAAATCAATTCGAGAGCGTCCCGGCTTAAAATGCCTGATTTCAAAATGACCTTTTTATTTGTGACAACATATTCAGCCCCTATCTTTAGGAGAACTCTTTTTATCAACTGGAATAGCCCCAACAATAACAAAAGTAAGCCGATATAATAAATGAAGCCTGTCTGTGCAGATGAAAAGAAAGCACCCAGTAATAGCAGTATTGCCGGATATACGAATATATACCAATGAATATCTGCCTTATATTTTATTTCTTCACCTGTTTGTAGGTTGTTTTGAATATAGCTCATAGTCTTTTTGAATTAATAGATTGCATCGTTTTATTATCAGGGGACAAAAGTACGTATTAATCAGAACGGTATAAAATAAATCTTAGGTTTTTCTTTCAGACCAAAACTTAAATTTTAAAATAAAACCATTTTTCCAGTTTCTCCTATTGTAAATCTTCCTCTTAGGCAGTCCCCAGCCGAAGCAGTCATTATCGTATCACATAGGCAAAGGTATTTCCGTGTTCTTCACGTCTTTGCAAGGTCAAGCCCTAAAGGGTTTAAACAAAAATCTTCCTGCTGTACTTCGTCCAGAGAGTATTTTTCTTTAAAATCTTGCAAAGCCTAAACACTACCCTTTAAAGCCTATATGAAACGAAAACGACCGCCCCGACCGGAAACGCATAAAAAAAAAGTCAGATTTACGAGAAACAGGAAAAAAGGTTATGAAACTCAACTCCCTTACCTCTCAAATCCGCATAAATTAAAAAATACAGAAGTCATGGAAGCAGTAACATTATCAGAAGCAAGAGTTTATGTAGGTACTTACAACAAGTATAACAACGGTTCACTTTTCGGCAAGTGGTTAGACCTTTCCGACTATTCGGATAAGGACGAATTTTTAGAAGCGTGCCGGGAACTGCATAAGGACGAGCAAAACCCGGAATTTATGTTTCAGGACATCGAGGACATACCCGAAGCCCTGATTTCCGAAAGTTGGCTTTCCGATAAGTTCTTTGAGCTACGGGATGCCATTGAAAAGCTAAGCGAAACCGAACAGGAAGCGTTTTTCGTATGGTGCGACCATCACAACAGCGATATAAGCGAAGCAGATGCGGACGACCTTGTTTCTTCCTTTGAGGACGAATATCAGGGAGAATATAAAGACGAGGAAGATTACGCCTATGAAATCGTAGAGGAATGTTACGAACTGCCGGAGTTCGCAAAAACCTACTTTGATTATTCCGCTTTTGCCCGTGACCTGTTTATGACTGATTACTGGATGGATAACGGTTTTGTTTTCCGTTGCGCCTGATTATTAACCGGGTGGAGCAATCCACCCACAACACACCAAGACAATGAAAGTATATAATAAGATAACGACTTTTTTACGATGGTTTATACTTGCTTTTATCATCTATCAGGCAGCCACCAGCACCGCCGGAATGTGGATAGCCCTAACCATAGGCTTTTTTATTATCCGGTTCGTTCTCCGGCTGTTTATCTCTGCCGTTTACCTGTTTTGCATGGCGATTATTTTCATTGTGCTGCTTTCACTTCTGATTATCTGATAACTCATTATAAATTATACCAATATGGAAACTTTAAACAAAAACGGGGTAAGCATTACCCAAACACCGGGAGAAGAAAAATATGTAAAATGCTGTTTGGGCGCATTCAGGGGACAGATTTATTTCCAGTATGATTATCGCCATACAGATATGGAACTGTTCAGCACAGTAGCTAAAACGCTTGACGAATGCCGCAAACAGCGGGATGAATGGATAGCGAAAAAAGAAAAGAAACAATAACGATAAAAATAAGTACATTTATGAAAACGACAGAAGTAAATAACAAGATTATCGGCAGACGTTGCAAGTGCATATTTACCGGATTGTTGGTAACGGGTGTTATCGAGGACACCACAGAGGATAAATATACGGTCAGCGTGAAAGTACGTTTCGACACGCCGCACCAGTGGGGTGATGAATTTTATTCCTATGACTGGTCTTTCGGACGGAAAGCAGACGGTTCCGGCTCTTTGAAGTATTTGGAACTGTTGCCGGACAAAACAACATTCGATGCAATGATAGTCACTTTCGGCGACCCCATCGGCACATTAGACACTATTTTTGAAGATGTGAAAACATGGGGTGTCTGTTCCTTGAAAGGATGGATAGACAGCTACGAAAGCACCCGTTTCACTCCCATAGGCACAGATAAGGCAGTGATAACAAGTGAATATAATATGGAATGTGTAAAAGAGTGGCTGGAACATAACACACCCATAAAGAACATTATAATCGGTTAATGAAGAACGGCGGCATTTGCCGCCGCTACTTTCTTTCAGTGAGCCGAAGCGGACAAAGAAAGATAGCAAAGAAACCTGTTTCCATTCCCTATAAAAAAGATAATCCGCCGGGAAATACCCGCCGGATTATCTATCATAACGTTACGCATAACGTATCATTCCAATTCTTCGCCCCACAGTTCTTTATCTGTTGGAGCGTGTTTCATTTCATACCAGCACCAGCAACCAGCCAGCAGGTAAAGGGCAATCAAAGCCAATACCATAAAGATAATGCACTGTTATTCCTCATGGTGCAGAAAAGTTACTTTCAGAACACATACCATTTCTTCATCTTCGGCATCAAATTTCCATGTCCGTTTTTTGACAACCATTTCATTGTCATAATCGAACCATTCCAGCACGGGTGCATCATCTTCTTCATCCACCCATTTGAAAGCCTGATTGGACGGTGTTTTTCTTAATTCCGCCCGGTCAAATTGGGAAATGCTTTCTTTATCCACTATCACAATGTCACCGACTGCCGGAACTGCATCTGTTTTCCATGTGGTATTTACAAAGAATGAAATACCGTTTATATCCAATTCTATTTTAACCATACTCTTTTTACTTTATTTGTTTTCTTCTTCCTTGTTATTGTCATTATTGAATGAAAACGTCAGTTGTTCCACCTGCCCGAAGCTATCCTGAAAATACACATCTACCGTCTGTTGGTCGGTTGATGCGGAAGTATAATAAAGCCGGAATATTTCGCCCGGAAGCGTGTATAGGTCATTCGGCAGTAAAACCGTCCCATCGGACATTTTCAGTATTCCCGCCCCGTCCGGCTGGAAATAACGGATGAAATACTTTGTTTCCTCAAACCGTCCGTCCCGGTGAAGCTGGCAGCGTATTTCCGCCGTTTCACCCACCTTTAATTTCTTCGGTACTGGCATCGTTTCAATACTGAACGGGTAAGACTGCTGTATATCCACATCGTCATTACACGCACCCACAAATAAGATGGCGGCCATTACATAGCAGCCCATCAAAATACGGCTTAAAATCTTTCTCATATACATTATATATAATAGGTTAGTTTATCACATTATAAATTTCAGCCCCACGCCGAACTGTGTATGGAACTTTCCAACGGAAGAACCGAACAGGCATCTTTCCCGTGCGTTAATAAGGAACACCACCCGGTCAGTAATATAACTCTCCAGTTCCAGTGTCAGCGCACCGCCATAAACAAAACCGTCCTTATCGGTCAGGGTCGAGCCATCGGGCAGCAATTTATCGCCCCAGTTGCTTGTTTCATACCCGGCAAGTGCGGACAATCCCAGCGAGAGAAAAAAGGTTTTCTTCCGGTCGGAAAGGAAATTCAGATAGTAACCGCCCTCGCCTGTAAACTGGCTGACTGGAATTTGCAAATCCTTGTAGGGGTAATGCTTTTCGAGGTATTCCCCGCCGATAACCCACCTGTTCCCGTTTTTTGTATAAGTGGAAAGAGCCGCCCCGAAGTAATAAGCGAAATCGCTTTTACTGTTCCAGTGAACACCGTCCGCCATGCCGCCCGTAACCTGCAAACCTTTCATTCCCGGCAGACATCTTTGTGCATGTGCCTGGTTAAAAGTCAGGCACAGCACAAAAAGGGATATAATACAGCATATCCTTTTCATGTTCATTTGATTTTAAGTTCGTTAATCACTTTGGCTGCCACGACATCCGAGTTCTCAACCCGGATAGTTTGGTGTCTGCCCCCGTTCTTTTCCACCAGTTCGATAACTAATATCTTATCGTCAGGGATAGTGAACTGTGGAACGGTGTACACGGTGCGGACGGTACTTTTGCCGCCGATAACCAGTATCTCGTTATAGCTCCGTACCGGGTCAATCACCGTTTCCTGAATAGCCGTTCTTTTGGCTACCTTTTTATCCACAATTTTGAAACGGATGAAATCGGTATCAAACGGCACGTTTGAACTGTTCCTTACCTGTGTATGAAAATAGAAAAGCCCGTTATGCGCATAAATCCCCTTTACCAAAAACTGCACCCCGAAACGCTTGCATCCCAAATGCTTTATTTCCCGGTCATTGTTCTTGTAGATGGACTGCATAATCAGCTTTACCAAAAGCGGGCTTTCGCTGCCCAGTTCACGGAAATAGATGTTCATCCGGGTATGGCTGAAATCCGTTGTGTCCTCATTCTCCAAGAAATCTTTCATTTCGATGTTCAGCATTTCCGGTTCATGTGCGTACTTCGCATTAAAGGAATAAAAACTGCCATCCTCACAGATAACGGAAAAATTGGTTTCACCGGGAAAGCCCTCTGTTGTGGCTTTCACCCTGACAACATTTTCCGCCCCGTCCGCTTTTCCGGCAATAATGTAGTTACTGCCTAAGTCCACGTACTTAACGGCAGACGGGAAAATGATATGTACTGTTTTGGCGAATGTCACCTGCACGCCGTAAGGTGTCACCATTTGACGGTAAGGGAGTTTCTTTGTAATGCCTTGATACAAATCGTTACTTTGTGCTTTCACGGAAACCACGCCCATGATAAGAGCGAATAAAATCATTAACTTTTTCATTTTGGATTGAAATTTTTATGGTTGATAAATAAATTACTGTTGTTTGGCGTAAAGCATCACCTGATAGTTCGCTTTCAAGTGTACTTTTACCGTTCTGAACTTCTTGGCAAGGTATTGCGACCCGCCTTGCATCAAGCCCCTTGTAATATCCATTGCGACCTGTTGCCCTGCACTTTGCGCAAAGGAAATGCTCGTTCCCAGTCCCGCACCGATATTCGCCATCGCTTCTTTTGCCGCTTCCTGTTCCAGTGACGAGGGTACGGAAAGCCCCTTTTGCCCGTCACTGTCATACACGGCAAGTTCCACCGGAATGATGTTACCCGCATATTCGAGCGAGGAAATCAGTATATCGAGCCGTTCACCCTGAACTTTGGCACTTCCCGATACAAGGCTGTTTTTCGGAACAATGACATTGCCCGCTTGCAACGGTTCTAACAGTCGGAGCTTGACGGTCTGCCCGTCCGTCAGTGTTTGGTCGTTATGAATGCACGCCCGGATAGTGTTCTTTCCTATCGAATAACCACTGCCGACCGCCGTATTAAACCCGTAATTGCGTGGCTTACTGTATTCGGCGATAAATTCAGCGTTGCTCATGGGCTGCTGCAATCCTGAAACCGTCCTGTCCGATACCGATTTTACAGGTGTAGCGTTTCCGCTTCCTTTAACGGGTGCGGATGGCGTAACCTGTGCAATCTGTCCCGGCTGCAAACTTTGCCCGTTCTGTCCGTTCATGTATTTTGCCGCCAGTTCGTATGACTTTTCCATAAGTGCCACCTGTTCATCCATGCTGCCCGCCCCGTTTTCTTTGGCATCGAGCCGGGCAGTAAGTTCTTCCACTTGACGTTTGAGTTCCTCTTTTTCCTTGTCCTCTTTCGGCGTTTCATAGAAACTGCCTAACTGACGGTTCATGTCCCGGTAAGCCGCCGCCGAAGACTGGATAGAGGAACGGCTATTGTTCGGCGCACCCGCCCCGAAGTCAATCACGGCGTTTTTCGGCTTTTCCGCCGGAGCATCATCTATCAGGGTCAAATCTTCCCCGTTCCCGTTTTCCTCTCCCAACGAAAAGGCAAAATCCTGTAAGGAGCGCATCTTGTCCGCCTGTTTGTTCTCCATCTGTTCCTGTTCATAGGCTGTCTTTTTATCGCTGATTATCCCGTCCCCTTTGGGTTGCGGAATATCGGCGTTAAATCCGCCCACGCTTTCCACCTTTGCTTCATCCTTGTCGGACGGTGCAAAAATCAGGTACATAGACCCCAAGAAAACCAGTCCCATAAGCGGGTAAACCAGCATCTTCTTCCGTTGCTGTATCTGTTGCGGGGTAAGTTCCTTTTTCGTTTTTTCCTCTTTCTTCCTGTCCGTTTCCGGTGCAGGAACTTCATTCCTTACTTCTTTTTCTTCCATTGTCTGACTGATTAAAAATGTTCGTACTGTCTTTACCTTGTAGCTGTAACTGCCTGATATGCTCTATCCGTATGGTTTCGCCATTCTCTTTTCCTATCCGGTAAATGGATGATACCGTAAAGTAGATGGATAGCCCGCCGAAGAACAGGAGCATAAGCAGGATTACCGCCAGCCTTATTTCCGGTGTCATGTGCCCGCACAGGTGGCGGAGTTTTTCATCCGCCCAGTCCTGCACATGGGTAATCGCCTGATTCACCGGAGAGAGAATTTTCCGTATCATGGTTTACCGCTTTATGGTGTTCAAGTCCTTGTTTTCCGTTATCTCGAAACTTTCCATGATAAAGCCGTGCGGGTTGTTGTCACTCCTTACGGCGTTTAGCAACCGGCAACGGGTGACAAGGCTTCTTTCAGTTACACTACTTTCACGGATAATCATTTGGCGGGCATAGGTAGCCACTGCATACGGGTACACATCGAAATTGCAAGAAACACTGTCTATCCGTATGGTCTGGCTGATGTTACCGGAGATTATACGGTTATAATACCCTTTTTCCGAAAGGTCACGATAATAGTTGAATGCGCTCTTGTCGGCAAGGAACAGCGACCGTTTGATATTGCTTTCGATAGCGTTCTTATCCGGGGACAATGTAAAAAAGAGTTCGTGAAAACGCTTCACGTGTTCCCTTGCTTCGACCGGACGGTTTTGCGAGAGGTCTTGCGAAAGCGCAAGCATCAACGATTTACCGCCATCCAAGACATAAATCTTCTGCCGTTGCGCTTCGGCAAACGTGTAGGAGTTCCAAACCGCATAACCCGTTATCAAGGTACACATGACGACAAACACAATCCCGAAAAGCCGTATCTGTTTGAAACTGGTTTCAATGTTCTTTAAACTTTTAAATTCCATCTTGATTTTTATTTATTGGTTACTTTTGATTAGTTTACCGCCGACCCTGCCGCCAGCGTTCCCGGTTGCTGCCCCTGCCACTGCCCCGACACCGCTACCTGTCTTGTTAGCCGCACTGTTTATATTCCGGTTCATGTTACCCATTCCGCCCGCCTGAATAATCCAGTTCGATACGGTGGGGATGGTGAAGTAACCGATGATACCGATTATCATAAAAATGATGTACACGCTGTTGCTTCCGTCCGGTATGAAATTGGGGTCTGATAGTTCCTGAATATCCTTTTGAAGCATAAGCACCTGTATTCGGGCAAGAATGGAACTGAACAGGTCTGAAACAGGCAGCCACAGGTAAACGGAAATGTACCTTGTTATCCATTGGGTCAGTGTCGCCTGAAAGCCATCATACACGCTGATGGCAAAGGCTATCGGACCCAATATTGCCAGTACGATAAGGAAAAAGGTTCGGATAGTGTCTATCACAAGGGCTGCCGATTGAAAGAGCAGTTCCAAAAGTTCCCTAAACCAGTCCCGGACGGATTGCTTGATATTGTGGGCTGCCCTATCCATGTACATACCGCCCATCGTGGCAATATCTTTGGCAGACCATCCCAATTCGTCAATCTGTTTATCAAACGCTTCATCCGAAACAAGGTAAGCCGTTTCCGGATTGCGTACCATCGCTTCATATTCCAGCTTGTCCTTTTGTTCCCGATAGGCGTTCATATCGAAAGTCTGCGTTTCGAGCATGTTGTTGCACCCCTTGACTACTGGCGACATCACGCTGTTAATCGTACCCAGTACGAATGTGGGGAAGAACATAATACAGAAGCCAATCACAAAAGGACGCAGGAGCGGATAAACGTCTATCGGTTCGGCACTGGCGAGCGACTGCCATACTTTGGCAGCCACATAAAATAATGCGCCCAGTCCCGCTATTCCTTTGGCTACCCCCGCCATGTTCCCGCATAACGGCATCATGTCCGTGTACAGACTTCGTAAAATCTGATGCAGGTTGTCAAATTCGATTGCTAATAACATATCTTTGATTTATTAGAAGTTACCAGTAGCGTTCATCCGCCGAGCCGTAAAGAGCCATTACCCGGTCGGTGTCCTTTTTCTTTTTCGCCCGCAGGTAGGAAACGGAAATGTTCTTCCGGGTATAGTAGCTTACCAAATCCCGGTAGTTCCTGATGGCGTTATACGTCCGGTCGATAACGTCCATCCGTTCCTTGTCCGACATGGAAAGCCCGTTGATGTTCACCACGCTTTTCATTTCTTCCAGCACATCGGAACTTTCCTGCAACAGTTGGGTATATCCGTAGGCAATGGCGGAAAGTTCGTCCGGTGTATAGTTCTCATCCGAAAGCATCTTCTGAAAACTGTTCACGTAGATGTCGGAAATCTCCCCGATAAGCAGGATGGACTTTTGCACCTTTCGGGCATCTTTCACAAGGTTATGCACTGATTTAAGCCTGTCGTAGTATTCCTTACCCTGTTGGTAAATCTTTACCGTTTCCTGAAAATTCTTTATCATGTTCTGTGCGGTGGATGATGTCTGCACGATGTTCTTTGACGCATTGATAATCCCTTGCGCCAAGTTGCCGGGGTCACTCACCACCCACTGTGCGTTTGCCCGAACAGCAAACAAACTGCCTATTACAAGCAGCATTATAATCTTTGTTCTCATACGTTTACTTCTTTATTGGTTGGTTACTTCGTTTATATTCTCCGCCGGGTGAAAGCAAAATCCGGTCGTTTTCCTTGTCGTAGGTCAGCAGGACGGAAAGCCCCGTTTCAATGAACAGGTTTCCGTCTTGTTCTGAAATCTGATAGGTTTCCGTTTGGATTGTCCCCCGGTAGGTCTTTCGATAGGTCGTTACCCGGTAATGCCCGTTTTCCTCAAAAAGAGAGAACGCCGGACGGTTCTTCACGCTCTCCCAGTCGCCACGCATCGCCCTAAGACGGTCGGCGTTTGTTTCCTTACAGGAAGAAAGCCCCAGTAGCAAGGTGCATAACAGCACCGGAAACAGGATTTTTAAATGTTTCATACTGATTGATTATTAAATTGTTAATTGATTATTTTTCAGGATTGCGCTTGCTTTCGGCAAGCCGTTTGATAGCCAGTTCGAGGTTGCCGCCCAGCTTCTCGGACAAGGCGAAAAGTTCCATCTTTTCCGTTTCTTCCGTTGTGAACGTGTAATATTCTTCCAAACTCACTTCTGTGGCATATACGGCGGACTGTGTACCGCCTAAACCTATCCAAACTTCCTTGTATTTCCGGTTCGGATGGTTGGCAAGGTTGATGGAAAGCACCTGTGAACGTTCCTTGTCGGTCAGTCCCAAAAGGTTCTGTATGCTGTCGAATTTATTAAGGTATTTCCGTTGGTCGAGCAGGATTTTACAATCCGAATTGTTTATAATACTCTCTTTTACAATGGGAGAAGATATAATATCTTCCACTTCCTGTGTGACTACAATCGCTTCACCGAAATACTTTCTGACGGTTTTATAGAGGTACTTGATGTAATCCGCCATGTTCGCCGATGCAATCGCTTTCCATGCTTCTTCAATTAATATTAATTTCCTGATACCCTTTAGTTTACGCATCTTGTTAATGAACACTTCCATGATGATAATCGTAGTAATCGGAAACAAAATTTTGTGGTCTTTGATATTATCCAATTCAAAGACAATGAAGCGTTTATGCAATAAATCAAGCTCCTTGTCGGAGTTCAGCAGGTAGTCGTATTCGCCCCCTTTGTAGTAAGGTTCTAATACATTCAGGAAATTGTCTATATCAAAATCCTTTTCCCGGACGTTCTTTTCTTGCAGGTGTTCCCGGTAATCGGTTTTCACATACTCGTAGAACGTATTGAAGCAGGGAGTAACCGAACTGTCTTTGGTAATCAGTTCGATATAGGAACTTACAGCGTTCGACAAAGCCACTTCTTCCGCCCGTGTGGGTGCTTCATCATCCCGTTTCCAAAGAGTCAGGATAAGCGTTTTTATACTTTCCTTTTTCTCGATGTCAAACACCCCATCTTCCACATAGAAAGGATTGAACGCTATCGGGTTTTCAGTGGTATAGGTGAAATATATTCCATCTTCCCCGTGCGTTTTCCGGTTTATCATTTCACACAGCCCCAAATAACTGTTTCCGGTATCAACCAACAGGACGTGCGCATTTTGTTCGTAATATTGGCGCACCATGTGGTTGGTAAAAAATGACTTGCCGCTACCACTCGGCCCAAGTATAAACTTGTTGCGATTGGTAATAATGCCCCGCTTCATGGGTAAATCAGAAATATCAATGTGTAACGGCTTTCCCGTGACCCTATCCACCATCTTGATACCAAAGGGAGAAAGCGAACTTTTATAATTCGTTTCTTCGGTAAACAGGCAAAGAGCCTGTTCGATAAAGGTGTAGAAACTTTCTTCCGCCGGGAAGTCCGCCTGATTGCCGGGTATGCCCGCCCAAAACAGGGTCGGCGTGTCGGTGGTGTTGTGGCGTGGCTTGCATTCCATAAGTGCGAGCTGTGACCCCACATCATTTTTAATGTGTTTCAGTTCGTCCCGGTCATCACTCCACGCCATGATATTGCAATGGCAACGGACGGAGATAAGCCCCTGTGAATGTGCTTCGTTCAAATATTCCTCTATCCAAGACTTGTTAATCTGATTGGCACGGCTGTATTTGGAAAGCGAGTGCATATTGCGAGCCATCTTTTCAAACTGTTTCAGGTTCTCCGTATGGTCGTCAATGAAGATATATTGGTTATAGATATGGTTGCAGGAAAGTAACACCCCAACCGGAGAAGCAAAAGACAATCTGCAATCGCTCCGGTCAGTGGATAGCTTTTCATAGCGGGTATCTGTTCCCACCTTGCCCGGCATATCTTCCGCATCCGAAAGGGTATGCAGGCAAAGGATATTGTCGCCAATCTTCATTTCGTCAGCACCCAGTGAAATATCTTTCAATGTGGTGGTGTCTGTCTGTGAGAGTGAAAAGTATTTTTCCACGATACCCGCCGTTTCCCTTGTTCCGGTTATCTCGTCCGAAGTCAGGCGGGTAAGGGTAATGAAACCGCTATCGTTCATAATGCTTTCAAACTGCCCCACCGCTTCGAGGAACTTTGTAACCGTTTCCCTGTCCCTTATCTCTTTGGGGACAAGGAAGCCCCGGCAAAGAGTGGAGAAGTTACTCTGCATCCGGCTGCGTTCCTTTGTTGTTTTCGTCAGAAACAAATAGCAGGTATGGTTTAAGAACGGTCGTTCATTGAAATGCCGTTCAAAGGAACGGGAAAGGAAACTCAAATCATCTTTTTGGATGTCAGGCGCATAGTTTTCTTTGATGAACCAGTCTTGTTTATGTACGATGCTGTAATCGGGCAGCACCTTGACTGCCTTGTTCCAAGCGGAATGTATCGCTTCGTATTCGGCTGCCGTGACGGTGAACAGTTCGGGCAGTTCCACCCGGAACGCCACCGTTATGTCGGCATCTTTGGAAACGATGCAGCCGTTTTCCACCGTGAACAGTGGAAACTTGTTTTCCAGCGTAGTAGCTTTTAATATATTTCTCATTTCGATGCTTGTTTTAAATGGAATAATCGGGATATGGCTTTTCGGTTGATGATATGGAAAGGGTGGCTTTTGCGTGCGGACAATTTCATTAACCCGTGTGTCCCGTACTTTTCGTTTAACTGGAATGTGAGCCATACAAGCAGCGTTGCCGAAGTAACGCCGAAGATGATACACACCCACTGGTTAATGCCTACCATGTACATGATGATGAAAAGTACGAATAGGGCTAACAGCCCGCCCGCAAAAATGAAAAGATACTGGCTTTTCAACCCTTTAAACTCAACTGGCTTGCCTATCCCCCTGTTAATCGGATAGTCTGCCATAGTCCGTTCTTTAGAGGAAGAATGAACGTAGGATGGTAGCTGCCACAATCAGGAAGATACAAGCACCGAACCACGAAGCCGCCGTTTTTGAGGTGTCAGGGTCGCCCGAAGAAAACTTGCCATATACTTTCACACCGCCAATCAAGCCCACCACCGCACCGATGGCGTAAATTAATTTTGTCGCTGGGTCGAAATAGCTCGTTACCATGTTCGTAGCTTCTGTAATACCCGCCATGCCGTTACCCTGTGCAAAAGCGGAGGATGCAGCCAAAAGAACGGCTGCCGAAAAGAGAACTTTCTTTTTCATTATAAATACATTGTTTTTAAATTGCCGGACGGTTGGATAGTCCGCCCGGCGGAGTGATTAATAATTGAATTTTTGTGGCTGCGGGGGAATGTTCCCCGTGTTCTAAAAGGTCTGTTTAACCGTACTCTCTTTGTTTCATCATCTTATTATTTAAAGTTTACCATTAAAGAAAATCGTTCATGTCAAAGTCTGCCATTTCATCATTTCCGGCAGCCGGGACAGTAGCGGGTACGGGTATCTCATGCTTTTGTAAAAGTTCCGCTACCCGTGACCTGCCCCCGTTAATCTGTTCCACCAGCGAATGAAACAGGTTTGTTTCCGTCCGGCAGATAGTCTGTACCGCTTGCCGTTCTTCCATTTCGGACGCTTGCTTAACCTGAATGACCTGTACCATTTGCCCCAGTTCCCCCAGCGTGATACCCTGTGCCATTTCCGGCTCACCGTCACCCATGTAACAGGCGATTTCTTCCGCTTCGATTTCATCCGGCGAAACGTCCGTTTCTTCCGCATCTTCCTTTTCAAACTCCATTTCAAATTCGGTGTCAATCGCTTGCGGGGCAGGTCTTTCTTCCTCTGCTCCATCGCTTTTCGGGACAAATATAGAAGCATTATCAACCCCTTTTGAAAGGTGTCCTAAGATGTCCCCGTTTGTCCTCATTTGTCCCATCCGGTAACGGCTTTCACCTACAAGAAAATCCCCGTTTCCGGTTTTTATGGTCGGTTTGCTTTCCGGTTGTTCCGGCTGCTTTTTCCCACCCGTGAACCATGTTCCCAAGCTATCCCGGTATCGCCATAAGAGGATGGCATAATACAGGAGCGTTCCAATAATCAACCATTTCAACATATCAGAACGGCTTTTCAAATTTGCTTTCGTACAGTTCGTTTATCTCATCCTGAAACTGGTCGAAATGCCGGAGTAGGATATTTTCTACATAGCTGCTGACGGTCGCTTTGCGTCCGCCAATAACGGTTACTATCTTCATCAGCTTTTCGTGTGTGGCACGGCTGACATATAACGGTTGTCGGTCGGTCAAGTCCACCCGCATGAAGTAGGTTTCCCGGTAATCTCCCGGAGCGTTCTTTTTTCGGCGGGCAGGTTCTTTCAATGCCTTTTCTTCCTTTACGTTTTCCGTTTCCCGTTTCGGTTCTTGTTCAGGTACGTTTGCCGGGATGTCGGGTGTTTCCGCTTTAGTTTTCACTTCCGTTGGTATTGCCACCATTGGCGTTTCCTGTTTCTTCACGGGTAAGCCCTGTGAAATAATCTCTTTCATAAAATCCTCGTCAATTTGCGGTTTCCCGCCGTTTTGCTTTGCCATATCGTTACAGTTTTATAAGGTATGCGATTTCGGTTATCAGTTCTTCCATGTTGCTGCCCTTTACCAGCCGTTTGTCTGCCGGGAACAGCGTGGAACGGAACACGGTTTTACGCTGTGCGTCCAGTTCCTTTTTAAACCTTTTGGTGTCCGGGATAAATACTTTCATAAGGGGTAGTTCCAGTTCCCTGATGGTCTGCTCATACAGGGTGTAGAGGTCTGTCTTTTCCCGCCCATCTACCATGTTCCAAAACAGGTACAGCCCTTTCAGGCGGCACGCTTCATTCTTTACCAGCAGTTTATGGATAGCCACTGCAAACGAAAGGCTGCTTTCCAATACCACCCGGTCGGCGGCTATGGGAGTGAAAATATAATCCACCCCTGAAAGGGAGTTGATAACGCCCTCACTGTTCACCGTTCCGGGCAGGTCGAAAAAGACCACATCATAGTCCATCCCGGCAGACGCAAGGTATTTATCCGCCGTTTGTATCGCTTCGTCCGGTGAACTGCACAGCACTGGGTACGCTTTCTTTCCCAGTGTTTTGAACTGGCTGAAAGCAAGCCGTTTGTAATACTCATCACTGTTCACCTGTTCGGCATCCCGTTTGCGCATGGCGGAAATAGAATGTTGCGGGTAGTCGCAATCCACGACTGCCACATTATACCCTTTGAGATAATACAGGTAACTTGCCACCAAGACGGTGAACGTTGTTTTGCCGACCCCGCCCTTTTGGGTGGAAAAAGCCACATACAAGGTTTCTTTCTTCATTGTCATTTTGAATTATTGTGATACATCTTTATTTCATTACGTCCGTTCAGATTGACGGATGGTTTTCTTTCGTTCCATGTTGAAAGCTCGAAAGCCGGAATGATTGTTTCCTTTCTGCAAAGACAGATTGTTTTCTTTCTTGCTTCTTTGTTTTCATTCATTCCACAAAGACAGCTTGTTTTCTTTGCAGACAGTTTGCTTTCCCGATTGAATGACTGTTTCCTTTCAATCATCCCATCCGGTTTGCTTTCCTGCTTTCTTGAAAGATTGCTATCTTGAAATCTTGTTTTCAAGTTTTCAAAACCGCTTTCTTTCCGTCCGCTTGCCGATACATATTTCCATCCGTCCATATTGCTTTCTTAAATCCGGGACAAATAAACATAGAAAAACAACCCGTTTCGAGATGTGTCCTCAAATGTCCCCGTTTGTCCTCATTTGTCCTATAACCCGCTATTTCACAGCATTTTTAATACCCGTTACTTTGCAACCGAAAGGTATCGGTCAGGCTAACCAAGCCCCCGGTGTCGGGAGCGTTCCAATATCCGCTAACTCCAATCCGTCCGTAGGCGGATTTTTATTTGCACTGGCAAATAGCAAGGTGTGTGCTGCGCAGCTTGAAATTCTTTCAGCAGCTTTGAACGCCTTGCCCGGACGAAGCCGGGATAGGGTCACTCCGAAGTCGTAACCCTTAAAAAAAAGAAGTATGAAACAGAAAAATGAAAATGCGCCCCGTCCGGGTGGCGCAGGACGAAAGCCCAAAGCAGACCCGGCAGTGTTCCGGTACTCTATCAGCTTCAATGCGATAGACCACGCCCGCTTTTTGGCATTGTTCGACCAGTCCGGTATGCGCACCAAAGCGCATTTTATCACCGCCCGCATCTTCGGCGAACCGTTCAAAGTGATTAAAATAGACAAGGCGGCAGTCGAATATTATACCCGGCTGACCGCTTTATATTCCCAGTACAGGGGAATTGCCGTGAATTATAATCAGGTGGTAAAGGCTCTCAATACCAATTTCTCCGAGAAGAAAGCACTCGCATTTCTCTATAAACTGGAAAAGGCAACGATAGCACTTGCCGACCTGAACCGCCAAATTATTGAACTGACCCGTGAGTTTGAAACAAGATGGTTGCAAAGATAAGCGTAGGCAGTTCCCTGTTCGGTGCGCTTTCCTACAATCAAAACAAGGTGGACGAAGAACAGGGAAAGGTACTTTTAAGTAATCGTATGTTTGAAAGCGAGGACGGAAATTTCAGCATCCGGCGTTGTATGGAATGTTTCGATATGCACCTGCCCGCAGACCTGAAAACGGAAAAACCGATTATCCATATCTCCCTGAACCCGCACCCGGACGATGTGCTTTCCGATAGCCAGCTTGCGGACATCGCTAAAGAGTATATGGATAAATTGGGGTACGGTAACCAGCCGTATATGGTGTACAAGCACGAAGATATTGCAAGGCATCATATACATATCGTTTCCATCCGGGTGGACGATACGGGCAAAAAGATAAACGATAAGTTCGAGCATATCCGCAGCAAACAAATCACCCGTGAACTGGAACAGAAGTACGGGCTGCATCCGGCGGAGAAGAAACAGGCAGCCGACCGCCCCGAACTTAAAAAGGTGGACTACCGGGCAGGGGACGTAAAGCACCAGTTATCCAATACGGTGAAAGCCCTTGCAGGTAGTTACCGTTTCCAAAGTTTCACGGAGTACAAAGCCCTGCTATCTATATATAATGTACAAGCGGAGGAAGTGAAAGGGGAAGTGAACGGCAAACCCTATAACGGCATTGTCTATTCGGCGACCAATGACAAGGGAGAAAAGCAGGGAAACCCGTTCAAATCTTCCTCTTTGGGAAAGTCAGTAGGTTACGAAGCCATCCAGCGACACATCAAGAAATCCACAAAGGACATTCAGGACAAGAACCTGAAAGAGCGTACCCGCCGGACAGTCGGCGTAGTGATGCAATCCGCCCATAACCGTAAGGAACTGGAACAAGAACTGAAAAAGAAAGGTATAGATGTACTTTTCCGGCAGAACGATACAGGCAGGATATACGGTGTAACATTCATCGACCACGAAAACCGTACCGTCCTGAACGGTTCAAGGTTGGGAAAGGACTTTTCCGCCAATGTGTTCAACGACCTGTTTTCCGGCTCCCGTACTTTATCGGGAAACAGCAAACAGGAAATGCAGGAACACACGCCGGAATATAACTCGACCGGACACTTTGAAAATACAGGTAAAGCCATTGCGGGACTGTTCAGCCTGTTATCCGGTGGGAACGATACCCCACCCGACAACAGCCAAGTTCCGCCCCCCAAGAAGAAAAAGAAGAAGAAACAAAGACGTATTTAATAACTATAAAAAATTCAATTATGCAGAATGAAGATGATTTAAGAGGACTTGCAAAGGTCATGGACTTTATGCGGGCAATCAGTATTTTATTTGTAGTGATAAACATCTATTGGTTTTGTTACCAGTCGTTCAGGGAGTGGGGTATCAATATCGGGATAGTCGATAAAATCCTGCTGAACTTCCAGCGCACCGCCGGGCTGTTCTCCAATATCCTGTACACCAAACTCTTTTCAGTGGTATTCCTTGCGCTTTCCTGTTTGGGTACAAAGGGAGTGAAAGAGGAAAAAATCACATGGAACAGGATTTATGTGTTCCTGACAATCGGTTTTATCCTGTTTTTCCTGAACTGGTGGCTGTTGGTTCTGCCGTTGCCACTGGCTGCAAACACGGCATTGTATATCTTTACCATGACAGCCGGGTATCTTTCGCTACTTGCTGCCGGAGTATGGATTTCCCGCCTGTTGAAAAACAACCTGATGGATGATGTGTTTAATACCGAGAATGAAAGTTTCGCACAGGAAACACGCCTGATAGAAAACGAGTATTCCATCAACCTGCCGACACGGTTCTACTACAAAAAGAAATGGAATGACGGATGGATAAACGTTGTAAACCCGTTCAGGGCAAGCATGGTTTTAGGCACACCCGGTTCGGGAAAATCGTATGCGATAGTCAATAATTACATCAAACAGCAAATCGAAAAAGGCTTCGCTGTTTATATTTATGACTACAAATTCCCTGACCTTTCGGAGATAGCTTACAATCACTTAATCAATCATTTAGACGGGTATAAAGTGAAACCTAAATTCTACATGATTAACTTTGACGACCCACGTAAAAGTCACCGATGCAACCCGATAAATCCGGCATTTATGACGGACATATCGGACGCATACGAAGCCAGTTATACCATCATGTTAAACCTTAACCGCAGTTGGATAACCAAGCAGGGAGATTTCTTTGTGGAAAGCCCGATTATCCTGCTCGCTTCTATCATTTGGTTTTTGAAAATCTATCAAGGCGGCAAGTATTGTACATTCCCGCACGCCATTGAATTTTTGAATAAGAAATATGCCGATACGTTTACAATTTTAACCAGTTATCCCGAACTGGAAAACTACCTTTCACCGTTCATGGACGCATGGGAATCGAATGCACAAGACCAGTTGCAAGGGCAGCTTGCAAGTGCTAAAATCCCGCTTTCAAGGATGATTTCACCCGCTTTATATTGGGTAATGACAGGGGACGATTTTTCACTGGATATAAACAACCCGGAAGAACCTAAGATATTGGTAGTAGGCAACAATCCCGACCGTCAAAACATCTATTCCTGTGCTTTGGGATTGTACAATTCCCGTATCGTGAAGCTGATAAACAAGAAGCACCAACTCAAAAGTTCCGTAATCATTGACGAATTACCGACCATCTATTTTCGGGGACTGGATAACCTGATAGCAACGGCACGAAGCAACAAAGTAGCGGTCTGTTTGGGCTTTCAGGATTTTAGCCAGTTACGCCGGGATTATGGGGACAAGGAAAGTCGTGTAATCGAAAATACTGTGGGTAATATCTTTTCCGGTCAGGTGGTTTCAGAAACGGCAAAAACGCTTTCAGACCGTTTCGGAAAGGTCTTACAAAAACGGCAAAGCATGACTATCAACCGGAATGATAAATCAACCTCTATCAGTACGCAGATGGATAGCCTGATACCACCCAGTAAAATATCCAACTTAACACAGGGTATGTTTGTGGGTGCGGTCAGTGACAATTTCGACGAACGCATTGAGCAGAAAATATTCCATGCGGAAATTGTGGTGGATAATGATAAGGTGAAACGGGAAACAGCCAATTACAAGAAGCTGCCCCAAATCATAGATTTCAGGGACGAGGACGGGAACGACCGAATGCAGGAAGAAATACAGGCGAATTACAACCGGGTCAAGCAGGAAGTCCAGCAGATTGTCACGGATGAAATGGAACGGATAAAGAACGACCCTGATTTACAACATTTAATAAAAAATAATGAATAGCAATAAATAATAGTTGGCAACTTGAACTAAGTTTTCTATTCCACACTATTTGAACTGAAAAAGTAATGCGATATTTTTTACTATGATAATATACGCATTACTTTTTTGTCTATATTAAAAAGGTAAATCATCTTTTACTATTCGCTTTATCGTATCAAATCTTTCCCATAAATTATTTAAAACAATAATTTTATGTTCATCTGATAGATTTTTCCACCAATCAATAAATACAATCATATTTTCTACTGGAATAATAGGTGCTTTTTTATAACGATATGGGGCAGTTATAAAACACTCTATGAATGAACAATTATTTTGAACGAGTTCTTCGAGTAGTGATTTTTGGACAAGTTGTTCTAATCGTTTGGTTATGACTTCAATGTTGTCTATGTATTTTGTGGAGTATTCAATACTACTACAAACACTCATAAATAAATCAGCAATATTACCGTATATTTGTTTTTCATTGTTACTAAATCTAATAAATGTAGCATTTTTAGATGTTATTTCTCTAAAAATAGCATAGAAAGAGGAAATTCTCGTTTCATAATAAGGAGTAATCATTTTATGTAAGATATTATTATACTTAAATATTGTATGGAGATTGTTTCTCTGTATTATTCGCTCAAATAGTTTACCAACAAAATAGATTTCTGTTCTAAAGTCATATATAGAGTTGTTAAATTCATCCGGTAAAGCATATTCCCAATTTAATGTTATACTTTTACCATAGTCTTCTGTAGAAGAAATATTCTTCCCAAATCCAAAATCTATTATTTTAACAACTCCTTCGTTAGAAACTAATATATTGTTTGGACGAATATCTCTATGTAATATATTTTGTTCTTCTAAATATTTGAAACCGTTTATTACTTGAAGAAATATATTATTAATTTCATTAGAATTTGATGATATATAATTTTCAATATCTACTCCATCAATATATTCCATTATAATATAACCTGTTAATTTTTCAGGATATAGATAATAATTAAACACTCTTACAATATTCGGGTGATTGACTTTATATAATATTTTTATTTCATCTACAAAATTATTATAATATAAAGCCTGTTGTTCAGGATAAAAGGTAGAATATTTCTTGCATACAAAGTTTTCGTTAATTGTTTCATCCTTTAATAATTTAGTCTTTCCCGTGCCCCCTTGTCCTATATCTTTTAGGATGATGAAGTCTTTCGACCTTAAAAACGTTGCTATATCTTTGGTTTCCATAAGTATAATTTCTAATTTCTACGTCAAAGATATATTATTTATTTTGAACGAAGTTTTTTAGGCTAATGAATTTTATCCTATTAGGACAAATGAAGCCAAACGAGGACTAATAAAGCCACCTATTCCCAAATCCTTAAATATACTCTATTTCATCCTTACTTTTACTTCCGAAAATTTTATTTATTCACTAAAATTCAAAAAGTTATGGATGTAAACACAGCCAACCAGTCCATCACTGACGAACAGATGATGGATATTCTTCTTGTACTGGATAAGGAGAAAAAGACAATCAGCGCAGTAAAAGGCGTGGATGAAAACGGGGAACTTCAAACCGTACCGCCGGAGAACAACAGCGAACTTCTGAAATTCGACCGTCACGGTGATTTCTTTTCCAACTTTTTTTCCAACATGATGAACCAGTTGAAGAACCCGACCCGCTTCAACTTCTTCAAAATCCCGAAGTTGGAACTTCCCAAAATCGAGCCGATAATCAGGGATAACTTCAACAACCCTACACCGGAAAATGAAGCGAACATAGAGCGTTACCGGGTGACACCTGAAACCGTGAAGCAGGAAGTGAAGAAAGAGCAGCAGGAAACCCAAAACGGGCAGCAGCCAGCCAAAGAAGCGGGAGCAACGGCACAAACACCACAGCAACCCGACAAAAGCAAATATTACATCGACCCCGACAAAGTGGATTGGGAAGCCCTGAAGAACTTCGGGCTATCCAAAGAACAGCTTGAAAAGGCAAAGGCTTTAGAACCCATGTTAAGAGGGTACAAGTCACCCGGAGCGTTCACCATTTCGGGAAACTACAATTCCGCCATTATGAAGATGGATGCACGCCTATCTTTCCGGCACGACAAAGACGGGAATGTAGTTTTGGCTATACACGGCATCCGCCAAAAGCCGGAACTCGAACGTCCGTTCTTCGGACATGAATTTTCCAAAGAGGACAAAGCCAATCTTCTTGAAACGGGAAACATGGGACGGATAGTGAACCTGAAAAACTATATCACTGGAGAAATGATACCCTCTTTCGTCAGTGTGGATAAGGTAACAAATGAACTGGTTTCCATGCGTGCAAGCAGCGTCCAAATCCCTGATGAAATAAAGGGTGTCAAACTGAACAAGGAACAGCAGCAAGCCTTACGGGAGGGAAAAAGGGTATTCCTTGAAAATATGATTTCCAACCGTAAAAATCCCTTTTCCGCAACCGTTCAGGTCAATGCCGATAAAAAAAGTCTGGAATTTATCTATCCCAATGCCAAACAGTCGCAGGAGCAAGGGCAGAAACAGACGCAGCAGAACAGCCTTGTCACCAGTGACGGTGTAACCATTCCCAAAAGCATTTCAGGAATAGAGCTATCCCGCCAGCAACAGCAGGATCTAGTCAATGACAAGACTATTTTTGTTGCCGGGCTGAAAGACCGGAGAGGGGTAGAATACGATGCTTACATTCAGGTGAACCATGATAAGAAGAAGTTAGGCTTTTACAGTGACAATCCCAGCTTTGACCGTTCCGCCGTGAAAGAAATTACCCCCGCCAGCAAGAACCGTACACAGGTAGCGGTCAATTCGGAGGGCAAGACCAACGAAGCCACCAAGAAAGTGAAAGAACCCTTGAAAAAGGGTCAGGACAAGCCCACTGAAAAACAAAAAACCAAGCAGGATAAAAAGGAGAAGCAGGAGCAGACGGACAAACCCAAACAAAGCAGGGGACGCAAAAGATGATAGCGGTATTCATCCTTATCCTGGTTGTCGGTTTCGCCCTGTTTACCCTTGTCTGTTACAAAACAGACTGGAAAACCATAGACGAGCAGAACCGACAATATTATGTAGATGACTATCACATCTATTATGACCGGAAAATCCTAAGACAAAAAGAAGTGGAACAATTAAAATCGAAATTAGAATGATTGCAGTAATCGGAGAAAAACCAAGCGTGGCAAGGGACATTGCCCGCATTTTAGGAGCGAATGAAAAACAGGATGGCTACCTTTCGGGTAACGGGTATCTCGTTACATGGGCTTTCGGGCATCTTGTAGGTTTGGCAATGCCGGAAGCATACGGCATACAGAGTTTCCGCCGGGAAAGTCTGCCTATTATCCCGGAGAGTTTTCAACTTACACCCCGACAAGTGAAAGCGGAAAAAGGGTACAAGGCAGACCCCGGCGCATTGAAACAACTAAAGGTAATCAAAGACGTATTCGACCAGTCGGATAAGATAATTGTCGCCACTGATGCAGGGAGAGAGGGAGAGCTTATCTTTCGCTACATCTACCAGTATATCGGATGCAACAAGCCTTTTGTTCGCTTATGGATAAGCAGTCTTACCGACAAGTCAATTCGTGAGGGACTGCAAAACCTGAAAGCCGGTAGCCTGTATGATAACCTTTTCCTTTCGGCACAGGCACGCAGCGAAGCCGATTATTTAATTGGCATAAATGGTACACAGGCTTTAAGCGTGGCAGCCGGACAAGGCATTTTTTCTTTGGGACGGGTACAGTCGCCCACATTGGCAATGATATGTACCCGCTTTTTGGAGAACAAGCACTTTGTCCCGCAAAAGTATTGGCAACTGAAATTACAGGCAGCAAAGGATAATGTTTCCTTTACTGCCCTGTCCGCCGATAAATACGATACGCAGCAGCCCGCCATCGACACGCTACAAAAGATAAAGGAAGCGGAAACAGTACAGGTGAAAACCGTAGAACGTAAGGAAGTGAATCAAGAACCGCCCTTGCTTTATGATTTAACTTCACTCCAAAAAGAAGCGAATACGAAACTGAACTTTTCCGCAGACAAAACCCTATCCATCGCACAAAAGTTATACGAGGGTAAACTAATCAGCTACCCCCGAACCGGAAGCCGTTATATCTCACAGGACGTGTTCGAGGAAATCCCGGAACGTCTTGTCAATTTGGAACAGTACGCCCGTTTTGGCGGGTATGCTGCCGGGATGAAAGGCAAAGCCTTAAATTCCCGTTCCGTGAACGATGGCAAGGTAACAGACCACCACGCCCTGATAGTAACGGAAAACCTGCCCGGTAAACTGGAAACGGACGAACAGGCAATCTATGAACTGATAGCCGGACGGATGTTGGAAGCCTTTTCTGAAAAATGCGTCAAAGACGTTACCAGTGTAACGCTGGAATGTGCAGGGTCACTTTTCACGGTCAAAGGGTCTGTAATCAAGTCCGCCGGATGGCGTGCCGTATTCGGCGAGAAAGAGGACGGGGAAGATAACGCCACTTTGCCCGCCATGCAGGACGGAGATAGTTTACCGCTTTCCGGCATTGAACTACTGGAGAAACAGACCAAGCCCAAACCGTTGCACACGGAAAGCAGTTTGCTTTCTTCAATGGAAACGGCGGGTAAGGAACTGGAAAACGCCGACCTGAAAGCCAGCATGAAAGATACGGGTATAGGCACGCCTGCAACACGGGCAGCCATCATTGAGACGCTGTTTTCCCGCCAGTATATCGTCCGGGAGAAAAAGAACCTTGTCCCGACCGAGAAAGGTCTTGCCGTTTACAATATCATCCGGGACAAGAAGATAGCAGACGTTGAAATGACGGGAATGTGGGAAAATACGCTTGCCAAAATAGAAAACGGAGAAATGAACCCCGACACGTTCCGTAAAGGTATCGAAGTGTATGCACGGCAAATCACGGCTGAACTTTTGGATGTTCAGCTTTCTTTCGCTTCGGGTAGTGGTTGCATTTGCCCGAAATGCAAGACCGGACGCATCCTTTTCTATCCGAAAGTCGCCAAATGTTCCAATGTGGATTGTTCCGTTACCATCTTCCGCAACAAGAGCGACAAGCAGCTAACGGACAAACAGATTACCGAACTGGTGACTACCGGAAAAACCGGGCTAATCAAAGGATTCAAGAACAGGGACGGCAAAGTCTTTGACGCTTCACTTGCCTTTGACGGGCAGTTTAATGTTACTTTCGTGTTTCCTGAAAAGAAAGGCAAACCGAAGAAATAGAATGAAAATCGTTATATTTGCCACAGAAAGTTTCATTATAGATAGATTTATAATTGAAATTTTTGTGGTTGAAGCACCCGGAGGGACACCGGGTGCTTTTTTAAAATCATTCCCCTTTATACTGGTAGGTCAGGCAAACGACCTGATTGTCTATCACCCGGTGTCCGGTCAGTTCCCACTTCGACCCAAAAGTCTTTCCTATAAATCTGATACCGTCCCCCAACATAACCGGAACGATATACAGCGTTATTTCATTCAACAGGGACGCTTCAATCAGCGAGGTTATAAACTTACCGCCGCCAATGACCTGAATATCCGTTTCCGAACTTGATTTAAGTTCATTGACTGCACGTAAAGGCATATCGGTGAGAAAGGTTACATTCTCCTTTTCGGTTACATTGGTATCGTAGTGGGACACTACAAAAGTCTTTTTACTTTTGTACGGCCATCCGCCCCAATGTTCAAAAATATAAGAATAGGTGTTTACTCCGGCAAGTAGTACATCCGACTGTTCATAGGTTGCCGAAATCTCCAGCTTTACATTTTCAGGCATCCAGTCCAATTCATTATCCTTTGTGGCAATGAAGCCATCAAGAGATACGGCAATACAAGTTTTTAAATGTTTCATAATTGGGTATTTAACAGTTTCTACTAATAAACTGTTCGCCAGTGCGTCAAAAAAGAAGCGTGAACTTACACTGCTTCAAAGTAGAGGTACTGGCATACCTAAATGACGAAACAGGCAAGCCCACGCTATGTTAAAACATAGCATAGACATTGCGCTGAAAATCTCGTCATTATTGAAAAGTGCCAGTTTTCTACTTTGAGACGTTCTGCGAACGAATATGTTATATATAAAGACGAAATGACAGACTACTGTTCAATCGCCGTTATCTTCTTATGTAACTTTTGCAAAGTTAGCCAAATCCCTGAAAACTCCTGCATACAATAAAGAAAATCCTGTCTTATCTCACGACAAAACAGGATTAAAAGCCATTAGAAAAGAAAAAATTAATCGGTTTTCTCCCGGATTAACTTGTGTACGTCCGTGGCACGGTAATAACACCTGCCATCCAGCATAAGGAAAGGGAGTATTCCCTTTTTACGGTAACGGGTCAGCGTTCGGGGAGCTACTTTCAGAAGCAGGCACAAGTCCTGATTATCCAGCAGTTCTTCCCCGTCCAAACAGTTACGCCCTTTTATTACCCGGTCTATTTTCTTGTCCTGCATATCGAACCTATCCATGATACGTTCCATCCATGCAATAAAATCTTCTCTGTCTATATACATAAGGCTGTCTGATTAAATTAAACCAATCATAAAATAACTTTGGTTGGACGGGTCTTTGATGATGATGTCCCGTTCCCGCATAAAGCGGATATAGCTTTTAGCTGTCCGTTCCTTGACATCCAAAATCTGTTGTATCTGCTCGCACAGGTCTATATAGGTTATATGTTCCTGCCTGCCGAACACGTCACGGGCAACGCCGACCAGTTCTTTTTCTTTTCGTTTTTCTTTTTCTTCACGGGTCTTTTCACCCCTGTAAAGGTGCATCCCGGCTGCCTTGTCCCACGAAAAGAGCATCAGGGGAACGTCCAGCGGGCTGCCATCCCTCACTTTCAGGGCTTTTACCACTGAAAGAGCCGGGTCTTCGTCTTTCTCTATCGAAAGGATGGCAGCCGCTTTGCGTTGCAGTTCGGAGCCTAAATGCCCCCGGAGTTTCAACCCGTTGGGAACAAAATGCAGCACGCAGATGATACAGGTCTTATATATTCCTGCCAGTCGGTAAAGTTCATCTATGATTGCCACGCTTTCCGCTTCATCATTGGCACATCGCACAAGGTCGGCGATACCGTCTATCACCACCAACTGAATGCCGCCATACTGGTAATAATACCTGTCCATGCTCTGAACAATGGCGTGCAGGCGTTCTTTGCGGGACATACCCGTAAGGCAGAAAGCCTTAAATTCATCCGGCTTGTCAGTCTGTTTCGCCCTTTTTATCAGGTTGGTTACATTCTTGAACAGTTGTACTTCCGATTGTTCCGTATCATAAAGCAAAACGGCTTTATGTTTCGTGTTCTCACTTACATTGATACCCAGCGTATCAACCTGCACGTTCGCCGCACGGATTGACCCCGCCACGAGTGCAGCCACATAGTTACTTTTCCCTGTTCCCTCTCCGCCAGTGATGCAGCACAAGTTCCCCTGTGTTCCCAGTGGAACGTCACCCGCCGAAATAATTTCCTGCGCTTTTGCCGGAGGATTATTAAAATCAATCTCACACGATTTAAGCATAGTCATTGTTTCATTATAGATTGTATCCAAAAAGTCGATAAATAGCTTGATAAAGTTTTCCCGGCTGTTGCCCGCCCGGAAGTAATCGGAAATATCCTTTTCCGTTTTTGTTCCCTGCAAAGGAAGAAGCAACCGTTTCACCCCGTATTCACAGAGTTGTTTCTCGTGTTTCTTTGCACTTTCTATTCCGGTAGCATCCATATCGTAAAGCAGGATGATGTGTTTGAACCGGAATGTGAGTTTATAGATGATGTTCGGCGGAACAGTCACCGTTTCGCTATTGAAACAAATCGCATGAAAACCTTTTGCGGCAAGCGAAAGGACATCTTTTTCCCCACCCGTAATAAACAGGGTATCGCCTTTACTGGGTAGCTGTTCCAGCCCGAAACAATAGCTTTCGCCGATATTTCCGCCATATAGAAAGCGGGTCTTGGAAAACGGTCTGTACAGTTTGATGAAACGTTTGTTCTTATACCCGTAAATGGGTTCTTCCTTAGTGGAAGAATAAGAAAACGGATTGCCATCTGCATTTTCACTTTGGAACTGAACCACCGAACAGACTTTATACTGTTCCAGTATTTCAGAGGTAATGCCGTATTGTTGCCAGTATTCCAGTTCGGAAGCGGTGAGTTTCCTCTCCTTGAATGTGTACGGTCTGCCAGTACGTTCTACCGGAACAGGCACAGGCTTTTCCGGTTCTTTGAATGTTTTAGGTACAGGTATGGGATTTCCCTCTGAAAGTCCCAGCGACAAATCCCGGTCTATAATCCGCAATATTTCTATGAAACTGCTTGAATTGTTACAGTCCAGCCCTTTGAGCATACCCACGAAAAAGAAGCAGTCGCCGGAATAATCGTCATTTCCAAAGTCTTTCATCTTATAGATACCACTTCGGCGGTCGAAATAGATGTTACAGGACGCTTTGCTGTCCTCATACAACGGATTAAGGAAATTACGACCGACCCGCCACGTGCCGGAAATGTAATGCTTGAACACGTTCAGACCGTTATTTGTCCTCTCTAAGATTTCGTCTTTCCTTAACATATAGCTTGTGGTTAGTTATCAGGTTACGCATACATTCGTCATTGCTCTTTATCAAACGGCTTTCCAGCAACCGTTTTATTTCACCGATTTTATAGAAATTGCGTCCCCTGATGGTAGAGTAGGCGATTTCTCCTTTGGAACGAAGCCGTTGCAAGGTGCGGTCGCTTATTTTCAGGAAAGTACAGACTTCGTAACTATCCACCCAAATATCATCTTCATTCTCCTTGCATTCGTCCTGACGGGAAAATACATAGTTGGCAATCACATTGATTTTTGCCATCAATTCTTTAAAGGCTTTTGTTTCTACTGTTATTACATCCATAATTATACTATAATTGTTTGGATGCAAAGGTGCAGGCTTTCAAAAACTTAACTTGCCAAGTTCAAACCAAGTTGGTAGATTTATTTTTTGAGGGAAATTAGAGGGAAATAGAGACAAAAAGAGGTTTTTAGATAGAATTATGCCTTAAAAAAGAGGAGATAAAAAAACAACCAAGTTGGTATGAACTTGGTTGTTTTAGGAAAGATTTTTATTAGATGTTATCGTCTTCATCCATCTTACGAAGCAGTTTATGTATCAGACTATTCAGAAATGGCGTTCTATCCCTTTTCCTTTCTCGCATAGCAAGATAAGTCCTATAATAATCTCCTAAGTCAATTTTAAAGGACGCTTCGATATAGGTCATTATCTCCTTGATGTCTGCATTGCCATTATTCAAAACACTTGCTGCATATATTGAATAACCTAATTCAATGGCAGCTACTTTGGGGGCAGTCCAACGGAAAGGATTATCAGGTAGTGAAGCCCGGCTTTTGTCTAATACAACTTGTTTATCAATGCTTTGCAGTCTTTGCTCCAAATAGATTTCCAGCATATCATAGGCTAAAATCTTCGCTACCTTATGGTCGTAGCAAGTGGCAAACAAAGGGTCTTTATCAAACATACCACAGCCATGACAAAGTTTGTAATTTTCACGACCTCTAAGAAAATAGTATTTATCTAAATGAGTGGATTTAGAACGATAATACTGATAGAAGTCAAGATTAGCATTACAAAATTCTGTGATTGCCATTTGTTTCTTCTTGTAATATTCTTTAAGAACCTCTTTACTGCCATTTGGCTTTCTTAGTTCAAGCAGATATATGTCATTAAAATATATCAATTTGCTTAAAACAAACGGTTTAATATCTTTAAAGAACGATATTTCTTCATTGACATCCTGAAAGCTATATTGATGAGTAAATTCCCTTAACTCTTCAAACAAAGGTCTGATGAAGTTAATCATGTGCAAAGCCTTATCCGAAGATATATCACCATCTATACAGGACATTTCTATCTCTGAATTGATTTTAGATATTATTTCATTAGAAAACGGTTTCATCATATATAACTACTTATATTGAAATTGTTCATAATCAAATCTATATAAATAAGATTAAACATTTCATTGCTTCTGACAATCACATTGTTCAAACATCTTATCCTCTTTTATCTCTTGTTTGATGAGTTTTGAATCTTGAAAAGTAAAAATTGTAGTAACTATGAAGCCAGTTTCTTTATATAAAGGACTTAAATTAAATTTTTCTTTATAGTGCAACTTCTCTTCTAATTCATTTCCATGAGTAAAAGACTGTGTTTGGCTAAATGGCTGACCAAATTTAGCTAAGAAATTGCTTTTGCTAATTCCAAGTTCAACTTTATCTGTTGTAAATCGGCTGATTTGTTTCTTTGTATGACAACTGCATAAAGCAGTGATACATAAGAATAAGATTGAAAAAATTTTGATATTTATATGTTTCATCTTCTTAATTTACATTATTATAGTGCAGTATCAATATTTAGGTCTTCATTGACATCTGCACTATCTATTTCCTTATCTGTTATTGCTAATATCCTATGGAAAAACTGTTTCATCCATTTAAAACTGAATCTTATAACTAAGATTAGGTAATATATTGCTTATATCTACTTTTTCTATCATTTTCGTCTGTTCGTTATACTGATACCCGTGCTGCCCGGTATATCCGGTCAGGTTCAGGAGTTGAAGCCCGAACTCGTGGGAGACACGTTTCTTGTTTAGCTTATAACTAACACCTAAATCGACAGTAAATGCAGGTGAGAATTGTTTGCTAAATGCCTGCGTTTCATCATAGATAATATCCTTTTCCGTTAAAGAACTTGCTTCATCAATAGGTGTATAACGGTCGCCACCCTGATAAGACAGACGAATATTTGTGTTAAACATGTGTTGGCGTTGCTTTCCCCATATCCATTCCTTACCGCCTAAAGCATTGAACAAATATCCCCGGTCAAGCCGTGTATTGCGCCAAATGTTATCACCGCCACGATATTCGGATTTAAAGACGGAACCGGTCAGCATATAATAATATCCTTTATTCAGATAACGTTCCAACGTTATATCTATGCCGTAATTCCGTCCCTTACCTTTATTCACTAATTGACGGTCTAAGTAGTAAGTATCGTGATTGATAATAGAGAAAGACGTTCCGGGTTCGACAGGTACATTAAACAATGCCTGATAATAAGGCTCTATCTTCAAATGGGTGTTTTCTGAAATGCTTAAATCATAAGCCAATACAAAATGATGTGCTTTAGCAAAATCCAAGTCTTTATTCACTTCTTCATTTCCTGTTTGAGAAGTTTTCACATAGTAATAATCCAATTTCTCACGGCGGCTATGTAATCCGTAAGCTAAGGAAAGAGATTGCTTGGGACCGAAGTTCCACTTTAAAGCTAAACGTGGTTCTACCGTCCAGTTTGAATTAAGGGTGAAGAATTGAGCATTCACTCCTACGCTGGCTGTCAATTCGTCTGCCAATTTGAAAATAGAGTTACTGTATGCCGATAGAACCATAGCTTCCCCATTGCCTTTGACAATCTTTTGCATCGGCAGATTTTGCCCGAAATTAGGGGATAAGTTAAAATCCAAATCATACAATAGCCCGGTAATAGTAATGCCCGAACGGTTGGTGTGCCGGGCACTATACTTTTTATTAAAGTAGGAGTTTAAGACAATATCCAAATTGGTGCTTTTCATATCCACAACAGGCAAATAGTAGGATGAATTTTTCCCAAGCAGTTGTTCCACTTTGGGGCGATTATCCGAATAGGTTGCCGCCAAAGACGTTTTGAAATAAGCATCTTTATCTAAATTGTACCTATGCGTAATTCCGCCCGCGCCTTTAGCCATCGTTGTTTTAGACTTCTGCCTGTCAGCATAAGTTTCCCATTCCGAATGATTCTCCAACGCATCATCTTTGTTCATATCCAATAAGCCGATGCCCCAAACAGAAAATGTTCCCGCCCTGCGTGTCGGGAAATTCAGTTTGAAAGTAAGGTCTTGGTAGCTTATACCTGTGTTATCGGTAAAAGCCCCCATCAATCCTGTTGCGGAATAACGATAATTGAAAATATATGAACTTCCGCTTTTCCTACTGATAGGACCCTCGGAAGCAAAGTCCAATCCCAAAAGCCCTATCTGAACGGCGTGCTCATACTTTTCATTATTTCCATTTCTGATAGACATATCAAATACTCCGGACAAGGCATTATTATACTCCGCCGGAAAAGCCCCATTGAAAAAGTCCGAATTACCCATTACTTGGCTGCTCAATCCTGAAAACAAGCCACCGCCCACGCCTGCTACATCGGCAAAGTGAGTAGGATTAGGAATTTCTATGCCTTCCATTTTCCACTGCAAAAATTGAGGTGAGTTACCTCGTATAGCAATAGCATTTGTCCCCGGAGTTCCGGCTACACCGGCAAAAGATGTAGCAAGACGAGCCGGGTCGTCCAATCCGCCAGCAAATCGGTTAGCTTCCTCGACACTTATCATACGCCCACCCGTCAAAGCCATTGCATTAAGCGGACGTTCTTTATTCACTCTTGCACGTACCACGACTTCATCCAGCTTTTGGGAGTTTTCAACCAACGCAATCTCACAATTTACTTCTTTGGTAGAAGTAAGCAAGATTTCTTTCATTACGGCAGGCTCATAACCAAGATAAGATACCTGAATATCATATCTGCCAATAGGAATATTAGTAAACCTGAAATACCCCAAGCTGTCGCTTGTCGTTCCTATTTGCGGATGAGTATTTGAAAGAACCACATTGGCGTATGGAATGGAAGAACCGGATGCAGCATCTTTGACAATTCCCTTTATGGTTTGTCGGGGAGTAACGGGTTGGGAAGAATTGGAGGGCACAGGAATGATAATAATATGCAGCCCGTTGATTTTATAAGTGAATCCGGTGTCTTTCAGCGCCTTTTCAAGAACTTCTTTGAGTTCTGCTTTTTTGACGTTTATTGTAATCTTCCGTCCGACATCTATTTGAGCTTTACTATAAGCCACCGTGTATTTGCTTTGTGCTTCAATCTGCTCAAAGACCTGTTTAATAGTGATGCCACGCCCCGAAATAGTGAATTTCTCATTTTGGGCATTTGAATGAATAGAGATAAAAAGGAAAATAATCAGGCAGATTATTTTATAGCCCGAACTATTTTGCCTAAATTTGAACTTCGATAAAGACATATTTTAATAATTAAAAAGTTAAATACTATTTCTAAATGGAACAAATTTGACTTTTATGAACCGGGAAGTGGCTTCTAAACAATTTCCGGTTCTTTTTTCTATTTACCACCCCCTTTCTGTATCAACGTTATTTTACTATCTTCCTTTTTGTATTCAAAACCACCTACAACATCTTGCAATATATCCAAGACATCTTCAAGACTTTCATTATTAATGAATTTCAGGGTATAAGGTATATTGGAGAATCCTTGTTTGTCATACTCAACAGTTACCCCAAATCGGCGTTCAATCGTATTTATAATATCATTGAATGTAGCATCCTGAAAGACAAGTGAACCCTCTTTCCAACCGATATTTTCACCTGTAACAGTATTTATCAATACGGATTTATCAATCTTATTAAATACAATCTCCTGATTAGGTTTAAGAATATACCTGCTATCTGCTTTTTCGGATTGAATATCAACCTGTATTTTGCCACGATTCAGCGTAGCAATTGTACGGTCGTCCGATGGATAAGCCGATATGTTGAATTGCGTTCCAAGAACTCTTACAGATAAGTCTTTCGTCTTTACAATAAATGGTTTAGCGGCATCGCTTGCTACCGAGAAATAGGCTTCTCCTACCAATGTTACCACTCGGACGGAATCCTTAAATTCAGACGGATAAGTTACTTTTGTACAAGAATTTAATAAAATGGTCGTTCCGTCAGATAAGGTGCATTGCTTTTGTTGATTGCTTGAAGTTATCACCTCTATCATTTTTACGTCTTGATTTATATAGAAATAACCGCCCAGCAACAAGAGTATAGGAATAATCACAGCAGCACTTCCCAGCAAAACACGTCGCATTTTTAAATGCTTCTTTTTACTTTCTATTTGCCTGATGGTATTCTTCACTCTATCCAACGCCCTGTATGTATTATCATTTGGAGGAATTTCTATTTCATCCCAAATGGCAGACATGGCATTATTCTTTTCAGCAGTCCATTTATCTTTGATTATCCACTTTTGTACCTTGCTTTCGATTTCAGGAGGATATGAATTTAGAAAGAACTGTTTGAGTATCTGATATATATAATTCTCTTTCATAGTTGCATTTTTATATTGTTAGAAACCAATAGAAACACGTCCGGACGATTCTAATTTCCATTTCTGCGATTTATTATCATACTGATATTCTGCTCCAACACTCATTTCTGCATCTTTCTTTAAATCGACAGAAACAGATGCACCTACACCTGTATGGGGGAATAATGGATTATAAGTAGAAAATGGAGATTGTTCTCCCGGAAAAATATATTGTCCCCATATATTCAAGCTGATATTATTTGTAAGGGCATATTGCATTCTTGTATTTACCCCCATAATATCCTGACGGAAAAGAGGTGATGAAAAATAAAACTGGCGGCTGAACATTCCCCCGGCATCAATAGATAATCTTTTAGATGGCATCCAACGTATAGCACCATTAATCGAAATATACTCTCCCAATCCTATATAAGATACTTTCTGACCACTACCGACAAACGAAAACTGTTTGTATATATGATTTTGCTGAAATCGGTAGAAATCAGTAAGAATAGGAATATTTTTCATAATCATTGGATAAGCATAGAAAAAAGGAGATAACCCCTGTGAAGAATTGACAGGTGCTATTTCTGATGAAGAAGATAGTTCCTTTTTTATTACCCCCTTTTTATTCACCTCGTCCGGTAATTCCGGTTTAATATGTTCGGTGTTTAATAGCTGTTCCCCTGCATTTACAGAAGATTTACTTTGTACATCTATCCGTTTATCCTCAATGGATTGAGCGAAAAGGGCAGGAACAGATGTCAAAAACAGTAATAACAATATAGTAACTCGCTTATTCATGATTGTTTTCCTTTCTTTTAGAGTGCTTATACTATATATACAACCATGTAGCTTATTACTCCCGACCTAAATCGGATATTTTTCTCCTAAACGAAAAAAATTAAGAAAGCTGAAATGACACGCTTGATTTCCTGTAAAGCCAAACTGATCTGATTCTCAACGGTTTTCTTGGATATTCCCAATTCTTCCGCTATCTCATTATTAGATATTCCTTTTTCACGGCTCATCTGATAAATTTTTCTTCTTTGAACGGGCATTCTGCACACAGTCATTTCCACCAAAAGGCTGATTTCTTTCGCAAACAGGATTTCGTCTGAACTGTCTGCTTCCTCTACATCAAAGTCATTTAAGCTATTCAGAAAGTTATCTTCAACCAGTTTATGTTTTAAGTAGTTTAAAGCTGTATTACGTGCAATTGTATATATATAAGTGTTGAATGCTTTACTTGGGTCTATGGATTGACGGTTTATCCACAACTTTACGAAAATATCCTGTGCCAATTCTTCCGCATCACTTTCAGACCTCAATAACCCGGTCAAGAGATATTTAACCTTATCAAAGTAGGTCAAAAACACCTCTTCAAAAGCCTTATGGTCACCGTTTTGTAATGCTTCGATGGTTGTAATATCCATACATGTTGTGAATTAGAAATTTAAATAGTTTTTGCAAAAGTATAAAAGACAATGACTAAACAGGAACGATTACGGAAATAAAACGTATGCAGCCACTATACTTTAAGGAATATTCGATTAAGATTATATTTATTAGTTCAATCCATGATAAAGCACTGATACTGAAAAATCCGTCTCTTATGTATCAAAAGACCTTTCACTGGAATTGAATTAAATACTCGATAAAAATCTCACAAAAGGAACTATATTCCCCTCAACGCTTGCTTTTTCGAGGGCTGCCATATATTCATCCCGTCTTTCCACCGGGATAATCAGCCAATCGTAACCGCCTGATGCCAACATCGCATTCATTAAGAATCGCCCAATACGACCGTTTCCATCCATAAAAGGATGAATATAAGTAAACAGGAAATGACCTAAAACGGCTCTTACGCAGGCTTCCGGTTCTTCTTTGAGCAATTCAAATAAAGTGGTCATGGCGTCACGAAGTGCGCCCGGATTCAGAGGGGTGTGCATCGAATTGCGAATATAGACCTGATGGGAACGATAACCGACAATATCGGATGGTTTGATAATGCCTGCCGTAACGCAAGGCATGAACATTTCGCTGTGCCATACCGATAAATCCCGTTCCGCCACATCCGCACTGTTGCTACCTTTAAGAATATCAGATACGCTCTTTTTGACTTCCCGAAAGGCTTGCCAATAACCACGTGCGGCGAGCGCATTCTTTGAATCCATATCTTCTCCATCCGGCTTCCATGCACCGCTTTTTACCTTGTTTATCAATTCATCGGTAACCCGATACCCCTCGATAGACAGGGAGTGATAAGCATCTAATTTGTATCGGGTTTCCATTCGCTCTAAAAATTCTTTGGCGGAAAGATTGCTTTTAAGCCGGGTGAAATTAGCAATTACATCCTCTCTCATATGCTGCCACATCAAGCGCAAACGGACAGCATAGGGAGATTGCGACACATGAATTTCCATCACCTTTTCAAACGGGTCTTCTTCATTAATGGTGTAACCCATACGTTTCATTGTTCCGGCTATTTCATCGGCTATATCCGTTCGTCCGATATTACGAAATGCGCCAATCACCCTGCCTGCACGGACTGTTTGACCTGTATCTACCAATATCTTCAAAATATCCGAACTATCATGAACCATTGCAAGGGCAGTCCGCATCGTTAGCGCATCATTGCGATACATGGTAGGCGTAGCTACAATAATAGCTTCCGCCAGTGTATAGAGGTTGAGATTATACGGATTGTTCGCATCAATCTTCGAGGGCAATTCAGCCCCTAAATTGAAAATAGAAGTAGGGGGAATTAACGGAACCATATAATCGTTGCCTTTAGGCGCTCTTATCAGAATTTGGTTAGGTATGGTGGTAGCACCTGTATATATCGACAACGATTGTTCGGCAGATAAACACCACTCATCGCCGTAGCGTTCATTTGCATATCGGGTAATAAAGTTCCAAAACGAAGCATACCATGCCGTACTGTCGCCCGGCATTGCTCTTGGGTCGGTAACCACATACCAGCCTTTTATGATAGGTTTGAGAAAATGATTATCAACCAACCTTTTTATGTGTGTCCGGGATAAGTCGCTACTTCTAATTATCGTAAAATCATTACCCTGTTGCACTTGTTTGAGCGCATCCAAAGAAGATGCTAACAGCTCTGCTATCGTTGCCATAATCTTGATTCTTTTATGTATTACACGATTATTCGATTACTGTAAAACACGAATATAATGGTTTTGCATTACACGAATATTTTGCAAATATAGTCAAATATACTTGGAATACAAATAAATAGAAGCATAACAAAGTGCAAAAGCAGATTTAGGCTGCAAGTAGGTGCAAGGTGCAAGGATATATATGTATATATAGCTTGCACCTTGCACCTAAGTTGAAAGATTAATAATCAAACACTTGCATAATTCAAAATGAATGCGTACTTTTGAACCCAAGATAAATGGAGACAGACATCCGCCAAATGCGGACAGAAACCCTTAAAAAAGTCAGTATCCAAATCGTACCCCCTCTAAAGGGTGATGATAGATAACATATTGATATTTAGGACAGTGAACCGGATGGGTTAAAGACCCAGGCGGATCACATAGGAGAAATGAAAATACTCCGACAATCTAAGACAAAGCTCTTTAAACCAATGGTTTAAGGGGCTTTTTTCTTACCTGCCTACGACAGAAAAAGAACCTCAAAAAGCCACCCTGTGAAGATGAATCGTTACTAATTCGTTACGGTTTTCCGTTACGATAAAAACCGTAACGAATTTATAGCTAAGTCGCTCATTTGTCGAATATTGGCAGTCGAAAGTCATAGCCGTTACGGAATGAACAAATTAACTTTGCAACAAGAAAGGAGTTACGGTATGAAATCGACATTCAAGACACTCTTCTATTTAAAGAAGAACGAACCGAAGAAAAACGGTCATGTAGTAATAATGGTACGTATCACGGTGGACGGTGATCAGGTGCAATTCAGCAGCAAGTTGGATATACACCCCGATAACTGGGACACGAAAACGGGAAGAGCCGTCATCAACAAACAGAGTGCGGACAAGAAAGAAAACCTCAGGGTATCCTCACTTAACAAGACACTGGACGAGATACGTTCGGCCATCACCATGCACTACACACGCATGATGAACGTGGACGGTTACGCACTGCCGGAAAAAATCAGGAACGCATTCCTGGGATTGGAGGAAAAGGAGAAAACACTCATCAGCTACTTCACCCAGCACAATGAACAGTATGCAAAGAAGGTCGGCAAGACTGCCACGCAAAAGACCTACTCTCGCTACGAACTTACCAAACAGCGGATGATAGAGTTCTTGCAAAAGGAATACAAGTTGTCGGACATTCCCGTGAAGGAAATCACCGTCACCCACATCGAGAACTTCTACCTTTATTTGCGTCAGGAATGTGAGGTAAGCAACAATACCGCCATGAAATTTGTACAACGTTTCCATACGATACTGTTGTTTGCCCAGAAAAGCGGATTGAGCTTCATTGATCCCTTCGGGAATTTCAGGTTCAATTTTGACAAGACCGACAGAGGGTATCTCACGCAGGAGGAAATTGACACGATCTATTATAAGGAGTTCAAATCAAAGCGGTTGGAACACGTGCGTGACGCTTTCATCTTTAGCTGTTATACCGGTTTGCCCTACTGTGACATCTATACGCTTTCAAGCGAGGACATAAAGATCGGGGTGGACGGCAAGAAGTGGATTATGAAAGACAGGGGTAAAACCGGCGTGGAATCATTCATTCCCCTACTGCAAATACCGTTGGATATTCTCGCCAAATACGAGGGCAAGTTGAAAGATGGAAGATTGCTTCCGGTAATCAGTAACCAGAAGATGAATGAATATTTGGCGGAGATAGCCGCAATTTGCCAAATCAACAAACGGATCACCTACCATCTCGCCCGGCATTCGTTCGCCACGGAAATCTGCCTTACCAAAGGCGTTCCCATTGAGAGCGTATCCAAGATGCTCGGACACACCAACATTCAGACCACACAGATTTATGCCCGTGTGGTGGACAGAAAGTTGAGCCATGACATGAATATGCTGGATCGAAAACTAAAAAATATGCAAAAAGGTACGGCGCAAAACGCTGTATGAATAAACAAATCATTATATTGTCACACCATTTAAAAAACAACGCCTTATGAAAAATAGAGGATACATCACCATCACCGGTTTGGAAAACAAGGATGAACAACCCATCGTCAGTGTAAAGATAGAGAACGGCAACGTATGGATGACCAAGCACGAACTTGCCCGTCTGTTCGGAGTGTTCGTTCAGACAATAGACGCCAATGTGCGCTCCATCTTCAAATCCCGCCTGCTTTACGACGGCGACGTGACCATAACCGAGAAACAGAACAAAAGCATTGTTACCTATTATAATCTGGAAGCGATCATATTTCTCAGCTTCCGCATCAACACCTATTGCACGAAGCTGTTTCGTGAGTGGGTACTCAACTCCCTGTGCGAGTACAAACGCCTGCAAGAGAAAAAGCCCGAAGTCCTTGTTGTTTTCCATCCCGACAGCAACCGGACTACCATTTCTTATAACTAACGTGCATAGAAACCTGTAAATAGCGAGCCTTACCCGAAAATCCAACGGGCAAGGCCTCTTTTTCTCCCGAAATTTCTATCTTTACGCCAAATAACAATGTCATGATAGAAAACCTCACCATATCCGTATCCTTCAGCGAGGTGGAGGAAGCCCATATCAGCAACTATTTTCGCCTTTCCGAAATGTCCGGCGAGTTTCTGATTATCCAGAGGTCTGACAATACCTTCTACTTCCTTTGCACCAATAACTGTGACATCGTGAGCATCTGCCAATCTTTTGATTGGTATATTGTATCAAAAGACACTTTCAATGACACCTGATAATCGGCATTGGTTTATCGGATAAAGAAAGTATCAACGGAGAACTCTATCGGGTACAGGATGAAACCACGCTCACCCTTTGGCGTGATATACTCCACTTTACTTTCGAGAGCGATTTCGTGCGCCAGTTCTTCCCATACAATACCCATTTCAAAGGCAAGATGCGTATCGACGGAGCCTTGTGTTTCTATATCCACGATTATTACCCGACCAGATGCAAGGACATATCGGTATCTGACAGAAAGACGAGCAATCTGGTATTTAGATTTAAAGAAGGACGACAAGCAGCTCTTGTCGCCAAGATCTTCTCGCTTTGTATCGCCCGGATGCCGTTCTTTAAGGAGAAAGCCGCCAACGCCGTGCTGATCCCCATACCGGCGGCAACCCGTGAACGGAACATCACCCGCTTCGCCCGTTTTTGCAGCCTTCTCTCACGTCGGCTTAAAGTCGTGGACGGATTTCGTGCCACATGGATAAAAGAAGACCGTGAGCAGATGAAAGGAACTCACGGACAAGACAAGTTATCCAACTTGATCTTTCATCCCGATTATTTTAAGGGCCGGGACGTATTTTTAATAGACGACATTATCTCTTCCGGCGAGAATTTCACGCAAATGAAATGCAAACTGATACAACTCGGTGCAAAATCCGTTACCGGTTTGTTTTTAGGTAAAACAATAAAGTCTGAAAATCAAAAGTAATATGGCAATCAAGAAATCCCAGATCGAAAAATGGATAGTCGCCCAAAAGAAACACCGGCTATCGGATACCCATGTACAAATGGCCCGTGAACTTGGACTCAATCCCGATAAACTCGGCAAGATAGACAACCACCGGCAAGAACCGTGGAAAGCCCCCTTACCGGAATTTATAGAAGAGATCTTCTATAAACGTTTCAAAAAGGAACGTCCTGATGTAGTCAAGCCCCTAAAGCAAATCCTTAAAGAACAGGAAATAAAGACTAAAACAAAAAAGAAGGAAAAAGAAATACGGCGTAAAGAGCGTGAACAGGAACAGATTAATAACGGAACAGATGAAGTTCTTACATTTCAATCCCCAACCTCAATAACGGAATAAAAGCCACATTATTATCAGTAGAAAAAACGTTCCCATTCTTCCGGAACCGGAACAATCTTTCATCCATACAAAACCGCAGAAAAGTGTTGTACAAACAAGCGCGATGAATCACACATTGGACAGTACAACACCTTTCTTTTTTCCGGTTTTGAAATAGGAAGGCTTTTATTATATCGCTCTGTTTTTTTACTCTCTGATCTCCTCAAAGGCAGTATCTATCACATCATAGTGATCACCGTCATTAACACTCAATGCAGCCACAAGGCTGTTCAATGTCCGAACTGCGTCCAAACGCTTTTCCACATCACTTTCATCCGGATTGCTCAAGACATCTATCGCACAGGTCAAATGCCCTTTCATCTCTTGCAATGTAGATAGACTCTGAATGGGAAACAGATAGAAAAGCCCATCTTCTGAAGACCGGACTACTCCTTTCAGGAGAGTCGATTGTAAATCCATAACAATAACGTTATTATATTAAATTGACGTAACGCTGCCAGTCACAAGTCCAAAGCATCGCCAAACGCTCAATACAGAGTGAACCGACAGGTTACGTCAAAGTATATAACCTACCCGGTTCATTTACCTCTGTATTTTTGAAATTGGCGATTTCTGGACTACGGTAAACGAACAGATTACACGATGCTATTTGCATCGCTAACACAAAGGTAGAATTTTTTTCGTATTAATCATCGCTTTATGTATAAGGGATTTATAACACAACGATTTTAAGCAAAGTTTAAGGCTAACTTCCTTCGGGGTATTTCTCTCACTGTTTTCAGTAGCCATCACTCCACATTTAAAGCAAAGGAACGAATTAAACTAACTTATTCAAGTGCAAAGGTACTTCGGGTTCTTAACGGAAAAACAAGGTCAAGCCGTTCCGGTTTTGAAAAAAATCTTCCCTGCGCCATAATGGCACGAGGTATTTTTACCCAAAACCTTGTTTTTCCTAAACCCGACCTTTTGACGCACATGAAATAAGTCAGCTCAACTCGTCAATGCATAAAAAAAATGTCGTGATTATGAAAACAGCAAGAGAAATACATAAAGGAAATAAGAACAGACTCAATCTGCCTCTGCATAAATTGTTTGGCTGGTTAGTTCGGCTCCTTCTTTCAGGCTGCTGTTGGAGTCTGTACGGTGGCAGTCTTTTAGCGTGGTTTATCGGTTTATGGCTCGCAAAAGAACTGATAACGGACGTGATCCGCTCCGCATGGGGGTGTCTGGTTTCCATTCTCTCCTTTGCAGTCGTAGTCGGGATTATCATTTGGTTATTAATTCTTTAACACATACAGTTATGACAATGGATATTACAAAATCAGTAGCGTTCACCGGACACCGTTCAGAGCGTATCCTCCAAGTCGGTATGCTGCATCTTTATCTGGATATAGTTTCGCAAGTAAGAAGGTTGTATAGTCTGGGCTATCGCTACTTTCTAAGCGGAATGGCGGAAGGCTTCGATTTGCTTGCAGCCCAAGCGGTAACTGCCCTTAAAGCGGAATACACGGACATTCGACTCATTGCCGTTGTGCCGTTCAGCCGGCAGTCAAACAGATACCGGCCGGAGAACAAGTCCTTATACGACCGGATAATGAAAACTGCCGATGAAACGGTCATTCTCCGAGAAGATTACCGCAAAGGCTGCTTCCACCACAGGAACGACTACCTGATTGACAACTCCGAGATTGTTTTAGCCTATTGGGACAAGCAGCCCTATGGCGGTACTTATTATACCGTAGGAAAAGCACGGATAATGAACAGAATCATTATAAATCTTTATAAATAAAGCCTTATGAAACGATACAGCAGGACTGTCGCACAGCAGTGCAGATATTACGAGGTAAGCAACATTTTCGAGTACATGGTGGAAACCTACCTGAACGGCAACATCACCACCTTTGGAGAGCTTTACCAGGAATTGTGCAAAGAAGCGAGAAAAGATTTTATCGATTTCCTTCTCAGTGAGGTGGAGCCGATATACTGGAGAGAGATTTTGAAAATGACTGTCTAATGAATAAATCAGAAAAATATGAACGTAACGTTTGAAACCACAATTTGTGCATGGGATGAAAAAATCCCTGCACTCCTTATCCGACTGGTAAACACCCTTCTCTTTTGCCGGACAGAAGAGGAACTCCGCCAATCCATTGACAAACTTCGGGAAACGACCGAACTGGACGAGTTTTTCACCTACGGCTACGGCTCACACCATTTCTGGTGCAACCAGCGCATTTCCAAAGGAAGCATGCAGTTCATCCAAAGCCGATTATTCATTGCAACATTTTAACCCTCTAATACATAAATGATATGAAACCAATATCCCAAATGACACGAGAAGAGAAATTGCAGGAGATTGTAGAGTACAACCCTTGCAGGGTAGAGCGTAGTGCAGTCCTCCGTTACTTGTTGGCAGTACGCCGTAATGACACGGAACAAATCGCTTATTTCGAGAGTTTTGGCAAGAGTGTACGACATATCATACTCAATGTACGCACGTATGAAAGAGGGATGATTTTCGGTTATGTCGGCAAGCAGTTCAACGAACACGGTTGGATAAATGGCATGTTGCCGATAATAGAGGAAATCAAGTTAGACACCTTCAACACGATCCATATCGGGCAATCCGTTGACGGGACGTATGCGGTAGCCATCGACTGGTGTACCGGCACAGCCGGAGGCGGTAGCCACCCGTCCGTTTGGGATGAACCTGTCAGAGATTATAAGGAAGCTATCCGACAAGGAATCCGCCTGTTGGAGCAACAATACAATAAAGCGGAACGTTGGTCTGTTTCCGACAGAAGCAATTACAACCCAAAGGTTATCCGCAGTCTGAAAGGAAAACTGTTGGAAATCAAGCGGAAATACACACAGCCCCGACAGTTAAGTCTGTTTTAATATTCACGAACTATAAAATCATAAGTTATGGCAACAAAAATGAACGAGAACGGAGTTTCAACCTGCAAGACGGGTGAGAAATATGAAAAATTCCAAATGACCGTAGGACGGAAAAGGCGCACGTTCTATCACTATGATTATAGGGATACGGCAGACAACGAACTTTTCTCCTGTGTGAAGCCCACATTGGAAGAGTGCAGGCGACAATACAACGAGTGGCTTAAAAAGAAAGAGGACAAGAAATAATACAGGAACAAGCTCCCCTTACCGGTTTCCATTCCGGTAAGGGGAGCTATCTTATTAGATTTTCATTCAGTTTCTCTACTCAGCGTTATCGCTGCTTTTTTTTCGGGGTATATCCGGCATAAATCATTCGGTATCCTCCTTTTCATCTTCCGCTTCATTATTAAAGGCAAAAGACTTTTGCACAACCTGACCGAAGGAATCGAGAATGTAAATGTCTATTTTCTGCTGGTCTGTGCCAAATGACCTGTAATAGAGCCTGAATGTTTCTTCCGGTAACGGATACAGGTCGTTCGGCAACAAAACCGTACCGTTCTCCATGCGAAGCTCCCCTTTGCCTGTCGGTTGGAAGTACCTGATGAAGTATTTGGTGTCCTGATACTCGCCGCTTCTTACAAGTTGACAACGGATTTCCGCTTCCTCGCCCTTTACGATTGTCGTCTGCACCGGCAAGGTCGCCAGATCAAACTCATACATCTGCTGAACGTCCAATTTGTCAGAACAGGCGGTCATATATAACAAGGCTACCAGCATACAACCTGCTATAATCATGCTTTCAATCATCTTTTTCATTCTATTATTGTTTTATCAATTCAAAATAATTTTCAATCCCACCCCGAACAGGAAATGAAAGTGTCCGCTGTCATTTCCCCAGAGGCAACGCTCACGTGCATGGAACAGCAATACCACCTGGTTGGCAAGGTAGGTTTCTATCTCCAGCGATACCGCACCGCCATAGACAAATGCATCCCCGACACACAGGCGTGAACCATCGAACAGCATGCCTGTGCCCCAATTCACGGTTTCATATCCCGCCAACACCGAACCGCCGGCATAGCAGAGAAACACCTTGTTGGCATCCGAAAGGAAATTATAATAATAGCCGCCTTCCGCAGTGAATTGGGAAACCGGGACACGTATGTCCTTGTATGGATAATACTTCTGGAGATACTCGCCACCGAATACCCACTTATGGCAGCCGTTCACATATCTGTCCATTCCCATCCCGAAATGGTAACCCAGCTCGTTACGTTTGTCCGCAGTGTGAAAGCCGTCCGTCATGCCGGCGGTAATACGCAGCCCTTTTGTACCGGGCAGGCAACGTTGGGCATGTGCCTTGTCCGTCAGGACAAAGCACAAAAGTATACATATAATAACAGAGACCCTTTTCATACTATTTCACCTTCAGCTCGTTAATGACTCTGGCACGAATCAGCTCGGCGTTGGTCAGAATAAACCGCTGATGCCTTCCCCCGTTCTGTTCGTTCATCTCGACAACCAGCTGCTTGTCATCCGGAAGGGTGAATTTGGGCAGGGTAAATACCGTCCGTTCCTTGCTCTTTCCGTCAACCGCCGTCACATAGTTGAAGGCACGAAGCGGCACGATAACCTGTTCCTGAATGGCGGTACGTTTTGCAACCTTTTTATCCACCACCTTAAAAGTGACAAAGTCAACGGAGAATGGCACGTTGGAAGCGTTTTTCAGTTCCATATGGAAATAAAGCAGACCGTTGTGCGTATAAATCCCTTTCAGGATATACTGGATACCGAAGCGCTTGCAGCCGATATGCTTCACCAGACGTTTGTTGTTGTCATAGACGGACTTCATGATCAGCCGTACCAGCAGCGGGGACTCGCTGCCGAGTTCCGTAAGGTAGATTTCCTGCGAGTTGTTCGGCCGGTTCACCGCCTCGCCATCATGGATGAAGTCTTTCATCTCGATATTCAGCTTGGCCGGCTCGTCCGCATACTTCACGTTGAATGTATAATAGCTGCCGTCATCCGTGATCACCGCCAGATTCGTTTCACGGGAGAAGTCCCTCAACGCCGCTTTCACCCGAAGCACGTTCTCCGAACCGTCCGCTTTGCCGGCAAGAATGTCAGCCGATCCCAGATCCACATACTTGATAGCAGCCGGGAAGATAAGGTGTACAGTTTTATTAAATGTCACCTCCAAGGCGTATGGAGGAACCATCCGGTCGAATGTCACCGGACGTGTCAGCCCGTCAAACAAATCACCGGTGGACGGGCTGCGCCTTGCGTCCTCCTTATCCGGCAGCGGCGTGGTTCCCGTTTCTCCGGAATCCGCCGTTTCTTCCGTGTCATTTCCCGTCTTTTCCACTTTCACGGTCTTTTGTGCATACGCACCGGTCATACCAATGGCAAAAGCCATCATTAAAATTACTTTTTTCATGCTTGTTGTTTTTTCTTGATTAATAAATTGATTTTAACCGTTTATTGTCTTGACACGAGCAATAGCTCGTAATCCGCCTTCAAAGTCGCCTTGGCACTCCTGAACTTTGTGGAAAGGTATTGCGATGCCCCCTGTATCACCCCTTTGCCCAAGTCCGCAGCCAGCTGTGCACCGGCATTGCTGGAGATATTGATGCTGCTTCCCATTGCCGAACCCATGTTGGCCGCCATCTCCTTGACGGCGGTAAGCTCCTGCGATCCCCTGACCTCAATGCCCTTCATGCCCCTCGTGTCATAAGCGTCCAGCTCCACCGGCAGGATTGTTCCCTGAAAGGCGACCGAGGAAACGGTGATTTCCATGCGTTCACCGCTGATTTTCGCCGTGCCGGTCAGTATCGTGTTGGCGGGTATGTACAACTCTCCGGCCTGCACCGGCTCCAGCAGGCGGAGTCCCACCTCCTGACCGTCGCTGCCCGAAACCGTTACCGTCCTGTACACGCAGGCACGGATACCATTCCTTTCCGTACGGCTCCGGACTGTCCCCACCGTGTGGAAACCCATGTTTCTGGGCTTACCGTACTGTCTGGCGAACTCTTCATCGGACAAGGGTGCGGCCAGCAGGCTGACCACCCGTTCCGCTACCTGCGTAACCGGGCAGACCGGCATTTTACCCGTAGAGGAGGACACGGCGACCTGTTTGGTTTCACCACCGCCCGGCATGTATCTTGCCGCCATCTCGTAGGACTTCTCCATCAGCCGCAGTTGTTCCTCACCGTTTTCTCTGGCCTTGCGCTCTTCCTCCGCCTGACGCTCCAGCTCCTGAATACGCCATTCCAGTTCCAGCGTTTTCTGGTCATCTTCCGCAGGCCGTGTTTCATAAAAACTGCCCAACTGCCGGTTGATGTCCTGATAGGCATTGGCGGAGGAACGGATAGACGGACTGCCGTTGTCCGTGTCCTCTTCCGTCAGGAATACCTCGTCTGCCACCGGCTCTTCCTGTTCCAGCGATACCGCCAGATCCTGGAGCGTGTTCATTTTCTCCTTTTGTTTCTTTTCAAAGGCACTTTGTTCGTAGGCGGTCTTTTTATCCGACGGCAGCCCCTTGTCCTCCGGCATCGGGACATCCACGTTGAATCCCTCCCTTAATGGCTCGTCGCTGTCAGAAGGAGCGAATATCAGCCACATCGCTCCCAGAAACACGAGAAAGAACAACGGATACACGAGCATCTTCTTTCGTTTGAGCATCTCTTCCGGAGTCAGAGGTCTGGCCTCTTTCTTCCCCTGTTTCGGCGTTTGCCCTTTCTCTTCCGCTTTTTCAGACGTTGCAGCGTTCGCCGGTTGCCGTTCCTGATTTTTTAGGTTCTCCATAATCCACCTGATTTTTAATGTTTATACTATCCTTGTTTATCCCCCTGTACAGTTCCATCCGCCTGATATGCTCCATTTGCAACTGCTCCCCCTCATGCCTGCCGATGCGGTATATCGAAGATACCGTCATGTATATCGACAGACAGCCGAAGCCGGTGAGCATGGCCACCACGCAGACGAGCCGTACATCGGGCGACATCCGTCCGCACAGATAGCGGAGTCCGTCGTCTATCCTGTCAGGCACATACCTGATCCATTTTTTCAATCGGTTCATTTCCTCTCTTTTTTTAAGTTATCGTTCAACGGTTCTCAAATCCCGGTTCTCCACGATATTGAACTGCTCCATCGTGAAGCCGTGCGGGTTATTGTCCGACCTGACCGAGTTCAACAGCCGGCAACGGGTTACAAGGCTCCGTTCCGTGATGTTGCTCGACCTGACGAGCGACTGCCGTGCGTAAGTTGTCACCACATACGGGTAGCTGTTGAAGTCGCACGCCACGCTGTCCACCCGGATGCTCTGGTTGATATTGGCCGAGATTATACGGTTGTAATACCCCTTTTCCTCCCAGTCCTTGTAGTAGCGGAACGCACTCTCGTCGCACAGGAACAACGCCCGGCGGATATTCGACTCGATAGCCGCCTTGTCGGGCGACAAGGTGAAAAACAGCTCGTGGAAACGCCGGATATGTTCTTTCGCCTCCACCGGCCTGTTCTGCGAAAGGTCTTGGGAAAGAGCAAGTATCAGGGACTTCCCATTGTCCAGCACATAGATTTTCTCCCTCTGCCGTTCGGCGAACCGGTAGGAGCTCCAGAGAGCATAGCCGGTAACCAGAGCACAGAGCGAAACGAACACGATCCCCATCGTGCGAATTTGCCGGAAGCTCGTTTCTATATTCTTTAAACTTTTAAATTCCATACATCTCTAATATTTACGTTGGTTCATCTTCCTCTTAACTTGCCGGCTATATGCCCGATGGAAGCACCGGTGATGGCGGCAGCCGCACGTCCGCCCTTTAGTGACCACGAGTTGACCTGCTTGCCGTAATTGCCGGCTCCCGATGCCTGAATCACCCATGTGGATACTGTCGGAATGGTGAAATAGCCCACAATGGCTATCAGCATGAAGATGATGTAAGCGGAATTGTTCACGTCGGGCACATAGGCGGGATCGCTCAGTGCAGCGATGTCCTTCTCGATCATCAGCACCTGAATCCTTGCCAGCACGGAGCTGAACAGGTCGGATATGGGCAGCCACAGATAGATGCTGATATACTGGCAAATCCATTGGATCATCGTATTGTGGAAGCCGTCGTACACCGATATGGCGAATGACAGAGGTCCCAGAATGCTCAATACGATCAGGAAGAAGGTTCTCAGCGTGTCCAGTACCAGCGAAACCGACTGGAACAGCAGTTCCAGAAAGCTGCGGAAGAAATTGCTCACGCTCTGCCTGGCCTGGTATTTGAGGCGTTCCGCCGCCATGCCCGCCATGGCCTTCAAATCCGAAGGCGACCATCCCAGATCTTCGATCTGGCGTTCATATTCCTCGTTATCGACCAGATACGCCGTTTCCGGATTTCTCGTCATCGCCTCGTATTCCAGTTTCTGCCGCTTCTCGGAATACTCCCGTATGTTCAGTGTCTGGCCTTCCATGATACTGTGGCAGCCGGTGACCACCGGACTCATGATGCCGTTGAGAGTTCCCAGAACGAATGTGGGGAAGAACATGATGCACGCCCCCAGACAAAAAGGTCTGAAGAGCGGGTAAATGTCAATCGGCTCGGCTCTCGAAAGAGCCTGCCACACCCGTGAGGCCACATAGAACAGTGCACCCAGTGCAGCCACTCCGGTAGCCACACCCGTGATGTCCGAACAGAGAGGCATCATCTCGTCATAAAGGTTGCGCAACACTTCGTGAAGGTTGCTGAAAGTTTCCTCGCCCGTCATGTCACCAGTATTTTTGATTGTCCGTTCCGTACAAGTCCAGCACCCTTCGGGTATCGTTCTTCTTTTTTGCACGCAGGTAAGAGATGCCGATGTTCCGGTTCGTGTAATACCTGACCAGATTGCGTTGGTTTCTTACGTCACGGTACACACGGTCGATCACGTCCATGCGCTCCTTATCCGTCATGGAAAGGCTGGTGGAGGTTACGACCGTCTTCATCTCGTTCAGCATACCGCTGCTCTCTTCCAGCATCTTCGCATATCCGGAAGCGATTGCCGAAAGCTCGTCCGGCGTATAGTTCCCGTCCGTCAGCATTTTCTGGAAAGAGTTTACATAGATGTCCGATATTTCACCGACCAGAAGAACGGTCTGCTGTACCTTGCGGGCATCCTTAACCAGATTGTTGACCGCTTTCAATGCGTCGTAATAACGCTTCCCCTGTTCGTAGATCTTGACTGTTTCCTGAAAATTCTTCACCATATTTTCTGCCGTCGTCGTGGTCTGCACCACATTGCGGGTTGTATTCACGATGCTTTGTGCAAAGTTCGAGGGATCGAACGTCACCCATTGTGCCTTTACTGCCATAATCGGGCAAAGAAGCCCGGCCAGGCAGACAGCCATAATTCGTTTCATGTCTTTTAAAATTTTAATGTTGAATAAATCGGATAGTTGTTACTGTCATTTACGGGAGAACCGGGGTTCTCCATTTTCCCTATGAGTCATCCGCACGTACATAGATCCCTTCGGTAGCCAGCACCAGCCGGTCTTCCTCCCGGTCATAAGCGAGCTGCACCCTCCCCAGCAGGTCTGCCCAGATGATGCCGCCGCTTTGGTGGATCGTGCCTACCACCACCGCATCAAGGTGGTAGGTCAGGGCAATCTTGTATGCGCCACCGTCACGGAATACGGTAACGGGCGGCGACTTGCGGTTGCTTTTCCACTCCCCGCATATCCAGTAGAGCGGAAACAAGGTTTCATACTCCATAGGCATTTACGGTATTTCATTGCTTTGATTCCGTTTCTTTTCCGCAAGCCTTCGGATAGCCAGTTCGATATTGCCGTCCAGCTGTTTCGCCAGTTGTTCCACTTCCACCTTCTCGCTCTCTTCGGTCGTGTAGCACAGATATTCTTCGGGCGATACCTCCGTGGCGTACACCGTTGACTGTACGCCCCCCAATCCGAACCAGACTTCCTTGTATTTGCGTTTCGGGTCATTGGACATGTTCACCGACAGAATCTGCGCCTTTTCCTTGTCCGTCAGTCCCAGCAGGGACTGTATCTGCGAGAACTTGTTAAGGTACTTCCTCTGGTCAAGCAGAATCTTGCAGTCGCTGTTGTTCACTATGGACTCCTTTACGATAGGCGAGGAAATGATGTCATCGACTTCCTGCGTCACCACAACTGCCTCTCCGTAAAATTTGCGGACAGTCTTGAAAAGATAGCGGATGTAGTCCGCCATCCCTTCCTTGGCGATAGCCTTCCACGCTTCCTCTATGATGATCATCTTGCGCACCCCTTTCAGACGGCGCATCTTGTTGATAAACAACTCCATGATGATGATAGTCGTTACCGGAAAAAGAATGGGGTGGTCTTTGATCTGATCGATTTCGAATACGATAAACCGTTTGCCGAGCAGGTCGAGCTGCTTGTCGGAGTTAAGCAGGAAATCATATTCTCCGCCACGGTAATAAGGCTCCAGCACGTTCAGGAAACCCGCAAGGTCGAAATCCTTTTCCCGGACTCCCTTCTCTTCCAGTATCTTCCGGTAGTCCGTTTTCACGAACTCGTAGAAGGTGTTGAACGAGGGAACGATGCTTTCATCCTCCTTGATGCGCCTGATATACAGGGCCACCGCATTGGACAGCGCCACTTCTTCCGAACGTGTCGCCGGTTCGTTGTCCTTTTTCCAGAGTGTGAGGATCAGTGTCTTGATACTCTCTCGTTTCTCAATGTCGAAAACCTTATCATCCGTGAAAAAAGGGTTGAACACTATCGGGTTTTCGTCCGTATAAGTGAAATAGATGCCGTCCTTGCCGCCGGTCTTCTGGTGTATCAGCGAGCAAAGTCCCTGATAGCTGTTCCCCGTGTCGATCAATACCACGTGTGTGCCCTGTTCATAATACTGCCTCGCCAAATGATTCATGAAGAATGACTTGCCGCTACCGGAGCCGCCCAATACGAATTTATTTCGGTTCGTGGTTACGCCACGTTTCATCGGCAGGTCGGAGATGTCCACGTGCAGCGGTTTTCCGCTGATACGGTCTGACATCTTCAGTCCGAAAGGTGAAACGGAGCTGCGGTAGTTCGTTTCTTCCACCCAGAAGCAGAGGGCCTGTTCGATGAACGTATAGAAGCTCTCCTCTGCCGGGAAGTCAGCGCCGTTTCCCGGCATTGCCGCCCAGTACAGCGTGGCGGCGTCCACCGTATTATGGCGTGGCTTGCACTCCATCATGGCGATCTGACTGCCCACGTCATTGCGCATGTTCTTCACCTCCATCGGGTTGTCCGTCCATGCGATGACGTTGCAGTGGGCACGTACCGAGGTAAGCCCGAACGAGTGTGCGTCATTCAGGTACAGGTCAATCCACTCCTTGTTGATCTGGTTGCTCCGTGAGTACTTCGAGAGCGACTGCATGTTGCGTGCGCTCTTTTCAAAACGTTGCAGGTTCTCGCCGCTGTCATCCAGAAAGATATACTGGTTGTACAGGTGGTTGCACGAGAGCAGCAGGCCTACCGGACTGGCGAATGACAGCTTGCAGTCGCTTTTGTCCGTTGACAGCCTTTCATACCGGCAGTCCGTACCCACCTTGTTGGGCAACGCATCCAGTTCCGATAGCGTATGTACCGAAACGTGCTTGTCGCCGACACGCAGGCCGTCATCTCCGAGTTCGATGTCTTCCAGCGCAGTGGTATTTTCCATTGACAGACAGAAATATTTCTCCACCAGTCCAGCCTTATCCTCCGTGCCGGTAATCTCATCACCGACGAGCCGTCTTAGGTGTACCAGCCCTGTATCGTTCACGATACGGGCGAATTGTCCTACCGTATCCAGAAAATGGGCGGTGGTATCCTTGTCCATCTCCTTGGGGATGATGAATCCCCTGCACAGCGAAGAGAAGCTGCTCTGCATCCTCATGCGTTCTTTCGTCGTCTTGGTCAGGTACAGATAGCATTTGTGGTTCAGGAAAGGACGTTCGTTGAAGTGCATCTCGTAGCTCCGGGAAAGGAAACTTAGATTTTCCTTGTCCGTCTGGCTGCGGTAATCCTCCCGGATAAACCAGTCCTGTTTATGTACCACCGTATAATTGGGCAATACCTTGATTGCCTTTGCCCATGCCGCATGGATAGCCTCGTATTCAGCTGCCGTTACCGTGAAGAGTTCGGGCAGCTCCACCTCAAAGACGGCGGTGATGTCCGCATCTTTGGAGATGATACAGTCCGCTTCGACGGCGAGAAGCGGGAACTTGCTTTCCAATGTGGCGGCCTTTAGTGTGTTCCGCATACATTCTTCTTTTTAATCGTGAATAATTTTCGGGGACTGATCCGGTTGATCAGGTAGCGGGGGTGCTGTTTTCTGGCCAGCAGCTTCATCAGTCCGTGTTCTCCGAACTTGCCGTTCAAGTGGAATGTCAGCCAGACCAGTGCGGATGCGGAGGTTACACCGAAAGCGATGCAGAGCCATTGGCAGACACCGGCCATATAGAGAATGACAAACAGCACGAACAGAGCCAGCAGCCCGCCGGCGAAAATAAAAAGGTATTGCGCCTTGAGTCCCTTGAACTCCGCACTCTCGCCGATCCCCTTGTTCAGTTCATAGTCCATATACATTATATATAGGCGAATCTGTCCTTTAGAGGAAGAACGAACGCAGGATAGTGGCGGCGACAATCAGAAAGATGCACGCACCGAACCAGGAGGATGCCACCTTGCTTACGTCCGGATCGCCGGAACTGAACTTATTGTACACTTTAATCCCGCCGACCAAGCCGATCACGGCTCCGATTGCGTAGCACAGCTTCGTTCCCGGATCAAAGTAGCTTGTTACCATTTTCGTCGCCTCTGCGATACCGGCCGAGCCGTTTCCCTGCGCATGGAGCGAGCCCGTGGCGATTAGCATGACCGCCACTAATACAAGTTGTTTCGTGTTCATAAAATAAATGGATTTGAATGAGGGACACGACGGAGGGAAGAGTCCGCCGTATCCGGTTGTTAATTAAATTTGTCTGGATTTCTACTGGTAAGAATGAACCGTCAGCTATCCGTAATCTCTTTTTTTCATGTACGTTTTACTTTATTCGTTAGACAATATCGCTTATGGAGAAAGTGTCCGGTATGGTTTCTGCCGCCGGTTCGCTGTCCGGCTGTTTACGCTTGCGGTATGCCGCAAGGTGCAGTTCTATCAGCGAGCCGATCCGTTCCTCACGTTCCGCATCGCCGGAGGTCAGCTGTTCGAACATCGGGGTGTTGCGAAGTTCCGCCAGTGTCTTTCCGGCCTGAAGCCTTTCCTCTTCACTGGCCGCTTCACCGTTGACCGCCACACGCACCGCCAGTCCCATGTCCTCGAAGCGGATGCCCGTGGCTTGCGGCGTGCATCCCGGCAGGCATCTGTCCTGCTCGTCATCGTCTATCCGAAGATTGTTATCCGCCGGTTCTCCCCGGAACTCCAACGGGACATCCATATCTTCCATCAGTTCAAGATCTTCTGGCAGCGGACTCCCTTCGGCAAACAGCTTGTCCAGTTCCTCGGCAGAAACTATTTTCGGGAACTTTTCCTTCTCCGGTACAAAAATACCTGCTTCGCTTACAGATTTTTCGTTTTCAATTTTTTCGGGCGTTTGTGGCGTGGAGTGGCTAAGGGAAAATGTACTTTTGCCTAAAATCTCGCTCACGTCCACCGTAATCCGGGTAAGGATCTGCCCGGCTTTTTCCGCTCTCTTCCTCCGACTGTTCCGCTCGTGGAAGAGGTAGGCGGCTATCCATAACAGATAGCTACCGATAAGTAAGAATAAGATTGCTGACATGGTTTCCGGGGGTTAAAACAGTTCGGTACTTCGTTTTCTGTATTCCTTCGTGATCTCGTCCTGATAGGCGGCAAAGTGCTGTTCCAGCACATTGTCCACATAGCTGAAAATGGACATCTCGTTGTTCCCGATTGTCTGGACGATCCTCTGAATCCGTTCATGAAACTCCTTACGAAGATAGATTGTCTTGCCAAGCCGTGCACAGACCGGTGACTCGTGGATGAACAGACGGACATATCCGCTCTCTTCACCGGACTGTCCCTTGTTCCCGGCTGCTTGCGCCTGCCCGTCCGCCGGCCGGCCTTCCTTGAACGAGGCGACTATGGAATTCTCATCAATGTCCGTCAGGTTTATTTTTTTCCGTTCGTTTCCCATAGCCTACTTCCTGATAATGGACAACAGTTCTTCCGTAATCTCTTTCAGGTTGCTGCCTTTGACCAGCGTACCGTCTGCGGGGAACAGCGTGGAACGGAACAATGCCCTATGTTCCCCTGTCAGCTCACGGCGGAACCGTTTGCTGTCCGGCAGGAAGGTATTCAGCACTTTCAGTCCCAGCTCGCCGATCACCTGTTCATACACCTTGTACAGTTCTGATTTCTCCCGGCCGTCCACCATGTTCCACAGCAGGTACAGCCCTTTGATATTCGTCTTGCCCGTAGCGATCAGCGTGTCATTCAGCCGGCTCGCAAAGCGGAGTGTGCTTTCCATCACCACCCTGTCGGCGGCAATGGGGGAAAAGACATAGTCCATGTTCGCCAGCGTGTTCAACACGCCTGTACTGTTTACCGTGCCCGGCAGGTCGAAGAACACGATGTCTGTTTCCGGCATCTTTTCCAGCAGTTCGTCCGCTTTCGTGACAGCGTCCTCAGCCGTACTCTCCGCTACCGGATAGGCTTTCTTCCTTATCCGTTGCAGTTGTCTGTACGCCATCAGCTTGTAATGCTCGTCCTCCATGACCGTTTTCAGGTCACGTTTTCTCATCTCGGCAATGCTGTGTTGCGGGTAGTCGCAATCCACCACCGCCACATTCATCCCTTTCACATAGTGCAGGTAACTTGCCACCAGCACGGTCAGCGTTGTTTTTCCCGCTCCGCCTTTTTGCGTGGAAAAGGCGATAAAGAGTGTTTCTTTTTCCATGATGCAGTTTGTTTACAAATGATACTTTTGAATCAACGCCGCAAATAAAGAAGGAAAAAGAAGGGAAATTCATGGTTTGGGAACGGCGGGGTTCAAGTGGCCGGCTCCTGACGTGGAATGGCTGACTGAACAGCCAACCGACCGAAGTATTGTCCGTCTGATTGGCCGACCGACGGTCTGACCATACATGACACAATCCGGCGGACTGCATAGCCTGTCGGACAAACAGGAAGATAATCGGTTGCCTAATCATCCCGCCGGACAGACAGCCTTTTATCCGCTTGGTTGGCTAGTCAGCCAGCCGACCGCACCAACGTTGCAACGGCTGACCGTCTGGTTGGTTATCTGACCGGTTGGTCATTCAGTCCGTCATTACGCATCCCATTCAGGCACATCCTCAACCGCTGATTCAGCCATCATCGGCCACCCGTTTTTCCTCTTGTTCCACCCGTGTGCACAAGTGGCTTCCATTTGGCATAATGTGGCTAATGTTAGTGATATACAACTGATTATACCACTTCCTAACTTTGCGCCATCCAACCGGGAATGGGCAGTTTGCCTTCCGTCGGTCACTAATCCCCGCTTTCCCCGAAAGCGCTCTTTCCTCTCCAAAGAGGAAAGATTTATGTTCGCCAGAACATAGCAAGCTGTGTTTTTTGCAGCACCACTCCGTTTTGCAGCAAAAAACGCTTGCCCTTGCAGGGGGGCTGCAATTTGCTCCGAAGTCGCAAATTGTGGGAGGGGGAGCTGACGGAGGCAATTCCACCCGGTGGAATTGTACCACATAAAAAACGTATATATGAACAACGAGAAAAAGCGTCCCCGCACACGGGGAAAAGGGGGCAGGTTACCCAAGCCGAACCCGGCCATCCGCCGTGAGACGGTCAATCTGGACGAAGCCGGCCATGCACGGTTTCTCACCATGTTTGAGCAGTCCGGTCTGTTGTCCAAATCCAAGTTCATCGCAGCACGGATCTTCAACGAAGAGTTCAGGGTGATCCGGACAGACCGTGCCACAATGGAGTATGTAGTCAAGCTCACGGAACTGTTCCGGCAGTTCCGTGCCATAGGAGTGAATTACAATCAGGCAGTCAAGGAATTGCACATCCATTTCACTGAAAAGAAAGCATTGGCACTGCTCTACAGACTTGAAAAGCTCACCCTTGAACTCGTAGAGCTGAACCGCCGGATTGTCGAACTTTCCCAGAAACTCGCCTCACATGGTAGCCAGGATCAGCGTGGGTAAGAACTTGTACGGCGCACTGGCCTACAATCAGAACAAGGTCGATGAAGGCGGGGCAAAAGTCCTTTCGGCACATCTCCTCCGCTATCCCGAAGACGGGCGCTTCCGTCCGGATGAATCCATGCGGCAGTTTCTCGAATGGATGCCGAACCATTACCGCACCGAGAAGCCGGTCATACACATCTCCCTCAATCCGCATCCCGACGACGTGCTGACCGACAGCCAGCTGGCGGAAATCGGCAGGGAATACATGCAGCGGCTCGGTTACGGTAACCAGCCCTATCTTGTCTTCAAGCACGAGGACATCGGCCGGCATCATATCCACATCGTTTCCCTGCGTGTCGACAGTGAGGGAAGGAAGGTTTCCGACAAGTTCGAATACCGCCGCAGCAAGGAGATTACCGAACTTCTGGAACAGAAATACGGACTGCATCCGGCGGAAGGTCAGAAGAAAGGCGAAGAGTGGCAGCTGAAGCCGGTAGATGTTGCCAAAGGGGACATCAAACGGCAGATCGCCTGTACGGTCAAACCCCTGATCCAACTTTACCGTTTCCGCACAATGGGCGAACTCCGTGCCCTGCTTTCCCTGTATAATATAGGTGTGGAAGAAGTGAAGGGGGAAACTGGTGGACGCACCTACCACGGCATACTCTATACCGCTTTGGACGGCAACGGCGAAACGGCGGCCACTCCCATAAAGTCCTCCCGGCTGGGCAGAATGACCGGTGCACAGCAGCTGGATAAGAAGATGCAGGAATCCGCTGCAAAGATCAAGTCCGATCCGTGCCGTGAACGGCTTCGACCGTTAGTGGCCGAGGCTTTGCGCCAGTCCGTGGACGAACGGGATTTCCGTGACCGCCTGGCGAAAGAACAGATAGACTTGGTTCTCCGCCGCAACGAAACCGGCAGGATTTACGGCGTTACCTTTATAGACCACCGCAGCCGCACCGTACTTAACGGCTCACGTCTGGGCAAGGAATTCTCGGCGAACATGCTCAACGGACACTTTCAGGAACAGCCGCCAAATTCCCTGTCGCCACTTCTGCCGCCCGTTCCGTCCGCTGTGGCTTCCGGAAACGGGGAAAAAATTCCGGGAGGGTTGCTTTCCGATATGGAGCCGGAGCTGAACTATGTCCCCCGGTATCCCAGGCTCCTGAAGCCCGACAAGAAGAAATGCCGCCGGCGTTACGGTCGTCAGGACTGACCCGTATTACATAATTATCAAGACGATAACTTTTTTAAATTCAGTATTATGTCACAAGAAGATGATCTCAGGGGACTGGCGAAAGTCATGGACTTTATGCGTGCCCTCAGCGTATTATTCGTAGTTGTCAATATCTATTGGTTCTGCTATCCGTCCATCCGGGAATGGAACGTCAATATCGGAGTGGTGGACAGGATTCTGCTGAACTTCCAGCGCACGACCGGATTGTTCGGCTCCATCCTTTGGACAAAGCTTTTCTCCGTTACCTTCCTTGCCCTCTCGTGTCTGGGCACGAAGGGTGTAAAGGAGGAAAAAATCAAATGGGTGCATATCTGGACAGCCCTTTGCGCAGGTGTCGTCCTCTTCTTTTTCAACTGGTGGCTGCTCTGCCTGCCCGTACCGTTATTGGCACGCACCGCCTTTTATATATTCACTCTTGCCGTCGGCTACCTCTGCCTGCTCGCTGCCGGTGTATGGATCTCCCGCCTGCTCAAACAGAATCTCATGGACGATGTGTTCAACAACGAGAACGAAAGTTTCATGCAGGAAACAAGGCTTATCGAAAATGAATATTCCGTAAATCTGCCGACACGGTTCTATTATGGCAAGAAGTGGAACGACGGATGGATCAATGTCGTGAACCCTTTCCGTGCCTCCATCGTGCTGGGAACGCCCGGTTCGGGCAAGTCCTTTGCGGTGGTGAACTCCTACATCAAACAGCAGATAGAGAAAGGCTATGCCGCCTATATCTACGATTTCAAGTTTCCCGACCTCTCCACCATTGCTTACAACCACCTGATCGGTCATTTGGAGGGGTATAAAGTGCCACCGAAGTTCTATGTCATAAACTTCGACGATCCCTCACGCAGCCACCGCTGCAATCCCCTCAATCCGAAGTTCATGACCGACATCTCCGATGCTTACGAGAGTTCATACAGTATCATGCTCAACCTCAACCGGTCGTGGGCGGCGAAGCAGGGCGATTTCTTCGTCGAGTCGCCCACCATTCTCTTTGCCGCCATCATCTGGTTCCTGCGGGTGTATAAGGACGGCAGGTATTGTACCTTCCCCCATGCCGTCGAGTTCCTTAACAAGCCCTACGAGCAGATTTTTCCCATCATGTCCTCCTATCCCGAACTGGAGAACTACCTCAGCCCCTTCCTCGATGCGTGGCTGGCGGGAGCTGCCGACCAGCTCATGGGCCAGATCGCCAGTGCCAAGATTCCCCTGTCCCGCATGATCTCGCCGGCACTCTATTGGGTGATGTCCGCCGACGAGTTCTCTTTGGACATCAACAATCCCGACGAGCCGAAAATCCTCTGCATAGGCAACAATCCCGACCGGCAGGCGATCTACGGTGCTGCGCTCGGACTGTACAACAGCCGTATTGTAAAGATTGTCAACAAGAAGGGCAGGTTGAAGAGTTCCATCATCATCGACGAGCTACCCACCATCTTCATCAAGGGACTGGACAACCTGATAGCCACCGCACGCAGCAACAAGGTCGCTGTGCTGCTCGGCTTTCAGGATTTCAGCCAGCTTATCCGTGACTATACCGACAAGGAGGCGAAGGTGATCATCAACACGGTAGGCAACATATTTTCAGGACAGGTCGTAGGGGAAACGGCCAAAACCCTCAGCGAGAGGTTCGGCAAGATACTTCAGAAACGCCACTCCATCTCCATCAACCGACAGGACGTTTCCACCTCCATATCCACCCAAATGGACAGCCTCATTCCACCCAGCAAGATCAGCGGACTGACACAGGGGATGTTCGTCGGCTCCGTAGCCGACAACTTCGGGGAGAGGATTGAGCAGAAAATCTTCCACTGCGAGATTGTCGTCGATGCCCAAAAAATAGCCGAAGAGGAAAAGGCATATCAGAAGATACCCGTTATCACCGGCTTCGTGGACGATGAAGGGGTGAATCACATGAAGGAAATGGTACAGGAAAACTACAACCGGATCAAGGAGGATGTCAGACGGATCGTGGCCGACGAGCTGGAGCGCATCGCCGCAGATCCCAACCTCAGACATCTTCTGGAACTGAACAAATAACCGTAAATGCAAGGCCTTCACACACGTGGAGAACCGTGTGTGAAAGGGTCCGCATTTCATCGGTTGCGTCTCCTGTGCCCCTCGTCATCGTCTTCCATCCGTTTGAGCAGAACTTCACGCAGGCGGTCAATGAAGTAGGTTCTGTCTCCCGCCTTACGCCGCCGCATCCGCGCGTAGTAGCTCGAAGCATTCTTCACGTTCACCCCCAGCACATGACAGACGTATTCCACCACACGCCCGAGTGTCACCTCACCGCCGTTGAACATCTTCAGCTCGTGGCAGGCATACAGCAGTTCCATCAGGCAGATGACCTCTGCCGTCCAGCAGACGGGGGGATCACCCTCTGTAGTCGGCAGACCTGCCGGAGCAATGGCGGAACCGGACTTATGAATGAACCTGCATCTGTCCAGCAGACCTTTCAGGTACTCCAGCGTACCAATGATATAGGCATAGCAGGGCAAGTGCTCTTTTTGTGCTGTGCGGTAATGCTCACGCAGAATGACCAGTTTGCAACTTAGATATTGCAGCTGGAAAAAGACGAGCGTAACATCCTTTTCCACACGTTGCAGCTCATAGACCTCACGGATGAACTCGGTGTTGGCGTTTGCCAGTGTATTCCTGTCACTCTCTTCTCGCTCCAGTAACAGGAAATAAGGGATAAAAGTAAACAGTTCCATGCTGTTCGGGATTTTAATTAAACACCGGCAAGATAGCGAAACGAGCACTGATAGCCGTTACGCTTTTTATTTGAAATAAGCTCTACATCAAGCCTGATGAATTTTTATTTGCTCCGCCACCGGTGAGCCAGTGCCTGCTTCAGCCTCCCCGGAGTGCATCCCATGTTTCTTTTACAGAATTCACACAGACGGCTTGCTGATGAAAATCCGTTCCTCTCCGATATTTCTCCCAGTGAAAGTCCATGATTATATTTTATATCCAGACATATGCGTTTTATTCGCCGATTCCTTAGCCAACGTCCCGGGGGCAACCCGTAAACAGACAGAAACCTGTTTCTGAAGGCCGAATAACTCATACGGCACAGCAGGGAGAGTGTACCGACGGAATACACGCCGGGGCTGTAAAAAATAACTTTCAGACGAAATACGGCGACGGACAATATCCTCAACCGCCTTTCTGCGAACTGAAAGTCCAGTTCACTGACACAAGTGGAATATCCCCGGAGTTGTTTCCTCCGTTCCTGATAGAAGTACAAGCAAACCTCCCTGCAAATATCATGCAGGGAAACAGATGGGCCTATAGCATACAAAATCTCACAAAGCCAAAGCATTTCCTCCGTACGTCCCCTCTTGCGGCATGGCAGGACGACATTCTCCCGCAACCTGCACAAAACATCCCTGTCCCGTGAAAGGAAGAGCAATACCAGAACGCCCCTGTATGCAGGACAAGCCATGCCGGGGAGTTCCGGCAGCATCTCCAGCACACGGAGCACATGCCCGCAAAGTTCAGAGTTCCCTGCGTACCTTCCCAACACGAGTAGCCTCTTTATCTTCTTCGTCCGGGAGAGTCTTCTCACATCATTGCAAAACAGGCTGACCATCTCTTTCTGCCCATCCTGCGCATGCTTTCTGAACAGTTCCAGAAGATCAGGCTCCGCCATTCCCGCCCATACCCGTTTACTTCATACCGTGCCTTATCATTCACAGCACACACATTATTCTGATACAATCGTCATCAACCAGACACGGGTATTGCGCCAGTCGTTCCAGCACCGGTTCCAATGCAAATCCCTGTATAATTCTGTGACGTTTGCTGTCACTACAAAACACACTTTCCATCTCCATTTCAGGAAAGTAACACAGAAGATGGGCGGCAGAGGCGTCAAAAGCCACAGGGCCGTCCTCGTGAAGAAAAATGTAAATATCCGACACATTTGCACTTTCCATTCCCTTGATCAGATCTGTTATCTCCATCTTGCACATTTTATAATATTTTTACATTTTTTCTTACTTCCCGAATACTCCGAGCATACGAATTTTCGGTTTTATGCCAAATATCCTATTCTACGGCCTTACGGAATTCCTTATCCGCAAAAAGCTCCGCCAGTCCCGATATCTGCTTCAGGCGCAGCAACTCATCCTTGTCCATACCCAGGTTCCTGCGTATCCACGAATCCGACATGCCCGACCTCGTAAGTTCCCCGACAAGCCGTGTCATAAGCTCGATCTTATGCATTCCACGGGCACGGTTATGGCGGATGGTAGAGGCCATACGCTCGGCCAGATCCTTACGGATGACGGTAACGGGTAACAGTCCGTTCTCCCGCTTGTATATTCTGGGCGAGGTCATCATGACCTTATACCTGTGATAGCCGTCCACAAGCTCGTACACATCCTCTTTCTCAATGTAATAACACACGCACGGCATCGTGTACCCATCCTCCCAAATCGAGAGTTCCAAAAGCCGCATCTCAGGAGGGGCCGTCACGTTGGGATTATAGGAATTCGCCCTGATCCTTTCCACCGGTACAGCCTTGACGCCATACACGGGACTGGTAAATTCATTGTCCATCTTTTCATTCATTAAAATAAGATCTATATTCATCCATCATCTTCCGTCTTCTTTCCTGTTCCTGTTTATTTGGTGAAAAGCCCATGTACTTGCAACAGTGGTCGTTTTTCAGGATACAGATGCACATCCGCTTGTACGAGGGCAATTCACGGAATTCAGGCAGGTCTATGTCATCAAGGTATTCCATCCTGACCGGGAGCTTGTGCGTCCTGTATCCCGATGTCCCGCCAAGTTCGAAAGGGATATTCAACCTCTTGAGTTTCATGATCGTTTCTTTTGCCAGACAGCCGCCCTTCTCCCGCCAGAACCGCACGCTTACCTCCAGTTTATCCAGATAGTTGTTCCTGGCATCCTCAGGAAGGGTGTCCAGAAGGAAAAAAAGATATTTTTTCCAGGTCATTCCCTCAGGCAGCCTGACACCCCGCCATCCCATCGCTACAGAGTTACCGTAACCCCCGGCAAAATTAACACCGTTCACACGTCCCAGCATCTTGCCCCACATCTCCGGCTCGATCACCCTGTACAGATGCAGCGACGGGATGGCCTGGGAAATGAACGGGCTCGCAACACGCTGGCTGTTCAGAGGAACACCCACCTGATAATAGAGGTCATACAACCTGTTGTATTTCCAACGGAAACGGCCATTGGCAGTCCATATATCCGTAGTATGCCAGTCATACAACGGATACACGTTGTCTATGCCCTCATCGACAGGACATATCCAGTCGGCTGAAGGGCCCGGAGTGCTACGATAGATCGTTCTCCAACGGTTAAAGCTTTCCTGGGTACGTATTCCAACCAGACATGCCACTTTTTGCACTCCAAGTTGCTTGCGGAGCCAAAAGGAAAAACATTCCTGGAACTCGTAATCCCACATCTGCGGAGTATAAAAATCAAATGCTTCCGTACCCAGGTATTCCACAGGCATCTCCCTGACCCAACGGACACAAGGGTCCCAGGGCCGCCAGAATCTCTGGTACATGGATGCAGCCGAACCGACCTTGAAAGGCACGCAACAGCGGTAAACATCCAGAATATCCCGGTTCGAAGACAGCATCTCATCCACATACTCCGTGGTCAGGGAATACTGCACTTCGTAATCCATATGGAATACTCCCATCCGACCTCCATATTGCCTGATATGCTCCACACAGGCATTCAGCAGCACACCGCTGTCCTTACCCCCCGAAAAAGAAAGGTACACATAATCATACTCGCCGAAGATTCTTCTGATCCTCTCCCGCAACGCCTGATATACATTCATCCGAGTTCCTCCCATTCTCTTTCAGCCATCCTGTTTCCCACTGTCGGAACCCATACGTACCAATTCCATCATAACATATAACTTGGTTTCCCGGATCGTGATGAAATTCATGTATTTGAAAATTCCGACATCCCGTTTCTGAACGGTCGCCCGCAAAGGGGAAGTCTCATCGCCCGACTCCTTGATCACGCTTTTCAACAGCTTCAGCAACTGGTTCCCCCTCTCCCTATCGGGAGTGGCATAATAATTATCAATTTTATAACCACCATCGAGTTTTCTCTCAACAGGCATGAAAGCCACTACCTGGTCTTCATGGTAGAGAACATGCCAGGTAAACATCCGGGAGGATTTATAAGGGTAGTTGTTATTCTCCCGCAGACATGCAGGACTAAGTACAAAGTGCCCTACGGCCAGATAAAGTTCGGGAGATTTTCCCTCAAATATTCGTACTTTCAGTTTCATAGGCATACATTTCATACATATACTGGTGCTTATTTACTATTCCTGCCCCCGCTATCTTCACGATGTACGCTATTATCCATAATCCGCCCCCCGGTTTCAGGAAAAGTTTCGGGTTCTTTTCCTCTCCCGTACGTATCTTTTATAGGGATCAGAAAACGACTCCTAATACCGGCTTTTCTATAACCTCCCGTAAAATAGAAATATTCTTTCAAAGGTGAATTACGCAAGAACCTATCCAGCAGAGCGTATGATCTGAAATGCTTCAAATGCCCCTGGTAGGAGTTTAGCACAGCCAACATCTTTCGCAGTCTTTCCGGAGCGGGTTTTCCTTTGGAACTCTCTTTTTCCAGCCTGTGTACCGCTTCCCGAAAAAATCCTGCGGTACGTTTTGACGGATATTTCCTGTACGGTCTCACATACGCTCCCAGAAAAGCCACACCACGACTGTAATGCTGCAATTCGATTTTATCCGGATGCAACTCCAACTCCAATTCTTCCTTCAAGAATTCCCGTATCCATGGAATCAGTTCCTTTAGATAGCGTTTGCTTGGATGGACAATAAAAAAATCATCCACATAACGCCCGTAATGTTTACAGCGTAAAACACGCTTCACATATCCATCCAACTCCCCCAAATAGATGTTACTGAACAGCTGGGATGTCAAATCTCCTATGGGAAGTCCCACACCTTCCGGAGAATTGAACAAACTTTTCGTGGGTGGAAGTCCTTCCCAATCTTCCGCGCTACCCCGTATCCGGCAATCCCGCTGGGGATTTCTGAATATAATCTGTCTTAGCAGGAAATCTATCAGTTCCATATCCGGGCATTCTTTTTGTTTCCGGCTTCTTCTATATCGTTCCAGTCCCTTGCAGATAAGATCGTACAGACGATCCTTCCTGATACTCATGAAATACCCCCTTAAGTCCAGTTTTAATATATAGGCACTATAACGATAATTTTGCGTACAACTGCGTATGTGGTGTTCCAGGCGTGCTATTCCCTGACTTGTCCCCTTTCCTCGGCGACATGAATAACTGTCAAAAATCATTCTGCCCTCAAACATAGGAGAAATATAATTATACAACAGATGATGCACTACCCTGTCCCTGAAATCCGAGGCAAAAATTTCTCGCTTCACTGGCCTGTTAACCACGAAACATACCCCAGGTGAAGGAGTGTAGTTCCTATCCCTTATCTGTTCATACAACTCCATAAGATTATGTTCCAGATCAATCTCAAACGCAAGCTGGCTCGCAGTATTTCTTTTCTTCTTCCTCGCCTCGTAATAGGCCTGAAAAAGATCCGTAAGCAAATCCTGTCTCTTATAACATTCAGCCATTTCTGTAATTTACATTCAAAGGATTCCCTGCCTCGTACAAGGATAAATTCTTGGGAAGAACGCACCCCAAACCCGTACGCCCGATTGTTGTTGTTCAACGGGTTCACGTTCGACGAGTTGAAGTTCAGGTTGCGACCGTTGTTCTGGTTGTTCGGAACCGCCGACCAACAGTAGCCGTAGCTGCCAACGTTGTTCGCCCCGCCATTGGAATAGTTGCGATACCCCGACGCAGGGAAATATAACCACTTATTGTATATATCGGAGGACCTTTCGGAACCCCGATATAAAACTGTCCATTACTGCCCGCAACATGGCTTCGGATACATCTATCCGCCATGACCGTTTTTACACGGACAGTGGGTTACTGAATTTATCTGGCACTCTCTCGCAAGTCTTGGCTATACGAAATGCTGGCCTTATCCTGTTTTGTGTAGGCAAAGGAATCCTTTTTATTTATATCTTTTCTTGTTTATATTTTTTCTTGACTCTTTTCGTCCTGTCTCCGTGCATAATCATGCCAAGCCGACAATTGCTTCGACAGCAACTCCACCTGTTGGGCAAACGCCGCATACTGCTTCACACTGATATGCCGCATATCTTGCAACAGTCTTAAACGGACCTTGACTCCTACAACCAGATCTCTTGCCCGTTCAATATACGGAAGTTTTCCAGTCGTAGCATTAGCCCTGTATATCATTACCATAATCTCGGTCAGATCCTTTTTCAACACCTCCACCAGTGTATATTTCACATCACGGGGAATCTTTCCCGTCTTCTCATACACACTCCTTAACAAATCATATGCAGCCTTATACACAGGCAAATTATCATAAACTGCCACTTCTCATTCATTGTATATTAGAGCATCTTTTTCAACTCATTTACAAATAACATACAATCCATCGGAGTACTTTCCGCCAGATTGAACATCCGGATTCGCATGATTAACTCTCCATGCGGAATATTACTCCGTGACAGATTCTGCACACACGCATCTCTCCTCCCTCCAACTGAATGCTCCGATGAAAGTTCCTGTTTCCATTCTTCAAACCTCTGTCCGTCTATAGGTTTTAGCGTTCGCAACACAAGACGGTCAGGCATAGTCTCCATATGCTCCAAAGAACCTATATACTTTTGTTCATGCTTACATGGAAATCCCACTGAAACTATCTCACCGCCACCGAGTGACTTTAACCTTCTTTTTATAGCCTTCAAAGGCTTGATCTGCGTACAGACAGCGTAAGCAGACTTTTCATAAGCTTTCCAGAAAAGCCCCTCACGATAAAGAATGATACTTCCGTTATTACCTGCTTCAGCTTCTATAAAATCCTTGCTGGTCATAATTATTTAATTTTAATATCTATAAAAATCGACCGGCTTCGCCGGTACTATCCCTACGGCCTTAAAGCCGTAGGGAAAATAATCCAATGAAACGGATACGGTCGCTACGCTCCCTATTCTTGGGAAGAACGCACCCCAAACCCGCACGCCCGATTGTTGTAGTACAACGGGGACACGCGCGACGAGTCGAAGCGCAGGTAGCGACCGCTGTACTGGTAGTACGGAACCGCCGACCAACAGTAGCCGTAGCTGCCAACGCTGTACGCCCCGCCATTGGAATAGCCGCGATACCCCGACGCAGGGAAGAAGATGGTTTTATTTTTTGAGGAGTCAGTGTAAAAGTTCCATCCCTTCAAGGAGCTGTCCCACTCTCCGTTGATTTGAGAAAGTGTACTTACATACTCCCCGGTTGTTGTGAATCCCGTAAAAGCATTACTGGGGGGAAGTTTGAAGCCCACAGGAGAGGGATCATAAATCGTTTTTATGACATTTTCGTCATTGGCAGTATAAACATTGTTATCGGCACTCCATAGATTTGCATATGTATTATCGCCGGAAGATTGATTCTGCATCACATCCGGTTTGAGAATATAATTCATGATACAAGCGACGCCGGTAGAAAGGTTCTCCGTTTGAAGACTTTCCGTGTGAGCATTGCCGTCTTTGTCGTACCAGGTTTTATTGGTATTGACCAATCCGTTCGAAGGTGGGAACGGATCTTTACGGCCCCACTCATAATAAGGATGATTGCCACCTGTTGTGATTGAAGCCGAAACTTGTTTGATAATCACTTCCTTGCTCGCGTCTCCGGCAGTGAATTTCACCTTGCAACTACGCTCTGCATAAGTTTTGGTACGACCATCGCACCAGCCGAGATTAACGGGCATAAATTTATATTTTTGGCTTTGGTGATTGGTTACCTCGATGGTTTGGCCGATATTTTCATCGGTCACCCAGATATGCCAGGACCAGAGGACGTTGTCGCCGGCATCCTTGATGGCGATGACGGCATTACCCTGCCGGATAGTCCGAGCATACACTTGGAAGGATATGTAATTCTCGGGATTAACGAATAGTTGCATTTGGGAATTATTGTATTGTACATTGGAAATCAAACCCGGCGCGTCCTGCCATAACAATTCGGCCTTGGCAGGAACACAACCGGCATTCTCTTTTATGTAAGGGCTGGTGATTGGATTACCCGTATGGTTGATGAAAGGTGTCAGAATATCACTTCCTGTTTTATTGGAGGTATATGCAGAAGTGTTGGTCGTACCATTTTTGATGGCATTTCCATATACTAAAGGGAAACAGTAGTATCCCGGAGCACTGACAACATAGCAGTTGGCGGTGTTCTGAACCGTTGAACCACCATCAGTCTGGTTGGCGAGGTTATGGTGATAAATTACACCACCGTGTGATGGGTTATCCCTTAACTTTTGCGCATGGGGGTCACTACTCGTACCGATCTGTGCGCCGACAGTTGCATTGTATGATTGTGGAGTCTCTCCACCGGCTCCGGCTGTGGTGAAACCGGTCAGCCAGGCGGGTTTGGTATCTGTCCATGGTCCGCCGTACTCCGAAAACTGTGCCTTCCATTGGGCGGGTTGCTTATCCCCTCTGGAGTTATGCTTGTAGCTTGTGACACTGTATTGTTGTGTACCGCCGCTATAGGTGAAGTCCCCTGGCATGTTGACGCTAAGCTCGTATGTCCAGTTTATGGAGCTGCTGGAGATTTTATAAGTGACAGTCTTTCCAATAGGCCAGACTGTGCCTTTGATGTCAGCGGTCAGCGTGTGATCGACGTTGGATTTGTCGGTGAATACGACTTCAATTTGTGCGCCGTCGGGAAGCGTCTGCGGAATCATCATGAAGGTCTGCGCATCGGTAGTAAGGGCCTCGTCCGGGGTTCCCGTAGTGGTTTTGCCCAATGTCTGCGAGAAATCGGCGGGAGTATCTACATCGCTCCAGCAACTTTGTGTTATAATGCTGTAAGCAAAGGTTAAATTCCCCTTGGAATATACATTTTTCAGACTGACGCTCTTTACGGTACCTCCCTGCATGTCATCCCCGCACACGAACTTGACGGCCGTCAGGGCATGGTTGAAAGTAAGAGGCATCACATTATAAAGTATTTTCAGAATACCTCCCGGAGCAGAATAAGTCGGATTTGCAAAAAGAAGGTCTTTCTGCTTGGCGACGTCTGCCGGGACCGTGTAGGTGATTGTCGGGCTTCCCGGCTTCGCCTTGTCCGAAAGGACGATCCCTTCCCCGTGGTAGGGCGCGTAAGCGAAGACGCTTAGGTGTTCCGTAGCCGGCCAACGATAGGAGGTGGTCCAGTTCGATGCTTTCGTGACCTCGACATCGTACATGTAATCCGGCCGGTACGAGGTCTCACTCCAGGAACCCGTATAAGCCGATGCCGATATGCCGAACGATTCGTAGAGAGTCTCCGTTTTTACGGGCGTGGCACGGGTAAGGACGGCCGTGTCCGGTCGGCTGTCCGAAGAGGGGGAAGCGATGCTGTCGGTGTAAAGCGTGTGCAGGTAAAGGGGAGTATTGCCATCTCCGCCGTGCAGGGGCTGCACGGAATCCCGTGGGACCGCCTTTTCTGCCGGGCCGCCCGCCGCCCGCGTGCTATGCCACTCCGACCCCTCGGATACCGAAAAGCGGATATAGGGTCCCGTGTACGCGCCCGTCTCAATCTCATCCCGGCACGAGGCGAGCAGGACGACCGAAAGCAATACCGGCAGGCTCAAGTTTCCGAGCCTCCGGCATAAATTCTTGTTCATTTCCATATTCGTGCTATTTATATCATCGTTTCTTGTTTTTCACGTGCACGGGAGGCCCTTGCACGCTTATTTGTGACCGGGAAGGGACAGAGCCGGAAACCGGCTTTCACCCCGGTTTCGGCTCCCCGACGAATCTTCAAGGCAAGGACACCGTGATGCCGATGAAGATATCGGATACCGGTCCAACTCCGCCCGGCCTGTTTCATCCGGCCGCCATGCGGCCGTCCGATTCTTTACATGTCAACATCCTTCGTTTCTTCTACCCACTCTGTTACCTGAACCGTAAACTTGATGGCGTTATTTCCCAGGATGTCATCGCCAGGCTTGAACGGATCGGTCGGGTCAGAAGGATCTTCTTTTTCGGGATCAACCTTGCCGGCACCGCTTGTGAAATCGAGTGTGTAAACGTATTTCTTGCCGGCCTCCCAATTCGTGTTGATAGGCACGGCAGCCCAGTCGTAGTCACCGACAATTTCAGCCGGATAGACACGGGCACCGGCTTTGGTGGTTATCTGGAGTTTTACGGCCAGGTAAGCACCAAAGCCCGCATTGGGCTTATCCCCGGCAGCATCCCATGCTGTAAGCTGCTGCGGGATCAGCATGGCGCTGCCTCCCATTCCCATAAGCGATTCGGGCGTTCCGTTCAGCGTTATTTCACCGAAATCAGGCACTGTATAGTTGACCTTATCCGTTTCCAAGTTCCAGCTTTCAGTACCGAAATCGAATGTCCCCTTCGATACCGGCTGTCCGATACGCACGGCCACCACCTTGTAACGGTAAGCATCCTGGTCGTTCTTGGCCTTGATCTCGATCTGGGAAAGTTGATGTTTGAAAGTCAAGGCAACACCGGCTGACTCGTTGACCGACTTTTTACCGGTAGCTTGGCAGGACACAAAGTCCTTCTGGTCGGCGATAGTCGTTTTAGGAGAAAAATCGGCGAGCGTCTTGGTTGCATTGGTGATTGTCACGGTACCGCCCAGATCACTGCTCGAAGGCGCGTAGGCGAAGAATTTGAGTTCGCTGTCGTCGTTCGGCCAATAATAGGAGGTAGTGGATTTAAAAAAGTTATCCACGTCTTTGGCGAACTGCTCATCAGTAAAGAAATTGGCATTGTTCTTGTCAAGGGCCGTCACGAAAATGTCATCGAGGTTAGCCGTTGTCGTTTCTGTGGCGCGGGTTGCCATTGCGCCACGGAAATCGATTGCAGCACCACGGTTGACAGCTGTCTGTTCGTCTTTCGAACAGGATGCCATGGCGAGAGCCGCCACGGCAATGAATAAAAATTGCTTTTTCATAAAAATAAAATTTAAAAATTAATAAATGAATGAACTATATATTCTCTCGTCTTTGCTTGAAGGACGAAGGGAAAGACTACATCTCTATATCTATCGGCACGGTCTGCCAGTCCTCGACCTCGGGTTGGAAACCGCCGCCGTTGACGATCGGTTTGGGCAGGGGAAGCCCGTCCAGGACGATATGCACGTTGCGCGGGTCCGGAGCCGAGTGGATTTGATCCGTCACGTCATAGGTGTAATACCACTTGCTTCCATCGGCCAGAACGGCATAGACAGTCAGCGTATGGTTGTTTCCCGCCTTATGGCCGAAGGTGAGCAGACCGCCCGTGATGACGGTTTTCTCCCCGTCCTTATCCTTGCCGGTAACGGCATCGAAGGGGATTGTCACACGCTCTCCCGTAAGGGCATCGGCTCCCGCACCGGGCAACAGACCTCCCGCCAGGCCCGAGATCGAGCTGCCGACCCCGGAGACGTATTTCAGGTTTTTGGCATTACGGATCTCGACCGTGTAGCGGCAGACTGACACTGCCGGGTAAAGCGTGATCGTCGGCGCGGCTGTTTCCTGATTCAATCCGATACCCTCCGCATGGTCACTCCACAGCATGTCGGGAGGCAGCACGATACGCTCATCCTCCGTACCTCTGGCACGGGGTACACCGGCGGACCGCACACCCAGTGCGGAAAGGCCCGATAACAGATCGGCCGTGCGGGTGGTGACCTCGAAAGTCGTTTTCGATCCGGTATTGCGATAGGTGACGTTCTCCGTGTCGCTGTTCAGGCAAAATGCATCGTAATGCCCGACAGGAACGCGGATGATACCGCCGTTACGGTCCGTGAACTCGTAACGCAATGCCTCCCCGCCATGGGTCGGGAACAGGTAGAGCGACATGGACGCGGGGGCGGCATCCGGAGCCTTCCGCCAGTCGAAGACAACCTTCACGTTGACCACATGCAAGCTGTCATGGCACAGATCCTTGTGCTCGCAGGAGGTCAATGACAAGACCGCCAGAACAGCGATGGCCAGCAATACATGGTTCATACGTTCCAACATCCTTTTCATTGTCCGCCTCCTTTCTTGTCATTATAATTGCCACGTCCCAGAAGCCACACGAGCGAGACCTCCGCTTTCGTGGGCCCGAACCAATGACGCCGCCTGGTCTCTCTCCAGACATACTGGCCGCCATCGGGAACGTATGTATGGTATTCGCCGCCCCAGTAGCCCGCGCCGATGACGAAATCCAGATTCAGGCGACGGCCCACGGGCAACGAGTAACCGTACTCCACACCCACGGCGTAATTGCATTTTTCCCAGAGGGAGCCACCCGGCTTGCCGCCCATGTAGCCTTTTCCTCCTGTCTCGAAATCGTACGTGAACAACTGCCCGTAAAAGCCCAGATGGTGTCCTGTAAGCGGTTTTTCCGCCGCGCGGCGACCGAAGTATTTGCGTACGTCCAGCTCCCCGCCGTAGAGGCGCCAGTAATTATGGCGCTTATTGCTGTTCCACCAGGCGTACATCCAGTTGCCGCCGACCGTCCAGCCCTTGCCCAGGTAGAGCTCCACGCCGATATTCGGGACGAGAAGGGCATCGTAGAGCAGGTTTGTCTTGAGTCCCATGTAGAAAGCTTTGGGAACATCGGCAACGGGAACGGCTGCCTGTACCGTGTCGCGGATGACGACGGTCCTTTCAATGGTATCACGGACGACGACGGTATCCCTTGGTTCCGCCTGTCGGGGCAGAACGACAGTGTCCCCTTCCATCCCTTTGGAGACCGGTTCGAACTCGCATTCGATTACGGAACAATTACGCAGTTCCGGAAAGAAATGTTCTGCCATATAATGCCATACGCGGCCACCGCGCAGATTCATTAGCTGCCGCTTGCGGGAATCGACGACGACTCCGTTACGGGTCACCCACTCGGGAGTATCACGAAGGATACGGAGGGCCTCCTCGCGGTAGGGCATGTCGGAAGCCTTGACAAGTGAGGCAAGCCCCTCCCAGTCATTCCCCGAAGAGGTGCATGCGAATACCGAATCGGGGACGGGAAGGCGTTCCAGGATAAGGCCCCGCAAGGACGCGAGCCGTTCATCGGACAGGCGCCTGTTTGAGGCTGAATTTCCCTCGGGCGACGATCCCGAGCGCATACTGATACGGCGCAGCACGGAATGGGCCTGCCGGGAACGGATGCCCGAGAGAAGCGAGTCCAGGCGGACACCGTTGTCCCGGTAGGAAAGATCCGGTGTGGAACTGCCCACGGGAAAGTAGAGCCGGCAATGCAGGGTATCACCGCAGCAAAAGGCCGGACAGAAAATACCGAGGAACAGGGTCAAAACAAAAACTCTTTTTAAATCCATCTGCAAAAAAGACTAATAAATTATCTACTTAAAAGCCAAGCAATAGTTTCCACTCTCCATGACAGAGAGTGGAAAAAAGAATAAAATAGCGTAAATAGAGCTCAAAAAGGGGACTTTGTATGAAATAAGATGAAAAAAAGATTGGATATAGAACATATATAAAAGATAAATACGCAGATAAGCAATAACATAACCTTATATTTTTTACTAAATGGCAGAAACAATGCGAATATTATATTTGAAAGGGGATACCCCCTGTTACAATTATCCAAAATGCATCCGGGAAGGATTTTCATATTACAAATTTTGTAAAATAGAAATGGATGAAGATCCCAATGAGACTGATTGTATTTGGTTTGTAACGGAAGGAGAACTGGAGGTATCCTGCAACGGAGAAAAAACAAAGATTTTGGCCGGTAATATGATTTGTTTCAGCAGGGGAAGCATATGCAGGATATTCTCACGGGGAAAAGCGACTGTTGTCATTGCACAATTTGACAACATCGTCCAAAGTTGTGAAAAGATATTATTCTCACAGCTTAACAGTCTGAGTTTCCCGGGTGAAAAAGCAATATATCCACTTGAAATTAGAACCAGATTACAAATGTTTCTCAAGCTTTTAATAGGCTATCTGAAGGATGGAGCCAATTGCGTTCATTTTCATGAAACAAAGCTGAAAGAGTTGTTCTGGAACATACAGTTTTATTATACTAAAACGGAACAAGTTTCCTTTTTCCGTCCTATATTGGGGAATGAGCATGAATTCAAAAAGAAGGTGCTTGATAATTACAGAAATGCCAGGACAGTAAAGGAACTTGCCCGCCTATGCGGAAGTTCTCTTTCTACTTTTAACAGGAAATTTTTAAAAGAGTTCAGAGAGCCTGCGAGTGAGTGGTTGCAGAAACAAATAAACACTATTATTAAATATAAATTAGCTGATGAGGATATACCGATAGGGAATATAGCTGATGAATTACATTTTTCTTCACATGCCCAATTTTGTAGATACTGTAAAAGGAACTTCGGATATACTCCCGGAGAATGGAGAAAACTACTGAAAAATAGTGATAAAACTCCAGAGAGGCTATCCGGAAGAATGTAATTGAGTGAAAAAGATAAAAAAAAGACTTGTTATGATAATTATAGTTAATTGACATCTGTCTAACTTTGCGACCGAAATTTCAATGTTGTCATAATATTATTTTTTGCAAATAAAAACAGCCTATTAATAGGCTTTCCACTCTCTGTCATGGAGAATACAAGAGCATGCTTGCAAATATATCATATCCCCAATTAAATAGGACACCATAACTATAAAATTAACATATATTATCTGCTATGTGATTATTCACTTCGTCCAGTACCGACCGGTCAAGTTCCTTCAGATAAATTCTGGTCACTTTCTCCGAAGAATGCCCCAAACATTCACTGATGGTATGAAGCGGGGTACCGTTTTCACGGGCCATTGTTGCCCAGCAGTGACGGGCAGCATGCAGACGCAAAGGAATATTTATATCGATTCTTTGGGAAATCTTTTTCAGTGCATACCTTATCTTGTTATAAGCTTTTTTATACCCCGAATAAGGAGTTTCAGATTCATCAACCAGAGGGAAAAGATAGTCACCCGAAGTATCTCCATACCTTTCCAGCAAACTCTGTATCTGCCGGTTAATACCTATTTCAAGCAACTGGCCGGTCTTCTGCCTTCTATAGCGGATTACCCCGGGAAAAATATCGCTCTTTTTTAGAAAAGCAATATCTACGAATGACATTCCGCGAGTATAGATACTGAACATAAAAACATCTCTGGCCAAGCATTCCGGTGTTCCGACTGAAAGTGACAGGTTGGCAAGAGACTTCACCTGATTCATAGGAAGACTTTGTTTGACGGTCTTTTCAGACCGGATTCTGATATTGCAAAAAGGTGAAGGAAATACCAGATTCAATTCAAGACATCCACGCCTGTATACCGCTTTCATATTATGTAAATAAAACCCTATCGTATTCTTGCCCACACCGGCCTCCAGGAGAGTGTCACGATACTTAATGACAAGGCGGGAAGAAAGATGTGCAAATGGAAAATCAGTCTTACACAAATGTTTTTGCATGGAATGCAGGGTCGCCTCATACGCTTTTGCCGTCCCTTCATGCCCGGTGTCGAAAAGCACACGGATTCTCTCACGGAAATAGCTGTAAAAACCCACTTTGCCAGTCAGGGTTTCATAGACTCTGGCTATATCACATGTCGTATATTCATTACCCTCCCTTTCCAATATGCCTATGGCTTTATCCAAGATTTTACAAATTTTCCGGCATGTACGGTTCATGCGTCGGACAGTTTCCATGGTATATGCACCATTAAAGAGTACTCGTCCGCTAAAAGAATCAAACTCACAGGGGGTAATGCTGTATCCTGTATAAAAAACTTTCTTTTTCCGTTTATGAAGGACCTGCACAGCCAATGGATAGGCCCCGCGACTATTACACCGCCCCTTTACTAATACCGTTTTTACTGTTGCCATAACTATAAATACATTACAAATGATTATATGAATTAACTGTTTGCATAAAAAAATGCAAAAATCGCATGAAAGAAGCAAAACAGCAAACAAAACACCATATGAATCGAATTGGGTAAGTTGATATTTTATCAACAATGTTAACTGTATTAAAATATGTTTCCAGGTAGAATTGCAACAATTTGAAACAAGCTATTACTGTTTTCGACTTAAATTTCTAAATTTGCAGTCATAAAAGATTTTTGGCAGAATAAAAGTGAGTATAAAATTATAAATAAAAGTTATATGGGAATCAAGAATCTAATAACACTCTTATCTTTTTTATTCGTCTTATTCTCCTGCGAAAAAGAAGAATTTGAACCGGAAATTAATCAAAGAACCACCTTTATGTATTTCCCATGGTCCGAGGATTTAATAGACTATTTCTATAACAATATTTCTGATATGGAATATGCCATAAAAGAAACAAGCTTGAAGAATGAAAGAGTGATTGTTTTTCTTTCTACAAGTTCCATCAAAGCCCAAATGTTTGAAATTATTCTGAAAAATGGAAATTGTATCCATTCCATTTTGAAAGAATACGAAAATCCCCAATTTACCATAGAACCTGTATTAACAGATATTCTCAATGATATGAAGACATTTGCCCCGGCAAAGTCCTATTCCATGATTATAGGTTGCCATGGTATGGGATGGCTGCCTGTTAATGGCAGCAAGTCAAGAATGTTGCAGGATTTCAGGCATCACTGGGAATACAAGAATGTACCTCAAACACGTTTCTTTGGCGGGCTATCCGCCGAATACCAAACAGATATAAAAACCCTTTCCAACAGTATAAAAAATAGTGGATTATCTATGGAATATATCTTATTCGACGATTGCTATATGTCCTCCTTAGAGACTGCGTACGAGCTACGTCATATAACAGATTACATAATAGCTTGCCCCACGGAAATAATGGCATTCGGCATGCCTTATTCCACAATGGGAAAACATCTTTTATCAAGAGAACCAAATTATAAGGCGGCATGTGATGCTTTCCATCAATTTTATTCCACCTATCAATATCCTTATGGAACTTTAGCCGTAACAAACTGTAGCGAATTAGATAATTTGGCGGCACTGATGAAACGAATAAACCAACAATACATATTTGATAATACCCAAGAAGGTTTTGTACAGCCTATGGATGGATACAGTCCTGTTATTTTTTACGATTACGGGGATTATGTAAAAGTATTATGTAAAAACGACAGCACTCTGCTGTTACAATTTTCTGAAACTTTAAACAAAGTAGTTCCTTACAAAACACACACAGAAAAATATTACTCAGCAAGCCGTGGTGCAGTGCCAATAAATTCATATTCTGGAATAACAACATCTGAACCAAGCCATAATGTTAAAGCAAATGATTATAATCAAACGCTATGGTATCAGGATACTCATTAAAATTATTCCCGGCATCTCGTCAACTACATATATAGTGATAAAATGACAAAGTGGATAATCCACCAAAAAAAATAACATTTTTTCTTATTTACCGAAAACCAGCCAACAAATCATAAACTATTTGTCTGGGGCACAAAGATCAAAAATACAGTACGAGCAAACCGAATAGAGGATCTTTGTGCCCCGGAGGATGAAACCTTCCCTTACAAATTGGCATGTGGAGTTAGCTCTATGGAGGAAAATAGAAAAATACGAGATTCGGCTTTGAAGAATCTTCCCCATGTGTCAGATACAAAATTTATTTCGAATGCAGAGGCACACTACCCGCCAATATCTTCCTAAACACTCTATTTGCCGTCTAAACGTCCAATTGATTGATCAATCAATATTGATATGCTTCCGAAAGAAAAACGTTTCAAAATTTCATATTTTCAGAAAAGCTGGTATTTTTGCCTGTGAAAAAGTTTTCCAATAGTAATGCAACACAAAATGATAAAAATAGGACGGTCGCTAAAACATTACTTTTTTCTATAATCCGATACTAAAACAACAAATATTCAAATAGTTGAATAAATCAATCACTGTTTGAAATAAAAAGTTGTATAAATAAAAAGGCAGAAAAGCTGTGAGAATCTCCCATTGGTCAATAATTAAATACAGACAAAGCAACAATAGCCATCCCCAAAATTACAGTATGGTACTACCCTGATAAATAAGGCAAGGATATATTTGCTGTTGTTTAAGCATTTATTCTATTAACTATTCTTAGTTTTATCTCGAAGGAAAACATTTCATGACTCCCGGAAAAGTCACAATATCAAAAAAAGCTGGCCGATACCCATGGGATACTTTTCTTGATAATCCTCCTACCCCACCGTATTCTCTGTCATGTACTCAAAAACGGGACCGTTCTTTTCCGGCCCGCCGTTCGGATCATCTAAAATATCCGATGAATGATTCTTCCGCAACGTCTTGATGTTGCCTGCGATGTATAAAACGAATCACACAGAATAGGAAACAGGAGACATTTCATGCCAACCGGTAGCCACTTGTACCCGATCGTCACGTTCCCTCTCGTCCTACAACCACTTAAGCCTACCTTCGTACCGCAATTAACTTTATTGTTTCACAATTTAATCCGATTGATTTATGGACAATCTCAAAGATTTCAAGAACGAGGCATTGGTAGTCACCAACGCCTCCGACGGTAACACGCCGCACATCGTTCAGGGTATTGAGCCTGACGGTTCACTCCGCACCAAACCGCTGGCACAGGCAAAGCCCTCCGAGACTTTTCTGCACATCGACCGCAACGAGTCCGTGATCGGAACGTTCTTCTCCAACATGAACCGCCAGTATGATCGACCGTCGGACTTCCGCTTCTACCACCTGCCGGTGGAAATGTTATCCGCAGCCAAAGAGCTGGTGGAAATATTCAAGTTTCCCAAAGAGAACGAACAGCTTCTTTCCAGTTACGCCATTGACATCCGGCAACCGGCACAGGAGCAGAGCATCACAGGCGACACTCCGCAACAGACCACCCGTTGGGGAGTGGACGAGGTGGATTGGCAGCAGCTCGCACGCATGGGCGTAACTCCCGAATCGTTGGGCGAAACGGGCATACAACGCCTGCTGAACGGCCACGAGTCCGCAGTCCTCGACATCAGGATCTCCTTCGAGGGTATCGACTTTGAAACGCCGGCCTGCATTCGTCTGGTGGAATCAGCCGGCGGCAAACCGGTCCTGAACGTGGAATGCTGCAAGCGGTATCCCGAACTGGACCGGCCGTACATGGGTACGGAGCTTTCTCCCGAAGTGAAAGAGAATCTTTCCAGGAGCAACAATGCCGGTTGTGTCGTTGAGCTGGAACTTGCCAGAGGAGTGCGTGAATCGTGTCTGCTCTCGCTCAATCCCAAAACCAACCGCCTGCACCATGTTCCGGTCAGTGAAATCACCATACCGCAGGAAGTGAACCGGGTACGACTCTCCGACGACCAGACCACAAGGCTGGCACGGGGCGAGTCCGTGCTGGTTGAGAACATGTGGTCCGAAAAGAAACAGGGATATTACGACGCACGCCTCCAGTATAACGTCTGCAAGGGCGGCTTCACTTATGACTTCAGGGGACTGAATCGCAAACAGGCGCAATCAGAGACACAGATGCGAAGCCGTGAACTGGTCATACCACAGGTGCTCAAAGGCGTCGGGCTGACACCCGAGGTACGGGAGAAGTTAGCCGCCGGCAAGACAGTCCATATCAAGAACATGACCGACAACGAGGGAAACTTGTTCAGTGCTTTCGTCCGTGTCAACCACGAGCGGGCAAAGTTCGATTTCTTCAAATGGAACCCGGACAAGAGCAAAAAGCAGGGACAGTCGCAACAGGCGGCCGTCCGTCAGGACAGCACGAAGCCGGAAAACACCGTCAGCCAGAACCGCCCGGTACAGAAAACCGATAAGAAAGGAGTATCCATTTAACCATTCACATAAATAATACATTATATATGAAAGTTATCATTGCAGAAAAGCCCAGCGTGGCGCAGGCCATAGCGTCCGTAGTGGGCGCACGCCAACGGAAAGAGGGGTATCTAATGGGGGACGGATATGCCGTGGCATGGGCATTCGGGCATCTGGTCGGTCTTGCCATGCCCGAAAGTTACGGTCTCTCCGGTTTCCGTCGGGAACACCTGCCCATATTGCCACAAGAGTTCAGGCTTGTTCCCCGTCAGGTGCGAGAGGGTAAGGCTTACAAGGACGATCCCGGAGTCGTCAGGCAATTGGGAGTGATCCGGGAGCTGTTCGACAGATGCGAATCCATCATCGTCGCCACCGACGCTGGTCGTGAGGGTGAGTTGATTTTCCGTTACGTGTACAACTATCTCGGTTGTACCAAACCCTTTGCCCGTCTGTGGATCTCCTCGCTCACCGACAAGGCCATCCGTGAGGGATTGCGGAATCTCAGGGAGGGAAGCCTTTACGACAACCTTTACCTCTCCGCCAAAGCCCGCAGCGAGGCGGACTGGCTCGTGGGCATCAACAGCTCTCAGGCACTCAGCCTTGCCGCCGGACAGGGCGTGTTCTCCCTGGGACGGGTACAGACACCCACATTGGCGATGATCTGCTCACGCTACCGGGAGAACAGGCAGTTCGAGTCCCGGACATATTTCCGGATAAAGGTTTCGGTCTCTAAAAACGGCATCGACTTTTCCGCACTCTCACAGAACCGCTTCGATGATCTCGACACAGCCACCGCCAAGCTTCGTGAGGTTAAGGACGGCGGTATGCTTGCCGTCACTTCCGTAGAACGCAGGGAGGCCGTTCAAGAGCCGCCGTTGCTCTATGACCTGACCGCCTTGCAGAAAGAGGCCAACAGCAAACTGGACTTCTCCGCAGACAAGACGCTCACGCTTGCGCAAAGCCTGTACGAGAAGAAAGTGCTAAGCTATCCACGTACCGGCAGCCGTTATATATCCGAGGATGTTTTCGACGAGATCCCCTCGCGCATAATGCTCCTGCGGCAATATCCACGTTTCACCGCCACCGCATCCGTCTTGCCGGACGCACCGCTCAACCGCCGTCCGGTAGATGATGCCAAAGTCACCGACCACCATGCGCTTCTCATCACCGAGAACCTGCCCGAAGGTCTGTCGCAGGACGAGCAGGCTATCTATGAAATGGTTGCCGCACGCCTGCTCGAAGCCTTCTTGCCATGTTGCGTCAAGGAAATGACCGAAGTTGCCTTGTCCGCAGGCGGTGAGATATTCACCCTCAAGAGTGCGGTCATCAAGTCCGCCGGTTGGCGTGCCGTGTGTGGCGAGCCGGAAGAGGAGGTGGAGGAAACCACGTTGCCGGGACTGCAAACGGGTGAAACCCTGCCACTGCTCGCCTCCGAAACAGTGGAGAAACAGACCAAGCCCAAACCACTGCATACCGAGAGTTCACTGCTCTCCGCCATGGAGCATTGCGGCAAAGAGATCAGCGACGAACAACTGCGTGCCGGAATCCGTGAGATCGGTATCGGCACTCCGGCCACTCGTGCAGCTGTCATCGAAACATTGTTTGCCCGTGACTATATACGCCGGGACAAGAAGAACCTTGTGCCTACCGAAAAAGGACTGGCGGTTTACGATACGGTAAAGGACAAAAAGATTGCCGACGTCGAAATGACAGCGGCGTGGGAGAACACCCTCGCCAAAATAGAAACCGGAGAGGCCGATGCCTTCTCTTTCCGCCGGAACATAGAGGTCTATACCGCACAGATCGTTACCGAACTGCTGGCCGCCACCCTTGATGTCGCTCCTTCAGGAGAGCAATGCACTTGTCCCAAGTGCAGGAAGAGCCGCATCCTGTTCTTCGACAAGGTTGCCAAATGCGCCGATGTCGATTGCAGCTTCACCCTGTTCCGTAACAAGGGAGGTAAGATACTGACCGACGGACAGATCATCGAGCTGGCGACCAAAGGCCGCACTCCTCTTGTCAAAGGCTTCAAGAGCCGTGAGGGCAAGAGCTTCGATGCCGCACTGGTGCTTAATCCTGACTTTACCATAAGTTACTCCTTCCCGGACAGGAAACCGCAGGAAAAGAAAAGCGGCAGGAAGAAATAACCCGTCCGAATTGTATCACTTAATAATCCGATAATTATATGAATCAGAATAAATCCAATGTGCCGGTATCCGTAGCGGAAGAACCGGATGAATTATCTTACTACCGTCTTACCCTGTTGTCCTTCCTGCGTGAGTCGCATCCGGACTTGGCGGATGACGGGTCTTTCGTCACCATCCGCAGCGATCAGGCCGCCGAAGCCTTCAGCGCAGCCATCCGTTCCGGCCTGACCTACGACGATGCGGCGCAACAGGCGAACGCCCTGCTTTTTCAGGGGTTGCATTTCTCACCTTTGGACACGCTGGTCACCGTCCTCTGGAACGAGTTCGCCGCCGAAGTCCCCGAAGGCAGCGCACGCAGCGTGGCCTTGCAGTTGCTTCCCGAATGCCGGAAGGCCTTCTCCGGCTATACGCTCTCGGATGATTTCATGTTCAGCCCGGAGTTCGAGCAGCTCTATGACGAGCTGACAGGTACGGTTGTAATCTGGCTGGAAGAGAATGGCTTATAATAAAAAGGCACATCTCAGGGACAATATAGAGGCAATCCGGCTGATGTTCCGTTTGGAGAAGGAACAACGCACCGCCACACCGGAGGAAGCGGGCACACTCGCCGCCTACTCCGGGTTCGGAGGTATCAAGGCGGTTCTTTCCCCTTTCGGGAAACTCACCGACATACTCCGCTGGACACAGGCCGACCGTGAACTGTTCCCCCTGGTTACGGAACTTCACAACGTCCTGCATGACGGAGCCGCTGACGAACGTGAATACAAGCGACTGGTGGAAAGCGTGAAGGCATCCACCTTCACCGCTTTCTACACACCGCCGGCGATTGTCAATGCCATTGCCTCTTCTTTGGGCGAACACGGAGTGTCGCCCGGCCGTTTCCTCGATCCTTCATCGGGAACCGGCAATTTTGTTTCAGCCTTCCAACCGCAATTCCACTCCGCAGCCGGCAACGGCCCCGAAATTGTCGCCTATGAAAAGGATTTGCTTACCGGCCGCATCCTCGCCCGGCTCCATCCCGAAGCACAGGTCAATATCAAGGGCTTCGAGGAACTGCCCCCGCATCGCAACGGCTATTTCGACGTGGTGAGCAGCAACATCCCCTTCGGCGACATACGTGTTTTCGACCCGTCCTTCGACAACGGCACGGCCAGGCGTTTTGCGCTGAACAGCCTGCACAACTATTTCTTCGCCAAAGGGCTGGATGCCGTCCGTGAGGGAGGCGTCCTCGCCTTCATCACCTCACAGGGGGTGATGAACTCCGCTATGGCCTATCCCGTAAGGCAATACCTGATGAACCAATCCCGGCTGTTATCGGCTGTCCGCCTGCCCAACAACCTCTTTACAGATTATGCCGGTACGGAGGTGGGCAGCGACCTGGTCATCTTGCAGAAGGACACACTTTCCCAAAGGGAATACACCCCGCTCGAACGGTCTTTCGTCGAAGTCGGCACGCAGGCCGACGGGACAACACAGAACGAGTATTTCGAGCATACCGCCGCCATTGTGCATACACGTGCCCATGTCGGTACCGATCCCTACGGAAAGCCGGCACGCATCTACCTGCATGACGGGGGTATGGAAGCCATCGCCGCCGACATGAAGTATTTCCTTGACCGCAACCTCTCGGAACAGCTCGATCTGGACTTGTATCTCCGCCATTCACCCGTGCAGGAGTTCCGCAATCTGGTGAGCCGTCCGGCGGAAACCATGCAGCAACGCATCGCACAGGTGCGGGAAATCAACCGGTCCGGTAACATGAACGGACATTCCACTTCAGTGGATCGACAGACGGTACAGGTGGAGCGTGGGACTCTCACGCCGGAGCAACCGTCAGCGGAAGCCCGGCCAACCGCCGCAAAGACCACGCCGGAGCCGGTCATGTCCCTGTACGACCTTTTCGGCTTCACCCAAGAGGAGCGTTCACAGGTCAGAAAAAGGAAAACAAGGCGCAAAAAGGAGGACTCCGGACAATTGTCCCTCTTCGATATGCCGCCGTTGGAGCAACATTCCGCCATGCAGACCGTCCCGACCGAACCGGCTCCCCAAGAGAAAGAGCGGCAGGAGCAGGAACGTCAGGAACGGGAACGCCGCCGGCAGGAGGAAGAGGCCGCACGTCAGGAGCGCATGAAGCCCCGTCCTTATCCGGCCGACCTACAGGGGCACCACCGTAACGGCTCTCTTGTGGACGACGACGGGCAGATAGGCTACCTTTCCGCCATTGGCGAGGCCGCACCGGTATTCAACCCGTTGGATCTGCCCGAACGCCAGCGACGCCGTGCGTCGCTATACATCGAGATACGTGACACCTACCATCACCTGTACGAGAACGAAGCCGCCACCCATGCCGAAAATCCGGCGTTGCGCACCATGCTCAACACCCTTTACGATGATTTCATCCGTCAGTTCGGCAACCTGAACGACAAGAAGAACATCGACCTGTTCCGCATGGATGCGGGCAACCGTGAGATACTGTCGCTGGAGCGTTACATCGACGGCCGGGCGGTCAAGGCCGACATCTTCGACCATCCCGTTTCGTACAACATCAACGAGATCACCCATACCGACGACGTGCACGAGGCGCTCACCGCCTCGCTCAACAAGTATGGCAACGTGAACATGTCGTACATGGAGTCCCTGACCGACAAGTCGCAGTCCGCCCTGTTGGAAGAACTGCGTGGGCGGATATTTTACAATCCCCTCTCGAAGAACTACGAGATTGCCGACCGTTTCATTTCCGGCAACGTCATGGCCAAAGCCGAACATATCGAAGAATATTTGCAGTCGCATCCCGACAACGGCGAGGCCCGTATTTCTCTCGAAGCCTTGCGGCAGTCGCTTCCCACGCCCATACCTTTCGAGGATCTGGATTTTAATTTCGGCGAGCGTTGGATACCGGCGGCGGTTTACAGCCGCTATGCCTCATGGCTGTTCGATACAGATGTGTCCGTCCGCTATACCGCCAGCAGCGACGAGTACAGCATCAGGGCCGACATGACCTCCCCACGCATCATGAACCAATATTCGGTGCGTTCGGAAAGCCGCATCTTCAACGGCATCGCCCTTATGCGCCATGCCATCCACAACACCACGCCCAACATCACCAAAACCGTCTTGGACAAAGCGGGCAACGAGATGAAGATACGTGATCCCGAAGTCACCTTGCTCGCCAACAGCAAGATTGACGAGATCCGTAACGGCTTCTCCGACTGGCTCATGGAGCAGTCACCGGAGTTCAAGCGGAAAATGGCGGACATGTACAACCGCAAGTTCAATTGCTTCGTCCGTCCCAAGTACGACGGATCGCACCAGAGCTTTCCCGGCCTCGACCTCAAGGGCTTGGGCATTCCCGACCTGTACCCCAGCCAGAAGGACTGCATCTGGATGCTCAAGCAGAACGGAGGGGGGATCGCCGATCACGAGGTGGGCGGCGGCAAGACGCTCATCATGTGCTGTGCCGCCTACGAGATGAAACGTCTGGGACTGGCGAACAAGCCCCTTATCACCGGCCTGAAGGCGAATATTCACGAGATCGCACAGACTTTCGCCACCGCCTACCCCAACGCCAAAGTCCTCTATCCCGGCAAGGAGGACTTCACGCCGGAACGCCGTGTCGAGATCTTCCATCAGATGAAGAACAACGACTGGGATGCCATCATCCTCTCGCACGAGCAGTTCGGCATGATACCACAGTCCCCCGAAATCCAGCGTGACATCCTGCAACAGGAGCTGGACAGCGTGGAAGAGAATCTCGAAGTCCTCTACCAGCAGGGTGCGGAAGTAAGCAACGCACAGATCAAGGGCATGGAGAAGCGTAAGATGAACCTTGAGGCCAGACTGAAAGAGCTGCTCCACGAGATCGAGACCCGCAAGGACGACGTGGCGGACTTCAAGCGCATGGGCATCGACCACCTCTTTGTCGATGAATCGCACCGGTTCAAGAACCTGATGTTCACCACCCGGCACGACCGTGTGGCGGGGCTGGGAAACAGCGAGGGCAGCCAACGTGCGCTCAACATGCTGTTCGCCCTGCGTACCATCCAGCAGCGCACCGGCAAGGATTTGGGAGCCACCTTCCTGTCGGGAACCACTATTTCCAACTCGCTGACCGAACTGTACCTGCTCTTCAAGTACCTGCGTCCCAGGGAGTTGGAGCGTCAGGGGATCAACTCCTTTGACGCATGGGCGGCGGTATTTGCCCGAAAGTCCGTCGATTACGAGTTCTCCGTCACCAACGAGGTGGTGCAGAAAGAGCGTTTCCGCTACTTCATCAAGGTTCCGGAACTCGCTTCGTTCTATTCCGAGATCACCGACTTCCGTACCGCAGCCGACATCGGCATCGACCGTCCGGAAAAGAACGAGATACTGCACAACATACCCCCGACGCCCGACCAGAGGGAGTTCATACAGAAGCTCATCGAGTTCGCCAAGACCGGCAATGCTACCGTACTGGGCCGCCCGCCACTGAACGAGAGGGAAGAGAAGGCGAAGATGCTCATCGCCACCGACTACGCTCGGAAGATGTCGCTCGACATGCGGCTCATCGATCCGCTCTCCTACGGCGACGACAAGGACAACAAGGCCACCCATTGCGCCGATATGATTGCGAAGTATTACAATAAATACGCCGGGCACAAAGGGACGCAGTTCGTCTTTTCGGACTTGGGAACTTACAAGCCCGACCAGTGGAATCCGTACAGCGAGATCAAGCGCAAGTTGGTGGAGGATCACGGCATCCCCGAAGACCAGATACGTTTCATTCAGGAAGCCAAGACCGAGAAGAAACGCAAGGCGATGATCGAGGCGATGAACGAGGGAAAGATACGTGTTCTCTTCGGCTCTACTGAAATGCTGGGCACGGGAGTCAACGCCCAGAAGCGGTGTGTCGCCATCCATCACCTCGACGCACCGTGGCGGCCTTCGGACTTGCAGCAGCGGAACGGTCGGGGTATCCGCAAGGGAAACGAAGTGGCCAAGCTCTATGCGGACAACAAGGTGGACGTAATAATCTACGCCGTGGAGAAGTCGCTTGACAGCTACAAGTTCAACCTGCTCTACAACAAGCAGCTTTTCATCACCCAGCTCAAACAGAACAACATGGGCTGCCGTACCATCGACGAGGGAGGCATGGACGAGAAGGGAGGCATACCCTTCTCCGAATACGTGGCGGTGCTCTCCGGAAATACCGACCTGCTCGACAAGGCACGGTTGGAGAAACGGATTGCCGGCATGGAAGGTGAGCGCAAAGCCTTCCAGCGTGGCAAGGGAGAATCACGCATCAAACTGGAAACTTTCCTGGCGAACCGGGCAAGCAACGATGACATCATCGCCCGTGTCAGGAAGGACAAGGCCGCCATCGAGAGCCGTATGCAGTACGACAAGGAGGGCAACAGGCTCAACCCCTTGAAAATTGACGGCGTGGCAAGCGATGATCCGAAAGTGATTGCCGCCAAGCTCCACGAGATAGAGGACAGGGAACGCACGCACGGCCAGCCGAAGGTCATCGGCTCGCTCTATGGCTTCGACATCGTTGTCAAGACCGACACCACCGTCAAGGACGGTCTGGACTTCTGCGAGAACCGTTTCTTCGTGCGTGGTGAAGGCAACTTCCTTTACAACTATAACAACGGCCGCTTGGCGGTCGATCCGAAAACCGCCTGCCAGAACTTCATCAACGCCTTCGACAGCATCCCCCGCCTGATAGAGAAATACACGAGGGACAACGAAGCCATTGAGAAGGAACTCCCCGTCCTGGAACAGGTCGTCGGGGAAGTCTGGAAAAAGGAGGACGAGCTGAAGCAGCTCAAAGCCGACCTTGCCGCCCTTGACCGTAAGATACTACTCTCCCTCAAATCAGTGGATGCGCAGGAAAAGAACAACGACGGAGTGATCGACGTCGTGCCGCCCCGGTCGGTACCCGACGGACAGGATAACGCCCCCGTCGCCGGCATCCCCGTCGTCGATGCTCCGCCCGGCAGTCCCTCACCGAACAGTGTCCCCACACAGGACACGCCCCCAGCCGAGCCTTATGTCCACCGGATGCCCGACTTCCTTACCGACAGGCAGCGCACTCCGCCCAAACTAAGCGGAATGCCCCAAAGCATCAGCATCAAAGAGGCAATGGACACACTCGGCGGCAAGCTCGTCATCGGAGGTGTCCCCAAGTCCGGCAACAAGGACGATCCCGATTCAGATCAGCCCGAAAAGCCCAAAACCAGGCTGAAGTAATAGTCCCTATAACCGAAGCCATAAAATAACCCCACCCCGCCAGCTTCCAACGAAGCGGCGAAGTGGGGGTTATATTATCACACAACCGAAATTTTACCTCCGTAAAGTTTACTACAGTAATATTTCATTCGGTAGATATAAAAAATCCAGCTTTTTTGGGTAAAAGCAGCATCTTATATAGTTAAAAGTATCTTTTATTCTTTCGTATAATTCAAATCAAGTTGAATACCCAATAATTTATTAGTATCTGAAATATCATTCAACTCCAAAACCTCCGTATCTACTATTAATGCCTTATATTCTTCCTCTGATAACTCTTTTGCTAATAAATCTAATGTTGATTGATTAACAGACAATATATACTGAAAATATTGTTCACACATTCTTTTTGTGCAATTTTCAACATTGTAGCAACTTGGCGAGGATCATTTTCTGAAACCAATCGGCTATCATGAAAAATAAATTTTACAGAATGATTATATTGTCCTTTCAATAAAGTCCAGTCAAAGCAGAAAGTTCTAACTTCATTTACGCCATCACCCGTATCATCCATTATTTTAGCCTTTATATCAAAGCGCAATTTATTTGTTCCAGAATTATTTTCAATTGTGATACCGGATGTTTTATCTTCATAGAATTGTTCCGTCAAAGACCGAAATGTTAAAATATTTTTCTTTATTAAAGATTCAACTTCTTCAAGGTATTTATTGGTGGAAAGATTTTCATCCGCAAACTCTTTTTTTACTTCTCTAACTTAGCCTTATACTCTTTTACCAATTGCTTATATTGCTCCAACTTAGACAACTCCATCCTATATTCAGCTAACTCTTTTAGGACGAATGAATCTTGAAATAAGACTTCTAAATGTTAGATAATTAACAGGGGTTGTCAATCCAAACACCTCTTGTCCCATGAAACTTCTGAACTCAGCTAAAGACATCTTCTCATCATTCAAAAATATTACATCTTGTTGTTCAGTTGTTCGATAAGAAGCATATTCTTTACCATCTATCTCAAAATCAAGATAGAATATCCACCCTTGAAGCAATTCCTCAAATACAGGTATTTTATTTGAGGCAAGACAAAAATGTATTAAAACAATTGATAAGGATTTTCCAACGCTATTATATGTGTTTCTTTCGTTTTCAGTTCTCTTTTTGGCTACAATCAGAGAAATACCTTTTGATTTAAAAATTGTATGAAAACTTTCTTTATTTGCTCTTAATTTAAGTAGTTTCATATTTTATATCATAATAAGGTACTACTATCCTTTATGGCAAATATTTTTTCAGCAAATTGTTTACATCAAGTGCTTTTGTCAATACCACAACATACAAATTACCATTATGTAGATTAAAACTAATTCAGCGTCAACCCTATTGTTGTCTATACCAAGATTATAGGAAAGCCCTACCTCTGAACTATTGTTCAAAGCTATGTCTATTCGATTTGCTGATACTTCGTACTTAACGGTAGTTGTCGATTCACTAATTTTATTTTTAATCTGCCCTTTAATATATAATTTCACCTTATTTAGAGAACTATAGGGCATTGAGTAGACATTGTAAAAAGAAGTTATCTGAACACTCACGCTATAAGGTTCAGGAGCTATTAAATTTGGAAAAAAAGAATTAGGAAATGATATGGGAGTATTTGTAACTTCCACTATATCTTCCACATGATGAAATAACGGATCAACACGCCAGATTTACCAAATCCAGACAAGAATCCTTATATACGCATTCATACTCTATAAAACTACTGTCGTTGTAGACTTCTGAATGCTCCGAAATAGAAGCACGCTCAATCGCAACAACTTTGGTTATATCAAAAGTTGGATTAACTACTCTATTTAATCTACCTTGTGCCATGTAGTTAAGAATAAAAAATGATATCATTGCTAATGCAATTGATAATCCGAGAATTTTTAGAATAATGCTTATCTTCATTGTATAGCACTTCTTTTGATGGAACAATAAGCGTCACACTTGCCGGTGCAAACACCTTAGTTGAGTTTCTTATTGATGATTCCTTGCTGTAAACCTCCTATTGTTAATGTATAGCCATATTGGGTATAACCATCATCATGCCTGCTAACACTGGTAATCCGTCAAAGTTATGTGACCTCATACCCATTTTATAGGAACAGTAAAATAAATAATCATACAGAATCATAACCCGTTATTATTTCAATTTAAACGTTTACCTTACTTCTGTATTTCTCAAATTCCGGTATGTCCGACAACTCCTCTTCTTCCATGTATAGTTGTATGAAACGTGCAAAACGCCTGGCCTTATCCAGATCACCGGGCATCAAGGAGACTCCACTTAACAGACTGGATGAATTGGCATTGGAAATTATTATATCCGCTGCAAGCCGTGAACTATGCCTATAATAACGAATCGTGAGTTCAGACTGACTATAAGGTATCGTTTCTTTTTTATGCAACAGAAGTCGTCCCGGTATCGTTACGGTCTTGGAAACACGATCAAAAACAATCCGCCGCCAAGGCTGTAGAATGGCACTTATTCCTGCTGTCAGGATAATCAAGTACAGCTCAAGAAGCAGTAATATACTTCCATAATCTTCAGTTGTAAGGTTTGAAGGAATTAAACCGGCGCAAACCGAAACTAAAAATACAAAAAGCCAGATCAGGAAAATCACCATTCTCATCGAGATGCCGTCATTATCAATAACAATCTGTTTGTCATCACACCGGCTTAAATATTCAGGCTCTACCGGAATCCCTGAAGAATCCGGTAACCATTGCGCATTTCCCGTACTTTCGCCATTTTTCAAAGGTATCCAGACGGTCAGATTCCGGGCTTCTTTAAACAGCAAATACATGCACAGGCAAATCCACCCGTTAATGGTTATCAATCCAAGTATGATATTGGTGAAGGTGTTACGTATATCTGACCCCGTGACAAATACAAGTAATGGAAAGAAAGATATGAATGTTCCCCACAATATGATATGGGATTTGCATATACGCCACCTTTCTTTTCTCCTTTCCTTTCTCCACTCGGCCTCTCTACGCTTGACATCGGCTATGATTTCACGCCTCGATTGCTTGTTGCTCTTTTTTTTCTGCTTTTTCATGTCACCTGTTTTTCTGTCATAGTCTGTTTATATTGATTTCTTCCTGTATTTGCCTGAAAGTTTCAAATTCGGGATAGTTTGATAAATCTTCTTCAGTCATATAAGCTTGAATCAAACGGGCAAAACAATACCCGTTTGTACGACCGGCAAACTGCAAAGAAACTTCACCAACAAGATGCTGGTAATTGGCTATGACTACGCCATCAATTCCTCGGAGAGCATCCTGCCCAAAGGAAATCACCGCTTTTTGAAATGGTATCGTTTCTTCTTTATGGATTAGCCATCGGCGAGGAATAGTGATTGTTTTCTTTTCCCGGTCAAAGACAATTGTCCTTCGGGGGGATAAAAGCATCGGTATTCCCAATATCAATACAATCGTATAAGCGTAAACAATTAGAAAATTATCTACGAAATTATTATTTCCGTCTCTAAAGGGAAACATTTCCAATAGAGCAAGTAAAACAAAAGCCAAAAGACAAGTCAAAAACACTCCAACTTTATCATGATTACTTGCATCAATCACTATTCTTTTCTCATCGAATTGTTTAAATACATCAATATATTTATACACCCATTCATCTCGGAAATCAAAACAACCATAATGTCCAAGTTCGTCATTGTTAATAAGAGGAATTTTTGGGAAAACTTTAGAAGCCACTTTGTAAAATATAAATACTAACCAAAAGCAAAATCCTAATATTGTAACACCTACAGATAAAGTCAAGTTGGTTATTGTTGCTATCTCACAGATAAAGTAAGCCGCAAAAAATGAACCACAGAATGATAGACTCGCACACAGAGCGAAAAAACAGCCTACAATTTTCCATTTTTTCGCATCATGTTGCACTGCTTTATTTAATGCCTGAATTTCATCAAGCCAGTGTTGATATTCATTTTTATATTCTTTATGGCTTTTCATTGTATTATTGCTTTTCAGCCTCTTTCCGTAGTTTGTTTATTCTCATTTCCTCTTGTATCTGTTTGAAAGCTTCAAATTCAGGATGATTTGATAAATCGTCTTCAGTCATATAAGCTTGAATCAAACGAGCAAAACAATACCCGTTTGTACGACCAGCAAACTGCAAAGAAACTCCCTTGACGAGGTGTTTGTAATTAGCTATTACTATTTCCTCATCTCCCTTAAATGATTTTTGATCTACTTTAGCACCAAATGTAATAACGGCATCATAAAACGGTATAGTTTCCGCTTTGTGTATCCTCCAACGCGGAGGAATGGTGATTGTTTTCTTTTCCCGGTCGAAGATAACTGTTCGTCGGGGGGATAAAACGGAAAGTAGTGCTAATAGAATGAAAATTGCATAAACAGATGCTAATGCCATATTGCTTGCAAACGAGAGTTTATTTATCATGACGTTATCATTATTTGTAAATAATACACCTCGCTCATCCAGAATTCTGTGATAAACAGTATAAGCTTGAGTAGTCCCCCAGATATCTCCATCTAATAGGTTGTCATATACTTTAGGATAGAAATCAAATAATGCCAATGTTATCAAAATTGCAATATACAAAATTGCTGCACCATTTCGAGTCGGGGAGGTTGCATCTATGATGATTTTCTTGTCATCAAACTGCTTAAATACCTCTATATTTTCACTAACCCATTTATTTCCGAAATCGAAACAACCATAATACTTAAGTTGGACGTTATTGATAAGAGGAATTTTAGGATATATCTTGGGGATTATTAAATAAAGTATCATAATAAGCCAAGCAGAAGTAATAACTAACATCATTACTACCGAAAGAGCAAGATTAGTGATTGTTGCCGTTTCAAAAAGAGAACAGGTGACAAAAAATACAGCACAAAATGATAAACTAACGCATAATGCCATAATGAAAAAAATCTTTTTCCATTTCCGTTCTTTCCTTTGTTCTGCCTCTTTTCCTACTTGAACCTCATCAGCCCATTGATGATACTTATTAAGAGAATGTTTATGACCTTTCATTGTTTTTTGTTCCATAATTTCCAATTTTTCTTTGTATGGTGAAATGAATTTATGAAAAAATAGTCGACACTCCTTCATATATTATCATCCATAGGATAAATATTATAAACCCGGAATATATAATGTTTAGGATTATACTACCGATTACTCCCCATAAATAGTCTTTACGTGCATCTTTGATTACTTCGTCCCAACGGATATAGGGCATTTCCTTTTTCTTCTTTTCTGTCAGATTTTCCTTCAGAACGGTGTAATCATTAGCTTGATTCTCATACATTACTATTGTACCAATACCGAGTAGCGGCATAGTAAAAATTACACAGAATGCATGCCAAAGAGAATGACATTGAATTACGAAAAGCAAAGTCATGATTGTTGCATTCGTATGGCTCCATATTTTTACCAACTTATATGCACTTTCTGGTTTCATATCATCTTATAACGTTGAATCATCTCATTCAGATCTTCATTTGAGATAGTAATATCCGACTTTGATTTGCAAATTTCCTTTGTAATATTGCCTTTTCCGTCATATTCTAATGTAGTGACCGATTTATTTTCAGGCGAGACGGAAACACTTCTAACCTTTTTTCCTTTTATCTGATAGATGCTATCAACTGTAATAATTCCGTTTTTTACTGATTCTCTTACTTTAATATCAAAGCCATTGGCCGTATAATTGGTGATTTTATTCTGCGGCTTCTGATTTTCATCGAATGTAATCTCAATGGTTTTGCCATTATCTATGTATCGTTTTACAGCATATGAAGTATCCGTATTGATGCGGTAATAAATAATTGTCGTATCTGCAATAACTTCTTTAAGCCCATATGTTTCGACAACTTCACCGCTATTAAAATCCCTCTTTATTATTTTGATTAAATCACCTTTATCATCATAATAATAATTTGATTCTATATTTATGTTTTCCTCTTCATCAGTAATTGGGAATCCGGAAAGTGTATAGTTTTCTCTTTCCACCAGTGGCTTCGATTGTGTTGCATCCGTATAAGTACGCATACGAAACTTAATGGTATCATTATTTTTGAGTGTATAATACTTTTCAAAAGTTTTACCTTTGATTACTGTTGATATTTCATTGGGAGATAAATCATCAGTCTCTGTAATCATGTACGTATCATTATCCGGGTAGTTATATCTTTGAGTAATTTCAACAGCCCGTCCCGAAATATATGCTCCATTCTCCAGAAATTGTGATTGTTGTTTGATAAGAACCTCGGCCAAGCGTCCATCTTTACCATAACTGTTTGTATAGCTGTACGTTGTTATGGTATCAAATTTTTCTTGTACCTTAGATTGCCCACAGGCGCTAAAGAGTACAAGCATTCCATATAAAAGACTATATATCGTTTTCATTTCAGATATAGTTTATAGTTTGACTTCTGCTGTTACATTATCATTTATTCTTAGCTCGAATTGACACCCTCGATTTCCGTATTTTGCATAATGGCCGTCCCATTCGTTCCAACCTTTCCGGTTGAATGGGACAGCACGACGATGTGCACAACCCATTTGCACGCAGACAAACAGGAATAACACAAATACAAAAACGGGATTGCTTATATTTCCAGTTGGCATTATGCTCATGTTTTTCATACACTTGACAACTTGATTTATGTATAAATAAGTTTGCATTCAACGGGTAACCTCATTATCTGACTCCCATCGGAGTTTTTTTGTTTTCTTTATTATATTTCCTTGTTCATCATATTCTGAAATTTCAAGTGTTATGGTGCCATTATAGTCAGAATTATAAATGTGCTTAACTTTTTTGTTTCCTTCATAATAGATACTGTCGGTTGAGTAGCCTGTATTTCTTAAAGTATGATTGACGTTTACCCTCAGTCCGTTTTCTTCATACTCTGTTTCTTTATTGACTAAAGTCATACCATTGTCAAACTCTTCCTTAATTTTCTTTTTTCCGATCGTGTATTCCTTCATCACTCTATCAAGTACACCGTTTAAGGTAATCCGAGTGATTAAGGTATCATTGACAGTTTGTTTCAATGAACATTCGATGTTTTGTTTGTAATCGGAAGAAGGGACAAGATTAACAGCTTCCTTATAATCCGTATCATTAAATTTATAGGTTTCTTCTCTTTCCCCGGTGTTCAAGGCATGACGGATTTTCTTGGTATTATTTCCATTATTGTCATAGTAGTAGTATTCCTCATATCTTGAGTCAGAAAAGGGGTCATCTCCTAATATTATAATACTTTTTTTATACTTAGGTTTATTCTTATCATAATAGAGGGAAAAAGAATAACTAAATGTATCCTTATTATTTTCCAATACAAGTTCTTCTATGCTATTTTCAGTATATCTCATTGTTTTTAGCAATGATCCTGACAAGGGCTCCTCTACGGTATAGCAGTAAGAATCATTATCATAACTATATGTCTTTGTAAAATTATTTGTCGCTGCCAAGATCCCTTTATCTTTATTGTCTCCAAAATAGAGATAGTCATATTCACTACCCTGTGCAGTTAGAATCCTGTTGTTTTCATCGTAAATATTAACATATTCGATAATATTAACAGAATTATAGCCTTCCGGCTGTTTACTATTCTTGCAGCCCGATAAAAGTAATACACTACCTAAAAAAAATAAAATTATTCTATCCATTACTTCAAAAAACAATTCCTAATGTGTATGATTGTTTACATCTTCTTTATAATGATAATCCATTATCTTGAAATGTTTATCCCTTTCTTTATCCTGTATAATTACAAATATAGAAAAAGTGCGGTACACCACGAACGGCACACCGCACTTTTTTCGGTAAATCGGACGGGATTTAACATTTATAGCCTCCCTGCCTTTCCTTCGTAGCTGCATGGGGTGGTGTATGCTCTGCCTTAGCTTGTCGAATTGCTCCTTGAATCACTCGGCAATGGGCTTTCGGTCGATGGCAAGAAGCAATTTAGTCCCGTCCGTCAGGGCTTTCAGCACTTGCCCTCACCTTTTCGGTCTTGAATTTCCGCTTGTGTTCCTCCGAATAGAGTTCCCCTGCGTATTCCAACGGTTTTCCCTTGACGAACGTTGCTGTCTGCCCATCGCTGAACCCGACAAGGCGGCAGAGTTTTTTGATACGGAGTATTTCACGAAAATAGGGAATTTCATAATATATATTCCCTATTTTTACAATCTGTTTTTAATTCATATATGCACAACATATATACAATATTCGCAAAATTTAGCGACATCCACAAGCTGTTACAGGGAATTTGATCAACGGGCAAGGAAATTTACCTCAGCGTGGGGTCGTTCCCTGATTTTCTTATTTGGAAGTGGTTGCTCTCAACATGGCTTCCGGATCCATTGGTATTAACAGCGAATCCCTTTTATTTGTTAAGTTGAGAGAGTATCATTCAGAGATTCCTCATTTGATATCCCGTCGGCAATATAATGACAGATGAAAATTTACGGCATCTCTCTGTTCTACCATTCGTGAAAAGATGGCAGAAGCCATTGTTCTTCCACGACGGTTATGCTCTTCGCTTCATCGTTGGCGCATTTTATCAAATCCGCAATTCTGTCTATCACTACCAGATGCCACCATATTTGGATAATGGAAAGCAAGCACTCTTTCCGGCTCATTCCCGTAAGGTAATACGCCTTAAACCATTCCAGTATCGACTCACGTCTGCAACGACGCAGCAGGTTGATGATATTCTTATACAGCTGCACTTTGCTCTGTTCCATGTCATAGAACAGGACTGCCTTGTTCTTGCTGTTTTCGTGGAGCGTAACACTCAAGCACATCCACATCCGTTCCGGAAGAACGGATAGCACCGACAATCAACGCCGCCACATAGTTACTTTTTCCCGTGCCTTCTCCGCCAGTGACACAAAGCAGATTGCCTTGAGTTCCGAGAGACACGCCCCCGCCGAGTCTTATGTCCACCGGATGCCCGATTTCCTTACCGACAGGCAGCGCATCCCGCCCAAACTAAGCGAAATGCCCCAAAGCATCAGCATCAAAGAGGCAATGGATACACTCGACGGAAAGCTCGTCATCGGAGGTGTCCCCAAGCCCGGCAACAAGGACGATCCCAATCCTGACCAGCCCGAAAAGCCCAAACCCAAGCTGAAGTTATAAAAATAAAAGCGTTCCAAAAGCATAGTGGAGCGCTTCTATTTTTACTCTAAATCAATATTTGGATCAACCTTTATGCTGTCACATAATGCACAATAATGTTCATTGTCTTTCTCTCTTATAATATGTAAAATATGTTTTGCGACTTTTTCTGCTTCATTAACATCAACAGGTAAGATTCCCCTATTTCCCCATGCTAAATGGGAATATTCATTGACCACTCTATTTACTAAACAAGGAATGTGATTATCAAATAATTTATCCAAATTAGCCAAAGGGTTATCAGTATTAGGATATCTATAATATAAATAGCATTCCAAAAACTTTCGCATATTATTGGGTAGATTGTAAAAATGGGTGTATTGATTTTCTATCATCTTTACTTTATCTCCTTTAGTTGTAACTTTTGCCATATTATAAATTTCATGAAATAAAAAATTATATTCGGTTACATAATCTTTTAAATAAGATGGCATCAATTTTAAGCAACTAATTGCCTCACTCATTTTTTTTCGTTTCTCAATTAAAAAATATTGAACTAAAGGCTTTCTGTTTATATCTATTGGTAAGGTTAATCTCTTCAAATACTTTAAGAAATCTAAATTATGCGTAGAAATAAACAATTGTCCATATTGTCCTTTTTTTGCAACAATAGTTTCAATAAGACTATACATAAAAAAGATATGATTATTATCAAGACTGGAAATAGGATCATCAATATATATTATCAGTTTATCATGATCTACTCCATTCAATTCATCTTCTATTTTTGCAATAAAATAGAAGAAAGAAATTAGGCTGCATTCACCTTCACTTAAATTGTGAGCTTCTTTATCACCTCTTTTTATTATAAATCTCGTTAAGGGTGTATTAGATTCAGTGATAAGTGCTGGCTCCAAAGTCAAACTATCATGCCCAAAAAAATCTGATAAATGTTCATTTATTCTTTTGGCAGCTTCTCCTTCATCCTTTGCTTCTAATTCTTTTGTTTGCTTTTCTTGTCTTAACTCTCCAATAGTCTTTATCAAATCATCAAGTTTTTTTTCCTCGCTATTGATGGATTTTTCTTCGTTTTTCCAATCCTTACAAATCCTTTCATACTCAATTGTCTTAATAAAAGATTGTATTTCAGAATATCTTAATTCTCTTCGATAAATATCTTTATCTTTTGCAATAGTAGAAGATTTGTTTTTGTTTTTCTGTAATAAAGAATTAAAGCGGTTAATTATTTCAATGATATTCTCCGAGCAATCAACAATATTGCTTATTTCCCTTGGAGTGAATATATCATTATATCTCTCTTGTAATTGGGAAATAAGAAAGTCTATTGTATCTCTGTACTGGTCTATATATATAGTCCATTCTTTGTAATATTGATTGTACTCATCTTGGAAAATCTCATAAATATTTTCCTGTTTTACTCCCCTTGTCTCGAGAAAGCCATCAAGTGATTTCTTGGATCTTTCAAGTTTATCAAATAGTTCTTCAATACTTTTTTTTAGTTCCTCTGATTCCTTGCTAAAATGGGCATCCAATAACTTCCAACGATCAGGTGTAATAATTCCTCCACAAAAAGCACAAGTTTCCCTATTCTTATTAAGCACACGCCCTTTATCCACCCATTCTTGCAATAGACTATTAGTTACTAATTCTTCAAGTGTTTGCGTTAAAACGATCTTACGTTTTAGAAGCTCTTGAACCTCCTTTATATATTCCGAGAGATGTGGCTTTGTTATAGGTAATGGTGCTATTTCCTGTTTTACAGATTCGTCAATTCTCTTTCTACGAATGGCCTTCTCTTTTTCATTTATTATAAAATTTTTTCCGGAATCTATAATTTCGTCAATTTCTAATTGAATTGTTTTAACATTATAATTAGTGCCTTGTTTTACATAGTAATTGTTTACTTTTATCTCTCTATTAGCTTTATTGGTTAGTAATGTCTGAACCTTCTCTTTAGCTTTAGTAAATTGTAGTTTTCTTTTTTGCAAGTTTTCTTCTATTTGCCACTTTCGATAAAGTAATCCTTTTTTCTCATCTATACCACCTAATTCTTCATTAATTTCTGTTATTCTTTTCTCAGCATTTACATTGTTAGATCCCAATAATGTAAAAGGTTTTATGTCGCCCACCTCATTACTTAGCCAACTTAAATTTTCTTTGACAAAATCTGTATTATACACCCTTACTTTATCAGAACAAACTAAATTCATATTAGTTATAGTTGAATTATCAGTAGTTATAGTGAAAATGCCATTATGATAATTATTGGGTAACTGTTTCATTTCTATACAGCGAAATATTCGAGATAAAGTAGTTTTACCTGAATAATTTCGTCCATATATAATATTCATTTTATTAAAAATTTGATTATTTTCTGTTCCAATATGTTGTTTCCAATAATAATTTGAGAACAATCCAAATCTTTCAATATCAATTTTGGCAATCATGGTATTTAAATAAAATTCACATTTACATTTCCTCCATTGAAAAAAGCCTGCTCTCTATCTCATACTTAAACAAGACTTTTTTCCGTAATTCCTCTACTTTGAGTGCAAACAAATCCGGCTTGAAATTTTTGGATTGTCTTTTCACCTCTGCCACCAGAGCTTTTTTCTCTTCCGCATATAGTCCGACAATATCTATTTCATCCTGATCTTTATTATTCTTGCCTTGCCACCAAGAACCTATATCTGCAAATTCCTTGCTTTCCATCATCTTTTGGCGGAAATACATTTCCAAAGCCAAACCGGAGAATGTCGGATAATCCTTTTTCATAATATCAGCCAAGCGTTCAAAATTCTGTATCTCTATATAATTTTGATACTTGATAAAATACCGGAACCAGAAACGTAAAAACATATCCGAAACTTCATAACGGACGGTTTGGGAACCCTCTTTGGAGAGTATGGGCCGTTTCTTCTTTACCAGATCATAATCTTCCTCCAATCTCTTCAATTGTCCGCCCAGACTCATTCCACCCATAACCGCTTCCATTTCCGGCAGGGTGTTCTTACCATTGGAGATTGCTGATAAGATAGAAAAGTAATTACCGTATTTTTTTCCGAACTCCTGTATCAGCAAAGCCTGTCCTTCAGTCAGAAAGGATGAATCGGGTTGCAACATGAAATCGACCATACTTTCCATGCTTGTACATCCATTGTCCATAAATTGCTCGATATACTTTGGAACACCACCGGTAAAGGTATAGAGTGCCAACAAGTCATCTTTAGTATAGTCGGCCTTATGATCCGATATGATTTCTTTCAATACGGAAGTAGTAAAAGGAGCTAACTTCATGATACTGTCAGCACGACCATACAGCGGTTCTTTTGAATCCCTGAAGATTTTATTCATAAGGGTATAGACCGAACCGCTCACGATAAGATTGACATGGCTCTGTTTCCTCAGTCGATCCCAAGTATCCTGCATCAAACTGTAAATCTCTTGATTTATGTAATAGAACTCCTGAAATTCGTCTATAACCAGATTATATTCCATCCGTGTTCCCAAATCCATTAAGAAGCGGAACATTTCTGCAAAGTTGGTAAGTTCCGGTATATAAATATCAAGTGCCTGCCGGATCTCGGAAGTAAATCGTAAACAGAGATCCGTTTCATTACTTCGGCTGACAAACAAGTACACCGTAGGAGTATCCTCGCAGCTCTTGAATATAAGGCTGGTCTTGCCGATACGTCGCCGACCGGTAAGTACGGTCATTTGGGAATGTACAGAAAAAGACACTCGGCGAACCTTTTCCAACAATGCTAACTCTTTGTCTCTATTGTAAAATTTCATATCCTTATCTTTTTATATTCGATTTCACCATTACAGAGTTTACTGCCGTAAACTTTACAGCCGTAAAATTTGCAGCCAATGACAAAGTTAGTAATAATTTCGAGATATAATACGATTAAAGCACAGAAAACCCCAAAAGAGTGAATACTTAACATTTCAACTCATATACTACACCTTATTATACTAATTATACTAAATTAGTTTCTCGGCACGTATTCCAGTTTTTATGCCACAAAACTGGAATATTTTAGATGTCTATAAAATAATCCCACTCCAGTAACTCTAATAGACAACTGAAGGAGTGGGATTACTTAATTTGAAGAACTAAATTTTATTTGTAAATATTTTATTTCTAAAAACAGCTCGTTCCAATAAGGTCGAATATTTTATTACTTCAATATACATTTCTCCATCTCTTCTATTCTCTCCTCCATCTACTGGATAATTGGGGCAAAATAAATAATCAAAGTAATAAGCTTTTTTAAAAAATGGATTTGCTCGTTTAACTTCATTAAGGGTGAAACTTTCTCCTATCAAATAAGCATAAAATGTCGTTATCTCAAATCTATCTTTTGCGTATTGCCTGATTAAGCCTGCATATTGAGAAACTTGTGATACAAATTTAGATACATCCGCATCCATACTTTTTAGTTCAATGATAATACATTTATGTTCTTTGGGAAATAAAAGTATATCTGGACGATTCCCTAATTTATCTCTATTATAGGCTGTAAGTTCTTCAAGCTCTTCTTTAGTTAAATCTTCTCTAAAAAAAAGCTCATTTTCTACCTTTATATTTCTCAGTTCAGATTCGGAAATTCCTTTATAGTGTATAAAATCATCATTTATCATCCATAAGTTACTATCCAATGGATCATCAGAATGTTGGCTAAACAATATATTGTGCAAGAAACTTTCATGATTAATCTTTTTTCCTTTAGAATTCTTTTGTTGACAATCTAATTGCTTATCTAACGTTTTCTGCATTAAATCTAATATTACTTTTCTTTTCGAAATATAACGCACCAGCTCCGTTCTATTAATTTGTGGAACCAATTCAGTAACTTTCTTTACTTTTTCATTAAGTTTCTTCTTAAAGTCTTTTGAACTTGGAGTAAGTTCCTTTAATGAATCCATGACTGATTTTATACCAGCATCATGTTTCGCTGATATATCTGCATTGTATTCATACACTTTCTTTAAAATACTTTGATCTGAATCCCCTGCTTTATATCCTACTTCATTTAAAATCCTTCTATCTAACGAAAACATTTCTGCAAGTTCATCTATCTGGGATTCAAACGACTCCTTAACCTTACTTATAGATTTATAATGTGTTGTTATAGAGGAAGTAACTTTTTCCTCAATATCATCGGTTAAAATCTGTTCTTCGCCAGAGAAAAGATTTCTTTTTTTCAGAAAATCTTTTTTTGAATAAATAGCTAACTGTCCTCTCAGATCACTATCTTGTTGAGTTAGATAGGAACTTGAAATCAAAAATAATAAATAGCTATTATTTATTTTAGGAGAATCTTTTATTATTGAAAAATCAATACCTGACACTTCAACTGTTTCATTCTTGCTTGTCAGTTTTACCTCATTTCTTTTTTGTATAGAACAAGGTAAACTATACGAATTAATTATGAATTCTTCCGTATTGGGTGTTTTTATAATAGTATTTCCATCTACTGATATTTTAGAATAATTCACTTGTACAGAATCGGTATAATCTGGCTGTGGAATATCTTTTCCTGTTATTACCTGAACGCTATCCTTATCACAAATACTATTAATATAATATTCTAACTTTATTTGCTGAAGATTATCCCTATTTAGACAAAAACGACTTAAGTAATGAATCAATATTCTATCTCTTAACTCTGTTGTCGTTAGTTCATTATATTTTTCTTTATCTTCATCACTTAGGGGATAATAAAAGGAAACCATTGTTCCTATTGGCGTATCTATATCTACTACTTCTTTTTCACTTGACCATATAACCGACTTCTGTGTTGCATAGAAATTTTTAGACAATACAATTCTTCTTTTATATTTCAAGCCTTCTTCTTCAAAGACACTATATATATCTGTATTATTAAAGAAATGTAAATATTGAACACGTCCTGTTCCAAAATTATTTTGCCCTTTAGATTCATCATATAATCTTCTTAGACGTCCAAAGTTATCATCATTAAATCCAATTCCTGTATCAATAATATCAATAGACAAAAAACTGTATTGTTCTTGATTCAATGTTTTTGCCTTGTTGATTCTAATGGTAATAATGTCATCTTTACCTGATGTTGCTTCTAAAGAATTGCTAATCGCCTCAAATATTGGTTGAAGATATGAAGAATGTTTTTTTACATGCTTCTTCATTAGTGTTGGATAAGATATATCTTGCGGTACAAATGCACCATTAATCAATTCTTTATACATAGCTGTTTTTATTAGAGTTTAGGAAATATGATTCAACAAATATATTAAGAAGTTATTAGATATGCCATATGATTATCGTTTTTATATCACAAAACAATTTTTAATTATAAACCTTCTCATAGTTTTGTTCTACGAATAAGCTATTCATCCCAAAAAACGCTTTAAATCATAATACATGGAGCGTGTCATTTCATTCTGATCTTTCTCCGAAATAAAATCAAATCCACACTTCAAATAGAATCCAACCGCATCATGGTAGGCATCCACCGTAATGAAACGACATCCGGTACGGTTTCCGTGAGTGAACATAAACTTGATAAGACGAATAATATCCCTTCCCAGTCCCTGTCCTGCATATTCTTCTGATATAGCCAATCTTCCGATTTTAACAGCAGGATAATGTTTTCTGCGTTTAGCATTGGCAACACGTCTGCTCAATCTGTTCCATATAGAACGTTGGTCAGGATCAAAAGTTATCTTATCATTCAACAAGCTAAAATAAGCGACAGTTTTTCCGCATGACAAATCTTCAAGCAGATAGGTGACAGCCATCAAGTCTGCCAGATATTTTTGAGAGTCATCAAATAAAAAACCGTTTAAGTCATTGTCTGTGCACTTAAACGGTTTTATGTTAGTATCTACCTTTAACGGTACAAAATCATAATTTTCAATAGCCATTGTTACAATGCGAATGAAGCAATGGCTTTGAACTTCTCATAAACTTTCTTTGCGGCTTCTTTCTCTTCCTTGCTTTCAGGTTTGAGATTTGCCATTTTTTCCGCAAAGCGTTTTGCATCCTTACCGGTTACGACCGGAGTCTCTTTAATTGGTCGAGCCATAGCATTTATATGATTAATATTACATTGCAAAGATACCATTTTTCTTTCATTATAAAAAACTAATCAGCCTATTTTTAGACAAATACATAAAAAAAGATACCCCTCCGGACCGCTGTCCTTTGGAGTATCACCATTCGAACAAGAAAAGAAACTTCATCCTGTTTCACAACTGTATGAAGTCATTGCCATGACAAACACCAATACGCAGTTTGGGATTTCCTGCCTCACGGCAGTAGTTTCACCGGTACAAAGCAAAAACATGGACTTATTCTTTCGGCAGCGGATAGCTCTCGGACAGCTTGTCCTCACGTGCCTGCCGTTTTATCTCGTTCTCGTCGAAGTTGTTGCGGATGAACTCGTGCAAGTCCGACTCCTTGTAATACGTCTTGTGATATATCGAATAGAACTTCAACACCCCGTTATTCCGGTATCGTTGCAGCGTGCGTTTGCTGATGCGCAACAACAGGCATACTTCCTGATTGTCGTACAGACGCTCTCCGTTCAGGTAGTTCAGGTGCTTTTCCCTCGTTTCCGCCTTGTCCAGCTTCCGTGAGATGCGGTACAGCTCACCCATGATACGTTCCATCCATGCTTCAAATTCCGTTTTATCTACTAACATACGCTTCCCTCCTTAAAAGTTCCCGATAACATAATAGCTCTGGTTATCGGATGATTTCAGAATGATTTCTTTCTCACGCATGAACTTGATGTAGCTTTTCGCCGTACGTTCCTTCACCTCCAGTATCGACTGGATTTCTTCTGCAAGCTCCACATAAGTAACAAAGCGCCTCCGGCTGAATACCTCTTTGGCCACCGCTACAAGCTCGTCCTCTTTGCGCTTGTCCTTTTCCTCTTTCGGCTTTTCGCCCAGATAGACATGCATGGCCTTTTCCTTATCCCACGAAAACTGCATGATAGGCACATCCAGCGGACTTCCATCCCTTACTTTCAGAGCCTTCACCACCGATACGGCCGGATCGCTGTCCTTCTCTATTGAAAGGATCGCCGCAGCCTTCCGCTGCAACTCGCTTCCCAAGTGTCCCCTCAGCTTCAGCCCGTTGGGGATAAAATGCAGTACCGTTACGATACACGTCTTGTAGATACCGGCCAACCGGTACAGTTCTTCCACGACGGCTATGCTCTCCGCTTCATCGTTGGCGCATTTTATCAAATCCGCAATCCCGTCTATCACCACCAGATGAACACCGCCGTATTGATAATGGTACTTGTCCAAGCTCTGGATAATGGAAAGCAGGCGTTCTTTCCGGCTCATTCCCGTAAGGCAATACGCCTTGAACCATTCCGGCATCGCCTCACGTCCGCAGCGCCGCAGTAGGTTGCTGATATTCTTATAAAGCTGCACTTCGCTCTGTTCCGTGTCATAGAACAGGACCGCCTTGTTCTTGCTATTTTCGTGAAGCGTAACGCCCAGCGCATCCACATCCGTTCCGGAGGGACGGATAGCACCGGCAATCAACGCAGCCACATAGTTACTTTTTCCCGTGCCTTCTCCGCCGGTGACACAAAGCAGGTTGCCTTGAGTTCCGAGAGGCACGTCATTTACCGATACGATCATCTGTGCAATGGGAGGCGGGTTATTGAAATCCACCTCGCAGGATTTCAATGCCGACATGGTTTCGCTGTATAAGGTTTCCAGATAGTCCAGAAAAAGTTTTATCAAATCCTCACGGCTGTTCCCCAGCATGAAGTAGTCCGATACATCCTTTTCCGTCTTTGTACCGGCAAGCGGGAGCAACAATCGTTTAACCCCGTATTCCTTCAGCTCCTCTTCACGCTTCGCCGAGCTTTTCAGCCCGGTACTGTCCACATCATAGAGGAGGATGATATGTTTGAACCGAAACGAAAGCCGGTGTATGACAGCCGCAGGGATAAAAGCCGTTTCCGAATTGAAACAGATCGCATGGAAGCCGTGTGCCGCCAGGCTCATCACGTCCTTTTCTCCGCCTGTGATAAAGAGCAGATCACCTTTTGCCGGCAGTTGTTCCAGCCCGAAACAGTAGTTGTCGCCAAAATCACCGACGTACAGGAACCGCATTTGTGAACATGGACGGTAAACCTTGATATGCTGTTTACCCATATATCCGAACATCGGTTCATCGACGCTTGTCATACAGGAAAAAGGCTTTCTTTCCTGGTTCTCACTGCTGAACTTCTTTAGCGATACCGTCCGGTACGCTTTCAGAATATTCTCCCCGATACCCGATTTACCCCAGAAAGCAAGTTCCGTAGCCGTAAAGGGCTTTTGCACGACAGTATAAGGCCGGACACTTTTCGCTTTCGGCTCTTCCGATACCACTTCATTCTTTTGGGGTACTTTGCTATGGCTCACATGATATTCCTCATGTGCGGACAGCCCCAAATGCAGATCACGGTTTATCATTTCCATGATCTCGACAAACTCTTTAGGCTCCTTGCAGCTAAGGCCGTTCAGCCTGCCCACCAGTTCAAAGCAGTCCCCCGAATAATCCTCGTTCCCGAAATCCTTCATTTTAAACACACCGGCCTTACGTTCGTAATAAATATTGCACGAAGCCTTCGTATCCTTATAAAAAGGGTTCAGGAAGTTCTTTCCCACCTTGAAGTCCACCGGCAGGTAATAGCGGAATACGGAAATGCCCTTTTCCGTCATTTTCAGTATATCATCCTTTCTTATCATTGCCGGTTCTCGTTAGGTAGTTCTTGCGAAAATCCTCCAATGTTTGAGGCTTGCACCGAATGGTACGCTCTTCCAGACAGCGTTCGACCTCCGACAGCTTGTACATACACCGTCCACGCAGCATGGAGTAGCTGATCAGGTTTTCATCCCTCAGGCGTTGCAATGTGCGTGTACTGATGCCTAACGCTTCCGCCAGTTGATTGCTGTCCAGCCAAGCCTCCTTTTTTTCTTCCGAAGGCAACTGCGCTGCGGCTACATACTCTGCAATTTTTTCTATCTTCCCTACAAGCGCTTTATACGCTTCGCTTTCAAATGTAATAACTTCCATAACAAACTTAATTTTCAATGTTTGCTGCAAAAGAATAACAATAAAAGGCAGCGCATGGGATACTATACGTGTACTACACCATGATTTTTTCGGTTCAGCGCAAAAGGAGGGGAACCGCTTCACATAAACGGCGGTATCGAGGCGGACGGCAAGGCTGTAGGACTGATGCAGCATCCGCCCGGTGCAAGGGGCAAACCTATCCATATATATAGGTTCGCCCCTTGCACTGGAGATCTTTTTTAAAGATTTAATAATCAAATGTTTGGAAAATAAAAAGTAATGCCCTATCTTTGCGGCATCAGAGAACGGCTGACAAACGAATGCCTCTCACTGACAACAAGCGTTCCTATAAATCGTTACTAATTCGTTACGGTACAATTTTTCAAGGTTTACAAGAGCTTATAAATCAAAGATATAGACCGCTACGGTGAAAACCCCAGGCGGATCACAAAAACAAAATTAATCCCTTGATAATCAGTCGTTATCAAGGGATTTTTCTTTTAAGATTCTTCACATATACTTACTCAACAAGCATAGAACGACACGGCAGTTCGATTACAAAAGTAGTACCGATCCCCAGTTGGGAATCAACTAATACCCGCCCGTTCATCTTCTCAACGATTAGTTTGCAGATAGATAAACCCAAACCGGCCCCTTGAGCAAAGGAATCCAACTTCTCAAACCTTTCGAATATCTTTTCAAGCATATTCTGCGGGATGCCCCGACCGGTATCTTTAACACCGATTCTGACAGATTGGTGGTCTACCTCATAGAAGACTTCCACATGTCCGGTGGTAGTGTTCTTTAAGGCATTCGAAAGAAAATTACTCAAGATCTGTTTGATACGCAGGCTATCCAGTTCTACCAGAGAATCATGTGCCGGATAGTTAGTCAGAAGTTCAACGCCGGATGGTACTTGATGAGCATACTCCGCTACACTCTCGTCAAGAAGCTCGGAAAGATTAACCCAGTCCGGACGCAATTCCAGATAACCGGATTCTATTTTAGAAAGATCAATTACATCATTAATCAGATTTAATAATAGTTTGTTGTTATGTCCAATCAGAGAATTATATAGTTCCTTTTCCGCTGCATTTTCCGTACTAGTCAACAGGCTTGAAAAGCCGACAATAGCATTTAAAGGAGTACGGATTTCGTGACTCATATTAGCCAGGAAAGCAGACTTTAACCGATCGGATGCTTCAGCTTTATCACGTGCCTTGACAAGCATTTCTTCTGTCCTTTTCAGTTCTGTGATATCATAATTGATGCTGATAATTTCGATAATCCGGTCTTGCGGGGCATATTTCTTTACTAACAGATTGACATGCGTCCATGTGTATGTACCATCCTCCCTAAGGACACGCATCTCTTTGCTAAGTTTGGTAGTAAGCCCCTTTCGTGCGTCGTCCAAAAACCGAATCAACAAGGCACGGTCATCGGGGTGGAAATGCTGGTATGTGCCAAAGATGTCGGACAACGGAGTTTCATCCGCTTCACCCACATTTCTGTACCAGCTTTTTTGGGCATAGCCGTGTCCACTCAAAACATTGAAGTGGGCATAACCGACCTTGGCATAATCACCGACCAGTTCAAAAAACTCCTCAAACTCCTGAATCTTATTATAGGCTACCGTTGTTTCTGTCTTATCCGCATTAATCAACAGATAGTTTATCGGTTGGTGTTCGCTATCATATAATGTAGTCACTTTAGTCACTAAATCAATTGTGCCCTGTTTCTGGGTATTCTGATAATACGAACCAACCTTCGAGAAGTCATAACGGAAAGTAAAGTCGGCATCTTCATTTTTCTTCAGCCGTTCTTTCATTTCTTTCGGAAAAATAGGGTTCTCAAAAATATTGATACCCAATACATCTTCCTTCTTCTCTATATGAAACATCTCCAATTCCTTATCGTTCAAATCCACCAATACCCCATCCATATCGTATAATTCGATACCAATAGGCAAATACTTGAAAATGTTAGATAAGAGACGCTCACTGTATTGCAAAGCTTGATAAGCAGATGCCATATCAGGACCATCTTGCACTTCGGATATACCATAAATGATTTCGTTTCCGTTTTCATCCGTTTCTTGAAAACATACCTTGCTACGTACCCAAACAGGTCCTTTCACCGTATCAAGTAAATATACCGCTTCCGGTCTTTGATGCACGCCAAAAGAATGGACAGTCGTAGGACGTTGCTCCTCCTTCAGAATACGTTTATTGAAATCTTCAAAACTAATAATTCCGGTCTGATCCAGACCTAATAACTCTACTATAAAGTCAGAACATTCATAATTCGCAGTTGATAAATTGGCTTTCCACCATCCCATATTAGCGTTAGCCATCAACTGCGAGAAAAAGGTAAAATCTTGTAGTCTATTCATAACGCTATTTATCATTTTATTATTTTTCGGGCGCAAAAATACGGATTACCCATAAACCAGACTTTCAGAAAGTTATATTTTTAGCATATTATAAGAAGTTTATTCGTCGTTAAACTAAAAAAATTCCGGTTGAAACTTTCTCATAAAGAGATTGTTCCAACCGGAAATTCTGCATTTATTGTGTTTCCATTTTACTTTTTCAGGGACTGATAAACAGCTTTTGCCATCACTTTGGCACCTGCTTCATTCGGATGAATCTTATCCGGGAATAGTTCGGGCATTCCGTCCATTGCCGTATGAAGATCGATGACGGACAGGTTGTTTTTCTTAGCAACTTTCTTTATCATCGGAATAATTTCTTTAGAGATTATATCGTCATTGATATTATCTCCGGTCTGATAGGCTTTGGAAGGATAACAAAGATAAATTTTCGGTTGGGAAGGCAATGCTTTGAAAGCATCAACCATTGTTTGAAGATCTTTCGTGAAGTCGGCTTTATACTTCCAGTTGAACGATTTACTGTCATTCGTACCCAGTTTGATGACAACGATATTGGGATTGAAAGCCAGCGCATCCTGATAAGCCTTTTCGTTCATATAAGGATTATCGCCCTTATTCAACAGAGTGCGGGCACTTACTCCAAAATTCTTTACCCAATAAGCCTCTCCCAGCATACGACTTAACACAGCAGGATAGCTATCACGATCGCGATTCTTGATACGTGCTCCATACGTTATACTATTGCCGATACAAGCTACACGGATGGCATCTTTGTGAGGCACTTTAAAACTACGAAGCCAGGATGTCAGCTCATTCAGCATTTCACTCTTGTAGAGGAAACCCTCGCGAATTCCCCATCCATGTCCACCGGAAGGATAAATATGAAGTACCGAAGGCACATTATTCTTGTTTAGAGCCAAATAATAATTAACCCCGTTAGCGGGCGGAACGGTCTTATCGTCGTCGCTATATACAATGAAAGCACGTGGCGTATCTTTCGTTACTTGCTTTTCATTGGAATATTCCGTTTCCAATTCAGCAGAAGCATTTTTTCCCAAAAGATTGTCGTGAGACCCCATGTGGGTATATGATTTATCCATCGTAATCACAGGATAGAACAGAATCTGGAAATTCGGACGAAGTTCGGGTTTGGCGTGAGTGGCAATGGTAGATGCCAGATGTCCACCGGCAGATGAGCCCATGATGCCTATATCATTCGGGTTCAGATTCCAAACATCAGCACTGTCACGCACAACTTTCATTGCCGCTTCAGCATCTGAAATGGGCAATGTACGATCCCCCTTCGGCATACGGTATTTCAGCACAATCAATGCAATACCTTGTTTATTGAAATAGGGTGCCCAGTCGCAACCTTCATGTTCGAAAGCCAAATGCGAATATCCGCCACCCGGACAAGCAACCACAGCACGCCCCGTTGCCAATTCCGGCGCAGGAAGGAATACGCGAAGTGAAGGTTGTTCGATATCAAAAGGCTTCGGAGCATTCTGTGCTACCACCCGTGAACCTGCTAGCAAGAGAAGCAACAGGAGAAAAATAGTAGAAAATTTCTGTTTCATAGTATCTATGTACTTTGATTAATGAATAATTAGATGTGCGAAGATAGTAATTTTACGTATCTTTGCACCCCATTTCGATTAGAAAAATTATATGCAAGGAATAAAGAATCTGACACAAGGTCCTATCAATCGTCAACTGTTTAATCTGGCAATGCCGATCATGGCAACGTCGTTTATTCAAATGGCATATAGTCTCACAGACATGGCATGGGTAGGACGGTTGGGAAGTGAAGCCGTAGCCGCTATCGGTTCTGTCGGAATCCTGACGTGGATGTCCGGTTCTATCTCCTTATTAAATAAGGTAGGATCTGAAGTGAGTGTCGGACAATCCATCGGTGCGCAAAGCCAGGAAGATGCCCGCAGCTTCGCGTCTCATAATATTACGATTGCTTTGATTATTTCCATTTGCTGGGGCGGACTCCTTTTTATATTTGCAGAACCTATCATACGTATTTATGAACTTGAGGAACATATCACAGCCAATGCCATTCAATATCTGCGGATTGTTTCTACCGGATTACCTTTCGTTTTCCTTTCCGCTGCCTTCACCGGAATTTATAATGCAGCAGGACGCAGCAAAGTCCCGTTCTTTATCAGTGGCACAGGGTTGATATTGAATATCGTTCTGGACCCACTCTTTATATTCGGTTTCGGACTGGGAACAAACGGTGCGGCGTACGCCACCTGGATTGCAGAAGCAAGTGTTTTCCTGATTTTCGTCTATCAGTTGCGTTGCAGGGATGCGCTGCTGGGCGGTTTCCCTTTCTTCACCCGGCTAAAGAAAAAGTACACGCGGAGAATCCTTAAACTGGGATTACCCGTAGCGACTTTAAATACATTGTTTGCCTTCGTCAACATGTTCCTCTGCCGCACCGCTTCCGAACAGGGAGGGCACATCGGCTTAATGACGTTCACCACCGGGGGACAAATCGAAGCAATTACTTGGAACACCTCACAGGGATTCTCCACCGCACTAAGTGCCTTCATCGCCCAAAACTATGCTGCCGGACGAATCGAACGGGTACTTAAATCCTGGTACACTACCCTATGGATGACGGGAATCTTTGGCACACTCTGTACCTTGCTATTCGTTTTCTTCGGAAACGAAGTTTTCGCCATATTCGTGCCCGAACAGGCTGCTTATGAAGCCGGAGGTGTATTCCTTCGTATCGACGGATATTCCCAGCTCTTTATGATGCTCGAAATCACCATGCAGGGAGTTTTCTACGGCATCGGCCGCACAATACCCCCTGCCATTATCAGCATCAGTTGCAACTATATGCGTATTCCGCTTGCTATCCTGTTTGTACGGATGGGTATGGGAGTGGAAGGAATCTGGTGGGCAGTCTGCGTCACCACCGTTGCCAAAGGTTTAATTCTTTTGAGTTGGTTCATTATTATCAAAAAGAAGTGCTTAAGTATTCCTTCAACGATAAAAGGATAATGTTCGTTTTCCTTTATTAACAAACAAAGGGATTCATCCGAGTTATTTTAACTTAAAAAGTACATGCTTGCCAAATAATATGTATCTTTGCATTGTTATTTATAATACGAAGCGATTCGTATAAAAACATTATTTATAAACCAATTAAAAAAAACATCAACATTATGAACAAGATGAAATTTATGGTTCTCTTCATGAGTATTGCCATGATATTTGGTAGCTGTGGAAGTATGAACAACACTGGTAAAGGTGCTGCTATCGGTGGTGGTTCGGGTGCTGCACTGGGTGCAATCCTGGGAGGTGTTATCGGTAAAGGTAAAGGTGCCGCTATTGGTGCTGCTATCGGTACGGCAGTAGGTGCAGGTACGGGTGCTCTTATCGGTAAGAAGATGGACAAAGCAGCAGCAGAAGCAAAACAAATTGAAGGCGCACAAGTAGAACAGATAACAGACAACAACGGATTGCAAGCCGTGAAAGTAACATTCGACTCGGGTATTCTTTTCACTACCGGTAATGCAAATCTAAGTGCTGCTGCTAAATCTGCTTTAAGCAAGTTTGCCAACAATGTGCTCAATCAGAACCGGGATATGGACGTGTCTATCTACGGATACACTGACAACCAGGGCTGGAAAAACAGCACTGCCGCACAAAGCCAGCAGAAAAATCTGAACTTGTCACAAGAACGTGCACAGAGCGTGTCTAGTTATTTGTTGAGTTGTGGTGTTTCCACCAATCAGATCAAAGGTGTACAGGGAATGGGTGAAAGCGATCCCGTTGCAAGCAATGACACTGCTGCCGGTCGCGAACAAAACCGTCGTGTAGAAGTATACATGTACGCAAGTGAACAAATGATTAAAGATGCACAAGCAGCTGCTAATTAAAAAAATTCTGCGCTATACGCGCAACCTGCTGATTTTCTTCTTTGCATCCACTCTGTTGGCAGTGATTGTGTATCGGTTTATGCCGGTTTATGTCACTCCGTTGATGGTTATCCGAAGCGTTCAGCAGATTTTTTCAGGAGATAAACCCACGTGGAAGCACACGTGGGTTTCTTTTGATAAGATATCTCCCAACCTGCCGATGGCGGTCATAGCCTCCGAAGACAACCGTTTTGCCGAACACAACGGATTCGATCTTGTAGAAATCAAGAAAGCGATGAAAGAGAACGAAACACGCAAACGGAAACGCGGAGCAAGTACCATTAGTCAGCAGACAGCCAAGAATGTGTTCTTATGGCCGCAATCTTCGTGGGTACGCAAGGGACTCGAAGTCTACTTTACGTTTCTCATCGAACTGTTCTGGTCGAAAGAACGAATCATGGAAGTCTATCTCAACTCTATAGAAATGGGAAATGGCATCTACGGCGCGCAAGCTACCGCAAAGGTCAAATTCGGAACAACAGCTGCCCAGTTGACCCGGGGACAATGCGCACTTATCGCCGCTACTCTGCCCAATCCGATACGGTTTAACTCGGCGAAACCTTCGTCATACATATTAAAACGACAAAATCAGATATTACGGCTGATGAATCTGGTTCCTAAATTTCCATCTGAAGAAAAAGCCGTAGAAAAGAAAAAAAGCAAAAACAAGAAAGGCAAGTGATAATTGAATCATAAATAAAAAGAAAGGAGCAACGAGGATCTATCCCCTTGCTCCTTTTGCTTATAAGCTTGTTTGTATGCGTTATCCTCATTTATACAAAATCTTTCAACTCTTGTTGTAAACGTTGACGTGTGAAGAATATGCGGCTCTTCACTGTACCTAATGGCAATCCTAATTTCTCTGCAATCTCACGGTATTTGAAACCTGATACGTGCATGGAGAAAGGAATCTTATACTCCCGGGGGAGTGCGTTGACGATGCGATGCATCTCTTTCAGGTCGTAAGCACCTTCGGTACTTTCAAATCCTGAATCTTGTGGCAGATTTAAGTGATAATAATTATCGGTGGTATCAACAAAGGTCTGATCGCGTACTATTTTACGGTAGTTATTTATAAAGATGTTGCGCATGATAGTGTACATCCATCCTTTGAAATTTGTGTCCGGAACATATTTCTCCTCATTGTCTAATGCTTTTAAAGATGTTTCCTGCAATAAATCATTTGCTTCTTCACGGTTGGCCGTTAATTTATAAGCAAAACGAAGCAACTCTTCCTGTACTCCAATTAAATCTTTTCTGAAACTTAAACTTTTCATACTTTAATGGTTTTATGGTTAATATTTCGTTTTTCTCGATGTTTGCAAGTTTAAAGGTATTTTGCTTATCAAGCAGGGGAAAATTTGTCATTTCTTGGGGGTTAATTCTATCAAATGACAGATTTTAGGTGCTTTCTGATAGTTTTTAGGTGGTATTTGCGAAATTTACCCCCTACTACTTGGTTAAAAGAACCAAATAGATTACTTTTGATTTTATATTATTAAATAAAACAAAAAGCTATGACCATACTTATTATTGTAGGGATTATTGTATTGCTGGGCATCATTTTTGCTTCCATGTACAACTCATTAGTGAAATTGAGAAACAATCGTGAAAACGCGTTTGCCGACATCGATGTACAGTTGAAACAACGCCATGATCTCATTCCCCAACTGGTAGACACCGTGAAAGGATATGCCGCACACGAAAAGGAAACGCTCGACCGGGTGATTCAGGCACGTAACGGTGCAATCGGCGCAAAAACGATTGATGATAAGATAGCTGCCGAAAACCAGTTAAGCTCTGCTCTTGCTGGATTGAAGATTACTCTCGAGGCTTATCCCGATCTGAAAGCTAATCAGAATTTCCTGCAATTACAGGAAGAAATTTCTGACGTAGAGAATAAACTGGCTGCTGTTCGCCGCTACTTCAACTCGGCCACTAAAGAATACAATAACGCCGTGCAGACATTCCCGTCGAATATCGTAGCAGGAATGACCGGATTCCAAAGAGAGATAATGTTCGACTTGGGGAAAAACGAACGTGCGAATTTGGAGCAGGCACCCAAAATTAGTTTCTAAAACCTTTATATACACCGTCCATCCAATTACAAAAGTCGAACACGCATGCAATACGTCGGAATCCAAACACAGCAGAGCCGGAATAATCTGCGCTCTGCGTTTCTACTATTCCTGTTTCCCTGTCTCGTGGCAGCACTCCTCTATTTGGCCTGCTACCTGCTGACTTTTATGGGATATAAAGAGGATATGGAAGTCGAAATGATGCCAATAGTCAATCATTTCTTCTTCTCTTCGTTACCATATACCATGGGGATTGTATTAATCTGGTTTCTGATTGCCTATTGGGCTAACACAAGCATTATCAATTCCGCCACCGGCTCCAAGCCGCTGAACCGTCAGGAGAATAAACGAGTTTATAATCTAGTGGAAAACCTCTGTATGTCTCAAGGCATGAAAATGCCGAAAATCAATATCATCTATGACAGTTCCCTGAATGCATTTGCCAGCGGTATCAACGAACGCACATACACCGTTACTCTCTCGGAGGGCATCATCCGGAAACTAAATGATGAGGAACTGGAAGCAGTCATCGCGCACGAGCTAAGTCACATCCGCAACCGCGATGTACGCCTGCTGATTATTTCCATTGTCTTTGTCGGTATCTTCTCCATGCTGACAGAAATCACGTTTTATGCCATTACACACATACGCGTGCGTAGTAATAGTAAAGGTAGCGGCGGTGTGGTTCTTTTTATTCTTATTGCTTTAGTGATAGCCGCCATCGGTTATCTTTTTGCAAGCCTGATGCGTTTTGCCATCTCACGCAAACGCGAATATATGGCAGATGCAGGTTCGGCAGAAATGACGAAGAATCCGTTGGCACTGGCCAACGCTCTCCGCAAAATATCAGCAGATCCCGCTATCGAAGCAGTAGAAAGGAAAGACGTGGCACAATTATTTATTCAGAACCCCCAAAAGGCATCTAAAAGTATATTCAGCGGACTTAGCGGATTGTTTGCCACTCATCCTCCCATCGAAAAACGAATCGAAATACTGGAACAGTTCTAAATTGGGCTAAACTCATAAATAACAGGGGGTTCTGTTTAATTTTCATTAAAAGAAACAGAAGTATCCCTGTCTTTTTAGTATATTTGATTGTTATACATATATACATCAACCTAAATGCAAACTGATATGAGAACGAAGAAGCAAATCTTTATGCTGTTACTAGCCTTGCTAGTGGGCATCCCTACCCTTTCGGCTCAACAAAGTAAAAAGGAAAAGAAGGAACAGAAGAAAGAAGCAGTAATGAAACTAATTGAATCTGAAAATTACAAGATAGATGTCAACACTGCCATGCCGATGCGCGGACGCTCCATCCCTTTGACATCTTCCTACTCACTGACAATCAGAAATGATTCGGTTATTTCTTACTTGCCTTATTATGGACGGGCTTATAGCATTCCGTATGGCGGAGGTGACGGACTTAACTTCAAAACCATCCTCAAAGAATATAATGTGGAAATGGATAAAAAAGGGAATGCCGTTATCAAGTTCGTCGCACGTAATCCTGAAGACAGATATGAATTCAGAGCCAAAGTATTTCCCAATGGTTCGGCAAGTATCGATGTCAATATGCAAAACCGTCAGTCCATTAGTTTTCAAGGAGAACTGGATATAAAGGAGGAAAAATAATGCCATCCTTATTCTTCTGGCTCTTCACTACCTTTTAATATAGGTAGGCAAATGTGATATTTGACAGCTAAGATGCGGGTCAGGAATACCGCCAGTCCGCCAATCAACTGACAGGCGTATGATTCCAGACCTGCAACGTCGCACAGCCAGTATGCAATACCGCCTACAACGCAGGCCATTGCATAAATTTCTTTTCGGAAGATAAGAGGTATTTCATTGATAAATACGTCACGAATCACTCCACCGGCCGCTCCCGTAATGCTACCCATGATAATCGCCACCCAGAAAGGATAACCCAAAGCAATACTCTTGCCTACACCTACCACGGTAAACAGTGCCAGGCCAATGGTATCGAAAATGAAGAAAGTATTATTGAGCCGGATGAGCCAGCGTCCGAAACAGATTACCCACAACAAAGCCAGCCCAGTACAAATCAGATAGATAGGGTCAGTCATCCATCCCGGTGTCACGTCGAGCAGTACATCACGGATGGTACCGCCGCCGATAGCCGTAGCAAGTCCTACCACATAAGCGCCGAACCAGTCGAAACGTTTCGCCGAAGCTAGCCGGATGCCACTTATAGCAAAGGCAAATGTGCCTATAAAATCAAGAATTTGAACGAATGTGGGCATATATTTGTTATTTTGTATGCAAAGTAACGAATAAATTCCGTAAGAAAATGTACTTTTGCTTCACGAATTAAACCGAATAAGATAGAAACAATATGAAAATAACAATTGTTGCGGGGGCACGCCCCAATTTTATGAAGATAGCTCCCATTACACGCGCTATTGAAGCCGCACGGGCGCTGGGTAAAAGTATCTCTTACCGACTGGTATATACAGGAAGGAAAGACGATACAAGTCTGGATGCTTCTCTCTTTTCGGATCTCGATATGAAAGCTCCCGATGTGTATCTGGGAGTGGAAAGCAGTAATCCAACGAGTTTGACAGCCGGAATCATGGTAGCCTTCGAACAGGAGCTGACGGAGAATCCGGCACACGTAGTCCTTGTGGTAGACGACCTGACCGCAACCATGAGTTGTGCCATCGTTGCCAAGAAACAAGGTATCAAGGTAGCACATCTCGTAGCCGGAACCCGTTCTTTCGATATGAAAATGCCAAAAGAAGTCAACCGCATGATTACAGACGGACTATCCGACTATCTGTTTACTGCCGGCATGGTTGCCAACCGCAACCTGAACCAGACAGGAACGGAAAGTGAAAACGTATATTATGTAGGCAACATTCTGATTGATGCCATCCGCTACAACCGGAACCGCTTGCTCAAACCGATATGGTTCTCTGTCTTGGGACTGCAAGAAGGAAATTATCTTTTGCTCACCCTCAACCGTCGCGTATTGCTAAACAACAAAGAGAATCTGCGTCAGTTGCTGAAAACAATCATTGAAAAATCTGCCGGTATGCCTATCGTAGCACCGCTGCACACATACGTACGAAATGCCATCAAAGAATTAGGCATCGAAGCTCCGAACCTCCACATAATGCCTCCGCAGAATTACCTGTTCTTCGGTTATCTGATAAACAAGGCAAAAGGAATCATAACAGATTCAGGAAACGTAGCCGAAGAAGCGACCTTCCTGGGTATTCCTTGTATCACACTCAACACGTATGCCGAACATCCGGAAACGTGGCGCATGGGAACCAACGAACTTGTCGGAGAAGATCCTGCCCTGCTTGCCAAAACCATGGATACACTGATGCATGGTGAATGGAAACGTGGCGAACTTCCCGAACGTTGGGACGGACGTACCGCAGAGCGTATTGTACAGATACTTACGAGCAAATAACATTTACCCGGCATGTTCCATTCCGTTTCCCGGCATGGGACTGTTAGTTTCACGCCTTGAAACTAATAGTTTCACACCGGGAAACAAAGTGTTTCACACCGAGAAACCAACAGTTTCATGCCGGGAAACAAAAAGTGTCAAGTGTCGAAACAAAAAGTGCCCTACAACGAGAGCAAAGGTTTCAAATATCGGGACCGGGAAAACAAAGTGCTGAAACAGCCTTATCAAAAGGATTAACAAAGGAATATTCCTTGGATTACCGGGCGATATATGCTTGTAAACAACCAAAAACGATGGGTAAAAAAAGTTATATATTCTGTTATCCTTAGAGTTATTTGTTAACTTTGCAGCCCTACTACAAACGTTATGATACAACGATATAACAAAATACTTATACTGTTCTTACTCGTATTGGTAGCTTCCAATGCTTTTGCGCAGCAAATTAAAGGGGTAGTCACTGATTCGGTTACCCACGAGCCATTGATGTATATCTCTGTTTACTACCAAGAAAAGAGAGATATGGGTACTATCACCAATATTGACGGAGAATACAGTCTTGAAGCCCGCAGAAACGGAGGGACACTGGTGTTCTCCGCTGTAGGTTATATCAGTAAAACGGTTCGAGTCGGTTCCAACAATCAGACAGTGAACGTTAAGTTAGCTCCGGACAATGTGCTCCTGAACGAAGTGATCGTGAAGCCTCAAAAGGAGAAATATTCCCGCAAGAACAATCCGGCAGTGGAGTTCATGAAGAAGGTAATCGAACACAAAAAAGCGCAAGTACTCGAAGTGAACGAGTACTATCAGTACGACAAGTACGAGAAGATGAAAATGTCCATCAACGACCTCACACCGGAAAAGCTCGAAAAAGGTATCTACAAGAAATATTCATTCTTAAGAGATCAGGTGGAAGTGTCGGAAACAACCAATAAGTTGATTCTCCCTATTTCCGTACAGGAAACGTCCTCGCAAACCATCTACCGCAAAAATCCCGAAAACAAGAAAACGATTATCAAAGGAAAGAATTCCAATGGTATAGAAGAATTTTTCTCTACGGGAGATATGCTCGGCACTGTATTGAAAGACGTATTTGCCGACATCAATATCTACGACGACGATATCCGATTGCTCCAGCAGCGTTTCGTCAGTCCGATCGGTAACAATGCCATCTCATTTTATAAATATTATCTGATGGACACATTGATGGTAAACAAGCGCGAATGTGTCCACCTTACTTTTGTTCCGCAAAACTCGCAGGACTTCGGATTCACTGGACATCTGTATGTATTGAACGATTCTACTTATGCCGTTCAGAAATGTACGATGAACCTGCCTAAAAAGACCGGAGTAAACTTCGTCAACCGTATGGACATCGTGCAACAATACGAGCAACTCCCTAACGGAAACTGGGTATTGGCGGATGATGACATGACCGTAGACCTGTCCTGGAATTCCAACAAAACAGCAGGCGGATTGCAGGTGGAACGAACTACGAAATATAGTAATTATAAATTCGATCCTATCGAACAACGACTGTTCCGATTGAAAGGCAGCGTGATAAAAGAAGCGGATATGCTTTCGAAAAGCGATGAGTATTGGGCGAGTGTTCGTCAAGTACCGCTGACGAAGAAAGAAAGTTCGATGGATGTATTCGTTAACCGCCTCGAACAGATACCGGGATTCAAATACATCATCTTCGGAGCGAAAGCGCTGATCGAAAACTTTGTGGAAACAGGAAGCAAAGGCCATCCGAGCAAAGTGGATATCGGTCCTATCAACACCATGATTTCGAGCAACTACATTGATGGTACCCGTTTCCGGTTAAGCGGCATGACAACAGCTCATTTCCATAAACACTGGTTCTTGAACGGATACGGAGCTTACGGTCTGAAAGACGAACGCTGGAAATATAGCGGTACGGTGACTTATTCGTTCAATAAACGCGATTATGTTGTCTGGGAATTCCCGAAACATTATCTTTCGGCTTCGTACAGTTATGACGTAATGTCTCCGATGGATAAATTCCTGTTCACAGATAAAGACAATATCTTCCTGTCGGTAAAAACAACGACAGTAGACCAGATGTCGTATATGCGCGATGCCACCATTAATTATGAACTTGAAACGCTGACAGGATTCGGAGTGAAAGCCATGCTGCGCCATCGTAACGACGAGCCTACCGGCAAACTGGAATATCTGCGCAATGATGCCGCGCAAACCCGTGTGCATGATGTCACGACTTCGGAAGCAAGTCTGACACTACGTTATGCTCCGGGCGAATCATTTGTCAACTCCAAACAACGCCGCGTACCTGTATCGCTGGATGCTCCTATCTTTACCCTGACTCATGCCATGGGTTTCAAAGGAGTACTAGGTGGAGATTATAGTTTTAACCGTACGGAAGCAAGTGTATGGAAACGTTTCTGGCTCCCCGCTTCCTGGGGAAAGATTGATTGTAGCGTGAAAGCAGGCGCAGAATGGAACACGGTTCCTTTCCCGTTGTTGATCTTGCCGGAAGCTAACTTGTCCTACATCACCCAGCGCGAAACGTTCAACTTGATTAATAACATGGAATTCCTGAACGACCGTTACGCTTCCATGTCATTATCTTATGATATGAATGGAAAACTATTCAACCGTATTCCTCTTATCAAGAACTTGAAATGGAGGGAAATGTTCCGCGTACGTGCTTTGTGGGGAACATTGACGGATAAGAATAATCCGTTTAAGAGCAACAATCCCGATTTGTTCCGTTTCCCGACACGCGACGGTAAGTTCACCAGTTTCGTGATGGACCCGAAAGTGCCTTATATTGAAGGAAGTGTAGGTATCTACAACATTTTCAAGTTGCTGCATGTTGAATATGTACATCGTTTCACTTATCGTGATAATCCGGGTATCAACAAAAACGGTATTCGTTTCATGGTATTAATGGTATTCTAAAAAATTATGCAACCTTTAGCAGAACGGTTACGGCCAAAAACTTTGGATGAATATATCGGTCAGAAACACTTAGTTGGACCGGGAGCCATCTTGCGGAAGATGATTGACGCAGGACGCATCTCTTCTTTTATTCTCTGGGGACCTCCCGGAGTAGGTAAAACAACTCTTGCACAGATCATTGCCAACAAACTGGAAACGCCTTTCTATACTTTGAGCGCTGTAACTTCGGGTGTGAAGGATGTGCGCGAAGTGATAGACCGTGCCAAGAGCAACCGTTTCTTTTCGCAGTCCAGCCCGATTTTGTTTATCGATGAAATCCATCGGTTCAGCAAGTCGCAGCAGGACTCTCTGTTGGGAGCGGTAGAGAACGGAACAGTCACGCTGATTGGCGCAACAACGGAGAATCCGTCGTTTGAGGTCATCCGCCCTCTCCTATCCCGTTGCCAGCTTTATGTACTCAAATCTTTGGAAAAAGAAGATTTGCTGGAACTTCTGCAACGTGCCATCACCACAGATGCCATACTGAAGGAACGAAAAATTGAATTGAAAGAAACAACAGCTATGTTGCGCTTCTCCGGTGGAGATGCCCGCAAGCTGCTTAATATATTGGAACTTGTTGTGCAATCGGAGACGGAGGAAACAGTTGTCATCACCGATGAAATGGTGACCGAACGCTTGCAACAGAATCCACTGGCTTATGACAAGGATGGAGAGATGCATTATGACATTATCTCGGCTTTCATCAAGTCTATCCGCGGTAGCGATCCTGACGGAGCGATCTACTGGCTTGCCCGTATGGTGGAAGGAGGCGAAGATCCGGCTTTCATTGCCCGCCGACTGGTGATCTCGGCTGCCGAGGATATTGGTCTGGCAAACCCGAATGCATTGCTTCTCGCTAATGCGTGCTTTGATACATTGATGAAAATCGGTTGGCCCGAAGGACGGATTCCTTTGGCTGAAACAACGATTTATCTGGCTACCAGTCCAAAAAGTAATTCGGCATACAGTGCGATTAACGATGCACTGGAGCTAGTCCGTTCAACCGGCAATCTGCCCGTCCCCTTACATCTGCGCAATGCTCCGACTAAACTGATGAAGCAACTGGGCTACGGACAGGAATATAAATATGCACACAGCTATGAAGGTAACTTTGTCAAACAGCAATTTCTTCCGGACGAGCTGAAAGACAAACGAATATGGCAACCGCAAAACAATCCGGCAGAACAGAAACATGCCGAGCGAATGATACAGTTGTGGGGAGACAAATTTAAGAAATAAGTGTTCGTAAAATAAGTCACTCCCTTCTGTAAGAGAAGCTAAAAGCACAATAAAGCAGTAGGAAACATTATAACATATTAATAATATTGAAATTGAAATGAAGATTGTAGTTTTAGACGGCTATGCCGCCAATCCCGGAGATTTATCCTGGGAAGGTATGAAGGTGCTTGGAGAATGTACAATTTATGATCGTACAGCTCCGGAAGAGGTATTAGAACGTGCAGCCGGTGCAGAAGCAATTCTGACTAACAAGGTAATCATCAATGCAGACCACATGGCTGCACTGCCCGAACTGAAATATATCGGTGTGTTGGCTACCGGATACAATGTGGTAGACACAGCTGCTGCAAAAGAACGGGGAATCGTCGTTACTAATATTCCTTCATACAGCACCGCTTCCGTTGCTCAAATGGTATTTGCGCATATCCTGAACATCACTCAACAAGTGCAACACCACTCTGAAGAAGTGCATAAAGGTCGTTGGGCTAATAACAAGGATTTCTGTTTTTGGGATACTCCATTGATGGAACTACGGGAAAAGAAAATCGGTCTGGTAGGACTGGGAAATACCGGATATACCACAGCGCGCGTTGCTATCGGTTTCGGTATGCAAGTGTATGCATTGACTTCCAAATCTCACTTCCAGTTGCCACCGGAAATCAAGAAGATGGATTTAGATCAGTTGTTCAGCGAATGTGATATTATCAGTTTGCACTGCCCGCTTACTCCGGAGACACGCGAAATGGTAAATGCACGCCGTTTGGGTATGATGAAGCCGACAGCTATTTTAATCAACACCGGTCGCGGCCCGCTTATCAACGAACGAGACCTTGCAGACGCTTTGAACAATGGCAAGATTTATGCAGCCGGAGTAGACGTGCTTTCTACTGAACCGCCTTGTGCCGACAATCCATTACTAACTGCGAAGAACTGCTACATCACTCCGCACATTGCCTGGGCAACCATCGAGGCTCGTGAACGTCTGATGAATATTGCAATCAGTAACCTTCAGGCTTACATTGCCGGAAAACCGGAGAATATAGTCAATAAATAAAAAGCGATATATCCGAAAGGATAGAAAAGGCTTATATATAAAAACTCCCCTCATTTAACTTCTCTACCATGACATAAAGAATTAAATAAGGGGAGTTTATTTGTTCCTACAAGAATCTCAATTCGAAATTCTATGTGGACAATTAATATGAGTGTCCTCCTTCATCCATTTCTTTCTCGGTAATTTTGTGACGATCGATACTACGCCAAGCATAGAAAATATATGCAATTACGAATGGAACAAGAATAGAGACATAGGCCATTGTCTTTAGTGTAAATTCGCTGGAACAGCTATTGGCTAAAGTTAATGAGCTTTGCAGGTCTGTATATGACGGATAATAAGCGGTATTGTTGTACCCTGCTACCAGCAATAAAGATAAAACAGTCAGTACCGTACCGATTCCCGTAAACCAGATTCCTTTATCAAACGTCTTTTTAAGCAATGTCTTTCCAATGCCGAAAAGAACCAGTACCACACCAATCAGGAATAAAGCCAACACTACCGGCATTTCGATAAAGTTAGTGAGATACTTATATGGCTGCATATAAATTTCCTGTGTATCCGGATTAACGGCAAAGCCATCAGATACCAATGTACGAATGACAAATGCCAAAAAGAATACAAGGAACAAAACTGTATTATTTCGTACTGCACGACGACATTTATCGGTCAGCTCTTTATCATCAATATTATTAATGAAATAGAGAGATCCCAACACACGGGCAAGGAAGAAGACAGCCAATCCAAGAATAACATTCCAAATGTTGGTCAGTGCATCCAATCCGTGCCAGCCATTTCCCCAATGACTGATTACCGGCATAATGGTATCTGTCATATTGGCCTTATTAATATAGAAATCAGAACCGGTAAAGAAAGTAGCCACTGCCCCACCAAGTAACACAGGACCTACCACTCCATTAATCACCAAAAAAGTCCGGTATGTCTTTTTACCTAACAGATTTCCGGCTTTACTCTGAAACTCATAACTGACAGCCTGCAATACAAAACTGAAAAGTATAATCATCCAAAGCCAATATGCACCGCCGAAACTGGTACTGTAAAACAAGGGGAAAGAAGCGAAGAAAGCTCCTCCAAATGTAACCAATGTAGTAAACGTAAACTCCCACTTACGTCCGGTAGAATTCACCATCATCTTACGATGTTCCTCGGTTTTACCCAAGCAGAACAACAAAGAATTACCTCCTTGTACAAACAATAAGAACACGAGTATGGCCCCTAACAAGGAAACGACAAGCCACCAATATTGTTGCAAAAATATATACATATAGCTAAAATATTAAGTAATGAGTAATAGGTAATTATCAATTCTCCGGTCCTTTTTTAATAGCCTTTACCATAATTCCGACACCTGCAATCAGCATCACTGTAAACAGGAGCAGGAAGATAAAGAAAGTCGTTTGTACAGAGCTTACATCCAGTTTGGAGATGGCAGCCATTGTCGGCAGCATATCACGGATAGCCCACGGTTGACGCCCACATTCGGCAACCACCCATCCGGCTTGTCCGGCGATGTATCCCAAAGGAATTGTCAGCAGAGCAATCCAGTGCATCCAACGCATCTGGCTTAAATCTTTCTTATAGATAAAGAAGAGAACGACAATAAAGAACAGGATGAAGTATCCGCCCAAGATTACCATTACACGGAATGCATAAAAGTTCAGAGGAACATTCGGAACCAGTTGGTTCACATCTTTGATATATCCGTAACCGAAATATGGAATATTTTCCTGTAATACTTTATATGCAATTTGAGCATCTTCCTCATGTCCTGCACTCTTTGCTGCACGATAGGCAGCCAATGCACCGATAGCCGTTTTTCCACGTTCTATCTTCTCGGCAGCAGAAAGAGCTGTCGATCCGTCTTTCTGTTGATAACCACCCTCGATGATATTTGTAATACCAGGAACGTAGCCGTCTACATTACGTTCTGCAAGGAAAGAAAGCATGCTGGGGATTTCAAAACGGAAGAGGAAAGGATCTTTCCCATCGTTGTAAGTCTTCTTTTCCGGGTTCAACACTCCTATTCCAACCAGACCTACATTAGTGCCGCCTTCATACAGACCTTCCACGGCAGCCAGTTTCATCGGTTGCGTCTGGGCAATCTGATAACCGGAACCATCACCCGTCCAAACAGAAAGCAACGATGCTACTAATCCAAAAATCGCCCCAATCTTAATGCTGGCAAGCGCAAACTCACGATTACGTTTCTTCAGCAGATACCAACAACTGATGCCGACTACAAAAATAGCACCCAGCACCCAGCCGGACAATACCGTATGGAAGAATTTATTGACCGCTACAGGTGACGTAGCCACTGCCCAGAAATCTACCATCTCATTACGAACTGTATCAGGATTGAATTCCATGCCTACCGGATGCTGCATCCATGCGTTGGCAACGAGAATCCACCAGGCGGAAATCGTAGCTCCCAAGCCTGTGAGCCAGGTAGAAGCCAAGTGGAAACGTTTACTTACTTTGCCCCACCCAAAGAACATGACGGCGATAAATGTGGCTTCCATAAAGAATGCCAAAATACCTTCAATAGCCAACGGAGCACCGAAGATGTCTCCTACAAACCACGAATAATTGCTCCAGTTTGTACCGAACTCAAACTCCAGAATCAAACCGGTTGCCACACCAATGGCAAAGTTTATACCGAAGAGTTTCATCCAAAACTGGGCAGTCTTTTTCCAAAATTCATTGCCTGTTTTATAATACAGCGTCTCCATGATTCCCATCACCACTGCCAGTCCGAGTGTGAGGGGAACAAAAATCCAGTGGTACATGGCTGTCATCGCAAATTGGGCTCTCGACCAATCGATCAGCGAGGTGTCAATACTTTCAATCATAATCCTATGTAGTTTAAGAGTTAAAAATCAGTAGATTTACCGGGGATGGCACGTTCTATCAGTTCGTTTCCCACGTATGTTCCCTTGTCGTCATCCGTAGGATGGTCACGGAGGAAATCAGGGAAAAAGAACATTTTAAGGATGAAGAACATAACGAATAATTTCAGCAGAATGATAACCCACAGGGTACGCCCCAAGGTCATACTACGGAAGCCCTCCAAATAGAAGTTCCAGATCGTAAGCAGTGTATTCTTCATATGTTGACGTTATAATTTGTAATGAGTACAAATATACATTTTTTATAATTAAAACAAACAACTAGTCAAAAAAGTTGTGTGATTTGTTGTGTTTTTCTTCAAAAACCTGCCTATCGACAGAAAAAAAACATTTAACGGCGAAATTACGTCATCCGTCTATCGTTTTTGCGGCATATATAATATGTACGTACCTTCGCTAACAGTAAATCAATAGAAGTATGAATATGATAAATGTAAGAAGATTGACAGTGATGACATTTCTTGGAGCAGGTATGCTGTCCGGCATATCTGCCCAAGTTTCTCCGCTGCAAGTCGATACGCTGAAAGAAACGAAAATTCCGGCTCAATGGGATTTGCAGTCATGCATCGACTACGCAAAAGAGCAGAACATCACGATTCGCAAGAACCGGATCACTGCGGCCAGCACGCAGATTGATGTAAAGACAGCTAAGGCTGCCTTGTTTCCCAGTCTTTCGTTCTCTACCAGCCAGCAGGTGGTGAATCGTCCGTATCAGGAGACGAGTAGTCGGGTAAGCGGCAGCGAAATTATCAGTAGCAATAGTAAAACGAGCTACAATGGTAATTATGGACTGAATGCGTCGTGGACTCTATATAATGGTAATAAAAGACTGAAAACCATCCAGCAGGAAAAGTTGAACAATCAGGTAGCCGAACTGGACGTAGCGACTTCCGAAAATAACATTCAGGAATCTATCGCCCAAGTGTATATCCAGATTCTTTATGCGGCCGAGTCTGTCAAAGTAAACGAAAGTACCCTGCAAGTTTCTATTGCGCAGCGTGACCGCGGACAGGAACTTCTGAACGCCGGAAGTATTGCTAAAAGCGACTTTGCCCAACTGGAAGCACAGGTGAGCACAGACCGATACCAACTTGTCACAGCGCAAGCCACTCTTGAAGATTACAAATTACAACTGAAACAATTGCTCGAACTGGATGGGGAGAATGAAATGAACATCTACCTCCCTGCCCTGTCCGACGAAAATGTACTGGCTCCGTTGCCTACCAAAAAAGATGTGTACATTCGTGCATTGAGTCTTCGCCCAGAGATTGAAGCTAGCAAACTTAATGTAGAGGCTTCCGAACTGGGTATCGGTATTGCCAAATCAAGTTATTTGCCCACAATCAGCCTTAGCGCAGGAATCGGAACCAACCACACCAGCGGCAGTGACTTCACTTTCGGAGAGCAAGTGAAAAACGGATGGAACAATTCGATCGGATTGTCTGTCAGTGTGCCGATCTTCAATAACCGTCAAACTAAAAGTGCCGTACAGAAAGCAAAATTGCAATACGAGACGAGCATGTTATCCTTGCTTGACGAACAAAAAACTCTGTACAAGACCATCGAAGGACTCTGGCTGGATGCTAACAGTGCACAGCAACGTTATGCAGCAGCAAACGAGAAGTTGAAGAGTACACAAATCAGCTATGAGTTAATTAGCGAACAGTTTAATCTGGGAATGAAGAATACCATAGAACTTCTTACTGAAAAGAACAACTTGCTACAAGCACAGCAGGAACAGCTTCAAGCCAAATATATGGCTATACTGAATATGCAGTTGCTGAAGTTCTATCAGGGAGATCAATTAGCAATCTAAATAAAAGCATAATAAACGAATGAAAACGAAAAAGATTATCTTAATCGCTGTGGCAGTCGTTGTGGTAGCAGGTGCAGGAATCTGGTTCTTTGCAGGTTCACCGGCCAAGCACAAAGTCACCTACGCCACTGCCAACGTGAGCAAAGGCGATATTTCAAATTCGGTAACTGCTACCGGAACCATCGAACCGGTGACGGAAGTAGAAGTCGGTACGCAGGTTTCCGGTATCATCGACAAGATTTACGTAGATTACAACTCGGTAGTAACCAAAGGACAGTTGATTGCCGAAATGGACCGTGCCACATTGCAAAGCGAACTGGCATCACAACAGGCAACGTACGATGGTGCAAAAGCCGAATATGAATATCAGAAGAAGAATTATGAACGTAGCAAAGGCTTACACGAAAAGTCACTGATTAGTGATACGGATTTCGAACAGGCCCTCTACAACTATCAGAAAGCGAAAAGTAGCTATGATAGCAGTAAGGCATCGCTCGCAAAAGCAGAACGTAACCTGGCTTATGCTACTATCACCTCACCGATTGACGGAGTAGTCATCAGCCGTGATGTGGAAGCAGGACAAACCGTTGCTTCCGGATTCGAAACTCCGACACTGTTCACCATTGCTGCCGACCTGACACAGATGCAGGTAGTAGCCGATGTGGATGAAGCTGATATAGGCGGTGTAGTAGAAGGCCAGCGTGCCAGCTTCACGGTAGATGCTTATCCGAATGATGTATTCGAAGGCGTAGTTACACAAATTCGTCTGGGAGATGCAAGCAGTACGAGCAGTACAAGCACCACCACTACAGTAGTTACTTATGAAGTTGTAATCTCTGCTCCCAACCCTGATTTGAAACTGAAACCTCGTTTGACAGCTAATGTCACGATCTATATTCTTGATAAAAAGGATGTGTTGTCTGTCCCGAACAAAGCACTGCGATTCACACCTGAAAAACCGTTAATCGGTAATAATGACATCGTAAAAGATTGCGAAGGCGAACATAAACTCTGGACTCGTGAAGGAACCACATTCACCGCTCATCCGGTAGAAGTAGGAATCAGCAACGGTATATCTACAGAAATTATCAGTGGCATTTCCGAAGGAACAAAAGTAGTGACCGAAGCTACCATAGGAGCAATGCCCGGTGAAAATGTGGCTGCTGAAGGAAATCAGGAAAGTGGCGGAGAAAGAAGTCCGTTCATGCCTGGCCCTCCGGGAAGTAAGAAGAAAAAATAATTATTCAATGTGCCAATCCGTTATTGGCACATTAACACATTATTTACGATGAAAAAAGTAATTGAAATACAAAATATCAAACGTAACTTTCAGGTAGGCGACGAAACCGTCCACGCATTGCGGGGCGTTTCGTTCAATATCAATGAAGGAGAGTTTGTTACCATCATGGGGACTTCCGGTTCGGGAAAATCCACGCTGCTTAATATATTAGGCTGCCTGGACACCCCGACCAGTGGAGAATATCTGCTCGACGATATTCCCGTACGTACGATGAGCAAGCCTCAACGTGCAGTACTAAGAAACCGGAAGATTGGCTTCGTGTTCCAAAGCTACAACTTGTTACCTAAAACGACGGCTGTAGAAAATGTGGAACTACCGCTTATGTACAACTCTGCCGTGAGCGCTTCCGAACGCCGTCGCCGCGCCATCGAGTCCCTACAGGCTGTAGGATTGGGAGACCGTCTGGAACATAAATCCAACCAGATGTCCGGTGGACAGATGCAACGCGTTGCCATCGCACGCGCATTGGTCAACAATCCGGCAGTGATTCTTGCCGACGAAGCGACCGGAAACCTCGATAGCCGTACCTCTTTCGAGATACTTGTACTGTTTCAAAAGCTTCATGCAGAGGGACGTACGATTATCTTTGTAACACATAATCCCGAACTTTCGCAATATAGCAGCCGGAATATCCGTCTGCGTGACGGTCAGGTTATAGAAGATACAACCAATCCGAAAATTCTGTCTGCTGCCGAAGCGCTGGCCGCATTGCCGAAAAACGACGAGGATTAATAATTATTCAATGTGCCGATATACTAATGTGCCGATTGCTGTACAATAAACAGGTTGGGTGACTATACCTTCAGGAAATTGCCCCATTAGTATATAGACAAATTAGCAAATTATTCATTATGAATGGAACTAATTTATTTAAGATAGCTCTCCGGGCATTGGCGAACAATAAGCTGCGTGCTTTTCTCACCATGCTCGGTATCATTATCGGTGTTGCTTCTGTCATCACGATGCTGGCTATCGGACAAGGTTCGAAGAAAAGCATCCAGCAGCAGATTTCCGAAATGGGATCGAACATGATTATGATTCATCCGGGAGCCGATATGCGTGGAGGTGTCCGCCAAGACCCGTCTGCTATGCAAACCTTGAAGCTTGCCGACTACGAAGCCTTGCGTGATGAGACAAGTTTCCTGTCCGCCATCAGTCCCAATGTTTCATCATCGGGGCAACTCATTGCCGGAAACAACAACTACCCAGCTTCCGTGAACGGTGTCGGAACAGAATACCTCGACATCCGCCAGCTGACTGTTGAAAACGGAGAGATGTTCACAGAGGCCGACATACAGAGTTCGGCGAAAGTATGTGTGATTGGAAAGACTATAGTAGACAATCTTTTTCCGGACGGAAGTGATCCGGTAGGTAAGATTATTCGTTTCAGTAAAATACCGCTTCGTGTGGTAGGTGTGCTTAAAGCCAAAGGCTACAACTCCATGGGACAAGACCAGGATGCAGTAGTGCTTGCACCATACACCACAGTGATGAAACGTCTGCTTGCCGTCACGTATTTGCAGGGAGTGTTTGCCTCCGCCCTTACCGAAGATATGACGGATTATGCTACTGACGAAATCAGTACGATCCTCCGTCGCAACCATAAACTGAAAGCTTCGGATGACGATGATTTTACTATCCGTACCCAACAGGAATTGAGTACAATGCTCAACTCAACCACCGATTTGATGACAACCCTGCTGGCTTGTATCGCAGGTATTTCATTGGTAGTAGGTGGTATCGGAATTATGAATATCATGTATGTATCCGTTACGGAACGTACCCGTGAAATCGGTCTGCGTATGTCTGTCGGTGCACGTGGAGTCGATATTCTAAGCCAATTCCTTATCGAGGCCATCATGATTAGTATCACAGGAGGTATCATCGGAGTGATTATCGGTTGCGGGGCTAGCTGGATTGTCAAGAGCGTAGCGCATTGGCCTATCTATATCCAGCCGTGGAGTGTATTCCTTTCCTTCGCAGTATGTACCGTTACGGGCGTCTTCTTCGGATGGTATCCGGCTAAGAAAGCAGCTGATTTAGACCCGATAGAAGCCATCAGATACGAATAATTGATTGACAACCGTCGGTTGTCAATTAAAAAAATTATCTTTGTCTTTATGAAACAAACCTTTACATCCGCACGTCGTCCCCTGGAGATACTGATACACATTATCAGCTGGGGGATTATGTTCGGTTTCCCGTTCTTCTTCGTTGAACGTGGAAACGGGAACATTAACTGGATGGCCTATATACGCCATCTTGCTGTACCACTCTCTTTTATGATTGCGTTCTACGTGAATTATTTCATTCTTGTTCCCCGTTATCTGTTTCAGAGTCAGGCCAAAAGATATATCGTCTACAACATTATCTTTTTATGTGTCATCGGCATTTTGTTACATCTCTGGCAAAGCCTGACATTCGATCCGTCATATGCACCCAAAGCCAAAAGACCGGGTATGCCTCCGGGATGGCTATTCTTCCTTAGAGATATGTTGAGCCTCGTATTTACTATCGGCCTAAGTGCCGCTATCCGTATGAGCGCGCGATGGACGCAAAATGAAGCTGCCCGCAAAGAAGCGGAACGAAACCGTGCGGAAGCGGAACTGAAAAATCTGCGAAACCAACTGAACCCTCACTTTCTGCTGAATACCCTGAATAATATCTATGCACTGATTGCATTTGATTCGGACAAAGCGCAACAAGCAGTTCAGGAGTTGAGCAAACTGCTTCGTTATGTGTTATATGATAACCAACAAACGTACGTTCCTCTCTGTAAAGAGGTTGATTTTATCCGAAATTACATTGAACTGATGCGCATCCGCCTGTCGGCCAATGTACAGATGATTACTAAATTTGATATTCAGCCCGACAGTCAGACGCTTATTGCTCCGCTTATCTTTATCTCATTGATAGAGAATGCTTTCAAGCATGGCATCTCCCCTACTGAATCGAGCTTCATCAGTATTCATCTTTCGGAGAATGATAAGGAGGTGATTTGCGAAATTCGCAACAGTAATCATCCAAAGACAGTGGAGGATAAAAGTGGCTCGGGTGTGGGACTGGAGCAAGTCAGTCGCCGGTTGGAGATTCTTTATCCCGGGGCTTATACCTGGTCGAAAGGTATCTCAAAAGATGAAAAAGTATATGAATCGAAATTAAGTATCAAGATCAGAGAGTAGATTTCAAAACATTGAATATAAAAACTTTAGATATAAAATAGTATGATGTTACGTTGTGCAATTGTTGACGATGAGCCGTTAGCTCTTAGCTTGTTAGAGAGTTACGTGAATAAAACCCCGTTCCTGCAACTCGTAGGAAAGTATTCCAGTGCGGTTCAGGCAATGAAAGAATTGCCTGGCGAAGAGGTCGATCTCCTGTTTCTGGACATCCAGATGCCAGAGCTTAATGGTTTGGAGTTTTCGAAGATGGTAGATCCGCACACCCGTATTGTGTTTACTACCGCTTTCGGACAGTATGCCATCGACGGTTATCGTGTCAATGCACTCGATTACCTGCTGAAACCAATCTCCTACGTCGATTTCCTGCAAGCTGCCAACAAGGCCCTTCAATGGTTCGAACTTGTACAGAAACCGGAAGAGATAGACAGTATTTTTGTGAAAAGTGACTACAAACTGGTGCAAGTGGACTTGAAGAAAATCATGTATATCGAAGGACTGAAAGATTATATTAAAATATATACGGAAGATGCTTCCAAACCTATTCTATCACTGATGAGTATGAAAGCAATGGAGGAACTTTTACCGTCCAGCCGTTTCATACGCGTGCACCGCTCATTCATTGTACAAAAAGATAAGATACGCGTGATCGACCGCGGCCGTATTGTTTTTGACAAGACATATATTCCTATCAGCGATAGTTACAAGCAAGTTTTTCAGACTTTTCTTGACGAAAGGAGCTAATTATTCATGAATTTATCGGTAAAAAAGTGAATTTTGTCGATTATAGTTTGTCAAAACCCGTTTTATATCTACCTTTGCAACGAACAGAAAGGGATTGTGAAATTCCAAGAATAGAATAGTTTAGTTAAGTCTAGTTTAGTTTTTGTGTTAATAGCTCCCTCGTCGGCGGACGAACTAGGGAGCTATTTTTTTATTTATTACAGGAATATAATTGCACAAAATATACATATTTTCCATAACTTTGCAGCGACAAAGGATCACACAAATGGAATATAGCGTAGAAGAACTAAAAAGTGCATTAATAGAGAAATGCGAGAGTGAAGGTATCCTGTATGCAACGGTTGCAATGGACCGTCGTACTAAAGAAATGATTCTTCCTGATACTTTACAAGGAGCTCTGAAACATCCGGAATTCTTCGTATGTACCTGCAAGAAAGTAAAAGACCAATATGTAGTGGAGGAGATTACTAAAGTGTAATACTCCCCCCAGTCTTTTATTTTTTATTCGCCCAGTTCACTTAGCAAATCGTAGGAAGGAGCAAAGAAAAGTGTTCCCGTAACTGCTGTACTAAAGTCCAGTAAACGGTCGGTATTGCCTACCGGATTGCCAATAAACATACTTTCCAACATCTGCCGGGTAGTAGTGAACGTACTTGCATAGCCGATGAAGTAAGTACCATATTCTCCCTTAGACGTATTGGCGAACGGCATATTGGCACGCACTATTTTCAGGTCATCTCCAATATTAGTGACGGCATTATGCGCATTTTGAGGTTTCTCCTCGTCAGACAGTTCGACATCGTTAAACTTACGACGCCCGATCACTTTCTCCTGTTCTTCCACAGGTAAGGAGTTCCACGCAACCATATCGTGAATATACTTCTGCACAAAGACATAGCTGCCTCCTGCAAAATCAGCATCTTCCTCTCCTACAACTGCAAAATGATAGGGATTTTCATCAACCGCCGGATTCTCCGTTCCATCCACAAAGCCGATAATGGCTTTGCCATCCATATATCTGAAACCGTGAGTTTCGTCGACAGGTTCAACCACGCCTTGAAGTTTCTCATCGATGATAGATGCAAACTCAAAACATAATCCCATCTGTTTTGCACGGATATGAAACAATAAGTCGCCCGGAGTAGAAACTGCCGTATGCTTCTCGCCTTTTATCTCTTCGAAAGTTTTCAGTTCTTTGGGTTTTCCCTGTTCCGGGAAAAGACGGTTCCAGGCATCGGCTCCAAATCCCATGGTACAACTGAACATCATATCAGGAAAACGGTTACGCATACTGCGAATCAGGGCCGAGAAATTGGCACACACATCTTTTACTTTGCCAAGAGTTTCAGGCGAATCTTTTAAAGTATAAACAATAAAAATAACATTTTCGCCTTGTTTCCCCGCTACGTCTTGTGGGATATTACCACCAAATGAATGTTGATAAGGATTCATATTTTTCTTTTTTTCTATTAGTTTCGTCAATGAAATAGTTCTGTTCTAACTCATCTTTTTATTAGGATCTTCAATATATGCGGCAGCCCCTTTATCCATAAACAGTTCTACATTTTGCGCATGATGAGCCACATAGGCTGCGGGACCAGTGTCTCCCGAATTACAGATTTCTTCTACTACATCGGCTTTATTTTTTCCGGTAATCAGGAAAATGACATAGCGGGCATTCTGAATGGGGTATCCCGTCATTGCGATACGCTTCTGCCCGTTACGGGGATGTGCACTGACCACATAAATAGAGTTTGAAGTCAGCAAATCTTCTTGCCCGGGAAAGATCGAAGAAGTGTGTCCGTCATCTCCGGCTCCCAACAGTATAATATCGAATTCGGGCCAACCACGCTTAAACGGCACTTGCTGCCGGACTAACTCCGAATAACGAACCGCCTCTTTCGCAGGCTCTGCCTCTCCACGGATACGGAATACATTCTCATAGAGAATAGGAGTGATACCCAAAAGAAGGTTGCGCATCATTCCGTAATTACTGTCCGAATCATCGGGAGGCACACAACGTTCATCCACCCAATAAATCCGCATACGGTCCCAAGGGGTAATTTCCATATATTCATTCGCCCATAAATCGAACATCAGAGCAGGGGTATTACCACCACTAACTGCGATATTGAACACTCTGTCCGGCTCTTCATTCATGATTTCCACCAGGCGGAGTATCAATGCTCGTGAAGTTTCAATTGATGAGGAAAAAACTGATAGTTTCATAATTCACAATATTGATCTGTATTTGTCAAATTCTTACAAGGATTCGTCCAGTCAGCCCCATGTTCGTGCATCATTGCTTCACTTTCCAAAGGTCCCCACGTACCTGCGGGATAACCGTAAAGAGGCGCATCGGGGTTATCTTTCCAATAGCGGAGCACCGGATCGAAGAATTTCCATGAGGCTTCTACTGCATCACTTCGAGTAAATAAAGTCGGATCGCCCTGGATACAATCATCTATCAGACGGGCATAAGCGTCACCACTAGGCACACCGCCCAACTGTGCATAACTGAAATCCATCGTCACCTGGCGGACTTCGAAACCTGCACCGGGGACTTTCATTCCGATTTTGAGCACAATTCCTTCATTCGGTTGCAAACGAAGGATCAATTTATTAGCCCGTGGACAGTTGCCACTAGCACAATGAAACATCTGGTGAGGTGTTTCCCGGAAATGCACAACGATTTCCGTTACTTTCGTCGGCATTTGTTTACCTGTACGAATGTAGAACGGAACGCCACTCCAGCGCCAGTTACTAATGCCCAGTTTCATGGCAATATAAGTTTCCGTGCGCGAATCGGGAGCCACTCCTTTTTCTTCACGGTATCCTTTTTTACTACCGGAGGCTGTATATTGTCCGCGAACAATATGTTCATTCAAATCGATATCATTCAATGGAGTAAGAGATTCGTAGACCTTCACCACTTCATTACGGAAATTGTCTGCATTGAAAACAGCAGGCGGTTCCATAGCCGTAAGGGCCACGAGCTGTATCAGATGATTCTGCACCATATCCCGTAGCGCACCTGCCGTTTCATAGAACCCGCCTCGTTGCTCGATACCCAGATTTTCTACGGCTGTAATTTCTACGTAGTCAATATAGTTACGATTCCAGAGAGGTTCGAAGATACCGTTGGCAAAACGGAAAGCCAGTACATTCTGGGCCGTTTCCTTACCGAGAAAATGGTCGATACGGTAAATTTGATGCTCATTGAAAACAGAGGCATACGTTTTATTCAGTTCAAGTGCCGACTCGAGATCATAGCCGAAAGGTTTCTCAACGATGATGCGCGAGTGGGGAGTGTTAAGTCCGGCAGCTTTCAAATAGAGGGGCACTACTCCGTAAAGTGATGGCGGAGTGGCAAGATAGAACAGCAGATTGTCCGGATCTACCTCATTAGTCAATTCAACCAGACGTTGGCGGAGTTGCGGGTAACCTTCTTCTTTTGCCGGGTCCATCGGTAAATAGTAGAGATGGGAGACAAATGAAGCCATAAGAGCTGTGTCCTGTTCTTCAGACTTGACAAACTGTTGTAGTTCTTCTAATATATAGGAACGGTAGTTATCGTCAGAATAGACCGTACGCCCGATACCCAATATGGAAAACTCTCCGGTCAACCGTTTTTCACGGTAGAGGGAGTAAAGGGCAGGCATCAGCTTACGCTTGGTCAAATCACCTGACGCACCGAAAATTATCATTGCAAATTTATCCACTTTATTAATTTCTAAATATGAATTATAGGTTTACTCAAACATTATAGGTGCCCGATTTCGTATCTCCTCCGTGGCCTGTCCAGTTCTCGTGAAAGAACTGTCCGCGCAACTCATCCTTACGCTCAAAAGTGTGCGCACCGAAATAATCACGTTGTGCCTGTACAAGGTTGGCGGGCAGATCGGCAGAAGTGAGCGAATAGAAATAGTTGAGGGCAGAGGAGAAAGCAGGAACGGGAAGTTCTTCTTTCATGGATTCCGCCACCAGGCTCTTCCATCCGGGAAGCAATGTCTTCATTTCTTCTTTAAAATAAGGAGCCAACAACAAGTGTTTAGGCTTGTCGGTGGCTTCGAAGGCGGCAGCAATGTCGTTCAGGAATATACTGCGGATGATGCATCCTCCACGCCACATACGGGCAATGGAAGCCAGGTCGAGATGCCAGTCGAAAGCGTCGGAAGCACGTTGCAACACGGCGAATCCCTGGGCATAAGAGACGAGTTTGGAAGCATAAAGAGCAGAAAAGATATTCTTTACGAGTTCCGCCTTATTATATATAGGTTGTGTATGTTGACACTGGAATTGCTTGGAAGCCAGGTGACGCAAGTCTTTCTGTGAAGAAAGGCTTCGTTCGAATACCGCTGTGGCAATTAGCCCTAACGGCATACCGAGTTCCATCGCATTGATAACCGACCATTTTCCGGTTCCTTTCTGTCCGGCTGCATCCAGGATTTTATCAATGAGATAACCTCCGGATTTGTCTTTATGCCGCAGAATGTTGGCGGTGATTTCGATCAGATAACTGCGAAGTTTGCCTTCGTTCCAACGGGCAAAGACATCAGCCATTTCCTCATTGGTCAGATCAAGCAGCTTTTTCATCACCCAATAGGCTTCGGCAATCAGCTGCATATCACCATATTCGATACCGTTGTGAATCATCTTCACAAAATGACCGGAGCCGGCAGGACCCACCCATTGACAACAAGGAGTGCCGTCCGGTGCTTTTGCCGCAATACTTTGAAGAATCGGTTTCACTTCCGGCCATGCTTTTTCCGAACCACCGGGCATGATAGAAGCTCCATTCAAGGCTCCCTCTTCACCACCGGACACACCGCTACCGACGAAAAGAAATCCCTTTGATTCCGCCAGTTGGACACGACGGTTCGTATCTTCGTAATTAGAATTACCGCCATCAATAAGGATATCTCCCGGTGAAAGCAACGGGAAAAGCTGATCCATCAGTTCGTCAACCGGACTTCCGGCACGAACCATCATCATAATCTTACGGGGAATAGCTATCGAATCTACAAATGCCTTTATATCTGTGAATCCTTCGATGTTTTTACCTTTTGCACGACCATTCAGGAAGCGTTCTACCACCCCCTCCTCTACTCCGGGAACAGTACGGTTATAAACCGACACGTGCCATCCCTTACTCTCCATGTTTAAAGCAAGATTCTCGCCCATCACAGCCAAGCCGATAAGTCCGATATCTGTTTTATTCTGATTTGCCATAACTTGTATATTTTGAATATTCTTTATCTTAGTAACATTTGAAATGCACATTTGTTCGCAATATTTTAGATTAAAATATTATTTTTGTGGTCTACAAATAAAATCAAGGATGAAGAAGATCAAAATCGGTTTGTTGGCACGCATCGTTATCGCCATCATTTTGGGTATTGCCATCGGCACAGTTTTCCCGGCTCCGCTAGTGCGAATATTTGTTACGTTCAATGGCATTTTCAGTGAATTTCTTAATTTCTCTATCCCATTAATTATCGTCGGACTGGTTACTGTGGCTATTGCCGACATCGGAAAAGGCGCAGGAAAAATGCTACTCGTGACAGCTTTGATCGCCTACTTCGCTACTCTTTTTTCAGGCTTTCTCTCCTACTTCACAGGAGTCACAGTATTTCCTTCGCTCATCGAACCGGGTGCACCACTTGAAGAAGTAAGCGAAGCGCAGGGAATCCTCCCCTACTTCTCCGTCTCCATTCCGCCACTGATGAACGTAATGACAGCTCTGGTTTTAGCTTTCACACTGGGGTTAGGACTGGCGTCACTCAACAGCGACGCATTGAAAAATGTGGCACGTGATTTTCAGGAAATTATCGTACGAATGATAAGTGCCGTCATTCTACCGTTGCTACCGCTTTATATCTTCGGCATATTCCTCAACATGACACATTCGGGACAAGTATATTCTATCCTGATGGTGTTTATTAAAATTATCGGAGTCATCTTCGTTCTTCATATTTTCCTGTTGGTTTTTCAGTATTCCATTGCGGCATTGTTTGTGCATAGAAATCCATTCAAATTGCTTAGCAAAATGCTGCCCGCTTACTTCACGGCATTGGGTACACAATCATCTGCAGCCACCATTCCCGTGACACTGGAACAGACCAAAAAGAACGGAGTATCTGCTGAAGTAGCCGGATTTGTGATTCCGCTATGTGCCACCATCCATCTATCGGGCAGTACACTGAAAATTGTAGCCTGCGCACTGGCATTGATGATGATGCAGGGAATGCCGTTCGACTTCCCCCTGTTTGCCGGGTTTATCTTTATGCTGGGTATCACTATGGTAGCTGCTCCGGGAGTTCCGGGTGGAGCAATCATGGCTTCCCTGGGGATTCTGCAATCCATGCTCGGTTTCGACGAATCGGCACAAGCTTTGATGATTGCGCTTTACATCGCCATGGATAGTTTCGGTACTGCCTGCAATGTAACGGGAGACGGAGCTATCGCTTTGATTATCGACAAAATAATGGGAAAAAACCGTGCTGAATGACTGTGCTGAAAAATAATTGGAAAGTCACTTGGCTGGGTCACAAAAAATGCCGACATTTGCACCCACATTTTCAATTATATAAATAATTAGCGTATGAAAAAAGCCCTAATTTCAGGCATCACCGGGCAAGATGGTTCTTATCTTGCCGAATTTCTATTGCAAAAAGGTTACGAAGTACACGGTATACTCCGTCGTTCTTCTTCGTTCAATACAGGACGTATTGAACATTTGTATTTTGACGAGTGGGTGCGCGACATGAAACAGAAACGTACGATCAATCTGCATTATGGGGATATGACAGATTCTAGTTCGTTAATTCGTATTATTCAACAGGTGCAACCGGATGAAATCTACAATCTCGCAGCTCAAAGCCACGTGAAGGTTTCGTTCGACGTTCCGGAATACACTGCCGAAGCAGATGCTATCGGCACGTTGCGTATGCTCGAAGCTGTACGCATCCTGGGACTGGAAAAGAAAACCCGCATCTATCAGGCTTCTACTTCCGAATTGTTCGGTAAGGTGCAGGAAGTTCCACAAAAAGAGACAACTCCATTCTATCCCCGTTCTCCGTATGGGGTAGCCAAACAATATGGTTTCTGGATTACTAAAAACTACCGCGAAAGCTATGGTATGTTTGCTGTAAACGGTATTTTGTTCAATCACGAGAGCGAACGCCGTGGTGAGACGTTCGTTACACGTAAAATTTCGCTTGCTGCCGCACGTATCGCACAGGGCGAACAGGACAAACTGTACCTGGGTAATCTGGATGCACGTCGCGACTGGGGATATGCCAAGGATTACATCGAATGTATGTGGCTGATCCTGCAACATGACGTTCCCGAAGATTTCGTAATTGCTACTGGAGAAATGCACACGGTGCGCGAATTCGCAACGTTAGCATTCAAGGAAGCAGGTATCGAACTTCGTTGGGAAGGCGAAGGCGTAAATGAAAAAGGTATTGACGTAGCTACCGGAAAATCTCTGGTAGAAGTTGATCCTAAATATTTCCGTCCGTCAGAGGTGGAACAACTGTTGGGCGACCCGACAAAAGCAAAAACACTGTTGGGCTGGGATCCACGTAAAACATCATTCGAAGAACTGGTAAGTATCATGGTTCGCCACGATATGGAAAAGGTGAAGCGAATGATTGCTACCAAACATTAAATGAATTTCATTTCACCACAGAGGACGCAGAGGACACGGAGGATTTTATTTTTTCCTCTGTGCCCTCCGTGTCCTCTGTGGTGAACTAATAAAAGATAGAATGGAAAAGAATGCAAAGATATATATAGCAGGACACCGCGGACTTGTGGGATCTGCTATCTGGAAGAATTTGCAGGATAAAGGATATACCAATCTGATAGGCCGCACGCACAAAGAGCTTGACCTGCTGGATGGCATGGCAGTCCGTAAATTCTTCGATGAAGAACAGCCGGAATATGTATTCCTTGCCGCCGCCTTTGTGGGTGGTATCATGGCGAACAGCATCTACCGTGCCGACTTTATATACAAGAATCTGCAGATTCAACAGAACATTATCGGAGAGAGTTTCCGTCACAACGTGAAAAAGTTGCTCTTCCTCGGCAGTACGTGTATTTATCCACGCGATGCCGAACAGCCGATGAAGGAAGACGTATTGCTTACTTCACCGTTGGAATATACCAACGAGCCGTATGCAATCGCCAAAATTGCCGGACTGAAAATGTGCGAGAGCTTCAACCTGCAATATGGAACGAACTACATCGCCGTGATGCCGACAAACCTTTACGGACCGAATGATAATTTCGATTTGGAACGCAGCCATGTACTGCCTGCCATGATCCGGAAGATTCATCTGGCACACTGTCTGAAAGAAGGGAACTGGGAAGCTGTACGTAAGGATATGAACCTGCGTCCAGTAGAAGGTGTCAACGGCAACAGTCCGAAAGAAGAAATCCTGGCTATTCTGCAAAAATACGGAATCAGCGAAACGGAAGTCACTCTTTGGGGTACAGGTACTCCACTCCGCGAGTTCCTTTGGAGCGAAGAAATGGCGGATGCCAGCGTCTTCGTAATGGAGCACGTAGACTTCAAAGATACCTATAAAGAAGGTAGCAAAGATATCCGCAACTGCCATATCAACATCGGAACCGGTAAGGAAATCACCATCCGTCAGCTGGCCGAGCGTATTGTGGAGACTGTAGGTTATCAAGGAAAACTGACCTTCGACAGCAGCAAACCGGACGGCACAATGCGCAAGCTAACCGATCCTTCAAAACTGCATGCACTGGGCTGGCACCACAAAATTGAAATCGAGGAAGGCGTACAGAGAATGTACGAATGGTACTTGAAATAAGAAATGAAGTTACTGTAAATATGCTATTAGCTGAATTATTTTTGCTAATAGCATATTTTTTTTAGCTATAATGATAATTAAATTAGCTATAAGCATAATTTGTTTAGCTATAAGCATAATTTGTTTAGCTATAATGATATTCATTTAGCTCATAGCTTAATCTGTTTATGCCATGAGCTAATCTATTTTATCACAAGCTAATCCTTTTTGTTTATAAGCCTTCATCCAACTAAGCATCATTTATTCAACCATAAGCATCATTTATTCAATTATAAGCATCATCCATTGCACTAATAACGCATCGTCCACAAATTCCTTCCCACACTCTCCCTCCATTTCCAAAAAATCTTCACTCTTAATTCTTCATTCTTAATATAATTGCTATATTTGCACAATTTAATACCAAATGTGCAAAAAACAATGGAACAAAGTTTTATAGCCTATATTGAGAATAGTATCAAAAATAATTGGGACCTGGATGCCCTGACCGATTATAAAGGTGCAACTTTACAGTATAAAGACGTAGCTCGCAAAATCGAGAAACTCCATATCATCTTCGAAGAAAGCGGAATCCGCAAGGGAGACAAGATTGCCGTTTGTGGAAGAAACAGCTCTCACTGGGGAGTTACTTTCCTTGCCACACTAACGTATGGAGCCGTTATTGTACCTATTCTCCATGAATTTAAAGCAGACAATGTGCATAATATCGTCAACCACTCCGAAGCCAAGTTACTGCTTGTTGGAGATATGGTATGGGAAAACCTGAACGAGTCGGCAATGCCGCTATTGGAAGGTATCCTGATGATGAACGACTTCACCCTGCTAGTGTCACGCAGCGAACGACTGACTTATGCACGCGAACATCTGAACGAAATGTTCGGCAAAAAATATCCGAAGAATTTCCGTAAAGAACATGTCGCATATCATAAAGACGAACCGGAAGAACTGGCAGTTATCAATTATACTTCGGGAACAACGAGTTATTCCAAAGGAGTAATGCTCCCCTACCGCAGCCTGTGGTCAAATACCAAATTTGCTTTTGAAGTGTTGGAACTGGAAGCCGGAGATAAAATCGTTTCCATGCTTCCTATGGCACACATGTACGGATTGGCTTTTGAATTCCTTTATGAGTTCTCCGTAGGTTGTCACATCTACTTCCTCACCCGTATGCCAAGCCCTAAGATTATCTTCCAGGCTTTTGAAGAAGTGAAACCCAGTCTAATCGTTGCCGTACCGCTTATCATCGAAAAGATAATCAAGAAAAGCGTACTTCCGAAGTTGGAAACTCCGGCGATGAAGATATTGCTGAAAGTGCCTATTATCAATGATAAGATTAAGGCAACAGTGCGCGAAGAAATGATTAAAGCATTTGGCGGAAACTTCAAAGCTGTTATTGTAGGAGGTGCTGCTTTCAATCAGGAAGTGGAACAGTTCTTGAAAATGATTGATTTCCCTTATACGGTTGGATATGGAATGACGGAATGTGGTCCGATTATCTGCTACGAAGATTGGAGAAAGTTCAAACCGGGTTCTTGCGGAAAGGCTGTACCACGGATGGATGTACGGGTATTGTCATCTGATCCCGAAAATATCGTTGGTGAAATCGTATGTAAGGGCCCGAATGTGATGTTGGGCTATTACAAAAACGAAGAAGCCACTCAAGAAGTCATTGACAAGGACGGTTGGTTACACACCGGCGACTTGGCTTTGATGGATGAAGAAGGTAATGTTACGATCAAAGGACGCAGCAAGAACCTGTTATTGAGCGCCAGCGGACAGAATATCTATCCGGAAGAAATTGAAGATAAGTTGAACAACCTGCCATACGTGGCTGAAAGTATTATCGTTCAGCAAAACGAGAAACTTGTCGGACTTGTTTATCCAGATTTTGACGACGCTTTCGCTCATGGCCTGAAGAATGAAGACATCGAGCAAGTAATGGAAGAAAACCGTGTGACTTTAAATACTATGCTACCGGCTTACAGCCAGATATCCAAGATGAAAATCTATCCGGAAGAATTCGAAAAGACACCGAAGAAGAGCATCAAACGTTACTTATATCAGGAAGCAAAAGGCTAATATAAAGTTAGCTGCATAAGATATTACTTAAACCGAAAAAGAGAAAGGAATGAAGATAAAGAAAACAATACTTACGGCAGCTATACTAATGGCTGCCGTTTCTTTACCGGCACAGAACAAGAGTGCAGGTATCAATATATCCATCTGGAAAGATATATGTACACAACCTCATGACAGTACACAGACGACATACATAAACATCGGTCTCCTGTCTACAATGAACCGTCTGAACGGTGTGGGTATCAATGCGTTGGGAAGTGTGGTTCATGGCGACATGAACGGAATACAAATCACCGGATTAGCCAACTTAGCAGGGGGTACTATGCGGGGCGTTCAGCTGGCCGGTATCAGTAATATCAGTGGCGATAACACCGTAGAACTTTCTGCTGCCGGATTGGTAAATATCACCGGCGACAGAGCACAGGGAGTAGTCATATCCGGGTTAACGAGCATCGGAGGAGACAACAACTCGGGGTTAATGATTAGTGGTTTCATGAATGTGACAGGCAACATGGCTTCGGGGCTACACTTTTCCGGAGCGGCAAATATTACAGGGCAGAGCTTCGGCGGTTTGATGGCTTCCGGACTTTTGAATGTGGTAGGCGAACACATGAACGGCTTGCAGATAGCAGGAATTGCCAATATAACCGCATCGAAACTGAATGGGATGCAAATAGCATTATGTAATTATGCAACGCAGGCCCGCGGACTTCAAATTGGCCTTGTCAATTATTACAAGGAAGACATGAAAGGATTCCAACTCGGATTGGTTAATGCGAATCCTGATACAAGAGTACAAATGATGGTGTATGGTGGAAATGCTACGCCTGCCAATATAGGTGTACGATTCAAGAACCAATTGTTTTATACCATTCTGGGAGTCGGTTCCATGTATCAAGGATTGAATGATAAGTTTTCGGCAAGTGCATCCTATCGTGCCGGTTTATCCTTCCCTCTTTACAAAGGCTTATCCATCAGCGGAGACCTTGGCTACCAGCATATCGAGGCTTTCGATAACAAAGACGAGGTGATTCCGAAACGTTTATATGCATTGCAGGCACGTGCCAATCTGGAATATCAATTTACCAGGAAGTTCGGTATCTTTGCAACAGGCGGTTATGGGCTAACCAGATTCTATAATAAATCGAGTAATTACGATAAAGGAGCGATTATAGAAGCAGGCATTGTTCTTTTCTAAACAGGAGTCGGGCAAGATACACTGCTGAAAAGATTAAAACACTAATATCAAGGCATTGCTTTACTAATTATAATTCGTTCCACCTGGATGATTGTTTCGTTCTACCAAGGTTTTCCTTTCGTCCCACCCAGGTCGCTGTTTAGTCCCACCTAGGTGGAACGAATCACTCAAGACACTAAAAATTATTGAATTTTATATTGCAAAGAAATAGCATTCATATCACACTTTTTCTTTTATCAGACCAGTACGATAAGCAACAAGCAGTTTCTTCAAATCCTGTATTTGAGTCACCAGTTCTTTTCCCTTATCGGTATCTTTCACCATCATTCGTTGTGAATTAAATTCGAGAACGAAGTTGGTCGATTTGATATCAAGTCCCTCTTCAATGGCTTTCTGACGAGACTGAAATGGTTCGTGCTGTACGAGTTGCATACCATGAGAATGATAAACAAGCGTATATCCCGCAATTCCCGTTTCCGGCTGATAAGCTTTTGAAAAGCCACCATCAATAACGAAAAGCTTGCCATTGGCTTTCATGGGTTGTTCTCCCTGAATCGTTTTCACAGGCACATGACCGTTGATAATATGCGAATGAGGCCCTGAAGCTCCAAACTCCGTCAAAATCTGGTCACAAATATCTTCCCGGTTACGCAAGGTGTAATAATAGCCCTTCTTTTCTTTATGTAACTCTTTATCTTCTACAAAATAGCGTTCAAAAGTCGCCATCTTATCCTTATCAAACAGGGGAGCTTCCGGACCACACCACATATACCAGATGTAATCCATAGCAAATTCCTTATCCTCCTCTCCTTCTTCATCGAAGTACGCAGTACGAATCAGTTGATCGGCTTTATCCAACAATTTACGTCCCCAGTATTCCTTACCACGTATTTTGACATGTTTAAAGCTGCCATCCTCATTCAGAGGAACAGAAGCATGATAAAGAAGATTCGAGTTTGAAACCAGATACATGCCGCCATAGGTAAACAGACAACGCATGTGCTTCTTCAATTTCTCACTATTCATAAATGAATAATGAATCTTTTCTACCAATTCGCGTTCTTCTTCAGTCAATCGGTAAGGATTTGCCGGATCTACAGTCGGGAAGTTGGTATCGCGCAAAGCATATTCTTTTCCTTCATATACAAAGACGCCGCGTTCAAAATCAATCTTCTCCAGAAGTTTACGATTAGCCATTCCGAACTCCGGACGACGGTCGATGATTTCAGCTTCCAGCTTAAACTGGATAATGGTAATGGCTTTATGCATTTGAGTTATCAGACGCAAAGTTTTCTCATTATAATGAGCATCGGCAAAGTTCATTTTTGGCATGAAAATCGTGCAAGGATCATCGGCATACGTATCCATTGCAAAAGTAGCCAACGGAAGCAGATTGATTCCGTATCCGTCTTCAAGTGTCCCCAGATTACCATAGCGCATAGACATACGTATCACGTTAGCGATACAACTATCATTACCGGAAGCTGCTCCCATCCAGAGAATATCATGATTTCCCCATTGAATATCGAAGTTGTGGTAATTACACAATGTATCCATAATGATATGCGCACCGGGACCACGGTCGTAAATATCACCTACGATATGAAGAGAATCAATAGTCAAGCGCTGAATCAGATTACACATAGCGATAATGAAATCGTCGGCACGCTTCGTAGTGATAATTGTGCTGATAATTACATTAATATAAGCATGCTTATTCGGTTCGATAGACGATTCGTGCAATAACTCCTGAATGATATAAGAGAATTCGGCAGGCAGTGATTTACGAACCTTCGAACGGGTATATTTGGAAGACACGTTCTGACAGACTTTCACCAGTTGGTTCAGCGTAATCAGATACCAATCATCCAGATCCTTTTCACGGGCCTTCACCAATTGGAGTTTCTCTTCGGGATAGTAAATCAAAGTACAGATTTCTTTCTTTTCAGCTTCACGAAGAGTGTTGCCGAATATTTCATTTACTTTACGTTTTACCGCACCGGAAGCATTTTTCAGTACATGCTGAAAAGCTTCATATTCTCCATGAATATCAGTCAGGAAATGTTCTGTCCCTTTAGGTAGATTTAAGATAGCCTCTAAGTTGATTATTTCCGTACTGGCATCGGCAATGGTAGGAAAACTTCGGGAAAGCAGTTGCAGGTAACGGAGATCACTCACAATGCTTTCAGGAGTTATGTTACTTTGAGCAGTCATTTTATTTACTATTTTACTATTTACAATTTATTAATTGGCAACTTATTATTAGTTGACAACTTACCATTTAGTAACTCAAAAAAGGAATTTATTAATTCCTCTCCTTTTTCTTGTTACAAATTTATCTATTTTATACGATTCCTGATTAAGAAATGACTACTTTTTATTTACAAATCCATCATTTCTCTATTTTCAATTCTCAATTCAACAAGAACATTAACAGCACTTGAGCGATAATTACCCGCAGGAACATACACAGCGGATAAACAGTCGCGTAGGCTACGGATGGGTTGTCGCCGGGAATTGTATCGTTTACATAGTTCAGTGCCATCGGATTTGCCATACTTCCGCACAACATACCGGATACAGAACCGAAATCGATCTTCATCATCTTGAAGGCTACAAACCCCACTAGTACGGTTGGAACAATAGTCAATCCGGCTCCCAAACCAATCCACAACAAACCTTCCGGACGGAATACGGTGTCGAAAAAGTGAGCTCCGGCATCCAGTCCCAGACAAGCAAGGTACATGGAAAGTCCCAAGGCACGCAGCATCAGATTCGCACTACGGGTGGTATAAGTAATCATGTGTATCCGCGGTCCAAAAGTTCCCAGAAGAATACCAACGATAATCGGTCCACCCGCTAATCCCAGCTTCACAGGAGTACTGACACCCGGAAAAGAGAAAGGAATAGCCCCCAATGCCAAACCAAGCACGATGCCGATAAACACAACAACCAGATTGGGTTCTTTCAAACTTTTTACAGCATTTCCAAGTACTTTCTCCACATTCTGAATAGCAGCAGCCTCTCCCACTACCGTCAGGCGGTCTCCTAATTGAAGTACCAATCCCGGAGTAGCAAGCAACTGCACACCCGACCGGTAAACGCGACTGATGTTAATCCCATAATGATTTCTCAACCGGAGTGAACCGAGTTTCTTACCATTCAGTTCAGGGCGGGTAACGACAATACGTTGCGAAATCAATTCACTATCAATCGCATTCCAGTCAATGTCCTCTTTATTCCAATCCGTATTTTCCTGTTCACCAAAAAGCACGGTCAAGGCCAAAGCATCTTTCTCCGCAGTTACCACCAGCAAACGGTCACCTTCCTTCAATATCTTGTCAGAAGTCGGAATACTTACATGTCCGTCACGCCATAAGCGGGAGATGACAAACTTCGGGTAACTCATGCGAGCTATATCCTTGATGCTTTTATTGAAAATAGCAGGATTGTGTACTTGAAACGCTGCAATGTAGGTTTTGTTCGCATCGTCTTTCTCTTTTATCTCCAAGTCTTCTTTGCGAACCAACACTTTGCGAATTAATAAAACGGCAAGGATTACACCAACTACCCCCATCGGATAGGCTACCGCACATCCTAAAGCAGGAGTACTGCTGTCCATTCCCATCTGTTTCAATGTTTGTTGTGCAGCTCCCAACGCCGGAGTATTCGTCGTTGCTCCACAAAGGATACCAACCATATCAGGAAGAGAGACACCTGTCGCATAACTGGCCACCACCGTCAACAATGTTCCCAACAGAACAACTCCCAATGCCAGCATATTCAATGTCACCCCTCCTTTGCGGAAAGAGCTAAAGAAACCGGGACCGACTTGCAAACCGAGAGAATAAACGAAAATGACCAGTCCGAAACTTTCTGCGTAGTTCAACATCTGCGGATCGACCGAAAGCCCGAGATGGCCGGCGAGGATGCCTGCAAAAAAAACAAAAGTGACTCCCAGGGAAACTCCCCAGAAATGCACTCTTCCCAAGCCCAGACCAATGGCAGAAATCAATGAAAGTACCACAACAGCCTGTAAGGCAGAATGTTCGAGAAATAGACTATATAACCACTCCATGTATATAAAAACTAATAGGGCGCAAAGATAAAAACTATTTAGTCCGGTTCAAAACTTTTAAGCTTTCATTTCGCGCCCTATTTATACCCTGAATCATATATCCTGAAATCTTATTGATTACCCTTTTACTTCGTTACCTATTATTTTGTTCCTAATAACTATCCTATTTCTATCTTAACTATCTTATCCTTCTCTTTTCACCTGCATCTTGTTATCCATCAAACGTTTTTTTCCCTCTGTTTCTTTCCGTTTTATCTTTCATCATTTCCCCTGAAACTCTACAAAGTTATTTCGTCCGTCCAGATAACCGCTTAACCTGTTTCCACCAATGTACACATCATCCAGGTATGAAACATCATTCGGTCCGTATGACATACGAATGGAAGTCTGCGCATAATTCTCCCAGCTCCAACGGAAATTATATTCATACTGCTCTACTGCTCCGTTAGGATATTCCACCCGTATATAGTCAATTCCTGTACGATCTAAAAAGAAATCCAGTTCCTGACGACAATAGTTACCGTCCATGTCCCGGTAGAAACTAACCCAGGTACGGCTACACAAATCAGCCGAACGATTATAGTACCCTGCACCATTATTATCATCATCATAGAAACTGTCTATTTCCACTTCGCAAGAGGTAAAACTTACCATAAATATAGCCATCAAAGCCAAACCGAAGTATTTAAATGTGTTCGTTTTCATATTCCTTTATTTTTAACGGTTCTCTAATTATTATCTATCATTTATCTTTCGATAGAACAAAAGTAGAGAATGAATTTTCCTTATGAAACTGAAAACTCCTACTTATCGGGAGGAAATTGCCTAAATCTAGGGGTAAATCCCCCCAATGAAGTCTATTTCAAAGAATTCTTGTATCTTTGCCTCCTGCTAACAACACATGAAATCATCTGTCGCATGAAGTCAATCAAATCCCATATCACCCAACTGCTGAAATCCCTCAATGAGGGAGTATTCGAAAAAGAACATACCATCGCACTCTCCCTATTATCTGCCATGGCAGGTGAAAGTATCTTTCTATTGGGCCCTCCGGGAGTAGCCAAGAGCTTAGTGGCGCGCAGGCTCAAACTGGCTTTTAAAGATGCGGATGCTTTTGAATATCTGATGTCTCGTTTCAGTACACCGGATGAAATATTCGGCCCCGTCTCCATCTCAAAATTGAAAGATGAAGATACATACGAACGTATTACAAAAGGATACTTGCCGACAGCATCGATTGTCTTCCTGGATGAAATATGGAAAGCCGGTCCTGCTATCCAAAATTCTCTTTTGACAGTAATCAATGAAAAGATATATCGCAACGGACAATTTACGGTGCGTGTTCCTCTGAAAGCGCTGATTGCCGCGTCCAACGAACTACCCGCAAAAGGTGAAGGACTGGAAGCCCTATACGACCGTTTCCTGATCCGCCAGTTTGTCGGATGCATTGAACAGGAATATGCTTTCGACCAGATGATTTCTTCTACACGGGAAGTAGAACCTGAAATCCCGGCAAAACTCCAGGTAGACGATGAATTATACAATCAAATACAAGCTGAAAGTGAGAAAGTAGGTATCCACTATACCATCTTCGAGCTGATTCACAATATCAAACGAGAAATCGAACAATATAATACAGGGCGGGATGAAAACACCCCTCCGATCTATATATCCGACCGCCGTTGGAAAAAAATAGTAGGTCTGCTCCGCACCTCGGCCTATCTGAACGAATCTCCGGGAATTCACTTCTCCGACTGCTTGCTGATGAGTGCCTGTCTGTGGGATGAAGTTTCGCAGCTCCCCATCATCGAAAACATAGTGGAACAGTCGATTGCACGGGGAATCAATACATATTTATTGGGAGAAAAACGACTGGAACAGAAACTGGATACATTGAAAGAAAACATGAAGTCCGAACACAGCCTACGGGAACTTAGCGATCCGGGAATCCAGGTCGTAGATACCTTCTATCATCGCATAGAAGGTTACCACATTGCCGGAAATTTACTCATCTTTGCTTCGGATTACCAGTCTTTGAGGAAAGACAGCAACCGGTTGTTTTATATCCAACAGGATAAATTCCGTCCGGTCAACAAAATCCTGAAAGCCTACGATTTCGTAAAGAACAGGAATATCGCACAAAAGAATATTTATTCCCTCCGAAAAGGGAAACGATCTGTTTTCGTCAACAATCAGGAGTATCCACTACTATGTTATGATAATTGCGAACCTTTGCCAACACAGCAGGACGGCAGTACTCCGTTCGAATTTACATTGCAGGAAGTGATAGATTTACTTTATCAAATGGAGGTAGAATATAAAACAATCTCCGAGCGGGAAACAGCATATACAAAGGAACATCTTTTCTTAAGTTCATCGCAAAAAAGCAAAATTAAGCGAATCTTAGGGGAAACTGCACATATCATAGAGAACTACCGGAACGAACTTCGCATCATCGCTCATGCCCATGAACAAGAGAACAGAGAGTATTAGGCTCAAGCACCTGCAAGACATTTATTACGAAAAATTGCAGGGAATAGCCTATGATGTGTACAACGAACAACTACACAATCTGATTATCCGTCCCGAAGAACTGGATGCGGACATTCACCTGTATTTTCGTCACACACAACCCTCCCTGCAAGATTTCTACTCCCGTTATGCATCGCAATGGGAATACTTTCATGAAATGAATGAAGCATCGGACGCAAAGTTTCTTCAATTCCTGAAAAACAGCGCATACCCCTTCTCCATGAAATATCACCTGGTAGACCTCAACGTAAAATACTACCTCCAACGTTTTAATGCAATCAGCCCGCGTTCCAAAGAATGGAAAGCGTTGCGGACTCTTTTTTTCGACAAGTGGCATACGCTACTCTCGAACAATGAGTTCAACTATCAGATGGAACATATCGAGCAACTCTGTGAGGATTTCTACCGTATTCAACTGGCATTAGCCAAAAATCTTCCGGTACGCGGTGGCTCACGCCTCGTCTGGCTACTTCGCAATCATAAACAGATAGCGGAACAGATTTTAGAATACGAAGAAACGATCAAACGAAATCCCGTTATCCGCGAACTGGTAGAAATCTTAGGCAAAAAACACCAAAGTAGCCGGAAACGTTTCAAAATGACCGCAGGTATTCACCGGGAACAAATTATATCTCATGCCACCCGAAGTGATATTGCAGGCATTTGTGAAGGAAACGATTTGAATAGTCTTCTCCCTCTGGAATATTGTTATCTGGCGGAAAAGAACCTGCAACCCATATTTTTCGAGCGTTTCATAGAGAAGAGACTACAAGTCATCGATTATCAATCGCACGAGAAACAAACCATCAATGATAAGAAAACAGTAGGAAATGAAGTTTCCGAAGAAGCTGAAGGCCCTTTCATCGTTTGCCTGGACACTTCCGGTTCTATGGCAGGCGAACGGGAAAGAATCGCAAAATCTACTCTACTTGCCATTGCCGAATTGACAGAAGTACAACATCGGAAATGTTACGTCATCCTCTTCTCCGATGATATCGAGTGTATTGAAATAACCGATTTAGGGAGTAGTTTCGATCGCCTTGTCGATTTTCTAAGCCAATCTTTTCATGGTGGCACAGATATGGAACCAGTCATCACACATGCTTTGCGAAAGATCAGCGAAGAAGGATATATGGAAGCAGACATCATCACCGTATCGGATTTTGAGATGCGTCCAATCGATAAACTGCTATCCCAGTCCATAGAACATGCAAAAGCAAAACAGACAAAGATGTATGCCATTTCTTTAGGAGGCAAAAGTGCCGAGACCAGTTATCTGAAATTATGTGATAAATATTGGGAATATAGTGTTCAAAACGCTGAAAGTCTTAATAAAAATAGAATTGAAGAATCAAATATTTAATCAATGTTATAAAACATCTCTTTTTTCTTGTTTTATTTGCAAATTCGACAGAAGTCCGTATATTTGTACTGTGTTTTTCATAGTATTAGATTTAAGGTTAACAAAAGATTGGCTGTCTGGGATAGATAGCCTTTTTTTATGTCCTTTTCTCACGTCAAATATACCGTCACTATCCCATCCGGATGTTTACCCTATCCCATGAAGATACCGTCACTATAATAAGCGGATAGCGTCAATATGTTTCAAGTTCCCATTCCATCGATAAAAATTAAAAGCTTTCGAAAAAAATTTCTTCCGTTTAACATTTGAAACATAGCAGGTTATCTCATTTCACAAAAAACAGGTAAAAAAAATCTTGCTAAAAGATTTGCGTAGTCCAAAAGTTCCCCCTATATTTGCACCGCATTTGAGAGAGAATGCGGGTTCAAGGAAGTTTGGGTGAGTGGCTGAAACCACCAGTTTGCTAAACTGACGTACTCGTAAGGGTACCGGGGGTTCGAATCCCCCAGCTTCCGCAAAATCTCAAAATAAAAAGAGCTAAGTTTTATAGACTTGGCTCTTTTTAAATCTATCAAACTCCGGTGGGTTCGTCTAACGGTTAGGACACATGCCTCTCACGCATGTAATACGAGTTCGATTCTCGTACCCACTACTATCTGATTATCAGCCTCTTACTAACAAGTAAGGGGCTTTTTTATTGCCCTATATCTATATCAAAGTATCGTTTTTAGGCGTTATTAACGGGTATTTTCAAAAGAAAAAATGCAAATTTAATGCAAATTTTCATCTTGCATTATTATCGCGCTATCCCGTTAATACGTTGTTTGCGTATATATACTAAAAATGATAATAATATGGCAACAATTAGTTTTTACTTAGACACTCGCAGAGAAAAGAAAGATGGGACATTTCCGGTTAAACTACAAGTCAGACACAAAGGGCAAATAATGTTATGTACTGATTTTTGCGCTACACCGGAAACATGGACGGGCACAGAGTATAATAAGAACGCAAAGAATCATAAAGCTAAGAACGTAGCGATTCGGAATCTTATTAATCGTGTTGAAATGTTACTTGTTATACTTGACGATAATCAGAAGTTAAAAGGAATGAGCGATAAAGCGTTAAAAGACTACATTCTAAAATCTATCAAAAATGAATCTACCTGTAAAACTTTCGTAAGCTATATAGATGAGTTTGTAGCTACAAAAACAAAAGAAAATACAATCGTTCTATATAAAGCTACAAAAAATAAGATTCTTGCCTATGATCCGACCTGTACATTTGAAACGATGACAAGGAAATGGCTAGAATCGTTCAATAAATGGCTAAAAGATACCGGAATAAAAACAAACTCGATTTCAATCCATTTAAGGAATATTAGGGCGGTTTTCAATCACGCGATAGATAATGAGGAAACGGAACTATATCCATTTAGAAAGTTCACAATAGAAAGGGAGGAAACTAGAAAACGATCGTTAAAGCCGGATCAACTTATTACCCTAAGAGATTTCAACGGAGAAGAATATCAAAAGGAGTATCAAGACATATTCATGCTTATGTTTTATCTAATCGGAATAAACGCAATAGACTTATTTAACCTCAAGCAAATAGTTGACGGACGCATAGAATATAAACGAGAAAAAACCGGAAAGCTATACTCTATCAAAGTAGAACCGGAAACAATGGAGATAATAAACAGGTATAAAGGAAATAAATTTCTACTAAACACGCTCGAAACCAACGATTACAATTATAGAAAGTATATGGCAGCAATGAATAGAGGTTTGCAAAAACTGGGAAATTTCGAACGAAAAGGATTAGGCGGGAAAAAGATTAGAGATATTTTATTTCCCGACATCACCTCGTATTGGGCGCGCCATACATGGGCTACAATAGCGCATAAAATAGGAATATCGAAAGATGTAATATCTTTAGCTTTGGGGCACGAGTTCGGATGCAAAACAACCGGAATTTATATAGATTACGATTTAGAGCAAATAGATAAAGCGAATAGAAAAGTAATAGATTATATTAATTCACTAAAATAATTCGCCAAAAACTTGCATAATAAGCAAATGCTTATTATCTTTGTAGAGTCAAATAAGAGTTCTTAATTTTAATGTTTAACCAATGAAAGATGAAGAAAGAAAGGAATTAGAACAAGAGTATGAGAATTTAAAACTTCTCGCTTCATTTCACGAAGCCTACGGGGTTCCCGAAAATGAAAAAGAAAGAGAAGCATTAATAAATGACATACTTGACCGGATGAATGAGATTCGGGAAAAATTAAAAGAGTAATTAACCTCCCTCCCTTCGGGGAGGGATTAAAACTTTAAAATATGATAGATATAAACGCCTGCTTGCCAACACCCGAAATGAAAGCGGATTTTGAAAGATTTAAAACCTTGTCTACACAAGAAGAAAGGGATGCTTTCAAAAAAGAAATGCAAGCCAAATATAACGCACTGCCAGAGGACCAGAGAGAAGCCTATAAAAAAGCGTCTGAATCTGGACTAAAAGCAACTGTAGACGCTTGTAACGATTTCATTGAAAGAGCGGAAGAAGCTATATTAAGAGATAAGCTCGGAGAATTGCCGGAGGCTATTTCGTTTAGCTATATCGCAAAGAAGTATTTCGGAAAGTCAAGAAATTGGCTATATCAAAGAATTAACGGTAACATCGTAAACGGGAAAAAGGCTCGCTTTACCGATAATGAACTTCAAACATTTTTAAATGCCTTGAAGGATGTAAGCGAAATGATTCATCAAACATCGCTTAAACTCGGTTAAGATTCTTATTTGACACTAACCCCGCAATGTGAGCCGTTGCGGGGTTTTCTCATTTAATCTTTATTACATTTTGTCATTAATATAATCTCTAAATGGTTTATAACTAACCCCATTCGAAAAATCTACAGTATGATTGTTCAAAAGTAACATTTCTTGCTTACCCTCAACAACAGCAATGTCTTCATCCTCCTTTTTTCGTATCTCACTATAATGATATAAACAAGTTCCTGGACTTAATATTCTACTAAACAATTTCATTGTTGAAAAACCTATCCTAATATTATCATCTGAAAAATACACTTTAAAATGTGGCAAAAATCCTCTGCCTATAAAAATAGGGGTATCTAATCTATATTGAATGAATTCATTGCAATAATATACGCTAAGAATTGCGCTCATATCTGCACTGATTTCATATCCCAAGTTAATAACTATTATTTCATCACTCCTATTTTCCCCAATATCTAGGTCATACCTGTGTCCTTCAAGATTCTCGAGATTTAACTTTATCATATTCTTTTCATCAATACTTAATGAAAGAGGGGAAAAACCTGAAATTGAATAAAAAGTTGCAATATTTTTTCTTGTTGTCAAAGTTGGTAAATTTAAAGCAATACCCATTATAAACTGAAAATTGAATACAGATCTTATAACCTTAAATCCTATTTGAAACAAAACTTTACCGATCTTAGTCAAGACTAAAGACAAAAGGGGATAATAGTTAGCAGCATTTTTTGCTTTATATAGTTCCATTTCTTTCCTTGTTAATGCTCCGTCATAATGTGCTCCTCCGTTTCTATCTGCCATTATTTTAATAATTTCCCATATTTTAAACCTATATCCTCTACAAACTATAATATCTAACTCCATCCAATCTCTCAAAGAAATTCTCTTGAAATTTTTCCCTGTTGGATCTATTGTAGTATCAAATAGGTGAGAGAAATACTGATTATCTCTATTTTTATAATGGTATTCGCTTGTGTATACTTCTAAATCACAATTTAGCTTTTGAGCTAAATTAAATATATTAGTTGGTATATTTCGTGTTTTTCCTTTTTTACCAACGGTATAATTTTTAAGGTTCCCATTTTTATCATGCGGTAAAACAAATATAGCTCGTAATTGACCTGATAAAGGAATTACATAATAATCTTTCCCTTGTTCTACAAAGTCAATAGCATCTTTTATAAAATGTAACCCTTTCAATATCTCTGTGTAACTTAAGTACAACGATTTTTCTACATCTTCACCCATATTTCAATATATAAAATTTCCCCTCAAATATATAAAAAATAAAATGCACATACAAGAGCAGTAATAATATTACACTTTCAAATATTCTGCTTAATTTTTATTTAATCTACCTAATATCACCTGCAATGCATACATCAACATATACACAAAAATAACAATTATCACCCATCCGCCTAGCTCCATTTTAATAGATTGCCATCGGTTTAACTTCTTTTCAACCGGATAAGGCACACGAATAGAATCGTTTTTAAGAATCGTATCGGTACGATTCGTTGTTAAGTAGCGATACAGATACTTATATCTATACAGATAAACTGTATCGCCCTTTATGAGCGTATAAATACTATCTCGTTGATAGATGCTATCATAACGGGTACTATCACGTGTTTTGTATTCAGTGCGAACGGATTCAACCGGGATATATTGAGTCCGGCATGACACGAAACATATTGCTAACATCAGCAATATGATAATATAAACTAGCCGCCTCATGGTCGAACTACTGTATTACGCAAGAAATTAGGGAACTCGGAGCGTACATCAAAACAGGGGCACGCCTTAATATATTCTTTCGGCTCTACCTCTCCGCTTCCGTCTAAATCCGACGAAGTGTCACGATGTCCGAGAACCTCGATTATCTCATATTCTTTGCAGAGTTTAGCAACCAACTCGCGCAAAGCTGCTTTTTGAGCGATCGTTCTTGTGTCTGTGGGCTTTCCGTTTGCATCCAAGCCGCCGATGTAGCAAATACCAATACTATGTTTATTATATGAAGATTCGCTAAAACCCTTCGTATTACAATGCGCCCCGTCAACTGCTAAAGATCGCCCTTTTTCTACCGTCCCATCAATCCGGATAACATAGTTATATCCGATCTGGTTAAATCCGCGCGCCCGGTGCATACGATCAATATCTTTTGCGGTTAAATCCTGCCCGGCGCGCGTAGCCGAACAATGAATGATAATCGAGTCTATTTTATTCATTGCTTTCTTCTTTATTTTGATTATTAATTGTAATTGGTCTACGTGGTGGAGTTCTCCGGCTGCACTCGCTGTCTGGTCTGTCACATCGGTTGTGTTCCGCATCCTTCAAAGCTAATTCAAGCTCGTAGTATTTACGCATCCAATTTTGCGCCTCTGCCTGTGCGGTTCTCCATTCTCGATAAATCGTATCGACTTTCTCGTCTCGTTGTTTTAGTCGCTCGTCGTACCGTTCAATCTGCTTATTTAGATTGTCAATGATAGAAAGTAAATTTTGAAGTTCCATAGAATCCGCCGTAGCCTTTTCTTTTCTAGCGTTCGTTTTACGATTCGCTAGAAAAGTAACAGTAAATCGGATCGCCTCTAATCCTCCTAACGCTCCTATGATTTTTAACCATTCATCCATATTTTTACTTATAGCTGTATTTTTGTTCGTTTTAGATAGCTACTATTTAGTAGTTAGTCCCTCATTTACTTCCTTCAATATATTTTCGAACATAGAGATATGCGGTACCATGTCAATACCTGTAGGAAAGTTCATAGACTTGCTATCACCTTCTAAAGCCATATACCCAGCGTGTACAGTCTGCTCGCCTAAATCTGTTTTCGCTTTTTGGATAATACAACACTGCAAACGAGTTATGCCATTTTCATTGTACGAATATGTTGTCTGGTATTCATATTCACCTTCTTTTGCGATCGCTTCTACCTGCGTAGTTCTTGTTTTTTCACTCAAAATTTTTGTTGCCATAATCTTTTTATTTTTCATTGTTAATACTGTCTAATAGATCAAATACACCTTTTTTGATGCGGGCGAAAAAACGTCCTATTTCCATGTACTTGCGTATAATTTCCGCCTTTTCTGAATCTACTTCCACTTCGCCATGTTTATAAACTTCTTGCGCAAATTCCAATTCGCCCAAGTCGGTAGTATTATTGTAGATTGTGTTACCTAACTCTTTGCTGACATCGAAGGTACTTTTATTCCCTTCAAGGTCTGTTACTTCAATTTTTCTAAAGTCTATTTTCATAATTTATTGCATAACGTGTAAATTAACAACACGGGCTGGATTATTAAGAGTGTATGTATCTGCAGTTATAAAAATTAAAAAGTTCCACGGTTGAATAGTTACAGTATTGCTGCTTTGATACGTAACCATAACTCTTTTTACATAATTGGAGTTATTTACAACTGTAACCATTTTCCGCCGAGGCGAATCACAAATATATGCCACATTATTTCCGCTTCCTTCTAAAAAAATGCAGTCAATCGGTTGTCCGGCTTTACCATATTTATGATAAAAAGTATCTGTACCATAATTATAAATATGTGCAAAAAAATCACAAGTTGAATTTGAACTAAATGAAAGAGAAGTCATTTGTTGATGTCCGAATTGTCCTCTACACCACAAATCTGCCGTATAGAATCTGTAACTCCGATTCCCTTCTATGGGATCATTGAATATTCCTTGATGTTGCATATCGCCCTCAAAATACATCTTTCCCTCATCCGAACTAAAGCCGATTGCGCATTTTATTTTATTATTGTCATCTATTCCCTGTAGCTTTTTAAATGTACCTGTTGCACCATCTAATTTCTTCGCTGTTAAATTATCAACATCGATATTTTCAGCCCTAAGAATAGGTTTTCCGGCAGTATTGGTTTTAAATACCGCTATCGCGTTTCCGTAATTATCTTGTATGCGGAAGGTATCGGCAGTTACGGTTACTTTTCGATTTGCTATATCTATTCCGGTTGCCTGAAGATCGCTTTTTAGAGCATTAACTTTGCCATCAGCAATATTGCCCGCTTCGGTGGATGTTACTTTCAAGCTGATTTGCTGTGCATTCTGGGTAATGCTACTTTCAGCGGTACTCATTCTTCCGGTTAAATCATTAACGGATGATTGAGAGGCTTTTAGCGCAATTTGTCCGGCTTGGGTACTTATAGACGCTTCCGCAGCAGAAACACGTGATCCTAATGCGTTGAAATCTGTCTTTTCAACTTTCAGATTAATACTATCGCTTAACACCTTAATTTCTGAATCGTATACCGTCTTGGCTACATACTTGCCATCCACATTATCGAGAAGCGCCTTTGCGTCTGTTGCACTTTTTGCCGCATTAGTTGCTGAACTAGCAGCCTCACCCGCTTTAGTTGCGGCGGTTGTTGCAGAATTAGCAGCTTCATTAGCTTTAGTTGTCACCTCTTTAACTTGTAATGTGATACTACTTGCCGTCTGATTGATACTAGATTCTTTTTGGGAAATGGTAGTGAGCTTTGCCGCTGCACTATCTGCTGAATTTTTCGCATTTGTCGCGGAAGTAGAAGCTTCTCCCGCTTTAATGCTAGCAGTAGAGGCGCTGTTTTTCGCATTAGTTGCAGATGCAGATGCTTCCCCTGCTTTGGTTGAAGCTGTTCCGGCACTTGTAGATGCTTCTGATGCCTTAGTTAAAGCGGTTGTTGCGGCGGTATTCGCTTCTACTACGTTCTTCGTGACTTCCGTAACCTGCAATGTTATGTTTCCGGCGGTCTGGGTGATAGAGCTTTCTTTCAAAGTCACATCTTCGAGGACTTTCGCCGCATTATCTGCAGATTGTTTTGCATTAGCTGCCGAATTTGCAGCCTCGCCCGCTTTACCGGATGCAGTTCCGGCAGAACCGGATGCAGACGTAGCGGAGTTTTTCGCATTTGTAGCGGCAGTATTCGCTTCAGTTACCTTTTTATTAACTTCGGTTACTTTTGTAGAAATTTCTCCGGCTGTTTGAGTTATAGAACTTTCTTTTAATGTTACTTCCTCCAATATCTTCCCGGCATTAGTCGCGGCTCCTTGTGCATCCGTAGCACTTTTAGCCGCATTATTTGCAGAAACCCCGGCGGTGGTAGCAGAAGAGGAAGCAGAAGAAGCGCTACCGGAAGCATTTGTTTCGCTCTGTTTTGCGTTCGATACGGCAATATTAACTTCTTTAATCTTAGAAGAAATTTGTCCTTCACGAATTTCAAAGTTCGTCTCTACATCGGTTATTCTCTCATTTAGATCGTTTTTAACATCGTCGATTGCTTCCTCTATTTTCTTTCCAGAATGGAGTACAAATGTACCTTTTAAATAAACATTAGTACCGTACAAACCGGAGCCAGTTAATACACCGAATACGGCATCAGTAATACCGTTAAGATTTCCGGTACGTGTAATCAACCGATTTACAAGCGAATAGGAATTAATTCCGTCGTAGTCATCCCGATAAGGTGCGGAATCACCAACAGCGCAATCTATTTGTGCTTTTTGCCTAGCAGTGTTTGTTCTGTTGCCTAATACTGCCACATTATCTCCGGTTTCGGGTATTCCGCTTCCTTCTTCACAGTCTACTTTGGATAGATTAAAATAGCCCGTTCCGGCAGAAGTAACTAAACGCCAATAACGTTTTGTTGCCGTACCCGTGAACGCCTGACATATTATTTGATCGTCTTGAACAAAATCGTCCGTACTATCATGCTCGCATCTCCAATGTGAGCCGCCGTCGGTCACTTTGGTTAATTTACCACCCGCGGCGGAACGAATAATCATACCACCCTGATAAGTTATCTTTTGAACGACCAACTCAAATATAGAAAATATCTTTCGAACTGTAAGATTATCAATTTCCATATTCCAGTCACCCGTGATCGCTTTGTATATCTTCATTCCTTCGCCGCCAAAACCACTGACAAAAGACTCGGAAGATATATAGTCCTTTACTATTGTACCCATTAAAGTTGCAACATGAGATACACTTAGATCGTGTGTCTCCGCTAGCTCTTGAACGAGTAAATTTAGTGTTGTCGTTTTCTTAGATACAGTCACATTGTCGGAAAAAGTCGCTGATTTCGCAATCAGTTTATCAAGGACGTTAAGTATTTGCGTCGTTACTGTCGTTGCGGTCAACGTATCTGTAGAAATACCCTTCGTTACGTCTAGCCCATTGTCAACAATTAAACCGCCTAGCAACTTGATAAGAAATTGCGTTTCGTCTGGCGCTGTTTTGGATAAATACGAGTCTTTTAAAGCGTCGATAGCGTCCTTAAATCTTTCGTTAATTGTATCAAGTTCTTTGTTTACTCGGAGTGACGATAAAACATTACTATCTGTTAGCTTCGTTTCGGCGTCATCTTTCGTTACAATTATAGATAATATCTCCGCAAGCGTGCGAAGAGATGAGAAAACATTTAAATCTGTCGCCGATCTCAAATCGTCTTTTCCTAGAATAGTAACATTTGATCCGCTAGCGTTGGAAGTCACTCCACTACCTCCGCCAGACGACACGCTAACAATCGCCCCAGTCGGATAATTTTTTGACCGGGGCGATGACGGAATAGCTTTATTTTTTATTTGAATCGTCATTATGCTTCTATCATTTTACAGGTAAATTGTTCATTGGCGAAATCTATTTCTCCGCCTGCTATCATGAAACGTTTTCCTTTCATGTAGTTATCCGAAAGAACGGATATAGGAGTTATAGAGTCACTATTTAATAATACCTGTGTTAGTTTTATTTTGGTAGCTCCGTATTGATTAATAATTCTTCTTATTAAAAGCTCTTCCGGGCGAATCAAAGTCTTTTCAATAGATGAATAAAGGTTATCTTTCAAATATTCATCTAACAACAAGACTTTACTATAGCACGCTCCATCGTTGTTATAACTCGAAATCTTAAACTCTATTTCGTCTAATTCATTAATAAAGTTTTCATTAACAACATTCTCGTAAATCCGATCGGAGTCTTTATCGTCGTCCATATCTAACGGCTGGCAATACCTTAGCTTAAGGTCTTTTATCAAATACCCGTATGGGACTTGTCCCTCTCTTTCCGTCAATGTCGGAGCATATATAGACATTTCAAGTGTGCCAAATAAATTAGTCGGAATATCCATTACAACACCGTCTGCATCAGAATACTTACCGAGTACTCCGTATGTTTTATACAATGAGACAAACCCCGTTCCCATTTTTCCATCAGCATTTTCTACACTAGATTGATCTAAATTTATAGACATAGTAGACGGGGTATCACTCCACGTAAACCGCCCGTAATTATCTTTAGAAACATATTTATCGCCAATTCTTATTCCTACTTTAATTATATCTTTTAAATATGTAATACCATCCTCGGAAGGAACCAAACCGCCACCAAAGGGAGAATCATATTTATCCTTTTGCAAAACCTTAATACTCATATTGAGAGAAAGAGCACCTCCCTTCCCTAAAAATAAGGCGTCTTTCTTTGCACCGATAACTACAATCGAGTCATTAAATACCGAATTGGGGGTTACGTCGTTAATAGGATCGTATTTTGTTCCACAACGTTGTCGGACTTGTATTGCACACTCATAATTGTACGATTGCGTAGTTGGTGTTTTTAGCCCGGATTCATAAGAGGCGTATCTTAATGGAATAGCCCCTAATAATTCCGTCGCATTACGCTTATCATTATAAATAGACAAGTCTGTAACAGGAGACAAAACACCATTTTTGTAGGTGAATTGGTGCATCGTTAAAATATTAGGATATAAAACCTCCCTTTGTGTATGTCTTGTATTACCGTTACCCAGATTAGTAGACACTTCTCCGATATTTGATAATAATTTCAGCTTATCAAAATCTTCGGTTATCTTGATTTCCTCAATAGGATAATTACTACATTTTATAGTCACTTTATTATATCCCGGCAAAATATCTAAAAAGTGCTCCGATCCTGCAAAACCAATATCAGATACATTCAACGCAATAGGCGTAGCTTTAGAATATGTATTCAGATCACAATCATATTTATAATAAATACTTTTGTGATCTATGTCAATGAAATACAGTTCACCCCTCCAATCGACACAAGTCCAATTTAAGAACTTACAAACCTCTTCTAATATTTCTTTTAGAGTCATAGCCTTGTTATCCTCGTCGAAGAAGTTTTGTTCACTAATCGTCATTTCTTCAAATACGTTCAGGTCGTTATTATAATCATCTTCGTTTTTAGCATACACATGAGGAATAAATATAGACGAATAACACCCGCGAGACTGCTCAATGAACATTCTAAACAGTTCCCAAAAACTAATAAAAGTTCGCTGTTCGGCGTTCTTTTGTTTGTAGTTAACATATTCGAGCGTGCTCATGGCGGAGCTACATTCTATTTCTAGTTCGAATTTTGTAGACGTGTAATCCTGCGTATATAGTTCTGGATTTATAAAGCCCGTCCAAATAATATCATTTCCTCGCTTGCATAATACTCTGTATTGTTGATATCCGGTCGAATACAAATTTTGCAAATAGTCACCTCCAACAATACGGATTGAAGCAGAAGAAAAGCGAGTCGGTGCATATAAAAAATCCTCGTCCTCAATTATCACGGAAAAAGGAGAATTGCCACTGCCGACCAATTCAGTACTTTTTCCTTCATAATTCTCTTTTTGTATCTCAATCAAATAAGATACTTCCTTTCTGGATTTGAAAGGAAGCGTATAGATAGTGCCATAATTTACCATAGTTTTTTACCTGTTTTTTTAATGTGGTTTTGTAATGCTAAAAATATGCGATCCCCTCTTATTTCGACATCACTGTATAAGCGAACGCTTTGATCTTCCATTGATGGCGCGATTTTTTGTGATAAAGAACCATACAAACCTGAATTTAGCATCTTAAATAAGTTACTTTGTTGTGATCCGTTCAGAATCATTTCACCCGAATTAAGTAAAGCCGGAACCTTATCACCCGTAAATGACGCACCCGGAACGATACCACCCGTCGCGAATTTAGGGATACTAGCCATTGCAGCAACTACAGACAAAGCCGCCCCCGCCGCTGCAAGCCAACCAACGAAAGGTATTTGAGCTGCCGAATTTGCAGAGTTAGCCGCGGCTTCCGCTGTTTTGGCGGTTGTTAAACTCAAAATAGCCGGAATAGCCTGTGCGATACTTGATATAACATTTGCACCCCATTGCAAATATGAGGCGGCACTTTCATTTGTTACACCATTTAAGGCACTCATTACACTACTAATAGCCGAAAGCGAATCGGCATAATCTTCGTTCAAGTCTACATCTTCTTTTTTAAATAGCGGATCATATTTCGGCAACTTAAAATTTTTGCCTCCCTTCCCATGCGTCGGAACCTTATCGTAAGTCGGTGCAATAGGTACGGACAAAGCGCCGTCTTTCATCCCGCCGTTTTTGATTTTAAACGCTTCTTGATCGACTACAAACTTTAGATTGATCTTTCTTTGTTCTAGTTCGTTTATAGTTGCTTGAATCGTTGCACGCACTTGCATATCAGTTTCGGCGATAAGTTGTTTGTTTAATGCAGACAACTGAATGTTTATCGCTTCAATACTATTTCCGCTAGTCTCAACCTGTAATTTTATTTTCTTGGCTTCGAGTTCGTTAATCGTTGCTTGAATGGTCGATTTGGCTTGTGTGTCCGTTTCTGCTACGAGTTTCTTGTTTAATTTGGATATTTCCGCATCATACCACGCAATAGAATCTTTTTTAGGCTCTGCCGCCGCTTTCGCTGCCGATGCTTTTTCCGCCGTTATTTTCGAGTTTCGGAACTCTGTTGTAGATTCATTAAATTCTTGGCGCTGTTGGGCTATCTGCTGCGAAGTTGCATAGTATTTCTTTCCTAATTCTGTTAACTTTTTCAAATCATCATCACTTAATTTATTCAGCAACTTATTATATATTATCGCATCCTTATATTTCTCCGCTGCCCCTTCTTGCGCTATCTTTGCCGCATCATTGATTGATTTTGTTTTACCATAATCATTTGTTTTTACGACATCTACTTTCCTATCGCTTTCAATCTTTTTTGATAGTTTTAAATACTCATTATATTGCCCTTTCCAATAGTCTTTAGCTTCGTCCCTGCTTGCGGAAGGCATAAGATCAATTCTTATAACTTTTTCAAAATCATTCAGAAAAATATCTTTTGCCGAAAGTTTTGTACCAACGGCAATACTTTTCGTTAACGCATTTAAAGCATCTGCCGCAACTGTTTTTCCCGCCTCTTCTTTCTTCTTCAATTCGTCATCCCAATCCTTAAATGATTGATCTCGTTCGTCATTTCCTAGCTGCTTGTTCTTTGCGTTTAATCTCGCTTGGGCTATTGATTCATCGAACTTACCTTGAAAATAATCGAATGAAATTTCTGTGTTTCCAAGTTGATCCAACGCCGAATGAGCTTCCTTGAATTTTGCTATAATATCGTCCATTCCCGACAAGAAAGAAGTAAAGTCACCAGAACCAAGCGAATAAAAGAACTCGTCTACCCCTGTCTTTGCAGACATCATCGCGGCGGCTGTTTGATCGCCAAGCGTTTGCGAAGAATTGAGAAATTTAGTAAATCCCTCCCCGGCACTTACAACCAAACCAATACCGCCCGCAACTTTTACAAAGCTAGAGCCGACGGATTTCGCCATATTACTAATGCCGCCTTGAAAGCTGTTTACACTGCCTCTTGACTTTTCCAGATTCGCGTCAAAGTCATTCGTTTTAAGCAATAATCTTGTTACTATATCAGACATCTTTATGCGTGTTTAATTGTGATTCTACTTCTTTTGCTTTAGCTCGTAATCGTTGCATCTCTTCGTCCGTTACGCTCGTATCTTTCTTTTCTTCTTCATCCCACGGGAACCGGAGTATATCGGTTTGCTTTAGCGTCTTTGTGCTATTAGATTGCGCTATAATGAAACCTAACAATCTAGTTTGTTCCCACGCTTCCCGATTGCGTCGATTCAATCCGTCTATAAACGATTCAACCTCGATAAAGTCCATTTTATCGAGGAAGTAATCGGGAGCGATCCCGCCCTCACCGACAACGCGCGAATAAAGTTCGCGTATACTTACGGCTTTCGTTTCCGCGTCGTCACCTTCTTTTTTTTTACGTCATTTCCTGCCGATTGCGAACGTAGTTTGATTTCATCCAAAATAAACTCTTTGAATTGTTCGAATAGAGTCAAGTCATTTTCGCACAATTCTATAAACTCGTCAAATTCCATATTAAACGAATCCTTATTACTAGCGATCAGGAACGAATAAAACAAAATGTATTCATCTAGTAATTTCCCGAACTGAAACGGATAGCCGGATATAGATTCGAACACAAAGAACGCACGAAGCGTATATTTCAAAGAAAGATCTTTTCCGTTAAGTGATATTGTTTTCATTGAATAAGTCGTTTAGAAGGCGGCAAAACACCGCCCGTAAGTTATTTACTATCTGCCTCTTTTGTAAGTGGTCCGGTTCCTTCGAAGCTCACAGAGAAAGTCGCTTTATCTCCGTCCGGCGCATTTGCTTCTAATGAAGTGATAACAGCTTTTCCAGTGTAAGCACCCGCCGCAAGCGTCCATCCGGCTTCAGGCATCTCGTTTGCATTGGGATCACTCACAATACCAAATTTTAACGTAATAGGTTTGCGCGCGATCATCAATGCGAATAATTTATCGTAACTATTCGCATCAACATCGGCACTGAATACGTTCTCACTTGAAGCGTTCCAAGATAGTTTTTTAATATCCTTCTCCGTCCAGATACCCGAATCTTTACTTTGCGTGTCGATAGTTTCAGCCGATAACCCTAACTTGCATGAAGTTGCCAACGCTATAGCCTTATCTTCTGTGAATAACATTAGGTCTTTGCCTAACGCTGCTTTTGTTTTACTCATAATTTTGTCGTATTTTAGTTATTATTCTGTTTTAAAAGAAAACATAAGGCGTTGAATGAAAGTATCTTCGATAAAATCCTCGTCCGCACTTATTAGTTTCGAGTCGATCACATCGAAGTTATCATAACTTCCTCGTTTGTTTTCGAGTGATTTACGTACCTCTTCCGCGATTGTAACAGAGTTCAAATAGTTATCACTGGCGACAACGATCTCAACCGAAACTGTGTCACCCGTGCCGTACCTATCTTTCGTATATTCCGGCGTTAAGGAGTTGCGTTTGTAGATCACAAACGGAAAAGATGTTTCCGTTTTGGTCGAGATAGCATATATTTTATCAGAAACCAATTTTGCCAACTCCGTAGAGTCGCTTAATCTCTTATATACGTGTGCGCCTATTGATAAACTCATTTCTTTTTATTTGCTACTTTCATTATAGAATCAATTATATTTTTCTCTAGTGAATTCTCTGCTTCTTTCTGCTTCGATTTGACCGCATTAGAAAAGAAGTGGGAAGCATTTATAATACCCCTATTCGCTCCTTTTTTGGTAGCTCGTTCTTTTGTTCCTGATTCAAACCATTTCAACATATAGGCGCGTGATCCCTTTTTACGGCGGTCGATCAAGTCGACCCGTGCACCGGAAGCATTGCGATAAACTGCTACGTTTATTTCGTTCTTTAACGGTTTGAATGATACGCCATTCTTAGAACTTCCAAATTCTGCATCAGTAACAGCAGAAACTAAATTTTCCTGCGCCTGTTTGCGAATGATGAGAATCGATTTTCTAAGAGCGGAGGAAATTGCCTTCTTTGCTTCTTTATCGTTCAACCGTTTAAGTAGTTCGTTTACTCGCGTTGCATCCACTTCGACGCGATACAAGTTGCGCCCTGTGTAATTGTCGTTACTCATTGATTACCTCCGCTTCTATAACCGTTGCTTGTTGCTTCCGGTCGTGATTGATAGATAGAATCTTGTATTTTTGCCCGTCGTATTCGATCCTCATTTTAGCGTTGATCTCTTTACAGATGCGAATCATTACCGTATTAACGGTCGTATTATATATCTCGCCGTTCGCTTCTTTACGTGCACCCGACTTAAAGCGAATGTATGCGCGTTTATCGAATACTTTCACCCAACTTTCAGACGTGCCGCCCAGATTATCGCGCTTTGACTCGCTACGATAAAAAGCGATCATTTCGTTTAATAATCCTGCTTGCATTACGTATATCGTTTTAAAGGTTGCAGTAGTAGTTCTATGTGCCCCGGAATAACTTGCGGAGTGGCAAATGTTACCGATTCACGGTTTGCGTAGTAATTCGCTATAAGGATGCGAATCGCGTGCCAGATACGCCGATCTATTTTTGCGTCCTTAACGTAGGTATCTAACGGATTATTTAGATACGATTCGATAAGAAGTTGAACGGGTTCGATAAGCCCGGTTATATATGTATCGTCAGTATCGAAATCGACGTTTAAATGCTGTTTAAGCTCTTCAAGTGTTACGTATTGCGCCATATTCAAGTAATTAAGAAAGGGCTAAGGCAGTGAAGCCAAAGCCCTTTCAATATCAATAATCAAATTATATTAAGCCGCTTTCTTCTTTGCGATGGCAAAAGCTTCCGGGCGAGCTACAACAATGTCGTAATCTGTATTCAACACGAAGTTTACGATGTTACTTTTCGCTCCGGTGTACGGGTCTATCACTAAATCCATATCGCCGAACTGACCGATAGCAGCGTTAGAGAATACACCGAATCCGATAGAATCGGCATCCATGTAGTTAGTAACAAGAACTGGATAACCGTTCACCATACCGTTTTGGCAGATCATTTCAGCAGATCCCGCCGCTTTGGGAGTGGATTTCAAAGCGCCATACACCTTTGGAGTGCAAACATAGGCGGCTGTACCGTCGGTTACATCTACGCCCGCATCCATTACGGTAGATTCAAGCGAAACAACATTTGCAAACGTCAACTCGTTTGTATATTCAACACTCGGTTTTGTTTTGACAAATACCCCGTTACTTGCGCCAGACAATGCAGTTCCCGAAAACATCCATTTATTCAAAGTGCGAGCGACACCAAGCGAAATTTGCTTCAAAACAACGTCCTGCAAAGAGTAGTTCGTTTGGTTGATCGCACGCTTAGACACCGGAATAGAAATAGATACGCGTTTGGGTGAAGCCTTGATTTTGTCGATATTCAATTCGGTATCGGTAACCGCAACGTTTTCACCCTGAATTGTTGCTTCAACAGCCGCCAATGTTGGGAAAACAAGGTCACCTACAAGCCCGCTTTGCATCTTGATACCTAGTTTATCAATAATCAAGCCTTTTTCTAACGGTTCAATGATTTCACCGATTGTAACAGGAACCATGCTAGCCGCATCGGTTGTATCTGTAACAGTCACCGCACGTTCTACAACTTTAATACCGCCTTCCGATACTACTCCGTTGTATTCTTCCAAAGAGCGATGATTAACGACGTCAAAAACAGCCTGTGAGAACAACACGCGACGGTCTGACACCAAACCCGCGTTAATATCTTCAAGCGCACGGCGTTCTACCTTCATTTCTAAAAGCTCTTTCTTTGTTTTCAACTGCTCGAACTGCTCTTTCTCGCTTGCGTCGAGTGCTCTTTTTTCCGCTTCTGCTTTATCCAGCATAGCGCGCATCTGCTCTTTGTATTGAGCAATAGTTTCAAATTCTTTTCTCATGTTTTAAATTGATTTGCGTAAATTATTAAGTTCATTTAAATAGTCTTTATTCTCGCCGGACAATTCCGCTATCGTATCGTCCATACTCCGCACCGTTACGTCTGTACCATAAAAAGCAGGATCAACAACGGGAGATATATCAGAAATCCGATCAATCATGTGTACAGTACGAAGCAACAATCCGTCTTTCATTGAATAGGAAACTTTTGTTTTATCCTTTTCATTTAAAGCATACGCAAAAGACGAACCGAAAATGTCACCGCGTTTAATCATTTCTACGGCGAAATCTCCATCGGGAGTACTAGGAGCCTCAAACCTGTATTTTAGTCCGTAGTCGTCAAGTTCAAGCGACAAAGTACCTGCACCGCGATTAGATCGAGCCAACAATCTCTGTTTGTTATGATCTAACAGAGCTTTAACATCACAACTACGCAACAACTCTTCCGTTATAGCTCCCTTTTCGATTACCTCAACAAAAGCGCGTTGCTTTTCCCTGTCGTACAATACGCGGCTTTCTTGTCCGAATACAACCGCATAACCTTCGATTATTCTTCCATCTCCAACTTTAGGAGCGCCTAACTCTGTATAACTTCGTATTTCCATATTTTGCAAATATCATTTTACTATATGTTTATTTCTTCGTTTTTGGGTAGCTCTACTTTTTGACTAGCCGCCTCGATTGGTTGAACGTTGCAGGAGATAAACACCTTGTCGCCTCCTTCAACGGGCGGTTTTCCTAAAGCCCTACGAGTATCATTCGGGGAATGAGCGCCCATTTCTTCCAAAGCTTTATAATAGCTTGCTTGCGTCGTTAAATCGGTTTGATATAAGCATGATAAATCAAATGAAATACTATATAAGTGAGCGACTGAATTAGGAATCAGCTTGTAATTAAATTCAGCCTCGATTTGTTTCAATATTGGTTGCAGCGTATCAGTTAAAAAAGAAACATTGCTCATTTCAGAAGCTTTGTAATTAGTAGATTGTCCGGCAAATACTTTATCCGGGTGAACTCCGTAAAATCTACATATATCAAGAATACTGAATTTCTTTGTTTCCAATAACTGCGCATCAACCGGATTTATAGAAAGTTGATGAAATCCAACATCGCCGGGAACTGAAATAATGTCTCTTCCTGTGTTTAATTGTTCCTCTATGCGATCCCCAACCGTAGAAAGTTGAAGATCCGTCATACCCGCACCGGGCAACCCTTTATTTGTCTCTTTTGCACCGGAAACAAGCCCCTTTATTTTACTTCCGTTTTGAAAGGTTCGCAAATTCTGATTGTCGGCGCTCGCAGCTATGGAAAAGATACGGCTAGCGTACATTATTGTACTTACTCCTGTATATCCCCCGTCCAAACTATTATTTTTAAGATGGATTATTTCGTAGGATTCAAAACGCCCATATATCCGGTTATATGGATCAGAAATAATATAAACATCATTCAATTTGTCATAGGTTACTGTATTATTTGCGCATAATACAAGTTCGCTGACACTACCGAACTTTCGACGGATAACGATGTAGGCGTTTCCTTGATTTACGATTTGAACAACCATATTCCTAACCATTTCAAAACTATTCATTCGTCGGTTAGGCATACGGGTTAATATCGTATATAAATCGTTTTCCTCGTCTGGTGAGAAATATCCATCTTTTTTCCGTTTAATTATAAGCGGTAAAGACGCGATAGTCCCCGAAAGAATAGAAGTACATCTATATGCGGCTGAAAGTTTCATTGCTTGATTACTGTTATGCACATCTATTGGCTGACCGGGTAACGATGGTAATCGGGAGTTTATCGCCGCATCTTTATCCGTTGTGCTCATCTCTGCATTTAAGGCGCGTTTTTGCGTCTTTGAACGTCCCAATTCAAAATTAAAAGATAGTTTCATTATACCTCCATGTTATTAAATAAGTAGAATGTCATTAGGTTTGTTATAGTCGAATCAATCTTCGCATTGTGCGTTTTCTTGACTGGCTTCTTGTTCATGTTCCGATCTTCGTCTAATACCGCATTACTAAAACAGTACGGCGTAATCGGATTAGGGCTAAAAGTGAGCTTACTCCGATACAAAGCAAGTTCAAAGGATTCGATAGGGCTTGTAAACGTTCCGTATGTCTGTTTTACAGGCTTAATATATTCACTCGCACCGCCTACGGAATAAGTAAGAAGATTTACAAATTCAGCCGATTTATAAGGATCATAGCCAACTCCCATGATTTGTAAATACTTTGCACGCGCAAGTATATCGTTTACTATTTGCTGATAGTCGATAATATCACCATCGCAAAGAATTAAATAGCCTGCTTTCGCCCAACCTTCGTAAAGTTCCCGATTTGGATGATCTTTCAAAGCTCCTTTCGGGAAATAGTAATCTGTATGCGAATGAAAAGAACCGCTTTCTTTCGAATAGATATTATAAGTAACCGTAGAAAAGTCGTCTCGAACGGATAAATCAACCGCCGCCATCGTTAGCGGATAAGTACCGATACTCTCAATTCTAATATCTTTGAATCGTTCTTCTATCTGCTTTGCCTCAATCCATTTTGTTGTAGAATCAACCGCAAACACATTTAGTAACTTTGTCCGAAACTCTAGCGCATCCGGTGCACTATATAAAGCCTTCTGGTATGCGTCGATATAGAAATCTTCATAAACAGTTATACCCATGTGTGGTTGCACTTTGCGCCACGTTGCCGGATCGCCTTCCTCATCGTCTACGTCTGGTTCAAAGATATGTGCAAATATGGAATCATTTTCAATCTCACCTCGTAGGATCGCTTTATACATTTTGAGCATTTCGACGAATGGAGCCGTTTCTTTATCGGATGCGGTAGTTATAACTACGGTTAAAGGGTTGAGCCGCGCGCCCATTGAGGAAGTTAATACATTCTTCAATGCGGCGCTATCGGCTTGTGAATACTCGTCTACTATTACCATGCTTGCATTAAGTCCGTCTAATTTATCCGGGTTAGAGGCAAGGCAACGGGCAAAAGAGGTTTTTCCCTTTATGCGGTTATATATGATTTCTCGATTAATTTTGAAGTGTCTAAACTTCGGATCGAGAGACTTTAAAATATTACGTATTTCATCAAAACAGACTTTCGCTTGATTGTATGAGTTTGCAGCAACGTATGTTTGTGCGTTCGCATCACCGAACAACAAATCGTTAATCGAAAGACTCGCTACACTTGTTGTCTTACTGAATTTACGCGGAACGAATAGAAGAGCTTCGCGAATCAAACGCTTGTTTGTGTCAGGCTTGTAAAACGCGAGAATATTAGAGAACTGAAACACCTGTATCGGAGTCAGCTTGTATCTAGTCTTTCCCTTTGTGCCGGAGAATTTCAAACGCTCGTAGAACGTGACGAACTTCTTTACTTCCTTGATCCGAAATTCGTATTTATCAAGAAAAACAAAGAAGCGGTGAACGGCTAGCAACTCGTAAAGGTTGTGCGCGTCCGGATTGTTAATACAACCTTTGATATACACATTTAGTCTTTCGTCTGCCTTGTCTAGCTTATACGAATCAACGTCGATGTTATGCAGATCGGAGACAACCGACTGCTTTAACGCTATCAGTTTATCTCTATTCTCCTTGTTCATCGCGATCTATTTTGCTTACTTCGTTAATCAGGTCGTTTACTTCGTCGTCGTCAGATACAGAAAGCGTTTGAAAGGTCAAACCAAGTTCGCGTAATTGTTTGCGCGTTGCTTCGAGTGCATCGAATAAAACTTTGAAAGCAGGATGCGCCGTGAGTTTATCATTATTTTCGCGGGACACTTCTTTCACGTATGACTTCATACGCTTCTTTGAAATATCGTTTAGTGCAATTTGAAACGCCATATATGAACCTGCGCAAAGAGTTATACAGAGGTCTAAATCTTCCGTATATGTTCCCTGCGACTCCATCGCGGCGCGAATCTTTTCTTTTATGTCGTCCAAATCACACATTTTTATAGGCTTTTTGCATATAGGAAAAGATCGCAAGTATTTGGTAGCTCGGAAGATGCGCGCAAAAAGTTTACCCCCAACGCGCACCCCCTCGTTTCAAAAATTACTCGCGCGTGTAAATATGAGGTGAGGTGGGTTTAGCGTATCGCGTTAAAAAATAAAAAAACCGCCCCCCCTTCGTCGAGGTTGAGCGGTTGTAAGGAAATCAGAAAAATATTATTTCTCGCCTTGCAAAAACCGATCCGCAAAACGTTCCGTCATTCGTTTATTATTCGCCTGTACCGCCTCTTTCGAATGACTAAAAGCACGTCGATGCGTATCAGAGTGGCACGAATGGCAAAGACTTTGCAGATTGTTATAATCAAACATTAGTTGTCTCATTCCGAGTTCGTGTGATACGGACTCAACCGGGACAGTGTGATGTACTTCCGTTGCAAGCGTACTGCGATTGTTCGCCTCGCACATCTCACAAACCGGATTGCTTTGTAGCTTCTTAGCTCGAAGTAACTTCCATTTGTTGGAGTTAATCATCTTAATGTAATGCGGGTTTCTACTCATTGTTCGTCATAATTAAAAAGAATCTTATCACATTGATAACAATCGTGCAACTCCTTTCGTGTCGCCTCGATGTCGTCCGTTTCTATCTCAACTAAATGCGTCTCGGACACATCGCCCGATTTGCATTGAATACGCCTGATTATATACATAACGTTTCGATCCGGTCTAATCCGTTAATAAGTAATCTAATCCGTGCACAATTCCCGTCGCATCGAGTCGACTGCGTTTCCTGTTTGTGTATCCGGCTTGCACAACCTTTGCAGTTCTTAGACGGACACATTTGTTTATACACTTCGATAGCTTGCCGCCTCGTTTCGTCTCTCTGTATCCGAGCCGCTTCAATAGCGACTTTTCGGATTAAGCCACGCGAGCGGATGCGCTCGTTTGTGGCTTGTTCGATGTACTGTTTTACTTTACTCATTTTACCGTGTTATTTTTAGGTTTGTAATTCCATCCGTTTAACTCGTAGACTTTCCGTTTCGCCTCTTCTTGCGTTGCCGCATCATCTACCTTTGTGTCTCCGTCTGGATCGCGACGATAGATATTGAAGTGTCGAAAACGAGGGGAATAATAATACTTTGATTGATTTTGCGTTTGATTCATTCTTTATAGAATATACAAAGCCCGAAAAGCTCTATTTATTGTTATTTCTTTTATTTCTTAGATAAATTAATTACATTTGAATCGTCGTATAACCTATTTTTATTTTATACTTATGGAACAGTATTTATTTGGTTTTATTCTTTATCAATGTGATCCTAGAACTTTCACAACGATTATGACTGACTCTGTTTACTTTTTACTGACCGAAGATGAAGCTTTTAGAAAATACAAAGAATTAACATCGAAATTGGAAAAAGGTCAGTTTATAGTAATTAAACGAGTCTAAGTATATACAATTCTTAAAATTTTAGCTATACACGAAATGCTCAATCGTCGTATAGTTAATCTAATATTGCCATAATTCTATCGTTTATTAGTTCTACACAAACATTCTAGGCTGCATCCGCGACAAAATGATTTTATTCGCATCTGCATAGAACTTCTTCTTTATCTCAAATCCGTATGCTTTTCGCCCGCATTGAGCGGCTGCAAGTAATGTTGTACCACTTCCGGCGCATGGGTCTATTACAACATCACCCGCATCGGTGAAAAGTTCGATCAACCGCTCAAGCAACGGAACTGATTTTTGTGTCGGATGAATCCGCGGTGTATCTATGTCTCTAGGATAATCGAAACAATTAAATACCATCCGACCGCCATTATTGAATTTTGGCAGTTTATCCCGATACAAGAGTACACCATATTCACAATTACCAACGACCTTCATATTAGCCTTTAAAACTTGTGCCGAAAAGTTCTTTTTAAATACCAGATTGATATATTTGTTCAGCCCGTATTCCTTCGCTTTCTGTATAAGTTCGAATTGTTGCTGAAATTCACAAAAGACAATCATACAGGGGGATTTTCCTTTTTCTTTTGGCTCTTTAACGAGCATCTTGCTACAAAAATGAAGAAATTCAGTAATTCGAAAATCCTTATCGGTATCGAAAAATTCTTTTCCAGCTAATTCGCTTTCTCCATTAGAATTGTCTCCGTCGATATACCAAGATGGATTAGAACCGTATGCGTTCTTCCCAATGTTGTAGGGAATATCCGCAATGATTAGTTGTGCTTTCGGAATACCGTATGTTTTATAGTTCTGGAAATGATCGTTAAATAGTTCTACGTCTTTCATTGAAGCAATAATATTAGTCGTTAATAAATTCGTCCTCGTTCTCTACTACTTCACTCTTGACAGGCTTCTTCACCGGAACGCGAATTGCCTTTTCTGTAAACTTGTTCGATAGATATTGTTTCGCCTGTTCCCAATCTGTAAAGTGTAAATTTGGATCAGTATAGAGCGAGATAATCGTAGAGTTTAATTTATCGAGTGCTCCGAAAGCACTTGAATTTATTGTGCCGTCTAGAGGTGAAAACTTGGCAACTAAGCCGTTATAATTCTCTGAAACAAATCGGTCGATATACTTCCGATTCCGTTCGTTTGCTTCGGCGTGTTCTACAGGAACGTCGTGCAAATAATTTGTGTTTGATAGTTTTTTAACCATATTAAAATCCTTCTAATCGTTTCTGTCCGTTCATTTCGTCTACCTTGTGTTGTGGTAGTTTTCGTTTTGGTTTTACATACTCGAAATGTCGTTCCGCCTGTGATAGATCGTAGAACATTTCTTTGATTTCGTCCGGTAGTACTTCTTCATCATCATCGCCTGGCATCGGATCGGCAACCCGGAGAAAGCAGCCTAAAATGTACTGCATAATCTCGTATGTGCTTTTGAAATGGTAGTCAGCGCGAATCTTATCGAGCCTTTGCCATTGTTCCAGATCGACGCGAACCGGAATCTTTTTAAAATACACAAGTTTCTTTTTTCTGCTTCGCATGGTTTCGTTGTATTAATTATCTTCTACTAGCTCCGTTCAAGTCCAATACGTTAAACATTTCATTTATTCGATCCGCGATATACGCGCCGTAAATACGCTGTATTTCCTTAATCGTTAAGTTCGTTGTAACATGAGTTATTGCCTCATGTCTCAACTCGTACCGACATTGGAAAATATACTGCATCACGTTTAGTTCAGTACCGAAATACTTTGCCGGGATTGGCTCGCGTCCTAGTTCATCAAAACAGATCATTCGCGGCGTACCGTTGTTGTAAGTATACAATTCTAGTGCATCCTTTCCGCGCATCGAAAAGCCGTTTGCAATACAGGAAGCCGAATCAATCCTAAAACCACCGATCGGATAGCCGCCCTTTGCTTTGCCGCGTGTGAAACAACTATATCGGTTTAGAATCTGCATGATAGTACTTTTTCCTGTACCGATGTCACCTCGTAACAATAGCCCTTTATTTGAATCTAGCTTCTCGGATCGTCCTTCAGTATACAAAAACAGTTGGTTCATTATGTTTCTATTCGAATCGTCAATCTTAAAACCGGGGCAAACGTATTTGCAACACGCTTTAAACCACTCCGGGCGCTTCTCTACTTCTATCGGCTCGTCATAGTACGGTAGTCCGTATGATAGAATCGCCGCTATCGGTAGAGTCTGTTTGCTTCTTGTTTCCATATTCGTTTTTATTATTCTTTAGTTCAAAAAATCCCGCCCAATTATTCGCAATCGATTCATCTACGATTTGAGATGCGACCGCCGGATTACCTTTGCTCAATTTCACTAATTTGTTGTAACACGCTTTGAGTGACTTTTCCGATTTGTAATTTTCCCGCCTGTCTTTCTTGTATTCAAGCCAAAGAGTAAACGTCTCTAAAAACTCATTAGATATAAAATCAAAATCTCCATGAGAGACTTTAGAGAGTATATTTCTGTTTGGTTTCTGTTTTAGTTTATTATAGTCTGTACTATCCCCTGTATCATTGACTCCCTTATCTACTGTATCATTGGCTGTCTGATTGGCTCCCTTATTGGCTGTTTGATTGGCTGTAAAATTTACAGTAGTAGTTACAGTGGTTTTAAATTCCTTCACGAAAGAATAAGAGCTTATAATACGTTTGTTCTTACCAGATTTATAATAAATCAATCCTGCATTTATTAAAGACTCACGGGCTTTTATTAGTGTTTTCTCATTCACGTTAAGCGCAAAACAAAGTTCAATGTTCGAGCAATCGAAAACGTCCCTCCAATCTTCGCCGTTACAAATAGCCACTAATTCGTAAAAAAGGGCTTGTTCGGTGGCGGTAAATCTGAAACGTCGTCGCGCTTTTCGCATCTTTTCAGTTAGCGTATATCCGTCTATATTCATCACACTTATAAAGTCTATCGAGCGATATAATAACTACAAATCCTTATCCCGATCGCCCGTCCCACTTTCAGGACGGAACAATAGCAAATAAAATTATTCTCTTCTCCGCCATTCCGACACGTCCGGCAATCGCTTTTTTGTACCTGTGTTGTTTTCTTCGCCATTTTATACCTCCTTTATTTCAAATTCAATTCTCGGATTAGTCTTATCTATATATTTCTCCGCCACTATTTTCACACAATTACGATCATTTCGTATCGCTCTACATGACTGCAAGCAGTCTAACACAATTTTAAGACAATTATCCAAGTCTGGTCGTTGCGTATCATAGTGCACGCTTAAATAGAGTTCAAATAAGCCTTTTATTTGTTTATTTCTGTATTGGCTACATTGAAGATAGAAAGACTTTTCATACATCACCAAAGCATCTTTTTTTGCAAGTGATCCGTGATATTTTCCGTCTTTACCTCTTTGTTGAATTATCTTGTAGCAATTACTCTTGCTAGGGCATTTCCCTATTATTATCTGCATCATATTTTATTTTGGTTTGTAAATAGTGGATAAGCCCGGATTCGAACCGGGAATGATACTTCAAGAGCCGCACCGCATTAACGGAATGTCTGGCGATCAACCTTACATAATTAGGCGTTTCCAATTCCGCCACTTATCCGATTTGCCGGGGCTTTCACCCGGCGCGTTGTTATTTAGTTATTTTCAAGAAGTCGGGAACAATCCCATATAACGCCGTTTTCCCGTCCCAACGATCAATAAACTGTTTGTACAAAATTTCTTTAGTCAATCCTCTTGACCGGATGATAGCCTGTTCTGTTTTTAGTTGTTCTAACTCGTTTAACTTCTTTTGTTCTTCAATCTGCTGATCTAATACCGAAATATTCGTATTTACTTCATTACGACTGTCTATTTTCTCACGTACCTTTTCCGAAAATTCTAATTGTGCAGAAAATGTTAGTAATTGCAATCCGCGTTTTTCAAACTCCGTTTCGATTATTTGTTCTAACCGTCTTTCAAAAATCAATGAGCCTCCGTCTGCCATCAAACTATCCGTTTTATGTTTACGACTTTCTTCTTTTATTAAATCATATATACGCGGCTCCAATATATTATCTTCAAGAGAACTCATAAAATCGCCTCCGTCGCTAATATGTTTATTATCGAATACCACATCGACCGCCCTTTCTTTAATCACTTTATATGAATAAGTCGGACGAGCTTTAAACTCTGTATTGTCTGCTGCTTTTAGTGTAACAGGTTCGGCAAAGTCACCTCTTTGGTCAAATAATGGAACTTGAAAAAGTTCTGTGCCCCATTCCCACGTAGAAACGCGTCCCGTTTTAATGGAAAAATCGTTCTTTCCGTCTTTCCCGTAATTCTCCATGAAAACACCTGCATAATTGGGAGCGACACGTTCACATGAAGCGAACAAAACAACGGCAACAAATGCCAATAGTAAAAACTTAAAATCTTTCATTTTTAAAAATTTAATTAGTTTGTAAATTAAGAAAATTACAGCCGATAAAATAACCATAACGCCCAACCACGCGCTAACATGGTTGAATAGGCGGTTTCCTATTGGGATAGCTATCACGGCTATTAATAGCATCCAATGTCGTTTAATCATGTTTCTGTTGTTCTTTATTTTTCGCTTCATACGGATAAACATCTACAATCGCCGTTTCTTTGAGAAGAATCGAAGAATAATCCGCCATCGTTCCTTTCATTCCTTCGTCGAGTTTCTTCATTGCGTCGTGAATGTCTGCGGCTTGTATAAGTACATTCGTATACGTTCGCTTCTCCTTGCCGCTTTTCTCGTCAAGTGTAGTAAAAGCGAGTCGCCCGGCAAACCATTTATCGGCGGAATCCTCTTCGCTTGTAAATATCTCGCTATAATGTGCGCGGGAAATGTCGGACACTGTAAACTCACCGGAGATAAACGGCGTTACTTCTTCGATTATTCGCGCTTCTGCTTCGGTAAAACTTAGTGCATCGACTAAGTACGGTTCAGTTACCTTCTTTTGCATCCCGTTTTCCATTACTTTCTCGTAGCGAATTTTCGTTAAAAACCAAGTGTTCATAATTTCGTGTTTATTAAAGTGTTTATAAAAGTGTGATTAATCGTGTTGTGTTAGCGTTGTGACGGTACAGCGTGAACGGAATAATTATCTAAGATGCATTTTACAGACACAGAATCATACGGAAATGTTTTATACATAAATGATTCGGTTACTTTAAATCTAAGAGATGTCGAGTTGTCTATTTCGAGACACAAATAACTCGTCCCGTCGCTTTTCAGGTCGGATCGTAATTCTTCATCATTAATAACTAACTCCTTGCCTAATGCGCACTCAATATCCCGATAAGAATCAATAGGAATATTTGTACAGTATTGTTTCAAGTAAGAAAGAATATTCTCTGTTTTAATTAATTTATTCATGCTGCTTTTTTTATTTTATTGGTGATTAACTTCTTTAACTCCTTCCGTATCTTATAAATCTGATTCTTTACCGGAACACTATTTTTCGCTTCCGGCTTTAACGCCTCGATCTGCATCTTTAATTCTAATACCGCTTTTGCCTTATCGACACAATCAAGCAAATCCAGACCGGAACGGATAGATTCGTCTATCATCTCGCTAGCCAACCGGATTCGATCATAGAGTTTCTTTATATTCTCCACGTAATCGGCTCGATTCATTTCGAGTATTCGACCGTCGTTTACATAGCCGTCATAAATGACATAATACAACTTGTCTACGTCTGGGCGACCTAGAAAATGTCCGAGGAATTGCCAATAATATTCGTCTTTTTCGTCGATGGTATTTCCGAACTGCAGCGATTCGATCTTTCCTTGCGACATCGGGCACTTGATCTCACCCAGAGCGATAACTTTCCCGTCAAATCCGTACACATAGAAATCCGGTGAATCTCCGAATCCTTCAAACGGTTCATTGAAAACAATGTCCTTAAAATCGGTTGTACACGACTTGATCTCGTTCATTAACTGGCTCCGTACCCATTCGACCGCTAGCGGTTCGTTTTCATGTCCCCAATCAAACGCCTTGTTACTTCCGTTTTCTCGCATCGTCCCGGTTCTACGCTCGTAGCGAACCGCATACATTGCATCTAGGGAAGTTTTACCGAACGGGCAACCCTTTCCCGCTTTCATTAAATCGGGAAGCGTAGAGGCAGTTATTTTGCCTTGTCTCTTTTCCTTCCATTCGATTTCTTTTTGTTCACTTGATTTCATGTGCTACTAGTTCTTTGATTTGTTCTTTAGTTAGTTTATATTTCGTCTGGACTTGTGCGACCGTAAAGCCACCCGCCAGACCGTCGAGGATATTTTTCCAGATTGCCGATCCTGTCTCAACAGTAGGCAATGAGTTTTCTACTTTCGGAAGAAAAGGACGAATACGAAGCGAATCAACCTTTTCGCCGAAAGCGTCAACTAATACCGCTCCGATTTGGATTTGCTTGTTTATCCATGACTCAAAATTCGGATTTTTGAAAATTTTCGTCAATGTTTTGCAGTTCGTCCGGTTGAGGATCATCGGTTTCACATTCTCGAAGAAATAAGCGACGAAACATTCTTCTTTCTTTCCAGACGCGCCGACTACTTGTTCTTTTTTCGTTTCGCGGATGGTGAGAATTATATCTTTTCCATCCGGTAGGCTGTAAGCGCCTAGATAGTCGTAATTAAATTGAGTTTTCCAATGTGTCATTATCGTGTTGTTTAAAAGTTATCGTTTCCACCCTGATAAAGCGACTCATAACAGCGAGCGCAAACCGTTATTATCTTTGTGCCATGTCTGCCACGTTCGTACGTTTCGACCTCTAATTCTATCTCTTCGCCCGGTTCGATCTCTTCGCCGCAATCTTCGCAAACTAGAGTATCAGCAGGGCACGCGCCAAGAACCGTACAAATTCGGCAATTACCGATACATTGAGGATTCGCCGCCATGTCGTTTCACGTTTAGATAGTTACAGACTAGCACGTAGATAACCGTTATAAATACGATCAATAGTGCGATAATTAATTTGCCCGGCTCCGGCTCGCCTTCTGCAAGGCTGCACGCTGAAAGCATTAAGATAATAGCGGCGGGACTTTGTTTTAGTGTTAACATGGTGTTTGTTTTATACTACCTTATTACTTTGTATGAATCTATCTATACTCGATAAATCGTACCAGATCATTTTTCCAAATTGAGAAAAAGAAATGAGAGCTTTTTCCCGTAACGTTCTCAAAAAATCATCCGAGCATCCTATATAGGATTTTGCTTCGTCTTTACTAAGCCACTTCTTCACTATTGGCTCAACTTTTCCGGTTACTCTAGTTCGTCCCATTGTTCATTATTCAATCGTGTAACAATTAGATTATCTTTATCGGTTTCCGTCGTAAACAGTAGACCTTCGTCATATTTTAGATTTGTACAGGTCGGTCTAACTGAATTTCTTTTAGAACGAGGGAAGGTCATTGTTTCCCCGGGCTGCATCCCCCTTAAAAGGGCAGTTAATTCGTTTCTTTTTCGTCTCATTGTCGTGTATCGTGTTATGTAGCCCCGAAGGGCTACGGATTAATATTAAATAGCTGCTTTCAATCGCTCTATATCTCTTATTAATTTTTCTTGCCTTGCTACTTCATTATCTGCCATTCCGTCAAGCCCGAGACTTGCATACCATTCTGCATTATTAACAGCCTCTTCTAATGCTATTTCTTTTTTCGCAATTAACGCATTAATGATGCTCTTATCACGGCTTTCGATTAATATCTCTAAGGCTGTCTTTCTGGTTAAAGTGCTAGTTGCTTTCATAATCGTATTTATTATGTAGCCCCGAAGGGCTACGGATTAATATTAAATCTTCTGATAACCGAATGAGTTCATAAACTTCTCCGCGCCTTTGAACGTTTTGAAAGTCTTGCTACTAGAAAGTGTACACGCTAAGAATCTTTGTCCGGCTGTTGTATTAATCAAGCTAACACAACATACCGTTTCGCTTCCTGCTTTTTTAAATTCTACGTCTCCGATCATTCCTGCTTTCATAATTCTATACTTTTATTTGTTAGTTCTTGATTGATTGATTAACTTTGATGCGACAAAGATAGGTGACTATACTCTACTATACAAATATTTAGTAGAATATATTCTATTAATTAACCTTTATTAGTAGACGAAAGTATGACTATAAAAGAAAAAATTCAGAAATACATTGATTATAAAGGAGTTAGTGTATATAGATTAGAAGCAGAAGCTGGATTATCTAAGGGATATTGGGGGAAGACCAAAAGTATATCCGCCGATATTGCAATGAAAATTAGTAGAGTATACGGTGACATGTCAACCGAATGGCTTCTGCGAGATAAAGGAGAAATGATTAAAAATGCAGAGCGAGAACAAAAAACAATCGAAATTTCCGAATCTGCAATAAGCAAAACAAAACGAAAAGGAGCATTAATATACGACATAGACGCAACCTGCGGGCTAAGTGGTAGAGATATAGAATTTACAGACGAAAAAGTGATAGGAAGTATAGACGCACCGGAAATCAACCCGGATTCAAAGATTATATTCGCTACGGGTGATAGTATGTTACCGCTAATCGCTTCGGGCGATAGGGTGGTAATTAGAAAAATCGAAAGTTGGGATTATTTCAACTACGGACAAGTGTATTTAATCATAACGAATGAATACAGGCTTATAAAGAGAGTTCGTAGGCATCCTAAAGATGCGGATAATTTAATTCTGCTTCGTAGCGAGAATCCGAATTACGACGATATCGATTTACCGAAACGCGAAATTATTCATCTTTTTATTGTAGAGAATATTTTATCAATCAAAAACATATTATAAATCACTAAAAACAAAACAACATGAAGAAGCTACTATTATTAGCGATATTTTCACTGCTTATTTTGCCTGCAAATTCGCAAAGTAAGTACGAAAAACAATCTAATGAATTATTCGACTCTATAAAATCGAATTTCACAGAAACGGAAGAAGGAATAAAAATAATCAAAGTTGTAGAACTCCCCAATATAGAAAAAGATAAGATATACATTGCAGCGCTAGAAGCTCTATCTAATATATATAAAGACTCTAAGGAAGTCATACAAAATAAAGACAAGGAGTTAGGAACAATTTTTGGGAAGGGAATCTTTTTCGAAAGTAGCATGTCAACATGGGGTGTATTAACAGAATCTAAATGCGAGCACGCAATCAAAATAGAAGTAAAAGATTATAAATGCCGCATTTCGATACAAACAGACGAAATAGAAAACACTGTAAAAAATGGAGTATCAGGACAAACGATAAGCAAAAATAAATATAAACTAAAATCATTTTTTCCTTTTTGGAAAGAATGTCCGATGAAACATCGAAAGGCTAGTTTCTCAAATATATGGTTCTGTTATGCCCACACTGTAGGGGCGGCAGAAACTTTCGAAAAAGAGATAATGACAATTGCCAATAATAGCGATAAAGATAATTGGTAATGCCAATCTCTAAAATAGTTATCAACCACTAAAACAAATCATCATGGGAACATTTTTCGGCTTCATCGCGGCATTATTCGCCGTACTTCAAATCGTCCTATTCTTCAAAATCTGGGGAATGACGAACGACATTAGAGAAATCAAAGAAAAGTATCTATCCTCGACCGATCCAAAGAAAAGCGTATCGCTCTCCAATAATCAACCGACCGAATTTAGTATAGGCGAATTGGTCGTAGAGATAAAGACGAATAAGCAAATGCGGATCAAAGAGATTACACAGGACGGAAAGTATAGTTGTTATACAGGTGGAGGCGCTTCGCATGAGGGTGACTTTACAGCGTCAGAGATTAAGCATTTTAATTCGTAGAGTCCCAATATAAACATCTTCAAACCATTATCTTAAACATACCATTTTATATTAAAAATAAAATAGAAAAAAGTATCTCATTTTATTTCATCGACAAAAATGTCAGTGAAATATTAGTTATTCTATTCAAAATAGCTATATTTGCATAAAAATGTCGATGAATTATGTATATAAGTAAAATAAACACTTCCCAAGCCCCCATTGATGTCTCGCTTAGGGAGATGCTTGCTAAATTTATTCAAGAGAATGAAATTATTGAATCATCTATTGCCGATGAAATAGGGATCCATAAAGAAACGCTATCTAAATTCCTAGAAGGGAAAGCTGAATTAAAATTTATGCAAGCAATTCGTTTAATGAAGCTATTAGACTTAACTGAAAGCCAATTAGTTTCTGCATATTGCAAAGATATAAATATAGATGAAGCATCTTCATTGGACAAATTTGAGAAGCTATCATATATAATGCAAAACTTTGATGTTCCAACATTAAAAAAAATAGGAATAATCAAAAGCAGAGCGAAAATTGATGAATACGAACAATGTATTTGTGACTTTTTCGGTTTTTCTTCTATATATGAGTACGACGACACATCATTAATGCCAACTTTATTTAGTAAGTCAAAAAAGAAAATCTTACAAGAAAAGGAGGCTAAAATGACTACATTTTGGCTCAAATGTGCTATTAGTTCATTTTCTAAAATAGATAATCCAAATGACTATGATAAAGACTTATTATTCCAACTTCTAAAGCGAGCATCAGAGTTTACGCAAGACGAAGTTAACGGTTACAAAAGATTTGTTTTGGTACTATTTCAATTAGGTATCACCGTGTTAACACAATCTTATGTATCTGGAACTAAATCTTTCGGTGTAACGATGATATTAAATGGGAAGCCATGTATCATAATTACAGATATGAATAAGCAGTATCATAAACTTTGGATTAACTTATTACATGAATTATATCATGTAATAAATGATTTTGAGATGCTTGAAAGCATGGATTATCATCTTTCTAACTCTGAAACACCTGAATTATTATTAAATGAGAATAGAGCGGATCAGTTTGCTTTAGATGTTTTGGTTAATCCTTCTGTACAAAGTAAACTCCGGAAAATTATATCATTCCCATTTAAAGTACATCTTTTAGCAAAAGAATTAAATATATCTCCATCAATAATATACGGAGTCTATTTAGAGTCTTTGCCAAATGGAAGATTAAAAGCTCAAGAATTTGCTAAATATAACAATGGTGATAATTTAATATCTTCTGATATTGCTACACGAAATATACTATTCGATGCAGTGGAAAAAAGATCATTAGAAAATGCTATTGAGAAAATGAAAACTGAATTATTTAAAAGAGCAATCTAAATAAATTAACATTATGGAATTACCAAAGAAAAAATTAGAAGATCTAATCAGTGCTGCAGATAAAATTATTGAAGCAAATAATCAAACACAAGAAGATTTGTTCGGACAAGTAAAGAACCCCAATGCAATAAGCGAAATATTAGATATACCACTACAGGATCCTAAAAGATCATATACCCTTTATTATCAAAATATTCAAAAATTTCTTGGTGATTTTTTACCAAAAGATAATGATATAAGTAAAACTATTAGAGAGTTAATTTGCATTTTACTTGCACATAAAGAATTATCAGGCATCACGTACGGCACTCGTGAAGCGGATTCTCGTATGGCTACAACAACAGATATGGAAAATCTAATAGATGTTCTTTCGGAGTGGTCGGAAACACCTACTGATTATTTTAAACTTGCCAATATTCTTTTGAAAAAAAATAAAGAACTGGGGTATATCCCAGAAGAGCGTGAAATAAAAGATTATTTGAAGTAGTTCAAGTAAACGGGTACATAATTTTGTTTTCCTGTTTTGATATACTCTAAAAGGATTTCAGTAAGTTCAAATAAGTATATACTATCTGTATTTTGAAAGCCTATGGTTCGAGGCTGTTCTTTGTGAGTAATGATTTGAATAGCTTGCTTTAAGCAAAATGCTCTTAGTTCTTCATCTGTCATAATAGTACTTTTTCTATTAGCCGGATAAACTAGAAACAGATAGCTTAAATTCAAACAAATAATATTTGCTATTTCTGATTGATTGATTAACTTTGTATTGAAAACGTTCTTTGATAAAGATGAAATATAAGAGGTGATATTTATAAGAAAGGGCATGAGTACCGTTTTTTAATGCAAATTCGGTGCAAATAGATTTTATAAATATTATAAGATATTAGTTATAAGCGTTTTAGATGGTGTACAAAAACGCCTCTCACGCATGTAATACGAGTTCGATTCTCGTACCCACTACCAAAGAAAAAGAGGAAATGCAGTTTAACTACATTTCCTCTTTTTCTTTATAGATCTCGAAATAAGATTCCTTATCAATCCTCAACCGGACTCTATCCTCCCTTTTCTGTCCTGCCAGATTCACAAACAGATTGAAATACAGTTGGCTGAAAGAAAGGTTGGAACGATCATAAGTAATATCAAATGTCCAGGTTCTACGAAAAGAATCGAACGTTGCATACGATTGCTCACCCCCTTTACACATAAACACTTCCGGGAAAGACGTAGGAGGATAAGGCTGGAATAAACCCGCTAATTGAGCATAAATATAGTCAATCATCCATTCGTCTCCTGTTAAAGTCAATTCTCCCTTTAAACGAAGTTTAATGGCATAACTGGCAGTCACGTCGGACGAAGTATAAACAGGAACCTGGCTTTCTGCCGGATAGTTGCCGTCTTTATATCCAAGACTCATCGTTAGTCTGGATAGACCGACACCATTAAAGCCACTCACCTCCTGATCTGCCAACCGGTTTTTCAGACTGACCATGAATGTCAGTTTACCAAGCGTCGGATCACCCGGATATTGCGCAAGCGTGTCCAGCACATAATCTTCGGTATTGTAACTACGGGTTATTAAATCACCCTTTCCAGCCTCCAAAGCCGGACCGCCTCTTTCCACATCTACGTTGCCAACCGGATAATAAATAGCATCATTATCCCTTACGCAACCACTCAAACAGAACAGCAACACTGCCAAGCCTATTATCTTATTCATTATCATCTTACCTCTTGATTTTGCGGACAAAGATACATCTTTTTTATACCACACTTGATTTATGTCAACCGTTTTTAGTATTTTTGCACACATCAAGACAGAAAAGACATGGATACATTATTAAGAGAGACTGTAAATGCTGTTGTAAATTCCCGCTTTCCGGAAATGAGTATAGAAGGAAGACGACAGATAGAAAGTATACTGATTCGTGAAGAATTTCCCAAAGGAGCAATAGCGCTGAATGAAGGAGAAGTAGCTCATGAAATCGTATTTGTCGGCAAAGGGATGCTTAGGCAGTACTATTACAAGAATGGGAAAGACGTGACCGAACATTTCTCATACGAAGGATGTATCGTGATGTGCATTGAGAGTTTTCTGAAACAAGTACCCACCCGGCTAATCGTGGAAACCCTCGAACCTTCCATTATCTACCTGTTCCCTCGCGACATGATACAAAAATTGGCAAAAGAGAACTGGGAAATCAATATGTTCTACCAAAAGATACTGGAATACTCCTTGATTGTGTCACAGATTAAAGCAGACTCCTGGCGCTTTGAATCCGCCCGCGAACGCTATAACCTCCTGCTCGAAACACATCCGGAAATTATCAAACGTGCACCTCTGGCACACATTGCCTCTTATCTTTTGATGACACCGGAAACACTAAGCCGTGTGCGCTCCGGTGTTCTATGATTTTAGCGGCTTTTCCGGTATTCTTTAGGAGACATACCAGTGTAATGCTTGAAATACTTTCCAAAGAACGACTGGTTGGCAAAATTCAGCCGATCGGCAATCTCTTGTATATTCATACTTGAAGAATTCAGAAGTGCTTTCGCTTCCAGAATCACCAGTTCGTCTATCCACTCCCCCACCGTTTTTCCGCTGACCTCTTTTACTACTCCCGAAAGATGCTTCGGCGTCAGACACAACTGGTCAGCATAGAATTTCACGCTCCGTTCAGACTGGTAAGACTCCACTAAAGACTCATAAAAACGTTCGAAAATATATTCTTTCCGGCTTTTATTTTTCATGGTAGTAGCATTGGCTGGCACATGATTGGTAAAGATATTACAAAGTTCAAAAAAGAACCCTTGCATCAAGCCCATTACCACTTCTTTACGATATAAAGCCTCCTTATTCTTCAACCGTTTTCTGATAAATGCATGATATTCCTTCACAGTCTCCTGCTCCTGCGGTGTAAGATTGAAACACGGGTAATCTTTCAGATAAAAGAATAAGGAAAGCACATTACTGATCTTAGGCAATGTCTCCAACAAGTTCTTCGACACAGCAAAGAATATCGCTTTAAAGTCGGAACTGAAACACCGCTGTTCGACAATCTGATTAGGCAGCGCGATCACCATTAATCCGGGGAACAGTTGGAACTCACGTAAACTAATATTAAAAGTACCAGTACCTTCCAGGCAAAGACCTACCGTCAACACCTCCAGTTTAGTCGGTCCATTATACAACGATATAACGCTCTCCGTATCGAAGAGCGCTATATCATTATCAACAACATCAATGTTGCCAGAATCTATATGTTTAGAATGAACTACCGAAGAAATACCTACTTTGGGAACATTTTGAATATACATACTCTCTCTTTTTTGCGACAAATATACCAGCATTTAATCAGATATACAAGCCGTTCAAGAGTATTATCAGACATAATGAACACTTTTAGTTACTTATTGAACAGACCGGAATAAATATACAGAATCACGTTGGGCAGCCGGCACTGTCCATTTCTCCGGAACAAACTTCCACTGATTCAGGGCTTTGGGGTTCATCGTACCTTTCTTTTCGATATAATTCATCAAATAGAAACGAAGATCTTTATCTGTAGAGAAAATTATGCGGTCCTTCAAATCCTCCTGCGGAATACCCGATCCTTTCGTCAACAGTTCTCCACCACCATTACCACGATAAGAATTTAAGGCCACTTTATATATCTTATCCATACGGAAAGGAGAACCGTCCGCCATGCTCGTAATCGTAATCTTTTCTCCCTTCGGTTTTGTCACGTCCACCGTATAAATAATGCCGGAAGCCGAGTCGAAATTAAAACTGAAGTTCTGGAAAGAAGCCCTGTCTTCCGCACCTTCCCGAGGTTTCTTCTTGAACCAGAGCAGATGATTTTCCGGTGACTTCATCTGGTTCGTCCACATATAATAAGACATCTCCAGAAAATCCTTAATCTCCTTTCCGGACAACGTCATCACATACAGCATATTCTCATACTTATACAAGTTGAACATATCACTGACAAACACATCCCCTTTCTTTATCTCCGCATCAAACGAAAGCGGAGCGGCAAAAGAGATGTCAGCTCCGGTTATATCGAGCTGTAAAGTATGTATCAAATCAATAAAAGCAGAAGGACCGAAGAAAGCAGGATGAGTAGAGATACTCTCGGTAAAAGTGCCGATCTTCTTGGATACAAACTTCTGCACCGTCTCATATTGCGGAGCAAAACGCTTCATGAAATCCTCGCTGATTCCGTAAGCTTCCGTTTCTGTCAACTCCCCTTTGACGTCCTTGCTCTGCACCTTTCCATCTTTCAGTTTCAAGGTCACATCGACATTAGACAATACAATTCCATTGCTGGCCGGATCGATAATCAACACCGAATCTCCGGCTACATTCATCACCTTCTTACATTCGCGGGCATGATCGTGCCCCATTAACACGATATCGAATCCCGGCACATTCTTCGCTACGTTAAGAGAAGCATTCTCATTGTATTTGCCCGACATTTTGAAAGCCTCCTGTCCGGCATGAAACAACCCGATCACCAAATCCGGATTCTCTTTTTCACGGATAATCCTCATCCATTTGCGTGCCGTCTCTTCCATATCGTCGAAACGCAAGCCTTTCCACAGATTTTCAGAAAGCCATGCAGGGATGGCAGGAGTAATCATACCCAATACCACAATCTTCACGCCATCACGTTCCAACACCTTATAAGGAGCCAGATGGGGTTTTCCCGTAGACGTATCAATGATGTTGGCACCCAACACAGGGAAGTCACAAGTGGCTATCCAACGGTCGAACACAGCACGTCCCGTTTCCACATCATGGTTCCCCATATTACCGGCATCATATTTCATGAAATTCATCATTTCCGAACAAAGATGAGGAGACACCGTATCTATATAATTATAGTAATAGGCAGTAGGCTGTCCCTGCAAAATATCACCATTATCCAGCAATATCAGATTCTCTTTATACTGTTCACGCTCTTTCTGCACGAAAGAATAAATACGTGCCAGACTACCCTTCCACTCGTGGCGGGTTATAAAATTGTAAGGATAATAATTACCATGTACGTCACTCGTTTCCACAATCTTCAGCTTCACCACCTTTTCCTGCGCCGCAACAGACAGTACGAGACAGAAAAGCAAGCCATAAATAAATCCTATTCGTTTCATTCTTTTTCTATATTTAGCGGATGCGAAAATACGAACCGTGCCCCACCGGTATAGTCAGGATCGATCCATATACTTCCTCTCCATTTATGCACAATCAATTTACAGATAGACAATCCCAATCCGGTTCCCTGGGCGTACTCATTCAGCTTTTCAAAACGCTCGAACACAAGTCCCTGTTTTTCTTTCGGGATACCGCATCCGGTATCCGTTACCGAGAAAATAGCCATTTGCTTTTCCTCATTCACAGAAAAGTCCAAGGTAATCTTCCCGCGTTTCGTAAATTTGTCGGCGTTGGACAGCAGATTAATGATTACCTGTTGCATACGCTGCACATCCGTCACCATCCGGAAAGTTTCAAAAGAAGTGGAAAACAAGAACTGATTGTCCGACGACTGCCGTGAAAAACTAACAGAGGCAACCACCTGACTACACAACTGCACCACATCACATTCCTCCCACGTCAAAGTCACCCGGTTCGCCTCCAGACGTGAAAGATCGAGAATATCATTAATCAGACGAAGCAACAAATCCGAATTGGTTTTGATAATCTTATAATAAGACTGCTGTTCATCCTCCGTGCTACCGCCCATTGCCAGTACATCCGAAAAGCCGACAATCGAGTTCAACGGCGTCCGTATCTCATGACTCATATTGGCAAGGAAAGCACTCTTCAGACGATTAGACTCTTCCGCCCTGTCTTTCGCTACACGCAAATCCTTCTCCGATTTCAGAAGCTCGTCTTTCAAACGTTTCGTACGGAAATAATAGAAAAGAGAGATACATAAGCCAAGTACCAGAATCACGAACAAAGCACAAGCAGACCATATCTGATAAGTATATTGCTGATAGAACGAAACCGGTTGGTTGACAAGCTGCACTTTAAAAGGCAACACGCTTGGGTGCAGCCCCCACTCTTTCACCTTCCGGCTATCCAATACCGCTTTAGAGCCAATGATCGAAAGATGCTTCCCCGTATCCTCCGGGTGCTGATCCATCCGTATGGACTCCATAGCCATTTCTCCTCCCACTTTCCGATAATCGGGCAGCACTCCTCCTATCGCCCAATATCCAAGGCTCACCGATGAAGGAGTAAAAGCCGGGATGGTAGGAGTAGCCTCCATCATGGCATACGTCGCATTCCGCATGAAATACCCCTCGTTCATATCCACACGCCACGTTCCCACCAGAATAACCGTATTTTCGGGCAGCTGTCTCAATTCCTCAACGATGGTATAAATAGAATGTCTCCGGCCGTCCATCAAAATCAAATCCAGATCGGGGAACTTCTTCATTTCTTTTCGTACCAACGCTTGCATAGTCACTCCGCCATAAGTATTGTCCGAGATAAAGGCAATGTGTTTCGTTTTCGGATAGAAAGCTTGAATCATGGAGATATTACCTTCTATATTATATTGATTGATAAATCCCGATTCCAGTTCGGGAATATCCAGATGATCTTCAAAGATATCGACAGATTCGGGCATCCAGCAATCAAGGTTTTCCACCGTATCTTTTGGCAATATCACCACATTACTATTGGCCAGACTGCACATCACCGGCACTTTCACCTGCATTTCATCCCTCTGCGACAAATAGGCAGCCCACGCTTCCTGTCCTAATAAAATAATTTGTGCCGGATGCTTTTCTCCCTGATATTTAGCCAGAATCTGCGTCATCATCGCGCTCCATAACGGAGCCTCCGAGAAACTTTTACAGTTCATGTTTTCGATGACAATGTCGCGCTGTCCTCCCAACTTACTATATTCATCCATATAATCGGAAATAGTGACCGAGGTTTGGTGTGCTGCCGGATTATAAGAGCAAATAATCAGAATAGGTTTCTTATCTTTAGAGACAGCCAATACTTCCGTTGACTGCAGAAGCCAAAGGAAACAGATAAAAAGATATCCAAGACATCCCAGCATAATTATGCAGTTTTGATGTGTTAATTCATTAATTGAGTTGCAAATATAGTAAAACTTGTCGGGTTTAGCAGATTTATATGTATTTTTGTCGCTCATTTACTCTCAAAAAATACAAATTATGGAATTATTTCACAAGATGATTTCCGGTTTTCTGGGTATACCGGAAAGACAAATAAGTAGTACGCTCCATCTTTTGGGTGAAGGTGCTACGATTCCCTTCATCAGTCGTTACCGTAAAGAAGCTACCGGCGGACTGGATGAAGTGCAGATAGAGCAAATAAAAGAGCAACACGATAAGTTGTGCGACATAGCCAAACGGAAAGAAACGATTCTCGGCACCATCAACGAGCAGGGAAAACTGACTGCCGAACTGGAGAAACGTATCAACGACACCTGGAATCCGACGGAACTGGAAGACATTTATCTTCCTTATAAACCCAAGCGGAAGACACGTGCTGAAGTAGCCCGCCAGAAAGGGTTGGAACCGCTTGCCACCATCCTGATGTTGCAAAGGGAAAACAATCTTAGTACCAAGGCTGCCTCCTTCGTGAAAGGAGACGTGAAAGATGTGGAAGATGCCCTGAAAGGCGCCCGTGACATCATTGCAGAGCAAGTGAACGAGGACGAACGTGCCCGCAACACGGTACGTAATCAGTTCAGCCGCCAGGCAGAGATTAGTGCCAAAGTAGTGAAAGGAAAAGAGGAAGAAGCAGCGAAATACCGCGATTATTTCGATTTCTCCGAGCCACTGAAACGTTGCACGTCCCACCGTCTACTCGCCATCCGCCGGGCAGAGTCGGAAGGGGTGCTGAAAGTGTCTATCAATCCCGACGACGAGGCCTGCATCGAACGCCTGGAACGTCAGTTCGTACGTGGCAACAACGAGTGTAGCCAGCAGGTGGACGAAGCCACAGTCGATGCCTACAAGCGTCTGCTCAAGCCCTCCATCGAAACAGAATTTGCCGCTCAATCCAAAGAAAAAGCCGACGAGGAAGCCATCCGGGTATTCACCGAGAACCTCCGTCAACTTCTTCTCGCCCCTCCATTGGGACAAAAACGGGTGCTCGCCATCGACCCCGGATTCCGTACGGGATGTAAAGTTGTCTGCCTCGATGCACAAGGCAATCTGTTGCATAATGAGAATATCTATCCGCATCCTCCCGTGAACAAAACAGGAGAAGCTGCTTCCAAACTCCGCAAGATGATTGAGGCCTATCAGATAGAAGCCATTTCCATCGGCAACGGAACGGCAAGCCGTGAGACAGAAGATTTCATCAACAGCCAAAGCTTCGACCGTCAGATACCCGTGTTTGTAGTCAGTGAGCAGGGAGCTTCCATTTATTCGGCTTCGAAGATTGCCCGCGACGAGTTTCCCGATTATGACGTAACGGTGCGGGGAGCAGTCTCCATCGGCCGCCGCCTGATGGACCCGTTGGCAGAATTGGTGAAGATAGATCCTAAATCCATCGGTGTAGGTCAATACCAGCACGATGTAGACCAGACAAAACTGAAAAAAGCGCTCGATCAGACAGTAGAGAATTGCGTGAACCTGGTCGGTGTAAACCTGAATACGGCAAGCAGCCATCTATTGACTTATATCTCCGGACTGGGACCGCAACTGGCTCAAAACATCGTCAACTACCGGGCGGAAAACGGAGCTTTCGGTTCACGGAAAGAGTTGATGAAAGTTCCTCGCATGGGTGCCAAGGCTTTCGAACAGTGTGCCGGATTCCTCCGCATCCCCGGAGCCAAGAATCCGCTGGACAACACCGCCGTGCATCCGGAAAGCTACCACATCGTAGAGCAAATGGCCAAAGACCTGAAATGTACCATCGACGAACTGATAGCCGACAAGGAACTCCGCCGGAAGATTAACATCTCCGCCTACATCACCCCTACCGTCGGTCTGCCCACCTTACAGGACATTCTGCAGGAACTCGACAAGCCGGGACGTGACCCGCGTAAGGCTATCAAAGTCTTCGAATTCGACAAGAACGTGCGCACCATAGCCGATTTGCGCGAAGGAATGATTCTTCCGGGCATCGTAGGCAACATCACCAATTTCGGGGCGTTTGTCGATATAGGTATTAAGGAGAACGGACTGGTGCACCTCTCGCAATTAGCGGAACGGTTCATTTCCGATCCGACGGAAGTGGTATCCATCCATCAACACGTCATGGTCAGAGTGATGAATGTAGATTATGACCGGAAACGGATTCAGCTTAGTATGATCGGGGTACAGCAAGACTGATTGCTTCCCTTTTTTCTCCCCACCACACGATCAGAATCGTAAAAACAATCATAAGTACTGTGCAAATGAGCGAGCCTTCAAAACCGAAGGCTCCGCCATTCAGTACGTTTTCTTCGGGCATACGCAAAGTCAGCATGCTCGTCGTGAAATTATTTCCGCTCACCTGATAACCTAGAATCGGACCTTGAATCCAATTCCAGAAAAGATGAAGAGAGATAGGGAAACACAGATTCCGGGTATAAAGATAGGAAGCACCCAGCAACATACCGGCAAGTAAGAGATTAAGCATCGGTAGGAAAGCTATTTCTGGATTAAAGATATGCATAAACGCGAATAATGCCGACGAGATGAAGAGCGCCAGGAATTTATTCATATTAGTATGAAGCAGACGTCCGAGGATATAGCCGCGCATCAGAATCTCTTCAAACAACGCCACTAACAGGAAAAACACCCACGACCCCAATAAATCCAACGGCTTAAACTGAAAACCGGTGACTTCTATTTCTCCCAAAACAACAGAGATTCCGAAACCCAGCAAATAGAGCAAGATTGCCATCAGAAGTCCATACCACAGTCCACTGGCATGTCCTTTTAAAGAAAGTCCCAAATCAGAAAACGGACGACGTTCGAGACGAAGCAAGATTACGGCAGCAGTAAGAACAGCCAAAAGCATACTGGCCTCCACGAAAATATACCCTACTACTCCCGGATGACGAGCCTCCACTCCAAGAACCAACGACAAGCCTCCGCTAACCAGTGTCCCATACAATCCAATAAATATGAAAAGTACCACAATAAACAGCGAGATACATGCCCACACAGGAAGTCTTTTGGGTTCTTTCTTCCCATCTATGTTGTCTGCCTCCATTTTTACAATTTGTTAATCCGGCTACAAAATTAGATATAAAACATAAAAAAACATCATGTATTCTCTATTTTTCCTATATTTGTCAGAACAAATCTACAAAATTATGAAAATTAAACTACTATTGATAAGTTTCTTACTGGCCGCTAATGCATTAGGAGCCGCCGCCCAAGTGAGTAAGACGTATTATGTGAGTAAGCCCGGTACGCTGATTTCCATGATGACTGAAGAGGAAGCCAACAGTGTCACCCACCTCACACTGACCGGAAAACTGAATGCAGAGGACTTCCGGCATCTCCGTGACGAATTTGCCAATCTGAAAGTATTGGATATTTCGAACGCAGAAATCAAGATGTACAGCGGAAAAGCCGGTACTTATCCCAATGGAAAATTCTACATTTATATGCCGAACTTCATCCCTGCCTATGCTTTCTCGAATGTGGTAGGCGGAGTGACCAAAGGTAAAGCCACTCTGGAGAAAGTGATTCTTTCGGAGAAAACGAAGAATATAGAGGATGCCGCCTTCAAAGGTTGTGAGAATCTGAAAATCTGTCAGATCCGGAAGAAGACAGCTCCCAACCTGTTGCCGGAAGCATTGGCAGACAGCGTTACCGCCATCTTCGTCCCTCTGGGAAGCAGCGACTCTTACCGCTACAAGGACAGATGGCAGAATTTTGCTTTTATCGAAGGCGAACCGGTAGAGACTACCCTGCAAGTGGGGGCAATGGGTAAACTGGAAGAAGAGATCCTGAAAGCCGGACTGCAACCCAGAGACATCAACTTCCTGACCGTTGAAGGGAAACTGGATAACGCTGACTTCAAACTTATCCGTGATTATATGCCGAATCTCGTATCGGTTGATATTTCCAAGACGAATGCAACGGCTATCCCCGACTTCACTTTCTCGCAAAAGAAGTATCTGCTGAATATGAAATTACCTCATAACCTGAAATCAATCGGACAGCGTGTATTTAGTAATTGCGGTCGCTTGTGCGGCACGCTGGAATTACCGGCCAGTGTAACGGCTATTGAGTTCGGTGCTTTTATGGGATGCGATAATCTCCGCTATGTGTTGGCTACCGGAAATAAGATTACGACGCTAGGTGATAATTTGTTCGGGGAGGGAGTTCCGAGCAAGTTGGTTTATAAGAAATAAAAGAATTGAGGGCTGTCTAAAACTTCAACTTACTAAAAACAGCCCTTTTCTTATTTAAAAGAAACATGCTTTTGGCCAATTTTAAGCAGAATGAATATATTCATGATTATTTCACATATAGATTGTTTCCTCTTCCTAAAGCATAGCTTTTGCCCACCTAAAGCTAAGCTTTCCGTTCTCTAAAGCTATACTTTTTACTTATACTAAAAGAAGTTTCACACTTCTCCTACAAAAAACTCATTTCTCTATTCTCCTTCACCTTTCTTCTGAACTCCTGATAAATAAGCTCTCTACGGGTGAAGGTAGAGTTTTTCATCATTACATTCATCGTATTGCATATGTAAGCGTCTCCGCGATTCTATCTTGTCGCCCTTTTTTCATTCTTATATTTTTGCTATGTATAAAAATGAAGCATTATGGATTTAGCAGAAAATCGATTTGGAAAAACTTGGAAACATTTCCTTGAAGTATTGAAAGTAGACTACAATTGTTCTTTAGCCGATGTTTGCCGCGATCAGCATACCACTTTTGGTGGTATGAGTTCCTGGATGTCCAGACGGGGCTATAGCGTTAAACAAGCCAAGGCAGATGTGGTCCGTGATTATTATGGCGGCGTTGAACCCTCCCAACCGACAACTTCCTCTCCTTCATTCACTCAAATAGCACCCGCCATGTTGTCGGAAGAAGAGTTTAGTCTTGCCGGGATCACAATCACCTTTAACAGTGGAACCACCATTTCGGTCAAACGGGCCACACCCGGTGGTGTTATTAAAATGTTGCGCGATTACGAAAGAAAGGAGGGAGATCCATGTATTCTCTAACATCAGCCAATCGATACTATCTGTACCAGGGCTTTGTTCGTATGAACCTTGGCATTGACGGTTTATTCAAAATTATACGATCGGAAATGAAGGACTTGTCTCCCGTTTCCGGAGATATCTTTTTATTCTTTGGTAAAAACCGACAAAGTGTAAAAATACTGCGTTGGGATGGCGATGGCTTTCTTCTGTACTACAAGCGCCTCGAAGGTGGAAGTTTTGAGTTACCGACATTTAACCCCAATACAGGCAATTACGAGATCTCTTATCAGGTTTTGTCTTTTATCTTAAATGGAGTGTCATTAAAGTCTGTACGGTTGAGAAAACGTTTCAGGATCTAATTCAACATTCTGATTATTAGTTATTTGTGCTAAAGATATCATCCGGTTTATTTGGCCAATTCGTTGATTTTTTATATCTTTATGCCATGAAAAAGGATGAGATCATAGAGTTATTGAAGGAACAAATCAAGGGATTACGAGATGACAACAACAGACTCTTGGACCAAATAGATGCTTTGATAAAGGAGGTTTCTTCCCTTAAAGAGGCACTCCTTCAAAAAGGCGAATCTCTTAGCAAGCAACAGCGCCTTACTAAGGGACTCGCCAAACTTGTATCCAACACATCCGAACGGCAACAGGCTCCCCAATCTGCCATATCCGAAGAAGAGCGGCAGAAGATAGAAGCGGAAAAAGCAGATAAGCGTAAAGCAAGAAAGAATAATGGGGCCAAACGTGACATGCATTATGAGATGGAGGAAGAAGAACATGTCGTTTATCCCGATGATTCCGATTTTGACATCAATAAGGCCCGGTTGTTTACCACTGTTCCCAGAATATGCGTCCGCTATGAATGTGTACCCATGCGCTTCATCAAGCATGTCTACAAGATACACACCTATACGCAAGAAGGTCGCCTGTTTGAGGGAAAAACACCGGCTTCGGCCTTCTTGAATTCCAGCTATGACGGTTCATTTATTGCCGGATTGATGGAATTACGTTATATACAATCGCTACCTGTTGAAAGAATCATCAACTACTTCGAGAGTCATGGCTTTACGCTGAAGAAACCTACGGCTCATAAGTTGATAGAGAAAGCCTCAAACCTCTTCGAAAATCTTTATAAGTGCATCCGGCAGACAGCTTTGAGTGATCCTTATAAGGCAGCCGATGAAACCTATTACAAAATACTCGTCCCGGAAAAGAACAGCAAGGGAAAAGGAGTCAGGAAGGGATACCTTTGGGTGGTTGTCGGCATAAACACCAGGATGATATACCTGCTCTATGATGACGGCTCCCGGTCTGAAAGAGTTATTCTTAACGAATTAGGCAGTTGCAAAGGTATCATACAAAGCGATGGTTACTCACCTTACCGGAAGCTCGAAAGCGATGCTTATCCCAATATCACACGCATCCCGTGCTTGCAACATATAAAACGGGAATTTATAGATTGCGGTGAGAAGGACCCGGATGCAAAAAGGATCGTGGAGCTGATAAACGCACTTTATCAAAACGAGCATAAGCATAAAGTTGGGGTTGAGGGATGGACGGTAGAACAGAATCTTATGCATCGAAAAAAATATGCGCCGGACATACTCGGAGAAATAAAAGATGTGTTTGATGAAATAGAAGAACGGGGGGATTTATTACCTAAGAGCGAACTGCAGGAAGCCATTACCTATCTTCGCAATGAGTGGAATGCAGTGGTGGACATCTTTAATTATGGTGACACTTATCTGGACAACAATATGGTTGAACGGATGAACCGGTACATATCCTTATCAAGAAAAAACTCATTGTTCTTCGGCAGCCATAAGGGGGCCGAACGAGGCGCCATACTCTATACGATAGCACTCACTTGTAGGATGCATAAAGTGAATCTATTTGAGTATCTCACGGATGTGATAAACAGAACAGCCGAATGGCAACCGAACACACCAATTGAAAAATACAGGGAACTGCTTCCTGACAGATGGGAAAAGGCTAATGACTAAAAAGGGATCATTAGCCTTTTTATTTTAATACACTATATAGAATCGCGGAGACGCTTACGGTAAAAAGACGGTGTAAGAGCGCCCCTTCACCCGTAAACACACTATTTATCAGGAATCTGGAAGAAAGGTGAAGGGCAGAAAAATAACTACGTTCGAGAAAGAGAATTGAATATCAATTATGCGCATAATGCTTCTGTCCTGTTATTGCAATCAAAGTTACAATTACAGACATAGGGATTAGTAGTATTTTTCAATTCCCCCAAATCCTTTTATCATTTTATTTTCCTTCGTTTTATTGATGAAGTTGTTCAATCGCTTTTCAAATTCTTCGGGCCGTTTTCTGGCAGCTTCAATGTATGCAATTCGGATACGTCTATACGCATCGGAAAATTGTTGGTAATTCTCCCATACTGTTTTATCCTCTTTCAGTTTTCCGATAATATCATTCGGGAAGACAAAAGGGGCTGACAATACTTTTCGTATATTATCTTCCCTATCAGGGTGAATCATATTATGTTCCAGCAACCATTTCAGTCTCTCTTTGTTGGCTTGCGAGTAGGAACTTTTAGGGTTTCTGGGTGTGAAATGCTGGATTTTATGTTCTTTGTCGAGCGCCTTTATGGTGCTGTCGATCCATCCGAAGCAAAGGGCTTCCTCGACAGCGTCGTTGTATGTAACACTTTTTTCGCCCGAAGATTTGGAGGGGAATACAAACCAAACGTCATTGGCGTTTTCAAAGTTGTCTGCCAGCCATTTTCGCCAATCTTCTCTGTTTTCAAAATATTTTATTTCCATAGTGCTAAAAAGAACAGCAACCCATTGTTGAGAATAGGTTGCTGTTAAATTGGTTATTCATCAGACTTCATGTATGGGAGTCAGGGGCTTTTATTCGTCCGGTCACTTATTTGTCTCCGTACATCTTCGCCCGCAATTCCTTAATATGGTCGGAAGTGATATATTCGTCATATTCCATCATCTTGTCGATGATACCGTTCGGTGTCAGTTCGATGATGCGGTTGGCAACGGTCTGAATAAATTCGTGGTCATGAGACGAGAAGAGGATATTTCCTTTGTACGTCTTCAGGTTGTTGTTGAATGCCTGGATAGATTCCAAGTCCAGATGGTTGGTCGGAGTGTCCAGAATGAGGCAGTTGGCATTGCGCAGCTGCATACGGGCAATCATACAACGCATCTTCTCACCTCCGGAGAGTACGCTTACTTTCTTCAATACCTCTTCGCCGGAGAAAAGCATACGGCCGAGGAAGCCTTTCATATATACCTCGTTGCCTTCTCCAAACTGGCTCAACCAGTCTACCAGGTTCAGGTCGGAATTGAAGAAATCAGTGTTATCCAGCGGCAGGTAAGCAGTGGTGATGGTTACCCCCCAGTTGAAAGTACCTGCATCGGGTTTCATGTTTCCGTTGATAATTTCGAAGAAAGCAGTCATCGCGCGCGGATTGCGTGACAGGAATACCACCTTGTCACCTTTCTCTACGTTGAAGTTCACGTCGTTGAAGAGCACCACGCCTTCTTCCGTCTTCTTGCTCAATCCGGAAACTTCCAGAATCTGGTTGCCCGGCTCGCGTTCGGGAGTGAAGATGATGCCCGGATACTTACGTGAAGAAGGTTTGATTTCTTCTACGTTCAGTTTCTCCAACATCTTCTTACGGCTCGTTGTCTGCTTGCTCTTCGCTACGTTCGCGCTGAAACGGCGGATAAACTCTTCGAGTTCTTTCTTCTTCTCTTCAGCCTTCGCCTTCTGGTTCTGTTGCTGACGGAGAGCCAATTGGCTGGATTCGTACCAGAAACTATAGTTACCGGCAAACATATTGATTTTTCCGTAGTCGATGTCTACGGTGTGTGTACATACAGAGTCGAGGAAGTGACGGTCGTGGCTTACCACCAATACGGTATGCTCGAAGTTGGCAAGATATTCTTCCAACCAGGTCACTGTTTCCATATCCAAGTCATTGGTAGGCTCATCGAGCAAGAGGTTGTCCGGATTTCCGTACAATGCCTGCGCCAGCATGACACGCACTTTTTCCTTACCACTCAATTCACCCATCAATACGTAATGCTTATCTTCTTTCACGCCCAGTCCGCTCAACAGCATGGCTGCGTCGCTTTCCGCATTCCATCCGTCCAACTCGGCAAATTTTTCTTCCAATTCGGATACTTTCAGTCCGTCTTCGTCTGTGAAATCTTCTTTTGCATACAATTCTTCGCGCTGCTTCATGATGTCCCACAACACGGTATGTCCCATCATGACGGTATCCATGACAGTATATGAGTCCCACTTGAAGTGGTCCTGACTCAACACCGAGAGACGTTCGCCCGGTCCGAGCGCAATCGTACCTGTTGTCGGGTCCAAATCTCCGTAAATCGTACGAAGAAACGTAGATTTTCCCGCACCGTTCGCACCGATAATACCATAACAATTACCACTCGTAAACTTCAGGTTTACGTCATTAAATAACACTCTTTTACCAAACTGAACCGATACGTTCGAAACTGTAATCATCTTATTATTTACTATTTTACTAGTTACTATTTACTATTTGAGCGTGCAAAGGTAGACATTTAAAATGAATTATGAGCTATCTGATATGTGCCAATCTGACATAAAAGTGTTACCTTTGCTGCGTTTTTTGGCAAAACGGCCAACTTGGCAAAGTTTTTGCAGACGAAATCTGTGACATCCGGTCAGTCCGGTATGTTTATAAGCGGTATCTTGCATAGATAACGTGTGTTTCTAAATAGTAAATAATAAAATAGTAAATACCAAGATGGATCCGAAAGAAAAAAAAGTGAAGGAAGAGGAACTGAATGTGGAGGAAACTCACAATCCTGCGGAAGACCAACCGCAAAACGAACAAGCAGAGGGAACCGCTCCGCTGACTCATGAAGAGGAGTTGGAAAAGGAACTGGAAAAGGCTCAAGAAGCGCTTGAAGAGCAAAAGGATAAATATCTGCGCCTGTCTGCCGAGTTCGACAATTATCGTAAACGCACTTTAAAGGAGAAGGCCGAACTGATCCTGAATGGTGGCGAAAAGAGTCTTGGCAGTATTCTTCCGGTAGTGGACGATTTCGAACGTGCCATCAAGACGATGGAAACGGCAACGGATGTCAATGCCGTAAAAGAAGGGGTGGAACTGATTTACAATAAATTTATGGCTGTTCTGGCTCAAAATGGTGTGAAAGTCATCGAGACGAAAGACCAACCGCTGGATACTGATTTCCATGAAGCCATCGCGGTAATCCCCGCACCGTCGGAAGCACAGAAAGGTAAGATTCTGGATTGTGTGCAGACGGGGTATACACTGAACGACAAAGTGTTGCGCCACGCCAAAGTGGTAGTAGGGGAATAAGGATTCGCAACCCATAAAACTCATAATTTTTAAAGAAGCATGGCAGAAAAAAGAGACTATTACGAAATATTGGAGGTGACGAAGACAGCCACAGTAGAAGAAATAAAGAAAGCATACCGTAAGAAAGCAATTCAGTATCACCCCGACAAGAATCCGGGCGACAAGGAGGCTGAAGAGAAATTTAAGGAGGCGGCCGAGGCATACGACGTGTTGAGCAATCCGGAGAAGCGTTCGCGTTACGATCAGTTCGGTCATGCGGGAGTGAGCGGTGCGGCAGGCAATGGCGGTCCGTTCGGTGGTTTCGGTGGCGAGGGGATGTCGATGGATGACATTTTCTCTATGTTTGGCGACATCTTCGGTGGCCGCGGCGGCGGTTTCGGGGGAGGCTTCGGAGGGTTTAGCGGATTTGGCGGTGGCGGTTCACAGCAACGCCGGTATCGCGGCAGTGACCTTCGTGTGAAAGTGAAGCTGACGTTGAAGGAGATCTCTACCGGAGTAGAAAAGAAATTTAAACTCAAAAAATATGTGCCGTGTGACCAGTGTCATGGCACGGGTGCCGAAGGTGACGGCGGTTCGGAGACTTGTCCTACTTGTAAGGGTAGCGGCTCCGTGATCCGTAACCAGCAGACTATTCTGGGCACTATGCAGACTCGCGTCACTTGTTCTACTTGTGGCGGTGAGGGTAAGATTATCAAGAACAAATGTAAGAAGTGTGGTGGCGACGGAATCATTTACGGTGAAGAAGTGGTGTCGGTGAAAATCCCTGCCGGAGTGGCAGAGGGTATGCAGCTTTCTATGGGTGGCAAAGGAAATGCCGGCAAACACAATGGTGTGGCAGGCGACTTGCTGATTCTCGTAGAGGAAGAACCGCATCAGGACTTGATTCGCGACGAGAATGATTTGATTTATAATCTGTTGCTTAGTTTCCCGACTGCTGCTCTGGGCGGAGCTGTGGAAATTCCGACTATCGACGGCAAAGTGAAAGTAAAGATTGATTCGGGTACTCAACCGGGTAAGGTGCTTCGTTTGCGCGGCAAGGGATTGCCGAATGTGAACGGGTACGGAACGGGGGATTTACTCGTCAACATCAGTATCTATGTGCCGGAAGCGCTCAATAAAGAGGAAAAGAGCACGCTCGAAAAGATGGAGGCTTCGGACAACTTCAAACCTAACACGTCGGTGAAGGAGAAGATTTTCAAGAAGTTCAAGAGTTTCTTCGATTAATTTTTTGCTATAATATATAAGGTATAAGTGAGCTGCAATCTTTTTTGTGGCTCACTTCTGTTTTTAGGGCTTGTCCTTTTAAAAAAAAAGACATATATTTGTGTAGCAAACAAATGGACGTAAAGCGACATAAAATAAAGACTAACACTTTAAAATTCATATTATGAGAAACGAATTTATCATGTCCACGACTAACACAATAGAGGGTTGTCCTATAAAAAAATATATAGATACCATCTGTTCCAATATCGTGATAGGTACCAATATATTCTCCGATTTTGCTGCATCATTCACTGACTTTTTTGGTGGACGTTCTGACTCGTATAGAAGAAAATTGGAAATTATATACGGCGAAGCATCAAAGGCATTGAAACAAAAAGCATTAAACTTGGGTGCAAATGCGATTGTTGGTTTCAGAGTCGATTTTGATGAAATTTCCGGTAAGGATAAATCAATGTTTATGGTTTCTGTTTCCGGAACGGCCTGTATCATTGAAATGAATAATAAAGAATTATCTGAAGAGGAGATCATTCGTACATCCATCAGTCAATCTGATTTGCAAAAGGAAATAGACAGGCGGTATATTATTTCTCAAATAAAAGATGCGGTACCTTTGACTTCCGAATGGGTAGAGTTTTTACTGGAATATCCGCAAACAGAGATAATAGAAAGTCTTATAAAAAGATATATCTCCATAGATCTCGATTATTATGCGGAAGAGGCGGCTAACATCAAACAGGTTTTATCTGCCACTCCTCCTGATTTCGTCATTCCCGTTATCTATCAGCATATTGAACACAAAAAGATAAGAATTCTAATAAAGGAGTGCTGTCTTTTTGATGGTGAGTCTATATATGAAACAATAGTGAAAGGAAAAATCCACGAAGGGGTGAGATTGTTGTCAGCAACAAAGAATTCTTATGATGCCAAGGATTTAAAATGGATGAAAACAATATTAGAGTGTTTAAACAGCCTGCCGGATACGGGAAAAATAGAAGTTGTAAAAGGCGGTGTGTTTACAAGAGATAATGGCGAGAAGTATATATGCGAAAATGGACATAAAAATCCTGTTGATTCGTCCTTTTGCGAGAAATGTGGAGTTAATATGAAAGGAATGACCGAAGGAGAGGTGAAGCATATTGATTCTTTAAAGGAAAGATATAGTATTATTGAACAATATATCCAATAAGTCGGGGCTCTAACTAAAATATATAAATCAAGTATGGCAGAACCTTTTAAGAATATGTACAACAAGCAATTTTTCGACCTATTTACGAAAGATTTAAAACTTGTTATCGATGATTTTGATGCTCACGGGTTTGTTTCTCAAGTTATGGATGATGAATGGGAAGGCAGGGAACTTAAACAGCGCTGCATACATATCACTACCATTCTGAAAAAGTTTTTGCCGGCAGATTACAAAGAGGCAATCGCTAAGATTCTTGAGTTGTTGGATCATGTAAAAAGTACGCGGCCTGATTTTTCGGTAATAGATGATACGAAGTTTGGATTGATGCTGGAGTATGGGGCGATTCTGGATAATTATGTCGAGCAATATGGGTTGGATGATTATGAAACGTCTGTCAAGGCGATAGAGAAAATCACACAGTTCACAAGTTGCGAATTTGTGACTCATCCTTTTATAATAAAATATCCAGATAAAATGATGAAGCAGATGTTGGTTTGGTCGAAACATGAGCATTGGGGAGTAAGGCGGCTTTCGTCAGAAGGTTGCCGTCCGCGTTTGCCTTGGGCGATGGCTTTGCCGAATCTGAAGAAAGACCCGACACCTATTATTCCTATTTTAGAGAATCTTAAAAATGATCCGGCAAGATTTGTACGGTTGAGCGTTGCCAATAATTTGAATGATATTGCGAAAGATAATCCGGAAATTGTCATTGATTTGGCAAAGAAATGGAAGGGGGAATCGAAAGAGGTAGACTGGATTATTAAACACGGTTGCCGGACGCTCTTAAAACAAGGGATTCCAGAGGTGATGGAGTTGTTTGGCTTTGATTCTATCAGAAATAATATTAGTGTGGAGGATTTTCAGATTTCAAGTCCTAAGGTTAAAGTCGGGGATTCGTTGGAGTTTGGTTTTAACTTGTTGAATCATAGCAATAAGACAATCAAAATACGGCTTGAATATGGTATTTATTACCAAAAAGCAAATGGAACGCTGACGAAGAAAGTTCATAAAATCAGCGAAAAAGAATATGCCGGGAATTCTACCACACGAATAACGCGAAAGCACTCTTTCCGTGTGGTTACAACGAGAAAATTCCATCTCGGGCTTCATCAAATTGCTATAATAATCAATGGGAGTGAATTTGAAAAATATGATTTCGATTTGATTGGGTAATTCGATTTAATTGAGTTATTCGACTGGATCGAGTAATAACCACACTACATATAATATGGATTTCTGCATTAGCTATTATCTCTACAAGTGCTGCAACAAATAATATAAATCCTCGATTCTCCGGATGAAAATCGAGGATTTTTTATTTTGATTACTACTATCTTCTTCCTAATACCCCGGATTCTGTTTCAACCTCTCATTCATCACCCGTATTTTCTCCGGTATAGGGAATACAGTTGTATATCCACTTGCCTCATCCGGTAGTTGCGGACGGCTGCTGTAAGCTCTTGTAAACTTCCCGAAGCGGACTAAGTCCTGTCGTCTCCATCCTTCCCAAGCCAGTTCCAGCTGACGTTCGGCAAGGATATTCTCTAAAGTGGCAGTGCGGGGAGAAGCGTTGACACGGCTACGAACTTCATTGAGTTCTTCATCTCCGTTTGCTCCGTTCCGGACTTTCGCTTCACTCTTCATCAACAAAGCGTCTGCATAGCGGAACAATACAATGTCATTCTCCATCAACTTACCGTCTTTTGTGGCAGTCGGGTCGACTTCATACTTTTTCATGCGGGCTCCTGCGGTTTGTTCGTATGGGGTATCTGTTATATCCAGAGATACTTTCCAGGGCAGATATTCCAGTACCGTTCCATTATCCAGTTTGATTATGTTTCCTTTCAGGTCGTGGACAATTCCTGCAAAATAGCAAATATCAAAACGGGGATCTTGTTCCGCGGTTTCATAACCGAAAGCTTCGAGGGCTTCAATGGTGGCGCTGGGACCGTTCTCACCGCTTAGTCCGTAAGCCTTGGCGTGATTATAGTGGCGGGAACGGAAGAGATATTGCATCTGGTTGGTGTACAGAGTTTTGTTCATCGGGATAGTGAAGACATTCTCTACGGACGGTTCGTTGAATATAGAGAAATTCGTTTCGTATTCCGGTTCCAGTTTGTAGCCCATAGTCTTGAGTTGGTCACAATAGTAGATAACTGTTTCCCAGGCATTTAGTTCGCTGCCGTTCACTGTGAACTTTATATTTTTTCCATCCGGGCGTTGTCCGTCCGTCCAATCATTGTCTGTATAAACTTCGGAGTTCAAAGCCAGTTTGGCCAGTAGGAAAGTTACCACGGGGCGAGTGATACGGCCATAGTAAGGGCCGGACTGGTTGCTATGTGCATCGCTCAACAAAGGAGCCGCCTCTTGCAATTCCTTGACAACAAAGTCAAAGACCGTTTTTCGTTCACTTTGCACTACATCTTTCATTGCTACGGAAGAGGATTGAACTAGCGGGATGCGTCCGAACAAATCCATCAGGTAATAATAATACATAGCCCGCATGGCACGTACTTCGGCACGGTATGCCGGCAGTTCCGTAGCGGAATGAGTTTCGGCGAATTTGTCTATCCGTTCCAGTGATTTGTTACTTAACATGACGACTTTATAGAGATATTCCCATGTAGCCTGAATGGCATCATTCTCTATTCCCCAATCGTGCAGGTAAAGTCCTTGCCAAAAACCACCGTCATACCAGTCACCTCCACGGGTGGGGATAATGGCTTCGTCGGAGGTAAAGGTGTTCAGGTCGTAGACTCCCCTACCCGTTCCCTGCAATCCCTGACTATCACTATAACCGCCTACGTATGTATAAAGCGAAGCTACTGCATTGAGATATACTTCCGAGATTGTATTGTAAACGTCATCTTCGGGTAACTTATCTTTCGGATTTTCCTCCAAAAACTTACTACATGAGAATAAACCCAGGCACGTTATAAGAAGGAATACCAGCACTCCCGAAGGACGTAAGATCTTCTTTGAAAACAGTTCCGCTATCCTTGAAAGCAGTTCTTCTTTCTGCAAAAAAAGACTTTTATTTTTCATATATTGTTTCATCATCTCCTCCTCCATTAAAAGTTAATACTCAATCCCAGTGTGTACGTCCGCGCCAACGGATATCCCCGTTTATCATCCACGCCTAAAGTGGAGTTCACTGTTGAACTGTTAATCATGGGTGAAAGTCCCGAATAACCGGAAATGGTTGCCAGGTTGTTGACTGTAAATGCCAGACGCAGGGAGCGGACATATTTCTTCAGTTTCTGCACTTTCTCAATCGGCACATTCCAACCCAGCGTCACATAGTCGAAGTTGACATAATCTCCCTTTTCCAACCAATAGTCGGTGGCGGTTTGATCCTTGATGTTCTGTTTCGGGGCTTTCTTCATTACGTTATAGTCGGGAAATATATTCATGTTCATATAGGTCAGGGAGGTTCCGTTGTAAATTTTATGTCCGAAAGCTCCGTTAACCTGCAAAGACAGGTCGAAACGCTTGTAGCGGAAACTGATGTTGGAGCCAAGAATCGTTTTAGGTACGGCTTGTCCTGCCACGTAGCGGTCTTCACCATCTTCAAGGCTGACACCTCCGCCATTCAGATCGGCGATGCCATAGGTGTATCCGCCGTTTCCGTCGGATTCCAGTCCCGTACTGTGGGGAAGATAGAACACGCCCAACGGTTGACCCACCATCTGATATACGATGTGGTTGTATCCTCCATGAAAGCCGGCTCCGTCGAGGCCAGCAAGACTTTTATATTCGGGAGCAGAAAGCATTTCGCCGTTGTACATACCGCTTAATGAGAGCAGTTTGTTGCGCTGGAAAGTGATATTGGCATTGATATTCAGTTCCATATCCTTGGTCTTCAAGGGGGTGATGCCGATGGCGATTTCCGTACCCCAGTTGCGCATGGAACCGATGTTGGCAAGCAAGGTGTTATAGGTGAAAGGCGGTACGCTTACGTTGTAAAGGTAAAGCATGTCTGTGGTTCGGGAGTTGTAATAGTTGGCGGAAAGCAGCAGGCGGTTGCCGAAAAGAGCTACGTCGATACCGGTATTAAAGGTATGTTTCACTTCCCATTTCAGGTCGGGATTCGTGTTCCGTAAGTCTCCTAAAGATACGACGGCGGAGTTTCCGACGGGGACTACACCGTTCGGCTTTACAAGGTTCAATGTAGTGTATGAGTCAATCCCACTCTGATTACCTGCCAGACCGTAGCCAATACGGAATTTCAGATTATCCACCATCGGCAACTGCTTCATAAATTCTTCTTCACTAATCACCCATGCGGCAGATGCGGAGGGGAAGAATCCCCATTTGTGGTTCGCCCCGAATTTGGAGGAAGCATCTGTACGGGCGTTCAGCGTCAGTACGTAGCGGTCGGCGTATGTATAGTTGAAACGTCCCATGAAGGATGCCAGACGGGGTTGGTCGTAGTAAGAATTAGTGCCTTCCCACAAACGGAGTGCGCCTGCCTGAAGATTATTATACCCGAATTTGTCGGTGCTGAAATTGCTTACTGTTGTATAATATCCCGTGTAGGTTTCTTTTTGAAGTTCGGCAAGTGCCAACACGTCAAAGAAATGTTTTTTCCAGTTTTTCTTATAGGTCAGCATCATGTTGCCCAGCAAGGATTCTCGCTTTTTGGTTCCTTTGTAAGCCTGGCCGTTCGCCCAGACGGAGGTGGGGAGGTATTGCGAATTTTCCACGATATTATAGGTATAGGCACCGAAGAGGTTAAGTTTCAGCCCTTCCAGTAGATTGAAAGTCAGACGGGCATGCGTGCTGATGTGCGAAGTGGCATCATCGTCCTGCACTTCCATCCATGCCAATGGATTGGTGATTTGACTGGCGGTCGTTATTCCATCCCAAGAATTGGTGACGGGGTCTTTATGGTTGGGATAGGTGGGGTTGAATGTGGCTGCCGAATAGAACGTTTTCTGATAATCCACCAGATTATGATTCTTCTGAATGGAACCGAACATTCCCAGCTCGCAGTTCAGGAAGCCGTCGAACATTTTCTGATTCATGTTCATATTCGAAGTGAAGTTTTTCATGTCTTCATTCAGAATCACTCCCTGACGATCCATGAAACCAAGAGAAACGCGATAGCTGGACTCACTGGAACCGCCATAAAAGGCGATGTGATGGTTTTGTTGTAGTCCTGTCTGTTCAATCTCTTTCTGAAAATCGGTGTTATTTCCTTTATCCAGAATGGAAATCCCGCGTTCCGAGGCGACACGGCGGTACTCATCGCCGGACAGCATTTTCAGATTCTTGTAGACGGTGGAAATTCCGAAGCTACCGTTGTAGGCTACCTGTGTTCTGCCGCTCATTCCTTTTTTAGTGGTGACCTCGATCACACCGGAAGCTCCTCGTGAACCGTATTGTGCGGTTTCGGAAGCGTCTTTCAGAATGGTGAAGCTCTCAATATCCGTAGGGTAAATGGAGGTGAGCATACTCAAGTCACCAAATACTCCGTCGACGATTATCAAAGGGTCATTGCCACTGGTCAGTGAGGTAGTTCCCCGCAGGCGTACTGCATCCAAGGCTGCCGGACCATTTGACCCGCGTTGGATAGTCAAGCCCGGCACACGTCCGCGGATTGCTTCCAAAGGGTTCGTTATCTGGTCTTTATTCATCTGTGTCTCCGTAATCTTCTCTACGGAACCGGAGAGGGTTTTCAAACTTCCGGTGGCATATCCAACAGTTATCAATGAGTCTATGGGCGTGACGGGAATCTTCTGCGCCAAGGTGCTCTCGCACGGGATTACCAGAAGAAGAAGGGTGTAGAAAATGAGTCTAGCGTGTTGTACCATATTCTTAGTTTTTAAGGTAATAATACAAATATAACAAAAAAAGAGAGAATCTGGTTGAATAGATTCCCTCTTTTATTCATAAATGATATTGACAATGTCTATTTCACGATTATCTCATCCGTAAATATCCACCCTCCGAATTCGCTTCCGGCCTGTGCCTGGTAACGTACGTATCTTCCTTTGGCTTCTCCCTGCCATGAAATATCCGTAAACCGGATAGGGGTTTCTTTGCTCACTTCAAAGTGTTGTTTTTGCAACTCCGTGAAGTTAATTCCATCATCGGAAATGGAAATAATCACTGTCTCCGGCAGGAATACTTCCGCGCCGACCACTTGCATAAAAGCGGCGGTGATGGAATGGATAGGGGTTTCTTTTTCCATATCAATCGTCACATCGAGACGGTTGTCCGAGATAAATCCTTGCCATGAACCATCACCGTAAGTCCAGTCACCACGTATGCCGTCTGTCAGGGCTGTGTTGCCTTGTGCGGGATAATGGGGGCTATAGGAGGAGTTATAGGTCACTTTTTTACCGAGCGCCAAATGGCTGACTGGTTGAAGAGATTCGGGACGGCTGCCGATTTCTTTGCTCAAATCGAAAGGATGGTATCCTTTTTTCTGTAAATCGGCCACTGCTGACAGTGCGCGGGTATGGAAATCGGGCCACGACTTACGTTCCGGAGCCGACCAGGCTACTTCCGCCAATGCCAGCATACGGGGATAAATCATATATTCCACGTGTTCGGGAGTGGGGATATATTCCACCCATAGGTTACCCTGCACACCATAGACTAACTTTGCCTGCTCCGCAGTTAAGGAAGCGGGGACAGGATCGTAGGCATATACTTTCTTCAATGGCAGGTAGCCACCGATAGCTTCCGGCTGGGAGTACGGGGCGTCCTGATAGCTGTCCAGATAACAGTATGCACCCGGTGTCATGATGGCATGATGGCCGGAGGTGACGGCAGCAATACCACCCTCTTCTCCACGCCACGACATAACGGTTGCATTGGGCGCGATACCTCCTTGCAGAATCTCGTCCCATCCCAAGAGACGGCGTCCGTGATTGTTGAGGAACTTTTCGATACGGTGTATCAGATAGCTTTGCAGCTCGTCTACATTGGCCAGATGCTCGTCTTTCATTCTCTTCTGACATTTCGGACAGGTCTTCCAAGCCGATTTGCCGGCCTCATCACCTCCTACATGAATGTATTCGGAAGGGAAAAGTTCCATGACTTCCGTCAGTACATTCTCCAGAAAGGTGAAAGTTTCTTCATTACCGACACAGAAATCGGAGTTCTTGTAAGGTTCTCCCGAACAGGATAGCTGCGGGTAGGCAGCCAGCACTTCTTCCGAATGGGAAGGCATTTCAATCTCCGGAATCACCGTGATGTAATGCTGACGGGCATATTCCAGTATTTCACGAATATCGTCCTGGGTGTAATAGCCGCCGGAAGCTCCGGGTTCATCGTAACGGAGGTATTTACGTCCGCCGTTCCACCATTTCTTCCAGGTGGGGTCTGTACGCCAGGCTGCAAAATCGGTCAGTAAAGGGTATTTCTTGATTTCAAGCCGCCAGCCTGCCGCATCGGTCAGGTGCAGGTGCAAACGGTTGATTTTGTAATATGCCAATGCGTCTATCTGCTTCTTTATAAACTCTTTGGTAGAGAAATGACGGGATACGTCCAGCATCAGTCCGCGATAAGCAAAACGAGGGGTGTCTTCTATCTCGACAGAGGGTACGGAATAGCTGCCTGTGCTTGCCGGTTGCATCAGCTGTAACAGGGTTTGCATTCCATAGAATAATCCGGCTCCCGAAGTTGCCCGGATCTCGATTCGTTGAGAGGTGACGGAGAGTGTATAGCTTTCCGGTGATGGCAATTGGGGGGTCTTGGGGGTTATCAATAAGAAAAGCATCTGTTTCCTGTCTTTCATTCTCGCTTCTTTCAGCTGAACAGGTAATGCTTTCAGGTAATTCTCCCAGAGTTCCGCTTCTCCACCTTGCAGGTTTGTATAAAGTTTAGTCTTTTCTGACAGTAAAAAAGAGCCCGTCCCCTGCTCCATTTTTAATGGGACAGGTATGACGGACTGTGCCAGAATGGGATGTGCATGGAAGCACATCCCCAATATCCATAAGAAAAGACAAACTTTAGGGTATTCTTTTCTTATATTCATTAATCAATTTTGATTTCGTCTACAAATAAAAATGCCTTTTTACCTTTTCCTCCATGCCATGCCGGAAGTGATTTCTCCGGTGAAGCAATGACTCTCACGTATTGGGTGGTCACAGGAGCAAAGGTTAGTTTGTGCTCAACGATTCCGTCTTTGTCTGTCTCTTTCATCTCCGGATATTCTTCGGAAGCAATCTTTTTGAAGGTCTTGCCATCATCTGAAGTTTCTACGGACAGGTTTCTGGCATCAAATACCCAGTCCCCTTTTGCTACATTGGTAGAGATTGCCACGCTTGAGATTTCAGTAGGTTGCTGGAGGTCGATAGTCATATCCATGTCGTTTCCGTTGAAAGCGATCCAACGGCCTGACTTATAGCTGCTATTTCCTTTCAGACCATCTATCAAAGTGGAAGCTCCTTTGAACAGGTATTGTTCATTGATAGGCTGATTAGCTACAATCGGCTTCATGCTGGATTTGCTGAAATCAATCTTCTCTGTCACTATCTTGCTTTCGCCGTTGGGACGAATGGCTTTGGCGGACAGGGTTACATTTTCCTTGATTTTCAATACTCCTTCATAAACGGAGGAAGCGGCAGTAGGTTCTGTGCCGTCTAATGTATAGTAAACAGGGGCACCGTCGATGGTAGACAGGGTAACGTCCATTGTTCCTTCTGCCGGATTCGGGTCAAACTCGGCTTGTACGTCAAATACGTGTTTAGCGTAATTGTATCCTTCTGCATCGTACCACTTAATCAGTTGTGGAAGACGGGACAGGAAGTCGGCATAGTTTTTCTTTTCGGGGCTGGACCACTGAATTTCACACAAAGCAGCCCAACGAGGCAATACCATGTACTGTGCATGCGGGAAGGTAGCGATGTATTCTGTCCAGAGGTTGGCTTGCACTCCCTTGATGTATTTCTGTTCTTCCGGAGTAAGAGAAGCCGGCATCGGCTCGTAGCTATACACTCTTTCCATCGGCAGATAACCACCGATACCGAACGGTTCGTTTTCGATGTCTTTAGCTTGGTAGTAGTCGAAATACAGATAGGTGTTCGGTGTCATGATGACATCGTGTTTCTGCTTCGCAGCTTCGATACCACCTTTCTCACCACGCCATGACATCACGGTAGCATTCGGAGCAAGTCCGCCTTCGAGGATTTCATCCCAACCGATGATTTGACGTCCGTGGTCGTTCAGGAATTTCTCAATATGGTTGATGACAAAGCTCTGCAAACGTTCTTCTTTGCTGTGGCTCTGATCTGACTTCAATCCCAATGCTTTGATACGTGCCTGGCACTTCGGACATTTTTCCCATCTTACTTTCGGGCATTCGTCGCCCCCTACATGAATATATTGTGATGGGAAGATTTCAATCAATTCACCATAAACATCTTCCAAGAATTTCAATACTTGGTCGTTTCCGGCGCAAAGCACATCCTCGGATACACCCCATTGTCTCCATACTTCGTATGGACCACCGGTACAACCCAGTTCAGGGTAAGCGGCAAGGGCAGCTTGCATGTGTCCCGGAAGGTCGATTTCGGGAACAACGGTGATGTAGCGTTCGGCTGCATAATCTACAATTTCTTTGGCTTGTTCCTGGGTGTAGAATCCACCGTAAGGTTTGCCGTCGTATTCGCCGGAGTTACGTCCGATGACTGTTTCTGTTCTGTTAGCACCGATTTCAGTCAGTTTCGGGTATTTTTTGATTTCCAGACGCCAACCTTGATCGTCGGTGATATGCCAGTGGAGGCGGTTCATGTTATGTAAAGCCTGCATGTCGATGTAGGTCTTTATTTCATCCACGGTAAAGAAATGACGGCTGGTATCGAAATGCGCGCCACGATAGCCAAAGCGGGGAGCGTCATTGATTTCTACGGCTGGCATGGCAATATCCGCACCGACAGCCACAGGCAATGATTTGCGCAGGGACTGGATGCCATAGAATACGCCGGCTTCCGTAGGACCAGTAATCGTGATTCCGTCACCGGTAACTTTCATCTGGTAGGATTCCGGATTTTCGTTCTCCGTGCCTAATGCCAGTACGATTGCGTTTTTACCTTCTGTTCCGGCTTCAATGGCGAAATCTTTTCCGGTAGCCGTTTTCAGATAGTCTGCCAGGAATTTTGCGTTGCGTTGCATCTTCTCGTTTCCTTCCGGATAGAGAATTTTCACACTGCTCTTGAGGATGAAGGGACTTCCTTGAGCGGTTACAATTTCTTGTGGCATGGGGATGATCTGGTAGTTGGCTTCCTGTTGCACCGATTGGCAAGAGGCAAAAAGTCCTGCTAGTGCCAGACATCCGGTTAATTTAAAGAGTTGCTTCATAAACTAAAAAATTAAGTGTTAAGTTATTAATAGATTAATTATAAGTTTCACGAATATGTTTGATTGTCAAAGGCAGCTCCTCTCCTTTCTTTATTTGGGGAGAAGTGATGACGACCGTTTTACGTTCTCCGGGAAGAAGGTCGAAAAAGTTGTCGCTGAAACGGGCTCCCTGCAAAGGAATTTCAATAAAGACATCTTTTGCAAGAGCGGGAGAAAACAATGTCAGTTCACACATGCCGTCTTTCTGTTTCATCTTGCAGGAAACGGTTGTTTCAGGCAGAAGCAGGTCTTTTGTTTTTCTAAAGAAGTATACGGTTTCGGCAAGGGTGTTTCCTGCCTTGTCTTTTAGCGTCAGTTGCATGAAACAGCGTTGCTGTTCTTCCGGTGATAGCCAGGTGTCGGGTTTTATACGGTACACGCATTGGGAAGTGTTAGCCGGAACTGTCAATGTGTTGAGTTGTATAGGCTTGCCTTGTTTCTTTCCGTCAAAGTCTGTTACTTTCATTTCCAACATCAGGTGGTCTTTGGTGTCCGGACAGTCGGAAATCAGGTAGATATTGAGGCTGTCGTTCTGCCGGATAGGATTGATGAGGATTGGAGCAAAGACTCGTTTGGCTTGGTAATGCAGGGCTTTCCAGTTACCGTAATAGTCGATGCTCGACCAGGATACTACCGGCCAGCTGTCATTCAGTTGCCAATACAGGGTACCCATACAGTAAGGACGGTTCCGGCGGTGTGCTTCCAGTCCGTGACGCATTCCTTGTCCTTGCAGTACTAGTCCGACATAGACAAAGTCTTCAAATTTTTCGGGGATGATATAGTCGCGCTCCATGTAGGTACGAATCAGGGCGTTGCCGATGCTGCTTTTCTGATGAGCATTCATCACTTCCGATTCTATCTGATAATCTTCCGGAGCGGCGAAAGTGGAGATGGTCTTCATTTCCGGGAAGGACTGAAAACCGAATTCGCTCATGAAACGGGGCAGGTCTGTATCGAGTGACTCGAATGTTTTTTGACCATACCAGACTCCCCAGTTATGGCTGTCTCCTATCCCCCAGGATTCAGGACGCCCCCAGTTGGCAAAATACGGGGAGCTGTGTATGTAGAAACGGTCGGCATCCAGTTCCTTAACCTTGGCTGGAAGGAGCTGATGGAACAGTTTGTCGTAGCCTCGAAACATTTCCTGATAGATTTCGGGCGGGAAGTTCTTGTCGAATCCCCAATATTTTAAGGCTTCCAGTATTTCGTTATTGCCGCACCACATCGCCAGGGAAGCATGATTGCGAAGGCGACGGATGTTATAGCAGGCTTCCGCCTCTACCCTTTTCAGAAAGGTGGGGTCGGACGGATAGGGAGTGCAGGCAAACATGAAGTCTTGCCACACCAGTATTCCGTTTTCATCTGCCAGGTCATAGAAACGGTCATCTTCGTACGTTCCACCTCCCCATACACGAATGACATTCATGTTCGCTTCGCGGATGTCGCGGAATAAGGTTTGGTAGCGTTCGGTAGTGACGTTAGTCAAGAGTGCATCCTGGGGGATGTAATTGGCTCCTTTGGCAAACATAGGTACACCATTTACTTCAAAATAGAAGGATTCTCCGTCTTTATCTTTTTCATTAACGAGGCGAACAGTACGCAGTCCTATCCGGTGCGATTGCTCGGCTACGACTTTATCTTCTACTATGATTTGAGCGGAGAAATCATACAGGGCGGGCTTTCCCCATCCATTCGGCATCCAACGTACGGGGGATGCCACTTCGGAAGGTATGGAAACATGATTGATTCCGGGCTGTAAGGTGATTGCCTGGCTGATGCTTTTTTCTGCACTTCTTTCGAATGAGGTATTGATTCTCACCTCTGCCTGAAGTGGCCGGGAGAGTATGTTGTTTATTTCTAATTCATTAGACAGATTTGCGAGCTGGTCGGTCAGTGCGAGTTGCTTTACGTGATAGTCACTGATAGAAGCTGCGTCATAAAAACGGATGGTCACCGGACGCCAGATGCCGCTGGTCACCATGCGGATTCCCCAGTCCCAGCCATAACTGTAAGGGGCTTTACGGGAGAATATGCTTAAATGTTTGTCGTGATGGTCGTTGTCTGCCGGATAGTTGAATCCGTTCGAGTTATATTGAGGCAGTGTCTGCCGGATGGGGGAATGAAAATAGATGTGAAGAAGGTTTTCTCCGATACGGAGTTGGGACTTGACAGGTATGGTATAACCGACAAACATGTTATCGGCTTTCAGCAACAATGCTCCATTGAGGTATACATCGGCGTATGTGTCAAGACCTTCAAAAACCAATTGGGCGTCATCCCGTTTCAGTTGTTCGGGGGTAACTGTAAAAGCAGTCCGGTATTCCCAGTCTTCATTTTCCACCCACTGAATCTTTTGTTCATTGATGCCATAAAAAGGATCGGGAAGTTGTTTATGGTTGATAAGATCCTGATGAACGGTGCCCGGAACCTGTGCCGGTCGCCACAGCTCCGTCCCTACCTGGGAAAACTCCCAGCCTGTATTTAGAACGACAACTTCGGAATTGTCATTGCTCTGTGCATATGCCATACTGCAACAGCATAGTAGTTCACATGCTATTTGAGCCTTTTTTCCGATCAAATTAATCATCATAGTGGGGCATTAGATATTAACGGATTCAAAGATATTATTTTTTCAGCAAATTTCACTGATAATTTAACAAAATATGTTGTTTTTGCACGCCACGATAAATATACGGTTTTATTCTTTTATCATATCGGATAGTTTAACCGCTATTATATCTATCATTTCATTCCTAACAAATCTGTTAATTTCACCGCCTGAAAAGTCATGTGTGCCACACTGCTCTCATATAGAATACCGATTGTCTCTTTATCAATCATCGTCAGGCAACTATATCCCCATCCTTCTGCTTCGTCGAGCATGATTTGATGTTCGGGCAACCAGGTAAGTCCTTTATCCAGACTTGTTTTTATTGTTATATGATTGCGCCCTTTAGTCGTATCCGGATTTGAAAACAACAGGAGGTCTTTATTCAAAACGTTGTCCTTGGCATCGACATGAATCAGACTGGCCATACATACCGGTTCCTGAAGTGCCTTACGTGAAGACGGGTGTTCTGTCCAGGTTTTTCCCAAATCTTTCGTTATGGCAATAGCCCGGCTTCCTCCTCTATTGTCACGCATATTCAGCATCAATACTCCCGGTTCTATTTCCGCAACTTGTGCTTCCGTTGTATTTGTTCGTGCCATATTGTGCATTTTCCACGTTTTCCCCCGGTCTTTACTATACATGATTCCTGCATTCGGAACACGGGTAGAGTCTATAAACTGCGTTGGAAATACTAATGTGCCGTCGCTCATCGTTATTCCACGTCCGGGTCCTTGAAGGAGAAAATACCAGGACGGATCTTTTACCTGCTCTGTTATATTGATCGGTTTCGACCATGTTTTACCATCGTCTGTACTCTTTGCCAATACCAGCTGTGCGGTATGGTTTATATCCATTCCCGAATGGGAGCTCCACCAGGCACGTTGATTACCCATACCATGTGTCCATGCGGCAACCACCCAGACGGTATTCGTTTGAGTATCTACCAAAATAGAGGGATCTCCTACCCCATTCTGTGCTTTAGGCAAACCGCCATACTCACCAAATGAAAGCGGAAGACGCATTTTCTCCCAGCTCTTCCCTCCGTCAGTGCTACGACTCAAACCCACATCTACATATTCCTGTAAATCGACACTACTATTATATCGGACATCGTACACTCCCAATAATGTTCCTTTATTGGTTGTCACTAATCCGGGAATACGGAAGGAAGCAGAACCGTCATTACCAGCATGACGAACTCCGACTGCCATCCGGTGAGTAATATCTTTCGGGGAAATAAATTTACAATAGAGTTCTTTCCCATCCACTTTTACAGCATGTAAATCAGAGACTATTTTAGTATGCAAAGAGGCATCTGTTTTCATCTGCAAACTGATCCAAAAAAAGTTGACACCTGGAAATAAATTGTAATTACCTCTTAATACAACTTTTTCCGATGGTCCGACCTCTGCACATTTTATGGAATAGGAAGGATTAGCCGCCAATGTCGCACCCGGTCGATGGCTGGATATGTACTCTACAGGGGCAAAGCGATTTTTGTTTTGATCTTGTAAGGCCTCTGTTCCTCCATAATAGAGTTTGATTGCCTGGACATCCGCTAAGTTGGTACTTTTACTGAAATCTAAAACAACTTCATCGAGCATCTTGCTTTCCTTTGCATCCAACCGGATATAGAACAGAACATTGTCCTGCCGCTCTATCAAAACCGGGATTTGTGTTTCATGGATAAACACTGTGTCTGAAGCTTTTACGTCAAAAGAATAGCCTAATAAGACAAGGAAAAGTAAATAAAAAATTCTTCTCATAATGGGGGTATTAGTTAGTTTAACGCGATAAAGATAAAACTTTTCTACCATAATACAGCTATGCAAACAGTTAACTTTCATTTTACCAAGTTCTGGTAGGACTAGTCAATACTTTGACCACCGTTCTGGCTCTTGTCATCATTGATAAGGTAGGCCGCAAGAAACTTGTTTATTACGGAGTTTCGGGAATGGTTGTTTCTCTGATTCTCATCGGCCTGTACTTCCTCTTCGGAGATTCCCTGGGAGTATCCAGCCTCTTCCTGCTTATTTTCTTCCTGTTCTATGTATTCTGCTGTGCCGTATCCATCTGTGCCGTGGTGTTTGTACTCCTCTCGGAGATGTATCCCACCAAGGTTCGCGGACTGGCCATGTCGATAGCAGGATTCGCTCTGTGGATCGGAACGTACCTGATCGGACAGTTAACCCCCTGGATGCTCCAGAACCTTACCCCCGCCGGAACATTCTTCCTGTTCGCCGTTATGTGCGTACCGTATATGCTAATTGTCTGGAAACTCGTGCCGGAGACCACCGGGAAGTCGCTGGAGGAGATTGAAAGATACTGGACCCGTTCGGAATAAATATAAAACAGACCTTAATAACAATAAACTAACATTTTATAAATATGGATAGTAAGAATAACATTGGTCATTCAGCGGACATCTCTTTCACTGCTGAATTGTCCATACCAATCTATAATGGAAATAATAGTATGGATTTCGAGAAACTGGCAAGTCTGTACAAGAATGAACTTCTGGACAGTGTCCTCCCTTTCTGGCTTGAACACTCCCAAGACCACGAGTATGGTGGTTATTTCACCTGTCTGGACCGTGAAGGAAAAGTGTTCGATACGGATAAGTTCATCTGGCTGCAATGTCGTGAGGTGTGGATGTTCTCCATGCTTTACAATAAAGTGGAAAAACGCAAGGAATGGCTGGATTGTGCCGTTCAAGGTGGTGAATTTCTAAAAAAATACGGACATGATGGTAACTATAACTGGTATTTTTCCCTTGATCGTTCGGGTAGACCATTGGTAGAACCGTATAATATATTCTCGTATACATTCGCCACCATGGCTTTCGGACAGTTGAGCCTTGCAACCGGTAATCAGGAATATGCGAACATTGCCAAGAAAACTTTCGATATAATCCTTTCCAAAGTGGATAATCCGAAAGGGAGATGGAATAAGCTTCATCCGGGTACCCGTAATCTGAAGAACTTTGCCTTGCCAATGATCCTCTGTAACCTGGCACTGGAGATAGAGCATTTATTGGATGAAACGTATCTGCGGGAAACAATGGATACTTGTATCCATGAAGTGATGGAAGTTTTCTATCGTCCTGAACTCGGAGGTATCATTGTTGAAAACGTGGACATAGACGGTAATCTGGTCGATTGTTTTGAAGGTCGTCAGGTGACTCCGGGGCATGCCATTGAAGCGATGTGGTTTATCATGGATCTGGGCAAGCGTCTGAATCGTCCGGAATTGATAGAGAAAGCCAAAGAGACTACTCTCACGATGCTTAATTATGGTTGGGACAAGCAATATGGAGGTATCTACTATTTTATGGATCGTAACGGTTGTCCTCCCCAACAACTGGAATGGGACCAGAAACTCTGGTGGGTGCATATTGAGACGCTTATTTCCCTATTAAAAGGTTATCAACTGACCGGAGATAAACGATGTCTGGAATGGTTTGAAAAGGTACATGACTACACTTGGGAGCATTTCAAGGATAAAGAATATCCTGAATGGTATGGCTACTTGAACCGAAGAGGCGAAATATTGCTACCACTCAAAGGAGGAAAATGGAAAGGATGCTTCCATGTGCCAAGAGGACTGTATCAGTGCTGGAAAACATTAGAAGATTTGATGAATTATAAATAACTATCTTGTTTTATTAACATTAATATTTAATATGGAGAAACAAATCACATGGAGTATAAGGTTTATAGCCTTATTCATCTGTTCGCTTTCTTTCTTAAACGTTCATGCTCAAAAAAACACGAACGTGAAAGGGACAGTGTATGACTCAAACAATGAGCCGCTTGTCGGTGCTACTGTTAGTGTAAAAGGGAATTCGTCCAACGGTACTATTACCAATATTGACGGACAGTTTAGCCTAAATGTACAGGATTTAAAATCGACTTTAGTAGTTTCCTTTGTCGGGTATCAGACTCAAGAGGTTGCTTTACATGGTCGTTCAGAAATTACTATTAGACTTCAAGAAGATGCACAAGCATTGGATGAAGTTGTAGTGGTGGGGTATGGAACTCAAAAAAAGAAATTCTTAATAGGTTCCGTTTCTCAAGTAGGCTCTAAAGAGTTGATGATGGCTCCTCAAGCTAACCTTTCTAATATGATGACAGGTAAGTTACCGGGGGTAACGAGTGTTCAACGTTCCGGTCTTCCCGGAAACGACCAGACATCTATCAACATCCGTGGTTTAGGTACTTTTTTAGATTCTAGTCCTCTGATATTAGTGGATGGCGTTGAACGTATGTTGAATACTGTGAATCCTAATGATGTAGAAAACATATCTATTTTGAAAGATGCAGCTACAGCATCCGTTTATGGTTTGGCAGCGGCAAATGGAGTAATCCTGGTAACGACCAAGAAAGGTACTGAAGGTAAAGTAACTCTTTCGTATGACGGTTCTGTTACTTTCCAGAAAAATACAGCCATGCCTGAAATGCTAAATGGTCCTGACTATATTTATTGGTATAATAAGGCAAGTGAACTTGATGGTAACGGGCCATATTATGGAGCTGATATTCAGACGAAAGTGGCTAACAACTATGATCCAGAAGGTAAATATGGAAATACAAACTGGACAAAAGAAGTTTTTAAGGATTATGGCTTCACACATCAACATAATATTTCAGCTTCCGGTGGTAACAAGAATATCCGTTTCTTCACCAGTATAGGCATGTTGGATCAATCCGGTATCATCGAAAATGTGAATTATGATCGTTACAATGTCCGTTCTAACGTAGAAGGTAATATTACCAAAGATTTAACGTTCGAACTTAATATTTCTGGCTTTTATGAAGAAAAGAACTGGCCCGGAATTAGCACAAGCGCACAGGCTGAACAAAATCCCATTCAGCAGGCTGTTTATTCAGCCCCTATTATTCCTATCTATTATCAAGGAGAATATACAGCTTGGATTGGTCCTGGTAGTTCCACCACACAGAGTCCACTCGCTACTTTAAGGAATAGCGGATTTCAGAAAAAACAAAGACATGAGTTTGATGGTACAATGAAAATTAGTTATGCCTTTCCTTGGGTAAAAGGGTTGAAAGCTTCTCTCGGTTTAGTTTATGATACTAGTTATTCGGAAGATAACGGTTTCTTGGTAGGATACAATGTTAATGCTTATAGTGCAGATTCTAAATCATATAATTTAATGCGTGCCTCTTCTACAAGCGAGAAAGGTAATTACACTAAATCTGCATCTTCTTTCAGAAGATTTATGGTCCGCCCGAGTGTGGAGTATGCTAATACCTTTGGCAAGCATGCAGTTTCAGCCCTATTCTTATATGAACAGACACAACTGAAAGGCTCTACAATGACAGGAAAGATGGGTGGCTATAATTTTAATGATCCGGTTGATCTTTCATTAGGTACTGAATTTATATCCAATCCTACAGGTAGTCATAGCGATAAAGCTACTATTGGTTATGTAGGGCGTTTCAATTATATTTTCGATAAAAGATATCTTGCAGAATTTGCTTTTCGTGTAGATGGATCCTATAAATTCGCAAAAGATAAAAGATGGGGATTCTTCCCTTCTGTATCTTTAGGATGGGTAATCTCTGAAGAAAACTTCATAAAAAACAATTTCTCTTCTATCAACCTGTTAAAGTTGCGTGCTTCTGTCGGTGAATTGGGTAGTGATAATACAGATGCTTTTTTGCATAGAAGCATTTTTAAGGTAGAGAAGAATGCGTATATATTCGGAGGAGTTCCTTATGCAGGATTAGGTGCATCCAACTCTATTACTTCCAGCTTAACCTGGTCTACTACCCGCAGTTACAATATTGGTGCTGATCTGACAATGTGGAATGGATTATTGGGAGTAGAATTCGATTTATTTTATAAGCTGACAAAAGATATACAAGAAAGCCGGAGTGGCGGTTTCCCTCCTTCATTAGGAGGAAATTATGCTCAAAAAGGAAATACGGGTAAGATCGACAATCGCGGTTTTGAATTGGTATTGAAGCACCAAAACCACGTTAATGATTTTTATTATAGTATAACCGGTAGTGTAGCGTGGGCTAGAAATAAAGTTCTGTCGCGGATTGAAAGTGAAAGTACTCCTTGGTACCGGACAAACATAGGTGAACCTTTAGGACAAATTTATGGCTATAAGGCTATAGGCTTATATCAAACACAAGAGCAATTGGATAACCGTCCTTTTGTTGGTAATGGAGTTCAACGTTTAGGAGATATCATGTATGAGGATATCAATGGAGATGGTAAAATTACGCAGGATGGGGATAAAGTTAAAATCGGCCACAGCACTTTACCAGAGTTAAACTACTCTCTGTCTATGGACTTCAACTGGAAAGGGTTCAATTTGAGTGCATTATGGCAAGGAGCTGCTATTGTTAGTTATACGTTGAATGGTACTTATAATCATGGTTCAATGGACAATACGGTCTATACACGACCATTCTACTCGGGAGGAAATGCTCCTTATTATCTGGTAGAAGATTCATGGACACCGGAAAATACGAGTGCCCGTTATCCCAGATTAAGTGCCATTCATAATGGAAATAATGCATATACCTCTTCCTGGTGGTTGGTAAATGGTAATTTCTTGCGTTTGAAGAATTTACAGTTTGGTTATACAATTCCTAAAAAAATACTTGCGAAAGCCAATATTGGACTATCTAACGTTCGTGTATATGTAGCAGGCACCAATCTGTTTACTTTCACAGAATTCAAATATTGCGACCCTGAAATGGCTATTATAAATAATGGTTATTATCCCCAACAAAAGAATTATAGTGTTGGATTAAATATCACATTCTAATTAAATCAATAATTATGAAAATAAAAAGATTATATCTATTAGGGATAGGGCTGATGTTTACGTCACAGTTTCTAATCTCGTGCCATGATTTGTTGGAGAAAGATCCCACAGACTCATATTCAGAAACAGTAGCCTGGAGCTCGGAATCTTCTTTAGATATGTATGTGACTTACTTATATAAGCCTCTCAATGGCTTATCCAACTTTTCTTCTTTATCCTTAACCGATGGATATACAGATTTAGTTAAGTATGGAAATGGAGTTCCACAAACATGGAGTGCTCATAACAAGATTCTGTTGCAGCAAAACACAATAACATCAGATAATAATCCGATGTCATCGTGGGGACTTTATACTGACATATTTAGAGAAAATGTATTTTTGCGTGATGCCGGTATCTATGGAAGTAAGTTTAATGAAGATTTTCTCAATACTCGTATTGCTGAAATTCGTTTTATTCGCGCTGTGAATTATGCACGTATGATTAGAATTTTCGGAGGAGTTATTCTTCGTGACGAAACAAATGGAGTTGATTCAGAAGGGGAAAAAGCAAAAGCAAGAGCAACTGAAGCCGAATCATGGGATTTTGTTCTGAAGGACCTGGAATTCGCAGCCCAACACCTTCCGAAAGAATGGGACAGCAAATGGGATGGGCGTTTGACTAAAGGAGCAGCGTATGCCTATATGTGTCGTACAGCACTCTTTGCAAAACGTTGGGATATTGCTATTACCGCTGCTGATGAGATTAAAAAGCTCAATAAGTATGACTTAATGGATGAATATAAAGATGTATTTAAAGTGGCAGGTAATAAAGAAATTATTTTCTCCATAGCATACAAAATTCCGGATATGCCCCATTATTTCGATCGCTATTTTGCTCCTGACGGTAAACAAGGAATAAGAAGAGCTGTCCCGACAAGTGAACTGGTTGATTCTTATGATATGGCTGACGGAACTCCTTTCTCGTGGAGCGGCTCCATGGCCAAAGATCCTTATGTAGGTCGTGAACCTCGTTTCTATGCATCCATTATATATAATGGGGCTACTTGGAAAGAAAAGACTATTTATACCTATGTAGACGCTGAAAACGGTTTTGCTGCTTACAGAGATAATATGAATCCGGGAGAAAAACAAACTGTTACCGGATATTTCATCAGAAAATATCTACAAGAAAACAATACCGAATTTGATGATAAGGGAAGCGATCAGTTTTGGATTGAAATGCGTTATGCGGAGGTTTTGTTAAATCTGGCTGAAGCTCTGGCAGAACAGGATTATGCTAAAAATCAGGATGATGCCTTGGAAGCTCTCAATGAAGTAAGAAGACGTGTTGACCTACCGGAACGTACAACACAGGAAGCACCGGATAAAGACTCATTTATGAAACTATTACGTAAGGAGCGTATTTGTGAATTGGCCTTTGAAGGATTCCGTTATTGGGATTTACGCAGATGGCGTTTGGCTGGCGAAGTTATTGATGGAAAACAGGCACATGGAACAAAAATAACCAAAAAAGATGATAATTCTTATACTTATGAACAAGTGTCATGTGACGACAATATAAACCGCTTCTTTCCAGAACGCTATTACTTGCTACCTATTCCTGTAGATGAATTACAGAATAATCCGTTATGTGAGAATAATGCTCCTTGGTAATATTAAAAGATTATTATAGTTATGAAAAATTTCAAAGTAATTACATACATCATATTAATGATAGCATTTAGCTTTTCCTTTTCTTCTTGTGAAAAGCATGATGATATCCATTATCATTCTGATTGTGATATCATATCCATTATGGTTCGTGCTAATTCTCCGGAAGATGGTACTACTTATGATGGGGTTATATCAGAGAATGGAAATATAACTTTCGAACTTCCGGCAAAAGTGAAATTGAGCGAATTATATGTAACAGCCAATTTGCCTGTAGCAGCATTTGCTTATCCTTCATTGACTGGTGCTAAAGATTTATCTACTCCATTTAAACTAACTATTGTAGCAGGTGATGGAACGCAAAAGGAGTATACTCTGACTGCTAAACACCCAAATAACTAAAAAAGTAGATGTTATGAAAATAAAATATCATAATTGGCTTCAAGTTGCTGTCATGGCAACAATGGTTGCATTTTCCGCATGCTCGGATGATCCAACATTATACTCTGATACCGATATAACCGGATTCAAAGTTAGATTGGGCGAGGGTAATTATAAACAGGGTACCATTAAGGATGGTAACATCATTGAATTTAAGATTACTCCGGACTTGGATTTGAGCAAACTCAATGGAGTTACTTGTTCTTTCTTTATCTCTCCATATGCAACAGTTACACCTACCCCCGATGTACCTCAAGATTTTTCAAAAGATGTACATTACACAGTGAAGGCGCAAGATGGCACAACCACTGACTGGACCGTAAAATGGACTTATGGCGGAAAAGTAAATGATGGAGAAGGTTTTGAATATTTTTTCAAAAAATGGGAAATTAGTCTACCTACTCCATCCAATAAAGACAAAGATGGTTTCGGTGCAGTGTTTGGTAATTATATAATAGACACCCAATTTAATTTCTATGATAAATATACAGGGCAGAAAGTAGATAAGACTTTAAATGTGACAGGAATAGACGCTTCTTTGTGCCAGTTAGTCAATGATGACGCTGGTAATTTGATCGGTGTAGTAAAAAACGTAGGATTATACAGATGGACTACTGTTGAGGGAGCTCCACAAAAGGTTGCTAATGTAACTCCCGGAGCAAATAAAGTTTCTGCAATCGGTGATATTGACAAAGTGGGATATGTTTATGATTCTAAACCTGATGGTGTAGGTACACATGCAGTTTACAAATTTGAGAATGGTACATATACAGGCACTTCAACCTTGGTTACCGGTCGTCCCAGTAATGATAGTAACTGGCGACAGATTGTGGCTGTACTCGGAGTGTCAGATAACCCGCCATTTTATGTTATAGACGCAGTGAATGCCGGAGGTGTAATGGGACCGGAAATCGGTTATAAAGCAAATACGGCAGGGGCATTTAACAGCATCACAGGTCCATATATAGACATGTGGAATAAGAAAGGATACGCTGGCTGGGGAAATCATGTACTTATTTCCGGTAGAGGTATTCCATTCAATGGCAGATGGTACGGAGCAACCATAACTTGCGGTTGGGGCTGGGTTGGACTACACCTGCTAGACCCGTCTAGTAATCATTCATTACCTATCACAGAAACACTCGAGCCATGGACTACCAACTCTTGTATCTGGACTACTTGTTCACCAAGTGATGACGGAGAATCATTATATCTCTATTACGGTTATGGTGTAGGTATTCGTTGTTATGAACTTACAAAATACGAGAAATAGGCATACTCCTAATTATATAGAATTGAAATATGTTGAATAAAAGCATTATATCGTTTTTTCTATTGTTATTTGCTACCTGTTCCTTTGCCGGGAACAGGGGCAAAAAACAACCTAAATACCTTTGGTTTGATGCAGAAGCTAATTTTGAACGCTTTGCCTCTAAAGATTCTATTTCTTACTATTTGGAAAAAGCCAAGTCAGTAGGATTCAATCAAGTAGTAGTAGACGTCAAACCTATATACGGGGAAGTACTGTATAAAAGTAAAATTCTACCTCCACTTACAACAGTAAATGGCAAAGTAATTCATCGTGATTGGGATTACCTGCAGTATTTTATCAATGAAGCTCGTCGGTTAGGATTAAAAGTCACTGTTTCTACTGCAATGTTTCCGTCCGGACATCCCGCTACCAACGAAGGTTTGGTCTATGAGGAGTCACGTTGGGATGGGAAAACATGCTTGGAATATACACCTGACGGAAAGATGCTTGACATCAGAGAGGACAAGAAAAAAGTAGGAGCTTTTTTAAATCCGGTTCGTAAAGATGTCCGCAAATTTGCTTTAAGTATTGTTCGTGAAATAGTGAAAAACTATGATGTTGATGCTTATGCATTAGATTATTGCCGATATCCGGGAGATGATAGTGACTTCTCTGCTGATAGTCATAAAGCTTTTGAACACTACTTAGGAAAAAAAGTCCGGAACTTTCCAGATAATATTTTTACATGGAATGCCGATGGAACGAAAAATCCTGGTGTTTATTATAAAGAATGGTGGGCATTCCGGGCTAATGTTATCACAAGTTTTGTGAAAGAAGTGCGTAAAGAGATTCATTCTATCAATAATAAAGTAGAACTGGAGTATTGGGCTGCTTCCTGGATTCATGGTATTTATGGACAAGGCCAGAATTGGGCCAGTCCAGAATCTGATTTCTCATTAAATTATCCGTGGGGATCGAAAGCCTACAATGAATCAGGATTTGCACCTTATCTGGATACTTTCTTATGTGGAACGTATTTAGAACGTATCTATGGCATGGATGATCCGGAATCGATAGAGTATGGTATTGCCCGTGCACGGAGATTAGTTGGTAATGATTGCAAAGTATTCGGAACGATATATGCTTTAAATCATAAAACCAATATAGCCGATGCAGTAAGTCTTTGTCTTGAAAAATCGGAAGGCTTGATGATATTCGACATAGTACAGGTTATTGAAATGAATCTGTGGGATGATATCCAAAAAGGTATTGAACGTGCGGAAGCACAGAGATGATAAGAAATAAATATTTACGATTAAATCGATATGATAATGAAAAATATATCAAAATATTGGCTTCTTTTCATGATTGCTGCCATGTCTGCAACAAGTTGTTCAGATGATGATAATGAAAAGGTGGTAATGCCGGATCCTGATCCGACAACATTAGGCTGGGTTAAACAGACAACAGAGTTTGGCACGTTACCTGAATACATAAGTGTATACAAATCTCCGTCAGAACTGGAAGGCATGAAAGCCATAGCTTTTATTGCTGTTGCGGATATGTCAAAAGCAAATTTTGCAACTATCGGAGACCAGATATATTCTAAGACTCCCAATCAAATCTGGCAAGCAGAACAACAAAAATATCCGATAATTATGAATGGTGGATATTTTGTAATGGGAGCCGGAAAGTCTGTCAGTCTGCTATGCCGTGAAGGAGAGGTCTTAGCTGTGAACTCGCAGGAGGAAATACGTTCTCAAAAGAGTTATTATCCTACACGAGGTATCTTTCAGCTGTCGAAGAATGGTTATTTCTCCACAGATTGGGCTTATACAACAACTGATGGTGTGACATATACCTATGAACAACCTTCTCCCAATAAGTCCGGTTATGAGCCTCAACCTGCACCTTCGGCTTATTTTCCGACGAGAGGCGTGAAATTAAATGCAGAAACGGCGATTGGAGGTGGACCGATCCTGTTGAAAGACGGAAGTGTGAGAAATACTTTTATTGAAGAACTTTTTGATGAAGAAAGTGGAGTTGCTCCCGAAAATTATCATCCAAGAACCGCTATCGGAGTAACAGCCAATAATAAGGTGATATTTTTCGTTTGTGAAGGCCGCAGTGTAACGGAAGGTGTAAAAGGTATGAATATGGCTATGATGGCTAATATCCTGAAGAGTTTAGGTTGTGTAGATGCTATGAATCTTGATGGTGGTGGTTCAACTTGTATGTTGGTCAACGGTCAACCGGTGATAAAGCCAAGTGCTGGTGCCCAACGTGCTATAACTACGGCAGTAGCTTTAAAATAACGGTCGAAAGATCTTTAGGATAACAAGTTTGTTTTATTTAGCTTTCTTATTATTCTCGATTTCAGGCTGTATTTTTTTCTAAATATCAGCCTGAAGTCGAGAAATAAAAACAATAAAGTATGAAATACATTCCAAGCATTTTATTATTCTTTTTTCTTCTATCATTTAGTAGTTGTTCTACAAAGACTGTAGAATCCGAGCTTCCCGAGCCAAATCCTCCCACTCCTGTCATTCCGGAAGAACCCACTCCTGAAAAAGAAAAAATGCTATGGTTTGATGCAGAAGCAAATTTTGAACGTTTCTCAAAAAAAGAGAATATCACATATTATCTTGATCTCGCCAAATCAACAGGTTTTAATAAAATTGTAGTAGATGTGCGTCCTGTACAAGGCGATGCCCTGTTTAAAAGTTCTTATTTAACCCCATTGACCGATCTTGCCGGTACACATATCGAAAGAGATTGGGATTATCTTCAATTTTTTATTGATGAGGCTCATAAACGTGAACTTAAAGTAACGGTCTCTGCTACTATATTTACGGCAGGCTTACCTTCTTCTAAAAATGGAATGGCGTACCGTGATGATACATGGGATGGAAAAACTTGTTTGGAATATACCAAAGATCAGGGTTTGATAGATATTAAGGACGATAAAACAAAAGTCTCCGCCTTTTTAAACCCAGTTTTACCGGAAGTACAAGACTTTTGTCTGAATTTTATAAAAGAGTTAGTTACAAATTACAATTTTGATGGCTTTGCCTTAGACTATTGCCGTTATCCGGGAGATGAAAGTGATTTTTCGGAGGCAACAAAAATAGCTTTCGAACAATACATCGGAAAGCAATTAGATCGGTTCCCGGATGATATTTTCATTTGGAATACAGATGGCACTAAACGGACAGGGACTTATTATAAGAAATGGTGGGAGTTCCGCTCTATGGTCATACGTAATTTTGTAGAACGGGTGCGTACAGAAATTAAAAACATTAAACCGGATATTCAATTAGAATATTGGGCTGCCTCATGGATTCATGCTATTTATGGGCAAGGACAAAATTGGGCATCCACCGAATACGATTTTTCCAAAGAATACAGTTGGGCTTCACCTGAATATAAAAATACAGGTTTTGCCGGATTGTTAGACACCTTTCTATGTGGAACTTATTTAACCAAAATATTTGGATTGAACGATCCCGAATCCATAGAATATGGAATAGCGCGTGCACAACGCATTGTTCATGGAGCATGTAAAGTCTATGGCACTTTGTATGCTTTAAATCATAAGGACAATATAGCAGATGCTGTTTATGTCTGTCTTTCCCAATCCGAAGGATTAATGGTGTTTGACATTGTGCAAGTAATAGAATTCAATCAATGGACACCCATTAAAGAAGGAATTCAACGAGCAGAGAGTCTTTAAATAGAGAATATTCAATAAAATATAATATATAAAATGAAACGAGTACTTATATTATTACACATTATTTTATGCACATGCATAGTAACTCAAGCCAAAAACTACACTGTAAGTTCACCGGATGGAAAAATCAAGGTGACGGTAACAGCCGGAAAACAATTGAGTTGGAGTATTAATTACAATGGTGAACGTATACTAAATCCCAGTCTGATGCAGATGGATATTGAAGGGCAGACTGAACAACCGGGAGTAAATCCGAAAGTAATAAAAGCTAAAACACTTAAAGTAAATTCGGAGCAAACAGCTGTCATTCCACTTAAACAAAGAATTATCAAAGATCAATATAACCAGTTAACTCTGACTTGTAAAGGTAACTACGCAATAGTCTTCAGAGTATATAACAATGGAGCCGCTTATCGTTTTGAGACTTCATTAAAGCAACCTAAAGTTATTATTAATACCGAAACTATTGAACAGAACTGGACTGAAGGGTGTAAGCTATATTGGCCAAGAGAAAAGAATCAAGAATACCTCACACACTGCGAAGCCATTTTTGATGAATTAAACATCTCCTCGCTCACTAAGGATATGAAAGGCTATCTACCCATTTACCTCTCTACTCCTAAAGGAACGAAAGTTGTTATTATGGAATCCGATCTTTTCGATTATCCCAATCTATTTTTAACGGGTGATCGTAATAACACGCTATCCGGTGAATTTCCTCCTGTAGTTTTAAAAAGTGCCTTAAAGGAAGGTGCCGACCGTGACGAAGTATTATTGGAGAAAGCCTCTTACATTGCTGAAACTGAAGGAACAAGAACTTTCCCTTGGCGTGTGTTAATGATTAACGAAGACGACAAAGCGGTTATTGAAAATAACTTAGTGTATCAATTAGCCTCTCCATCTGTTACTCAAGACACAGACTGGATAAAACCCGGAAAGATTTCTTGGGATTGGTGGAGTACATTGAACGTATACGGGGTAGATTTTAAGGCAGGTGTGAATACGGATACCTATAAATATTTCATTGATTTCGCTTCAAAATACGGAATTGAATATATTTTATTAGATGAAGGTTGGTCAGCTGGAACCTGGAATATTAAGGAGCCAATACCCGGGTTGGATATACCGGAACTGGTACGATATGGAAAGGAAAGAAATGTAGGTCTTGTATTATGGACTTTATGGAACCCACTTGATAAAGAATTGGACGAAATTCTGGATGTTTATGAAAAATGGGGAATCAAAGGTATAAAAGTAGATTTTATGCAACGTTCGGATCAATATATGGTTAATTTCTACGAACGGGTAGGAAAAGCCGCAATGGAGCGTAAATTACTCGTTGATTTCCATGGTTCTTTCAAACCTTCCGGTTTACAGAAGAAATATCCCAATGTGATGACTTTTGAAGGTGTACTTGGATTAGAGCACGATAAGGATTCAAGAGATATTAATCCGGTACATGACTTGATTCTTCCGTTTACAAGAATGGTAGCCGGTCCGATGGATTATACTCCCGGTGCAGTAAACAATGCAACAGCGGAAGACTTTTACATCAATTTCGTACATCCGATCAGTCTAGGTACACGCGCCCATCAGGCAGCTTTATATGTAGTGTATGAAAGCCCGTTACAAATGTTAGCAGATTCTCCCTCAAATTATTATAAAGCTCCAGAATTTGCCTCTTTTATTTCCCGTATACCTACCATTTGGGAAGATACTAAAGCTATAACAGCTAAAATCGGAGAACAATTAGTTATTGCCCGTAAGAATGGTAAGAATTGGTATTTGGCAGGTTTAACAGACTGGAATGCCCGTAATATTGAAGTGAAACTGGATTTCCTTGAAGCATCCAAATATAAAATGGAAATTTTCAAAGACGGTGTGAATGCAGACGTTTACGCCTCGGATTTTAAAACAGAAGAAGTAATGGTTTCAAAAGATGAACTAATTAACATCACCATGGCTAAAGGTGGCGGTTGGGCAGCAATTCTTACTCCAGTTGAATAAAAAGGTTTAGTAATGAAGAAAATACTATTTATATTATATACCTGTTGCATTTTATCGTTTCCTGTAAGTGCGCAGCAAATTCCGTCATTTAAAGCAAATGACAGAATTGTTTTTCTTGGAAATAGTATAACGGAAGGAGGGCATTATCATTCTTATATATGGCTGTATTACATGACGCACTTCCCCAATTTACCTCTTCGTATGTATAATGGAGGAATTGGTGGTGATTGTGTGAGCCACATGGTTTATCGTTTCGATTCAGATATTAAAATCAAAAAGCCGACCTATTTGATCTGTTCTTTCGGGATGAATGATTCCGGATTCGACGGATATAATAAGCCCGGATATGATAAGTATGCGAATCAGCAGGTAGAGTATGCTCACACAGAGTTTGAAAAACTGCAACGACAGATTCTTGCTGACAAAAAAATAAAAAGCGTAGTACTTCTAGGTTCTCCTCCCTATGATGAGAATGTGAAATTGAAAGGAGTAGAAGTACTACACGGAAAGAATGAGACGATCAAACGAATTATTGAAATGCAGGCAGAAGTTGCCCAAAAGAGAGGATGGGGATTTGTCAATTTCAATACTGTGATGTGCGGGTTGAATAAGCAGATTCAGCTATCTGATTCTACAGCTACTTTCTGTGGCGGTGACCGGATTCATCCTGATAAAGACGGTCATATGGTAATGGCATACTTATTCCTGAAAGCACAGGGACTTGCAGGACAGGAAATCGCTTCTTTCCAAATCAATGCCACTAACAGGAAAGCAATGGAAGAGCGAAACTGCCGAATATCTCATATAAAGAATGAAAATGACACAATATCTTTCAGATATTTATCCCGTTCATTGCCTTTCCCTATCGACACGATTCCTCGCTGGGGAACGAAAGGTACAGCTCGGGATGCTATCAGACAAATTCCCTTTATGCAGGAAATGAATCAGGAAATAATGAAAGTAACTGATTTGCATGGCATTTTCCGGGTTACTATTGATGGAATAGAAATTGGCTGTTGGAGTGGCGACGAATTGAGTAAAGGAGTTAATCTGGCAGAAATATCATGTACGCCCCAATACCAACAGAGTCTGTCTATCATGTATCTGAATGAAGAAAGGTGCGCCATAGAAAAACGTTTACGTCAGTATATGGCTATGCAGTATGTCTTTTTTAAACATAGAGGATTACTTTTTGCAGATAATAAAGCTGCTCTTGATGCTGCCAAAGCGGAACGGGAAAGTCATTATCTGGTGAAGTATTTATATACCAATTATACTCAAGCCATGTTTCCGCAGATACGTGAAGCCTGGCAGGCTGAAATAGCCCAGTTGATAACTCAAATATATAAAATAAACAAGCCTCTTACGCGTTTGATTAAAATAGAAAGGATTAAAGAATGAAATTAAGACTATTATTACTTTTATGTCTGTTCCAATGGAGTATTTCCTGCGTTAGTGTACAGGCTGCAACTACTCCCGTAGTCTATTACGGGAAAGTACTGTCCGGAGGTAAGGGAGTGGCTAATGTACCTGTGACAGATGGTACGCAGATTGTCCTTACAGATAATAAAGGACGATACTCTATGACAAGTACCTCTGATGCAGAATACATCTATATTACCCTTCCTGATGGCTATGACGTTCCGATGAAAGGTAAAGTCCCTGTATTCTTTCAAAAAGTGCCTGCTCAACCTTCAAAGAAAGTACATTTTGATTTTGAGCTGACACAATCATCTACGAATAACCAAAAGCACGTTTTGGTTGTATGGGCTGACCCACAAGTGTATTTTGACGAAGAAATGCCACAAGTACGAGAGGCCTCAAAAGATGTGAAAGAGCTGTTGGCAACTAGTTATCAGGGAATCCCTGCGTATGGAATAGTGTGTGGAGATATTATTGGTGACATCAATAAAAAGCCCAGCTATTTTGCGCCCATGATAGATGCAATAGCCGAAACGGAAATTCCCTTCTTCTATGTAATTGGAAATCATGACTTAGATTTAAATGTACGTTCCAATGAACATGCACGTACTACTTATAAATCTTATTATGGTCCCACTTACTATTCATTCAATAGAGGAAATGTGCATTATGTTGTTCTCGATGATATTTTCTTTATTGCAAAAAGCTATTTGTATGTTGGTTATCTTACCGAACAACAACTCCAGTGGTTGGAACAGGATTTGAAACAAGTCACTCCGGGATCCACAGTAGTAGTTGCTACACATATCCCTACCTATTCAAGAGAAGCACGCCGAAAGGAATGGGGAAAGGAGTCTACTATGAAAGTAATGAATAACCGCTCTCATTTGTATGAGTTGCTAAAACCTTACAATGCTCATATCATGTCAGGACATGAACACTATAATGAAAATTATGTGTTGGCAGACAATCTTTACGAACACGTGCACGCCCCCTTGTCAACATTGTTTTGGCAAGCTCCCTGGGCTTGTGATGGAACTCCGGGCGGATATGCCGTTTACGAGTTTGACGGAGGTAAAGTTAACTGGTATTACAAATGTGTAGGAAAAGATAAGGACTATCAATTTGAACTTTATCCGGTAGGTGCCAGTCGAAATAAAAAGGAAGCAGTGGTGGCAAATGTTTGGAATTACGACCCAACCTGGAAAGTGAAATGGTATGAAAACGGTATTGACAGAGGAGAAATGAGTCGTTTTTCCGGATACGACCCTGCTATTTATGAATACTGTGATAAAAACAGTTCTACATTTAAACATAAGTATTTGGGAGCAGACATTACTGAACACTTGTTTTATGCGGTTCCTGAAATGAAGGATTCCGAAATACGTGTAGAAGTTACAGATCATTGCGGTAATGTATATACCCGTAAAATGCAGCAACCTAAATAAGCAAAAACATAAAAAAGGAAAGAAAATGAATCAACTAACTGCATTAAGAAAAGTGTTTTATATTGTGGGAATCACCAGCTTCCTTTCAGCTTGTAACCAAACTGATAATCTGGTACTAAAGTCCCCGGATGGTAAGATACAACTAACAGTCACAGAGAATGATAATACAATATCATACGCAGTAAATAAAGAGAATGAAACCATGATACTCCCTTCTAAATTAGGGTTTATCCTGGAACATGGAGATAGCTTAAACCATTTTGTAATTAAAGGCACCGAACGTTCCTCCTTGGACGAAACTTGGGAACAACCTTGGGGAGAGAGCCGATATGTACGTAACCACTATAATGAATTGAAAGTACTACTTCAAGAGGTAGCAGGAAAACGTAAACTTAATGTAATATTCCGTCTCTTTAATGATGGTATCGGATATCGTTATGAGTTTCCGCAACAGGAATCCATGGATTCATTAGTTATTATGAGCGAAGCAACAGAGTTTAAAATGCCGCGTATACATAAAGCATGGTGGATTCCCGCATCCGATCCATATTATGAATGTATAGCAACATTCTCTTCCATAAATGAACTGGATACTGTACGCACTCCTCTAACAATGGAAACTGCAGAAGGAAAGTATCTTGCCATTCACGAAGCTAACCTGACAGATTATCCCAAAATGAATCTGACAGTCAAGGATTCTGCCACACTCTGCGCTTCATTAGTTCCTTGGTCTAATGGAGTAGCAGCATACATCAAAGCTCCATTTGTTACCCCTTGGAGAACAGTTGTTATTGGTGATAAACCGGGTGATCTGGTTACATCTTATTTGATGTTGAATCTCAACGAACCCTCCAAAATTAAAGATACTTCCTGGATAAAACCAGGGAAATACATCGGTATATGGTGGGAAATGCATTTAGGAAAAGGAACATGGTATTATGGTCCCAAACACAGCGCTACCACTGCTAATACAAAGAAATATATAGACTTTGCATCAGAAAATTGTATCTCCGGTGTGTTAGTAGAAGGATGGAATGTCGGCTGGGAAGGAAACTGGATGAAACACGGGGATTCTTTAGACTTCACCAAACCTTATCCGGATTTTGATATTAAGGCAATCACTGATTATGCACGTGAGAAAGGCGTAGAATTGATTGGACATCATGAAACAGCAGCTGCAACCCGCAACTACGAGAACCAATTAGACAAGGCCTTTGCTTTCTATCAACAATATGGAGTGCATGTCGTGAAAACCGGATATGTGAATCGCCTAATGGATTTTAAAGAAGCTCATGACGGGCAGTATGGTGTACGTCACTATCGGAAAGTGATAGAAACTGCTGCCAAATATCAAATAGCTATTGACAACCACGAGCCTGTTATGCCTACCGGTATTGAGCGCACATGGCCTAATCTTATGACCCAGGAAGGCGTGCGCGGACAGGAACACAATGCATGGTCTCCCGATGGAGGAAATCCGCCGGAACATACAACTGTTATTCCTTTTACCAGAGGACTAGCCGGCCCCATGGACTTCACATTCGGAACTTTCAACTTTACTAACGAAGCATATCCGGGGACTCGTGTCAATACTACACTTTGCAAGCAATTAGCGCTATTTGTCGTGATCTACAGCCCCTTACAAATGGCCTCGGATTTACCAGAAAACTACAAAGGCATCAAAGCGTTCGATTTCATTAAAGATGTACCTACCGACTGGGATAAAACTTATGTGGTAGATGCCAAAATTGGTGATTATTCCGTGTTTGCGCGGAAAGACCGTAACACCAGCGATTGGTATGTAGGCTGCATCACAGACGAAAATGCAAGAGAGCTAGATGTTCCTTTGAGCTTTTTGGATGCGGACTCAAAGTATACTGCGCAAATATATGCTGACGGTGACGATGCGGAATGGAAAACGAATCCGACTTCTTTCAAGTATGGAGAGAAAATAGTAACAGCTTCTGACACGCTTCATGTCAAACTGGCAACAAGCGGTGGATGTGCTATTCGTTTTATCAAACAATAATATGATTATGAAGAAAATACTAAGTATACTCCTTTTTCTAGTTGTTGTCTGCCAAATACGTGCGGAAGATGCTAATATCACTACCATGCGTAAAATGACACAACGGTTGTTTCCTCAACATGCTTCATCTTTTGATTTCCGTCTGTTGAATAATACTTCTGCAGACACTTTTACCATCAAAAATGAAGGGAATAAAATTATTATTTCCGGAAATAACGCTAACTCTATGGCAGTAGGTTTGAATCATTATTTGAAAAACTACTGTCTGACCACTATTTCATGGTATAAGGATGATCCGATAGAATTACCTAATACTCTCCCTTTCATATCAACAGAAGTCACTATTAAGGCAAATGTCCCAACCCGTTTCTTTCTAAACTATTGTACGTTCGGGTATTCAATGACTTGGTGGAAATGGAGTGATTGGGAACATTTTATCGACTGGATGGCTTTAAATGGAATCAATATGCCTCTTGCTATTACCGGTCAGGAAGCTATCTGGTATAAAGTCTGGAGTAAACTGGGATTGACAGATGAAGAAATACGGGGATACTTTACAGGTCCTGCACATCTTCCATGGCATCGAATGTGTAACTTGGATGGCTGGCAAAGTCCTTTACCTAAAGAGTGGTTGTCAAGTCAGGCAGCGTTGCAGGAACAGATTGTTGCCCGTGAACGTGAATTTAATATGCGACCTGTATTGCCGGCTTTTGCCGGGCATGTACCGACAGCATTGAAACGGGTTTATCCCAATATAAAAACAACCAGAGTAAGCGAATGGGGAGGTTTTGCCGATCAATATCGTTGTACTTTCCTGAATCCCATGGATTCTTTGTATGCGATCATACAAAAAGAATATCTTACCGAACAGACTCGTTTATATGGTACAAACCATATCTATGGCATCGATCCGTTCAATGAAATAGATCCTCCTTCATGGGATGCCGATTCTTTGGGAATGATGGCTAAGCATATCTATGAATCTGTAGCTGCTGTAGATCCTGAAGCGGTATGGTTGCAGATGACATGGCTGTTTTATGCTGACATCAAGCATTGGACCACTCCACGTATCAAATCCTATCTTCGTTCTGTGCCTCAAGACAGGTTGATTCTATTAGACTATTTCTGTGAATATACAGAAATCTGGAAACAGACAGACAGTTATTTCGGTCAACCTTATCTTTGGTGTTATCTGGGTAATTTTGGTGGCAATTCCTTTCTGTCAGGTCCGGTAAATTTGGTGAGCGAACGATTGGCAGATGCTTTAAAGAATGGCGGCAGTAATCTTAAAGGAGTAGGTTCCACTCTCGAAGGCATAGACCTGAATCAGTTTATGTATGAATTTGTTCTTGACAAAGCATGGAATGGAGGTCAGACAGATAAAGAATGGTTCTTTAAACTGGCAGACAGACGAATCGGCAAGATATCTCCTGAAGCGAGAAAAGCATGGGAAATACTAGCAAATAAAGTGTACGTCCAACCAGCACAAGTGGGACAAGGCACACTCACCAATGCGCGCCCCTGTTTGAAAGGAAATGGACATTGGACTACCAAACCAACGATTGAATATCAACCAAAAGATTTAGTTGAAGCATGGAGATTGCTATTATCTGTAAAAGACTGTCAACGGGATAGTTATGAGTTTGATCTGGTCAATATTGGACGACAAGTTTTAGGGAATTATTTTAATGTAGTCCGTGATGAGTTCACCCTTGCATATGAAGCGGGAGATATACCGATGATGAAAAACCGGGGGAATAAGATGAGAGAGATTCTTGCTGACCTTGATAAACTCGTTAGCTGTCATCCAACTTTCTCACTGCATAAATGGATCACTGATGCTCGTGATATGGGACATGATACCGCTTCTAAAAACTATTATGAAATGAATGCCCGTTCTCTGATTACCATTTGGGGAGATAGCTATCACCTGACCGACTATGCTAATCGATCATGGGCAGGTCTAACCAATCAATATTATTCTGTTCGGTGGGATCGTTTTATAAATAAAGTAATCGAGGCTGCTGAAAAGAAGAAAAATTTTGATGAAGAAGAATTCTTTAATCAATCACGGATTTATGAAAACGAATGGGTAAATCCTAGTAACAGAATCAGCTACAACGAAGGCGGTGACGGAATAAAACTAGCCCGCCAAATCTATAAAAAATACGCAAAAGAAATCATTCGATAAAATTATAAAGTATACCTCAATATGAGAACGAATAAACTACACTTGTTTTTATTTCTTTTAATGTGTTTCTGCCTGAACCTTTCAGTTCAGGCGGAAGCCTCTATCAACATTATCAAAGGTAAAGTCACCTGCGAAGGTAAAGGAATGGGGGGAGTAATGGTTACCGACGGCCATATATGTGTGCAGACCGACGCTTCAGGGAAATATAGTATCCCCACTTTGGGAGACAGTCGTTTTGTATATATTTGTACTCCTTCAGGCTATCTGACAGACCGGAAAGGAACTATCCCTTCTTTCTATCTACCTATTGATTATTCTAAAAAGCAAAACTATAATTTTAATCTGAAGAAGAATCCCAAAGATGATGTTTCCCATGTTTTTGTAGCTCAATCTGATATACAGGTTACTTCCAGAGACGAACTGGCTATTTATCAACATGTAGTCGACGATTGCAAACAACTTCTCTCTTCTTATGCAACAACAGAAGTTTTTGGAATTGATTGTGGAGACATTGTAGGCGATCATCAAGAATTATATCCCGATTATTTGAAAAGAGCCGATCAACTGGATATACCTATCTATCGTGTAGTTGGCAATCATGATATGAATTATGACGGTCGCACGCATGAAACTTCCTACAAGACTTTTGAAGATACTTTTGGCCCTTCTTACTATTCTTTTAATAAGGGAAACGCCCATTATATTGTAGTAGACAATAATTTCTTTATCGGACGTGATTATTTCTATATGGGTTATCTGGATGAGAAAACATTTGCATGGCTTGATAAGGATTTATCATACGTACCGAAAGGGTCACTCGTATTCTTTATTATGCATATCCCTTCCCGCCAAACAGAAAAACAAGAAGCTTTTTTGTATAACTATGATATGATTGGTAATCAGATGGTCAATGCAGGTGCACTGCATCAGATGTTGAAACCCTACAAAGCACATCTTATCACAGGACATACTCATTACAATCTTAATATCGTATTCGATGACAATCTGATGGAACATAATACGGCTGCAGTTTGTGGTACGTGGTGGAAAGCGGATATTTGTCTGGATGGTACTCCACGTGGTTATGGCGTATATGAAGTAAATGACAACGATGTAAAATGGTATTACAAAAGTTCCGGATATCCAAAAGAACATCAATTTCGTTCTTATCCTGTAGGAGCTTCTAAGGAGCATCCGTCAGATATTATTGCTAATGTATGGAACTGGGATAAACTGTGGAAAGTGGAATGGCTGGAAGACGGTCAGTTGATGGGAAACATGACACGATATACAGGTTTAGATCCGTTCGCATCAGTAGTATGTTCGGACCGGGAAAAGATGGTATATACATGGATTACCCCAAGACCTACCCAACATATGTTTCGGGCAACTCCTAAAAATAAAGATGCTCATGTAACGGTTAAAGTAACCGACCGTTTTGGCAAAGAATATATTCAAACAATCAATCCATAGATATATGAATAAACGCGCTTATGCTTTAGATGCCCTACGAGGTTATGCTATCATCACGATGGTGCTTTCGGCAACTGTTGCATGGAATTCTCTACCCGGATGGATGTATCACGCACAAACTCCTCCTCCGGACAGAGCTTTCGACGCCAGTTTATCGGGAATCACCTGGGTGGATCTTGTTTTTCCATTCTTTCTGTTTGCAATGGGTGCTGCTTTCCCTTTTTCGATCAAAAAAAGATTTGAGAAAGGGGATACTAAGTTACGATTGGTATATGAAGCTATCAAGCGAGGTGTGCAATTGACTTTCTTTGCTATTTTTATTCAACATTTTTATCCGCATGTTCTGAGTAATCCACAAGACGTGCGTGCCTGGTTATTGTCCATTCTTTGTTTTATTATACTATTTCCTATGTTCATTCGCATCCCTCTGAAAATGCCAGATTGGATGCGTACAGTTATCAAGGTAACGGCCTATGTAATAGCCATTGTCTTGTTACTGACAACTCAATATGCAAATGAAAGAACTTTTGATGTATCATTCAGCAATATTATCATATTATTGTTGGCAAATATGGCTGTTTTCGGTTCGGTCATATATATTTTCACCATGCAAAATCTCCGGGCACGAATAGGTATATTGCTGATATTGATGGCCTTGCTATTAAGCGGACAAGTCGAAAACTCCTGGACACAAGCAGTATACACCTACACGCCTCTGCCTTGGGTTTTCCATTTTGAATATTTACAATATCTCTTTATTGTGATTCCGGGAAGCATTGCGGGAGAATATTTGATGGGCTGGCTGAAGCAACACAATGATTCGTGTGTTGAATCTACCGATAAATGGAAAGCTATAATAATGATTCTTTTGACATTAGCTATAATTATTGTAAATTTGGCGGGACTTTATACGCATTGTATAGTCTTGAACCTGATAATAAATATTCCGTTATTGATAAGTGGAGTCTTTTTATTGAGAAAGGGCACAGGATTTATAAAGCTTTGGAGAGAACTTTTTACAGCCGGAGCTTTCTTAGTTGTTTTGGGATTATGCTTTGAACCTTTTCAGGGAGGTATAAAAAAAGATCCCGCCACTTTGAGTTATTTATTTCTCACTTCAGGTCTGGCATTTATGGCTTTGTTGCTTTTAAATGTGATATGTGATTATTTTCGTTGTGTAAAGAGTACCCGTTTTCTTGTAATGCCCGGACAAAATCCCATGATGGCCTATGTAGTAGGAGATCTATTGATTATGCCTGTAATCAATTTATTAGGAATTGCATCATTGCTTGCTTATTTCAATGAGAATGCATGGATGGGATTTTTACGAGGGGTAGTATTAACGGCATTATCAGTATTGGTAACGATGTTCTTTACCCGAATAAAATACTTTTGGAGAACTTGAAACAATAATATTCAAAATATGAAAAGAAGAATTTGTTTTTTTATAATGCTTCTTTTGATGTGTCATATATATGCCCAACTAGTATATCATGATGCATCAAAGTTCCCTCTATTAGGAAAAGCCACCGAAGCCACCGGAACACGATATGAAAGACTTCCGGATTCATTGAAAAATATCTCCCGTGCTCCATTATGGAATTTAAGTCGTAATTCTGCCGGAATGGCAATACGTTTCCGTAGCAATTCTACCACGATAGCCGCAAAATGGGAAACACTCATCAATTTTCACATGAATCACATGACTGACACTGGTGCAAAAGGTCTAGACCTTTATTGTCTTCAGAAGAATGGGGAGTGGCGTTTTGTAAACAGTGCCCGTCCGAATGGAAAAACAAATCAAGCAACAATCATTGCTAACATGCAACCGGAAGAGAGAGAATATATGCTTTATCTTCCTCTCTATGACGGTTTGGTTTCCCTATCTATAGGGATTGATTCGTTAGCTACTATCGATCAGCCTTTAATTGATTATCCGATTCGCCAGAAGCCGGTTGTATTTTATGGAACCAGTATTCTTCAAGGAGGTTGTGCTTCACGTCCCGGAATGGCACATACAAACATTATATCAAGAAGATTAAATCGTGAATGTATCAATTTGGGATTCAGTGGAAATGCATTTTTAGATTTAGAAGTTGCCAAAGTGATAGCCGAGGTAGATGCCAGTGTTTTTGTTTTGGACTTTGTGCCTAATGCTTCTGTAGAACAGATGAAAGAACGCATGGAGACATTCTATCGTATCATTCGTAGTAAACATCCGGATACGCCAGTTATTTTTATAGAAGATCCTATTTTCACTCATACACTTTATGATGAGAGAATAGCTAAAGAAGTGCAAAGAAAGAATGACACATTAAAAGAGATATTCAATCGGCTAAAAAAGAAAAATGAGAAGAATATCATTTTAATCTCTTCAAAGAATATGCTGGGAGAAGATGGAGAAGCCACAATTGATGGTATTCATTTCACAGATTTAGGCATGATGAGATATGCAGATTTAGTTTGTCCAATCATTAAGAAAGCAATCAAATAAAATAGTGACGCTATCGGCTCGGTATAGCGTCACTATATGAAGCTTATAGCAACGCTATCCTATTGACATAGCGTCACTATTTTTAATACTCCTAATAGATGGCTTTTTATATGTTATATCGGTAAAAACAAATCTCCAAATATCAAAATGGTAAAATATCATTTTGGTATTTGAATGATGTTATAATTGAATTTATTCAGCTTGTTAACTGGACATAGAAAAGAATCGCGTAGATTAAGCATTAGTATTATTCAGAAATTAAAGAAATCCTTCCTTTATAGAGCACAATCATTTCTATTTAATATCATGCATTACATAGTGAATATATTTATCAATCTTTTCGTGCTTTTTGTTTAATAAAACAAATTCATCAAAGCACTTCTAATAAATCAATAAATCATGTTTTTACGAGCAGAATATGCTTCCTTTTAAATGTACGTGACGTTTCTTTAAAACCAACCGTGTGTTTCTTTAAAACTAACCGTACGTTTCATTACAATCAAGCGTGTGTTTTTCTATAATAATACGGTAATTTATATGCAAATGACCGTTCTTTTATTCGTAATTATGTATATAAATACCGTATTTTATTGTTTTCTCTTTCTACTTTCTCTCATTTACAAAAAGTGAGAAATAATAAAATCAAAGAAAAAACGACAGTTTGTCGATCAATTTGATATAAACTACTCATATTGATATTTATGTTCTCCAAAACCACTTGATTTTTGTGAAGAACATAGTTACTAAAACAGCTAAAGAAGTAAGGATTGCTCCCTGAAGAAATCCCAACCAGGCATTTTGTTGAAAATAAGATAATAATGAAGCAATTCCAAGTATATTAGCCAATGGCATAATCAACAAATCGCCGACCACATAAGCTATCATCGGATTCTGACCGGACATCACCAAAAAACGAGTACTTTTCACACACCGGAAATAATCACAAACGATACTTAGAAATAAAAGAGCTAGAAAAGCCAATCCGGAAGTGACAAAGAAATAACTAAAAGTAGTTGGATCTTTTTTAATACCATCCTGGAAAGGCTCAAAGCACAAACCCAGAAGAAGTAAATATGCCCCTGCGTTAAACAACTTTCTCCATAATAAAGCTATTCCATCCACTTTACGTGGAAATATACACTTACCAGCTAATAACAATAAAACAGTAAATACAAGGTTGACAACCAAATAACGAGTGTATAGACCGTAAAGATTGCTAATGATGATAACAACGGATAATATCATCAACATAATACTCATTTTACGATAAGGAGATGTAGCATAATCATCCGTCTCTTTTTGATATGCTTTCATCCACTCCGCTAAATACTCCCCGGCTATACTGCCGGGAATAACGATAAATAAGTATTTCAAATAATCAAACCGATACATCCACGGCAGAGGAGTATAATTAAATACACTCTGTGTCCACGAACCGTCAACCGTACTCCCTACTATCATAGCCATCAGCAATATCAGAATTCCTAAACGCATCCAACGATTATGCATTGTGAAAATGTAAAGGATAGAACCGAAAATAGCCATATTAGCCAACAGCAAAATGATAATGTTGCTGGAGAATAAGCTGAATGTTTTCCCATCCGCATAAGAAGTGGTAGCCAACATAATGGCAGCGACAATGTAAGCTCCCACTTTTATTGAAATATGTACCCAATCCGGCATTTTCAAAGGAATGCGCATGAACATGGGAAATAGAACAGCAAAACAGAGTATAGCCAGCAGCCATGCTCTGATATCCTGCGGAGAACTTAACATATACGGATAAAAATGCTGGATGAAAATAGCAAAGAAAGTCAACTGAATCCCCCGTTTGACAGCTTCATAGACAAGTTTTAATTTTGAATCACCTTTTTCAGCACGCTTCCTTATGGAAAAAGGAAACGCGGCTCCCATAGCGAACAGGAAAAAAGGAAACACAAGATCTACCCAAGTAATACCGGGCAACAGAGGATTAAACACATGATCTGGCGGAGGCGTTTGAGCATGACTCATCCAACCGGGAAGAACATGCGTTACGATGGTAGCCGAAAGCACCATCGTAATAATTGCATATCCCCGTAAGGCATCTAAAGCTAAAGCTCTGTTGTTCATAAAGCTCCCCCCTCGCGCATTCCTTTTTCTACTTCTTTCCAAAGATTCTTTTGGATGATGTGTACTATATCGAATACCATTAGTCCATCCGATCGACGAAGGTTCATCTCTATTGTTTCGGATAATTTCCCCGGATTATCATAGAACTGATCCACCAAGATGCCGCCCATAAACTTGTTGTCTTTAAGAATCTGACGCAAGTGCTGACAGGAACCTTCTACACAGTACCATGTACCGGCTTGAGCCTGCGAATCTGTCTCGTTCCAGATGTTGCGGTTCGTTTTCTTGTATTCCTCTATCGTTATGTCTGTATAGTAATTTCCGGTTGCATACAAATCGATCAGTTCCGCGTATCCATAATTTTTATATTCGGGAGTGGCCCAACTGAAGTCTTTAGCCGGATCATACTTTTTGCTGGCGAAATTAACTCCCACTTCATAGTAAGACGGATACCAAGCTCCGGTATATGTGCCGAAAGAAACTTTTGGATTGGCGGCTTTCACTTCCTTACGTGCCAATGCCATAAAATCAGTAATGTTTTTCGTTCTCCATTCCATCCATTTCTGGAAATACTTTCCCGGTTGTGTGATAAACTTCCCATCCGTATTCTTCTTCCAAACAAAAATATCTTCGGGGAACTTCGCCACTTTCTTACCTATATACGCTTCAAACTTTTCGCGTGAAAGCGGTGAGAAGTCGGCTGTTATACCATCATAGCGTACGCGGTCGAGCATCAAACCATCCAAATCAGGGTATTTGGTCACTACTTCTTTCAGTACATTTAGAATATGCGCACGATACTCCTCATTCAGAGGATTAATCATAGCACCATATTTTTGTTTTTCTTCCGTAATCGGAATAATGCCTTTATCGGGAGTATATACCATGGATGCCCAGTCCGGATGTCCACTATATACCATTCCACGATCGAAATAATTGTGTCCGGCACAGAATACATTTAATGAAGCATGAATCTCAAGACCCAATTCGTGCCCTTTTTTAATGAAGTATTGCAAATAATCAAAATTCCCGGCCTTTGCGCCTTTCCACTCTTTCATTTGTGGAGCAAACTGACTTTGATAAAGTACTTCTCCCGTAATGGGCCGTATATCCACTATTGCATGAGTGAAACCTACTGATTTGATTTTCTCCAAATAATAGTCAATCGAGTCTTTATGGCTGAAACGTTCGAAGTTAGCTTCGGCATCGAACCACATTAACGCAGGTTTCTTTTTGATTACAATCCGGAAAGGAGAAGCAGGAATAGCCGCATTATTGCATAATTCTCCCAACATATAATTCCGGAAACAATAACGTACCTCTATGGGGGCATTGATCGAATCATTCCAGACCTCTACAGTAGAAGAACCATTGATAATTTCCGCTTTGGCCGGTCGGAATATACCATCCGTCCCCACTATTTCAAATCCTTTCACGTTTTGATTTTCCGGGATCAATCCTTCTTCACCATGTTCAAAGTCTATTTCTACTACATTCCCTTTTACTCGGTGGGATTTGTATATAGGACCGGAATATTGAATACCTTTACGATGATACGTTTTTGCCAATGCCCAATAAGCCAGTCGTTCACCGACCTTTATCTTATAGGGCGAATGAATAAAGTTTTCACTCCCGGCATCACCTGTGGTCACCATTCCAACATTTGGAACAGCTGACATCAACTCCAACTGACACTGGCGGAACCAAGCCCAATCCAGTTTATCATTGCCTTCCGATTTCCATGGTGCAATCTGTACGTAATAAAATGGCATTTGGGGATTGTTGAAGAATGTTCTCCATTGAGAAACCATTGCAGGAAATAATCTCTTATATAATCCGGGATCGGGTGTGTTTGCTTCACCTTGATACCAAATCACTCCTTTAACAGGAAATCCTTTCCATGGATTCACCATTGCATTCCACAATAATGTAGGAGTCCCTGCCGTCCACCCGAACTCTCTCTGTATTACATCAGGCAATGCTATTTCCGGAAAGCCCGATAAAGTCTCTTTATTCATCCAAGCCTCTATTTTTGACATGCTCCAGGAACAATGTATCAGACCGACAGGAACATCCAAAGATTGCTGTAACTGATTGCCAAAGAAATAGGCAGTTGCACTGAAATCAGCAACATCTTCCGGAGAGGCTTCTTTCCATTCTCCGTCCACCCCAGCTTCCTGTGGAATGGTACTCCAGGCATTTTTTACAGTATAGAGACGCAGTGGACGTTTGGGATTAGCAGATACAATGTATGGCTGGGAACCAAACACAGGCTGTCCACGGAATCCTTTCACTGGCATTTCCATATTCGACTGTCCGGAACAGAACCAGACTTCTCCTATTAAAATATTCTGCAATGTGAGGTCCTCTCCATCCGAGAACGTAATACTATACGGACCTCCAGCTACCGGTGTTTGGAGAGAAAGTTTCCATTCACCTTTTGCATCAACATTCGTTTGGATTTTTTTATTATTCCATGAAGCGGTAGCCTGCACACGTTTTCCCGAAGTCGCTGTTCCGGAAAAAGTAACTTCCGATTGTTGCTGTAACACCATATTATCCCCCCAAATGGAAGTAAGGGTTACTTTCGCTTCTGTTTTCAGGAGAAAGGAGAAGCATATCAATAATATAAAATATTTGGCTTTCAACATATGATTCTTATTTGTTTTCGACAGCTTCAGTATACACATTGCCGAAGCGATCTGTTACTTTCACTTCTATTTTAGCATTTTTATTACGGGGAGTAGCATGAAATAGATGTTCGGTAAGAACTGGGGAAATCCATTCATATTTCACCTTTTCTTTGTCAGAACAGATTGCTTTGGCTGCAGGATCATATCCTTTGTAGCGTTGCATTTCTCCCATTCGCTTTCCGTTTTCATACCATTCCACTTTCCACTGTTCATCCCAGTTCCATACGTTAGCAATAATATCGGAAGGGTACTCGTCAGATGATCCGGCCTGATATACATGTAATTGATGCTCTTTCGGGTAGCCTGCACTTTTATATAGCCATTTCACTTGGTTCCCGTCTACTTCATATACCCCATATCCCCTCGGAGTACCATCCACATTAATATCTGCACGCCACCAAGTACCGCATACGGCAGCTGTGTTATGTTCCATTAATGAGTCATTAAAACATACGTTTACATTAAAATGTGTATGTCCGGAAATGATGTGGGCATTATAACCTTCCAATAATTTATATAGTGCAGCTGTATTGACCGTTTCATCTTGATCTAGCGTGTTATATCTTAGCTTCTTCTGAAGACTGGAAGGAATATGCATCACTACAAAGACAAGTTTGTCTTTGGGCACATAAGAGAGGTCTTTCTCCAGCCATTGGAAAGTACGTTCATCAATGTAACCTATATATTGATAATCACGGTTGACATAAAAGCAATTGTCAAGCACGATATAATGAGCATTACCTTTATTTAATGAATAGTAGATAGGACCGAAATAACTTTCGAAAGTGCGATAAGAATATTCAAAAGTACGCCCTCCATACGTCATGTCGTGATTACCAATTGCCCGATAGATGGGAATCTCTAATGATGATACCGTATCTATATAGGAAGGATATAAAGAAGGAGTATCTCCTACGATATCCCCACAATCTATGCCGAATACTTCTTTTTTGCCCATATACGGACGAATATATTCTTTCATATCTTGCAGATATTTAGCATAAGCCTTTACGTCATCTTCGGAAGTAACCTGCGCATCTGCCTGCACCAAAAACAAATGATTGATCTCATTTTGCGGATTTCTTACCAATTCGAAGTCGTAAATATCTTGCTTGGCCGGATTCAGCTTCTGATAGAATAAAGGTATTGTTTGTTCTGTTTTCGGTAAATATCCGGAAGGAGTGGATAAATAAATGAAACGCACATTCCTATTAGGGGGGAGAGTATATTGGCCTTGTTGGTCAGTCAACACACAGTCTATTCCGTCGGTCACTACTACCCCCGGGACTCCTGTCCCATTACAGGTTACTTTCCCGCGAATAGGGTTAGAAGGAATCTGGGCTTGTAAATTCAAGCCCAGACCTATTAATAAAAAGAATTGTAATAAATATATTTTCATAATTAGTTGGTTAGTTCAAACCTCATTCTTCGATAGATTCCAGATATTTATCAAAGCCTGTTTTAAAAGCGTTCCAATAGTCGTATTTCTTAACGTGGCAAAGGTCGAAGGCAAAGAAGCCGTCACTATTACTGATACAAGCATCAATAGCATCCGGAATTTTTGCAGATTGTCCTCCGTCAGTCCATCCGGTACTGTTACCGATATCTGGTCCGCCTGCAAAAGGTACATCTCCTTGTAACAGTTCACGTCCATTCTTACAAAAACCTTCCATGGTCCATTCGCCACTTCCATATATATTGTTCACGGAAGCATAAGCACCCAAAAAGATATAGTCCAAATGGTCCGCATATCCATAATTCTTATAATCGGAAGTAGCCCATTTCGGATAATAAGCGGAGGTGTTGTATTTAGGACTGGCCCAGTTCACGCCTGATGTATAGTACGTTGAATACCAGGCACCAACATAAACTCCAAACTTGATATTGTTATTGACAGATTTAACTTTCTCGCGTGCCTTTACTATGAAATCATGAATAACTTTCGCTCTGAATTCCAACCACTTCTTAAAATAAACAGGCTGGTCAGAAGGTATTTCATCCGTACCGGGTGCCATAATATCTGCCGGGAAGTTTGCTATAGTTTCACCGATGTATTCTTCGAACTTCTGTTTGGAAATATCTGAAAAATCGCTTTCTAAGCCATAGTCATCATAACGACAACGATCCAATATGATGCCATCCAAATCATATTTAGCCAAGTCGGCCAACAACTGTAAAACAAAGTTTTGTACATCATCATTAGCGGGATTGAAGAATTTCGCTCCATAATCGGTTTCATCATCCAACAAATCCATTGTATTCGTTAGCCCATCAGTCAGATTAGCTACACTTGCCCATCCTTTTTTTGATTCATCACGGAACAAGACTCCATCATGTCCCAAATTATACGGACATAAATAGCCTCCTACAAATGTATTGATAGAAGCATTCACTTTTAATCCTTGTATACGAGCCTCATCAATAAATGCCTGTAAGTAATCCCAAGTTTCCGTCCTTTCATAATAACTATATCCGGAATTACCCCATACATCCATACGTTTCACCTGATCTACAACATTAGTATTGAATAATACATCTCCTGTAGTGGGACGTACATCGACAATAATATCAGTGAATCCTGCCGCTTTTATCTTTTCCATATCTTTGGCTATGTTTTCCTTACTATTGGCATAGTCAGGAAAATTAGCAGCCGCATCAATCCAAATATATCGTGGCTTAGCTTCTGCAACATCCGGCTCGTCCGGCTTTTCTGTCGAATTATCGTTCCACGGCCATCCGGGAATTCCATCAGAATCATCACTACAGGAGGTTATTGTAACTGCTCCCAAGAAAGTCAGTATTAGTATTTTTAGAAATTTTCTCATATCATACTTGTTTTATTAGGTATATACTGCCTGATATATCCGCAGTACATTTTTTATTTAAGAGTGACTACTGATGCTACGGATCTTTCGTCTCCGCTGGAGTCACTTGTCTTGATAGTCTCTTGCCCATTGACTAACATGCAACTGGAACCACCGCCATCCAAATTGATAGCATCCGTACATCCCAGTGTTTTCATGATATTAGCTACATTTTCGGTGGTCATACCGGCAACTCCCGTTGTCATTCCATCTCCTTCACACACAAAAAGAATCATTTTCTTATCATTGGTGATACCAATAGCCGAACGAGGTCTGTTCACCGTGGCGCCAATATCTGATAAAACTTCTTCTTCGTATGTATTCTTTATGTTTCCATCCAACAGAAGTACGGGGCCACCGCCTATTCCTGTTTTAGCATTTAAGACAGTTCCTGTAGACGGAAAATTTTCATTAGGAGTTGTTTCTGATTTTACCGGTGAGGGCTCCGAATACCAATAAGTAACATTGGATAGTGTTGTGTAAGTCCACATTGATTTGAATGAGCCATCATTCATTTCACAGAATGCAGCTAATACAGGATACCAGAATGGACCGTTAGTCCAATCTTCTGCTGTTACATCATTGTTCTTACACACCATTTCACCGTTACGCCATATTAGGCTTAATGACCCCTCATAGAAGAAACCTCCATTGATTACAATTGTGGAGTTGTTCTCTTCATAAAATTCTTTTGGCTTTTTCAATCCAGTCTTTTCTCCTAATACACCAAATGCTGCCTTACTCATATCACCTACCGCAATATAAGCTATCGCTTTTTTGCCTTCCAGTGTTTCTGGTGATTTATATACGTTGATATGTTCAGGCAAGGTTCCATAAGTGCTTTTCACATTGGCCCAGCCTAAATTTACAATATCAGGATTGGCTTCAACAGGTTCAGTTGGAGTCTCCGGCTCCGCCCATGGCCAATCCGGGATATCAGTGTTATCATCACCACATGCTATGAAAAAAGGCAGTAATGATAATAACCATAACATTTTTTTCTTTGTTGACATATAGCTACTCCTTTAAATGATTTACAGATTTCTTTATCTCATATATGATGAATGGGTATTTTCTCATCATATATGAGATAAAGAGATCAATTAATTATTTGTCGATACAATCAAACTCATATCCTCCGATAACCTTACAGTTGTTATCCACGTAGTAAGCACGGAGCTTATATCCATCTGTTGTCGGAGCAAGCAATACATCACCTGTTGCAGCTACACCATCGGATGAATTGTATGAGGAAAGTGAAGGATTGAATGACAGAGCATCTGAAGTAGATATTGTACCAGTGAATGATCCGTCTGACGTTACATCATACATATATAAGCATGGAGTTCCACCCCATTGCGGGAAATGAGCTGTACATACCAATACAAGATATTGTGCATTATTAAAGCTTCTTGTATCCAGACAGTTGTTATTCATTGCCCAAGAATTACCATTGTCGGAGTCTTCCAGAGATTTACTTGCATTATTATTTGTTCCATTCACCCAATAAAGAATGTTAGAATCATAGTATGACAAGAAATAATCACTTTGAGCAGTAGTTCCTTTAGTCACAACTTTAGTGTTTGATGCGGGAGCTCCCCAATTACCTACACCATTCACTGTTACTACTTGAGGACTTCCCAATACACCGTCTGTTATAATCCAACGAACAAACTTATTGGAACCTGAACTGGCTGTTCCGTCACAAGTAGCAATAATAGAGGCATTAGTATTAATATCTCCTTGAACAGACACTTTCGTACCCATATCTAACCCTGTATTATTAGTATAAGTAGTCAATAAAGTTGGAGCAGTCGTAACAGAAGAAGTCTTATAGATTGAGAAAGACTTGCCATTAGTAGCCTTCGTTGCTAATAATATATTTCCCCTACTATCACTTGTCATACATCCTAAAGATGCAACACTCACACTACCCAAAGTTACATTACCAATCTTATTTCCCGTAGATGCATTGTAATATGCAGGAGTTGTGGTACCATCACCCAAGCAAACTACCAGATTATTTCCGGAAACAGCTAAAGAAGGTGCATTTGCTCCAGTCCAAGGTAAGCCGATAACTCCCATATCCAATTTAAATAATTCTGTCTCACTACCTTTTCTATATCCGTAAGGAATCTTATCCGGTACTGCTTTTTGAATAGTATAAGTTTGCTTTGTCACTCCATCGTGAGCAATCACTGTAAGCTCAACAGGTGAATTAAAATTAAGAGGCTCTGTTTTAGGATCCGGTGACATGGTCGCATGAGCCGACAGTGAATAATCTGCCAAGCAAGAAGATAAATCTTCCGCAGAGATTAAAGATACAGTTTTGTGGTCTTCATCAATAATGCCTGTAATGTCTTCAGACGGTATTGAGAAACTTAATAACTGACACTTAGTAGACTTAACTCTTTCGCCTGTGATGCAGATTTGTTTCTTATATCCTTGAGCGTCTGTATAAGTGAAATAATTCTCTTTAGTCAGATCGAGAATTGAAAGAACCGGTTCAATAGTACAGTTTGGTGCCAACTTTGCCTGAATCCTCATCGCTTTCATATATTCTGAAGTTTCATTATCACTATTTTCCGGATAATACCATGGCATAGGAATTACATACTTATCTACAGAAGCATCTGCAATAGTATATACCACAGCCTCTTTATCCACGTATGGCCCAGAAGTAAAGAGTGCAGTCAAGCTCGTGATTCCCTGTCTGTCCGCAGTAGGAAGCACATATTCCGGATCCTGGCAAGAACTCGTGAGAGCCAAAATCCCTAATAATAGATATAGTATATTCTTTTTCATAATGTTTTCATTTTAGATTTATTGCCATTCTGCATATTGAGTTACCGCACCGTTATTGTCCAACTCTGCCTGTGGCATTGGGAAACGATACATCTTAGTCGGGAAATTACGATCTTTATCATCACATTCTGTATAAATGTAAGTGAAAGACCCATTTGCATTTTTCTCTATTTTCATTCCATGAAGACGAATACCGGTAAATGCTGTCGCAGATAATTTCCAACGACGCATGTCCCAATAATAATGTCCTTCATAAGCAAGTTCTACTTTGCGTTCCTGACGGATGGCTTTCATTAAATCATCCCCACTTTTGTCTGTGTAAGACAATCCCACTCTGTTACGAATATCTTTTATGTCTTTATTTGCCTTATCCGTATAGCCATTCAGATGATAACATGCTTCTGCATGATTCAGTAATACCTCTGCGTAACGAATTTCGGTCCATGGCTGTGTACTGGCTTGTATGGAAGTAAAATTATGAGCTTCATCTACCAGTTTACGTAAATAATACCCGGTAGTAGAACGTCCTTCCGGTTTGGCATCTGTTTTCCATGCAGCCCAACCATCAGTACCGTTTACGAAAGATTCTATCGGTCTGCCTTTCCATGTTGCTCCATTATAGAGAATGGTAGCTTTAAAACGTGGTTCCAATTTGGCATAAGGAGGAATCGTTGTAGTACCTTCAGCAGTATGCCATGCACTCCAATCGGGGAAGCCACTACCATCTGCATATTCATACGATTCAACCATTTCTTGTGTCGGGGTACCGAATCCTCCAGTCATGGAATTGCCGTCGAGCGCTTTATCACCTCCAGGAACCATATATCCATCAAAGTCATGAGTCACAGTGGAACTCTTATCATAACAATATTGTAGAATGGCTTCTTTGCTTCCTGCTTTAAAGGCATTTGAATAGTCTTCTTTTGCTTCTAATTCATAGCCCATTCCCATCACCTTTTCAGCTGCGATACGAGCGTCATCCCATCTTTCCGCATACAACATAGCTCTCGATAACATTGCATAAGCAGCTCCGCTAGTTAAACGTCCGTTAGGAGTTTTATCAACAGGCAAATGTTCACCGGCATATTTTAGATCATTATATACAAAATTCCATCCGTCGGCTTCCGAACTAACTGGCATATCCTTTTTTATATTATCCAGATTCTCATCGTATATAATCACTTCTTTATAACGCTTTAATAAATCTGTATAGAGATACCCTCTGAAGAAACGCATTTCAGCTTCCAAGCGTTCTTCATCAGCCTGACCAAATGAAGCATATTTCTTTAATTTGTTGATACCTTCATTGACACGGCGCACATATTCGTACATCGTCCCCCAGTTGCCAAGGTAAGTACTAACATAATTCACTGTGAGAACAGAACCTCCATAAGCAATTTCACTAGGTATCTGACATTTAGCCATATAATTGTAGGAACCATATTTAAGCTGATCTGTCAGAGCTTCTGTCATTCCTGCCAAACATTGTCCATCCCTGTAGACTCCTAAATAATCTATATAGCGATAGAAATCGTTGACTGCCTGTTCTGCATAGTCGAGTTTACTCCATACAAGTTTATCTGATGCTCTGTCTGTTGGAGTCATGTCCAGATAATCACTACATGAGCCAAGCCCTAAAGAGGCTCCCAACAATATGATACTTAATACTTTTGTTTTCATAATAGAACTTTTAAAGGTTTAGAAAGTCAAAGTTATACCGCCCATAATGGTGCGTTGTTGAGGATAGTATCCGTTATTTACTCCCGGAGATTCAGGATCGATTCCATCAGGAAGACCGGAAATCGTGAATAAATTAGAACCTTCTACATAAATTCTAAGATTCTGAATACCGACAGGACTCATCCATCTCTTGGGGAATGTGTAACCCAATTGTGCGGATTTGAGACGAAGGTATCTACCGTTACGCAACCAGAAAGTGGAAGCTAATCCATTATCTCCTCCGTGTCCTTGATTACCCAGTGTAAGTCGTGGGAATGTTCCATTCGGATTTTCTACTGTATATGCATTCTGAACCAGATATAGTGGTGAGTTGGCTCCTTCTTTAAATGCCTGTGTCCAGACTGTATTATCGTCATATCCATTGTAATAAGTTCCTGTCAACGATACATCAAACAGTGCACCTCCAGTAAATTGTGCACTTAAATCGAATCCATTCCAAGCACAATTCAGGTTCAAACCGTAAGTTAATTCGGGACGATTGCCACGTCCAACACGTGTTCTGTCATCTTCGTCTATTTTACCATCACCATTTAAATCTCTGTATTTGATATCACCGACATTAGGACGAGTGCCATACCAGGCTGAATTGTCTATTTCTTCTTCCGAACGGAATAAGCCATCTGCAACCCACACAACAGAAGCATCAACACTACGTCCTGTGCGTTTTCTCCACTCTACTGTGTTCGGACTATCCGGATAACGGAGATAACGGTTTCTTGCAAATGTCAGATTGAAGCTTGCGCCATAGGAGAATGGCTTACCTGCCAAGTTTAATTTATTACGATGACTCACCGTTACTTCAACGCCTTTGCTATCCACCTTATTATAGTTGGCATAAGTATAATAATATCCTCCCATAGATGGCGGGTAATCGCCTCCCATTGCTGTCAAAATATCATAGGTATAATTATAGAATGCGTCAAACTCCATTCCCAACAGACCATTCCACATCGTAAAGTCAAATCCTGCATTGTAGGTTAAGGTGTTCTCCCAAGTTAGAGTAGGATTGGCAATTACAGAGGCGCGTAATGCTTGCATTACTTTTCCATTCAGAATTGTCTGGTATGCATTTTTGTTACCATCCATCAAATTGTAAGTACTAAGGAAAGCATACGGACTCACTGCATCGTTTCCTAATAAACCGACAGATGCACGTATCTTCATATCATCCAGAAATGTCAGACTAGACATAAAATCTTCTTTAGATATTCTCCACGCTACTGACGCTGACGGGAAGAATGCCCAACGTTTCCCACTAACATTGCCGGCAAATTTGTAAGAACCATCATATCGACCTGTAAACTCTGCCAAATACTTATTGTCATAGTCATATTTCAAACGAAAAACATAACCAATACTACGGTTTGCATCACTGTATCCCGAGATTGGAGAGTCTGCCGGTTGTCCAAAGCTCAATTCCGGTAGTTCAGAGAAACTCATGTTCTTATTATAGCCGGAGAAACTGTTTTCTTTATAATCCCGGATTTCTGCCAATACCATTGCTTCTACATTATGTTTTCCGAAGGAGCTTGCATAGTTTATACTTCCTTGGCCTACCATTTGATGAGAACTATACTGTCCTTCACCTAAATTTATTCCATTTGCTGTGCCGCGAGGATCGTCTGCTTTAGACCAAGTCCAATCTGCTGTCGAAGTCGGCATTTTATGTATATATGTGGAGTAAGGCGTATTCAAATTCTTATTATGAGAAGTTGTATAGTCATAAGCTCCGGTTACTTTTACACTCAAACCTTTAACCCAAGGCACATTGTATTGCAATGAGATGTTGGTCTGCAAATCAAAGCTATTGGTATGCTTGTATCCGGATTCATAAATAGCAGCCAACGGACTGTTGGGCAGACTTGTGTTATTCTGTGTAGTAGCAGTATAAAGTCCGTCATATGTTTCCGGCAAATAGGGATGCATCATTATAGTCTGATGAGCTACTGACAACCAACCTTGTTCACCCAATTCGGAATTAGAATCCGTACCGCCTGAAGCATATCCCGGAGTTTCACGTTTACCGACATTTCCTGCAATACCTAAACTTAACTGGAAGTTCTTAGCCAGTTGAGTCTCAAGATTAGTTCTTAAATTGTATCTCTTGTAAGAGAAATTGTCAATGTTACCTTTTTGACCTAAATAACCCACAGAAGCAAAGTAACGCATCTTATCACTGCCTCCTTGTATGGTTACATTATGTTTCTGGTTGATACCAGTTCCAAATACTTTATCAATATAGTTAACATTATCCCATCCGTCAGTAGGATCACCATTCAACATAGCTTCCACATTCGCCTTTGTAAAAACGGGATTATATTGACTAATGTTTGAAATGCTTCCATTAGCCATTTTATCCATCATGTCAGCCATATTATAATAATATGCAAATTGAGGTCCATTCATAAACTGCGGGAAGTTTGCATTCATAGATGCTCCTATTGAACCATTATAAGTGATTTTGGATTTTCCTTCCTGACCTTTTTTTGTAGTTATAATAATAACACCACCGGCTCCTTTTAATCCATAAACAGCTGCAGAAGCTCCATCTTTCAAAACAGATACACTTTCGATATCATTAGGGTCAATATCATTAATAGAACGAGGCATTCCGTCTACTATATAAGTAACATTATAAATAGAGCCACGAACTCGTAATGTAGCCTGATCGTCTCCGGGTTCACCAGATACTTGAACAGATGAAATACCTGGCAAACGTCCACCTAAAAGACTCGACACATTGGTTGCCGGTGCTTTCAGCAGTTCGTCGCCTTTCACCGCAGATACGGCTCCGGTTAAAGATTGCTTCTTGGCAGTACCATATCCTACCACAATCACTTCATCCAAAGCTGCCACATCATCTTTCATAACCACATTAATGGTCGTCTGACCTGCTACCTTTATTTCCTGATCTGACATTCCAACATATGAGAATGATAAAATGTCTTTTGCGGTGGCCTGAATGCTATATTTTCCATTTACATCTGTAATAGTGCCATTAGTAGTTCCTTTTACGACAACACTTACTCCTGGTAGCGGTTCTCCTATACCATCAGTAACAGTTCCTTTCACTAAACTCTGTGCATGACTACTGATAGCACATGCAAATAGCGCGCAGATTGAAAACATAAATATTTTCAATATACGAGAGTTCTTCTTGATTTTTGAGTTAAACTCTGTCATAGAATTAATTTTTAGATTATTAATATAGATTGGTTAACATATCCATTATTGTTTATAGCTGTTCCAATACTTTCCAGCATTGGTATAACCCTCTTGGTACATGGAAACATCCTTTCCATTTTCCTCCTTTGAGTGGTAGTAGCACTTCACCTCTCCGATTTAAGTATCCATACCATTCGGGATGCTCTTTATCTTTAAAATGGGTCCATGTATAATCGTGTACTTTTTCAAACCATTCCAGACATTGGTTATCTCCGGTCAATTGATAACTCTTCAGAAGAGATATGAGTGTTTCAATATGCACCCACCAGAGTTTCTGGTCCCATTCCAGTTGTTGGGGAGGACAACCGTTACGATCCATAAAATAGTAGATACCTCCATATTCTTTATCCCAACCATATTCAAGCATTGTAAGAGTGATATTCTTAGCCTTTTCGATTAATTCCGGACGGTTTAGGCGTTTCCCTAAATCCATTATAAACCACATGGCTTCAATCGCATGGCCAGGGGTAATCTGCCGTCCTTCAAAGCAATCTATCAGATTACCATTCACATCTACATTCTCAACAATGATACCACCAAGTTCGGGACGATAGAAGACAGACATAACTTCATGAATACAAGTATCCATCGCTTGTTCCAAATAGTCCTTGCCTAAAATATGCTCAATTTCCATAGCAAGATTGCATAGTATCATCGGCAGGGCAAAATTTTTTAGATTACGAGTGCCCGGATGAAGTTTATTCCATTTACCTTTCGGATTATCTACTTTGGAAAGGATAATATCGAAGGTTTTCTTGGCAATGTCAGCATATTCCTGATTACCGGTTGCAAGGCTTAATTGCCCGAAAGCCATGGCAGCGAATGTATATGAAAAGATATTGTATGGTTCTACCAATGGTCTACCCAAACGGTCAAGGGAAAAATACCAGTTATAGTCTCCATCATGTCCATATTTTTTTAAAAACTCACCACCTTGAACGGCACAATCCAGCCATTCCTTACGTTTTTCCACTTTATTGTAAAGCATAGAGAACATCCACACTTCGCGGCCTTGCAGCCAGATAAATTTATCTGTATCGAAAACTCTTCCTTCACGATCCAAACAGGTGAAGTAGCCTCCATATTCATGATCTTGTGAGTTTTCAAGCCAGAAAGGAAGAACATTATCCAAGAGTTCATCCTTGTATTGATTTGCCAGTTTCTTAAAATCCATACATCTTTTATTATTAAGTTATTAAGGTCTTTTTGTTTTACTATTCCGAACGGGTCCAATATCTTTCAATCTCTTCCAGCGACTTCCCGGTAGTCTCCGGCACGAGTTTCCAGACAATCAGCATATACGGCACGCACATGAGGGCGAACAGGAAGAATGTTCCGGCGGGGGTAAGGTTCTGGAGCATCCAGGGGGTTAACTGTCCGATCAGGTACGTTCCGATCCACAGAGCGAATCCTGCTATCGACATGGCCAGTCCGCGAACCTTGGTGGGATACATCTCAGAGAGGAGCACGAACACCACGGCACAGATAGAAACGGCACAGCAGAATACATAGAACAGGAAAAAAATAAGCAGGAAGAGGCTGGATACTCCCAGGGAATCTCCGAAGAGGAAGTACAGGCCGATGAGAATCAGAGAAACAACCATTCCTGAAACTCCGTAATAAACAAGTTTCTTGCGGCCTACCTTATCAATGATGACAAGAGCCAGAACGGTGGTCAAAGTATTGACTAGTCCTACCAGAACTTGGTAAAAAAGAGAATCGCCACCTGAAAGTCCTGCATTTTCAAAAATAGAAGGGCCGTAATAAAGCACTGCATTCACTCCCATAAATTGCCCTAAAATGGCAATACAAACACCGATAATAACAGCTTTGAAGATTCCAGGCTTCATTAATAACGACCATTCCGATCTCGTTTCAGAGGTCAGTACAGATTTCGTTTCTTTTAATTGACTTTTCGCTTCTGTAATTGAATTATATATTTTTTCTAATATATTTACAGCCTTCAATTCTTTTCCACGCACGATTAACCAGCGAGGACTTTCCGGAATAAAGAATATGATTATGAAGAATAAGATTGCTGGCAATGTTTCCATACCCAACATACCTCTCCATACTTCAGTTATAAATACTTTATTCAACCAATCCACACTCAATTGCGTACCACTCTCCGCCCATGCCAATAATTGATAGTTAACTAAATAAGCTCCTAAGAAACCGACTGTTACAGCCAACTGATACAATGACACTAGGCGTCCTCTATACTGTGCTACGGCTACTTCAGATATATAAAGAGGAGAAACAATGGAAACAACCCCTATCCCTACTCCACCTATTATCCGATAGATCACCAATTGAGTAAAATCGGCAGATAGTGCACAACCCAAAGCTGATGTAGAGAACAATACGGCTGAAATAACCATCGTAAGTTTTCTTCCTAACTTATCACTTAGGATTCCTGCAAAAAGAACACCTACAATAGAGCCTACTAAAGCACATCCTACATACCATCCCTGTTGCAACGTATCTAACTGAAATAGTTGAGTCACCTGGGCAATTGTTCCCGATATAACCGCGGTATCATATCCGAACAAAAAGCCTCCCAATGCTGCCACAACAGAAAGGAATATAAGATAACCAAAGTTGATTGTAGACTTCATAGCATTTATTTTATTTCAAAATATTCTTTATATCTGTCATATAAATGACCAGCTTGCAAATAGGCTGACTGTGGACTCATAAAATGAGAAAATTCAAAAGTAATAGCCTTATCATATCCGGCACGTTTGGCAGCTTCCAGTTTCAGCCGAAGTTTATCAAACTTAATGGGTAGAAAACGAATAGGCATATCACGGTCAAAAGATTCAGCATTTGTCCAACATTGCATACCATACTTATCTGCTAATTTTTTATTGACAGAAAAGAATGCATCCAATTCATCATAATCAATATGACCATCTTGAAATGCACATGCATCTACCACATCATGAATTCCATCAAAAATTTCATCCCATTCTTTTTCGTGTTGTTGTACAGAAACGGCATCTTCTTTAGTCATTTTCGTCGTTCCCATTATTGCTTTCTTTCCATCAATCCAAGGCGATATAAAAGTCGGCAATCCATTAGATATATCCTTACATTGTTTTCCTAATGTATGGAAAGCACCAATCGCACCTTTCGTTGCCCGACTTATTTCACCACTGATATACCATCCTCCGAAACTTTTATACTTGGAACCATAATTTTCCCAGACCTCATCAATCACATATTTGTTATCTTCCACCTCCCAAGTCATATCTCCTGTGTCCCAGTATTTGCCCGAATCGTATAGTCCAAAATAGAATTTCATTCCGTACTTTTCAGCCAAACGCAAAAACATATCTACCAAATCAACAGAAGGCATATAACACCCCTTCTTCAGCAGATAAGGAGAAGGAAAAGTTACAAATTTACGATAACCCGAACGGATCATTATTACCGTATCAATTCCTATATTTTTCATATGCTGAAAATCCATGTCCCATTCTTTCTCACCCCAGTTTTGATGTGGAATATCATGTGAAATCTCATCCAAAAAAGTTCCGGTGATTTTTAATCCATTGTTTTTAGGAACAATGAGTTTACTTTCCAAACCATCAGCTACCACTACTGTACTGGCACTAGCCTTTGAAGTACAAGATTCAAACAAAGTTGGTACAGCCAAAGCTGATGCACCAGCTAATGTCGCTTTTTTTAGAAAATCTCTTCGATCTAATGTTTTCATATTAGTTTAATTAAAACAGCAGTTAACACTTATATTATCATTACCTATTGAATATACTGTCCTGTAATATCTACTTTTTTATTATTGAAAGGATCTAATATCTGATCAATCAAAATTGCCATTTCACTTCGTAGAATATCTCGATCCATATCAAAATTCTTCAAATCAAATTCATCCCATATCTCTTCTACTCTACCCTCCTTTATTTCGATACCTTCTTTTTCGGCAATCTCTCCTATCATCTCTGTAGCTTTCTGAATTGATATGGTGTTATTACCTTCAATAACTTGCTTATTGACAAAGGGATAGACATCACCTAATCCTTCCAGTTCATTCGCCAATAACAAAGTATCTGCTCTGAACCACATTTGATTAGCCCAATCGACACTTTTACCTATACCCTTCAAAATTCCTGTAGAACCTACACGTTGCAACGATTTAAACATCGGATGATCTATTGCAACATCTAAATAAGGCAATAAATATCCTTTCGCGTCCAATATTGCATTTTGCACTTCACGAACAGACACCTCGCTAATACTCTTATTTTCTTTCACTGCAAGGGCTGCCAATGCTCCCGCTGCTTGTCCGATCTGCATAACCATCGGTTGCAAACGAGTGGTACCATTAATTATATTAGAAACAGATATTGATTTTTCAGCAACGATCAATCCTTCAACATCTTTTGGAATCAAAGTTCCTAAAGGCAAACCGTATGAAGGTACCGGATGAAAATAAAGATTAGGCAATTCTTCATATCCATGATAACGGGTATGATGATGATCCACAGGATAATTTCCTACAGCGATACAAGTACGATAAAGAGGTTGGGACTGTTTGAACGGTTCACAAACATGATTTAGATTAAAGCGCACTAATCCATGGATTCTCCTAGACTCTCTATGATAAGGAATAAAGGGTAATTTGTCAGCAGTAGGATATTCATCGTCAGCTAAGCCCAATGTATTAAAACCTAATTCATGTTGCAGAAAATAGACGAAACACATCGTATAATGTTTTGCATATTTCAGAGCTTCTTCACGTTCCTCACGGGTCATTTCGACCAAGTTTACATAATAATCATTGCCTTCTATCGGCCAATTAATCATGTATTTATTATTAGGAAGTTTTCCATAAGTTATCATCATTTCCTTAGACCATACACGATCCGGCTCTTTAGGCGTGATACAAACAGGACTGGCACAAGCACAAGCAAATTCATCCTTATTATATCCTTCAGGACAAGGAATAGTCACATCTTTGCCATAATCTTTTAAAATTGCTACATATGTAATATCCTGAACTATATTATTTTTCTCTTCCGGAGCAATATCTTCCTTTGTATCATGACGGCTTTCCATACCGATATCATACTTCACACCGCACATTTTTGCTATATCCCCTAACTCGGTACCATCAATCAATATTTTAGCACTTACTTTTTTAATCGTATGATCTTGCATCTGAATTTGAGCAATCCAAGAATCATTTTCTCTCTCCAATTTGACCAAAGTAGCATTATGCCATACTTTTAGATTTTCCTCTGCATTAACCATTTCATGGAAAATTTTATTTCCAACTGAAGGTTCAAATAACACTGAACTCACCCAACCGGTTTTTAGAGAATCAAGTCCACCATAATAATCTGCCAAATGTCCGCGAAACTCTCCAAATAGGCCTGCCGGTAAATTATAGTTTCCGTCAACAGCACTTACACCTGCAGAAGTGAGCATTCCACCCAGCCATTCTGTTTCTTCCACTATCAATGTCACAGCCCCCATTCGAGCAGACTGAATACCAGCAGTTACCCCACTAGCACCACCACCAATAATTAGCACATCAACAGAATCATCTGAATGAGAGCATGCCGTGAAACACAAAGCAAATAATAAACACAGACCTAAAAAATAGTTTCTCATACTTAATTCATTTAAGGATATAGACTTTTATTAATAATATCACGGCACAAATATAGCTATATTTATTAAATAAACAATAGATAATAAAATATTTTATTAATAAAATCACTATTGCCTACATTATTAATTAATAGATGGGGTAATTACCTTATAAATCATCATATTTTATTTATTATATCCGCATTCAACCATAACTATATTATCCTATATATAAGTCCATTACACAATATATAGGGAATATAACATACAAGATATTCTAATTTTCAAGGCTCCAAAACCACATATTAATAAAAAAATTAATTATCTTTGTGTGAATTACCAAATATGCATAGTTATGAACCAACAATTCTTGAAAGAAATAGAAAAGGGCTCTAAAAGCGCTCTCGTCAAAAAGAGGATTATTACACATTATATATATAATGGCAGTTCTACAATTCCCGATCTTTCAAAAGAGCTGGATTTAAGTGTACCGACCGTCACCAAATTTATTGGTGAAATGTGTGATGACGGATATATTAATGATTATGGCAAATTAGAAACAAGTGGTGGACGCCATCCCAATCTCTATGGGCTCAATCCGGAATCCGGTTACTTTTTGGGGGTAGACATCAAAAGATTCGCCGTCAATATCGGACTAATAAATTTCAAAGGCGATATGGTAGAATTGAAAATGAATATACCTTATAAGTTTGAGAACTCAATCGAAGGGATGAATGAGTTATGCAAACATATTCTTAATTTTATAAAGAAGCTCACTATTAATAAAGAGAAGATCTTAAATATTAATGTCAATGTGTCGGGACGTGTAAATCCTGAATCAGGGTATAGCTTCAGCCAGTTCAATTTCGAGGAAAGGCCGTTAGCAGATGTATTATCCGAAAAATTGGGATATAAAGTAACTGTTGATAATGACACGCGTGCAATGACTTATGGTGAATATATGCAAGGCTGCGTGAAAGGAGAAAAAGATATCATTTTTGTGAATGTAAGTTGGGGAGTAGGTATCGGAATCATTATTGATGGTAAGATTTATACTGGAAAATCCGGATTCTCCGGTGAATTTGGACACATGAGTGCTTATGATAATGAAATAATCTGCCATTGCGGCAAAAAAGGCTGTCTGGAGACGGAAGCTTCCGGTTCAGCACTTCATCGTATTTTATTGGAGCGTATTCAAAGTGGGGAAAGTTCCATACTATCTACGCGAATCACAACCGAGGAAAACCCGATCACTCTTGATGAGATAATTGCTGCCGTGAATAAAGAAGACCTGCTTTGCATTGAAATCGTAGAAGAAATCGGGCAGAAACTAGGCAAACAGATTGCCGGGTTAATCAATATCTTCAATCCGGAACTAGTAATTATAGGTGGAACTTTATCTTTAACCGGTGATTATATCACACAACCTATAAAAACAGCTGTACGCAAGTACTCTCTAAATCTGGTTAATAAAGATTCAGCCATTATCACCTCTAAGTTGAAAGATAAAGCAGGAATCGTCGGCGCGTGCATGTTGGCACGCAGTAGAATGTTTGAAAGCTAGTTTTATCTTCTACGCTGGGAGAAAAAGTTATCTATAAAGCGAACGATATAGACTACAGCTACTCCGGCGACAACTAAAACAATAATACGACTCAACATAGATTACATTTTTATATTTCACATCTATTACATACACAGGATTTTCCTTTTTAAGAACAGGAAATCCTGTAAAAATTAGAACGCTGATTATTAAATAATAATCAGCGTTCTAATTTGAGAGCCGCTAGCCAGACTTGAACTGGCGACCTACGCGTTACGAATGCGTTGCTCTACCAACTGAGCTATAGCGGCGTTTGTCTCTCGTTTACGGCGTGCAAAATTACAGCTTTATTTGAGAAAACAAAAAGAATCCGATTATTTTTTGAGCTTAATTTTTAAATCAACTTTTGTTGACGTTATCTAAAACTTTTCTTTGCGTTCAAATTTTCCGTCCTCGGTATAGTACTTCCATGTACCCTTCGGTTTATTATTTGCATACTTTCCACGAAGTTTCAATGTCCCATCTTCATAATATTGGCGGTAACGACCATGGCGTTTCCCTTCTTTTACTTCCGCTTCACTCTTCAATGCTCCCTCCGGATAAAACTCCCGTAAAACGTTTCCTTCAAACTTTTCGATATAGAAACGTTTCAGTTCGCTCATCTGCTCTTTTTCGGTCTCTGCATCTTCGTTCATTTCCTTATCATCTTCATCGGTAGCAATAGCAACGTCAACCTCTTCCAGTTGATATGGGCTATAATCCATCACATACTGCAAAGAAGCCGACTGATCCTCTCCTATAATCTGCATAGTCCAGTAAGGAAATGAATACAAAACGTCTTTGTTTGATTGTATTTCATTCCATGTAGCAGGATTCATCATCGGTTTCAACTGGGAATAAAACTTGCGCACATCTGTATATAAGAAAATAGTAGAACTTGATTTTAAATATGACAGTGCATTTTCAAAACCCGGATTATTTTTTAATAAATTCTTCTGCTCGTAATCTTCTACAAAGGAAAGTAAAGAAGCAGCTTTATTACTAAAAACTACATAATCGTCAACATAAGTATAGTATGGCTTCTCAAATTTATCAAATAGCTTTCCAAAGAACAAGCGAAAAAAGCCTTTCATTTCGACATAATTAATCTCGAAATCCTTATAATTAGCAGTCTTAATCTTAACTGGAGTACGTCGCTTAATCTTCTTTTCAATGAATTCCATGTTCTTACGGGCATCTTTAATACTTTTAGCCCTGATAGCCAGAATCAGTTCGGGATCATGTCCTAACAAACCTGGTTCGGATTGGGTAATAGCAAACTCTCCTGACATCCAACTCAAAAAGTTTTCTTCCAAAGATATACCGAATAACCCTTCTATCTTTTTCCGGGAACTTTGATAAGAATCATACAACTGTTTATTGTGAACCGACAGTGCATTCTCCAGTTCCTTTACAAAGGTCACCGGACTATTGAAACCTATATTCGTATAAAGAGCTGTCCGCCCGGACAGAATCTCATGTGCTTTCATTTTATGTTTTCCCGAATTCAACAAAGCAGTGACATAAGGATCGGCAGAATCTTTTTTCAATGTATATCCTTTCACTTCCATCCGCTCCTTATTCGTATTTAAATAAAGTCCGGCAAAATTCATGGAATTGCTAAACAGATCAATGTACTCATTTCTTGTACCTAAATAAATAGACATAAATTGAGGTACACGCGCATAATTGACAAAGACTCTGACAAGTCCCTTACCGGAAACCAACTTCTCTGTTTCAATAAAAGACTGATCAAGCCCGATTTTAGGTTTATTACGCGAATCAATAGCCGACTCGACAAGTCCGGATGTGTATGAACCAACCAAATGATTATCGACAAAAGCAATATAGAAAATATCCCTCGTCTCGGAATCGCGCATTTCAAGGATATTAATACCATTATGCATCCGGTTAGTCACAGTAAAACCACTCATGACCAATACGGTTTCAACCTGGTCTTTCAATAAATCCATCTTCGATGTTTTCTGCATATCCAAGATAAGCAAAAAATCCCACTCTGTGGCACGAGTCTTATGAAGCGAAATAAGCATATCCCGTTCACCGACAAGCGACAATAGCACCTTATTGCTTTTGACAACCGAATCGAGCTTCTCTACGCTCTTCGTTACTTCCTCGAAAGATTTCGCTTTCTTCAGACATTGCCATGTTTCACTTCCACTAAACTTTTCCCAATCTTCAATCGGAGCCGATGATTGAATGATAAACGCAGCATCTTCCGGAACCAGATAGATCTGCTGAATATTACGATCAGGTGAGACAAATAAATAAACTACGGAATATACAACATATACCGCCAAAGCCAATGCAGCCACAACTAAAGTTCTCTTCACTATTTTCGAGGTACTTTTTTTCTTCTCCGGGCCTGCATTTTGCTCTCCTTGCCCGCAATTTAATTCATCCATTATTGAGTTGTTATAAACTTGAATGGACAAAAGTAGTAAAAAAGATGAGATTAATTAGTTAATTCATATTCATTTAGTGAATTAGTTCAATAAACAAGATTTTATAAAAAACAGTATAAAGGAGATATCCTCCCTCCTATTTTTATAAAAAAACTATTCTGAATAAAGCATAAACCATTGACTCGTATCGTAAATATGTATTAACTTTACAGCATGAAAAAGAAATTCCAACTCGAAGTTCCGGGAGGAGCCGATAAAGTCTTACTTCATACCTGTTGTGCTCCTTGTTCATCAGCCATTATTGAATGTATGATGCAACATCACATCACCCCTGTTATCTATTATTGCAATCCTAATATCTATCCGCTGGAAGAGTATATGATAAGAAAAGACGAATGTACACGCTATGCCCAATCATTGGGATTGGAGATAATAGATGCTGATTACGATCATGAAAACTGGCGATGCCATATAGCAGGAATGGAGCAGGAACCCGAAAGAGGAGGACGCTGCCTACGTTGCTTTAAACTACGCTTATTGGAGACCGCCCGTTATGCACATGAACATGGCCTTTCCATAATAACCACAACGCTTGCTTCCAGTCGTTGGAAAAGTCTGGAGCAGATTAATGAAGCCGGACAATATGCCACCGCTTCATACCCGGATGTCACATACTGGGAACAGAATTGGCGGAAAGGCGGACTTAGCGAACGACGCATCGCCATCATTAAAGAGTATAACTTCTACAACCAACAATATTGCGGTTGTGAATTCAGCATGAGAAAAGAAGAATAAAACAAACCCGCCATTACTAGCTAACCAATGAATCGAAGTAAAAAAGGTAAAAACAGAAAGCTATTCAAAAAGAAATCACATTCCAATAACAGATTAGGATGTATCATCGCCATCATTGTGCTCATTCCTATTCTTTTTGGCGTCTATTTATATTGCCAACAGATTAATACCCAGAATAATAATGAACCTCAAACCGATGTCTCCCTTCAAATTCCACTTGGCAAAGATCTGGAGACACCTGTATCACTAGTTCCCCGGCAAGAACAAATCATCCGCCATAGCGGATATACGGTATCATATAACAAAGATTTAAAAATTCCCAACTGGGTTTCTTACGAATTAACCAGGGAAGAAACCAAAGGAAAAGAAAAAAGAGGTAATCGCTTTATTGCCGATCCACTAGTGACAGGTCCGATTGCCACAAATGCCGACTATACCCGTTCAGGATACGACAAAGGACACATGGCTCCCGCAGCAGATATGAAATGGAGTCCTGAAGCCATGAAAGAATCATTTTATTTCAGCAATATGTGTCCGCAACATCCACAACTAAACAGAAGAGGATGGAAAAACCTGGAAGAAAAGATCCGGGATTGGGCTATAGCAGACAGCGCCATCATTATTATATGTGGCCCTATTATTGAAAAACATCCCAAAACAATCGGAAAGAATAAAGTCGTAGTACCTCAAAAGTTTTTTAAAGTAGTCCTTTCTCCTTTTGTCAAGCCGATGCGAGCTATCGGTTTCTTATTCAATAATGAGCAGGCAGTAGAACCTCTATCATCCTATACGGTAACAATAGATAGCATCGAGAGCCTGACTAACATGAATTTCTTCGCACCTCTGCCCGATGAGATAGAAAACAAAATAGAAGCAGATATTAATTACTCCCTGTGGCCTAATTAAGTAGCAAAACTCGTTTCTCTGAAATGAATTCATTTCCCTGTGCCAATGGCATTCTAGTTACAAACAGACTTGCACTTCAATAAAAGGGAGTTGTTGTATTACTCTCAAGGTTTCACATTGTAACGTCAAGAGATTGTCTTATTCCCACATATTGTGGGAAAGTATTCTCTTATTTTATGAGAAAACATTCCCATATATTGCGAGAAAATAGTCCCACAATATATGGGAATAATGGAACTACGCTGGAAACAAAAAGATAATTGCAATGAATGCCAAGCAGCACAATAAGCAACTGAATAAATCAAGCAAGGCAAACGCAACGTGAAAGAATGGATTCATTACCGCATCGAAAGAAAACATACTTTTGATATAGTCTTCTTATGATTCATCCTAAAAAGAGAACACTCCTATCCAAATTCTTTTTATCTTTGACGAACTTTTTAAATACACCTCAAAAGATGAAGAAAAAAAAGAGAAATATTCTACTATCAATTCTAATCGGAGCATTCCTCCTTTGTGCAGTTGCCGGAGGCACCTTTTATTATTATCTGTTTGCCCCCCAATTTCACCCATCTAAAACCGTATATATTTATGTAGACCGGGATGATACTGCCGATTCTATCTACCATAAAATAAAAGAATTCGGGCATGTCAATAAGTTCACCGGATTCCAGTGGATGGCAAAATACAAGGATTTCGATCAGAATATCCATACCGGTCGTTATGCCATTCGCCCCAATGACAATGTTTATCATGTATATAGCCGTTTTTCCAGAGGTTATCAGGAGCCTATGAACCTTACTATCGGAGGCGTCCGGACATTAGACCGATTAGCACGAAGCATTGGAAAACAACTCATGATAGACTCTGCCGAAATCGCCAGCCAGTTATTCGACTCTACTTTCCAGGCTCAAATGGGATACACAACCATAACACTCCCCAGCCTTTTCATACCTGAAACCTATCAGGTATATTGGGACATGAGCGTAGACGATTTCTTTAAACGAATGAAGAATGAGCACGAACGCTTCTGGAACAAAGAACGTCTGGCACAAGCCACCGCTATCGGCATGACACCGGAAGAAGTCAGCACTCTTGCTTCCATCGTCGAAGAAGAAACCAACAACAACGAAGAAAAGCCAATAGTAGCCGGATTATATATCAACCGTTTACATCAAGATATGCCTTTGCAGGCAGATCCTACCATCAAATTTGCACTACAGGATTTCGGTCTGCGCCGAATCACCAACGAAAATTTAAAAGTCAATTCCCCCTATAACACCTATATAAATACCGGTCTGCCTCCAGGCCCCATCCGTATCCCTTCTAAAAAGGGAATAGACAGCGTATTGAACTATACCAAACATAACTATATCTACATGTGTGCTAAAGAAGATTTTTCCGGAACTCACAACTTTGCATCCAATTATGCTGACCACATGGCAAATGCAAGAAAATACTGGAAAGCCCTGAATGAAAGAAAGATTTTCAAGTAAATTTGTGATAAAACGAACGGAAAAGCCTATCTTTGCCCGATAGATTAACAAACTGTGATCAACACTAAATAAAAGAAATATATATGAGCAAGCAACTCTTACTTGGCGATGAAGCCATTGCACAAGCTGCACTGGATGCCGGACTTTCAGGTGTTTATGCCTATCCTGGTACTCCTTCAACTGAAATTACGGAATATATTCAAATGGCCCCAATAACGACCGAACAGAATATACACAACCGTTGGTGTGCCAATGAAAAAACAGCGATGGAAGCTGCGTTGGGTATGTCATTCGTTGGTAAACGGGCATTAGTTTGTATGAAGCACGTAGGTATGAATGTAGCTGCCGACTGTTTTGTCAACTCTGCCATCACAGGTGTGAAAGGCGGATTGATCGTGATAGCAGCAGATGACCCCAGCATGCACTCTTCGCAGAACGAACAAGACAGCCGTTTCTACGGAGATTTCTCACTGATTCCTATGTACGAACCCAGCAATCAGCAGGAAGCGTATGATATGGTATACAGTGGTTTCGAATTCTCTGAAAAATTGGGCGAACCTATCTTGATGCGTATGGTAACCCGCCTTGCACACTCCCGCTCTGGAGTAGAACGCAAAGCACAAAAACCACAGAATGGCATCTCTTTCAGCGAAGATCCTCGTCAGTTCATCTTGTTACCTGGAAATGCCCGTAAACGCTACAAAGTATTACTTGCGCGCCAAGACGAGTTTATCAAAGCTTCGGAAGAATCACCTTATAATAAATATACAGATGGTCCTAACAAAAAGTTAGGAATTATCGCTTGTGGCATCGGCTACAACTATCTGATGGAAAACTATCCTGAAGGTTGCGAATATCCGGTACTTAAAATCGGCCAGTATCCATTGCCTAAAAAGCAATTACATCAATTGATTGACTCCTGTGACGAAATCCTCGTTCTGGAAGACGGACAACCATTTGTAGAAAAACAATTGAAAGGTTATCTGGGCATCGGCGTTAAAGTAAAAGGACGCTTGGACGGCACTCTGTCACAGGATGGAGAATTAAATCCGGACTCTGTAGCCCGCGCCGTAGGCAAAGAGAATAAATCGGAATTCGGCATTCCTTCTGTCGTAGAAATGCGTCCGCCTGCACTTTGCGAAGGTTGCGGACATCGCGATATGTATATCACACTAACCGAAGTTCTGAAAGAAGAATACCCATCTCATAAAGTATTCAGCGACATCGGCTGTTACACATTAGGCGCGAATGCTCCTTTCAATGCAATCAACTCATGCGTAGACATGGGCGCCTCCATCACGATGGCGAAAGGTGCGGCTGACGGAGGTCTTTTCCCGGCTGTAGCTGTCATCGGAGACTCCACATTCACCCATTCCGGAATGACCGGACTATTAGATTGTGTGAACGAGAATGCCAGTGTAACCATCGTCATCTCCGACAATGAAACTACCGCCATGACAGGCGGACAGGACTCTGCCGGAACCGGACGTATCGAAGCGATCTGTGCAGGTATCGGAGTAGATCCGGCTCATATCCGCGTCGTTACTCCGTTGAAGAAAAACTATGAGGAGATGAAGCAAATCATTCGCGAAGAGATCGAATACCGTGGTGTATCTGTCATTATTCCACGTAGAGAGTGTATCCAGACATTAGCACGCAAAAAAAGAAGTAAGTAAGCCATGAAGAAAGACATTATATTATCAGGAGTCGGTGGACAGGGAATTCTGTCTATTGCTACAGTGATCGGCAAAGCTGCCTTGAAAGAAGGATTATATATGAAACAAGCAGAAGTGCACGGAATGAGCCAACGCGGAGGAGATGTTCAATCCAACCTCCGTATCAGCGACCAGCCGATTGCTTCAGACTTGATCCCATCAGGTAAATGCGACCTTATCATTTCATTGGAACCCATGGAAGGATTGCGCTACCTCCCTTATCTTAGCCCTAACGGTTGGTTAGTGACTAACGAAACTCCGTTTGTCAATATCCCCAATTATCCGGAAGCAGACAAAGTAATGGCAGAAATCAATAAGCTGCCTCACAAAATTGTGTTGAACGTAGACAAAGTAGCCAAAGAAGTAGGCTCCGCCCGCGTTGCCAACATAGTCTTACTGGGAGCAACCATTCCATTCCTTGGCATCGACTACGGAAAAGTACAAGACAGCATCCGTGAAATCTTCCTGCGCAAGGGAGAAGCAATTGTAGAAATGAATCTTAAAGCATTGGCTGCCGGCAAGGAAATTGCAGAAAAGCTAATGTAATAACAGGCATTATCATGAATACACAATACTGGGAAGAAGAACTAGAAACCATGAGCCGGGAGAAGTTGCAGGAATTACAACTTCGACGGCTTAAGAAAACAATCAATATAGCTGCAAACTCCCCATATTACAAAGAAGTTTTCAGCAAACATGGCATCACTGCAGATAGCATACAATCATTAGACGATATCCGCAAATTGCCCTTTACTACCAAAGCCGATATGCGTGCCCACTATCCTTTCGGGCTGGTAGCAGGTGATATGAGCAATGATGGTGTACGTATTCACTCTTCTAGTGGTACTACCGGAAACCCGACAGTTATTGTTCATTCACAGCACGATCTCGACTCCTGGGCCAACCTGGTAGCCCGCTGCCTGTACGCAGTAGGAATACGCAAGACCGACGTCTTCCAAAACAGCTCCGGATACGGTATGTTTACAGGAGGGTTAGGCTTCCAATACGGTGCAGAACGCCTGGGCTGTCTGACAGTCCCTGCCGCAGCCGGAAACAGTAAACGACAGATTAAATTCATCAACGACTTCAAGACTACCGCTTTACATGCTATCCCCAGCTATGCCATCCGCCTTGCCGAAGTCTTTCAGGAAGAAGGCCTTGATCCCAAAGGAACCACACTGAAAACGCTGGTTATCGGTGCTGAACCTCACACCGACGAACAACGCCGGAAAATAGAAAAGATGCTGGGCGTAAAAGCATACAACAGCTTCGGTATGACAGAAATGAACGGTCCCGGTGTTGCTTTCGAATGTCAGGAACAAAACGGAATGCACTTCTGGGAAGACTGTTATCTGGTAGAAATTATCGATCCGGAAACAGGAGAACCCGTTCAGGAAGGAGAAATCGGAGAATTAGTACTTACGACTCTCGACCGGGAGATGATGCCGTTAATCCGCTATCGCACCCGTGACTTAACCCGTATTCTTCCGGGAAAATGCCCCTGCGGCCGCACGCACATCCGTATTGATCGTATCAAGGGACGCAGTGATGATATGTTCATTATCAAGGGAGTAAATATCTTCCCGATGCAAGTAGAAAAGATACTCGTACAATTTCCCGAATTAGGCAGCAATTACCTGATTACACTGGAAACAGTCAACAACCAAGACGAGATGATCGTCGAAGTAGAATTAAGCGACCTTTCCACTGACAATTATATTGAACTGGAGAAGATCCGCAAGGATATAACCCGCCAATTAAAGGATGAAATATTGGTGACTCCCAAAGTTAAACTGGTAAAAAAAGGCTCTCTCCCGCAAAGCGAAGGAAAAGCCGTCCGAGTAAAAGACTTAAGAGACAACAAGTAACAATTCAAATTTCCATGTGCTAATATACCAACCGCTGTTCACCATGCGGAATGGAATATTAGCACATTATTTAATTAATATCATACAGCATGCAATTACTTAAAAAAAGAATTCTGCAAGACGGAAAGTGCTACGAAGGAGGTATCCTGAAAGTAGACGGTTTTATTAATCATCAAATGGACCCTGTCCTGATGAAATCAATCGGAGTTGAGTTTGTCCGCCGTTTTGCAGCCACAAACGTAAATAAGATTATGACAATCGAAGCCAGCGGCATCGCCCCTGCTATCATGACAGGCTACCTGATGGATTTACCAGTTGTATTTGCAAAGAAGAAGTCTCCTAAAACCATCCAGAATGCACTAAGCACCACTGTGCACTCATTCACTAAAGATCGTGATTATGAAGTCGTTATCAGTGCCGATTTCCTCACTCCAAATGACAATGTTCTTTTCGTGGATGACTTCCTCGCGTATGGCAATGCCGCATTAGGCATTATCGACCTCATCAAGCAATCCGGAGCAAACTTGGTAGGAATGGGATTCATTATTGAAAAAGCCTTCCAAAATGGGCGTAAAAAACTTGAGGAGCAAAGCGTCAGAGTAGAAAGCCTGGCTATCATTGAAGACTTATCCAATTGCTGCATTAAAATCAAAGACGAGTAGATTAATTGGCGAGTAGATTAATTAGGATTGAAATACTGCCCTTTATCTTTCGTTCTTTTCCCATATTGCACCGCATGCTGCGGACAAACATGATAACATGCCAGGCATGAGGTGCAATCCATCCCCCAAACAGGCTTTCTGCCCATCATCATAATATTCCCTACCGGACAACTCTTCTCACAACGCTTACATCCAATACAAGCATCCGTAGTATAAAAATTCCCGGGAGACATCTGAAAGCGATTAAATAAAGGATTGATAATCCTCGTCTTAATAAAAGGAATACTCCCTTCATGACAAAGAAACAACTCCTCTCTCCTACTTATTGAAGCATTTATTTGATTGAGAGTCGGAATAGCATCTGCCAGTTTTTTCTCCTCCAATTCTTTCTTATCTACGTCAAAACCGGGAAGCAATACATAATTATTGGGCATAGTCACAGAAAAGCCTGCATGACACTTCCAGCCTTTATGACTCAAAGCCTTCTCCAGCACCTGCTGCGTAAGCCCGGTATCATCCCCACAGGAACAAACAAAAAACAAATATTGTCTTTTATACCCCTTTAAAGAGAGTTGCCGAATAAAATTAAGTACGATTTCAGGAGGAGCCCACGAATAGATAGGAAATACAAAACCGATCTTTTCACCTGCCTGCAAACTAAACTCCAATGCTTCATTCTTTAGCGCATCGGGAATAAAAACCAACTCTTCTTTTTGCTCTTTGGAAAGCTGATTTGCAATCCACTTAGAATTACCTGTACCGGAGAAATAAAATATCATAGAAAAGTATATAAAAAAAGCCGCATCGACGATGTGATGAAACTCTGATAGAACAAGATTTGAGCGCTCGCCCTCTTTGTAATCCACCGGCTTAAAGCTGTCCCGAAGGATGTGGCCCGCCATTGAAGAACGAAGCTTTCTCGGTGCATCAGATTAATTTGAAGAGTTTCCCGATCCAGTCGATACGGCTAATATTTTTGTATCACAAATGTAATAAGAATCTATGAGACTAACAAGAAAAAAAAGGAATTTGTTTACCTACTAACATTTTTTTCACTCCCTTTTATCCGCCTAACAAAAGAAAAGTGTCAGTTACTAGCTTAGTAACTGACACTTTGTAACTCGTAAACTATTGATGCTTAAGCAGCTTTAGCTTTAGCAACTACAGCTTTGAAAGCTTCCGGGTGATTCATAGCTAAATCAGCCAAAACCTTACGGTTTATTTCAATACCGGCTTTGTGCAGACCGCCCATCAATTTAGAATAAGACATTCCTTCAAGACGTGCAGCAGCGTTGATACGTTGTATCCAAAGAGCGCGGAAGTTTCTTTTCTTATTTCTACGGTCACGGAACGCGTAAGTCAAACCCTTTTCCCAAGTGTTTTTAGCTACGGTCCATACATTCTTTCTTGCACCAAAGTAACCTCTGGTCAATTTCAAAATTTTCTTTCTTCTTGCTTTTGAAGCAACATGATTTACTGATCTTGGCATAGTTTTACTTTTTTTGAATGTTAGCGCCGCTACTTCACGCAGCGAACTTCAGGCTAATGCATTCGGTTAATACTTTAATAATACTTTTACGCTTTTGATTACTTCATTGCTAAGAGTTCCTTAACCTGGCTTACATTTGTTGTATCAACAGTTGTAGAGTAGCACAGATTTCTTTTTCTCTTCTTGGATTTCTTAGTCAAAATGTGACTGTGAAAAGCGTGCTTTCTTTTGATTTTACCTGTTCCGGTAAGGGTAAACCTTTTTTTAGAACCGGAGTTAGTCTTCATCTTTGGCATCTTACTTGTTTTTAAATTATTAAATATATAATGGCAACGCACTATACCTGCGCGTTACGCATCCTTTTCTTATTCTTCGCTCGTTTCCGGCTTCTCTGCTTTTTGTGCAGGAGTAGCAGGTTTCGGTGCTCCGGCCGTTGCAGACTTTTTAGGAGCTTCTTTCTTCTTCGGAGAAAGCTGGATAGTCATACGCTTACCTTCCAATATCGGCATCTGATCCACTTTAGCATAGTCTTCCAAATCATTCGCAAAACGAAGCAACAATACTTCACCTTGTTCCTTAAAAAGGATAGAACGACCTTTAAAGAATACATAAGCCTTCACCTTATCACCGTCTTCCAAGAATCCTTTAGCATGTTTCAACTTAAAGTTGTAATCATGGTCATCTGTCTGGGGACCAAAACGAATCTCCTTCACATTAACCTTCACCTGCTTCGCTTTCTGTTCCTTCTGACGTTTCTTTAATTGATAAAGAAATTTAGAATAATCAATAATACGACAAACAGGGGGTTGAGCATTAGGAGAAATTTCCACTAAATCCAATTCTTTTTCTTCAGCCATTTTCAGAGCCTGAAAGATTGGATATACTTTCGGTTCAATATCATCGCTTACTATGCGAACTTCCTTGGCACGAATCTGTTCATTGATTCTGTATTGCCCTTTTAGAGTGTCATTCTTCATTAAAAACGTTTACTTCCTAGTTTGATCTTTTTATTGTTATACTAAATATTTTATTCTGAAACGGCTGCAAAGTTACCATTTATTTATCATATTCTGAACTTCTTCGTTCAAAATTTTAGCAAATTCTTCAAATTTCATGGTTCCTTTGTCACCTTCGCCTTGTCTACGAACAGAAACTTCACCATTTTCCGCCTCTTTTTCACCGACAATCAGCATATAAGGAATGCGCTTCATTTCATTATCACGAATCTTGCGGCCGATCTTCTCGTTACGATCATCTACAATCGCACGGATTTCGTGTATTTTCAGATACATCTTCACCTGTTCTGCATATTCATTGAACTTCTCACTGATCGGCAGAATAACTACCTGTTCCGGTGTCAGCCACAATGGGAACTTACCGGCAGTGTGCTCAATCAATACAGCAACAAAACGTTCCATTGATCCGAACGGAGCACGGTGAATCATCACCGGACGATGCTTCTGATTATCAGAGCCCATATATTCAAGTTCAAAGCGTTCCGGCAAGTTGTAGTCAACCTGGATAGTACCCAGCTGCCAACGACGACCGATAGCGTCTTTCACCATAAAGTCGAGCTTAGGACCATAGAAAGCAGCTTCTCCATACTCAATCTTAGCAGGCAAGCCCTTCTCCGCACAAGCCTCGATAATAGCCTGTTCCGCTTTTTCCCAGTTATCATCGCTACCAATATACTTTTCACGGTTCACTTTATCACGCAAAGATATCTGTGCTTCAAAATTCTGGAAATCCATAGAACGGAACACAATAGATATAATATCCATCACACGAAGGAACTCATCTTTCACCTGCTCCGGACGACAGAAGATATGCGCATCATCCTGCGTAAAGCTACGAACACGAGTTAAACCATGTAACTCTCCACTTTGTTCATAACGACAAACCGTACCAAATTCAGCTATACGCAACGGAAGGTCTTTATAAGAACGTGGGAAGTTCTTGTAAATCTCACAGTGGTGAGGACAGTTCATCGGTTTCAAGAAATACTCTTCCCCCTCTTCCGGAGTATGGATAGGTTGGAAAGCATCCTTGCCATATTTTGCATAGTGACCCGAAGTCACATACAGCAACTTATTACCGATTGGCGGAGTAATCACCTCCTGATAATCGTAACGTGTCTGGATACGACGCAAGAACTCCTGCAGACGCAGACGCAATGCAGTACCTTTCGGCAACCACATAGGAAGTCCCTTACCTACAGTTTCAGAAAACATAAACAACTGCATCTCCTTACCGATCTTACGGTGGTCACGCTTCTTCGCTTCTTCCAACAACACCAGATACTCATCCAGCATTTTCTTCTTCGGGAACGTGATACCATAAATACGAGTCAGCATCTTACGATCTTCATGACCACGCCAATAAGCACCAGCCACTGAAGTCAACTTAATAGCCTTGATCGGAGCAGTCGTCATCAAGTGAGGACCACGACAAAGGTCAGTAAACGCACCCTGCGTATAAGTCGTAATGTGTCCGTCTTCCAGTTCAGAAATCAATTCACATTTATATGTTTCGCCACGATCACCAAACATTTTCAGAGCATCCGTTTTTACGATGCTTTTTCTGACTACGTCTTCTTTCTTTGCAGCCAGTTCCAACATTTTAGCCTCAATGGCAGGAAGGTCGCTTTCTTTAATTACCGCTTCACCCGGATCCACATCATAGTAGAATCCGTTTTCAATAGCCGGTCCGATACCAAACTGGATACCCGGATAAAGTTCCTGCAAAGCTTCCGCCAACAAGTGTGCACTTGTATGCCAGAATGCATGCTTACCTTCTTCATCATCCCATTTATAAAGAACGAAATTAGCATCTTCATTAATAGGACGTCCTAAATCATAAGTCTCGCCGTTCACGCCACATGCCAGCACTTCCTGTGCCAGACGCGAGCTGATACTTTCAGCAATCTGTAAACCGTTCACTCCTTCGTTATACTCACGAACGGAGCCATCGGGAAATGTTATCTTTATCATAATATGATGATGTTATATTTTCATAATTTGAACGCAAAAGTAACTAAATCTTTTGAGTTTTCTATTTTTTATCAAAAAAATGTTATTCCGATTGATCTGTAAAACGTTTGATAACATTATAAGCAGAAACAATCCCCAACTCACCGGCTTTACTCAAATCTGAAATGCCCAGCTTATTATTTCCTAAGAAAATATGAGTCAGTCCACGGTTGAAATAAGCATCCGCAAAATCAGGATTTAGCTCGATCGCCTTATCGTAGTCGATAATTGCGGCACGGTAATCTTTCAACATGGCAGAAACATTAGCACGATTATAATATGCGTATACAAAGTCCGGAGCCAGATTAATCACCTTATCCAAGTCTTTTCTGACCACTTCATAATCTACTGCGGTAATCTCCTTACGCTTATTATCACCCGGAACAACATCTGTTTCGACAGCTTGTTCAGCCTTCTGATACTCCAACTGTTTACAACGGATCAGCGCACGCATAAAATATGCCGGGAAGAAATCACCATCCAGCAAGATCGTCTGGGTCAAATCGAAAACCGCACTCGAGAAGTCCTGCACCAGATAAAAATCAATTGCACGGGCAAAACGTTTCGAAGCATTCTTGTCATCTTCCACAATCGCCGATGTGTGCGTATCAATCAAGGCAAAATGCACCTTCACCTGTTCTTCCGTCAACGGAGCTTCCATATTTGTGATACGAAGACGTTTCGGAAGTATACCCGTACGGTTCAAGTCTTCAATATATTTGTGGAAGTTCACCGAACGTTTTACGTCACTCATCTTCTCATAATAAGTCAAAGCGAACATCGGCTCCAGCGTTATATTTACGTTCTTATCCTGCACACGACCACGATAATCACTTGTATAGCGTTGTTCGGCTTCAGAATCATCCGCAATCACTATCTTACGATAGTTATTCATATTCTTATCGGATTTCTTACGGGTCTTCTCTCCGCCTTCCTCATCATTTTCCTTATCCTTGTTCTGTGCTACATCTTTGTTCGTCACACCGTTCTGCTTGTCGATCTGCGCCTTCATGACTTTAAATTCATCCTGCTCCGCACCCTTCTTATCTCCAATCTTTCTGCGAGCTTCCGAACGCTGATAGTATCCGGCCAGGAAGTTCGGATACTGATTGATAACAGTTGTGTAATCTTGTATAGCCCCGCGATAATCACCCGTTTGCGCACGCAGCAAACCACGGTTAAAGACAGCCATCATATTATCCGGCTCCATCTTGATAACAAAGTCGAAGTCTTCGATAGCCCGGTTATCATCTCCTACCTGTGCACGTAACAATCCGCGGTTATAATGACCGATAAAGTTATTCGGATCAATATCCAATGCCAGATCATAATCGCTCATGGCACCTCTTAAATTATTCTGATGAAAACGAGCCAATGCACGGTTTATATAATTTCCAGCATTCTTAGCACTCAACGGAATAGCACGGTTGAAATCCGCTTCCGCTTCCGCATACTTAGCCTGTTGTAATTTAACAATCGCTCTTGCAGCCCAAGCATCCGGATCATATTTATCCAGTTCAAGCGCCTTATTGAAGTCATTCAAGGCAGCAATCGTATCTTTCTGTTGTAAAGACACTTCCCCCCTCATCAAATAAGCACGGGTATAGCGTGGAGACACCTTCAACAAGCTTTCCAAATCCTCTTTCGCAGCATTATAATCCTTCTTCTGGATATGAGATAATGTCAGGTTATGCCATAAAGTAATATTCTCCGGATCATAATGCAATGCTTTCTTATAATCCTCAATCGCTCCATCAAATTTACTCTGACGAATCCTTGCCAAACCACGAATCTGATAAGCACCCACCACAAATGGATTGCGTTGGATAGCTGCATCACAGTCTGCTTCAGCACCCTGAAAATCCTCCAGATTCAGTTTAGCCAATGCCCTGAAGAAATAAGGTTCATACAGATAAGGCTTAGCGTTAATAACCTGATTAAAATACTGAATAGAAAGTACATAGTCCTCAAAATAAAGAGCGTTTCGGGCAATAGTCATCACCCGATCCGTATTTATTTGAGCACACACCAGCGTTGGGAACAGTAATAAAACTGTTAAGATTCTTTTTACCATTGATATTTTATGCTTGTAAACGAAGCAAAAATAATGTTTTTCGCTTACTTAACAGGGATATAAACGTTTTTTATCTTTATTTCACCTGTTTCATCTTATATGAACTGCGCGCTTTTCCCTTCAACATCGTATTCAGCTTTCCTTTAATCATCTGCTTACGAAGCGGTGAGATATGGTCAATGAACATCTTACCATCCAAATGATCGAACTCATGTTGCATCACCCGAGCCAGATAACCTTCCACCTCTTCTTCATGCTCCACAAAATTCTCGTCCATATATTTCACGCGAATTTTATCACCCCTTTTCACTGTTTCGTGAATACCGGGAAGGCTTAAGCATCCCTCTTCCATACTCACTTCTTCACCCCCTACTTCCAGAATGTGGGGATTGATATAAGCCTTATTAAAGTCTTTAAATTCAGGATATTCCTCCGAAAGCGGATCCAATGTAATCGTAACCACGCGAATAGGCAAACCAATCTGTGGAGCAGCCAATCCTACACCGTCTGCATGTACCATTGTTTCGAACATGTTCTCAATCAACTCTTTCAGATTCGGATAATCCGGTGTTATGTCCTCTGCAACCTTTCTCAATACAGGTTGGCCATATACATAAATAGGTAAAATCATATTTTTATACTCTACTAAAAAATTAAGTTATTCTTATGTCCTATACTAAAAACGTTTACTCTCCAAATATGTTTGCAAAATAATAGTAGCACTTATCTCGTCCACCAATGCCTTATTTTGCCGGTCCTTTTTCTTCAAGCCGGCCTCCAACATGGTACGGTGTGCAAGAACAGAAGTGAAACGTTCGTCCACATATTCGACCGGAAGGTCCGGATAACGCTTTTTCAGCGAACGAACAAAAGGCTCTATATTCTTCATATTCTCCGAAACCTCATTATTCATTTGCTTGGGCAATCCAATAATAATCCGCTCCACCGGTTCTTTAGCTATATATTCACCGATAAAGTTCAGAAGTTCATGCGTGGGCACCGTCGTCAATCCGTTTGCGATCAGCTGCATTGTATCGCTCACAGCTATTCCGGTACGTTTTCTTCCATAATCTATTGCTACTATTCTGCTCATGGGGTACAAAAATACAAAAAAGACGCTTCCCGTGAAAGGAAACGTCTCTTTTATTCTATTATTTCAAATGTATATTATTCTTCAACAATAGCTACACGGCTTAACTTAGCATCATCATAGAACATGTTGCCTACACCACCCTTGTAATCAACCTTCAATTGAGAAGCAGGAACACCAAATTCATTAACCATCAGGTCACGAACAGCTTCAGCTCTCTTCTTACTCAACTTCATGTTGTATTCAGCAGAACCAGTACCCTTATCAGCATATCCTGTTATAGTAAACACTTTATCAGTTGCTTTGATACCCTTAGCCATAGCTTCAATATTCATGTATTCTCTCTTGCTGATGTTGCTCTTTCCGATATTGAATACAACAACCAGACGTGGAACGAATCCAGCTTCTTTCTTAACGATCACTTCAGGTTTCTTGTTACGAGCTTCAACCAAGTCACGTTTCAAAGATTCGTTTTCACCCTTCAAAGCGTTCACTCTGTCTCTCATGTCGTTCAACTGGCTTTCCGGAACCATTGGTACAGTAGGAACAGCATCCCAACCACGTTTCTTAAACTTGTAAGTAACACCTACAGTCAGACCAGCCAATCCTTCAGGACCTGAATTGCCAAATGCGCCTTTCATCAAAAGTCCGCGCAATTCAACGTTAAGATCCAAAGCAGAAGACAGGCGGAAACGGTTGATTAAACCGGCATTGATACCCAGTTCGTCATAACCCGGACCTTTACCTGTATGTACAAACCCAGCTCCTACATAAGGAATGAATGAGTACACGCGATCTTCTTTATATCCACAGAACATATTGGTAAGATTCAACAATACATCTCCATGGAAGTTCATAACATTCCACTTTTCTTTGTAGTAGCCATTAGAATACTGTCCTCCGTCTACAAGCGGACCATTAGCATTAGGAGTAGCACCTTTAGCCTGAAGCCCGTTGTAAGCTACACGCAATCCGATACCCGGAGTAAACCACTTACCTACAGCAATGTCAAGTGCCGGAGCAAGACGTTTTCCGAAGTCAGCTTTACCATCATTGTCGCCAAAATACATTTGTGCGCCAACGCCACCACTAATAAACCAGTTAGCACCAAAGCGATTTGTTTCCACTCTATAACTCTTTGCTGCATTTTCTTTTTCTTGTGCAGGCAGACATACTGAGACTGCTGCCAATAAAATAAACAATAAACCCTTTTTCATCTCAATTTATTTTAGTAAATAATATATTTCAATTGTCTTACAGGCTAGATACACAACCCAAATGTTCCACACCTGACTAAGAGACAATAAACGTCATCCTTTCTTCTAAAATTAGTGCAAATATAGATATTTAATATAACACAAACAAAAAAACACGTAAATTTTCATTCATTCATAGAATTTTATAGAGCGATAAAAGTGTAATATAACTTCAGAAGGCATCTGAAGGGGTTTGTTGTGGAAGAATTAAAACAAAAAAAATAGTCAGTGATGAAATTAGATCACTGACTATTTCTATTCTTTGTCTATATACTTTAGTTAATATACCAGTTTTACATTGTCAATCCACAGTGTATTTCCCGGAGAACCGATATAGGCTCCTCCATGACTGGACGTGAACTGAAGACACATATGAGTCGGAACATCATTTTCATCTCCCCAGGCCACTTCATGAATAGGCACGCTTTCACCCTTACTGTTCACCGTATAACTTTCAGTCGCCTGCAAACGCATCATGTGCGACTTATATTCCGGACGATTCGTGATGTCACCGTACATAATCTCATAGGTCGCATTATTTTTCCAGTCCATCGAATGATAGTAATAAGTCACCATAGTCCCTATCCGTTTTGCATACACGTTTCCATTGGCATCTTCCCAACGTTTTTGCAGAAGCAGGATAGCTGCCGGATAATCTTTTCCGGGAACATCCGTAATCTTGCTGAAACCGGTAGCGCGAATACGGTTCTCCCGGTCGGACATCTTCACTTTATAGTCAAACTGAAGAGCCACCGGCTTTTTGGTAAACGGAATACCGGTCTGCAACATTTTCTGTGGGTTTTTAGTACCCTTAATCGGCTCATGCACCGAACCGGTAAAGACAGAGCCAGCCGCCAACACCGTAATATTAACCAGTCCCAACACTTTCACACTCTCCATGCGCGTATCCAAACGGGCGCAATACCCATCTCCCCGCTTCTCCGGAAATACCGAAGTATTAGTCTTCGTAATACCGGCAACTTTCGCCATCACATTTGAAGTAGCCCAAGGCGATCCGCCCATATTCTTATAAACCTGATCTCCCTTAATTACCGTCGTCGGCCCTATCGCATATACATTCTTTGTATTCCCACCGATAATGCTCGATTCCTTTATCTGACGGTCCACCCATTGATCCATGTCCCCAAAAGGAAGCATTTCAACTTTATGTTGCGCCATCAAAGACAAGGAAGAAATAAATGCAACGAAACCTGTCATCAACAGGCGATGAACGCTTTTCTGAATCATCAATACTTTTCCTTTCTTTTTCTTCTTATAAATTATAATCCCATTGTTTCAAAGCAAAATCCCAGTTCTCTTCTACCAAACGAATCGTACGGTCGTCATATTTATACTTATTCTTCTTATATCCCTTCTTTCCGCCCACATATTTTTCTATATCACTACGTGCTTCGGCAAATCCAGGGATAGAAAGAGACTGATAAATATTCTCCGTCATTCCCATCGCATCCGCTTCGAAATCTTCAAATTTCACTTCCATCAAGTTACCTTCCGGAATAAATTTCTTATCCGATTCATACTTATGATAAAGTTTTGCATAGATAGAAATGATATTTTCCTCTAATTGTTCATTGCTGACATCCTGCAACTTCAACGGTTGAATCGTATTTGTAAAGAAACTGCGTGTAGATTCGAATACGGTATACGGATTACGCATCAGGTAGATAAACTTAGCATTCGGGAACATCTTCACCAGTTCCTTCACCCTTCCGGTATGCGGAGGATTCTTGCTAAGGAATTGAGTTCCCTGGGTATTCCACAAAGAAATCTTAATCAACTTCGTGAACACCTCTTCAAACACCTTCAATTCGGCATCCGTTATATCATCAAACAAAAGATACTTATCGGCATACTCCTGCTGATATTTCGGCAGGAACCAGAAATTATAATATGTATAAGGCATCATGTTCGACAAAGCAAACTCCTCTTCCTGGGGAAGATCCACTGCCAGTTCCATATTATCCGTCGGACGTTTATCCGGCATCAGCCAACTCATATTCTTTTTGAAGAAAGGCTGTCCCCACATCATCAGATGAGGAAATACAGTCTGATAAGTAGTGTTATACCCAAAATGCTTGTCACAAGAGAACACATTATGTACAAATGTAGTTCCACTCCGCCAGTGTCCCAAAATGAACACCGGATCATGCTCCAACGGCTGATTAGCCAGCAACTTCTCGTAACGCCTGTCTTGTAATGACGCCAGTGGAGAAAGCAATCGGCACACAGCCTTCGTCAATCGGTATTTACCTTTGTAGGCTGCGTCAATTTCACGACCGGCGGTGATAGCCTTGAATGTCTTCCAGTCGGCACCTACCAATGTATTAATCGGAAGTTTATTAAATTCGAGTAATCCCACTTTATTAATTAGAAATTAAGAATTAAAAATTAAAGACGACAGAATGCTGTCATTTTCAGTTTTCAATTTATTGTTGAACAATCTATTTTATTAGTCGCACTGCAAGGCCCTGACGTTCCAGTTCCTTCACAGCTTTCTCTACCGCTTCATAATGTTCCGAAGCAATTCCCAGTTTTGCCATATCCAATACCGGAATATCCTCCGTGTCACTCATATCTTTCATTTCCACGCGGTCGATAATCATACCTACTGCCGAAGTATTATTAGTGATCGGGTCAATCAGGATAAATGAGCCACAAGATTTATTCTTCTTATAAGGATCAAAGAACAATTCCTTAGCCGTAGTCAGCACCACACGGGCAATCTGATTCAACTGCAAAGGCAACATCTCTTTAGTCAGCTGACCATTCTCCAGAGACAGATGTTCCATCGTATTCACGTCCACCTTATACTTTATCGTATCAATACGCGTACGACTCAAATTGGTAGTCTGCTTAATAAAGAACGACTTATTTACATCCATCGGTTCTTCATCCATCCAGACCATCATAGCATCAAAATTACGATCCACCGTCGGCAGATTGTCAGGATGCACCAACATTTCGCCACGCGACACATCGATCTCATCCTCCAATGTCAAGGTCACAGACTGCGGTGGGAAAGCGTAATCCAATTCCCCGTCATAAGTCACGATGCTTTTCACCTTAGATGTTTTTCCGGAAGGAAGTGCCATCACCGTATCCCCTTTGCGAACGATACCGGATGCAACTTTACCACAGAATCCTCTGAAATCCAGATTCGGACGAAGCACATACTGAACCGGGAAACGGAAATCCGTAAAATTATGGTCATTATCAATATGAACCGTTTCAAGGAAATCGAGCAAAGAAATCCCCTTGTACCATGGAGTACGTTCAGACTTATCCACCACATTATCCCCATCCAATGCAGAAAGTGGAATACAGTTGACGTCAGGAATACCCAATGGAGCAACAAACTTCTTATAGTCAGCTACAATCTCGTTAAAACGCTCTTCCGAGAAATCCACCAGATCCATCTTGTTGACAGCCAACACCACATGCTTGATTCCCAGCAAAGACACCAGGAAAGTGTGGCGACGAGTCTGGGTAATCACTCCGGTACGGGCATCCACCAGGATAATAGCCAAGTTAGCCGTAGATCCTCCGGTAATCATATTACGGGTATACTGTTCGTGTCCCGGAGTATCCGCGATGATAAACTTACGGCCATTAGTAGAAAAATAGCGATAAGCCACGTCAATCGTAATACCCTGTTCACGTTCAGCCTTCAAACCATCCAGTAATAACGCATAATCAATATGCTCGCCTGCATTTCCTACACGCTTACTATCACGTTCCAGTGCATCCAGTTGATCCTCATACAATTTCTTACTGTCAAACAACAAGCGTCCGATCAACGTAGATTTTCCATCATCTACCGAACCCGCAGTCAACAATCTCAACAAGTCTTTCTGTTCATCCTTGTCCAGAAAAGCTTTTATATCTAATTTATTATCTGCCATTACTAGTTACAATTAAAAGTATCCTTCACGTTTCTTTTGTTCCATACTACCCTCCTGGTCAAAGTCAATCACACGGGTAGTACGTTCACTCTTCGTCGTAGTCATCATTTCCTCCACAATCTCTTCAATCGTAGCAGCTCCACTTTCCACTGCCCCTGTCAGAGGCCAGCAGCCCAACGTACGAAAACGAACCATCTTCATTTCAATCTGGTCACGGTACTTTTCAGGCAAACGGTCATCATCCGCCATAATAATATTGCCATCCAAATTAATTACCGGACGCTCCTTAGCATAATATAACGGAACGATCGGAATATTCTCCAAGCGAATATACTGCCAAATATCCAATTCAGTCCAGTTGCTAATCGGGAATACACGAATACTTTCCCCCTTATGCACGCGGGCATTATAAATATCCCACAATTCAGGACGCTGATTCTTCGGGTCCCATTGGTGAAACTTATCCCGGAAAGAGAAAATACGTTCCTTCGCACGTGACTTCTCCTCGTCACGACGGGCACCACCAAATGCAGCATCAAACTTATACTTATCCAACGCATGAAGCAAAGCCTGCGTCTTCATCAAGTCCGTATGCACCTTGCTTCCATGCGTAAAAGGTCCTACCCCTGCATGAAAAGCCTCCATATTACTTTCAACAATCAGATTCCATCCGTACTTCTTCGCATATTCATCACGAAACTGAATCATCTCCTTGAACTTCCATTTCGAATCGATATGCATCAACGGGAATGGCACTTTACCCGGATAAAACGCTTTTTCAGCCAAGCGTACCATCACCGAGGAATCCTTTCCGATACTGTAAAGCATCACCGGATTCTCAAATTCCGCCGCCACCTCGCGGATGATATGAATAGACTCGGCTTCGAGCTCCTTCAAGTGGCTTAATTTATATTCTTCCATATTTATTTCATTTTATACACTTCACTTTTGGCAAAACAAGCTCCAACAAACGGTTCACCGACTCCTCCAAAGTCAATTTGGAAGTATCCAGTGACAAAGCCGGATGTTCGGGAACCTCGAAAGGTGCGGAAATTCCTGTAAAATTCTGAATTTCCCCTTTCCGTGCCTTCGCATACAATCCTTTCACATCACGTTTCTCACATTCCTCCAGCGGAGTACTAACGAAAACCTCCAGAAAATCATCCTTACCAATAATGTTTGCAGCCATTTCGCGAATATCATTATTAGGGCTGATAAATGCAGCAATCGTAATGATACCACTATCCAGAAACAACTTCGACACTTCCGCTATGCGACGGATATTTTCCACCCGGTCCGTTTCGGAAAATCCCAGGTTATTATTAATTCCACTACGGATATTATCCCCATCCAGGATACGGCAAAGCAATCCACGCTTATGAAGTTCACGTTCCAATGCGATGGCAATCGTGCTCTTTCCGGAACCACTCAATCCGGTAAACCAGATCATCACACTGTGTTGCCCCAAAAGCACTTCTTTGTCCTGCCGCGTCATCATGCGGTCAAATATCGGATATATATGGTTCTTTTCTTCCATTTACAATTTTATTTAAAAGTTCCAGATCAACGGGATCAGAATAATAGAGATTAAGAAAGTGATAATATTAAGCGGCAACCCGATACGTACAAAATCCGTAAACTTATAGTTACCGATACCTTGCACAATCAAATTTGTCTGATAACCGATCGGTGTCGAGAAGCTGGCAGATGCAGCCATACAGATCACCACAAAGAAAGGCGTAGGGCTCACTCCTAATTGGGCAGAGATTGACAGTGCCAAAGGAAACGCCAAAGCCGCTGCTGCATTATTAGTTATCAATTCCGTAAACAAGTTCGTGATAATAAATACCATTGCAAGCAACACATGCGGGCCGTAATCATCACTCAACCCGATAATAAACTTCGCAACACTATCCGCCACACCAGAGTTCACCATTGCCTTACTGATAGCAAAAGCACAGGCAATAGTAATCAGAATATCCCACGAAATATATTTAGTATATTTACGGGCAGGGAACAGATTCGTCCATGCCATAATAATAGTAGTAATAGACACAAAGAAAAACATATCCAGTTTGATATCCGGAAACATCTCCTTCGTTATCGGAAGCTCACCCACCGTTGCGCCGACAATCATCAGCACCAGCAACAACAAAGCAAACCAACGCTTCTTCTTCCCGCTAGTATCCGGTTCATTCCCGTTTGTCAACAAGACAAACACAGAAGATTCCCCCCACGTCGGGATAAAAGTATCATCAGCCATCACAACAAGCGTATCCCCTTCATGAAGTACCACATCGTCCAAGTTAGTGACGAAGCGCTGTCCGTTACGTGTCTTGATCTCTTTTACCTCTGCACCATAATGACGTTGGAAATTAAAATCCTTCAGTTTTTTATTGATACCGGGAAAACGGGCACCCAAAACAGCCTCTACCCGATGCAACTTCTCCCCTTCTTCTACTTCTTCATCCGGCACAGCCGTATCCGGACGTGCATCCGGCAAAAGACGTTTAGAGAAAAGAAATATATAAATGATACCGGCAATAGCTATAAAAATACCCACCTTTCCGAGCTCGAACATAGAAAAGCCTTCAAATCCGGCCTCCAATATCATACCGTGCACCACCAGATTGGTAGAAGTACCGATCAAGGTACAGATACCTCCTAAAATAGTCACATAAGAAAGAGGAATCAGAAACTTCGTAGCCGGAAGATTCACCGACTTAGCCCAATGCTTGATAATCGGGGCAAAAATAACCACAACAGGCGTATTATTCAGAAAGGCAGAAATAAATGCCACCGAAGGTAATATACGCAACTGTGCCTTAAATACTGTCGTCTTTCCTTGCGGAAGCAACTTCTTAATCACTTGTCCCAATGTGCCCGACTGACGAATACCCTCACTCACCAGAAACAGCAGAGCAACGGTAATCATCCCTTTATTACTAAACCCTTCCAGCATCTCCTTAGGAGTCAGAATGCCGGCACACAGAAACAAAACCACTACCGAAAAAAGTATCATGCCCGGACGCATCTTATCTGCTATCAAAGCCGCTACCATTCCTAATAGGGATAATAGTACAAATACAATTTCAAATGTCATATAAACATTATTTAGTGTTCTCTTTTTGGCTCAACGATAAACCACGGATTCAATAAATCCTCCTTATTATATCGTAGAGGTTCTTCCTTTCCAGCCTGATATACTTCCATCCCTGCAGCACGGGCTATCGCATGCCCGGCAGCCGTATCCCACTCCATCGTCGGAGCGAAACGCGGATATACATCAGCCTTACCTTCAGCAACCAGACAGATTTTAATTGAACTTCCGCTCGAAATCAACTCCACACTGCCGTGTTTCTTCTTCAAATCTGCAATATATGATTCCGTTTCAGGCGACAGGTGCGAACGGGAAGCAACCACGATCAGATGATCGTGCACCTCCTTCAAAGGTATCTGTTCCGACTTCCCAATCAGTTGTTCCAATGCCACGCCGTCATCTTCCAAACTGACAATACCGGAACATTTATAAGCCCCTACACCTTCGATCCCGAAATAAAGTTCTTTTTTAACAGGCACATAAATAATACCGAATACAGGTACAGAGTTCTGCACCAAAGCGATATTTACCGTAAATTCTCCATTGCGCTTAATAAACTCCTTCGTTCCATCCAGCGGATCTACAATCCATAAAGTATCCCATCCTCGACGGATCTCATACCCTAAATGCTTCCCTTCTTCACTAAGAACAGGAAAAGGAGTATCGTTCAGAATAGCCACAATCGCTTCATGCGCTTTTCTGTCTGCTATAGTTAGCGGAGAGTTGTCAGCTTTCCTCTCTATTTCAAAGTCCGATGCCGGATCATTATAAATAGAAAGAATCTTTTCACCTGCTTTTAGAGCCGCGTCGATAGCAGCCATTACATATTTTTGTTCCATTCAATCTCTAAATTAATGCCCTATTCACATTCAGGCAATACATTCTCCAAATTAAGAATTGACAAAAGTAAAAACTTTCTTTGCTATAAAAGTTTCCCTCCTATCATTTATAACTTCTTTTAGTAGAAAGATAAAAATATCTAAACGAAGAAGTCACTCATTTTCAATAAAAAAGCAGTAACTTCCCAGTTACCGCCTTCTTATTCGGAAAAAAACGTTCGTTCTTTCCAATATATATTACCAAAAAGAAATCAATATACACGATACAGCAACCAAGCACCCTGGAAATCCGAACGGTTCGGGTATTTAGCCTTGAATGCATCGCGAGCTTCAGCAGCAGCAGTCTTGTCAGCAAAAGAGTTCACAATCACACGATACATTGCCTTATCAGCATTAAATGCAATCGTAGAGTGATATCCCTGTCCGTCCAACCAATCTTTCAGGCCTTCAGCATTCGCTTTCACACCAAAGCTACCTGCTACGATGCTATAATCTTTCAACCCTTCGTTGCCGGAAACCACTGTAACCTTTTCCTGACGAACGCCGGATGTATCTGCCACTTTAGTAGTTGTCACAGGAGCTGCAACCACCGGAGTAACCTCTACCGGAGCTTCCACCTGCGGTTCTGCCAATTCTTGCTGTTTTGCTTTTTCGTAAGCTTTCTTATAGGCACTTTCGCTGGATTTACAAGATGCAAATGCTAGCACCAAGCATACTCCCATTCCTAATACGACTAATTTTTTCATAATCCTATACTCTGTTTTAATTAATAATTCAATATTCTCGTCTATTATATTTAGTTTCGGGCAACAAAATAATAGAAATTTTATCATCCGGCAAAGAAATCCGTCAAAAAAACGTCTATTCCGGCTTCTTCTTATACGAAATAGTGCCTGTTGCCTGATAAGTAGGCATCAAAAGTACCTCCGCAATCTGAATATGTGCAGGAGCCGACGCGGCAAAATAAACCGTTTCTGCAATGTCATCTCCCGTCAACGGACGAATCCCTTTATAAAAATTATCGGCAGCTTCCTTATCTCCCCGATAACGCACCACTGTAAAGTTTGTCTCCACCATTCCCGGTTTGACATTCGTCACTCTCAATGGAGTATCCACCAGATCAATCCGGAGTCCGTCCGAAAGAGCCTTCACGGCAGCTTTCGTTGCGCAATACACACTTCCGCCCGGATAAGCGGCATCCCCCGCAATAGATCCTATATTAATAATATGTCCGCGTCCGCGTTCCACCATACCGGGCACCACCAAACGCGTCATAGCCAACAGTCCCCTTATATTCGTATCGATCATGATATCCCATTCATCCAGGCTACCCTCGAATTCCTTATCCACACCGATCACCAGTCCGGCGTTGTTCACCAACACATCAATCGCCTTCCATTCTTCGGGTAATGATTCCAAAGAGGCGGCAGCCAATTTCCGGTCGCGCACATCAAAAGGCAATATATAAACCCGGACACCATACGCCCCTTCCAGTTCAGCTTTCAGTTCTTCCAGTTTCGATACGGTACGGGCATTCAGAATCAGATTCCATCCCTCCCTCGCAAATTTACGGGCACAACCCTCACCAATTCCGCTACTGGCGCCAGTTATAAAAACAATCTTAGCTTCCATTATGTTTTGATTTACAATATTCGAAAACAAAAGTACGCCTTAACCTTCAAAGGTTAGCTACGAAAGTCAGTTAAATAAGATTAAACCATAAAAGAAAAAAAGAATTATAAAACGTAGCAAAAAATTTCAGTTTTCACGAACAACCTTTCCATAAAAATGTTATATTTGTTGTATCATAATCATTTTAAACATTATACATTATGAAAGGATTGAATGTTTTAGCAGCTTTTCTGGGTGGTGCAGCCGTAGGTGCAGCCCTTGGTATTTTATTTGCTCCTGAAAAGGGAGAAGATACCCGTCATAAAATCGCAGAGATTCTTCGTAAAAAAGGAATCAAGCTTAATCGCAGTGAAATGGAAACTCTCGTTGACGAGATCGCTGCCGAGATGAAGGGAGAAATAGCAGAATAAGTGAGTAACCAAAGACTAAAAACAGAGCGACCATGTTTGCAGACGATAAAAGTATTGAGAATTTTCAGCAGTTGTTTTTCGAGTTCAAGAAATATCTAGAGCTTCAAAAAGAATATACCAAATTAGAATTGACGGAGAAGTTAACCATACTTTTTTCCACGTTAATTATGATATTAATACTTATTATCCTTGGCATGGTGGCTCTGTTTTATCTGCTTTTTGCTCTTGCTTATATATTGGAGCCTTTAGTGGGCGGTCTGATGTCGAGTTTCGCCATCATAGCAGGCATCAATGTTGTTCTCATCGCCCTGGTTATTATTTTCCGCAAGCAGCTCATCATTTCTCCGATGGTGAACTTCCTCGCTAATTTATTTTTAACTGATTCAAATAAATAAATTATGAATGCGCAGACCCCGCAGAAATTTACATTAGAAGAGATTGCCGAACGTAAAAAGAAGCTTTTAAATGAGATCCATGCTCAAAAAAAAGCCATGACAGCTACTACACGCGAAATATTTGCCCCACTTGCTCCGGCAACCAACAAGGCGGATGCACTCATGCGTTCGTTCAATACCGGTATGGCTGTATTTGATGGCGTAGTGATGGGAATCAAGATTATGCGGAAGATACGGGCGTATTTTAGAAATTTGAGATAAAAACCATTTAGTCAATCGCTTGATTGGATATTTTCAAATCGTCTATGATTTGTTGTAACACATCTTTTAACTTCGGCAAATCATGTTTTATCACGTCATAAACAATTTCAGCATCTAAATCAAAATAATGATGTGCGATTATATCCCTCATTCCCATTACACCTTTCCAATCCATCTCTGGATAGAAAGATAATAACTTTTTATCTGTTAATTTATCAACACCTTTCACTCCTTCACCGATGGCTATTAATAACATACAAGTACTCTCTAGTCTTTCCATTCCGGATGGAGTCAATAAATAAAAAGAAGGGGAAGTAATAGTTTCCGAGTTCGCTAATATCCTTTCCACCGTTTGGAAAATTTTCTTTAGCAATGATTCTATTATCTGACTTTTACACATAAATTCCATCTTTATTGATACACCCTCTCAATAATTCATCCATATTATTTCGCAACCGAACCAGATCAACAGGGCATTTCAATAGTTTTTCCAATTCTTCTTTAATATGAACTAAAGTAAAGATAGAAGGTCTATCAATTTCAACACAAATATCGACATCACTACCCTCATGTTGTTCACCACGAGCAACGGAGCCAAATATCCCCATGCGAGAAATACCATATTTAGCTGCATTCTTGCGCATATACTCACGAAGCAAAGATAAATATTCTACAGTAGTCAACATAATAAATTGCTTTTATCTATATTACAAAGAAATGCATTTTCTTTCAAAAACACAATAGATAATCAATAAAAAATATTCTAATTCTTTCTATTATACAAAACTAGAAATCTGAATATTATCTTTAATCAATAAGCATGCTATTAAAAAAACAATATATCAACGATCTTCACAGACAGTTGATATATTTAGAATACATATCAGCATTTTGCTAATATGAGGGGGACAGATCAGGAATATACCGCTGTATTTTTCCCAACCTGCAAAATGTAGGGGATTCATGTGTGTAGCATGAAATTAGGGACCTACATGTATCGTTATATTATAAGCTAATAATCTTCAGGAGCTATTTTTAGAAAATAGCTAGTTGCTCTGCACAAATCAGCAACCAATCTCATTTAATTGCCATTATCCTTTCAATAATGCCAACACAAACTGTGGTACTTTCCATGCCATCTTCTCTAATTTAGTCAGAGTAGGCCATAGACCGTGAGAGGAGTACACTCTAATGTCTTCTCCCCACATTTTCTTACGCTTAGCACTATCGGTAGAAAGCCCTCCCATGCGCATACGTACAACATACTCTTTCAAATAAGTAACAGAAAGCCCGCCCGTCATCAGATAACGCACCAGCAGTTCACTATCCGCAGCAATCTTATAACTTTCGTTATAAAGACCTAGTCTCATCATTACCTCGCGGCGAATATAACAAGTGGGATGTAATGGAAGCCAGCCATGACGTACCTTCCACAAACGATAATCACCGCCAATCCAGTTACGTACTACTTTGTCTGTATTATCAGGATTTACAAAAAGTCCATCACCGTACAGAAAATCTGCTCGAGTAGTCTTCATTTGCTTTACAATGCGGCTTATGACCCCATTATCATAGAAGAAATCATCCGAATGTAGCAATCCGATTACATCACCTGCAGCCACACGAATTCCCTTATTGATGGCTTCATACATTCCATGATCGGGCTCCGAGATAATAGTTGAGATACGACCTTCATATTCTCTAATAATCTCCAACGAACCATCCGTACTCGCCCCATCTACAACAATAAACTCTATGTTATTATAGTCCTGTGCCAATACACTCTCTATGGCACCACGAATCGTCGCCGCACGATTAAAGCACGACGTTATTATAGATACTTTCATAAAATTTTATTATACATCAAAGACCTTACACATATCAAAAGATCATAGGAATTTCTCTTTCAAATATGTCTTTATCATTTCTTCATTCCACCCGCATTGCTTCTTCAGTTCATACACCTTTGCATCCACCAGCATTCTGTACCAAAAGCCTTGTAAGATGTGCCAGATGAAACCTTCTTTTCCATCAAGAAAACCGCCTTTCAAAATATAACGGATAGTAAAGTTGACAAAAGGTCGTATGAAAAGAGGTGACTTAATGTATTTCATTTTTAGCCAACGTTTGCGTTGCTCCTCCGTCCCAAAAAGTTTAGGAACTACTTCCTGTGCTTTAGCATCCATAGCATACTCCATCATCAGCATATCAGCCATTTCACGAGTTGCATACCCGTTATGCTTTTCCGTCCACCAAGTCAAATTATTAAGATTGGCATCCACCTGATTACCTTCATTCACAGTAATCGCTTTACCATCAAAGAGGCGGATATGCTCATCCATCCATCGATTTTCACAGTCACCATGTCCCTTACGGAACACCTTTAAGTGATATGATGGATACCATCCTCCATGTAACAACGGACGCCCCATGAAGTCTATACGTTTGCGCACATAAACGCCATTTACATCCATATCACACTGGGCCAATGTTCTCTTCATTGAATCACCTAAGTTGCCTTCTAAAAACTCATCAGCATCAATGCGCCAAATCCATTCCGACTGAATATCACACTCATACACCCCGTAGTTAAACTGTGTAGCATAGTTTTTCCAAGGATTTCGATATACCCGAGCCCCCATACTTTCAGCTAATTCACATGTATTATCTGTACTCAGTGAGTCTACAACAATCACCTCGTCACATATCCCTTCTAGCGAACGTATGCAACGTACAATATGCTTTGCCTCATTTTTTGTTAATATAATAGCGGCAATAGAATTATTCATAATTTAAAACTCTTTTTCTTATAAACTTTGCTGGATTCCCACCAACAACAGTCCATGACTCTACATCCTTAACCACTACTGCACGAGCTGCACAAACAGCACCCTCACCAATAGTAACTCCTTGCCCAATAAAAGCCTCTGCACACACCCAAGCCCTATCTTCAATCACAATAGAAGCGTCGGTTTGATGATGATATGGATCTGATATATCGTGCCCTGCCGTGCAAAGGAAAGCCCGTTGACTAACTGTAGCATTACGTCCAATACGTACCAATACTGTATTGTAGCAATCTACCCCCTCTGCCAAGCAAGCATAATCATCCATTATTAACAGCCACGGCTGAAACACGTGGGCGGTAGCATACACCATCGCTGTAGGTGCGATCTTTGCACCAAATGCACGAAGCAACATACGTTTCCATCCCATTGCCATAGAGCGAGGAAACGGACGGGCAAAACAAGTCCAAACCATACTCCATACCAATCTGCGAAATTTATTCCCCTTAGAATATGGAGTTTTAAATTCCATCAAATCCTTTTTCATAAAATGGATTTATACATTTCCACAAATTCCTCTGCCACCTTATGTGCCGAATACTTCTCCTCTACCAGTTTACGACCATTACGTCCCATCTTCTCCAACTCATTTTCAGTAAGCGATAAAAAGTTACGAAGTGCTTGTACGGTTGCCTCTGTACCAACTTCCGTCCACCAGCCACACCGCCGACTCTCCAACTCACTCCATGGTGTACCCATTGTTGTTACCACAGGTGTACCACTAGCTAATGCCTCTGCCACCACAATACCAAAATTCTCGCTATGTGTAGGTAATATAAAAAGATCCGCTTGACGGAATAGTTCCCATTTACTATTGCCATATACACCACCTTCAAAGATGACTAGTTTCGATATACCAAGACGTACTGTTAATTGCTTTAGCTCATCAATGTAGATATCATCTCCTTCACCAGCAATACGTATCACATACCCTTCCATTTGTTCCTTCAATTGAGCAACTGCCTCAAGAAGAAAATTAATCCCTTTCTTCACATGTACACGACTCAAGAAAAGAATCTCCTTATTCCGCTTCCATGATGACTTCATCTCTATATCCTCCACATCAATACCGTTAGCAATGATCTTAATCCTATCGTTATAGCCCAACTTCAGTAAATTCTCCTTCTCGCTTTCTGCAGTAGCGTGCAATACATCCGCCTTAATCACTGCCGCCTTTTGATAAAACCACAATGCCGGTAATTTACGAGTCCAATGATGACGCGCCATAATCCACGGCTCTAGCATACCGTGCGGTGTAAGCACCACTTTATACCCCAACGCCTGTGCCCACTTTTGTGTAAAGGCACAAGCAGGCATCCAACAACAGTTTACATGCACCACATCAGGTTGTAATTGAGTTAACAATATCCTCCATTGTCGCTTTATCTCCATGAAGTTTCTAATTTCAGGTATGAAATACACCTTACAATTATCCATTTTTACAGGATTCTCACTAGTGTGACTCACCACATAAAGCTCTACCAATCGTCCCAATTCTTTAGTCAACAATTGCATATAAGCAGTTGTACCACCCGATGTACGGTCTAGACTAGGAATATAATGTATTACTCTCATAAGCGTTTATTCATAAATTTTGTATCATATAATTTGCCACCGCTTTACCTGAAATGTAGTTTCTACTCCATATAATGCGTTCATTTACCGTCTCCCTTATCCAATCTTTTTTTGCAATACAGGCATCAACCACATTGCCTAATCCCTGTGCTTCTTCTAGAGTAAATATCATTCCCTGTTGCTTATTCTTCAACAAATACGAAGCTCCACAATGATTGCTTGTTATCACATACAATCCTACTGTCAACGCCTCATTCACAACAGCCCCCCACCCATCATGTTTTGAAGGCAAAATCAGTACATCATATTGTTGCATAATCTCCGAGACCCTCTCCATCGGTTGTATACCATAGAGTGTTACTTCTGTTTTAGACTGGATGTTCATTTCCTCGATCTGCGCTCTCTTCTCGCCATCTCCTACTATACCAAGCTCTAATTCTACTTTTTGACACAACACCTGAAACATTTCCACCACATTCTTTCTATCTGACAAACTACCTACATAGAGTATCTTAAGCCTCTCTGAAGTCGGTATAGGATGTGTACGTTCTTTCCACTCTGTACAATATATAAAAGGTAATACTTTCCATTTTTTACTCCAAAAGCGATAATAAGGCACAAATTCATCTCCCATCACTAATAAATAATCAAAATACTTTATATATCGCCAATCTTTCAATGCAAATCTTAGTTTATGCTGCCATAGTGGATGATTATAGAGTAATGGTGGCTCGGTTATTACCCCTCGCTTAAAAGGATAATTGAATGAGAGTTTCATCCATGGCACAATTTCAGGAAAAGCATTGATTCCAGAAAAAAAACAAAACGTTTCAATACCTTTGCACTCCTCATATAATTTTTGCACTACTTCTATAGTAGGAGTAATCAAAAACTCTATTCCCTCTACCTTAAGCAATTCTGGAGTCTTCCATCCCATCTGTTTGCGATCATCATAATCAATACGTGGCGCCACTACCACCACCCTATCTACACTTTCATAAACAGGCAATTCTTTAATATATGGCATCTGATGGGGACTGATACAGTTTTGCAAGAATATTAAATTCATTTCAAAATGAAGTTTTGTAATTGTTTTAAAAATTTCTGTAATGAAAATGCTATTAGCATACTAATAAGCAATATCATCCAAGCAGAGAGTGAACTATGTACCATACCCAACATCTGCATATGTACAAGATACAGTTCATATGATAAAGCACCACATAATGCTAAAACTGGATTAATCACCCATCTATGGGGTAACAACCAAAGAATAATCATAACAGAAATTCCCAAAGGTAATTTTATGCCAAATTCTACTAGAGAGTAAAATGGTGTACCACATAAATCCCTCACTTCTGGCAACTGCTTGATTGCTAATGAGACTAACCCTATAATACAAAATATTGCCATTAGTTGTACATATTTTCTTTTTGAGAGCAAAAGGAACTTTTTCCTTTTTTCAGATAAGAGTACACCTATCGGAAAGCTCAAACATTGTTCTGCCCTAATAGCATCCATACAAAAAAATGTATAAATGGCAAAAGCTACCAATAGATACCACCTATACTTATAAAAGAATTTAAATGCTACCCAAAACACCAAATAGCAACGTAGCATATAGTGCACATACCAATAATCATCTTGTCTGATACTACATATATTCAGAAAAAGATTCTTATAGTTATGCTTATCGTAAAGCAAATAAATACCAGTATAAAACAATAAGAAAGGCACCCATACCCTCCACAGTTTACTCTTCAAGAATCCTCTCATGCCTCTCTTACTAAATGATTCTGTCAACCCAAAGCCAGATAAAAGCAAGAATACTGCTACACCTATGCCTCCAAAAGGAGTAAAAATATTAGTTCCCAGCTCACCTGCACAATGCTGCACGACTATTAAAAAAATAGCAACACCTCGATAACACTCTGTCATCTCTTTATCATAGATATTCACCTCTCCCAATAATATCCCTACGCCACTTCGACAAGTGATTAATGCAATAGTACCAATTACTATTATTACAAGTAATATTGATTGAGTCATATAAAATTCATCTTCCCACAAGCCACGGGGCATACTTATTAAAGCTTCTTATTAAAAAATATAAGGTTAATGCCAATAGGAGCAATCGCAATGTTGCATCTTGCACAGTGGATAGAGACAAATACTTTGTTAATATCTTCATTGAATTATAGATAATCTGATGGAACGCTACTATAATCAATGTATTTCTACCAATAAAGCACACTGTAGAGTTTAATAAAGTTACAGATAGTCTTGATAACAATATACTAAGTAAACCCAATATTATTATACCACAAAAGGCCGGTAAGATGTGAAAATATCCATAGCTAACAGGTTGTAAAAGGCATGATATTATAATCAATACTATCATTACAGAACTTACCAGCCAATATTTAATTTCATGCGTATTTAAATTAAGAGCCATATTCCTTATTACGTGACCTACGGCATAATAAAAAAGTGGCATACTAGGTAATATCACACCAATAGCCTCATTTCTAGTTAAACCTATATATTCAGAAGGAACACCACGAAAATAATCAGACAGAACTATTAAAAGAAATATTATAAATAACTTCAACACCCAATTGCTTGCCAGTTTATTAATGAAGAAATACCACAATTCTGAAACAAATAAAGCACGAATAAAGTACATAGCTAAACAGCCTGTTAAGAGTTCTGTAAAATCAGTCTGAATATGAGATATATTAAGTCCTTTCACTATCAACCATACCAGTGTATTCAAGCAGAAGAACGGAATAATTAATGTTTTTAATCGTCTTTTTATATATGACCGAAAGTCACTATACTTGCTATCATTCAACATCATGCCTGAAAGCATATAAAACATCGGCATATGAAAGGAATAAATCCAATTATAAACCGTCTGCGATATTTGTGCAATACTAGTATGACCTATTACAACCAAGAAGATACCAAGCCCCTTGCAAACATCAATCCATTCAATTCTCAAAGATGATTTCTGCATGCTTATTTCAGCCATGTATCACGTTGTATTTTATCAAATTTTTTCTGTACTAGAGGGATTTGCTCCAGTTTATTATATATGGCTTTTATCACCTTTATCTGCGCCAATTTTGCATAAATTCGCTGTTTAAAGTTCATTTTCTTCCAGCTATTTTTCACCATATGAAGAGCATATGTATTTTCTGTCTGCTTAGAGGGGTGAGTAAAGTACTCATCCGGGAAAAGATGCATATCCTCTTTCAGTGTCTGAAATTCATTCACATATCTAAAACCATACTTTTCTGCTTCTAGAGCCATGATTACTGGTACAATTATCTTATCATAATATGTCCCATCTGGTAAAATAAAGTGTTTTCCTATATAATAATCTAAACAATCTTTTATAAAGGGATGATTCTTCTCTGCTGCAAATATGCTTGACTCTATACATATATCAATGATTACATCCTCTTTATTTTTTTTGTATCCTTGGGAAGTGAGTTGATCTTCTACGTGGTTAATCCGGACATTATCTCCGTGATACTCCATAGCAGTAAAGAAACGATAGTTCAAGAACTCATCAAAGCGCTTTAATACTTGAATATCAGTATCCATATAGATACCACCATATTGATACATAGCCCACATACGCACATAGTCAGCCACGAAGGCATACTTTTTTACTTGATATGCCTCCTGCACAAAAGGCAGTGAAGCAAAAATATCAAATGTGGTCTCGTCCCAACATTTTATTTCAAACTCTGGAAATATCTTCTTCCAGCCATCTATATATGTTAGAAATTCATATGGAAGTGGACTGCTCCCAAACCAACAATAATGAATAATCTTAGGTATCATATCTATACTTATTTGCTTTTAAATTTTCCAATCAAGCATGGGACCTTATTTTGTATCCACACTATAGGGAAGTAAAGCACCAGCATTACTATCACCACCTCCATAATGGGAAACTGTGCACTCCATCCACCCGAAAGTCTTCGCATTACCACCAGTAGAAGTTCATGCAAACCCAATATTACCAATGTCCCATTCGACAACACTGTTATCCAATGCAGACTCCCCTTCCAGTCGGCCATAATTATACACATACCGAATATCCCGAAAGAGACTACAACCGGAATAATATAAAAAGAAGGAAAGATGTTAGTTGTACAACTTATAGTGTTGAAAGAACCGAAGAAATACTGGAATACTAGCCCAATTATTAATCCACCAACAGCCAACTGCCACTTTAATTAGATAATCCATTTAAGACAAGGCTTCAACTTTTGTCCAAACAGAAAGAAAGGAAAGCAGAGCAAAGCTCTTTGTGGCAGAAACAGATAGTCGTAATAGACATCATCTCCCTCAGAGAAGTAAAGTACCGCTACACAGAGGGGGAGCATCCACCACTCATCTATTTTTATTTTCGTCAATGTATCGGATATAAGCCGCATCACAAGCAGCGTCATTACAAACCAAAAAGGAGGGATGATAGGAAAACCTACTTTAAAATCATAACAGAAGAGTCCCATCACAAACTCCATCACCATAGTCTCGAACGACCAACCGCGTCCTTGATTCCAAATGCCGTATAAATGCCATGGATAGAGTAACAAACTGAAAAGTAACACTGGAACGAACAAACTTTTCAATGTATCTATATAGCGTTTAGGACGGTAAAGTATTCCGCTTATAATAAAGAATATCGGTACATGAAACAAAAAAATATAACTACTTAACACATCAGCCACACAGTGCCCATATACCACACCAGCTATACAAAGCACCTTGGAGTAATCCAGCCAAACATAACGTGTCCTAGCAATATCCTTTCCTGATTCATTACTATAAGTAGTAGATTCCATATTCAAAATAATCTGAATTTACGTTGATTAATCACCAACAAGGGTATATCCGAAGTCTTAAAGACCCCTTTTCGAAGACTGTAAACTATACCCTGAACAGTCCAAAACAATACACACAATATAGCGCCTACTGTTGTAAAATAGCCTTCTGAAATAGGGTGAATGGTGAAGAAGATTGTTAGTCCTGTAAGTAATACGGTTAGATAATCGTGCTCTTTCTTTGTAAACAGCAACCATTTCAAATTTCCACCCACTATCCACACAATGGGTATCGTTCCCAACAGTCCCGTCTGACTCAATGCTGCGCACCAACTCGATCCTGTTTCCACCGTACCACCACTAGCTATTGTCCATGAATTATAATCCGAAATCGTTCCAAAGCCAATACCCCAAAATGGACTACTTTCAAACTCTTTCATGCGCAATGCCCATAATACATCGCGTGAGTTCGTATCGAAAGCCGTCAAGTCCCCACCCTGTTTAAACTCAATAATGCCTCGTGCATATTCTGTAAAGAAAGGATAGAGCACAAAAATCAAGAAAAAGAATCCCAACAGAATACCAGCAAAAGAACCTAAATTTTGTTTATTTTTCACGTATATCATGCTGATAATGGCAGCAAATGCACAAAATACCGCACTACGCGACGAAGCCATCAGAAGCATAGCCACATTCGAAACCATAAATAAACCAATGACCGCAATCCATACTTTATTAAAAAATTGTTTTCTATACATCAAAAGCCCTGCCAAATAAGCCAAACTAATTGCACCCAAGGCTCCCATTTCATTATTGCCCGTACTACCTACATACATGCCCACATTCTGATAAATCTGTTGTTGAGCTGCAGAGATGTTGCCTCCTTTAAAAAATACGAAGTTTATGCCTACTATAAATACCGTAAAAAAACAGAAATACTGAATACTCCTCATCCGCAGTACCGATGCATATCTACTATTCACCAAAGGTGTAAAAGCTACAAAAAGTAGAATATATGCTACAAATCGCACATAGATATTATAGAACGATGGAATATTATTGAATAGAATACTCATACCACAAGCCAACAGATAAAAACCAAATATCCCGTCTGTTCTACTTTTGTGTTTCAAAGATATAAATGCCAATATCAACAGCAATGGATAATAGAGTGTATACCCAATATTACCTATCCGCCCCGCCATGTCCATCAAAGCAAAAACAATGGGCATCCATATTGAAGGAGTTTTAAAAATTTTCATCATAACGAATATCTTTTCGAGATGATTGTACATTTACCCGCCATCCATGGCAGATACTTATTGCACACCACTACAGGTATAGCCAACAGCAAACTACTGACTGCCGCCACCAACCATGAACTGATATAATAGTTTCCAATCTGAAGTTTCTCCACTTGGGAGAACACTAACATTATCACTTGGTTGGAGAAGAAATAAAACACCAATGTATTTCTTCCTAAAGCCGTGAGCCACGAAAAATTAGGTAGATGTGAAACGATTCCGGCTAAAGCCATTACTCCCACCAAAGCCACTAACAGAAAGAGCCACAATGGTTCGAAACAGTTACTGGCAAACATGATATGAGTTAGATGGTAATGGTAATCCAATGCCACCCAAGACAAATAGACCATACCTAAAGTGATGGCTACACTTTTTTTCATCACCACTTGCAACATTTGACCATATATTCTTGCTCCTATGCCTGCCGACATAAAGAGTAATGCGATACAAGCCTGGCCCAAATACCATGGATAAAACTTTCCAGAAGATAGTGAGGTGCCACACCATAACACAGCTACACCCACTGTAAAAGTTGCTATCCACATCGGTTTTCGAGAGACAGACAAGAATGCTGTCAATGCCACTTCGCATACCACTAACACCGACATAAACCAAAGTTTCTTACCTAAAAGGAGCTCTTCAAAGTAGGAAATAAAGATGTTCCAATTACCTTGCTGCCATACCTCTACATAGAGTGCTTTTACGAAATAAGTCAGCGTAGCATACAGAAAATAAGGGATTAGCAAAGTCTCTACAACACGAATAAATTTCAGTTTTCCATCAAAAGACTTCTGTGGATTCAAAAAAAGATAACCCGATATAAAAAAGAAACCGGATAAGAAAAAAGGAGATAGAAATCTTTGGTATAGTTCCGGCGCTCCACTGTGATGCAATATCACCAAGAACATACAAATACCCCGCATCATATCAATCCATCCCAATCGTTGCTTCCCGTTGTCAGGTAAAATATACTCCATTCTACTCATCTCTTCTTTGATAAAAGCCGTTTTAAATTCATCATTACATAAAAATAGGCATCCAACAAATACCAATATCCGTTTGCCATGAACAACTTATAGCCAATCCTGACAAGCATATTAGACGATTGTAAAGAGTTCAAAATAGTATTTTTCACTTCAGATGTCACCGATCGATAAAACCACACACGCTTTTTTCTTGTAAGTTCACCAAGCATATACATGCAGTTACGTACCCGAGCAAAGAGCATAACTAAAATTGAGGACGATGAAGGCGTTTGCATCAAATCCACTCCTGCCAAAGCCGACAACCGCTTCATCTGTTTAATATATCGACAAAAACAACTCTGTTCCACATTGAAAGGAAATATCTTGCCACTAGCACTGCTACTACGCAGGTAGTAAATATAGTCAGCATATGAGATGTATTTAGCCTGCGGACTTACCTCTAAATACTGCATCACAAAGAGTAAGTCCTCCGAATACTTTATCTCTTCAGGAAAGCGTAGCATCAGCCCATATGTAACCGATCGCATGTGGCAAGTGCGATAACATTTGGCCCATGCGTAACCATGGGCACTCAGTTCGTTTATTGAAAAGATTTCGGTCAGCGGTAACGTACCATGTCTTTTATAAGATAGCCTTTCGTTCCTGCCCTCTTCATGAACAAATATTACCTCCGATATTATCACATCAATCCCCTCTTCCATAGCATCCACAAAGTGCTCTACATAGTATGGAGTTACTTCATCATCTGCGTCAGCAAAACACACCCATTCTCCTTTCATTACTTCAAGGGCATGATTCCTTGCTCGCGACACTCCGCCATTCTGAAGATGTAGCACTCGTACACGACTATCTCGTTGAGCATATTCATCACACAATATACCACTGCGGTCTTTGCTTCCATCATCCACCAAGAGAATCTCTATATGCGTGTAGGTTTGTGCTAATAATGCATCCACACATGCAGTGAGATATTGTTCTGCATTGTAAATGGGCACAATAACACTTACTAGCGGTTTACCCTTCAGATTCTCCATGCTTATCTTTTATAATTTTTCATTGCACTACACATCTTATCTACTACTTTTTCCCAACGAAAGGTATCTTTCACATATTGCTGACCTAACTCACCCATCACTTTGAGACGTGCTTTATCACTCATTGCATCTATAATGATATCAGCTAGTTGGTGAGCATTTTCCTTTTCACAGAGAAAACTCCATTTGCCATTACCAGAGAACTCCGGGGTGGCAAAACGATTCAAAGCCACAAAGGGCGTTTTGTAACACAAGGCTTCGAGGTAAGTCATTCCATTAGGTTCGTTGCGCGAAGGCATCACATAGAGAGTAGCCTTCCGAAAGAGTTCTATGGTCTTCTCACGTGGTGCATCCACATAGCAATCCACGCCATCCACCCCTTTGTATTGTTCATTACCTACTACAGCCAAACGCACATTTGGACATTGTTTTCTCACTATGGATAATGCTTCTACAAGCAGATCTAATCCTTTTACTTTAGCATTGTACTGTCGAAGTACAATAAGCAATAAATCATTATCATACAACTTTTCACCTTCATAAGTTTTAAGATTGATGCCAAATCCCACATTTATTATCTTCTCTGGCTCCAAGCCAAACTTTCTCATTAACGATTGCCGAGTCCACTCATTCTGTGTGAAGATAAGATTCTGACGTCGATAAGCTATTCCAGCTTTTTGGTGATAATAATTCAAGTAAAAGTTAAATAAAAGTTTTGTACGATTTATATCGGTTTTCATCACTTCCTCAAAATCAGCGTCCACATAGGTGCAAAATTTCTTATCGTGAGGAAATTCATCTGTGATAGTTTTGGCAATAATCCACTCGGCCCCCATCAGTTTGACTTCTTTCAAGGTTTTTCGTTTGAATAGTGGATACATCTGTAACTCGAAAGGATTGCCATCCTTAAAATAGAAGCATCTACTATATAAGGTTAACAATTTCTGATACCATCTAGAGATATTTGGAAAAACAGATACCCACTCTATACTTTCTATTGAATCATGCTCTCCAAAATATTTATCAAAAGCATCCCATGTACCACTCCATAGCCCTTTACGATCTCTGCCACAATACGTTATTCCAAGCCTCATATATTTTCTTTATATTCTCTTTCGTTAAGTTGATTACAAAGTTCTTCTTCTTCCGTTTCAAAGATTCGCTCATATCCTTCCGCTACAATTTTTGCAGGGCACCCAGCTAAAGTCAAATGAGTTTTACCATCTTTTGCATAATTTTTATTTGTCATACTGCCTCCAGCCAAAATAGAATATGCTGGTATTCTAGTGCCTTTATTAATTGTTGTCCGATTTCCTATCCAACAATGATCATCAATAAAAACAGATTTATTTATATAAGGAATCATACCAGTTTCTATATTGCGCATAAAATGGAAATTAGAGTCAAATAATTGAACCTCCCAACTAAATCTAATATGATTTTGTAATACAACATTTTTTCTGATAAAAATACGTGCACGAGCTCCGAAAACGATATCTTCTCCCATTTCAAAAATTGCTTTCTCATGAATCTCTATTTGCGATCCAATTCCCATACACATAACCGAACCATTAAACTTCCATAGACCATCAATTGTTATAACTGTTGGCTCTTTATGAAATATCTCATACTGAAAACGACCAAACTGAAATTGACCTCGCCTTACCTGTCCATTAAGCTCTACTTTACCTCTTAAAGATTGGAATCGAATGGCTCCATAGAAATCAAATGGAAATTTTACCGCTTGCCTAAACGGTAACATTTTAAAATTAAAATATAATATCGCCCACCAATTACGACGAAACAAATTTACAACCCGCATAATATATTTATTTATTTTTACGAATAAAATCTTCTTTTGTACCCCAATCTTGATAGTTTTTCACTATCTGAGGGCGAAAATGAGCCTGCTGCAACAACAACGAATAGACAATGTGAGATAAATGAAGCTGTGGCAAAGTAGAAAGCTTTTCATACTCCAACACAAAATCTTGTACATCCTCAATACTGTATCCACCCGCACAGAAGAAACGGCTTACAATTTTCTTCTCAATAATGTTAGTAATGTAATACTGTTCATCAATCGTTACATAACTTTTATTCTGCGGATTTACTACCTGCAAACCATCTAGCGGAAAGATATAAAGCATATTTTCAGGATACACTTCGGTTGTGAAATAACTATCACCATCCTTAAAAAGCACTGCACCTGTGATATGATTCCCCACAACTGTGTGATAAAGTGTTTCAGGCTGTGAAGATGTAGACTCCCAAAGCTCGTAAACGTGTGTCTTGTGTGCAATACCTAGTCGTTCAAACTGAATCTGCATCATTTCTAATAGTTTATAACGTAAGTTATGTTTGTGCAGAATAGTGAAATAGATATCACTAAAAGCTTCTAACGGTAACCCCATGATCGATTTTACGCAATACATCAAGCCATTGCTATCCAGCCCAAACAGATAAGGCATTTCGGTCCCCATTTTATCAGTGTCAGCAGCAATGGGAACAATCAATGTATATTTACTCATAATTTAATATGCTTTGAATAGTTTTCTTAAGATAAGCCACAATTTTCTTCTCTTTAGCATACTGTAAAATACGTAGAAAATTCATCAACTGTAAAGTATGATAAAAAGTACGATACCATATATACTGTTTAAAAGCACCATCAAGTTGGTGATCAATAGTATCTGACACTATATGAAAGCGCGTCTCATCAAATTCCCCTTCATACATCAGTGTACTCCAACGATAGCGCGTATCTTGACGAATTTTCACCATATCAAGTAGCGGTGACTCTATAAAAGAATCTAAAAAATCTATCAGATAATAATTATTACCATTGAAAAGAATATTAGAGAAGGTAAGATCGCCATGACAACAACCTACAGGTATCTCCAAGACTTCGGGCAGAACTTTGAAGCGAATTTCAGATTGTTGTAGCAGATATTTTATTTCTTCATCCATACACAACAATACATTTTGATTTATTTTACTCTTTACATCTTCAAACTTCTCGATAATCATTGAGCGTGGTACATCTGTCATAATTGATTGCTCTATTTCTCGCTTTAAGAATAGATGTATAGCTTTCACAAAATAATTCACTTGCTCAAATCCAGCCGCCTCAAAATGATCTATGAAATTATGTGAATATACATACTCCATCTTCATCATCATAGTATCCGTTTGTCTCTCTATATCTACAATCTGCGGCACACGAATGTACTGATATTCCTGTTCACCAGCCCTCTGTTGCTTCAAAGCCTGCTGATAAAGTCGCTCCACATACTTGGGGTCACAAGTACCTTTAAGGATAAACAACTCCTTACCTTCGCGTACTATATCAATGGAACAACCACTATGACCTTTTACTTCAATATCCATAAAATGCTTGATTTATTTTTACACACTGTACTCCCGAAGCCTCAGCAGCCTCAAAGCCTACTTCCGAGTCTTCAAAAATTAAAGTCTGCCTAGCAGATACTTCCATTCTTTCCATCACTTTTAGATAAATCTCTGGATTAGGCTTACCGTGAGTCACATCTTCACCTGCCAAAATACAATCAAAGAGTTCTGTTAAATGTAAATATCGCAACGTATTAACCAGATTCAACCGACGCGCGGTAGAGGCTATTGCGGTTTTTCCCCCACCCCTATGAAACGCACGAATAAAATTGATAAGCGGTTCGTTAGATTGTAAATATTCGAAGTAAGAAGGATATACTTCCCCCTTTATTTTCCTGATGCGTTGTCGTACGTCAGCATCGTCAACGCCTACCGCTCGCATAAAGTCATCATACCTATAGCCGAAACACTGTCTATAAGAATCGCGAGTCAATTTTCTGTCACACTGTGTAAATGCTTCAGCATAAGCTTGATAATTGGCTTCGAAGGTATTCACCAATGTTCCGTCAAAGTCGGTTATAATAAGTTTTAGATTCATAAGTCAAGAATATCAAAATAATCTAGCCTTCACCAAAATAGACAATTGAGAAGTACAAAACTACAGTGTGAAAACAACAATCGGGGTATAATAATCAGAACAAAAGATACTCCTATAAATTGAATAAAGAAACTGAGCAGATCTACGAATATCCAATTTACAATATAAACATGAAGGCTGTTCTTCTTCCTTATTTTACAAAGACAATCTCACGCATAAAAATTATTAACTTCTGATGGTTTCGCTAAAAATTGTTGCATTACTCATGATATTCAGATTGTGTATATCGATTCAATTCCTCAGGAGTCCCATAAGAATAATACTCCTCCATTTCGGCAAGTCTCACAATTTCACCTCGCTGCAACAAGTAATTATAGAGCAAGCTAACATAGTACTCAGACTTTGAGAAATTAGTTTGATGCATCAAACTGTCCGCCGCATAAATAAACGAACGTGCCGATGAAAAGAAATAAGCACCGCAAAGAGCATGACGACTTATCACCTCTTTTTCTGCCGTACGCGTCACAAACCCTTCCGAATTTATCGCGGCATAACTGTATCTAGACTCATTAGAATCGAAACTCACCAATACTCCGCCATTTACTTCTTCTACGGATTTTGAAAGGATTTCTTTGATCAACACATTAAATCCTTGACTAATAAACTCCAAATCACAGTCCATCACCAGCACAGCATCCTCCTCTTCAATAACCTCACGAGCCATCAAACAAGTCTCTACCGCACCGCGTGTCGTTTCCTGAACGGCAAAGATATTAGCGTGCGGTATAATAGCTTTTATTTCTTTATCAATGCCATATTTGTCTATATGTTCCTGCCGCACTATAAAACTATACTTCATTTCTATTCCTGAAATATCTATGCTATCAATAGCATGCAAAAAAAGTTCTCTGCCATTCAGTTTAATCAAAGGCTTAGGCGTAGTCCACCCCTCTTTCATAAAGCGAGAACCTTCGCCCGCCATTGGCATAATGATATGCAACGGTCTCTTATTTTGATACATATTTTTGAATTTTATTAATTATCAAATGAAATAAAAAAGCAAGAATACCTGTCATAAATACAGCATAAACAACACATTGAAAATTAGCGATAGTAAACATTGTATTTGATGTAGATTGATTCATATAATGCGTAACAAAAGATATGGAAATACATTGTGAAAGATATATCTCAAAAGAATAATCAGGAAGATGATATCTTGTAAGAAATAATAGTTTACAAGTTTCCAAAGTTATAATAATGACACCAACCAAAACCAATGCACTTATGGTACAACTAATAATTCCATTGAATGTTTGGAGACTATATGTCACATGAAGCATCCTTAAGAAATATGAACGCCACGAACACATGAAAACAATCATCAACACCACAAGTATTCGGTATTTATATTGATGAATGAATACAGAAAAGCGACTTTCATTTTCTGCATACCATACACCTAATGCAAAACAAGGCGATGTCATATATACCCATTCACCTACTTCAAATAGGAAACATACTATATAACCAATTATCAATATAATATAAATCAAGACAGAACGTTTCCATTTTATGGAGAGATAAAATGAGATATAAAAACATCAAAACAACAAAATACCAGCCATATGGGAGAATGGGATAAACAGACAATATCTGCCACACCTCATATGTGTGTATTATTTTATGAATAGAAAGGGGCGAGAGAACTACCCATAACAATGTTGCTATAAAATAAATTAAAAAAGATCTTCAAAAGCCTCTTCTTTAAAAAGTCTTTCAAATAATTTTTCTTATAAATACAAGAATATGTTAATCCATATCCCGAAAGAAAGAAAAATACAGCTACCGCATACGTACCAAAATCAAAAAACTGTGAAAATACAGGACCAAGATATATCAGTTTACACAAGTGGCAAACAACTACTGATAACGCACAAAAGTATTTAATATACACCCATCGCTGTACAGCCATTGCCCCGAGTTTACTGTGATTTTTCATCATCATCTAATAATTCATTCGCTAAACTAAGTACCTAATAAATATTATATTTATCTAATATGATTCGTTCTACAAATATTATCAAAAAGGATCACTTATAAAATCCGAAGATTTTCATTTCATTTTATATAATAGTTCAAGTCCACTGTACGGTAAATGCATGATAGCAAATAGTTTTATTTCTTGTTTTATAGGTAGTTTAATATATTTAGACGGTGACACTACCTGTTTTATCAATTTTCTACAATCTGCTATTATTTTTTTCTTTTCTTTCACCGATATTGAAACCTCATTCATTATCTGTTCAATAATCCTAAGTACACCTGAAGCTAAGATAAAAGACGCAAAGTAATTGTTGATAATAAAATTGTCAGAATATCTTTCTTGAAAATAGATATAATCTATAGAATGTAGCTTTAGAGCTTTGTACACGGTTCTATAGTCGATAATTTTATTCGACAATGAATTTTCTATCTGCCTATAATAATAGCTACAATCATCAGATACATAGACCGTATTAATATGTTTAAAATAATTAAAGCAAAAAATAAGATCTTCACAAAAAGATAATTTATCAACAAAACGAATTTTATATTTATTCAATATTGTTTTTTTAAACATCTTCCCCCATACAGCCAGGCAAAGTCCATTAACTCCAATCAAACCTGTAATAGCATCTTCAACAGTTATGAGGTCAGTAGGAGCATTTGAAAAAAAGATTTTTTTATCCCCTCCCTTTTCAAAACCCTTAATTAGATAAAGATCTTTATTAGGGTATTCGTCTATATTGAAATTCCTTAAATAATCGGCACCAATAACGTCATCTGAATCGATAAAAACAATCCATTCTCCCAAGGATAATTCAATACCTAAATTTCGGGCTGAACTTACCCCACCATTTGTTTTATGAAATGCACGAACGCGAACATCTTTCTCTGCGTACTCATCACAAATAATACTAGAGCGATCTAAGCTACCATCATCAATAAGCAGTAGCTCAAAGTTTGTAAAAGTTTGTAAAAGTATACTATCTATACAATAATTGAGATAGTTCTCCACGTTGTATACAGGTATAATAACAGATATTTTAGGCTTCACTGTATATTATTAAGAATTATTTCGTTTGAACATCGTTACTAGTCTACTTACAAAATCTCTTGTTCCATGAAACAATAGATAAAAAACGCCAAAAGTTAATACAGTACAAATAAGAAATACATATAATGAACTAATAATTAATTGCTTCAAATTACTTATAGTCTCTATCTGTAAGTAATCAAAGATAAAATATGTAACTACAAATAAAAAAAATATACCAGCATATCTAAAAATGGTTGGAACAAAATATTTACTAGCTTCTACTTCTATCCCCTTTACGAAAAGAAAATAAGGCTTCCATATCAAAATTATTATCATTTGGCTGAGTATTATCCCTAATACAATTCCATTTAGAGACCAAAAGTATCCTAAACAGATTGATAATCCCAAATTTAAAACAGCTTCTAATACAGGAGCCCATACATCTTGAAACAGACCATATGCATAAATGTAACTGTCTACAGTAGTTCGTAGCATACTAATACTGGTTAATATTATAAATAATAAAAGAAAATCCTTTCCTAAACAATAATTAGCACCTAACCATAATGTTATCAACGGATTAGTAAGATAGAATAAACAAAGAATACAGATTGTACTAATACACATTCTGGAATCGCTTAATTCCCAAAAAACATCTATGATTCTCTTTCTATCATTACTAGCAACCAAATTTCCCACTGCAGCTCCTGTACTGTTGAATATTGCACCCATAAGAGCTCCAACTTTTGACACAATCAATAGATAATTACCATATAAAGCAACAATGGATAAACTTGTGAACGCATAAATAACCAAGGGACTTGATTGTGATAAAATGACTCCACCCATTTTATGAAAAAATGCTTGTTTGGTTTTTTTCAATACCTCTGGATATTTCTTTAAATAGCTCTTCCCACATGCAACATTTCCCTTTAGCCATGAATATTCCTTCTTTAATAATCTATGTAATAAAAAAGACGTAATGACTGCCGAGAGAAGTTCAACAACTATCCAAAACACATATGGAAATGCACTGTAGGTGATACCTAAAATTTGGATTATAGTTTTAACAACCACAAATCCTTGTACAACTATCTGAATTTTATATCCTTTCTGATCTGCGTTAAGAACTATTTGCCTATAATTAAAAAAATAGCCCAACATTGAACTAAATAGCAAAACCCCAAAAGTAGAATAAGAATACCACAGAGATAATGGAGACTTAGCAAATATCAATGGAAAGAATACCATTAAAATAGCAGAAACTCCTAGCATAAAATACGCAATCTTTCTATAGAGCCATCCTTGTAAAGAGACTATTTCATTAATTTTCTCATGATCTTTTTCAAATAAAGGCTTATACAGAAAATAACCAACTGAAGTTCCTATCCCAAGTTCTGCTAGATTCAAAAATCCTAATAAATTTGCAACAGTTGTATTTAATCCTAATATTTCACTACCTAAGTAATCAAAAAATGCTTTTCTAGAAAAAAAGCCCAATAATATCTGTACCAGATAAAAAATTAAAGCTACTTTCGCATTTCTAACACTCTTTTCAGTTCTCGTCTCCACCATGTTTAAAATTGTTGCCAAAATTCTACTAGATCTATAAATTACTTATAACAAGGAAGGGCTTCAAACAACTAAATACTCCTCGGGGTGATCAAAAAACCCGTTACACGTTATATTTTGACTAAAATAAATATTACTCTCTAGCCAATTGTATATCCCCATACACTGAAATTATTCATCTTTTACTTTATGTTCTCCATAGCCATAGCCATAACCATAACGTTTGCCATAGCCATAATATTTGCCATACTTACCATACCCATAGTAATAACCATATTTCTTCTTTTGAAGATCAAGACCATTAATGACCGTACAAAGATTAGGTAACTTATTACTATCAGCCAATTCATTAATCAAGGTAAATTCAGCTTTCCGAGTATAGTCAGCACGACATACATATACCGACAAGTCAGCTACACGACCTATAAGCAAAGTATCAGTCACCATACCAACCGGAGCTGTATCCAAAATCACATAATCAAAATTCTTTTTCAATGTTTCAATCGCCTTATCCAAACCATCACGGGCCAATAATTCCGTAGGATTAGGAGGAACAGTTCCACCAAGAAGAATATACAGATTCTTGCTAACATCCGAAGGCTGAACAAAAGCCATCAAATCCTTTTCCGGATTCGACAGATATTGAGTAATCCCCTGTTCTTTGCGAGGGATATTGAAAACTTTATTCAAACCGGGCTTACGAATATCAAGACCCACAATCACCACTTTCTTTCCCAATAGAGAAAGGCTGATCGCAAGATTTGAAGAAATGAATGATTTACCTTCGCCGCTGACCGTAGAAGTCACCAGAATTACCTTCTGATCGTTCTTAAGCATAAACTGAAGGTTGGTACGGACATTACGGAAAGTTTCACTCATTAAAGTATTCTGATTTTCAAATACAGCAATGGAACCGTTCCTTTCTTCTGTTAACGGCACATCACCTACAATAGGCAGGCGAGTCAATTTCTCCACATCGCCACGACCTTCTATCTTGAATTTAGTCAAACCAATCAGGAAAATGATACCCACAGGCAGCCCTACTCCCAGCACCAGAGCAATCATATAAATCATTTTAGGCTTCGGAGATACCGGACCTCCATCAGTTACCGGTTCATCAATAATCTTTGCATTGTTGGCAGTAGCAGCTAAAGTGATGGCATTCTCTTCGCGTTTCTGTAAAAGCATCAGATAAAGTCCCGCCTTGATTTCTTGCTGACGTGCGATACTTACATACTGACGTTCCTGTCCTGGAGCATCACTAATACGACGGGAAAAACGACTGGCCTCACGATCCAAATCAGCCTTAACGATAAATAAGCCTTGCAAAGTTCCATTAATAGCAGCCTGAACATTCGCTTTCATGGCACGGATGCTTGTGTCCAAATTTACAATCATCGGATTACTTTCCGTAGAAGTGCGAAGCAAACGCTTGCGTTCGATAATCAATTCATTGTAACGGTCTATCTGAGTGGTTAATCCGTCATCAGACAAACCTATATTACCGGGCAATACTTCATACTCATTCGACGGATTATTGATATATTTAGCAAGATCACGAACCAAATTTATCTGAGTACCATTTTCTACACGTTTTCTTTCGTATTCAGCATTTCCTGATACAGCCAATTGAGCATCACTACTAATATCTGTCAAGCCCGCATTTCTTTTAAACACTTCCAGTTTATCTTCCGTACTTCCCAGTTCTTCATCAATAATCTTAATACGTTCATTGATAAACTCCCTTGTCTTTTCAGCAACCTCATTCTTATCGTTATTTGTATTACGATTATACATCTCTATCAACTTATTGATAAAGTCCTGTCCTCGTTGCATATTCGTATTCATAAGCGAAATAACCGCTACAGAAGTTGTTTTTGAGGTGGGTTCTATATTTAATGACCACTGATATCCTTTTGCCACTACAAACGGCTGGCTGACTACAGCGCTGATATTCCGTACTACATCCTGCCCTTCTATCTTACCATTTGACAAGGAATCTTTCAATGTAAATCCAAAGGTACCTGCATCGGTAGGTAACACAGCCGGAAGTCTATCAAAATGTTTAGCATATTCACTCAAGCCCACTTTCAAATTTACATCCAAACCACCTTCAGGGGCAAGTTTCATGTCAATCAAAGCTATGCCTGGAAGTTTATCAGCCTCTTGGGTAGTCAGATTCACGATTACCGGAGAGGTCTTATATAGCTCTTTTTTAGGGAACTCATCCTCATCATAATAAGTTATATAAAGTTCCAGATTATTAACAACTTCTTTCAGTATCGTTTTGGAGCGTAACACTTCAATCTCATTATCAATACTCTGGGTAGAAGTAATCATTCCACCTAATCCGAGACTTTCCAAATCAGTGGTATTGCCGCCGCCTTTTTTATCATCCTTAATCATGATAGAAGCTGAAACCTGATACACAGGAGTCTGAAAATGCAAATATACCCAGGCACCAATCAAACAAGCCAAAACGGAAGCTACAAACCAAGGCCAGTGAATTATATACTTAAAGAAAAGCTCCTGATAATTTACTTTTTCTTCATCCAGTTCATTCATATTATTGTCGTACGAGTTTTCTTTCATTACTGTTCGCTTATTGTAGATTATTTTAATATTGTTACTAAAAGAGTGGCTAATGAAACCAAAATAGAAATACCAGAGAACCACAATCCTGTACTAGTTCCAACATCCGAATTCTTCGCCTTAGTCTTATTAGGTGTCACATAAATTATATCATTCTGCTGCAACTGATAATAAGGAGACAATACCGTTTCAGCTTTATTCAAGTCCATAGTAATAATTTCCTGCTTATTATCTTGTCCTGTCCGGATTAATTTCACATTATCGCGCATACCATAAATAGTCAAATCACCTGCCATAGCGAGCGCTTCCAGCAAATTAATCTTTTCGTTAGAGACTACAAAGCTTCCTGGCTTAGTAACCTCTCCCAATACCGAAATCCGATAATTAACAATACGCACAGTTACAAGCGGCGCTTCTTTCAAATAAACCTTCAACTTATCTATAATCAGATTTTCTATTTCCAGTTTAGTCAATCCACCTACATGAATCTCGCCCAATACTGGAAAGTTGATATTCCCCTGATTATCTACCAAATATTGCTGTAGAGCAGGTGACGCAGTTCCTTGTCCTACCGTCTTTCCTTCTGTTCCACTACCATTACCCGAATTTACCAGATTGAAAGGTGCAGCCAGTTCCGGAGTAGAACAAGATACGGCAATCGTCAACAAATCCTTGGGCATAACCTTCACACCTGTCTGACGAACACTCTGTTCTGTATCATTCACAAAAGCCGTATCCTGCAAATAAGGTACTTTCTTATATGATTGGCAGGATACCAGCAAAAAAGCAAGTAACACACCCAAAGTCAATCGTTTCAGTTTTCTCATAACCACCTACTCATGTAATTTTACAACTATTGATTTAATTTTTACTCAATTTCCAATTCCTCACCTAATAAGCCTCTTTATCCCCGCGGATGACATTACACACAGTCTTATACATGATATATAAGTCCAGAATGAACGTCCAATGCTCGATATACCAGATGTCACGTTGCACACGTCCTTCCATCTGCCAAAGCTCCTTCGTTTCTCCACGAAAACCTGTCACCTGTGCCCAGCCTGTAATACCCGGTTTCACAAAATGACGAACCATATATTTATTTATTAAATGGGAATATTCTTCTGTGTGCTTCAACATGTGCGGACGGGGACCCACTAAAGACATATCCCCTTTCAGTACATTAATAAATTGAGGAAGTTCATCCACATTCGTCTTACGAATCAGATCACCGATTCGGGTTTTACGAGGATCATGTTCTGTAGCCTGAAGTGTATCACTTAGAGCATTCACCCGCATCGAACGAAACTTATAGCACCAAAATTCACGACCATCCTCACCGCTTCGTTTCTGTTTGAAAAAGACAGGTCCAGGAGAACTTATCTTTATAGCCAGTCCCACAATGATATATATAATCGGGAAAAGGGTACAAAGGAACAGTAACGAGCAAATAATATCAAAGCCACGTTTCACAATACGATTTTCCAATAACTCAAGTGGCTCACGACGGATAGAAAGTACCGGGACATTACCTAACATTTCAAAATACATTCTCCGTTTCAAATAGTTCCGGACATTGGGGACGCTGAAGAAGCGAATCAGATGGTTCTCACAATAGTTGATAATCGGCACTATTTCAGTACTACGGGCGGAAGGAAGGCTACAATAGAGCTGGTCCACCTTTCCCGCATTACGGGTCAAATAATCAACAGCTTCACACGGCTGTCCCAAATATGCTATATTCATAGGATAGCGGTCTGACGGAAAATCTTCAAAATATCCCAATACACGATACCCGGATGTCGGATCATCTGTCATGGAATGGTAAAGTTCCTGCATATTTTCATGGCTACCCACCAACACTACCTTTCGAACATTTTTCCCACTTTTGCGATAAAGTTCCAGAATAGATCGGAACGTCAGACGATAGGAAATGATAACGATAATGAGAACTACATAAAATATCCCCAACTGACGCAGATTGACACATTCAAAATGGAATATGTATGAAAGCCCAAAGACTATCAAGACAAAAGGAATCATATTCCGGGCCACCCGAAGCATTATTTGTTCCGGGCGAACCACCGGACGATGAAGGATCACTCCTGAACGGATGTTGCAAACTAGATAACATAAAGTCATCAGAGCCATGTTCTGGAGAAGAGGCATTGAATACTCAAATGGAGACCGGTTTTCCCAAATCGAAGTAACCATCCATAACAGCAAGTTCAATAAGATGATATCCCCTAGAAGGACAAAAGATTTTAGGACTTTATTGAAACGTTGGACTTCCTGCATTATTTTATTATCAACTGATTAAATTTCTTTCCCATCACCCGTGTTTCTCACGATAATCAATATAACGGTCGACCCATTCAATTGCTTTGGCTCGAAATTCCTCTTTGGTATGACAGTCATAGAAGTAAGCCAAAAGACGGGTGAAATGGCTTAAACGAACGTCTCCCCTTTTATAACCTTTGCATAGTAGACAGCTTTGCCCAAGCCTATTTCAGCGCACATGGGAGCTATCTTCACACCTGCTTTCTTAAACTGCTCGGCGATGAAAAGGCCGAGTGCTACATGAGAGTACTTTTTCATTTTTGTAATTCTGTTAATTGTTAAAGTTATTAAATAATACATGATTCTACCTATAACTGTTCTGATATGTCAGAACAGTTGATTTAAAAGCTATTCCTACTTTCGCCCCGCGTTTTGAAAATTCAAGGCGATAATCAAATAATTAGATACATTATGACAAACGATTTTAGAATGTCTTATTTCATGCCTCCCATTGCGCCCATTAAAGACGAACACGGACAATTAGTTACTCCTCCTACGCTCATTCCCTGCTGCGAAGTCTCCGTAGAGCAAGTCTTTCAAATGATTACCTGCAACGAGAATCTCAAAGTTCTGACCGAACAAGTACGCAACTCCGAAGATATACGAACGGCAAAAGCATCACTATTACCATACGTGACTCCCTGTGGTACATTCTCGCGTCGCAGCAGCAAATGCCTCATAGATCCTTCCCTCCTAACAGTAGTAGATATAGACTATCTCACCTCCTATCAGGAAGCAGTGGAGATGCGTAAGACGTTGTTCAATGATCCTCTTCTCCACCCTGTGCTCACGTTTATCAGTCCTAGCGGACGAGGCGTAAAAGCCTTCATACCCTATAATCATTTACCCATGGCCGATGACGTAAACTGTATTACGGAAAAAATGAGGTTAGCAATGTTATACACGGTGATGATCTATGGTACAGGAACACCTTCTCCTTTCGGAGAAAAGAAAAAAGGCGTGGACTTTTCCGGTAAAGACATTGTGAGATCCTGCTTCCTTTGCCATGACCCGGGAGCATTATTTAGACCAACGAATAACCATAAATTATAAATCAAAAATCAAAATAATGACTGATATTGAATCGTTATGCCGCCTCTGTGAGGCGGTTGAAACTGCAGGAGCGGATATTGCCCCTACGTATGCTGAATATGTACAACTGGCGTTCGCCATCGCAACGGATTGCGGAGAAGCGGGACGCGAGTTTTTCCATCGGTTGTGCCGGGTGTCTGCCAAGTACGAACGGGAACATGCCGAACGGATATTCTCCAATGCACTTACTACCCGGCATGGAGATGTCCATCTGGGCACTGCATTCCATCTTGCTGAAAGGGCGGGTGTAACTCTCTGCAAAGAGGGAGTGATGAACCACCGGAAAAATGCAAAAAATGCAGGAAATGCACCGTCCAAAAATCTCACACACACGCATGTATATAATAAGGTGGACAATGAAGAACCGGACGAATCCGAAGAACTGCAGGACGGGAGTGACCCGAACCAGCCATTGCCCTCTTTCACCGAAGCGAACTGGCCGAAAATCCTGTTGCTCATCATGAGTTATGCCACCAGCCCCACACAACGCGATGTCATGCTGCTCGGAGCATTGACCGCCATAGGTGCCAGCATGGAGCGATATGTGAGATGTCCATACGCCGGCAAACTCCAGTCTCCTTACCTGCAAAGTTTTATTGTAGCCCCTTCCGCCTCGGGTAAGGGAATTCTTTTGTTCATCCGGCTGCTTGTAGAGCCTATTCATGACGAGATCCGCCAAAAAGTAGCGGAAGAGGTCAAGGCCTACAAAAAAGAGAAAGCCGCCTATGATACCATGGGAAAGGAGCGCTGCAAAGTGGAAGCTCCTCAAATGCCCAAGAATAAAATGTTTCTCATCTCGGGCAATAACACCGGAACAGGTATTCTGCAAAATATCATGGATGCCAACGGCACAGGACTTATCTGCGAAACCGAAGCGGATACCATCTCCGCTGCTATCGGTTCTGAATACGGACACTGGAGCGATACACTCCGCAAAGCATTCGACCACGACCGCCTGTCGTACAACCGGCGCACCGACCAGGAATACCGGGAGGTAAAGAAAAGCTATCTCTCCCTCCTGCTTTCCGGCACACCCGCACAAGTAAAACCACTCATTCCCTCGACAGAGAACGGTCTTTTCTCGCGCCAACTGTTTTATTATATGCACGGTATATGGACATGGATCAACCAGTTTGAAAGTGGCGAAACCGATCTGGAAGCCATCTTCACAGGCATAGGCCTGGAATGGAAAAAGCAACTGGACCTGATGAAAGCACACGGGCTTCATACGCTCCGGCTCACTGATGAGCAAAAGCAAGAGTTCAATGCCCTCTTTGCCGATCTTTTTTTCCGTTCGGGACTTGCCAACGATAACGAAATGAGCAGTTCCATAGCCCGTCTGGCTGTCAATACGTGCCGCATCATGGCAGAAATAGCTATGATACGTGCACTGGAATGCGACCAGCCTTATCAGTTCAAGGGTTCTTCCGCCCCTCTGCTGACTCCTGACAAGGAGATTGCCGCCGATAATATCAAAGACGGCATTATCACCCGTTGGGATGTGACAATCACCGCTGAAGATTTCCATGCGGTGCTGGAACTTGTAACTCCGCTCTATCGTCATGCAACACATATCTTGTCTTTTCTTCCTTCCACAGAGGTCAAACATAGAGCCAATGCCGACCGGGATGCACTTTTTGAAATGATGGGCAACCAGTTCACCCGCACACAGTTGTTGGAGCAGGCTGAAAAGATGAAAATCAAACCTAACACTGCTCTTAGCTGGCTGAACCGTCTGATAAAAAAAGGATTGCTTATCAATACAGACGATAAAGGCGTTTATACGCGCACGCATGTGTGCGTGTGTTAGGGAGCCCTCGGAAAAAGTGCATTCTTTGCATTTATATAACAACAAGACGTTTCATGAATCCTAAAGCGGCGCTTTAGAGGTGGTAAAGCATAGCTTTACGATTGCTAAAGCGGTGCTTTACTTCTCCGCTCTTCTAAGGTTCTCCCAAGGCATCTACAATCACTCTCACCTCCAACGGGGTGAATGAACGACGCTTTGATTCGTAACCTAAGTCGTACAGGCGTTGCAGAAGTCCGGGACATAAAGAGATCCATTTCTTCATCTTTCGATATGCAGCAATGTCAGTTAGTTCCGGAGAATAAAGTTGAGCCAGTTCCATGCGACCGTAGGCGCGTATTTTGAATTCGTTCATGATGAATAAGTTTCTGATTTACAATTACAAAAATAACAAAACATATTCACATATCCTACGTTTTTCCATTGAATAACCGACCGTTACTGCGCATAATTGACAACAATCGCGTGCAACTGTAGACTATTGATTTCTGCGGGTTTCAGGGTTGTATCTTTGTATCGTCGAAAGGGAAAAGAATCCCCCGGGCACAATGTTTAACCCTTTAATTTATTGTTTTATGATTCGTTACAAAATTTATCAAAACCAACAGCAAAAAGGCCTGAATGCAGGCAAGTGGTTCGCCCGTGCGGTAAGCGACGAAACATTTGATTTGGCTAAGCTTGCCGAACACATGTCAAAACACAATTCACCGTATTCCGGTGGTGTCATCAAAGGTGTGCTTTCCGACATGGTAGACTGCATCAAGGAACTGCTGCTCGACGGCAAATGTGTGAAAATCGACGACCTTGCCATCTTTGGTGTGGGCATCCGCAGTAAGGCAGCTGATACGCTGGAAGATTTCTCATTGGAGAAAAACATCACTGGTATGCGTCTGAAAGCCCGTGCTACCGGTAATTTGTCAACCACCAACCTGAAACTCGACAGCCAGTTGAAACAGCAGGCCGAATATCAGAAACCAACAACTGCCGGAGGAGGTTCTGATTCGGGTGATACCCCTGATCCGAAACCGGATGGTGGCGGTGAAGCGCCTGATCCGGCTGCTTAATCCTAAATACTTTATTTTTAATCTTTAAAAAAGTAACATCATGAGTAATTCATCTTCTCCCCGCTCCGTATGGAGCTTCATCATCAAAGTGATTATCACCGTTGCCACCGCTATCGGAGGTCTGATCGGAGTACAGAGCTGTATGTAGCCTTATGCGTACCATCACTCTGATTATCATTCATTGCAGTGCCACGCCGGAAGGAAAGTCCCTTTCGGCGGAGGCTTGCCGTCAAGATCATATCCTTCACCGGAGATTCCGTGACATCGGCTATCATTTCTACATCACCCGGGATGGAGAAATCTACCAAGGCCGTCCTCTGGAAAAGGTCGGGGCACACTGCCGTGACCATAACACCCATTCGATAGGTATTTGTTACGAAGGAGGGCTGGATATGGCGGGACGTCCCAAAGACACGCGTACATTGGCACAACGGGCTTCTTTGCTCGGTCTGCTCCGCGAATTGAGGAAAATATTTCCTAAGACGTTGATTGTAGGCCATCATGATTTGAATCCGATGAAGGAGTGTCCGTGTTTTAATTGTACGGAGGAGTACCGGGAATTAGATGGTATTATCTAAGTATATTGACCAGCAAACTGGCAATAGATACCAGAATGGAAAATCCCGAAACCCACATCGTCGTACTTGTTCCGATGTCTGCGCTCTGCGCTTTGGTTTTATTAGGAGTGACATACAGGATGTCATTCTGTTGCAACTGATAGTAAGGAGATAATAACAAATCCGCGTCGTTCAGATTGAGTGTAACAAACTGTTTATGCCCATTCCTGTCTTCGCGGATTAGTTTTACATTATCACGAACACCATAAATAGTCAAATCTCCTGCCATGGCAAGTGCCTCGAGCACATTGATCTGCTCATTCACTACCGGATAAACACCGGGAGAGGCCACTTCGCCCAAAACTGAAACTTTAAAGCCGGACATACGGACTACTACCGTAGGTCTTTCTTTCACGTAAGATTTCAGTCTATCCGTTATCAGGTTTTCAGCTTCACGACTTGTTAAACCGTTCAAAGGAAGTTTACCTAAAACCGGATAATTGATATTTCCCTGATCGTCCAATAGAAACGTACTGCCTTGCGCATTGAAAGGCTGCGAAACAACCGGATCGGAAGTGGAAACAAGAATGGAAACTTCATCACCCGGTATCAGCCTCGCGTCCTGAACAGGCGCAACTTGCGTATTCGCCTGTTTCAAAATCTCCGCATCCTGCAAGTAAGGTACTTTCTTATAGGACTGGCAAGCCGAGAGAAAGAAGAAAAAGAATATCAGTGCAAAAGCACCGGATAATTTCGTATTCATGTAAATGGTGGATAAATGATGACGGGATTAGTTTTTCTCGCAGACAGCCTCGACATAACCAATAGGCATATTAACGCAAGCGCATCCCAGCATATTCAGCCGGACGGCAATCTTGCTTTTGCCATCGACATTGACCAGTTCACCAACCAGCCCGGTCAGAGGTCCTTTCACAACACGGACTTTCTCACCACGTGCCAAAGGAGAGCTGTTCATACAAATAGCTTCCTCGGAATAGTCGAGCATAAAACGAAAACGAGCCATCTGCTCATCAGGAATTACCGCCGGAGAGCTCTCACCACGCATCACCATATAACGGCTAACTGTAGAAAAACCCAGAACTTCTTTGCGTTCTTTCGGATTTACGTGCACAAATACCATCATTGGAAGAAGAACAGACTCAACTATTTTGCGACGGTCACTCCACTGATGAATTTCTTGTTGGACAGGGACGAAATTCTCGATCCCCATTTTGTCTAAACGTTCGGCTACCTTCTTCTCGTGGTGCATACGAACCAGAGCAACATACCAGCGTTTAGAGTGTGCTACGCCTTCCCCTGTCCCATCGCTAGGCCCAGCACTAAGTGATTTTGGTTTTGTTAAAATCATGTTTTTTTACCCCATGTTATTCCGTTACTTCTTAGGTAACGGACAATACACACACAAGGCGCGCGTCTCTATAAAAATGGAAATCACATATAGGAATAGGGCACAAGAAAGGAACTGCCTAATACTCAACAGGAAAAATCCAGAGATTAGGCAATAAAAAGTTTAGAACATGAAAATAAAGTTATTTCATGTTCGGATAGTTTTTTTCCTATATTTCAGATAAAACGAAAAAAAGTGGAAGAATATTTGCTTACTATTTATGTTTTTGTCTATCTTTGCGTCAAATTTAAGTTCCGTTACCTAAGAAGTAACACACATACTTTAGTTCTGAATACTAATACTTTGCACTTTTTGCCCTGCCTACACAACAGTTTTTAATGTAAGATAAATTCCCTTTATTTACCTCTGTACGTTCTTTAAGTCCAAAGCCTTTCAAATAGATTTGTGTGGTTTTTATAGATTTATGGCCCAATGATTCACTAATCATTTCAATAGGTACTCCCCGATACTTCGCTGTCGTTGCCCAAGAATGGCGAAGTGTATAGGAAGTGACTGGAGATTGCAAATGCAAGGCTCTTGCCAAGTCCTTCAAACAATTATTGAATTGGCGAAGAGCGGACTGATATTCCCGGTACCCTCTTTCATCCAGACGTTTTTGATCGCCGCTAAGGATGTCAAACAGATAATCCGGACAATCGGGTTGTGCATCTTCCCTATTGCGAAGCTGGTTAATCATTTCACTGGCTGTATCAAGTACTTCCACACTCATCGGGGTTTTAGTTTTGATACGGTTGTATCGCAACACATTCTGTTCCAAAGCCGATTTCTCCAGGTGAGCCAGATCAGCGAACGACATTCCACAAAACTGGAACATCAGAGCAGCAATAGCCTGTGTACGACGCAAACGCTCCGATTTGGGGTCCTCATACAGAAGCTTATGCAATTCGACAGCAGGCAGGGCCTTCTTCTGGCGAACATCGACACCGGTATAAACATCATGAAACAGTCGCGGCACATAAGGCGCAATGCCCGCTTCTACTCCCCGGTTATAAATACTACGAAGCATACGCATATACGTAGAGATCGTGTTGGGTTTCAAGCCACACTCATAAAGATACTGCCCGTAGCGTCGTAAACTTTCCCGGGTGACTTGTCTGAACGACACATTGAGCGTGCCGCAAAACTTGCTGAAAGAGAAGAGAGCATTCTTGTAGACATGCGCCGTAGAATAGCGTCCCTCCTTTCGCAAACGGCCGATGTAGAACTCTGCACATCGGCTAAATCCATTTTTGTTCCTCATTACATCACTAGTTATTTTATATATTATGCCATTTGGCTAGCGGCAAAAGAACGAATCTTTTTGTGTGTTCCAGATAAACTTTTTAATAAATATAGTTAAAGAGTTTTTTGCCGTTTTTATTCTATTAGTAATAAAAAAAGTCATCCGCCTTTGCCCATCATGAGGATGAAACAAAGTCGGATGACCTTCATTTTGTACGCTATTATCTTATACGTATGTTTCCAGCAATTTCACACTTCCTCCTTCGGGAGTGATAGTGACATCTTGCGTGGTAGCAGGCAACAGGATAGATTCTCCTGCACTAACAGTCAGTTCATTACCTTCATTGTCTCTCATTGTACATGATCCTTCCATACAGATAAAGATCACGAATGAATCGAGTTCGGAATAGTCACAACTGATTTCTTCAGTCATGTCATACAGAGAAGTCGTGAAGTAAGTGCAGGCAACCAGTTCTACCGGTTCGTCCTTCAACGGTTCGTATTTAGTACGATAGTCATCCAATACTTCGTAGTTGATGGCTTCACGGGCTAAATCGGTGTGAAGTTCGCGGGTTTTACCATTCGCATCTTTACGGTTGAAATCGTAGATACGATAAGTTATATCAGAAGTTTGCTGAATCTCGGCGATGAAAGAACCTGCCCCGATGCTGTGCACACGTCCGGCAGGAAGGAAGAATACATCACCCGGATGAATTTCATATTCCTGCAATACGTCGGTAATCGTATTGTTCAACACGCGTTCTTTATATTCTTTCGGGGTAATCTGTTCAGAGAATCCTGAACGCAATTTAGCTCCTTTGTCGGCATCTACCACATACCACATCTCGGTTTTTCCCATCGAATTGTGGCGTTTCTTCGCCAACTCATCTGTTGGGTGTACCTGGATTGACAAATCCTGTTTGGCGTCGATGAACTTAATGAGCAGTGGGAATTTATTGCCGAAACGGGCATAATTCGCTTCACCAACCAGTTCCTCACGATACTTTCTTACCATATCGGCCAAGGTTAAACCTTTATCCGGGCCATTAGCCACTACGGATTCATTGTTCTCAACACCGGAAATCTCCCAGCTTTCTCCTACTCCTTTCAAGTCTGAATTCAAATGCTTGAACGGAATAATTTTGTCGCCCCCCCAAAGCGTCTGCTTCAGAATAGGTTCGAATTTTAATGGATACATTTTTGTTTTTCTTGTTATAAACTTAGATTAAATTCGCTCGGATTGTTACAATCCGGGAACAAACATACAAAAAATAGTTCAGTTTTTAAGAAAAGGAGGATGAAAATTCATTTAAGAAATCATCTTTTGTCCTTGCATCCAAAGAAGATGAAGTAATAAAGCTAAACTTTCCTAAAGCACCTGTCATATTTAGTCGGAATAATTTGTGAGTAAGAAAGAATTTCCCTTTATTTGCAGGAAATTTTTAATAATACCAGACATGAATAACACATTCCCAACAGAAGGGAATCTATCAGGGCTCAGCCGGAAAGATTTCCAAAAGGATATAAATGATAAGAAAACTGATTTATTTATCCTCAAAAACACAAAGGGAATGGAAGTAGCTGTAACCAATTACGGATGCGCCATTCTTTCTATCATGGTACCGGACAAAAACGGTAAGTATGCTAATGTAATCCTCGGACACGACAGCATCGACCACGTCATCAACAGCCCGGAACCTTTCCTAAGCACTACTATCGGACGCTACGGCAACCGTATCGCAAAAGGAAAATTCACCTTGTTCGGCGAAGAACATGAACTCACGATTAACAACGGACCTAACTCTCTGCATGGTGGACCTACCGGTTTCCACGCCCGTGTTTGGGATGCTGTCCAGATTGATGAGAGCACAGTGCAATTCAACTATGTTTCTGCTGACGGCGAAGAGGGATTCCCCGGCAATCTGGAAGTGGAAATGACTTACCGCCTGGAAAATGAAGTAAATGCACTGACTATCGAATACCGCGCTACCACCGACAAAGCTACAGTCGTTAACTTGACTAACCACGGTTTCTTCAACCTCGCCGGTATTTCCAACCCTACTCCTACCGTTAACAACCACATCGTTACGATCAACGCTGATTTCTATACGCCTATCGACGAAGTTTCTATCCCTACCGGTGAAATTGCCAAAGTAGAGGGTACTCCGATGGATTTCCGTGCTCCACACACTGTAGGCGAACGTATCGACGACAAATTCCAGCAACTGATTTTCGGTGCAGGATATGACCACTGTTATGTACTGAACAAGATGGAAAGCGGTTCGCTCGACCTGGCTGCCACTTGCAAGGACCCGGAAAGCGGACGTATCATGGAAGTATATACCACCGAAGCGGGTGTACAACTCTATACGGGCAACTGGCTCAACGGATTTGAAGGTGCACACGGAGCTACATTCCCTGCCAGAAGCGCTATCTGCTTTGAAGCACAGTGTTTTCCGGATACTCCGAACAAACCTCATTTCCCATCGGCTACCTTGCTGCCGGGTGATGAATACCAACAGATCACTGTCTACAAATTTACGGTAGAAGAATAAGATTTGAAAAATAACTAACCTAATTTTATAAACTAACATTTTTTTTGAACCATGACACAAGAAAAAAAGAACGGTAATCTCGTCGCAATTATCACGATGTTCTTCATCTTTGCGATGATCTCTTTCGTAACAAACCTCGCTGCTCCATTCGGAACAATCTGGAGAAATGAATATGCGGGTTCGAACACTTTAGGTATGATGGGAAATATGATGAACTTCCTGGCTTACCTGTTTATGGGAATTCCTGCCGGTAACATGCTCGTTAAGATCGGTTACAAGAAGACTGCTTTGATTGCAATGGCAGTAGGTTTCCTCGGTTTGTTCACACAGTATCTTTCCAGCTTATTCGGAGCAGGTGCTGAAGTATTCGCATTCGGTGAGTATGTTATCAAATTAAACTTTGTAATCTATCTGCTTGGTGCATTTATCTGCGGTTTCTGCGTTTGTATGCTTAACACAGTGGTAAACCCGATGTTGAACCTTCTCGGTGGCGGTGGTAACAAAGGTAACCAGTTGATTCAAACTGGTGGAGCTCTTAATTCTTTGTCTGGTACATTGACTCCGCTTTTCGTAGGTGCTTTGATCGGTACTGTTACTTCAAGTACTGCTATGTCTGACGTTGCTCCTCTGCTCTTCGTTGCTATGGGTGTATTCGTTGCTGCATTTATCGTTATCTCATTTGTTGCTATTCCTGAACCACACCTTCAGAAAGGTGGAGTGAAGAAAGAAAAATTCTCTCACAGTCCATGGAGCTTCCGTCACACTTTACTGGGTGTAATCGGTATCTTTATTTATGTAGGTATTGAAATTGGTATCCCGGGTACACTGAACTTCTATCTTGCCGATTCAAGCGATAAAGGTGCCGGTATCATGATGAACGGTGCTGCTATCGGTGGTGCTATCGCTGCTATCTATTGGTTGCTGATGCTTGTGGGACGTACTGCAAGTAGTGCTATCAGTGGTAAGGTTTCCAGCCGTGCACAGTTGATCGCTGTTTCTGCTACTGCTATCATTTTCGTATTGATCGCTATCTTCACTCCGAAAGATGTAACGGTTTCAATGCCGGGTTACACTGTAGGCGAAGGCTTTATGATGGCACAGGTTCCTATAAGTGCCTTGTTCCTTGTACTTTGCGGTCTTTGTACTTCTGTAATGTGGGGTGGTATCTTCAACCTTGCAGTAGAAGGCTTAGGAAAATATACAGCACAGGCTTCCGGAATCTTTATGATGATGGTTGTTGGTGGTGGTGTATTGCCGTTGATCCAACAAAGCATCTCTGACTCTGTAGGTTATATGGCTAGCTACTGGTTGATTATCGCTGCTCTGGCTTACCTGTTGTTCTACGGTTTGGTAGGTTGCAAGAATGTAAATAAGGATATTCCTGTGGAATAATCACATAGAATAGAATTCAATTTATTCACCTTTAAAATATAAATATCATGGATACAGAATACGTAAGAAGTCGATTCATTAAACACTTTGACGGAACTACTGGATTTTTATATGCTTCTCCGGGCCGTATCAACCTGATCGGTGAACACACTGACTACAACGGTGGATTCGTTTTTCCGGGAGCGGTAGACAAAGGGATGATTGCTGAAATCAAACCTAACGGTACTGACAAAGTAAAGGCTTACTCTATCGACTTGAAGGATTATGTAGAATTTGGTTTGAATGAAGAAGATGCTCCACGCGCCAGCTGGGCAAGATATATTTTCGGTGTATGCCGTGAAATGATTAAACGTGGCGTTGATGTGAAGGGATTCAATACTGCTTTCGCAGGTGATGTACCTCTGGGTGCAGGTATGTCTTCTTCTGCTGCTTTGGAAAGTACGTATGCTTTCGCATTGAACGAACTGTTCGGTGAAAACAAAATAGATAAATTTGAATTGGCTAAAGTTGGCCAGGCTACAGAACATAATTACTGTGGTGTGAACTGCGGTATTATGGACCAGTTTGCTTCCGTATTCGGTAAAGCTGGTAGCTTGATCCGTCTGGATTGCCGTTCACTGGAGTATCAGTATTTCCCATTCCATCCGGAAGGTTATCGTCTGGTTCTGATGGATTCAGTTGTGAAACACGAATTGGCTTCTTCTGCTTATAACAAGCGTCGCCAAAGCTGTGAAGCTGCTGTTGCCGCTATCCAGAAAAAACATCCGCACGTAGAATTCCTGCGCGACTGTACAATGGCTATGCTAGAAGAAGCGAAAGCTGATATCAGCGCTGAAGACTATATGCGTGCAGAATATGTAATCGAAGAAATCCAACGTGTACTCGATGTTTGCGAGGCATTGGAGAAAGATGATTACGAAACTGTTGGCCAGAAGATGTACGAAACTCATCACGGCATGAGCAAGCTGTACGAAGTAAGCTGCGAAGAACTCGACTTCCTGAATGACTGCGCTAAAGAATACGGTGTAACCGGTTCACGCGTAATGGGTGGTGGCTTCGGTGGTTGTACGATCAACCTTGTTAAGGATGAGTTGTATGACAACTTCGTTGAAAAAACAAAAGCTGCTTTCAAAGCTAAATTCGGCAGAAGCCCGAAAGTGTATGACGTAGTAATCGGCGACGGTTCTCGTAGACTGGAATAAGAATTTATTCGAAATTAAATAAATAAGAAGGGCGGCTTCCGTGATGGGAGCCGCCCTTACTTTTTACACGGCATAATAACACACAACCTCAACTCTACTCTCTTAAAATGAGAATTTCTCTCATTTTAAGAGAATTATCTAAAACTATTCGTATCTTTGTCATGTTCTATAGAATAGACAACTTAATATAAAAACAATATGATAATCAATTTTACAGTAGGCAACTATCGTTCGTTCAAAGACAAAAAGGTTTTGAGCATGGAAGCTACCGCTATTAAGGAATTGAATGAATCTGTTATAGAGAAAGAAGGATATAGACTACTTCCATCAGCTGTTATTTATGGAGCTAACTCAAGTGGAAAAAGTAATTTATTGAAGGCAATTGGTAGATTTAAAAAGATTATCAATTCTTCTTCTAAATTAAACTCTACAGACAAATTAAAAATTTCCCCTTTCTTATTAAATCAAGAAACAGCCAAAGAACCATCATTTTTTGAAATTGAACTATTACTAGATAACGTAGCATATAGATATGGTTTCACAGCAAATAATCAAAAAGTTTATGAAGAATGGCTATATACAAAAGAGGGAAAAGCGAAAAAGGAAAAATGCTTATTTGTTCGTACGGAAGAAGGAATCGGAATAGCTGACGATTATAATGAAGGTAAAGGTTTAGAAGAAAAGGTACGTGACAATGGACTATTTTTATCGACAATTGATTCTTTTAATGGTGAAATTGCAAAAAAAATCATTTACAAAATTGATAATTTTTGGATAATATCAGGCATTAACCATGAATCTTGGTCTGGATTTACAAATGATATGTGTAATATTGAAAATCCGGATCTTAGCTTTCAACAAGAGATTCAAGACTTCTTGAAATCTATGAATGTAGGGTTTAACAGATTTGAACTTCCTGAAGATGAAAAGTTGGCTAAAGAAATCAAAGCATACACCATACATAATTTGTATAATGAACAGGGAGAAGTCATTGGAGAAACCCGCTTCTCCATGAAAGAACATGAGTCATCGGGTACTAACAAACTATTCGATTTGGCCGCCTTAGTTATTAGTCAATTGATGTTAGGGGATCTACTGGTTGTAGACGAACTCGATTCGAAGCTTCACCCACTGCTAACTCAACATATTATTAAACTTTTTAATAACCCCAAAACAAATCCCAAGGGAGCTCAATTAATATTTGCTACCCACGACACTAATTTACTGAATGTAAAGACATTCCGTAGGGATCAGATTTGGTTTACGGAAAAAGATCATTCGGAAGCTACCGACCTCTATTCATTAGCAGAATTCAGAGAACCGGAAGGAAACAAAATTCGGAAAGACCGTAGTTTTGAAAAAGATTATATCAACGGACGTTATGGCGCAATTCCATATATTAAAGATTAATACACAATGAGTAGACTGCTGCCGAAACATCGGTTTGAGGAAATAAAAAGAGAACAAAGACAGGCAAAACTGGATAAAAGAAGAAAAGTAGCAATACGCAATGTATCTGTTAGTTTCCTTATCGTATGTGAAGGTGAAAGAACTGAACCTAACTATTTCAAGGCTTTAATAAAAGACCGTTATTCGGATATCCGTGAAGTTACAATTGAAGGTAAGGGACAAGGTACAGTCAGTCTTATCAAAGAAACCATAGCTATTCGTGATAAATCAAATAAAGAGTTTGACAGGGTATGGGCTGTTTTTGATAAAGATGACTTTAATGATTTCAATAACGCCATACAGCTTGCAAAAAAGAATCATATTCTTTGCGCATGGTCTAATGAGTCATTCGAACTTTGGTATTATCTACATTTTCAATATTTGGATACTGGCATATCCCGTTCTCAATACATTGAGAAAATAGAAAGGGAAATCCAAAATAGAACAAATGATTCAAACTACCGATATAAAAAGAAATCACCGGAAACTTTCGACATATTACAACGTATAGGAGATGAATCATTAGCTATCAAACATGCTCAACGCTTAAGAGAATCATTTTCGGGAACAGATTATGCAGCTCACAAACCTTGTACTACTGTATATGAGCTAGTAGAAGAACTAACTCATCCTGAAAAGTTATTATGATCATAACATAACTATACATCAAGAAGAGGTTGTGTCAAAACGCTGACACAGCCTTTTTTTATGCGCAAAGCCCAGACTTTCTCAAGCCCGGGCTTTGTTATTACCCAAAGTTTTCGTATCTTTAGGTATAAAGTTTTTCGTTATGGCAAAGTTACATTTTCGTCCTTACATTCCCAACCAAACCGTTCTTTTTCCACAAAGAATTGATGAAAACATAGCTGCGACCGACCCGGTCCGCATCGTGAATGCTGTTATTGACAATCTCAATCTTGAGAGTTTCAAGAAGCTTTATAAGGAAACGGGCCGTTGTCCTTATCATCCTAAAATGATGCTTAAGGTGATAATCTACGCCTACATGAATAATATCTATTCTTGCCGTAAAATAGAGAAGTACCTCCTTCGTGACATTCATTATATTTGGCTTGCCGGTAATGAGCATCCGGATTTTATCACGATCAACCGTTTTCGCAACCGTGTAAAGGAGGAAATAAATAATGTATTTACCCAGTTGGTTCTTGTCCTTGCCGATAAAGGTTTCATCAGCCTTGATGTGGAGTATATCGACGGCACCAAGATTGAATCCAAAGCCAACAAATATACTTTTGTCTGGCGCAAGACAGTCGAACGGAACCGTACGATACTAATGGATAAAATCCGTATTCTCTTGGAGCAGGTGGATGAAGCCATTGCACAGGAGAACTCTATAAAAGACACATCCGTGGAGTTTACTCCCTGCAGGCTCTCTGACATAGTGGATGAACTTAAAGAAGCCCTGGAACACCAGCCTGCAACAAAGGATAAGGAAGAAAAGAAAGCCCTGCGCAAAAAGAAGAAGCAGGTCATGGAACTTGAAGGGTATCGTGACAAGCTGATAGAATACGACAATCACCTTGATACCCTTGGAGAACGCAACTCCTATTCCAAGACCGATCCTGGTGCCACATTCATGCGCATGAAAGAAGATGCCATGAAGAACGGGCAGACCAAACCCGGATATAATCTGCAAATAGGTACTGAAAACCAATTCATCACAGACTTCCGTCTGTTTCCCAACCCTACCGATACACTGACCCTCATACCTTTTTTCCACTCTTTCCAATACCGCTATAACCGTTTACCGAATATCTGTGTGGCAGACTCCGGTTACGGTTCGGAAGAAAATTACCGGTTCATGCAGGAGAATGGGATAGAAGCCTTCATCAAGTACAATTACTTCCATAAAGAACAGCGTCCTCGTTATACTCCCAACCCGTTCCATGCCGAAAGTCTCCATTACAATGCCCAAGAGGATTATTACGTTTGTCCTATGGGACAGCACATGAACCGTATAGGAACCAAACGTGACAAGACAGCGAGCGGATACATCACCGAAAGTGCCCGGTATAAAGCAAAAAGATGCGAAGGTTGCCCTTTGCGTGGCAGTTGTTTTAAAGCTCGGGGGAACCGTATTATAGAAGTCAACCACCGATTAAATCAATACAAACGGCAGGCACGGGAAAGGTTGCTCTCAGAAGAAGGTATCAAGCATAGAGGCAGGAGGTGTATAGAACCAGAGGCTGTGTTTGGACAAATGAAATACAACATGGCATACAGAAGATTCCGGCATGTGGGAGAAGACAAGGTTACAATGGACTTTGCTTTCTTTGCTATAGCCTTTAATATCAAAAAAATGTGTGCTAAACTGATAAAAGAAGGAAAGGGGCTCATTACAGTTGCCAAATATATGTTTATGGGACTATTTATAACCCGATATAATTGGAATATAGCAACTTGTTGCCAAATGCATGAGGAAAAAGCAGCATAGCCAAAAGAAAATATAGCAGAACTGTAAAATATAAAAGAGGTTGTGCCAACGTTTTGACACAACCTCTTACTTTTTACAATTAACAAAAATCTAAAACCTATTGATCTAATAACATCTAATTAGTTCTACTTATTTCTTCGTGAATTTATATACCGCGAACGTAGTGGGTTCCAGTTCGGTAGTAAACACGTTGCCTTCAATAGATACCGGAGTTTCCTGCGGAACGATGGCAAAAGGTTGTTCAAGTGTATTATCCTTATCCAAATCAAGCGAACGAAGTTTGATACAACGGCCATTAAACAATACATCTTGTTTCTTCAATCCTTCAAAATTCAAGGTAATTGGCTGTATTGTGGCGGAAGTATTGGCAACCTTTACAATCAGTTCATTCTTATCCTTATCGTAAACAGCACTGGCAAAGAGTCCGTTCTGCCCTTCGGCTCCCGTTACATTTTTCTTATTCATGGTAAGGGGAAGCACATTTGTTCCTTTATTCTGCGCATACAGTTGTTGTACATAATAGCTAGTGGTACGCACAGAGTTCAGGTTATCGAACCAAATCATATCAGGACGCCATTGCCATCCTTCCACATGAGCGAAAAGCGGAGCATAGGTAGCCATGTGGACGATGTCAGCATTACGTTCCAATCCGGTCATGAAAGCAGCTTCGAGCAAAGCAGCATGGTAATGGTTCCATTTCTTTCCTTTTCCATGGCAGGCATATTCGCCGGCAAAGACTTTCGGACCTTTACGATCGTAGTTGTCATAGCGGGCACCTTGTGCCAGGAACCAACTTTCGGGACGATAGAAATGCTCGTCCACCAAATCGGCTTTCAGACGTTTCATTTCAGGCCACAGATAATCAAACTCTTTTCCTTCGGAATTCGGACCGGAGCTACCTACTATTTTAATTTCCGGGTGAGCTTTACGAATGGCTTTGATAAACGGTTCGAGACGTTCGGGATATTCTTTTCCCCATTGTTCGTTACCGATACCGATAAACTTCAGGTTAAACGGAGCAGGATGTCCCATATCGGCACGTACCTTTCCCCATTTGGTATTCACGTCTCCATTAGCAAACTCAATCAGGTCGAGTGCATCCTGAATATAGTTATCCAAATCACAAACGGCTACGTGAGCTTTCGGATCATTATTCTGATATTGGCAGGAAAGTCCGCAATTCAGAATCGGCAGAGGTGCCGCACCCATTTCTTCAGACAGCAGGAAATATTCGTAGAATCCCAATCCATAGCTTTGATAATAATCAGGGAAGAATCGGTGAGTAAAAGTATACTGCCAACGATTTTCATTTAAGGGACGGTTCTCTACCGGGCCAACTGATTTTTTCCAGTCGTAACGAGTCTCCAGGTCGGTACCTTCTACAATGCAACCACCGGGAAAGCGGAAGACTCCAGGATGAATATCCGCCAATGCTTGTGCCAAATCTTTACGAAGACCATTTTCGTGTCCCTTCCAAGTATCAACCGGGAAAAGAGAGACGTGCTCCAAATCTACTGTTCCTTTGGAAGTAAGAAAAATACGAAGTACGGATTTCGGATGAGTACTGCCGGGCTTCAATATTATCTGGTATTTTTTCCAGTCCTTAGAATCAATCGTAAGATTCCCTGCGACAAGCGCCTGACGTTCGCCCATTGATTGGGTATCTACAAGTTCGATTCTCAATGTTTCTTTCGTGCTTCCTTGCGGCAAACGCGCCCAAACGGAAAAGCGATATTCCTCCCCTTTCTTGACACCGATACCGAAGAAACCTTCGTTATCCAATCCGGTATGCTTATGTGCATGTCCGGGGTTAGAAAGGCGCACGTAATGCGGATTGCGTTCAAAAGGGCCATCATTCATTAAGGATACTTTTCCGTACGTTTTCCATCCCATCAGGTGTTGTGGAAATTCAAAGGAACGATTCTTCACCAGTTCGGCATAAAGTCCGCCGTCGGCAGCATAGTTGATGTCCTCAAAAAAGAGTCCGTACATAGTAGGTTGGATTTCTGCACCCAGCTTCTTCGTCTGTATCACCAACTCATTAGTTTGCGCATGAAGCGCAAGGTTAGTAGACAAGGCTAATACTGCCAATAAATTTGCGTATCTTCTCATGGTTCTCAATAAAAATTATATATAGTTAAAATGCAAAGATAATCAGATTCTCTATTTTCCCCGTACCCGATTTTATCATTAACAGGTGTATATCGGTCAAAAAGGATCAAATTCCATTCATTTGCACAATTTTCCATTCGTATCTGATATTTATAATACGAAACCAGATCAAAAAACACCTATTCACCCGCTCTATTATATGAAAAATAAACGGATGGAAAGCGTACATTTATATATATAATAAGGTGTATGGGAAATCATAAAATATACCGTTTATGCTGCATAACATACAAGAGTGTATTTGATACACCAAACAAAAGTGTTACTTTTACACCCAAAATAAGATAAATATCTCATTTACATTAAAAATAAAACCATGAAAAAACATTTTCTACTTGCAGGATTTGCCGCGCTGATGCTGGTTGCGTGCAATAACAAGCCGGCTTCCGAGCTGACCTTGTCCGGCCTTGATCCGGTAAAATTTCAAACAGAAGTGAACAATGCCAAAACAGCTCTTTACACCTTAAAGAACAAGGCAGGCATGGAAGTATGCATCACTAACTTCGGAGGACGTATCGTGTCTGTCATGGTACCCGACAAGAACGGTAAGATGCAAGATGTAGTTTTAGGTTTTGACAGCATTGCTGACTATATTAATGTACCCAGCGACTTCGGCGCTTCTATCGGACGCTATGCAAACCGTATCAACCAAGGACGTTTCGCATTGGACGGTGACACGATCCAACTGCCGCAAAACAATTTCGGCCACTGCCTGCACGGAGGTCCGAAAGGTTGGCAATACAAAGTTTATGAAGCTAATCTGATTGATCCGACAACGCTGGAACTGACACTTGTCTCACCGGACGGAGACGAAAACTTCCCGGGTAATGTGACAGCTAAAGTGACTTACAAACTGACTGAAGACAACGCTATCGACATCAAATATAGCGCAACTACCGATAAAAAGACGATCATTAATATGACCAACCACTCTTACTTCAACCTGGCTGGTGATCCGTCAAAAGCTTCAACCGACAATATATTGTATGTGAACGCAGACTACTATACTCCGGTAGACAGTACCTTTATGACCACAGGCGAAATCGCTTCGGTAAAAGACACTCCGATGGACTTCACCACTCCGAAAGCTGTAGGCAAAGAGATCGACAACTACGATTTCGTTCAACTGAAGAACGGAAAAGGATATGACCACAACTGGGTACTCAACACAAAGGGAGATCTTTCGCAAGTTGCTGCAAAACTCACCTCACCTGAAAGCGGTATTACTCTGGAAGTATATACCAACGAACCGGGTGTACAGGTTTACACAGGAAACTTCCTCGACGGAACCGTAACCGGAAAGAAAGGCATCGTTTACAACCAACGTGCTTCTGTGTGTCTGGAGACACAACATTATCCTGACAGTCCTAACAAGGCAGACTGGCCTTCTGTTGTACTGGAACCGGGACAAACTTATAATAGTGAATGTATTTTCAAATTCTCTGTAGAGAAATAATATTAACTCATAAATCATATTTATTGTGGAAGCATTAGATTGGCTAGTAATCGGAGTCTTTTTTCTGGCTCTGATCGGTATTATTGTTTGGGTAGTCAGACAAAAACAAAATGACTCGGCAGATTATTTCTTGGGCGGACGCGACGCAACATGGCTTGCGATCGGTGCCTCTATTTTCGCATCCAACATCGGTTCGGAACACTTGATCGGACTGGCAGGAGCCGGTGCATCCAGTGGTATGGCTATGGCACACTGGGAAATTCAGGGATGGATGATCTTGATTCTGGGATGGGTGTTTGTACCCTTCTACACACGAAGCATGGTATATACAATGCCGGAATTTCTGGAACGCCGCTATAATCCTCAATCACGTACCATCCTGTCGGTCATCTCTTTGGTGAGTTATGTGTTAACCAAAGTAGCTGTGACTGTATATGCCGGTGGTCTTGTATTCCAACAAGTATTCGGTATCAAAGAGCTTTGGGGAATTGATTTCTTCTGGATTGCAGCTATCGGTCTGGTAGTGTTAACTGCACTTTATACGATCTTCGGTGGTATGAAATCAGTTCTTTACACTTCTGTTCTTCAAACCCCTATCCTACTGCTAGGATCATTAATAATTCTGGTACTCGGCTTCAAAGAATTAGGTGGATGGGACGAAATGATGAGAGTCTGTGGGGCTGTTACCGTAAATGATTACGGTGATACAATGACTAACCTGATCCGTAGCAATGATGATGCAAACTTCCCTTGGTTGGGCGCTTTGATCGGTTCGGCTATTATCGGTTTCTGGTACTGGTGTACCGACCAGTTCATCGTTCAACGTGTACTTTCAGGTAAAAATGAAATGGAAGCTCGTCGTGGTACCATTTTCGGTGCTTATCTGAAATTGTTACCTGTATTCCTTTTCTTGATTCCTGGTATGATCGCATTTGCATTACATCAAAAATATATCGGTGCCGGTAGCGAAGGTTTCTTGCCGATGCTGGCTAACGGAACAGCAAATGCTGATGCCGCTTTCCCGACATTAGTAGCCAAATTATTGCCTGCCGGTGTGAAAGGTTTGGTAGTATGTGGTATTCTTGCTGCTTTGATGAGTTCTCTTGCATCTCTGTTTAACTCATCAGCCATGTTGTTTACTATCGACTTCTACAAACGTTTCAGACCTGAAACTCCGGAGAAGAAACTGGTAGGTATCGGTCAGGTTGCAACGGTTGTAATCGTTATTTTAGGTATTCTCTGGATTCCTATCATGCGTAGTGTAGGCGATGTACTTTATACTTATTTGCAGGACGTTCAATCCGTACTAGCTCCTGGTATCGCTGCGGCTTTCTTACTGGGTATCTGTTGGAAACGTACTTCCGCCCAGGGTGGTATGTGGGGATTGATTGCTGGTATGGTAATCGGTTTAACTCGCCTCGGTGCAAAAGTATATTATAGCAATGCAGGTGAAGTAGCAGATTCTACATTCAAATATTTGTTCTATGATATGAACTGGTTATTCTTCTGTGGATGGATGTTCTTGTTCTGCATTATTGTAGTAATCGTAGTCAGCCTGGCAACCAAAGCTCCGACTGCAGAAAAGATTCAGGGATTAGTATTCGGTACAGCTACCAAAGAACAAAAAGCAGCTACACGTGCAAGCTGGAATCACTGGGATATTATTCATACTGTAATTATTCTGGCTATTACAGGTGCTTTCTACTGGTATTTCTGGTAAAAAATAAGCCCTTCCTTCAACCTTCTCTTTGGGAAAGGTTGAAGGAATCTAAAAATAGTCTTGCCAACGGAAAGACTGGTTTATTATAACTAAAATCACAATCTAAATGGATAAAGATAATTCACAAGAGTCAATGATAAGCTCAAACTCCCTCTCTTTTGGAAAGAACCGGGGGGAGGCTTATTATAGCTCGAATCCCACCTTTTATGTCGGCATCGACTGTATCATCTTTGGTTTCAACGAAGGGGAAATCAGCTTGCTATTGTTAAAGAGAAACTTCGAGCCGGCAATGGGTGAATGGTCACTGATGGGAGGATTTGTGCAAAACAATGAAAGTGTGGATGATGCCGCCAAACGTGTATTGCATGAGCTTACCGGATTGGAAAACGTCTACATGGAACAGGTAGGAACTTTCGGAGCAATCGACCGCGATCCGGGTGAACGGGTTATCTCCGTGGCTTACTATGCATTGATTAACATCAATGAGTATGACCGGAAACTGGTTCAGAAGCACAATGCTTACTGGGTGAATATGAACGAACTTCCCCCGCTTATCTTCGACCATCCTGAAATGGTAGAAAAAGCACGGGAACTGATGAAACAGAAAGCATCCGTAGAACCTATCGGATTCAATCTGCTTCCGAAACTCTTTACATTATCCCAATTACAAAGTTTATATGAGGCCATTTACGGTGAAACAATGGATAAACGAAACTTCCGTAAAAGAGTGGCTGAAATGGATTATATAGAAAAGACTGATAAAATTGATAAACTGGGTTCCAAACGGGGCGCTGCCTTGTATAAGTTCAACGGCAAGGCTTACCGCAAAGACCCGAAATTTAAAATATAATCATTATGCTGGAAGAACTAAAAGAAAAAGTATTTCATGCCAATCTTGAATTGGTAAAGCATGGATTAGTCATCTTTACCTGGGGCAATGTCTCTGCTATCGACCGTGAAAGCGGATTGGTAGTAATCAAACCCAGTGGTGTAAGTTATGATGATATGAAGGCCGAAGATATGGTAGTAGTGGATTTGGATGGCAAGGTCGTTGAAGGACGACTGAAGCCATCCTCGGATACTCCTACTCACGTAGTACTTTACAAAGCATTTCCGGAGATTGGCGGAGTAGTACACACTCACTCTACTTATGCGACTGCCTGGGCACAGGCGGGATGCGACATTCCGAACATCGGAACGACTCACGCGGATTATTTCCATGACGCTATTCCCTGCACGGCAGATATGACGGAAGCGGAAGTGAAAGGCGCTTACGAGCTGGAAACCGGTAATGTGATAGTGAAACGTTTTGAAGGATTGAATCCTGTACATACACCGGGAGTGTTAGTAAAAAATCACGGTCCTTTCTCTTGGGGAAAAGATGCGCATGATGCTGTACACAACGCCGTGGTAATGGAACAGGTAGCCAAAATGGCAAGTATCGCTTATGCGGTAAACCCGAATTTAACAATGAACCCGCTGCTGGTAGAAAAACATTTCAGCCGCAAGCATGGTCCGAATGCTTATTATGGACAGTAACAATTAAAAAAACAGATATTAAAAATTAAAGCAATAACATTATGAATAACGTATTTGATCAATATGAAGTATGGTTCGTAACAGGAGCACAGCTTCTGTACGGAGGTGACGCAGTAATCGCAGTAGACGCACACTCTAATGAAATGGTAAACGGACTGAATGAATCCGGTAAACTTCCTGTTAAGGTGGTATACAAAGGTACTGCCAACTCTTCTAAAGAAGTGGAAACTGTATTCAAAGCTGCCAATAACGATGAAAAATGTGTCGGCGTTATCACTTGGATGCATACTTTCTCTCCTGCTAAGATGTGGATTCATGGTCTGCAACAGTTGAAGAAACCATTGTTGCACCTGCACACACAGTTCAACAAGGAAATTCCTTGGGATACAATGGACATGGACTTCATGAACCTGAACCAGTCAGCTCACGGTGACCGCGAATTCGGACATATCTGTACCCGTATGCGCATCCGTCGTAAAGTAGTGGTAGGTTACTGGAAAGAGGAAGACACTTTGCACAAGATCGCTGTCTGGATGCGTGTTTGTGCCGGTTGGGCAGACTCACAGGATATGCTGATTATCCGTTTCGGCGACCAGATGAACAATGTAGCTGTAACCGACGGTGATAAAGTGGAAGCTGAACAACGTATGGGTTACCATGTAGATTATTGTCCGGTAAGCGAATTGATGGAATACCATAAAGAAATCAAGAATGAAGATGTAGATGCATTGGTAGCTACCTACTTCAAAGAATACGACCACGATGCTTCTTTGGAAGACAAATCGACTGAAGCTTATCAGAAAGTTTGGAATGCCGCTAAAGCAGAACTTGCCATGCGTGCTATCCTGAAAGCTAAAGGTGCTAAAGGATTTACGACCAACTTTGACGATTTGGGCGACATTGAATACAATGGTTTCGATCAGATCCCGGGTCTTGCTTCACAACGTCTGATGGCGGAAGGTTACGGATTCGGTGCTGAAGGTGACTGGAAATCGGCTGCTCTTTACCGTACGGTATGGGTGATGAATCAGGGACTTCCCAGAGGTTGTTCATTCCTGGAAGACTATACACTGAACTTCGACGGTGCCAACAGCTCTATCCTACAGTCACACATGTTGGAAATTTGCCCGCTTATCGCAGCCAACAAACCTCGCCTGGAAGTACACTTCCTCGGTATAGGTATCCGCAAAAGCCAGACAGCAAGATTGGTATTTACTTCAAAGACTGGTGCAGGATGCACGGCTACAATAGTAGATATGGGTAACCGTTTCCGTCTGATTGTGAACGATGTGGAATGTATCGAACCGAAACCGCTGCCCAAGTTGCCGGTTGCTTCTGCTCTCTGGATTCCGATGCCTAACCTCGAAGTAGGTGCAGGTGCATGGATCTTGGCTGGTGGAACTCACCACTCTTGCTTCTCTTACGACCTGACAGCAGAATATTGGGAAGATTATGCTGAAATCGCAGGTATCGAAATGGTACATATCAACAAGGATACTACGATCAGCTGCTTCAAGAAAGAACTGCGCATGAACGAAGTTTATTACATGTTGAATAAAGCGCTTTGCTAAACCTTAAAATATTGATTTCAACATGAAATTAGATGCAAAATCAACCATCGAAGCAGGCAAAGCCATTCTTGGTATTGAACTGGGGTCAACACGAATTAAAGCAGTTTTGATTGACCAGGAAAACAAGCCTATTGCTCAAGGCAGCCACACTTGGGAAAACCAGCTAGTTGACGGACTTTGGACTTATAATATTGAAGCTATCTGGTCGGGACTGCAAGATTGCTATGCTGATCTTCGCGCTAACGTAAAGAACTTATATGGCATAGAGATTGAGACGCTGGCTGCTATCGGCGTCAGCGCCATGATGCATGGTTATATGCCGTTCAACAAAAAAGAAGAAATCCTCGTGCCTTTCCGCACCTGGAGAAATACGAATACAGGTCGGGCAGCAGCAGCCTTATCAGAACTGTTTGTCTACAACATTCCGCTGCGATGGAGCATTTCTCATTTGTACCAGGCTATCCTGGACAATGAAGCGCATGTGAATGACATTGATTTCCTGACTACTCTGGCAGGTTATGTGCATTGGCAGATAACTGGCGAAAAGGTATTGGGTATCGGTGACGCATCGGGTATGCTCCCTATCGATCCGACAACCCACAACTATTCGGCTGAAATGGTGACTAAGTTCGATAAACTGATTGCTCCGAAAGAATATAGCTGGAAACTGGAAGATATTCTGCCTAAAGTATTATCGGCAGGTGAAAATGCAGGTGTCCTCACTCCGGAAGGAAGTAAAAAGCTCGATGCATCGGGTCATTTGAAAGCAGGAATACCGGTTTGTCCGCCGGAAGGAGACGCAGGTACCGGAATGGTGGCAACCAATGCTGTTAAACAACGCACAGGAAATGTATCGGCAGGTACTTCTTCATTCTCTATGATTGTATTGGAGAAAGATTTGTCGAAGCCATACGAAATGATTGACATGGTGACCACTCCTGACGGAAGTCTGGTAGCTATGGTGCATTGCAACAACTGTACTTCTGATCTCAACGCATGGGTCAACCTGTTCAAGGAATATCAGGAACTTCTGGGCATACCTGTAGATATGGATGAAATCTATAGCAAACTTTACAATATTGCGCTCACCGGTGATACCGATTGCGGAGGTTTGCTTTCATACAATTATATTTCAGGCGAGCCCGTAACAGGATTTGCTGATGGAAGACCGTTGTTTGTACGCTCGGCAAATGACAAGTTCAACCTGGCAAACTTTATGCGTACCCACTTGTATGCTTCAGTAGGAGTGCTCAAGATTGGTAACGATATCCTGTTCAACGAAGAAAAAATCAAAGTGGACAGAATTACTGGTCACGGAGGATTATTCAGAACCAAAGGAGTAGGTCAAAGAATACTTGCTGCAGCTATCAACTCGCCTATTTCTGTGATGGAAACAGCCGGCGAAGGTGGTGCCTGGGGTATTGCCCTGTTAGGTTCTTACCTCGTGAACAATGAAAAGAAACAATCTCTTGCCGATTTTCTGGATGAAAGCGTATTTGTCGGTGACGCGGGTATCGAGGTATCACCTACACCCGAAGATGTAGCCGGCTTCAATACATACATCGAAAACTATAAGGCAGGATTGCCTATCGAAGAGGCAGCAGTCAAATTTAAATAATTGACAGTCGGCAATCCATTGTTATTCATCAAAGATTGCCGATAAATCGCTGTTTATCAAGAGTCAATTCTAACTAAGTATTAACATTAATTATCTCCACCCCTCTCCTCTTTTGGAGAGAGAGATGGGGAGACTATTATCATGAAAACCACCTCGTTCATACTTGCACTTGTCCTGTCCACTTCACTGGGCAAAGCTCAAAACGCCCCACAAGTGTCTTACTTCCCTTTACAGAATGTGAAACTATTAGATAGTCCGTTTCTGCAAGCTCAACAGACTGATTTACATTACATACTTGCATTAGACCCTGATCGTCTGCTCGCTCCTTTTCTCCGCGAAGCAGGGTTACAGCCTAAAGCCCCCAGCTACACCAATTGGGAAAATACCGGATTGGACGGACATATCGGCGGACATTATTTATCCGCACTTTCCATGATGTATGCCGCCACCGGAGATACCGCAGTCTATAATCGCCTCAACTACATGCTGAATGAGTTGAACCGGGCACAACAAACTGTCGGCACAGGATTCATCGGAGGAACTCCGGGAAGCCTTCAACTTTGGAAAGATATAAAAGCAGGGAAGATCCGTGCTGGAGGTTTCGACCTTAACGGCAAATGGGTACCTCTATACAATATACATAAGACTTACGCCGGATTGCGGGATGCATATATCTATGCAGGAAGCGACCTTGCACGCCAAATGCTTATCGCTTTTACAGACTGGATGATCGATATCACTTCCGGCTTGAGTGACGAACAAATGCAGGATATGCTTCGCAGCGAACATGGCGGATTAAACGAAACGTTCGCTGACGTAGCCGAAATCACAGGCGACAAGAAGTATCTGGAACTGGCACGCCGTTTCTCTCACAACCTTATCCTCGACCCGCTTATCAAAGAGGAAGACAAATTGACGGGGATGCACGCCAACACACAGATTCCGAAAGTGATCGGCTACAAGCGAATAGCCGAACTTTCACAAGACGACAAGACTTGGAATCATGCTGCAGAATGGGATCATGCCGCCCGTTTTTTCTGGAACACGGTAGTCAATCACCGTTCTGTCTGCATCGGAGGAAATAGCGTCCGCGAACATTTCCATCCATCGGATAACTTCACGTCCATGCTGAACGACGTTCAAGGACCGGAGACCTGTAATACTTACAACATGCTCCGTCTTACCAAAATGCTTTATCAGAATTCTCACAATCCGAATCAAACAAACGAACCTGATCCCAACTACGTAAACTATTACGAACGTGCGCTTTACAATCATATCTTAGCGTCACAAGAGCCGGATAAAGGTGGATTTGTCTACTTCACTCCTATGCGTCCGGGACACTATCGTGTGTACTCACAACCGGAAACATCCATGTGGTGCTGTGTAGGTTCAGGCTTGGAGAATCATACCAAATACGGCGAATTTATCTATGCGTATCGGAAAGACACTCTTTATGTCAATCTCTTCATTCCTTCACAACTGACCTGGAAAGAGCAAGGCATTATTTTGACACAGGAAACCCGTTTCCCCGATGACGGCAAGGTAACTTTGCGAATAGATGAAGCGCCTAAGAAAAAACGTACTTTAATGATACGTATTCCGGAATGGGCGAACCAATCCAAAGGATATAGCGTCAGCATCAATGGAAAAAGAAAAATGTTCGTTATGGCAAAAGGTAACCAGTATCTTCCTCTCTCCCGCAAATGGGAAAAAGGGGATGTCATTACTTTCCACTTGCCTATGAAAGTCAGCGTGGAACAAATTCCCGACAAGAAAGATTATTATGCTTTCTTATATGGTCCGATCGTTCTTGCAGCTTCCACAGGCACTGAACATCTTGATGGTTTATATGCCGATGACAGCCGTGGCGGACATATCGCTCATGGCAAACAAATTCCTTTGCAAGAAATCCCGATATTGATAGGAAATCCTGATTCAATCTGCAAATCTCTTCAGAAAGAACAGAATAGCCGGATTACTTTCAGCTATAACGGAGAGGTGTATCCTGCACAAGGCAAAGCATTGAAACTCGTCCCGTTCTTCCGCCTGCACAATTCCCGTTATGCCGTTTATTTCCGGCAGGCAAGCGAAGAGCAGTTTAAAGCGATTCAGGAAGAGATGGCAACGGCTGAACGAAAAGCAACGGAATTAGCTAATCAAACCATTGACCTGATCTTCCCCGGCGAACAGCAGCCGGAGTCTGACCATGGCATCCAGTATGAGCAGGCAGAAACAGGGACGAATAAAGACCGGCATTTCCGACGTGCCAAAGGTTGGTTCGGCTATCAGTTGAAAGTGAAAGAAGAAGCAAGCCGCCTCCTGATTACGGTACGGAAAGATGACCGCAATAAAGTGGCTATTCTTCTGAATAACGAAAAGTTGGCTGTTCATCCGACTATCAGTGAAGCGGATAAAGACGGTTTCATAACCCTTTCATACGTTCTGCCTCAAAAATTGAATACGGGTAGTTGTCCGATACGTTTTATCCCTGACGGGACGGAATGGACCTCTGCCGTTTATGAAGTGCGTTTACTCAAATAATCATTAAACAAATACCATTTATGAAAGCAAAACTATTAGTCAGCACGGCTTTTCTAGCAGCATCCGTATCTCTTTCTGCACAAAAGAGTGCTACCATAACCGTACATGCCGACCAAGGCAAAGAAATCATACCGAAGGAAATTTACGGCCAGTTTGCCGAACACCTGGGTTCATGTATCTACGGCGGTCTTTGGGTAGGCGAAAACTCGGATATTCCCAATATCAAGGGATACCGCACAGATGTATTCAATGCACTGAAAGACTTGTCCGTTCCCGTCCTTCGCTGGCCGGGCGGATGCTTTGCCGATGAATACCACTGGATGGACGGCATTGGTCCGAAAGAGAACCGTCCGAAGATGGTGAACAACAACTGGGGCGGAACCATTGAAGATAATAGTTTCGGAACCCACGAGTTTTTGAATCTTTGCGAGATGCTGGGTTGCGAACCATACGTGAGTGGAAATGTAGGTAGCGGCACAGTGGAAGAGCTTGCTAAATGGGTGGAATATATGACTTCTGACGGAGACTCGCCTATGGCTAACCTTCGCCGTAAGAATGGTCGCGACAAAGCATGGAAATTGAAATATCTCGGCGTAGGAAATGAAAGCTGGGGGTGCGGTGGCAGCATGCGTCCGGAATATTACGCAGACTTATACCGTCGTTATTCTACTTATTGCCGCAATTATGACGGCAACCGTCTGTTCAAGATTGCCAGTGGCGCAAGTGACTATGATTACAAATGGACAGATGTATTGATGAATCGTGTAGGACACCGGATGGACGGTCTTTCTCTGCACTATTATACCGTAACCGGATGGAGTGGCAGCAAAGGATCAGCCACTCAATTCAACAAGGATGATTATTACTGGACGATGGGCAAATGTCTGGAAGTGGAAGATGTACTCAAGAAACATTGTACCATCATGGACAAATATGACAAGGACAAGAAAATCGCTCTCTTACTGGACGAATGGGGAACCTGGTGGGATGAGGAACCCGGAACCATCAAAGGACATCTGTATCAGCAAAACACGTTGCGTGATGCTTTCGTGGCTTCTTTAAGTCTTGATGTATTCCACAAATATACAGACCGCCTGAAGATGGCAAATATCGCACAGATTGTCAATGTACTTCAATCGATGATTCTGACGAAAGACAAAGAAATGGTGTTGACGCCTACTTATTATGTCTTCAAGATGTATAAAGTACACCAGGATGCCACTTATCTTCCTATCGACCTGACTTGCGAAAAGATAAGTGTACGTGATAACCGCACTGTACCGATGGTGAGCGCCACAGCTTCCAAAAATAAAGATGGGGTGATCCATATTTCTCTTTCCAATGTAGATGCTGATGAAGCGCAGGAAATCACCATCAATCTGGGTGATACGAAAGCCAAGAAAGCTACCGGAGAGATTCTGACCGCTTCCAAACTGACCGATTACAATTCTTTTGAAAAACCTAATATTGTAAAACCGGCACCTTTCAAAGAGGTAAAAATCAATAAAGGTACAATGAAGGTAAAACTTCCTGCTAAGTCCATTGTTACTTTAGAGTTACAGTAATTTTAGAGCAATTACTTATTGTATCACAAACAAGAAGACCGTAAAATTGTCGATAAAAAAGATAGCTCTTTTGGATTGTTAAATCCACATAAAGAGTTATCTTTGCGAACAATCTGACAGAAATCAATTAAATTTTAATGATATGAACGATAACAAACTTATGAATCGTGCAGCGGATAACATCCGTATTCTTGCTGCTTCAATGGTTGAGAAAGCCAATTCCGGTCACCCGGGTGGCGCCATGGGTGGTGCTGATTTTGTAAATGTACTCTTCTCTGAGTTTCTAGTATACGATCCTGACAATCCCCGTTGGGACGGACGTGACCGCTTCTTCCTCGACCCGGGCCACATGTCTCCGATGCTTTATTCTACGTTGGCATTGACAGGAAAATTCACGCTGGACGAGCTGAAAGAATTCCGTCAATGGGGAAGCCCTACTCCGGGACACCCTGAAGTGGATATCATGCGTGGCATCGAAAATACTTCCGGTCCGCTGGGACAAGGACACACTTTTGCAGTAGGTGCTGCTATCGCTGCCAAATTCTTGAAAGCCCGTTTCAATGAGGTGATGAATCAGACCATTTACGCTTACATCTCTGACGGTGGTATTCAGGAAGAAATCTCTCAAGGTTCCGGACGTATTGCCGGTGCACTGGGATTGGACAACCTGATTATGTTCTATGACTCCAACGATATTCAGCTTTCTACAGAAACGAAAGACGTAACCGTTGAAGATACTGCCATGAAATATGAAGCATGGGGATGGAACGTACTTAGTATCAACGGTAATGATCCTGACGAAATCCGTGCGGCAATCAAAGAAGCACAGGCTGAAAAAGAACGCCCGACGCTGATTATCGGTAAAACCGTAATGGGTAAAGGTGCACGCAAGGCAGACGGCAGCAGCTATGAAGCTAACTGCGCTACACACGGTGCTCCTCTCGGCGGCGACGCATACGTAAATACAATCAAGAATCTGGGTGGTGATCCTACTAACCCGTTCGTTATATTCCCGGAAGTAGCCGAACTGTATGCAAAAAGAGCAGAAGAACTGAAGAAGATCGTTGCTGAAAAGTATGCAAAGAAAGCTGCATGGGCGAAAGCAAACCCGGAACTGGCAGCAAAACTGGAACTCTTCTTCTCGGGCAAAGCTCCGAAAGTGGACTGGGCTGCTATCGAACAGAAAGCAGGTAGCGCTACTCGTGCTGCATCTGCAACCGTATTGGGCGCACTTGCTACACAGGTAGAAAACATGATCGTTGCTTCGGCCGACCTTTCTAACTCTGACAAGACTGACGGTTTCCTGAAAAAGACTCATTCTTTCAAGAAAGGTGATTTCAGCGGAGCATTCTTCCAGGCAGGTGTATCTGAATTGTCAATGGCTTGTATCTGTATCGGTATGTCTCTCCACGGTGGTGTGATCGCTGCTTGCGGTACATTCTTCGTATTCTCCGACTACATGAAACCTGCCGTACGTATGGCTGCTTTGATGGAACAACCGGTGAAATTTATCTGGACACACGACGCATTCCGCGTAGGTGAAGACGGTCCTACTCACGAACCGGTAGAACAGGAAGCTCAAATCCGCCTGATGGAAAAACTGAAAAATCATAAGGGACACAACTCTATGTTGGTACTTCGTCCGGCTGATGCAGAAGAGACAACCATTGCTTGGAAACTTGCTATGGAAAATATGTCTACTCCTACAGGATTGATCTTCTCTCGTCAGAATATTGCCAATTTACCGGCAGGAACTGATTACGAACAAGCAGCCAAGGGTGCTTATATCGTAGCAGGTTCCGACGAAAATCCGGATGTTATCCTGGTGGCTTCAGGTTCTGAAGTGTCTACATTGGTAGCCGGCACAGAGTTGCTTCGCAAAGAGGACGTGAAGGTACGCATTGTATCTGCTCCTTCTGAAGGTCTGTTCCGCAACCAACCGAAAGAATATCAGGAAGCTATTCTTCCGGCAGATGCGAAGATTTTCGGTATGACTGCCGGTCTGCCTGTCACTCTTCAAGGTCTGGTAGGTTGCCACGGTAAAGTTTGGGGATTGGAATCTTTCGGTTTCTCTGCTCCTTACAAAGTATTGGATGAGAAACTTGGATTTACTGCCGAGAACGTATATAACCAAGTAAAAGCAATGCTCTAATGAAAACAATCGGATTAGCATGCGACCATGCCGGTTTTGAACTGAAAGAATATGTTCGCGGCTGGCTGGAAGCAAAAGGCTGGGCTTACAAGGATTTCGGAACTAACTCTACCGCAAGCGTAGACTATCCGGATTATGCTCATCCGCTGGCTCTTGCAGTGGAATCGGGAGAATGTTATCCCGGTATCGCTATCTGCGGCAGTGGAAACGGAATCAATATGACGCTGAACAAGCACCAAGGGGTTCGTGCCGCTCTCTGCTGGAATGCAGAAATCGCACACCTGGCTCGTCAGCACAATGACGCTAATGTACTGGTTATGCCAGGACGCTTCATCAGCACTGAAGAAGCGGACATGATTTTGACAGAGTTCTTCTCTACCAAATTTGACGGCGGACGCCATCAGAACCGTATTGATAAGATTCCGGTAAAATAAAGCTCGAAGATAAATCAAATAGGTGTAAAGCTGCCCTTCAGAAAGAAGAGCAGCTTTATTTTTATACCGGTATCAGATTTTATCATATACGAGATTACAAAAGAGGGGTAACTTCGTCTTTATTACAAGACGATATTAAAAACTAAAATTATGGGTAGACTGAATATGAAAGAATGGATCAGCCAAACGATCCAAGGTAAGGAAACGATTGCAATTCCGATCATGACACATCCGGGTATCGAATTTATCGGGAAAACGGTGCATGATGCGGTAACAAACGGACAGGTTCATTATGAGGCTATCAAGGCTCTTTGTGGCAAGTACCCGGCGGCGGCCGCAACCGTCATCATGGATCTGACGGTAGAAGCGGAAGCTTTCGGGGCAGAGATTATCTTTCCGGAAAATGAGGTACCCAGTGTATCCGGTCGTTTACTGGCAGACGAGGCAGCTATTGAGAAACTGGAGATTCCGGCATTAAACAAAGGAAGAATCCCGGAATATCTTAAAGCAAATATGCTGACAGCCAGAAATGTAACAGACCGTCCGGTTTTTGCCGGTTGCATCGGTCCTTATTCGCTGGCCGGACGTTTGTATGATATGTCGGAAATCATGATGCTGATTTACATTAACCCCGATGCAGCCAATACGTTATTAAGAAAATGCAGTGACTTCATCACCCGCTATTGCATGGCATTGAAAGCAACCGGTGTGAACGGTGTAGTCATGGCTGAACCTGCTGCGGGACTGTTATCCAACGAAGATTGCCTGCAATATTCTTCTTTATTTGTGAAAGAAATAATAGAGAAGGTACAGGATGATCATTTTGCCGTAGTACTTCATAATTGCGGAAACACAGGGAATTGCACACAAGCGATGGTTTATACCGGTGCAGCCGCTTACCACTTCGGGAATAAAATCAAGATGGAGGAAGCGTTGAAAGAGGTTCCGGCCGATGCACTGGCAATGGGAAATCTGGACCCGGTGAGCCTTTTCAAGATGGCAGGCCCGGAGACTATGAAGGAAGCGACTTTGCAACTATTGGAGACTACCCGTGCATATCCTAATTTCGTATTGTCAAGTGGTTGTGATATTCCGCCACATACGTCTTCTATTAATATAGACGCATTTTATACCGCATTGGAAGAGTTCAATAATGGTTGAACAGGAACTTACTTACCAGAAACTGCAAATCCCATCGTCAGATATTTACGAGGCGATGGGATATAAAGATTCTATGCCGGATGGAATGGTTATAGAAGAAATAAATACGTTACTTGACCGTATCACTCCCCTTCTTCGTCCCCGTTTTTTCTTTTTCCTCACTGACGGACTGCTTGACACTGAAAAAGCAACACTGACTGTAAAAGATACGGTTCTCACAATCGGTAAAACCATTGCCCGCCAACTACGGGGTTCGGAAGCCTTTGCCTTTTTTACCGCCACTGCGGGAGTTGAATTTGAGGAGTTTCAACATCTGCTTCAGCAAGAGGACGACATGGTGAAAGCATATATAGCAGACTCATTGGGGAGCATCATTGCAGAAAAGGCTGCTGATTGCATGGAAAAGGAGTTGGCTGCATTTATCGAAAAGAGAGGTTGGAAGCACACTAACAGATACAGCCCCGGCTATTGCGGATGGCACGTATCGGAACAACAAAAACTATTCTCCTTATTTCCGGTCGCTTCGCCCTGTGGTATTCAGTTGACAGATTCCAGCCTGATGATTCCCATCAAATCTGTAAGTGGTATTATCGGAGTGGGTTCTCATGTGCGTAAGCTGGAATATACTTGCGGGCTGTGTACGTACGAAAATTGTTTTCGTAGAAAATAGTTTCACCACAGAGGACGCAGAGGACACAGAGTCTTTTATTATTAGATAATAATCTCTGCGTCCTCTGTGGTGAATAAAAACTAGTGGCCATTGAAGAAGATGTAAAGCCCGATCATAGTCACAATAAGTAATCCCCATAGGATAAGAACAATTCGTGCAGGTTTGTCCTCTATCTTTTCCATATTCAAGATGCCCAATTGCGGAGACTTATCCCACAGGCTGACTACTATCATGCCTATTCCGATGATAACGAATAAGTAGAAGGAAAGCAGCATAAAATGAGGCCATGCATCATATTGTTCTGCCGGAAACACCCATAAATACAAGATTCCTACTCCGATACTGAACACTGTTCCCAATGTCAGAGCCATATTAGCTGCCAGAGTAGTGGTGCGTTTCCAGAATACGCCAAAGAGAAATACAGCTGCCATCGGAGGAGCTATAAATCCCAGTACAGACTGGAAAACATTAAACAGATTCAGTCCCTTGATGCTGTCGATCGCTATGGTTATTATCACAGAGATCAGTGCACCGACTACCGTAACCACTTGTCCCACTCTGATAATCTCTTTCTGCTTGGCCTGCGGTCGGATTTTCTTCACATAGATATCCATCGTGAATACCGTACTTAATGCATTCAATGCAGAGCCGACAGTACTTACCAATGCTGCTGTCAATACAGCCAATACCAAGCCGACCATTCCTGTCGGGAACAAATGAGTCACCATTGTCATATAAGCCTCATCGGGATTCTCCAATTGTGGGAATAAAGCGAGGCAGATAATGCCGGGAAGAATGTAAAGAGGTACATCTAATATTTTCAACCATCCGGTAAAGTTGGTTCCCATCTGACCTTCTTTGAGATTCTTGGCAGCAAGAACCGGTTGCACCATCGACTGATCCGTACACCAAAACCAAACTCCCATAATAGGATAACCCAGGATAATAGGTAGCCAGGGAAAAGCCGGGTCATCATTTGGATGGAAAAGATTCCAGTAATCCGCCGGAACGGCGTCCACCAGTGCTCCTACACCACCCACTTTATAGATTCCCATGATAGCCAGTGTGGCTGATACTACAATCAACAGTATCATTTGATATACATTCGTGTAGGCCACAGCTTTCAGTCCGCCGAGCATCGTGAAGAAAGCGGAGATGACAAGTAACAGCAATGCCGATTGCCACATAGGAATATCGAAGACCTGACGGATCAGGACTCCACCGGCAAATAAAGTCAATGCAAGCCATGAAATAAGAATGGTAATAATGGTATACCAGGCAAGGATGTTACGAGTAGATTGCCCGAAACGTTTTCCCATAAATTCGGGCAATGTCGTAATGCGACTACCCAAATATTGGGGAGCAAAGACAAAAGCAAGCAGACATATAAAGACAAATGCATACCAGGCATAATTCCCCGAAACAATACCGGTAGTAAATCCGGCACTTGCGGAAGCAATCAACATGGAAGGTCCGACATTCGTCCCCCACATGGAGAAGCCGATATGATACCATCTCAACGAATTCTCCGCAAGGAAAAGACTACTCCCCTTTTTTCGTTTAGAACTTGCCCATATACCAATAGTTATCAAAATAAGGAAGTAGGCAATCAGAATACTCCAATCTAATGTCTCTAAGAATTTCACATGCATAATTCAAGTATTAAATAAGTAACGTAAGTTTAAATCTAATTTTCTTTTAGGCAAGGATTACATGGATTTCACGGTTTTAATAGGCAATGTAATTAAGAGCCGTGTTGATCCGTGCAATCCGTACCTTTTTATTCTATTTTTTATTTCCAATCAGTTCTTTGGCAACTGCTACGGCTGTATTCGCATTATCACTATATCCGTCCGCACCGATTTCGTCAGCAAACCCCTGACTGACGGGTGCTCCGCCAATCATCACTTTCACCTGATTACGAATACCGGCCTCTTCTAGTGCCTGGATAACCTCTTTCATATACGTCATGGTAGTAGTCAGCAATGCGCTCATGCACAAGATGTCAGCATGGTTTTCCTTCACAGCTTCCACAAACTTGTCACAAGTCACATCAATACCAATATTAATGACTTCAAAGCCGCAACCCTCCAGCATGGAAGCCACCAGGTTTTTACCAATATCATGGAGATCTCCTTTCACTGTACCGATGACAATCTTACCGATTGTAGTGGAAGCACTTCCTGCCAATAAAGGTTTCAGTAGTTCCAAAGCCCCTTTCATGGCACGTCCTGCCATCAACAGTTGGGGAACAAAAGCCTTTCCATCCTGGAAACGTTGTCCCACTTCGCCCATTGCTTTAATCATATAATTATTGATAATCATTTGGGGTGCTATTCCTTCCGCAATGGCTTGCCGGGTGATTTCAACCGCAGGTTCCAGTTTCCCGGCAACAATGGCTTCATACAGAGGTTTCAGTTTATCCTCTTGCTGGTGTTGTTCTTCCCGTATACAAATACGTTCCTGTCCGGTAGCTGCCAAGTCGGCATCCTGTTGATGTTTATTGGTATTTACAGCGGTAGAAGAACCGGTATATTCTTCAACAATCCGCATGGCCTGCTCCACTTCCTTTTCGTTATGGAAATCCATTTCCAAATGTACACCGTCCGCGCCGATATGATCCAATAGAGGTTTTAGTTCGTCTAATGTCACCCAGCAAGCCATCACGCTCTTTCCGCCTGCCAGAATCTTCTTATACAAATCGTACCATTTGGGAGATCCTCCTTGTGGTTCGCCCACTCCGGGAGTCCATTGAATCGCATTCAATTCTTCAATTTCAAGCAAGGCAGGCAGGTGATGCATGGCTCCCACTCCATCCAGATGATAAAGGGTATAATCAATCTTCTGACATTGTTCACGAATAAAAGGTTGCACAAACCGGCGATAATCATCCTGACTAATCATGGTCGAAATATCACTTTGCAGTTTACTCATCTTTCCGGGAGCCCAGGACGAGAAATAACAGAAAGCCATCTCGTCGCCTTCACGGATGATGTCGTATAGTTCATCAAATACTTTGAAGTAGATGTCGTTGATTTGCTGCATCTGTTGTTCCAGGATTTCGGGCTGCATCACTGTGTCCAATAATACCCTATCCGTTCCTTTCAGTGCGGCCAGGACATCCAGTCCTTCCATCAGATCGGGCATACCGACAAAGTAGTGTCCGTTGGCTTTCGCTTTGCAGGCTTTCAGGAGTTCTTTATGAAGAATCCAGTTCGGGTGTTCGGGGTTAAAGACTATTTCATCGGTGAAATCCGGGTTGGGATGAATCCAAATGGTGTCTTCCCCGCCTTCAAACACTCCTCCTAAAATGGCGGCTAGAGAACCGGGCCCCAGTTGGGTATTCGCAACCGGAAGAATATCCGCTTTCAGGCTGCTGTGCGCTACGTACCAGTCCAGATATTCCGCCCTCCATTGAGGGTCGAACCACTTTTGCGACAAATCTTTTGCCGGCGCGGGAGGTACTATCTCTGCATGTGGTTGCACTCCTTCCTGGAAGTGTTCCCACATATTGAGAACGATTCCTTTATGGTTCCACCAATTTATATAACGTTGTTTTGTTTCTTCTAAATTACTCTTCCATGTTTTCATACTATACTAAATTAATTAATTTTCTACCACAATCTATCATAGTCCAAAATCCTTTATAATCATTATCTATGCGTAAAGCCATGCTCTTGCTTAAATCCATTTCATCCGTACAGTCCACGTCTTCCGGATAGATGGGGATCACGGCATTTGCACGCACATATACGGGCATTTCTTCCAATGGAACGTATACGTCTTTCAGCCAGCATGCTCCTTCCAGACGTTCTCCCGTAAAGAAGTTCACCCATTTTCCTTCGGGAAGATAGATATCCCGACGGTTCTCGCTGTTCATCACCGGAGCTACCAGGAAATCATTGCCGAAATAGTATTCATCATCCACATGCCAACAAAATTTATCTTCCGGATGATGCAGAATGAGTGCCTGCAAGAGCGGATAGCCGCTTTCTATGGCTAGTTTACTTTGTTCTACGATGTATGGAATGAGCGAATAACGCAATTTCCACCACTTTTTCACCAACGGAGCTATGGCCGGATAGTGCCAGGGTTCACGCTTGTTGGTTCCGTGATAACGGATATGCGATGTGAATACGCCGAATTGAGTCCAACGCATGTACACATCATCTGCTACTACCGAGTTCATAAAATTGGGCAATGTATGGAAGCCGGGAACATCATGGCTCCAAAAAGCAAATCCCGACAGACCGAAATGCAGACCGCCTTTCAGAGAACCTGCCATTCCATCCCAAGAGCTACAGGAATCGCCTCCCCAATGCAAAGGATAACGCTGGCATCCCGCCCATGCGGAACGTGCCCAGACAATGCCGTCACCTGTCACTTCTTTCGTAATTTCGTAAGCGGCCTTTTGATAAAGCAGGGCATACAGGTTGTTCAACAATTCCGGCTTCATGCCTTTATAGAGGGCGTCCATGTGAATGTTTTCACCGAAATCGGTTTTGATACAGGTTACTCCCATATCCAGAAGTTGTTTCAATAATCCTTTGTACCATTCGGTTGCTTTCGGGTAAGTAAAGTCGATTGTTCCGGCATAATCCAAGGCGGAGAAGTTGGAACCATCGGTCGCTTGTTGTTTGGTCAATGGGGCTATATAATCATTGGCTCTGGCTTCATCAATCTGCTCTGCATTTTCTGCAACGTATGGAAGTTGCCATAAAGAGACACGATAGCCGTTCTTTTTCAACCGCCCGATGAATCTTTTCGGATCGGGGAACCGTTCTTCATTGAATTTCCATTCGCAGAGCCAATCGGTACAGAACCAGCCCGTATCCAGATGAATTACGTCACAGGGATAGTGTTCGGCACGCATGCGGTCGCATATTTCGTCTACTTCATCGGCACTGAAATAAGTCATACGGCTCATCCAAACGCCAAAACTCCAAAGAGGAGGCATAGACGGATAGCCGGTCAGGTCACGATAACCGCGAAGAATATCTTCCATCGTATCACCGCCTATCACAAATACATCCAGCAATGCCTGGTCGCTTAGAAACTGGACGGAACGGGTGGAATGTCCGGCCAGTGAGAGCTTGCTATGGGCACATGTGTGGTAGAATGTTCCGTACATTCGGCTGGATAGATAGAAGGGGATATTCTTATAAGTACGCCGGTTATTGACTCCTTGCCCATCTTGGTTTTTCAGGAAGAAAGTCTGTCCGCTTAAGTCCATTTTAAAGAAACGTTCTCCGGTTCCGGCAAAACATTCATCGGGCTTACATTCAAAAGAAAGCGTTGCACGTTCTTTCCGACCGTCGCGTTTGCAAAAGGCAACAGGTAACGCATCGTAGCGGGGAGGCGAAAAATGATCGTAGGCTGACAAGCGGATTTCACGTTTTCCGTCAGGGTATAAAGTGATGTCAAGCGTTTCTTGAGGGTCGGGAAGCAATTCGCTCCATCGGTCTAATAGAGGCTCTTCCACATTGATAACGGCACGCTTCGTTCCGTCTTCCGTCGAAAGAATCCATTTTCCTTTTTGTTCTTTTATAAACAGGGGCACTTTCTGAATCCGGTCACTGAATTGCAGCATTTCCGACTCATCTGTCAGTACATAATCACCGAAGCCAAGAAACAGGCGGGTGATGCCGATGTTATACTGACGGATGATTAACGTATATTCCTCCTGGGGAACATCGGTATCCGCCATCATATCGTTAGCCAGCTTTTGCTTCTGAAAGGGAACTGTTACGTAAATATCTCCTTCCTTTTCATAAACAGCCGTTGGCTTGTATGCTTTCCAAAGCGACTCATTCCTTGATAACTCGGTATCGAAATCAAGGAAATCAAATAAATGGTAGTTCGTTGGTTTCATCTATTTTATTGATTAAATATCGTTTATTGATTACTATAATTATCATATTAGTTTGAATGATTACCATACTAGTCTAGTTCTAATGATTATTACACTAGTTTATTGATTGCTATACTAGTACATTAATGACTATGTTAATCCATTGATTTGTTTCAATCTTGCTTTATTCTTCCGGCTTTGTACTTAATACTGTCCGCCACTTGAGGGCCGTTATTCTTCCACACATTCTTTTTCCCGGGACGGTTCGAATCAAAACGTTCAGCGGGGCACCAGTTGTTTTCCATTGTATATCCGTCCGTAGCTTCATCCAGATAGATATAAAAAGCACGGTCATTCGTAGCGTAGGGTGCCTCGATTAAATGTTCGATCCGATTATTTCGCATGACGGAACCCGGCTGGTTGGAAAGAGTATACAGACCGCCTGCATCGTATAGCCGACGGGCAAAGTGATGTACATAGTTTGCTTCTATCCGGTTGTTGCACATTCCGCTCTCCAGCGATGTCCATCCCCAGCCTACACAAATCCCTGAATAGTTCAGATGGCAGACTTCATTATGAGAAATATCCATGTTTCTGACATATCCGGCACCGATACCTACACATCCCCAGTCTTCATTAGTCACATTACTTATGAAATTGTTTCTGATAGTAATATGGGAACATAATTCCCGTGCGTCAGCAGGAATAAAAGGGATGTGCGTCTCAAATCCTCCGTCCGGAAATGCGCCAACCAGTAAAGCCGTTCCCCCAATATCCGTAAATTGACAATCTTCGACGCTCGATGCTGTGACTGCCCATTCATAATCCAGTCCAGTGGACGATAAATGACGGAAGGTGCAATGCTTGAAATCAATATATTCGGCACCTCTTACACGTATCGCTGTTTCGGGACGGGTGATCCAGGCTTGGTTCTCCAGTTCCGCTTTTTCCGGAAGCCCCGGTTCTTGTAATTTATAGGCATCCAATAAAGGAAATCCCCCTTGCAGAGTGACGTGTCCCTGATAAGAAGGACGCATCCAGGAGGTATGCTCAAAAGTAATTCCGTCAAATTGTATATGCTTTACCGGACGGGACAATGTACCGTCTATGGTCACTAAAGTTTCCAAAGCAGGGATAATCACTTCAGCAGTTTCCATATTTTCGCCCGCCTGCGGATAATAGTAAATCGTGCCGGAAGGATATTCCTGAAACCATTCACCGGGTTGGTCCAGCAATTCCAGTGCATTGGTCAGGCAGAAGGAAGAATTTCCTTTCTCTCCTCCGATGATGGGTTGCGGCCAGGGATGCGCAAACTCCAAGCGACTTTCGGGATCATGAAAGCGAACTATAGCTTGTCCGTCTTTCACGTCCATACTTTTCACACGCAAAATAGCAATTGCCCAACGTTGATGGACAGTCATTTCGAGTTGACTGGCATTTTGTAGTCCAGTTATACTCTGTGATTCCCGGGAACTGTTCACATAAGAGGCAGGGATCGTTATCGTTTGTTCCTCCGGATTGAAGTCAATCATTCGTTCCATTCCTCCGTCAGGAAATTGCGCAGCTCTTTGAACTTTATTGCCATTCACCCACATTTGCCGGGTTTCGACTCTTCTATTTCCTATTAGGGGAACCTCTGCCGACCATATCTTCTGCCTCAACTCTTCAGGAATTGCCGGATTATCGCATCCACGCTTCCATCCTGTAACAGCAACTCCACCACTAATCACAGGGTGAGCACCATCTACCGCACAAATCACTGTTGGAGAATCGGGCGTCCCACTATCTTCCGGACGAAGAAATAAAGAATTGCGCTGGGCATAAACACCCTCTTCCAAACGAATATAAATTCCTCCAGCTACTTCCGACCGATTCAGTCTACGCCATTCACGAGCCTGTTTGATCGCCCGGTTTAGTGTATAAAACGGAGCTTCCCTTGTCCCGGGATTCTTATCATTCCCCTGCAGGGATACATAAATCTCCCCCGCAAAGAGGGAGGGAAACCACCCCAATAAAATGATAAAAGAAAGATAAGTAAAAGTCTTTTTCATGGTACTACCTCAATGTGCTACTTCAATAAAGACGAACACACATCGATTTAGTACTCTATGTAAAGGCAATAGATAGGTTATTCTTACGAATGTTTTACAACATCAAATAGGTTACCGAATAAGACCTATGATAAATTGATAACAAAAATAACCGCAGACAACGAACTTCAGTAAAGTTCCGAATATAAATCCGAGTAAAGAGCCCACACCTGATTTGAGTGCCTGCGAGAACTCTTTATTTCCTAATAGTTCACCAATCACCGCTCCAAGAAACGGACCGAGAATAATGCCCCAAGGCAAGAAAAGAAGACCGACAAGGGTTCCTATGATACATCCCCAATTACCCCATTTACTACCGCCACTATATTTACTTCCCAGCATCGGAGTGAAATAATCCAATACCTGCAAAACAGCTACAATCAATAACCATACGATGAATTGTGTCGTAGAATATTGTACCTTATCCGTGAAGTGCAGAATAACCAACCCGACATAAGCAATAGGCGCACCGGGAAGAAACGGCAGAATACAACCAGCTAACCCGGCTATCATACAAAGGGCACTAATTACAATCAAAATAATGTCCAACATAATCTATTTTTTAGTTCTGCACAAAAATACAGTATCTTTCAGTAAAAACAAGCTAACCCCGAGAATTATTTCCGCCCCTTCACAGCTGTTTCAGAATAGTTTTGCCAAGGCTGCAATTCTTAGTGTGAATGAGTTTTTCCAATACTTTTTTGAGGATGCCTCGTACCCAACAAGAACTTTTACTATCTTTGTGTCGTTAACGCTATTAATAAGCAAGTTATAATATAAGAAATCAGCAGGAGGACAGGAAATGGATCCAATGGAATATATAGTACCCAACAGAAAGCGTTTGCCTTACGGTATGATGAACTTCGCAGTCATCCGCCGCGAAGACTATTATTATGTAGACAAAACCCGTTTCATTCCTATGATAGAGCAGGCAGACCGGTTCTTTTTCTTCATCCGTCCCCGCCGCTTCGGCAAAAGCCTCACGCTGAACGTACTGCAACACTACTACGATGTGCGTACCCGCGATAAGTTCAACGACTTATTCGGCGACCTCTACATCGGAAAGCATCCCACAGCAAACCGCAACAGCTACCTGGTGCTTTACCTCAACTTTTCAGGTATCACCGGCGAACTGAACGATTATCGAAAGGGACTGGATGCACATTGCCAAATCCGCTTCGACTTCTTCTGTGAAGTCTATTCCGACCTCCTGCCACAAGGTATCAGAGAACGATTGGACGAAAAGGACGGGGCTGTCAACCAACTGGACTATTTGGTTTCGGAGTGCGAACGTGCCGGACAGAAAATGTATCTCTTCATCGACGAATACGACCACTTCACCAACGCCATCCTTTCCGATGCCGAAAGTTTGCACCGCTACACTGATGAAACGCATGGCGAAGGTTATCTGCGTGCTTTCTTCAATAAGGTGAAGGCAGGAACTTATTCCAGCATAGAGCGTTGTTTCATCACCGGTGTAAGCCCCGTAACGATGGATGACCTGACGAGTGGCTTCAACATCGGCACAAACTACTCACTTACCCCTCAATTTAACCAAATGATGGGGTTCACCGAAGAAGAAGTGCGCGAAATGCTGACTTACTATTCAACGAACAGTCCTTTCCGCCATACTGTTGACGAACTGATAGAAATAATGAAACCATGGTACGACAATTATTGCTTCGCGCAGGATTGTTACGGTGAAACTACCATGTACAACTCCAACATGGTGCTCTACTTCGTGAAGAATTACATAGATAACGGCAAAGCGCCACGAGAAATGATAGAAGATAATATACGTATCGACTATGAAAAGCTGCGTATGCTCATTCGAAAGGATAAAGAGTTTGCACACGATGCTTCCGTCATTCAAACTTTAGTGAGTCAAGGTTATATCACTGGTGAACTGAAGAAAGGTTTCCCTGCCGTCAACATCACCAATCCGGACAATTTTATAAGCCTGCTCTACTATTTCGGAATGTTAACCATTAGCGGAATAGATAAAGGCAAGACCAAACTGACCATTCCGAACCTGGTGGTTCAAGAGCAGCTCTACACTTATTTGCTGAATACCTACAACGACGCAGACTTAAATTTCAGCAGCTACGAAAAGAGCGAACTTTCAAGTCAGCTCGCCTATGATGGCAATTGGCAAGCCTATTTCAGTTACATTGCCGACTGCCTGAAACGTTATGCATCCCAGCGTGACAAGCAAAAGGGCGAATTCTTCGTTCACGGCTTCACCTTGGCCATGACTGCGCAAAACCGCTTCTACCGTCCTATCTCCGAGCAAGATACACAAGCGGGTTACGTCGATATTTTCCTCTGTCCCATGTTGGACATATATTCTGACATGAAGCACAGCTACATCGTTGAGTTGAAGTACGCCAAATATCGCGATTCTGAAAACCGTGTGGAGGAATTGCGTCAGGAAGCCATCGCCCAGGCCAACCGCTATGCCGACACGGACACGGTGAAACAAGCTATTGGCTCCACGCAACTACACAAGATTGTAGTGGTATATAAAGGTATGGAAATGCGGGTATGCGAAGAGTTATAATGAACAATCTCTTCACCCTTCACTTTTCCTTGTATTATCCTATCTATAAGCAGTTTATAGGTGAAGGGTGTTCCCTTCACCCATCCTTTCACGTTTTTTCTTTTTCAAATTGTACCTTTCCACAATAAAAGCACTACCTTTGTCAATCATGTATGTAATATACAATATAAAATGAACGACAATAAATTAAAAAACAAAACAGTCCCTTTCAACTACGCCCGCTGCTACAACGAGCAATGTCCGAAAGCTTGTAACTGCCTGCGTCGGGTGGCTGCACTTCTCACTACCGCTGACACGTCCTACATCAGCATCGTAAACCCAATGTGTATTCCGGCCACCGGCATTGACTGTCCTCACTTCCAAAACGCAGAAAAGATACATGTGGCATGGGGTATCAGCCACCTGCTGGACAACGTACCTTATAAGGACGGAACAAACATCAAGCAACAACTGATCGGGCATTTCGGAAAAACTCTTTACTATCGCTTTTATCGCGAAGAACGCTTCCTAAGCCCCGCAGATCAAAACTATATCCGCCAACTTTTTCACCGGAAAGGTATCACCGAAGAACCGGTCTTTGACAGTTACACGGATGAGTATAATTGGTAAAGCTGCGTTCTAACTAGTTTCCAGCCTGCTGAAACTTTTTGTTTCAAGCGCTAGAAACTAAAAGTTTCATACGGTGAAACGATTCGTTTCTCACCGAGAAACAAACTGTTTCACTATGGGAAACCATTCGTTTCAAAGTATGAAACAAAAAATGGAACTAGTTGAAAACAAAAGAAACCCTGATGAAAAGGCAGGTGAAGCTTAGGTCTTCACCTGCTATCACCGATGAACAAAGCGATGCAGAAGATGTTGAAGAGGTGAGAGGAATTTGAAGAGAAAAAGATAAGATATTTATTTCAACTACCTTACCTTCATTAGAGTTAGAACGCACCTTTATTAATTACAGTTTCTTCAGGTATAATTCCTATCTCATCAGGAAACAGCCATTATATTATTCGCTTGTTTCTATCTTTTGATGATTCGTGCCGGATTGCCGGCTACGATTGTCATCGCCGGAACATCTTTAGTTACCACGCTACCGGCTCCCACTACCGCTCCATAGCCAATCCTTACACCTGGAAGTATGGTCGAATTTATGCCAATCCAAACATTGTCCTCAATCACAAAAGGAATCATACGGTCGTAGAAGTCAAGTGATTATTTTTAGTGTTATAGTTAAAATTTATCTACTACACTTGCAAGTTCTCTCATTAATTTGTTTCTTTGTCTTTAAGGATTGAATAAAGCCTCATATAAGGCTAACAAATTTATTCATCACCTATAATGAAAGAATTATGAGTAACAGAGAACTATCTAACAGAATTGAATATTCTATGGGATGTATAGGAGCTTTCGCTGAAAAATATTCCTTATGTAACAGTCAGGCATACAAATACCTGAAGCGTTTTTCCGGCTTGGATTTCTTAGAAGAATTCTATGATATCGAACATACATTCTCCATAGAGGAAGCTGTGGATGATTTAACGAAAATCTGTCAACGAAATGGAGGAGCTTTAGCATGATTCTTTACCACGGTTCAAATATAGAAATATCCCAAATAGATATTGATAAAGGAAGAAAAGGCAAAGACTTCGGAAAAGGGTTTTATCTGAGTGAAGATATTAAACAAGCCGAAAAGATGGCAAGTTTAACGACATTCAGACAAGGAAAAGGGGTTCCTGTTATTTCTAAGTTTATGTTTGATGAATCTATTCTAAATGGTAAAAGTGATATTAAAATCAAACAGTTTGGCGGATATACCATAGAATGGGCTGAATTTATTCTATTAAATAGAAACAATAATACCAATATTCAAGCCCATGATTATGATATTGTAATAGGTCCCATTGCTGATGATACTGTAGGTCTCCAATTAAGACGATTTATTCAGGGATATATAAACATATCACAATTAGTGAATGAATTATCATAATATCCGCCCTACTATACAATATTTCTTTGGAACTCCCGCTGCAATTAATTTACTAAAAAGTTATGAATAAGGAAAAACAATTTTTAGTTGAATCTTTAGGAAAAGAACTGATAGAAATGCTTATGAGCGACTACGGATGGGATTTGCAAAAATCTATGGATGTACTGTATTCTTCTGAAACTTTCGCAAAATTAGAAGACGAACGTTCCGGCTTATATTATCAAGGAGCCATATATGTCTACAGTTTTTTAAAACAGGAAATAGAAAAGGGGACTATTGATTAAAATCAAATACTCCCCCATAATACAGACAGCCGATATGTGTGCATGAGAGCTAATCGAAAACACTCAATATTTATCGGTCATCACAAATACTAACTCCCCTCCCTTCATAATTTCCGAATGATGTATCCGGAAATTCTCAACGGGTTCGCCATTCCACGTTACCGACTTCACATACTTATTCTCATTCGACAATCCTTTTGCTTGCATCGTGAACGTTTTATCATTCGGTAATGAAATAGTAACTTCTTCCACCTGTGGTGCTCCCAATATATATTCTCCCCCAATCGGATTTACCGGATAGAATCCCATTGCAGAGAATATATACCATGCTGACATTTGTCCGCAATCATCATTTCCGCATAATCCATCCGGTTTGGGGAGGTAAAAACGGTCAAAAATTTCACGAATGAGTTGTTGGGTTTTATAAGGTTGTCCGGCATAGTTATACAAATAAGCTACATGATGACTAGGTTCATTGCCATGTGCATATTGTCCGATAAGTCCGGTCACGTCTTGCGTAAACCCTGTATTTTCCGCGGATGATTCTAAAAAGAATAAAGAATCCAGTTTGTTAGCGAACTTCTCTTTGCCCCCGAGTAAATCGATTAATCCTTCCACGTCGTGTTGCACGTGCCAAGTATATTGCCAGGCATTTCCTTCTGTATAATCTCCGCCGGAAGTAGCGGCATGAGACAATAAGAATGTATTAAAAGGTGTACGCCATTTTCCTTTCGAATCCTTTCCCCGCATCATAGTCGTTGAGGGATCCAACAGATTCTTGTAGTAGGAAGCCCGGCGGGAGAAATAAGCATAATCTTTCTCTTTTCCTAAAGATTTCGCCATGCGGGCTACACAATAATCATCATAGGTGGACTCCAATGTACGGGAAACCGACTCTTTGGGGATGATGTCGAAAGGATAATATCCATAACGATCATAAACCTCCCAGTCCGAATGTTGATGGCTTACGGTAGAACTTCCACGAATAGCGGCATACGCCTCTTCTACGTCAAATCCTCGGAATCCTTTCAGATAGGCGTCCACGATGACAGGGATAGCATGATTGCCTATCATGCAATGTGCCTCTTTTCCCCACAATGCCCAGATAGGAAGATACCCCATCGTGCGATAGTGTTCGAGCATACTCTGTATCATTCCGTCCACCCGCTCCGGGGAGAGAATGGTGTACAAGGGATGAGTTGCACGATAGGTGTCCCAAAGAGAAAGCGTGGAATAATAAGAGCCCGTCTTCGAGGTATACACTTTATCGTCAGCACCCCGATAACGTCCGTCCGTGTCCGCCATGTCGTTGGGCTGGATAAACAGGTGATAGAGCGAAGTATAGAAATTCTTCTTCTGTTCGTCACTACCAGTCACCTTTACCCGATCAAACAAATTGTTCCATTGCCGGCAGGCCTCCATACGAATCTTGTCGAAGTCCCATCCCGGATTCTCTTTCGCTAACGCCGCTTTCGCGCCTTCCAGGCAAACGGAAGAGAGCGCTATTTTCACTTGCAACGTATCACCTTCAGCAAGGTCGAAATCAAGAATAAGTCGTTTCGCCTTCTCCCCTCCTGCCGATGAAAGCACTTCACGTACAACATACGGTTTGTCAAAAGAGATCACATAATAGTATTGTCGCTTTACCCAATTTTCTACCACTTGATGACCTGTGATGGTATGATTGTCGGGCATATCCACTTCAGCAGACAAGACATGTGTTTTCAGCCGTTCTTTATCCCAAACAATCCCGTTCTGAAGGTCTACCAATAGGCGGGCAGGAGTAGCGGAATGATAAACGTAACGATGAAAAGAGGTACGCTGCGTGGAGGTCAATTCCACATCCACAGCAGCATCCGTCAGTCGGACGGAATAGTATCCGGGAGACGCCTTTTCAGAATTTTTATCAAACTTGCTTCTATAGACTCCGTCTTTCACTTCCCCACTGAAAGGCAATAGAAGAACATCTCCCAGATCGGGACACCCCGTCCCACTCAAATGCGTCTGGGCGAAACCGATAAAGGAATCATCCGCAAAGTTATATCCGCTACAATACTTCCATTCGTCATTGCCCGTTTCGGGGCTTGCTTGAATGAAACCGAAAGGTACGCAGGCTCCGGGAAAAGTATGTCCGTTGTCGGAGGTACCAACGAATGGATCAGCATATCGAATATAATCATCATCCATATCCGTCCGGAAGAACAATGTTCCATAGCCGGGGCCATCACACCATTTGGAAGCGCCCTCTACTGACATCTTGGAGAGAACCCGGCGAGTATACGGCATGTCCAATCCCTTGCGGGTGACATAATGATTGTATACGATCTCATAGATAGGTCGAAACACTCCCCGTAATTTGTCCGAAATTGTTTGCCAGTTGCAATATCGGCCCGAAATATCAGTCCACGTAGTAAAGGGAACGGATTCTCCCAAGTTATATTTCGCTGTATATTCGTAACCGGTCAACAGACGGTTGTCAAAAGCGGCGTACATCTTCTCATCCCCCTGGTTGTAAGCGGTTTCGCAGGCTTCTGCCAAATTACCCAAGCCGAACATTACGTGGTCTTGGTCGCGACCGCTCTCTTGACACTGTCCGTTCTCGCCGATATAATTCTTAATCGTTCCGTTGTCGTGCCCGTTGTAATAGAAGTGAACTGCCTGATTGTAGAGAGCCTCATCTTCCAGAAAAATACCAAAGGCCATGTATGCTTTGGTAGCAGCAGCCCCCCAGTTTCCGTTTGTATATGGTTTCGCCTTGAAGAAGGTGTCCAATACAGGAATGAATACCGTTCGCAACATCTTCTCCCAGCCGGCAATCTCCGCCGGAGTGACTTTGGAATAGGTATGTTTAATTAGTTCTGCCGCGTTCGCCAACATACTGCCTTGTAGAGAGGCGCACAGTGGGTCGTCATTGTCGTTCGGACCTATTAATTTCAGCATGGCGCTGTAAGCATTCAATATCTCTATCGACTTGCGGGCATGGGCTTCATCTCCGGTGAGGGTCCACATCAAGGCGTTGAGATAAGCCGCCTTATGATCGTCTTCGCTAGGGCGTTTGGTATGTTTGTTCACTCCCAAACGAGCTATCACTTCAAAAGGGCCTTGCATCTGATAAGTGGACAAGGCACAAGAATCAGCTTCGAGCAATCGGTAAGAACTGTAAGCCGGCTCTATCCGATGATCTATGTAATATTTCATCCTCTCCAGGCTCTCTTTCGTATGGAGAATACCCGGATGCATGAACTTGTTCGCTTCGGACAAAGATTGTCCGGCACGTATCTTCTTCCATCTCATGAGCGCTTCAATGTAATAATAATCAGCATAGATAATAGAGGCATCTATCTCATCGTCGGCTGGATAGTGCCCGGTAGAGTGCAGCAGAAGAGCAGGATTCTTATCACGGCTTTGATACTTCTTCGTAGAAAGGTTGCGGAGCATCTTCTCTGCCAATTTATAATATTTATCTGCCCGCTCCTTATCGTCCTCCAGCGTCGACAGTTCCAACAAAGCTGAAGCGACAACCGCTGCTGCCGAAGCATCTCTGGGAGCGGTTGGGATATCGGGAGCATCGAAGTCCCAATAAGGAATCAAGTCGGCAGGCAGACGACGGATGTAGAGGTCTGCCACTTTTTCGGCAAAGCGAAGATATTCTTTGTCACGTGTTTCACGATAGACCATCGTATATCCGTAGACAGCCCACGCCTGTCCGCGCGCCCACATCGAGGCGTCGTTATATCCTTGATGAGTGATTCCTTTGATGAGTTTTCCTGTAATAGTATCGTAGACAGCTACATGATAGCAAGAACCGTCTGTACGGAAATGGTTAGCTTTCGTCACACGAGCATGCGACAAAGCGATATCATAAAGCCTCTTCCCTCCTCCATGCTTGGCAGCCCAGAAAAGAAGTTCCAGATTCATCATGTTGTCGATAATCGTGTTATGAGGCCAATTGCTTTCTTTCACTTTCCAAGGCCATGATAAGAGGGTGCCTACACGGGGGTTGTAAAGTTTTGCCAGTTCGTCCGCACTTTTCAGCAGGACATCTTTGTAATAGTTCTCTTTCGTTAGACGATAAGCATGACCGTAGCTACAAAACATTTGGAATCCCATATCGTGACTGGTTACTTTACTCGACAGAGACTCTAACAATTTTGTAAAATGAACAGCTTTTTCCTTTATCTCCGGTTCATGGCTGTATTCGTAATCATACCACAGGACTCCCGGAAAAAATCCGCTTGTCCAGTCGTGGGGACTCACCATATCCCACGATGACTTGCCGGCTTCAATAGCTCTCGGAAGTTTCGAAGAAGTTCCTATTGCTTTCAATGTTTTATGTATTTGCCGATTACAGTAAGCCAGTTCTTTTTCTTGGGCACCGGCTATACAGATAACGCATAAACTTATCCACAAAGAGAGTATTCTTTTCTTTATCATTTACCTATATTTTAATGATGTATATAATAACAAGAGGGTGTATCGAAAGTCTACAGTAACTCAAGACACACCCTCCCTTTATCCTCTTTTTACCTATTTTTTACCTTATAATTGGAAGGTGATTAGTTTTCTTCCAAATATTTAATCAGTTCCGCTTCGTTTCTAAAGGATTTCATCCATTTAACGGTATAAGGCGATACGCCGTCCGGATATTCAAGATCAGCAATCTTCAACTTGAGAGACATATTGAATGATTGATCCGTAGGTATCGGCTTACCTAACGTGTAACTTGCTCCCGTCACCAAATCCCAGTAATAAACAGTACCATACTCCTTCTCAACGGTAGAATAAGTGCCATGTCCGTGCTGGTTACCTTTATCATTTATTAAAGATCCATATTCGGGAGAGTCAAATGTTATCGCTTTCTTCGCTGGAAGACCTTCTATAACTACCGCTACAATAGGATAATTACCTACGTGGAAGGTTGACTTCCTCTCTATATCACCTCTATATTTTCCATTGCTTTGCAAAGAAGGTGTCACCACCAAATTATCTCCGTCTGCTGCAGTCGTTGCATTGGCCGTAGCGACCTTCCATTCGGTTCCTTTCGCATCAATAGCTCCTTCACTCGGCGGCATACCCGATTCTGTACGGAACAGTAGTGTCCCATATCCCGGATGATCACACCACATTGCATCCCCTTCCGGAGAGATTCTGGATATCACCTGTTGCGTATACGGCATTTCCAGACCTTTGCGAGTTACGTAATGATTGTAAGCAATCTCAAATACCGGTCGGAATTTTCCTCTATCCTCATCAGAGATATTATTCCATCTCACTCCCGTCACATCCGTGAAAGGTTCAAAAGGCACATCGTATCCGAGATTATACTTAGCTGTATACTCATACCCTTTCATAAGTCTGTTTTCCGATGCACTCCAAAGCGTCTCGTTGCCCTGATTATAAGCAATTTCGCAGGCTTCTGCCAGATGTCCTATCCCCAGCATCGTGTGGTTTTGGTCACGTCCGCTTTCCTGACACTGTCCGCTCTCCATAATATAGTTCGTCAAACTTCCGTTGTCGTGCCCCTCATAGAAAAACGTCACCGCTTCGTTATAGAAACTTTCGTCATCCAAAAAGATACCGAACGCCATAAAGGCCTTGATAGCAGCGGTTCCCCAGTTGCCGTTTGCATAAGGAGATTTGGCAAAGAAGTTTCTCAATACCGGAATAAATACGTTACGGAACATATTCTCCCAAGATTTGACATCCGTATCTGATACCGAAGGATAAGTATGTCTCATCAGTTCAGCGGCATTGGCAAGAAGAAATCCCTGCAAAGCAGCGCACAAGGGAGCGTCATTATCACTCATGTCTATCTCACGCAATGTGCCGGCATAAGCATTCAATATCTCAATCGACTTTTGAGCATGCGCTTCATTTTTGGTGATATTCCACATAAGAGCATTCAGATAGGCAGCTTTGTGATCCTCCTCGCTCTTAGTTTTGGTAGGATGAGGAGTCATATCTGGATTAAAACGAGCAATAGTTGTGAAAGGACCTTGAATTATATATGAAGCAGAGGCCAAAGAATTCTGCTGCAACAGTCTGTAACAGTCCACCGCTGGAGAAACATTCCCATTCACAAAGTTCTGCATTCGGGTAATGGAAGCTGTCGTGTGTAGAATACCGGGATGAACAAACTCCATAGAAGGTCCCACTTCCGTATAGTTGGGGTTCGGATTGGGCGGCGGAGGCGTATTATCTTCCTGACACGAAACAAACGTAAACAACAAGCATAATATCGGTAGTATATATTTCATTTTCATATGAATATCATTTTAAAGGTTCAACATTCAATTACCAACCCGGATTGTTACCCAATTCGTGACCATTGGACAAAGAGTTCAGCCACTGCAAAGGAATCGGACGCAATTTAAACTTATTCTCAAACGACTCTTGCGTCAAGGTAGTCTTGATTGTCCCACCATAGATGTTGGATACATCCCAGTTGTACTTCAATACACGTTCAGCCAGTTTGCCGGTGCGTTGCAAGTCGTTCCAGCGTGATCCTTCACCAAGGAGTTCCTTTGCTCTTTCGTCCAAAATATTATCTATCGTGACATTGGAATAACGAGAAAGCCCACCCTGCGGAGAATGTTTTTCTGCACGGGAAACAACGTAGTTAATATATTTTTCGGCATTAGCCTGATCGTTGTTATTCATCACTGCCGCTTCCGCCGCAATCAGACAAGTTTCCGCCAAACGGAAGAGATAGATATCACGCGTTCCCGAACCGGATTCGTCTTCCCTATACTCCGCGTTTCCATCTTTGAATTTCCAGATAGGAAGACAGGTACGAGAAGTTGAGTTCGTCGTCTGATAAGCGTGTTTGTAGTAATCATCATTCGCCCAATTTGTATCGTCTCCCATCGGATAGTTGAACACTTTGTATCTTACTCCATTCTTGTCCGTTTCAGCCCAATACTTATATTCAGGATCGGTAGGTACCGGGAAATAGATAATCTTATCGCCTTTGGCGAACACTCCATCTACAGGAGTAGTACACTGGAACCAGTTCTTGCCTGCATCCTTTCCGTCTGTGGAAGTACTCGCATTACCATTCAAAGGACTCATAAAGGTCACAGAAGGACGTCTGTCTTTCTGCCAGTCATACATCATATAAGCAAATTTAGTAGGAATCGCCTCCACATGCATACTCGCATTACCATAATAACTGTCTTTGCCCAATCCCAGCCATCCGCCAATAGCATAAGGCATCATATACCATTGATTCCAGATATTGGTGTTGTAGTTAGCTCCGTCAGCAAAACCGATAGGGAAAACAATTTCATCGTTTATCTCATTCGACTGACGATGAACCATCGCATAGTCGTCCAGCAACTTATGTCCGGAATTAAGATACACATCTTCCGCATCCTTGAATGCGTTTTCAAAATCCTTCGGATCGGCATACTCTTCATAACCACGTGTCAGATAAGCCAACGCACGGATATGTTTCGCAGCAGCTTTGGACATGCGTCCGTAGTTGGAACCCGTTTGACGCCAGGGAAGAACACTAATGGCTTCTTCCAAATCTGTAAAAATCTGCTGGTAGAAAGCGGCGCCATTCGAATACTCGACAGTATAGCTCGGCTCTTTAGACTCGTTGATTTTCAACGGTCCCTGTCCCCAGTTCCTCACAATCTCAAACAAATACCAGGCTCTCAACGCTTTGGCTTCAGCCACAAGCTGCGTCAACGCACTGGGTTCTATTCCATCAGGGTCGTCTGTCTTCAAAATGACACTCTTCGAACGATCGATAGCAGCATTTACATTGTTCAACGCATTGAAATAAGAACTCCACATCGCATAAATCGTACCGTTATTTGACTGATAAGTAGTGGTATACTGATTCATTGCCGCTACTTCCGTCGGATAATTCTGTGTGAAGACATCCGTACCTTGTTGTGTAAATATCTGATAAGTAGTCGTATTATAGATATTTTTCAAGTTTGAGTAGCAACCTACAATCAGACTCTCATATCCACCCTTTGTCTGATAGTATTTGTCCGCTGACTGACTGGAATGGTTCACTTCGTCCAGAAAATCAGAACAAGCAGTCATTCCAAAAGTGAATAACAGAAGCGTATACTTCAAATATCTTTTGTTTATCATAGATCTGTTTTTTTAAAATGAAATATTAACACCAAGTAAAGCATTCATAGTCATACCGTCCGTATCTCCTATGTTGGTAAGATCGGGCTGTTCGGGATCAAGACCTCTGAACTTCGTAAGAATGAAAGGATTCTGTACAGTCACATAGATGCGGGCGTTATCCAGTCCCCATTTTGACATCAGTCTCTTGTTCAAAGTATATCCCAGTGTGATATAGGAAACTTTCAGGAAGTCTGTTCTTTCATAAGCGATATTACCTCTGGAACCCATTTGTGAGGGACGTCCCATGGTATTCGAAGGATTCTCCGGCGTCCAATAATTAGTCCGCAGATTGTTGAAGTTCTGGCTGTTCCATTCTAATGCGAAGTTCTCAAAGAAACGGTCGTACTGTGTGGCTCCCGCCTGGAAATACATGTGGAATGAAAAGTCGAAATCATAGATTTTGAACATATTTGTCATACCTCCTGTCCAGTCCGGTGTTCTCTTGCCGTCAATGATATAGTCATCGTCCGTCAGCTTGCCATCATTGTTATAGTCTTTAATCTTGAAGTTACCCGGTACACAACCATATTTTGCAGCCTCTTCTTCTTCTCCCAACTGCCATACGCCAATTGTATTTTGAGTCCAGTTCGTATCTACCGGCTTACCGATGAAACGCTTGTCAGAATAGCGTCCTCTCATGCCTTGCAGATGAATGGAATAATTGCTAAGATCTTCTTCGTCAGCCAGACTTACGATTTCGTTTTTGTTGTAAGCCAGGTTGATGGTCGTATTCCAGGCAAAGTTCTTGGTCATGATATTCGCGGTATTCAACTGCAACTCAAATCCGCTGTTTCTTACGGAACCTACATTCGAAGTAACCGATGAATAACCCAAATGAACAGGAATATTGCGTTTCATCAACAGGTCATTGGTAGTACGATTGTAGTACTCAATGTTACCCGAAATCCGTTGGTTTAAGAAACCGAAATCAAGACCTACGTTATATTCTGAAGTACGCTCCCAAGTCAGCATCGGATTGGCAATGTTGGCAGGAAGATTTCCCACGGAAGTAGACGTTCCGAACGGATAATATACAGACCCCGAAATGGTACCTTCGGATGCATAAGGAGACACAGAGTTGGTATTACCCGCCTGACCATAACTGAAACGCAGTTTCAGGTTGGACAACCAATCCAGATTCTTGGCAAAGTCTTCTTCAGTGATTCTCCACGCAATAGCTGCGGAAGGGAAAAGCGCCCATTTATTTCCTTCGGACAAACGTGAAGAACCATCATAGCGCAAGCTGGCTGTAAGCAAATATCTATCCATCAGCCCATAGTTGATTCTACCTACATAAGACATCATCGTCCACTGGCTGAAATTGGAAGTCAAGCTCTCGATAGCTCCCCCATTCAGGTTATACCAAAGTGAATTGAAAGACAAGTCCTTGCTTGCACCATACAATCTGTCGTACTGATACTTTTGAGCGGAGAACACTCCGGTCGCAGTAATAGAATGAACGGACTTCTTCCAAGTATAGTTCACAATATTATCCCAAATCCAACTCAATGAATTATCTTTCGTCGCATTCGCCTTAGCACCTTTGGCAGTTCCCTGCTGTGCCTTTGTCCACACTCCGATATAATCCCCCATGGAAGTCTGTGTAAAATAGGGAGAAAATGAAGAAGTGAGCTCCAAATTCTCAATAGGTGTTATTTTAAGATAAATATTGCTTTGCAGGTTGAGGCTCTTCACTTGCGAGCGCTGGTTTTGAGAAGTAACCAACGGATTGAAAAGATTATTGCCGGAATATTTCCATATCTCCTCACCTGTCACCAAGCTATTGGGATGTTGAGTAGGACGCATACGGAACACATCACGCAACAAGTCCCAGTTACCTTTTTCACGAATACTGTGAACCGCATACATACTTCCTCCGAAAGAAACATGCTTATTAATAGTGATGTCTATTACCGAACGCAAGTTGTAGCGTGTATATTCTTGCGGCTGAATCATACCATCTTCGAAATAATAGCCGCCAGAGAAACCGTATTTCACAGCTTCCGTGCCACCAATTGCCGACAAGCTATGGTTTGTCATAAAGGCGGGACTGGACACAGCGTCCAACCAATCGAAATATTTACCTTCTTTCACCGCCTGCAATTCGGACGGGTCGGTAAAAATTTGCTCGTCTCTCTTATAAATATAGTTGGGAGCTCCGCCACGGGTAGCCTCTCTCGCCAGCTGCACATATTCGTCACCGGACATCATATCGGGCAAATTTGTATAAGATCTCACACCAATATAACCGTTATAGGAAATTTTCGGCTTACCAGTCTGTCCTCTTTTGGTCGTTACAATGATTACACCGTTTGCACCACTGGAACCATAAATAGCCGTTGCCGAAGCATCCTTCAAGACGTCAATCTTTTCAATATCGTCCGGATTGACAAAATCCAGATTACCACCGGGAACTCCGTCAATGACAATCAAAGGAGACGAAGAGGCAGTGATAGAGTTGATACCACGAATCTTTATATCGTAGCCTCCACCCGGTTTGTTATTCGAACGTGTGATGGTCACACCGGACAACTCTCCTTGCAACGCACCTGCGGAGTTCGTTTTTCCACCTCTAAGCAAAGTTGTATTGGAGACAGAAGCGACAGAACCAGTCAGGTCGGACTTCTTCACAGAGCCGTAACCTACCACCACTACTTCGTTCAATGACTTCGCATCTTCACGCAATACAACATTCAGAAAGTTTTGAGCGGATATTTTTATTTTTTGTGTCGTATAACCAAGATATGAGATTTCAACCTCATCTCCTGCTGCTACTTCCAAAGAGAAATTACCGTTCATATCCGTTATCACTCCCTTTTTTGTTCGGGGAACCATCACATTAGCCCCCACCACAGGAAGGTCTGCTTCATCTTTTACGATACCTGTTATCTTCTTTTCCGAACCGCTTGCGCGTCCGTCTTTGTTTGTAGAAGAGACGTTGGGCTTTTTAGCCAGAATGATATGACGTCCTTTAATGGTATATGACAGGTTGGTCTTACTTGCAACCGCATCCAGGACATCTTTCAAGGAACTGTTCGTTTGATTAATTGTGATTCGTTGTTGCTTGTTGATTTCGTCCGAATCATAGAAAAACAAATAGTTGGTCTGCTTTTCTACCATTCGTAACACAGTCTCAAGTTTTTCATTTTTTACTGATATCGATATTTTCTTTTCCTGCGCATACACGTTACCAACTATGCCCTGCAGAATAAATAACAACAAAACAGCAAAGGTTATTTTTGTATTTTTTATGCTTCTTTTTAGGGCAAACCCATAGAGAATAGGCTGTTTATTCATACATTTGTAAGTTTTAAGATTAAATACTATTCCGTTCGAAGGAAGTTTAATTTAGGAGATGCGTGCATCTCTCGGAGAGAAGAGGATTCGCCAAAATCTTCTTCTCTTTTTTTAAGGCTAACTACTGTTCATAATAATGTTTTATTAGATTATACGGCTCAATTAATTATCACTTGCCGATTATTAATACTATATCGAATCGGGATTGAAATATTAATTATATCCAAAATGTCTTTGATGTTTTGCCCCCGATAGAAAGTCCCGGTAAACCGGCGTTCTTTCAACTTATCAGACTGTATCCGGAAACTGACACCGTATATATTTCCCAATCGGGCTAATATACCCTCTAAATTCTCTTCATGGAAATAGTAATAACCGGAAATCCATGAGGTGTAAAGGGCAGCATCTACCTGAGCCACTTTATAAGAACCTTTGTTTTTGTGATATATATATTGTTGATTTGGAGTTAAAACGGTCGAAGTGTTTACCTTTTCACTAACCAAGCGAATGGAACCCTCCAATAATGTGGTGGTTACCACGGAATCAGACGGATAAGCGTCAACATTAAATTTCGTCCCTAAAGCTTCTATTTCTTGCCCATTCACAACCACGATAAAAGGCTTGTCTTTCTGCTTGGCTACATTAAAGAAGGCTTCTCCTTCCAGATAAACAACACGCTTTTCTTTTCCATATTGCGGATCATAGCGGAAGTTAGTCTGACTCCCCATACTAATTTCGGTGCCGTCTGGCAAAACAACTTTATCAGCTACGATTCCATCGCCACCAACATATCGGGCAACAGGTACGGAAGAAGCATCACCCAACCACCAAAAGAGAACGGAAGTAAAAGCAACAGCTATCACCGCCACCGCTGCATAAGCCTGAACTTTCCGGAAGAGAGTGTATATTTTCCTCGGAACCTGTTTCTGTTTCTTTTCCAGTAACCGCTGCCAGCTCTTATCCATATCAATATTACTTCCTTTAGACAAGCAAGCGTCATAGACCATCTTTGCCTCAAAAAAGATCTGTTTATTTTCAGGCGTTTCATTCACCCAATCATAAAACTGATTGATCTCTTTCTCATTCAACGAGCCTTTCAAAAATCCTATTATTAAATCTGAAGTCATGCTTTCCATATATAAATAGATACTATTTTCCTGTTTTTATATATGTAACGAGCAATCAGCAGGAATTACTCACCGACTTCTTTATTTTTTTTGAATTTTATTTTCCGAGACTGTAAGGAATAGAAATAAATCAGCACTAAACGAACATGAATAAATAAACGAAAGCAGTCTGAAGCTCTTTCCGTAAGAAAAGTAAGGTTCTGTATAATTGGTTTTCCACTGTCCGGGTGGATAAGTTTAATCTCTCGGCAATTTCCGCCGCTTTAAGCCCTTCCATATAAGATAACAGGAAGATTTCACGTCTCTTTTCGGGCAGTTCATTTATTTTTGCCATCACATGTGCCATTAAGTCTTTCCTCATAAACAATTCATCAGCACCGTCATAAAAACTCAACTCATCTAATTTGAGCTGGATAGCACGCTTGTCGGCAAACTCCTGTTCCAAACTAATACGACGCAAATGATCTATACAAGCATTTCGGACAGCAACAAACAATATATTTTTAACCTCTGATTCTGATAACAGAAACACTTGTTTGTCCCATATTTTAAGGAATACATCATGAACAATATCTTCCGCAAAGAAAGGAGAAATAAACTTTCCGGCAAAACGCAACAACATAGGTGCATATTGCATATACAGTTTCTGATAATTATTTATATCATTCACATGTTCATCTTTCATTTTAGTATTCTACAAGGCCAAAGTCTATTAATAATCCATTATCAGAGAAAATAGGATTCATCTTATTGTTGGCGACAAAAATAGATATATTCTTGTTATAAACAAAAAAAGATGAGAATCGTTTTTCTTTTCCCCTGACTATATATTCATAGAATATGCAATAAACTCAAAACGTTGCAAATTTCCGTCCTCATTTGCCCTGTTTACATAAATAAAAACTATCTTTGCGTTTCAGAATCCCGAAAGACGAAAAGAAATGGAGCAAATAGACAACCTAAAAGAGCTTATCAATCAGGGGGATGTGGACACAGCGATTAAGCAATTGGACCAGCTTCTCCAGGACAGTTCTGTCGAAAAAGAGAAAGATACTCTTTACTATTTACGGGGAAATGCCTACCGAAAGAAAGGAGATTGGAAGCAGGCACTGGACAACTACCAGTATGCCATCGAGATCAATCCGGACAGTCCTGCTGTTCAGGCCAGGAAGATGGCAATAGATATCCTCAACTTCTACCACAAGGATATGTTCAATCAATAAAAGAGATGTATAATCAATAACCGTACTCAAAGATAACGTAATAAAATAAAGATTATGGCAAAAATCAAAGGAGCAATCGTAGTCGACACGGAGCGTTGCAAAGGATGCAACCTGTGTGTAGTGGCGTGTCCGCTCGATGTAATCGCCCTCAATAAAGAGGTAAACATGAAAGGCTATAACTATGCCTGGCAAGTGAAGGAAGATACCTGTAACGGATGCAGCTCGTGTGCAACGGTTTGTCCGGACGGATGTATTTCAGTGTATAAAGTAAAAGTAGAATAAAAGAAAAGAATATGGCAGAAGAAGTTGTATTAATGAAAGGAAACGAAGCCATCGCCCACGCAGCTATCCGTTGCGGTGCCGACGGTTACTTCGGTTATCCTATTACTCCCCAATCGGAAGTGTTGGAAACGCTTGCCGAACTGAAACCGTGGGAAACAACCGGCATGGTAGTACTCCAGGCGGAAAGTGAAGTGGCAGCTATCAATATGGTATATGGAGGTGCAGGTAGCGGAAAGAAGGTAATGACCTCATCTTCAAGTCCGGGTGTGAGCTTGAAACAAGAGGGAATCTCTTATTTGGCCGGTGCCGAACTTCCTTGTCTGATTGTGAATGTAATGCGTGGCGGTCCCGGATTGGGAACTATCCAACCTAGCCAGGCTGACTACTTCCAGACAGTAAAAGGTGGTGGTCATGGAGACTACAAACTGATTGCCCTCGCTCCGGCATCCGTACAAGAAATGGCGGATTTCGTAGCATTAGGATTCGAACTGGCCTTCAAATACCGTAATCCGGCTATTATCCTTGCCGACGGTGTGATCGGTCAGATGATGGAAAAGGTTGTTCTTCCTGCACAAAAGCCACGCCGCACGGAAGCAGAAGTAATTGAACAATGTCCATGGGCTGCTACCGGAAAAGCAAAAGACCGCAAACCGAATATTATCACTTCCCTTGAATTGAAACCGGAAGCAATGGAAATCAACAACCTCCGTTTTCAAGCTAAATATCGTGAAATTGAAGAAAATGAAGTACGCTTCGAAGAGATCAACTGCGAAGATGCAGAGTATTTGATTATCGCTTTCGGTTCAATGGCACGTATTGGCCAGAAAGCAATGGAACTAGCTCGTGAAAAAGGAATTAAAGTAGGTATCCTTCGCCCGATTACACTGTGGCCGTTCCCAACCAAAGCAATTGCTGCATACGCTGATAAAGTAAAAGGTATGCTCGTTACGGAACTAAATGCCGGACAGATGATTGAAGATGTCCGTCTCGCTGTTAACGGTAAAGTAAAGGTAGAACATTTCGGACGTCTAGGTGGCATCGTTCCCGATCCGGATGAGATTGTAACTGCCTTGAAAGAAAAAATAATCAAATAACGAAACAATGAATCCCGATAAAATAAGAAACGTACTGAACATCCTATTTATGATATTGGCTGTTGCAGCCATCATCACCTACTTTGTAGCAAAAGATGATTTCAAAATGTTTATCTACGTATGCGGCGCGGCAATCTTTGTCAAGCTGATGGAGTTTTTTATACGGTTCACCAACAGATAAGGAGATGAAGTTATGACTAAAGAAGAAATAATCAAACCCGAGAATCTGGTTTACAAAAAACCGACTCTGATGAACGATAACGCCATGCACTACTGCCCGGGTTGCAGTCACGGTGTGGTACACAAACTCATTGCCGAAGTCATTGAGGAAATGGGTATGGAAGATAAAACTGTGGGAATCTCTCCGGTGGGATGTGCAGTGTTTGCTTACAACTATCTCGATATTGACTGGCAGGAAGCAGCACACGGACGTGCTCCTGCTGTGGCAACTGCTGTTAAACGCCTGTGGCCGGACCGTCTTGTTTTCACTTATCAGGGCGACGGTGACTTGGCTTGCATCGGTACAGCCGAAACAATCCACGCTTTGAACCGTGGTGAGAACATCACGATTATCTTTATCAATAATGCGATCTACGGTATGACAGGCGGCCAGATGGCTCCGACTACACTGGTAGGCATGAAGAGTTCGACTTGTCCTTACGGACGTGACGTTGAACTTCACGGCTATCCATTGAAGATTACTGAAATCGCAGCCCAACTGGAAGGAACTGCTTACGTAACCCGTCAGTCCGTACAATCCGTACCGGCTATCCGTAAGGCTAAGAAGGCAATCCGCAAGGCTTTTGAGAACTCCATGAACGGTAAAGGTTCCAACCTGGTAGAAATCGTTTCCACTTGTAGTTCAGGTTGGAAGATGACTCCGGAGAAGGCGAACAAATGGATGGAAGAACACATGTTCCCATTCTATCCGCTGGGTGATTTAAAAGATAAAGAATAACGCTAAAAGTCAACAGAACAATGAAAGAAGAAATAATTATAGCAGGATTCGGTGGACAAGGCGTATTGTCTATGGGTAAGATTCTGGCATATTCCGGTTTGATGGAAGGCAAAGAAGTGACTTGGATGCCGGCTTACGGTCCCGAACAACGAGGTGGAACAGCCAACGTTACAGTTATTGTAAGCGATGACAAAATATCCTCACCGATTCTTAGTAAATACGACGCTGCCATCATTCTGAATCAGCCTTCACTCGAAAAATTTGAAAGCAAAGTGAAACCCGGCGGTATCCTGATTTATGACGGTTACGGAATTATCAACCCTCCTACCCGTAAGGATATTAAGGTATATCGTATCGACGCAATGGATGCAGCCAACGAAATGAATAATGCCAAAGCATTCAACATGATCGTACTTGGCGGTTTATTGAAGCTTCGCCCCATCGTAACGTTGGAGAATGTTATCAAAGGACTTAAGAAAACCCTGCCGGAACGCCACCATCACTTGATTCCTATGAACGAGGAAGCTATCAAGAAAGGGATGGAGTTGATCCGTGAGGTTTAATAAATTAAAAATTGAGAATTGAGAATTAAGAAATAATTGCTCGCCAAGTAAAGGATGCAACATATTTTTCAATTCTCAATTCTCAATTCTCAATTAAAGTAAGTATCTTTGCCTCCAATTATGAGACGAATCTTACTATTATATATATTACTTTCCGTTATAGGTTTGACGACTGTTCACGCACAGTTCGATAATGGTCGCCAGAGAGTAGACGAAAACGGATACGACCAATACGGAAATCAGGTAGACCCTGCCATGATTCCGGACAGATTGGATAGTGCAAATGTCGAAGTACAGGGATTGCCTCCAAAGTTGTATATGTGGCGTATCAAGAACCAGTTGGGCGACCGGACTATCATCCCGGCAGATACAGCCTTTCATCATTTCCAGAATTCAAACCTGACTGAAGGACTTACCGGACATTATAATTATCTGGCCAATATGGGTTCTCCCCGTATGTCACGCATCTTCTTTGACCGCCGTGACCCGGAGCCGACTATTTTCATGGAGCCTTTCTCCAGTTTCTTCATTCGTCCTACGGAATTTAATTTCACTAACAGTAACGTACCTTATACGAATCTGACGTATCACAAAGCCGGTAATAAAGTGAATGGGGAAGAGCGTTTCAAATCTTACTTCTCTGTCAATGTAAACAAAAAACTGGCTTTCGGATTTAATGTAGACTACCTATACGGACGAGGATATTACAATAATCAGAATACGGCGTACTTTAATGCAGCAGTTTTCGGTAGCTATATCGGCGACAAATATCAGATGCAGGCTATATACAGCAATAATTACCTGAAAACAAATGAAAACGGAGGTATTGAGGACGACCGCTATATCACTGCACCGGAAGAAATGGCGCAAGGTCAAAGAGAATATGAATCAACCAATATTCCTACCGTACTAAGTGCAACGACCAACCGCAACCATGACTTTTATGTCTTCCTGACCCAACGATATAATCTCGGATTCAGTCGTGACATACCACAGGCTGAAAATGACACCACTCCCGTCAAACAGGAGTTTGTCCCCGTTACCAGTTTTATACACACCATCCAAGTGGAACGGGCACGGCATAGCTTTAATTCTAATGACGACATGCGTGAAAAAAATTATTATCAGAATACTTACTTTGATACGGATAATCCTAATGTCAGAGACAGTACCACCTACGTCGGAATCAAAAACACCATAGGTATTGCGTTACTTGAGGGATTCAATAAATATGCCAAAGCCGGATTGACTGCATTTGCTTCCTATAAAATCAGCAAGTATACACTGATGAATATGGAAGGAAATCCGTTGCCTGATAAATACAACGAAAATGAAATATTTGTTGGAGGCGAATTATCCAAACGTGAAGGGAATGTGCTTCATTACCACGCTATCGGTGAAGTGGGATTGGCAGGAAAAGCAATCGGACAATTCAATGTAAAAGGAGATATTGACCTGAACTTCCCGTTGTGGAAAGACACCGTCAGTCTTATAGCCCGTGGTGAAGTCAGCAATAAACTTGCTCCTTTCTATATGCGCCATTATCATTCCAAGCATTTCATGTGGGACGACGATATGGACAAGGAATTCCGTACCCGTATTGAAGGGGAATTGAGCATTGCACGTTGGAGAACACGTCTGAAAGCAGGAGTTGAAAATATCAAGAACTACACTTACTTCAACCAGGAAGCAAAACCGGAACAGAACAGCGGAAGTATACAGGTATTATCTGCTAGCCTTAATCAGGACTTCAAGCTAGGAATCTTCCATCTGGACAATGAGGTGACCTGGCAGAAATCCAGTGACCAGACTGTACTTCCTTTACCTGATCTCTCGCTATATCATAACTTCTATATGCAGTTCAAACTAGCGAAGAAAGTACTTAGTGTGCAATTGGGAGCCGACGTGCGTTATTTCAGCAAATACAATGCACCTGCCTATATGCCGGCCATTCAGAATTTCCACCTGCAACCGACAGACGATCAGGTACAGATAGGAGGTTATCCGATTGTGAATGTATATGCAAACTTACATTTAAAGCGTACACGTTTCTATGTAATGATGTATCACGTGAACCAGGGCATGAGCAGTCCGAATTACTTTCTGTCTCCTCACTACCCCATCAACCCACGTGTGCTGAAATTCGGTCTTTCATGGAATTTCTATGATTAACAAAAACTATACGACTTATGGTATCACGCCCCAAATTGAGACTGTTCAGATATTTAGTGCCAGTGATTATTGTATTGGCATTTATCTTCTCTTTCCGTCAATGCGGTAAGCAAGAAAAGCCTGCGGGACATCCGCGTGATTATGCTGCCATTGCCAAGGAGGGTATCATACGTGTAGCTACCGAATATAATTCCATCAGTTTTTATGTAGACAGTGACACCGTTTCCGGCTTTCATTACGAACTGATACAGGCATTCGCCCGGGACAAAGGACTCAAAGCCGAAATAACACCTATTATGAGTTTCGAAGAGCGGTTGGAAGGATTAAGCGAGGGACGTTATGATGTGATTGCTTATGGCATATTAGCCACCAGCAAGTTAAAAGACTCTCTGCTTCTCACCTCTCCCATTTTCCTCAACAAGCAAGTGCTGGTGCAACGCAAAGAGATTGGCGAGAATGATTCACTCTATATCCGTACCCAATTGGATTTAGCCCAACGAACACTTCATGTCGTAAAAGGCTCCCCCTCTATTTTGCGTATTCAGAATTTAGGCAATGAGATCGGAGATACTATCTACATCAAAGAGATTGATAAATATGGTTCCGAACAATTGATATCAATGGTAGCGCATGGAGACATCGACTATGCCGTTTGCGACGAAAGCATTGCACTGGCAGCAGCAGATTCATTGCCGCAAATAGATATTAATACAGCTATCAGCTTCACGCAGTTCTACTCATGGGCAGTCAGCAAACAATCCCCCGTCTTACTTGATAGTTTGAATACATGGCTGGATAAATTCCAAAAGGAAGAGGAATACCAAAAGATTTATAAGAAATACTATGATAAAGAATAACCTTATCACTTTACAGGTCAGAAGAAAACAATCAAAAACAGAGTGTAAGATGGATATATTCATGTCTATTTCCAGAAATAAATTCCCAAAGACTTGACTTTCGCTTTCAAATGTCGTATCTTTACAGAGTTAATGATAAAGTAGTTTCAATTAAACTACACGCAAAGGAGGGAATCGCGATTCTCTCCTTTCTTTTTATCCATCCGGAGAAAACCTCTCCCCGCCCAGGCTTTTCACTCCCCTTTCCCGGTGACTAACGGTTCTTCACCCGGAGGTTCAGCCATGTTCACCTTGCTTCTTACTAGAATTGAAGTGTATGCCAACATCAAACAGAGACTCTATTCTCCCGAAACAGACCGTCTGTTCAGGTAAAACAGAGCCTCTATTGAAATAAAACGTAATGTCTGTTTTACCACTGTCTCTGCTAAGTTAATAATCAATAAAGTTGCTCTTGACAAAAAATAGCTTTATCTTTGGGGTTTGTTTAAGCAGACACAATAGGTATATATTATGAGTGAAAAGATTATCAAATGGGGCTTCATTGGTTGTGGAGAAGTAACCAAGACCAAAAGCGGTCCCGCTTTCCAGAAAGTAGAACATTCGGAAGTCGTAGCCGTGATGAGTCGTGACGGTGCGAAAGCGAAAGCGTATGCCAAAGAGAGAGGAATCAAAAAATGGTATGACGATGCACAAGAACTGATCGATGATCCGGAAGTAAATGCCATCTACATTGCCACTCCTCCTTCCTCACATGCTACGTATGCCATTATGTCCATGAAAGCAGGCAAACCTGCCTATATTGAGAAACCAATGGCTGTGACGTACGAAGAATGCACGCGCATCAACCGCATATCCAATGAAACGGGAGTTCCCTGTTTCGTTGCTTACTATCGCCGTTATCTCCCCTATTTCCAGAAAGTAAAGGAACTGGTAGAGAACGGTACTATCGGTAATATTATCAATGTGCAAATTCGTTTTGCCCAGCCGCCACGCGATCTGGATTACAATCGTGACAACCTTCCCTGGCGTGTGCAGGCTGACATTGCCGGAGGTGGCTACTTCTACGACCTTGCTCCGCATCAAATTGATTTGTTGCAGGATATGTTCGGTTGTATCCTCGAAGCAAGCGGTTATAAGAGCAATCGGGGTGGACTTTATCCTGCTGAAGATACATTAAGCGCCTGTTTCCAATTTGATAGCGGATTGGTTGGTAGCGGTTCCTGGTGTTTCGTAGCCCATGACTCTGCCCGCGAAGACCGTATTGAAATTATCGGTGACAAGGGAATGATTTGTTTCTCTGTCTTTACTTATGAGCCTATCGGCTTACATACCGAAAAAGGACGGGAAGAAATCTGTATCGGTAACCCGGAACATGTGCAACAACCTCTTATTCAGGCAGTGGTCGATCACTTGTTAGGTAAGTCCGTTTGCTCCTGCGACGGAGAAAGTGCAACGCTCACTAACTGGGTAATGGACAAGATATTAGGTAAACTATAACCCGAAAAAAAGCAAAAAAAAGTATCATTTTCTTGCGAAGTTTACTGATACTGTTAAAAAATTAATAGGAATATTCCATTGTATATTGTTAGTTTTTTCTATCTTTGTAAAAAGAAGCAAAGGGAAAATGAAACTAACAATATATTTTTTGTGCCATGACTAGAGAAGACTTAATGCGGAAAGCAATCGAGCTCTCCAAAGAAAATGTTGAAAATGGTGGAGGTCCTTTCGGTGCTGTGATTGCCACGAAAGAGGGGGAAATAGTTGCAACAGGAGTAAATCGTGTTACGGCATCTTGTGACCCCACTGCTCATGCCGAAGTGAGTGCGATACGTGCCGCAGCTGCCAAACTCGGTACTTTTAATCTTAGCGGATACGAAATCTATACTTCCTGCGAACCTTGTCCCATGTGTCTCGGTGCGATTTACTGGGCGCGATTGGATAAAATGTACTATGGAAACAATAAGACCGATGCCAAGAATATTGGCTTCGACGACTCTTTTATCTATGACGAACTGGAACTGAAGCCTGAAGACAGAAAGCTTCCTTCCGAAATCTTATTGCATAATGAAGCCCTTACTGCCTTCAAAGCCTGGGCGGCCAAAGAAGACAGAGTAGAATATTAAAAAACCTCTCACTATTATTAACCTATTAATTACCCCTCAAATGAAAAGAAAAAGCCTTTTATTTGTTATGGCATCAGTATGCCTGTTCAGTTGTCAACAGCAAGAAGAACTGCAAGATCCCAGTAAAGAAGTGATCGACTTTTCTACTTCTATTGACCAAAGTATCAACAATGCTCTTACTCGTAACAGCAGCAGTTTGACACTTCCGTTAAAGAACAATTTCGCTGCCGGAGATGTCATCTCAATGTCCGTTGCCGAGCAGGATTATCATCCGTTTGCCATAGGTATGGATAGCCAGACCTGGAACGAGGCTGGCACCGATTCCGAAACGGTTACTTTCTATGCTCATTATCCTGAATTGACCGGCGAAGCAGCTACTACCAGATCATTAAGCAGCCGCTACCGTGAAATCAAGGGTGGCTTAGAATATTTGTTCGGTACAGCTCAAGCCAACAAAGGTGCTAGAAATGTTGCTCTTACATTCAAGAGAATGACAACGCCCGTCGTTCTGCTTGACGAAAACAACCAGCCGTACGAAGGTAGAGCTATCGTTAAACTTTTCTTGAAAAACAAAGGTGTACAAGACCTGTTCAGCGGTAAAATTGAAGTTGCCCCAAATGCCAAACCGGAATACATCGATATCCGGAAAGTATCTGAAGGAATTCTGACTAACTTGATTCCGCAGATCATCAAAGCCGGCGAGAAAATAGGAACAGTTATCTTGGACGGTAAAGAAGAGCCTATTATCGCGGATGAAGATATTACCATAGAAGCCGGAACCCCTGTTGCTGTAAGAATGTATGCAAGACGCGGAATCATTGACGAACGGACTCCACTATTCAGATAAAATAAAGAATAAAAAGTGATACTAATAAAAATCCCCGGAACCGCTGTAGACACTCAGCATTCCAGGGATTTTTTACACACAAAAGTTATTATTGAAATTGAAAACTGTCTCTTTATTAGATTAGAAGCGCATACCTACGGTAAACAACACCTGACTACGCGTGTTGGTAACTTTCGTTGCTTCCGGTGAACCAATAGTTACACCACCATCTTCATTTGCATATCCATTCACAAACGGATAAAAGTCTTCCTTATACGTAGAGAATTTATAGGCTAGATCGGCATAGAACATTGATCCGCGATAACCAATACCCAATGTATAATTACTCATTGATTTAGAATTGGCAAAGTCTGTATCTGTCTGAATAGAGTTAATAGCCAAATCTTTGAAAGCATCTTGATGGAAAGCCGCAGTACTATAATTATATCCTGCCCTAAAAGCAAACTGTGGAATCACTTTATACTCCAAACCAAGACGAACAGTACTAACCCCTTTCAACATAGATGTCGTACTATTTTCAAATTCATAAGCAGAAGAATTACCTTCGGTATCTTTAAATTTCATGGAAGAATAATCTTGATACTCATACTCTGCTCCCAAAGCCAAACTCTTACCCACCGTATATCCTAAACTTACATTATAAGTCCAAGGAGTTTGAAAATCGAAAGGAAGAATCATATCCCCTTTTCCCGGAAGATTATCCCATGATCTCACGTCATATCCTTTTATTTCTCCAGTTACAACATCCATCACATCCGATATAACTTGTGCACTCGTTTTATAATCCAAACTATAGAATATTGGCGTATGTATAGCTAATCCAACTCGAAAAGGCGAATATTCAAAAGGACGAATAATAGCCCCCAACTTCACGTCAAAGCCAGACCCCTTTATTCTATTCCAACTCTGCAAACTATATCCTTCATCGTTTCCATAATCCTCATCATAAAAAGTATACTTATTATAATCTACAGAATAAGCACCCAGCGTCAACCCTAAATATACCCGATCATTAAAATTAAACGATACATTAAAATCATATTGGTCAATTCCTCCGCGTTCTTCCGAACGAAAATTTGCATATCCATTATCTAACATTCCTTCAAAATGTCCAGGAGAGATATAAAGAGGATTACCATTTATATCCTTATACTGTACCTCCTTCCCTTGTTCATCCTTATAGGTATAAGGAATATTGTTTACCCCTCCTGTTTTGTCATGTATTGTAATATCTCTAATCAGCCCAGCATCAGCTCCAAGAATAGAAAGCCACCCAATACCATTATCCGTATAAGGCGAATCTCCCCATTTTTCAATGCCAGCTGCTTGAGATGCCATTAGATAGGTTTGGGAGTAAAGCCCCAAATTACCTTCCATGCGCATGTTGTTATTAAATGATTTCGCTTTATGATAGTTAAAACCGAAATTCACAAAACGCAGCGGAGTTTCATTACCAATCTTCGAAGAAAACACAAACCCGATGTTATTAAAATCTCCTTTAGTTAAATCGGAATTAAACTTTTTCCCCAAATACTGACTTTCATTCCCATAAAGAGAAAACCCAAATGAAGTCATTACATCACTACTACGATAAAGGCCAATACCTGCCGGATTAGTCCCCATTGTAGATATGTCTCCTCCAAGAGCTCCCATAGCTCCACCCATACCCACAAATCGAGCAGTTCCATTTAAATCTTTTCCTGTTAATTTGGCACCATCATATATCGTTTGTGCCATTCCCCAAGGCGCTATCATCAACATCCCTAGAGCAATTAAAACACTTATCTTTTTCATTCTTGTAAAACCGTTTAATTAATACTTATCTTCTGGCACTGCCACTACGAGAGGAGCCTCCACCTGATGATGACCTAGAAGAACCACCACTCGAATAACTGCCCCGAGAACTACTACCACCTGACGAAGCTGGAGAATAACTACGTGAAGAAGAACGAGAAGTACCATAGGAAGAAGAACGGGTATTACTATTACTCGCTGGAGAATAACTACGCGGTGCTTCTGAACTACCACGACTATAAGTTGATCTTGCACTACTGCTCCTAGTAGTGGTTCCGGACGAACGCGAATAACCAGAAGAACCAGTCGAACGGGAAGATGAAGAACTTCCGCTACTTCTAGTACTACTTGGACGAGAATAAGTAGCACTGCTACGACTACTTGAGCCACTGCGTCCACCTGAAGTCCGTGTACCCACTACACGCCTGGAAGTAGTTCCCCTGCTATAAGTAGAACCAGAAGAACGAACAGAACTACCTTCTGAACGAACTGCAGAGCCTCCCCGAACAGAAGAACCGCTGGAACGAACGGCACTCGAACCATAACGACGAACAGTGGAAGGATTCCTGTAACTGCTTTGTCCAGAAGAACGACGGTTTGTATAGGTAGGACCTGTCCAATGACCGCTTCCACCTCCGCCCCAGCCCCAGCTAGGACCACCGTGCCAGTGGTGGTGATGTCCCCAATAACCGCCGCCATACCAGCCACCCCAGTAGCCGCCATACCAGCCGCCCCAATAACCCGGAGAATATCCCCAAGCGTAGTAAGGACGATTCCATCCCCAGCCATAGTTCCATCCCCAGCCGTAAGAGCCATAACGCCAATCCCACCAAAGTGGATTACTGAATGTCGGGAACGCATAAGCATACATACCGTCGGTATATACGTTCCAGTCCCATGAATTCGGACCGTAAACTACATCCCAATACAACGGGCTGCTGATGCTGATAGCAAAACGCGGATTGCGGAAACGGATGATACGTTCAGCGTATTCATAGTCGTCTTCCGTACCATTGAATTCGCCTGTCACCCATTCTCCGTCCAAATCCGGATTAGATTTTTCTTTTATATATAAGGTATCATTATCCATTACGAATTCATTATCACGTGCATCGTAACGGCGGTTATATTCATCCACATCCCGTGTTCTTCCCTTACGGTCCTGAACCACTACTGTAGTACCCGGTGAAGTATAGATGTTGGTCACCTGTTTCTTCGTTTCCTTCTTAACCGGAGTTTCTTTCTTCTCCTGTTTGTCTTTTGAAGGAATGAAGTAAAGGTCGTCATCAACGCTTTGTGCCATCAAGCCTATCGGGAGGCACAAGGCAAATAGCAAGAAATAAACAATCTTTTTCATATCATCTCGGTTTATGTAATTACTTAAACTTATTCATGTTACAAAGATAAGGAAGAGATTTTTCGTCCGAGGGAGATTTTCCCCAAAGGATAATAGGGAAATCCCTATTTCTAACTATCTTTGTCCATTATTCACCAGAATTAAAAACAACTATGAAGTATTTTGAGTTCACATTCCGCACCCACCCTTGCACAGAAATCGTCACTGACGTACTAGCTGCCGTACTGGGTGAAGTCGGGTTTGAAAGTTTTGTTGAGTGTGAAGGCGGACTGACCGCATATATCCAACAGACAATCTGTGATGAAAACGCCATCAAGATTGCCATCACCGAGTTCCCCCTACCCGATACGGATATTACTTATACATACACCGAAGCGGAAGATAAGGACTGGAATGAAGAATGGGAAAAGAATTTCTTTCAACCCATCATTATCGGAAACCGATGTGTGATTCACAGCACTTTCCACCAAGATGTTCCCAAAGCGGAATATGACATTGTCATCAATCCTCAAATGGCCTTCGGAACAGGACACCACGAGACTACCAGCCTCATCATTGAAGAATTGTTGGACAGCGAATTGAAAGATAAATCTCTGCTCGATATGGGCTGCGGAACTTCAATTCTTGCCATCCTCGCACGTATGCGGGGCGCACGCCCCTGTACAGCCATCGACATTGATGAATGGTGTGTACGAAACTCCATCGAAAATATCGAATTGAACCACGTAGACGATATTGCCGTTTCACAAGGAGATGCCTCGTCGCTTACAGGAAAAGGACCTTTCGACGTTATCATCGCCAACATCAACCGGAATATATTACTGAATGATATGAAGCAATATGTTGCCTGCATGCATACGGATTCCGAACTCTATATGAGTGGATTTTACGTAGACGATATTACCGCCATCCGCGAAGAAGCGGAAAAGAACGGATTGACTTTCGTTCATTATAAAGAGAAGAATCGCTGGGCAGAGGTGAAGTTTGTTTATAAAGGATAAGAGTCCTGATGGATGTAGAACAAATAGTGACGGTATCTTATAAGGAGAAACAAAGTTGTTATGCGAACTCTTTCTTTACCTGTTGACACCATGCTTTTATTTTCTTTTCCGCCTGCTCGGACTGATTATCCAAATCGACAACTAAACCGCACCACTGCTCACCACGCAAAGCTTTGGAACGTTCGAAAGTATAACCTTCGGAAGAAGTAAAACCAACTAAAGTAGCCTCATCTTCTTCAAATACCTCCGCCAACAGACCGATTCCATCTGCAAAATTCTCCGGATAACGTATCTGATCTCCCAAACCGAAAATTGCAACCTTCTTACCTTTTAATTTCATTGTCCGGAGTTCCGGCAACAGTTCGTCCCAATAAGTAGGAAGTTCTCCATCAAACCAAGTGGAAGCACCCACAATGAAGCAGTCATAAGCAGCAAAGTCATTTTGCCAAGCCTGTTCAATAGGCACTGTCTCTATCTTTTCCTTATCGAATTCTTTCTGTATTTTCTCTGCCACCCAACTCGTTCTTTCGGCTTTGGTAGCATAGAATAAACCTATCTTTTTCATAATCCACACTATTTAATATTCCAATAATCTCCGGGCAGCCTCGTATATCTTGGCCTCATCCGGCAGAATTTCCTTTTCCAAAATCGGATTAAAACCGACAGGAGTAAAAGTAGAACCGACACGCTGCACCGGTCCATCGAGATAGCGGAACATCTCTCCACTAATCATAGCAGCAAGCTCCGCACCAAAACCGGAGAATACTTTATCTTCATGAACCACCAATGCCTTGCTCGTTTTCTTGACCGATTCGAATATCGCCTCTTTATCCAACGGAATCAAGGAGCGAATATCAATGACTTCCACTTTCCAGCCACCTTCTTTTTCCAATCGTTCTGCTGCGTGCAGACAGAAATGGGTGGTATTGCCATAGGTAATAATGCTTAAATCTGATCCCTCACGACGAATACGTGCTTTTCCGAAAGGTACTTCAAAATCTTCCGGCACTACTGCCGCTGCTTCTACCGAATTATACAATGCTTTCGGTTCGAGGAACAGCGTGAAGCCTTTGGATCGCATACTGGTACGAAGTAATCCGGCAGCATCATCCGCAAAAGACGGGCAGACAATACGTGCCCCCGGTAAAGTGGTCAAAGCTCCCTCCAGGTTTTGAGAATGATACAAGCCTCCACCGATATAGCCACCGGAAGCCAGACGCAGAGTTATATTCGGAGCGAATTTCCCATTGCTACGCCAGTACTCATGTGTACACTCCACATATTGTTCTACGGCAGGCCAGAAATAATCGGCAAACTCCGCTCCCTCAATCACCACATGAATTTTAGGATCAAAGCGACTCATTCCATTGGCGGTGCCTACAATATAATCTTCCGCAATCGGTGCACTGAATACACGGGCTTCGCCGAATTCCTGCTGCATACCTTTGGTTACATTAAACACGCCTCCTTTTTCCCTGTTTGCCACATCCTGTCCCCAAATAAAGGTATCGGGATTATAGCGGAATTCAGCTTTCAATGTTTCATTAATGGCATTGACCAGAAAAGTCTTCTCCCCTTCCGCCTCATGTGTACCATCTTTATATTTCTGTGGCTGATAAGGTTCGGGCATTACAAAATCATAAATGCTTTTAGGATCGGGAGCGGGAGCAGCCAAAGCCTTCCGGTTGGCAGCAGACAATTCTTTCTTTGCATCAGTTTCTATTTGTTGCAGTTCTTCCTCGGTCAGACGTTTATAACGCAGCAGCATCCGGCGGAACTTCATCAAGGGATCAGCATCTTTCACATATTCCAATTCATTCTCATCCCGATACAAGGTGTGCTTATCTGAATTGGAGTGCGAACCGATCCGGACACAATTCGCCTGCACAATAACCGGATTACGGGTACTGATAGCATATTCCCGCGCTTCGGTCATAGCATTCATCGAATCGAATACATCCTTTCCGTTACAATAGATAATTTTCAGGTTCTTGAAGCCCGAGAAGTTCTCGGCTACTTTACGGTTGGCAGTCTGTTCCGATTTGGGTACGGAAATACCATACCCATTATCTTGTATTACAAAAATCACCGGAAGACGTTCGAGGCTGGCACCATTGATAGCTTCGTAAACGAATCCTTCGGAAGTAGCCGACTCTCCGTGAGAAGTGATGGCTACGCCTTTATGTCCATAATATACCATTGCTCTGGCCACACCTGCTGCGTGAAGGTCGTGTGTGCCAGTAGCAGAGGAGATGTTTTCAATATGCCATTCCGGTTTGGCGAAATGGTTCGACATGTGACGTCCTCCGCTACCTGGGTCCGTTGCTTTGGAAATACCGTTCAGGATAACTTCTTCAGCGGTCATTCCGGCGGAAAGCACGGTTAACATATCCCGGTAGTATGGAAACAGGAAATCTTCACCGAGAGTGAATACCTGACCGACAGCAAGTTGAATACCATCATGCCCTGCATAGGGAGCATGATAAGACCAACCCAAAGATTGCAACAGGTAAGACGGTGCCTTTTCGTCCAAGGCACGCCCCAATGTCATCAGATGATACCACTTTTTCAGGGTTTCTACATCTGTAGTCTTTATATCATATTTCTTTTTCATGAGTAATGAAGTTCTTAATGAATGAAACAATCAGTTATCAGCCTTTCCAATTTTCGAGATAGTCGGCTATAAAATGCAGGAAGTTACCTCCCAACATTCCGTCTACTACCCGATGATCGTAAGACAAAGACAAATACATTTTATGCCGGATTGCAATCGTATCACCCTCCGGAGTTTCTACAACAGCAGGTTTCTTCTCAATATACCCTACTCCCAAGATAGCAACTTGCGGCTGATTAATGATTGGCGTACCGAACAGGCTCTTGAATGTACCAAAATTGGTTATCGTAAATGTACCCCCATCAATATCTTCCGGCATTAATTTGTTATCCCTTGCTTTCAAGGCCAGAGAATCGATGGCAACAGCCAACCCGTTCAGATTCAGATGATCGGCATCATGCACCACAGGAACAATCAGATTTCCATCATTCAAAGAGACGGCAATACCGACATTAATATGCTTTTTGAAAAGAATATTGTATCCATCTACCGATACATTCACCTGTGGATAGGCAGCCAATGCTTTTGCCACGGCTTCCGTTATCACAGGCATATAAGTCAGTTTCACTCCTTCGCGACGGAAGAAAGCGTCTTTATTCTTTTCACGCCAACGTACCAATTTGGTAACGTCTACTTCTACTACATTGGTCACGTGAGGAGATACTTTCTTAGACATAACCATGTGGTCGGCAATAATCCGGCGGACACGATCCATCTCTTTTACTTCGACTCCAGGCATTGCTACAGGAGCAACCTTCGGACTTGCCTGTTCAGAAGAAACAGCAACTGATGGTTTGCTTGCGGCCGGAGCAGCAACAACAGATGCCGGCTTCGGTTCAACACTACCTCCTCTTTTCTTCTTTTCAATATAATCTTTTATATCTTTCTTACTCAATCGCCCTTCATAACCAGTTCCTTGTATAGCATCCAGCTCTTCTTTCGGAATTTTAGCTTCCCGCGCCAACTGAATCACAACAGGAGAGTACCAACGTTCTTCCTCTACAACAACAGGTTTCGATGCAGTATTCGCTGATTCGTTCCTAGCAGTTTCCGCTAACGATGGTGATGTTTCAGAAACATTTATCGGCTCCGTTCCTGAAGATTCTTCTCCATCCAAATCAATTATAGCGACTACTGTTCCTACAGCAACCGTATCGCCCTCCTTATATAAAATCTCCACCACTTTTCCCGCTACGGGAGAAGGGATCTCCGCACTTACTTTGGCAGTATTCACTTCAAAAAGCACATCGTCTTCCTGAATCATATCACCTACCTTTACAGACCAAGAGACGATTGTCCCTTCGGTTATACTCTCGCCCAACTTAGGCATTTTTATTTCGAATTTTGACATAGACAGTAAATTTATTATTCAACCTTGATATATTACAACAACGGGCTGAAATAGAAAGTTTTAAGTTAAGTAAATTTTAACCGGATGCTGACAAAGCCAGCCCGGACATCAACGACTATATATCCACTCTTTCTGAATATATTTCCCTTCCCGGAGCTGATTAACAGCCTCTATTTCCTTCCCGGTAAAAGCACTGACAGATTGGGACTTACTGAAATACTGAAAAGCCTTCTCTTTAAAATCAGTTACAGTTCCCTCCGGTAAATAACTCCGAATATTGGTTACCTCACTCCAAACGGAAGGAACGGCATATACTGACGATAAAGTTTCATCATCAACCATCGGTTCCGGATTCAAAGCTTTATGCAATGCTGTCAGATCCGTATCATACAATAAAGTGCAATGATACAACACCCGATTCTTATGTACGCATTGCGCACTCCCTGATATTTTCAATCCATTCAGATAAATCCCCAGTCGTTCGCCTCCTTTTGCCATCAGGCCTATAGAGTTCAGGAAATCCAATGTCCGTTGCAAGTACGTAACAAATTCCGGCAATCGGGGAGCCGTTTCTATAAAAGTCAGATTGATATTGCCCAAATCATGGTACACCGCTCCCCCACCCGAAAAACGACGGGCAATATGTACTCGTTCCTGTTCCGCCCATTTCTTATCGACTTCCGACCGCAACCGCTGATGCTTACCTATTACCACAGAAGGAGTATCCTGCCAAAGCATGAAAATATCTTCATTTCCCTGCTTCAACAGATACTCTTCTGCTGCCAAGTGAAAGTAAATATCAGTAAACGGACTATAGATACATCGAATCATAGATCAAGCGGAATAAGAGTTAAAACATAATTTCGTGATAGATCTCTCCAACCGTAGGATGTGGAAACACAGTCTTCTGGAATTCCTCCACCGTGTACCCTCTCTGAATAGCAATACCTACTATCACAATAAGTTCTGATGCAGGATTTCCCAACATGTGACAACCGATAATCTTCCCATCTTCATCCTGAATCAGCTTACAGAGTCCGTTTCCCTGTTCATTCTCCGCAACGAACCGTCCGGAATAAGCCATCGGTAATTTTGAAACACGGTAAGGAACTCCTGATTTTACCAGTTCTTCTTCCGTCTTTCCCACTCCCGCCACTTCAGGGTTGGTATAAACGACTCCCGGAACACAATCGTAATTCATCCGGTCTTCCACTCCTAAAATATGATTGATAGCAACTTCCGCTTCACGGATAGCAGTATGCGCCAATAAAGAGTAGCCTGTAATATCACCACACGCATATACACGAGGATGCGAAGTCAACAGATGTTCGTCTACTTTCACTCCATTCCGATGCAGTTCTATATTTAGCTTGTCCAGTCCTACCTTGGATAGATTTGCCTTACGTCCTACACTAAGCAAGATCTTCTCCGCTTCAATAGCAGACATCTTGCCTTCTTTTTCTATCACAACTCCATGAGGATTTACTTCCACCACTTTCGTATTCAAATAGAAAGTGACTCCCCGTTTGGCATATTCGGCACGAAGCATACCACTGGTTTCCTTATCCATCGCTCCCAGAATCTCCGGCATCATTTCTACCACATGTACTTTCACGCCCATACTGTTGAAGAAAGAAGCAAACTCCATCCCGATCACCCCGCCACCAATAATAACCAGTGTCTTAGGGAGTTCCTTTATCTCCAATGCCTCCTTGGAAGTCCAATAACTGATTTCTGACAGTCCCGGTATAGGAGGAATCACTGTATCAGAGCCGGTACATACCAGCAAATATTTCACGGAATAGGTTTCTCCGTCACAAGTGATTTGTATTTTCCCCTCTTTCTCTCCTTCTATCAGAGCTTCCTTTTCTATAATAGTCACTCCGTAAGAACTCACAGTCATCTTCACACCGCCCGTCAACATTTTTACTGTTTTATCTTTACGGCTCATAATCTTGGATAAATCGAACGAAGGAGATTCGGCAGAAACGCCGTATTTGGAAGCACTCTTGATGCTATCCAGTATTTTAGCAGAATATAACAAAGTTTTAGTAGGAATACACCCCTCATTGAGACATACTCCCCCCATTGCCTTTTTCTCAAAAAGAACAGTTTTTAATCCGTTGGCCCCTGCCCGTTCGGCAGCTGTGTACCCGGCCGGACCACCACCAATAATAGCTATATCAAAGTTCATAATCGTATCTTTTTTAGTAATAATACGATTATAACAAATGAGAGAAGAGATAAGTTGTTGGGAAAAGAAATACCCGTTACTTAATTGTCAGCTTTTTAAGTTCCTCTAACGAGCCATTAAACACATTCAAATCTACGTCTTCTTTAATGCCAGGGACACTTCCTACATCCGTATGTTGCCAAAAGTGCCATTTCCCCTGATACCTTACAGAGTCAACATAATAATGAGCAATCCAATAAGGATACGTATTGAAGATGGAATCGTCCAGATAACGGGTTTTAAATTTATAAGAAGTGTATAGAATAGGCTTCACCCCATAATGAGATTCCACCCGGTCCAGCCAGCGTTTGATGCCTTGCTGTAATTCCTTTTTTTCCTTCCGCCCGGTCACTTCCACATCAAGTACGGGAGGTAAATCACCGGAAACAAGTTTTACCGTGCGAATAAAGAAGTCCGCCTGTTTCAAAGCATCCGTGCTCGGAATATAAAAATGATAAGCGCCACGGATAAATCCATGATTACGGGCATTGGCAAAATTTGCCTCAAATGTGGTATCGTTATGATCTCCTCCTTCTGTGGCCTTCATAAAGACGAAATGTAAAGGAGTAGCCGTCTCCTTATTCTGCAACAGCTTCTTCCAGTCAATCTTTCCCTGATAGTGAGAAATGTCAATACCATGAATATCATATCCGTCAGGGATGCAGACACCATATTCCTTTAAGCCATGGCAAGGTTTCCATCGATAAGCATAAGGGCGGATAAAGAAATAATAGAAAGCGACGGAGAAACAACCGACAATTATCACTGCCAGAATATTACGAAGCCAGGTAGGCATCACAGTTCGATGCTTCACCTGTTCCTTTTTTGAGGTACGGGAAGTCTTGGAAGAAGAAGTCGTTCCCTTTCTTTTGGTAGTGGAAACAGTTCTTTTCTTCTGTACGGCAGACATCGGGTTGTTGCGTTGCGGCATTTACTTTAAACGATCAATGTTTTTAGAGATAGGCACGGATTACACGGAATACAGGGTTATAAGAAATAACTAAAAACCGTATTAATCCGCGTAATCCGTGCCTGAAAGAACCCTTCATTGCAGCTGTTGTATTAACAACTACTTTGAAGTGTATTTATTTAGCTTGTTCCAGTTGCAAAGTCTTAGTTGCCTGGTCGCAAACTTCTGTAGGACCGAAGTATTGGATCGGACCCGGATATACATAATCCGTTTCGATAGCCCAACGTTCGCGCTGTGAAGCAAATGCTTTGAAAGGAGCACCATCCAGTTTTACCAATGCTTTCTGGATAACCGGCTTCATTTCACCGTGACGACGTTCCATGTTCATCATCATAGTAATAGGCACACCACCAGCAATCCATTCGGCAGCAGGAGCTGTTGTGTTACGTACAGAAGACATATAACCAGTCTTACCGTTAGCAATCAACATAGAAGCTGTGTAACCCAAAGAGTAGCAATAGTCAGCGTCAAAGTTTGACGGAGCAGCACAACGTCCTTCATAACCGAAGAAGTGGTGTTGAGCAGCAAATTTACCAACATACTTGCCTTCTTCTTTCCATGCAGCCAACTTAGTAGCTACCATTTCAGACAACAGTTTTTCAGTTTCGATCAATGATACCTGAACGTTTCCGTGCGGGTCACGATCCAAAGTCAACTGACGGGCAACACCTTCCGGCAGACTAGCATAAATAGCAGAGTTTTCCGGAGAAAGTTTGCGGATGATATAATCACGTTGGTGAGATTTCTTAATCTGACCGAATTCTTCAGCATTAGCAGCCAGGAAGTCATTCAATTCAGCAATCAGACGTTTCATGGCAGGAATGAACTCTACCAATCCTTCCGGAATCAAAACTGTACCGAAGTTGTGTCCTTGTGCTGCACGGTCTGCTACCACTTTAGCGATAGATGTTACTACATCGTCCAAAGACATATCTTTTGCTTCCACTTCTTCTGAAATGATACATACGTTAGGCTGTACTTGCAAAGCACATTCCAGTGCGATGTGAGAAGCCGAACGACCCATCAATTTGATGAAGTGCCAGTATTTACGTGCAGAGTTACAGTCACGTTGGATGTTACCGATTACTTCAGCATAAGTCTTACAAGCTGTATCGAAACCGAAAGAAGTTTCAATCATATCGTTCTTCAAGTCACCGTCAATTGTTTTCGGGCAACCGATTACCTGTACACCATACTTCTTAGCAGCATAGTATTCAGCCAATACACAAGCATTTGTATTAGAGTCGTCCCCACCAATAATAACCAGTGCCTTGATGCCCAGTTGTTTGATGATTTCAAGTCCTTTTTCAAACTGGCTTTCAGCTTCCAGCTTCGTACGTCCGGAACCGATGATATCGAAACCACCTGTGTTACGGTATTCGTCGATGATATCAGCAGTCAGCTCCATATAGTTGTGATCTACCAGACCACCAGGACCCAGAATAAAACCATATAATTTGTTTTCCGGGTTCAATTTCTTGATACCATCGAACAAACCGGAGATTACATTGTGTCCGCCCGGAGCCTGACCACCGGAAAGAATTACACCTACATTCATAGCGGGAAGAGCAACAGCTTCACCAGCTTCGAATGTAATCAACGGCATTCCATACGTGTTCGGGAATAATGCTTTGATAGCTTCCTGATCGGCTACAGATTGAGTAGCAGCACCTGCTACAGCCTTAACAGCTCCTGATGCCAATGCTTTCGGAAGTTTGGGCTGGTAAGCAGCCCTTGCGATTTGCAATGCACTTTTAGTCATTTTCTTTAATTTTTTATTTAAAGGTGTTAGTAAGTTTCTTGTCAAACTTGAAAAGCGTTGCAAATTTCGCATTTTTTTCCGAATTATAAAAATTCTTCTTCTGTTGTTTTTAAGACAAAAGAAAGAAGAAAGAAAAATTAAGGCTATCTCCCGACGTAGGAGATAGCCTTTACGTTTTCTTCAGCGAGCTAATTTATAATATAATTCTAGGGATTCTGCTCCCAGCCTCCGCCAAGAGCCTTATAAAGTTGAACCACCGCAATCAACTCGTCACGAATGGCATTACTCAATCCGATTTGGGCATCAAAGTATCCACGTTGGGCATCCAACACATCCAGATAGTTGATGACTCCATTGATGTACTGTAATTGTGCCAGGTCCATGTAGCTCTTGGCTGAACGTTCCAGATTGGCACGAAGTTCGTACACTTCCTTAATCTTGTTGAAGTTGACAATCGCATTACGTGTTTCCTTGAAAGCTTCCAGTACGGATTTCTCATAACTATGTACTTCAGCCTCATAAGCAGCCTTTTTCGCTTTCAATGCCGCACGGTTCTTTCCCCAACCAAAGATAGGAGTTAATAAAGCTCCTTCCATAACTGCATAGGGAGATTTCAAGAGTTCCGACAAAGAGGTGCTTTCACTACCGAAACCACCTGTCAGGGCAAGACGCGGGAACATATTTGTATAAGCCACTCCCACTTTCGCATTGGCAGCAATCAATTTCTGCTCTGCCTGACGAATGTCGGGACGGCGTTCCAACAAAGTAGACGGCAACCCTACAGGAAGTGTTTCCGGAGAATTAAACTCCTGAAGCAAACGGGAACGGGCTATCTTATTAGGATATTCACCCGCAAGATAAGCAATATCGTTCTCTTTCAGGGAGATTTTACGTTCCAAGTCAGGAACCAAAGTGGCCGTACGTGCCAACTCCACTTGTGCCTGTCGATAGGAAGTCTCGGAAGTCAATCCACCGGCAAACCGGATACGCGCCAGGCGCACCCCTTCTTCACGGGCTTTCAATGTCTGTTTGACAATATCAAGCTCTGTATCCAAAGCTACCAGTTCATAGTAAGCCTGTGCCACTTCAGCCACAATCGTCATCTGCAATGCACGTTGTGCTTCAATAGATTGCAGATACTCGGCAATGCTGGCCGAACGCGCCCAACGCAGATTTCCCCAAAGATCGACTTCCCACGAAACGAGGAATTGTGCTTCAAAGGTATCCGATCTCTTGAAAGCATCTCCTCCATGATTCTCGAGTTCGCGTTCCCCTGTCACTTTTCCTTTAATATCCGGAAGCAATGCAGCCGTAGAAATTCGTTTCTGCGCAGCCATTTCTTTCACACGGGCAGCAGCAATCAGCATATCTTTATTATGATCCAATGCACGCTCTATCAGACTTCTCAATGTAGCATCTGTATAAATATCCCTCCAGTCCTGGTCACCGAAGCTAACCGAATCCTGTGATCTTTCCAAGCTGTCGGGTAAATGAAGATCAGGACGGACATAGCTTTTCCCTACCTTGCAGGAAGTCAGTACTCCGGCAAGTAACAGGATAGCAATATATAGTTTCTTTCGTTTCATTATTTCTTATGTTTTAAGATTTTCGACTTTGTTTTATACACCATCACAAAGAAGAACGGCACAAGAATGATACCAAATACGATGGCAAATATCATTCCGAAAAATACACCTGTACCGATTGCCTGCCGGCTTGCCGAACCCGGACCACTTGCCAGTACCATCGGAAGCATACCGAGCACAAAGGCAAGAGAGGTCATCAGAATCGGACGGAAACGCAATTTGGCTGCGTATATGGCCGATTGCACCAAGTCTTCACCTTTATCTACCTGCACCTTTGCGAACTCTACAATCAAAATTGCATTCTTAGCGGCAAGTCCGACCAACATAACCAAGCCAATCTGGAAATAGACATCGTTTTCCAATCCGCAAACCCATACTCCCAAATAGGCTCCCAAAGCAGCCACAGGTAAAGAAAGCAACACAGCAATAGGCACTGTCCAACTTTCGTATTGTGCAGCAAGGAAGAGGAAAACGAACAAGAATACCAGTGCCATCACCATACCCGTCTGACCTCCCGCCTGCTTCTCCTGATAGGAAAGGCCGCTCCATTCCAGTCCGATATTATCGGGAAGATGATCGCGGGCAATCTGTTCCATGATCTCCATCGCCTGTCCGGAACTATATCCTTGCGCAGCTGCTCCACGAATAACGGCCGTAGTAAACATATTGAAACGTTTGATACTTCCCGGTCCTGTGGTATATGATGCATTTCCCAGAGAAGTCAATGGTACCATCGCTCCATTGGAGGCTTTCACAAAAAACAAATTAATATTGTCTTTGTGTTCGCGATAAGGAGCTTCTGCCTGAATATAAACCTTATATATACGGTTGAACATATTAAAGTCGTTCACATAAACCGAACCGGTATAAGCCTTCATGGTAGAAAACACATCAGCCAAAGGTACACCCAGCATCTTCACTTTGTCTCGATCCACATCAAAATAGAGTTGTGGGATTTCCGACTGCAAAGAAGATGACAAGCCCGCCAACTCTTTGCGTTTGGATGCGTAGTACATTAATGTATCTGTCGCGTCTACCAAATTATCAAAAGTGGCTTCTCCACGAGCTTCCAGCTGCATCTCAAAACCTCCCGAACTACCGAGCCCCGGAATAACCGGAGGAGTGGACAGATAGACTTTACATTCCGGATATTCCTCAAGATGTTTCTCTACCGTATGCATGATCTTCTCAATAGTGGTACTCTTCCGTTCCTCCCAAGGTTTCAGGATCACCGTCAGTTCTGCACGTCCCTGGTTACTTCCGACACGAGGACTACTTCCCGTTACATTCTGTATATACTCAATGTACGGGTTCTTTTCCAGATAAGCAATGGCACGCTCTGTCACGATACGGGTACGTTCCAGAGTAGCCCCTTCCGGCAGTTCCAATTCAATCTTGAAATATCCCTGATCTTCCACAGGTAAGAAACTGGTCGGAATAATGCGATGAATCAACATGATAGCAATCAACACCATACCAAAAGCACTCAAAACTCGACGAGGATGCTTAATTGTACGAGTTACGGCAGCTACATACTTATTACTACCGATACCCAGCCATTCATTAATCTTCCGGAAAACGATATTCTTTTTCTTCCCGCTATCCGGTTTCAGAATCAGCGAACACATCACCGGACTCAATGTCAGAGCCACGACCGTAGAAATAAGCACGGATACTACAATTGTCACCGTAAACTGGCGATACAACTGTCCTGTAATCCCACTTAAAAAGCTAACCGGGACGAACACAGCCGCCAATACCAGCGAAGTGGCAATCAAAGCACTGGCAAGTCCGTTCATCGCTTTTTTCGTAGCTTCATAAGGACTTAGGTGCTCCGTTTCCATGATATGTTCCACACCTTCCACCACCACAATCGCATCATCCACCACAATACCGATCGCAAGGATCAATCCGAGCAATGTCAGGATATTCAATGAGAAACCGAAAATCAACATGAATCCGAAAGTACCGATCAATGAAATAGGCACCGCCACTACCGGAATCAACGTTGCACGCCAGCTCTGCAAGGATAAATAAACTACCAGAACCACCAATACCAACGCTTCAAACAACGTCTTATATACTTCATGGATAGATTCGGAAATATAAGTCGTCATATCGAACGGAATCTCATAGCTCAATCCCTCCGGAAAGTTCTTACTAATCTCATCCATTGCCTCTTTTACTCTCTCGGCCACTTCCATCGCATTAGCACCCGGTAACATATAAATACCAAGCACGGCAGCATTTTCACCGTTGATACCACTCTCTGTATTATACGAAGAAGCTTCCAGCGATACACGTGCCACATCTTTCAATCGAATGATAGAACCATTCGCATTGGCACGTACTACGATATCTTCAAATTGTCCTACAGTGGAAAGACGTCCCTGTGTCGTGATAGGAATCGTGATATCCAATCCTTGTACAGGCTGTTGTCCCAGCACACCCGCTGCTGATTCACGATTCTGATCTTTCAATGCATTCTGCAAATCCTGTACGGTCAGTCCGAAGTTTGCCAGCTTATCCGGCTGCGCCCATATCTGCATGGCATAATAACGGCTACCGATATTGGATACACGTCCCACTCCGGGAATACGGCGAATCACATCGAGCACATTGATGGTAGCAAAGTTACTCAAGTAAATCTCATCGAACTTTGGGTCGGTAGAAGTCAAACAAAGCGTCATCAACTGACTGGGAGCCTGTTTTTCTACCGAAATACCATTCTGAATCACTTCCGCCGGCAAACGGGATTCTGCCAGTTTCACACGATTCTGAATCTCAACAGCTGCCAAATCCGGATCAGCAGATACATCAAAAGTAACTGTTGCCGAAAAACCTCCGGAGTTAGAACTATTTGATTCCATATAAAGCATCCCCGGAGTACCATTGATTTCCTGCTCAATCGGGGTAGCTACTGCCTGTGATACAGTAAGTGCACTCGCACCCGGATAAGAAGCACTAATCTTCACCACCGGAGGAGTAATCTGCGGGTATTGATCCACCGGAAGCATCGTCAGACCAATAATACCGACAATCACAATCACGATGGAGATTACAGCCGAAAAGACCGGCCTATCTATAAAAAAAGTAACTTTCATCGTTTATTCTCCTTTCGCGTTATCCTTCGTTCCGGTAACATTTTCTTTCGCCCCGGCCACTTCATTTTTTGTCGCAGTTATACTATCCTGGGCTTCTGCATCCGGTTGGCTCACCCGTACTTTCATACCCGGAGTCAACTTATGGAACCCTTCTACAACTACCATTTCTCCTTCTGCCAATCCTCTTTCTACCACCACATTATTCCCGACTTCCGGTCCTAATTCGATAAAACGTTTCTCTACTGCATTATCCCTGCGCATGGTATAAATATATGCTCCACCCTTTTCGATGGTAACGGCTTTCATTGGAACAACGAGTGCTCCTTCACGAACATCCAGCAACAATTTCACCTTTGTAAACTGTCCCGGCAACAATACTTGTTTCGGATTAGGCATTTCTGCACGTACAGAGAAAGTGCCGGTTTGAGGATCCACCTGGGGTTCGGCAAAATCCACGTATCCTTTGAATGGATAGACTGTGTTATCTGCCAATGTTATGGTAATATTGGGCTGCCAGGAACGGGTAGAATCCTGCTGTCCCAAATTAATATTTCTTTCTTTACTCTTCAGATAATCGAGTGCCGTCATACTAAAATCAACCAACACCGTATCACTCTTCACAATAGTAGCAAGCAATGATTTTCCCCCGGGTCCCACTAACGTACCCAAATCCACATTTCTTTCACTAATGTGTCCCGACAAAGGCGAACGGACAATGGTGTAGCCCAGCTCCAATTCAGCCTGTGCCAAATCCGCCTCACTCATGGCTACCGTTGCCTCAGCACTTTCATAAGCAGCTTCCGCATTATCCAAATCCAACTGGCTTGCAGCATTCTGCTCAAACAACGGACGGATACGTTTTAAATCACGCTCCGCCTTCAAAGCCTGCGCTTCGTCTTTTTTCAACTGCGCTCTGGCCTTATCAGCTTTGGCACGATACTGGTCCTGATTAATGACAAACAAAACCTGATTCTTATTGACATATGTACCTTCGGCAAAAAGCATATTTTCCAGATAGCCTTCCACCCGGGCACGGACTTCGACGAACTGTTGGGCACGAATACGCCCTACATACTCCCCGTATATCTCTACATCATCTTTCACTACCGGTTCTACAATGACTGTCGGCATTTCCGGCGCAGCCTTCTGAGGTCGGGTCAGTATCCAATACACACCCAACACAAGTACCACACATATAATAGCAGCAATGGTTCTCTTTCTCCTCAGTTTCAACTCATGTTTCGAAAAGAATAATCTCATATCGAATCTTATTATTTAATTTAACTTATGTTTGTTCTATACTCTTTCTTGCAATTAGTATGCCAAAATTCATTACACCTATTATTTACTGGTATTCAGTCTATTATATTTTGCCTTAAGAAATGTAGAAATGTAGAATCCACCAGATAAAATGTAGAAATTATCCACATTTCCGACTTTTGGAACATTTTTTTTAATTCCCATTTCAACAACTAAACAAATTATGCTCTACATTTGTATTATATTAAACATCAATACTAGACCATGTCCTAATGAAAAAACAAATCTTTTCAACATTAGTTTTATCAATTGGCATCTTATTGCCTTTTTCTTTGCATTCTCAGGAACAAAGAAAAAAGGTAGGTGTCGTTCTAAGCGGCGGCGGTGCTAAAGGAATGGCACACATCAAAGCACTGCAAGTGATCGAAGAAGCCGGAATTCCTATTGATTATATAGCCGGCACCAGCATGGGAGCTATCGTAGGCGGTCTTTATGCCATCGGTTATACTCCGGAACAATTGGATAGCATGGTACGAAAACAAGATTGGACATTCCTATTGAGTGACCGTATCAAAAGAAGTGCCATGTCATTAACAGATCGTGAGCGATCTGAAAAATATACAGTCTCTATTCCTTTCACCAAAACTCCCAAAGATGCCGCTACCGGAGGAATCATGAAAGGACAGAATCTGGCTAATCTATTTTCAGACCTTACCGTAGGGTATCATGACTCTATCGACTTTAATAAACTTCCCATTCCTTTTGCCTGTGTAGCAGCCAATGTTGTTAATGGAGAACAAATTGTATTCCATGACGGAATACTCTCTACTGCCATGCGTGCCAGTATGGCTATCCCCGGTGTATTTACTCCGGTACGGCAAGACAGTATGGTATTAGTGGACGGTGGCATTGTAAACAACTATCCGGCAGATGTTGTGAAAGCCATGGGGGCCGATATTATTATCGGAGTAGACGTACAGAATGCTCTGAAGAAGGCTGACAAGCTCAATAGCGTCCCCGACATTCTGGGACAAATTGTAGATATCACCTGTCAGTCTAACCATGAAAAAAATGTAGATCTCACAGATACCTATATCCGTGTCAATGTAGATGGATATTCATCCGCCAGTTTTACTCCAGCCGCCATTGATACCCTGATGCGTAGAGGCGAAGAAGCAGCAAAAGCCCAATGGGGTTCATTGCTTGCTTTGAAAAAGAAAATAGGAATAGCCGAAGATTATACCCCGAAACAACATGGTCCTTATTCTTCTCTTTCTAATGCGCGTACGGTTTATGTGACGGACATCTCATTTTCCGGTGTAGAGGTGGATGATAAAAAATGGTTGATGAAGAAATGTAATCTGAAAGAAAACAGCGATATTTCCACTCAACAAATAGAACAGGCCCTGTATCAGTTACGTGGCAGTCAGTCCTACTCCAGTGCCAGTTATACGTTGAAAGAGACACCTGAAGGTTATCACCTCAACTTCCTGTTACAGGAAAAATATGAAAGAAGAATCAACCTGGGCATCCGTTTCGATTCGGAAGAGATCGCATCTTTGTTGGTCAATGCAACAGCAGACCTCAAAACTCGTATTCCTTCCCGCCTGGCTCTTACCGGTCGGTTGGGTAAACGATATGCTGCCCGCATAGACTATACGCTGGAACCAATGCAACAGCGTAATTTCAACTTCTCGTATATGTTCCAATACAATGATATCAATATTTACGAGGAAGGCGACCGTGCCTATAATACAACTTACAAATATCATCTGGCCGAATTCGGCTTCTCTGATGTATGGTACAAGAATTTCCGTTTCGGACTCGGTCTTCGTTTTGAATATTACAAATACAAAGATTTCTTGTTCAAGAAACCTGAAATTTCCGACCTGAAAGTAGAATCCGAACACTTTCTAAGTTATTTTGCCCAAGTGCAATATAATACCTATGATAAAGGACGTTTCCCTTCTAAAGGAAGTGACTTCAGAGCCGCCTATTCACTCTATACGGATAATATGGCACAATACAACGAACACGCTCCATTTTCAGCACTGAATGCTTCGTGGGCAAGCGTCATTCCTGTAACCCGCCGTTTCTCTATCATTCCTTCCATTTATGGACGTATCCTGATCGGAAGAGATTTTCCCTACCCGCTGCAAAATGCCATTGGCGGTGACGTACCTGGTTTCTATATTCCACAGCAATTACCATTTGCCGGGGTTACCAATCTGGAATTGATGGATAACACCATTATGATTGCATCTATTAAGTTCAGACAACGCATGGGAGCCATTCATTATCTTACACTGACGGGTAACTACGGACTAACAGATAGTAATTTCTTCGATATATTGAAAGGCAAGCAATTATTCGGTATCAGTGCAGGCTATGGAATGGACAGTATCTTCGGGCCATTGGAAATATCATTGGGATATTCCAATCAGACGGACAAAGGAAGTTGCTTTGTGAATTTAGGGTATTACTTCTAATGTAATACAGTATTTTCGAAAAGCAAAAGAGGAGACCGCTTCACAGTGACCTCCTCCTTCTATACTCTATATGAACATGCCCCAAAGGGTTTATTGGAAAAGGAGCATATTCAAAAGGGTTTTATCTTAAAATGAATAATTAAAAACTTATTATACTGCCATCAACTTGACAAACGGTATCAAAGTCATATCAACGATCTTCACAGACAGTTGATATTTGGGGAAATGTGCATCAAAATAAAATCTGATGCATGGGGCCAATTAGGTAAAGAAGTACCTCTGTACTTTTTTCTAATCGACTAAGGCAGGGATTCAATGCTACAAATGAATCTAAGCCCCTTACTATAAAACATCTTAGATACTACCACCCTTACCACCGCTATGTGTCGGATTATAAGTAACCGTTTTATATTGATGGTCCGTACCGGTATAACGAGTTGCTGTAATCGAAACAGACTTTGCAGTACCCTTAAACTTTACATTAGCCGTCAACGTGGTAGTACGGACTTTTGCATAGCAAGTATAACTCATGGTAGTATATCCGTTTACATTTACAGTGTTATAAACACGTTCAGTTTCCGTAATGCCAGATACCGATCCCATTAATGAGAACATACGAGTTTTCATAAAAGCAACCATTGCATTCACCGTTTTTGTATCTTCAGCACTAGCACCAGCTCCTAATTGCGATTTAACTTCAGCAACAAGACCAGCATCATTCTTATCATAGTCCCAACCAGACTTTTCCTTATATTTCAGTTCAATGCCAGCCACCGCTTTAGCATTCTCGCTATTATCACGACTAGCTTGTCCTAGAATATTAGTTGTCACAGTTTCATTACTAATCTTGCTATATACTTTATTCTCTATAGCATAAGCAGAGAAGTGATCGACTTCGGCTGTATATGCAGTGACAGCTCCACTTTCTGTAGTAGAAGATATATTTTTAATTACATTTCCATTATTATCTTTTGCATCCCCCCATTCTCCTGTATTTGGATTCTGATAAGTAAGTATCATATCAGCATCAGCGAATGTTATTCCAGGGATAGGATTAGGAATAGAAATCGTAACAGACTTCTTAAATTTCAAACCAGACGGTTCAAATTTAGCAGCAGCTAAAGGTATGCTTTTAGGTACATCTCTATTCACGTCCTCTGCCTTTACTTCAGTAGTTACTTCTTCAGGAGCAGGAACAAAGGTTGTCACACTAATGTTGACTTTACCATCTTCAACAATTCCTGCTTGTTGTTGAGATGCCTCAATTGCATCTTCCGGTATTGTCAGTTCGACTTTCACGAGCGGTTTATCCTCTACCACTTCTTCCGGAGCAACTTCTCCCGGCTTTTCAATTGCCTGATTCGATTCACTATTATCCTCTACTTTAGTTTCTCCTGTAGCCTCTATTGACACAGCAGTTTTCGGACTCTCCTTTGTCAAAGCCAGAGCTACCGTTACCACACTACGATTCTCTGCATTATTTGCAATGACAACTGACGTTTTCTGTGAAAGATATCCATTAGAAGACGCTTCAATACTATAAGTACCTGTAGCACTTTCTGTAACAGAGAACTTACCATTCGAGTCGGTTGTGTAATTTTTACTACCCACTTTTACCTTTGCCCCATCCATTGCTGCTCCTCCGGAAGTCACCGTCCCCATAATGTAATACTCTACAACCGGTTTCGGAGTTTCAACAACTTCCCCTTCTGCCGGTTTCGGATCGTCATCATCATCGTGACAGGCTACTGTCGCAAAAGTTAACATACCCAAGGCTATCGCCATGGCACCCACATAAAACCATTTTACACTTTTCATAATGTTCAAATTTGTTAAAAATACTAGTTTAAATATCAATCATGTTTCACTTCTCACTCGTTCTAATCAAATAATATCGAATATAATCCGGCTGCCAGAAGTGTGAATTCTCTGCCGACTTAGGTTCAACACTATAACTTTCGCCCAATGAACGATGAGCGTATTCATTCCCGCTACGCATATCATACTGAAAAGCAAAATATTCGGGAAGCATCACCCGTAGCAGATGTCGCCTGCGTTTCTTTCCCGGTAATGGAATAGAGAAATTAAACCCTGCATTCGTTGCTCCATCTGTGTACATACCATATATACCTACAATATATTCGCCGAAATAGCGTGAAAGAGTTCCGCGTACTCCATAATCTCCATAAATAAAGCGGGCCCCTTCTACTTTCACCAAGGTATTCACTTCCGGCACATAATATCCTACGCTAATCTGTCCATTGACTCTTTTCCACTTACTCATTTTCCAGTCACTGCCATAGAAATGGGAAGAACCGGTAATTCCTCCTCCACCTTCTACCGTCCACCTGCCGTTTGCTGAAAAATAGCCGATTCCTGCAGCAAGTCCCTGACGGTCATTAGAGAAACTACCGCCAGTGAGGTATCCTTTCCAATGGTTAGCCAAGCGAAAATCCTGACGCAAAGCCATGAATCCCAAGCGAACGCAGTTCCACTTACCATCTTCATTACTTACAATAGGCAAAGAAACCTGCATCCGTAGCGAAGCTCCTTTCCATAATTGCATTTCCAGGGCAGGTTGCAACTCGAGTGCCGCCTTATACAACTTATAAGTTACATTATTGACTAACATCACGTTGGGATATATCACAAAATCTACCTTACCGAAAGAACTTTCTTTTCGTTTTACACCTTTCAGCTGACGCACAGCAGTTCCGGTAGAAGTAGTCATCCCCATCTTACGATACACTTCATCCAACGTACATTCACCGGACTGACATTTTTGAATCAAATCTGCAGGGATAGTTATACATAATTGTGGTAGGGCATTATCTAATATAAGTAGCTGCAAAGTCGGTATTTCCGGTATAGCAACCAAATGGCGTATAGCAATACCGATTCCATTATAAATACCTCTATAGGCAGAGGTCTCAAAAGCTGCAGTTATCGTGTCCCTTTTCTCCACAACTGAAATATTCTCCATTTCCAATTCTTTCAGTGTCTCACTCACACGAACTGGCTGTGCCTGTAACAAAGAAATACCACAGAGAAAAACAGCAGTCACACTAACAATCCTTTTCATCTTCTTTTAATGTATTAATGTACATTCATACCGCAGACCAGCGGAAACACACGTAAATTCACGAGTAAACACATTGACGGACAAATGCTTCCAAAAGCGCATGGCAGCCCCCATATTCCATCCATGCGTATCATATTCCACCATCAATTTCAATTCTTTGCAAAAAGAAGGCGTGTAACGGACACCTCCGAAAGGTCCTTTATTAAATACCCGGCAATCGCCTTGATGAATATACCATCCGGCTGTGACAGCCAATTGATCTCCTGAACGAAATCCGATAGTCTTTGTCAACACACCATAATAAGCTCCCCAATATGGAGTCTTCTTCTCAGTCAAAAGATCATCTCCACCAATCACAACAGCCGGAAAATAGCGGCTTTCTTTTATTGGACGAATGCGAATCGTATTAGAACGGTCCTGATTATGATAACCCGTTCTGCCTGTGCCGGTTGTCATTTTGAGTAATGTCATCCGATAAGTGAATTCGATAAAAGAGAAAAGAGTCATATCTACAAAATAGTTCATGGTAGGGAAACTGAAAACCGATGGAGTAACCTGTTCTGGTAAGAAATTGACTCCTCCCGTAAATGTACCGGTCTCTTGCATTTCAGCGGTAGGTATCATCAACTGCCCCGTTGTTCCCATGGAATATTGCGCATGAATCAGACCGCTCATCGGAATGAGTATCAGAAATAGAATACTACCTTTTAACGAAATAAATGGCTTATTCCTAAAAGCCGCTTTAGTTTGTTTCATCTTTATTTGTATGTTATACTTTTAAATAGAGATATTCTCAAAACTTTTTTGATTAATCCACTATTTTTACCTTATATAATTCTGTTACTTCTTAGGTAACAGTAAACACACAATCGAGACCAACCGGAATGAGAACAGAGAAAAACATCGACAATTACAGTGAGAGAAGAGCTTTTGCCTTTAGCGAAGGGGAAAATTCTTTTTAAAACAGGACATATAAATCATTGGGCATGAAGATATAATTATTTCATGTTCGGATTTTTTTTTGCCGTATGCATCAGATAAAACGAAAAAAAATGGGAGAATATTTGTTTGCTATTTATATTTTTGTCTATCTTTGCGTCATATTTGATTCCGTTACCTAAGAAGTAACAGATACATTTAAATGCTGATTATTAAAGTTTTGTCTATATATCACCTGCCTGCATTGCAATCTCTAACGTAAGATAAATTCTTTCTATTTACTTCTGTACGTTCTCTTAATCCAAAGCCTTTCAGATATATTTGTGTGGTTTTAATAGATTTGTGCCCCAACGATTCACTTATCATTTCAATAGAAACTCCGCGGTATTTGGCAGTAGTGGCCCAAGAATGTCGGAAAGTATATGAAGTGACAGGCGAATTTAAGCGCAACGCTCTCGCCAAATCCTTCAAACAATTATTAAATCTACGAAGAGCAGACTGATATTCCTTATATGCTTTTTCATCTTTTCGCTTCTTATCACTATGTAAAATATCGAATAAATAGTCGGGACAATCAGGAAGAGCAGGTTTATTGCTTCGAAGCTGATTCATCATCTCCTTTGCACTTTCGAGAATTTCCAGGCTCATTGGTGTTTTAGTCTTGATACGATTATATTGAAGCACATTCCGGTCTAAAGCCGACTTCTCTAAATGCGCCAAATCTGCGAATGACATTCCACAAAACTGAAACATTAAAGCGGCAATCGTCTGCGTACGACGCAAACGTTCGGATTTCGGATCCTCATATAGAAGTTTGTGTAACTCGGTCACAGACAATGCTTTCTTTTGCCGGATATCCACGCCTGTATAAACATCATGAAACAACCGGGGAACATAAGGGGCACTTCCCGCTTCTACTCCCCGATTGTAGATACTACGAAGCATACGCATATAAGTAGAAATCGTATTGAGCTTTAATCCGGACTCGTAAAGATGCTGTCCATAGCAACGTAAACATTCTCGCGTGACTTGCCTGAACGATATGTTCAATGTTCCACAAAACTTACTAAAAGAAAAAAGAGCATTCTTATAAACATGAGCGGTAGAATATCGCCCTTCTTTCCGCAAACGCTCAATGTACGCTCCGGCACATTGGCTAAATCCATTTTTATTAATTTTTTGCATCATTAGTTATTTTAGATTATACAATAAATTAAGAGAAAGAACAAAAATAACCTACTTTATGATTGCAGCTATTATAAAAAAGAAAAATAAGAGAAACACCGTCATTCACGTGAAAGTTATTCTTGTACTTCGGTGAGAAAACAAGTGAAACCGATACAAAAACGAGGGTATCCAAAGAGGGCTGTACAAAGCGCTGAAACGCCTGCCAGTAAAGGGGGAAAAGCCAACGAAAACCAGTAGAGTAAAGTAGAGAAGAGAAAAGTATTATTTCTGTTATAAATAATAGCAATAATATAGGGCAGAGAAAATGGCTTTGGTTGCTACCGCTGTCGGTCCGGATCACTTTGTCGGTGCCGTTTCTATTCCCGTGTCCCTCATGAGTTGTTCGTCCGGCAGATGACCGACTCTCGTCCGGCAGGTTGTTGATGCTCGTCCGGTGGGTAACGGATATTCACACGGTAGATAACGTACGTTTGTCCGTTAGGTAAATTCTATATTATTTCTCGGGCTACCGCTTCACTAAAAATAACATTTGGCTCATACATAACCAACATTGGTTAAGTAAGTGACTTACCCTATCAACTGTTGAACTAAATAAATTATTCATTAGTGATCCGAAATGAACTAAATAGGAATTTATTGAAACGCAGATTAACAAGTAAATCATATAAATACTATTCAGGATCACAATCAAACCGTTATTCCATCAATAATAGCCTGTGAAATTATTTAAATGAAGAGATAGAGTTAAGAAGATGAAGGCCTGAATAATGTTTTTCCCTATATTATTCGCTAGAATCAAAGAAAGTGCCTATCTTTACCGCAAGTATTTTTATTATTCACCATTAAATGTAAAGATTATGGCAAGTAGAAGAGAACTCAAAAAGAACGTAAACTATATCGCAGGAGAATTATTCACCGAGTGTTTAATCAACAGTATGTTTATCCCTGGCACAGACAAGGTAAAAGCAGATGAACTGATGGCAGAGGTACTGAAGATGCAGGATGAGTTTGTCACTCGCATCAGCCACACAGAACCGGGCAACGTGAAAGGTTTTTATAAGAAATTCCGTGCTGATTTTAATGCAAAGGTAAACGAGATTATTGAAGCTATAGGGAAATTGAACTAACAACAGAATGAAAAAAGCAATTTATAGCTTTATCTATTACCGCCTGTTAGGATGGAAGACAAACGTTACGGTGCCTAATTATGATAAATGCGTGATATGTGCCGCTCCACACACAACAAACCTTGATTTATTTATTGGAAAACTATTTTATGGTGCTATAGGCCGTAAGACAAGTTTCATGATGAAAAAAGAATGGTTTTTCTTTCCACTTGGAGTTTTTTTCAAAGCAGTTGGCGGAATTCCCGTCGACCGTAGCCGAAAAACTTCGCTAGTAGATCAGATGGTTCATAATTTTGCTAAATATAAAAAGTTTAATTTGGCTATCACTCCCGAAGGAACCCGCAAAGCGAATCCAAACTGGAAAAAAGGTTTTTATTTTATAGCTTTGAAAGCACAGGTTCCTATCGTCCTGATTGGTATTGATTACAGCAAGAAAACGATTTCGGCAACGAAAGCTATCATGCCGTCAGGAGATATTAATAAGGACATGAGAGAAATCAAACTTTATTTCAAGGATTTCAAAGGAAAACATCCGGAGAATTTTGCTCTTGGAGAAATATGATTTAAGTATTAGGTATTAAGTATTAATCGTAGCTTTTGATATACTTATCCGCACGGCTTAATACTTAATACTTATTACTTAATACTTAGTTATCATGGAGTCTATCCGTATTTCTATCATACAAACCGATATTGTTTGGGAAAATAAACAAGAAAATCTCCGTTTGCTCCACGAAAAGCTGCAAAGTCTTCGTGGAATAACGGAGATTGTTGTTTTACCGGAGATGTTTTCCACCGGATTCAGCATGCAGAGTAAAATGCTGGCAGAGCCGAACTCCGGAGCAACCATTACAATACTCAAACAATGGGCTGCCCAATTTCAGCTAGCCATTTGTGGAAGTTATATAGCAACTGAAAACGACCAGTTCTATAATCGGGCCTTCTTCCTGACACCGGAAGGAGAAGAATTCTATTATGACAAACGTCACCTGTTTCGTATGGGAAGGGAAGCCGAACATTTTTCGGTCGGTGACAAACGACTTATCATCCCCTATCGTGGATGGAATATCTGCCTGTTGGTTTGCTATGATCTCCGTTTTCCTGTATGGAGCCGGAACGTAAACAACGAGTACGACCTTTTAATATATGTAGCCAACTGGCCTATCCCCCGCCGTCTGGTTTGGGACACTCTGCTCCGGGCGCGTGCTTTGGAAAATCAATGCTATGTATGCGGTGTCAACAGGGTGGGTATAGACGGATATCAGCTTACATATAATGGAGGAAGTAGAGTTTATTCTGCTTTCGGAGAAGAAATCGGCTCATTTCCAGATGAAAAGGAAGGAATAGCTACTGTGAGTCTTAATCTGAACACTCTCAACCAATTCAGAGAGAAGTTCCCGGTATGGAAAGATGCAGACGAATTCCATCTGTAACATTGGCAAAATAACAAATGTTAAAAACAGATTCTTGCAGCAACAATACCTAGAACTCGGTAGTTAATTATATAGACTTCTTTTGTATCTTTGTCGTGAAAATACAGTCGTAAGGACGCTAATCTTACATAACTTAATTAACAACTTTATGAAAACAAATCTTAGTTCTCAAATCAGTCTCCACCGGGTCTCCCCCAGATACTACAGACCGGAGAATGCATTTGAAAAATCAGTCTTGACAAGACTCGAAAAAATCCCTACGGACATCTACGAATCCGTAGAAGAAGGTGCTAACTATATTGCGCGCGAAATAGCACAAACCATCCGCGAGAAACAAAAGGCAGGACGTTTCTGTGTATTGGCTCTTCCCGGAGGAGATTCACCCAGCCACGTATATACCGAGCTTATCCGTATGCATAAGGAAGAGGGACTTAGCTTCCGCAATGTGATCGTATTTAATATGTATGAGTATTATCCGTTGTCTCCCGATGCAATCAACAGTAACTTCAATGCTTTGAAGAGTATGCTGCTGGATCACATCGACATTGACAAGCAGAATATATTCACTCCCGATGGAAGCATTGCCAAAGATACCATCTTCGAATATTGCCGTCTGTATGAACAACGCATTGAAAGCTTCGGAGGTATTGATATTGCTTTGTTAGGGATTGGTCGTGTAGGTAACATTGCGTTCAACGAACCGGGTTCCCGACTGAATTCTACCACTCGTCTGATTTTGTTAGATAATGCATCACGAAACGAGGCATCCAAGATTTTCGGAACGCTGGATAATACGCCGATCAGCTCCATTACAATGGGAGTAGCTACTATTCTTGGCGCAAAGAAAGTTTATCTGCTTGCATGGGGTGAAAACAAAGCAGCTATGATTAAAGAGTGTGTGGAAGGTCCGATCACTGACACAATTCCTGCTTCTTATCTGCAAACTCACAATAATGCACATGTAGCTCTTGATCTTTCAGCCGCTATGAACCTGACACGTATCCAACGTCCATGGTTAGTCACTTCTTGCGAATGGAATGATAAATTAATCCGCAGTGCAATCGTTTGGTTGTGTCAGTTGACCGGCAAACCGATTTTGAAGTTGACAAATAAAGACTATAACGAAAACGGTTTGAGTGAACTTCTGGCACTTTACGGTTCTGCGTACAATGTAAATATCAAAATCTTCAATGATTTGCAGCACACCATTACCGGATGGCCGGGCGGTAAGCCTAATGCTGATGATACCTATCGTCCGGAACGCGCAAAACCGTATCCGAAACGTGTGGTCATCTTCTCTCCGCATCCGGATGATGATGTTATTTCAATGGGTGGTACGCTTCGCCGTTTGGTAGAACAAAAGCACGAAGTACACGTAGCTTACGAAACTTCCGGTAATATCGCCGTAGGTGACGAAGAAGTAGTTCGTTTCATGCATTTTATCAATGGATTCAATCAGCTCTTCAATAATAGCGAAGATTTGGTTATCAATGAAAAATATATAGAAATACGCAATTTCCTGAAGGAGAAGAAAGACGGTGATATGGACAGTCGTGATATTCTGACTATCAAAGGTCTGATTCGTCGTGGTGAAGCCCGTACAGCTTGTACTTATAATAATATACCGCTGGAACGTTGCCACTTCCTCGATCTGCCATTCTATGAAACAGGTAAGATTCAGAAAAACCCAATCAGTGAAGCAGACGTAGAAATTGTACGCAACTTGCTCCGTGAAATAAAACCTCACCAGATTTTTGTTGCTGGTGATTTAGCCGACCCACATGGAACTCACCGTGTATGTACAGACGCTGTATTTGCTGCTGTCGATCTTGAAAAAGAAGAAGGTGCCAAATGGCTAAAAGACTGTCGTATCTGGATGTACCGTGGTGCGTGGGCTGAATGGGAAATCGAGAATATTGAAATGGCAGTGCCTATCAGTCCGGAAGAACTTCGTGCAAAACGTAACTCTATCCTGAAACATCAGTCGCAAATGGAAAGTGCTCCGTTCCTGGGTAACGACGAACGTTTGTTCTGGCAACGTAGCGAAGATCGTAACCGTGGTACAGCTACTTTGTACGATCAATTGGGATTGGCTTCTTACGAAGCAATGGAAGCATTTGTAGAATATGTTCCATTATAAGAGTAATCATTCTTAATTAAGAGAATATAAAACAATGAAAGAAGAGTGGGAAGTTTCGATACTTCTCGCTCTTTTTTGTTTATTTTTGCGGGGAAAATTAAACGCGGATTAACGCAGATTTTCGCAAAGAAAAATAGAATAAAACAATCTGCGATAATCCGTGATAATCTGCATTTAGCAAAAAAGCAACAAGTATGAAGAAAATAATAGTATTTTTTCTAGGCCTTACATTCTGTGCAACTTTTCTTTTTGCGCAGGATATTGAAAGAAATGTAAAAGAGCGGCTGACGGATTACTTCAACCAATATACCGCAACAGCCAAAATCAGCACTCCTAAACTGAATAGCTTCGATATTAATTACGACCGTAAGACGATTGCAATCTATGCATCGGAGAGTTTCGCCTACCAGCCTTTCCGTCCGGAAACTGTAGAAAACATTTATAATCAAGTTAAAGAATTGCTTCCGGGTCCCGTTCATTATTACCAACTCACCATTTATGCGGATGGGAAACCCATTGAAGATTTGGTACCTAATTTCTACCGGAATAAGAAAAAGGATAAGGAGCGGTTATCCTTAAATGTAGATTATAAAGGAGCTCCCTGGGTGAAAAACACTTCACGTCCTAATGAAATCTCACGCGGACTACAAGACCGCCACATTGCAATCTGGCAAAGCCACGGCAACTATTTCAAAAATGATAAAAACGAATGGGGATGGCAACGTCCCCGATTATTCTGCACCACAGAAGACATGTTCACTCAATCTTTTGTCCTTCCTTATGTAATTCCAATGCTGGAAAATGCAGGAGCGATTGTCTATACTCCCCGCGAACGAGATACACAAAAGAATGAAATCATTGTAGATAATGATACCCCCAATGCTTCCCTTTATTTGGAAATGGGGGGTAAAAAGATTAATTGGGCAAATGCTCCGGTAAGAGGATTTGCTCAGAAGAAAACAATCTATAAAGATGGAGAAAATCCTTTCACTGACGGAACCTGTCGTTTTATTCCGACAGAGAGAAAGAAAAAGAAGAATAAAGACCAGGTATTTGCCGAATGGGTGCCTACTCTACCGGCAACAGGCAAGTATGCAGTTTATGTTTCCTACCAAACATTGCCCAACAGTGTAAGCGACGCCAAATATCTGGTATTCCATAACGGAGGAGTAACCGAATTTAAAGTTAATCAGAAAATAGGTGGAGGCACATGGGTTTACCTCGGAACTTTTGAATTCGATAAAGGGAGCAACGACTACGGCATGGTGGTACTTAGTAACGAGAGCAGCGAACATGGGGTTGTATGCGCCGATGCAGTACGTTTTGGAGGGGGAATGGGAAACATTGCCCGTGGAGGAAAAATCAGCGGGCTACCGCGTTACTTGGAAGGAGCACGCTACTCTGCTCAATGGGCGGGAATGCCATACGAAGTATATGCCGGACGAAAAGGTGAAAACGACTATACAGACGATATCAACACACGCTCTAACGTTATCAATTATTTATCGGGCAGTTCCGTCTATAACCCACAACAGTCGGGTCTGGGCGTACCTTTGGAAATGACGATGGCATTGCACAGTGACGCCGGATGTAGCAAAACAGACGAACTGATTGGATCACTCGGCATTTACACCACAGATTTCAATAATGGCAAACTGAATGCAGGAACAGACCGGTATGCCTCACGTGATCTGGCAGACATTCTGCTGACACAAATTCAGAAAGATATTTATTCAAGCTATAGCTTGCCTTGGATACGCCGCAGCATGTGGAACCGGAATTATAGCGAAACACGTCTTCCGGCTACACCTTCTACGATTATTGAATTACTCTCCCACCAGAACTTCGCAGATATGCAGTTAGGACATGATCCGAACTTCAAGTTTACAGTGGGGCGTGCCATTTACAAAGGTATTTTGCAGTTCATTACCAACCAGCATGATAAAGAATACATAGTTCAGCCTCTACCTGTGAGCAATTTCGCCATTCAATTCGGAAAGAAAAAGAATACATTAGAACTTTCATGGAAAGGCGAAGACGATCCGCAAGAACCGACTGCACGACCACGGGAATACATTGTATATACCCGCATCGGTTATGGAGGTTTTGACAATGGCACTTTAGTCAGCAAAACGTCCCACACCGTTAAGATAGAACCGGGACTTGTTTATTCATTCAAAGTAACTGCTGTAAACCGGGGTGGGGAAAGTTTTCCTTCTGAAATCCTCTCCGCTTATAAAGCCAAACGTGAACAGGGAAAAGTAATCATCATCAATGGCTTTGACAGAATCAGCGGTCCGGCGGTCGTTAACACTTCTGATAAAGCTGGATTCGATCTAATGCAAGATCCCGGCGTTCCGTATATATCGAATATTTCATTTTGCGGAGCACAAACCGGCTTCGACCGTACACAAGCCGGTAAAGAAGGAAAAGGAAGTCTGGGACATAGCGGAAACGAATTAGAAGGAATGAAAATTGCAGGAAACACGTTCGACTATCCTTTTATTCACGGAAAAGCAATTCAGGCAGCCGGAAAATATAGTTTCGTATCATGCAGCGACGAAGCAGTAGAGAACGGGTTGGTTACATTAGAAGATTATCCAGTAGTAGATTATATTTTGGGACTGGAAAAAGAAGATCCTGCAAGTAAAGCATATTACAAGACATTCTCTTCGGCTATGCAACGGATTATGACCAGTTATTGCCAAGCGGGAGGTAACCTGTTTGTCAGTGGTGCTTATGTAGGAAGTGATATGAGTGGAACACAAGGAAACCGGGAGTTTACAGAGAAAATACTGAAATATGGTTATCAAGGTAGCCTGACGGATAAGAGTTCGAATCAGATTAAAGGATTGGGCCGTACTATTACAATCCCACGTCTGCCTAATGAAAGCAGTTATGCTGTACCTGCTGCCGATTGTATTGTTCCCGTAGATACTGCCTTCCCCGTATTTACGTATGCACCCGGCAATCAGAGTGCAGGTATTGCCTACAAAGGAAACTACCGTACTTTTGTATTGGGCTTTCCTTTTGAAAGTATCCAGTCCGAAGCAGACCGGGCAACCATTATGGCAGGCATCTTGGGATTCTTTACTCAAAAATAAAAAATATCCTTTTTTTTAATCCGTTTCTCATTTTAAATTCTATCTTTGCTACTATAATAACCTTTAAAACTAAAAAACAATGTATACTATACAAGCAAATCCTAGCGGTACACGCAGCATAGAAGTATCTAATGAAAACTTGAGAACGATTGAAAAATATGCTCTGTTCCGTCATCTTATCGACAGTACCGGTATTGTAGATGAAGCAGTTCTGGATAAGTTGAAACTTAATATCCGCTCCCTTATCGCCAGTCAGGAGGAAGACAGTAAAGACTTGCTGGACCTTTGTATCGACGTGATTTATCACAATAATATGAAGGCATTCGGCTTGCAACAGCTCATCAAGCTTTATCTTACCTGGCTCTCCAGTCCGGAAGCGGAAGAAGAGGAGGAATAATGATTACGGTAGATACCTGCGGAATAACAGCATACAGTCCGCTGATTCCTGCAATAAAAGCGATGTGCACTGCCTCTCCGGGTGAAACGATAGAGATTATCATGAACCATGCTGATGCGTTTCAGGATCTAAAGGAATATCTGTCCGAGCAAGGTATCGGCTTCCGTGAAATCTATGACGGAGAACAAATGACATTACAGTTCACAATCAACGGGAAGTTTTAAGAAAACACTCCAATGATTGGAAGAAAACATCCTGATGATTGAAGTTAAACATCTCAATGAATAAAAAAATCATTGGGATGTTTTTTATTATCCGTATCTTTGCAGCATGAAAGAATATCAATTGACCGACTGGTTACCCACTACCAAAAAAGAAGTAGAACTTCGCGGATGGAATGAATTGGATGTCGTTCTATTCAGTGCTGATGCTTATGTGGATCATCCTTCTTTTGGTGCTGCCGTTATCGGACGCATTCTCGAAGCGGAAGGTTTGAAAATAGCCATCGTTCCCCAACCTAACTGGCGTGACGACCTGCGCGACTTCAAGAAGTTGGGACGTCCACGGCTATTCTTCGGTATCTCCGGCGGATGCATGGACTCAATGGTTAATAAATATACCGCCAACAAACGCCTACGCAGTGAAGATGCTTATACTCCGGACGGCCGACCGGATATGCGCCCGGACTATCCTTCTACAGTTTACAGCCAGATACTAAAGAAACTTTTTCCGGATGTTCCGGTAGTCATTGGAGGAATCGAAGCTAGCTTAAGGCGATTGAGTCATTACGATTATTGGCAGGACAAAGTACAAAAGAGTATTTTGTGCGACAGCGGAGCAGATCTGCTCATCTACGGAATGGGAGAAAAGCCTCTTGCAGACCTGGTGAAAAATATGAAAAGCCTGCTCACCACTGAAGAACCTGTACTGACAAGCAGCAAATTTAGAACAATTATCGGATCTGTGCCCCAGACAGCCTATCTTTGTCGTGCAACAGAATGGATATCTGCCGAAGACGATCTTCAACTTTATTCACACGAAGAATGTCTGGCAGATAAAAAGAAACAGGCTAGTAATTTCCGACATATCGAAGAAGAATCCAACAAATATTCGGCTTCACGAATCACACAAGCAGTAGGAAATAAGATAGTCGTAGTCAATCCTCCCTATCCTCCGATGAGCCAGAAAGACCTCGATCATTCGTTTGATTTACCATATACCCGCCTGCCTCATCCAAAATACAAAGGGAAACGGATTCCGGCATACGATATGATTAAATTTTCCATCAACATTCACCGAGGATGTTTTGGTGGCTGTGCATTCTGTACCATTTCCGCCCATCAGGGAAAGTTTATTGTCAGCCGAAGCAAAGAGTCTATACTGAAAGAGGTAAAAGAAGTTATTCAGTTACCCGATTTCAAGGGATATTTAAGTGATTTGGGCGGTCCTTCCGCTAATATGTATCAGATGAAAGGAAAAGACGAAGCTATTTGCAAGAAGTGCAAACGACCGTCATGTATCCATCCGAAAGTTTGCCCGAATCTAAATACCGACCATCGCCCCTTACTGGATATTTACCGTGCAGTAGATGCCTTGCCCGGAATAAAAAAATCGTTTATCGGTAGCGGAGTACGCTATGACCTGTTACTTCATCAAAGCAAAGATGAAACTACCAACCGTAGCACTGCCGAATATACCCGTGAATTGATAGTCAATCACGTGAGTGGCCGGTTAAAAGTGGCTCCGGAGCATACCAGTGACCGGGTATTATCTATAATGCGCAAACCTTCTTTTGAGCAATTTGAAACATTCAAAAAGATATTCGACCGCATTAACCGGGAAGAAAATCTGCGTCAACAACTGATTCCGTATTTTATCTCTTCGCATCCCGGATGCAATGAAGAAGACATGGCGGAACTTGCCGTTATCACTAAACGTCTGGACTTCCATCTGGAGCAAGTGCAGGACTTCACTCCTACTCCGATGACAGTGGCTACTGAAGCCTGGTATAGCGGATTCCATCCATACACGCTAGAACCGATATTCAGTGCCAAAACCCAACGGGAGAAACTTGCACAACGACAGTTCTTTTTTTGGTATAAACCGGAAGAACGAAAAAACATCATCAATGAGTTGAGACGTATCGGACGTTCAGATTTGATAGACAAGTTATATGGAAAAGGAAAGGACATGGAAAGAGGGAAAGGAAAAAGATAGAATGAAATAAATTATAAATCAAGCATAAGGCATGATTATGAATCAATTATAACTTGTGATCTTATTGGCTACTTTTAAGTTAGCGCTCTCCAATTGATATGTATTTGATTACCTAGTAAGTTTTCGTTTGAGAATAGTCAAACGATAGTTCAACTATTGTCGGGCGTTAGTTCAACAACTGTCAAACGAAAACTCATTAGGCAATCGAGAAAATAATATAGGTAAGAGAAAGAAATAAAAGCTACATAGTAATGAGTTGTTGCCAATGATAGCATCTTCAACTCATTTATGCTTCCTTTACCGGCAAAGCCACAATCTCCTGCAACACACTGACCGCCGTTTCCACATTAGTAACATCCTTAATCAGCATACTCCGTCTGCCGTTCTGTTCACGCAAATCACAACGACGAGTATATTTCATCATATAGTCTATCACTTTACCAAAAGCCTTACTTTGATAGAACGGACTATCCGGATTGGAAACAAAAAACAAGGTCATCCGCCCACCTTTCAGGAAGATTTTCTCTGCACCCAAACGGGCTGCAAGACGGCGTAGAGGCACAATACGGAGTAGTTCTTCCGTTTCCCGGGGAACTGGTCCGAAGCGGTCTTCCAGGCGAGCACGGAAAGCTTCCACATCTTTGTCCAATGTCAGTCCATCCAGTTCACGATAGAGCAACATACGTTCGCTGCTGCCTGTTACGTAGTTGGCAGGTAACAATAGTTCGAGGTCGCTTTCTACCTGACACTCGTCTACAAACTCTTCTCCACTAATTTGTCCTTCGCCCTTGATTTCATCCGCATACAGTTCAGCAAACTCGTCTGTCTTTAACTCATGGACAGCTTCAGTAAGAATTTTCTGATATGTCTCATATCCCAAATCAGCAACAAATCCGCTTTGTTCGGCTCCAAGCAGATTTCCGGCTCCACGAATATCCAAATCCTGCATGGCGATATGAATACCACTTCCCAAATCACTAAAGTTTTCAATTGCTTGAAGACGTCGTCTTCCTTCGGCTGTCAAACTACCTAACGGAGGAGCCAACAAATAACAAAAAGCTTTTTTATTACTACGTCCTACCCGTCCACGCATCTGATGGAGATCACTCAATCCAAAGTTTTGCGCCTGATTGATAATGATAGTGTTGGCATTCGGAATATCAATACCACTTTCAATGATTGTAGTTGCCAAGAGTACATCATAGTCGTAGTTGACAAAATCCAGAATAATCTTCTCCAGCTCTGTCGGTTCCATCTGTCCATGTCCAATCGCTACACGGCAATCCGGGATATGACGTTCGATCATCGCTTTCAATTCCGGCAAGTTCGCAATCCGGTTATTGACAAAGAAGACTTGACCATTGCGGCTCATCTCAAAATTGATGGCATCCGTTATCACTTCTTCATTAAAAGTATGCACTTCGGTCTGAATCGGATAGCGGTTGGGTGGCGGAGTAGAAATCACACTCAAGTCGCGTGCACCCATCAATGAAAATTGAAGGGTACGGGGAATTGGAGTAGCAGTCATAGTCAGTGTATCCACATTCACTTTCAACTGGCGCAGCTTTTCTTTGACAGAGACTCCGAATTTCTGTTCTTCGTCCACAATCAACAATCCCAAGTCTTTAAACTGGACATCTTTTCCCAAGATACGGTGGGTACCTATCAGAATACCGACATCTCCATCTTTCAATCCCTTCAATACAGCTTTGGTCTGTGCGGCAGTACGTGCGCGGCTTAAATATTCCACCCGACACGGCAAGCCTTTCAGACGCTCACGGAAAGTCTGAAAATGCTGGTAAGCAAGTACTGTTGTCGGAACCAGAACGGCTACTTGTTTATTATCGGCAACAGCTTTGAAAGCCGCACGAATCGCAACTTCTGTTTTTCCAAATCCTACATCGCCACAGACTAGACGGTCCATCGGGCGGTCACTTTCCATATCTGCCTTGACATCAATCGTCGCCTTACTCTGATCCGGTGTATCTTCATAAATAAAGGATGCTTCCAGCTCACGCTGCAAGAAACTATCGGGACTGTAAGAGAAACCTTTTTCCTGACGACGCTGCGAATACAATTTTATCAAATCGCGGGCAATGTCCTTGATTTTACTCTTCGTACGTTCTTTCAGTTTCTCCCATGCACCTGTACCTAATTTGTTAAGCCGGGGAGCCTCTCCTTCTTTACCTTTATATTTGGAAACCTTATGCAAGGAATGAATAGAAACGAACACCACATCTTCATTTTGAAACACCAGTTTCAAAACCTCTTGCGTAGTATCACCGTTCGGAATACGTACCAAACCGGAAAAACGTCCGATACCATGATCCGTATGCACCACATAGTCTCCCGGAGTGAACTGATTCAGTTCTTTCAAGGATAGTGCCACTTTTCCCGAACGGGCTTTATCACTTTTCAGATTATATTTATGAAAACGATCAAACAACTGATGGTCTGTGAAGATACAGAGCCGCAGTGTGTTATCTACAAAACCTTCATGAATAGTACGTTCTACGGGAGTAAAATTAATCTTATCACCCCGATCCTCAAAAATCGCTTTGATACGATCTGTTTGCTTCATGCTGTCACTGCAGATATAAAGCGAATAGCCCTTTTCCAGATAATCCTTGAAAGAAGAAGCTACCAGATCGAAATTCTTATGAAAAATAGGCTGGGCAGATGTATTGAAAGTAACGCTGGCATTGGGCGTTCCGGTCGGTTTATTACCAAATTCCAACCGGCGGAAATCAAGTGCCCGCACAGTAAACTCGCTGCCGTCTATCAATTTCCCTTCCAATGTAATGCCACCATTCTCTTCGGCCTCTTATGAAAAATAGGCTGGGCAGATGTATTGAAAGTAACGCTGGCATTGGGCGTTCCGGTCGGTTTATTACCAAATTCCAACCGGCGGAAATCAAGTGCCCGCACAGTAAACTCGCTGCCGTCTATCAATTTCCCTTCCAATGTAATGCCACCATTCTCTTCGGCCTCCTGAACGGCTATTGCCTGTGGAGTCAGCGCCTCATCGTGTACCACCTGGATTCGCTCGCGCAACCAAAGAAAATCACGCATTGCCAAAGTAGTCTCTTTCGGGATAAAATCCAGAAAAGAAGTCGTTACATCTCCTGTCACCGCCAAATCGGGAACGATAGACACTCCATCTTTCTTCTCACGGGATAGTTGAGATTCCACTTCAAAGGTACGGACACTTTCCACTTCATCACCAAAGAAATCGATGCGATAAGGATATTCCGAAGCAAAAGAGAAAACGTCGATAATACTACCGCGAACAGCATATTGTCCCGGCTCATATACGTAGTCTACATATTCAAAACCATAACTATGCAACACATCGGTGATGAAAGTGGTATCCACTTTCTCTCCTACATTCAGCTTCAGCGTTTTATTACTCAATTCCTTGCGCGACACCACTTTCTCCGCCAATGCATCCGGGTACGTAACGATACATAATCCCTCTTCCCCCTTTTGCAAGCGGCTAAGTACTTCTGTACGCAAAATCTCATTGGCCGCATCTTTTTGTCCATACTTGATGGAGCGACGGAATGAAGATGGAAAGAACAACACTCTTTCCGTACCCAATATCTGCGTCAAGTCGTGATAGAAATATCCGGCTTCTTCAAGATCGCCTAAAATAAATACAAACGGGCAACCACCCTCTTGCACCAGTACAGAAGAAAAAAGAGAAGCGGCGGATGCACACAGTCCTCCGCAAAAAACAGTCTGAACGGAAGTGTCCTTCAACAAGCGCTTCATTACTGCCATATTGGGATGGGCAGCATATTGTTGTTGCAACTCAGTTATTGTCATACCTATAAAATTTCCCCGCAAAATTACAAAAAAGATTGGGAGTATGCACCCAAAGAACAGAAGTATTATAATAAGGTATCTGCCGTCTTATTCCGCATGGGGCATGAAACACGTTAAATTTTCCTTAGTTCAGCTATAACTAAAGGAAAAAGAACTACTTTTGTTTCTAAATTTTATAGTATCTATATGCAGACATCGGATAGCATTGTAATTATCCCCACCTATAATGAACGGGAGAACATAGAAAATATCATCCGTGCCGTTTTCGGCCTTCCCCAAGTATTCCATATTCTGGTCATAGAAGACGGCTCTCCGGACGGAACGGCAGCCATCGTAAGAAAACTGCAACAAGAATTTCCCGAACAGCTTTTTATGATAGAACGTAAAGGAAAACTGGGACTGGGTACTGCCTACATTACCGGATTTAAATGGGCACTGGAACACGCATACGAGTATATTTTTGAAATGGATGCAGACTTCAGTCATAATCCGAATGATTTACCCCGTTTGTATCAGGCTTGTTCGGAACAAGGAGGAGATGTATCCATCGGTTCCCGTTATGTCAGCGGAGTGAATGTAGTGAATTGGCCGATGGGACGGGTATTGATGTCATACTTCGCCTCTAAATATGTGCGGTTTATCACCGGAATACCTGTACATGACACCACTGCCGGATTTGTTTGCTACCGCCGTCAGGTATTGGAAACGATCGATTTAGATCATATTCGCTTTAAAGGATATGCCTTTCAGATTGAAATGAAATTCACTGCTTACAAGTGTGGTTTCAAAATTATCGAGGTTCCCGTTATCTTTATTAATCGTGAATTAGGGACTTCTAAAATGAATAGCAGCATCTTTGGAGAAGCCATATTTGGTGTGATAAAATTAAAAGTAAATAGTTGGTTCCATAAATTCCCACAAAAGAAATGAAACGTACACTGATTCAAAACGCCGTTATTGTCAACGAAGGAAGAAAAGTTCTGGGTTCAGTAGTAATCGAGAATGAAAAGATAGCCGAAATATTGGTTGGTGAAGAAAACGCAACTGCCCCCTGCGACGAGATAATAGACGCAACCGGGTGTTATCTTTTGCCGGGTGCCATCGACGAACATGTGCATTTCCGCGATCCCGGACTGACTCATAAGGCAGATATCACCACAGAAAGTCGTGCTGCGGCAGCAGGAGGTGTCACCTCTATCATGGATATGCCCAATACCAATCCGCAAACTACCACATTGGAGGCTTTGGAGGAAAAATTTGTTCTGTTGGGTGAAAAGTCAGCAGTCAACTATTCCTGCTATTTCGGAGCAACGAATAATAACTATACCCAGTTTGCACAACTGGATAAACACCGGGTTTGTGGAGTGAAGTTATTTATGGGTTCAAGCACCGGCAATATGCTGGTAGACCGGATGGCCAGTCTGCGTAATATATTCGGTGGAACCGATCTGCTCATCGCTGCTCATTGCGAAGATCAGGGAATTATCAAAGAAAACACGGATAAATATAAGAAAGAATACGGAGACGACGTACCTTTGGCTCTTCATCCGCTCCTTCGTTCGGAAGAAGCTTGCTATCGTTCATCCGAACTGGCAGTGCAGTTGGCACGTGAGACAAACGCCCGCCTGCACATCATGCATATTTCCACAGCTAAAGAGTTGAGCCTGTTTTCTAACGTACCTTTGGTACAAAAAAAGATCACGGCAGAAGCCTGTGTTTCTCATCTGCTCTTTACGGAAGAGGACTATCAGACACTGGGTACCCGCATCAAATGCAACCCTGCCATTAAGACAGCGCAAGACCGGAAAGCTTTGCGAGAGGCTGTCAATAGCGGTTTGATTGATGCTATTGCCACAGATCATGCCCCACATTTACTTAGCGAAAAAGAAGGCGGTGCCTTAAAAGCAATGTCCGGAATGCCGATGATTCAGTTCTCACTCGTCAGCATGTTGGAGTTGACAGAAAAAGGAGTGTTTACTATCGAAAAAGTAGTAGAAAAGATGGCTCATGCTCCTGCGCAGATGTATGAGATACAAAACAGAGGATTCATTCGCAAAGGCTATCAGGCTGACCTGGTATTAGTCCGTCCCGGAAGCGAATGGACTGTAACAACCGATTGTGTTCTAAGCAAATGTAAATGGAGCCCATTAGAGGGACACACATTCGACTGGAAAGTAGAGAAAACATTTGTAAACGGACATCTGTTATATAACAACGGAGAAATAGACGAGACTTATCGCGGACAGGAATTAAGATTCAGATAAACAGCAGCTCGCCTTCAACAAGCCTATGAGTACCATTTTATCTTATAAAATACATACAGTCACTCCCTACATCAACTGGATTTACTTTTTCCACGCATGGGGGTTCCAGCCACGTTTTGCAGCCATCGCCAACATTCACGGATGTGATGCCTGCCGTGCTTCGTGGCTGACAACTTTCCCGGAAGAAGAACGTAATAAAGCTTCCGAAGCAATGCAGCTATTCAAAGAGGCCAACCGGATGCTCGATCTGCTTGACCGGGATTATGAAGTAAAGACCATCTTCAAGCTTTGCAAGGCAAACTCTGACGGGGATAACCTGATTATTGAGAAAGAAAAAGACCGGTTCATCACTTTTCCTTTACTGCGCCAGCAAACGCCGAAAAGAGACGGTAGTCCTTTTCTTTGTCTAAGTGACTTTATCCGCCCGATCTCTTCCGGCATCCCGGATACCATCGGTGCTTTTGCCTCTTCCATTGATGCGGACATGGAAGGATTGTACGAACAGGACCCTTATAAACACCTGCTTGTCCAAACCCTCTCCGACCGACTGGCAGAAGCAGCAACAGAAAAGATGCATGAATATGTGCGCAAAGAAGCGTGGGGATATGCCAAAGACGAGAATTTAGGCATAGCGGACTTACTGGTCGAAAAGTATCAAGGCATTCGCCCTGCTGTCGGTTACCCGTCTTTACCGGATCAATCCGTCAACTTCCTGTTGGATGAACTGTTGGACATGAAGCAGATAGGCATTTCGCTGACCGAAAACGGAGCTATGTACCCGCACGCTTCTGTTTGCGGACTTATGTTTTCACATCCGGCTTCCGAATACTTCTCCGTCGGAAAGATTGGAGAAGACCAATTGGAAGATTATGCCCGCCGTCGGGGAAAAAGTATCGAAGAAATGTGTAAGTTTCTGGCAGCTAATCTCCAATAGTCCTTATTCCCCTGTGATTTTTCTCCTTTTCTCACGACTAACTAACCAGAAAAGTAATCATAGATTCCATGAGAGAACAAACAGCAGAGGTTAGCGCCCCTATTGAACAAGAGTTTTTGTCGGTGATCCGCGAATATGAACGGGTGATCTACAAGGTATGCTATCTGTATGCCAATCCCAATGCTCCTCTCAATGATCTGTATCAGGATGTGGTATTGAACCTTTGGAAAGCCTATCCCAAATTCAGAAAAGAATGTAAGGTTTCCACCTGGATTTACCGTATTGCCCTCAACACCTGTATCAGCTTCTATCGTAAAGAAAAGAATGTGCCGGAAATAGTCAGCCTCACCAGAGATACCGACTGGGCCATAGAAGCACACGACCCGATCAACGAAATGTTGAAACAGCTTTATCAGATGATTAACCAACTGGGACAACTCGACAAATCAATTATCCTGCTTTATCTCGAAGACAAAAGTTACGAGGAAATAGCAGAAATCACCGGACTGACGGTTACCAATGTAGCGACCAAACTAAGTCGCATCAAAGACAAACTTAAAAGAATGAAAAAGGAGGAATAAGATATATGGAACTGGAAGAACTTAAAAAATCTTGGAATGCCCTGGATGAACACTTGAAAGACAAAGAGTTCATCAAAGAAGAAGAGCTTGAAAAGCTGATAAGGCATGCGGACAAAGGTATCCATGCCATTGCCAGACTGAACATCAAGCTTATTCTGATTTCTCTGCCGATACTGATCTTATTTTTAGCGGAGGTACTGTTGCACAACAGATTAAACCCGATCTATATCATTATCATTTTCGCATGGATTCCTGCCCTTTGCTGGGATATCGTCACCACCCGTTTCCTCCAACGGACACAAATAGACGAGATGCCTTTGGTAGAAGTAATCAGCCGCGTGAACCGTATCCATCGATGGACCATCAGGGAACGATTGATTGCTATTGCCTTTCTCCTGGTCCTGGCTATACTTTCATTTATCTACTGGCAAGTGTGGCAATATGGAATGGGGATGATCGCTTTCTTCATCCTGTTATGGGGCGGAGGACTGGGATTGATCTTATGGATTTACCGCAAGAAGTTCTTAAATCGTATCCACGAAATCAAAAAGAATTTAAGCGAACTGAACGAATTAATGTAAAAGAATCCAACCTGAATAATTCATACTAAGTAGTAAGGAGTGTGCTTACCCCACCACGGTAAGCACACTTTTTCCATTCACTTTCTTATGTACCTGCACCTGAACAGAAATCCGTTCACTCATCTCCTGCACATGAGAGATTACTCCTATTTTCCGCCCCTGCATCTGTAATTGTTCCAATGCTTCCATCGCTGTACGCAAACTTTCCGCATCCAAAGAGCCGAAACCTTCATCAATAAAAAGAGATTCAACTTTCAGATTATTACTTGACAAGGAAGACAAACCTAAAGCCAGTGCCAAAGAAATCAGGAACGATTCACCTCCTGAAAGAGAGTACACGGTCCGTATTTCATCACACATATCGCAATCTATTACCTGAAGTGCCAACGTATCGGGTACCTGTTGCAGCTTATAGCGTTTAGAGAGATAGGATAAATGTTTATTGGCATGAAGCAACAACAAATTCAAAGTATAACTTTGAGCAATCACTTTAAATTTCGCTCCATCCGCACTGCCAATCAGTTTATTCAATTTTGCCCAACGTTCGGCAACAGTTTGTTTCTCTGCCAGTTCCTTCGCAATCTGTTCCACAGTCAGTTTATTCTTTGCTTGTTGTAGCAGGCGGGCTTCCATAGTAGAAAGGGCACGTTCTATATTCAGGTTTTCTTCCTGTTGCTTCTTTATTATTTCGGGAAGCAGTTCGGGAGACTCTATCTTTTTATACTGTTCCTGCAACTCTCCTATAGCCAGTGCAATTTGCTTCATCTCTCCTTGCAAACCGGAAAGCCGGTTGTGTACCGCCTCTACTTCTTTACGTGCTTTCTCCAAAGCGAGATTCAGTTCTTTCTCTCTTTTTGCTACGGCAGCTTCCGCTTCATCCGCACTTTTTCCTTTCAATAGCTGCGAACGTTCCTGACGAAGCACATTCAGCGCTTTCTCTATCACTTCAAATCTCTTTAGTTCGGCCGAAGCAGCATTCTGTAAGATTACCAGCTGTTCTTTGGCAGACGATACTTTCTGCATAGCCAAACGACAGAGAGAAACATTCTCACGGAGGGCTTCACAATGTGCACGCATCTTTTTAATTTCTTCATCGCTGCGCTGCCATTCTGCATAAAGATTGCGATATTCCAAAATACGTATTGCCAGTTCCGCCAAACGGTGTTGTATTTGCTCTTCGTTTCCGGCTTCAATCCCTGCTTTATATAATGCTGCCAACTGTTCCGCGATCTGTCCGTCCACCGTTTTTTGATGCGCCAAATCACGTTGCAGAGCAATGCTCCGGTTATTCATCTGCTGATAGTTGGTTGATGCTACATTATACTCCTGTTCTATACTCCGGAAAAGAGTATCTACCACCTCCTGTTCCTGATGATAAGGATGCGCTGTGCTACCGCAAACCGGACAAGCCTCCCCTTCCTGTAATTGCCGGCGCAATGCTTTCACATCTTTTCCCACTGCCATACGTGCATTTTCGTAAAGACGTTGAGTAACTTTCAATGCAGTTTCTTGCTCCGTCAATTGTTTCAGACAATTGGCCACTTCTTTCTCCAGTCTTTCTATTTCCGTCTTTGCTTTCGTCTGCGTTTCCGTTAATTGCCGGATATTCTGCTGACGAGTCAACTCTTTTTGCAACTTCACCTGTTCTTCGGCCAATAACGGATATCCGAAAGAATTTAAGCGCAATAAACGTTCCTCATTCGTACTTGTAGCGGCAGCCAGTTTGTTTTCTTCTTGCCGTAGAATCTCTTCCACCTGTTCAAGTTGCAGTGCTTCTTCTATCCCTACATGGCTTAATAAGCGGTTCAGAGAAGAATAAGACACCTGTAATTGTTCCGCAGCCACTCGCATTTTTTGTTCCTGCTCCGCCACCTGCCTGTTAGCCGCTTGTAAAATCTGCTGCGACTGTATATAGCTGCTTTGTTGAGACTGTATCTGTACATCCAATTGACGTGCTTTCTTCAAGTCCGGCTGTATGGCCTCCCATTGTGCCTTAAAATGCACCAATCCTTCCTCTTGGGAAGCCAATGCACCCTGCAGAACTTTCTCCCTAGCCTGTTCCTCCTGTTCTTCCTGCTGCTTTTTCTTACAAAGTTCTTCCTGTATTTTTAATGAACGAACCACATTCAGTTGTTCATTCTGTTCTGCCAGCAGTTTAATCCCTGCCGCACGCTTTTCAGTCGATAGTTCTTTCTCTTTTTGCAGAGCAAGCAGCTCTTCTTCCGGCATCAATTCGATCACATTCATTCGATTCTGAATCAAGGTCACCTCTTCTTGTGCCGCCTTATTCCGGGCATAGACCTCTTGAGAAATCCGGGAATACACGCCGGTTCCTGTCAACTTCTCCAGTAATTCTGCTTTTGCCGCCCCTTTTGATTTCAGAAATGTAGCAAAATCATTTTGTGCCAATAATACTGTACGGGTGAACTGTTCATACGTCAGGCCAACCAACTCCACCAACTGAATCAACAACTCTTTCTTGGTACCTTGAAATTCTTTCTCCGTATCCAGTTCTTTCACTTCCAGCGTTTGTGGCTGCAAAGAACCGTTTATCTTGTTTCTTGTCCGCCTCACCGACCAACGAGAACGGTAACGCCGTCCGTCAATACCTAAAAAATCGACTTCCGCATAACCGTCACTTGTCCCCCGGCGCAGCAAATTTCTAACATCAGACTGATTAATCTGATTGTCTCCCACATCTGCCAGGTTCACATTTTCCACTGAAGTAGCAAAGCGGGGAGCCTTATCATACAATGCCAGGCATAAGGCATCTAATAAAGTAGACTTACCTGCACCGGTAGGTCCTGAAATGGCAAAGATACCTGCAGAATGTAATGGTTCTGCCATAAAATCCACTTCTACCGTTCCTTCTATCGAGGTCAGATTCTTCAATCGTATAGCTAGTATTTTCATTCTTCTTCCTCCTCTTCTTTACGGGTAGCAGCCAAATAGGCCTCTTCAAACAAACCTGTCAGTTCTACAGGCATTTCCACCTGATAAATCTTCTCAAAGGCAGACTGTGCAATCTGCAAGGGAGACATTTCCTGCAACCCCCTCTTCCAGTTTTCATTTTCTTTCGTCGTATTTCCAGTTTCAGTGCGATAGGTAGAAACAATACGCGCCAACCGATAGTTTTTATCTGCCAGTGCATCTTCAATCTCCTGCCGAAGCATGGGTTCCGGTTCCTCCAACAATACCTTTACTTCCAGATATGGGGCTACGGCTTCTGTCTCGGGTAGTTCCTTCAAGGCTTCCAAGATGGCTTCCGGTGAAACAGGTTCTCCGTTCGGGACACTCAACAAAGGTATTAATTTCGGGCATTCCAACCGTTCAATGTCCACCGCACAGCCTCCGTCGAAAGTCACCATCACGACTCCATGATGATAATGTTTCTCGGCAAAAGACATCGGAATGGGACTTCCGGCATACCACACATTCTCTCTTCCGGACACTCGCTGCGCTTTATGTATATGTCCCAATGCCGTATAAGCTATCTGTTCGGAAAAAGTTTCCGGAGATACGCACTCCAGCCCACCAATCACGGTACGCTCGCTATAATCCTTCTCTGCAATTTCCGATCCTGTAGCCTGCAAATGACCGATGGCAAGAATCGCCTGATTCTCCGTCCTTCGCTTCCATAGCCTTTGCAAAAGTTGTGCATAAAGTTCGCGAACTCCCTCCGCATACGGATTGCCTTCCGTTTGCACGGCCGGATAATCTCCCTGACGCAGAAAAGGAACTGCCATGCAAAGCAATTCCACTTCCCCTTTCCGGTTCTTCAGTTCCACAGTCAAATGGTCATAATCGATTTCTCCGCCTTCGAGCTTGCGAACTACCCCTCTGACTTCCGTCCGCATAGCTTGCAACAGAGGCAAAGGAGCCTCCAGGCGTGCTGCCGAATCATGGTTGCCGGCAACAATGACAATCTGCAAATACGGATTCTCTGCTGTCACCCGATAAATAAACTGATAATACATGCTTTGGGATGCTGCGGAAGGGTTGGAAACATCAAAAACATCTCCGGCTATAATCAATGCATCAATCTCTTTCTGACGAATTTCTTCTGCCAGCCAATTCAGAAATACTCCATGTTCTTCCGTGCGATCATAACCAAAAAAGGTTTGTCCCAGATGCCAGTCGGCAGTATGTAATATACGTATCATAATTTTGTAACTATCTCTAATAACAAGAGGCAAAAATAACACAATCAAAAAGATTATATCACATCTGCCTCTCTTTTTTACCAATAATCATGTATATTTGCAGGATAAAAATCCAACCCTATGAAGATACTGTATTATATTTATCAGATTTGCATCGCTTTGCCTATTTTATTAGTGTTGACCATCCTCACGGCAATCGTCACTATTGTAGGTTCTCTCTTGGGAGGAGCCCACATCTGGGGATATTATCCGGGGAAGATTTGGTCACAATTAATTTGTCTGTTTCTATTGATTCCCGTGAAGATTGAGGGACGTGAAAAGTTGCATGACAAGACTTCCTATATTTTCGTACCTAACCATCAGGGTTCATTTGATATTTTCCTTATTTACGGCTTCATCGGAAGAAACTTTAAGTGGATGATGAAAAAAAGCCTGCGCAAACTGCCGTTTGTAGGAAAAGCCTGTGAAAGTGCAGGACATATCTTTGTAGACAGATCCGGCCCTAAAAAAGTATTGGAAACAATCCGGCAGGCAAAAGACTCATTGAAAGACGGGGTTTCTCTCGTAGTCTTTCCTGAAGGAGCGCGTACATTTACAGGACACATGGGATACTTTAAGAAAGGCGCTTTCCAGTTGGCTGATGATTTACAGTTGGCGGTTGTACCCGTCACCATTGACGGCTCATTCGAGATTCTGCCACGCACAGGCAAATGGATACACCGTCATCGCATGATTCTGACTATTCACGAGCCTATTCCTCCCAAAGGGAAAGGAATGGAAAATATCAAGGCAACCATGGCAGAGGCCTACGCTGCGGTTGAAAGCGCCCTACCGGAACAATACAAGGGAATGGTGAAAAACGAAGATCAAGACCGATAGTCAGTACATAATCTTATATAAATATGGGGATGCTCACGCACCCCCATATTCCTAACCAGTTTTATGCATCAAACTATTAAATTAAGAAATTCAGATATTTAGATGTTTTGCAAGGTTATGGTTTGGTTTGACATCATTTGTAATTCTTGAAAAGTCAAATTAAAACTTTTATAAATTTCCTTTTCTAAATTCTCTAATGAGAAAGATTCATTTCTGACACCATTAATCTTCCCTCTAAACCGATTGTTATAATGCTTGCGGAATGTATCCGGAGTAACCAGACCTCCCAAGCCATAATCACCCACTACAATCACCGGCTTTCGGCGCAATACCCCTTCGTAAGCGGTAATCCCCGCACCAATAATCAAGTCGGCTTCTTCAATCAGTTTACCGATCTCACTCTCGGAGGATATATAATCCACCTGATACTCTGAATATTTACTTAATAGAATTCCTATCCGTAACCTGGTGCGAGAATTTGCTATTCCGACAACAATGCTGGCTTTTTGTTCTATTAACTGCAATTCGTCACCTCTCAAAGAAGAGGCGGCAGATAATTCATTAGGATTTTTCATATAGCTATTTGGTTTTTGTTGTGTCAAAAGTACAGCATGCATCCGAAAACACAAAAAAAGTCACCCGGACAAAATCAGTGCGCCTGATTTTTCGTAAACACTTACATTTCAATCAAATACAGATTAGCGTTCTATTAATGACCCGGACAATTCATTTTTTATTTATCAAAAATCCCTTAAAAACACATTCAAATCTTCTTGTGGAGAAATGCCTAATCGACCTTTCAGCCTTCCTTTTGCTTTGGTAACAGAATCGGAAGAGGTCTGAAAAATACGCGCCAGTTCTTCATTGGTCAGTCCAAATTTAAGAAAGCAACAGATCTCAAGATCATGTTTAGTTAATAAAGGAGTTTTGTCAAGCAACCGGGTAACGTAATTAGAATAGAGTAAATCAAACAGGCTAAACAATTTATAGCGTTCTCCATTAGACAATTTACCTCTTAATGTTCCCTCTTTGATAGCAAGCAGCAGACGAAAAGCGGATATGTACTGTTCAGAAGAGGGTCCGACAGTTAATTCTCCTCCCAGTTCTTTCAATAGTCCCGATAAGTTTTTGTTCTGCATACTTAGAAGTACAATCTTTCCATTCAACTCGCCCACCTTCATTCGATTTTCTTCCAGTATGCGGTTCTCTTCCAGTACTTGATCTTTCAACTCCTGGATTTCTTCCATCTCCTGCTGATATCGCTTTATCTCCTCTTCATTATCTCTAATCTGGGATTCGATTTCGGCAATCTTCTTCCTGTGATTTTTACTTTTGTAGTAGTAATAACACATATAGAAGGCCACAATCAGGAAAATAACCGTACCGCAAAATATAAAAACTGTACGGTCCACTTTCAGTTGTAGATTATCATTCCGGAGTTTCTCGTTCTCGTACTGCTTTTGCAGTTCTGTTATCAACTCCTGCGAATCGACTTCATCCAATACATTCACGATAGAGTCCGCTTTTTCATGGTAGATAATCGCTTCTTCAAAATTATCAATATCTTTTTCAAGAAAGTATAAATTGTTATATGCGTCAATACGGGTATATTCTTTAGAAGAATTGATACTCATCTTAAAATATTTCCGGGCATTCTCTACATCGCCCATCTGTATATACAAATAGCCGAGAGACATACACTCCACGTATTTCCTTTCTTCATCCGTTTCTTTTTCATAAGCAGCAAGAAAATAGCGTTCTGACTTTTTCAGTTCTCCCATGGAACGGTACAGTATCCCCAACTCATGTAAAATGGAAACTTCAGACGGATATTGCTTTTCCCTGGCTAGTTCTAAAGCGTAAGTATAATAGAAATAACAGCTATCCCATTTATTCTGAAACAAATAAGCCCGGCCTATATTTTGCCCGGCTCTGACAAGACTCAAAGAATCTTTCAACTCTTCATAGATCGTATATGACTCCCGAAAATTCTTCAACGACTCCTGATACAATTTCTTTTTCCGGTTAATCATCCCTATCTCATCAGTAGCCATTGCAAACATCTTACAACATTGAATATTCCCGAACATTTCTTTTGCCGAAGATAAAAACGTCAAAGCCTCTTCATCTTTGCCCAATTCACGCAGCACTCTTCCATAATAATACTGCGCTTTAGCACGCGTAACAGAGTCACCACGCTCTACAGTATAGTAATTCAGCGCCAGTGCAATCAATGAGTCAGAAGTAAACTTCACATAGTTCTGATCCATCGCCTGCGTCAATAAAAGTGCATAATCCGCCTGCAACTTTCCACGCAATTTTTCAGTATGAGGTATTGACTTTAATAGATACAGAGCTGTATCCGGAAGAGATTCCATGCACATTTCGATCCTCTGGAATGCCGCATCAGGGGCCTCCGAATCTCTATGACAAGAAACCGATAAGACTAAAATAAAAAAGAAAGCGGCGTATACCGAAACAGTAGTCGTTTTCACTTTACTTGAGTTTTGTGCAAAAATACACAAAAAACTCAAGTATTACTTATTTGTTGAAGCATTTTGTTCCAATCGTTGATGTTCTTCTATCAACTTCATGTTTTCTCTTGCTTTAGACAGGAACTCTCTAACCAGCTTATTATCTTTAAAAGAATAAGGAGCATCCTTGATTATATCATCAATCTGCGGAGTCATAATGGGATAGGGCAAAGAGCTGCAGAGCATCATAAACACACTGGGTCCCAGCACATTTTCGTAATTATCGGAGATGAACGTTTTTACATACTGATTCATCGCTTTCATCAGTGAGTCTCCTTCCACCACCAACTGACCGTGAATTTCATCCAGATCGCCTCCATCCAGTACCATACGGGTTTCCTTCTGCTCCAGTTCACCAATGCTTTCTTCCAATTGGTTTCTTTTGCTGATAAACTCGTACAGTGCATTATTTAAAGATGTTCCGACTGCCTTGAGGTCCGTGTTGCTAATGGTAACTGTTATCTTCCCACTTTCCAGCACAATCGGCATAATGCTTTCTTCATCCATATAAAGTGTCACCATCTGTACGGAATCTATTTTCCCTTTCATTGAGAACAGACCATGCACTACTTCAGCTGAATCCAGCTTCACCCACTCTCCATCACGAAGGGACTTAAGATACAACATCTTTCCATCCAGACTATTCACTGAAGAGGTTCCTTCAATCTTGTACTTACTGGTGCAGGAAGCCAAAAACGGAAGCAAAAGTAAAAAAGGCAAAATTTTATTCACGTTCATCTATTCATTAAATTCTGGGTACAAAGGTACAACTGATTCAGAATTCAAAGAAACATTTTATCAATATTTAAATCTTGTAAGACTCTTTTCTTTAATAATCCTTATAAACATAGGTATAAGGCTATTTTTTTCATTTAGTTTATCTAATTTTGCGGTCATGAAAACATCAACATTTGCCCCTTTTGCCAAACCGCTTTATGTAATGGTAAAGCCTGTAGGTGCCGTATGTAATCTAGCATGCGATTATTGCTACTATTTGGAAAAGGCTAACCTATACAAAGACAATCTGAAACACGTAATGAGCGATGAACTTCTGGAAAAGTTTATCGACGAGTACATTAACTCACAAACCATGCCGCAGGTGCTTTTCACCTGGCACGGAGGAGAAACGCTGATGCGACCGCTCTCCTTCTATAAAAAGGCGATGGAACTACAAAAAAAGTATGCCCGCGGACGAACGATCGACAACTGCATCCAAACCAACGGAACCATGCTCACCGACGAATGGTGCGAGTTCTTCCGTGAAAATAATTGGCTGGTAGGAGTCTCTATCGATGGTCCCCAGGAGTTTCATGACGAGTATCGCAAAAATAAAATGGGAAAACCCTCTTTTGTGAAAGTGATGCAAGGCATCAATCTTTTGAAAAAACATGGGGTGGAATGGAATGCGATGGCGGTTATTAATGACTTCAATGCCGACTATCCACTAGACTTTTATCGTTTCTTCAAAGAAATCGGTTGTCAGTATATCCAGTTCGCTCCTATCGTTGAACGTATTCTCTCACATGAGGACGGTCGTCACCTCGCTTCTCTTGCAGAAAATAAAGCCGGAACCCTTGCCGATTTTTCGATCACTCCGGAGCAATGGGGCAACTTCCTTTGTGCTCTTTTCGACGAATGGGTGAAAGAAGATGTAGGCAAGTACTATGTACAAATATTCGATTCGACTCTGGCGAACTGGATGGGCGAACAGCCTGGTATATGCACAATGGCAAAGACCTGCGGTCATGCCGGCGTGATGGAATTCAACGGAGATGTTTATTCATGCGACCATTTTGTATTTCCCGAATATAAATTAGGTAACATTTATAGTAAAACTCTGGTGGAAATGATGCATAGCGAGCGTCAGCACAATTTCGGGAACATGAAATATCAGTCTCTCCCTACTCAATGCAAGGAATGTGAGTTCCTGTTTGCCTGCAACGGAGAATGCCCGAAAAATCGTTTCAGCCAAACGGCAGAAGGCGAACCGGGATTGAATTACTTATGCAAAGGCTATTACCAGTTCTTTAAGCATGTAGCTCCTTATATGGACTTTATGAAAAACGAACTGATGAATCAACGTCCGCCTGCTAATATCATGGAAGCACTGAAGAACGGAGATTTGAAAATTGAATACTAACCAATCATATATTTTAATTTTATCATTAAATAATGAACAGACTAAGACTTTATCTATTAGCGCTGGCTGCGCTTTTTGTATGTTCCGTTAAAGCGGATGAGGGTATGTGGCTATTGCAACTGATGCAACAGCAACACTCCATAGACATGATGAAAAAACAAGGATTAAAACTGGAAGCACAGGACCTATATAATCCGAATGGAATTTCTCTTAAAGATGCCGTAGGTATATTCGGAGGCGGATGTACCGGAGAAATTATCTCACCCGAAGGTTTGATTCTGACCAATCACCACTGTGGCTACGCTTCCATCCAGCAACATAGTAGTGTTGAGCACGATTATCTGACTGATGGTTTCTGGGCTACTTCCAGAGACAAAGAGCTCCCTACTCCGGGATTGCAATTCACATTTATCGAACGTATCGAAGATATTACGGATATTGTCAATGCCAAGATTGCGGCGAAAGAAATCACCGAATCCGAATCATTCAGCAATATATTCCTTCAAAAGCTGGCCCATGATCTTTATTTTAAAAGTGACCTGGCAGACAAAAAGGGAATTGTTCCGCAAGCTCTTCCGTTCTATGCCGGAAATAAATTCTATCTTTTCTATAAGAAAATATATCCGGATGTACGTATGGTAGCCGCTCCACCCTCTTCTATCGGTAAGTTTGGTGGTGAAACAGACAACTGGATGTGGCCGCGTCATACCGGTGACTTTTCCATGTTCCGTATTTATGCAGATGCAAATGGTGAACCTGCAGAATACAGCGAGAGCAACGTCCCACTGAAAACCAAGAAACATTTGTCTATCTCTATCAAAGGATTGAAAGAAGGAGATTATGCAATGATTATGGGATTCCCCGGAAGTACGAGCCGCTACCTGACTGTATCAGAAGTAAAAGAACGTATGGAATCGGAAAACGATCCACGTATCCGTATTCGTGGTGCACGTTTGGCTGTCCTGAAAGAGGTAATGAATGCCAGTGACAAAATCCGTATTCAATATGCTAACAAGTATGCGGGTTCCAGCAACTATTGGAAAAACTCCATCGGCATGAATAAGGCCATCATCGATAATGATGTATTGGGAACAAAAGCTGCACAAGAAGCCAAATTCGCAGAGTTTGCAAAAGCACAAAACAATGCTGAATATGCAGCGGTAGTGAAGAACATTGATGACCTGGTAGCTAAGACAACTCCTCTCAACTATCAGTACACCTGTTTGAGAGAGACTTTCTTCGGAGCTATCGAATTTGGCAATGTGATGTTGACTAAAACACGCGAAGCATTGCTTGAGAAAAACGATTCTGTAATCGAAGCACGCATGAAAGCCTTGGAAAGCACTTACGAAAGCATCCATAACAAAGATTACGATCATGAAGTAGACCGCAAGGTAGCGAAAGCCTTGTTCCCCTTATATGCTGAAATGATTCCGGCAAACCAACGTCCTTCTATTTATAAGGTTATTGAGCAGAAATATAAAGGCGATTATAACAAATTCGTTGATGATATGTATGACAACTCTATTTTTGCCAACCTGGCAAACTTCGAGAAGTTTACAAAGAAGCCTTCAGTGAAAGCGATTGACAATGATCTGGCACTACAATACTGCCAGTCTAAATACGACTTGATGGATACACTGGCTTCCCAGCTCAAGGATATGGATCAGGAACTAGCTTTGCTGCACAAAACTTATATCCGTGGTCTAGGTGAAATGAAGTTGCCTGTACCTTCTTATCCGGATGCAAACTTCACCATTCGTCTGACCTATGGTAACGTGAAACCTTATGATCCGAAAGACGGCGTACACTACAACTACTATACGACCACTAAAGGTATTCTTGAAAAAGAAAATCCGGAAGACCGTGAATTCGTTGTACCTGCCAAACTGAAAGAACTGATCGAAAAGAAAGATTATGGCCGCTATGCTTTGCCAAATGGTGATATGCCTGTCTGCTTCCTGTCGACCAACGACATCACCGGTGGTAACTCCGGCAGCCCGGTACTGAATGAAAACGGAGAACTGATCGGTTGCGCTTTTGATGGCAACTGGGAATCATTAAGCGGTGACATCACCTTCGACAACAACCTACAACGTTGTATTAACCTGGATATCCGTTATGTCCTGTTCATTTTGGAAAAATTAGGAAACTGCGGACACCTAATCAATGAAATGACAATCGTAGAATAAATGAGAAAACAAATCCTATTTGTCCTATTTTCACTGGCAACTCTTAGCATCCACGCCGACGAAGGCATGTGGATGCTAACCGATCTGAAAGCACAGAACGCTGTTGCCATGCGCGAACTTGGTCTCGAAATTCCGATAGAGGAAGTATACAACGCAAATGGCCTTTCTCTAAAAGACGCTGTTGTACACTTCGGAGGAGGATGTACGGGAGAAGTTATCTCTTCCGAAGGACTGGTACTGACTAACCATCACTGTGGTTATGGAGCTATCCAGCAACATAGTAATGTAGAACATGACTATCTGACAGATGGTTTCTGGGCTATGAACCGTGATGCGGAACTCCCTACTCCGGGATTGACCGTCACTTTTATCGACCGGATTCTCGATGTGACGGATTACGTCAACGAACAACTGAAAAAAGATCCGGACCCGGATGGTGTTAATTATCTATCTCCAAGTTATCTTGGCAACGTAGCAGAACGTTTTGCCAAAGCCGAGAATATAGAAATAACTCCTGCAACAAAGTTGGAGCTCAAGGCTTTTTATGGAGGAAACAAATATTATCTGTTCATCAAAACAGTATACAGTGATATTCGTATGGTAGGGGCTCCTCCTTCTTCCATCGGTAAATTCGGAGCTGATACCGACAACTGGATGTGGCCTCGTCACACAGGCGACTTTTCTCTCTTCCGTATTTACGCGGACAAGAATGGAAAACCGGCAGAATATTCTAAAGACAACGTTCCTCTGCAAGTGAAAAAACATCTGAAGATCAGCCTCGCCGGAGTTCAGGAAGGAGATTTCACCTTTGTCATGGGATTCCCCGGACGTAACTGGCGGTATATGATTGCCGACGAAGTGGAAGAACGGATGCAAACGACCAATTTCATGCGCCAGCATGTACGCGGAGCCCGTCAGAAAGTACTTATGGAGCAAATGCTGAAAGATCCGGCAGTGCGTATTCATTATGCAAGCAAATATGCTTCTTCGGCCAATTATTGGAAAAATGCAATCGGCATGAATGAAGGACTGATACGCCTCAATGTACTGGATACCAAACGTGCACAGCAAGAAGAACTATTAGCCCGCGGCCGTAAAAAGGGAGATGATTCGTATCAGAAAGCCTTTGATGAGATTCGCTCTATTGTATCTCACCGACGCGATGCGCTATATCATCAGCAGGCTATCAATGAAGCATTGGTCACCGCCCTTGATTTTATGCGTATCCCTTCCACGACAGAATTGGTTACCGCTCTGAAATCGAAAGATAAAGAGCAGATAAAAGAAGCAAAACTAAAACTGAAGAAAGAAGGTGATAAGTATTTTGCTTCTGTCCCTTTCCCCGACGTGGAACGGATGGTAGCGAAAGAAATGCTGAAGACTTATGCCAACTACATTCCTGCAGAACAACGAATCAACATCTTCGAAATCATCAATTCTCGTTTCAAGGGAAGTATTGACGCCTTCGTTGATGCCTGTTTCGAACATTCCATTTTCGGCAATCCTAAAAACTTTGAGAAGTTTATCAAGAAACCAAGTTTGTATAAAATAGGATATGACTGGATGGTATTATTCAAATATTCTGTTACCGACGGAATTCTGAAAACAGCCATTGCCATGAAAGAAGCCAATCAGAACTATGACGCAGCTCATAAAGTATGGGTGAAAGGCATGATGGACATGAGACAGGAAAAAGGAACGCCGATTTATCCGGATGCGAACTCTACTTTACGATTGACATACGGCCAGGTGCTTTCTTATGAACCGGCTGACGGTGTGGTATATGATGCTCATACCACCCTCAAAGGTGTGATGGAAAAAGAAGATCAGGGAAACTGGGAATTCGTAGTGCCTCAAAAACTAAAAGAGCTATATAACTCCCAGGATTATGGACGTTATGGCAAAAACGGTGAAATGCCTGTCTGCTTTATCGTAAACACCGATAATACAGGAGGAAACTCCGGCAGCCCAGTATTTAACAGCAAAGGTCAGCTGGTTGGAACTGCTTTCGACCGCAACTTTGAAGGCTTAACAGGAGACATTGCTTTCCGTCCTTCATCGCAGCGAGCCGCTTGTGTTGACATCCGCTATACCTTGTTTATCATCGATAAATACGCAGGAGCCTCTCATATCATCGACGAACTTAGCATTGAGTAAATTGAGAGTTGAGAATTAAAAATTGAGAAATAAAAGTTATGCCATCTGGCATTATATTTCTCAATTTTTAATTCTCTATTTTCAATTTATATAAACTCTTCCACCATATACATCTCGTCAATCATCTCATTCATTATATTCTGTAAATTCTGAACTGCTTCTTCAGGAGATTCCCCATAAGCATTACATTGCATATTTACAGTCAACCAGGCATAGTAGCCACCATCTGATGCGCGTTCAAGCACATAATCCGTTCTGTTTAGTTTCATATTGGTAAATAATTAGTGAATGTTGGTATTGAAGTTATTTCTGAATGTGAAGCTGCCAGTTTCTCCAGTTCACGGATCATCCGACGTTCACAGCTACGAACCCAATAAACGAAATGACGGTTCGGAGTATATTCTCCTGCAAAACGAAGCAACGGCTGCAAATCAAAGGAATCACTGATTATTCCTGCCCCCGCTTTCATTGCATCATAGGCATTGCAGTCTTGTTCAATATGTGCTGGAACCATTAATACAGGTTTTCCAAGATACATTGCTTCGCAAATAGACTCGAAGCCTGCCGTACTGGCATAAGCCTTACAACCCGCCATAGCATTAAGAAACTTCACATCATCTATTTGATGGAAACTCAATGTTTCGTCAATCCGTGTCACCTCTTCAGCATCCGATCTATCCCAGAAAAAAGTTAAAGGAACTTCCGGATGTTTCGCATGAAAACTCTCCACGCTATCAGCAAACCCGGAATTAACCATATATCCATGAATATAATCACCCTTTTCCGGACGGATAGCGGTCACTTCCTGACGAATCAATGGAGGAACGGTCACTATTTGATTCATATCATCCTGTTCCATTTCCAGGAAAGACAAAGCCAGTTTCTTCGAAGATCTTAGAGCGGTCATCCGGGTAAAGAAACGCAGCATCCATAACTGGCACGAATTTTTATCCGGAGACTCGAAATCACGATGTAAAAACAGATACTGATGCCCAACACAAATATACGGAACGGAGGGACGGAAGAGTGCATAGGTAAGTCCGGTTAAAAGCTCGTAGAAGTTGATGACAACTTCCGCCCCTGTCTCCCTGATCCGCTGATTTATATAATACATGCTACGAAGATACTCCGGTAATCTTAATAAATTGTATGCAAAGCTTTTCGTCAGGTTCGCCCGTTTATTATCTGCCGTAGGCAGAAAGTTCGGACTAATAAATCGCTTCACCGGTGCATGAATACTCCGATTGAAAAATCCCGGCAAAGTACGTGTCGAGCTTTTCCCGACTAAGACTTCCACTACTTCATGCCCATTGCGCAATAACATTTCTTCGAGAGTGATTGCCTGTGTAAAATGCCCTCTCCCCTCACCTTGAACAATAAATAAAAATTTCATAGTTCCATTATTTTTAGATACGCAAAATTCCCTCTTTCACATTACAAGATGATGACTCTATGATTACTATTTCATGAACAAAATCAGCTTTTTCTCGTTATATAATAAAATAGAAATTATATTTGCGGTCTTCAAAGACTGCTTTTTAACTCTAAGAAAGAAAAGATTATGGAAAAATTTGAAGATTTAATACAGTCACCAGTGCCCGTTTTAGTTGATTTCTTTGCAGAATGGTGTGGACCTTGCAAAGCAATGAAACCAGTTTTAGAAGAACTAAAACTTATTGTGGGGGATAAAGCACGTATTGCAAAGATAGACGTTGACCAGCATGAAGACCTGGCTACTAAATATCGCATACAAGCTGTACCAACCTTTATACTGTTCAAGAATGGAGAGGCTGTCTGGAGACATTCCGGCGTAATCCATAGTAGCGAACTGCAAGGGGTTATCGAGAAGCATTATACATAAAAAGATAATAATAACGAATGAAGAAAGTATTAGTAATGGTAGCCCTCGTCATGGCAAGCGTAATTGTATACGCATTCAATGACAGTAGGGAAACTAATCAAGGTAAAAAAGAGGTAACAGGTAACGGTGAAGTCGTCGTAATGGACAAAGAAATGTTTCTGAAAGACGTCTTCGATTATGAGAAATCAAAGGAGTGGAATTATAAAGGTAATAAGCCCGCCATCATCGACTTATATGCAGATTGGTGCGGACCATGTCGCCAAACAGCTCCTATCATGAAAGAATTGGCAAAGGAATATGCCGGAAAAATTGTCATCTACAAAGTCAATGTAGATAAACAAAAAGAACTGGCAGCTTTATTTAATGCAACAAGTATTCCATTGTTTGTATTCATTCCCATGAAAGGAGATCCACAGCTTTTCCGTGGAGCTGCTGACAAGGCAACTTACAAAAAAGCGATTGATGAATTTCTCTTGAAGTAAAGAAGAAAATATAGTGACGCTATCCGGTCGGGATAGTAACGCTATAATAGGAAAAGAGTGACGGTATCCTTGCGGGATACCGTCACTCTTTTGTATATCTTGCCAATCCTTATTTGAAGTATCCCACAGGATGATTCATCATTGGCATTTGGCTATCTTTCAATTTCAAAACTTTCTTCAATTGTTCATTGTCCATCGAAGCGCGTGGCACTGTTGCTATGTTAGCAGCGGAACAGAATATTGAAATATTTTGAGAAACGATGCCGGAATCCATAGCCCCCATCAACTGGCTGCGTGCACTCTTCGCATCTCCAAATCTGGAAAGATCACTGATTAACACCAAGGACACCGGAGCTGTTTTCACAAATGCCTGTCCACCGGCTACTGCTCCACGATGATCTCCTTCAGCAACCAGAGTCAACTGATGATTTTTAGCATCATACAGATAACTTCCTTCAGGTAATACTACATATACATCCACATCCTGCTTATTCAACGCCGACGGAGCTGTTCTCATTCCGGATTCCTTACGGTTTATCCCATTAGCAGCCCATAACAAATCAGACAGATCCGACAGACTCAATGATTTAGAAGCATACTCGCGAGTTGAATGTCGTTCAGACAATGCCTTCATCACCGCACCGGTACGGTTTAAATTAGGCTTCGGCAATTTAATCACTTTGTCAGCAGCAAAAGCAGCCACCGAAAGCATTAAACAAACTAACAATAGTTGTACTTTTCTCATAACTGTGGTATTTAAAAATTGATAGACAAATATAAATAAAAAAGGTCTGTATTCGTTGTGGAATACAGACCTTTTAAGAGTTTATTAGGCTTAATTATTTCTTATCACCGAAATAACGGTTGTACAATCCTTCAAAACCTTTACCGTGACGAGCTTCGTCTTTGCACATTTCGTGTACAGTGTCATGGATAGCATCCAGATTCAGAGCTTTAGCACGAGTTGCGATACGTTTTTTGTCTTCGCATGCACCTTGTTCAGCATCTTTACGTTTCTGCAGGTTCGTTTTAGTATCCCATACGCAGTCGCCCAACAATTCCGCAAACTTAGCAGCATGTTCAGCTTCTTCCCAAGCGTAACGTTTGAAAGCTTCAGCTACTTCAGGATAACCTTCACGGTCTGCCTGACGGCTCATAGCCAAATACATACCAACTTCAGTACATTCTCCCATGAAGTGATTGTTCAGGTCCTTAATCATTTCTTCGTCACAACCTTTTGCCACACCAATAACGTGTTCGTCAGCAAAAGACAATGCGCCACCTTCTACCTCAACAACTTCTACGAATTTGCTGGCAGGAGCTTTACACAATGGGCATTTTTCAGGAGCTGCGTCACCTTCATGAACGTAACCGCATACAGTACATCTAAATTTTTTCATTTTCTTCTCAATTTTAAATTAATTAGTCAATACGTGTTTCTTTATCTTTACTTAAGCAATTCTTGCAAATACCTTTATAATAATAATGAACTTCTGATACCTGGTGACCATCCATGTCTATATTCTCCACTTTCTTTATGGCTTCCGGGCATTTCAGATCATAAATGTGTCCACAACGCTTGCACAAAAAATGAGAATGTACGGAAGTATCTGCGTCAAAGTTCGTATTCTTCTCATCAATTGTAAGCATCAAGGCTGCTCCTTGCTCCGAAAACAATTTCAATGTATTATAAACCGTAGTTTTTGAAAGTGTCGGCATCGAGGGAGATAGTGCAGTATATATATCATCAGCTGATGGATGAATCGGATTATCCATCAGATATTCCATGATAGCGATGCGTTGCATAGAAGGCTTGATATTATGCTCTAATAATCGATCGTATGGTTTCATCATCTTCCTTTCTTTTCAAAGTTGTATTCATTACAATTATAAATCCAATGCAAAGATAGAAATCCTTAATCTTATTTCCAAATAATTCATGACTTTTTTTTTGTGACATGACTAGCATTATTAGGTAAAGAGATAAATCAGTATAAAAAAAGGATCCACTCCATTTACTGAATGGCGTGAATCCTCTTTTTCTTTCCGTAAATTAAAACTTAATTATCCGTATCAGCTCTCGCTTCTTCTACAATCTTAGAAGGAACCTCGTCACAGCGAACATATTTAGATACATCTCCCGCATCATCTTTCGCTGTCCAAATCATAGAACCGGCTTCCAATAAATCGGTTACGATATAATCATTGTTCCATTCACCGTTGCCGAAATCATATTCACCACTAATCACATATCCCAAATAAGGATCTTTTTCAATGCTAAAATCGCCAGTGATATAACGCGCGTACATGCTGTCAAACTTCTGGTAAATTTCAAAAGTTTGTTCCTTACGGTTAAAGGTTATGTAGCAATACGTACCTTCGGCAAGAGATTGTCCGTTCCATTCGGCCAGTTGCCACGTACCGTTCAAGTTGGCCGGAGTGACCGGCAATGTCGGAATATCCGTCTTCTCATCGTCATCACAAGAAGTGAAACAAAGTACGAAGGCGAATAATGCTATCAAATTAAATATATTCTTCATATTTTCTTTTATTTATTACGTTACTCAATACGATTTACTCTAATATTCAATGTACGGTCAGACTGCGGTCCATCTATTCCTTCTATTATAATAGGAAAGGTAAACGAACTGCCTTTTCCTGAAGGAATCTGTGATGTATCTATCGTAACCACTATATCAGCTTCTCCCGCCGGACTGATAACCTCCGGTTCCGTACGAAAAGTTGCAAACTTGGGAACACCGGAGGCTGACAAACGTAACTCTTGCTCTCCGCTATTACCACAGAGAATTCGTTCTGACAAGCGTTTCCCGGAAATTTTAAATTCCATCCGGTTTTGTTTGAGCCGCAATTTCCCCATTATATATGGATACCGCGCCCATTCATCTGCGCCGGGCAGCACATTACCTCTTAATGTGAGTCGTGCCACAGGTTTTTCGTCAGAAAGCGACAAATAAACGAAAGCATTTGCATCTATCGTTCCGGGATGGTTATTCGGATTATAAGTCAATCCGATAACCTTTGTTTCCCCCGGTAATATATCTCCGGATTGAATATCCGCAACCACGCATCCACAAGTCGTTTTGATCCGGGTTAAATTCAAGGTCTCACCACTTACATTAGTACACATGAAACGATATGTCTTCGGAGCATCATCTTCGGTTAATGTTCCGATATTTATTAATGTACTGTCGAAATGCAGTATTTGTCCGGCCTGCTTTAACAACGGCGGATTTATAAGTGAATCAATTCGTACCTGTGGAGCTGAACAACCAATCCTGGCTTCGAGCATCCGGCAATGTCCAATGACTGCACTTAATAAAATTAGCCGTATCAGAGTAAATGGTTTCATTAAAATATCAGCATTTACATCCAACCGTTATCATTCGCATTCTTACGCACGGTAACTGTAATGGTCTGTTCGTTTCCGTTACTTACTTTCACCAGAATGCGAGTCGCACCGGTTTTCAATCCAGATACTTTCATTAGTGTACCTTCAACAGTTACCGTAGCAACCGATGTGTCACTCGATGTACAGATGTAAGTCAGGTTCTCTCCTCCCACATAATAGTAAGCCAAATTGAGAGTCGATTCCGCACCTTCCGCCACATACACATTCGGCACTACCATGTCCGAACCTTTACCTTCGATATTATCAAGCAAAAGTCCTGCATCTACAAGACCAGCCCCCATCTTACCAATGTATTTCGACAAATTTATTTGGGTAAGAGAAGCACCTACCGATAGATGGTTGCGATAATATTTTTTCACCTTTCCATTGCCATACCAACTATCCAACGGTTTTACAGAAGCCTTTAGCAGCTCAATGAATTCACTAGCTTTAAAGTGACGACGTTGCTGATAAGCGTATGACAAACCTAGTGCTGCAACTCCCGATACATGCGGACAAGCCATAGATGTACCATCCATAAATCCGTATGTAGCTGTACCATTTTGTATCCATGTAGACAAAATAGAACCGGAATATATTCCCTCCGACCAACTTTCGGGATCATCCTGTCCCACCTTATTATAATATTCCGTATCACCACCAGGAGCGGAAATAGTCACCTCTTTACCATAGTTTGAATAAGAAGCGGGAGTAAAATCTGCCGCCACTGCACTCACTGATATACATTTGGAATAAGCAGCGGGAAACGCGGCCATTCCTGCATATTCGTTACCAGCAGCAAAGATTGCCAATCCACCGTCAATCACTCCGTTAGGAGAACCGGCGTTATTGATGAAATAATCTAATGCTTCTTTTTCCAGCGGATACATATTTTCCCATTCCTCCTCCGAACCCGGTCCGGGAGAATATCCTTCAATCATATTGGCCAAAGAAGAGTTATATCCCCAACTACATTGCAAAATAACAGCACCATTATCCGCAGCATATTTAATAGCTTTGGCTTCTGCGTCCAAAGTGACACCATTTATACCTGAAAAGACCTGACAGGACATTATTTTCACTCCCGAATTTTCTCGACCGTCACCACCGGCAATACCGCAAACACCTTCACCATTACCATTCACAGCAGCAATAGTTCCTGCAACGTGTGTTCCATGTCCGGAATCTTCAGCCTCCATCCACGAGATAATACCTGTATCACTTACGAAATTGTATCCATACTTGTCATCTTTATATCCATTACCATCTTTATCTGTATCGGCATAAAGTTCTTCTCCTTCGTTCATCCACATATTATCTCTTAAATCGGGATGACTATGCATCACTCCTTCATCCAACACAGCCACAATAATAGCAGGATCGCCAGTACATTTCTTCCAAGCTTCCGTACAACCTACATCGCATCCAGCTTCCGAACCATTATTAAGCCCATTTTTATTATCGAACTCATTAGTACCACTGTTGATGTAATGCCACTGATAAGGTAATCCGGGATCAGAGAATCTACCGCTTGCTGTTACAGCACGTATAGCTGATTTTTGTTGTAACGCAGCTTCGCTTATATAACTCCTGTAACCTTTAGTGTTATAAGCACGTTTAATATGACCATTAGCCTGTACTTTGGATATCTCGCCCAATTTAGCAAGACGACTGGCAGCCTCCTTCAAATCTGTATTTTCATCGAACTTTACCCGATACCAGAGATGTAATCCGGCAGAACGTGTACGCTCCTCATTCTTAACATCTACCGGGAATATACGTTCAAAATGATATGCTCCTAAAATATCCAATACTTCATCCGTAGATGGAATACCGGAACGAGTCGCTGCCCCTCCGCTTCTTGTCGCCACTTTAAGAGTCCGATCAAGAATTTCGGTCATTTGAGGATCGAATTTAATTAGCAGTTCACCGGAAGTAACATCAGCCGGAAGCTGAACTTCCGTCCCCCCTACAGGGGTAGACGGTTGTTCAATAAGTTCTTGTTCCGAGCATGAAGCCAATATCATAGCAAACAGTGCTGTATATAAGAATTTTTTCTTCATTGTTCCTTTTTAAATTATTCTTGTTAATGATATTTATGCCACAATTAGCCTAGTCAGTTGTATCCGATAGTACGAATTTTCTGAAATATAACGGATAAGCTACACCATCCACAACTGTATCGTTCCCCGGATCTTCTTTTCCATAATAATAAGAATAATCGTAGTTAACCAAATCCACATTACTAAATCCAACCACGGTTCCACTTGAATTCTTACCATTCACCTGTTGATTGAATACCATGGTTTCCGGATACCAATATGCAAAATAAGGATGGAATAAAATCCAATTCGGCACAGCACCAGTCAGGAAGTTCAAGTTGAAATGAACATTACGGGCAAATGGCAATACACGCGGTATTTGTTGCCCATTTACCGTAGTTTTGGTTTTCTTATATTCCACAGGCTGATCTGTTGTCAACAACCATTGGCAAGTGTCTTTTGATATCTTACTCTGGTATACAGACGGCGTAGCTGTCAGTTCCTCTTTAGTAAAGAAATCATCAGCCTTATAAGTCAGCGGTTTTCCCGCCGCTCTCAAAGCTTCGGTTACTTCTTCATCTGTAGGAAGTTCACCCTCTATAAAATTGTATGACATTTGCAGTGAAAGCAGATTATCCCAAGTCAGCAATTTCAAGAAAGCCTCCCGTTCCAGTTGCCCTTTAGAAATATTCACATACAATCCGACCTCTCTACCATTGTATTTAGTGCCTTCAATCAGGCTTAAATCGCTCAGCGTTTCCGTAGCACGGCAGCCGGTCAATGTCAGATATTTCAATTTCGGGAAATTGTTCTGGTTTACTTTTTCAGTAATCACTGACAATGTCTTGAAATTATTGCTTGCTAAATCCAATTTCTCCAGTTTCTTACCTAATTTAACAAAATTATTAGGGAAGTCTTCAATTCCAAGAGAAAATACAGTGAGATTCTTTAAATATTCCAATTCACAGATTTCCTCACCCAAATGAACAGTACATGTCTGTCGGTTCGCATTACTTTGAATAGAGAATGATTCCAGATATTTCAAGTAACGGATTTCCTTCGGTATGGAATCACCACTTTGCAAATCAATCATGGCATAACTTACCGAACGCACACGTCCTATTGCTTCCTCAGGAACTTCGTTATTTTTAATCTCCTTATCAGTAGCCTCCCAAAGCGTCACAAAATCCCAGTTAGTCATATTTTCACTAGTATCGAAACTCATCATGGTCTGGAGTTTGCTATTAATAGTGATTACAGCCAACGAGTCTCCCGAACGGTTATCTTCAATTTTCATTGCAGCCTTCTGTGTTACAGTCAACACAACAGCATCAATTTCATTACCGTCATCATCTACTAATTGGTCTGTTTCCGGATGTGCCGGAACTAAACGTACTTTTGCGACACGAGTATAAGGAGCCACATTCATTCCCCAACGGAAATCAACCTTCAAAGTACGGGGACGCGCACCCCTGTCAAGATCAACCTTTAAATCCTCCTTTTTCGGCGATGTCAGCCAACCAGTACGTTCTCTCTCCACTTCCGCTTTCTCCTCAGCGGTCATTGTAGCCTCTTCGGCAAAAGAATAATCTACTTTATCGATCACAAATTCAACATTCGTAGAGATGGTAGTTTCAAAATGACGTTTTTTGTGAGTATCGGAACTGGGAATTTCCACTTCCGGTTCTCTCACTATAATTTGCTTACCGAAGCCAAACTGCGTAACAGTAACCAATTTAGATTCACCTCCATTCATAGAAAAGCGTATCTTTGCCGTGCGCACAGTATTTCTCAGTGTAGAGTCTATGGCAAGAACACAATCTGCCGAACCCAGACCATTTGCCGGTGAAACGGTAATCCAAGGATCAGAATCAGATACACGTGCCACCCATTGATCATTAGACGAGACGGATATCCTCTCAGTACCTCCTTCGGCACCGATAGTAATCTCTTCCTTATCTACCGAGATACCATTGATTCCCGCTTCATCATCATCCTTGCACGATGAAACGAATCCCATACAAAGAATCAGTCCTAATGTTATTTTATTTAAATATTTCATTAATAGCATCTTTTTTATTATCGTTCAATATCCAAAGCATCACAACCACGAATATCCTGTGTCTTATCATATATAAGCGCATACATACCTGCTTCAATATAAGGACATACGCTTGTCACATCAATAGATATATTGGGATTGTCTGCAATATCTAAAATCCAAAGTTTCGAAGTCAGCGTTTCGGTAACCTTACGGATGTCATTCGAACCGATTTGCAATTGAATCAAACTCGGACAAGTAGTAATACCTGTAGGCCATTCACGCAAAATACGGTTACCTTCTGCATCACGCTGGTGGCGGATACCAAAAGCTTGCAACTGACTACTGTTCAGCGGCTGCGTCGGGAATTTAGAAAAACAGTTGAAGCCGACATCCATATTACTCAAGTAAGGTAAAGTGGTCGCCCGGAAATCATCAGACAAACTTGTGAGTTTATTAAAACGCAAGTCTATAGTAGTCAGCAGATACGTATTCTTATAATTACCCTCTTTCGGTTTCAGTGAATATTCCGGAATCGACGTCATCTTATTATTGCTCAGATCGATAGTAGAAATAGGAGATCCTGACGCAAACAATTCTGTCGGGAATTTCTCTATCTGATTATAGGATAAGGTAATCGTACTGGCATTGATACCCTTGAACTCACTCATTCCACATTTTATATTTTTACCTTCCGAACCAATTTCATTGTATGAGAAATCTACAGAACCCATTACATAAACCGATTTGGCATTGAATATATTCGGAATATACTTCAACTTGTTATGTGAAAATCCCAAGCCTTCCACCTGATCGGTAAACGCACAGAAATCATCCGGAATTTCTTCTATCTGATTGTAATCCAGCTTAAGAGTTGTCAGTTTGACTTCCGTACCGAAAGGATTCAAATCTTTAATATTATTATGCACACAATCCAGCAAACCAAGCTTTACCATCTTCTTCAATGAATCGTGTGGTGGGAATGCTTCCAGATTGTTGTAGCCCATATATAAGATCTGAATCTTCGGACCTGTATCTTCATCGTCCGCCAATTTTTGCCAATCAGTCAATATATCGCCAGATTCAATACCTCTATTGCAAGCAATATTAAGCAACTGTAAATCCGGAAGATCAAATATAAATTCCGGAAGACGGGTCATATTAGGACAATTATACAGTTCCACATCTGTCAATGACTCCATTTTGCTCCAGCTCAGGTCCTCATTCATATATTGTTTGGCATATTCGGAATCCTCTTTTGCCCACTTGGTTGCGATGTCATCTTGAGTGAAAGGCGAATTGGCAAAAAACAGCGCCTGCAATTTAGTCAATCGCATAATAGCTTTCGATACAAACCTAATATCGTTAGTTAAAGTTCCTATTTGTGTATCCTTCAATGTAATACGACTGTTTTTCTTGATCGGTTTCATTTTCGGATTCCTATTGATAGCATCTTGTATAAGTTCCGACATATTCAGACGCGGGTCGTAATCAAGGAATGTTCTCTTATAATGCATACGTATCCGCTGTTTCTGTTCCTCACTCATATCTGGTGTCAGTTCGTCTTCACCAAACTTTCTTCCGCTCAGCGTCTCGCTATGTGTACCGAAAGACAATGTTCTCAGTTCTGTTAACTGTCCGATAGCATCAGGAACAAAGCCTTTGGCTCCAAAGCCGGCGACTGAAAGTCCGGTAACACGCCCGTTGTTATCCAAATCAACACCGGGCTGGTCGCCCCACATGTCCATTTCTTTATTGAAGTTCCAATTTGAGCTGTGCACAGAATTATCTACTGAACCTCCATAATATTTCCAATTTTCACCACCTAAAGCTTTCCAAATTTCTTTCAGTGCTATATAGTCCTTGATATACTCTGCAGTTTCCTTCAATTGGATAGGCACATTAGCATCTTCTGTCAACTCATTATCTTTCACAACGAAAGGTTCGCCTCTGACGGGTTGCGTTTCCAGTTCCTTTTTTGTACTACCGCTTTTTGTGTAAGTGGTGTAAGCTACTACCTGATAAGTTCCGGCAGGAAGCCATACGGCAGAGTCGCAGGTCGCTACACCTATATCCATATACTTGTTATCAGGATTACCAGAAATCTCATTCTTTTTAGAATCTTCTTTATAGGTGACTTTCATATCCTTCAGTTCAGTAGTGACCCTATTGAAGGTATTCATCACTGTGACATTGATAAAGCGAATATCACTAAACAGATATTCACCGGCAGCACGAGTAGCTGGAAGCCATTCTTTTGTCAATTTGAAAGTTACTGTTCCGCGAGGCACGGCATCTACTGCCAATGCTTTCTCTTGAAGTCCGCCACCAACAACAACGAACTCATTGTCATCTCCACCAGGACCTGCCAACAACACTATATCCTGTTTGTCATACAGATAATAACCGATAACTTTATAAGTACCGACAACTAACTGCAATTTTTCACTACGCATACCATATTCTGCATTATTTTCATTGTATGCGTTCAAAGGTAAAGTCTGCGAAACGGTTGTACCGTTATGCTCCATTACCACCTTTATCTTCTGTGCACTCGATAACGATTCAAGTTTGTCTGTCGCACGAGTAGTTGCTCCTTCAAACGACGCGCTTTTGAAAAGTCGGAACTGCACATAACCATACTGGCTTTGCAGTGCTTCATCATCGTCGGAACAACCTGTTACCAACCCTATCGTCAGTATGCTGACGATAAGGGGTAAGAGGTATATTGAGTATAATTTTTGTAGATTCATTTACAAAATAAACTAAGTTAATTAATATCCGGAGAAATTACTAAAGCTTTCTTGAAAACGTTGTCTGTTCCCTTAAAAACAATAATCAAATCATCATTAAATACATTCGGGACAGTTATTCCAAAATACATACCTTCTCCATCCATTGAAGTCTCTGTCTCTACATTAACCTCCTCATCACTACTATTAATAACATACGCTGCACCAGTCCATTCACTTTCTGACAATAACGGATGAATTACAAAAGGATCTCCTGCACTAGCAGATATAGAATAAACGTTATTACCATCTATATTATAATTGCCTTCAAGCAAATTTAAAATAGAAGTATCAGTAGTTTTAGTCGGCGTTACATCCAAATATCCCATTTTTTTAATTTTGAAACTTTGACTTCCTCCTTCTTCTTTCACTTCTTTTTGAGTAAATCCAATTAAAAGATTGTTCTGCTCATACTTATAATCTATTTCTCCATTTACAACAATAGCTTCCTCAAGATTATCTTTTATCTTTTCATAGTCTGCACGTGAAAATGCTAGAACATATCCACTTCTCTCATCAGGGTCACCATTCATTGTGTTCGGAATGTAGTCATCAACAATTAAGTTTAAATTTCCTCCATCCTTTTCATAATGTATCCATTCGTAAGTAAAGAAATCATACATAGAACCTTTTAAATGGATATTATCGTCCCATCCTTTACTTAAAAATACAATTTCAAAATCATCTTTCAGAGTCTTTACTGTAAATGGCATTCTTTTCTTCACCACTACTTCACCTGTACTACCACCTGTACTTTTTTGGGTAAATGTTTTTCCATCCATTGATACAACCCAATCTGTAGCATAACTTGAGGGGCGTTTCAGTTCCATTTTTCCTGGTGTCATACCCTCATAAGCTAGTCTGATAGTATGGAATGCTCTTCCCTCTTCATCAGAGAATGTGATCACATTTTCGTCACTAGCCGAAACAGGATATTTTTCACGACTTTCGTTTTCGATTATTCTCAAACCACCTTGTACTTTCTTATTAACTGCACCTACAAGGGAACCACCTTCCAATTCAACCCATCCCGGAAGATTAGTGGCAGCAAAGCGGAAGTTTGCTTCCACATCAAAACGGAGATATTCCTGATAACCTACTTTAAGAACTCCGTCTTCAGTGATATCATTACCTTCCTTATCATATATCTTCAGTTTATAATCTACTTTCGAACGGGTCACTTCACCGATTACAATCGTCTGACCACCCATTGTCAGTTCCAATTTAGCTACACTAACGTTGCCCACCTGCATATTTTCATCAGTGATCACAAGTGTTACCGTCTGCGTACCAGCCGTACCGGACAGAACAAATTCTTCTTCATCGTCGGTCTTGAACTTACACCAAATAGCAGAAGACGCCAAACTCCAATTTGTATTAGCGGTGAAAGTAAACTCTCTTGTATCATTAGAATTGCAGATGAGATTCTGCTTTTCCGGAAATATCGGAGTCTCTGCATTATCATCGTCGTCCGAACATGCCGCAAGGCAGAAAGCCATAAGTAAGCCAATAAAGAGCCAGCTCTTGCATAATGTCTTCATGCACGAATCTCCTAGTGGTTTTAAACTAAACTTTTTCATATCTTTATCTATTGCTATTTTTTAATATCCTTGTTCTTTTAATTTTTCAGCTTCCGCTTCGCTTATCCACTCGAGTACATTGACAAATGTTCCTACCGTACCGTAGTATGAGCCGTCTTTATTATTCACACTCATCGTAACATACTGCAAGATAAAATTCTCATTTGTACTGTAGAACGAAGTATAAGCCGTAGGCTGATTTAACCGTAACTTACCATCGCCATGAATCGTATTGAATGCCTCTCCGGTAGAGCCACAAATCTGTTCTTCCATTTCTACGAGAGGTTCCAAAACATCTTTCCGGTTGAACTTTATTTCCATATCGTAACCGTCAAAATAAAGACCATGGACTACAATCGTGTTTTCTTTACCTTCCACAATATCAGAAGTCACTAATCGCAAATCTACTTTCTTCGGATAGTAATCGGAAGACAAATAGCTGGAAGTCACTTTGCAATAGCCCTTAAAGTTTTTGATATCAAACGGACAAATCTTTTGCATCACAACCTTTGCCTCGTTCTTGTATAAACTCCATTGTTCAGTATCAGGGATTACCAACCGCAAAGCGAATCCTAGCGAATCAGCAATACCTATATTCTTATAAAGACCTTGTACCTTAACATCAGTACTCATCTCACCGGCTTTTATAGTAACGGTATTCGACAAGATTTTGTAGTGCTTTCCTTCAACAGCATTACTCTCCTTATCTATGACTTCGACACCAAAAGTGCGGTCATAGTCGGCAGGCACAGTGGCAGAAACAGGCACATTGAATATCTCATTGGTTTCTTGCACGGCATAAGTATAAAGCGTGTCAGAAAACATAAGATAATTGGGTCCGCTGTACACCACCTTGTCCTGATCGCATCCGGAGAAAGCTATCAGAGCAGCAACGGCTGCCATACATCCTATTAATAATTTCTTCATTATCGTATGTTTTAATCTTATTTATTACTTTCATTCGGTTCTATTTGCGAGCCGGGAGCGTCTAGTTCGTGCTGCGGAATAGGCCATACAAATAAAGGATCGTCTGCTTCTACCTTCAATCTATCGCCAGTTGACAAAGACTGGTCTTGCGGCTTGCGCTCGAAACCTTTGTGCCAACGTTTCAAATCATGAAGACGGAAACCTTCCATATAAAGCTCTTTCACGCGTTCGGACTCGATAACCTCCATTGCATTAGCCTCGCTCATGGGAGTTGATCCACCATAAGAGGAATATCGTGCAGTACGCAGTGTCGTAATATCTTTTCCCGCACGGCCATAGTCCGGCTGTTCCTTTTGCACATAAGCCTCAGCGCGTATCAGATATTGTTCTGACAGACGCAAAACTTTAGGCATGGAAACATGAAGAATATTAGCGGCTATGAAATCTTGATTACCGGCATACTTAATCAGCAAAGGCCAAGAAAGATGATGGCTAAAACTAGTTGTATGCGATTCGAAGAAAGTAGAGGCACGCAAATCATTCATATCATAAGCATTGAGCACCCAAGTAGCCGGGACATAGTCCGGGCGATAATTCACATGGTCGTAATTTAAGAAAATCAATCCCAGTTTGCCTCCATAAGAATTGACGGTGAAGCCCACTTTCCAAATAGCTTCTGTAGCCATGTCGTTTGTCCACATATACTTATAATAGCTGACTCCGGAGGAAATTGCACGAGTGCAACTAGCCAACAGATAATATCCGCTATCTATCACTTTACTGGAATATTTGATGGCTTCATCCCACTTCTTCATATAAAGAGCAACACGTGCACGCAAAGCGTATACAGTATATTCGTTGAAGTAAGTAGCATTGTTAAATAAAGCCACATCTACAGACGGATCATAGTCTTTATCCAACTCCAACAACTTAGCAGCCCGGTCAAGATCTTCAAGAATAAACTCATAAGAAGCTTTCAACGAAGAACGTTTCATTTCTTCGTCGCCTTGATAATGTTTCGTCAGGATAACCCCTAGCTGATTAGCAGCATCTTCATCACTTTCGTAGGCTTTACAGAAAAGCTTTACCAATTCCGAGTAAGCAAGTGCGCGGGCAAAATAAGCTTCACCACAATACTGGTCAAGCTTGTCCAAATCATTATCATCGGTTGTATTGTTTCTCACTCCGTCTACACGATCGAGCATGAAGTTACAACGATTGATCACATCGTAAAGTCCGGCATAAACAGCCTCGATACTTGTATTTGTTGCCAGAATGTCTTTCCAGCGCCAGATATCTCCGTATGTATTCGTATTTCCGTTGATCCCATACACAAGATCGGTCTGCAAATCAGGAAGTATCGTGAGATTACCGGAATACAGAGCACTATTCTTGAATGCGTCGTAAATACCGATAACTGCCAGATTTACATCATCCACCGTCTGAATGGCATCATCAAAAGGAATAGAGTCTTCCGGCATCTTATCCAAACAGGAAGTGGCGGAAAGAGCCACAGCAGCCATCAGGATATATAATTTAAATTTCTTAATCATCTTTCTTTATTATACTATTAGAATGAAATGTCAATACCCAAAGTAAACTGACGTGAAGCCGGGTACTGTGCCCTATATACATTAGATGCCACTTCCGGATCAAGTCCTGTAAAACCTGTCCAAGTAAACAAATTCTGTCCCTGCAAATAGACACGTGCTGACGTGAAGAAATGAGTTTTATTCAACAATGATTGCGGAAGCGCATAAGCCAGTGTCAGGTTCTTTAAACGAAGGAATGATGAGTTCTCAAGAAAACGGTCGTCCAGCTGAGCTGTCACTCCGTAACGGGGAATATCCGTAATGTCACCCGGTTTTTTCCAACGATCATACAATAGTCTTCTTGATTGATTGTAAGCACTATACAGTCCGTTACTTTCTTCGAAGAAGCGGTCATTATTCATCACATATCTTTTAGCCATCCAGCTGAACTGGGCCGATAATGAAAGCCCTTTCCACATCAGGGTTGTGCCGAAGCCGCCTGCCCAGGGGGAGTCGAAGGTTTTACCGGTCATTACTTTGTCTTCTTCACGGTATTCTGTTGTCAGTTCTCCGTCAGCAGTGTACCACAAAGCATCACCATTAGCCGGATTCACTCCTGCATAACGGTTCATGTAGTATTCATGAACAGGATGTCCTACTACGTATTTCAATCCGGTAGTGGAATTTACATATTCTTCCACACCATTATAAAGTTCCAATAGTTTATTCTTATTATAAGATACGTTTGCGCTCAGATTCCAAGTGAAGTCTTTTGTACGGATCACATCTCCGTCCATTGCAATTTCCACTCCTCGATTCATCATAGCACCAATGTTGTCCCACCGATTACCGACACCGGTAATAGCATACGATTGAGGAACTAACATTAACATATTAGTCGTCTTTTTATGATAAAAATCGACGTTCAAATTGACTCTATTGAAAATGCCCAAAGTCAAACCGATATTGTTTGCCCAAGTTTGCTCCCAGCTTAATTCTTCGTTCCCGCTTTGTTTGGGATATATACCAGCTTCATCATTATAGTTGGCATCACCGGCAACCAATGCCAGATGATCATAGTAAGGAATTTCCGAATTTCCGGAAGTACCTGTACTTAACTTAATCTGTGCATTCGTGAGCCATTCTATATCTTTCAGGAAAGCCTCGTTCTTGATATTCCACATAAAGCCTAACGACCAGAACATTCCCCAACGGTGGTCTTTACCAAAACGGGAAGAAGCGTCTGTACGTGCAGCAACTTCCGCATAATATAACTCTTTATAATTATACTCTCCACGAAAGAAAAAAGACAGGTATGCATAAGCACTATTTGAGTCCGGCCACGAGATCGCACGAGTTCCGGAAAGCAGGTTGGTCAGACGGTCATTGTTCTGTCCTTGTGTAGTTACCTGAAATCCGGTTGAACGATAGTCTATACCTTCTTGTCCCAGCAAAAAATTCAATGAATGATTATCATTCAAAGCCCATCGGTAATTGGCTGTAAGAGTTTCACTCAAACTAAGAATATCCGATGAACTACGCCCGGCTTTACCTGATTTATTATTAATGATATAACTTGGAAAAGATTGCATGAAAGCTGTAGAATGTGCATAATCTACAGCAAACTGTGCACGAATGGTTAAATCCCGAATCGGAGTAACTTCCGCGAAGATAGTAGACAACAATTTGTATTTTTCATATTTTACAGGATTGTTCGCCATCCATTCTATCGGGTTCTGTCCGGTTCCTGTCCAGGTTCCATCGTTTTCGGAAGCCAAAGAGCCGTCAGCATTATAAGGATTCCAGTAAGGCAACATAAAACGCGAACCGGAAATAGGTGTATAAAGTGCCGGTTCTCCCTCTTCAGCCTGTGCTATTTCTTCGTATGCCATCATCGTATTAGTACCTATTTTCAGCCAGTTGCTAGCTTTCACTTCCGCATTAGCACGCATATTATAACGACGAAAATTAGAGCTCTGGGCAATACCTTCCTGATCATAGAATCCTCCGGAAACAAAATAATTCAAACGGTCGGTAGCACGATTAACAGACAATTCATAACTCTGCAAAGGAGCGCGGTCATTGAATACTTCATCCAGCCAATTTACATTCGTACGAGACAACAAGTTATAATCCTTTCCCGTATCTAAACCGATTTCTTTTTCAAACTGGATACGTTCCGGAGTATTCATCACTACCCAATTGTCGTCTGAAGCCAATTGTGAAAAACCCCATTGCGCACGCATGGTTACTTTCGCCTTGTCAATCGCCAAACCACGTTTGGAAGTGATTACTACCACACCGTTCGCTGCACGGGCACCGTAAATAGAGGTGGATGAAGCATCTTTCAACACAGAGATAGACTCTATATCGCCCGGACTGATTGTATTAAAATCAGCACTGGAAATAGGCACACCATCCAAAATAAATAACGGAGATGTACCCGAATTGATAGAATTGGTACCTCGAAGCTGGAAAACAGCCGCCTTACTTGGTTCCCCCGAATTAGAGATTACCGTTAACCCGGGGGTCTGTCCCTGCAATGATTGGTCGAAACCGGCCGCAGGTACATTTTCCATTTTTTCTGCCTTTACAGTAGATACGGCACCGGCAATCGTTCCTTTCTTACGTGTACCATAGGCAACGACCACCACTTCCTCTACCATCTGCGCATCGCTCTCCATCTTCAAATCAATACGAGTGGCAGCAGACACCTGCTTTTCCATCGTTTTCATTCCAATGTAAGAAAACTGCAAAATAGCGGGGGATTTCGTCACTGTGATACTGTAATTACCATTCATATCGGTAATTACTCCGTTCGTCGTACCCTTCTCCAAAACAGACACACCAATCATCGGCTGATTATCTTCCGCCGAAATAATATGTCCGGTTACCTGATATCCACCCTGCGCAAAAAGCAACAGGGGGATACTTGTCAGAGTAAAGAGTACAAACAAGAGAATTGATTTTCTCATCTTTGATACTTGAATTAAAATTAATGAAATTGATTTATTTTTATAGATTTATCTACAATTAGGAATACGCTTATCTTCGCATATGGAATAGTAATACACTCCTTCCCCAAAATCGGCTTTAAGCATATTCTACACCGACCCGAGATAGGCTATTATTATCTATAAATATAGAATAGGAATAGACTAACTTGGCAAATTCTTAATATTGCGCCAAATATCCAAATATTTTTTTCGTGTTACTGCTGTGTGAATTAAACGTATGACCATCTGCTCTCTTAAGTTATAAATTAAACACTAATATCACTTGTTCGGTTTAGGTGTTATATACTTCCAATATCGTTCTTTTTCGGCTACAAATATATATATTATATTTAAATAAAAGAAACAATATGTCGCATATTTTATACCATATTTCCACTTATATCTTTTTGCTATATATTTAAGCATATATTACTCATTTAAGAAACAAATACACAATATATTTCAATATAAACCTGACATTAACAATCATTTTGATAGTTATTTTAATTGTTTAAACAACAATGCCATATCTCACACAAAATAGCTTATCGAGAGGATTCAATGCAAAAAAGATAGATATTCAAAAGTATTTCCTATTTTTGCACCCATTATATATAAATAAGGTATAAGATGAACTACGGATTTGTAAAAGTAGCTGCAGCCGTGCCACACGTAAAAGTGGCTGACTGTAAATTCAATGTAGAGAAGATAGAAAGTCTGATTGCAGTGGCTGAAGGAAAAGGAGTGCAGATCATTATTTTCCCGGAAATGAGTATCACAGGATATACGTGTGGCGACCTGTTCGGACAACAACTTTTGCTGGAAGAAGCAGAAATGGGGCTGATGCAAATTCTGAATAACACTCGCCAATTAGACATCATTTCTATTGTTGGTATGCCTGTCGGTGTCAATTCGACAGTAATCAATGCAGCCGTAGTGATTCAGAAAGGGAAAGTGTTGGGAGTTGCCGCCAAGACCTATCTGCCGAATTATAAAGAATTCTACGAACAGCGCTGGTTTACTTCGGCGCTTCAGTTGACAACAAATAGTGTACGTCTCTGTGGACAAATCGTTCCGATAGGTTCTAATCTGCTTTTTGAGACTTCAGATACGACTTTTGGCATCGAGATATGCGAGGACCTTTGGTCTACTATACCTCCGAGTTCTTCATTAGCACTGCAAGGTGCAGAAATTCTTTTCAATATGTCTGCTGATAATGAAGGTATTGGAAAGAATAATTATCTTTGTTCTCTCATCAGCCAACAATCTGCACGTTGTATTGCCGGATATGTATTCTCGTCTTGTGGCTTTGGAGAATCTACTACCGATGTAGTATTTGCCGGTAACGGGTTCATTTATGAAAACGGTTCACTGCTTGCACACAGCGAACGTTTCAGCATGAAAGAACAGCTGATTATCAGCGAAATTGATGTGGAACGTATCCGGGCAGAACGCAGGATAAATACAACCTTTGCAGCTAATCAAGCAAACTTAGGGGATAAAAAGGCGGTTTCTATTGCGACTGAATTTGTCAACAGCAAAGAGCTAACCTTAACCCGGAAGTTTAATTCTCATCCTTTTGTACCGCAAGGAATAGAGCTAAATGAGCATTGTGAAGAAGTGTTCTCCATACAGGTAGCGGGATTGGCACAAAGGCTTGTCCATACAGGAGCTAAAACTGCTGTAATCGGTATCTCTGGCGGGTTGGATTCAACATTGGCATTACTTGTATGTGTGAAGACTTTTGATAAGTTGGGATTGTCCAGAAAGGATATTCTCGGCATTACGATGCCAGGATTCGGAACGACCGACCGTACTTATCATAATGCCATCGATCTAATGAAATCGCTGGGTATCTCTATTCGTGAAATCAGTATCAAAGATGCTTGCATTCAACATTTTAAGGATATAGACCATAATATTAATGTACACGATGTCACATACGAAAATTCTCAAGCACGCGAACGTACACAAATATTGATGGATGTGGCGAACCAGACTTGGGGAATGGTTATTGGTACAGGAGATTTATCAGAACTTGCACTAGGATGGGCAACATATAATGGCGATCATATGTCCATGTATGGAGTGAATGCGAGTGTCCCTAAAACTCTCGTAAAATACTTGGTACAATGGGTGGCAGTAAATGGCATGGATGAAAATTCGAAAGCGACTTTACTCGATATTGTAGATACTCCCATCAGTCCGGAACTGATTCCGGCAGATGAAAACGGAGAAATTAAACAGAAAACAGAAGATTTGGTGGGTCCTTATGAACTACATGACTTCTTCCTATATTATTTCTTACGTTTCGGTTTCCGGCCTTCCAAGATATTCTATCTGGCAAATATTGCATTCAAAGATATGTATGATGAAAAAACCATCAAGAAATGGCTTTCTACCTTCTTCCGTCGTTTCTTTAATCAACAGTTCAAGCGTTCTTGCTTGCCGGACGGTCCTAAAGTAGGAAGTATTTCTATCAGCCCGAGAGGAGATTGGAGAATGCCGAGCGATGCCAGTTCAGCCATGTGGCTTAAAGAAATAGAGGCCTTGTAAGGACGTCCTATCAATAGGCTTGTGCCACCGCATTGGCACAACTGTGCCAGCATGATGGCATGGTTGTGACAATACGGTGGCACAGCTGTGACAGAGCGATGGTAAAGATATGGCATATTATAACTCTCCACCTTCCATTACTTCTTTTCTTATTTGCTCCACATTTGCTTCCTTGATTCTTCTAATAATATTCTTATAAATTCGATGAAAGCCATAGCCTCCTTCAGTCATTTCATGGATTGCATCTTCTTTTGAAACATTCTGAAAAATGATACGATAAAACGCACAAACAGCCCCTGTACGGTCAGAGCCGTGGTGACAATGAAAAACAATAGGCGCTTTACGATTTTTAATAATGCGTAATGCCTGTATCAATTGCTTTTCACTAATCGAATGTGCTTTAGTTTTTACCCGGTGAAGTTTTATACTTGTTCCTTTTGCTTCGTCATCATCACTATGTCTGTTTCGTAGATTAAGTACTTCTCCAATACCATACTTTTCTAAAGCTTTAAAGCCCTCTTTTGAAGGTTGCTCCGAACGATATACGCCCGAATCTATTTGATACAAATTTGTCAAATCACTATCAGGCAGAATAATCTTATCCGCTTTCAGATTTTGACCGAAAAGAGAGACGGATAAGACTATCGCCAATAAGCATAGTGGGATTTGCTTTTGCATAAGCAATATGGATATGATTCTAAAAAACATTAAAGCACACCCTTACTGGATGGAAGTTCAAAATGATAGATATCTCTTTTAATTGCCATTTTCAAAGCACGGGCAAGGGCTTTAAAAATTCCTTCTATCTTATGATGTTCATTCTGTCCTTCCGCTTTAATGTTCAAATTCATCTTTGCCGCGTCACTAAGTGACTTAAAGAAATGAAGGAACATTTCCGTCGGCATCTCTCCTATCTTCTCACGCTTGAATTCAGCATCCCAAACTAACCAGGGACGACCGCCAAAGTCCAGACAAACCTGACAAAGACAATCATCCATCGGTAAGGCATAGCCATAACGTTCAATCCCTCGTTTGCTACCTAAAGCCTGATAGATACATTCGCCCAGTGCGATAGCAGTGTCTTCGATCGTATGATGTTCATCTACTTCCAAATCTCCTTTAACACGGATGGTTAAGTCCATGCCAGAATGTTTTCCAATCTGCTCAAGCATGTGATCGAAAAAGCCAAGACCGGTAAAAATGTCACAAGTTCCATTTCCATCAAGATTCAAAGCAACATAAATATCTGTTTCTTTTGTAGTACGACGTACTTCCGCTTTCCGTTCTCCGGCAAAAAGGAATTCGGCTATCCGATCCCAATCAGTAGTTGCAAGAACACAGACTTCTTCTAATCCTTTTTCTTTCAGAGCTTCGGTCGAGTCTTGCAAATAAATTGCCCGGCAACCGATATTTTTGGCAAGTTCCACATCTGTGGGACGATCGCCTATTACAAAACTTCCGGCAAGATCGTATTCCGGATTATCCAGATACTTCGTCAACATTCCGGTACGCGGTTTGCGGGTGGGCGCATTATCTTCAGGAAAACTACGGTCTATCAGAATCTCATCAAAAGTAATCCCCTCCCCTTCCAATGTTTTAAGCATCAAGTTATGGGCAGGCCAGAATGTTTCTTCCGGAAAAGAAGGTGTACCCAATCCATCCTGGTTAGTGACCATCACAAATTCAAAATCGAGCTTACTGCGGATAAAGCCCAAATTACGGAATACTTTCGGATAGAATTCCAGTTTTTCCAATGAGTCGAGTTGGTAATCTACAGGAGGTTCGATCACCAACGTGCCGTCTCTATCTATAAATAATACTTTCTTCTTCATAAATTATCCTTGATAGTTTTTAAGAGCTGCCAATAGGGTATTATTTTCGACACGAGTACCGACAGTCACACGCAAACAGTTGCAGCAAAGTGAAATGTTATGGCGATTACGCACTATTATTCCTTCCCCTACCAAATAATTATAGATTTTCACGGCATCCGTCACTTTTGCCAAAAAGAAATTCGCATCGGACGGGAACAGTTTAATGGTACATGGAAGTTTTTCAAATTCCGCTTCCAGATAATCACGCTCTTCCTTCAACGTTTTCACCCAACGTTCTATCTCATAGTGCTTATGCAACATAGAAATAGCTTGTTGTTGAGTCAACTGATTGACATTATAGGGATATTTGATTTTACTAAGAATGTCTATAATTTCTTTGGAAGCAAAAGCCATACCCAAGCGAATTGCAGCACATCCCCAAGCCTTGGAGAAGGTCTGGAATACGACAAGGTTGGGGTATTTATCCAGCTCTTCGAGGAAAGACGGAGCCTGGGAAAAATCATTATAAGCCTCATCCAGCATCACCAATCCTTCGAACTGACAAAGCACCTTTTCTATTTCAGAACGGAGCAAATCATTTCCTGTCGGATTATTAGGCGAGCAAAGGAAAATCAATTTGGTGTGTTCGTCGGTAGCCGCCAGCAGTTTATCGGCAGAGAACTGGAAGTCATCATCCAGTAATACTTTCCGATATTCCACATCGTTCACATCGGCACAAACCTGATACATACCATAAGTAGGGTCGATGGCTACGACATTATCTTTTCCCGGTTCGCAGAATGCACGAAAAACCAAGTCGATGGCCTCATCGCTACCGTTTCCAAGAAAAATATGTTCAGGGGATACTTTTTTGATTTTCGACAACAACGTCTTCAGTTCGCACTGCATAGGATCCGGATAGCGGTTATGAGGCGTATTGTAAGGGTTTTCGTTTGCATCCAGGAAAACAGAGGCTGTAACTCCTTTATATTCATCTCGTGCCGAAGAGTAGGGTTTTAATTTCCAGATATTCGGTCGGGTTAGTTCTTGTAACGTTTTCACTTCTTTAAGTTTTAAATTATGAATTTTGAATTGCTTTGAGACGAACTGTGACGGCATTTTTATGTGCATCCAGCTGTTCATTAGCCGCCATCTCTTCAATAGCAGGACCGATAGCTTTTATTCCTTCCGGGAGAATTTCCTGAAATGTAATCTTACGGATAAAACTATCCAGACTTACACCACTATAGGCTTTGGCATAACCGTTGGTCGGCAGGGTGTGATTCGTTCCGGAAGCATAGTCGCCGGCACTCTCGGGAGTTAACGAACCTAAGAAGACAGAACCTGCATTTATCACACGTTCGGCCACTTCCATATAGTTTTCCGTTTCTATGATTAGATGTTCCGGAGCATACGCGTTAGTCAGTTCCAATGCTTCATCCAGATCCTTCACTAAAATCAATTTACTATTCTCCAGTGATTTCGCCGCAATTTCACGACGGGGAAGTTCTGCTAATTGACGCTCCACTTCTGCCATCACCTCTGTTTGCAGTTTCTCGGAAGTGGTAATCAATATAGCCTGGCTATCTATTCCGTGTTCTGCCTGTGACAAAAGATCTGCTGCCACAAAAACCGGATTGGCAGATGCATCAGCCAGAACTTCCACTTCTGAAGGACCGGCAGGCATATCGATAGCTACATCACGCAGGCTTACCAACTGTTTGGCGGCTGTCACATATTGATTGCCAGGACCAAATATCTTATATACTTTGGGGACACTCTCCGTTCCATAGGCCATAGCGGCAATAGCCTGCACACCACCAGCCTTGAATATTTTGCTGACACCTGCCAATTGCGCAGCAAAAAGGATAGCCGGATGAATATTTCCATTCTTATCGGGAGGCGTACAAAGTACGATTTCCTTGCATCCTGCAATTTTAGCCGGAACAGCCAACATTAATACAGTTGAGAAAAGCGGTGCTGTTCCACCCGGAATATATAAGCCGACCTTTTCGATTCCCACTGATTTTTGCCAGCAAGTTACCCCATTCATTGTCTCTACCTTCTTCCCGACAAAACGCTGGGAAGAGTGGAATGTTTCAATGTTTTGTTTAGCTAAAGAAATGGCAGCCTTTAGTTCATCGTTTACTAATGTCCCGGCGGCTTGAACCTCTTCAGGAGTCACAGCAAGTGCGGACAAGGTTACTTTATCAAAAGCAGCCTCATATTCCAATACTGCTTTATCGCCTTCTGTCCTTACCTTATTTATAATAGAACGAACAGTATCGAACAAACTTTCCGTATTTAGTGCCGGACGTTTCAAAAGTTCTGTCCATTGCTCTTTTGAGGGATATTTAATCAATTTCATGGTTCATATTTTATCAGGAACGAATTTTCGTTCCTATCTATTTATACAATCATCTTTTCAATCGGCAGTACCAAAATACCTTCTGCTCCCAGTCCTTTCAATTTTCCGATAATTTCCCAAAAACGTTTTTCATCAAGTACTGTATGAACAGAACACCAGCCTTCCTGTGCCAATGGCATCACTGTAGGACTCTTCATACCGGGCAATACAGCTATGATTTCTTCCAGTTTGTCTTTTGGAGCATTCATCAATACATATTTTTTATCTTCAGCTGTTTTTACTGCGTTCATACGGAACAGCAATTCTTCGAGCACTTCTTTTTTCTCTTCGCTCATGTTCTTGTTGCCAATCAACAATGCTTCCGACTTCATTACAACTTCCACTTCTTTCAAGCGGTTGCTGACCAAAGTAGAACCGGAACTTACAATATCAAAAATGGCATCAGCCAATCCAATACCCGGAGACACCTCTACCGAACCGGTTATCACATGTATTTCGGCATTTACGCTATTTTTTTTCAGGAAGTTACGAAGAATAACCGGATAAGAGGTAGCAATCTTCTTGCCTTCAAACCATGACAAACCGGGATATTCAATATCCTTCGGCATAGCCAGTGACAGACGACATTTGCTGAATCCCAGACGTTTGACAATTTCCGCATCTTCCTCCTTTTCCATAAACTCGTTCTCACCAACAATTCCCAAATCAGCTACCCCGGTAGCTACCGTTTGCGGAATATCATCATCACGAAGAAATAGAACTTCGATAGGAAAGTTAGAAGACTGTACCAACAAGGTACGTTTAGTAGTGCTTAACTTGATATCTGACTCTTCTAAAAGTGCCATTGTCTCTTCGAAGAGACGTCCTTTGGCTTGTACTGCGATTCTTAACATGACTTTATTTAATTTTTAATTATAATATGCGTTGAGAAATAAAAAAAGGCTTACCGTATTCGGCAAGCCTTAGTTATCGTTTATATAGTTATACACAATATCATCCACGCCCACCGATTATTCGTTAGGAAAATGATGATGATGATGTGTAGCTGTATATTTCATATTTCTTTTATTAACTGCGACAAAAGTAAAGTATTTGTTTGATACTACCAAACATTTATCACAAAAACTTAAGTTTTTATTTCAAATTAATGGTAATATCTCTTCCGATTCTACATCACATTTCGAAAAATGCATTTCATCTTTCGACTTTTCTTTCGAGAAAGTAAAGTAAGTACAAACTGATTCTGTACAGACTTCTCCATCCTTATTATATAACTTTGCTTCAACAATAACGATGTTCCGCTTTACCTCTTTAATAGACGCGCGTAATACGATATGAGAATCTTTGGTATCAATCGATTTTCGGTAACGAGTTTCCATCTTCGACGTCACCCCCGTGGTTTGTAGTTTACGAAGTATAACCCAGGCACAGATTTCATCCATCAAGACAGCTTGAATACCGCCATGCAAGGTATCAATCCAGCCTTGATATTCGGGACGTGGTTTCCAAATGCTTACCACTTCGTCACCATCTTCGTAAAATTCCATTTTTAATCCGGCTTCATTATTGGAAGCACAACCAAAGCAGTTGTACCCTTCCAAACCTTTCCAGGGATTTATTATCTTCTTCATAGTTCTCTCTTTTAGTTAGTTTTACTTCCCAAATATAAGCAATTTATGGAAAAGAGAAGCCTTTTTCGTCGATTTACTTTCTGATGCAACGAATGGCAAAGGCTTTTGTATCAACACCCGCATTAGATTCTTCAATGATATCCGTATCACTTTTCAGATAGAAAACCTTGATATCGATAGCGGCATTTGCATTATCCAGTGTCCAATATGCCAGATGTTTTTTCTCGTAATCAGTTTGAAAAGCCCCCACATACATTCCTACAGGTATTCCATTAAAACCGGATAAATTAGTTGCAGGCTGTACCTGTTCTCCCGCTTTCAAAGGTAACCAAGTACCTGATTTCAGCAAAGAAGCCTCTCCATTCAGATAGTCTTTTAAAATGTTCCAGTCTTTCCAATCCGGTATACTCCAATGAGCAGGCAGAATTTTATTAGAAAGTACTACATTAGCTGTATAAAAATAGTGTTCCGTAGTAGATTGCAGATATCCGACAACATTCGCTGTCACTGCATCCAGTCTGGGAAGTGCTTCACCGCCAACATACGAAGATGCCTCCAGATTATCCCGCATCCAATATTGTGTTCCAATCTTCACTAACGGATAATTATGAATGATTCCTCCACGTACATCACGAACGATATCTTCCAAAGCCAAAACAGATAGTACGTCATCTGCTGTCGTAACAGATAAAGAAACGGTTCCGTTTGCCATCACATATACATTATTACGAATCGGCAAAATTCCGTCAACATAGGCCAATGAGTAATCTTCCATATTCCATGATACGCTTCCTCCATTCACTTTTCCGGATTTCCCTAGCAACTGTGCTACAACACCTTGAGATAAGTCCACACTACCATCTTTTTTCATCGGATAGGCAACGATTGCCTGCGAAGAAAATTCCGGAGTAACAAGATACTCCTTACATATTTCAGCTACTTGCTTTCCCGAATGTAACACTTTATACACATTCGACTTTTCAAAAGTTAACTTCGAAACATCTATGTATTTATGAAGCGTGACTGATTCTGTATGATCTATTTCGGTTCCGTCCCAATCTCCGATTTCCCCATTCACTTTGCTCATTAATACATCTTCGGCTGATACAAACTTTATTTCCAATTCGCGCTGCTTTCCACTTTTTAATTGTAAAGTAGATGGTAATGGGCTTATATATAGCTTTCCTGCAGCTTCCAACGTTATGTATTGGTATCCCGGAGTCGCCTCCTGCGGTATCAAAATAAATTCCTTTCCTATCAGTCGTCCGTCTTTTATCTCCCATTCTCCTGCAGGAATAATATCTTTCTCTTCGGAATAACCAGAGAAAGTCTTTTTCTGAAAATCATAACTTGTTTTAGTATAAAAGCCACTCACCGAAAGCGTAGGCTTAACGGATAACATATCTTCCAAATTCTCCCCCTCTCCAGGAATAAGAACAATTTTCAGACGAAAAAACTGATGATTATAGGTCAGAGCGACCGCCTCCTTACTGGCTAAGACCTCTTCTTTAGAAGCAATTAGGAAATCAGAATGTGAATAATCGTCAGGAATATTTTGAGTCGTTGAAACCGCCACCTGCATGGTGCTCTCCCCTATCCCCACGCCACTCTTTTGATAAGGATAATAACTGATTAAATTCAATGTAACTCCATCATCCGGATAGTATACCGACTCGTTAGATTCAAACTCACCATTGGATGAACGTATGAAATGAAGATTATCCACATAACGTTCTTCTTGCATTGTAGTGGTTCCGGCAAGAGCAAACAGACCGACTTCATCCCCTTCAGCAAAGTTATTATTTGCCATACGGGTACCAACTGATTCACGAATATCGGCAATAAATTTCAATGGAATATCTCCATTATTAACACTATCCTCCTCTTCCTCCGAAATATGGTTCACACAAGCACTAAGCAAGATAGTACAAAAAACAAGTAAACCCACGCCCCTTTGTAGGTTATAAAATAGTTTCATCATATTTATTTTTTAATTTTCCAATAGAAACTTTTGATTGAACAGAAAGAATAGCATAAGAGGAAGTATTCGCTTTCGGTTATGGGATACTGAACAACACGTCTGTTGTACTGAGGAATCATCAATTTCAAGATATCATTTTGATGTCTTGAAAGCAAAAGTATATAATTATATTAAGTCGGAGTATAGTTTCTATAGGAAAATTTCACATTTTCATCTATAACGCAAACAATCAACAAGTTACAAACGACTAGTCAGGAACAAAGAATTAAACTCTCACATTATTATATTAAGAGCCTGCTAATTTCAGAAAGAATATCCCACTTCTATTCCGGCAATGTGTCTGCCTTGCGAAGATGCATATTGATAACAATAGAATGCATCCAACGACCAACGTTTGGCCAAAGCTATTTCTACTCCGGGACGATAACGCATACGATCGGCTCTCCAAAAAGAAACGTCATCCAAACTCTGATAGATTTCAACAGAGAAATAGGGAGAAACAATTCCTTTTGTAGGAGCATAAGATAATTTCAAGCGGGAACGCAAACGAGTTTCAGAGTTGCCACGATCAAAAGTCTGCTGAAATCTTTCCCTTACAGCTACTTTCAACCATTGATAACGAAAACTGACAGTAGCAGTTATATGATAGCGATGCCTGAACTTCCAGTCCGAGTCACCCAAATTCCGAAGATGGGTTTCATAGCCAACCCCCAGATTCAAAAATGAATAGGGTCGGTAACTTCCGCCAACAGTCAGCCCCCAACGATCCAATTTACTCACATCATCTTTCATGCGCAATTCCAAATCACCTGAAACTGAAAACCGGGAATCTATCTTATGGTTTACCTTGAATTTAGTCCATGTATTAAAATCGTCACTTTGTGCCCATGCAGAAAATGATATTCCAAACAACAGCACAAATAATAGCCAAGTCTTAGTATTTAATATTATTCTACTCATTGATTTTCGGGTTAAAGTTACAAAGATAACAAATTATCTCCGGCAAAGAAAAAGCATGATACTGAAATAATACTGAAAAACTGTTTGCGTTTCATTAAAAGGAACATGTTGTTTCTCGGTGTGAAACAGGTCGTTCCTTTAAAAGAAACGACCCGTTGGTTTAAAAGGGAAAAGTCCCTTTTTATAAAGCATTGTTATTCAAATCATTACTTCGGCTTCACATTCCACACCAATAAAGCGAAAAATACAGACAATAAAGCCGCTCCTATCCAAAACCAATTGATATAAGTGAAATCATAAACATCGACTCCATTCTGAACCGTCTTTTGCCCCTCTATCAGAACACCACTCATTACATCCTGTAATCCGGCCCCAATATAACTGGCAATGCCGACTACCCCCAATGCTGCTCCCGACGCATTACGGGGAGCAATATCGACTGCCATCAGGCCACCCAGAAAACAAATGAGAACTCCGATACCCAAACCGAAAAGAACCATAGCCAACACATCTATCCAAAAGTGTACACCGGGAACCAACAAGAACAGGCTAAGTGCAAGAACATTCATCAATCCGAAAATCAGGGCGGGAACATTTCGACGACCGCCAAATAACTTGTCAGAAATAACACCCGAAAATATGGTACCTACGATACCACAGACCGGACAGATGGAAATAATGAAGCTGGCATCCAACGTGGAATATCCTTTTTGCGCTTCTAGATAAAAAACACCCCAGCTATTGATAGCATAGCGACTGATATACATAAAAGCACTCGAAAGAGCCAGTATCCAGATGGCAGGCATCATCAATACCTGGCGTTGGGCTTTATTAAAGTCTGTCGTTTCCACCACACTCATCTCCTCTTTCTGTTTTGGAGCATTTACAGGAGGAAAGCCCTGACTCTCGGGAGTGTCATGGAAGAACTTCCACACAATTAAAGCACCAAGCAAACCAACAATACCGGCACCAAAGAAACCGTATCTCCACCCCAATACACTAACGATAGATGCAACAATTAGGAAGGTCAACGCTTCACCGATATTGTGGCTGGCAGACCAAAACCCGTAATAGGAACCCCGTTCTTTGTCCGTGAACCAACGGGAAAGTCCCACTACACAAGAAGCAGCACCCATAGACTGAAACCAGCCACTAATCCCCCAAAGGAGAGCAAACAGAATAAAAGAATGGGTAAAACCCAGGCACAAGTTCACTAAAGCAGTTACCAGTAAACCGGTAGTCATAAAGCGGTTGATATTGCTACGGTCAGCCAGAAAACCATTCGTAAATTTTCCAAGGGCGTAAGTAAAGAACAATACCGAACCGATAATTCCCAGTTCCGTTTCGGAGAAAATTCCTTCATCTACGATGGGCTTCTTCACGACATTCAGGCTAAGACGACAAACATAGTACATGCCGTAACCGAAAGTGGCTGAAAGGAAAGTAGACCATTTCAGGTATTTCAGACGACGGGCATCGGAATGAAGATGTTGTGAGCCGGATGAAGACAAAGCTTCCCCGTTACAAGGTCTCGGTGAAGAGACCTTGTAAAAGTTTATAAGTTGTTTCAACATGAAAAAGTCTATTTAGTCGTGAAGTTTCTTTTTGCGCAGATACTCCAATAAGAGGGCAGGACGGTCAGTTTGAATTAATTTGGCTCCCTGATTAATGATCCATCCCCAGCTTTCATCCGGTTGATGAAGTTCTACTGCACGGTCGTCATCATGACCACCACATAATTCGGGCCAAAGAGAGTTTATAAACAACTTAGAACCCGTATCACGCACTTTTTTTATCAGGTTAAGCACCTCAGGACTATCATTATCAAACACTAACTCATAAGCAGCAGGCTTCATGTGAGTCTTGTAACTGTCAATAATAGCTTCGGCTCCTTTTTTATGCAACTGTACAATAGGCATAAAAATCACTTTATCCAATACAGCACCGTTTTCGGCTTTCACTTGTTCATAAGGAAGGCCGGCTTTGATAACACACTGGTCAACCGTTCCCGTCTTTTCGAGTACAATATAAGCTTCCTGAAAATAATCATACCCCTTATCAATATTTACCATGATCTTACCTTTGCAGAGCAACATCACTTCTTCCAATGTAGGAATCTGATGTCTTGTCTTACAAGCTACTCCATTTTTAAGACGCATTGCTTTCAATTCGGCCAATGTATAATCTTCCACCAGTCCTTTTCCAGACATGGTACGATTGATCGTTTTATCATGCATCACTACTAAATGTCCGTCTTTGGTTCGTTTCAAATCGATCTCCACCATATCGACACCCATATCAATGCAATTCTGTATACCTTGCAATGAGTTTTCCGGGGCATTACGCCAGTCAGCCCGGTGGGATACAACCAATATTTTATCTGGATGATTTCCCAGCAGATTTTCTCTGATTTCAGCTATTCTATTTTGAGCAACAGCCAGTTGCACCAAACACAGAAGAAGTATGAAGTTACATATCCGTTTCATAAGTTCAAGCATTAAGAATTTTAATTCAGTTTATTGTTTTTCCAGACTAGTTTTTCTCCCCACATTGGTACATAAGTCTGTTCACAGTTAATCTTCGAAGCCCGTTCGAGTGCCATATCCAATGACCATCTTGATTCATCAACACCTGCATGAGCCAGTTCCAAGATATGTGATAACAAGACATAATCGGGCTCCACCTGTCCCGCACCTGAACCCAGAATATTATTTTCGGTCAGAGCATTGGGAGCATAACGCGGTATCAAAACATTCACATGAGAAGCCAGATTCGTATATTGTTCCGGTTTATAGTTAGAGTCTCCTACATGCATAAAAACGAAATTACCGGTATCTTCCCCACAATTGATCGAAAACACAGTCACAAAATTAGATAACCCGGCATTGTTATGGTCAGTGATACAGGTTTTAATCTTGAATTTTCCAATTTCATAATCTTTATCCCCCTTTGCAGTATAAGGATATGTCGTGTCTTTCAAATAGTTGGATAACACCGGTTTACCTAAATCAAACATAGCCTGGATAAGATCATTACTATAATGATCGGAGTGCTTGTGTGTAACACAGAGAAAATCAATATAAGGTGCCAGCTCTTTCGCCCAACGATGAGAAATGTCAATAGCAAAACATCCTGACGGAGTTTTTACCACATACCCCATATTATAGAGTAACCAGATCGCTGCCGTACCATTTTCTACTTTTGAGTTTTTAATTCCATCCATTACACGATCAAATGCACTCCGATAAAAATAGATAATCGGATCACACTTTTCCATACTCGTACTTGCCTGATCGAAGCCATTCAGATAACTGATGAAATAATCATCTTTACACTTATCCGCATATCCCTGGATCTTGGTCAAAGTAGTGGTACGTCCGGTATTGACAATCAAAGGAGAAGAACTCCACAACTGTTGTGCAGTGGCATCTACTTCCTCTGCCAATTGCGTAAGAATTCCTTCATGACCAGTTTCGGTACTGTTGTTGTCATCATCATCACAAGCAACAAAACCTATTGCCAAAAGACAAAACAGTAAATATTGTATTTTTCTTATTATATCCATCTTATTTCTGATTTTTATAGTCATTAATTATTTTATTGAAAGTCTCAACCACCCGTTCCGGTGTCGGACGCGTATTGTCGTTTTCATGGTCTTTGGTAGCTTCATACATGAAAACCCCTTCATAGCCGATTCCTTCGAGTGCATGCATTAACTTTCCCCATTGAATGTCACCTTGTGTAGGAAGCCAATGACACTCGTTGACAAAATCAAAGTCCGAAGCGTGTATAGTACCTATACGTTCACCAACAGTTTCTACAAAATGCCCTGTCGTCCCTTTAGTATAATGATTGGTATCAAAACAAACCTTCACACCCGGAGTATCTTTGATTATTTCCAAAAGCTCTTCAGGAGTATTACCCAGACAAGTTCTCGGCAGATTTTCGATGCACAACTGTGCTCCTATTTGATCCGCATATTTTTTCAGATAAGCGATAGACCTGGAAGCGTTAGTTATTCTTTGTGCCCGAATACTGTCAGCAATAGGCTCGGAACTAGGATGCAGTACCAAACATTTCGGCTGAAACTGAGCGCACTGTCCAATCATCTCCGCCATAAAATCTACATTTTCTTTCCTTTTCTTTTCATCCAGCACCGATATATCCAACGTGCGTGAGAAAGGAAGATGTATAGACCAGACCTTGATACCGGCACTATCAATTTTTGCTTTCATATCCCGGATACGAGGAACAACTTCATCTGCCGGAACTCCTCTATAACACTGGTTAAATGCTACTTCCACATACTCTACCCCCACAGACCGGGCTTGAGAAAAGTCTGTGGAAGCAGGTACTTTCCACAAAGCTGTAGTCGTACCTACTTTATATTTCTGTGCATATAAACCCATTGTCATCGCCATAAATAAGATAAAAACAGGAACTCTCATTATCGCTTACTTTTGACGGTTTGTACCTTGAATATCACCACCACGAATACTCCAGGAGTCTGTTGCTAATGTCTTATTGACAGCAAAAGCCTTTATCGAACTGATATTATTAGATCCGATCGTTCCGCAATAAAGCCGTCTGTCCGGACCAATGCTAACAGCTGCCATGACCTGTTGTCCCACAGTCTCTTCAAAAACAATGTTTCCATTAGTGATGTCAAGTCCCAGCACTTTGTTATTCGATTGGGTACCTATATAAAGAATACCATCCGTACTCAAAGCACCTCCACTGTAGTTCAAATTGTTACCCACATTTTTCTCCCAGATTTTAGATCCGCTGGCATTTACTGCATGAACAGTCTGCGATCCTTTTTCAGTAAAATAGACATTGCCATTTTTATCAGCAATCGGGAAATAAGCATCTCCTTTTGTAGTCGGATACGTCCATTTCTTTGTTCCGTTTGTCATATCAACAGCAACGAGTCCTCCGTTTTTCAAAGTCGCATAAAGTACCTGATCCTTCAAAGCAAACGTAGCCTGTTCTGTCACATTCACTTCTTCCAATTTCCAATTCTGCTCTTTATTCGATTTAAAAGAATAAATGGCTGCACTTGTACCTGCATAAACATTTCCGGCTTTATCAATAGCCACAGCACTACCGGTTGCTCCGTCAAGCGATTGTTGCCATTTAATAGCACCACTGGATGCATCCAGCGCATACAACGTACTCTTATTGGTGAGACAGTAAAGAACACCATCGGCCGACAATGCAGGGAAAGCTCCTATCGCAGCATCCAATTTTATTGCCCACTTTTGAGTTCCGTTCGGATTAATAGCATATACATTATTAATAGTGGCATTTCTTACACACTGATAGATTGTACCATCAGGAGCCACCAACGCACCTCCGCCATAAGTTATCTGACTGATAGCAAACACCCACTTGAATTCACCGCTCACTACGTCAATAGCAAATAAATGACCCGCAGGAGTAGATGTCGGGATATACATTGTTTTTCCATCCGGAGAGAACACCGGATTGGAGGTCTTTACATATCCGGTAAGTCCACCGAAGTTCAAATCGACAGAATTCCATTTATAATTGCCGACCGTGACAGTCAGACTGCCCGACTCGGTGGTATTATTAACATAAGTCACCGTTACAGCCACTGTATAAGTACCGGTAGTAGTAAAAGCATGCACCGGATTGTTTTCTCCCGATGTCGTACCATCACCAAAATCCCAACTTACCGATTTCACTTCACCAGCCATGAAATACATATCGTTATAAGCAAAGGTAGAAGGCTCCCACACAACCAGTTCCGTACTAGCGAGAATAGGATAGATCAATCCGGGAGTAGCAGAAGTTTCCACCGCAATAGAATTGCCTGTAGGATAAACACAGGCTACATTAAATGTATATTCCTGATCGTTAGTCAAACCATCAACGATGTATTCTTCCAATGAAGTATCATCCAGATTGATAATCTGATTACCGGGATTCACGGTAACCTGATAGCGAGTGAAACGTTCACTCGCAGGTTTCGTCCATCTCAAACGCACTCTTTCATTGCCGGCTGCTGCCGTCAGATCAGAAATCGGATATCTTGCATTCTTCGGTGTACAGGCAGCAGTAGTTTTACTGGCCAATCCTCCCTCATAACGAGGTTGCACAGAAAAAGTGTAAGCAACATCGTTCACCAGATTATTGATAGTGGCAGTCATTGTTTTTGCATCCACAGTCATCTCGCCTCCTTCCGCTTCTGATGATCCGGAAGTCCAAAGAATCAAATATTCATTCGGACGGGCATTCTCGTATGCTTCCCAGGAAAGAGTCACATTCATATCTCCGGCTGTTGCCGTTAGTGACTTCAGTTCATATAAATCGAAACTTGCCTTTGGCAGATCTTCTTCACAAGCAGTAAAGACTACCGTGAAAATAAACAACAAGCTATATAGTATTTTTTTCATCGTTTGATTTCTTTTAGTTTAATCCTATTAATATCCCGTATTCTGCCACAACAGTTCTGTGTTGTTTATTCTTTCCAACTCCGTTTTTGGAATAGGATACAGGAATTGATAGTCCTGAATAGTATGTCCTTCTGCTTTCATAGCCTCCTTAGCACCTCCCATACGTACCAAATCGAACCAACGCTGTCCTTCATAAGGAAACTCCTGCTGACGTTCCAACATAATCGCTTTACGGAAGCTATCCTGATCGGGAAGCTCTGTTATCTGAAGCGGAGACAATCCGGCACGAGTATGCACAGCATTCAAAGCAACCATAGCTTCTGAATTCTGCAAATTACTATAACTGATTTCATTCAAAGCTTCGGCGTACATTAACAGCACATCGGCATAACGGAGAATAATCTGGTCATTACCGACTGTATTATAGGTCGCACTTTTGACATCTTTAAATTTATTCATCACGCATACTTTATCTTCCACCTTTACATAGGTAATCAGATTCTTGCGCTTATCCCCATCTTTGTAGCACTCTTTCAGAGACTTTGTCTGATTGGTATCATCAGTCAGATTAATAATAGAGAACCAATATCCATGTCCTTCTCCTTCAACATCTTTATTAAAGCGAACAGCAAAAATAATCTCATCATTCATTTTATTGTTCACGTCAAACACTTGTTCGGGAGTAGTCATTAAAGAATACCGACCCACTAGTTGAGATAGCACATTGCGAGCCTCCGTCCATTTATGGAAAGTCAGGTAAATCTTGCCGAGCAATGCCATTGCAGCACCGGAAGTCACTCGTCCCATATCGGCACTTGTATAAGAAGACGGCAACATATTTTCATTAATAACCTGATTCAAATCACCGACAAGAAAATCATAAACCTGTTGATCGGAACTGCGCCCGATTTTAAGAGCTTCAGCCACCGTCACCACTTTATTAGTCATCGGTATCCCTCCCCATAAACGATACATATTAAAATAAGTAAGGGCACGGATAAAAAGAGCTTCGCCTTTATATTGTTTTTTCAGAGTTGCGTCGAAGTTGGCCTCATCAATTCTATCTAATACAAGATTGCAACGATAGACTCCATTATTAAAGTTTGCCCAGGCATCTTCCAAAATTCCATTAGAGGCTTTATCTGCAAACTGATCGATATCATAACGGTCTTGTGTTCCGGCAGTGGGCGCACTCAATGTCAAATTATCACTCCGATATTCGCAACACTCTGTAAAATAGGAAACTTGTGTCTGCAATTTGGAGTAACATCCTATCACAGCTACATTAAAATCTTCCGCTGTCTTATATACCTTGTCGGTAGGCACACTGCTACTCGGTTCCAAATCGAAGAAACTATCTGTACAAGCAACTGATAACAAGGCAGTTGATAGGAATAGTATTAGTTTATATTTTTTCATATAACGTGTATTTTAAAGGATGATTAAAGTGTTATGTTTAGCCCAAACAAGAATGTTTTAGCTAATGGATAAGTTCCATAATCCTCACCCGGTGAAAGAGAATTACTCGGACGTGCATTTACTTCCGGATTATATCCGCTATAATTAGTCGAAGTCCATAAATTTTGTCCGGAAACGTAAACTCTTAATTTTTCCACGAAAAAGCGTTGAGTCAGGTTCTTCGGCAAGGTATATCCTAGTGTCACATTCTGCAGTCGCAGATAAGAACCATCTTCCAGATGCCAGGTTGAAGTACGACCATTATACCCCTTTGACTTACGGTTGGCACGATTCACCTGACCGTTTCCCGGATCTTCCGGACTTTTCCAACGATTCAAGGCTATAGTGGTGCCATTGGTATTACCTTCCAGATTATCAATGTAACGACGATTCAGATTCAGAATCTCATTACCATATACTCCTTGAAAATTAAAATCAAGGTCAAATCCCTTAAACCAGACTTTACCACCAAACCCATAGGTAAAATCGGGCATATAGTTACCCACGATTGTACGATCTTTATCCAAATCCATCACTCCATCCCCGTCTACATCCACAAAGCGGAAATCTCCCGGCTGGGTATTGCTGAAATGAGGATACTTTTTTAATTCTTCTTCATTGGAGAAAATTCCATCCTGCACCAACAGATAATAACATCCGATGGGTTCACCGACTTTCGTTATGTAATAAGCATGATCTACGCTACCGGTAGATATGATAGGAGCATTACCCGGACCGAGTGCCTTCACTTCGTTCGTATTAGTGGCATAATTAGCATTAAACGAATAACCGAAATCTTTAGTTATATTCTTCTGTGAGGTCAAAGCAACTTCCCATCCCCTATTATTCACTTTACCGATATTCATCAATGCAGTGCTATATCCGGTCAGGTGGGGAACTGGTACATTCAACAACATATTAGAGGTATTGGTATTATAATAATCCACAGTTAATCCCAGCAATCCTTTGAACATCTGCAAATCAACACCCACATTCACCATCGCATTCTTTTCCCAACTCAAATCTTCATTCTTTATGGTACTTGGCTTATAACCATTCACCAATTGTCCGTTACCTGTGCCAAGCACATAATTATCCAAAGCCATCAGAGACAAATGATCATAATTACCAATCTGGAAGTTACCGGTCACTCCATAACTCGCTCTTAACTTCAAATCATCAACAAACGACAGACACTTAGCCTTCATAAAGAAGTCTTCTCCGCTTATTCTCCACGCCAAAGAAGCTGAAGGAAAATATCCCCACCGATTATTCTTGCCAAAACGGGAAGAACCGTCTGCACGAATAGCCGCCGAAGCCATATATTTACCTTTATAGCTGTACTGCATACGCGCCAGATAAGAAGCAATCGTCCATTGGGTTTTATCGGATGCACCTTTCGTCACCGTACCTCCGGAAATTGTTTGTATATAGTCGTTCGGGAAATCGGTCGCCGTCACATTATCTCCTTTATATGTCTCTTTTTGAGCCGACTGTACTAAGACCACATTGATGGAATGAGCATCTTTAATCGTTGTGTTATAATTGATTTTATTCTCCACCAACCAGTTGAAATAAAAACCTGATGAACTGTAGGCTGTCGGATTTGACTTTACATCATAATACTTTTGTCCCAATAAAGGAAGTTCCGAAGAACGATATTGGTCATTATGCGAACCATAATAATCGCCACCAAAAGAAATGTTATAAGTAAGCCCCTTATACAACTCCAATTCAGCAAAAACTTTTCCGACAATCGCCATACGGTCTACAACATCCGATTGTAAGTTTGCCATGGCTACCGGGTTCAATACGGCATTATGCTGATAGTCATTTCCAATTCTCCAATAGCCGTTTCCCTGATAATTATAGCTGCCATCCGCATTATACACCGGCCATACCGGAGGCATCATCAATGCCGATTGCACAATACCATTAGATCCGGAAGCATCTACCCGATTGGAAGTAGAATAGGAAGGAGAAAAATTCAAACCAAATTTCAGTCTTTTATATTTCCCGTCCAAATTCATACGCATACTATATTTCTTAAAGTCGGAATTAATTATAATACCCTCTTTATCATAATAGTTGGCAGAAATGAAATAGCCGACTGTTTTTCCTCTGCCGGAAATAGAAACATTGTGGCTGGTAGTAGCAGCAGTACGAAAAATAGCATCTTGCCAATCCGTATCCGTCAACCCCTTATCACCATTCAGATAGGGAAAGAGTTCGGTAGGAATACGTTCCCATGAGTTCGGGCGCATTCCGTTCGGGTCATCCGGTGACCCTCCGGGATTAGCATCCAGATAAGCGTTGTCATGACCATCCTTTGCAAATTCGGCAAACTGATATGCATTCATCATTGAAAGTTTCTTCGAAACACTCTGGATGCCATAATATCCATCATACTGCACTTTCATCTTTTCCGATTGTCCCTGCTTGGTCGTGATAATAATGACACCGTTGGAACCGCGACTACCATAAATAGCTGCCGACGAAGCATCTTTCAAAACTTCCACAGATTCGACATCATTATTATTCAGATTGGCAAATCCACGTTCTACCGGCACGCCATCAATAATATAAAGAGGATCACTACCGGCATTAACCGTACTGATACCACGAACACGGATACTTACACTTCCCTCCGGATCACCACTTGGCTGTGTAACCTGTACCCCCGGCATCTTACCCGCCAACGCCTGACGAAAGTCTGAAGCAGAAACGTCCGCAATTTGTTCAGCTTTCACGGAAGAAATAGAAGTAGAGACGTCTCTTTTCCTCTGAACTCCATATCCCACCACTACTACCTCATCAATCATCTTACTATCTTCTACCAACGTGATTTTCGCCGTATTTTTATCCTTTGCAGAGATATTTACCGTTTTATATCCAATATAAGAGATGGTCAATGTTGCAGACTCCGGTACATTCATGATTGAGTAACGTCCGTCGATATCGGTAATCGTACCACTACCCTCTCCCTTAATCTGCACACTGGCACCAATCACCGGTTCTCCTTTATCATCTGCAACAATACCTTGTATAGTACGTGTACGTTGAACAGTTTCTTCTTTCTTAAGCGGCTGTTTGCTAACAGCAATTGTATGATCGGTCCTATTGAAATAAAGCTTGGCCTGGGAAGTAATTTCTCCCAGAATCTGTTTTAATGAAGCATTTTTAATGTCGAAAGAAACTCTCGGAGCCTTGTTCACCGTCTCCTGATCATAGAGAAACTTAAAATTAGTCTGTTTGCTGATTTTATTGAAAACACTCTCTACCGGCTCGTTTTGCACACGAAGCGTAATATCATGCTCTTTCAATGTCTGAGCAGCAGCCGGAGCTATTAAAATGAAGGTGAATAGTAAAAAAGCTAAAAACGAACAGCTATTTTTACTTATCCCTTTACAAATAAGAAGATTATTCATAAATTTGTGCGTTTTAGTAATTGACTAAAGTTATTAAAAACAAGCAATGCGCGATACGTTATTCATTTGGGTCGAAGCTTATGAATATCCGTCCGGATTGCGGATAGAGGCATTCCTTTGGAGTGCTTCTATCATTTTGGGGAGGTTCATGAAGGAGCTGTTTTCATCTATTATTTTTTAAAAGGTTAAACATTATCTATTATTCATCTCATTCTTTATAAAGAAGCACATGGATGCCCTCTTTCTTATATTTGATATCACCGCTGATAAATTCAATGGATTTAAGTACCGCTTCCAAACTCTTGTTATCATGTTCGCCGGTAATCAAGTTGTTGAAATCCTGACCGGAAGCAAAAGTAATCCGGCAATTATATACCCGTTCCAGTTCCTTTGCCACATCGCGGATAGGTGTACTGTAAAAACGTAACCCGCCTTTCATCCAGACAGCCACTCCCCTATCCTCCGTTTTCTTACTATATTCTCCGGAAACAGTATTGATAAGCACCTGTTCTTTAGCAGTCAGCCTCATCATCGCTTCCGGTAAATCAACCTGTACCTTACCACTCTCCACACTCACAGACACTATTTCATCTGTTGAATAGGATTTTACATCAAATCGGGTACCTAACACCTGAACATCCAGCCGCTTCGTCCTCACAATAAATGGCATCTTTTCATTGCGGGCAACACGGAAATATCCCTCACCTTCAAGTTCCACTTCACGGAGATCTCCAACAAAACGATCCGGATAACGCACTTGCGAACAAGAGTTCAGAACCAAAAGAGTTCCGTCCGGCAAAGTCACTTGTCTTTTCTCACCAAAGGAAGTGGTGATTTCAGCCAGTGTGACCTGTTGTGCATTCATATACCGGAAAAAGTTGACACTCCCTATGATAATGGCTATTACAGCCGCTGTACTAACTGCCACCACAGAAGCCCGGCGGAACCATGTACGTTTTTTGTGTTCAATACGCTTCAGTAATTGGCGTGCCTCTCTCTTATATTTTTCCCGCTCCAAATCATTACCAGGTTGCAGGTTCCCGGATTCTTCCCAAACCTCTGCTGCCAGTTCGTCCAATATATCTTGGTTTTCTGAATCCTTAATACTTTGCAACAACTGTGAAGCATCATCCCGGGTATAAAGATCATCCAGATAGCGATGCAATTTATCTTTTTCTGTTTTAGTATCTTTCATCATATATTCAAAATAAGGATATTAATTTCCTTCCCTTTGTATAAGTAATACACAAAAGTAAGAAAGAGCTAGGGTGTGATTAACATTTATTATAAATTCAAGCACAATAGAATCAAAAGTACATCGGCTGATGTACTTGAATATTTAGTCAAATAGGAACGAATCACTTTTAGAGAAAGAGAAATATGTTCTTGCACTGTATGAACTGAAACGCCCAATGCTTCGGCTATTTCTTTATGAGACATCTGTAGTTCACGGCTCATTTTAAATACCTCACGCTGGCGGGGCGTTAATTGCTCCAATGCACGGGCAATAATCTCTTTCAAATCATTGAGCAGAATATGATTATTCGTTTCGTTCGTTGAATCGATCGCTTGAGAAAGAATCTGCTCTTTCAGCTGATCTTCATTAGCCATATCCCGCAACTGATTCAAAATACGATTACGCACAATAGTATAAAGATAGGAAGAAAAAGAGGCTTCGGGATTGATGAAACGACGGGTTTGCCAAACTACCGTAAACGCATCCTGAAATATATCCTCCGCAAATTCATGCGACTTGACGAATTTCAGGGCGAAGTAGAGCAAACGATTCTTATAAGCGGCATAAAGTTCGCAAAAGGCCTCTTCATCTCCGTCTATCAGACGGAGAACCACTTCCCGTTCATCCATTAGAGTGTCTGTTGCGTACATACTTTCTTTATTTTTGGCCACAAAGGTATTGTTATGATGTTACAAACGTATGTATTTTTTCTGAAATAAAAAAATAACCTTCTTTCTTATTGAGTTTCCGGCCGAGAACTTTGTGTACTCTTTAATTGTTGTCCTATTATAAAAGTGCGAACAAAGCACACAACAAAGTTCTATAAAAAAGAAAGGAAGATTATGAAAAAAGTAATCGACAGAGCTTCATCAAGAGGCTATTTCAATCACGGCTGGCTCAAGACCCATCACACATTCAGTTTTGCCAACTATTATAATCCGGAAAGAATTCATTTCGGAGCATTACGAGTGCTGAACGATGACAGTGTAGACCCGTCTATGGGATTCGATACACATCCGCATAAAAATATGGAAGTGATTTCCATCCCCCTAAAAGGATACCTGAAACATGGTGACAGTGTACAAAACACAAAAACCATCACTCCGGGTGATATTCAGGTTATGAGTACAGGCAGCGGCATTTATCACAGTGAATACAATGGCAGTGATAAAGAACAACTGGAATTCCTGCAGATATGGGTATTTCCACGAGTTGAAAACACCAAACCGGAGTATAACAACTTCGATATTCGTCCGCTCCTGAAACCAAATGAACTGGCGCTAATCCTGTCTCCGAACGGGAAGACTCCAGCTTCTATCAAACAAGATGCATGGTTCTCTATGGGAAGTTTCGATACGGAAAAAACAATCGAATATAAGATGCATCAGGAAGGTAACGGGGTATATATCTTCGTACTTGAAGGAGAAATCACAGTGGCGGAAGAACGGCTGTCCAAACGTGATGGTATCGGTGTTTGGGATACAAAAGAATTCCCGATACATATATTAAAAGGAACCCAACTTCTATTAATAGAAGTACCCATGTAATTTTCGCTAAAATTTCAATTTATTCTATTCAAAAAGCGGCCTCATCGAAAAGATGAGACCGCTTTTTTATTCATTATCCAAGATTGGTCATTATCGGAGAAATCATTATTTTCCTTTCTTATAATTCTCCAATCCGGTCTGTAAGAATTCAATATACTTAGGAATATCTTCGTTATAAGCATACGACTTATTCAACGGTTTACCCTGATTGTCCAGCAATACATAGAAAGGCTGGGCATTAGCTCCGAATTTCACACGTTGCAGATAGCTCCATTTATCGCCGACAGTACGCAAAGTACGTTCTGTACCGTTTTCGATAATCTTCACAGGTTCAGTCAACGGAGTTTTATTATCTACATAAAGTGTAATCAATACGTAGTCGTTATTAATCAAATCACTCACTTTCGGGTCAGTCCATACCGCTGCTTCCATCTTACGGCAGTTTACGCAACCATATCCGGTAAAGTCGAGCATAACCGGTTTTCCGTTCAGACGGGCATATTCCATTCCTAAATCATAGTCATCGAATTTCGCGTGTACATCATTCTTATGCAGATTGAAATCTTGCGTCTGCATAGGCGGAGCAAATGCAGATACGGCTTTCAATGGTGCTCCCCACAAACCGGGAACCATATATACGGCAAATGCTAAAGAGATTAACGCCATAAAGAAGCGGGTTACTCCCACCTTATTATCATCGTCATCGTGCGGGAATTTGATCTTGCCCAACAGGTAGAATCCAAGCAAAGCAAAGATGACAATCCATAAAGCCAGGAATGTTTCGCGGTCAAGCAATCTCCAACCATAAGCCAAATCAGCAACTGACAAGAATTTAAGTGCAAATGCTAATTCGAGGAAACCCAGCGTAACCTTGATAACATTCATCCATCCGCCGGACTTTGGCATCGATTTCAGCCAAGACGGGAACAGGGCGAAGAGTGTAAACGGCAATGCCAAAGCGATGGCAAATCCTAACATACCGATTGCCGGAGCAACTACGCTTCCTGTTGTAGATACCTGTACCAGCAAGAAGCCGATAATCGGACCTGTACAAGAGAAAGATACCAATGAAAGCGTGAAAGCCATCAGGAAAATACTTAGCAATCCGGTCGTAGATTCAGCTTTGCTATCTACTGCATTTCCCCACTTCGACGGCAGCCTGATTTCAAACGCTCCAAAGAATGAAGCAGCAAAAATCACCAGCATCAGGAAGAAGAGAATGTTGAAAATAGCATTGGTAGATAAAGCGTTTAATGCACTGGCTCCGAAAATCAAAGTAATAGCCAAGCCCAATGCCACATAAATCACTACGATAGATGCACCGTATGTCCACGCATCACGAATTCCTTTCTTTTTGTCTTTACTACGTTTTAAGAAGAAACTGACTGTCATCGGAATAATCGGCCATACACAAGGGGTAAACAATGCCAATAATCCACCCAGAAAACCTGTTATGAATATATATATCCAGGACATGTCTTCCTGACCATGTTCTTCTCCTAAGGCTTGTAAATCACTGATTACCGGTTTCCAAAGATCACCCGATGCAACAGCAGGCTGAATATCCGTAGCAGCTTCGGTTGTAGTTGCAGGCACCAGTTCCATCATCGCAGAAGAATCTTTCGTAGCAGCAGGAACGGGTTCTTCTTTTTGCTTATCCGCTACCTTTTGCTCCGGTTGCTCTGTTTTTGTTGCAGCGGCATTTCCGGCTTTTGCTACTCCGGAATACTTAAACGGCACCTGAGTAGGAGGCAGACAACTCTCGTCATCACAAGCTCCATATTCCAGATAACCTTCGATTGCGTAAGCTCCACCCGTGAATTTTACTTTCTGCACAAACTTTGCTGTATTCTCGAAATAGCGTACCTTCATTTCGAACAATTTATCGAAAGTAGATACTTCTTTGCCTACAGGCTTCAGTTTGCCTACAAGCTCGACACCCGATTTATTATCAACATTGAATGTTGCGGAAATAGGGCCGCCATCTCCCAGATCGGTAGAATAAACATGCCAACCTTTATCCATGGTAGCTGTAAACACCACCTCTGCCTCCGTATCGGAGAGAGCTGTCAGCTCTGTTTTAAACTTTACCGGATCTTTGATCTGCGCTTGCAATGCATATACAACAAAGCTTAAAAGCAGGAAAGAAATTATTTTTCTCATCTTTATTTTTGGGGTTTATAATTCATAGTCTACGCACGCACGGCTCTCCTTCGTTTCAGCCAGAATCTTTCCGGCAGCTACGTGATCGGGATGTGTTGCGTAGAATCTAACATCTTCTAGTGTATCAAACTCACTGTAAAGCGCAATATTCCATGTTTCACCAGGATTCATATTCAATCCGACCTCCACTTTGCGAATTACAGAAATTTTAGCAGGAAGAGCTTCTATCGCTTCCTTGAATTTAGTCATGACTTCCAGTTTCCCTTCAGCAGGAACTTCGTCTTTTAACTTAAATAATACAATGTGTTTTACCATTACGTTGTTATTTTAATGAATTGTTTCTATATTTGTCTTGTTAATGCGTTTACCACATTAATAGTAATGCAAAAATACTCTATTTGGTTCAAATATACATTTAAAGAGATGTTAATTATAGGAATAGCAGGCGGAACGGGCTCCGGAAAGACCACCGTCGTACGGAAAATTATAGAAAGCCTCCCCGCAGGAGAAGTAGTACTCTTACCACAGGATTCATACTACAAAGACAGTAGTCATGTCCCGGTTGAAGAACGCCAGAATATCAATTTTGACCATCCGGATGCTTTTGAATGGAGTCTGCTATCCAAGCATGTCATGACGCTGAAAGAAGGGAAGAGTATCGAACAGCCCACCTATTCTTATCTCACATGCACGCGCCAGCCCGAAACCATTCATATCGAACCTCGTGAGGTGGTTATCATTGAAGGAATCCTTGCCTTATGTGATAAAAAGCTGCGCAATATGATGGACCTCAAAATATTTGTTGATGCCGATCCCGACGAACGCCTGATTCGTGTCATTCAGAGAGATGTCATTGAGCGCGGACGTACTGCCGAAGCTGTAATGGAACGCTATACACGGGTTTTAAAACCTATGCACCTGCAATTTATCGAACCTTGCAAACGATATGCCGACCTTATTGTACCGGAAGGAGGCAGTAATAGGGTAGCTATTGATATACTGACTATGTACATCAAGAAGCACCTTAAGAATTAAAAATTGAAAATTAAAAATTAAGAAATGAATGTCAAGACACTGAGTATTCCTTTATTTCTTATTCTATTTTGTTGTATGCTCGGATGCCGGAATAAGCATCATAACAAGATGGATGAGACAGCGCGTGATCTTCCACAAATAAAAGATAGTGGCGAACTCGTTGTATTGACATTATATAGCTCTACTTCCTATTTCATTTACCGGGGACAAGAAATGGGGTTCCAATATGAACTTAGTGAACAGTTTGCCAAAAGCCTGGGACTAAAACTTAGGATTGAAGTAGCCAACAGCGTCGACGAAATGATCCAAAAATTATTGGCAGGTGAAGGAGACATGATTGCCTATAATCTGCCAATCACCAAAGAGTGGAAAGACAGTCTTCTTTATTGTGGCGAAGATGTAATTACTCACCAGGTAATTGTTCAGCAAGGAAGAGGAAAACAGAAGCCGTTGAAAGATGTAACCGAACTGGTAGGAAAAGATATATACGTAAAACCAGGGAAATATTATGACCGCCTCGTCAATCTGAATAGTGAATTAGGAGGAGGTATCCGGATTCATGAAGTCACCAATGACAGTATCACTATTGAGGACTTGATTACGCAAGTAGCGCAAGGAAAAATTCTGTATACGGTGGCCGACAATGATTTAGCCAGACTTAATAAGACCTATTATCCCAATTTAAATATCGGCCTGTCCATCAGTTTCGATCAACGTTCTTCGTGGGCGGTACGAAAAGACAGCCCCGAGCTCGCAGCCGCCGCTACCCAATGGCATCAGGAAAACATGACTTCTCCTGCTTACACAGCCAGTATGAAACGTTATTTTGAGAATAGTAAAATGATGCCGCACTCTCCTATCCTCTCCTTAAAAGAAGGAAAGATATCTCATTATGACCATTTATTCAAAAAGTATTCCAAAGACATCGGTTGGGACTGGCGTATGCTTGCATCATTAGCGTATACAGAATCCAATTTTGACACTACCGCTGTATCTTGGGCAGGTGCCAAAGGACTCATGCAGTTAATGCCTGCCACAGCACGTGCAATGGGAGTACCTCCCGGCAAAGAGCAGAATCCGGAGGAAAGTGTGAAAGCGGCTATCAAATATATTACTGCCACCGACCGGAGTTTCAGCATGATTCCCGATAAGCAGGAACGGCTCAATTTTATCCTGGCATCTTACAATGCCGGTTTGGGACATATATATGACGCAATGGCACTAGCCGAAAAATACGGGAAAAACAAATTAGTATGGAAAGATAATGTAGAAAACTTCATCTTGCTTAAAAGCAATCAAGAATACTTCAACGATCCTGTCTGCAAAAACGGATATTTCCGTGGCATCGAGACTTACAATTTCGTTCGAGATATTATGTCGCGCTACGAATCCTACAAAAAGAAAATAAAAGCATGAGATAAAGTATTAAGTATTAGGTGTAATACCTAATACTTATTTCCTATAGGTCATCAGACTGATTACGACAATAGCCAATACAGATAATGGTAAGGCAAATAATATCGGGTCAATCACAGGGAAAGGATAAGTGGTAATCAACGCATCCCGTCCGAATAACGCTTTACAGATACCTAATGCTTCAGATTCTTTCTGATGAAGAAACACAAGAGCAAACAGACTGCCGATTGTTCCCACCCAAAGACTTGTCATGACGCCTTGTTTAGTAGCTTTCTTCCAATATAAAGCACAGAAATAGGCCGGAAGAAAAGCGGCTGCACAAATTCCCATAAAGATAGAAGTTCCGCGGGCTATAATATCATGAGGCAACATATAACAAATAATATAGCTGACCAGGATAGAGAATAATACGCCCAGACGGATCACATTGGTAAGTTTATTCCGTGAACGGGGTTTATAAGTTCCGTAAATATCAGAGCCTACCGAAGCACCCATCGTATGGAACTGCGAACTTAACGTAGACATACTGGCTGAAAGGATGCACAACATAAAGAGTGCGGCAAACCAGTCGGGCATCGCTTTATTAATAAAATATGGAATTATCTTATCAATATCCTGCACAACTTCGGTAGCAACCGCTCCTTCTGTTTTCAGGAAGAAAAGATTACTCAAGGCTCCAGCATGATAGATAGCCCCTACTGTTATAATCAGAAAGAAACAACCGATAAATACACCGCGGTTCAACTGCTTGCTACTCTCCACGGTCATAAAGCGAACCACTAACTGCGGCTGTGCAAGACAGCCGATTCCTACTCCTAAAATGAGAGAAGTTACCAGCGAATACCATTGTGGAGAACCTGTGATGGGCATTGCAGTCCATCCTTGATGTCCTAGCGCTTTAAACTTTTCCGGAACTAGCGGAGCAATGGCAGTCAATTCTTTATTAGCTTCGATAAAGTTCATATCAAGCACCTGATACAAAGAAAACAACAGAAATAACATACAGCCAAACATGATAACTCCTTGCAAAGCATCTGTATACATTACTCCTTTCATTCCCCCTGCTATGACATAAGCAGCAATAACCAAGGTAAATATCAATAAGGAAACATTGAAATCAATCTGAAAGATTTGTTCGATGAATACGGCTCCACCTTTCATTACAACCGCTGCATAAAGCGGCATTCCGATGAAAATAACAGCAGCAATAAATACCTGTATATTACGGGAACGGAAATGACGGCCTAATAATTGAGGGAAAGTACTCACATTCAACTTCGCCCCCATACGCCGGGTACGCAAACCGAAAAAAATAAAAGCTATAACCACCCCAACAAACATATTGAGGAAACAGAGCCACTGAATACCCATTCCAAAAGCAGCCGCCACTCCTCCAAAACCTACAATAGCAGATGCAGAAATAAACGTAGCACCATAAGAAAGTGCCATTACGATAGGATTCATCTGACGTCCGCCTACCAAATAGTCACTGGTATTCGTTGTTTTCTTATATCCCAAAAAGCCGAGGTAGGCCAGTGACAGCAGATAAGCTACCACAATTAGTCCAAGAGTAAATGTATTCATCGGGTTTCGTCTTTTTCGTCGTCCTTATTCCAATATTTCAGCCCAAACCAGGCAGCAAAAATCACACATACCACCGAAAGCAGGTAAGGCAGAATAATAAAAGGGTCGTCTATTCCAAACATTTGCGTATCAGATTTTAATCAATTTAGACGCAAATGTAAGGAAATTATTGAAAAGACAAAATTTTTGTTTACTAATACTGATTATAATGTATCTTTTTCTCGTCAAATTTCTGTTTCGGGTTCTCTTTTGTAGCCGGATAGCCAAAAGGAATGACACAAAGCGGAAGAATATTATCGGGCAGGTTAGTATATTTACGCACTACTTGCATACGGTCTTCATAAGGATAGGCCGCTGTCCATACAGCACCCAATCCCAGACTTTCAGCAGCCAACAAAATATTCTGTGCTGCTGCAGAACAATCTAAATACCAATATGACGAGCGTACTGAATCTCCACAGACGATGATGGCGTTACGGGCCTGCGTCAGCATTTTGGCATAAGGAAGTGCTGCTGCCATTGAATCTAGTTTGGCACGATCAGATACTACCACAAATTCCCATGGACGGATATCCCTACCCGTAGGAGCAGCCATTCCGGCACGAAGCATCAAGTCGATTTTCTCTTTCTCTACTCCTTTATTCAGATAAGCACGCACACTTTTGCGCTCGAAAATATTATCCAACACAGCATTTCCGGTTCCGGATGTTCCTTTTTCTTCTTTTGCAGAAGAACAGGAGGTCATAGCAGTGACTGCTACAATCAGACATAAGAAAGAGAAAATCTTTTTCATTGTGACAATGTTTAAAACAGGTTCAACTTATTTTTCTGTGCTTCTTCCAACGAAACAGTTTCACGCTTCATCAGCCCACTCTTTTCACGGAGTGCTTCATATTCTGTTTCCAATTCATTCACCAGCTCGGCTTTTGCCTGCGGGTTGAGCAATTTGGAAGCGACACTTGCATTTTGGGAAGCATCTTTCAGGTGTACTACCGGAGCATGATAAACAGGAGCAATCTTTAATGCCGTATGCATCTTCGATGTAGTGGCTCCACCAATCAAAAGAGGAATATCCAAACCTGCTTTTTCAAGTTCAACAGCCACGTGAGCCATTTCTTCCAAAGATGGAGTAATCAGTCCACTCAACCCGATCATATCTACCTTTTCTTCAATAGCACGCTGAACGATGGTTTCTGCAGGAACCATTACTCCTAAATCTACAATATCATAACCATTGCAGGCCATCACTACAGCTACAATGTTTTTTCCGATGTCGTGCACATCCCCCTTTACAGTTGCCAGTAGCACTTTACCTGCCGAAGCACTTCCTTCCACTTTTTCCGATTCAATGATCGGTTGCAAGATAGCTACGGCTTTCTTCATGGTGCGGGCAGTCTTCACAACCTGGGGAAGAAACATCTTACCGGCACCAAACAGTTCACCAACATGGTTCATTCCATCCATCAGCGGTCCTTCAATTACATCGACAGCTTTATCATAAAGAGGCAATGCCTCTGCCAAGTCCTGTTCCAGAAAATCTCCAATTCCTTTCATCAAGGCATACTTCAAACGTTCCTGAACAGTTCCTTCTCTCCAGGCATCTTGCTTGACAGCCGGTTGTCCGGCAGTTTCGCTCATGTTTGCTTTCAGAGATTCCGCTAATTCGATAAGCCGTTCCGACGCATCCGGACGACGGTTTAAGACAACATCTTCTATCTTTTCCAAGACATCAGCCGGAATATCAGTGTACAATACGGAAGTTCCCGGATTCACAATTCCCATGTCCATTCCTTGTTGGATGGCGTGATAAAGGAACACTGCATGCATGGCCTCACGGATATAATTGTTGCCACGGAAAGAGAAAGAGAGGTTGCTGACTCCTCCGCTGATGTGTGCACCAGGGAGATTTTTCTTTATCCAAGCGGTAGCTTCAATAAAATCTACAGCATAGTTATTATGTTCTTCAATCCCCGTAGCTACAGCAAGCACATTGGGGTCAAAAATAATATCGTGAGGATTAAAACCAATTTTGTCAACCAAAAGACGGTAAGCCCGTTGGCAAACTTCGATTTTACGGGCGGCTGTATCTGCCTGTCCTTTCTCGTCGAACGCCATGACCACAGCAGCGGCTCCATATTGCCGGATGATTCGGGCATGTTCAAGGAAAACTTCCTCTCCCTCTTTCAAAGAAATAGAATTGACGATTGATTTGCCCTGAAGACACTTCAGTCCGGCTTCAATAACTTCCCATTTGGAAGAATCGATCATAATCGGAACACGGGCTATTTCCGGTTCGGACATGATAAGATTCAGGAAAATAGTCATCTCTGTCTTTGCATCCAGCAATCCGTCATCCATATTGACATCGACCACTAAAGCACCGTCCTCCACTTGTTGGCGGGCGATAGAAAGAGCCTCATCGTATTTTTTTTCATTGATGAGACGAAGGAACTTGCGCGAACCGGCTACGTTGCAACGTTCGCCGACATTCACAAAGTTTATTTCCGGCTTCACCTCCAACAGTTCAAGTCCGGAGAGCCACATACAATCCGGCGCAGAGGCAGGAACGTGTGGTTTAGCTCCTTCTACAAGGGCGGGATATTCAGCAATATAAGCATCTGTCGTACCACAACAGCCACCAATAATATTGATTAATCCTTCTTCAATATATTCTCTCACTTCATGAGCCATATCCGCAGGTGTCTGGTCATACTTACCCAGACTATTCGGTAACCCGGCATTCGGATAGGCACTAATATAATAAGGTGCACGGGATGCCAGCTGTTCCAGGAACGGCTTCAACTGACGGGCACCGAATGAGCAATTCAAACCGACTGAAAATATATTGGCATGTTGCACAGAAGCCAGAAATGCATCCAATGTTTGTCCGGACAATGTTCGTCCGCCAATATCAGACACTGTTACAGATAACATGATCGGCACTTCTACGCCTGTCATTTTCATGGCTTGTTCGGCAGCAAAAATTGCAGCTTTGGCATTTAGAGTATCAAAGATTGTTTCAATCAGAATGGCGTCAACCCCACCTTCGAGCATTGCTTCCATTTGTTGCTGATAGGATGCAGCCAGTTCGTCGTAACTCAAAGCACGATAAGCCGGGTTGTTCACGTCCGGGCTCATAGAACAGGTTTTATTGGTAGGTCCTACGGAGCCGGCCACAAAACGTGGTTTATCGGGATTCTTGGCTGTATACTCGTCAGCAAGGTCACGAGCCAGTTTTACGGCTGCAAGATTCATCTCACGCACGTATTCTTCTACGTGATAATCAGCCATAGAAACTGTGGTTGAACTGAATGTATTGGTCTCGATGATATCCGCACCTGCTTCCAGGTATTTACGATGAATATCTTGAATCACGTCGGGACGTGTGAGACACAATAAGTCGTTATTCCCTTTCAACTGTCCGGGGATATGCGCAAATCGTTCACCATGAAAATCTTCTTCCTTGAGGTTATATTGTTGAATCATTGTACCCATTGCCCCATCCAGAATAAGGATGCGCTCGGATACGACTTGAGAAATTGTCTTTTTCATTACCCTATCACATTAATTCCTAATTACCTACTCTGCCATCATCTGCCAGACTCTTCGCAGTCCGGCGTTTATCTTATAGCGGTTTTTAGTTACCGCTTGAACATTCTTGCCATATCTCTACGGTCGTCTTTCTCCTTTATAGATTCCCGTTTATCATATTCTTTCTTACCTTTCGCCAAAGCGACTACCAGTTTCGCCAAACCTTTTTCATTGATAAACAAGCGTACAGGAACAATCGTAAAGCCGGGATTTTTCATCTCCCGCTGAAGTTTTTCCAATTCTTTTTTATTAAGCAACAACTTCCTCTCTCTACGTGCCGTATGGTTATTGTACGATCCATAGAAATATTCGGCGATGTGCATATTCTTCACCCACAATTCGCCTTTCGTAAAATAGCAAAACGTATCTACCAGACTGGCTTTTCCCAAACGAATGGATTTTATTTCCGTACCGGTCAATACAATACCTGCTGTGTAGGTATCTATCAGCTCGTAATCAAACGTAGCCCGTTTATTCTTTATATTTACAGGAGGTTGTTTCATCTTTACTCATTAATTAAGTATAGCCGTCAGTCTATTAAACACGATCTGTATCACCGCCGGACATAGTATTAACAATACAGACGACAAAAGGGTGTATTTTAATCGTTGTTTTTCTTCTACTCCCATCAGTATAGGAACTCCCTCCCATACCACATAGACGATGTAGAACTGCAGCAACCAAGCAATAATTCTAAAATCAGGTAATAGTCCGGTTACTATCTGAAGCAGGAAAGACACAACCAATGCATATCCTGCAAACTGTTGTGTCAACGGCATATTGCTATGCAGACCAAACATCCTTGTTCCCATTTCATTGATGGCATAAGCTGCCAGAAAATAGCCACCGAACAGGGCTACAGCTACGGCGCAACAATTGGTCATAGCTATCTGGAAACTTTGCGGACCTCCCCACCCATTCGTCAATAACGAACCGATGAATACGGACAGACCGCATAAACCAATCATAGGATAGACAAAAGCCATAAATACTTTTCGCCTATCCTCTTCCATAGAAATTTCCTCCCAAGCCTTGGCCGGAGAGGAAATCAATTTCATTGCTATGTTAAATAGTTCTTTGTAGTTCAATTGTTAGTTACGTATTTATCATAATCATTAATAGTATAAGTTGCATCCTTATACCCATTATTTGAACCTTCTTCAATTTTAGGTGAATCACCCGTTTGTTCTGGTACTATAATTTTAATAGTTTTGAGTTTAGTACCTTCAAAACGACTTACAACATTAGCTATATTAAAAGCCCTATAACGAGTCACTACAGTCTTTTCTTTATCGGCATCTTCAGTAGAAGTATGGCGTAAACGTAATACCATAGTATTATCATCATTTGCAGTATTCTCCTTATCATACACTAAATAAAAAGTATGACTAGACACATTCTCTTCTTTTTCGACACAGAAAGGCATAGGAAATATTATCCATTTTGCACTGTAAAGATAAGGTGAAACACTAGAGCCATATCTACTCAGAGAAATTATAGAACGATTATACGTTACATCATCTGAAGAAACGTATGAGTTAACATTCAACTTTTCAGCTCCAGCAGCTTCCACAATGATCTTTTTTGTGTTCTGATCAACAGGTTGCGTTTCCGTATCATATTGTGCATTCAGCAGAACAATATCCCCACTATATGCATCACTAGATAAACCAGGGATTGACATTGAACTAGCCTCAAATATTACGTTACTACCTTCTACTTGAAACTGGTATGGGAATGTATTTACTAAAGTAATCACACCATATACAGGTACTACTGTATTATTTTCTCCTTTCATACAAGAAGTAACTGACATACCCATAACCACAGCCATCAAAGCCACCAAGAAAAATTTCACTTGTTTCATAAACATATTTTTTAGATTTTGCAAAGATATAAATTCTAATTCATAATTAATAAATGCAAGTACTTAAAAAATACTGCATCCGTTACTTTATTATTTTTGCAAAAAGTTCCAAATGATCATCTACGTAGCTTGCAATCAATGCTGTGACTTGTTCTTCCATCTCTAAATAAGCTTCTTCCAACTCATCAAAAGCTTCATATTGCTCGTACATAGCCATAAATTCATCATCCGTCCGTTCCTTTTCCAAATCTTTCCGGTTGGAATCAAAGATTTTCTTAGCCTTATAAACTAATTTAGAGAATTCTTCCGCTCCCCACAAACGCATCACTTTCGCAAACGGATTATCAAAGATATAGCCACCATAGCCATTCTGAATCAATTGGCAGAATCCCCCTACCATCACCTCATCACGAAAAATCTGATATGCCAGCAAAGAATGTTGTTCTCCTGTCAGCAGAGGCATTGTTTCGGCAGTTAGTTCGCCACCGATAATCTCTTTATATTTATCTGTAAACGCTTGGATAAATTCATCCATTCCTTCACCCGCAGCCTTCTGTAAAGCAGACTCTAAAACTTCGATCATATCTTCATTTAATATTTGAAGCAACAAAGTTACAACTTTAATCCCATATCTAATAATGATACGCCTACAATCTTACTAAAAACAATTATCAATCCGTTTCATTCCTTCCGGTACGGTTTTGAAGCAAATGATACTTTAGCAAACAAGTATTGAAACGGTAGCCCGTGAAATAATATTGAATTTACCTAACGTACAAACGTAGGTTATCTACCGTGTGAATGTCCGTTACCTACCGGGCGAGCATCAACAACCTACCAGACAAAAGTCGGTCATCTGCCGGACGAACAGTTCATGAGGGACACGGGAACAGAAACGGTACCGACGAAGTGATCCGAACCGACAACGGCAGCATCCAAAGCCATCTTCTCTGCCCAGTATTATTGCTGTTGTTTATAACAGAAATAATACTTTTACTTACTCTTCTTTACTCTTCTCTTCTCTACTCTACTGGTTTTCATTGGCTTTTCCCCCTTTACTGGTGGGCGTTTCAGCGCTTTGTACACCCCTCTCCGAACACCCTCATTTTTGTATCCTTTTGAACTAAATAACGTAAGCTTTTAGCGGAATAATCCCTCTCCCCCTATTTATCTGCTGCCTAATCCTATACGTGTAATCGCATCCCCAAATAAACCCCTATTAAATAAGGTATAAGCCAAATGCACCAAACTACAATGCTGAAACGATTAAAATGTCTCTTTTCTATAGGCGTTCCCTTCACATAGGTCCATATCGCCCATAACGCATGTACAAACATCAGAAGAATAGCAATTGCCCCTGTCACCGTATGCATTTCGTCATGCAGATGAGTCAGTTCGGCAATATGCTCCATCAGGCTTGTACCCACCGTATCAGCCAACAACCCGAGAAGAAAGAAAATGAGATGCCAAAACTTTAATTTCCTTTGAAGACGTTCTCCCCAAACACCTATCGTATAAAAAATAAGTGCAGATGAAATAACGCAAATTGCCGCTATTAAATAATGTATATCTACTTGATTCAGTTCCATAAATTTTCTTTTTCTAATAACAACAAAGCAAAGAATAGATAGTTCTCCCGGTCTCAATCTTTCACAAATGCAATCCCGACTTTACAAACGACAAAAAAACGTAAACAGATTTGTCACTTTTCACAAAAAAGTAATAAAAGGCGATTTGCAGAAACAAATAAATCGACTACCTTTGTGGGCGATTTAGAGAATCGTGACTACGTATTTTTAATTATATCACTTAAAAAAAGAGCTAATTATGACTTATTCACACGAAGTGGAACACATGTGTGTTGTAAAGAAGGGTCCTAACCATGGACCGGCTCCCATACCCGAAGAAGGCAAATGGGTAAAATCTAAAGAAATCGTTGATATTTCTGGTTTGACACACGGTATCGGTTGGTGCGCTCCTCAACAAGGTGCTTGTAAACTGACACTGAACGTTAAAGAAGGTATCATCCAGGAAGCCTTGATCGAAACAATCGGTTGCTCTGGTATGACTCACTCAGCTGCTATGGCTTCTGAAATCCTTCCGGGTAAAACAGTTCTTGAAGCATTAAACACTGACCTTGTTTGCGACGCTATCAACACTGCAATGCGCGAACTTTTCTTGCAAATCGTATACGGACGTACTCAATCAGCTTTCTCTGAAGGTGGCTTGATTATCGGTGCAGGTTTGGAAGACTTGGGTAAAGGTCTGCGTAGCCAGGTAGGTACTCTTTATGGTACTTTGGCTAAAGGTCCTCGTTACCTTGAAATGGCAGAAGGTTATATCAAACAAATCTTCTTGGACAAGAACGACGAAATCTGCGGATACGAATTCGTACACATGGGTAAGTTCATGGACGAAATCAAGAAAGGTACTGATGCTAACGAAGCTTTGAAGAAAGTTACAGGTACTTATGGACGCGTAACAGCAGAACAGGGAGCAGTTAAATCTATTGATCCACGTCACGAATAATATAAGGAGGAAAGAAAACTATGATTAGAGAAGTAAAATTCGAAAGCCAAGACCGTCGTATCAAAGGTATCATTGAAGCCTTGAACGCTAACGGCATCAAAGACATCGAAGAAGCTAACGCTATCTGCGAAGCTGCCGGACTTGATCCTTATAAAACGTGTGAAGAAACTCAGCCTATCTGTTTTGAAAACGCAAAATGGGCTTATGTAGTAGGTACTGCTATTGCTCTTAAGAAAAACTGCACAAACGCTGCTGAAGCTGCTGAAGCTATCGGTATCGGTCTGCAAGCATTCTGCATCCCGGGTTCTGTAGCTGACGACCGTAAGGTTGGTATCGGCCATGGTAACCTCGCTGCTATGTTGCTGCGCGAAGAAACTAAATGTTTCGCTTTCCTAGCAGGTCACGAATCTTTCGCTGCTGCTGAAGGTGCTATCAAAATCGCTGCAAAAGCAGACAAAGTACGTAAAGAACCGTTGCGTTGCATCCTGAACGGTCTTGGAAAAGACGCTGCTCAGATCATCTCTCGTATCAACGGCTTTACTTATGTTCAGACTCAATTCGATTATTTCACAGGTGAACTGAAAGTTGTTCGCGAAATCGCTTACTCTGACGGCCCTCGTGCAAAAGTAAAATGTTATGGTGCTGACGACGTTCGCGAAGGTGTAGCTATCATGTGGAAAGAAGGTGTAGACGTATCTATCACAGGTAACTCTACTAACCCGACTCGTTTCCAACACCCAGTTGCTGGTACTTACAAGAAAGAACGTGTTCTTGCTGGCAAACCTTATTTCTCTGTTGCTTCTGGTGGTGGTACAGGTCGTACTCTTCACCCGGATAACATGGCTGCCGGTCCTGCTTCTTATGGTATGACGGATACGATGGGTCGTATGCACTCTGATGCACAGTTCGCTGGTTCTTCATCAGTTCCTGCTCACGTAGAAATGATGGGATTCCTGGGAATTGGTAACAACCCGATGGTAGGATGTACAGTAGCTTGTGCGGTTGATGTTGCTCAGGCTTTAGGTAAGTAATTCAGGTTACTTTATATAGATAAAGAACTCCTGTAATCTTAACGATTACAGGAGTTCTTTTTATTTGTAATAATTTGATATGGATAAATTTATTCAGAAATGTATTACTTCATATAAACCATATCATCTTTTCTTTCTCCTTTGTACCAATCAGTGTTTGATTTACATCCACTTTCAACCCACTTTGAATACCCTCCAGACACTATTTAAACTGGACAAATAGGTAGCTTTTAACTTGAATATACAAATATAAACCTGTAAGAGCAAATAATGTAGCTAATTCGAGAACTTTTGTATGACTTCGCCTGTTTACATAACAGATACTAAAACATTATACAACAATGCTACTCACATTCTTAAATACACTTGCCACTATTATCAGTGTTATTAGTCTGCTAATTGTCACTTACGGAGTATTAGTCTGCTTCATCGCCTTTTTACGCAATGAAATAAAACGATTCAACGGAACATATACGGTTAACAATATACGGCAGTTGAGGGCGGATTTTGGCACTTACCTTTTGCTTGGATTGGAATTTCTAATTGCTTCCGACATACTAAAAACTGTGGTTGATCCAACGTTGGACGAATTGGCAATCCTGGGTGGAGTGGTTGTAGTAAGAACTGTGCTTTCTGTATTTTTGAATAAAGAGATCAAAGAATTGGCCGAAAATGATTCAGCGAAAGAAATATAGCATATCGCCGCACAACTAAGTTTCTCCAAAGCCATATCTTTTTTATTGCCTGATATTTCTATTTTGCCTACCTTTGTACGGGAAACATTTACACACTGACTGGCAAGGAATAGAAACACGTCAAAAAAATGGGAATTACACATCTATCTATTGAGCTTACACTTGATCTGATTGCGTTAATTATAGGAATCATCCTTATTATACGTGCTAAAGACAATTATCCGAAATTATATTGGGGAATTATAGCAACCGGCATCGGCATTATGTTTTCATGGGAAAATATCGGATGGTTGACAATTGTCACAGACACTCCGGAATACAACTTCACAGAATTGCTCAACATAGAGAAAATGCTCAAATGGTATGCTTTAGCAAATATTGTAGCCCTGTTCCCTATCGCTTCTTTATCACCGGGCTATCTGAACCATTTCAGAATATTTACTTTTCTATTATTACCCATCATTACGATAACTGTAGGAATCAGTTATTTAGGTTTCAATGGGAATATCACTCCCATCCACTCCATAGATGAAATTATTCCGAATATCCATCAAATAGATGTCAAGCTTAGGGTTTGCATATTCCTGTTATCCGTTTTTACCCCACTCGTTCTTCTTATTTATCCGATGATGAATAACAAGACCTACCGCAGGATAAATAATAACATGTATCTATTCATCGGTTTTCTATTCGTATTTTTAGGGATATACATTTTGTTCACTCTAAATATCAATGAATTTGTTTTCAATCTGTTCGGCATTATGGCAATCGTTTTTACGGTCTTATTCTCCATACAATATTTACGTTATGAGAATCCGTTTTCGAACCATATAAACATGATTCATAATGCAAAGAATACGGAAAGCACTATAATGCTACAAGCTGGAAAGCCATCTCCTACTCTCCCGCTCTTCTCAACGATTGAAGCCTATCTTCAGGAACAGCATCCCTATACCGATCAACGGTATAATATAGAACTTTTAGCCAAGTCCCTGAATAAACAGGAACATGATATTTCAGCAGCAATCAAAAGTCAGGGCTTTACAGGTTTCCGGGAATACATTAATTATCTTCGACTGGAATATTTCAGACAGTTAGCCGCCGAAAATCCAAAGAGTAATGTAAAAGAACTGATGTTTGCATGCGGTTTCACCTCCCGGGCAACTTTCTATCGTAACTTTTCAGAAAAGTATGGTGTATCACCCAGTAAATTCATTGAGAATCAAAGAGTAGAACAATAATTTCTTTTTTTAAAAGCACAATTCTTAATAGTAAAAAGTGTCTCATTTCAGGAATGAGACACTTTTTATTTTTATAGCTAAAAGCAATCCGTTACTTTTGATGCAAAATAAAACTACGACGTTGGCATCATCAACAGATTAATCGAATACTAAGATAAATAGAATATGAATATTGACAATTGTAATCACACCGACACAGAAAAACATCAAGAAGAAAAGATCTTTTTATATACTACCATTACTGGAAACTTGCAACTAATCCATTTAGAACAGATTGGCTATTTCCGGTATAACTCCAAGAGTAAACTATGGGAAGCTGTATTAAATAATAATCATACCCTGGCACTCAAAAGAAATACAAACTCACAAAAGATATTGAGTCTGCATCCCTATCTTATCCAGATTAGCCAGTCACACATTATCAATATAAGCTATCTGGTTTCGATTGAAGACAACAATTGCATATTGCTTCCTCCATTTAATGAGATGGAACTTTTACAAGTAAGCAAGTCTTTTATGAAAAAGCTAAAAGAAAAATATCCATGTATCTGATTGTATATAGCTCATCTTTATGCTCTATGCAACACCAAGCAATTCCACTTCGAAGATCAATGTCGAGTAGGCAGGAATAGAATCAAAAGATTTGATACCGTATCCCATTGCATAAGGAATATAAATAATCCATTTATCACCAACATGCATTTTCTGAAGTGCCACCTGCCACCCTTCTATTACATCACTAAGACGTAGGGCATCGGGACAAGTACGCTCATAAGAATTATCAAACACCTGGCCATCAATCAGACTTCCTTTGTAATGCACGGTAACAATGCTCCGTGCACCCGGAGAAATCGTACTTTCGCCAGTTTCCAAAACTTTGTAATAGATTCCACACGGCAACGCGAAAACACCTTCCTGAAAAGATAGTTTTTTCAAAAATCGCCGATTGGCCTCTTTGTATTCTTTCTTTTTCCCCATAAATAAATTGATTAAGAACTTGCAAAAATAATCAGAATAACAAAGGATTTAGCATAAAAACTGTATATTTGTTTGTTGAACTATAAAAAACTTCTCACTATGGGACAAACAAAGACTACACGTAGCATCAGTGCTACCGGACTATTCTTACTTATCATGATGACTGTGGGCCTATATTCATGCACACGCACTCAAAAAGACATCATTCCTTCTGCCGATTATGCACCGTATGTAAATGCGTATACGGGAGGAGTCATCTCGCAAAATTCGACCATACGTATAGAACTGACCCACGACCAACCCATGGTGGATATGAACAATGAGTTAAAAAGCAATCCGTTCAGTTTCTCACCTTCATTAAAAGGAAAAGCATATTGGGTTAGCAACAACACCATTGAATTTGTGCCCGAAGAAGGAGCGCTGAAACCGGGAACACTTTACGAAGGAACTTTCCGGCTCGGAGACTTCATCGAAGTGGACAAAAAGCTGAAAGAGTTCAACTTCTCATTCCGTGTACAGGAACGTAACTTCACCCTGCAACTGGAATCATTGCCGATTACAGCTACCCGACCGAATGAAATAAATATTAAAGGAGAGATACGTTTCAGCGACGTAGTGAAAAAGGAAGAGGTAGAAAAGATGCTGACTGCCAGTGACGGAAAAAAGAGTTATCCGGTGGAAGTCACCGCAACCGACAATCATACCCGGTATTTGTTTAGTATCAGACAAATCCCCAGAGAAGCTGATGATTACCCCTTGACTATCACAGCCAACGGCAACGCAGCCGGCATCGACCGTAAACAAAGCGAAGAAGTACTGATACCGGCGAAAGATTGTTTCCGTTTCATGTCTGCCGAACGCATCGACCAACCGGAAAATGGAATCGAGATTGTTTTCTCCGCTCCCTTATCCACTACTCAAGATTTAAAAGGACTGATTGAGATCCCGGAAATCTCCTCATCGATCTTCCAAATCAGTGAGAACAGAGTTTTTATCTATTTCGAAGCAAACACACAGAACAAACTGACGTTGAATATCCATGAAGGAGTCAAAGACTGTCAAGGTAAAGCATTGGGAACTTCTCATACGATCTCATTCAGTGAAGTAAGTCTGAAGCCACAAGTGGAAATGTCTACTACCGCCGCTATCCTGCCCGATTCGAAAAGTCTGATTATTCCTTTCAGGGCTGTCAACCTATACGCTGTGGATTTGAGCGTGATCCGCATTTTCGAGAACAATGTATTGATGTTTATGCAAACCAATTCACTGGCCTCGGCCAATGAGCTACGCCGTTCGGGAAGACTGGTTTACAAGAAAACATTATGGCTTGCCAAAGATGCTTCCAAAGACATTCATCATTGGGGAGATTACTCGATAGACCTTGCCGGATTAATCCACCAGGAACCGGGTGCCATCTATCGTGTCATACTTTCATTTCGTCAGGAATACTCCGCTTATCCTTGTGGAGGAGGCGAGAATCAGGATATGAAATTCGCCGACAGCAGCACCTCCGACGGGCTGACCAAAGTAAGTGGAAGTGTTTTGTCCGAAGAAGATGAAGCAATCTGGAATACCCCCGAAGCCTACTATTATTACAATGGCGGAACAATGGACTGGAGTGTGTACCGATGGACGGAACGCGACAACCCCTGCCATCCGTCTTATTATATGGATTCAGACCGGGCAGCTGCCTGCAACGTTTTTGCTTCCAACCTGGGAATGATTGTAAAACGGAACTCACTGAATAAACTGTGGATTGCCGTTAGTAATATTTTGGATACAAAACCGATAGGGAAAGCACAGGTAACAGCGTATAATTTCCAATTACAACCCATAGGGAAAGGAGAAACCAATGGAGAAGGATTCGTTGAAATCACTCCGAACGGTGTGCCTTTCATTATCGTGGCAGAATCGGACAAGCAAAAAGCGTACGTCCGCGTTGTGGACGGTGAAGAACAGTCCGTCAGCAGATTCGACGTGGGAGGAAAAGATATTCAAAAGGGACTGAAAGGATTTATATATGGCGAAAGAGGAGTATGGCGCCCGGGAGACACGCTGCACATTTCCTTTATATTGGAAGACCGCGAAAAGAGAATCCCCGACAAGCATCCCGTAGCACTGGAGATTTACAATCCGAGAGGACAGTTCTACACAAAAATGATTTCAACACAAGGAATGAACGGATTCTATACATTCGACGTTCCGACACAGGCAACAGACCCGACCGGACTTTGGAATGCGTATATTAAGGTGGGAGGAACCACCTTCCACAAAGGTCTGCGTATCGAAACCATAAAGCCCAACCGCTTGAAAATAAATCTGGCATTGCCGAAGGTGCTTCAAGCCACGGACAAGAATTTCTATGCCCCACTCACTTCAACCTGGCTGACAGGAGCAACTGCCTCCAAACTGAAAGCCAAAGTAGAAATGTCTTTATCGAAAGTGAATACACAGTTTAAGAATTACGGACAATATATCTTTAACAATCCGGCTACGGATTTCACGACTATCAAAACAGATATATTTGACGGCACACTGGATGCAGAAGGAAAAGCAAATGTCATGCTGAAAGTTCCGACCGCAACGGAAGCGCCGGGTATGCTGAACGCCACTTTCACCACCCGCGTGTTCGAACCGGGAGGAGATGCCAGCATCTACACTCAAACAATTCCATTCTCACCATTCACCTCTTATGTCGGTATCAATCTGAACCAGCCAAAAGGCAAATATATTGAAACTGACAAAGATCATGTATTCGATATTGTAACTGTAAACACGCAGGGACAGTTAGTGAACAGTTCTAATCTGGAATACAAAATATACCGCATCGGCTGGAGTTGGTGGTGGGAAAACAGTGGTGAATCTTTCGGAACGTATATCAACAACAGTTCCATCACTCCTGTTGCCAGCGGCAATTTACAGACAAGAGGCGGAAAAGCATCTTTCAAATTCCGTATCGATTATCCGTCATGGGGACGCTACCTGGTTTACGTGAAAGATAAAGAGAGTGGACATGCCACCGGAGGTACAGTTTATGTTGACTGGCCGGAATGGCGGGGACGTTCGAGCAAGACTGATCCCAGCGGTATCAAGATGCTTGCTTTCTCGCTGAACAAAGATTCTTATGAAATAGGAGAAACAGCCACAGCAATCATTCCTGCAGCAGCGGGAGGACGTGCACTGGTATCCATAGAAAACGGTTCTACCGTATTACGACAAGAATGGATAGAGGTTTCCAACGGAGGAGATACGAAATATACATTCAAGATTACACCGGAGATGACTCCGAATGTATATCTGCATATCAGTCTGTTACAGCCTCACGCGCAAACAGTCAATGACCTGCCTATCCGTATGTATGGCGTCGTTCCGGTATTCGTGACTAACAGTCAGACGGTGTTGCAACCGCAGATACAGATGCCGGAAGTGTTACGCCCGGAAACCAACTTCAATGTGACCGTCAGCGAAAAGACCGGAAAACCGATGACTTATACATTAGCTATTGTAGACGACGGTTTGCTGGATCTTACCAATTTCAAAACCCCGGACCCATGGAATGATTTCTATTCACGCGAAGCACTCGGCATCCGGACATGGGATATGTATGATAATGTATTGGGAGCTTCCGCCGGAAGTTACAGTTCACTTTTCAGTACGGGTGGAGACGCCACATTAAAACCTGCCGATGCAAAAGCAAACCGCTTCAAACCGGTAGTCAAGTTTATAGGTCCTTTCTATCTGGGAAAAGGTAAGAGCCAGACGCATACGCTGAAACTTCCGATGTATGTAGGTTCGGTACGTGCCATGGTGGTTGCCGGACAAGAGGGAGCGTACGGCAATGCGGAAAAAACGGCTTTCGTGCGGACTCCGTTAATGATGTTGTCCACCTTGCCCCGTGTGCTTAGTATTCAGGAAGAAATCACCGTTCCGGTAAATATCTTTGCGATGGAAAATCAAGTGAAGAATGTAACCGTATCACTTCAGGCATCCGGTGGAGGAGTACAGATTGTAGGGGCCAACCAACAGTCGCTCAAATTTAGCCAACCGGATGACCAGCTCGTGTTCTTTACCTTAAAAACAGGTAGTAAAACAGGAAAGGCTACCATCCATCTGACAGCCAATGGTGGCGGACAACAAACTAAAGAAACCATTGAAATAGAAGTACGCAACCCGAATCCGATAGTAACCCTGCGCAACAGTCAATGGGCAGAAGCCGGACAAAGCAAAGAACTTTCATACAATCTAAGCAGTTCTTCTGCAAATAACCAGATAAAGCTGGAAGTATCACGCATACCTTCGGTTGATATCAGCCGCCGGTTCGACTTCTTATACAACTATCAGCACCATTGTACGGAACAGTTGACTTCCAAGGCTTTGCCTCTTCTGTTTGTCGGTCAATTCAAAACAATAGATAAGATAGAAGCCGAAAAGATAAAGACAAATCTACAGGAAGCTATCCGGCAGATTTATGGTCGTCAACTCCCCAATGGCGGATTTGTATATTGGCCGGGAAATGCTGTTGCCGACGAATGGATCAGTTCTTATGCAGGAATGTTCCTGACACTGGCACAAGAAAAAGGATACGCCGTTCATTCGAACGTATTGAACAAGTGGAAGCGTTTCCAACGTGCTGCCGCACAGAACTGGCGGATGCCGCAGGATGCAAGCGGCTGGCAACAATGGCAGTCGGAATTGCAACAGGCTTTCCGTTTATATACGCTTGCATTGGCAGGAGCACCGGAATATGGGGCCATGAACCGGATGAAAGAACAGGCAGGATTATCCATTCAGGCTAAATGGAGACTGGCAGCAACCTATGCACTGACCGGAAAGATGAAACCGGCTGAAGAACTGGTGTATAATGCGGAAACAACAGTAAGCCCCTACTCTTCCATGAATCAGATTTACGGTTCCTCCGACCGTGATGAAGCTATGATTCTGGAAACACTGATCCTGATGAACCGGGAACGGGATGCTTTACAGCAGGCAAAAGTCGTTTCAAAGAATCTGTCACAAGAGGAGTGGTTCAGTACACAATCCACCGCTTTTGCTCTTATGGCAATGGGACGTCTGGCTGAAAAGCTGTCAGGCACATTGGATTTCGTATGGACATGGAACGACAAACAACAACCTGCCGTGAAATCGGCTAAAGCTGTGTTTGAAAAGGAAATCGCCACCACTCCCAAATCCGGTATGATTGCTGTGAAGAATCAAGGAAAAGGAGCGCTTAGCGTAGACCTTATCACACGCACACAGTTGTTGAACGATACATTACCGGCCATCAGCGACAATCTTCGCATGGATATAAGATATGCCAACCTGAACGGTACACCGATCTCTGTCAATGATATTATACAGGGAACTGACTTTATGGCTATCACCTCCATATCCAATATTAGCGGAACTTCCGATTACACCAATCTGGCACTGACGCATATCATACCGTCCGGTTGGGAAATATACAACGAAAGAATGGTTGCCCCCGAAACGGAAAGCGGAGCAGCCGACGGTTCCGGTAAATCCGTCAGCAAATATAATTATCTGGATATACGCGATGACAGGGTATTAACTTATTTCAATTTGCGTCGTGGTGAAACAAAAGTATTCACTGTCAGACTGCAAGCGACTTATGCAGGTAACTTTATTCTTCCTGCCGTTCAATGTGAAGCAATGTATGATGTAAACGTACAGGCACGCAGCAAAGCGGGAAGAACAACTGTCAGTCGATAGCTTTTAACATTTAAATGAATCCTATATATAAATTCTTCAAACGATTATCTGTTACTAAGAAAGTAATGACAATAAGCATTGCTCTTTTGATGATAGGATACATCTTTTGCCTTCCCCGGCAACTGTTTCATGTACCCTACTCCACCGTTGTGACTGATCGAAACGAAGAATTACTGGGAGCACGTATCGCTTCGGATGGTCAATGGCGGTTTCCTCCCCGAAAGACAACACCTGAAAAAATCAAGCAATGTCTTATTACCTTCGAAGATAAACACTTTTACCACCATTGGGGAGTTAATCCGCTATCTACCGGAAGAGCACTCTATCAGAATTTAAAGAATAAACGTGTTGTAAGCGGAGGCAGTACCCTTACCATGCAGACCATCCGTCTCGCCCGGAACAAACCCAGAACTATCGGAGAGAAAGTCATCGAAATGATCTGGGCTACCCGTTTGGAGTTTCGGACTTCCAAAGAGGAAATCTTATCCATGTATGTCTCCCATGCACCATTCGGAGGAAATGTAGTAGGACTGGATGCTGCTGCCTGGCGCTACTTCGGTCATTCTGCCGAAGATTTATCATGGGCGGAATCAGCCATGCTGGCCGTCCTGCCCAATGCCCCCGCCATGATTCATCTATCCAAAGGACGAAAAACACTACTTTCCAAACGCAACCGTTTATTGAAACAACTTTTTGAAGAAGAGATTATTGATGCGTCCACCTATGAATTGGCTATCAGCGAACCGTTACCCGACGAACCACATCCTCTTCCTCAAATAGCCCCCCACCTGGTTACCCGCTTTTATCAAGAAAGAAACGGATTATATACCCGCTCAACCATCGATAAAGGAATACAAACCCATATAGAGAGTTTGGCGGAACGGTGGAGCAATGAATTTAATCGAAGTGATATCCGTAACCTGGCTATCCTAATTATAGACATTCCCACCAATCAAGTGGTAGCATACTGCGGAAATGTACATTTCGACCGTAAGCAAGGGGGGAATCAAGTAGACGTGATTCAAGCTCCCAGAAGTACAGGCAGTATTTTAAAACCCTTTCTCTATGGTGCCATGCTACAGGAGGGAAGTCTATTACCGCAAATGCTGTTACCGGACGTACCCGTTAATATCAACGGCTTTACTCCACAAAACTTCAGCCTGCAGTTTGAAGGAGCCGTCCCCGCTTCCGAAGCTCTTGCCCGCTCATTGAATATCCCGGCTGTCACCATGTTACAAAGATATGGAGTACCCAAATTTCATCACATGCTGCAACAAATGGGGTTCAAGACTATCAACCGATCAGCCTCCCATTATGGATTATCACTCATTTTAGGAGGTGCCGAAGCTACTTTATGGGATGTGACGAATGCTTATGCACAAATGGGACGAAGCCTCTCCAACAGTCATTCCAACGACCTTCCCCAAGAAAAGGAAGTGCAGATACTACTGGGAACAGAAGAAAAGACAGTTTCGGAAAGAGATGGTTCAAGAAAAGTTACTTCAGGAAAGACCATTTCAAGAAAAACAACTTCGAGAAAGGATATATCAGAAGGAGTTATTTCAGAAGGAGTCATTTCGGCAGGAGCGGCCTGGCTCACCCTTTCCGCCTTAACAGAAGTCAACCGCCCTGAAGAAATTGACTGGAAATCAATCCCCTCGATGCAGACTATCGCATGGAAGACCGGAACGAGTTACGGATTCCGTGATGCCTGGGCCGTTGGCGTGACTCCCCGCTATGCAGTAGGCGTATGGGTAGGAAATGCAACCGGAGAAGGAAAACCCGGATTGGTCGGTGCACAGACAGCCGGTCCCGTATTATTCGATATATTCAATTATCTCCCATCTTCACCCTGGTTTGAACGTCCCACAGGAATTTTTGTTGATGCAGAGATATGCCGTCAATCCGGTCATCTGAAAGGACGTTTCTGTGAAGAAACCGACACCGTACTGATCCTTCCCGTCGGATTACGGACAGAGGCTTGTCCTTACCATCATCTCGTCACACTATCCGCCGACGAAAGCCACCGCATCTATGAAAACTGTGCAAACACGGAACCTACCATTCAGAAATCATGGTTTGCCCTGCCGCCCGTATGGGAATGGTACTATAAACAACACCATCCGGAATATAAACCGCTGCCACCTTTCAAAGCCGGCTGCGGAGAAGATTCTTTCCAACCCATGCAGTTCATCTACCCTCCGATGAACGCCCACATCAAGCTGCCCAAGCAACTGGATGGCAGCAAAGGCTTTATCACGGTGGAACTGGCACACAGCAATCCCAATGCCACTATCTTCTGGCATCTCGACGACACCTATCAGACACAGACACAGGATTTCCACAAAATTTCCCTGCAACCTGCTCCCGGCAAACATTCCCTGACGGCAGTAGACGGAGAAGGCAACACAGTTTCCACCACTTTCTTTATCGAATAAACATCTTATTTTATTATCTTTGCCGCATGAAACAGCCATTAAAAGAAAACGGTGGACTACCGGCATCTATCCTCTGGACACTTGCTATTGTGGCCGGTGTCTCGGTAGCCAACATCTATTATATTCAACCTCTATTAAATATGATACGCCATGAACTTGGCATATCAGAGTTCAGAACTAACCTGATTGCCATGGTCACGCAAATAGGCTATGCGGCAGGATTGTTGTTTATCACCCCTCTGGGAGATTTATATCAGCGTAAGAAAATCATCCTGGTCAACTTCACCGTTCTGATATTCTCTCTATTGACTATCGCCCTGACGCACTATTTTCATTTGATACTTATCGCTTCATTCCTCACGGGAGTTTGTTCGATGATTCCACAAATATTCATTCCGATAGCCGCCCAGTTCTCCCGTCCGGAAAATAAAGGCAGAAATGTAGGGATTGTCTTATCAGGACTATTGACCGGCATTCTGGCTTCACGTGTCGTCAGCGGATTTATCGGTGAACTGATTGGCTGGCGGGAAATGTATCACATCGCTGCAGGCATGATGTTTATCTGCGCAATCGTTGTATTAAAAGTCCTTCCTGACATTCAGACCAACTTTCAGGGAAAGTATAGCGGCCTGATGAAATCTCTGTTAGCCTTAGTGAAAGAATACCCGCAACTGCGCATTTATTCGATCCGGGCGGCACTGAATTTCGGTTCCCTCCTCGCCATGTGGTCCTGTCTGGCTTTTAAAATGGGACAAGCCCCGTTCTTCGCCAACAGCGACGTAATCGGTATGCTAGGACTTTGCGGAGTGGCCGGAGCATTGACTGCTTCTTTCGTAGGAAGATACGTAAAGCAAGTAGGTGTACGCCGCTTTAACTTTATCGGTTGCGGATTGATTCTCTTTGCCTGGTTACTGTTCTTCATCGGTGAAAACACTTTTATTGGTATCATTGCCGGAATCATCATCATTGACATAGGGATGCAATGTATCCAACTTAGCAACCAAACAAGTATCTTCGAACTAGACCCGCGCGCTTCGAACCGTATCAATACAGTTTTCATGACTACTTACTTTATTGGCGGTTCAATGGGAACATTTCTGGCGGGCAGCTTTTGGCAACTGTATGGTTGGCACGGAGTTATCGGTACCGGAGTCGTTTTAACCGGAATTTCTTTATTAATTACGACTTTCTACAAGAAGTGAGTCAACAAAACAGACGGTCAAACCGTTTATTACAATAAAAAAGCCAATGAAATACGGAGTTAACAGACAAATCTTACTTATCACAGCCGGCACCGTCTGGATTATAGCCGGTGCCAATATTCTGCGAATAGGAATTGTAACCTGGTTAAACACCTCCCAAGATTGGATGTTCAAAATAGGAGAAGCTACCGTCGTTTTCTTGTTATTCTTCGTTCTGGTGTTCAGAAGGCTTTATTATAAACATACCCAGCGAATCGAACAAAAGAAAGAACACAGAAATTGCCCGTTCTCCTTTTTCGATGTGAAAAGTTGGATTACAATGATCTTCATGATTTCTCTGGGAATTACCATACGTAGCTTCCATCTTCTGCCCGAAACGTTCATTTCTGTTTTCTATACCGGATTATCCATTGCCCTCATCCTGACAGGGGTACTTTTCATCCGTTACTGGTGGATAAGGCGTAAGACTTTCGCTAATTGAGCCGGTCTTATACATATTCCAATCAAATACAAACTTATAATAATTTTTATTGCCTGACGTTTTGAAGCAAAAGATTTCATTCTTTTTTGTTGTATCTTTGCGCGGCTATAAACAAAACAGTAGCCGGAAAACAAATAAAAGGTTATAAGAATCAACATGAAGAAAGCCCCCTCTCCCATTGTATCATTGATACCGATCATTGTACTGGTGTTATTATTGTTTGCCACTATCCGCACATTTGGCAGTGATGCCCTAAGCGGCGGAAGCCAAGTGTCACTACTCACCACTACAGCTATTTGTATCCTTATCGGTATGGTGTTCTATAAAATTCCCTGGAAAGATTATGAGCTCGCCATCACCAACAATATTGCCGGAGTGGCAACAGCCATTATTATTCTATTGATAATCGGTGCGTTGAGCGGGATCTGGATGATTAGTGGAGTAGTGCCTACGCTAATCTACTACGGGATGCAAATTATCCATCCCAGTTTCTTCCTGGCATCTACCTGCATCATCTGCGCATTGATTTCCGTTATGACCGGAAGTTCGTGGACTACCATTGCTACCATCGGTATCGCCCTGATGGGTATCGGAAAGGCGCAAGGTTTTGAAGACGGTTGGATTGCCGGAGCCATTATTTCAGGAGCATACTTCGGAGATAAAATATCTCCTTTATCCGAAACCACCATCCTGGCCTCTTCTATCACAGACACTCCCTTGTTCCGTCACATCCGTTATATGATGATTACTACGGTTCCATCTCTTGTCATTACGCTAATTATTTTCACCGTAGCAGGATTCTCTCATGATGCCAACAATACACAACACATCGCAGAAGTGGCAACAGCTCTGAATGAAAAGTTTCATATCACTCCGTGGCTACTGATAGTTCCCGTAGCAACCGGGATATTGATAGCGAAGAAAGTGCCGTCTATCGTTACGCTGTTCCTGTCTACCCTGCTGGCTGCTGTTTTTGCTTTGATCTTTCAGCCGGATTTGTTGGAAGAAATTTCAGGAATTGCCGCTTCCGGATTCGATTCACTGTTTAAAGGACTAATGATGACTATCTACGGAGAGACAAATTTACACACGGATAATGCCGTTCTGACAGATTTAATTGCCACACGTGGCATGTCAGGAATGATGAATACGATTTGGTTGATACTATGTGCCATGTGTTTCGGCGGAGCAATGACAGCAAGCGGCATGGTGGGAAGTATCACTTCCATCTTTGTGCGCTTTATGAAGAAAACAGTCAGCGTGGTCAGTGCGACGGTTTGTTCCGGTCTGTTTCTTAATCTGACCACTGCCGATCAATATATCAGTATTATTCTGACGGGAAATATGTTTCGCGATATTTATGCCAAGAAAGGGTATGAAAGTTGCTTACTAAGCCGTACCACGGAAGATGCAGTAACCGTTACATCCGTATTGATCCCGTGGAACAGCTGTGGAATGACTCAAGCCACCATCTTGAGTGTACCCACACTTGTGTATCTCCCTTATTGTTTTTTCAACATTATCAGTCCTTTAATGAGTATCACCGTGGCAGCCATCGGATATAAAATTGCACGACGTTCGTGAACAATCTGGCATACACTTTGTTTTTGCAATAAACGAACAACATATTAAACCTAAACAAAAAAAAGTTATGAAAAAGTTTATTGCATTAGTAGCATTAGTATTAGTAAGTGCAAGCACAATGATGTATGCACAAGAAAGTAACGCAGCAGCACGCCGCGCAGAAAGAAAAGCTCAAAGAGATGCAGAGAGAGCGAAACTCCGTGCCGAAGAAGAGGTGCAGGACATGGCAGCCTATCAACAAGCTGTACAGGCTTTGAAAAACAAGCAATTTGTATTGGAAGCTAATCAGGTTGTCTTCCGCAACGGTATGAGTGCTTTTGTTACTTCAAACACCAACTTCGTCCTGATGAACGGCAACAGAGCTACCGTACAGACTGCTTTCAACACTCCTTACCCAGGTCCTAACGGAATCGGTGGTGTGACAGTAGATGGTAATTCTTCGGATATGAAGATGAATATCGACAAAAAAGGAAATGTGAACTGTTCATTCAGTGTTCAGGGTATCGGCATCTCCGCTCAAGTATTTATTAATATGAGCAGTGGAAACAATACAGCTTCGGTTAGTATCAGCCCGAACTTCAGCAACAACAACCTGACATTGAACGGAAATATCGTTCCGCTTGACCAGTCAAATATCTTCAAGGGACGTTCCTGGTAATCCGGATACAAGAATCTTATCATAACTCCGCTACAAATCGCGCAAAATGCGTACATTTGTAGCGGAGTTTTTTTATTCAGTATGGCTTATGAGAGAATTTATCATTGCAGACAATCAGGATATCAGTAAGGCGGGAATGATGTTTCTGCTAAATAAACAGAAGGAAGTATCCCTCCTTTTAGAAGCTGATAGTAAGGCTGAACTGATTCAGCAGTTACGATTGCATCCGCAAGCGGTGATTGTACTGGATTATACATTGTTCAATTTTGCCGGGGCGGATGAGTTGATTGTCTTGCAGGAAAGATTCAAGGAAGCCGACTGGATTCTATTCTCTGATGAACTAAGCCTGAACTTTCTCCGTCAGGTATTATTCAGCAGCATGGCTTTCGGAGTAGTGATGAAAGATAACTCAAAAGAAGAAATCATGACTGCCATTCAATGCGCCACCCGCAAACAACGGTATATTTGCAACCATGTCAGCAATCTGCTGCTTTCGGGAGCTTCTTCTCCGCTGGCAATGTCAAGCATGGACGACCATTTGCTGACGCAGACAGAAAAGAATATCCTAAAAGAAATTGCATTAGGGAAAACGACGAAAGAGATTGCTGCAGAGAAAAATCTTAGTTTCCATACGATCAACAGCCATCGTAAGAATATCTTTCGCAAATTGGGGGTGAATAATGTGCACGAGGCTACTAAATATGCGATGAGGGCAGGAATTGTGGATTTAGCGGAATACTACATCTAAAAAAACTTCTTTCTACTTCAACTTATAATTCATCAAGCAATTCAAAAGCATCCTTTAATTTCAGCTTGCCATCTATGGAAAGTTTAACTTCTTTCAGTCTAGCGTCAATTCCCGCAATAAGTTCTTCTTTACTAATAAATTCCGGTTCTTTTTTGAGACGTTTCAGATAAGTCTTCATTCATTTGAGCTTTTTCTCATCATTCAAGCTCAGGAGTTCCTCACCAAGTCCATTTTCAGACTTTTCAATTCCATCGTTGTCATAAGCAATCCTCCTTTATTTATTATTCTGCGAAACAAAAGTAGTGAAAATTATCCTGATTATCGAATCCTCACCTTTCAAAATAAACTATTTAACAGATGATTTCTCCGCTTCCCACGCAAACTTTCGCCTCTTCATCATAAATCACCCCAAACTGTCCCGGAGCAATGCCTTGTAGCTTTTCAGAGGACAAAATATAAAATTGCTTCTCCCCTTCCTGTATCAGTTTTCCTTTGGTAAAGTCGGGAGTGTGGCGAATCTTGAAAGTGATGTCTATCTCCTTCTCCTGCCCTTTCCAGGGATTATCAGTAATGAAATGGAAATCATGCATCCGGAACTCATTGCCGTACTGTGTTTCCACACCGTAGCCACGAGATACATAGATGGTATTTTCCTCAATACCCTTCTTGACTACAAACCAGGGACCACCACTCAATCCGAGCCCTTTACGTTGGCCGATTGTGTGAAACCAATAGCCGCGATGTGTACCCAATTTCTTTCCGGTTTCCAATTCAATAATCGCCCCTTCCTTTTCTCCTAAAAAGCGACGGACAAAATCATTGTAGTTTATCTTTCCGAGAAAACAGATACCCTGACTATCTTTCCTTCTGGCACTCGGCAATCCGGCTTTATTGGCAATCTCACGTACTTCCTGTTTCATCAAACCTCCAATGGGAAACATGAGTTTGGAAACTTGCAGATAATCAATCTGTGCAAGAAAGTCTGTCTGGTCTTTCACAGGGTCTTTCGCTGTACCCAACCAAGTTTTACCGTTGCGTTGCAAGGTGGTGGCATAATGACCGGTTGCCGTAAAGTCGAAGTCTTTCCCGACTCGCTGTTCAAAGCAGCCGAATTTGATAAGCTTATTACACATCACATCCGGATTAGGCGTCAGTCCCTGCCGGATTTTATCAATGGCATAGGCTGCCACATTCTCCCAATACTCCTGATGCAAATCCACCACCTCCAAAGACAGACCGTACTTACGTGCCGTAGCAGTAGATAATTCAATATCTTCCTCTGCCGAACAGTCCATATATTCCGCTCCGTCCATGCCTATTTTAATATAAAAAAGAGTGGGCTTATATCCTTGCTCACAAAGGAGATGTACAACAACCGAACTGTCGACACCTCCCGATAATAATGCAGCTATATCCATGAATAATGATTTGTCTATTAATAACGTTCTATATGTAAGCTAATACCTATTAAAAATTTCTATGCTACAAAGATAAGGCAAGAATCTCTAACAGCCAATCACATATTGAAGGCATTTTTATACCATAAATGTGGTAGATAAGCAAAGTATTTCCTACATTTGCACAGTAAAAAGCTTTTTATGATGACGAAATTAAGAAAGATAATCCTCATACCTGCCCTGATCCTCGTATCTATCAGTGGTTTCTTCTCCTGTGGCGTCGACCGCTGGCCGGAGTATGCCCATCAAACTGCACTGGATACATGGATGTACGACATCATGCAACAGAACTATCTGTGGTATCAAGATCTACCTTCCTACGATGATGTGAATCTGTTTTTGGAACCTGCCTCGTTCTTATCTAAAGTGAAATCAAAAAACGACAGTTATTCGTTTGTGGATTCTGTGATGGAAACTCCCCTACCTACCTATGGATTTGATTATTCACTAGTTCGAAGTGCGGATATTGATACAGCTTATAATGCGTTAATTACTTACGTCATTCCCGGTTCACCGGCAGAAGCGGCCGGATTGGAACGTGGAAACTGGATTATGAAAGTCGATACTTCTTACATCAGCAAGAAATACGAGACTCAATTGCTACAGGGAACCAAAGCCCGGGATTTGGTGATGGGTGAATGGAAAAAAGTTCCTGTGACAGAAGAGGAAGATCAAACAAACGTTGATACGGAAGAAGGAGGAGAAGGAGAAACAGAATATGTGTACAAAGTAGTACCTAACGGCAAAACCCTAAAACTACCTGCGGCACGATCCGTTGAAGATAATCCGGTACATAAGTATACAGTACTGCCAGCAGAAGAGAATGGCCAAAAAATCAAAGTAGGGTATCTCATGTACAGTAGTTTCACAGCCGGCACCAACAGTGATCCGGACAAGTACAATAACGAACTGCGACAAATTTCACAAGAATTCAAGACAGCAGGCGTAAAATATGTTATACTTGACTTACGTTATAACGCCGGTGGTTCATTGGATTGCGTTCAGCTATTAGGTACAATTTTGACTTCAGAAGTACGATTAAATAAGCCGATGGCCTATCTGGAGTATAATAATAAAAACAGGGACAAGGATGCCACCATCAACTTTGATAGTGAAATATTAAAGAGCGGTGTTAATTTAGACCTGCCCGGTCTGTTTGCTATCACAAGCAGTACAACAGCTGGAGCACCGGAAATGTTAATCAGAAGTCTCTTCCTGAAAGACAACTATCCTGTCGTAACCATCGGTGGTGTCACAAAAGGACAAAACGTAGCAACAGAACAATTCATTAATGAAGAATTTCTGTGGTCAGTCAACCCGGTAGTATGTACTGTTTATGATTCCAATCACGATGCCGGAGGAGCTATCTCACCTGCAACAGATCTTAAAATCAGTGAAACGACCATTGATGGAGTTACTAATTACAGTGAGTTTCTGCCATTCGGTGACCCAAATGAAAGATTATTAAAAGTAGCCATCGGTGTTATAGAAGGCACTTATCCCCCGGAAAAAGAAGAAGATACAACTACAAAAGCACAATTCAAGATTGAGAAAAGTGTTATTAGTCCCGCAAGTAGGCGGTTTGTCGGTGGTGGCGGTCTAAAGATTAAATAGAAACAAAGCAAGAACCAAATAGAATGAAAAGAAGTGCTCCCCAAAAGTTATATAAGAAACTTTTGGGGAGCACTTCTTTTCGTTTTTCACCACACTTCTTGTCAATAGCAGATTTACGCATCATTAACAAAAGAATCCCATTATTCCACCTTTTCAAAACAGACCGTCTGATTCTACTAAACAAAGCGTTGGTTTACATCTAACAAAGCATCGGTTTACACTTAACCAAGCGTATGATTTACTCAGATAAAACACCTGATTTCCCATCCCCCGGCAGCTAAAGTGTCTTTACACCCGGGCTTACAACCGCTACAAGCCGGGGTGAGATTCTCCGTCACCGCAGCATATAACAAAAAAGGAGAAAGCTTTCGCCTCCTCCTTCTATCGCAGTTTAACCTCAATCTATTTTATGATTCTGTATCCAAAGATACGACATTGAAAAGCCAAAGTCAAGTATTTCCGGATTTATTTCTTGAAAAACTTATCAAAGAACAGAATCTGATAATCAATGGAGTTATTCCAATACTGTCCATTATGTGCTCCCGGACGAGTAATAAAATCATGATCGATCTTTCTTTCCAGTAGACGGTTATGCAAATCCTTGTTCACATTCAGGAAGAAATCTCCTTCTCCACAATCGACAATGATAGCCAAATCACCATTCTCTATCTTATCAATCTGATTGATAACGGTGTGATTATCCCATACCTCTTTATTTGATTCATATTCTCCCAACTGCTTGGACATATCCCAGTTCTTCGGGAACGGGCGAATATCCATTCCTCCACTCGTACTTCCACCGGCACCAAACGTATCTTTATGACGGATCGCATTCCACATTGCTCCGTGTCCACCCATACTCAATCCGGTGATGGCACGTCCCTTGCGGTCGGCAATCGTCTTGTAATGTTCGTCGATATATTTCACCAATTCCGATGAAATAAAGGTCTCATAGCGGAAAGACGGATTGATTGGGCTATCCCAATACCAACTATTCTTTCCGTCCGGACAAACGAATATGATTCCTTTCTCGTCTGCAATTTGAGGAAGATTCGGTTTTATGTCAATCCATGTTTTAGCATTTCCACCGTAACCGTGCAATAAATAAATGGTGGGACAAGCAACAGCTTTCTTTCCCAACGCAGCATCCGGCGTTACCACCACCACTTGCACATCCTTATTCATGGAAGGACTTTTAATTAATAAGGTATCTACTTTGGCAGCAAAAGACGGAGCCACCCATACTAAAAGAAGAGCAATTAATAAGAGTTTTTTCTTTTTCATTGTGTGTTATAATAGTTAGATATAATTATTCCTCTGTCTCTGCAGAAGGATTAAATTTAGAAACCGGCATTTCAAAGGTTTTATGACACTGTTTACAGGTATAGTTCCAGTGGTTATCTCCCGGAGGAGTGACCATCAATGCAGAAATGATAGCGGCACCCAAAGCGCGCCACCGCTTTCCTTTTCTTAGAACCAACTGAATGTCCGATGAACCGCAATACGGACAAAGCGTCAACTCTTCCGGCCAACTATCGTTATCCCTCAACACTTGGACAGCATTTTCATAGTCCTCATCCGCCACCAATATATCCACTCCTGCTATATTGCTCACACAACTCTTATACAAAGTAGAGAAATTCTCATTGTGCAGAATAGACTCAATGCCTTCATTCTCCAACGCTCCCTGAAGGATGTGTGCCTTCATCGCATCATTACAAGTTATCAATTTTACAGTCTTCATAAGGAATCTGTTTTAATATGTCCCACAAAAATAAGATATAAAAATGAAATGTGAAACAAAATCCGGCTAACTTTATCAGTAGGTAAAACGAACCAAACAGGAAGTGATTCTGTTTTTATTTACGGAAGGTATCATTCTTTAATACTTTTTTCGTACTTTCGCAGCAATAATTCGCAATCACATGAAAAGACTGTTGACACTGCTACTATTTTCAAACCTTCTGCTTTCCCTGCTACAGGCACAACCTGTACATCAAATCAGGGGAACGGTTATTGAGAAAAACAGCCGTCAGCCATTAGAATTCATTAACGTAATGGTTCTCGGGCTGAACGAAGGTGGCGTCACCAATGCGGAAGGCCATTTCACCATCGAACAAGTGCCTCCCGGCATCTACCGCCTGCAAGCGACAGCCATCGGCTACAAGAGTGTCACTACTCCCGAATATATTGTATCTACCAAAGATCTGAACATCTCGATAGAGATGGAAGAGAACCTGACCGAACTCGCAGGAGTAACCGTCACCGCTTCTCCTTTCCGGCGCGATCTGGAAAGTCCGGTCAGCCTGCGCATCATCGGATTGCAGGAAATAGAAAAAAGTCCGGGAGCTAATCGGGACATTTCACGTATTGTTCAGTCTTATCCGGGAGTTGCCTTCTCGCCTATCGGCTACCGCAACGACTTGATTGTGCGCGGTGGTTCTCCTTCTGAAAACCGTTTTTATCTGGACGGAGTGGAAATACCCAATATCAATCACTTCAGTACGCAAGGAGCATCCGGCGGTCCGGTGGGAATCCTTAATGCCGACCTGATACGTGAAGTCAATTTCTACACTGGTGCTTTCCCCACTGATAGAGGAAACGCACTTAGTTCCGTTCTTGATTTCAAGTTGCGCGACGGAGATATGGAGCATAACTCTGTAAAGGCTACCCTCGGAGCATCCGAAGTGTCGCTCGCCTCCAACGGGCATATCGGGAAAAAGACCTCTTATCTGGTATCCGTGCGTCAATCTTATCTGCAATTTCTGTTTGATATGCTCGACCTCCCTTTCCTTCCAACCTTCACCGATGCACAATTCAAGTTGAAAACCCGGTTTAACGAACAAAACGAGCTGACGGTATTGGGACTTGGAGGGATCGATAATATGCGACTGAATACGAAAGCGGATAGCGAGGACAATGAATATATCCTTAGTTACCTGCCGAAAATCAAGCAGGAAACGTTTACCCTAGGTGCTGTATATCGTCATTATGCAGGTCCGCATGTGCAATCGGTGGTAGTCAGCCACAGTTATCTGAACAACCGCAATACCAAATACCGGCAGAATGATGAAAGCATTCCGGAGAATCTGATGCTCCGCCTCCGTTCTACCGAACAAGAGACAAAGTTCCGTTTCGAAAACAATTCTTCTTTCCGCAACTGGAAAATCAATCTCGGAGTGAACCTTGATCATAGTCAATATACCAATACCACCTTTCAAAAGGCGTATACCAATCAGGCACAAACGTTTGATTACCATACCTATTTGGGGATGATGCGTTGGGGACTTTTCGGCACTATCAGCTACTCTTCGATGGACGAACGCTTCACAGCTTCTCTAGGATTGAGAGCGGATGCCAACAATTATTCATCAGCGATGAAATCACTCTCCGACCAGCTTTCACCGCGCATATCGCTTTCCTATCAACTTGCCAAACACTGGTTCGTAAGCGGAAATGCAGGACTTTATTACCAGTTGCCTCCTTACACGGCTCTCGGTTTTAAGGATAATAACGGAACGTATGTCAACAAATACAATCTCCGCTATATGAAAGTCAGCCAGGAAAGTCTGGGTATCAGTTGGCGCAAAGGAGATACTTTCGAAGTCTCTGTCGAAGGATTCTATAAAGACTATGATAAAATTCCGCTCTCCGTTGTAGACGGGATTCCTCTTACCTGCAAAGGAAATGACTATGGAGTGATTGGCAATGAATTGCTGACTTCTACTGCTCAAGGACGTTCGTATGGTGCGGAAATTCTAGTAAAGTGGCTGATCGCCAAGAAACTGAATCTGGCTTCTTCCTTTACCATCTTTAAAAGTGAATACCGCAACGACAAAGAGAGTGAATACATTGCATCCGCATGGGACAACCGGTATATTTTCAACTTACGGGGAACCTACAATCTACCGCGCCAATGGAGTGTCGGGATGAAAGTCAGTTGCATCGGCGGTGCTCCTTATACACCTTATGACGAAGAAAAATCATCTCTGGTATCTGCCTGGGATGCACAAGGTAAAGCATATTACGACTATTCTAAATATAATAAAGAACGTCTTCCGGCCTTTGCACAGGTAGACCTCCGTATCGACAAGACATTTTATCTGAAACATTGTATGCTGGGATTCTATCTTGATTTGCAAAATATCACGGTAAGCAAACTGAAACAGCAGGATGTATTGATGAGCACCGGTATCATTGAAAATCCGGAAGCTCCTGCCGACAGTCAACACTATAAAATGAAACGCCTCAAACAATCGAGCGGGACATTGCTCCCCACATTAGGAATAACATTTGAGTATTAATTTATACATAAAACATTAAACTAGAAAAAGAGTATGAAAAGAGAAATTGCTATGATTGCCTTCATATTGTTAGGCATGGGTATGACAGCTTCCGCACAATTTGGCAAGAAGGTTAATTTAGGGAAAGCATTACAAGCTGGTAAAGACGTAGTATCAGCCGTTACTTTATCTGATGCGGACATCGCCAACATGAGCAAGGAGTATATGGTATGGATGGATGCTCATAATCCATTGACCAAACCTGATACTGAATATGGCAAACGTCTGGAGAAGTTGACGGGACATATCAAAGAAGTGGATGGACTGAAACTTAACTTTGGCGTATATGAAGTGGTAGACGTAAATGCTTTCGCTTGTGGCGACGGTAGTGTACGTATTTGCGCCGGTCTGATGGATGTGATGACGGATGAAGAAGTGATGGCAGTGGTAGGACATGAGATTGGTCACGTAGTTCACACAGACTCTAAAGATGCCATGAAGAATGCTTATCTCCGTTCAGCCGTGAAGAATGCAGCAGGTGCCAGCAGCGATAAAGTAGCCAAACTGACCGACTCCGAGCTGGGAGCTATGGCTGAAGCCCTGGCAGGCGCACAATATTCACAGAAGCAGGAAAGTGAAGCGGATGATTACGGAGTAGAGTTCTGTGTAAAGAACGGTATCGATCCGTATGCAATGGCTAACTCACTGACTAAGCTGTCCGAACTGTCGAAAGATGCTCCACAAGCTTCTTACCTGCAAAAGATGTTCTCGTCACACCCGGATACCATGAAACGTATCGAACGTGCGAAAGCAAAAGCAGCAACTTACGCTAAATAATAACGGACATCGTTCCTAAATCAAATAAAGGAGGAGATACATTGGTTTGTCAACCGCAGTATCTCCTCCTCTGTTTTTGATAAAAAAGGACACACTATTATTAAAAAATCATTAATCTATAACATAGATTTGCATAGTGTCCTGATTTCTTGTAATTTCGACCCTATAACCATTTTAATCCATTTATGGAATTTCTTATCATACTTCTCTTACTTGTACTGAATGGCATTTTTGCCATGTATGAAATTGCGCTGGTATCATCCAGCAAAGCACGTCTTGAAACACTTGTCGCAAAAGGTAACAAATCAGCCCGTGGAGTTTTAAAACAATTGGAAGAACCGGAAAAGTTCTTATCTACCATTCAGATCGGTATTACGCTGATCGGTATCGTATCCGGTGCGTATGGTGGTGTGGCTATTGCCGACGATCTCGTTCCTTTCTTTTCCCTCATTCCGGGCGCAGAAGCTTATGCACGCAACCTGGCAATGATTACTACCGTAGCAATCATTACCTATCTTTCTCTGATTATCGGAGAGCTAGTACCCAAATCTATCGCTCTTAGTAATCCGGAGCGATACGCCACTTTGTTCAGCCCGGTCATGATTCTGCTGACAAAGGTTTCTTATCCTTTTGTATGGTTGCTGAGTGTCTCTACCCGGCTACTGAATAAACTCATCGGTTTGAAAAGCGAAGAACGCCCCATGACGCAGGAGGAAATCAAAATGATTCTCCATCAAAGTTCGGAACAGGGTGTGATTGACAAAGAGGAAACGGAAATGATACGTGATGTGTTCCGCTTCTCCGACAAACGGGCTAACGAACTGATGACGCATCGCAGAGATCTCATTATCCTTCACCCTGATGATACGCAGGAAAAGGTGATGAAGACAATCGAAGAAGAACATTATAGCAAATATCTGTTGGTGGACGAACGGAAAGATGAGATTATCGGTGTGGTTTCCGTAAAGGATATTATCCTGATGATAGGCAGTAAAAAGCTGTTTAACTTACGCGAAATAGCCCGCCCTCCCCTCTTTATTCCGGAAAGTTTATATGCAAATAAAGTTTTAGAGCTATTTAAGAAGAACAAAAACAAGTTCGGAGTTGTTGTTAACGAGTATGGCAGCACAGAAGGCATTATCACACTGCACGACCTGACCGAAAGTATCTTCGGAGACATCCTTGAAGAGGATGAAACGGAAGAAGAAGAAATCGTCACAAGGCAGGATGGTTCGATGCTGGTGGAAGCTTCAATGAACATCGACGACTTCATGGAGGAAATGGGTATTTTATCCTATGAAGATCTGGAATCGGAAGACTTCACCACTCTGGGGGGATTAGCCATGTTCCTGATTGGCCGTATCCCGAAAGCGGGAGACATCTTCACCTACAAGAATCTGCAATTCGAAGTGGTGGACATGGACCGCGGACGAGTAGACAAACTGCTTGTCATCAAACGGGACGAAGAGCAGGAATAGGATAGCAAAAAACGAGCAATAGCTCACTATATTTATATTAACTTAAAGCACTTAACGATGAAAAAAGTAATTATGTTAGCAGCAGTCGTAGCTGCTTTGGCATCATGCCAATCAAAAGCAAACAAAGCCGCAGAGGCTCAAGCAGACAGTCTAGCTCTTGCTATGACTCCGATTACCGAACTAACTGAAGTTTATGAAGGTACTCTTCCTGCTGCCGACGGTCCGGGTATTGACTATGTACTAACCTTGAACGCTGCAACTGACGGTGTAGATACTGCGTATACACTGGATATGACTTACCTCGATGCTGAAGGTCAAGGACAAAACAAGACTTTCACTTCAAAAGGAAAACAGCAGACTGTACACAAGGTAGTGAACAAAAAACCTGTGACTGCTGTTAAGTTAACTCCGAAGGATGGTGAAGCTCCGATGTATTTCGTGATTGTAAATGACACCACTCTTCGTCTGGTGAACGATAGCTTGCAAGAAGCTGTCAGCGATCTGAATTATGACATCATCAAGGTAAAACAATAAAATAAACCTAACCCTAACCAGTAAAAAAAGCTCTGCACGGAACCTTCGTTCTTGCAGAGCTTTTCGTTTTTGGGAGTCTTTCCTCATATTATTCCAAGTATTGTTTCAACTGATTCTTCAATTCCTCCGGATTGCTTGGTCTTTGTGCCTTATATTCTACAATAGTTCCCTCCCTATTAACAATAATAAACTGAGGAACTGAAAGCCCGGCGAAATTACCTTTCTCATCATAAGTGACAAACAACTTCTCCACTTCAACAGAAAATTTATTATTCTCAACACTATTCTCTGGTCGATGATAGGTGACAAAATACCCATTTAATAATCTTTCATCCAATCTTTTCAAACAGGCATTCCAATCCTTGGGTTCATCTATTGAAATAAAAAGTCTTACAATATCATTCTTTTTGAAAAAATCATCTGTTTTTTCATATTCTTTGAGTTCTGCCAGACAGGGTTTACACCAAGATGCCATTACATCAATATATACAATTTTTCCTTTAAAATGCCGAAGCAATAACTCAAACGAACTAGGATAATTCAAGCATTTGATATTAGACTGCACTGATTGCTCCTGTGCAGTAATGATTAATGATATCAAACAAAAAAAGAATAAAACTCCATTTGTTTTAATGCACTGTTTCATACAACATAGATTTATTGTTAAATAACTGTGATAAAGATAGTGTTTTATTCGATATAAATCTTCTTTATTTAATTACATTCTTTCCTTCTTGCAGACGTTTCAACCGAAGCAATGCTTCAATGTAGTAATAATCTGCATAAATAATAGAGGCATCTATCTCTGAATGAGCCGGCCAATGTCCTACGCTATGAAGCAGAAAGGACGGTTTGCTCTTGCCACTCTGATAACTGTCAGAGTTCAGGCTTGCCAGCATTTCAATAGCTGCATCTTTATAACGTTTTCCGGTTCCATTCGGGAGGTAAGTAGATAGTTCAAGCAAAGCAGAGGCCACTACTGCCGCAGCCGAAGCGTCACGCGGAGCATCCGGTATTCCCGGGGCACTGAAATCCCAATAAGGAACCTTATCTTCCGGCAGACGTTCGAGATAAACATCTGTCACTTTCTGTGCGAAATCAAGATATTTAGGATCTTTCGTCTCCCGATAGACTACAGTATATCCGTAGATTGCCCATGCTTGACCACGCGCCCACATGGTACTGTCTGCATAGCCCTGATGGGTTACTCCTTTTATCAGATTACCAGTGATGGTATCATAGACTGCTACATGGTAGGATGTATAATCGGGACGGAACTGACATTTCATTGTTTTATCAGCATGAGAAACGGCAACATCATACAAATAAGGATTTCCACCATTCTTTGCTGCCCAGAAAAGCATTTCGAGATTAATCATGTTATCCATGATTGTGTTGTGAGGCCAGTTGCGTGGTTCCACTTCACGAGGCCACGAAAGCATTGTTCCTACAACCGGATTGAATAAAGTAGCCAGCGAATCGGCCGTATCCAGAATCACTTTCTTATAAGCAGGATCTTTCGTCAAGCGATAGCCGTTTCCATAACTGCAGAATACGAGGAATCCCAAATCATGGTCATAAGCTGGTATTTGAGAAAGGAACTCCAATGAGTTCGTAAACTTCTTCGCTTCTTCCAGAATATGCTTATCCTGTGTATATTCGTAATCATACCAGAGCACACCCGGCCAGAAACCGGCACACCATTCTTCTTTCGTTGCCTTACGACAGTTCCAGTGGTGTTCGTCAGCCATAATGTTACGTGGCATCATCGTATAGTCAATGCCGGAATCTGTTTTCAGTTCCGTAAGCGTACGTTGTGTCTGCTCTGCACAGTAGTCTAATGCCCTATTCACATCCAATGTACCGGAAGGCTTGTGAGTGCACATACAAAAACCTAACATCACAGCCAGACCTACTACAATCTTTTTCATCTTAGTTCAAATATATTCGCGTTAATTCTTAATCTTTATTTCTCTTTGTCAGTTACTTGAGCGGTCAGTTACTTAGTCACTCCATCAGTTACTTAGTCATCCGGAACCAGTCTACATCTGCCCATCCACGATTGCCCTCATTCGGAGTTACGCAAAATACTCCAACTTTGGCTCCAATCCATTTGCCTTGTCGGGCTGTGAAAGGCTCTCCCACTGTCGTGTATTTCTTTCCATCCAGACTATAAGCGAATGTACAAACGGCTCCTTTACGAACCTTTACTTGCAAATAAACTGTTTGCCACTCATTATCTGCTACTCCCGGCATCTTCAGATGTTCCACCGGAATGTTTGCCAATTCTTTTATCTGTTCGGGATTTTGCTGTTCCGCATCCTTGCAGACTGCTTGTTGCAGAATAAACTGATCTCCCTCCTTACGAATGGAGAGATAGCTATAATCCCATCCCATTACAATGATTCCGGTTTGTTCCCCATCCTGCTTGGCAGTAAATGTCAATTTGGTTGTAGCCGTAAACTCTTCAGCCGGAAACTTTTGCATCAACAAGTTAGGAACTTCCCAGAAGTTCACAAATTCTTTTGAGAGACTGCCTGCATAAAGACGAATATACCCCAAGTCGGTCGTGAACCCGTAAGTGTCTTTTTTATTGGCATGCCATTGCCATTGTAACCCTAAATGACGGGTATTGAATTCATCACTCTCCGGCGGAGTGGCTATCGGATATGTCTTTCCTACATTCGGTTTCTTATAGGTCGTTACCGGTTCACCGCAACCATCTTCATCCTTATCTACTCCGATTACAGGCCAATCATTTACCCAAGTCATCGGATTCAGATGAATCACGCGTCCGTAAGCTCCTTTATCTTGAAAATGAACGAACCAGGATTCTCCTGTGTTGGTATCTACCCAGCCACCTTGATGAGGCCCGTTGATATTTGTCTTTCCTTGTGCCATTACGATCTTCGATTCGTAAGGGCCGTAAATGTTCTTCGAGCGAAGTACTAATTGCCAACCGGTTGCTACTCCACCTGCCGGAGCAAAAATATAGTAGTATCCGTTGCGTTTGTAGAGCTTCGGTCCTTCTACCGTATGGTTCTTTCCATCATTTCCATCAAATACCATCACCGGATCGGAAATTACTTCTGTTCCCTCAGCATTCAGTTCGCAAATAACTACGATGCTATTCACTCCGCTACGACTACCAGCATATGCATGTACAAGATAAACTTTTCCATCTTCATCCCAAAGTGGTGTCGGGTCAATCATTCCTTTCCCGGCTTTCACTAATACAGGCTTGCTCCATCTTCCTTTCGGGTCTTTGGCTTTAATCATATAGATTCCATAATCCGGATCACCCCAGTAAATGTAGAACTCTCCGTTATGAAAACGAATAGCCGGTGCCCATACGCCTTTACCATGCTGTGCCTTATCGAAGAATTCTTCCGGCTCCTGAATCGGTAAAGCATAGTTTACTAACGACCAATTCACCAAATCATTAGAATGAAGAATAGGAATTCCGGGAATACAATTAAAACTGGACGCTGTCATATAGAAATCATCTCCGGCTGCACATACATCCGGATCCGAATAGTCTGCATGAAGAACCGGGTTCTGATAAGTTCCATTCCCCTTATCAGCCACCCAGGTCTTAGAGATTTCTTGTGCACCTGCCAATGAACAGCAAGCCATCATTCCTGCTAAAAACAGAATCTTTTTACGCATATACCTTAATAATCAATTTCATTCAAAATAAGATTCGTTATTCCTAAAAACAGGTTCTTTCTACCTTTACAAAAACTAATCACTTCAAAAACTGAATCCAATCTCTGATTTCAAACAATCTATTTCTTAACCTATTTGCTTATATATACGAAGGGGATTAGGTAAATACCTAATCCCCTTACAACTTTTTTCTATTTATCCAAAATTATTGTAAAACAATCATGCTATATTACTAACAGCGTTTTCTTTACTCTTTTGCAAACATCAGCGTTCCGAAACCTAATTGGTCATAACCACCGCTATTAGGTCCATAATCACCTGCTCCGCCATCGGAATTTCCGCGTGATGCATTTTCACGCATTTTATCAACCCACATCTTAGCATAGATGCTTGATTTACCGTAATCCTGTGCCAAACGATTCACCAACTCCCATGCAGGACGCACTTCACCACGTGAGTCTTTTCCTTCTCTTCTTTCCTGTGCAGAAATGGTATCCCAGCTTCCACTACAATTTGTATAAGTAGTGTAAGGCAGATCATTATCTGTATATTTAAAACTCGTCATCTTCCAACTGGCACTTGAACTACCGGTTTCGGCACCACCGATATTATATTTAGCTACATATTCACACATAGCCAATGCACGTCCATCATCAAATATGAAAAGGTCTTCACCTACATTCTTTGCCATCTGACAAAAGGTACCCAGCAGACTGACACACAAGGTAGCATGTCCCTGGTCACGGCCTGATTCCTGACATTGTCCCAGCATTTCATTACTATCCGGATCCAGATGTATAAAAGGAACGCCATTTCCTATATTTCCGGAACCAATACCGAATTTGAAATATTGAATAGCCTCATTAATTTTAAAGTTATCATCCGCCAGGATACCGATAGAAAGCAAAGCAGTCATTGCGGACAAATCCCAGTTTAGCCAATAATGAAGTGCACATTCATTTCCGTTGTGTGTAGACAGGAATTTTGTGATATGAGGATAAAAGACATCCGTAATCCATGCTTTAAACTTAACGAAATCAGCTTCCTGCCATCCTGAATAAGAACGCATAATTTCCGCAGCATTAGCCAATTGATGCACCTGAATAAAAATCAAGAACTCATTCGGATCTATAAATTCACCTTTATCATTCACGATAAATCCTGTACAAGTTTTAGCCCAATCATTCAGAATAGCAACAGCCGCATCCGCATACTGTGCACCATCTGTTTCCGACAATTTCCACCGAAGAGCTAATTGATAGGCTGCGGCGGCATCCTTCATCAACTTCGTATAGTTATTCCAATCATTGGGATATTTGCCTGCCCAATTGTTTTGATCGAGACGTGCTAACAATTTCACAGGAGAAGCCTTATAGTTCGATTGAGACAAGCTATTCCCACCGCGGCTCAAATGATCGAACGCACTCCTCCAAGGTTGTGCGCCGGCTTGTACCTTTCCTTTTACAAATTCAAAATCCGTTTCCGTATGAAGCATACAGGGATGCTCCAAAGTCGTAACATAATCTTTCACTTCCGGCCAACTGCTCATATCATTAGAGCCGTCTTCTATCTCACTACATGCTAAAAGCGTGGTAGAAGTCAGGGCGAAAAGCCCTGCTCCTATTATTGTATGTAATTTCATCTTATTCATGATAGTTATTCGTTAGTATTGTTTTCACTGTCTACAAAAGCTTGAAGTTCCTCTATGGACTTGAAAGAACGAATCCAGTAAAGATCATAAGTCTGTGCTGTTTCCGGAAAGTCAGCAATAACAAATTTACATTGCGCTAAATCAAATACCTGATTCCAGTCTGTAGGTGTCACAGTCTTATATTTTGACTGTAAGTCGTAGTACAAAACATTCGGTTCTGTAGTCGAAATCTCACTTGCCCCCAGAATTTCATATCTATTATTTGCATCTCCACCTGTTCCAAAATATTCAGGTCCTATCTTCTTAATGCCATCATCAAATATCTCTAACTTAATACAACCATTAGGTTTATTCTTTCCCGGAACCAGCTGCGATTTGAATCCTACTTTAATTGCGAAATATCTATAATCAGCAGGAGTCACATTTACAACCTTTCCTTTACCACTTCTTGCAAGCCATAAATCACCACGATATCCGGAACCCATTTGGACAATGGTCTTCTTTCCGTCAGATGAAACTACAGACGCGCCGTTACCATCCAGATACCAATTATTATCCTGCCCATTACCCAGACCATTACCTAATGAATACCAGAAACGTCCATCGGCAACTGTTACGGTTACATTTTGTACAACAGGGCCATAAGAAGCGGTTATAACAGCGGAAGCGGTCTTCGTGGTATGTACTTTCAACTTACCTGTTTTATCTACACTTATCATATCCGGATTGTCACTTGTCCAAGTCAGTAACGATGCAGTAGCATCTACAGGTTCCAATGTATATTTAATCTGATATTCCTGACCGTATCCTAACTGATTGAGTTCCTTATCTTCAGTAAATGTCATTCCGGTAATTGGAGTAACTATTTTCACTCCTATCTTGCAACTTGCAGACACTGGAGTCGAACTAAAATCATCGGCAGTCACCGTAATAGTTGCATCACCTTTACTAATTCCGGTCACCAATCCCGTTTTTTCATCTACAGTTGCTACTTCCGGATTACTACTTATCCACTTATACCGTTTAAATGTAGCATCCGACGGTTCCGATATAACTTCCAACTGATATTCATCCCCTGCTGCGATTTCTTCCGCTGGAACATTTTTAATGTTAATAGATGACATATATGTATATTCTTCCATGACCTCCACTGTTCTAGTCACGATAGTAGCTTCCGGTCCGAAACCGATTTCCGGCATTAAAGTAATAACAGCCTTTCCTGTTTTATCCTTAGTTACGACCTTACCTTCCCGTGTAACAGACACAATAGATTCATCCGACGAAGTCCATTGCACATTCGCATTGGTTGCACTTTCGGGTGCAATACTCCAAGAGAGTTACAGTTCCTTATTCTTCAGCAAACAAATTGCTTTATTTCCTGCATCATATTGAGTTTCGTTCAGAGTAATGGTGGATATGGTAATCATCTCATCCATCTGTCCTCCTAAATCCTTATCATCATCACATGAAGTCAGACCTAAAAACGAACAAGCCGCCAGCCCAACAAAATATTTTATATAATCTCTTTTCATGATTCTTATTCTTTAAGTTATTTCAGACTCGTTTATTGCCATCCTGGATTCTGTCCCAAGTTCGGATTCAACTGACACTGATCTACCGGAAGCGGATACAGATCATTTTTGCTACCCCAACGCCGACTATTTTCCAAAATCAAACAGCCATCCGAATCTTTTGCCATATTAGAAGCACCAGCCCATGAAGTCGCAAAATCTGTTCCTGTCCATTTCACACCTAAAATCGGTTTAGGCATCTCTACAATAGCAGTATTCCAACGTTTCAAATCATCAATACGGAAACCTTCATTGTACAATTCGATGGTACGTTCACGACGGATCTCTTCCCTCATATTCAAATTGTTTTCCGAAACAAAAGAAGTAGTCAGTTTGGGCATATCCGGATTTACACGCAGGCGAACCAAATTTAACGAGATATTCAATGCATCATCCAAAGCCTTACCAGTAGTTCCCAACTCATACATAGCCTCTGCATAATTCAATAAAACCTCTGCATAACGGATGATCGGGAAGTCATATCCTTCAAATGTATCGGCAACTTTACGTTCCGTACCCCATTTCTTATTCTGATAACCGGAACCTTGGAATACATTACATGTAATGGCATTAGTGGCATCCTCTCCATCCATACCTTTCCAATCGATACGAGGTTTGTCATTATCCCAATATTTAGTACCATGAGCCAGAAGGCAGTTCTTCATACGGTTATCACGATTTTCAAATTCTGTGGTTAGTCCTCCATAACCTTTAAAGACATCGGCACTCTTGGCATGGTCAATAGGCAATCCGTTGCTACAAAGGTACATATTCACAAATTTGCGATTAATATATTGCACGTTAGCCACACAGCCATGAGTGATATTAGTCCCGATCGGAGCAATCGTTTCATCATGACGGCGATAGAATATATATTCTTTATTAGCACTCTTAGTCAGATTCGCAGGATTAGACTGTACATTTTCCAAAATGAACAGGTATTTATAAGCCATCTCTCCCAGCGCTGCAGGTTTGAATAGTTCGAACTGCTTGCTATCAATAACCTTCTTCGCTGCATCCGCTGCAATACTCAACAATGCTTTGCCACGTTCTTCATTATTACGGTTTTGTTGCCATGTACCCTCATATAAAGCAACACGCGAAAGAAATGCATAAGCCCCCCACTTCGAAATACGTCCTTCATCATCCGTTGTAATTGTCTCTGGCAATACTTCAGCCGCTTCCCGTAAATCTTGAATGACGAAATCGATCACTTCGCTACGATCGTCACGGCTCATGCGCAATTCGGGAGAAGTAATATCCAGTGGTTCTTTAGTAATAATCACATCTCCGAATAATTGTACCAAATCAAAATAAGAATAAGCACGGAAAAACTTCGCTTCTGCTACATAGCGACTAATGTCACCGTTACCGGAAAAAGACGCTGCTTTTTGCAGCAACAAATTACAACGGCGGATATGGGCATAATTGCTGGTATAGTTACCGTCTGAAGTAGGTATCGGATTACTACCATTGCTGTACATATTTACAGAACTGGAAGTCATCAAGTCCGAACGCCAGTCAGAATGTGCACCATCAGAAATTACCGATGTGAAATCACGGGTCCAACCATAGAAATTAGTTGCAAAATACTTAAAATCATCTGCTGCCCCCCATAAGTTGCCATCTGCCAGTTGGTCCTGCGGATCAAGATCCAAACACGAATTCAGTGTCAGGCCAAACGATAAAATCAAAAAAGCTTTCTTATATAGTTTCATATTCTTCATACATTAAAAAGTTAGATTTAATCCAAAAGTCACAGTACGGACAAAGGGAAAACGTCCTGCCGCTGATACCTTACGGCTAGCCTCCGGGTCCCATCCATCGTTAATCTTAGAATATTCCCAAAGATCAGCACCTGCCACATATACACGACAAGAACTTATTGCTTTCGTTTTAGCTAAAAAGGCAGCAGGTACATTGTATCCTAATGTCACATTCTTCAGACGAATGTAAGAACCATCTTCCACTGACCAGGAAGAAGCCTGATAGTTGTAGTCATTGATTTCATCCTTATTACTATATGTCGGATAATAAGCACCCCGATTTTCCGGACTCCACGTGTTACCTACCGATTGATTAGAGGTATTCAGATATAATGCCTTCATCGGTATACGCCAAATCTCATTACCGTTATTATCTCCCGTACGGAAAATAGTACGTTTAGCAGCACCCTGGAAAACTAATGATAAATCAAATCCCTTCCATTCTGCTCCTAAATTAAAAGAGAAGGAGATTTTCGGATCATCTGTACCCAGATAAACAATATCATTCTGATCCAGTTTACCGTCATTATTTACATCAGCATACATATTATCTCCCAAACGGAAGTTTTGTTCTGTCAGTCCGATGGTATTACCTGTCAGGAAACGATATAGATATTTTTGACGTTCTTCTTCTGTCTGTGCTTTACCGGCATAACGCAGACCAAAAATACTATTCAACGGATAGCCTTGCTGCTTATCAACGAAACCGGATTTCAGGACTGATACTGCACCAATATCTGTCAGTTTGTTGGTATTGAAAGAATAAGTACCTCCTACATGATAAGTGAAGTCTTTTCCAATCTTATCAGACCAGTTTACCATAATTTCCCATCCATGTGATCTGAATTTTCCATTATTAGACATACCTGCGTTATCACCCAGAACTCCCGGATAAGAAACGTTAATCAACATATTATCATTACGTTTCATGTATACTTCAGCAGTACCTGTCAGACGGGAATTAAACAAAGAGAAATCCAATCCTAAGTTATAATTTTTAATGCGCTCCCATTCACGCCCCAGAGAAGCAATTTTACCATTCGTATCTATGATAGTACCTTTGTTAGGACCGATGTAAGCTCCGCTTTGAGATTCAAATTTATAAAACTGCGTACCATCGTAACGATCAATACCACTTTGGTTACCTACTTCACCATAAGAAAGGCGGATTTTCAAATCGTTCAGCCATTTGATATTCTTCATAAATGCTTCTTCCGTAATACGCCATCCACCGGATATTCCATAAAAGAAGTCCCAACGATTCTCCGGTTTGAATTTGGAAGAACCATCATAACGCATATTTACTTCCAATAAGTATTTTGACTTATAATTATAGTTTAAACGAGAATAGTAGGACATCACAGCTTCATGCCACTTCGTACCATGTTTGTCTGTCAGATTCACAAGTCCTGCACCATTTACAGTTTCCAAAGAGTTCTGTATATCTTTCACCGATACACCAAAATAATCATATTCTTTCAATTCATATTGAGCACCAAGCATTGCACTTACATTATGGTGCTGTGCAAATGTATTGTGATAATCAACATAACCTGCCATAGAATAAAAGTCTGTACGTGAACTTGTTTTCTCGTATGACGATTCTTCCTGCTTATAGCCGTCGGCCTTGGTGTTTATCTTAGTCCCTGCATAATTATAAGAGGTAATGGCCATCTTCTTTATATCACGTGAAGCTACTCCGGAGTTATAACCGAGATTTGCTACTACATCCAGATGTTTATTGATATTGTAAGTAAATTTTTCACTGATATTAATTTCAGATACTTTCAATTGATTATCCCCACCAAGCTCGGCAAACCAGATCGGTGACAACCAAGTTCCCCATGAATAAGGTTTTCCATCCATCGTAGAAGCCGGAAGTCCCGGTTGCGGGTAACTGGATGTCAACGTTTTATTCAGTTGTGAGGGAGCTATCTGATCCTGACGGTTGTAGGCAATCACTGATTCAATAGCAAAGTTATCAAAAACCTTCAGCTTATTAGTCAAACGAAGATTGAAACGCTGATTATTATTATTTCCCCACTTCAAATTACTGTCATCATACATATACCCTACAGACAAGCGATATAAGTTCTTTTCCGTACCTCCGGAAACAGCCAGGTCATGTTGCGTAGAATAAGAATTGCCGAACAACACATCTTGCCAGTTGGTATCCATAAACACGAAATCCATTACATCTGAATAGCTAGGAGCAAAAGGATTTGCGCTGTGATCCAAATCAATGTATTTACCTTCACTGGCCAATGCCATTTTCGCATATTTCACCCATGAATAAGAATCCGGCTGGCCGTCATTCTGACAAGTCTGCAACACAGCATTCGCCCATTCGTTCATCGTCATCAGTTCCGGCTGCAATCCCACCATCTTATAAGTGTATGAACCGCTATACTCTATTCTCGCTTTTCCTTCCTTTGCCTGTTTGGTGGTTACCAACACCACACCACCTGCGGCGCGGGAACCATAAATAGCTGCCGATGCATCTTTCAAAAAGTTGATAGACTGTATATCGGAAGGGTTGATATTACGCAATGCATTTACGCCATCATAAGCAACTCCGTCAATAACAATCAACGGCTCCGCATTATTTGCAGAAACAGAACCACGCAATTTCAAGCCCCAGCTTTCATCTCCCGGAGCAGCTGAATTACGAGTAATCGTCACACCCGGAACCTGACCTTGCATTGCCTGTAACGGACTTGACATCGTTCCTTTATTCTTCAACATTTTATCAGATACCACCGTTACAGCACCTGTCAATGTTTCCTTCTTCTGTGAACCATATCCCACTACTACAACTTCATCTAATACTTCGCTATCTTCTTGCAACTTTACATTTATCACAGTTTGCGAAACTACATCTATGATCTGATCTTTATAACCGATATAGCTGAATTTCAACTTGGCTCCAGCGGATACACCAATTGTATAATTTCCGTCGATATCTGTAATCGTTCCTTCTGTTCCGCCTATTACAGTAATATTCACACCAATCAATGGTTCGCCTGTTGCATCAACGACTTGACCTTTTACTTTCTTTTGAGCCTGTGCCACTACTTGACTATCGTTCATGTTTATATCAGCCCATGCCTTTGAAACAGGACAAAGTCCCAACATTAATCCTAACGCAAACATAGCTGTCTTGTTAGGTCGCGAATTAAATATTAATCCTCTTCGTTTCATAAAATTAAATTTGAGGTTTAAAAATAGTATTAAATTTTTGTTCTCTAAAATAAGGTGAGGCATACAAGTACCTCTTTGTAAATTCTGACTCCTTTTCCATAAGCACAAAGGGTTATTTATTAATGAATAAGATTATATACAATTTCGGAAAAACTCGCGCATTTCACGGCGTCCAAGGAATAAGTGGTTTTCTACCGTTCTACAACTTAGATTCAATTCATTAGCGATTTCCGGAGAAGTTTTATTTTCGAAACGGTTTAATGTATAAATTAACCGACGTTGTTCGGGCATGGCAGCCAGACGAGTCCGTTCCATTGTCATTAAATCATCACCGATAATTTTTTCTTCTGTTTCATTGGTAGAAGTAGACATAGTATCATAGATGTAGCTATCTATTTCCTGCTTCTTATAATAACGACGGATATAGTCGATTACAATATTGCGGGCAATAGTGAACAGGAAATATTTCACAGTGTCTGGACGGAGCATTTGTTTGTAGTCCAGCAGACGTACAAATACATCTTGGGTTAGATCCTCCGCTTCATAGCGATGAGTGATACGATAAGTAATATAGGTAAGAATCACCTGATAATATTCTTCATAAGAACGGGTGATAATGTCGTCGTAAGTGTTAGCTATTGTCTCCATAATACTATCTTTTTCGGTTTTTGATCACAATGCAAATATAGAGGTGATCTCGGATATTACAGCCAGAAAACAGGACAGAGTAATCTCCAAGAATCCAGATAGACTTATTTGCATATATATTACTAAATATCAACAAGTTACATTCATAACAAACAGAGTCTCATTTTATAATTTGATACTCTATTTACTAAAAAAAAATGCATTTTCGCTCTCCTTATACCCATTTGCTTTCCCCCTTCACCTCTTCAATCCCTTTCTTCACCATTTTGACCTTTCCTTCATCTTACATTCAGGCTAATGATGATGCAGGACATTAAGAGATAAGTTCCTTTTCATTAATGATAAACTTGTTTCGTCCTTGTTGCAAAGTTGCTTTCAGTTAATGATAAACTATAAACGCAGGCTTTGATTATAAAATTGCAAGCTTTGTTTTTAGAAATGAAAGCTTTGATTATAAAAACAAAACTTGCATTTAAAGATTGCTTCCTATGAAAAACAACTTTGCAATTAAGGAAAAGGAGCTTTAGATTGGGAGAAGAAGAACTTATCTAATAACAGATTGAAGAAAGGAAAAGAATATAAGAAAGGATTCACAAGGTGAAAGGGCAAGGTTCACCCTCTATCCCCAATGAACAGGGAGAAGTGAAGGGTGAAGGGAATAAATAGATTTCGAGATAATAAGTCGAAAAGTTACTCTTCTTTGGCTGTTCCGCCTATACTACGGATGTACTCATTCGGAGTAACTCCCGTACTCTTTTTAAATGAACGGAAGAAAGAAGCACGTGAACTAAAACCACAAAGTTCTGCCAGTGCAGTCAAAGTATAGCGGGAATATTGGCTATCCGCTACCATCTTTTTGAATTGGGTAACGCGGTATTCGTTGATAAAGTCATAGTAAGACTGATTAAGATACTGGTTCAAAAGATACGATAATGAATGTGAAGAAGTATCCAATGCAGAAGCCAAGTCCCCCATTTTTAAATCGGGATTGATATATGGCTTTTCTTTCTCTACATAAGCCATCAGTTTCTTATGAAGTTCTTTACACTCCTCTTCGGTCAGTCTATTGGTCTTATATTTCTCTTCAACAGTGGAAGATTGTTGCTCTGAAATTACTTCCGGCTGTTCTACAGATTGCTCTCTCTGTTGTATCTCCTCCCCTGCTGATGCTGAAATCGACGAAGCAGAAGAATCTAGTAAACGACGCATACGTTTCCAGACATAATACCGTATAAAGGCTATAATTCCTACGATTAATAAAACGGAAAGTCCCCATCCCCACCAAGGTATCATAGGGCATACTGTCACTTGACAGCTAGCTTCGGATTGCTCATTTCCCGGAAGACGTACACGGAAAGTATAAGTCCCGGAAGAAAGTCCATAATAAGAAACCTCGTTCTGTGCTGCCAATAATTTCCAGTCCTTGTCTACTCCTTCCAGTCGATATTCATATAGTAAGGCAGATGGGAGACCATAAGCAAAGTCTGTGAAACAGAAAGTCAAATTATTCTGATTGTATTTCAAAGAGGAGCTGGTAAAAGGTACACCATTAGCTAATATGTCAGTAAATACGATCGGACGGACCTTGCCACGCACTTCGTCCACACGTTTCGGATCGACATAAATCAGTCCTTTGGTGTTACCAAACCACAATAGTCCTTTTTCATCTTTATAAGCAGCTCCATTTGTAAAAGTAGGTCCCGGCACTCCATCATTAAAAGTGAAAGCATCATATTCCTCTCCCTCTTCTTTGATACGCAATAGCCCGTCATTGCAAGCTACCCACAACCAGCCTTGGTTATCTTCTACAACAGACATTAGCGAATTGTCCGGAAGAGTAGAAAAGATAGAGCGGTTCTGGAAACGGTCCATCGTTAAAGTAGATGTAAACAAGCTCCCTTTCTCACGGATAAAATAGAGATTGTGTCCAGCATCTTCGTAGATAGTACGCACTTTATCCCGATGAACGAATCCCTCCGGAAACACATTAGAGCGTAAACTTTGAGAAGCCGGATCATAAATACACATACCGGTTTCGGTAGCAATCCATCCTTTGCCTGTAGAATCAAAACTTACTTCATACACATTGCCCTCCGGCAGTTGGGAGTTAGCACTAGTAAAGTGTTTGATCTGTTTGGTCTGTCCGTTATAACAGAAGAGTCCTTGTGAAGTCCCTATCCAAAGATTTCCTTTTGCATCCGGTTTCACACAGAATATATGTCCCTTTTGAAAAAGCTCCGTATCGCCCTGTGCAAAATATTTCAGAGATAATGTTCCCGGATTCAGTACCATCATACCGCCACCATACGTACCGATATAATATTCTCCTTGATAGAAGCTGATTGTCAGTATCAGATCTGAAGTCAAAACGGGCTTTACAAAACTTTTCACTACTCCGGTAGCTTCGTTTATATAAAACAAACCGTCACGTGAACCGATAACTTTCTCTTGCCCTCTGTTTACGAAAGAACGAATGGAAAGATTTGCCGAATTGAATAAAGGTGGATAGGCATATGTACGGAAAAGGCCGTTCTGATAGAGTGAATAATCCAGCCCTGCCTGAAAATGGCCCACCCAGACGGCACCTCTATCATCTACAAGTAAGGAATAAATAGAATTACTACGAATTCCTTCCTTATCATTGACATCATGGTAAAAACGACGTGTCACTTGTTGGTCTTTGTGTGAAAGGAAGTGGACGCCATTACCGTCAGTAGCTATATAAACAGTCTCTTTCCCATCGCTGGATATATCAGAAATGACATCGCAGCCTAAAGATACCGTATGAGAGAATGTTTCCTTTTTTATATCAAAACGTACTACACCTTGGCTCATTGTGCCTAGGTAAAGCGTTTCTCCAATACGGGTCAGGCAACGGAAATAATCGGCTTCGGGCACATTCTCCTGAAAATGCCAGGAATCAATCTTTCCATCTTTCAGCGAATAAGAGAACAGCCCCTGCACCGTAGCCAGCCATAATACGGTTTTATCTTCATTCAGACAAATATCCATGATTCTGTTACAGGCGGCAAGCATATTCCGGTCTGTCAAAACCTGTAGTAATTGGCCGTCTTTATGAATGAACAAGCCTTTCTCTGTGCCGATATAAAGAACATCCTCATTAGCCAACAAAGTATTTACAGCAAAATCAATCTTTTCGGGGACAATTCTTTCCAATTGACTGTTTGTACGGTTCAATCGCCAAAGTCCGATTCCATTTCCTACCCACAGTTGTTTGCTGGCTGTTTCTGTAACGCTGTTTACCCGTTTCTTTCTTCCTGATTCAATACCCCGAAATTCAAAATGGCGTACTTTCACTCCATCAAAACGGTCGAGACAATTATCTGTCCCTAACCACACAAAACCTTCGGAATCTTTATAAATAGTATTGACTAACAGTCCGGAAAGACCGTCGGACATGACGACATTACGGAATGTATAGTTCTGGGCTTGCAGATTACCCCCACATGCCAAATATATTATTAGAAAAATCAGATATTTAACCGTGTTTCTCACCTACAATGAGCTTTTTCATATTAAACATGTGACAAACTTACATAAAATTCTCCAAAAGAGCACATTCCTTTTCTTAAAAAATTCTCCCCTTCGTATTTGTTGTCTATGTAAAACAAATACGAAGGGGAGATTTTTTTTACTCAATGCTATTGAAAATTTTATCTACCACCTATTCAAACAATAGCCTTAATCTGAACCCTTTTCAGCCAATTCAATCATATAGCTATAAACATATTTTTTATCAAGCAAACGATATTTATTGTACGGATACATCCCCCAACTATTATCGCCTCCTAATCCGCGTTGCTTTAAATCAACATGCAGGAAAATATTCTTTTGCGGAACAATATCAATGGTATGCTGTAATTTACGGGTCAAACCGGGATCAAGGTCTTCCGGTGAGAAATGCAGAGCGGAAAATGCGATAGGTTGCAGACCTGTAATTTTCACTCCCTCTCCTTCACTATTCAATAAAGCCAGCCAACGAACATCTGTTTTATTTCCGGTTTCCTGTGGACGTATATACCAATAGAACTGATTTTCGACTTTATCCTCATATCGTCCGATAAACGAACTTGAATAACGGTCGATGTAGTTTTCCAAAGGCCCTCTGCCGTAATATGTCAGATTCTCATAGGATTGTTGCAATTCCATCCGCATACCGAAGCGGGGAAGTTCGGGAAGTCTCGTTCCTGTCAAGTCAATACTTCCTGTCACGATAATAGAACCATTATTGCGTATCAAATATTCCATTGTATAAGGAACCTGAATATCACTCAATATCCAATCAACCTTTATGGACAATCCTTTTTCGTTCTTTTCCTCTATAACCACGCTCTTCACATAACGGTTAATATGTGCTGTCCGCCAGACACCTGCCAAGCCGGGCATTTTATTCCCGAAATCATTGTCAACCGGAGCACGCCAAAAAGCAGGTTCCGGGTATTGCCTAATAGGTTGTTTACCGTTTATACAATAATTAAATAGCACTCCTTTTTTCAAATCAATCTTACCGGAAACAGTACCCGACTGAAAAGATAAAACATTGTCTTTTGTTTCATAAGACAACTTACCCGAACAAACAGGAAGAGAAGTAAAGAAACTGCTCTTATTTAATTTTATCTGTTCTTTAGCTACTTCATAATGTACAGGAACTAAATCGGTAGCAACCTTTGTATAGGCATAGAGATTGAGAAAATATTCATTTCCATCTTCTGGAATGACTGGAAGATTCAATCGTACCTCTTTTTCCGCATGAGGTTTTAATTCAACATTGAAATTTCCTGTAGAGAATTTCTCTCCGTTTTTATATACTTCCCAAGTGAAAGCATATTCATTCAAATTGGTAAAGTCATAACGGTTCCTAATTGAAATAATTCCTTTACTCAAATCTTTCGCATTAAACTGAATGTACTGATAGACTTTCTTTACTTCATACGCTTGCGGCTTGGGAATACCATTAGCGGAGATTAAGCCATCGGTTCCTGTATTTAGTTCCCCTTTCTTATCTTCCAACCATTTATAACTTCCCATTTTGCCATTGTACATCCAGTAGGTACGTCCGTCTCTCGGTTTTGTCTTCATTTTAAATCCTTGATCCATAAAATCCCAGATAAAGCCGCCTTGCAAATTAGGACTGTCATAAATAACATCCCAAAGGTCTTTAAAATTTCCATTGCTATTCCCCTGGGCATGAGCATACTCACACATGATAAACGGACGCTGTTTACCAGACTTGGCATATTCCGTTATTTTCCACATATTAGGATACATCGGACAAACAATATCTGTATTCCAATCTTCCCAAGCTTGTTCGAACTGTACAAAACGGCTTGGATCGTATTCTTTCAGTCGTTTATATTCATCATGGAATACGATTCCATTACCACATTCATTTCCTAATGACCAGCCTATGATACATGGATGGTTTTTATCTCTTTCCACCATTCGAGTGATACGGTCTACATGGGCTGCATACCATTCGGGACGATAGGCGAGATGCGGTACCGTATCTTTGAAATAAGGCACTGATCCCATTCCGTGGGTTTCAATATTAGCTTCATCTACAATGTAAATGCCATATTGGTCGCATAATTTATAAAACAACGGATGATTGGGATAATGGCTGGTACGAACGGCGTTCATATTCAGTTGCTTTATCAGCTTCAGGTCATTCATCATAATTTCACGAGTTTGAGTATGACCCAAACTATCGTTATGTTCATGTCGGTTGACACCCTTTATATAAGTCGGAACGCCATTCACTAATAGTTGGGCATTCTTTATTTCTATCTTTCTGAAACCTGTCTTATAGGCAGTAACTGCAAGCTGCTTGTTTTTATCATCCAAAAGTGTGATGACACAATCATAAAGAGATGGTTTTTCGGCATTCCATTTAGAAACATTCTTTATGACGCCCGAAAAAGCTAACCGGGTAAACTCTTCTTTTACGTTAAATTTCTTTTGTTGTGACAAAACTGTTTTGCCGGTTTTATCCAATAATTCCAGTTTGAGTGTTCCTTTTTTCATATGGTTGCCTGTAAATTCACGCAAATCTACGGTAACATTGAATATACCATTTTTATATGCGCCATCCAAACTTGATTTTAAGAAAAAATCCCAAATAGTCAGTTTAGGGTAAGCTTGCAAGAATACATCACGCTCAATCCCAGTCAGTCGCCAAAAATCCTGATCTTCCATATAGCTACCATCATGCCAGCGATAAACTTGCACTGCCAGTACATTCTCTCCTTCTTTCAGATAGTTAGTCACATTAAATTCAGCCGGGGTTTTGGAGGCTTTAGTCATACCGACCTTTTGAGCATTTACGTATATTTGTGCATAGCCCGTTATGGAACCGAAATGAAGCATTACCTCTTTGTTTTGCCAGTTAGACGGAACAGTGAAAGTCTTTCGATAAGTTCCTACCGGATTTTCCACATCAACATAGGGTGGATTAGGTGAAAAAACATATTGTATATTGCGGATAATGGGTTCTCCAAATCCTTGTAGCTCCCAGTTGGAAGGTACTTCAATATCAGACCAGTAATCGCTAGATAAATCCATACGATAAAACTGTTTTTCACTTTTATCAATAGCAGGTGAATAGATGAATTTCCATTTACCATTCAGTGATTTATACCAAGGAGACAATTCATATTCATCTTTAATAGCATCCCCGGAACGATCATAAATCATAAAATCAGTATGTGGTTGTTCCTTATTCCACTCGTATTTTACAGGATTCTCCCATTCATTCTGCTGGCTATATACGATGGTTGTTCCAAACAAAAAGAAAAGAATAGAAAGAATAAATGCTCTTTTTATCATATTTTCTAATAAATCAAATAAGTTTAAATCAACAAAAGAGAGAGTGCCAAAAGCTCGTTTAACCATAGAAAGAACTTTTGGCACATCATTCTGTTAAAACTCTTCAGTAAACTTTATATAGACTTCTTATTCTCTAGTGTACATGAGCGTACCAAATCCTAAATCATCAGCTTCAGCCGTCCCTCTGTGACCACCTCCTTCCGGACGCATTTTCTCTGCAAACTCTTGTGAATAGGGTGCTTTTATTCCCTTTACTTTTACATAATGGTTATAGATAAGTTCCCATCCCGGACGAGCACGCCCTCTTCCATCAGCCGCAACGACATTATGCCATCCTTCTTTACCTGAATAATAAGGTGTATAAGGTAAATCAACAGCTTCTTCGGGATTCACATTATATTTGGCTGTATATTCACACAAATCAAGCACGATATTATCTTTATAGGAAAATAAATCTATACCTATATTATAGGCAGTTTGACAAAAATAAGCATGGAGAGGAACATTCAAGGTAGAATGTCCTTGGTCGCGTCCCATTTCCTGGCTTTGAGCTAAATGTTTACCGATAACTTTTCCGGCAGGATCTTCATGCATCGCCACTACAGATTTGTCAATACATCCCATACCTTCACCTTCATAGAAGTATCTCAATGCCAAGTTAATCTTATCTGCATCATCACACAAGACACCTATAGAAAGCATTGTCAACATTGCAGGTAAATCCCAACTCATCCAACCATCTTCAGGTGCCGAATTAAAATGGTCTCCGAGGAATTGATAGCAGATAGGATAAAAAACACTGGTTATCCATTCTTTGAAATACTCAAAATCTTCTTTCTTCCATCCCGGATAATCACGCATAATTTCTGCCGGATTGGCAAATTGATATCCAATAAAACCAGCTGCCAGTAAACGATGGCCGTCAGTCTGCCCTGTCGTTACATTCACTCCCTTACAGGTTTTCGCCCATTTATTCAGAATATCAATGGAAGCTTTGGCATAATCCTCATCACCGGATATTTTCCATCTTAAAGCCAGTTGATAAGCTGCTGCCGCATCAAAAGCTGCAGTATTAAAGTTTCCTCCACTAGAGGTTCTGATAATTTCCTCTTGTGGCCTGGCAGTCCAGGTTAGCTTTGCCCCATCGCTTTCCAGCAATTTATTCCATCCGTCAAACCAGGGTTGGGCCTGTTGGTCGACTTTAGATTTTACATAATCAAAGTCAGCCTGCGTATGCACCAAACAAGGATGCTTTATTGTAAATTCATAACTTACAGGTTCCCATGAATCAATGTCAGAAACACCATTCTCGAATTCTGCACTGCAACTTGTCCCGATAAAGGATAAAGAGCCTATTACTAAATTTAAAATTATCTGTTTCATATCTTTCAACTATTTTATTCAGCACCTATATATGCCTTAAGTTCTTCTACCGATTTAAAAGATTTCACCCAATAAACTTCATAAGATATATTTTCTGTCGTTCCCAAGTTCTGTATACGATAAAGATATTCATCCAATGTTTTAGCTTCATTCGTTGGCAATTTTGCCTTACCCAAATTATGCTCGGCCAAATTAGCATAGAATACAGGAACTCCATCAGCAGAGTCTATTAATGTTTGAGGTTTCCAAACATCATAACTACCATTACAACCGACATAAGCACCCCCTAAATCCTTACCGGTCCATGAGTCAAATGTCAAACGACAAGTTGTTTCTATCTTTGTCATCTTAATTGCGACAATAGGATATAGTCCTGCATGGAAATCAGTATCCGGTATTCTGTGTATAGATGCTTTTTTCAAGGAGGCAGAAGCCTTGACCAACAATTTTCCATTCACAATTTCCGCAGATTCCGCATCACTTCCAAATTTCTCCCAATTACTTACACCATACAAAAAGGTATCATTAATTTTCCCTTTAATCACAGTTACTTCAAGAGACTTCTCTATATCTCCACTCTTAGCTATCAAACGGGTTGTACCGTAAGCTTTGACCGTAAATACTCCGCTTTCTTTATTTATGCTCACCACATTCGCATTCTCACTCGACCATTCTATTGCTGAAACCGTTGCATTCGCCGGCACAGGGGTTATATTCAGCACAGAGGTTTCGTTCAACGCCAGTTCTTTCTGCGATTCATCAAAAAGAATATCTCTTAATGGCACTATTTCTTTTACCTCCACCGTTATAACCTTTGAAAAATGGCTACCGTCTCTCGCTTCTATTCTGATTCGTGCCGTCCCCGGAGTAATTCCTTTTATCAATCCACTTTCCGAAACGGTTGCGATTTCGGGTGTTTCACTAATCCAATTCAAGGTAGTATAAGTTACAACTTCAGGTGTAAAGCTCGTCTCTAATTGAAGCGAAGCGGTAACATACACAGATAACTGGTCTTCACCTTTTACATGAATATCCTGAATCTTTATAATCTCATCAATCACTTCCACTTCTATTGTTTTAGTTGCCGCAAATCCTACTTCCGGCATAGCAGTGATATACACCTTACCTAGTTTATGGGCGGTAATTCGTCCTTCTGCATTTACACTGGCAATCTCTTTATTTGCTGAGGTCCAAAGCAGATTCTTATTACCTGCATCATCAGGAAGTACAGTATAGGCAATCAATGAATCCGTATTAACCAACAACGGAAGCCGCTCTGTAACTTTCAGCTCTATCGCTGAGATTATTTTTTCACTTCCCAATGCTTCAAAATTGTCTTCGTCTTTACAAGATGTTCCCAATAAAGATAAGGCCATCATGGCTATCAGCGAAAAGACTCTATATTTATAGATTAAATTTATCTGTTTCATAATTCTCTATTTTATTATAAACATGGTATTTATTTATCCCATCCTGGATTCTGCTTCAAATTCGGATTAAGCAATAACTGGTCTGTCGGCAATGGATATAAATAATGTTTGTCATTCCAAATTCGTCCGGATTCTAAAATTAAGCATCCATCCGCATTGACAGGACTGGAAACACTTGGCCATTCTTTCTCAAATTCGGTACCTTTCCATTTTACTCCCAGCAAATCCATTTTCATTTCTTCTCTCGCCGTATACCATCTTTTTAAGTCATCCATTCTGAATCCTTCATCAAAAAGCTCTACTGTGCGTTCTCTGCGAATTTCCGTACGCATATTAAGTCCATTCTCCGCTACAAACTGATTAGTCAGGTCTTTCATATCAGGATTTATACGTTTACGTACCAGGTTCAATGATTTCTTTAAATCAGTATCCGAAATCTCGTCATCACGCTCGAATATTGCTTCCGCATAATTTAATAATACTTCCGCATAGCGGATAATCGGAAAATCATATCCCTCTTTTCCTGTTGCAACCGTTCGTTCGGTACACCATTTTTGTGTAAAATAGCCGCTGCCTCCTTTTTGTGCAGGATTAAACGGAGCAAAGGTGGCATTCTTCTTATCATCGGCATCCCCTGTCCAATTCACCCGTCCGGGGCCATTACTCCAATAATAGTCACCATTGACCATCATCGTATTTACCATGCGATTGTCACGGCCTTGAAACTCGGATTCCATATCCTGATAATTCCAAACAGCCGGATCAATCGGAAGCCCGTTTTTATCAAGATACATATTAGCCATTTTACGTGTAATATACAGTGCATTACCTAAACGCCCCTGGGTAATATTAAATCCAATGGCGCTAATAACCTCATCATGTCTCCGGTAAAAAATATATTCCTTATTATCCTTTTTCGTCAATCCTGCCGGATTGGATTTTACATTTTCCAGTATAAAAAGATACTTATAGGCGGTAGTAGCCAGTTCTTCGCCCGGTTTGAATAGAGAGAATGTATTGCTTTTGATAACTTCGTCAGCAGCATTTACAGCTATATCCAATAAAGATTTAGACCGCTCTGTATTTTGATTTCCATTACGGGATTTCAGCCAAGTACCTTCATATAAAGCTACTCTTGACAGAAAAGCTTGTGCCGCCTCTCTTGAAACACGTCCTTCATCAGATGCCGCAATATTCTTAAAAGCAGGAAGCATATCTATCGCTTCTCTCAAATCCTGGATTATAAAGTCGATGACATCTTCGCGGGAATCTCTTGCTTTCTGCAATTCCGCAGATGTGATTCCCAACGGTTGCCGTACTATAATAATATCACCATAGACCTGTAATAAATCAAAGTGTAAATAAGCACGGAAAAATCGTGCCTCGCCAACTGATGTCTTTATATCTTCTTTTATCGGATAATTTTCCGCATTCTGCAAAAGAAGATTTACTTGACGGATGCGGTCATAATTATCGGTATAATTCTTATCCGAAGAAGGTATGGAATATGTACCGTTACTATACACATCCAAGGTAGCACCAGTCCTTAAGTCTGAACGTCCGTCGCTATGAGGGCCGTCATCCAAAGCTTTAAAATCACGTGTCCAACTATAAAATTGACTGGCAAATAATTTATATTGTTCGGGATTCTTCCAAAGATTCGTCTCTGCCAATTGAGCTTCCGGTTCCAAATCCAAACATGACTGGAAAGAAAAACAAAGAGCCGACAATAAAACCATATATAATTTAAACTGTTTCATAATTCATTCTATTTAAAAAGTTGCATTAACTCCTACTGTAAATGTTCTATTGAATGGATAGCGTTGTTTATTTTCTACTTTCCGGGTTGCTTCCGGATCCCATCCATCATGAATGTAAGATTTCTCCCACAAATCACTTCCTGATACATATACTCTCAAGTTGGTCATGAAATTCCCCATTTTATTCAGTACAGATTTGGGTAATGTATATCCCAACACCACATCTTTCAGCCTTAAATAAGCACCATTATCAGCAGACCACGTAGAAGACATATAATTATAATCATTCAGATTCGTGTTGTTTGTATAAGTCGGATAGTAATTATCCGGCGTTTCCGGACTCCAGACATTGCCTACCGATTGATTGGTGGTATTCAGCCAAATTGCTTTAAAAGGTACTTTCCAGGCATCAATGCTACGGTAAACAGTTCTTTTTCCTACTCCCTGAAGAACTGCAGAGAAGTCAATTCCCTTCCATGCAAATCCAAGATTAAAAGAGAATGAGAATTTGGGATCGTCGGAACCTAAATAGATCAAATCCTCCTGACTCAACTTACCGTCATTATTAACATCCTCATACATGTTGTCTCCAAGTCTCAAATTAGCCGGCATTCCGATACTATTATTCATAAGATAGCGTTCCTTGTATTTCTTCAATTGTTCCTCATTCTGTATTTTACCAACGCAACGATAACCAAATACAGAATTCAACGGATAATCGTTCAATGCAGAATTGTAACCTACGGCTTTCACATTCTCACCACCGCTGATTAACTTATTCTCCATATATGTCAAAGTCGCTCCTACATGATAGCTAAAGTCCGAGATTTTATCTTTCCATATCAATGTCCCGTCATATCCTTTACTTTCAAATTTACCGCTGTTCATATCGGGAGCTTTGCTTCCCAATACTCCCGGATATAGTTTGCCTACAAGCATATTATTATTCTTTTTCATAAAAAGCTCAAAACTACCGGATAAACGGCCTCTTAGTGCTGTGAAATCCAAGCCCAAATTATAATTGTGAATACGTTCCCAGGTTCTCTCCGTACTAACCAAGTTGCCAGCTTTCAAATATGAAGTCAATCCGTCACCCAAATATGCTCCTGCATTGGATACCGATTCATATAACTGAATGCCATCATAGCGACTAATACCACTCTGATTACCAACCTCACCATAGGAAGCCCTCAATTTAATTTCATCTACATAATTTCTTACCACTTCCATAAAAGGTTCCTGGGTAATTCGCCATCCACCGGAAAAGCCATAAAAGAAATTCCAACGATTTTCCGGCTGAAACTTTGAAGAGCCGTCATAACGGGCATTTGCCTCAATCAGATACTTTTCTTTATAATTATAATTCACACGGCCAAAATAGGACATGATAGCTTCTTTCCATTTATCCACCTTATCAATAGATACGATACCTGTTCCATTCAAAACTCCTAAAGTCGGATCTACATTCTTGGCCTTTGTACTGCTGTATTCATATTCTGTCCGGTCATACTGAGTTCCTACCATGGCAGTAAGACCATGCACCTCATTCAATTGGGTAGTATAACTCAAAAATGCTGCTGCTGTATAATTATCCGTGCGTGCCGAACTTTTCGTATAAGAACTGTCATCCTGAGTCGGGAACGGACTATTTTCACTTTTTATCGGATTTCCATTATAGCTATACCACTGGATGGAAAGGTATTGTTCATCCCTGATTGCGCTATTCGTGCTATATCCTAATGTTACATTGACATCCAACCCTTTCATCAGATTATATTTAAACTGTTCGTTCACATTCATTGCAGTTACAACCAATTTATTGTCACCACCTAATTCCGCCTGCCAGTTACGAGTATATTGTCCACCCCATGCATAAGGTTTACCATCAATAGTGGAAACCGGAAACCCCGGCTGCGGGATGGACACACCTAATGTAGCCCCTATTTGAGTGGGAGATACTTGATTTTGGCGACTTGCCGACATTACAGACTCAACAGAAAAGCGTTCTGTCAACTTAAAGCTGTTTGAAAGACGTACATTAAAGCGCTCATTTGAATTATTTCCCCATTGCAAAGTTCCTTCGTCATACAAATATCCTGCGGATAAACGGTAAGTATTTTTATCAGTCCCCCCTGATATACTCAAGTCATGCTGTGTTGAGTTGGCACCTCCCCACAAAACATCAGTCCAGTTAACATCATCCATAAATACGAAGTCCGCAACTCCTGCAAATGAACCAGGAATCGGATCAGGGTTTTGTCCATCGGTCAGGTCTATATACTTTCCTTTCATCTTCTGTGCCAGTTTAGCATAACGCACCCAAGTGTAGTCATCTCCCCTACCATCATTATAACATGCCTGGATAATGCCATCCATCCACTCGTCATAGCTCATCATCCGGGGTTGTAGCCCTACTTTTTTACGGGTATATGAACCATTATATTCAACTCTCGGTTTTCCGCCCTTCGCCTTTTTAGTTGTAACGAGAATTACTCCACCTGCTGCTTTAGATCCGTAAATGGCGGCAGATGCGTCTTTTAAGAAATTGATGGATTCTATATCAGCAGTATTCAGTTGAGCCATTTCACTCACACCGCTAGCCGGAACACCGTCTATTATCAGTAAAGGTTCTGTTGAGTTTTTAGATACTGCACCACGAATAGAAATGCCCCAGCCTTCTTCTCCAGGAGCTGCTGAAGAGCGTGTAATCCGCAAGCCCGGCACTTGTCCCTGCATTGCCTGGAGTGGGTTGGCTACTGTACCTTTGTCTTTAAATATTTTCTGGTCTACTACGGCTACCGAACCGGTCAACGATTCTTTTTTCATTGTACCATAACCGACTACTACGACTTCATCCAATACTTCTGTATCTTCGTGCATGACAATACGTGCCAAATTCGTGCCTTTTACGGGAATTTCCAATGTCTTATAACCTATAAAAGAGATAGTCAAAGTACCGCCCGATACATTATTTAAAACAAAATTTCCATCTATATCGGTTATTGTCCCGTTAGTGGTACCTTTAACCATAACATTGGCACCGATGACAGGATCGCCATTGGAATCCACAATTTTTCCTTTGATTGCACCAGCCTGTAATACGGCTTGTACTTCCCCAGCATCTGCAAAGACAGTCTGCGAACCACCTGCTAGAAGAGCAGAGGCTACCACCGTGGAGAATAGAATCCTTCTCGATGAAAATCTGAAGAGATTTTTTTTCATATACATAAAATTTAAAACTAACATTTATACTATTTATTCTAATATTAGATACACTGTTGGATATATTCGCGGATTTCTTTCCGGCTGATAAACAAATGGTTTTCTACTGTACGGACAGATAACCCGAGACAAGCGGAAATATCCGCTGATGATTTATGACCGAAACGGCTCATCGCATAAATTTTCCTCCGTTGTGTAGGAAGCCGAAAAATCCTGTTCTGCTCACATGTAGATATATCATTGGCTATTATCTGACTCTCTACGTCGTCATTGGTAGAGGTAGGAATCTGATCTAAAAAATAAGATGTGATTTCCTGCATTTTATAATGACGACGCAGATAATCAGTAACCAGATTCCGACAAATAGAGAAGATAAAATACTTTACTGTTTCCGGTCGCAACATTTGCTTATAATCCATCAAACGTAAAAATACATCTTGAGCCAGATCTTTCGCGTCTTCATCTTTTCCTATCTTATATAAGATATACAAGTAAACGGAATGATGATAATTCTGATAAGAATCAGTAATCAACTGTACGGATGACATATCTATATTTTCCATTGCTTAGATTTTTGTTTATCATTACGTTGGCAAATATAGAGGGTAAATATGAAAACGGATATTCAAAAAGAAAGAGATAAATTCCGTCCTATTGGCAGAGAGCAAGCAACCTAAATACAATCTAATTATCAAGCAGTTAACTTATAACCTCAGAGAGTCTCAAATAATAAATTGAGACTCTAAAGAGATATTTATCAATCTAAAGTTTAAAATAAAAGGTACATAGGTATACTATTCTCCATTAGTCTTTCCGATACTTCGAATATATTCATTCGGAGTAATTCCAATAACCTTTTTAAAATAGCGAAAGAAAGAGGTGCGCGAACTAAAACCACATAGTTCGGCTAAAGCTGTCAACGTATATTTAGAATATTCATCTTTACCAACTAAACGCTTAAACTCTTCTATGCGATAGTCATTCAAATAGTCATAATAGTTTTTATCCAAATATTGATTGAATAAATAGGATAATGTATAAGTGGAAACATTCAATATTGCAGCCAAATCTGCTATTTTCAGATTTGGATTAACATATAATCGATCCCTTTGCATCAGAAATTCCAGCTCGCCAGTCAAGCGTCTACATTCTTCTTCAGTCACATTGCTCTTTCTATATTTTTCTTCAATCACCGGTTGCTGTTTTTCCTTCGATTGAATTAGGTTGTTTCGTTTTATTCTCCGGCGATAATATATATATAAGAAAGTTATTATCAATATCACTAAAACAGTCACACTCCACATAACAGCATTGAAGCGAGGAGCAATAGTCACCATCAGACAAATTTCTGACTCCGGATCATCCACCCGATGAATTCTAAACTGATAATTACCTGATGATAAATCATAATAGGTTATTTCAGATTGTCCACTCAATAATTGCCAGTCGCTATCTATCCCTTCCATCTTACATTTATAAGACATATATGCAGGCTCCGAATAGGTGAACCCAGAGAAACGGATTGTCAGATTACGCTGATCTGCTTCCAATTTTATTTTATACACGTTATTTTCTCTGCTCATCTTAGCATAAACCGATTGCTTTCCATTCACTAATACATCGGTAAAAGCAACCGGATAATGCCATTTTGCTTTTCTGCCATTTTGTTCCGAGATCAGATAAATCATACCTTTCGAGTTGCCGAACCACATCGTACCCTCTTCATCTATCACAGGGAAACAAGTAATAAATATAGAACTAGGCAAGCCATCTACGAAATTATAGGGAATAAAATTATCTTTTTTATCATAACGATATAAGCCCCAATTAGTACCAATCCACAACCAACCTTCATGATCTTCTATAATAAACATTGCATCCTTTCCATCCAAAGGAGTGCCCGACTGCATTCTCCGAAAATGATTCATCGACAAATCAGATATAAAAATTGCACCTTTATCCGGAAGGAAATAAAGCTCATGATTAGAATCTTCGTATACTGTCCGGATTTTATCTTTATGAATAAACCCTTCAGGAAACATATCCGACTTCAAACTATTGGTTGACGGATCCCAAATGCATAAACCGTTTTCTGTACAAATCCATCCTTTACGAGTGGAATCAAAACATATATCATATACATTTTCTCCCGGTAATTTCGAATTTTCGGTAGTATAATGCCGGATTTGCTTTCCATCTCTATAACAGTAAAGTCCCATAGACGTCGCCATCCACAAACTTCCTTCATCATCCGATTTTATGCAAAACACATGTCCTTTCAGGAATGGAGCTGATTTTAAGTCTGCTGTTTCAAAATCGGATAAAGTCAACGTGGAAGGGTTGAGGATATATATACCGCCACCATAAGTACCTATGTAATACTTTCCTTCAAAAGCATAAATACACAAGATCATATTGGAACGTAATTCGGGAACCTTAAAACTTTTAAACCGCTGTTTCTTTTCGTCTATATAGAAAAGTCCATTACGCGAACCTATCAGTTTCTCGTCTTTCGAAACAGCTATTGCACGAACAGGCATCTCTTTGGAGTCGAAATAAGGAAGATAGGCATAGGTAGAAAACAACCCGCTCTGATATAGTGTATAATCCAAGCCTAACTGATAAAAACCAATCCAAATCACTCCTTCCCTATCAACCAATAATGCATAGACAGAATTGGAACGGATCGCCTGTTTATTTCCCAGTTCGTAACAAAAAGAACGAACAATCTTCATGTTATTCGCAGAAACAAAATGTACCCCATTTCCATCGGTACCTATATACAACAGATTCTTTTCATCACTGGAGAGAGACATGATAACATTACAACCCAAGTCAATTATATTTTCTTTAAACTCACCCGTCGAGCTATCAAAACATAGCAACCCATGATCCATTGTTCCTAAATAGAGCTTTTGGCCGATACGTGTCATATTTCTATAGGAGAATCCCTGTTTGTATGGATAAGAGGTTATTTTCCGGTTTGAAATATTCAGGGAATGTAATCCACCTTTGGTAAGAATCCATAAAGCTCCATTTTCATCCAAATTCAATGCAACGATAAAATTTCCTGCCGATAAGATGTCGGAACTTACTGCCAGTCGCTCCAATTGATTATTTCGATAGATAAATAATCCTTTTTCACTACCTATATACAATCCTCCATCCCGAGTTGGTAAAAGGGCACGAACACCACAATTAATAGTCTCCGGACTAAAGGGTTCCAGTTTTTCTGTTTCCTTATTAATCGTCCACAATCCCATATCATTCCCTATCCATATCCTATTACCAGCCGTCTCTGTTATTACATTCACCCATTTTTGTTTTTCATTATTCCCTAATATAGGATAATGTTTCAAATGGACTCCGTCAAAACGTTCAACAGAACTTGCCGTGCCAATCCAAATATAGCCTAATGAATCTTTATAAAAAGAGCTGACCATCAGGTCGAAAAGTCCGTCTGTTTCGGAAATGCTGCGAAAAGAGTAAGAAACCGGATAAATAGACATGCTTATGAGTAGCAGACAAAGAGTAACTAAAGCCTTTACCATATGTCGTATTAGATTATGCATAGAGGATTCATATTTAACGAAACAATGCAAACCTACATAAAATATCTCGGATTTTATATAGGTTTGCACAAAAAAACAAGGAACTTACTCTCTTTAAAAAGATAGAATCTATCCCGGATATACTTATTTATAGTCTCACCTTCACCTGCGATTTCTGATAAACTACCGGGATTTTCTTATCATTCACTTCTACAGACACAGGCTTCTTTGTGCTTCTAAAGGTGGTATTTATCTTCGGCTGTCCGTCTATCCAAAGATCAAGTTTCTTATCTTCTGCTTTCTGAATAACGAACAGCTTAGCCAATGATGAAAAGTAAGTTTCATTACCTCGTCTCAATGCACTTCCATAAGCAATGAAGAAGTCCTTAGCGTTCTTTGCTTCAGTACCTTCCGGGTAAGAGACTGCAAACATATAAGCATCTGTCATCCAGCCGTCGGGCATAATCCATGAATTACTGTGCATTAATCTTCCGTCCGCCAGTTGGTTGATATATAAATCGGTAATTTTACCTTTATGACGGATACGAAGCCCTATCCAGTCCTGCCCTTCACGTCTTTCCATTTGAGGCAGGTCTTTTTCATCGGGAGCGTCTTTCAGAATAATAGCTGTCAGTCCTTTCACACGGTTCACCTCGGCTGGTAAATGGAATGAATAATATTTTTCGGTTCCTTTCAAATCTTCCGTAGGAGCTTCTATTTCTTCCCAATATAAATCTTCGGGATAGTCGTGCACAAAATCGGACTTAGCCAGCATGCGGGGATATAAAGGACGGATGACTACTGAAGAATTTCCGTTTGTCACATTCACGTCAATGCCCGATTTCTTATAAGTTCCATTGGTATGCCATAACCATTCGAACTGTCCTACCTTATGTGTCTTCAAATCATCAATCATATAAATCACATTATCCATCCACAGGAAATGACGGAAGTTACGGCTGAAATTATTAGAGACAGGACCTGTTCCATTGGCCAAAACATATTTCACATTACCCGCATCCAAGAGATGATAAAGATTTCCTCGCAAAGTAGAGCCGCTATACTGTTGTTCACGAGGTTGTCCCTCCCCGTTGAACAGGACTACATTATGTGCCTGGCTTTGAAAAAAATAGTTGCGATAGGCAGGATTGGGATACCAGCAGTTTCCTCCATCCTTGATAATATCAACGCCTTTATGAAAAACAATAAAGGAGTTGGCATCCGCATGGGAATGATTCCACGTATGACCGCTTTTCACAGCAAGCATCGTAGCATCCTTCTCCCAAGAAGTACGCATGGTGGCCCAACCGAAATCCGAGAATAGCTGTGAGGTTTTCAAATCGGGAGTTACGGGAGCTTTACTCAAATCAGGGGTATAGAGAAAGCCCATCGGACGATTCAGGAAAAATCCATCGCGATGCTGTCCTTGCTCTACTTGGGCTATATACCACAGAATAGTCGGGTCTTTCAGTCCCAATGCATACAATAACATCATACTGGATTCTGCTGATACATTCTTATGACTATCACCAAAATTCAAACTATACAGCATACCTGTACGAGGATAGCATACTTGAGAAAAGTAGTTCGGAAGTTTTGCCAATTGGGGTATATTGCCGGGATTTTGTCCCGGATGAGTGTTTATCCAAGCGATTCGAAACAATAGGGCTTCCTGAATACCAAAGTTTGCATAATTCAAACTTTCATACATTCCTCCGGCCTCATCAAAACTCTTTGTTTTCTGTTGCAAGGCATCGCCGGCAAAGTCAAACCATTCGGGAAGTGATTCATGAAGTTGCTCCACCCAATCTTTTACCTCGGGAAGTTCATTCTGTAGGCTTAATGCTAATATTCCACCCTGGCATACACAGGAAGTCCACCAGTTGTGTCCCATAGAGTTCAAAGAATGGATTCGGGTAGGTTCCAACAGCCAGTCGCCCAAGGCAGGCTCTACAGCCAATCGTTTCAAGCCTTCGGCAATCTTTTTTCTTTCCGAAGAAGACATTATGTTATAAGCCGCATCATATCCTATGGCAGAAAGGAAGCTCTTATGTGCCATGCCCAGTTGCGAACGCCAGACTGGAATACGTGCCATCATTTCCATATCTCCCCAGGATTCGGCTTCCACAGCTTTCAAAAGAATTTCTTTGATTATATTTGCATACTCTTTATTATCCGTCATCAGATAGGCCAACGACAAATAATCCAACCGATTGAAATCTTTCTTTTGTAAGGCTTCATCGGCGGTTTTCTGAATATCCTCCCAGGCTTCCCGCAATTTCGGTTCATTCTGCATACGTTGTTTTACCTGCTGAATGCGTTGAGGGGTATACAAAAGTGAAGGATGATTTATCTTTTGTGCAGATACAAACGATGCTAATAATATTCCGATCAGGCATAGAACTATTTGTTTCATGATATTTATTGCTTTTTCATTTTACTGTTCAATATTGATTAAAAATTCTTCTAAAGCTGCATTGAATTCCTCCGGTCGCTCCATATTCATCATGTGCCCGCAATCCTCTATGATTTTCAGCTTTCCATTAGGTAGATATTCCAATATGGGAGGATTTTTTGAAAATTTGTTATCAGAAGAATGACCTTCTACAATTAAGGCAGGTACAGCAGGGTGACTCTTCTTCAATTCTTCAATAGCATCCAGCCCTGCTACTACCCGTACTTCTTTGTGTAGCGGTTGCCACGCATCCCATTCGTCAATCATCTGCCACAAAGGCACACGCATCCGTTCACGCTGGCTACCACCGGATTTCATTAATCCTTCAAACCACTCTTTCTTCATCACCTCCACTCCTTTCTTTTTCAGGGCAGCTATTTCTTCATCACGCACCTTTGCTTCTTCTTTAGTCATCGGCTCACTGGGACCCTTCGATTTCCGGATGTTTCCACTGGCTAGAAAAGCCGATAACATCCGGTCAGGGAAATACGCCAACATATCAGCAGTGATAAATCCACCCAAAGAAAGTCCGACGATATGCGCTTTCTTGATGTGCAAAGAGTCCATCAAAGTAACCAGATCTTCAACATGCATAAATTGATAATCTTCTGTTTGGGAAGAAGAAATGCCGTATCCTCTTAAATCATAGCGAATGACATGATACTTTTTCGCAAACACAGAAAATTGCTCATCCCACATACGATGGTCAAGCGAATGACCGTGTACAAAGATGATCGGTTCACCCTGACCGGCTTCCTCATAGTATAGAGAGCCGTTTCCTATATTGATACGTCCTTGTTTGACAACCAATGGCTTACCTTTCAGTATTTCTGAAACGGTCCGTGAAATGACAGGGCTGCCAAAGAAAGAAGAGAAACCGTCTTCTTTAGCAGAAGAACCTGTTACATGAGAAATGAAGAATCCGTAAACTTTATCGTGTTTATTTATCCACGGATAAGCACCGGCCCATCCCGGTGAACTAATCTGATAAGCTTCACCTGTCTTTTTATCTATTGATTCACGCCATTCTCCTAATCCGTAGATTCCATTGTGGGATTGTCCCAGTCCTTTCGCTACATAATTATCCGAGTTATTCGAAGGGATTATGGCGCCTTTCACTTGGTCGGCCTGCATTTCTTTCACAGTTTCTGCTGATATAATTTGCTTGCCATTATACATTCCATCGTGATAAATCATGGACAGGAAGTGAAGATAATCATTCATTGTAGTACACAGTCCGCCCCCTAACATGGGTGCATGTCCGCCGTCCGTGTTGATTGGGGTAAAATGAGAGTTCTTCATTTCCAAAGGTTGTGCCAGCAGTTTCTGAAAAAGAGTCTCAAACTCCTCTCCCATCGCCACTTCTGCCATTCTTCCGGCAATTTGCATGGCAAGTCCACCATATTCAAAACGAGTGCCGGGAGTAAAGACTGTATCCAAAGGGAGAATTTCAGTGACTGCCGAATCCAAATGATTATAGTTATCTACACGGGGCTCGGGAAGATATGGACGTACTCCTGATGTATGGGATAATAATTGCCGGAGAAGAATCTTACCTTTAGCATCGTCTTTAAATTCCAGCAACCATTTTTCTACCGGATCATCCCATCCCAAATCAGTACGGTCTACCACCGCGCCTATGACAGCAGCCGCTACCCATTTTCCGGCAGAAGCGACATATACTTTTGTATCGGGTGTATAATCCCGATAGTTCTTCTGAAAAATGACGGTATCATTCTTCACTACACAAATGGATGCTCCGGGGTAATATCCCTTGTCTACCCATCCTTGGATAACAGAATCCAAAGAAGAGAAGTTATACCGACTTCCCTGACCGGATGATATTTTGCAAGAACCGGACAAAAAGCAGATACTTACAAAAGCGGCAATTAATAAACGATTCTTCATTTCGTTGTTTACTATCTATTTTTCTGATTGTAAATCCCAATATACGACATAGCGCTGGCGATGCAAATCGTATAGCGGACGAATCACATCTCCTTGTTCTGTCGTAAACTTCAAATCACTTCCTACACGTTGCAAAGCACGTTCAGGGTGTTTCTTATCTAGTTTCAAAGAGGTACGCAAATGTGCTGGGACATGAAAATTATAGGTATAATAATCATTATAAAGAGCAGGATTTGAGAAAGGAGCAGGGGCTTGCATACCTTCAGTTCCCCGTTCTCCCGCCAATACCAACGGGCCATATAACAGGGCTGCCTTATCCGGGTTATCCGGAGTAGTTTCCAGTTTGATTTGCATCGGATAAGTAGCCGAGATTTGATCGCCATCTTTCCATTCACGGGTAATGGCAATATAAGAACCAGATTTCTGTTTTACAGATATTTTCTTACCATTCACCGAAACTTTTACATCCTTGCTCCACGAAGGATAGCGCAGATAAATAGTCGTGCGGACAGGATTTTCTGCCTGAAGAGTAAAACGTGTTGTTTCTTCCTGTGGGAATTCCGTTTCCTGACGGATTGTCAGTCCTTTTTCTTTCCAGGTTACCTGTGAAGGGATAAATAGATTTACATATATTCCCTGATTGTTATGGTAGTAGATGGCTTCTCCAAACTTTGCATGATTCTCAAATCCGCTACCGACACAACACCAAAAAGAGTTCTCTTTTGTGCTATACAGTTTATGAGACCCGGAAAGCAAAGGCAGAAAATAAGCTACCATACCTGTTTCAGGGTCTTGTTGTCCCAAGATGTGATTATACAATGCCCTTTCGTAATAATCTGCAATAGATGAATCGCCCGTCCAGCAGAAAAGATGGCGGCTAAGTTTGAGCATATTATAGGTACAACAAGTTTCTCCGGTATAGCCGGTCAGATGTTGGGATAACTTCTTCGGATCAAAGTAGTGTTCTTTGTCACTGCTACATCCCGGAGCAAAAGTATGATGGTCAATCATGGTGTGCCAGAAGAATTCCGATAGTTTCCTGCTTGTCTCGTTGCGGGTTAACTCGTAGTTGCGGGCTTCGGCTATCACTTTCGGGATGAAAGTATTGGTATGCTTCGTTCCCAAGTCATCACGAAGTTCTTTCAATGGGTCGATTACGTCATTGTGGTAGAAATATTCCGCCAGCCAACGATAACGTTCATCTCCCGTTATTGAGTATAAATTATAGAATGACTCATTGATACCGCCAAATTCATTGCGGATCATAAGTTTACGTGTTTCTTCACTAAGGGGTTTCAATTTATTGTATGCCCAATCACCCATTCGGGTGACGATAGTCAATGCTTTCTTATTATCCGCATACAGATATTGATCTATCAGCCCGGAGAAAAGTTTGTGCAAAGTATACCAGGGAGCCCATACACCTTTTCCCTGAATATTCCGGTTTATCAGTTCCTCGGGCCAGGCACTCAAATATCCGTTTTTCAGTGCATTCTGCACTTCTTCCAATCCGTTAACCAAGCTATCTCCTTTCAGTTTGAATATCTCACTGCCGGTAGCTGCGTACATCAAACCAAGTGCCGAGAGCATGTGTCCGGTAGTATGTCCGCGAAGCTCACAGTCCAAGGATTCCCAACCACCCAGTTTCTTCACTGTCATATATCCGCCCTCACGTCCGGCAAATACACCGGCATTGGTACGGAAGCTATGTAGCAGACGATTCACATCTATTGACGTCATCCAGGCAGAATCCCGAAACATATTATCACGGAAACGACTTGGCAACAGGCGAACATCTTTCAAATCAAAACTTTCCGCCTGAAGGGGAGCCACTGTTTCCTTTTTCAACTTTCCCTGATGTTGTCCGGGATATACAGATTGAGCTGACACTATACCCGATACTGTCAATGAACCAAACAAGATTACCGTAACTAAAACTTTCTTATTCATATTATTTCTATCTTTTATCTATAAGATACGAACAAGGTGCCTTAAACACTCAAAGCCACAAAATTATTTAATTAAGCTACAATTCTTTAATTTAAAGCCCACTTTCTTATAAAATTCATCTAAAACGTCCTATCTTTATTCCCCAAATTAAAGAAAGGAGCTACATGGATTTACGTACGGCAAATGTTACAAGATATATTCTTCCTCTGCGTGAGGGAGGCTCATTGCCTGCTCTAGCCGAAGCTGACGATGAATTTAAGTATGTAGTCAAATTCAGGGGGGCAGGACACGGAACAAAAGCGCTGATTGCCGAACTGATTGGTGGGGAGATAGCCCGTGCACTGGGTTTCAGAGTCCCCGAAATAGTTTTTCTGAATCTGGACGAGGCCTTCGGACGAACGGAAGCAGACGAAGAGATACAGGATTTACTTCAATGGAGTCGAGGACTGAATATGGGATTGCATTTCCTTTCCGGTTCGTTGACCTTTGATCCGATAGTACATCAAGTAGATGGAAAAACGGCTTCGCAAGTAGTATGGCTGGATGCCTTGCTGACTAACGTAGACCGTACCATTAAAAACACCAATATGTTGATATGGCACAAAGAACTATGGCTGATAGATCATGGGGCGTCCCTTTATTTCCACCATTCCTGGACTAACTGGCAAAAACAGGCACTGGTTCCTTTTGTACAGATAAAAGATCATGTATTATTACCGTTTGCCGATAGACTGGAAGAAGTAGATATCGAATTCAGACAGATATTGACTTCTGATAAAATCCGTGAGATAGTCAATGCTATTCCCGACGACTGGTTGAACTGGACAGAAGGCACAGAAACTCCACAGGATTTGAGAGACATTTATATTCGATTCTTAGAAGAAAGGATGAAACATTCCGAAACATTTGTAAATGAAGCGCAAAATGCAAGAAAGGCACTTATATGAATACGCAGTCATCCGTTTCGTTCCTAAAGTAGAACGGGAGGAGTTTATCAATATGGGGATTGTGTTGTTTTCCAAACAAGCCAAATACCTGAAATCCCTCTATACGATAGATGAGAACAAACTAAAACTGTTTTCTTCCGAACTGGATATGAATTGCCTGAAAGAAGGGTTACAGGTCTTTGACAAGATATGCATGGGAAATAAAGAGGGAGGAGCCATAGCCAATATGGATATTCCTGACAGATTTCGTTGGCTGACTGCAGTAAGAAGTTCCTGCATACAAGTATCTCGCCCACATCCGGGATTTTCTACTGATTTAGATAAGACTTTGGAAAGATTGTTCAAGGAATTAGTACTCTGATTCCTTGGACAATCTCTTTGTCAAACTAACGGGCAGTAATATAAAAGCTCTGTTCTACTGCTTCAGCAGTCTGCACTTTAGGTTCTCCGCTACGCCCATATTGCCAGGCTACCACTGTCACCTTTACCGGAAATTTTGCACGTGGGGGAATTTTAGTCAATGCCAGTTTATCTCCCTTTATCTCTGCCGGACCTTCTTTTACATAATAGTAAACCGGAAGGCCGGAGTCAGCAGTTCCATTTAAACTTATTTCTTTCACTGAAGCTTTTACATCGGATAGTTTCGGGAAAATTATACTTTGGGGTATCCCTTCCTTATTCCGGTAAGGAATACGAATCTCTACCTGCTGAACGGCACTCCGGTATTTATGATCCTGTTTTACGGAAGCCATCAGGCAGATGCCTCCTGTACGTTTAGGATTATCCAATCCCATCCGATAGAAACGAACAGTAAAAGTTGTATCATTCACCACTTCCACCGGACCGCAAATTCTCGACATTCGAATGGGATGCGTACTGTGTTCTTTTGAATATTCGTTCCTTAACGTATCTGTGTACACTGCTTTCAGGTGGAAAGTGACTCCGTCCGCTTCGGGTTGAAAAGAAGGAGACATACGTACATGGGATTTCGGATTGAAAGTTATCAGTTTTCCTTTTTGCTCAAAGCCGATATACTGCTCTGTCTTTCCACGCTCATTGGCGTAATATTTTTCTGTGGCATCTGCCATTTCCTTATCAAAATACCAAAACGCATGGTTCTTGTCTCCTTTATACTTATCATAGGAAGCGGCTTCGGCTGTAGGCTTTTCATTCTTTCGCCAACGGTCTGCCAGCCAGCCATTCTTTGCTTCTACCGGAATTAACTGAATCGGAGCATCCAATGACGAATGCTCCGGCAACCGATATTCCACTGTCTTTTTCAGAAAGAGAGAAAGATAATCAATCAATTCATCGGATATGTCGAAATGTCCGTGTCCTGCATCAGCAAGAAATGAAAGGGGAGCATTCGGATATTCACGACGATAATCGAAAGAGGTTATCAACCGGTCTTCCCACCATTCGTCCTCTCCCATTACCATTAATGAGGGGATACCTTCAATCGTACGGGTTCCCCAATCCAAATTCGCACGCCCGTAACCCGTCAAATGAGTTCTGGGAGAATCACCGTGAATAGAGAGTACGGCCAATGTACGTTCAGGATTCCAGGCGGCAAAGTTCCACGGATAAGTAGCCATTGCCGAGTGTCCGATGGGTATAACCGGGGCAAACTCCAGTTCTGTATATCCGCTTATTTCAGACAAGTTCTTCATCATTGTTTCAAAGATTTGTTGGGTACCTTTTGTCACGTCCCAGCGTTGGTCTATTCCGGGAGTGATCCATATCTCTGCAATTCCCAGTTTGCCCATATTCTTCCGAAATTCAGGATGCTCGAAAATTGTTTCTTCGGTCATATTGTGTTGCCCGATGATGACGGCACGGACTTGTTTACAGTTTTCCGGTATCCATAGATAGGCAGAAGGGTGGGCGTTTGTCTCTTCTGAAATCAGCTCTTTTATTTCCACTGACCATTGCCAGGGGGCTGCTGCCACCTTAGCAACCTGCATGAATAATGACAACAATACAACAAGAAAATATTTATTCATAATGCTTCTTTTAATTGATTTAACTTCCTATACTACGAATATGAAGAACAAAATACTCAAAAAACGACTATATAATAGTAGATATTAAATGCAAAGATAGAGTTATCCGTAAAAAAGGTAGCAAAACCCGTAATCTATATAAAAACAGATTACCTTTTACAGACTAACTTTGTATAGAGGAAATAAAGATAATAAAAACATTAGAATACGCTTTTATTTTAATAATATACTCGATTATGGAAAAAGTAAAATTGAACAATGGCATTGAAATGCCTATTTTAGGTTATGGTGTTTATCAGGTTACGCCTGAAGAGTGTGAACGTTGCGTGTCGGATGCAATCAGTGTGGGCTATCGTTCTATTGATACGGCACAAGCCTATCATAACGAAGAAGGTGTTGGAAATGCAATCAGTAAATGCGGCGTACCACGTGGGGAACTGTTCATCACTACAAAAGTATGGATTTCAAATGCCGGTTACGAAAAAGCTAAAGCTTCTATTGATGAATCACTTCACAAATTAAAAAGTGATTATATAGACTTACTGCTCATTCATCAGCCATTCGGTGATTATTATGGAACTTACCGGGCTATGGAGGAAGCATATAAGGCTGGTAAACTCCGTGCAATCGGTGTCAGCAACTTCTATCCTGACCGCTTTATAGACTTGGCAGAATTCTGTGAAATTACTCCTGCCGTCAATCAGGTAGAGACACACGTTTTCAACCAACAGATAAAGTTGCAGGAAGTAATGAAAGAATATGGTACTAAAATTATGTCATGGGGACCGTTTGCTGAAGGACGAAACGACTTCTTTACCAACCCGACTCTCCAGGAAATCGGTAAAGAATATGGCAAATCAGTGGCACAGGTCGCACTGCGTTATCTGATTCAACGCAATATCATCGTGATTCCTAAATCGACTCATAAAGAACGTATGATTGAGAATTTCAATGTTTTCGATTTTTCGTTAACACCGGACGATATGGCGGCTATCGCTGCGCTTGATACAGCTAAAACACTCTTTTTCTCCCACTATGATCCGGAGATGGTGAAGTGGTTGATTAATTATGGTAAATAGTGGTAAGTAGTAAATCCCAATAAAGACTACAAATGGGAATTTAGCGGTTAAATGAGAATTTATCGGTTAGGCTGAAAGCCTTACAATTATATATTTATTGGGGTGCCCTGAAAGGGCTTAATTATATAGCGTAGGGCAACGCCCTACGTAAAAACAGCAATCTGAATTTGCGCCCTGAAAGGGCATAATTGTATACGGTTCCGCCCTTTCAGGGCTTGTGGCCGATGTGTCTTTTTCGTAGGGCGTTGCCCTACGCTATATAATTAAGCCCTTTCAGGGCACTCCGCAAAATTATCATTTACTTGTCATTTTCACATACTCAATGACCATCAAAATAATTTGAGTCATTTCTTTAGCGGAGTGAAATGCAATGCGGCTCCGCCACTTGCTTTTAGCTTCAAAACAAGCTTATCTCCGGCTTTTATCTTCTTATGAGTACTGCGTACTTTCGTGCGTGTATTCAGCTTGTCATCATCTTCGTACAGGTGAAGCATGTACTTCTTACCCGGTTCCAGAAAATCCGTAGTCAATGTAATTGTGCGGGCTTCCGTATTCGTCATTGCTCCTACAAACCAGTCATTCCCCGAACGACGTGCCTGAACGATATATTCACCAATCTCTCCATCTAACGCGCGGCTGTCATCCCATACACTCGGAATTGCTTTCCAAAATTCCAGTTCTTCTTCTCCCTGGTAGAATTCCGGTCTGTCATACCAAAACATAAATTGCAAAGGACTGTAATACACAGCTGCCATCGCCAACTGATGTGCTTTCGTATTCTTCACCCGATTATTGAAATAGCAAAGCGTATAGTCTCCTGCACCTGCCAGATAGCGGGTGAAAGGAAGAGTCGTATTGTGTGTGGCATCCGGCATTTCTTCATTTCCACGAATACCTTCCTGCGTCATCAGGTTAGGATAAGTACGGCTGAAACCTGTCGGACGATATTCGTCATGAATATCTACCATCAGATTATATTCTCCACATTTACGAACTGCATCATGCAACCAGGTACTCCAACGCTGATTACCTATCTGTACAAAACCGAACTTGATACCTTTCAATCCCCATTTTTTATACAAAGGCAACAGAATATCCAACTGCTGCACTAATGCGCGCTGATTGACATACACCATAAGTCCGATTCCTTTCGATTCGGCATATTTACACAAAGCAGGTATATCAAGGTCTTTATCAGAAGAAACTGTAGTAGCGTCCGAACTCATTTTCATTTCCGGTCCGTACCAGCCTGCATCCATGTGTACATACTGAATACCGCGTTCTGCCGCAAAATCAATGGCCGCTTTTACTCTATCTTGTTTCAAGTCGCCCGAACGGAATACTTTCCCGGGTTTGATCCAAGAAGTATCAGCCAGTTTGCAAGCCGGATTCAGATTCAAGACAAGATCATTATTATTAATTAAATCGACCGGACGTTCGCCAACCATGATTACACGCCACGGAGTACTGTAAGGAGAAATAATATCGACGCTACTATACAGGCTTGTCTCCAAAGTGGAAGGTTTCTCTGCCGATAAACGGAATTTACCACGAACATAATCCACCATTTCCGCTTCCAACAAGGCTACAGATAATCCATCAGGCAGTTTCAATGTCAAAGGACGCTCACTCTCCTCTTTGCCCCATCCTTCCAACGGACGGAGTTCATAAGGCCCTTGTGCCCAACGTTCATAATACGCCATCGTTCCTTCAGGCATTGTGAAGCTAGTCTGCTCACCGACGATATGCAAGAAAAGCCCGTTTGTCATTTCCGGAAAATGATAGCGGAAAGTAACTCCTTCATTATAGGCGCGGACTATGATATTCATAAAGTAGTTTTTACGCTTATCATAACCACCATCCCGATTACCTTTTCCTTCTCCTTTCTTGAACTTCAAGGTCATCTCATTATAGCAATCACGAACCTCCGCACGCTCGCCATATACAGGCTTCCATCTCTCGTCCGTCTTTTGATGTTCAGTCCCCGTCAACTTCAGATTCTCACACCAAAAATGACAAGTATCATTCGGTATACCCAACGCCGATTCAAACAACTGATTTTCAATCAGAACACCCAGTTTACTTTCTTCAATCACCGGACGATTTTTATAAGTCAAGGTATAATACATTTGTACATTATCCTCTCCTACCGCACGTTGATAAAAGGTAAAACGATAAGCTCCATCAGGAGACGTCAGTTCCTGACGGGTTTCTGTCATCACATCTTGCGCTTTTATCAATGCCGGTATCACCAACAACAAAAGCAAAATTCTTTTCTTCATTCTATTTACGTTCATGTTTATTCATCTTTCCTATTATATACGAACGAGAAAGAAATTATACTCAAATGTTTATTGCCTGAAAAGCTTATTCCATCTGTTCCCTATAAAAAGTAGGTGTCATTCCTGTCACCCTTTTAAAAATGCGGTTAAAATGTACAGGTGATTCAAATCCGCAAGTAGCACTGATTTGAGATATATTCATCATACTACTATTCAATAGTTTACAAGCATATCCGATACGCATATCAAGTACATACTCTTTGAATGTTTTTCCTGTGTTTTCTTTAAAGTATCGGCAGAAAGCAGTAGGGTTCATCGCTGTATAAGAAGCAATTTCATCCAGACCGATAGACTCGGTATAATGTTTATTCAAATAGGCAATCACTTTTTCCATTCTTTCATTACGCATAATCGAAGGAGACGGAGTATAATGAGAAGTAGTCAGATACTTCCTGTGATTACTGGTAGCCATCATTTGTAGGAGTGAAAGCAACAGGATAATTTGATCTACTCCTTTGGCAGAAGGTATTTGTTTTAATAGCTTAATGATTTTCCCCGAACGGGTAATTGTGAATTTAATTCCTCTGCAAGCATCCTCCAATAAATTCCTGATAGGAATAAACTGGGAGTATTGAGATATAGAATAATGCATGAAGTCTTTTTCAAACTGAATATTGACTCCTCTTACTTTCAGTTCGGATTTTTCTTCGTTATCAGATTCTTCCCCGCCGTCCGGTGGACTTTGCATACTATGAGGCAGTTCGGAACCGAAAAGAATCAAATCACCTTTTGAATAGGAGATAATGCTGTCACCCACCAGACAATCCCCCTCTCCCTTCTCCACATAAATAATTTCATACTCACTATGAAAATGCCACGGATACGTGAAACGTGGATATTCATAAAAGCGGGCACGGACGGGATTAGAAGTCGTAATAGTCAACTTCTCATTCATTATCTTCCTCATAAATCTCCTTTCTAAACTGCTTTTGCAAAGATAGGTAAATATCTTGCAAAAATACGCATCATAGCATGTATAAAAACCCGCTATTTTTGCATCCATTCATAAAAACATTTGATAGAAACCATGAACGAATTATTTAGTATTGCCGGTAAAGTTGCTGTTATTACCGGAGCAGGTGGTGTACTGGGCGGAAATATTGCCCAACACTTTGTACAGCAGGGAGCAAAAGTTGTAGCTATTGACATTCGTCAGGAGCAACTGGACAACCGTGTGGCTGAACTTAAGCAATACGGTAACGATGTAATCGGCATCATCGGTAATGTACTTGACATCGCCAGCCTGGAGAAAGTAGCCGAAGAAGTCGTAGCCAAATGGGGACAGATCGATATTCTATTGAATATTGCCGGTGGCAATATGCCGGGAGCTACTCTCGAACCGGATCAACACTTCTATGATATGGACATCTCTTGCTGGGAAAAAGTGACTAACCTGAATATGAACGGTACAGTTTATCCGTCTATGATATTCGGTAAGGTAATGGCAAAACAGAAGAAAGGATGCATCATCAATGTATCTTCTATGGCTGCTTATAGCGCTATCACCCGTGTACCGGGATATTCGGCTGCAAAAACTGCAGTAGCCAACTTCACTCAATGGCTGGCAAGCGAAATGGCACTGAAATACGGTGATGGTATCCGTGTAAATGCTATCGCTCCGGGATTCTTCATCGGTGACCAAAACCGTCGTGTACTTATCAACCCGGATGGTTCATTGACCGACAGAAGTAAAAAGGTGTTAGCCAAAACTCCGATGAATCGTTTTGGCGATATCAAAGAATTGAACGGTGCTGTACAATTCCTGTGCAGTGAAGCCGCTAGTTTCGTAACGGGAGCAATGTTGCCTATCGATGGTGGTTTCAGTGCATTCAGCGGCGTTTAATATTTAATCTTTTAATTTATTCAAACGCTATGATGGAAAAAACATGGAGATGGTTCGGCAAGAAAGATAAAATCACCTTGCCGATGCTCCGTCAGATAGGTGTTGAAGGAATCGTCACTGCATTACACGAGGTACCGAACGGAGAGATTTGGACAGTAGAAGCCATCAACGATTTAAAATCGTATATTGAATCGTATGGGTTGCGCTGGTCGGTCGTGGAAAGCCTTCCGGTTTGTGAGGCAATCAAATATGCGGGTACGGAACGTGAACAGTTGATTGAAAATTATAAAGTAAGTCTTGCCAACCTGGGTAAATGCGGAGTGAAAACAGTCTGTTACAACTTCATGCCGGTAATCGACTGGATACGTACGGATTTACAGTACCCTTGGCCGGACGGTACCAGTTCGCTTTACTACGACCGTATTCGTTTCGCTTACTTCGACATCAAAATACTGGAACGTGAAGGAGCTGAAAAAGACTACACAGAAGAAGAACTGCATAAAGTTGCCGAACTGGACAAAGTGATTACAGAGACCGAAAAGGACAATTTGATTGATACTATTATCGTCAAGACACAAGGATTTGTGAACGGTAATATCAAAGAAGGAGATAAAAACCCGGTTGCTATATTCAAACGTCTGTTAGGTTTATATAAAGACATAGACCGGGATGCTTTACGAGAGAATATGTGTTACTTCCTTTCAGCAATTATGCCTGTATGCGATGAATATGGTATCAACATGTGTGTACACCCGGATGATCCTCCATTCCAGGTTCTCGGCCTACCCCGTATTGTCACCAATGAAGAAGATATAGCCTGGTTCCTGAATGCCGTAGACAATCCGCATAATGGGCTGACTTTCTGTGCTGGTTCTCTTAGTGCAGGTGCACATAATGATACTCGTGAATTGGCTAAAAAGTTTGCAGGAAGAACCCATTTCGTTCATCTACGCAGTACAGAGGCCATGCCGGGTGGAAACTTCATCGAAAGTTCTCATCTATCAGGAAGAGGACATCTGATTGATCTCATTCGTATTTTTGAAAATGAGAATCCGGGACTTCCCATGCGCGTAGATCATGGACGAATGATGCTCGGAGATGAGGATAAAGGTTACAATGCCGGTTATTCTTTCCACGGACGTATGCTGGCTTTAGCACAGGTAGAAGGAATGATGGCTGTGGTGGATGATGAGAAACAACATAAGATAGAGTTCTAATCTTATGTTTCATCAATATACTTTGAAATACAGGAAAGGAGCTTTACTTTTGTGAAGAAATAAAAAAGAAGAATATTATGAAAGCAAAAACTACGAAGCTCTGTCTACTATTTATTCTATTATGCTCCCTTCCCGTATTTTATTCATGCAGCAATGAAGCTGACGATTTTTACCTGTTTGAATACTGGGAAGTGATGCTCAACCCAGAACCTCCCATTAGTGAAACCAGTTTGTCAATCACAGGAGGTACAAAGTTGGGAATTAAGGGTGGCGTAGCTCCCTATACTGCAGAAATAGCCGATGGGCAAATTGCTACAGCTTATGTGGATGAAAACAATGATATTCAAATCAGCTCTATAAAACTGGGCAGCACGTCATTGATGGTAAAAGACGCTGATGGAAGAATCATAAAAATAGGGCTAAAGGTCGTTAACGGCAAACAATCTTTCTCTGTGAATTCTGTGGAAGCAAGAATCACAGGAATAGATGAAAGTCTGTTGGATGAACAACAAAAAGAAAAACTGGAAGCGGTCATAAAAAAGATAAAGGATGAAGCGGGTATACAAGCTACAGGAGGAATAGCTTTCTCTTATGACCAAAAAAGTAGTGGTAAAGTGACAATTGTTACTAGTAAAAATAATACTCCGAAAATAGAAGGAAGCTTCTCCCGCTCCACATCAGAGTCAGGCACTACATTCCAAATTACAATCAATGGCAAAGAGTATGACTGCAAATTTAAACTTCCCGAACTTCCCGAACGTCCCGATACTTCAAAGAGTATCACCACACGAGACCTTGGCCCGATTCCTTATTGGTTAGTGGAAGATGTAACTGAAGATTATAAATCAGATGTGACTGGCCTATTCGAAATAAATGCCATCTCCCTGAAAATAGAACGCATTTATATAGGTTCATTCACTCCTTTACGATAGGTTTATTCCTCTTTCTATAAAATAGATGCGGCAAAAAGCACGAAAAACTGTTTTTTTGTCGCATCTATCATCTTTTAGTTATTAGCTACTTTATCCGTATCTTCTCTACAAAATCTTTTTTATCTATATTCAATTCTTCCAAAGAAGTGATCCGCCTACCGTTCAACACAATGTTTTCGAACAAAATATTCTCAATCTTCCTATTCTTATCATAACCTTCTATTAAAGAAGAATTGATATATTTCCCGATACATGAAATATTACGGAATATTATGTTCTTGACACCTCTGCCGGGACCTGTATTGTATTTTTGGTTATACATCACCCGAAGATGAAATAACTGTCCTTCCTGAATATGTTCCACACGAATATCCTCAAAAGTAATGTTTTGTGCCAAGTTGTGATCCCCTACGTTGATAGTCATGCAACCTTGATAATCACGGTCGTCCTCATCATGTTCCAATATATCGATATTTTTGAATACTATATCTTCCAAAACTTCATCTCCTGTTTCCGTATTTCCATGCGTACCGATATTGATAGGATGCGCAATGTCCGCCCATAGAGTAGAGTTAAATACACGAACGTTCCGGCAATCTCCATAATAATTCCAACGATGCGTATAGAGTGCTATGCAATCATCTGAATTACGGAGAAATACATCATCAATCAACACATCGGAACAAGACATAAAATCCAATCCGTCACTCCAGCCCTGATAACTAAATGATTTCAGATTCTTGATAGTGATCCCGGTAGATTGTCCACCGGAAACAGTGTAATGCCGCGAATTAACAACCGTTATTCCATCAATCAGTACATTCCGGGAATAAGCAATTGATATTCCCTGTTGCGGTTCGAGCAGCATACCATGTCCCAAGATTTTAACATTTTCGACACTATCACAAGTGAGACAACCCTTCAAAACTGCACCTCCTTCTAAATAAACCGTCGTATTACTGGGAATACGGAAGCATTTTCCAGCCGTATCAGTCGGTTCATGTATTCCAGCTTCAAAATACATCACGTTCGGATCATTCTTATCCGGCACATTTTTGATGATAGGATTGGCAAATACATGCAAATTATTCAGGCGATCTCCATTAAACTCAACCGATAACTTTTGTGGTTTATCTATCGTAAACAATAGAAAGTTACCATCAATCTCCGGTTGGATACCTTTAGATAAAGGACGCACCACTGCCGAACGGATTTCCCCATTGTTCTTTTGTACCAATACTTCCACTTTCCCTGAAAAGTCGAACTGAACCATCGTGGCATCGGACTTCGTATCCATATCCACCTTTACGTTATACTCATAAAGGTCTACCCAATCTTTTTCTCCCACTTGCCGTACTTTTACCGTATAGTCATCATTGTGACGGGCATAATAGATGCCTTGAGGCACCGGATAGATGACTATTTCTGCTTGTATGCCCCCTGTGGTCATTACAAGTAAAAATGTGAGCGCTATTCTTATTAGTTTATTCATTTCAAGTTTTTACTAATACCGTTAATGTCCAAGAATTCACCACAGATTGATACAAATAATCCATCCACACTGGCATATCCAAATCTGTGGCGAAGTCTAACACATTTTATTCATTTTATCTTGCATACATCAGCGTACCGAGCCCAAGTACGTCATAGCCACCGGAGTTAGCGTCATAATACCCACCTCCTCCTTCTATTCCTACATATTCCGTAGCTATCTTAGTATATTTGAGATTATCATTCGAGATATTTTTTATCCCTTTGTAATGATAATAAGGCAATGCCCATATTGCACGTTTAATCCATTTGCCGCCACCAAGTGCTGTTTGTTCTTCCGGAATCGGATATCCCCATTGACTCTGTTTTTGCCATATATAAGTAGTATATGGTACAGTCTCATTAGTGTAATTACAACAAGCGGCATATTCGCAGGCCCGTAGGAAGAGATTATCATCATAAGCAAAGAAATCGTCTCCCTGGCTCCATGCCAACTGACAAATAACTCCCATCAATCCGACACACATCAACGTGTGTCCTTGGTCACGTCCACTTTCCTGCCATTGAGCAAAGTTATAGTCCGGTGCATAATCGTGATAGATAGCACGACGTAAACGTCCGTTTGTATCACCTGTCTGCAAATGGGCAATACCTTCATTATAAATATCACGACGATCGGTTACAATGCCGATAGCCATTTTAGCCGCTATATTACAAAGACACCAGTTAGCCCAATAATGTAACGCATTCGTATCGTGATGACGTTTCAGGAAATCATCATTAGCAGGATAGAACACTTTAAGCAACCAATTCTGGAACGCTGCGAAGTCCGCACGATCCCATCCTCCATAATCCCTCAATAATTCACCGGCAATAGCAAATTCATAACCATAAAGTCCTGCAGCAAGCGATAAATTCGTATTACCTGTTACACCTACACAAGTCTGTACCCACTTATTCAGATTCTCCACCGCTTTTGCCGCATATTCATCATCTTGTTCAATTTTCCAACGAAGCGCCTGCTGATATGCAATAGTGGCCCCTCTGGCTGCATTCATATAATTTTCATCACCGGAAACTCCACGTTTAATCCATTCCGTAGGATAAGTATCTGCCGTCTTCTGCGAAAACTGACTTTCTACTAATAATTGATAAGCACTTACCCAAGGCTCTTCTCCGGCAGCTTTTTTATCCCGGATACGCTGGAAGTCTTCCTCCGTATGCAACCCTTCATGCAACATGGGTTCCGTTGACGGTTTAAGTTCAACCTGTTCCAAATTTACATTATTATCAGGAAGAGGAATTTTATTCAAATCAGTTTCCACATTGACACCCGGAAGGTCAATGCCGTCCCCACATCCTACCAAAAACAGGGTAGCAAATACTACGGTTATATAATATATCTTTTTCATCATATTTTTGGTTTAATGGTACACCATATCTACCATTGATTACGGTGCACCCAATTATAGTTTATTGCTCTACTAACTCTAATTTGAAATTATCTATCTTAGCCCGTCCTTGTTTTACTGTAATCGTACATACAAAACCAATGACAACATCGGTAGGCTCTTCAACAAGAATATCAACTACTACATCACCCGTACCCGAAATAGAAGCGTTTGCCAGACTCTTACTTGGTATATCACTCGTATTTGCCATCTCATTACCTTTACAAACCGCAACATAACCGATAAAACCTCTGCCGTCATATTCATAAACATGTGCCGTCAACTTATATTTTCCTTTTTGAAGATGAGAAGTCTGATATACCTTACCATCATTTTTAGGATTGTCAAATCCCCAATCTGTTTGTAAAGCCAAACCTGCATCACTTCCATCACCATATTTCGTTTTAAATGCCAAATCAACAGCAGCACCTCCTTCACCAGCAGTCAAGTTAGAGTTCTGAACTATCCAATAAGCAGCTTTTGCCCACTCTCCTTTTTTATGGAATCCTTTATCTCCACCTTCTTTTACATATTCAAAAGGCTGTTTATAGTTCATGAGTACATATTGAGAAATATCTCCATCCGTCGGCAGAGGTCGCAATATATCACTCTCTACGGGTTGTGCAATACCTTCAAACACCATTGTTACTTTTCCACCATTGAAACCTTGCGGAACCGTTACAGTAATAGAAGTCGTAGTAATCTCTTTAACCGTAACGGGTACGGATATTCCCTCAAATGTAACTGTAACAGAATTCTTATCCGTTCCAAAACCTTTTCCTGTAAATGTTATTTCCTGTCCGGCTTTTACTAATGTACCATAAGGATAAATATACGGTGTTTCAACAGAAGTGATTTCCGGAGTTTCCCAAACCTCAAATGTGCCCGATTCGCCCATCTCTATTTCCTTACCCTGAATGATCAGTTTAATCTTCACCGGAGCTTCTGATGAAACTCCTTTGGGAACATTCACTACGATATTACCTTTATCATTCAGTGTCACTTTATCACAAACTGTTTCTCCGAAAAAGACCTGAATATTTTCAGCTTTCGTACCAAAGTTCTGACCAATGATCATTACTTCCGCATTAATATATCCGGCTTTCGTTGAAATGCCTGTTACTGTCGGCATCGGTAATACCGTATATTTCAACTGTGTCCCGATAGTTTCAAACGGAGTAATGACAGTAATTGTATAATCTCCGGCTTCCAACGAAGCAGGTACAGTGAGTGGAATACTCTTATCCGTCAAATTATCTGTATCTATTGCAGCTTCTACAGGTTCTCCGCCAGCTTTAGAGAAAGTTACTTTCAAAGGCTCCAACCCTTCAACAGACTTATCCAGCAATTCTTGCACAAGATTGGTTCCTGTTATTGCAAATTTACTGCCAGCAAAACCTGATGGAACCGGTTCGTCTTCCTTAGGAGTATCAAGCGTTGCATGCTTCAACACAGTGAAAGGATAAGAAGCCAAATCAATCGTTTGTTCTGCCATAATAAGTGTCATAACTCCACTGACAGCTGTCTCGGGAATTTTGGCCGTAAATTCGGTATCAGTAGGTGTACCCACAATCTCTGCCTTGTCTGTGGAAGTCCCGAAAGTCAAAGTATACAGTGTTTTAGAAGAAACAAATTCTTGTCCTTCGAAAACGATACTGGCACCCGGAAAACCATAAGAAGGTTTCACTACGCTGACACCCGGCTTACCAAGTACACGATAAACTAGATCAGTCTCCACACGTTGCCCGAAAACCTCAACGGTTATCTTTCCGTTTGTTGCCGATTCCGGCACTTTCGCAAGGATAGCATCATCGGCGCAGGAGACTACTACTGCCTCCTGGGAACCGATAAATACTTTCACATCTTCTGTTATGATACCAAAATCACTGCCACTTACGGTAAACTCATTCCCAACATATCCTTCTACGGGATCTATCTTTGTTACAGTCGCCACAGGATCAGTGTAACTCATTGAAACAATTTCTTCGTTATCCTCGTCACAAGCAGCTAATGCGAAAAGCGAGAGAAAAACGGGAAACAGATAGTTATATATTTTCTTCATAATCTTAATTATATTATCACGATGAATTACTCTTTTTTCTTTTTCCACATCATTCAAGAATCAATTTCAATTCTGTCACCTTAAAGTATGAATTACCTTTAGCCAGAGAAGTCAGGAATCCAATGACAACATCCGTTGTCTCCGTCACTTCAAATGAAGGTGTTACCAAAATACCCGAGTCATCATTTATTCCAGCTTTGTCATAGATCGCACAAACTCCATTTAATTGCTCAATATCAGCTACATTCGGTATATCACTCTCACTATTTCCTTTAGCCATCAATGCAGAAATAAAATTCCCCGCATCACTTACTACCATCGTATAGGCATAAGTAACTTCCAGTCTGTATTTACCAGGACGAAGTGTAGCAACTTGCCATATTTTCCCATTCGTATAAGCTTCTTTATCCCATCCATTCTGGAACGCTAATGTGAAGCCCTCTGCTGCTTTATACTGCATTCCGGTAACAGTAGTATTGTTTTTGGCATTGAAAGATGCTTTATTTTGATTCCACACTGCCGGAGTCCACCATTCACCGTTCTTCCAACTTTCATCATTTGCCTTGGCAAACGGCTGCTTATAGTTTTGAAGATAAAGCACTGTCACATCACCCTTTGAGTTAGGATTAAACATTGCACTACCTGTCATTGTATATCCATGAATAGTTACAGTCACATTACCTGTCTTATAATCAGCAGGAGTTGTCGCAACAATAGTAGACTCATCCACCAGCTCAAATTCGGCCGGCGTTCCATTGAAACTAACAGAAATATCGGATGGATCCGTACCAAAGTTTTCACCTGTTATAGTAACCTTGTCTCCCGTATCGGCTACCCCTTCACCGTCTTCACTATCAGAAGTCACTGTAATGACACGTGGTGTAGGCAGTACTGTATAATGACCGATATTCTCCACCTTTTTATTATAAATCTGTAAAGACAGATTGCCTGTTACTGCAGTTTCCGGCACTTCCACTACCAAACGGTTATTTTTGCAATCGAGCACTTTATTGGATTGGACTTCACCGAAGAAAACTTTCACAGCTTCAGCACGGTCACCAAAATTGGTTCCCGTAATAACTACCTGTGTAGTGACATATCCGTCCGTAGGATAAATGCTCTCCACTACCGGCACAGGATAATCATAAACTCTATACTTGGGGTCTTGCTCACAACCGGAGAAAAGTGCGGAAACACAAGCAAGTATTGCCAAGTGAAATGTATATTTGAATAAAAACTTCATATAATCTATGGTATTATACGTTAAACGATTGAATGATTAATATCCCGGATTTTGTACCAGATTTGAATTCAGGTTGATTTGATTTCTTGGAATCGCCCACAAATAATCTCCCTTAGTAAATGCGCAGTCGGATGATTTGAGAAGCACTACACAAGGTAATTTGCCTTTACCTGTTTCCACTTCTTCCGTCCCCTTCGTAAAGATAGCCGGATTGAAAGCACTGGTAGCATTCCCGTTTTCGTCTATAAATGCCGTCGGATAGCTGGCATTACCTACTACCGCACCGCAACGAGACTCATTCAGATTCTTCTCCGCAATACCCCAACGTTTCAGGTCGTCACAACGGAAACCTTCCATATAGAGTTCCAAGGCACGTTCACGGCGGATCTCATCCAGCATTACCTGATTGACTGTCTTACTCGCATTTGCCGGCACTCCTTCCTGAATTCGCTTTGCCAATGCATTTGTTAGGTTGGCAATTCCCGCACGGGCACGGATTTTATTTATCGACTTATTCAACTGGTCATCTGATATTTCACCATAGCGTTCCATCACAGCTTCAGCATAATTCAAGTATACTTCTGCCAACCGAAGTACCGGATAATTGGCCGATTCATCTTTACTTTGGCGTTGAATATCAGTAATAGCAAACTTGGAAACACCATACCCACAGTTCTCAACTGTCAGGCTCGTAGCATATGAACCTACATAAGAAGTCAAACGGAAATCCCGATTCTGAAATTCGTCCCCCGGATTCTTATATCCCTGGAACTTATCAGACATACTGACCGGAAGCCCGTCAGTGCATAAAAACATATCAATCAATTTCCGGCTGGGACGCATATCCGTATAAATCACCTGATTCAAATCAACCTGTCCTTTACGCGTTTCCTGACTATATACAGAAGCGATGATAAATTCCTTGTTCGTCGCTCTTCCGGCACCGGCAGGATTACTGGCTTCTTCTTCAATATTAAACAGGTAACGATTGCTCATATTTCTCATAGCTGCAACATTGTTATAATTCCAAAGGGAATAAGCAGCATCTCCCATCACTGTTTCGGATAATTGAACGGATTCTTCCAGAAAAGTATTTACCTGATCGGAAGCCGGACCGGCAGAACCTTCAAAATCAGTAGAAGTGCCATTGTACTTACGCCAGGTAGCTTCATAAAGTAACACGCGAGCCTTAAATGCCTGTGCAGCCTGTTTGCTGATTTTACCTTTGTCGGCAGAGGTTATATTCTGTTCCAACGGCAACCCTGCAATAGCCTCATCCAAATCGGAAAGAATCAAGTTGACAACCTCATAACGGCTGTTACGTTTTCCATATAACTCCGGTGAAGTCACGTCGAGAACTTTCGTAACGACAGGCACTCCACCAAAAAACTTCAATAAGTAAAAATAGTTATAGGCACGGAAAAAATGACCTTCGGCTAATTCTTTTTTAATATCCGCTAAATTACCTGTATAGGAAGAAACTGCTCTTTCAAACATGTGATTAGTGGCACGAATATTACCATAGCAATTACCCCAACGGCTATCGTCATTAGGAACTCCCATCACACCGGTCCCCACACCATACGAATATCTGAAACAAGTAGAAAGATCGGATGCCGCATCCATGTGATCGAATATACTTCCATAGGAAGACTGCCATCCCAATAATTGCCCGTAAAGCCCGTTAGCATATTCACGGAAATGCTCCGGAGTTTTGAAATAAATCACATCTGTCTTGGCATCCAGTGGTTCCAAGTCAAGGAACGTATTCACGCATGAAGAAAATCCCAATGCGCAGGTGCAAATTAATATATAGTTCGTTATCTTTTTCATATCTTCTATTCTGTATTTAATTTTCCATAGCTACTATAAAGTGATGTTCAGACCGAACGACCAAGTACGTGCAAACGGGTATCCACTGTTGTTGGAGGCTGCTCCCATTTCCGGGTCGAAACCGTCTCGAATACTGGTAGCTTCCCATAAATCATTACCAGAGAAGTAAACACGTACTTTTTCCAGTTTCACCTTGCGAGTCCATATCTGCGGCAATGTGTAGCCGACTATTAATGTTTTCAAACGGATATAGCGGTTATTCTGCATCATAAAGTCGTTATTCTGATAATTCCAGCGTGCGAGATTCGCATTGGTAGTCAAGCGAGGGAATTCAGCATTCGGATTGCTCTCTGTCCATGTCTTTCCCAAATATGTCGGGTTCTGATTGGCAGTACGTGTTTGAAAAGGATAAGCCATCCAGTCATTACGGATAACATACTGCTTGCCGACACCTTGGAACATTGCGTTCACATCAATACCTTTCCATGATCCTCCCAGTGTGAAACCGAAAACAAAATGTGGATTGGAGTCACCGAGATATTGCAAATCGCTATTCTCATTCCCTGCACCGGAAATCTTATAATCACCATTCAAATCCAAACGTTTGGTATCACCCGGACGCAACCGGCTTGCACTTCCTGCTCCTACACCAGTCAAATCTTCTTTACCCTCTCCATAGAGTGCATAATAGCGGTCTACTTCTGCCTGATCTTTAAAGTAACCATCTGTGCGATAAAGGAAGTACGAATTCAACGGATACCCATTCACGGCTGCATTCCAACCAGCCCCATAAGAATCTGCTCCTTCCATCTCTTTCAACAGACTCTTTGTATCACCAATATTAAAGTTGGCATAGTAAGAAAAGTCTTTAATCTGATCGCGCCATCCAATAGTGAATTCCCAACCTTTTACATTCAAATGACCACTATTCGTTTTAGGAGCTTTACCTCCTAATACACCCGGATATGTGACATTTACCAACATACCGGTATTATCTTTTATAAAATAATCGAATGTAGCTTTCAAACGATTATCGAAAAAGTTAAGATCGATACCAAAGTTTTTCTGTGAAACTTTCTCCCAAGTACGGTCATAAGAAATTAAACCGCCAAAACCTGAAGATACCTGATTGGCAGGTATAGTTCCAAAACCGGCTGTTCCAAGAGAGACAGTAGACACATAATCGTAATCACCCAGCCCGACATCATTACCCGAACTACCGTAACTTAAACGCAACTTACCAAAAGAAAGAACAGGTTTTAAAAATTCTACAAATTGTTCTTCCGAGAATGCCCATCCCAAAGAGATAGAACCAAAGCTTTTGAAACGATAACCGGGAGCAAACTTGGAATTTCCGTCACGACGCCCCATCAATTCAACCATATATTTTTCCGCATAGTTATAATTCAAACGGGCAATATATGAATAGGTACCATTATGAGTCTTTCCTCCACCGTTACCCTGTGTACCCGTAGCCAAATTCAAATCGTAAATTCCGGCATCCTCAAACTTCTCACGGGCGGTAACAACTTTCTTAGTCACCCATTTCTCGGCATTGATGCCGAACATAGCATCTATATTATGTATTTCGGCAAATGTACGCTTATATTTCAATAACCCTGAATAGTACTGATACCGGGCATTATTTGCCTGTACCAAATATCCCGGCTGATGGGAATCTTTAAAATTCAGCACATCTTGCGGAGTACTAAGGGTTTGTGTTGTTTCATATACTAACTTCGCCGTCTGCTCGCCGAACCAATTGTAACACTGTACCGGAAGCGAATAGCGTTCTCTGCGATATTCCTCATTTTGAAATGAAGCAGTACCCTCGAAAGTGATTCCTTTCCAAATATCCACCAATGCTTTAAAATCGACACGAGTAGTCAACTTCTCTCTCTCGTCACGTCCACCATCCGTTGTAGCTGCTGCCGCATTGCGATCACCTACATTACCGAAGTTAGCGTACCATTGTCCATAGGGATTTTTTGCCGGGAAAAACGGAGCATCGTTTCCGTAAAGTGTACGGTCGATACCATGCGTGGGTGTTTCGGTATTTGTTTTAATCATACTGGCTGAAGTCTCCAGTTTGAACCAATCAGTCAATTTGATTCCGTAGTTCAAGCGCAAATTCAACTGTTTCTGTCCGTCATAGGCTGTAGCCAGATTAGCCTGGTTATCAGCATAAGCTAATGAGATGCGGTAATCGGATTTATCCGTAGAACCTGCTACACTCAAGTTATGCTGGTAAGAATAACGGCGGGCAAACAATTCATCCAGGCGATTGGCATTACCAACGAACATCGTACCCCAATCGGCTACAGTCGACTCATAAATACCTTCAATGCCTTGAGCCATCTTCTTCAGGTTTTCTTCTCCCCAGCCCCACCAGTCATGTTCCGGCATTTCTTTATTGGCTTCCAGCCACATGGAAGCATATTCCTGCATACTGGGAGAGAAAGCCATAATACCATTGGTAGTGAAACGCATATTGAAGCCATAATCAACCGTTGTCTTGCCTTTACCTTTTTTGGTAGTTACCAAGATAACGCCATTAGCTGCTTTCGCCCCATAAATGGAAGCTGAACCGTCTTTCAATACACTAATATTCTCAATATCATCCGAGTTTAGATTTTGGAATGACTCTGAATTCAATACGGGTACTCCATCCACAATAATCAACGGACTACCGCCATTGACAGATGTCAAACCACGAATCTGGAAATTCAAACCTTCATTACCCGGACGTGAGGAAGAACGAGTGACTACCAAACCCGGAGTGGCTCCTTGCAGAGCAGCACCGACATTGGTAATGGCACGACTTTCCAATACCTGGCTACCAATTTGTTCTACCGCCCCTGTCAACGTCGCTTTTTTCTGCGTGCCATAACCCACTACAACAACCTCGTCCAGCGCATTATTATCTTCCTTTAGTACAACTTTAAAATCAGAACGGTCATGAAGATTGATAACCTGATCTACATAACCAATATAACTAACTTTTATCTGTTTTGCATCCGCAGGTACATTTAATGTAAACCGACCGTCAATATCAGTAATTACCCCTGCATTGCTTCCTACAACCACTACATTACAACCAATCAGTGGTTCACCATTCGCATCTGTCACAAGTCCTTTGATGGTGCGGCCCGTCTGGACTACCATCAAACTCTCTTCTACAGAATCATTTGCATAGAGCAATACACCGGGCGAACCACCCAGTAGCATGGCGAAAGCCAATGCGACTCCTTTTGAACATAAGAATTTGGATTTAATTTCCATAATACTATTAAATTGTTAAAGTTAATATGTGTTTTTCCGAATCTGGTATTTAACCGACTTTGGAGAATTCATTTTTCAAATAAGTACGAACCGTTTTACGAGCCAGTAATAATTGACATTCTACTGTACGGGGAGATAAGGACAGCTTTCCTGCAATGGCAGGACAAGAGAGTTCATGATTGAAACTAAGTTCATAAATCTGACGGCGTTTGACAGGAAGAGTTTCCATTACCTGGTCGTGCATCTTCTTTAGTTCACGAAAATGAATGGTATCTTCTGTGGTATTCCGACTGGTGTCTTCCATCCTATTATATATGTAGGCGACGAAATCTTCCTGTTTATAATAACGACGGATTTTATCGGTTACTATATTGCGAGCGATGGTAAAAAGCAAAGACCAGACTGTATCTTTGTTCACGAATACCCTGTGTTCCCATAAGCGGACAAAGACATCCTGTGCCAAATCTTCCGCTTCATGCGGATGGCAAATGCGGATAGCGATATAGTTCTTGATATACTCCTTATATTTAAGATAGCATTCAGAGAAGAAGTCGTCAAATGTAGCTTGCTGTTTATTCATGGCATTAAATTTATCCGTTTAACGATGATACAAAAGTAGGAACAAGTTTCAAATTCAAATACCACAAAAGTAACAGATAACAAAACTATCGTAACAAGCGTGTATTTTTGCAAAAACTTCCCATTTCATCGGGATAAATCTAACCGTCACACCAATAAAAAAGGGGATGTCGTTACATTTGACGACTCCCCTGTTCTTATATTTGCATGGATGAAAGCTTTCATCCGGAAGGATTCATTATTTATTTTCCTGTGATGCCTGGAAATCCGGTATACGTTTTACGTTCGCACCTTTCATCACACCTCTTTTGATCGCTTCATTCGTATCGGTGATTTCTTTCTTCACACGTTTATAGTATTCTTTTGTCAGTCCTTTCTCTACTGCTTCCGATTCTGTTACTGCCCAAAGATACTGATAATCCATCAACATCAAATCCGGTGCCACTATTTTAAAGAAAACACTATCATTTGCAAATTTTTCACGTAAGTCTCCCAAATAGATGGTATCTGCAGGATTTACCTCCTTAACATTTGCATTATTTTTTGAACTGCTACCTCCGCAAGAGGATAACATCAAACCTCCTACCAATGAAATTAAAACTAATACTTTCATATCAACATATATTATAAAATAAAACTTCTTCTGCCCCAATGTGAACAAGAACTTAAAATTATCTCACTTATTGAGCGCAAATGTAATAATTAAACTACAAACACAAGCACAATGTCATTCTTTTCTTCCCGATTCCTCGGCATATTGCTTGGGAAGCATACCGAACATTTCTTTAAAACACTTCGAGAAATAACTGGGTGAACTGAATCCTACCCGGTTCGCTATTTCAACAATCGGCAACTGACTTCCTTGTAATAATTGTGCCGCCCGTTTCAAACGGATGCTGCGAATAAAGTCTGTCGGTGTATGTCCGGTGATGGATTGCAGCTTGCGGTAAAGGCTCATACGCACCATCCCCAGATCACCGCTCAATTCTTCTACGCCATATTCCGGATTGTCCATGTTCTTTTCTATGTATTCCAGACACTTCTGTATGAGCTGTTCGTCTACTGAAGTAATGGTGATAGCACTCGGATTTATTTCTATGTTCTTACGGAATTCCTGTTTTCTCTTTTCCTGTTGCTCTATCAGCTTTTCAATGCGTACCATCAGCATATCAAAGTTGAAAGGTTTCGACATATAAGAGTCTGCTCCTACTTCATAGCTGTTAATCTTGATATCATCGGCAGTGCGGGCCGTCAACAATATCACAGGTATATGGGAAGTCTGCACGTTCGTCTTGATCCGACGGCAAAGTTCGATACCGTCAACTTTCGGCATCATAATGTCGCTGATAATCAGGTTTGGATTTTCCTCTATTGCTTTTCGCTCTCCTTCCTCACCGTCTGCCGCTTCAATGATCTGATAGAAATCTTCCAACTGTTCTTTCAGGAAAGTACGGAACTCCTGATTGTCCTCCACTAACAACAGTTTCTTCAGGTTATCATCAACTGTAGATGTAGTGGTTTCTTTCTCTTTAACATCTGATGCTTCCGTTCCGATGATTTCTTCCGGCAGTTCGTCCGGTTCCGGTTTCAGGTCCATCGGCAACCAAACAGTGAATACTGATCCACGATCTATCTGACTGTCCACTTTAATACGGCCACCATGTATATTTACATATTCCCTTACCAAATGAAGTCCGATGCCACTGCCTATTTTTTCGTCCCCTTCATTTCCTACCTGATAGAAACGGTCAAAGATATAAGGAAGGTCTGATTCGGATATTCCGATTCCAGTATCAGATACGGATATTCTCACGTAGTTTCTTTCTTCTATCTCTTCTGTCGCGAGCTGTAAGTTCACTGTGCCTCCCTGCGGTGTATATTTGAAGGCGTTGGACAAGAGATTATTCACAATCTTATGTACCTTATCCCGGTCGAAGAACATATAAAGCGCTCTATGTTCCGATTGGTTCACAAAGTTAAGGTGCTTCTCTACTGCCATTGGCATGAAGTTGTTATAGGCCGAAACAATAAATTCCTCCATATCGCCGTTCATCAGATGCAACCTCTCTCCTTTCATTTCCAGTTTGCGGAAATCGAGTAGCTGATTCACCAATGACAATAGGTTTTGAGCATTCTTATAGATGGTATTCAGTTGTTTTTTCATCGCATCGTCTGTCAATCGACGTATCACCATGTCTAATGGCGTGATAATCAAAGTCAGCGGAGTGCGGAGTTCATGGCTTATATTTGTGAAGAAGCGGAATTTCATCTGATCCAGTTCTTCTTTCTGCTTCAACGCTTCCTCTTCTTGCATACGAATCATCTTCTGCCGGTTGCGGCGGTTTATTACGTAGATCAGCCCGAAGATTAAGAGAATAACTAAAATTACATAGAAAATACGAGCGGCCAGTGTATCCCAGAACGGGGGATGAATGACAATTTTGAATGCAGACTCCGGTCCCCATATCCGGTCGTTTCCGGCAGCGGACACACGGAAGATGTATTCGCCCGAAGGGAGATTATTATAGACCACACGTCCTTGTCCATTCTCAAAAAGGGTTTCCGTCCATTCTTTGTCAAATCCTTCCAGTTGGTAACGGAAAGAGGTTTGAGAAGGATTAGGGAAGTTCAGACCAGAAAACTCAAGTGTGATATAGTTCTCATCATATTTTAATTGTACTTCGTCCGAATAACTTAATGCTTTATCAAATAAGACACGTCCGTTATATGCTTCGCCCGAAACAACCGGAACATTAAACAAGCGGAATGAAGTAAACAGAGGACGATTGAGGCACTGATTATCTATCATGTTTTCTGGTGAGAAAGCGATAAAGCCGTTCATCAGCCCCAGGAAAAGCTGATTGTCCCTGGTCATTAACGAAGGGAAACTATATAAATCATCCTGACGGATTTCATCTTCCGACAGACAGCTGATTACATGAAAACTGTATTTATCTGCTCTTCTGTCTACTTTTATCTTATAAATAGAAGTGACTGTCGAAATCCATATATCATGGTTCTTATCTTCCACTACGTTCAGGATAGCTTTAGACAGACCTTCTTCTTTCCCTAATGTGTAGCTTTGCCCATTGTAAGTCAAAACTCTCAAGCCATATTGTGTAGCAAACCATAAAGTTCCCTCATGGTCTTTGAGGATCTGATTATACTTGATACTTCCCTGATTGAAAATAGAATTAGCCTGCCCGTCTTCCTCCGGTATCCATATTTTATTCGTTGCAGGATCGTAAATGTAGAGTCCGTTATCACTGCCTACGACCAACCGGGATTGATTATCTATGGCCAATGCATTCGCTACTTTATATTTTTTGAGTTCGGGAAACTGTTCGGACAATAAGTTTATTTGCCCGTTTTCAGGATTGAATAATCCTACACCACCATATATACTTACCCACAATCGACCGGAAGAATCTTCGACCATGACACGGATATTACTGAAATCCAATTCATTCTGATAATCCGTATCGGGATAATCGTAAGATTGTACCTTTCCATGATCTATGCAGTAGAGCCCATCGTGGTATGTTCCGACCCAAACACGCTTCTTGCTGTCCTCATAAAGTACACGGCAATTCTTCTGACTGAATTCATGATAGAATCTGTTCATGCTTTTAGTCTCCGGTTCATAGCGATAGACACCCTGCGTAGTACCCATCAGAATTTCTCCTTTAGATGTTTCGAGCATACAGCGGATTTCCTCTCCTTTCCAGTCGCCATTTATCATCTTCTTATTGTACAGCACTATTTTATTCATGCTGGGATGATAATAACACATTCCCTGATTATAAAGTCCTATCCAAACGGAATTATTTTCCCGGTCGCAATAGATGCTTTGAATACCGTTTCGTACTGTATTACCTGATAATAAAGGAATATCCAGTGTCCGGGTTACAGAGAAATTGTGCATATCAATGACATAGAATCCATCGATAACGGTTCCTACCCATGCATTTCCGCCTTTATCCACGTCCATAGAAGTAAACCATGAATAGTGTCCGAGTTGGATACCTGAAATTTGGTTCCATTTTTTATTATAGACATCATAATAGCCTACTCCACGATCCCACATCAACCAAAAGTCACCATTATCGAGTATCTTCAAAACCACACGGTCATCCGGTTTCAGTTGGTCTTTCAGGAAATCAAGTTGATGCACGAAACGTTTCTTTTCTAAATCGTAGCAACGGATAGCCCCTTTCTGATGAACCATCCAACTGTATTTTCCATGACTTTCTACTCCGAGTAATCCTCCATAGTATTCCATAAACTCATCATTCCTACAAACCTGTTCGATTGACTTTGTCTCTGCATCGTACATATAGACAGAGGAACCCGGCGTCAGAAACCAACAATGTTTCTCTGAATCAATAATCAGGTCCGCCACTTTATCCTTTAAGCCGAATTGTTGAAATAAAGAATCTACGTTATAGATGTACTGTTCGGTAGTCAAATCGAAGACACGCAGGCTCTTGCGTTCTTTCATCCACAAACGTTTGTCGGCATCAATATATTGTTCGGGAATAATATGGTTATATGCTATCGAATATTCGCCATGAATATTGAAAGGGAAATTTGAATAGTTCGCACCATCATACAGGCTTAATAACACAGTACTTCGCACACCGATACGTCCGTCGGGAATGGGGAAAACGCTTTTTACATAGTTATCCGGTAATCCTTCGACAACTCCAATCTGGCGGAATACATAAGGGGATTCTTGCGAGCTAATATAACCCGGATACAATAATCCCATTAGTATGATTAACAAACATATTCGAATTTTCATGGCCATCTTTTTTTGTAGTACTATATTAAGTACGAACGAAAAATCAAATCCCCTTATCCTGCTTTACTATTATTTTCTGAATTTCGAGTTTATCTCCGGCTTGCTCTATCTGTAAACGAAGTACACAAGCTCCTGCGGGAAGAGTGAGTTTTCCTATTTCTCTTTCCGTCCATTGTACAGAGCTGGGTAATTGCATGGGTTCTGTCTTTACTTCTGAATCAGAAGCTACGGACAATAAAGAATTTCCTTTTGATTGATAAACAAGATAAACGGTATAATCTCCATCGGTAGGAATACTTACAGTATAATTCATCCATTCTCCATCTTCTATTTGGGTAACGACGTAATTATCTTCTTCTTTTCGTAGCTCTACTGCTCCGTCAGGTCTGTATTCGTTGCCACGTTTCTTTCCTACATTGTGATAGGTATGCCCTTCGGGATCTTCCGCAAGACAATAATAATCGTAATCGGCAGCCGATATTTCACAAGGCAGCAAATGAATTCCTGATACACGCTTTCCCGTAGAGAAAGAAACGGGATCACCTGCCATCCAGGGAGTCAATCGCTTGGTCAATGTTCCCCAGCCAGTCCATTCATAAAACCAGTTGGGTGCTATCCCCCAGTTTTCGCAACCGTGATGTTCTATCATATAATCACGGTAACGTTTCAACCAAGTATAGTTGTTCTCCGGCAATCCAGCACGTACTGCATAATGCGCCAATGCCATTTCACGAGTTCCGCCACTACCTGCTACGTCTCCACGTCCGTGAGGAGATACGGCTACGGATTCCCAACGTCCACTACGGCTTTTTATCTGGAGAAATTTTCCGTTCTCAAAGGTAACTTCATTTGAATTCTTACTATAACTTGTCGGTTCCCAAGGCTCTTTTTGCTCTTCATAAGTCTGGACTTTAGAGAGGTTATAACGATAGTTCCATTCCAAACCAAGAAGCAAACGGTTATTGAGACAATTATACAAAGAATCTCCCTGATTCCATGCCATTTCTGCGATAGCTACATAATTGTGGATACCTGCCAATACATGTCCCTGGTCGCGACTCGACTCCTGACATTGACCGTTTGGATAGATATAATACTGTAGCTGTTCATCGTATCCATAATCTGAAATCTTGTTTTCTCTTCCTTCCAATTTATAATCAAGCATGGTTGGTGATTTCTTAATCGGTTCTTTGCTAGTGACCGTCGGTCCTGAAGGATAAGGTAAATCATCCGGTCGATGCTTCATTCCCAATAAATAACGGTAAGCACGGTCATACATTACTTCGTTATCTAAGTAAATCCCCATTGCCATCATTCCACGAGCAGCGAAAAGTCCTTGATTACCAAACCTTGCGGCATCGAAATTAAAAATATTCCAATAGAATGTAACTCCGTTCTTTGAATCATCCCAGTAATTTGCATATTTGGAAGAGAAATCTTCCGTATTGCTATATCCAGGATAGACCAACATATTTTTAAAACGTTGCTGGTCTTCTACTTTCCAACCGGAATAATCACGCATTAATTCGGCGGCATCAATTAAAAGGTAAATCTTTCCGTTATCTAATGGTCCTGTTCCACGACTACTTGTATTGGTATAATAAGAATTAGCATTCAGATATTCGACCGCTTTACGGGCATAAGCCTCATCGCCCGTCAGATGCCAAAGCAATGCTAAGTCATGTGCCCGCCTGCCATCTACTCCGATAGTAGCATTAAAACGTCCTTCTCTGATTTGTTTTCCCCGATTGATAACTTGCGTATTGAGTGAAGAATAGGGAGATTCCTTTAATTTCAGAAAAGTAGAATAATAAGGCTCGTGTTTCGCCTTGACCATAGCTTTCATCCGGTCTAAATCACCTTGGGTATAGGTGATTCCGGGATGGATAAAGTTACGTCGTTGCGCTTGCACTCCATCTTGAATATTCCCAATCCATACAATCCCAATAATCCATATAATTTTGTTAATCATAGTGCGATTCGTTTTTTATACAAGTGATAAGCAAAGATAGTATTTAGTAATAGAAAGGAGTTCAAAGTGAATGAAACATTTACTTTGATTAGCATAAACCCAGGAATAAAACTCTTGTATTTATACTCATGGTTCTCTTCCAGACTCCTTAATTCTGATTCCAGTGCAGCTTTGCTCTCATCTATTAATAGATAAGTTATTATCTTCCTATTGCAAAGTTCTTTCCTTCTAATACTAAAGTTACTCTTATCTAATAGAAATCTATAATTGCAAGCTTTGATTATAAAAACGAAAGTTTCATTTATATAATTGCAAGTTCTAATTATATAAATGAAACTTGCATTTATAGTTTATGTTTAACCTAAAGAAAGTTTGATATTAGAAGAAAAGAAGTTTGCACCTAATACAAAGAGATTTTTCCATTCATACTTCATATACCAGATTATGCTATTTGACTGTGATATTCTTTATGTATTCATTCGTGATAAAATCATCTATATTTTTCATCTTCATACCGTTGATAATCACATTATCGAAGATGATATTCTTGACGGAACGTTCTTTATCAAACCCTTTCAATAGAGATGGATTCTCCCCTACTCCATTATAAATGATATTCCGAAAAATAATATCTTCAATTCCCCGGCCGGGTTGCTTATCATACTTTGAATTGAAACGAACATTAATATGAAACAATCTTCCCTCCTGAATATTCTCTACACGGATATCCTCAAATAATACTTTGCGTACCAAGTTTTTATCACCGCAATCCACTGCCATACAGCCCTGATAAAGAAGATCATCTTCATCATGTTCCAGAATATCGACATTACGGACAGTTATATTCTCAAGAATCTCTCCAACCTTATCGTCCGGGTTACCGTGCCCTCCAATATTGATCGGATGAGCAATATCCGCCCAAAGGATTGAATTCTGTAAAGTCACGTTACGACTTCCTCCGTAATAGTTCCAGCGATGGGCATAGATGGCAATACAATCATCACTGTTCCGCATAAAAACATTGTCTATTAATACGTCACTGCAACACATCAGATCTATGCCATCACTCCATCCTTTACAACTAAAAGACTTTAAATTATTGATGGTCAACCCTGTAGACTCACCACCAAATACTGTATAGTGATCTGGATTTATAACTGTAATACCGTCAATCCATATATTTTTAGAATGAGTAACTTCTATTCCACGGATCGGATGGTCGAGAATACCACGCCCGACAATGCGTACATTTTCAGCTTTGTCAATCAATAATTTAGCTTTTACAACAGCTCCGGGAGCTAAATAAACAGTAGTATTGGAAGGAATCTGTATCTGTGTATTCGGCAAATCTTTCGGACGATGGACACCCGGTCCGAAATACATTACTTTGTCACTGCTTTCAGTATAAGTTTCTGTTTCTAAAGGATTAGCAAACAAATGAAGATTATGCAAACGATCACCGTTAAACTCAATCGACAGGCATTGAGGTCTAGTGAGTGTAAAAAAGATAGCATTGTGGTTTACCGTATGTTGTATACCTATTGCTAACGGACGGATTTTCACATCCTGAATGGTGCCATTGTTCTTTTTCACCATCACTTCTACGGGACTGCCTATATCAAACTGTACCATTGAAGCAGATTGTACCCGATCCATATCTACTTGGACTTCATATTCGAATACATCTTTCCATTCACCGCCTGCTTCACGTACTTTGACTGTATAATCATCATTATGTGGCATACCAGTGTTCAATCCTTCCGGATAGGTTACTAATTGGGCATTCCCGAATGTCGAAAATGCAATAGCTATTGCTAACAAACATTTTCTTTTACCTGATAAAACTCCTACTATATTCATATCACTAAACTATGTTATATTTTAATTATTCTGTTTATTGAAGTTCTTTCTAAAACTATACTTCCTATTCCACCCAGGTTGGCAAACTGGTAACAGAAACTATAGAAAAAATAACCAATGCAAAAAATCTCCTTTATTGTCTATTACGAACAATAAAGGAGATTTACCTAGAACATTCCAGTTTTTTCAGTCTTCTTATTTTTTACTTTTTACATACGGTTCTGCATATTGAGTCGGTAGTGCTCTCGACATGTCTTTGAAACATTTAGTAAAACTAGTATAAAATACACCTTCCTATTCTTTATTATAGCTTTATTCGAACGGAACTGCCAAGTACTAGAATATGAATTGAAAACGTCCCTGTACTACACTAAAGTTTGTGCTTTCGATCTCTTTGATATGCGAGCCGGGGATGAAGTAGCTATAATTCAATTTGACAGCAATGTGTTTATTGATATAGTAATTCAATCCGAAGGAGAGGTCTTTCTGTGTTCCGCCTTTTATTCCGGCATCATTCAGAGAGAGATAATTGAAACGGGCACATAGTTCGAGTGCTTTTCCTTCCGGTCTTCCGGGACAGGCTACTTCTTCGTCATACAGATAATTCTGTCCCAACAATAGCCAGGAACATTGCAGATAAGCTCCTTGTGCCGTATAGTTCTCAAAACCCTTTTCCCGTTTTACATGGGCGCGGATGTATTCACCCTGAAGAAAGAATTTATGATAGTAAATTAGCAGTTCGGTTCCTATTTTAAATTGGGATGCTGCATGATCTACATCTGCTTGTATTAATGTACGATTATCAATCGTGCTCACGCCCGGAGATTTATAAGTAAACGTATTCCTGTTCTCATCTTCGGGAAGCGTGCCGTCCGGTGTACGATGGATAGCTGCTAATCCTATATGTATCAGTTTCGCTTGCTCATAAAGTGGACGGTAAACCAAACGTCCGTCAATGGCATATCCTTGCGATGCGTTTTTCAGGTTGCTCAAATCATTATCGGTAAAGAATCCGCCACACAGATAGTAATATTGGGTACGATAGGAATAGGCTACTCCCATACGTCGGCTATTTGTCAATGCCAGCACAGCTCCCGGAGATTGGTTGAAGCGAAGATCAAATGTACTACAAATCATATCGAGACTGAATGGCTCATAGAATTGTCCTATCTGAATGGAACTATTCTTATAGGAATAGGTGGCAAAAGCATCTTTGATGGCTACTTTGTTTCCGGCATATCCCATTTCCAGTTTCATTCCCCAGTTCTGATAGGTAGCTTTTACACCGATGCGAAGGTCATTAAATTCCGTGCCGTTGCCAAAGTTATTCGGATTCTTCAGATACACTCCTCCATCCATTAATAGACGCCCGGTGATTTTATATTGTATGCCATCGGGCAGATTCTGTGCCGTTATCCGGGAAGTCGTTAGTATTAGAGATAGAAGGAAGGAGAATTTCAAATATAGTCCTATTATTTTCATCGTCCACCTTTTATCAAATTTGTGAAAAAGTAGTTGGCTCCATACCTTCTCCCGTAAATTTTATCCCGTTGCTCATTTCGGCTTCTTTCGCTTTCTTCAGTTGTTTCTCTTTTTTATAGCGCTGTATCAGGTAAATCATGGAGCAGGTGAAAGCAACCGTACAGATCAGTCCTACGTAACCGGATAATATATTATAAAATTCCAACCAGTTTATGTCTGCATGGGCAAATTCTTTGAACATCAAGACAAGTACAGTTCCCGTATATCCGATAAAATCAATGGTCACAATGAAGAAACCGACATTTCCTTTTATCTTGAAACAAGCGATGAAGCGGTCGAAAAAAATGCTTTGAAAACAGAGGTAGGCAATATACAGACAGAGACTTTGGACAAACAGCCAGGTGATTGCATCCAATTGCAGAGAATCATAATTGAAAGATATAAAACTCATGGTGGCTGTCCCAAGTACGACCAATCCCAGCAGGGCAACCAAAACTTTTATGTTACTTTTCACAAAGACCATCGCTCCGAATAACGCCAGAATTATTAATGTAACGACTGTATCTACCTGCGCAAACATCCATGAGGACTGTCCGTTCATATCAATAATCTTCACCAGGAAATCTTCCTTAATATCTCTAAGCACTACCAACATTAGGTTAGCTACAAACAATAATACAAGAAATGGCATAAAGTCGATGAACAGTTCTTTCCGTTGCTTGCCATTCAGAGTTACACGACTACTCTTTTGTTCTATATCTTGTGCCGTAGGTTGTGGCAAACGGGTTAAGCTATATCCCAAAAGAGCCAATAAAGGAAGTGCAAAAGCACCGATAAGTGCCGGCATCCAAAATTCGCTGACGTTCAATGTATTCATAACGAACAATCCGATGGATTTTGCCGTTCCCGAACTGATAACAATACTGATTCCTAAAAGACTGGCCAAAATATCCGTAGTGCGGCGACCTTCGATAAAACTGAAAATAACTCCCCACATACAGCCCAATGACAATCCATTGAAGAACATGGCAAACATATTATAAGGAGTGGGAAGTGCTCCGAACGCAACCAATGACAATTCCGCTACGGCAATGGAAACGAGTATAAACTTCAGGCGATTCTCTCTCTTCAATTCGGAAATCAACTTGATACCTATAAACTTGGCTATCAGATAACCTGCTATCTGAATGATAGTAACCAGTACTTTATAATCAAAGCCGAATGCTTCTATCCCGTCAAAAGTAGCAGCTGTGAAAGGTTTGCGCAATGTATAAACCAGTGAGTAAGAAAGAAGGGCTGCTCCACCTGCCCATAGAATAAAGAGGAAATCGGCTAATCTTCTGTTTGAACTTAGTTTCGATATTGCTTCAGTAATCGTTTTCATACGTTTTCGTTTTAATTTCTGGAGCAAAAGTAGAGGAGAATAGCAAGGGAGAAAATGAATTCTAAAGATTCATTTTATTCATTATCAGGTAGAAATGGAAGTAATATTAATGTAACGTTTATGTAACCGTAATTTCTTGGAAATGGAATACAAAAAGGGTTGCACAATCACTAATCCGGTATTGCGCAACCCTTTTTATTCGATTTCTTATTTTTCTTCTTATTGGAAAGTAGGCATCTTGAATCTGTACAATAATCCACCTACCATGGAAGCTACGCGGTCAGGTCTTCCTTGTTCGGAGCCATCGTATGTATCGGTACGGATACCGACTTTAGGTTCGGCATACAGATACAAAGAAGAAGCCACTTTCAGCTTTACCTGCACACCGGCATCCATTCCCGGCACTGCTCGGAACTTACCGTAACGGCGTACCAGTCCGGCCGTAACTCCCACAAAAGGAACAACATCTATCACATGATCGGGGCTGTATCCTTTTGCCAATGTGGCCAGACTCATCATATAATTCATACCCAAACCGGCATAATGAAGATTCATCTTCGACGACGTTTTGGCCTTGTACATAATTGTTCCATTTACCCGCCATGCAGATAACGGAGTGTACCATTTACCTATACTTCCTTTTGCTTCTACACCTGCATTCTTCACCAAATCTTTGTTGGCTACGAGCAAGCTACCCAATCCAAGTGCACCGGAGATGAAGTAACGCTTGTCATCCTGACTAAACACGCTACGATTGGCTGCTTTTGAATAAGGAACAAAGCGATAGTGGAAACCTGCATTGACTCCTACCATTACGTCTTTCTGCATAAACCCCAGATTACCTTCAATGAATTTATCTCCATACAAGCGAATCTGCGGTTCAATGTACAAACCAAGAAAATCATTCACATGCCATAATCCCTGTATGCCTGCATTAATACCCGGTTGGAACTTATGGTCTGATTTGGAAGTATAAGCAAGGTTGACACCTACTGAACCTATTAAATCAAAGATACGATCGGGGTTATATCCACTCATGGTAGACGTTATGTTCCACAAGTAATCAAGACCGCCACTGACGCTGGCATGTCTAAGTTTGCCCGCTTTAACACTTCCCGGAACTACATAGTTCGTAAAGAATCCACCCGTACCCACCAGGCGCAAACCGGAATAAGGGCTCAACCACTTACCGATAGAGACAGAAGCCTGCGGACCTAAAGAACCAAGGTTTTCAAGATTCGTCTTATTCAGGAACATTTGCACACCGATTCCCGAAGTCATAAACAGATTGTCTGCGATGTGATTGCTTGAGAATCCGTTCTTCGGACGTGCCGCACGGTCAATCGTATGATAAGTCAAACCAAAATTCAACTCTCCGAGCTGATCCGTATTGCCACCTACTCCGCGACCTCCTGCATATCTCTTATTATACACATTGAGGCGAGGTTCTATAAATAAATCCACAGAACGGTTGATACGGAAACTTCCTTGCACACCGACTCCTATTCCCGGAGCATACTTGGCGGTTTTATCCACTCCTTTCGTACCTGCCAGGTTAACTCCGGCAATACCGATCAGACTAAATATTCTGTCTTCATCATATCCCCAAAGAACATTATTGATATTCAACAGATAGTCCGCATGCAGATCCACATGTTTAAAGTAGCCGCTTGCGCTGCCCGAAGGAGTATCCGAAAGTCCAACTGTTCCGGACAAACGCAGACCGGAAGAAGGACTGAACCATTTACCGATTCCGGCAGAGAACTGGGGCCCTAATCCTTTAATCGTATTCTTGATTCCCGGAACTTTCAGTGTACTGATACCACCGGATAAAGAGATAAACATATGATTCAGGAAGGAACTTTTATCGAAATCATCGAAATGAATCTTAGTTCCCATCGGAGCAGCAGGCATATAGGTCAGACCTACCAGAACCGAACCAGCCATTTTATAGTTTCTCCAACTTTCCGTATACGCAAAACCGTCATTATACCATCCGATCCGCGGTTCTACAAACAAATCCAATGTAGAAGAAAGACGTACATTTCCCTGTAAACCGAGATGAGCGCCGTAATAAAGCTGACCGCCGCCTTTCAAATCCGGATACTTTTCGGAACGATCGCTATTGTCGCCCACCTTAGAATAACCGGCTTCTATACCTGCAATCCCTACTAACTCAAAACAACGGTTTGCATTGTATCCGTATGCCAGGGAGGACATATTCAACAGATAGTCCAGGCTGCCGCCACCCATTTTTATTTTAGAATCGTAGATACTCGACGGCAGATAACCTAAATTCACCCCTATCCGAAGTCCATGAACCGGAGTAATCCACTTTCCCATAAAGAGATGGGCGGTCATTCCCATTCCATCCTGACTATCTCCACTTGTTAACAAGCTGTATGGCCCTATTCCGGCAGAGAAAAAGAGATGTTCATTGAATTTATTGCTCTCGAACTTTTCATTTGCAGGCCGTTTCTGTAACATATATTGCAATGCACCATAATCCTGTGCCTGTAAGGTAACAGCAAGCATCAGGAAGATTGCCACTGCTACATATTTATTGTTGATTCTGAAGATATTCATCGTTTACTCTTGTTGTATATATCATTATTTAATTTTCTGCTCTTCCGGCAGCAAGTCAATAATATCACCATCCACCTTCGCTACTTCCAATAAGGAAGGATCAAGTTCAAGGGCCTTCTCAATGCTCATAATCGCATCACCTATTTTCTCCAGGCGGTTGGCGGCAATCGCTTTTATATAATATTCGCGGGCGGTCTCTACATCCATGGTAGAAATCTTATCCCATGCTTCCTGATTCTTCTTCATTGCCAGCAGCATCACCACCTCATTGAAAGGGCTGGTAGCCGCCACCTTTTCGAAAGCATCATTATAATAACCGGCCAATGCCTGAACAATGGCCTGCAAATCTTCAGAAACCGCTTCTTCGGGAACCAAGGTCAAGACTGAATCTGCTTTTGTATATTTCCCTTCGTGCAACAAGGCAATAGCCTGATTGGACAATAACTCCACCGGTGCCGATTTACTGACAAACGGTTCGAGAATACGTGAATCCGGAGTATCTTTCTGTATCGTTGCCACTGCCAGTTCATTGGCTGCATACGTAAAGTTATCATAAAGTTCAAGAGCTTCCCTGCAATACTTTTCCCTTTCGTCGGGAGTTTTTGCTGTCGTAATCATACGGTAATATTCGAAACGGGTCAGTTGCTTCGGATTCTTTCTGTAAAGTTCTCTAATCTCGTCGTCCGTCAAAGAACGGAAGATTGAATAACCATACGTATATTGCACCTTTCTCAATTTAGGCAGATAAGTAGCCGCAAGTTCCTTGTAGAAAGGTTTCGATTTCAAGACCCCATTCAACCGGTAAGGAGTAGCTGCATATTGTTTGATTAAGTCCTCTACTTCTTTAGCCAGTTCCGGCTTGGAGTTTTTTTTCAGCAATTCAGCTACCTCCTTCCAGGAGGCAACCGATGCATCCGATTTCACCTCCAACAGTTTACGTGTTTCCGGGTCCAGTTGTGCCAGTATACGTTCCAGGGCTTTATCCGTACGCAATTTTGCCAGACGAAGATTCGTCGCGTAAGAACCGTCCGGCGAAGCCACCCCCGTAATATGAAAACTCTTCAAAGAGGCATCCGGGTTCGTCTCAATACCACGCAATTCCTGGTTCAACCGGTTCAGTTCCACCTGATTCTGTGGATTCTTATCATCCAGGTCGGCTTTACCTACCAGGAAGGTTAAGTTTACCTCACCTTTCGTATCCCGCAATTGCATCACGGGTTTCGGAAGATATTTCTCGTCCGTCAGGCTGAAAGCGGAGAATTTATACTCCAAGAAACGAAGCGGGTTGACCGTTCCGCGTGCAATGGAGAAAGAGTCACGATAAATGATATTCCGGTAATTTTCCATCGCCAGATGCACATCTGCACGGTAGTCATGTTGCAGATATTCTATATAGATAGAATCATGGTAAGCAATAATATCCCCCTTGCGCGAAGAAGTAGTTTTCACACGGATATAATCGTGCAAAGGATCTTTATCCATATCATAATCGTACATTCGATTTTGCGTTGTATTATAAGTATCCCCGTCAAATACAACAGGACGCATCAACAGACGCTTTTTCAGTGTCACATCATAAATGGAAGGCTGCAATACCAAGCGGCGATGTGAGTTAAACATCTCCTTAGGCACCGGGACACGGGTTTTCAGATGGAAATAATTGCCTTTGATTTCGATGTCCGTAGGTTCCGGAATCACTTTGTCCTTCACTTTGGAAGTAATCGTTACTTCGTCCAGTTCGATGACGGCATCTTTCAATACTACATTCAGAATCTGCTTTCCTGCCACCTTCACTGTTTTGTCTTCATAACCGACACATGTAAACTTCAACGAGCCGTTTTTCTCAACCAAGACACTGTAACGACCATCCTCGTCGGACATTTCTATACGTTCGTCATTGACCGGATTCAACACATTTACATTCGGAACACTTTTTCCCTGCGGGTTTGTGATATGCCCCTGCACGCGGATCCGTTGGGCGGATACATTCATACCGACGAACATCATCGCCACGAGAAGTATACCTGTTAATCTATCACGTTTCAAATTGATTTTCATTCTCTTTTCTGACTAGCTAATGTTCGTTATCGAATAATATAAACAAAGGATACCCCCAGTTTGACAGGTGCAATGGTGGTCTTACTATCGTTGACCGCACCCGGTTTCGGAGTACCCTTATCATACTTAAACTGACGGTAGCGCAACACACCCACTCCGGCAGTTGCTTCGATGTTCCAATGATCGCCCAGCACCCATGCGTATCCATAGGTCAAACCGGCGGCGTATGCATCGCCTTTGTGATGCACATCTTTTACCATCATATCAAAATTATTCACGAAAGCGGTGATTCCAAGAAAATGACTCACCATCGGACGATTTAGCCAGTAACGAACTTCAGGCTGAAAATGCGTGAAAGTCGTTTTAAAGTTGTCTGTACTGATTGGGTTCGCAGCAATCCCCATGTTTAAGGAGACATGACTACCCAATACAAATTCTGCTTCTACATTCGGACTGGCGGTCAGCCAACCCAATGCATTTGTCTTTACAGCCACCCGTTGTGCGTGCACATGTACACCACAACATAATAACAGAAATGATAACGCAGCTATTACCCTGCGACCATTTCTCATCACATATACCATCATTTATTTCCCACTAAATATTTCCCACTAAATATTTCCCACTAAATATTTACCCACAAAAAAAGGGCTTACTGTCCATTTTATATACTACTTGGACAGAAAGCCACAAAATTAGAAAAAATATAGTATTAAAAACGTTTAAACACGCTTTTTTTGTTTTTTATTGCAACAATTTCCATCTTAGGCCATAATATACCATACTACGGATAAGATATACAATTTTTCTTTATTACCAATGAAACATCAGATACGCAACAACATAGGCTCCGACGCAGCATCGGGTTTTATCTTCTTATCGCCGATAACAACCGTACAGGGAGCAGAAGAAATAATATACCATTTCCCTTCTTTCTTTTCGAGCAATACATTAGCGGCATTGTCGGTCTGAATCATTACCCCGGGTGCAACCAATTGGGTTCCATTCCCTAAAAACAACGTCCGGTTTCCTGCATATTCATTGCTGATAACAGCATAATCCGCTTTCACTTTCATTCCTTGATAAGTAGCGGTTTGTGCGGCATCAGATAGAGAGAAGATATGATCTATACGTCCGTTTTTGCTTTTCACACAGATACCGGCAAAGTCTTCCAAACCTGCTCCTTCTGCATCAAAGTAAGAGACGGACTGAATAGCAGACGGTTCCTTTTTCGTACTCGGTTCATATATCGAGACAAAAGGACGATTCCAAGCTTCTCCATGCTGACGGGCAACAAATGTCAGCGTCGGCTGCTCCTTTATATTATAGGGCATATTCGGTGTACGGCTTAGCCCTTCGGTCATTGGCGCCAAAGCCGTAAAGATTTCACGATCCGGTTCGCCTTTCATCCAAAGATTCATGTATATATCATCGCCGTCCTTATCTTTCATATCTATGGTGAAAGTTGCTTTGACATCCTTATTGGTCGCAGCCACTTTCTTATCATATAAATAGGAATAAGCGTAAAGATGTGCGCCTGCAAAGGCGAGTTCTTCCGTAGGCTGGAGATTCAGGTCGCTGCCATCTGCTGCCGTCAATGTCAAAGTCTGCCCAAGGTTGTGATAGAAGTAATCGTGCATCTTATCGCCTCCTTTCTCTTTCCGGCTGCGGAATACATCGACATAATACCCCGTCTCCGCCCCGGTAGTGACAATACTCATCATACGGGTCTGATCCGCCCTGCTTTCCGGTTCACGGAAATAAAGGTTACTGTAAGTAACGGACGTAAATGCTTTGCCCGGTTCCGCTGATGCCGGGAAACAGGAAAGCAAATCAAAAGAATGGTTACTTTTCATCACCGGATAGCTCGATATTCCATCCACACAAACTGTATTATGACTGGGGAATTGAGAATAATATTCCGCATAATCCAGTCCGCTATACAGGAAAAGCCCGATACCTGCATCCGGACCCAATACGTATCCTTTTCCGTAAAGTTCCATCGAAATGCCGTTAGCGTGCATGTGATTCCCTTCACTGCCATTCAACGAAATCATCAAACTGTTGCGCGGATGCATACCGTTGCGCTGTACCAGCCATGACACATTGGGAGCATAAAACAAAGGAGAAACATAATCTTCTATCTTTCCCGGCTGCACTTTGGGATTTAGCGTCAGCGGTTTATCTTCAAAGAAAGAATTGACAGATACACGCACATTCTTCTTTTCTGTTTTATCATTTCCCAAATCCGGGTTCAGGCATTTCAATAAAGCCGTGAAATAGTTTTCCTGTTCTTTCTTCCCGTTCGCCTGTGCATTCTGTATCATACGGATAAAGAAGTTCGTACTCAAATATCCCGGATGCGTATCTCCAAAGCCACAAATCATACGGTTGGGAAACAGATATTGGGGAGTGGTTGCTACCGCTTTCGACAATACAGGCATTGCTTTCACCAAATCATATTGCAGATTCGTATCAAACTGATTCACGAAATTGGCATAATCATTGATTACCACACTGCTATATCCCGGACATTCTGCCCAAATTCCCGTATTTATATCGAAACCATAATCTGCCAATCGCGTCAGACTCCATTGGCGGATGCTGGAACGGTTCATCACATAGTCGATATAATATTCACGTCCTTTTCCGTCGGCATATTCTTTATTGTCTTCCAATACCAATCCGACATTCATAATAAACCGTGCCTGTAGCAAATTCCAGTTGTTATGAGGTACACCGTTCGCTATGATATTATCCGCCCATTTCTTAAAAGCTCCGGCGTAGATTTCCATTTTATCCGGGTAATTGGCCTTTAGATAATTATATAGAAAATCGTATAAAGGGACAGCGATATGGAGTGCGTCTTCATGGATGACTTCGAAAGAAGTCAATCCTACCAATGTTTGCTGATGGCCGTGATTCAGGTCGATGGGCACGTTTCTATAATAAATACCTGTCATATATGTATCAAAGACCCCTGCGGCAAGTTTAGCGAATTTCTCTTCATCCGTCATCCAATAAAGGAAAGCGGCATCACGGGCAATTCCCAGGATTTCGCAGTTCAGGCTTTCAATATTCCGGCCTGTTTTGGATGGGTGTACACTCTCCATAGGACGGTCAGGAAGTGCATTATTGCAGAAAGTGACATTCCCGTCCTCATCATCATAAGGAACGACATCCGCCAATTTGGGACGGCCGTGGGTAGCAGCTGTGCCACGGGTTCCCGTGTAGCGCACAGTGGGATAAGGAGCTTTTTCACCACCTGCATGGTCGAACGTTTCACCTTTCACATATACTTCCGTGGCATGAGACTTCCAGTACATTGCCAAACGAGACAGCAACCACGCCGGTTGAGCATCCGTCAGGTTCGTATATACTTCCGTCCGTTCCTTCAATTTATTGAAAACATCTTTCGCCCATTCTTCTTTTTTAATCAGCTTCCATGTTTCCTGCTTTCCCGCCGGAGTAGTCAGTACCCGCGGATGTGTCTGCGGCATCTTTTCCGGCAAAGGAATCTCTTGTCCGGATGCGCTGTTCAGAAAGGATAGAAAACATAGTCCAAGTAAAATTCGTCTCATACTTCAGTTATATTTTTTAGGTTTGATACCTATTAAATACGAAGATAGAGATTTATTTACCTAAATCCTCCGTCAAAGAACAATTTTATTTGTACGAGACTACGCTGTTATTTCAAACAAAGAATTATATTTGCAAAAAACCGACTAACAATTCTGATACTTATGAAAATTTTATCTATCCATGATTTGGCAACAATCAGGAAGAGAGCAGAGCACAATCTTTCATTGCGCGAAGAAAGTAATGAAAAGGTGACTGAAAAGTGTTACGGACTGGCATCCGGTGCGCAACATCTTCAGATTCTGATCTGCGGTGGTACAGGCTGTAAGGCATCTTCCAGCCAGGGTATTACAGACAATCTTCTAAAAGCCATCAAAAAGAACGAAATCACCGATAAAGTAGAAGTCATCACCGTAGGCTGTTTCGGCTTCTGTGAAAAAGGTCCTATCGTGAAAATTATCCCCGATAATACCTTTTACACCCAAGTCACTCCCGAAGATGCGGAAGAAATCATCAACGAGCATATCATCGGAGGACGAAGAATCGAACGGTTGCTGTATGTAGATCCCAAAACGGAACATACCGTCAGCGACTCCAAGCACATGGATTTCTACCAGAAACAACTCCGCATCGCATTGCGTAACTGTGGTTTTATCGATCCCGAAAATATTGAAGAGTATATCGCCCGTGAAGGATACTTTGCATTGGCCGATTGCCTGCTTAACAAACAGCCGACGGACGTTATTGATATTATCAAACGTTCGGGACTTCGCGGACGTGGTGGTGGCGGTTTCCCGACGGGACTGAAATGGGAATTTGCCAACAAGCAACAGTCAGATGTCAAATACGTGGTTTGTAACGCCGACGAAGGAGATCCCGGTGCATTCATGGACCGTTCCATTATGGAGGGCGACCCACATTCGATTGTAGAAGCGATGTGTGTCTGCGGTTATTCCATTGGTTCCACTAAAGGATTAGTATATATCCGTGCCGAATATCCGTTAGCTATCAACCGACTGAAAACAGCTATCAATCAGGCACGCGAATACGGATTACTAGGAGATCATATCTTAGGAACAGATTTCAGTTTCGACATAGAAATACGATACGGAGCCGGAGCTTTTGTCTGCGGAGAAGAAACTGCCCTTATTCATTCGATGGAAGGAAAACGGGGAGAGCCGACTCTGAAACCTCCCTTCCCTGCCGAATCCGGTTATCTGGGAAAACCAACCAATGTAAATAATGTGGAAACGCTTGCCAATATTCCCATTATTCTAACCAAAGGAGCCGACTGGTTTGCAACGATTGGCACAGAACGTTCCAAAGGAACCAAAGTGTTTGCTCTTGCCGGAAAGATTAATAATGTCGGACTGATCGAAGTGCCGATGGGAACTACTCTTCGGGAAGTAATCTACGAAATCGGAGGAGGCATCAAAGGCGGAAAGAAATTCAAAGCTGTACAAACAGGAGGACCGTCAGGCGGCTGTCTGACAGAAAAACATCTGGACACTCCCATTGACTTTGACAACCTTCTCTCGGCCGGTTCCATGATGGGTTCAGGAGGGATGATTGTCATGGATGAGGACGACTGCATGGTATCCGTAGCCCGCTTTTATCTGGATTTTACAGTGGAAGAGTCCTGCGGGAAATGCACACCTTGCCGCATTGGAAACAAACGTCTGTTGGAACTACTGAACAAGATTACAGAAGGAAAAGGCACAGAAAAAGACCTGGACACACTTGCCACTTTGGGACAAGTCATCAAAGATACGGCCCTCTGCGGACTGGGACAAACCTCTCCGAATCCTGTTTTATCCACATTGGATAACTTCTACGATGAATATATGGAACACGTGCGGGATAAGACTTGTCGTTCCAAGCAATGTAAATCACTATTAACGTATACCATCAGTCCGGAACGTTGCATTGGTTGTCATCTATGCGCCAAAAACTGTCCGGCGGATGCTATCAGCGGACTGGTGCGTAAGCCACATGTCATTGCTCCCGATAAATGTATCAAATGCGGCATGTGTATGGCACGCTGCAAATTCAATGCTATTCTTGTCTGCTAAAATCTTATTTACTATGGAAGAAAAACAAATTACTCTCCAGATAGACGGTCATTTCATCACTGTGCCCGAGGGAAGCACTATTCTTGAAGCCGCTATCAAAATCGGTATCAATATACCTACGCTGTGTCATATCGACCTGAAAGGAACCTGTATAAAAAATAATCCGGCTTCCTGCCGTATTTGTGTGGTTGAAGTGATGGGACGGCGCAATCTGGCTCCTGCCTGCGCTACCCGTTGCACAGAAGGAATGGTAGTAAAAACCAGTACGCTACGTGTGATGAACGCACGCAAAGTGGTAGCCGAACTTATCCTGTCGGATCATCCCAACGACTGTCTCACCTGCCCCAAATGTGGCAATTGTGAACTTCAGACATTAGCGCTACGCTTTAATATCCGCGAAATGCCTTTCAATGGAGGCGAGCTCTCTCCCCGCAAGCGGGAAATCACTGCCTCCATCGTGCGCAACATGGATAAATGTATTTTCTGTCGCCGCTGTGAAAGTGTCTGTAACGATGTTCAGACAGTCGGTGCGCTCGGTGCCATCCGTCGCGGATTCAACACGACGATAGCCCCTGCCTTTGACCGGATGATGACGGAAAGCGAATGTACCTATTGCGGACAATGCGTAGCTGTCTGTCCGGTAGGTGCACTGACCGAACGCGATTATACGAACCGCCTGCTCGACGACTTAGCTAACCCGGATAAAGTGGTGATTGTGCAAACAGCCCCTGCCGTACGTGCTGCCCTAGGCGAAGAATTCGGTTTTCCTCCCGGCACACTGGTAACCGGAAAAATGGTTTATGCACTGCGTGAACTGGGATTCGACTATGTATTCGATACTGACTTTGCCGCCGACCTCACCATCATGGAAGAAGGATCGGAAATACTAAACCGTCTGACGCGCTATCTCAACGGAGATAAATCCGTACGATTACCTATCCTGACTTCCTGCTGTCCGGCATGGGTCAACTTCTTCGAACATCATTTCCCGGACATGCTGGACATTCCGTCCACCGCCCGCTCCCCACAACAGATGTTCGGTTCCATTGCCAAATCCTATTGGGCGGAGAAAATGGGCATACCCAGAGAAAAACTGGTTGTCGTATCTATCATGCCTTGTCTGGCTAAAAAGTACGAATGTGCACGTGATGAATTCAAAGTGAACGGTATCCCCGATGTGGATTATTCTATCTCTACCCGTGAACTGGCACGACTAATTAAACGTGCCAATATCGGGTTCCCTCTCGTACTGGACAGCCCATTCGACAACCCGATGGGTGAATCGACAGGTGCCGGTGTCATTTTCGGAACAACAGGTGGTGTAATGGAAGCCGCCCTCCGTTCTGTCTATGAAATCTATACCGGAGAACCTTTGAAAAATGTAAATTTCGAACAGGTACGCGGACTAAATGGCGTCCGTCGTGCTACCATTAACCTAAACGGATTTGAATTAAAAGTAGGCATCGCACACGGACTAGGCAACGCTCGTCATCTACTGGAAGATATACGGAACGGACATAACGAATATCATGTAATCGAAATTATGGCTTGCCCCGGAGGCTGTATCGGTGGCGGCGGGCAGCCTTTGCATCACGGCAACTCGGAAATACTCTATGCACGCGCCAACGCACTTTACCGTGAAGACGCCAACAAACCTTTGCGCAAATCGCACGAGAATCCGTATATCAAGACATTATACGAGGATTATCTCGGCAAACCGCTAGGTGAGAAATCGGAAACTCTCCTGCATACGCATTATTTCAACAAAGCGATTGATTAACTTTTAAATGAAGAGTATTATGTCAGATATCAAACTAGCCTGTGACATGGCAGAGCAAATCAAAACGATCTGCGACAAGCATGGAAACAAACCGGGCGAACTTATCAATATTTTGCATGAGGCACAGCATTTGCAAGGGTATCTACCCGAGGAAACGCAACGGATTATCGCTTCCAAACTTGGAATTCCCGTATCGAAAGTGTATGGTGTCGTCACTTTCTATACTTTCTTTACCATGACTCCCAAAGGAAAACATCCCATCTCTGTTTGCATGGGTACAGCTTGTTATGTACGTGGTTCAGAAAAACTGCTGGAAGAGTTCAAACGTGTATTAGGTATCGAAGTCGGTGACACTACCCCGGACGGAAAGTTCTCATTAGACTGTCTGCGTTGTGTAGGCGCCTGCGGACTGGCTCCGGTAGTGATGATCGGCGAGAAGGTATATGGTCGATTACAACCGGTAGATGTAAAGAAGATTATTGAAGAATTGGAATAACCGAATTCCCGAAAACAATATAAAACAAACGGCTGCCTTGATAAGTCAAAACAGCCGTTCATTAATATTAAAATGTAAAAAAATGATGCGGAGAGAACGAGATTCGAACTCGTGATACCCTTTAGGGGTATACACGCTTTCCAGGCGTGCCTCTTCAACCACTCGAGCACCTCTCCTTACAATTACCAACTAGAGAAAAAACTCTCCATAAAAACAGAAAGCAGCAAAAAGCTGCTTTCTAGCGGAGAGACAGGCTCTTGAACCTATACTTTCAAGAAATATCATAAAATTGCAAATCACTGATAATCATATACTATCCAAAGTATAGGGTAAATCTAAATCTTTCTAAATGCCTTTTGCTATTCCGAATATTGGGTGTATATTTGGGTGTAGAATTTCAAACGCACCCAATTATGAATATCAAACGTAACATCATTTTTGCATTGGAAAGCCGGAAAAAGAACGGAGTGCCAATCGTGGAGAACGTACCCATCCGTATGCGTGTCATATATGCAAGCCAACGCATCGAGTTTACAACAGGCTATCGGATTGATGTAGCCAAATGGGATGCCGACAAACAACGGGTAAAGAACGGATGCACCAACAAACTAAAGCAAAGCGCATCCGAAATCAATGCAGACTTGCTGAAATACTATGCCGAGATTCAAAACGTATTCAAGGAATTTGAGGTACAGGAAGCCATGCCAACCACCCAACAGCTAAAGGATGCGTTCAACCTGCGGATGAAAGATGCCAACGAAGAGCAGCAGGAAGAAACACAGATAAGCTTTTGGGAGGTATTCGATGAATTTGTAAAGGAGTGTGGCAATCAGAATAATTGGACGGCATCCACCTACGAGAAATTCTCAGCAGTGAAAAACCACCTCAAAGAGTTCAAGGAAGATGTAACCTTTGAATACTTCAACGAGTTCGGCTTGAACGAGTATGTGAATTTCCTGCGTGACAAAAAGGATATGAGGAACAGCACCATCGGCAAACAGATGGGATTCCTCAAATGGTTTCTGCGCTGGAGCTTCAAAAAAGGGCATCATCAGAACATGGCATACGATACTTTCAAACCCAAATTGAAAACCACCTCTAAAAAGGTGATATTCCTGACTTGGGACGAATTGAACAGACTGAAAGATTACCAGATACCAAAAGACAAACAATATCTGGAACGTGTCAGGGATGTCTTTTTGTTTTGCTGCTTCACGAGTTTACGATATTCGGATGTCCGTAACTTGAAAAGAAGTGATGTAAAACCCGACCACATCGAAGTTACCACAGTCAAAACGGCAGACAGTCTGAATATTGAACTGAACAAGTACAGTAAAGCCATACTTGAAAAATACAAGGACATCCATTTTGAAAACCACATGGCATTGCCTGTCATCAGTAACCAAAAGATGAACGATTACTTGAAAGAGTTGGGAGAACTGGCTGAAATCAACGAACCTGTACGGGAAACATATTATAAAGGGAATGAACGTATAGATGAAGTCACCCCGAAATACGCATTGCTAAGCACCCATGCAGGAAGAAGAACATTTATTTGCAATGCGCTGGCTCTCGGTATTCCGGCACAGGTAGTAATGAAATGGACGGGGCATAGCGACTATAAAGCCATGAAACCTTATATTGACATAGCGGATGATATTAAGGCAAATGCCATGAACAAGTTTAACCAACTATAAAAGTATCAATCAGTTTCATAAATTATCCGCTATTTGAATTATATTTGCGACAACAATAAACATTGAAACATGGAAAACAACAAAAAACATCATATAGAAAGAACGAACTTTGACGCATTTGTTCATGCTGTCGGTTCGGAAATAGAACAAGCGCAAGTCCGGCTGATTACCGCAGCCAATGCGCAAATGCTATTCCATTACTGGAAAATGGGCAACTATATCCTGTATCATCAGAACTTACAAGGCTGGGGAAGCAAAATCATCAAGCAACTGGCAAAGGCTATCCGATTCAATTATCCTGAAAAGAAAGGCTATTCGGAACGTAACCTTACTTATATGTGCCAATTCGCACGGTCATATCCGCTGAACGTGCTACGAAGTTTCATTGACACGGATGCAAGACTATCTGTTCCAAGCATACAGAATGTTACAGATGAAGTATTGAAACTAAACAACGGACGATTTACGCAGGAACTTACTGCGCAAATACAATCTGTTGATTGCCAGTCTTTAGAATTTACGCAGGAGGCTCCTGCGCAAATTCAGGACGTGGAGAAAACAGTTTCTGCCATTTACAGGATGGAGATTAGGGAAATAGAAAAAGTTTTCCTGACCTCCCCTGTTGCCAAAATAAACTGGGCAAGCCAAATGGTCATACTTGACGGAGCATTACCGTTAGGCATAGGATATTGGTATATGAAGCAATCGGTAGAAATGGGCTGGAGCAGCAATATTCTTAAAATACAAATTGAGACCAACCTATATAACAGACAAATCAGCAACAACAAGGTAAACAATTTCACAGCCACACTTCCGGCACCACAAAGCGACCTTGCCAATTACCTGTTGAAAGACCCGTATATCTTCGACTTGGCAGGAGCGAAAGAAAAGGCAGACGAAAGGGATATAGAAGAGCAGTTGGTAAAGCACGTTACCCGTTATTTGTTGGAAATGGGCAACGGCTTCGCTTTTGTCGCCCGACAGAAGCATTTTCAAATTGGCAACAGCGATTTCTTTGCCGACTTGATTTTATATTCAATTCCCCTACACGCATATATCGTAGTGGAATTGAAAGCAACCCCATTCAAACTGGAGTATGCAGGACAACTGAATTTCTACATCAACGTGGTGGATGACAAACTGAGGGGAAAGGATGATAACAAAACCATAGGGCTGTTGTTGTGCAAGGGAAAAGATGAAGTTGTGGCTCAATATGCCTTGACAGGCTACGACCAGCCGATAGGTATCAGTGATTATCAGTTGAGCAAGGCTATACCCGAAAACCTTAAATCAGCCTTGCCAAGCGTGGAAGAGGTGGAAGAAGAACTGGCATCCTTCCTTGATAAGGACAATAATTCCCAAAATTGAAAAACATGGCAGGAGAAATAAACAAACTGATTCCCCTATACGGAGAACTCAACAGAATATACAGCGACTTTATTGTCAATCGTGCTTTTTCTTTTGACAAGCAGAAGTTCATCACCGATTTTTACAGGAAGTACAATGACACAAAGACCTTTGAATCCGCTATCCTTGAACTGGTACTTGACAAGCATAAAGAACAATACACATTGATTCTCAACAGTCTGAAAATCGAAATAGAAAAGAATATACGGGCTTATGAAACAAAACCGCTGAATGATGACATCATAAAGCGTGTGTGTGTTCACTACGCAGACAGGCATAATTCTGCAATTAGAGACCAGTTGGAGAGTACCACCAAGTTACACGAGCCTTTGAATGACGCATACCACAGATATGATTTCATTGGTTTTCGGAAGCATACGGACGAAGAAGAAATACAGGCAGAAAAGGAATATGAACGCTGCAAGGCTGAATACGACAAGGAAAAGAAGGAATTGGATAAACTCTATGAACTGCAAAAGCAAGACAGGAAAGAGGCTTTTCAATATACGGAAAACCTTTCCGGTGATGTTTACCGCCTAAGTCTTCTTTTTATGGAAATCCTAAAAAAGTACCTTCCTGATGATGTGGAAGAGAAACAGCAGGAAGAACCAGCCAAACAAGATGAGGTGCAGGAAACTTCGGAAGAAGAACACGAATACTTCGACATGAAGTTGCTTTCATTTATCCATAAAAGCTGTGTCGGGGAACAATTCGAAAATATTACCGCACCGGACTTCTATGCCAATATAAATTTGCACCCCTGCAAGAACAGACTAAAAATTAAGGCAAGGGAAAAGATACGGGTGTGTTACCTGATATTCCTAATGAGCGAAAAACTATCCAAGCAATACAGGGACGAATGGCGAGACAAGATATTGAAACTACTGGATATTGACGAGAGCTATTACAGGTCGAAGTACAAAGAACCCGTTTCCGATTTTCCAAGTGACAGCAACCAAATATTCGCCAAAGAAATGGAAAGCATATTCAGATAATTCGTGATATATCCTGACATTCCACGAAATTACCACTTTTACCACTCAAATTAATTTTTGAGTGGTATTTTTATTGCCTGATATTCAGTGAGATATAATAGATTCAGATTTATATCATCCACATCCTTACCACTTATAACCATACCTAATTTTGCATCGTTCGAGAACAGAAATAACAGCCAGTGCGCAGGGCTGATTGTTTAACGACTAAATAGATTGGACGATGACAAATCTTCAAGAGTTATTATTAAAACCCGTCTGGCAGATGACAGGCGAAGAGTTCATATTCCTAAGCAAGCACGCTTCTAACCAAACGGAAGCGCAACCGCAATCCGTCACGGACACAGAAAGAAAGTATGTGTACGGAATACTTGGCATTGCCAAACTGTTCGGATGCAGTCTGCCCACCGCCAACCGTATAAAGAAAAGCGGAAAGATTGACAAAGCCATTACGCAAATAGGGCGCAAGATTATCGTTGATGCGGAACTTGCCCTTGAACTGGCCGGAAAGAAAACCGGAGGACGAAAATAACGGGAGGTGTACTTATGGATTATATGAAAGACAACAAGGAAATATCGGCAGAAGAAGCCGTAATCCTTTGGCAAGCCTCACGTTTGAGCCTGTCGAAAAGTTACGAGAAAGCACCTGAAATTCTCAAAGTACATGGTTCCGTCATAGGGACATTGGGGAATTTCAGCGCATCCATCGGCAAAGCCAAGAGCAAAAAGACGTTCAATGTGTCGGCTATCGTAGCCGCCGCATTGAAGAACGGCACCGTATTGCGATATGTGGCGGAACTTCCGGAAGCCAAACGGAAAATCCTTTATGTGGACACGGAACAGAGCCCTTATCATTGCCTGAAAGTCATGAAACGTATTTTACGGATGGCCGGGCTTCCCGATGACAGGGACAATGAGCATCTGGAATTTCTCGCTTTGAGGAAATACACGCCCGAACAGCGTATCAGAATTGTAGAGCAGGCTATTTACAATACGCCCGACATAGCCCTTGTAATCATAGACGGTATCCGTGACATGGTATATGACATCAACAGTCCCGGTGAATCGACACGCATCATATCCAAACTAATGCAGTGGACGGACGACAGGCAGATACATATCCACACGATACTCCACCAGAACAAGGGGGATGAGAACGCGAGGGGGCATATCGGTACTGAACTGAACAACAAGGCAGAAACCGTACTCCTTGTAGAAAAGGACAAAAGCAACGGGGATATAAGCAACGTTTCAGCCATGCACATACGGGCAATGGATTTCGAGCCTTTCGCATTCCATATCAACGACAACGCCCTGCCCGAACTCATGGAGGGGTACAAGCCCGAAGCCAAGAAGCCGGGAAGACCGGAAGAAGAAAAGTTCGACCCTTACAGACATATCACCGAACAGCAGCACCGCATCGCGCTGGAAGCAGTTTTCGGACTGAAAAAGGAATACGGCTACAAGGAGCTGGAAGATGCCTTAATCAAAAGCTACACGTCAATAGGTGTAAAGCTGAACCATCAAAAGGCGGTACCGCTCATCATCATGCTTCGCAACAAACGGATGATAGTGCAGGAGAACGGCAGGAAGTACACGTTCATGCCCGACTTCCACTATTAGCCCACACCTTACAATCACTTCACTTTATTCCGAGGGTCTATATATTAGGGATAAAGCGAAGTGGTTGCGGAATGTGGCAAAACCACTTCACTTTATTACCGTATTCTATATATACGAGAATAAAGTGAAGTGATTATAGACCGTACTTCATAAAGAGGTACGAGCGAAAAGAGAAATAAACCAATTCAATTATCATTAAACCTATCATTTTATGGATATACAGACAGCGAAACAAATCAAAATAGCAGATTATCTGCACAGTTTGGGCTTTTCTCCAGTCAAACAACAGGGCATAAATCTGTGGTATAAATCACCGCTAAGGGAAGAAACGGAAGCCTCGTTCAAGGTGAATACAGAACGTAACCAATGGTATGATTTTGCACTCGGCAAGGGTGGGAATATCATCGCACTGGCACAGGAACTTTATTGTTCCGACCATGTGCCATATCTCCTGCAAAGAATCGAAGAACAGACACCCAGTATTCGTCCCGTGTCTTTTTCTTTTGGCAAGCAATCATTTTCCGAGCCAAGTTTCCAACAACTGGAGATTGTACCGCTTTCTTCTCCTGCCCTGTTCGCCTACTTGCAGGAAAGGGGAATCAACATTGCACTGGCAAAAAGAGAATGCCTTGAAACACATTTCACCCATCATGGCAAACGCTATTTCGCCATCGCCTTTCCCAACGTGTCGGGCGGATATGAAATTCGCAACCGCTATTTCAAAGGCTGTATCGCACCAAAGGAAATATCCCACATCAGACAATCAGGAACAGCGAGGGAAACGTGTTATGTGTTCGAGGGATTTATGGACTATCTTTCATTTCTTACTTTGAGATTGGAGAATTGTCCGAAATATCCCGAACTGGACAGGCAAGATTATATGGTGCTGAATTCCGTAGCCAATGTTTCCAAAGCTCTCTATCCGTTGGGGAACTACGAGCGCATCCATTGTTTCTTTGACAATGACCGTGCAGGGATGGAAGCACTCCAACAAATCCGTATGGAATACGGCAGGGACTTATACATCCGTGACGCTTCGCAGACATACAGCGGATGCAAAGACTTGAACGAATATTTACAGAAACAGACTGAAAGAAACAAGCAAGTCCAATCTGTAAAAGGGACACGCAACCAGCCACCGAAAAAGAAAAACGGCTTTCGGTTATAGCCCACTATAACTACACGCTTCGCTTTCGTAGTTGTGGGCTCTCCCGAGGGGCTTATGGCTCTGCCCTAAGAACCCGGCAAGGGCTGTCAGCCCTATGCAACCCGATCAAAGAGTGACCCTCTCTTTGGAAACTCCGCTTATGGGTTGCACCCCTAAGTACCCCTCTGCGAAAGCGAACAAAGTAATCTATCGTAAACAATAAATCAGAATAGTAGTATGGCAATAAAATCAAGCATACATATCAAACCTTGCAACACCAAATCAAGCGAGGCTCATAACCGCAGGACTGCCGAATACATGCACAATATCGGAGAGTCCAAAATCTACATCGTGTCCGAACTCTCTGCCGACAACGAGCAGTGGATAAACCCGGACTTCGGTAGTCCCGACCTGCAAACACACTACGACAACATCAAACAGATGGTAAAGGAAAAGACTGGCCGTGCTATGCAGGAGAAAGAGCGTGAGCGCAAAAGCAGGAACGGAAAAATCATCAAAGTGGCAGGATGCTCGCCCATCCGTGAGGGTGTGTTGCTCATCAAACCGGACACCACACTGGCAGACGTGAAGAAATTTGGCGAAGAGTGCCAAAGACGCTGGGGTATCACTCCGCTTCAAATCTTCCTGCACAAAGACGAGGGGCATTGGATGAACGGACAGCCTAATGCAGAGGACAAGGAGAGTTTCCAAATAGGTGAAAAATGGTTCAAGCCGAATTACCATGCACATATCGTATTCGACTGGATGAACCATGACACAGGCAAGAGCCAAAAGCTCAATGACAATGATATGATGGAAATGCAGACTTTGGCATCCGACATCCTATTTATGGAACGTGGAAAATCCAAAACCATTACAGGCAAGGAGCATCTGGAACGAAACGATTTCATCATTGAGAAGCAGAAAGCCGAACTACAACGTATAGACGCTGCAAAACGGCACAAAGAAGAACAGATAGGTCTTGCTGAACAGGAGCTGAAACAGGTGAAATCAAAAATACGCACTGACAAGCTAAAGAAAACAGCCACCAATGCAGCCACCGCCATAGCAAGCGGTGTCGGTTCTCTTTTCGGCAGTGGAAAATTGAAAGATTTGGAACAAGCCAATGAAAAATTGCGTCAGGAAGTTGCCAAGCGTGATAAAGGCATTGATGAATTAAAAGCCAAGATGCAACAAATGCAAGAACAGCACGGCAAACAAATACGCAATCTTCAAGGAATACATAATCAAGAACTTGAAGCCAAAGACAGAGAAATATCAAGACTGAACACCTTGCTTGAAAAGGCATTCAACTGGTTTCCGATGCTCAAAGAAATGTTGAAAATGGAAAAGTTGTGCACAGTCATTGGATTTACCAAAGATATGATAGATTGTCTTCTAACAAAGAAAGAGGCTATCAGATGCAATGGAAAAATCTATTTCGAAGAGCATAAACGAAGATTTGAAATCAAAAATGATGTTTTCAAAGTTGAGAAAAGTTCGGTTGATAATAATAAATTGGTGCTTACAATAAACAGGCAACCAATAAGCGAATGGTTCAAAGAGCAATGGGAAAAACTTCGACAAGGTCTGCGACAATCAGCAGAAGAACCAAGAAAAAGTAGAGGATTCAAATTATAAATTTTGCTCTCTATAATGCAAAACATCAACAAAATAACTATTTTTGTATTCGGATTGAAGCAACTCTCTCCGAGACATATTAGAAATTGAAGAAGCGTTATGCTTGTCTTATAGTTGAAAACCTAGGAAATTTTCAAATGAACAAAGAGAGCATAGTGGTTCTCACGCTATAGCGTGGGCTGCTATTCTTACATCTTGTTCATTGGGTTTTCCTAGGACCTTCAGCTAAGACGTAATTTTGCAGTGCCACGCTTTTTTTGCAAATTTACCGTGACAGGTAAGACGTTTTTTGTCTGAGGAGTAGAGTTATTTTGTAACCGAATAAAGAAAAAACACTATGGGAAAACTTGAAAAATGCCTGTACATCATAGAGCTTCTGTCGCGTGGCAAACCGATGTCGCTCAAAGAAATCAACCATCATTGGGAATATTCCTCTCTCTATGACGGAGAAATCATACCCAAAACATTCGGACGATACAAGGAGTATGTCTCCAATGTCTTCGCCATTGACATAGAGTATGATACGGGAGCAAGGAAGTATTACATCTCCAATTTTGACTATATAAAGAACAACTCGCTTTACAAATATCTGCTTTCCGCTTTCCACGTGCAAGGGCTCTCCGAACTGGCCATGAAGCATCGCAGAGAGTTGGTCTTGGAAGATGTGCCCAGCGGTGTGGAGCATCTGCATGCTATTCTCGAAGCCATTAACCGCAAGGTAGTGGTTGAGTTCGACTATCACTCTTTCAACCGGCAAGCAGTAAAGCACCACGAATGTATTCCTTGCTTTCTTAAGACATGGGAACAGCGCTGGTATCTCATTGCCGAGCCGCTGAATCGCAAGAATCCCTCAGTCTATGCACTGGAGCGCATCAGCAACTTGCGGCTGACGGAACAACAACTTTCCCCCTCACCATATATCAATCCGCAAAGCTATTTTGAAGGTTGTTATGGCGTGAATCATGAAGACTGCCCTCCTGTACCTATTAAAATAAAGGTGTATGGCAGTCAAGTGGATTATGTGAGGGCACGACCTATTCATTCTTCACAAGAGGAAGTGGAGCAAGGGGATGGCTGGAGTGTGTTCAGCTACTGGCTTCGTCCGAGTTATAACTTTTATCAGATGCTGTTGTGGCATAGGGAGAAGGTGGAGGTGATGGAGCCGAAAGAGGTGAGGGAGGAGATGAAGAAGATAGTAAATCAAATATCAAAACAATATAACATTTATGGATAAGTTAAGAAAACAAGAATTGGAGCATAAAATTGAAAATGCTTCTCCATTAGATTTTGTTTCCGTTCTTCAAGAGATCGAACAATACGAGAAAGAAGAAACAAAAGCTGTAATTGATGATTTATATAAAGAATTCAAAACGGAAGATGATATGATAGAAAAGCTAGTTGTACCTGTATTCACTTCTGTTATAGATGGTTTTTTAGAGGCAAACTCTGCAACTCGTAAACTTAGGAAGAAAGGGATAACAGCAAGTAAATTGGTCTCAGAATGTTCTTCGTTTACATACGAGCAGTCCCAACAAGCATCTTATTTGTTGGATGGCTACATGGAGTATAAGAATATACGAGAAATTACAGCTGAGGATTTTCAGGAATATGGCGATGATGTGCGGACTCAATATAAGGGAAACAGAAATTATTGGGAAGCCAAAGAATCTTTGGATAAATATAAAAATGAAAAATTTGAAAACAATGACAATAAAATAAATGCAGTGGATGAATACACAGGAAAAAAAAATGTGTATAAAGAACAGGCACACCCGGATGGGCGTAGAAATATAAAAGAGTATAAACATCGAAATCAAGCACATGTAGATCACATTGAACCATTGTCTAAAATCCATGAACGCCTGAAAGGTAATTACGCATTAAGCGATGAAGATATAACGAATATAGCAAATGCAGATTATAACTTTGCCCTAACAGCAGCTTACATCAATAATGGTACAGGTGTGAAAGGTAAAGGAAATAAAGGTGATATGACAATTCCTGAATTTATTGCAGATCAAGAAAAACGTGAACGAAATGGAGAACCCCATTTAGGATTGACGCCAGAAACCAAACAAAGGATGATGCAGGAATGGAAAAAAGCAAACGCAGGAATTAATGACGCTGTCAATAAAACAACAGGGAAAAATATCACTAATTTGGGGAGTGAACAGCAAAAAATAATTTTAGATAAAACCTCTAAGAATGCTTTGAAGCAATCTCGGGATTATATGGTTGGGAATATAATCCTATTTATTATTAAGCCTTTGTATTTTGAACTCTCTGATATTTTTCGCAACGGGCTTAAGGAAGGAGTAAATGCACATACTATTTCAGATGCACTTCAAATAAGGTCTAATCGAATAAAAAAATTTGTCTTGAATAATGCGTTGACTTTTTTAGGAACAAGTGTATGGGATTTTGTCAAAGGTTTTATTTCCTCCTTGATAGAAGGATTGATAAGTCTTTTTGTGGGTGTGTTCAAACAAATTCTCAAACTTATCAAAGAAGGAATTAAAGTTTTTGTACAAGCAGGGAAAATTCTATTTGGAGAACAATCTAAACAAATGACTACTGCACAAAAGGGAGATGCCATTATCAAGATTCTTGGAGGTAGTGTAATTACTATTTGTGGAATAGGAATTGAAGCACTCATTAACAAATTAGGTATTGGTGAACCGTGGTCTGTAGTACTTGCAACTATGATGTCGGGTATAGCATCGGTGTTATTTATGTTTTCTCTTGATAGAATGGATCTTTTTAATGCCAGAGCAGAAACTAGACAAGCAAGAATTAAAGATATTTTTAATGAAAGAATTAAAGATATTAAAGACGCAACAACTGAAATGACTAAAAATGCTATGGATAAGCTTAAGCAGCAAAGATTGGAATTTAATAAATCCATGGTGGAATTTGATAAAGCAGTATCATGCAGTAACTATACTTTGCTAAATGAGATTGTAATAAAACAAGCTAAATTGTTAGGTATAAATTTACTTCAAACAACAAATAATAACAAAACTAATTGGAGCTTATAATTATGATTGCAGAAAATTTAACAAAACGAGCAGCCAATATAGCTGCTAATGTATTTGTACCTATTGTTTTTGGTATTGCAGCAAAAGCAGCTTTAGGAGCCGCAGCTTACGCAGCTAAACACATAGAATTTCCTGAAGATGGTTTTGTTGAAGTACAGCTAAAAAAAGTAAGAAAATTACTTACTGGCACACCTAATAGTCTGAAAAAGGAAAAGGAAATCCTTCAAAAAAGAATCGCCCAAGCAAAACAGAATTTTAACTGCTATAAGTCTAAACATGAAGAATTACTTTTAAAAGACATTCAGCATCCTATCGATGAAATCAATAAAAACAAAGCGGTCATTAAAGAAGCTGTTTTAAAGAGATTGGCTGATGCTTTAATAAAAGTTGGAATTAAAAGCGATATTAAAGACTATCCTTTGGAAGTGTTAGACTATAGAGAATTTCCCATATCAGATAACTTTAACATAGTAGAGAAGCATCATAAAAAATTAGAGAAATTAGGCTATGAACTTAATGATGCTTATTTGGTTGTAACCCCTATGCTATACATTTTTAAATCTATAAAAGATTTAAAGAAGTTGCATGATGAATCAGAAAAGTTTAAAGATGAGGCTAATAATGTATTAGCAGAAATGAAAAATGAACTCAACCGGATGAATGAGTTACAAATGGCTTTAGATAATATTTCTGGAATATTCAGTGACTTAAAGAGTAAATATGTGCCATTTATCGAAGATTTCACAGAAGAAGTCGCAAAAGAATACTCCTCTTATGAAGAAATACCTGAAAAATATTTACATTTTATAAAGAATTGCACCATTATATTAAGAGAAATTTGCGAAAAGAAAATTGTGAATTGCGGCTCTTTAGAGAAAGTAAAAGAGTATAGTGATGAAGTGTCAATAAAGTATTGTGACTTGAAAGCACAATTTGGAATTGCTGCTTAATTGCTCAACTATACAATATAACACGAGTTCGATATAGCTCACATTATATATCAAATTTAACAAAAAACATTGAACAATGTCGAACCACATAAAAAAACAATACGTTATCATTCTTAAAAATATGGAAAACGAGAGTACCGCTGAAAAGCTATTAAACGAAGGACTGGAGCTACTATCTAGCGAGAAGCCCCAAAAGCAGAAAAAAGGATTTTACTCATTGCGAGGAGCAACCGCTTTAGGTCATATGAAAGCCTTCTATTATGAAGGAGTATGCTATAAAGAAGGTCTTGGAATATACCAAAGCGATGAACAAGCTTTTGAGCGTTTTTTAGTAGCTGCGGACGAAGTACCGGAAGCTAAGTATGAGCTTGGCCTGTGCTATATCCATGGAATGGGCACTGAACAGGATATAGACAAAGCCGTTGCATGCTTCAGCGATGCTGCACAGCGTGGAGTTCCTGAAGCCCAGTATGAATTAGGTGTTTGCTATCGGCGTGGTGAAGGTGTGGAACAAGATATAAAAGTTGCACTATACTGGTATGAAAAAGCTGCCAGCCAGGGATATTTGAGAGCTTACCATAATATAGGCATTGTCTATCAACACGGTCTTGGAGGGATACCTACTGATTATAACAAAGCTTTTAATTACTTCTTGAAGGCGGCAAATGAGGAAAGCACTGAACCATACTTCTGCATCGGTAATTGTTATCTGAACGGATTGGGAGTTGAAAAAAATGAAAAGGAAGCAGCCCGCTGGTTTCAAAAGGCAGCAGAACTGGGAGAGCCAGACTCCATGTTCCATTTGGCTTGGATGTATCAAGAAGGTGTCGGAGTTGAACGGAACAGTGAATTATCTACAGAATATCTCTATAAGGCAGCAGAAGCCGGATGGGAACCTGCTATTAGAATTATAAAAGGAGAAAATTAACTGTAAAATTCTATTTTGACCAAACAATTCGGAGACTTTTGTCCCCCTCCCTATCTTACTTTGCAATGCAAAACGATAAAAGGCGTAGCATTATGAAGAAAGATAGGGATTTGTCATTATTTGTCGGCAATAGAAGAATTATTATTCCAAGAAATATAAACAACCATTAAAGAAAGGAGAATCGATTATGCTTAGAGATACATCTATTTTTATTTGTGACAATTGTGAACATATATTCAAAGCTTTGGATATAGAATATAATTGTATGGCACTCAGTGCTCCGCAGAAATGCCCGAAATGCGGTAGCTATCATACGATGCCGGTGAATGATTTAGATTTTCCCGGCAAGACTATCTATGAAGGAATCTGGGAAAAGCAAGATAAGACTGGCAATCATAATGTCACTTGCTACTATCCAAGTGACATACTTGCAAAGAGTCTGAAAGAACGTGAAGAGTGGAACAGCCAAGACCACACGGAGGAATTCAAGAAGAAACTAAAGAATGGTTGCTTAGATTACAAGGAGAAGCCAATTGAAGATTTAGATAATCTCTTAGAATATTTGAAACAATGAGAGCATTTATACAATGCGATTTTACCGGACATCCATGCAATCCTAATGCGTTTGTGGCATTCAGCGGTTTGAAGGGATACGAATGTTCTTTTTTCAGAGATATGAAGAACTCATTGCGAACAGTCATCTTAAAGAAGACCTCATTATTAGTGGCATCGGCATCATCAAACGAAGATTACAAGATTTCAGGATTGAATGTACCGAAATAGACTATCCGCAAGAAAAATACATTCCGGTAACCAAAGCATAATACCAAAGGCTTAAATAATACAAAAACACCCAACTTTACATTCTTGGGTGTAAAATTGGGTGTTTTCTTTGCAATTTGCTGATTTCCAGCGTTTATTGCGGAGAGACAGG